>BNJV01000230.1_pt1 | contig 783350 bp, 830 predicted proteins | sample 8540591 | NCBI WGS metagenome assembly BNJV01 (sample SAMD00202457, study PRJDB9452) | human saliva metagenome | host: Homo sapiens | reverse complement strand
CTGAGAGATTCAAGGGAAATACGTGCACAGTGATAGGGAAAGCAGCTGCTTCGATAGAGGCAGCTGCTTTTATATGCGAAGCGCTCTTTCTATACCGACGGCGTTTCAGCTCCTTGACACCATCCCGGAGAAGAAGCGCGGCATGGGTGCCGTGGTCTGCCTCTGCTCGGAGCCTGGTGTGTTGCGGGAAAATGTTCTTGCACTTCCGGTCCGGTACATTTGAATCCCTGTTCCCTTTTCCGACCAAAGTGGTATACTATAAGTGAATTTCGAACCAAATTCGAAATTGATGCATCAGAGCAAAAGTTTGAGAAAGCGATACGATAAAAGGAGGAAAGAAAGCCATGAAGAAGAGACGCTACCTCCTCGCAGTTGTTGCGGCACTCGCACTGCCGCTGCTGGTATCCTGCGGGAAGAAGGCCGAGTCTGCGGAGACAAGTAAGGCAACAGAAAGTGCGGTATCGATGGCGGCTGCCGAGACAAGCAGCAGTGCTTCGATGAGCACAACAGGCGAGAGCAAGGAGGAACAGGAGACCATGGGCTATCAGACAATCGATCAGGATACGGCGCGGGAGATGATGAAGCAGGACGACGGTCACATCATCCTCGATGTGCGCACCAAGGAGGAGTATGACAGCGGTCACATTCCGGGTGCGGTGCTATTGCCGAACGAGGAAATCAACGGAACGAGACCGGAGATGCTGAAGGATTTGGATCAGGTGATTTTAATATACTGCCGCAGTGGACATCGAGCGGGACTTGCGGCGGAGAAGTTATCCAAGCTCGGTTATCGCAAGGTCTACAACTTTGGCGGCGTCATGACATGGACGGGGGAGCTGGTAAAATGACCATCTATCTCGCAGGCGGATGTTTCTGGGGCTTACAGAAGTACTTTGACCAGTTCCCGGGCGTGCGTGCGACCGAGGTGGGCTATGCAAACGGGCCGGACAGTGCTCCTACCTATCGGGAGGTTTGCGACAGCAGCGGACATGCGGAGACCGTGAAGATTGAGTATGATCCGAATAGGATTTCGCTTCGTGAGCTGTTGGATAAGTACTTTTTGGTAATCGATCCGCTCTCCGTAAACAAGCAGGGAAATGACAGGGGCATTCAGTACCGCACCGGTATTTACTATGCGGATCAGAGCCAGCTTCCGGAAATTCAGGCGGTTTATGACGAGCAGGAGGCAAAGTACGGCACAAAGCTCGCGGTAGAGCTGGCGCCCATCCAAAACTTCTATTCCGCGGAGGAATACCACCAGAAGTATCTCGATAAAAATCCGGACGGATACTGCCACATTCCGCAGAAGATGTTCCATCTTGCGGAAGAGGAGAGCAGGGAGACGCTCCGCGAAAAAATCGGTGATCTCTCTTATGAGGTCACGCAGAACGCCGCGACCGAGCGGCCCTTTACCGGAGAGTACGATGACTTCTTTGAGAAGGGCATCTATGTCGATATTGTGAGCGGTGAGCCGCTGTTCAGCTCCCTCGATAAGTTTGATTCCGGCTGCGGCTGGCCTGCTTTTTCCAAGCCGATTGAAGGAAAGGAACTCAAGGAGACCACCGACCGCTCGCACGGCATGGTCCGCACGGAAGTGCGCTCCAAAGAGGGAAATTCGCACTTGGGGCATGTCTTTAACGACGGCCCCAGCGAGACAGGCGGCCTCCGCTACTGCATCAATTCCGCCTCGCTCCGCTTTATTCCCTATGACAAGTTGGAAGAAGAGGGCTACGGGGAATATAAGAAGTTATTTGAGCGTTGAGTGATAAAAAGCAAGTGTGTAAAAGCAAATAGGTGAAACGTGAGCCCCCGCCGGGTCGAGAGACTTGGCGGGGGCTTTTGTCGTGAATCATTGACAGCATCAATCGAATGGAATAGGTTGAAGATAATTTGAGGAAAGGAGATAAAATGTGAATGCTAAACCAAAGCGGCACTTCAAGAAGTTCGAATGATGAAATGATGGAGGAGTTAACGAATTGATTTTACAGCAGGGCAGACCCGAAAGACTGCGCCGAAAAGAACGGCGCGGGAACTTGCGGTCTATGATTTGTTGGATCGTCTGGAAGTTCCGTATGCGCGCGCGGATCACGCACCCGCCGAAACCATGGAGGTCTGTGCGGCCATAGACGAAGTGTTAAACTGCCGCATTTGTAAGAACCTGTTTCTCTGTAACCGGCAGCAGACCGCCTTTTTATCTCTTGATGATGCCGGGGGATAAGCCCTTTAAGACCAAGGAACTCTCGGCGCAAATCGGTTCCTCGAGATTAAGCTTTGCGCCGCCCGAAAAGATGATCGAGTACCTGGGGCTCTATCCGGGTTCGGTGAGTGTCATGGGACTGATGAACGACAATGAACACAAGGGTGCAGCTTCTCGTGGATCAGGACCTCTTTCGGGACGAGTACATCGGCTGCCATCCCTGCGTGAATACATCATCACTCAAATTGCGGCGTGCGGATATTTTTGAGACTTTTTTGCCGGCGGTCAAGCACAGTTACCTTTCCGTGGAATTGCACGGGGAATGAAGTGCAGCGGCAGTTAAGACAGTATCAGAGAGTTGGTGCACGGTATTGTATCTTTGACAGAGAGAGAAGGGAGATCGCAGGGTTAGATGAAGCAGCCTCTTTTGCTATCCGGAAATTTTGGAAAAGGAAGCGCTGGCAGCTGAATAATGGAGAAATCCCGTGAGCAAATGCGTGACTGAGTCCGTTAATGGGGACAGCTGAGATGGTAAAGTTAAGATAACAGAGATGATGACTGGAGCATTGACAGCCGCTTGATACGGATCAAGATGCAAGAAAATGACAGTTCAAAAATTTCGGGAGATGATATAAGCTGCATCAAAAATAGATAAAATTTAGGTGAGAATCAAGCAAAAAAATATACAATTATAACTTGAAATCAAGAATATAAGCGCTAAACTGTAAGAGAATGTTAAGAACTCCGGGGAGGAGAGCATGAATGTAAAGCAAGCTGATGCGCAGTCTTGCGGCAAAAACCAATCCGAACGACAGCGCGCAGTGGCTGCCGCTCTGGATGCACGCGCGGGACACAGCGGGAATCATGAAATATCTCTGGAAGCATTGGCTTCCCGTTGCCGTTCGGCGAGAAATCTGCGGCGGAAGCGAGGAGGCTCTGCAGGAAAACGAAGCGCTGTTTCAAAAGGTGTGTGTATTCCTGGGTATGGCGCACGATATCGGCAAGGCTACGGCCGTGTTTCAGGCGCGCATTCTGGAAATGTTGCCGGAGGTGCGGGAGCGGCTTGCGGAAGAGGGGCTGGAGATAGCGGATATAAAAACTTTTACCGATCCCTCGGCAGTAGCGCATGCGTTGGCCGGTCAGGTGATTTTACAGCAGCGAGGGTGTGAACGAAGGAATTTGTGAGATTGTCGGCGCACATCACGGAAAAACCCTCAGGAGGCGGTGAGTGAGGCCACGTTTGACGGGCATCTTGTCAACTTCAGAGGCAAGGATAGTGATGCCCCGCTGTGGGCTGAGATTTGGGATGCTTTTCTTCGATACGCCTTAGAAGTAAGCGGCATTCAAGATGCATCGATTATCCCGGAGCTCTCCGGACCGCAGCGCGTTTTACTGTCCGGGCTTCTCGTCATGGCGGACTGGGTCGCGAGCAATCAATTCTACCACCCGACGATATCGATTGACGAGTTGGGGAGGGAAGACCTGTATCCCAAGCGGACTCAGCAGTGCTTGGAAAAAGATAAAGCTTCCGGCTGTCTGGTCGGCCGAACTTGGCGGAATGGACGAGGCAGCCTTTGCGGAGAACTTTGGCTTTCCACCCAACGAACTGCAGAAGGCAGTGCTTGAGATATCAGATGCAGTCAGCTCTCCGGGCATTCTCATTGTCGAGGCGCAGATGGGCGTCGGTAAAACCGAAGCGGCACTCGCTGCCGCCGAGATATTTGCGGGGAAGTGCGGAAGCGGCGGGCTCTTTTTCGGCCTGCCGACACAGGCGACGGCAAACGGTATTTTCCCGCGCATCCGGACTTGGGCGGAGGAGCAGGTTGCGGTTCAGGGGGAGAGCAGGGAGAAGCTCTCGATACGACTTGCGCACGGCAAAGCAGAGTTAAATCAGGACTATGCCGATTTGCTGGAAGCAGGAAAGGGAGAGTTCACGGGGGAAGCGTGCATCGGTGAGGACGAAGATAAGGCGCTGGTGGTACACAGCTTTTTCCGCGGCCGCAAGCAAGTATTGCTCTCCGATTTTGTCATTGCAACGGTCGATCAGATTTTGATGGCCGCGCTGAAGCAAAAACACTTGATGCTCAGGCATCTCGGCATGGCGGGAAAAATCGTGATTATCGATGAGGTGCATGCCTACGACGCCTACATGAACGTGTACCTGGAGCGCGCACTCTGCTGGCTCGGTGCCTATCATGTGCCGGTGATTCTTCTCTCGGCCACTCTGCCCGCTTCAAGGCGCATCGACTTTGTGGATGCCTATCTGAATACATCCAAGCGAGAAATCCGTGAGCGCGAAAAGCGGTTTACGCAAGGAGAAGAAGCGGATTGGAGATATTCGCGCGCGTATCCGCTGCTCACCTGGACCGACGGAAAAGAGGTTCATCAAAAGGGACTGGAACTACAGAGTGCATCGCGAAGTGTGGCGATTCGACGAGTCAAAGAATCGGGGCGGATTCAAACATTGCGAGAAAAGTTGCGGGACGGTGGCTGCGCAATCGTGATATTAAGCACCATACGGCGAGCGCAAGAGTTTGCGAAGGAAGTAAGAGAGCAGATGCCGGACGCGGATATTGTCCTCCTGCACAGTGCGTTTTTGATGCCGGATCGCGCAGCGCGTGAGCGTGATTTGTTGCAAAAACTGGGAAAGCGCTCCACCAAGGCGGAACGAGATCATTTGATTGTAATCGGAACATCGGTGCTCGAACAAAGCCTGGACATTGACGGAGATGTGATGCTCACCGATCTTTGTCCCATGGACTTACTCTTGCAACGTCTGGGACGCTTACATCGCCACCCGATTCATGACGATATGCGGCCGGAACAGCTGAAGGCGGCACAATGCTATGTCATAGAGCCGGATGAAGGTGCGTTTGAATCAGGAACCAGCTGCATTTATGGGGACTATCTCCTCATGAGAACTCAAAAAGCGTTTGCCGGACAAAAATCACACTGCCAGCGGATATTCCCGAATTTGGTGCAGGATTGTTACGACGACCTGGAAACCTGATTGGGAAACCGAAGCTGAGAAGGAAATGTACGGAAAAAGCGAAAAAGGGAAGAGGCGAATAAGACCGGACATAAAAAAAGACGAAGGCAGATTCCTATTGCCTCGATAAGCCCAGAAGAAGTCTTGAAAACTGGATCAGCAATGTGGAGACCAAATTGGACGAGGAGGAAGCACAGGCGCAGGTGAGAGACTCGGAGAACAGTATCGAGGTGCTCTTATTCGTACAAAAAGGAAACGAAATTCACTATCTTCCCTGGCAACATGAGGGGCAGAGACTTCCGGTGGAACGAATTCTCCCTCCGGAAGAGAAGCGAGACTTGTTGCGGCAAAGTGTAAAGTTACCCAGTGCGCTTTGCCGTGAATATCAAATCAAAAAAGACTCTCGAAGCGCTGAAAGCCGATGAATGAGCTTGTTTTATCCGGTGAGTGGAAGCACGATCCGATGTTGCGAGAGGAGTCATTTCTCCTGTTGAACGAACAGTTGGAAACAGAACTTGCGGGTTTTCGTCTATGGTACTCGGAGGAGGAAGGCCTGTTTTATGAGAAAGGAGCTGCGGATGATAAAACCTGAGTTTAACCTGCTGGATGAGCCGTGGATACGGGTTCGAACACGAGATTGCCGTATCAAAGAGGTATCGCTAAAAGATGTCTTTATCCATGCGCATGAATATGAGGATTTGGCCGGTGAAACGACTGCGCAGGATGTGGCTATGCTGCGTCTGCTACTTGCAGTGCTTCACTGCACCTTTTCTCGGGTAGATGAGAACGGTGAAGAGAACTTACTGTTTGATTTGGAGGACGATGAGTTAGAGGATGAAGTGTTTCGGCGCTGGAAAGCACTGTATGCCTTGGGACAGTTTCCGGCAGAGCCGATTCGAGACTACTTGGAACAGTGGCGGGAAAGGTTTTGGCTGTTTCATGAGGAGAGGCCGTTTTGGCAGGTGAAAAAAATGTAAAGGAAGTTTTGCAAGCGAAGGAGTCAAAGCTATATCCGGCGTGTAAATTGAACGGAGAGCTTTCTCAGAGCGGAAATAAAGTAAGACTTTTTCCTGTGTGTAGCGGTGTGTCTCGGGATTCTCTGACATTTGCGGAGGCGAGCAGATGGTTGGTATATCTCAACGCGTTTGATGATAGTGCCGTAAAAGCCTGCGGTAAGAGGAAAAAAGACGGAGGAGCAGGATAACGATACAAAGAAAAAGAAAGGTAGTAAGGGGCCGGGACTTGCATGGCTAGGTAAAATGGGTGTTGTTTCCGCGGCCGGAAGAAATCTGTTTGAGACTTTATTGTTAAATTTGACGCTTTTGAAAGACGGAGATGAATTCTGGAAAGAGGAGAATAAGGCTATTTGGGAGAAAACAGATAATGAGTTGTCCAAAGAAGAACGACAACTTTATCCGCTTCCCGAGAATCAAGCAGAATTGTTGACCTGGCAATCCAGAAGACTGCTTTTAGAGCGTGGAGATAGCAGTCATATCAAAGGATATTGGGTTCTGAGCGGAGACTATTTTAATCCGGAAAATGCTTTTACAGAGCAAATGACGGTTTGGAAAATCGATCCGCAGAGTGGGAAAAAGAAGTGGATGATTCCAAAGACACATGAGCCGGATCGTCAGATGTGGAGAGAGTTTGGAAGCATATTCTGTGAGAATGAAGACGGACATATGCCGGGCTTGGTTCGTTGGAATCAGTTGCTTTACAGAAAAGCTAAAAAAAGCACCACAGATTTAAAAATGCAGATTTAAAATTGTGTCTGTGCAATACGGAGATAAAAATGCGACCGTAAAAGATACATTTTCGGATTCATTGGCGTTTTCATCCGGAATTTTATCCGGAGCAGCTGAGCGTTCCCAAAGAGCTTGGGTTCTTCGGATTAAAGAAGAAATTAAGAAGTGTGAGTTACTAACAGAAACATTCGGAAAGTTCTTTTATAATGTTGCGCTTGCCGGAGGATACAGTACGGATAAGGATCTGCGAAAATCGGTTGTTGACGCGGGGAAAGAGACTTGCTACGCATCGTTGGATGTTCCGTTTAGAAGATGGTTGAATTCTATTGACTCGAATTGTCTTGGAGAGACAATGGAAGAAAAAGTGTTGGAGTGGCAAAAGATTGCGAAGCAAATAGCGCTGGACCTGGGAAGAGAAACCATCCGAAATGCCGGGATGAGAGCACTAACCGGAAAAGAAGTGGATAAAAAGCATTATGCTTCGCCGATTGCATTTGAGGTAATGATGAGAGAGCTTCATAAGCTATACCCTGCTCTGCGGGGAAGAAACTCATAATTGAGGAGGTATGCATGGAAGAGAGGAGTAAGACAGAGTCACGACAGAGTGATATCGCTAGATTTGTAAAGCGCAAACTTATGAGTTTGCAAAGCAATCCCAACGACGCGGCAGTACGAGCGATTCTTGCGAAAAATGCGGCGCGGTGTCGGGGAACAGCCGGGTGCAATACCGGAACTCTGGGACATGCTCTTTACAGATTTGCCTGAGTCCTTAGAGGGGCGAGGTAGCAAGCCAAAGTCGTGCGGAATGGGCTATTTTCACAGCACTTACATTATTTTCTTTGCACCAGCAGGGAAAAGAGAAATCTTGAAAGCGAGTTTATGTTCCAAGAGAAAAAAACACCTTTCGGACGAGCAGTTGCACAGTTAATCAGTCGCAATTCGGATGACAAGGAAGCTATTATAAAGCGATTTAATGTGGCGGTAAGCACAACGGATTTGACAGGGTTTAGTTGGTATTTACGGAGCCTTATTAAGCTTTTGCAAACGAGAAGATATTCCGATTGATTACGCAGCTCTTGCAAAGGATCTGTACGATTATCAGAATCCTGATCGGATTGACGGAGTGCGGCTTAAATGGGGACGCGATTTTTTTACAGAGAACTATCCTCCTTTGAGTATTCAGAAAAGGATGGAGCAGCAGGAATGCCGGAGACAGGGTAGTAACGAATAAAAAAAGGTAGAGCGGTAAGCTCCCTATGGGGATTGGTATTTGAGAATTCAGTCAAGGATGGATTCAGCATGTTAAAGGTCAAACAGACCGGAAAGGAAGATAGTATGGATGAGAAGAGATTATTTGTGGATTTTCATGTGATTCAGACAGTGCCGCCGAGCTGCATCAATCGCGATGACACGGGAAGCCCTAAGACCGCAGTCTATGGGGGCAGTATGCGTGCGCGTGTATCTTCACAGGCGTGGAAACATGCGATGCGTGATTATTTCAAGCTGAGTATTCCGCAAGAGGAATTGGGCGTCAGAACAAAGTATGTCCGTGGTAAGATTGCGGATGAAATCCAGAAGTTGAACGGCAAGTTGAGTCGTGAGCAGTGTGAAGATTTGGCCGGAACGATTTTGGGCAAAGGAGCAGCGAGACATAAGGAAAAGGACAAGGAAAAAAAGCAGGAAGACAGTTACAACAAAGAGGAATTGGATACGCTTCTTTATATCAGCTGGAAGCAGATAAGAGAGTTGGCAAAGCTGGTAGTGGATTCTATTACAGAGGATGGGAGCTTAGGAAAAGAAGAAGAAAAAAAGTTAAAAGACGATGCGAGAAAGAAGCTGATGGACAATCCAAGCTTTGAAATGGTATTGTTCGGACGTATGGTGGCGACAGATTCTTCTCTTAAGTATGATGCAGCGTCACAGGTTGCCCACAGCATTTCGACGCACACCGTACACAATGAATATGATTACTTTACGGCGGTCGATGACCTTAAAGTGGGAGACAGCTCAGGTGCGGGTCATCTGGGAACGGTTGAATTCAACTCTTCTACCCTCTATCGCTATGCAACTGTCAGCTTAGCTGCATTTAAGGAGTGGGTTGGAAATCCGGCGAAAGTTATCAGGACGTTTGCGGAAGCCTTTATCTATTCAATGCCGACCGGAAAGCAATCTTCATTTGCGAACAGAACTGTTCCGGATACTGTTTACATTACCATTCGAGAGGATCAGCCGGTGAATTTTAGCGGTGCTTTTGAAGATGCGGTTGTGAGCCGCAATGGCTTCAGTAAACCCTCTGCCGAGCGTCTTGTGGAGTATGTGAAAAAGAGTTATCAGAACTTTGTTGAAGTACCTACATATGCTTTAGGTACCGGAGAGTGCATGGAGAAATTGTGCGATGAGCGACCGATGAAGGAGAATCTTGATTTACTGGAAAAATATGTGCGCGAGCTGCATGGTAATGCAGGAGAGAATTAATGAGTACACTTTTATTGCGTCTTGCGGCACCGCTGCAGGCGTGGGGTACCGAGTCTAAATTTGAGAGCAGACGAACACAGCGAGAACCATCGAAAAGCGGCGTAATCGGAATGCTTGCGGCGGCATTGGGGCTACGGCGTGATGCTGATTTATCGGAACTCTCAGCATTGCGGTTTGGAGTTCGCGTGGACCGAGAGGGCAAAGTCATAAGGGACTTCCATACCGCACAGGCGGTGAAGACAGAAAAGAAAGCGAAAAAAGAAAAAACTGAAGAACCCGAAAAAATAGGATATGTAACATCGCGATACTATCTTTCGGATGCCGTTTTTTTCTGGTGGGATTGGAGTCAGAAGATGTTGCACTTTCTTGAAAAAAATTAGAGGCAGCGTTAAGGGCGCCTTATTTTCCGCTGTTTCTCGGAAGACGCTCTTGTCCACCAACCTTACCCTTGGTTCTGGGACTTCGAGAAAAAGACTTAGAGACTGCACTCCGGGAAGAAGACAATCAGAATCAAAAATGCGAGGAGCATTAAGCGGACGCGTCGATATATCCGTTTAGACAGCATGCCGGACGAATTGGAAGGTGCTGTCGTGCGGGATTTACCGATTTCTTTTAACCCGATAAAACGAGAATTCGGTTATCGACGTGCAAAAGAAATCTGGCTTCGGGATGATGTAAATAGAGAAGAATCGGCAGACGAACACGATGCCATGGCAGAACTGTGAGAGGAGAGGATATGTATCTGACAAGAATGGAATTGGATACAGATAAGAGGGCAACAAGGAGGCTCCTCAGCTCCCGCAGTAAAATCCATGGGATGGTGGAAAGCTCCTTTTCCGGAGGCAGAGAACGGAGACTCTGGCGTTTAGATTCACTTGGAGATAGGCTTTATATCCTTGTACTCAGCGAAGAAAAAGCCAAACTTGGAGGCTGCGGTAAGTGAATATGGGAATCCGAAAGAAGGCTTTTTGACGAGAGAGTATGAGCCGCTCTTGGCGCGTATCACAGAGCAGAGTCAGTGGCGTTTCCGCCTGGTCGCGAATCCCACGCAAAGTATTTCTCGTGCAAGCACCGGGGAAACGTGGTGAGGTAAAGAGCTTGTGACGGGGCGTGAAGCAGCAAGAGGATTGGCTTAGGAAACGGGCTGAAAAGAATGGATTTATGCTGGAAGAAGGCGGCTTTCGCGCTGTCGGAAACAGTTGGCATATTTTCCATAAACGGGAAGAAAAAGACAAGTCTGTTTCCCTGCGTGAAGTGAGTTACGAAGGTGTACTAACTGTAACGGATGTCGAAAAGTTTAAAGAGCTCCTGTGCCGCGGTATGGGCAGAGGAAGAGCTTACGGCATGGGATTGCTCACCATTATGCGTCTGCCCTGAGGTAAAAGATGAAGGAGATTCCAGGTATCATACGCCCGGAATTACAACAGTTGCCACAGGTCAAAGATCGAATGACCTTCTTATATCTGGAGCGTTGTAAATTAAATCGGCGCGACAGTGCGATTGAAGTGATAGATGATGACGGTACAGTAGATATCCCGGCAGCAGCCATCTCTGTACTGATGTTGGGGCCGGGCAGCAGTATTACGCATCGTGCGATGGAACTCATCGGAGATGCAGGAGTTACTGTCATTTGGGTTGGAGAGCACGGCGTTCGCTATTATGCGAGCGGACGCCCGCTCACCAAGCGAGCAGGTCTTCTGTTACAGCAAGCGAAATTGGTAAGCAACCAGCGCTTGCATCTTGCAGTTGTCAGGAAAATGTATGCGATGCGTTTTCCCGGAGAAGACGTGAGCAAATTGACCTTGCAACAGCTTAGAGGAAGAGAAGGAAGTCGAGTACGGGAAATATACCGCAAGTGCTCGAAGGAGTACGGAATTCCATGGAACGGTAGAGCATATCAAATGGGGGACTTCGAGGAAAGTAATGCGATTAATCAAGCACTCAGTGCGGGACATTCGTGCCTTTACGGTTTGGCACATGCCGTGATTGTTGCATTGGGCTGTTCTCCGGGACTTGGCTTTGTCCATGTGGGAGGCGACCTTTCGTTTGTATATGATTTTGCAGATCTCTATAAGGCGGAATTCACGATTCCGATTGCGTTTGAGGCTACTGCTGAAAATCCTCCGGATTTGTCTGCGTATGTAAGACGAAAGGTAAGAGATACGATGTCTCGCAATCATCTGTTAGAACGCATGGTGCGGGATTTACACTATTTACTATCAGAAAACGAAGAGGAGGTTACAGAAGAAGAGGTTATCTATCTCTGGGATAATCGCGAGGGAATGGTCAGACACGGTATCTCTTATAGTGCGGAGGAGCAGGCATGATTGTGATTACCTTAACGGATTGCCCGCCCAAAGTGAGAGGGGATTTGTCTAAATGGCTGCTTGAAATTTCGACAGGCGTTTATGTTGGGAATCTCAGTGCACGTGTACGCGATGAACTTTGGGGACGTATTTGTGAGCACGTGAAAGATGGCAGAGCAACCATGGTTTACAGCAGCAACGGAGAACAGAAACTCGACTTTGCCGTGCACAATACGACTTGGGTACCTGTGGATTACGATGGCATTAAGCTTGTGAGAAAGCCCGGGATAAAAAAACGTGAAAAGAACTCCGATCAAATTGAGACAGAAAAGGCTGCGATGAGCCGTGCGGAGAAATTCTATCAGGTGCAACAGATTCAGAAGCATCAGGCACGCAAACGGAGTACAGCCGAATATGTGGTGCTCGATTTGGAGACGACCGGCCTTAATATAGCGCATGACCGGATGATTGAAGTTTCTGCTATTCGGGTAGAGGAAGGACGAGAAGTTTCCTGTTACAGCAGCTTGATTTACTGTGAAACTGTACCGGAGACGATTGTCGAATTGACCGGAATCACAGCGGATAAGTTAAAAAAAGAGGGAAAGCCGATTGAACAAGTGCTCAAAGAACTACTGGAGTTCATCGGAGATACACGAATTGTGAGCCACAATGCGAGCTTTGACTGGCGCTTTCTGCAGCAGGCTTGCAAGCAAAACAATATCTTGCCGGGACATCCTCACATTACCGATACACTGAATCTTGCGCGGCAAAAGATAGAGGAGGTGGAAGATTACAAACTCTTAACCTTATCAAAGTATTTTCATTTTGCTATACTGGAGCCGCACAGGGCGCTCGCTGACTGCCGATTGACGCACCAGCTCTACGAGAAGTTAAAGAGGATCGAGGCTGAGGACTAGGATCAACCACGGAAATACGCCATTTCCGAAGTGTTTTCCCCGCACACGCGGGGGTGATCCGAGGCAAGAAAGCTTGCGATTGCCCGCGTGAACGTTTTCCCCGCACACGCGGGGGTGATCCGGCTTTCCCAGAGGTCAGCCGGAGGGAAGTCGAGTTTTCCCCGCACACGCGGGGGTGATCCGGAGTAGGCGTGTTTCACTTTGCAGACCTTGTGGTTTTCCCCGCACACGCGGGGGTGATCCGTTTCCACTTCTCCGGGTCATGCGCGGGAAGGTGTTTTCCCCGCACACGCGGGGGTGATCCGGCCGAGCCGAGCAGCCGGAACATGTAGGTATCGTTTTCCCCGCACACGCGGGGGTGATCCGTCCTAGCCGCAGACGCCATACAGCACACCGGCGTTTTCCCCGCACACGCGGGGGTGATCCGCCAGAATGTGCCGAAACAGTACGCCAAAATGAGTTTTCCCCGCACACGCGGGGGTGATCCGGCCTTTACCCGAATGTTGCACAGCGGATAAAGGTTTTCCCCGCACACGCGGGGGTGATCCGCTGCTCGGCGAGCTTGTGCCGCTCACAGGGGCGGTTTTTCCCCGCACACGCGGGGTGATCCGTGCCATTTAGATCTCCTTTCTCTGAATCTCCGGTTTTCCCCGCACACGCGGGGGTGATCCGCCGAAGGGTATTCGGAGAAGAGCGGGACAACAGTTTTCCCCGCACACGCGGGGGTGATCCGACGGCGGAGCTGTGCTTTTCTGCGCAGTCAAGGTTTTCCCCGCACACGCGGGGGTGATCCGGACCTGTCCGTGCGTTATATTCTGTGACGTCGGTTTTCCCCGCACACGCGGGGGTGATCCGTCAGCACTCTGTTTTCCGATACCTGAAAGCGGGTTTTCCCCGCACACGCGGGGGTGATCCGGGGCAGCGCGTGCTTGTTTCCGGAAGAATCCAGTTTTCCCCGCACACGCGGGGGTGATCCGAGATTTTTCTGTGCAAACGGCACGCACAGAGGGTTTTCCCCGCACACGCGGGGGTGATCCGTTGCATTCCGTATGCCCGCGAGCCCTGCCGGTGTTTTCCCCGCACACGCGGGGGTGATCCGCAACTCACCATACCGAACCGGTCTTTTGTCGTGTTTTCCCCGCACACGCGGGGGTGATCCGCCGATTGGCGTTTCGTCCACCTGTCTGGCAGAGTTTTCCCCGCACACGCGGGGGTGATCCGTAGTTAATCGTTCCGGGCGAAATCGTCTTGCCGTTTTCCCCGCACACGCGGGGGTGATCCGTCGTTGCCCGGTACTTCCCACAATGTCAAAATGTTTTCCCCGCACACGCGGGGGTGATCCGTTCCTTCTCGATAAGTGCCATTGCCCTGGTAGGTTTTCCCCGCACACGCGGGGGTGATCCGCGCTTGCAGGCGCGGAAGAGCGCTGTGAGCGGGTTTTCCCCGCACACGCGGGGGTGATCCGTTGACAGAGTACGTAACATTGATAGCCTTGTCGTTTTCCCCGCACACGCGGGGGTGATCCGAGCTACGGCACTTTTGCCATCACCTGCACTGGGTTTTCCCCGCACACGCGGGGGTGATCCGGAGATTTTCGTGGAGTGCTTCGGTCGGCCTAAGTTTTCCCCGCACACGCGGGGGTGATCCGAAGTTCGGAGGAGGAGCCATGTCAGACGAAGCGTTTTCCCCGCACACGCGGGGGTGATCCGCCGACCACCTCATCAAGGCTGTGCTGCCGGATGTTTTCCCCGCACACGCGGGGTGATCCGCTGCCACAGCCCGAAGCGTCTCGGCAAAAAGCGTTTTCCCCGCACACGCGGGGGTGATCCGTTTTGAAGTGCAGTACATCCTCCGCCGGAAAGGTTTTCCCCGCACACGCGGGGGTGATCCGGAGACATACACGAGCATCCTCGAGAGGGCGCGGTTTTCCCCGCACACGCGGGGGTGATCCGTCCTTGCGTCGGACGGCACGACAGCGACCGTGGTTTTCCCCGCACACGCGGGGGTGATCCGCATCGCAGAGTAAGCAACAGCAGGGCGGGGGCGTTTTCCCCGCACACGCGGGGGTGATCCGAGGGCAGAAACTACCTCGAGTACATCATTGATGTTTTCCCCGCACACGCGGGGGTGATCCGTTACAAAGTTCGCTTCCGTGTGCGGATATGCCGTTTTCCCCGCACACGCGGGGGTGATCCGCTGAAGGCCGAGGATTTCCTCATCAACCGCAAGTTTTCCCCGCACACGCGGGGGTGATCCGAATTCATGCTGCCTCCTACTCTTTCAGGTCATGTTTTCCCCGCACACGCGGGGGTGATCCGCTCCTCAAGAAAAAACTCGGCATCACGTGGCAGTTTTCCCCGCACACGCGGGGGTGATCCGGGTCTCCGCTATGCGCCGCGTCATCGTGTCGTGTTTTCCCCGCACACGCGGGGGTGATCCGCCATGGGTCGCGAAAGAAGGGAAGTCCGGTCGGTTTTCCCCGCACACGCGGGGGTGATCCGCACATCCGCAGCGCGGGCGGTGGTCTCATCCGGTTTTCCCCGCACACGCGGGGTGATCCGTCCTTCGTGCGACAGCGGTTCAGCTGATGCGCGTTTTCCCCGCACACGCGGGGGTGATCCGAGGCTGATGAGGATTCCGAAGGGACTGTGTGAGTTTTCCCCGCACACGCGGGGGTGATCCGGTAAAGGCGCGCTTCCAGAGCGGAGGCGGCGAGTTTTCCCCGCACACGCGGGGTGATCCGTCATACGTCAAGCAGTATTTTTTTAATTTTTTTGAGTTTTCCCCGCACACGCGGGGTGATCCGCAGTATTTTTTTAATTTTTTTGAATTCCCTTTGTTTGTTTTCCCCGCACACGCGGGGTGATCCGCTTCTCGGCGAGCTCGTGCCGCTCACAGGGCGGTTTTCCCCGCACACGCGGGGGTGATCCGCTCCGGAAGATTGCCAATAACTCCCCGAATCAGTTTTCCCCGCACACGCGGGGGTGATCCTTTTGCAACTCGTCAGATTGAAAAACCTTGAAAGTTTTCCCCGCACACGCGGGGTGATCCGATGATCGCGCAAGGCGTTTCGCTGGTAGCAAGGTTTTCCCCGCACACGCGGGGGTGATCCGAGCTACGGCACTTTTGCCATCACCTGCACCGGGTTTTCCCCGCACACGCGGGGGTGATCCGGAGCTCCGGAAAAGCGAGTACTGGTGCGGCGAGTTTTCCCCGCACACGCGGGGGTGATCCGCTGCTCGAAATGGTCGCAGAGCACCGCGAAATGTTTTCCCCGCACACGCGGGGGTGATCCGTGCTTGACGACGACCTCGATTGTAGCGGCGCTGTTTTCCCCGCACACGCGGGGGTGATCCGGTGCGGTGTAGAGCTCGCGACCGATGCCGAGGGTTTTCCCCGCACACGCGGGGGTGATCCGCGTCGAGGCCGCTAAGGCCGCGCGCAAATGGCGTTTTCCCCGCACACGCGGGGGTGATCCGGGCTGCCGTTTAACTGACGGAGAAAAGGGGACGTTTTTCCCCGCACACGCGGGGGTGATCCGGCCGATTTCATGCCGGGCTTTGCCCGCAGCGCGTTTTCCCCGCACACGCGGGGGTGATCCGCCTTTCCGGAATTCATACTCAATCGTGATCAGGTTTTCCCCGCACACGCGGGGGTGATCCAGCGCGTGTCAAATCTTTCGCGGATCTCATCGGTTTTCCCCGCACACGCGGGGGTGATCCGTAATCGTCACCGCTCTGCCGGATAAATGCCGGGTTTTCCCCGCACACGCGGGGGTGATCCGTAATCGTCACCGCTCTGCCGGATAAATGCCGGGTTTTCCCCGCACACGCGGGGGTGATCCGCGCTCATCCAATATTTCTCAAAGCCCTGTAAGGTTTTTCCCCGCACACGCGGGGGTGATCCGCGTTCGGGTCCGTAAAACCAAAGTCCAGATTAGTTTTCCCCGCACACGCGGGGGTGATCCGCTGACCCGCACGATTTTGCAAAGATCAATCGCGTTTTCCCCGCACACGCGGGGGTGATCCGATGTTACGCAAGCGTCCCTCATGAGGGCGCTGGTTTTCCCCGCACACGCGGGGGTGATCCGACCGTATCCGACAACGCGAATGATGCGGAGGGGTTTTCCCCGCACACGCGGGGGTGATCCGCCGCTCCGGAGAGGGGCTACATACCGCTTTCAGTTTTCCCCGCACACGCGGGGGTGATCCCCGCGGTTCTCACCGCTTCGTCTCTCTCCTCACGTTTTTCCCCGCACACGCGGGGGTGATCCGCGTATCGCAGATGAGCTGAAAGCGGGGGCTCAGTTTTCCCCGCACACGCGGGGGTGATCCGCACCTCGACGCGCTTGCACTTGAGCTGGATAGTTTTCCCCGCACACGCGGGGGTGATCCGTTTTTATCATGCCTAAGTTGGTAATTCACAGAGTTTTCCCCGCACACGCGGGGGTGATCCGCGTAATCACACAGAACGGCAGCATCCGTGTATGTTTTCCCCGCACACGCGGGGGTGATCCGCGATGTATTGTCTTCAACCCGAGAGGCAATCTGTTTTCCCCGCACACGCGGGGGTGATCCGCCGCACTTCGCAGCTCGCCCACAAAAATCTTTCGTTTTCCCCGCACACGCGGGGGTGATCCGCTCTGTGTCGATTCATTGAGGCTTCGGTGGCTGTTTTTCCCCGCACACGCGGGGTGATCCCCACATAGACTTTTCCGTCAAACCACATAGACTGTTTTCCCGCACACGCGGGGGTGATCCCATGTTTAGATTTTCCACATGTGTGTATTAACAAACTGGATCACATTTGAAAAAAAGGGGGTGACTGTATGTTTGTGGTTATTTTGCTTGCCGTTTTGATAACACCTTTTGGCGTTCTAGCGGAGTTGGTAAAAAGAACAAAGTAACCCGGTTTTCCCCGCACACGCGTGGGTAATCCTCGATACGGAGTGGTCAATTTCATATGCGGCTTGTTTTCCCCGCCCCGCGGGAATCATCCGTATCAGTCACCCGGACCCGGGAAATATTGTGCAAATAAATTCTTCCCATTCAAAAGCGAAAGGAGAAAAACGTGATTATAACGGTTGAGCAGATTGAGGCGTTGAGACCTTACATCGAGAATATTGGGGAATTGATATCCGCCGATGATATAGATGCACTATTGGACGCCGTGGACGCCGTAGTTATCAATAACATTCTTGGGAACAACAATGAACCGGATAAGGAAGGGAAAAGAATTCAGGGAATATATGACGACATCGCTGCCCAGAATCACGTTTACTGGGATTAATGGAATGAAGGCGGCATGTCGACCTTACCCCGCCCCCTGAGCACAAAATAAGCACAGCTGTTATAGCTGTGCTTTCGTCGCTGTGATTTAGTTGTCTTGGTTATCGTCCGATAAATCGCAAGAATCCTTATGAATAGGTGTCATAGGTGTCGAATACGGGCTCAGATATTGGTTGGTTATCTCTACCAGTCTGGCATAGATAGCTTGAATCTCCGGAGGTGCATCCGGGCGAATCCCTCCTCCTTTCGGAGCGGCGTAGGGCATGACTTGATCAAACATTCGCTCCTCTTCTTCGGTGAACTTGATTCTCATTCAAACCTCCTTTCTCGCTTAACGGGGATCACTCTACACGCGTTTTCTTTAGGAAAATCAATCAAAGCATTTTTTTCGGGCTTATTCCCATAGAATATCATCGAAATCAAAAAAGGTAATCAAACCGCTATAGGGCTTATCCTGATTTGATTGAATCGCAAAGAAGGACTGAATATACGCTTCGGGATAAGAAATACTTCCGTCGCCATCGAGATCGATGGGATGCAGTTCTCCTGCCTCACACTTTTCAATGAACTTATTCAGGTTGATTTTAACATCCATAAGGAAGCGATTCAGATCATCGCCCTGAAGATAATTGGGATTATCTACGCTGCCGACATAGTAATAATTTCCGTCGTCCGTCTCAGGCTCCCAATACCAAATCCAACCCTTGTCAACTCTTGCAATGTAAACACCGGGATATGCGTCGGATGCGTAGGTTTCTTTGAGTCTCTGCGCATATTGGTTGTTTTCGTCATAGGACGGAATGTTGTAGGGGCCGTATGTTCCGTCATTATAGGTATACATCTTTACTTCGCGCTTAGGGCTTGAGCTTGTTTCGGCGGACGCTTCAACAGAAGTGCTTGCTGTGGTTTCAACGCCTTTTTTCTCGCTTCCGCAACCAACGAGGACAGATCCAAGCATCGCCACTGCCGTTATCAAAACAAAAATTCTCTTTTTCAACCTTTCTGTCTCCTTTCGGCGTTTGCGATTCTTATTATACAACATGTTCATATGGGGGTCTACGACACTGCACTGCGAGCTATCGGAGTAAAAATTTCAAAGGGGAACATAGGCACCGTAGTGTCTATGTTCCCCTTTGTCGGCTGATTCTGCCTTGGTTATGAGGGAGGTGCCATCCTTTACATTTGTTCGGCGCATGAGTAGAATGATAATTGTTAAGATTGCTTAAAGTTAAGCAATCATTTCAAAACAGGGGGCAGAGATGAAGAAGAACATTTTCCTTGCGGCGGCGGTGGCACTTGGCACCATGCTCATGGCTACGCCGGTTTTTGCCGGCAACAACGGTTGGAATCGTGACAACCGTGGCTGGTGGTATCAGTTTTCGAACGGTTCGTATGCGCGCTCTTCCTGGGTGTCGGTCAACAATTCCTGGTACTTCATGGATGCTTCCGGTTACATGCAGACCGGTTGGCTGAATGACGGAAGCGGTTGGTATTATTTGGACACCAACAACGGAAACATGTGTATGGGTTGGGTCAATGTGAACGGGAACTGGTATTACATGAATCCCGCGAATGGCGGTCGCATGCTCGCAAACGGCTATACGCCGGACGGCTATTATGTGGACGGAAACGGTGTGTACCGTCCGGGTGTCGGAACTGCGCAGTCCGGCGGACAGGACAACAGTCAGAGCAGCGAGCAGCTTTCCGAAGCGCAGTTTGAGGATCAGGTAATCGAGCTTGTGAATCAGGAGAGAGCAAAGCAGGGGATTTCGCCGGTCAAAAAGGACGCGGGACTCACGAATACGGCGGATGTGCGTGCGGCGGAACTCGAGGTTTTATTCTCGCACGACAGACCCGACGGCTCGGACTGCTTTACGGCGTATCCGAGAGGATTCGGTTATAAGGGTGAGAACATTGCTGCAGGCCAGAGAAATCCGGAAGAAGTAATGGATTCCTGGATGCATTCCAGCGGACACAGAGCCAATATTTTGAATCCGAATTATGACTCCATCGGTGTGGGGTATTCGAATCTGAACGGAAGGGCGAATTGGGTCCAGAACTTCGGCAAAAAGAACAGCGGTTGGAATTAAAGAAAGAAGGGGAGCTTGCGCTCAGGCCTTCCACCGATAGAGCTTAAGGGACACATGTGTTGCGTCGATTAGCGCAACGCCTTCTGCCTGTAGGAGCATGGCCTGCGCTGCCCAGCCGGGGGCCAGGCGGCCTGCTGCATTCACCACACGGTGACAGGGATAGTCGCCGTAATAGTCCGCATGTGAGAGAACGCGCGCCACGAGGCGCGCGTTTTTTGGATACCCGATTAAGCGGGCAATTTGTCCGTAAGTGGCAACTTTTCCCTCCGGAATTTCCGCGACGGCGGAGAGTACGGCATAGGCAAAGTCATCATTCAGCGCGGCGTTTTCAGACATGGAACTCCTTTCTCTGTCAGCGAAATATGGGAGCGGCTTACATCTCCCGCAAGATGCGCAGCCCGAGTAAGAGGGCGTCTTCGTGCGCATCCCGCCCGAAGTTTCGGGCGTCGTAGTCATGGATGCAGGCGAGGGAGTCGGCGGTAAAGAGTAGCTGGCCGAAGGCAGCGCCGCGAAGGCGGGCACAGGCTGCGAGCGCCGCACACTCCATCTCGACGCAGAGACAGCCTTCGCTTCGGCGGTATGCGACCATATCCTTGGTCTCGCGGTAAAATGCATCGGTGGTCCAGCTGGTGCAAGGGACAAAGGGGAGGCCTTCTGTCCTCAGCACGCTTTCTATGGTCGCAAGCACCGGGTTGTCAAGTTCGATATAGCGGGAAGCGGGCAGATAGTGGTAGGAGCTGCCCTCGTCGCGAAGCGCGCGGGTCGGCACCAGAAAAGCATTCTCCGGGAGCTTTTCCAGTACGCCGCAGGAGCCGAGCGCCAGGATACTGCGGCAACCGCTCGCAATCAGCGCATCCAACATGGAACTTGCGGGCGGCGCACCGACCGGCGCCTGCGCAAGACAGATTTCTTCGCCGTTCTCCTCAAATACATAGATGGGGTAGGTGGCGGAGACGGTGCGAAAATTCGCAGCGTTTTTCCGCATGCTTTGCCTCGGCGTAGTGGTGGATGGTATCGCCGAGGAAGGCAAAGAGGCACTTTTTCGGAAAGCGGCAGTCGCCGAATTCATGGGCAGGGGGAATCACTTCGGGGGAAGTCGCATCATATTCAAAGAGCGGGATTTCGTGTCGTTCTATCATGGCAGCTCCGTTTCGTGTAAGAATTTTTAGCAGTCTAGCAAAGCGCCGTTCTGCTGTCAATCCGGACGCGCGAAGGGCCCACTTTATGCTATGATTTCCTTTGAGGAGGCGCGAATATGATTGAGGCAATCAAGGCGCGGCGCAGCATACGGCATTTTTTGCCGACGCCGCTTATCAAAGAGCAGTTGGAAGAAATTGTGCGGGCGGGCATGGCGGCGCCGTCCGCGAAGAACTTGCAGCCCTGGCACTTTGTCGTGACCGAGGGCAGAGCCAAGGAGAGAGTCTGCGCGGCCATGGAGGCGGGAATCGAGCGGGAGCGGCATTCCCCCATACTGCCGGACACGCGCCACTATCTGGACGGGGCATTTGAGACCCTGCGGGTGATGCAGGAGGCGGCAGCAGTGATCCTAATCACATCGCCGATTGCACGGCCGCTCTCTGCGACCATGACGCTAGACCAGCGGGTCACGGAAATCTGCACGGCGCAGTCGGTCGGTGCGGCCATCGAGAATATGTGTCTGCAGGCGACGGCGCTCGGCATCGGCAGTCTCTGGATTTGCGACAGTTTCTTTGCGCAGGCGGAGTTAAGAGCGGAGGCGGGCGGAGACAGCGAACTCTACGCGCTGTTGGCGCTCGGCTATGCGGCGGAAGAACCGGCCGCCCGGCCGCGGTGCGCCCTTTCGGAGACCGCAGAGTGGAGAACGGAATAACAGGTATCAAGAAGACAACTGTTTCGCCGGAGCCGCTGTGTTTTAAGGCACGGAGCGAGCTTGTTAGGCATTGCGGGTTGACTGCTTCGTTGACGGCTTAATGGATAGCTTTGACAGATAAAAGGAGAGAATCATGCGGAAAATCTTAGTGGTTATTGACATGCAGCGCGACTTTATCGACGGCGCACTCGGAACGGCGGAGGCGCGTGCCATAGTCCCGGCGGTTATAGAGAAAATCAAGGGCTATGCGCCGGAGGATGTCTTTGCGACGCGGGATACGCACGGCGAGGACTATCTGAACACGCAGGAGGGACGCTATCTTCCTGTGGAGCATTGTATACGCGGAACGGCGGGCTGGGAACTAAATCCGGAAATCGCGGCGCTGATTCCGAAAGACCATATCTTTGACAAGGGGACTTTTGCTTCGACGGGACTCGCAGCGGCCGTGAAAGAGCTTGCGGCGCGGGAGAGCGTGGAACTTGAGCTCATCGGCCTCTGCACGGATATCTGCGTGGTTTCGAACGCACTGCTCTTAAAGGCATCGCTTCCGGAAGTGAAGATTTCCGTGGATCCCGCCTGCTGCGCCGGTGTGACGCCGGAAAAACATGCGGCGGCGCTGGAGACGCTGCGCTCTTGTCAGGTTCAGTGCGGCTGAGCTCCGGGATTTTGTGTTGTCGCGATGCTTAGCTGCGGAAGCAGTCAAATTGCCGGCAGGAGTCAACAAATGAACCGGCACTAACGTTAAGAGAGGAAAGAAATGAGAGTCATTGATTTAACCCATACCATCAAAGAGGGTATGCCGGTTTATCCCGGCACGGAGACGCCGACTCTCACACCGGTGAGCGTATATGAAAAGGATGGCTTTCGGGAGAGTCTTTTAAGGATGACCACACATACGGGCACACATATGGATCCGCCGGCACATCTCTTTCCGGGGCGCACCACGCTGGACGAATTCCCGGCGTCGCAGTTTATTGGCAAGGCACTTGTGATTGATTGCAGCAGCCTGAAGGAAGGGGAAGAGATTACGCTTGCCCACATCAGCCGCTACGGGGAGAAGGCCGAGAAGGCGGACTTTCTTCTCTTTACCTCGGTTGGGACAAGCGCTGGGGGAGCGAGCGCTATTTCGGCGACTACCCCTGCCTCAATGAAGAGGCGCTCGACTTTGTAATTCGGGGCGCATATAAGGGCATCGGTTTTGATGTGATCGGCCTCGACCCGATTGCGGATGCCGGACTGCCGCGGCATAAGAAGCTGTTCCGCGAGAAGGATATCGTGAACATCGAGAATCTCAAGAATCTGGGGCTCTGCGGCGAAGAGCTCTTTTCCTTCGGCTGTTTTCCGCTGAAATTGGAACATTGTGACGGTTCACCGGTGCGAGCGGTCGCTTGGTTTGAGGAGGAAACTTGACAGGAACGTATGTTTTGGCTACACTGAAATCAGAACATACATTCGGAGAAACGGGCTGTGCGACTGTCGGAACTCATTAGCTATGCGCGGGAGCGCCATCATATCGAAGAGCTTCACAAGTGGCGGGAGATGCCGGGACTCTCGGTCTTAGTCTCCCCGACAAGCGGAAAGTGGATTGCGCTGCTCATGCGGGAGCGGGATGCGGGCGGAAGAATCAGGGAGCGCTGTGATTTAAAGTACAGCGCGTTTCGCGAGCTGCCCGCGCGGGACTATCTCACGCAGGGCTTTCGCATGCCGGGCTGGCTCGGTGTGCGCTTTGGTGCGGAAACGGAGCGAGCGTTCCTGTTACACGTGTTTGATCTTGCAGTGGAGGAAGAGGCAGAGAAGGTGGAAGGGTATTACCGTGAGACGGCCATACCGGGGCGCAGTGAGCTCCCGGCGCGGATAGAGGCAATCTACGCCTGTGAGGACTTTCTCTCTGCGGCGCGTGCCATGGAGGACTATGAGGACAATTGTCCCTTTGCGGGCACGGTCCCTCTCTATCAGCCGGAGTATCGCGATTTGACGCCGAACGAGCTCCGCGGTTATTTCACCTGGCGCGCGGCAGTGCGGAGAGGAGAGGTCTCCTCTCCGCACTGTGATGCCTTTGTGTATCTCTATCTCAGCGAACTCATGCTGGGGGTCGGCGCAGCGAATGCTGCCGAGGCGCTTGATTGCATGGATGCCTTTGCGTCTTCCTATTTTTTCGCGGGCTACGGGAGCGAGGCTTTGCAGCGGAATTTTAAAAATTGGCGCTTTGAGTACGCGGTGTTAAACCGTGTGGATGCGGCGCGCGTGCGGGCGTATGAAAACCCCGCGCTGCGTCACTGGGACGAGGCGCTCACCGTGCTGCGGGAGTCGGAGAAGCAGAGCGATGAAGCCGTTTTTGCGGCGCTTGCGGAGTTAGGCGGCAGAAGCTAACGGAAGCGCGGAGCGTTAAAGGACTCGGGGATAGAGCTGCGTTTTACTATGCCGCAATTTGGAGAAGTTGTGCGCCGCTTCTATTTGCGGCCTGTTTCGGAAACTTGCGCATGCGCGCGTGGAAGCCCTTTTCGGATGCGCCGCGACTTAGGGCGGTCTGTGAGAACGCGGGACAAGACTTTTCCTATCAACTGAATGAGCTGCGCAGTTTCGCGGCGACGGGAAACGGATTTACGGAATACAGCTACTTGCGGCAGCAGTTTGACAGCAAGCGCTTCTTTGCCTTCTTAAAAGAGGCGGATACAGCGCTTCGCGTGCGTTTTCTGCGCGGCAAGGCTTTGAAAACCGCGTCTGTGACACAGGATGCTGCGCTGCAAGAGTCCTTTTCGCGTGCCTTTGCAAGTTGTGAGGCTATGGAGGCGGCGCAAAAGCTTGCGGCGGTCCCCGTGCGGCGGGAAAAGCTCGCGGACATACGCGCGGCGGCCGCAGTCACGACGGCGGCGCTGCTCACCGAGGCAGAGACCGGGGCCGAGCGGGAAGAACTGCGGCGGGAAGCACAGAAGCTTCCTGCGGAGAAGGGCTCCGGCTTAGCGGAGCGTATGAACGGCGAGGATTGCAAGCAGACAGGCACCGCAGAGAGTCATGCGAGCGGAGAGGGCAAACAGGGACAACAAGGCGCATCGCGGCAGATAGAGGAGATTCGCCTTGCGGCGGCCGGTGTAGCGCCTGCAAAGCTTGCGAACAGAAGCGAAACGAAGCAAAGAGACCAAGCGGAAAGAACAGAAATGTTGGATGCGCTCGAACGCCGCTGCCTTGCGGCCTTGCTTCGCGGGGAGAGCGTGCGCGCGGAACTGCGCGCGGCGCATTGTTTGACTAGCCTCTTTGCCGAGCGGGTCAACGAGAAACTGTATGAGCATTTTCAGGACATTTGCCTTGCGTCCGAGGGTGAGGAACTTTTCCTCGTGCCGGATTACCGGGAAGAGCTGGAGACATTATTGCGGGAGACAGAGGAATGAGTGAGACGGGACGCGCCGTGCCGCGGCGTATTGCACAGGCAATTTTAAATTCCCTGCAGAGCGGCGTGGTGCCGCGCGTCGGCCTGCCGTACATTGCGGTCGGGAGGAAGGAGGAGATTGCGGCGCTGCTTCGCGACACGGAACTCATTGCGGAGGGCGGCGCTTCCTTTCGTTTTCTGATCGGAAAATACGGCGCGGGCAAGAGCTTTCTCTTGCAGACCATGCGAAACTATGTCTTTGAGCAGAGCTTTGTGGTCGCGGATGCGGATTTATCGCCGGAGCGGCGCTTGCAGGGCAGCAAGGGGCAGGGGCTTGCGACCTACCGCGAGCTGATAGCAAATCTGGCGACCAAGACCAAGCCGGAGGGTGGCGCGTTGCGCCTTATTTTAGACCGCTGGGTTTCTCAGGCGGAGCAGGAAGCCGCAGAGGAACAGGGAGGCTTCCGGGAGGACAGCGCTTTCTTTGCGCTCGTTGAGAAAAAGATTGCGACTGCGGTCGATTCGCTGCAAGACATGGTGCACGGCTTTGAATTTGCCAAGCTCCTGCGGGGCTATTATCTCGCGGGGGCGGAGGGCGACGATGAGAAAAAAGAACGGATACTCAAGTGGTTTCGCGGGGAGTATGAGAACAAGCGCGAAGCGCGGGAGGCGCTCGGCATCAATCTCATTGTGTGCGATGAGAACTGGTACGATTACATCAAACTCTTCTCACAGTTCTTTCGCCGCGCGGGCTATGCGGGTACGTTGATTCTGCTCGATGAGGCGGCGAATCTCTGCAAGATACCGAATGCGATTGCAAGACAGTATAACTACGAGGTGCTGCTCACCATGTACAACGACATGATGCAGGGTAAGGCGCAGCACATCGGCATCTGGATGGGAGCCACGCCGGAGGCACTGGAAGATAAGCGCCGCGGTCTCTTTAGCTACGAGGCACTTTCTTCGCGGCTTGCGGAGAGTCGCTTTTCCCGCGCGGGCAGCAAGGATTTGTTTTCGCCGGTGCTCCGCCTCGAGGCGCTCACGCCGGAGGAGATGCTGGTGCTTACGGAGAAGCTCTCCGACATGCATGCGGCACTCTACGGGGATGCACGGCGCTTCCGCGCCGACGAATTGGAACTCTTTGTGCGGACCTGCTATGCGCGGGTCGGGGCGAGCGCACAGATTACACCGCGGGAGATGACGCGCGACTTTATTTTTCTTCTGGACGCGCTGCACCGGGAACCGGAGAGCAGCATGGAGCGGTTGCTTCAACCGGAGGAAGACAGTGAATCGTCACAGAGTGTTGCGAGCGAGTTAAGGAAAACCGGCGGCGGGGACGATGCGCCCTTTGATTTCCTTTTGAGGACAGTGCATGGATATCTTTCGGCGCTATGCGCCCTTCATTCAGGACTTTATTTACCGCGAGCGCTGGCAGTCGCTCCGCGCCGTGCAGAATGCGGCGGGAGATGTGCTCTTTAACAGCGGGGATAACCTGCTGCTCTCAGCGGCCACAGCCTCCGGGAAGACGGAGGCTGCTTTTTTTCCGATTTTAACCTTGCTCTCGGAGGAACCCGCTACCTCGGTCGGCGTGCTCTACATTGCACCCTTGAAGGCGCTCATCAACGACCAGTTTGAGCGTCTCGACCGGCTTTGCGAGCGCGCGGACATACGGGTTACCAAGTGGCACGGGGATGCTTCGCGGAGCGCAAAGGAGAGACTGATTAAGCACCCGGAGGGGATTTTACAGATTACCCCGGAGTCGCTGGAAGCCCTGCTTCTCCATCGGAAGGCGGCGGTTCCGACTCTCTTTTCGGATTTACGCTTTGTTGTGATCGATGAGATTCATGCGTTGCTTCGGCAGGACCGCGGGCGGCAGACCTTCTGCCTGATTGAGCGACTCATGCGGCTCTCGGGCTGCAGACCGCGGCGGGTCGGGCTCTCCGCGACCATAGGCAACCCGAAGGAAGTGGGGCGCCTGCTCGCGGCGGGAAGCGGCCGTGCGACCGCGATTCCGCGCATGGAGCCCGGAAAAGAGCATTGGCGCTTATCACTTGAGCACTTTTGGAAGACAGGGCCGCAGTCGGGCGCAGCGGATACGCGTTTTCCGACTTTGCCGCTGGACCGCGCGCTTGAAAATGCGCCGCGGGGGGCTGATCCCGGTCTCGGCTATATTTACGCCCACAGCGCCGGCAAAAAGTGCCTCATCTTTACGAACTCCCGCGAGGAATGCGAACTGGTCTGTCAGGAGTTAAGGCAGTACTGCGAGGCCATGCGGGAACAAGATCGCTTTCTCATTCACCATGGGAATCTCTCGGCCTCCTACCGCGAGAGCGCGGAGGAGGAGATGCAGCGCGCGGACTCCTTAAAGAGCATCTGCGCGACGGCAACCTTAGAGCTCGGCATTGACGTGGGCAGGCTGGAGCGCGCCTTTCAGCTCGATGCGCCGTTTACGGTCTCCGGTTTTTTGCAGAGGCTCGGCAGAACGGGGCGGCGCGGTGCCCCCGCGGAGCTCTGGTTCGTGATGCGGGAAGAACCCGCGGAAGCGAGGGCTTCCCTCCCCGAGGCCTTTCCCTGGTATCTTTTGCAGGGCATTGCCTTGGTGCAGCTCTACGCGGAGGAGCGCTATGTGGAGCCGCCGGACACGCGGCGCTTGCCCTACAGTCTCCTCTACCACCAGACTCTGAGTACACTTGCCTCGGAGGGAGAACTGACTCCACGGGAGCTTGCGCTCCGCGTCTTGACGCTCACGCCGTTTGAACGCATCTCGAAGGAGGAGTACGGCCTCCTCTTACAGCATTTACTCCGCATCGATCACATCAACCGCACGGCGGAGGGCGGGCTCATCATCGGCATCGCGGGAGAGCGTGTGGTGAACAATCATAAGTTCTATGCGGTTTTTCAGGAGAATGTGGAGTACACGGTGAGAACCGGGAGCGAGACTCTGGGCACCATTGTGAAGCCGCCGCCCGCGGGCGAAAAAATCGCGATTGCGGGGCGGGTCTGGGCCGTGGACGAGGTGGATCATAAGGCGCACACCGTGCTCTGCACCTTAATCAAGGGCAGGGTTCCGGCGTACTTCGGCGATGTTCCGGGCTCGATCGAAACGCGCATTCTGGAGCGCATGCGGAAGGCGCTTCTCGAAGAGCAGATTTATCCCTATCTACAGTGGAATGCGGCGGGACGGCTTTTGGAGGCACGAACGCTGGCGGCGCGCACGCGTCTCAAAAAGACTTCGCTCTTACCGCTCGGCGAAAAAATATGGGCGCTCTTTCCCTGGCTCGGGAGCTATGCCTTTCTCGCGCTGGAGCGCTTTTTAAAGCTGCGTTGTAAGGAGAGGCTCGGTCTCAGGGGCTTCACCTCCGCGCGGCCGTATTATATGATCTTTTCAATGGAGGTCGGGGAAGAGGAGTTCTTTGAGATTTTGCTCGACGAGGCCGAAAAAGACTTGTGCCGGAAGAACTGCTCTACGAGCGCGAGGTCCCGGTCTTTGAAAAGTTTGACTGCTATGTACCGGAGGAGCTGGTGCGCCGCGGTTTTGCACGCGGCGTGCTGGATCTTGAGACCATGCTAGCGCGCGTGTGCGGGCGGTTCGCATTGCAAGATTGTGATAGACCTGCTATAACAGGCTGAGAGAAGCCTATGTCGGGTACTCGGAAAGGAAAGGCGTATGCAGCGGGAATTCAGTGCAAAACAGTCGATTATCACACCGGAGGCCGTATTTATTATCGGAACTTACGATGAGAACGGTGTCCCGAATGCAATGAATGCAGCCTGGGGCATGCAGAGTGACTACGGGGAAATTACCATCCAGCTCGCAAAGCATAAGACCACGGATAATTTGAAGAAGACGGGCGGCTTTACGGTCGCCTTTGCGACCGAGAGCACGGTGGTCATCTCCGATTATTTCGGCATCGAGAGCGGCAACAAGATCAATAAGATCGAGAAAGCGGGTTGCCACGTTCGGAAGAGCGCGCATGTGAACGCGCCCGTCATAGAAGAGTACCCGGTCACCTTAGAGTGCAAGGTGAAAAGTTACAGCGATGAGACCGGCCTTTTGGTCGGTGAAATTGTGGCGATGCAGGCGGACGAAGCGGTCTTAACGGACGGCAAGGTGGACTATGATAAGCTCCGCCCCATCATGTTTGACATTTCGAGCATGAGCTACCGCGTGATCGGGCCGGTGGTCGGCAAGGCGTACCACGACGGTCTGGCACTGAAAAAATGAGAGAGAGCTGCGGGGTCAAAGCCGCAGCTTTTTTGACAGCGGCGTCTCCCCGGGAGCGTCGTGAGGGAAAAGCATGAGATTATTCGGCGGCACGGATTTGGTGTTGTACTTCTTTTTCTACGCTTTTGCGGCGTGGGTGCTGGAGACTTTATTTTTCAGCCTCAAAAAACAGCGCTTTGTAAACTGCGGTATTCTGGATTTACCGTTGCTACTAACGCACGGTGCGGCCATGGCAAATTTAATTCTGGTGAGCAGCGGGGAGATGCCGGAGCGCTCACGCTTTTTGTTCGGCTTGGTGCAGACCTTGGCAATCGGGTACCTTTCGGAGTTCTTCGCGGAGCGTTTGCTCCGAAAGAAGCGCTCTGCACTCGGCAGAATCAAACTGCGACCCAATTTTATGTTGCGCTTATTATGGGCGCTCGGGCTCAGCGCAATTTATGAATCCCTGTTGATCGTCGTGCAGCCTTTGCTCTTTTCTTTTATTTCTCTGCTGCCTGTACTCGCGCTGCGCATCATTGCCGGGGTGTTGATGTTCGTTTTACTTAGCGACCTCGTGCTGGTGGCTGTCTTGGCGCGCTATGTCGCGGACTCCGCGGAACGGCAGTTTCTGCAGGCGCATAAGATGAAACTCGGAGAGCGGCTTTCCGCGCATCTCTGGGACAGGGTATACCGCGTGTATCCCTCACTTCGACAGACCGAAAGCGGTGGTATTGAGGCGGCGGAGCGGGAACTCCGCGCGCAGGGCGTGGTCTTTGCGGAGGGTATCAGCTTCGGAAAACTGGTCTGGATGCTGTTTCTCTGTGCGCTGATCGGTGATGTCATCGAGACCTTCTATGTCTTTTTTACGGCGGGCGTTTGGATGCGGCGCTCCAGTCTGGTGCTCGGGCCGTTTAGCATTGTCTGGGGACTTGGGGCGGTCGTGCTGACGCTGGTCTTATCCCGTGTCGAGAAGAAAAACAATTTGAGCATCTTCTTTGCCGGCTTTTTCTTCGGCGGAGCCTTTGAGTATCTCTGTTCGGTCTTTACCGAGGCCTTTTTCGGCATGAAGTTTTGGGATTACAGTCATATCCCGCTGAATATAGACGGGAGAACCAATGTGCCTTTTATGGTATTCTGGGGCTTGCTCTCGGTTGTCTGGCTCCGCTACGCGTACCCGCCGATTTCCGCGCAGATTGAGAAAATCACACCGGTACTCGGCCTGGTGCTCAGTTGGGGCATCGCGATATTCCTAACTTGTGATATGCTGGTCACGGCGGCCGTCATGGTGCGCGCCAACGCGAGGCTGACTAAGCCCGAGGCGGCAAACGTCGTGGAGAAATTCATTGACCGCTATTATCCGGAAGAAAGGGTCAGAAAAACTCTGGCCGAATATGAAATTTCTGGAGTCGTAGGAGAAGGGAGGAACTATGCCGTTTTTAATTTTTGCTTTGCTCATGTGGCTCATCTTAAAGTGTACGGGACTTTTTGTTTCGCATCATCGGCAAGGCGCTCAGCCTTACCTTTGGCGTGATTGGCTACATATTGCTCGCGGCAATCGGGATTATCGGTTTCGGTGTGAGTTTATTGGCAGGTGCCGTTGTGGTGATTGCCGGGATACTCGCATTGTTTTTCATGTTCTTGCGTTAACAACATCCGGTGGAGGAAAAAGAAGTGCAGGAGAACGAGAATAGGGGCTTGGAACTGGAAGTATGCGTGGACAGCGTGGCATCCGGCATTGCTGCGGAAGCGGGCGGCGCGGATCGCCTGGAGCTCTGCGGGAGCTTAGAGATCGGTGGCATCACGCCGAGTTTCGGCTTATTTTTAGAACTGAGAAAGCGGGTCACGCTGCCGCTCTTTGTCATGCTGCGCCCGCGTTTCGGCGATTTCTGCTATACGGAGGAAGAGTGCCGTGAGCTCGCGGCGGAGGCCGAGCGCTTTGCAGCGGCCGGGGCGGATGGGTTTGTGCTCGGGATGTTGAAACCCGACGGAAGCTTGGACCGTGAGCGCATTGCGGAACTCATGAAGCACTGCGGCGGGCGGCCGATTACGCTGCACCGCTGCTTTGATCTCTGCAAAGATCCCCTGGAGGCGCTTCGGACAGCGGAGGAACTTGGGATTGCGCGCATTCTGACTTCCGGTCAGGCAAATACCGCTGAAGAGGGCGTCGCAGCTCTTGCCTCTCTCGCGCAGGAGGCAAAGAGCCTTCGCCTTATGGCGGGCTCCGGTGTCTCGGCGGAAAAAATCGAGGCGCTTTACCGCGAGACCGGGATACTATCGTATCACATGTCCGGCAAGGTAAACGAGGAGAGCCCCATGCAGTTTCGGAGAGAGGGGGTCTCCATGGGGCTTCCGGGCTTCAGCGAGTATAGCCGGAGCTATACTTCTTTAGAGAAGGTGAAAGCGGCGAGAGAAGTGCTGGAGCGCCTGGACCGCGAGCGGAATACAGCTGATTGGCGTCCCTCTGCTGAAACGGAGCGAGAGATAGATGCTGCCTTCTTTGCGCGTCTCAAAAGGAGCGAAGCGCTCCGGGCGGGTTACCGCGCGAGCGTTGCCGCAGCGGGAACATTGACAAGCGGCGAGAAAACGGCGCTCCGCTACTATTACGCGCTGCTTCCGGAGAGCGATCTCTGCGGCTATGACTTTTCGCCCGAGACCTTGCTTTCCTTCCTTCGTCCGGCGCTTGCGCTTTACCGCGCGCGGGCGGAAGTAAAGGCACTGCCGGAGAGCTACTTCCTCCAGTATGTCCTTTTGCCGCGCGTCAACAACGAGGAGCTCCGCCCGGTGCGGGAAAAGCTCGCAAACTGTATTGCCGCTCACTTAGCGGAACAGGGCGAGGAGACACTGACCGGCGCAGCGCTGGCGCGCGCGGTGAACTATGCCTGCGCTTCGGAGGGCAGCTATGTGTCGAGCGACGGAAGAACCATTTCCGCGGCGGGCTTTTTGGAGTCCGGCCAGGGGCGCTGCGGCGAGGAGTCGGTCTTCTACGTCAATGCGCTTCGTGCGGTCGGCATCCCGGCGCGCCAGGTCTATGCGCCCTGGTGGGCGCATTGCGAGGACAATCACGCCTGGGTTGAGTATTGGGTGGACGGCGCTTGGCACTTTGCGGGTGCCTGCGAGCCCACGGAGAAGGATGACAACGGCTGGTTCATTGCGGCGGCTGCGCGCGCCATGCTTGTGCACGCCCGCTATTACCCGCTGACCCCTCAGGCCGACGCGGCGCTTGACCGCGCAACCCTGGCGGGAGAAGAGATACTCGGCGGTCAGAACGGCGTTCTCTACTTAAATCAGCTTGCGCGCTATGCGGACCCTGTGAAACTCAGCATTCAGGCGGATGATGCGGAGCTCGTGGAGCTTTGTCTCTTAAACAGCGCGGGCATACGCCCCATCTCGATGTACAAGCCGGAGGCGGGCGTCGAAAAGACCGTTTCCCTCGGAAAGGGCAGTGTGTATGTCCGCTTCCGTCGTCCGGGCAAGAATAAGGCTGTCATGGCGGACCTCCGCGCGGGAGATCTGCGCATTGCGGAGTGCGACTGCAAAGAAGAGGCAGAAGAGCAAGAATTCCGCTTCTTCGCGCCGAACGGCAGCCGCAGCGCGCCCAAGCAGACCGCGGAAGAGCAGGCACTCGGCCGCGAAAGTATGCGCGTTGCAATGAAAAGCTTAAGGCAAAGCGCGTCGCACGCCGCGACCGCACGCGTGTCTTTTTGGAGCGAGCAACATCGCAGGAAGAGCGCATGTATCGGAATGCCTTTGTGGCTTCGCTCTCCGAAAAAGACAGGATAGACGTAAGAGAAGAATTACTTGAGCCGGAGTTTCAGGCTGCCATGCGGCGGGTCGGAACGCTCACGGCGCGCGCTTTCCTGGAGGGTGTATTGCCGGAGCGCTTCGGGCTTGAGCCGCTCTGCCGCTTCCGCGGCGAAGAGGAGCTCAGCGCAGCCGAGCAGAAGCTGCTCATAGCGCGCCTTGCGAGCGCCGATTGCAGCGATGCAGAGATCCTTTCGGCACTCCGTCGCTTAAGAGGCAGCGGCATTCCGGTGAAGCTCAGAAATGAAGACGGCGCACCGCTCTTTTTTGCGGACGGCGATTTTCGTCCCTTCCGCGCGGCGGATGCGGCGAGAAATCATCTTACGCTTAAGAAACCGGAGGGTGAGCTCCGCTACGAGCAGCACTGGACGCTCTACCGTGACGGGAAGGAACTGGATTTTGAAAAGAAGCAGTGGGAAGAGAATACGCTCACGCTGCTTCTGCCGGACGGCAAGTATGAGCTCTTCACCGAGAAGCGTCTGCCGAACGGCAATGCCTACGGAAAGCGTGTGGCCTTCCGACTTGCGGGTGGCGAAGAAAAAGCGCTGGTTCTAAGCTTCCCGGAGGTGACGGCAGAGGAATTGCTCGGAAAGATTGTCATTCCGGAAATCGGCGGGCAGGACTACGAGACTCCGTTTACCATGGAGTTCTTCATGGCGCCGGGCGAAGAGCCGAGTGAGCACATCGCAAACGAAATTCTTGCGGAGACAGAGTCCCTGAAGGCGCTCTGCGCGCAAAAAAAACTCTCCCTGCGCTTCTACCTTAGAGAGGCAGAAGCGGCAGAGAGAGGAAGTTGTAAGACTTTGAAGAGCCTGTTCCCCGAGGCATTTTCCTGCCCGGCGGATTACGATGCACAGGAGGAAGTCCTGGCGCGCAAGCTCTTCCTGGAACCCGGTCAGCTGCCGCTCATCATTTTGCGCCGCGGCCGTGATTGCGCGATTTTCTCCGCGGCAGGCTACCGAGTCGGGCTCATTGCCCTGATGTCAGAACTCTTGACGGTGAGTGAGGCGAGCGCTCCTTCTCTTTGAGGCGCGTGAGCATCAGGGTATCGCCCGCAAGAATTTCGGTTTGACCGTTCGGAATAATACTTTGATTACCGCGTTGGATGAGGAAAATAATCTCTCCGCGCGGTAATTTTATGTCCCGAATATGGCAGTGGAGATATTCGCTCGACTTGTCGATTTCAATCTCCGAGAGCTGCATGGCGTTTTTCGTCTGCACCGCGGGGGCGCAGAGTATCAGGGAATCTCCGGCTTCGAGCAAGGTGGTGCCCTTCGGAACCAGCTTTTTATCCTCGCGCACAATTAAGAGGAAGAGGAATTGGAGCGGCAGGGCGAGCTCGGAGATATGCTTGCCGACCCACTCATTGTCCTCGGCGAGCGTGAGCTGAATGAACTGCACGGGCAGCTCTTCGCTGTAGTCGGTGAAGGTTTTCATGACATCGTTGCTTAAGTCAATCATATCGAAGCGCCGCGCCGCAAAGGGCAGGAGACTGCCCTGCACTAAGAGAGACAAGAGAACGACAAAGAAGATAATGTGAAAGAAGCGCGTGTCGCTCTTTAAGGTTTGCACCGCCATGATTGCAAAGACAATCGAAGAAGCACCGCGCAGTCCCGCAAAGGAAATCAGGCGGCTCTGTCCCTTGCTCGCGCGGAACGGTAGGAGCAAAAGTTTCACCGCGAGCGGGCGCGCAACCAGGGTTAGGAAGAGAAACACCGAGACTGCGGATATCAAAACGCCCGGGAGCAGCGAGGGTGTTGCGAGCAGGCCGAGCAGGAAAAAGACCGCCATCTGCATGAGGCCGGTCAGACCGTCAAAGAAGTGGACAATGTTCTTTTTGCCGCCCATCTTCACGTTTCCGAGTATGATGCCGGTCAGATAAGTCGAGAGATAGCCGTTGCCGCCGAGTGCCGCGGAGAGCGCATAGGAAAAGAGGGCGATGCCGGCGATGAAGATAACGTCGAAGCCATCCACCTCGAAGGAAACGCTCTTCAAAATGCGGTAGGACAAAAGGCCGCAGAGCGCGCCGATTGCAATGCCGAAGACAATCTGCGTTGTGAGCAGGCGGAGTATGCTGCCGGCATCGGCCTTGCCGGTTAAAAAGGAGAGGCAGACCAGGGTCAGCATGTAGGCCATGGGGTCGTTACTTCCGCTCTCGAGTTCCAGGATGGAAGCCGTGTTCTCTTTTAAGTCCAGTTTCCGGGAGCGAAGCACCGAGAAGACAGAGGCTGCGTCCGTGCTGGCAAGCGCGGAGCCGGTCAAAAAGCAGAGCCAGAACTCGCGCCGCAGCAGCAGATAGAGGAAGAGACCAAGAAAAAGGGCGGTCAGAAACACGCCCGCCGTTGAGAGCAATATGGATTGGCGCGCCACCGGGCGCGCCATTTTCCAATTGGTGCCGAAACCGCCGTAAAACATGATGTAGATCAGGGCAACGGAGCACACAGTCTCCGAGAGTGCAAAGTTATTGAACGAAATGCGCGCAAAGCCGTCACTTCCGAAGGCCATTCCGAGCAGTATAAAGACAAAGAGGGTCGGAATGCCGAAGCGGAACGAGATTTTATTGAAGAAGATACAGGAAAAAATAATCAGTGTAATCAGCAGCAGGTTTACATTCATGAGCCGGATTCCTTTGCGCCCACATCAGAGAAAGCGCGAGAGATCCGGCTTTTCGCTGCGGAGCGCATCGCGGAAATCGGGGTGCGCAATCGCAATCATGGCCTCACGGCGTTCCGCGAGACTTTTACCCGCGAGGTGCGCAATGCCGTACTCGGTCGCGACCGCCTCAATCAGCGTGCGCGGTGCGGAGACCGTGCTGCCACCGGGAATAAAGGGGAGAATGTTCGACTTCCGCACGCCGTCCTTGGTGAGGCGGGAGGAATTGATGCAGATGTAGCCGCAGCCGCCTTCCGAGCGGAACGCGCCCTCCAGAAAGTCCATCTGGCCGCCGATGCCCGAAAGCTGTATGCCGTTTGCAGACTCTGCGTTCTCCTGTCCCATGAGGTCCACCTGCACGCCGCCGTTAATGCTGATGACGCGGCTAAGCTTCCCGATGCGCGCCGGGTCATGGATGTAGTCAATCGAATCCGGGCGGAAGAGCTTCGGATTCTCGCGGAGCCAGTCGTAGAACGCAGCGCTGCCCATTGCCAGGTTAAAGCTGCTGAGGCCGGTGTCGAACTCCTTCCGGGCATTCGTGAGTTTGCCTGCGAGGTAGAGCTTCCGATAAGCGTCGCTGATGGTGCCGGTGTGGCAGCCGAGATCTTTTTTATCGGAGTCCGCGAGAGCAGAGGCAATCGCGAAGGGAACCGTGCCGACACCGAGCGAGAGCACGGCACCGTCCGGAATTTCATTTACCACGAGTTCCGCAATTGTTTGATCGATTTCCGAAGGCGCGCGGTAGTTGCGCTCGGGCAACGGCGAGTGCGTGCCCTCGACTATCATATCCGCATCGTCGAGGCGGCAGAGGTTGGAGCCGTCGACCCCCGGCAGGAAGGGAAGGTGCTCGTTAATCTCAAAGATGACCGTCTTTGCGCTTGCAATGATGGTCTTCCAGAGGTAGCAACCCGTGCCGAGGCTCACATTGCCGTCGGCATCCGGACGGGATACCGGAACAAAGGCAAAGTCCGAGCGAAATTTCCCCTGCCGATAGAGGAAGGGTACCAGGCGAAGCGCAATCGGGACAAATTCGATGCGTCCGGTGCGGTAGAATTTGCGCTCGTAGTCGCCGAGATGTGTGCTCTCATAGCGGAAGGACTGTCCCTCCGGATCTGCCTCGAGGACTGCAATTTTGGGGGCAATGACAAGACCGCCGCGCACGGTCACATTGCGTACTGTGCCGCAGCGCGCCGCAAGTGCCGCATCCAGAAGTTCGGGAAAGCTTCCGCCGAAGCCGTAGTCAATATAATCACCGTCCCGTACGGTGCGAACCGCTTGCTCCGCCGTGACATAGTTTGTTCTTCCGGTCATGGGTATATCTCCTTTTTTTATTGTCAGAATAGCGGGAAGTGCGGGGAAAGTCAATCTGAGTGCAGTGCAAAGGGGAGAAACAGCTTGACTAAAGTAAATAAATAACATAGAATTTGTACTATACTATTGCATGGATTACAGGGAGAAAACGGAAATTAGCGCCAAAGATAAGGCGGTAGTTACATAACGATAGTTTAATAAAAGACAATTGTTAAAGAAAAAAGAACAATCAGGCTGTCGAGAGGAGAGGCAAGATGAGAAGTGGACGCGCGCAGGCTTATCAGAGAGGCATCGCAGTGACAATCGCAGCGCTTTGTTTTACTCGGTACCGGAGGGTGCGGCAGTAGAACGGCGGACGGCAAGCAGGCGAGTCAAAGCGTAGAGTCCGGGGAAACGCAGGCATTCTCGAGCCAACGAAAGCAGGAGGCACAAAAAGAAACGAACGAAAGAGAGCAGCTTTCCGAGCCTGCGGAGACAGAGGTTCATGAGTCCCTGTACACTGCGGAGGAAAGCGCTGCGGAGGAAAGCACTGCAGAAGAAAGTACCGCAGAGGAGCAAAGCGAGGCAGCGCGCGAGCCTGCCGAGACCTTAACTGCGGAGGAACAGCGTGCTTTACAGGAAAGCGTGGAAGCGGCAATGCGAGACTCGGAGATGTTTCGGGAGCATAGGGAGCGCTTAAAGCCGAGCCTCGACGAGATAAAAGAAATGAATCAGCAAATACTGATTCAAAAAAATATTGGAAATACGGAGATAAGCTGACACCGTACTATGATTTTGATGTCTCTTGTTTCGGCGACAAAAAATATGAAGAGCTCGCCGGAAGCAGTCAAACAGAAAAATACGCGGGTACCAACCAGCTGATTAATTCTTATTATCGATGGAATCCAACCAGACAAAAGGACAATTATATGTCCTTTGTTTATCGCGAGTTTGTGGAGCGAGAGTATCAAAAAAACTGTTTGCGGAAATTTACGGCGAAGAGAATGTCAAACTGGTCTGCGAGCCGCTGGCATACTTTTTGGACGGATGAGACGATCGACGGAACGACAAGTCTTAAGGACTATATGACACTTGTCGATGAGCAGGAAATCGTGGCGCTGGTCAAGGGAGAAGAGAAGGATAAGAAGAAAGCCATGCGGAAGCTGGACCGCTTGCTCACGGAGCGCGGTTGGGGCATAAACCTCATGATTTACTATGTCACGGACGAGCAATTTGCGGAGGCTGACATGGCCGAAGTCCTGCGCAGGGGCATTTACGACGGCAGCTGCATTTGCCAGGGCATTGTGAGCCGCAATCCGCAGCGGCGAGAGCGTCTCTACCAAGATTGGCGGGTCGGAAGCCCCATGCCGGATCTCTGGGCGCTGCGGAAAGAAAAGTTTGAGGATCCGAAGAGAATTCAAACACAATATCAACTCTACAACTACCTCTTGGATTTGCCGCTCAAAAAACTGGGTGTCAATACGGGGTGGACCATAGAGCATGTGGTGAAGAAGGCAGAACTCAGAAAAGATCAATTCAATACAGTGGAAAGCAACGCGCTTGCCGGCATTCAGCGCATCCTGAAAAAGGGAGATTATGAAGACTTAAAGAACACCCGTGTTTTGATGGTTTCCTACCGGAGCGGACACGGAGGCCCTATGGTTACGGAGGAGTTTGCAAACCAAACGGAGCTCTGGAAGGCAAGCAACGAGCACATAAACCTCTATCTGGAGTTCTGGCCGAAGGAGACCATCGGCTTTGCGGAGGGAACTCTCTTTGTCTATCTGGTGCCCTGAGGAGGAAGCCATGGATGTCTATGTGGATTTACAGCGGCTTCGGGAAGCCGCAGCCCAAAATCTCGCGCTGCGCCGCCGCCTTGCGGCCGCGGCACGGGATATTCAGGCCTTGGAGCGCGATATGGATTTGACGGTCTGGAGCGGCAAAGGAAGGGATAACTTCATTCGTCTCTTCCGGCTCTGGGAACACGCGCTGGATGTAGCGCAGGCTACGGCAGCGGAGAAACAAATACTTTTGGAAGAAGCCGCACTCAGCGAAGGAGCTTTGCGCAAACAGGAGACAGAAGCTCTTTGCGAGCGCTTTATTGCGGCAGAGAGCTGAAGAGGAGACAGATGGAAATACGCATTCAACATGAAGAGCTGCGCCTTCGCAGCGCACAGTGGGGCTTACTCGGGGAAGAATTGCGCCTCATTTGGGCAGGATTCCGCGAACTTGACCAAAGTCTCTCAGAGATGTTTGTCGGAGAGATGCAGGGGGCTTACCGGAGTGCAGCGGAACGCGCGGATCGGGAGGGCATGCAGATTTCGGATATCTTCGAGGCCTTGCTTGCGCAGCTGGACGAAGTGAATCGCACGGCGGAGGACTTTGACCGGGCCTTGGGCGCCCTGATTCAGAGAGGGGGAAAAACAGGATGAGTTGCCGCTGCGGAGACATTCGGGATTGTGAGCGGGATCTTCATACGTTACGACTGGCACACGGTGATGCCGCGCGCCTTGGAATACGCTTAAGACAGCTCGCCGAACGCGGGCGCGAGGGCGGCTGGCAGGACAGCCGGGCCTATCCCCTGGAAGCCGGACTGCGCGACCGGATGAAGCAGAAGACAGAGCAATTCTGTGACCGCACGGAATTGGCGCAGCGAAATTATCTTCGCTACTTGGAGTACCGTATCTCGGAAGCGGAGGAAGAACTCGCCTGCATGCAGGATGAGGACGATGCGTATCACGAGGACGATGAAGATTGAAGCACAAGGACAGCGAAGAAGGACAACGGGTAGTGCGGATGCAGAAGCAAAAATCAAGTGAACAGATTAAGAAGCAAGAGATACAGCAGCAGGAGATTCAAAATCTGCTGCTGTATTTGTCATGGAACGAAATGGGAATTTTAGACGGCGTAACGCTGTCACGCATTGCGGCGGATATTCATGCGGAAGAGCAAGGACAGTAAAGGCAGCAATGAACAGGATTGAACGCAGATAACGATTTCTCTGAGAGGAGACAGGAGATGCAAGAAGAGAAGAAAGAGAAGCGGCAGCCTAATAAGCACCGTTGGCTCCGTTTTGTCCCACAGATAACCTTAGGTCTGGGTCTGTTGGCTGCGTATTTCAGTTGGCGCGACCATCACCGTAAACCGACGCAGCAGGAACTTGATGCCGCCCTGACCAGGTACATGCAGGGAAAGTATGCGATTTACGGAGATACGCTGACACCGGTGGGGGAGGGAAAGGTCGTGTATGCGCCAAGCGACCTCTTCTTTCCGACAACCAATCAATATGAATTGGAGTTGGAATCAGAGAAGTACCCCAAGCGCAGTGAGAAGGAAACAGTGGTGCTTCAGTATAACTATGAAGAAAATACGCTGAGAGATACGTATATGAGCTTTGTTCTTCGAGAACAAGCGGAAGATAAATTTCGAGAGATTTTTGATCGGATCTATGGGCCGGAGACTTATGAATTAGTCATGAAAGTTGAAGCAGCACCTTGGCCGAACTTCACTCCGAGTGCGGTTGAGACAATCAATCAGCACCTGAAGTCTATACCCATCAGCGACGTCAGTATTTGCGTGGTCCGGAATCCAGAGATGATAGAGGGAGATATGCGGGAACTATTGAGAATGTTAAAGATAGAGAGTTACGGAGTTGACGGAATCATATATTACATGGATGAGGAGGAGTATCAAAATAGAAATTTGAAAGGGAATTGGATGAATGAAGATCCCTATGCCTATGAGAAATATGTAAGATTTGCCTGGGAAAAGAATAAGAGCGATTTTTCGATTTACACCTTGAGATAGGGGAAATAGAAACAGGTGTCGTATGGGACGATGATGTGATGATCAGAGGTGGAAAATGAAGAATAAAGAAAATGAGAGTTGGGTAAGGGAAAAGGAATATATACAGCAGGTAGTTTACAATGAAGTTTTGTATCTTCCGGTCCCTAAACTAAAAATCAAAAAACAAGGGGCAACTATTAGTGATGTTGTCAGAGGGGCAAGAATTTCTTATGACAATGGAAATCCCTATAATATTGATATAAATGATTTGACACTTCTGGAAGCCTGCCTCAAAGAGGAATCCGGTATCTCCGATATCGGCAATGCAACCATTCACTATGCAAGCTTTAATAAGAAGCCGAACGAACTTGTGGCGCACGGGATTACGCTGGAAGAGGCTAAGAGTATTACAAATCCGGATGCAATTGTCGCGGTCGTATTTATTTATCAGGGAAGTGAGGAGCAGGGAATCAAAGAAGGTGTAAGCCTGGTGTTTCGAGGAACACCGGGAGGTGCTTGGTGCGACAATGCCAATATGGAAAGTGACTGTACGAGTCAATTTGAAAAAGACGGATTTATCTACGATTGGATATCGCCTCTCGACAGAGCCAGCTTGTTAAATGTGGAAGATACCCTACTGAAAATCGAAGAAGACGATGATGATGTCGCTCGCCTGTGCAGACATTTTATGAAAGAGGGGAAACTGGTACTCTCTGCGCATTCGCAGGGAGGGAAACGGGCTGTAACGGCAAAAGGCATTTTCAAGGAATTGCAGAATACGCGTTGTATGGTTTTTGACGCTCCCGGAATTTCACCGGAGCAATGGAATGAATTAGTAAATCGCTTGGGCGTAGAGAATGTGGAGAATATGCGAAAGGATATTTTCAGCATTTATGCGCATGATGACGTTGTTCATGGAATCGGTTACACAGAGAAAAACGGATATTTTGCCAAGAATCAGTTGGTTTTGAGAGTACCGGAACTGGATTGTGATAAAAATACAAATGTAATGGGGTACCACTATTTGTTTCGACTGCTTCATGTGAATGAGGATGGTAGCGTTAGATTACAGGAAGAAGCAAATAAAGAAGGACTGTGGGCAGAGTACAGCAAAGTGCTTTCAGATATATTAATGAGTTTTCCGACAGAAAAACGTGCGGAATTGATGCATCCTGCAATGGCAATTGTCCAGGCGATGCACGCACGGAAGTGGCCACACAACTATAAGTTTCATGATTATCTTGAATTGGGAGCAAAGTTTAACGAGTTTTTGCCGGAGATTATTCCGGTGCTACATTATTCGGTACACAAATGGTATGATCTCTATTTGCAAGAAAATCCATTTGATCGCCGTCCTGCCGGGCTCGGGGAAATCGCTCTTAAACTGAGAAGTCATCTTCCGCAAGAAGTGAAAAACACACTTGATGGTGCAAGAGATGTATGGAACACCGGAGTGGATATTTATAGAAATGTGGAAAAAACAGCTTTGAGCCTGCCGAAGCTGTTGAGCGGATATATATGTGACTACATTGTTGAAAAGTTGGAAGCTACCAAAAGCCTATCGGATGATACTGGTATGAAAGCGCTACCGCTGTATCGAATGGAAGGAGGACTTCCGATTGTACAACATGATATGACGTATAATCGGTGTACGATTGATTTATTTCAATTTGGTGTAAAGGCATTCAATGAATTAGTCACCGAAGCAAACGACTATGTGTTAAATACATTCATGGATTTATCCCAAGTGCTTTACCTTGACGATTATAGGCTGTTTTGCAGGCTGAATCACCCATTCAGCCTCTTTATCAATCCGTTACTGGCACGTAGCAGTCCGGAGATATTTACGAAGGAACAGAAGTTCGCCATAGCCCGTGCCCTTCAGCTGACCAAGACCTACGCCTATATCTGCCAAGCAGTGGATGAGGCGATGCAAAGCTGCGAGGAAAGTTGCTATCCGCTTTTCCGTATTCCTGAGGGGGCACACTATCCCAGAAATTTGGCAGAACTTTAGAAAAACAGCATACAGCGGAGATTCAGTCCGGAGTTTCGAGTCTCATGCGTGACAAGGCACTGTTGGAAGCAAGTATTCTGGAATGTTTCGGAGTTTCCGATCTCGATGAGCTCGAAACGGACATACCCGGGAAGCGCTCCCTTCTCCGCATTGCCAAACAAGTCCTTTACGACGCGCGGGAGATAGAGGGTATTTTACTGAATTATGCGGCGCGCTTGGAAAAGGGCTTACGAGAGCAGTTTGTACTGCTCGGGGCGCAGGAAAGTGCGGGGCAGGGAGTAGCCTTTGATACAGTCGCTTTCCTTCAGAGCGGTAGTGAGAGCGCTGTTTCGTCTATGGCAGCGGGAGAAGTCGGAGAGGCGGGTATCGACTATGCGGCAGCGGAACATGCCCTTGCCTGCGCGGCAGATGTGAGCCTTCATTGCGGTAGCTTGCTCCGGGACATTGAACGGTTAAACGAAAGACTCTCTTGCCTTCGCTATGTCTCGGTCTCGCGGGACGGACTGACGGAACTGAGCCGTTTGCTCGGCAGCTGGCAATATCAGCAGGAAGAGTACCGAGAGGCGCTCGGGAACTATGTGATGCATTGCCGAGAGACAGAAGAACAGTTTTGTGCGCAGTGTGCGGGAATCGCGGTAGAGAAGTAAAACCAAGGGAGGATTCGTGATGGACAATCGTAAAATATATCGCATGCTGGTGGCCTCCCCGTTTCTGCTTCTACTGCTTTTAATCGTGTACTGTTTCTATACCGGTCGGGGACAGCATAGAAAGCCGACGCATGAGGAGCTGGATCAGGCGCTGCTCCGTTATATGCAGTCGAAATATGCGATTTATGAGGATACGTTCACAATCGATCAGCCGGGAGATGAAGTATGGGCCTCCTCGGATATATTTTACTCGTCGACGAATAAATACGAATTGAAATTAGATACGAAGAAATACATAAAGCGCAGAAGTGATGAGAAAGTTGTGGTTAGATATGACTATGAGAAAGGTATGCTCTACGATAATTATATGAGCTTTGTGCTTCGCGATGAAGTGGAGCAAAATTTCAAAGAGGTTTTTGATAGAGTATATTCTTCTGAATCATATGAACTTGTAATGATAGTTCCTAACACACCATGGGAGAAAGAGAACTTTAAAGTAACAACAACCGCTGAGGAATATCTTGATAATATGCTTGAGAATAATATTCATGTGTGTGTAGCAAGAAATTCAAGACATATAGATCAAGACCTTGACAATTTACTTGGTCAATTAAAGGAAAGATCGCTTGCGGTAGACGCTAATATATACTATATGACGCAAGAACAGTTACGTGCCATTAAGCAAAAGACAATTTGGGCAGATGAATACTGGTCAAGTTATCAAGATAGAGTGTGGATAGATCTTGGGAAAAAAGATGAGGACTATTATATTCGCTCTGTATATAGTAATGATTAATTTTGCAGTAGTGGCAGAATTGGTACGAGAGTACTTACTCCGAAGTAAATCCGGAAAATTCGGAACATGATTAAGCAATCGAGATTTGTCAAGGAGAACAAAAACCATGCTTCTAATCAGCCCCTTGGAAACGCCGAGATTGCGGCTTCGTTCTTGGCGGAAATCCGACAAAGACTTTACCCTATCCCTGTGGGGGGACAAAGAAAACGGGAAGTATATGATTGATCCGGTTCGAGAGAACATGGATGAAGTGTATCTAAAATGTGTCGATGAGATGGAAGATAACCCGGAGGGATATTATCTGCTTGCCGAATGGAAAGAGGATGCTACTCCGGTCGGCACCTGCTGCATATTCCCCGAAAATGGGAATTACGACATAGGGTACTGTATCTCGAAGAAGCATTGGAAAAAAGGTCTTGGAAGCGAAATGATGGACTTCATCATTCGTTGGGTGAAAGCGGAAGGCGGAAAGTCTGTCACGGGAGAAGTGGCGGATGAAAATGTTGCTTCGATTGCACTTCTTCGCAAATTCGGGTTTTCAGAAGACAGAAAGACACGCTACAAGAAATGGGGTGAAGAAACCTATTTTGACGCCCATTATTACAAGTTGAACTTAGACTGAAGCGTTGATTCCGATACGGGAGTGAAAGACGCTCTATCATTCTTTACGTTTCGGTCTCGCGGGACGGACTGTCGGAACTGAGCCGTTTGCTTAGAAGCTGGAAATTCCAGCAGGAAGAATACCGAGAGGCACTCGGAAGCTATGTGCTGCGTTGCAGAGAGACGGAAGAACGGTTTTGTGCGCGTTGTGGGGGAATTGTGGCGGAATAATCGCTAGCAAGTAGGAAAGTGATGAGAGGAGATAGACAATGCAACACGAGAAGAAAGAGAAGCGGCAGCCTAAGAAGCACCGTTTGCTCCGTTTTGTCCCACAGATAATCTTAGGGCTCGGGCTGTTAGCAGCCTATTTCAGCTGGCGCGACCATCACCGCAAACTGACGCAGCAGGAACTCGACATCGCCCTGACCAGATATATGCAGGGGAAGTATGCGATTTACGAGGATACGCTAACCCCGGTGGGGGAGGGGAAAGTTCAATGGTATCCGAGCGATATTTTATATCCGACGCCGGGGATATATGAGATGAGGTTTCAGTCGGAGAAGTATCCGGGAAAATACAAAGAGGAAGTATTGCGACTGTATTACAATTATGAGAAAGAAACCTTGCGTGACAATTACATGGATTTTGTCCATAGAAATAGAGTCGAAGAGAAGTTTAAAGAGATTTTCAATAGATTATATGGATCTGAAAATTATGCGCTTATAATGAAAAACGCCTAAAGTGCCATATTCTAGATATGATTATAAAGCAACTGAAACAGTTGAAGAGTTTCTGAATCATTCACTGGACAGTTATATTCGAGTTTATGTTGCAAGAGAGGAGGAAAGACAAGAGAAAGATATACAGGACTTGTTGGAATTGTTGAAAGAATATCAGTACGGAATCGATGGAAATATATACTATGTTACGCAGGATCAACTGAACAATATAAGAGAAAAGGAACTTAATAGACCGACTCAGAATTTCAAATACAATCGTTCGGTTTGGATTGTCTGGCAAAAAAAAGATATAAACTATAGAATCTACATGTGGGAGGGTGTAGATGGAAAACAAATGTGGGTTGAGAGGAATCAGCCGAAGGAGTAAAACACATGACGACGAAAATCGACAGTAATCTGACAGAACAGGAGATAATGCAGCAAGTAGTATATAATCTTGTTTTGTATTTGCCAATATCTGAATTAGATCTGGATAACAATGAAACAACAGATCCCACCATATCACAAATAGTCCAGGCGGCAAGAAAATATAAGAATAGTGGAAATGATGTCGAGGAAGCGACCCTCGAAATGCTGGAAGCCTGCCTGAAAGAAGAATCCGGAATCTCCGATATCGGCAATGCAAGGCTTACTTACATCAGTTTCAAGAAAGATGCCAATGAGCTGGTAGAACACGGAATCAGCCGCAAAAATGCGGAACTCATCACGAATCCGGATGCAATGGTTGCCGTAGCCTTTGTCTATGAAGGTAGTGAAGCGCAAGGAATTCGAGAAGGTCTGAGTTTTGTGCACCGAGGGACACCTGGCGGTGCTTGGGAAGATAATTATGATATGGAAAGTGATTGTAACGGATCGTTTGTAAAAAACAATCACCTCTTTGAGTCTATATCGCCGATCGGAGAAGCGGTCTTATATGATCAGCAAGACACATTGCGTCGCATTCGAGAGGAAAGTACGGAGATTGCGGGAAAGTGCCGTGCATTCATCGGAGCGGCCAAGGTCTTCTTATCGGGACATTCGAAAGGAGGCAATCATGCGATGCTGATCAAGTGCGTGTTTGAAGAGTTTCGAAATGTTACTTGTTTTGCCTTTGATGCGCCGGGACCGCCGATTGAATTGTGGGGTGAATATAACAAACATTATGGGAAAGAGAGAGTAGAAGAGAACCGTAGAAGTATTTACAGTATCTTTTCGTTTAATGATCCAGTTCATGCGATTGCTTATACGAAAGAACGTGGGTATTTTGCTAAGAATTTATTGCGTTTGGCTGCGCCGGGGCTGGATGGAGAGGATCCGTCCGAGACAATGAACTATCACTATCTTTTCCAAAAACTTCGCGTGGAAGCGGATGGAAAAGTCCGTTTGCAGAAGATAGTGGCCGAGGAAGGTTGGTCGGCAAAAAGATTAAGGAACTTTCCGATATACTGATGCATATGCCCATCATGGAAAGGGCGGCGTATATGCATCCGTTGATGGGAGCGCTGCAATACGGCTATGCGAAAAAAGCGTCGGCCAATCAGTCTGTGGAATCTACCGTTATGCTGTTGTTGAGAACCGCATACATAAAGAACGGGCCGGGATTACTAAAAATGCTGCCGATTGTGGTACCCATGGCGATAGAGGGTGTTTTCAAGACGGAGGAGCGGTTTCGAAAAAAGCTGTCAGAACAAATACAGCGGTATCTGGAGTATACAAAGCAATTGGTCGAGACTGATCGAGCGTTGCCACGACCGCTCGGTAAAGATGCGGGAGGATTGCCCATCATTCGCCACGATTTGGATTTCAATCGTTCGACAATTGCATTGTTGCAAGTGGCGGCCGGATTATTCGGAACCTCCGTTAAGGATATCATCGCGGAATTCAACGACTTATGCACGTTTGTCACCGATGTTGTCCCCCCGACAGAAGTTCGTCCCGGGATGCTGCAAGCGATTCGGACACTACAGGCTCCCCCGTCGCTTACACTTTGTAAGAATCTCGCCTATGCCTGCCGTGCTGCGGACGAGACGATTCAAAGCTGCGAGAAAAGATGCTACCCGCTCTTTCGGATTCCGGAAGGGACGCACTATCCCAGGGAACTGGCAGAACTTTTAAAGAGACAGCGTACAGCGGAGCTTAAATCAGGAGTTTCAAGTATCGTGCGTGACAGGGCACTGCTGGAAGCAAGCATTCTGGAGTGTTGCGGTATCACCTCTCTTAATGAATTAGAAACAGACCTACCGGGCAAACGTCCTCTTGTCCGTTTTGCAAAGCAAGTCCTTTACGATGCGCGGGAGATAGAGAGTGTTTTACTGAATTATGCGGCGCGCTTGGAAAAGGGCTTACGGGAGCAGTTTGTACTGCTCGGGAAGCATGAAAGTACCGGACAGGGAGCAGCCTTTGATACGGTTGCGTTCCTTCAGAGCGCTAGTGAGAGCGCTGTTCCGTCTATGGCAGCGGGAGAGGTCGGAGAGGCGGGTATCGACTATGCGGCGGCGGAACATGCTCTTGCCTGCGCGGCAGACGTGAGTCTTCATTGCGGCAGCTTACTGCGGGACATTGAACGGTTAAACGAAAGACTGTCTTGTCTTCGCTACGTTTCGGTCTCGCGGGACGGACTGTCGGAACTCAGTCGCCTGCTCGGCAGCTGGAAATCTCAGCAGGAAGAGTACCGAGAGGCGCTCGGGAATTATGTGATGCATTGCCGAGAGACGGAAGAACGGTTTTGCGGGCGCTGCGCGCGAATCGCAGTAGACAGGTAAAGTGAAAGGAGTTTCTGTGATGGACAATCGAAAAATATATCGTATGTTGTTGGCCTCACCGTTTCTGCTTCTGCTACTTTTAATCGTGTACTGTTTCTATACCGGTCGGGGACAGCATAGAAAGCCGACGCATGAGGAGCTTGACCAAGCGCTGCTTCGTTATATGCAGTCGAAATATGCAATCTACGAGGATACGTTCACGATTGATAAGCCGGGAGATGTGGTGTGGGGTTCCGGAGATCTGTTTTACCCTTCAACAGGGGAGTACGAACTGGAACTTGAGTTAAAGAAGTATCCGAAGCGAAGACTGAAAGAGAAGGTTGTGATTCGCTATAACTTTGAAGAGAATACCTTGCTTGATACTTACATGAGTTATGTTTTGCGAGATCAAGTGGAAGAAAGGTTCAGAGAGATATTTGATCAGGTATATGAGCCGGACACATACGAGCTGGTGATGAGTGCTCCGGGAGTTCCGTGGAATAATTGCAATTTTTCCGCATCGACCGATATTGAGGAGTACTTAGTTAAGACAATATATAATGACATAGGTGTTAAAGTTGTCAGAGATTCGGATTATAGAGATGAAGACATGAAAAAGCTCTTGCGTGAGCTTAAGAAAAGAGGATATGGAATCGATGGAGGAATCTATTATATGACGCGTGCACAATACGATAAGTATAATAGTAGAGATAAGTGGCTAAAATCAGGAGAACATACATATGAAGAGGTGGTACATGTCACTTGGAAAAAGGGAGTGGAAGATTACGGAATATATCATTGGGATACGGACCCATACTAAGATGGAATTATCTTGAAATAATGTTATCATGGCAGAGGCTTGGAATGAGAGAACATCATCATCGATTCGAAGAATGAATTTCGGTAACTTGCCTAAAAGGGAGACCGTAATTTCCGATATCAGCACTGCAAAGCTTTCTTACAGTAGTGTTCCGGAAGAATCCAATGAACCGGTAGAGTACGTCATAGTAGTGACGAATGAAAGTGAAAGGAGTCTTTGTGATGGGAAATCGAAAAATATATCGCATGCTGGTGGCCTCACCGTTTCTGCTTCTGTTTCTGTTAATCGTATACTGTTTCTATACCGGGAGGGGACAGCACAGAAAGCCGACGCATGAGGAGCTGGATCAGGCGCTGCTCCGTTATATGCAGTCGAAATATGCGATTTACGAGGATGAGTTCACGATTGATCAGCCGGGAGATGTGGAGTGGGCATCCGGTGACCTTTTTTACTCTTCTACGGGGATTTATAAACTAGAACTTAAATCAAAGAAGTATCCGACGAATAGAGATGAGGAAAAGATTGTTCTTCGTTATAACTTTGAAGAAGATACATTGCGAGATACTTATATGAGCTTTGTGTTTCGTGAGGAAGTTGAGAACAAATTCAGAGAACTCTTTGACAGAGTATTTCAAGAAGGAACGTATGATCTCTTTATAGTTATGCCGAATGCCCCATGGCCACAGAATGACTTTAAATCAACAATTACTGTTGATGAATATGTCACTGAAATAATCGAGAACGAAATTAGAATATGTGTAATGAGAAACTCGGAATTGATAGAAAGAGATATGGACGTTCTGCTTGATGAGTTAAAAGAGAAAGACCTTGGAATCGATGCAAGGATTTATTACACGACAGAAAGACAATTTGCCAACAGGAATATAAAAGGAAAGTGGTTAGATGTCGATAGGTTTGAGTATGAAGATAGGGTTTGGATACTCCGGGGTAAAGGTGATGATGACTATGCTTTAAACTCTATTGTTCATTCTTGGTAAACGGATGAGAAGAGATGCTAAAGGAGAGAGCGGCGCACTATGACGAGTTATAAAAAGGATGCTACAGAGCAGGAAATGATTCAACAAATCCTATATAACACTGTGCTTTACTTACCGCTAAAACAATTGGGAGTGAAAGACGAATATACAATTCGTGAGATTGTTAGAGCGGCCAGAACATCATATGATGGTGGAAATAAGTTTAATATCGATCTCCACGACCTCGAGCTTCTGGAAGCCTGCTTGGATGAAAAGTCCGGCATTTCTGACATTGGCGAAGCAAGGATGTACTATGCGAGTTTTAACAAGGATGTCAATGAGCTGGTCGCACGAGGTGTGGATAGGAAACAGGCCGAGGGGATTGTAAATCCGGAAGTGCTGGTCACGGTCGTGTTTGTTTACGATGGCAGCGAAAAGCAGGGATTAAAACGAAATCTTTGCTTCACATTCCGGGGAACTCCGGGCCGGGCGTGGATTGACAATGCCGACATGGAAAGCAGTTGCACGGGCTCGTTTCAAAAAGACCGATATGTATTTGAATCGCTTTCCAAGATAGGCGAGCTTGCAATGATTGACGCGCAGGACACCTTGCAGCTCATGTATGAGGGGAAGGATGCAATTGCGCGGAAGTGCCGTCGCCTGATTGCCGAGGGGAGAGTGTGGCTTGCGGGACACTCAAAGGGAGGACTCTTTGCGGTTCTTGTGAAATGCATCTTCCCGGAATTGAATGCGGTCTGTTTTGCAAACGATGCACCGGGACCGCCGCCGGAGTTCATTCGGGAATTGCTGGTGTATCGCGGAGAGGCCTGGTTAGAGAAAGCGCGCTCGGAAATTTTCAGCATCAACTCATACAAGGATCTGGTACACGCCATTGGCTATACCTATAGAAGCGGGTATTTTGCAAAGAATGTTCTCTTTTTGGGCGCTCCGGAACTCGATCGGAGGTCCGGAACCGGGGCGATGGATTATCATTACATCCGTCAGCTGTTGCGAATCGGCGCGGACGGTCGGGTGCACCTGCAGCCAAGGACCCGAAGAGAGGGCGCCTTGGTCGAAATCATCAAGGATATTTCCCACGATTTGATGCACAAGGCACCACGGTCACGCGCCGAACCCATGCACGTGTTACTTGCCGCAGTTCAGTTCGGATATGCGAAAAAAAAGCCCTATGACTACCGACTCTGGGACTATTTTAAGCTTGGTGCTTATACAGGTCCGGGAAGTTGGGAGCTTCTCTGTCAAGGAAGCGTCAATTCGATTGAGTGGTTAAGAAAGGAATTAATCGCGATGAAGTATCGCGCCACGCATCCGAGTGCTGTATGTGAGGTGCTGCGAGCGGAGTGGAAGGCGGCAAGGCTTGCAATGGAAGAAGAGCTTCTGCATCTCAAACAGTGGAAGCGGGCGGGAGAAAGGGTCAAGTTATATATAAATCGAACAAAACTGGTCATACGCGGCGAGTTAGGCTGCGGAAGCTTGTTTTCCGGGGAGCCGGAGGGCTTTTCTCTTTTGCCACACGACAGCCTCAATCGTGGTCTCTTAGAGCTCTTTAAGCAGGGCGTTTTGTACTCCCGGAATAGCACAAAACAAATGTGTGAAACGTTGACGGATACCGCTATCTTATCGAGTTTACGTTGGAGCGGGCACCAGCTGTTCACGCCGAGCGGTTTTGTCGCGCAGGGAAAGCTCAGACTCTCATTGAAGGATCCAAAGAACCTCTCCTTGAATTGGAGTCAATTTGCGGATGGGAGAGCGGCGCTGCGGCGTCGCTATTCTGAGATGGAAGAAGTCCTCGGGAGTTGTGAATTGGACGGCTATCCCTTGCTCTCCATCGATGCAGGGACAAGCTATCCTTGGGAAATGGCAGAGCTTTTACGAGTGCAGCATGAATCAGAGTTGCGGAACGGGCTTGCGAGCTTAATTCAGGACAGGCAGCAGTTAAAGGCTTGCATTCTGGAATGTTGCGGAATCTCCTCTCTTGATGAACTCGAAACAGACATACCGGGCAAACGGCCCCTTCTCAATTTTGCAAAGCAAGTTCTTTACGACGCGCGGGAGATAGAGGGTATTTTACTGAATTATGCGGCGCGTCTGGAAAAGGGCTTACGAGAGCAGTTTTAGTGCTGATTGGGGGCATGAAAGTACCGGACAGGGAGCAGTCTTTGATACGGTTGCATTCCTTCAGAGCGGTAGTGAGGGCGCTGTTCCGTCTATGGCAGCGGGAGAAGTCGGAGAGGCGGGGATCGACTATGCGGCGGCGGAACATGCCCTTGCCTGCGCGGCAGACGTGAGTCTTCATTGCGGCAGCTTACTGCGGGACATTGAACGGTTAAACGAAAGACTGTCTTGCCTCCGCTTCGTTTCTGTTTCACGGGACGGACTGTCGGAATTAAGCCGTCTGCTCGGCAGCTGGAAATCTCAGCAGGAAGAGTATCGAGAGGCGCTCGGGAACTATGTGATGCATTGCCGAGAGACGGAAGAACGGTTTTCTGCGCGCTGTGCGGGAATCGCGGCGAAATAAATCTCTGTTTTGTTGCAGCGGTCACGGTTTTTCCGGGAAGATGTGTTATAGTGGGGGTGTAAGGAACAACAAACCATTTTGGAGGCACATCCATGGATAAGATAATTGATTTCAGAAAGACAGTGTACGAGCTTGCAACGGAGCACCCGGAGTTCAAGGAGATTATGGCGAGTGTCGGTTTTAAGGAGATCACGGAGCCGGAGATACTCGCTTCCGCAGGCAAGATTATGACGGTTCCGAAGGGCTCCCGGATGAAGGGCATCCCGATGGAGCAGATTTTGAAGGCGTTTGGTGAGAAGGGCTTTCAGGTAATCGGCGCGGACGAAGCGCCGGTGCCGCCGGCACCGCCCACGCCGCCGAGCGCTCCGGCAAAGCCTCCGGTGCCGCCGGCTGCGCAGTATAATTTCCCGAACGCAAAGCCGGAGCGCGCGGAAGCGCTGAAGGGCTATTTGGAGCGCCTCAGCAAGGGAGAGTCGCTGGAAACCGTTCGCGAAGATTTCCGCAAGGAGTTCCACTCGGTCGAGGCGGCGGAGATTATGCAGGCAGAGCAGCAGCTCATGAAGGACGGCATGCCGCTTGAGGAAGTTCAGAAGCTCTGCGACATTCACTCGGCTCTTTTCCACGGCGCGACGCAGGAAGAGCGCGTTGCGAATGCGGAGCGCGAGGTTGCGGCTTCCATGATTCGCATTTCGGATCACGAGAAGGCAGAGCAGCAGGCACAGTACGGCGATAAGAATGCGCTGGCTGCAAAGCTCATTGCGATTCCCGGCCATCCGCTTGAGACCTTAACGCGCGAGAACCAGGCGCTTGCGCTGCGCATCGAGAGCTTCCGCGAGGCGGCAAAGCTCGGCGTATCCTTAAAGGATGCGGTGCATGCAATCCGTGAAGTCACGGTTCATTACGCGAAAAAGGGAGATTTGCTTTACCCGCTCTTAAAGGTGAAGTATGATGTCACAGGTCCCTCCTCGGTCATGTGGACGGTGGACGATGAAATCCGCGACGAACTGGGTCGCCTTGACAAGGCAAGTGTCGAAGATGAGGCTTGGAAGGCAGCTGCGGAGGCTGTGGTACAGCGCGCGGATGAGATGATTTACAAGGAGACAAATATCCTGTTCCCGATTTGCGCCGTGAATTTTACGGAAGATGAGTGGAAGAGAATTTATCGGGATTCCAAGGATTATGAGAACTGCCTCGGCGTGGAGAGTAAGATCTACGCAGCGGCGGAGGAGGCGAAGGCGGCAGAGCAGCCGGCGCCGCAGGTCGCTGTGAACACAGCGGATACGAAGAGCCTTACGTCTTCCTTTGTCGGTGAGGTGGTGATGCCGGGCGGGCACCTGAAGCTTGATCAGCTGGAGTGGCTTCTCAACACGATTCCGATGGAAATCACCTTTGTCGATGCAGACAACATCAACCGCTACTTTAACGAGAGCGAGGGACAGAAGGCGTTTAAGCGCCCGAAGATGGCACTGGACCGCGAGGTCTTTTCCTGCCACCCGCCGAAGATTGAGCCTATGGTGCGTCAGATTATCACGGAATTCCGTTCCGGAAGACAGAGCAGCGTCTCCATCTGGGCCGAGAAGGGCGGAAAGACCATGCTGGTCAACTACCGCGCCGTGAGAGACCAAGAGGGCAATTATCTGGGAACGGCGGAGTTTGTCCAGGACATGGAATTTGCAAAAAGACATTTTCTACAGGGAGAAAAGAAACATGATTAAGGTTTATGGAATGCCGAGCTGCCCGGATTGCGCAGAAGTCGAAGAGAGAATCAAGGCGAGCGGCAAAGAGAACGATTTCACTTTGGTTGACATCGGAAAGCATGTCGTTTACCTCAAGGCTTTCTTACAGCTTCGCGACCGGGATGAGGCATTTCGGGAGGCAAGAGAGCAGGGTTACGTGGGAATTCCCTGCTTTGTCCGCGAGGATGGCAGCGTAACGCTCTCATATGAGGACGTTGGCCTCTGAGGACTTGACATCTGCCTCTGAATCTGTCAAACTAGGATTAGTTCCTATTTTGGTACCTTGGGTACCGCATCATGAGGAGGTAGCACGATGGAGTATCGTTTTACAAAAGCTGATTTTGAGAAGGAAGTGTTGCAGTCGAAGGAGCCGGTGTTCATTGACTTCTATGCGGATTGGTGCGGTCCCTGCAAGATGATGGCACCGGTCGTCGAGAAGCTCGCAGAGAAGTACGAGGGCAAGGTCAAGGTCGGCAAGGTCAACACGGACGATGAGCCGGAGCTTGCTCAGATGTTCCAGGTCATGAGCATCCCGAACATGGTCATCATCAAGGACGGCCAGGTTGTGGACCGCATTATCGGCGCGGTTCCGCAGAAGGAGCTCGAGGCAAAGTTGGACGCACAGCTCTGAAGCAAAGAAAAGATAGGCTGAGAAGAGTCGCACGGTCATTGGTACCGTGCGACTTTTTTGGTATGCAATCAGTAGAATGGGATTATTTTGAGGACAAATGACACAGAACAAGGCAGAGTAAGTAGTTAATTCTATACAAAATTTAAAGAAAATTAAAATCTACTGGAAAGAACTTGGCCCCTTTGCTATAATGAGCGCATTAAAAAAATCATAAAGGGGGTAACTTAGTATGAACATTCGCGACATTATCCTCCCGAGAGAGAAGACAAAGAACCTAAGATGGTTCGATGTCGTCATCATCACCCTGATTCTCTTCGGGAAGTTCATTGTCATCTCCACGCAGATGTACCTCGACACCCTGAAGCCGGCGGTTGAAGCGGCGGCGACGGCGGTCACGGAAGCGGCGACGGAGGTTGCGGAGGCAACAACCGAGGTATCTTCGGAAGGCGCTGCCTATTCGAGCAACCTGAGCTTTCAGGCGAAGATGCTTGCCATTGTCTTCATCTATCTCTTCATCCGTAACTTTGACTTTAAGCAGATTCCGTTCAAGCTTAATCTCAAGGTCATTCCGCAGTATCTGGTCCTCTTCTTCATCATGGGTCTCAGCGCGGATATCCTGTACATGATTTTTGACCACGGCTACAACTATTTTACGGCAGAGAGCCTGAGTCACATTGACTTGACTTCGGTCATCCCGAAGTTTACGGCGCTCTCCGGTGTCGCAATCATTTACTCGCTTCTGAACGCATTCTATGAGGAGTTCTACTTCCTCGGTCTGCTCGGAACGGTCAATCAGAAGTACAAATGGCCGGTGCTGGTGTTCTCGACGATTATCCGTACCTCTTTCCACACCTACCAGGGTATGGCGTCGGCACTGATCATCGGTATCTTCTTCGGTCTCCTTTACTATGTGGCTTACCGGAAGTTCATCAAGAACCTGCTGCCTGTGGTCCTCGTGCACTCGATGGCGGATATGTTCGGTTCCGGTTTGATTTACATCCTTCAGCGTTGGTAAAACGAAGCGCCTTGCAAGAAAGCTTGCAGGGCGCTTTTTTTGGTGCAGTGAGCCGTCGCAGTGCTCCAAATGTTGTATGATGTAAGAAAGGAGGGGCGGTCGATGAAGGAGAGAGAACTTTGTCTTGTGAAGGCCGGCTTTGCGGGAAGCACCGCGGAGGCGGCGCAGATGGTAGCGTTTCTTTTGCGGCATGAGATTGCGGCTTGCGCCGAGGCGGGTAGTCTGCAGGTTTACGAGGGAAATTCCCCGAGCGGACAGGCGATACTCGTGGCAGAAGAGGATGCCTCGCGGGCGGAAGAACTTTTGCGCGGCTTTGCACCCATACGCACCTACGCGTTTCGCCGAGAGGGCGGGCAGGCAATACTCGGCCGTTGGGGCGGTCGTGTATTGGCAGGGGTTTGTCTGCTCTTTTTGCTTTTGCCGCTGTTTCTGCTGTTTCTAAAGCAGCTGTTTTAAGCGTCGCCTCGCCATGTCACAGCGGAAAAAAACATTCTGTTTCAAGAAAGATGTAAGCAGAGAAAAGCCTTGTATCGTATAGAAAACGCCTCCGCAATTCGTTGCGGAGGCGTTCTTTCGGTAGTAGATCAGTCAGCCAAGAGATCTGCCGGGTTTCTGCCCTGAATGCCGGGCTTCGTCATGGTGTAGGGATCGAGGATGGTCGTAAGCTGCTCCTCGGAGAGCAACTTCTTCTGCAGAATCAGCTCGCGGACGGACTGATTGGTGCGGAGTGCTTCCTTTGCGATGTTCGCCGCAGTCTCGTAGCCGACATAGGGGCAGATTGCGGTGATGATGCCGATGGAACTCTCGACCATCTCGCGGCAGTGCTCTTCGTTTGCCGTGATGCCCACAATGCAGTTGTCCACAAGGGTCTGGACTGCGTTGCTGAGGGTCTGGATGGACTCGAAGAGGTTGTAGAAGATAATCGGCTCAAACGCATTCAGCTCGAGCTGACCTGCCTCTGCCGCCATGGTAATTGTCACATCGTTGCCGATGATGTTGAACGCAACCTGGTTCACGACCTCGGGGATGACGGGGTTAATCTTACCCGGCATGATGGAGGAACCGTTCTGCTTCGCGGGAAGGTTGATCTCGCAGAAGCCGGTGCGCGGTCCGGAGGACATGAGGCGCAGGTCGTTACACATCTTGGAGAGGTTCACGGCACAGCTCTTCACGATGCCGGAGACCATTGCGTAGCTGTCAAGGTTCTGCGTCGCATCGATGGTGTCATAGCTCTGCACGAGCTCCTCACCGGTAATCGAGGACATGTTCTTGACGACACGGTGGAAGTAGGTGCTGTCCGCGTTGAGACCGGTGCCGATTGCGGTGCCGCCCATGTTGAGGGAGCGAATCTCTTCCTTCGCGGTATCAAAGCGCTTAATATCGCGGCTGATGGCGCTCGCGTAAGCGTGGAACTCCTGACCGAGACGAATCGGCACGGCGTCCTGAAGCTGGGTGCGGCCCATCTTAATGACGGAGTCGAACTCCTCGGACTTTTCGCGCAGTGCCTTCTCGAGGCGCTTCAGCTGAATCTGTGCCTTGCGGAGCAGGGTAAGCGCTGCCATCTTTCCGCAGGACGGGAACACGTCGTTGGTCGACTGACCGAAGTTCACGTGGTCGTTCGGGTTCACGAGGCTGTAGTCGCCCTTCACGCCGCCGAGAATCTCGATGGCGCGGTTTGCAATGACCTCGTTTGCGTTCATGTTGAGAGAGGTACCTGCGCCGCCCTGAATCGGGTCGACAATGAACTGGTTGTGAAGCTTGCCGTCGATAATCTCATCGCAGGCCTTTACGATAGCGCTTGCGCGCTCCTTGGAGAGCTCGCCGACCTCGAAGTTCGTGATTGCAGCGGCCTTCTTAATCTGTGCCACGCTGATGATGAGCTCCGGGTGCATCTTGAGACCCGTGATGTTAAAGTTCTCGTGTGCGCGGAGCGTCTGTACGCCGTAATACGCGGATGCCGGAACTTCCTTTTCGCCGATGGAATCGTGTTCGAGACGATATCCTTCTCTTACCTTCGTCATGGTAATCCTCCCTGGGATTGTTTTCTGTATTGCTTGTCTCCAGTCTAACAGAGCGCTATACTATTCACAAATACCTAAGGGATGATACAAGGTATTCAATAAAAGAAATGTCTACCGTTGCGAAGGGAGACTTTGGGAGGTGCGGATGATGTCGGGCGAAGAGATGTTTCAGGGCATGCGCTATGTCTATGAAGTGTATCGGGAGATGAGCTTTTCGCGCGCCGCGAAAAAGCTCTTTATTTCGCAGCCCTCGCTCAGCAATGCGGTGCGAAAGACCGAGCAGAAGCTGGGAGCACCGCTCTTTGACCGCAGCACCAATCCGATCGGTCTCACGGATCTCGGGAAAGAGTACATTCGCGCCGTGGAACTGATTTTGGACGTTGAGAACGGCTTTGTGAACTACCTGCACGACCGCAATGCACTGCAAAACGGCTCGGTCTCCATCGGCGGGACCAATGTCTTTACTTCCTATGCGCTGCCGCCCTTGGTCTCGCAGTTCACGGAGCAATTTCCGCAGATTCACATAGAACTTGTCGAGGCCGTGACCTCGGAGTTAAAGGATAGACTCTCGGATGGTTCTCTGGACCTTTTGATTGACAACACAGAGCTCAACGCGGCTGCCTATGAGAAGAAGTTCTTTCGCGAGGAGCACTTGCTGCTCACCGTGCCGCGGGCGCTTGCGGTCAATGAGCGCGTCCGGAACTATGCGCTGACGGCGGCGGAAATCAAACAGAATGCGCACTTAAACTCTCGCATCCCGCCGGTGCCGTTGATTGAGTTTCGGGAAGAGCGCTTCCTTTTGCTCCGCGAGGGCAATGACACGAGGGAGCGCGCGGACCGCCTCTGTCACGAGGCAGGTTTTGCGCCGAAGCTACGTCTTGAGCCGGAGCAGCAGGTGACCGCCTATAACTTTTCCTGCTACGGTATGGGCATCTCTTTTAACGGCGATGTGCTGATCAAACATGTGCCGAATGAGGAGAATCTCTGCTTCTATAAGCTCAACGCGCGGGAGGCGGTGCGAGAGGTCAATTTCTACTTCCGGCGGAACCGCTATATGACCCGGGCCGTGCGGGAATTCTTAAAGCTTGTGTAAGCATAATTCTATAAGAGATATAGCTTATCGGTGATAATGGGAGCGGCTGCCGCCAAACGGGGGCTGTGAACCGGAGAGATCAGCCCTGCATACATTTGATCTGATTTCATCGGAAACACGGTGGGCTTTTGTATGAGCGGGAAGTGGCGGAAAGGACCTTGCCTGTGGTATGCTAATACATTCGAATGCAATGAATCGTAAGGAGGTGGATGCTTGGAGCAAGGAATACAGCTTCTGCTATTGAATGCCGTTCAAATAACGGCATTGCTTACCGTAGCGCTTTTCTTGTTTGTCATGTTGCGGGAGCCGAGAACACTCTGGAGCGGCGTTTGCTGCTTTTTCGCGCTCGGCGGGACCGCGGCATTTCTGGTGCTGACGGCCTTCCGCTATTCGGAGCAATTGCAGTCCTTCCCGCCGCTTATGTTTTTACTTGTGGTGCTTGTGGCCGTTTTTGCGCTGGCAACGTTCTTTTTCCCGTTTTTGCTGATCGGCAGTTTCTTTATAGAAGGAATCCGCATTCTGTTTCGGGAAGGGCTGCGCGTCCGAAACATGCTCTCGTTGCTCTTTGCGATTTTCCTGATTCTGTATCTCATTTACTGGCCGCAAATCGGGAACTGGAGCGGAAATTTTGCCGGGCGTCTCGCCTACAGTGTGGTGGGGCTTTGGATTGCCTACGGGCTTATCCTCTTTGCGGTTTACGCGCTTTCATCCCTTTTAAACTTGATTCACCGGCGGGACAACCAGAACTTTGATTACATTGTGGTGCTTGGCGCGGGATTAAAGGGAGAACGTGTTCCGCCGCTGCTCGCGGCCCGCATCGAGCGCGGGATTTCGCTCTTAAAGAAGAATAAGAAGGCACTCCTCATACTCTCGGGCGGACAGGGACCGGGCGAGGATATCACGGAGGGAGAGGCAATGGCGCGTTACGCACTCTCAAGACGGGTGCCCCCGGAGCGCATTCTGGTGGAACGGCGCTCCAGGAATACGCGGGAAAACCTGGAGTTTTCGAGGGAACTCATGGAGCGGACCCATCCGCGGGTTGCGGTCGTGACGACGAGTTACCATGTATTTCGCGCGTTGCTCATTGCGCGGCGGCTGCATCTTCCCTGTAAGGGCTTCGGCGCCAAAACAAAATGGTACTACACGCTGAATGCGACGATACGCGAGTACGTGGCGTATCTCAGCTTAAGCTACCGTTTGCACATGGTTGTGTTGCTCCTTCTGTCAATACTTATGTTGACGGCAGAGGTTATAGTTCACTACCTTAGATGAATTTCGCTAAAAGCTGTTAGAGTATGCAAAGTAAGTTTACTTTGCACTTTTTATAGATTGCGGTAAACTATGTTCAAGACAAGAAAACAAGCACAAACGAGGAGGTAGAATTATGTTTGGTATCAAGAATATGTTTAAGGTTGGTATGTTTGTCGGCGGTGCTCTGTTCGGTACGGCAGGCGTTGCGATTCTCAAGTCCAAGGACGCGAAGGGTGCTTACACGCAGGCAACGGCTGCGGTGCTTCGCGGCAAGGACTGCGTGATGAAGACGGTCTCCACGCTCCGTGAGAACTGCGATGACATCTACGAGGACGCAAAGGACATCAACGAGCGTCGCTACGCAGAGGAGTCTGAGAAGGCATATCAGGAGGCAAAGGCTCTGGTTGAAGAGCACGAGGCAGCGACTGAGGCATGAGATACACAATACGCCACGAATCCAGAAATGTGATGCGTGTCCACTTGGCGGGCACGCGCATGTCGCTCTCCGAGGCGGATATTCTGGAGTACTACTTGCGAGCACTGCCCTTCGTTCAGGATGTCAAAATCTTTGAGCGAACCTGTGACGCAATTGTAAAGTACAATCGAGAGGCGGATCACAGAGAGCGGCTGATTGACGCTCTCTGTGATTTTTCATACCGGGATGAATACGCACTCTCGTTGGTCCCCGAAGACAGCGGCCGTGCGATGAATCGCTACTACCAGGAGAAACTCTTTTGGAAGGTGGTGCTTCACGGCGCGAGAATGCTTTCTTGCCTGCGCCGCTGCGTGCCGCTTGGACGGCGGTTAAGAGCTTACGTTATGTGGTGACCGGCGTTACTTGTCTCTTGATGCGCGGCCTGGAAGTCCCGGTTCTCGATGCGACTGCGATTTCGGCTTCGGTGCTCCGCTCCGACTTCGGCACGGCTTCCTCGGTCATGTTCCTCTTGGAGGTCGGTGAGATACTCGAGGAGTGGACGCATAAGAAATCGGTCGGCGACTTGGCGCGTGCCATGAGCCTCCAGGTCGAGAAGGTCTGGATGAAGACCGAAGGCGCCGATGTTCTGATCGATGTCAAGGACGTGCAGGTCGGCGACCGCATTGTGGTTCGCACTTCGAACGTAATCCCGCTCGACGGAACCGTGGTCGAGGGCGAGATGACGGTAAACCAGGCATCCATGACCGGTGAATCCGTGCCGGTCGAGAAGAAGGCGGGTGCCTATGTCTATGCGGGCACCGTGGTCGAAGAGGGCGAGTGCATCATCAGCGTCGCAAAGGTACAGGGTACCGGCCACTACGACAAGATCGTCAAGATGATTGAGGAGTCGGAGAAGTTAAAGTCCAACACCGAGGCGAGAGCCTACCATCTTGCGGACAGTTTGGTTCCGTATTCGCTGGGCGGTGCGGCACTGACCTTCCTTCTGACGCGAAATGTCGCAAAGGCACTCGCGTTCCTGATGGTCGATTTCTCCTGTGCGCTGAAGCTCTCCATGCCGCTCTCCGTGCTCTCGGCAATCCGTGAGGCGGGCGATCGCAATGTATCCGTGAAGGGCGGCAAGTTCATGGAGGCCATTGCGGAGGCAGATACCATCGTCTTTGATAAGACCGGAACGCTGACCCGCGCAACGCCGACTGTCATGCGCATTGAGACCTTCAATGACATGGAAGAGGCAGAGGCACTGAAGATTGCGGCTTGCCTCGAGGAGCATTACCCGCACTCCATTGCAAACGCCGTTGTCGGCGAGGCAAAGAAGCGCGGCATTCGCCACAAAGAAATGCACTCCAAGGTGCACTACGTGGTTGCGCACGGCATTGCCTCCGAGATTGACGGCAAGAAGGCAGTCATCGGTTCCTATCACTTTGTCTTTGAGGACGAGAAGTGCAAGCTCTTAAAGAAGGATGAGAAGAAGCTCGAGGCGCTGCCGGATGAGTATTCCAGACTGTATCTCGCAATCGACGGCAAGCTCTGCGCGGTCATATGCATCTTTGACCCGATTCGCGAGGAGGCACCGGAGATTGTGAAGGGACTTCGCGCCCTCGGCATTTCCAAAATCTGCATGATGACCGGCGATTCCGAGAAAACCGCGGCCGCGGTTGCGGCGCAGCTGGAGCTCGATGAGTACCACGCAGAGGTGCTCCCGGGCACCAAGGCAGAGTTTGTGCGGAAGGAACATGAGGCGGGCCGCAAGGTCATCATGATCGGCGACGGTGTGAACGACACTCCGGCGCTCTCCGAGGCGGATGTCGGCATCGCGATTTCCGACGGTGCGGCCATCGCGCGTGAGGTCGCGGATGTCACGCTTTCCGCGGAGAACCTGCGCGAGCTGGTGTTCCTCAGAGCACTCAGCATGGCTCTGATGCGCCGCATTCACTCGAATTACAACTTCATCATCGGCTTCAATGCGCTCTTAATTGCGCTCGGTGTCGGCGGCATGCTTCCGCCCGCAACCGGTGCACTCCTGCACAACGGCTCCACCCTTGTGACGGGCTTAAAGAGCATGACCAATCTCTTAGAGGAAGAGAAGAGCGCATAAGGCGAAGTGTTAAAAACAGAAAAGCAAGGAAACGAGTCCGCCGGACCATACGAGAGTATGGGACGGCGGACTCGTTTTTGCGGAAATTGATGACAGCTTCGAAGCTGTGCTTATGAATCCAAGGAAAACATATGATACATCTCGGTAATATTCTTTTCATGAATTACCGGTAAATGTGCCTGTATCAAATAACTGGGGAATTCACCGGACGAGATACGTGCGTGACGGATGTCCGTTACGATTCTGGCAATAGATTCGTAGCTATGGGGGGGAAGGATTGTAATAGGAGGCATGAGAAACCGAAAGTCGTTCATAGCGACAAAGAGCAGGTTCAAAGAGTTTTCCGAGTAGTTGAGGTACAGGATGAGTCGCTTGTAAAGCCTGGGCTTTGTCTCAATCGGATGCGGATACTTGTCCGGAGTGATACATTGCTACACGTGGTCGGCGAATGATGCAGGCCGATGCGCCGACTGTAGCACAAAATAATTATGACGAAATTTATGCGTGCAAGGTATCTGTTCGGAATAAAAACATGGAACGGAAATGAGATAGGTGCTGTCAATTGGTAATTGCGTTGAAAATAACTCCGAAAATTGTACATATGCGATAGCAAGGGGGGCTTGAAGAAAGCGTTTTGCTGTCGCACAATAAAAATCATCAAGATGAAAGGAGGAGGAGTTTTGGCGTTCATACGGAAAAAGACCCTGGGCGGAAAGTATACGCCCGCGCTGTTGAAAAAAGACTTGAAAAGCATGTCTCAGGCAGAGAGACGTAGTTTCTTGGAATTTTTTGTTGAGAAACGAGGCGGTTCTGTTCCCGCAAGACAGCGCAAGAACTTACATCTTTTGCCCCTGCCGATGCTGTTTCATCTCTTGGATCAGTCGAATCGAATGACCATCGAGATGGGAGAAGTGCTCTATCACGCGAAGGAGGACATGACGACTACGGCTTGGCAGATGCCGGAGGAAGAGAAGGCGGAAGCGGAGAGCGTAACGACAGAGGACGCGACGGAACAGGAGATAAAAGAAGCGGCTACGGAGGATGCCGCGGAGGAGAAGCACGAAGCCGAGACAGAGAAGCAGCTTGCGGCTTTCGCGGCGCAGCTAAGAGAGTTGCAAAGACAGCTGGAGGAACTCAGGGAGGAAAATCAGGAACAGAAGAAAAAGAACAAAGAAGAAAAGCAGGAATTTCGCATTCGCTTGGACAATGAAAAGCGCGAGACGGAGTCGGCCAGAAAAGAGCAGAGGCGCGCGGAAGCCAGATGCGAGGAGTTAAAGAAAATTGCGGAAAACGAGGCCGGAATTGCGCGAGATAAAATCAGAGAACTCGAAGAGAGACTGCGGCAGTCCGAACGCGAAAAAAAGGAACTGTTAAATAAGATTGAAGAACTCAAAAAAATATGAGGAGAAATATCTCGGTGAAATACGAAAACAACCTAAAATTCTTATTTTCTCACGAATCGATTTGAGGGAACAAGTCGAGGGATTAAACTGTGATATCTGCGCAAAGGCGGATGCGCTGGAAGAACTTGGCTGGAAAGAATATGCGGAAATTTGGAATGTCAGCGGAACCCTGAGATTTGCGGATAAAGTGAAAATCAAACAGTTCAGCAGCCTAAAAATTACCACGATTGCGGATGTCAAACAGGCCATTGAGGAGAGGCTAAGAAAATGACAAAAAATTACAGAGAATATATCGGAAGACTGGCACAGAACGGTGAGACCGGAAGGGGCTCTATTTTTATCAATCGACTGGGAATCATCCAGTTTAATGTAAAAACACTGATGCTGCCGGATGCCGCCAATTCGTATGTGGCAGGGTTCGGAAATTTAATCAATGACTTCACGGATGATGTATATGCGAGCGTGGAAGATCGTATCGAACACTTTGAGGAGTTTATGGAAAATCAGCTCTTCATCTTCCGGGTGCAGAGCAAAAACACAAACGGTACCGAAATTCGGAGTATGCAGGATGTTCAGTTGGTTCCGGTTCCGAAGTCTTTCGACAAAAATACGGAATTCTATGCGGTGCCTGTTTTCTGCAACAAAAACAATGAGGGCGTGCGCGAGTGGGAGTACGAAACGAGTTGGAATTTATATCGGAGTTTCGAGACACGCGCAGAGTTCATGGCTTGCATTCATGCCGGAGAAGGGCTCGGCAGCCTTTACGGGTATGACCTTGAGAGTTCTTCACCCGCGTTTGTGCTCTGGATGGAGGAGGACGGAAAACTGTTTGCGGTCGGCAGCATCGATCGTGCGACCACGGATCCGGTCGGCGCTTGCGTCCTAGGGGCAAGATATCTTTTTACGATCGATCTCAGTGAGTTCATGGAGTACTTTGTCTACGACGACAGCTACAATCCCTGCGTGAGCTATGTACCGAGTGATATCTACCGGAAGATTGACAACCAGTTAAAGAGCGCTGTGTTGCAGGCTGTGAAAGATGAGAAGGAGGAGCAGAGACAGCGGGAGGCGGAGGCGCGGGCCGAGGCCGAGCGGACTGCGGAGGCAGCGGAGGATGCGCTTGCTTCCGATGAGAAGGAGGAAGCGGATAGCGATGCCCACGATGAGGCGGCAGAGGCAGAAGAGCGCGAGGACTTCCGCGGGGCCGAGCTGGAGACAGAGCTCAAGGATCCGATTGATGAGAAGGATCTTGCGCAGATTCCGATGGCCGAGAAAAACGAGGCGCTGATTCTCAATATGATGGAGTACTACGCGCAGAAGAGCCGTTGCTACTATAAGCGCAGTGACTTTGTCAATTTCCACACGGCGGTCAAGTGCAACGATCTCGTAATCCTCTCGGGCCTCAGCGGAACGGGTAAGTCTTCACTGGTCAATATCTACGCGAAGGCACTCGGACTCAATGCGAGCGCGGACTTGGAGGATAGCCAGATTCTCATGGTCCCGGTGCGTCCGTCCTGGAATGACGATGCGGATCTCCTCGGTTACGTGGACCTTGCGCACATGGTCTACCACGCGGCGGATTCCGGTTTTGTGGACTTTCTGGTGCGCGCGCAGCGAGAGGAGAATAAGAACAAGCTCTTTTTGGTCTGCTTTGAGGAGATGAACCTCGCGCGGGTGGAGCACTACTTCAGTCAGTTCCTCTCGATACTCGAGAGACCGGCGGGACAGCGGGAACTTCAGCTCTACGACAAGCAGTACATGGGAAAACTCTACAATGCGGCGGATTATCCCTTCCGGATCGAAATCGGCAGCAATGTGAAGTTTATCGGCACGGTCAATGTAGATGAGACCACCTTCCATTTCTCGGATAAGGTGTTGGACCGCGCCAATGTGATAGAGCTTGCGGTGCTGAACTACGCGACCGAGTGGGAGGATAAGAGCTTTGCGGCCATCGGAAAAACACAGATCTGGAGCACCCAGGATTACGAAAGTTGCTCGCAAAGGACAGTGTTTCGAATGAACTTGAACTGCGTGCGCTGCTCTGGGATGTACACTGCGCGCTGCAGAGCCTAAGCAGCAAGTACGGTGCGGGTCCGCGCGTTGTAAAGAGTGTGGTGAAATATCTGAGCAACCTACCTTCGGAGGAGGGATTAAGCTTTGAAGATGCCTTGGATTTACAGCTCGCGCAGCGCGTATTGACAAAGCTTCGCGGTGTCGAGAGCGTGGTAGGCCCGGCTCTCCGAGAGGATGGGGAGAGCAGTCTCTTTGCTGTGTTGGAAAAGCACAAGGCACTTTCGCCGTTTGCGAGATGCCGTGCAATCCTCGCACAGAAGAAAAAGGAGATTGAGAGCTATGGCTATTGCAGTTAAGCTCCCTTTTTCCCTTTCGGTGATACGCACGAGCTACATCGACAAAAAAACGGGGCCGCAATCAGACGAAGATCGGAGGCGACACGCTTTGTCACGGTGCCTGCCGCCAACAGTTTCACGACAACGCCCACAATTTCGGTGAAGGAAAACGAGGGCGTGGCCTTCTTATTCCGCTCGGAAGATACGGCGGCAAAACTATATCTACCCTGTCTGGATGCGGCGCTCGATCAGCGCTTTGTGGAGAGCGATGCGGCGGGCGATTACATTACCCCCTCGGACCGTCCGTTTCAGCTCTGCGGCGGCGGGCAGGAGGGGCTCCTGGTGGAGCGCATGCTGTTTTTTTGTCGAGGCGGCGGGGCAGCGCTACTACGGAAACTTTGCCGTGCAGCCGCGACAGTTGGAGTCCGAGAATGGCAGCTCATGCAACAAGAGCTGGAAGAAGAATTCGAAGGTTTAAGCCGGGTCTGGAAGAAGGGGACAGAGGGGCGCGGAATAGGCGGTGAGCAGGCGCTGCCGCTGCGCGCGTTTCGGGACTTGGAGCGCCTTCAGGCACAGGAGAGCAAGGTCTTTGCCGCAATACGGGACATCATAGAGCAGCCGCGCTATGCGATTAAGACGAGTTACGAAAAGGATCCGGTACAAGCCGGCGGCAGAGTGGATGCCAAGAGCATGCGCAGCAATCTCTCTCGCGGCGGTATCTCCCACGTGCAGTTGATTCCGAAGAAGCGGCTCGACTACGACATCGACGAGAATCGCATGCTCCGTATGATGGCGGAGCGGATTCTGGCAAGGCTCGCGGGTTTTCGGCAGTACACGGAAGATGCGCAGCTCAGCGGCGGGCGGATGCGAGAATTTACCGAGACGGTGCGGCGCTACCGCCATCTGCTGAATGCGCTCCGCAATATGCCCTGGTATCCGGAGATTTCGGGGCGGCAGGTCTATGCGGTTTCGCAGGCCATGCTGGCGGACAATCGCTACTACATACTGTACTGTCTGCATCTATCGCTCGAACGGGATCATCTCGGGCTCACCATGCGGGAGATATACCGCCTGAGTTATCAAAAGAGCAGCTTGCTATACGAACTCTGGTGCTATTTTAAACTGCGGCATGTGCTCGAGGACTTCGCGACCGAGACAGATCGGGAGGAGAGCTACGAGGTCGGTGAGGACGGCGGTTTTTCGCTTCGGGACGGGAGCCGGGTCTGCTACGAAAACGAGGAGGTGCGCCTCGCGCTGGTTTATAACCAGACTCTCGGAGAACGCAGCGCGGACAGAGAGCGGGATCCGCTCTACTTTGCGACAAGTCACAACGGAAGGAACCACAATCATCCGGATCTTTTATTGCACATTTTCAGCAAGAAAACAGGCTGGTATGTCGGCAGCATCATACTGGAGTGCAAGTACCGAAAGGTGCGGCAAATCTGGGCGGGGGAGCGCTCGAGTCTCGGGCAGCTGGAGACCTATTATAAGAATGCGTGCAGCGACGAAATTTACGGCGGAATCGGCAAGCTGTTGCGTACCAATCCGGTGTGCGGTGTCATGGCGCTTACGCCGGACACGAGTACTGCGCCGATTCGGTCCGATCATTTTCCGTTGGAGACCTTTGCTCTTAGGCCCGGCAAGGAGAACCGCACGCGCCACGCACTCTCCGCACACATCCGGGAACTGATCGAAAAAGCACTGAAAGCCGAGGAAGTTTTCTCGCGCTAAGGTGGTTCCTGTATTATACTGATAAGCACAGACACTGTGATTCGGAAAGGAGTTTTTATGAAGAAGGCAATCGTGACCAAGAACGCACCGGCAGCAATCGGACCCTACTCGCAGGCAATCGAGGCAAACGGAACCCTCTTTGTCTCGGGGCAGATTCCGCTGGATCCGGCGACCGGAGAGTTCTCTGCGGATGATATCAAGGGACAGACCACACAGGTGTTCCGCAATATCGCCGCCATCCTCAAAGAGGCGGGACTTGGCTTTGAGCATGTGGTGCAGGCGACGGTTTACCTCGCTGACATTGCGGATTTCGCGGCGATGAACGAGGTCTATGCCGAGTTCTTTGCGGCACCCTATCCGGCGAGAGCGGCATTCCAGGTCGCGGCGCTCCCGAAGAACGCAAAGGTTGAGATTGCAGTCACGGCAGTGCGCGCATAAAGCGAAGCATTCGTGACGAAGCACAGCAGAGCATAAGAAACAAAGGCAAGATACGCGCTAGGAATGGAATGCAAGAGAGTTAGGCAGTGATTTGTTGGTTTAAGAAAGGAGCAAGCGGATATGGCTTTTGACATCACCCCTTATATCGACATGAAACCTTCTGCGGTTCGGAAGCTGATTCGGGAAGGGAAGATTGACTTCCCGACCGCCGGCATGTGTCGCGGTTATGCCCAGGCGAACCTGGTCATTCTCCCCGGGGAGTACGCGGCCGATTTTGAGCGCTATGCCGAGAAGAACCCCTTTGCTTGCCCTGTGCTGGAAGTGATTAAGGGAAGTCCCGACACCCATGCGATGGGCGAGGGCGGAATCATTTGCAGCGATGTGCCGCGCTACTGGGTGTATGAGAACGGCGCGGTAAGTAAGGAGCTCACCGATGTCACCGAATACTGGAAGGAAGGCTATGTGGGCTTTTTGATCGGTTGCTCGTTCTCGTTTGAGGAGGCTCTGATGGCGGCGGGTGTTCCGGTTCGCCACATTGAGATGAAGCGAAACGTTCCCATGTTTAAGACCAATATTCAGACCGAGAAGGTGGGGCCCTTTGAGGGTCCCATGGTCTGCTCCATGCGTCCCATGACCCCGGAGCAGGCAGAGAAGGCCTATGACATCACGGTGAAAATGCCGAATGTCCACGGCGCGCCGGTGCAGATCGGCAATCCGGAGGAAATCGGCGTCACGGATTTGATGAAGCCGGATTACGGCGATGCGGTTGAGATTCGCGAGGGCGAGATTCCCGTGTTCTGGCCCTGCGGTGTGACGCCCCAGGCCGCGGTGGAAAATGCAAAGCCCCCGGTGGTCATCACCCATGTGCCCGGACACATGTTCATTACGGACATTGTCAATGCCGATCTGAACGATTATCTGGAGCAGCGGAAGAACAAGTAAGAGAAAAGGAAAAGCGCCTGTATCAACGCAGCTGTTTGATATGTACCCTCTTTACTGGACACGAAAGTGTCACAGTAAGGAGGGTTTTATCATGCGCTATGATTATGAATTCAAGAAGATGTGTGTCGACCTGTATCGACAGGGGAAATGGCCAGAGACACCGGAGGGTTATAACGATCCGGGTAACTTTCACGCCATGATTCGTCGATGGGCTCGTGCCGAAAAAGGCAAATGGCTCCCCAGGTCCTAAAGCATGGAAAGCAGCATCCGTGGACGCCTGAAGAGAAACTGAAGCTAATCACAAAGGTTCTCGCCGGGAGGACGGCACAGTCCGTTGCGCTAGAGGCCGGCATTGGGAGCCGTCTGCTCTATGACTGGGTGCAAAAATATAAGATTTACGGGTATAATGGACTTGTAAGTAAGAAGAAAGGCCGCAAGCCAAAGGATCCTGTGAAGATGAAGAAAGTAAATATCAACAATCCCAGAAAAACTCCAGGAGAGTGAATACGAGGAGCTCCTCCGGCTTCGTGAAGAGAACGCCTTGATTAAGGCCGAGAACGAAGTAATAAAAAAAGAGATCGCCTTGAGAGAAGAAAAGGAAGCTGCGCGACTCAAGGCGAGAAAGCAGCGATCATCAAAGAACTCCGCGACAGAGGATACAAACTGAAGTACCTGCTGACAGCAATGGGAATGTCCCGGTCCACCTACTACTATGAACTTGGCAGGACTGACGCAGTTGCTCTCAGGAATACAGGTCTTTCCGCAGAGATCCGCAGAATTTACGATGAGAACCGGCAGCGATATGGTGTCCGCCGAATTACGGCGGAGCTGCATAATCGTGGATTTGAGGTCAATCACAAGCGTGTTCAGCGGCTCATGCACGACATGGAACTGCTCGGCAAGCGTCCGAAGGAGAAGTATCATTCTTACAAAGGTGAGGTGGGCAAGACCGCTGACAATCTCCTTAAACAGGATTTTATTTCAGACACACCCCTCGAGAAATGGACAACAGACGTATCTCAGTTCAACATGGGATGGGGGAAGTGCTACTTTTCTCCAATCCTCGACATGTGCGGGAACGAGATTATCTCGTACAATGTTTCGCTGCATCCTAATATGGAACAGATCAAGGACATGCTGGATAAGGCATTTGCAAAGTTCCCAAAGTTAACAGGCTTGATTATGCATTCAGATCAGGGCTGGCAGTATCAGCACGCCTACTATCGAACCGAGCTTGAGAAGCATGGCATCACACAGTCGATGTCCAGAAAGGGGAATTGCCATGATAACGGCATTATGGAGTCGTTCTTTGGTCGGATGAAGAATGAGATGTTCTATGGACATGAGCAAGAGTTCAAGTCCTTTGAGGAATTTGTTACTGCAGTCGATGATTATATCGATTACTATAACAACAGGAGAATCCAGAAGAAAACAAACTGGATGCCTCCTGTACAATACAGGATAGCATCCAGTTGCGGTGCCTAACGATAGTCAATGTGTCCAGAATTCTGGGTACATATCAGTTGATACGGGCGCTTTTCGTTAGTGTATTGCCGGTTACGCTTCATAGACGATGCTCCTGTGCCCGACTTCGATGACGAGTATAATCAGTTCCCGGTCCTCGATTTCGGCAAGGATGCGATAATTTCCGACTCGATATCTCCATTGATCGCTGCGGTTTGAAGTCAACCCTTTTCCGCGACGCCGCGGGTTATCGGTATCGACTAAGTTCTTTTCAATCCAGGATTTGATTAAAATAAGGACAGGGAGATCTAATTTTTTGAGTGACTGAATCGCCTTTTTGGTATAGCGTACGCTGTAGCTCATAGGCCGAGTTCAGCCCAGGTTTCTTCATGCGAGTAGCTTTCCACCTTGCCGCGGGCTTTTGCGGCCTCGTGCGCGGAGAAGACCTGTAAATCGTACTCATCCTCCAATTTGGACAACATGGTACGACGAATGAGTTCGGATAAACTGATTTGATTTAACTTGGCAAAGTCTTGAAAGAGTTTTAACTCTTCTTCGCTGACGCGCAAACTGATTGTTGACATAAGAATGTCCTCCTGTAATACGATTGTATTAACGGTGTTCGACTTTGTCAAGCAAGAGCAAAAAGAGAGTCGACAGCTTGCTGCCGACTCTCTTTTCGGAAGGATTTTACTTCAGCATGTTGTTGAGGAACCAGATGTGCTTGTCGTAGCCCGTCACGTGATCCTCCATGAGGTTCGTTAAGACAAAGCAATCTTCCTGATCTGCTTCCTTGTGGATGGCCAGCGCAAGGTCGCGCATGTGCTCGACATACTCCTTCGCGTACTTGATTGCCTCAACCGGAGTGTACTCCTTGTAGCCGAGCTCCTGAATGTCCGTGTTCTCCAAATACTCCTTTGCGGAAGCGAGGACCGGAAGGCCGAGCTGCTTCTGAAGCTCCGCAACCTCGTCCAGCTTTTCGAAGCTGTCGTTGTAGAGTGCCTCAAGGTACTCGTGAACTGCCTTAAATGTGAGACCGGTCACGTTCCAGTGCAGGTTGTGCAACTTGATGTTGCCAATCATCAGATCAGAGAGATAGTGATCCAAATTCTTCATAGTATTGTGCCTCCGTACAAGAAATGAGATAGCAGTTACTAATTAGACCTATATAACAACCCGGCGTAAAATGCAATCATGAATCGAGAGAACTGTCTGAATTTTCGGTGAAGTTTGCGCTGCGGGCAAAACGCCTTGCGAAAAGCGTTGTTTCATCGCAAAAATATCCTGGAAGAAACAGAAAGTAGAGGGTTGCGATTTGAGAGGAAATACCGTAAAGGGAATTTGTTTCATTGTGCTCGCGGCTGCGGGCTTTTCGATGATGGCGGTTTTTGTGCGCCTCGCCGGGCCGTTGCCGGTCATGCAAAAGGTGTTCTTTCGGAATCTGGTTGCGGCGGCGGTCGCTTTCCTGATGTTACGGCGTTCCGGGGAATCCTTCCGCATCGGCAAGGGCAACCGGATGGCGGTCTTCTTGCGCTCACTGATTGGGATGCTCGGGGTCATTGCGAATTTTTGGGCCATCGACCACCTGCCGATTGCGGATTCGACCATGCTCAATAAGATGTCGCCGTTTTTTGCAATCCTGATGTCACTCTTTATTCTGGGGGAGCGTCCGGTCAAGCGGGATTGGCTCTGCCTCCTGGTCGCTTTAAGCGGTGCAGCACTGGTCATTAAGCCGGGGCTCGGACTCACTTCGCTTCCCGCGCTTGTGGGGCTGTTCGGCGGCTTTTGTGCGGGTACTGCCTACACCTTTGTGCGAAAGGCCGGACAGGGCGGCGTGAAGGGAGCGGTAATCATCCTCTGCTTCTCCCTCTTCTCCTGCATTACGGTGTTGCCCTTCTTCCTCTTGCAGTACGAGCCCATGAATGCGCGGCAGCTCGGCTTTTTGCTGCTCTCGGGCTGTGCCGGAGCGCTGGGCCAGCTCGGCATTACGATGGCCTATACCTATGCACCCGCAAAGGAAATCTCGGTTTACGACTACATTCAGGTGGTCTTTGCGGCCCTGCTCGGATTCCTGCTCTTTGAGGAACTTCCGGACGTATTCAGTGTGCTCGGCTATGCGCTGATTATCGGCACCGCAATCTACCGCTTTCTTGCAAGCAAAAAGACCGCCTGAATCAGGCGGTCTCCGTGAGAAATTCATCGATTAAGTAGCTGCGGAGACGCTCAAAGAGCTCGGGCGCCTTGCCGCCGACGGGCTTGCCGTCTATCATCTCCGCGCGAATGCAGAGATTCGAGGAACTGGTGACAATGACCTCATCCGCATCAAAGAGCTCGGTCAGCGTAAAGGCGGTCTCATCCGTCGGAATCGAGAGCGCGTCGCATGCGCGGAGCAGGTGGGCGCGGGCAATGCCGCCGAGAATCAGGTTATCCGCCGGGTGGGTCTTTAAGACGCCGTCCTTTAGGATGTGCACATTGGAGTGCGCGCACTCGGTCACAAGTTCGCCCGGGCGGTAAAGGACGGCCTCATCGGCACCCGCATCCTTTGCCTTCTGGGAAGCTATGACCGAGGGAATCAGGTTCAGAGTCTTGATATTACAGTGCAAAAAGCGCGTGTCCTCGAGGGTAATCAGCGAGACCGGTTCCTTGCCGTCCGAAATGCGGTTCGGGCTGAGAGAGACCCAGAGCTTTCCGGGGACCCCGTGCTCGTAACAGTGGGAGCGCTTTTGGACGGTTGGGTTGCCGCGGGTCACCTGGTAGTAGACAAAGAGTTCGTCGTCATCCATCTCGCCGAGCAGACGCTGTAAGAGTGCCTTCAGCTCTTCCTTCGTGAGCGGCATCGTGATATCGAGCAATGCCGCGCTGCGGAAGAAGCGGTCCACATGTTCATCCAGCGCAAAAATGACTCCGTGTCTTGCGGGACCTGCGTCATAGACGCCGTCGCCGAACCAGGAGGCGCGGTCGCACATGGGAATTTGCATCTCTGTGAGAGGACCGAATTTGCCGTCGTAGTAGCCGAGTTCTTTCATAGTTTCCCTCCTAAACGATACAAAATGCCGACCAATTCAGATGCTTTTATTTTAACACAGAGCGGCGCAAAGTAGGAGTGAAGTCGATAAAAACGCGACAAGAAATGCAACGCGTGTTACACTGAGGGGACGATTGGTTGTATCGGAAAGGGAGTGGAAGCAAGATGGAACGGGCAATGCGAGTCGAACGCAAGACAGAGGTGCGAAACGGCATCAAACGGGGGTTGTTTGCGCTGTTTGCAATTATCGTGGAACTCGTATGGGTCTACATAGTACTCCGCAATCTAACGGGAGACTACCCCTGGATTCCGCTCCTGATCCACGGGATCGCCTTTATTCTGGTGCTCGGTATTTACGGGCGACACATCAACTCGGCCATGAAAATGCCCTGGATTCTTTTGATTGCAGGGGCTCCCTTTCTCGGCGTACCGCTGTATCTTTTGATCGGTTTTAACGGCGCGACCCGGCGCATGCGTCGGCGCTACGAAATCATAGACGAGCATCTGTTCCCGGCCATGCCGCAACAGGGCGGTATTCTGGAAGAGTTGGAGAGCGTGGACTACGGTGTCGCAAACCAGTTCCGCTATCTTTCCGACCGGCTCGGTTACCCGGTTTACCGCGACACCGATATCTGTTTTTATCCGACCGCGGAAGAGGCTTTTGAGGCGCAACTCGAGGCGCTTGAAAAGGCAGAGCGCTTTATCTTCATGGAGTATCATGCCATCGAGGAAAAGACGGCATTCGAGCGCCTTTTTGAAGTACTTTCCGAGCGTGCCGCGGCGGGCGTTGAGGTGAGACTTTTTTTACGATGACATCGGCAGCATTTGGTTTATCGACCACGATTTCATACGCCGCATGGAGGCGGCGGGAATACAGACGCGCGTGTTTAATCCGATGACACCCCTCTTCAACGCCTTTCTGGATCACCGGGACCACCGGAAAATCACGGTCATCGACGGCAAGGTGGGCTTTACCGGCGGCTACAATCTGGCGGAGGAGTACTTTAACATCACCCATCCCTACGGCCACTGGTTTGACACCGGCATACGTCTTACGGGAGAGGCGGTGCGCAGCCTGACCGGCATCTTTCTTGAGAACTGGAATGCGATTCGGGGAGAACGGCAAGATGTCGAAAACTTAGAACGTTATCTAAGCCTTCCGTCCTACTGCGCGGCGGAGCCCGGCTACTGCCAGCCCTACGCGGATTCGCCGCTCGACGGCGAGCAGGTGGGCGAAAAACGTTTACATGAATCTCGTAAACCACGCGAAACGTTATGTCTACTTTATGACGCCCCTACCTCATCATCACGGATGAAATGAGCCAGGCTTTTTGCCTCGCGGCAAAGCGCGGGGTGGATGTGCGCATCATAACGCCCGGCATCCCGGATAAGAAGATGGTCTATCAGGCGACACGCTCCTATTACAATGTGCTGACGCGTGCGGGCGTGCGGATTTACGAGTACACACCGGGTTTCATGCACGCGAAGCAATGTGTCGCGGACGATGAACTTGCGGCTTGCGGCACCATTAACCTTGATTTTCGCTCGCTCTATCATCACTTTGAGAACGGCGTGCTCTTTTACCGCTACCGCGCGATTGCGAAGATGAAAGAATGCTTTCTTGACACCTTTCCGCAGTGCCGCGAGGTCACGGAGCAGTATCTCTACGGAAGAACCTTATTTCAGCGCGCAGAGCACTGCCTGCTTCGCTTAATTTCCCCAATGCTGTGAGGAGGTTGCTATGACAGATCAAGTCGAACAAGTATCAAGTGCGGTTTCGGAAGCGGTCACGGAGAAGGTGAGCGAGCATGTGAGCTTTTTGCAGTGGTTTTGGCACAATGTGCTCTGGAAACCGGGGACGGGAGCCATGCTCTGGGGCGGCTTGCTTCGTCTTATTTTTGCCCTGCTGGTCTGGAAACTGGGCACCGTAATCATTCGAAAGATCACACGACTTGCGGAAAAGCCGGGTGTCAAGGTTCCCATGGACAAGACCATGCAGCGCTTCATGCTGAATCTCTTAAAGGCGCTGCTCCATGGCCTACTTGTGATTGCCGTGGTCGCGATTGTCGGCGTGCCCATGGCCTCGGTCACAGCGGTTATCGCTTCGGCGGGTGTGACCCTGGGGCTTGCGATGCAGGGCTCGCTCTCGAATCTCGCGGGAGGCATTATGCTGACCCTTGCGCGCCCCTTTCGAATCGGCGATTATATTGAGACGGGATCTGTCGGCGGCACAGTCGGGGAAATCAGTCTCTTCTACACGGTGCTCATCAGCGTCGACAACAAGAAGATTACGGTGCCGAACGGCAGTCTTATGAACGCGAATATCACCAATTACAGCGCCCATGAGAAGCGAAGACTGGATATGACCTTCCTTGTGGGGCGTGAGGCGGATATCGCAAAGGTTTTAAAGCTGCTTCGCACGGCAATCGAGGCGGAAAAGGCGGTGCTTCTGCCGCCGGATGCTCCGGCAGCGCCTTTTGTCGCGTTGACCGAACTGCAGGAGCGAGGGCAGGTCTTTACCCTGCGCGTCTGGTGTAAGACCAAGGAGTATTGGGATTTAAACTATGCGCTCACCGGGCGCATAGCGGAAGCATTTCAGCGGGAACACATAGCCCTGCCTGCGCAGAGCTACCGCGTGTTGACAGAGAAAGAAGAGAGGTGAAGCATGAAGACAGCGATTGTGACGGATTCGAACAGCGGCATTTCCCAGGCAGAGGCGGAACAGCTCGGCATTTCGGTGCTTCCGATGCCCTTCATTGCGGGGGAGGATGTATACCACGAGGGTAAGAACTTGACAACGGCGCGTTTCTACGAGCTGTTGACCGGCGATACGGTGCTCCGCACTTCCCAACCCTCTCCCGGCGAGATGGCAAGCCTCTGGGACAATTTGCTTGAGAGTTACGATGAGATTTTGTTTATTCCGATGTCCTCCGGCTTAAGCGGTACCTACACCTCGGCGCGCCTCCTCGCGGAGGATTACGACGGCAGGGTCGAGGTCGCGGATGCGCGCCGCATCTCGATTACGATGCGCCACATTGTTCTGGATGCGCTTGCAATGCGCGAGGCGGGGCTCTCGGCGCGGGAGATGCGCGAGGAAATTGAAAAAATCGCCCTTCTCTCCATTGTCTATGTGGGCGTGGAAGATCTGAAATATTTGAAGCGCGGCGGCCGGATTTCCGGCGCTGCGGCGACGGTGGGCAGCATTCTGAACATCAAGCCCCTCCTTGTCATCAAGGGGGAGAAGGTGGAGCCCTTTGCGACGGTGCGCGGCAGCAAGCACTGCAAGAAGCGCGAGGTCGAGGAGATTTTGAAGGCGGCGCAGGGCTTCTTGGACGCCGGCAGAAAGATATGGGTCGGCCAGGCGGGCAGCTTCCCGGACGAGGCCGATATCGAGGAGTGGAAGAAGCTGGGACAGGAGGCCTTTCCGACGGAGACGGTCTTCTACGATCCGCTTTCCTACAGTGTCTCCTGCCACACGGGTCCGAATGCCTTCGGCATGGGGGTCTCGGTGCGCTGGGAACCCGGTATGAAGAACTGAGGAGGGGAAAAGGATGTATCCCTGTAAAGTGAGTTTAAAGCCCGGCAGCGGACGCGCTTTTAAGAGCGGCGGTGCCTGGATCTACGACAACGAAGTGGCGCGGGTTGAGGGCAATTTTACGAACGGCGATCTTGTGACCGTACTGGATCACGACGGCTATCCCCTCGGCAACGGTTTTATGAACCTGCATTCCAAGCTGCGCGTGCGGATGATGACCAGAAACGCGGCGCAGGAAATCGACGATGCCTTTCTGCGCGCCCGGATTGAGGCTGCGGTGCGGCTTCGAAAGCAGGTCATCGATACCGGAGCCTGCCGTCTGATTTTCGGCGAGGCGGATTTTTGCCCGGCCTCACCGTGGACAAATTTAACGATGTCTTGGTGCTGGAGAGCCTTGCGCTCGGCATGGATCGCATGAAGGAAAGAGTCCTAAAGATACTCCTCGAAGTTCTCTCTGAGGAGGGACTTCCGATTCGCGGGGTCTATGAGCGGAGCGATGCGAAGGAGAGACTCAAGGAGGGCATGGACCGGGTCAAGGGGTTCCTCTCGGCGCCCTTTGACACCAAGGTTCAGATTTGTGAGAACGGGGTGCACTATTGGGTGGATGTGGCCGAGGGGCAGAAGACCGGCTTCTTCCTCGACCAGAAGTTGAATCGCCGTGCGGTACAGGGATTTTCACAGGGCGCAAGGGTGCTGGACTGTTTTACGCACACGGGCTCCTTTGCCCTGAATGCGGGCTTTGCGGGCGCGCGGGAAGTGCTGGGGGTCGATGCCTCTGCACTCGGTGTTTCGCAGGCCACCGAGAATGCCGCCTTAAACGGACTCTCGGAACGAGTGCGCTTTGAGACCGCAGATGTCTTTGAACTGCTGCCGCGACTGGAGGCAGCGGGCGAGCGCTTTGACCTGGTCATACTGGACCCCCCCGGCCTTTACCAAGTCGCGGGATACCGTAAAGCGCGCGGTCAAGGGCTACCGTGACATTAACCTCCGCGGCATGAAACTTGTTCGGGACGGCGGCTTCCTGGCCACCTGTTCCTGCTCACACTTTATGGACCAGTCTCTCTTTGCAAAGACCATACAGGAGGCAGCGCGCGGCGCGAGAAAGCGTCTCCGCCAGGTGTATTTTTCCACCCAGGCACCGGATCACCCCATACTCTGGGCAGCGGGAGAAACCTACTACCTCAAGTTCTTCATCTTCCAAGTGCTCGAAGAAAAATAAAAAAGATGCATTGACAGCAAACCATGGCTTTGCTACTATGAATATGCAAACAGGATGCAAATACGGAAGCCTCAAAGTCGCAAGAGTTTTCGCCTAACTGTAGCCTGATGACCGCTTCGGCCCTTGCCGGAGCGGTTTCTTGAGAGGAGAAAAGCCATGGCAAATTCAGGGAGAACGCGCGTCACGCTCGCCTGCACGGAGTGCGGCGATCGGAACTATACCACCACGAAGAACAAGAAACTCCACCCGGAGCGCATGGAGGCAATGAAGTATTGCCCGAGACTCCGGCGTTATACCCTGCACCGAGAAGTACGCTGAGTGCGGGTACAGAGCCTCTGTGCGGCAAAAAAGCTGCGCAGGGGCTCTTATTTTTTCCTTTTTTGTTTCCCGGCGCGCGCGGTCCCGCCCCCGGGCAGACGAATGTAGCGGGAGAGGATATCAACTGCCGCTGCTTTTTGACCTACCGGATGGAGAAAAAGAAATGGGGGTTGGGAGCTACAATAGGAGACCCAGAAGCCGGTGTCTCTCTGCATGAGGAGCCTAAACGAATCAAAAGTATTCCTGTGTGGGACGTGCGTGCTATTGAAAAGAGCTGGATGCTTTTGACGAGAAGGCTGTAGCTCTAGGCCATGAAGAAGCGTGGTCATCTTGAAGACTGGAGAAGTATATCGGTGCACCGGAACTCTTGACCACGTGTTTCCGGATTATGATTTAGGCGGGCGACTACGCGGGGCGTATATTACGCATAACCATGTTGCGACAGAGACCTTATGGTCATTTAGCACAGACGATATGCAGCTGTTCCTACGATACGACCTTGAAGAACTGAGAGGGGCCGATGTAAAATATATATCGGCTAAGTAAGGCGGATCTACGGGTAGACGAAACGGCTGAAGACTGGTGGAACACGGAGAATTACTGGCATGCCGTTGTGATTAGAGACGCCACCACGTATAAAATTGGCTATAGGAGGGTCAAGAGATGACTGTAGATGAGTTCAAGGCTAAAAGGCTGGAGTTGGTTATACAATGTTGTGATGAAGAGGCCGCTATAGTCGCAAAGGCAATGAAGAACGGCACATGGAAGCCCGGTCTTGACTCAAATCGGGCTCTTTTCAAATCCCTTGAGGAGACGTATAGGAAAAAAGTTGCCGCGCTTGAAGCGCAGGCGGCTGCAGAGGGTCTTTTAACCGCGTCTGCCGAGGCTAGATGAGGCAGACACGGCGTAACGATAAGCAACTGAAGCACAGTCATAACGGCTGTGCTTTTTTGATGCACCGGTGGGCGCACCGGCGGACACTCCGGAAGGTGGGAAAGAGGTGCGCACTCCGAAAAACATAAGTGGGCTATCGAAGATAGCACTCAGAGAGGAGCAGTATGAAGAAGACGAAGCCGGATGAGCTATGTGGACGCAGATGGGCGCTGTGGTCATTGTGGATGACCTGAAAGAGTAAAATATTTTCCTCCGGGCATTTGCGTTATACGCATTAAATGCGTACAATATAAATGCCTGGAGGAGGGGGAAGTGAAGCGGAGAATCCTGATAAAGATGCTTGAGCAAGCAGGGTTTCGGAAAAACACGGCGGACGCCACGACCGCTATGTCAGAGGCAAAGATACAGAGTTCGTACCGAGGCACTCAGTCATCAACGAAGAGCTTGCAAAAAGCATCATCAAAAAGTGGATGCTTAAATGAGCCCTGCCCCCTACGGGGGCGGTTTACTTCCCTGTCTCAGAAGAGGAGGAGACTATGACACATGCATATCCGGCATTTATCCGGCAGGATGGGAGCAAATTTCTGGTGTACATTCCGGACGTTGACCACTGGACAGAAGGACACGACTTTGCAGACGCGATTGCAATGGCGCGCGATTTACTGGGCTGCTGCGGAATGGATTGGAGCACGGACAAAGACGCGCCGATACCGTCAAGCCCCGCGGAAGCGTTGAAAAAAGCTAGGGCGCGTGAGGAAGCTCCGGACGATTTCAAGTTTTCCGAGGGCGTCCTGACTTACGTTGACATTGATTTCGACGCGTATCGCAAGCGCGTGAAAAATAGCTCCGTGAAGAAAAACTGCACGCTGCCGTACTCGCTGAACGAATGGGCGGAGGAGCGCGGCATCAATTTTTCAAGGGTCTTGCAGGACGCCTTACAAGAAATGAGAGACAAAGAGGATTGACACCCCAAAAAGGATCGCAGAGATGCGGTCCTTTTTATTGCGCAAAAAGGAGGCGGCATGAATTCTTATAGGCAGGACAAAAGCTACTATGCGGTGGGTATACGGCATACACGCCCGAGGGCAAAACCTACTTTGTACGCGCGGGACGGTGGGATAAAGACCCGCTCCCCGGCGATTGGGTTTAGTACTACAGCGCGAAAAAACAGCGCGCGCATGTCGGCATTGTGACTAAGGTCAAGCGGTTTGCTTTTGGAAAAATCCGGATTTTTTGGTGGGGACAGCTTCCGGGAGCAGAACTATGGTAAGGTTGAGCGCGACGAAACACGAAAAATTCTAAATGTGGTTGCCCGCCGCATCGTTACGTATGACACGCCGGTGTATGTTTCAGAGAAAGTGAAAGAAATAAAGCCTAAGGCGCTGCATACGATTGTTCAGAATACCAGAGACGCAATGCGAGAACTTGGAATCCCGCTTACAGAGATTCCGGATATCATAATAGTTTCTCCGGAGGAATTGTCCACCGCGTGGTGCAGCCATAATTCAGTACTGAAGACAGTGCGATACGTCCCGGCGATTTTAGATGCACGATTCTGCGAAAGGTACTATACTGAAATGCATGAGATGTGGCACTTGAAGCAGGCTTATGAAGCACATCGCGAAGGCTGGCGAGACATTACAAACAAAAATTATAAGGATTACTTCAAATGGCTACAGCAAAAATGTGAAAAAAGAATCAAAAAATTAGGAATCACTGAAGAAAATGTGGGAGACATCAGCGTGTATGTATGAGGACTTTTCAACAAAAACGTTTCGACGAAGTTGAAGCGGAGTATGAGGCTATGCAGAGAACAAAGGCGTTGAGGTGGAAGAAGGAGGATAGGGATGGTTCTTAGAAAAACCGAGGAAGAAATTAGTCTAGAGAACATCTTTATGCCCTACTTGGAAAAGGGAAGGCTACGAGAAGATGCGCCTCAAAGGGCAAAAGACGCTTTGGAACGGTACAATGCGATATTCGAAGAGAACTACCGAAAAGCATTCGAAGACACGTATGGCTGGAGTTACGATAGATAATTTCCGCATATTTTGTTGGCTTCTTCGGCTGCTTGATATCCTGGGGAATTAAAGACATCGTTCCGGGAATGTAACAGAGCCACAGCAACTGAATAACAGTAACGAAGCACAGTCACAGCGGCTGTGCTTTTTTTGATGCACCGGTGGGCGCACCGGCGGACACTCCGGAAGGTGGGGAAGAGGCGCGCACTCCGAAAAACACAAGTGGGTTATCGAAGATAGCACTCAGAGAGGAGCAGTATGAAGAAGACGAAATTGGATGAGCTATGTGGACGCAGATGGGCGCTGTGGTAAGCCAAGCCGAGCCTATCCAGAGGCTTATGAGAGAGTTCATAGCAAATCAGAAATGAGAGTGACACGGAAGGGTGAGTGGCCGGTATAAGAGCAAACAAGAGCGGGCGAGAGCCCACTCTTTGTAAAATGCAGCAACGGATGCTATACTACTACCGATAGCTCTGCGCGAGGGTAACGCGCTTTGGGGCTTCTTACGAACGCGTTATTGATTTATTACCAATGCAGAGCTATTGCAAGAGATTTTCGTGACTTGTCCGATTGAAAAACCTTGAAAATACAAGGGTTTGGCAGTGTATGGCTTGCGCGAAAATCATGCTATGATATGAGGACTTATTTCGATAAAAAACAGGATATATCCTGAAAGAGAGGATGGCAAAACAGGTGGCCGCAATTCAGAACGACTGGCTTCCGGCTCTGCGGGCAGAGTTTAAAAAGCCCTATTACGCGGAGCTCTATCAGTTTGTGGAAGAAGAGTACCGGACGCAGCAAATCTACCCGCCGGCAAACAGAATATTTGAAGCGCTGGAACTGACACCGCTCGAAAAAGTCCGCGTGGTGATACTGGGGCAGGACCCTTATCATGAACCGAACCAGGCGCACGGACTCGCGTTTTCGGTACTGCCCGAGCAGCGCGTCATTCCGCCGTCGTTAAAGAATATCTATCGCGAGTTACACGAAGAGCTCGGTTGCTATATCCCGAACAACGGATACTTGAAAAAGTGGGCGGAGCAGGGCGTACTGCTCTTGAATACGGTGCTCACCGTGCGGGCGCACGCGGCATTCTCGCACCGAGGCAAGGGCTGGGAGCAGTTTACGGATGCGATTCTAAGGGCTGCAAACAGCTCGGAACATCGTCTGGTCTTTCTGCTCTGGGGGCGTCCCGCACAGGAGAAACTTTCGATGATAGACCGGGAGCGCCACCTTGTACTGACTTCACCGCATCCCTCGCCGCTCTCGGCAAGCCGGGGATTCTTCGGCTGCGGCCACTTTCAAAAGGCCAATGGCTTTCTGCGTTCGGTCGGGGAAACGCCGATTGACTGGCAGATTGAAAACATATGAAGGCAAATGCAAAAATAAAGAGAAAGAAGACGGAGATTTCGCATGCGCATCATTGAAATTTTAAAAGTGATTGTGCTCGGTATGGTGGAGGGCTTTACCGAGTGGCTGCCGATCAGTTCGACCGGCCATCTGATTTTAATCAACCAATTGATTCATCTGGATGTCTCACCGGAATTCATGGAGATGTTTCGCGTGGTCATTCAGCTCGGCGCAATTCTTGCTGTGGTCATGCTCTATTTTGACCGCCTGAATCCTTTGAGTCGCTCAAAGCGCGGCGACCAGAGAAGGGTTGCCCTGACGCTCTGGAGTAAGATTATTGTGGCCTGCATTCCGGCCGCCATCCTTGGTAAACTGCTTGACGACTGGATGGACGCGCACCTCTACAACGGCCTCGTGGTTTCGATTATGCTGGTGATATACGGCGTTCTCTTTATTTTGATTGAGAACCGGAATCAGACGAGCAAGCCGCAGATTACGAAGATGTGGCAACTCAACTACCAGACCGCGCTCTATATCGGCATGTTTCAGGTGCTTGCGCTGATTCCCGGCACTTCGCGCTCGGGCGTCACGATACTCGGCGCAGTGCTTCTCGGCTGTTCCCGCGCGGTGGCGGCGGAATTTTCCTTCTTTGTCGGCATCCCGGTTATGTTCGGCGCGAGCCTCCTGAAGTTTGTAAAATTCGTAAAATTCGGCTTCCCCTTCGGCAATGCCGAGATTCTCTACCTTGTGCTCGGTATGGCGGTGGCCTTCCTGGTCTCGCTGTACTCGATACGCTTCCTGATGAGTTGGGTTAAGAAAAACGACTTTAAGGTCTTCGGCTACTACCGCATTGTGCTCGGTGTCATTGTGCTCATTTGGTACGTAATTTCTACCTTGATGGGTAAGCCCATGGGGGCGGCGTAATGTGGTACTATCGTTTGATTGCGTTTCTCACTGCTCTGGATTTAGTCGGGAAAAGTGCGGTCGAAGCCCTGCCTGAGAAGGCGTTTCCGCGGGAACTGCCGCCCGGAAAGCCCCTGCTCCTCTTAAAGCGCTTTCACAACGAGGGGTTGCCGCTCGGATTTTTCTCAAAGCATAGGGAAATTGTACTCGGCGGTCCGTTGCTCATAGAGAGTCTGGTGCTGTTTCGCTTTTCCGCCCTGCTCCCGAAGCGCGGCCGTAAGCTTGAAAAGACTGCACTTGCTTTTGTGCTCGCGGGCGGCGCGAGCAATCTGTTTGACCGCTTTTTCCGCGGTTATGTGGTCGATTACCTTTCTCTTGCCAATTCGAAATCGGAGCATCTGGTGTTTAACCTCGGCGATTGTTTCATTGCGCTCGGCATGGGGCTTACGGCGGCGCTTGAACTTGTCCGGGGACTGAAACGTCTGATTTCCGAAAGGAGACAAGCGTGAGTCGTCAGGATCTGATACAACTATGTCTGCTCGTTGTTCTGCTCGGAACCTCCACCCTGTTTTCTTCGGCGGAGACGGCTCTTACAACCGTAAACCGCATTCGCATACGCACGCTCGCCGGGCAGGGCGATAAGAGGGCCGTTACCCTCCTTGCCATTTTGCAGAAGCCGGAGAAAATGCTCTCGGTCATTTTGATCGGCAACAATGTGGTGAATCTCTACGCCTCCTCGCTCGCAACGACCGTGACGCTCTCGCTCTTTGGCAGCAAGATGGTCGGTGTGGCGACCGGTGTTTTGACCCTTGCGGTTCTGGTCTTCGGTGAGGTTGCACCGAAAACCATGGCAAGCCGCAATGCGGAGCAAATCGCGCTTCGCGCGGCGGGTCCCGTGCGCAGTTTGATGTGGCTCTTTACGCCCCTCGTCTTTGTGGTCAACAATCTGGCGCGACTTGTGCTGAAACTCTTCGGTGCGGATCGCCCGAACGAAAGAGAACTCATGACCGCGGAGGAGTTAAGAACCATAGTCCAGGTGGGACATGAGGACGGAGTGCTCGAGAACGATGAGCGGAAAATCATCGACAATGTCTTTGATTTCGGTGATCGGAGCGCACGGGATATCATGATTCCGCGCATCGATATGACCTGTATCGACATTGAAGCGACAAAAGAAGAATTGATGGAGGTGGTGCGCGAAGAGCAGTACACGCGGATCCCGGTCTATAAGGATTCGGCGGACACCATAGTCGGCATTTTGAATGTCAAAGATCTTCTGTTCCGCGCGCCGGAGAAAAATTTCCGCATTGCGGAGCTGATGCGGAAACCGCTCTTTACGTATGAGCAGAAAAAGACTTCGGAGCTCATGGTCGAGATGCGGAAAAATTACACGAACCTCGCAATTGTGCTGGATGAATACGGTGTGACCGCGGGCATGGTGACCATGGAAGATATTCTCGAGGAAATCGTGGGAGAGATTCGAGACGAATACGACCGCGATGAGGAGAAGAGCATACGGCGCCTTGCCCCGAACACCTATCTCGTTGAGGGAAACGTAAAGATTGACGATTTGAATGAGGCGCTGCAGTTAAAGCTTTCCTCGGAGGACTATGAGTCGATCGGCGGCTATGTGCTGGAGCAGCTCGAGCACTTTCCGAAGGAGGGCGAGAGCGTGGAGCGGGACGGCATACGCTTTACGGTGACGCGCATGGAGCAGACCAGAATTGCCGAGGTCAAGCTGACTCTCGCGGCGGAGAAAGCCGTTGTCAAGTAATATACGGTATGTTATAATTTTTCAGAGTATCACGGAGAGGAGGACAATGAGATGAAGCATGTTATGACGCTGAATGAGAAGCCTCTGAAGGCAAGCATGGCGCATGGTGGTTGTGGCGAGTGCCAGACTTCCTGCCAGTCCGCGTGCAAGACTTCCTGCACCGTTGGAAATCAGAGCTGCGAGAACGAGAACAGATAAGGCCCGGAGACGACGGGAGACCCCTACAGTCTGAGAGGATTGTAGGGGTTCTTATCTTGCAAGGTATTTTTGCGGCCCGCTTCGGGCGGGCTTCGCATGTGTTTTATAAAGAAGTTTGTATATAGAAAGCAGGTAAAGGCTTGATTCACCAATTTATCAACAACGGCATTGCCATTGTGATGGACGTCAACTCGGGCTCCGTGCATGTTGCGGATCCGGCGTTCTACCGGGCGGTACAGGCTGCCGAGCCGGTGGTCGGAGAACTCGAGAAGGCGACACCGCTCTCCGAGGAGGCCAAGGAGGCGGTCCGCGCGGAACTGAAGGCGGATTATCCGGCAGAGGAGATTGAGGAAGTCATTGAGACCATGCAGGCGCTCATTGATGCCGAGGAGCTCTTCACCACGGATGGCTATCAGAGCTTTGTGCGCGACTTTAAGGCGAGAAAGACTGTCGTCAAGGCGCTCTGTCTTCACATTGCCCACGACTGTAACCTCGCATGTCGCTATTGTTTTGCGGAAGAGGGCGAGTACCACGGCAGGCGAGCGCTGATGAGTTTTGAAGTCGGCAAGAAGGCACTGGATTTCCTGGTTGCGAACTCAGGTTCCCGCAGAAATCTGGAGGTCGATTTCTTCGGCGGCGAGCCGACCATGAACTGGAAGGTTGTAAAGCAGCTCGTCGAATACGGACGCTCGCTTGAGAAGGAGCACGACAAGCTGTTCCGCTTTACGCTGACCACGAACGGTGTGCTCTTAAATGACGAGATCACGGAGTTCTGCAACCGCGAGATGTCGAACGTGGTTCTCTCGCTTGACGGTCGCAAGGAAGTGAACGACCGCATGCGCCCCACGCGCGGCGGGCAGGGCAGCTACGACATCATTGTTCCGAAGTTCCAACGCTTTGCGGCGGAGCGGGAAAGCTTCACAAGGACTACTACATCCGCGGAACCTTCACGCACAACAACCTGGAGTTTTCGGAGGATGTGTTGCACTTTGCGGACCTCGGCTTTGAGAAGATGAGTATGGAGCCGGTGGTCGCGGACCCCGCGGAGCCCTATGCGATACGCGAGGAAGATTTGCCGATTATCCTCGAGCAGTACGACAAGCTCGCGGCGGAATATGTGAAGCGTCGCCGGGAGGGAAGAGGCTTTGTCTTTTTCCACTTCCAGATCGATTTAAAGCAGGGGCCCTGTGTCGCAAAGCGTCTCTCGGGCTGCGGTTCGGGCACCGAGTATCTCGCGGTGACGCCCTGGGGCGATTTCTATCCCTGCCATCAGTTTGTCGGCAAGGAGGAATTCCTGCTCGGCAATGTTGACAGCGGCATTCAGCGCAGCGATATCTGCGATGAGTTCAAATTATGTAATGTCTATGCCAAGCCGCAGTGTAAGGACTGCGAGGTTCGTTTCTACTGTAGCGGCGGCTGTGCGGCAAACTCTCACAACTTCCATCACAATCTGACGGATGCCTATGAGATTGGCTGCGCGATGCAAAAAAAGCGGATTGAGTGTGCCATCATGATCAAAGCGGCCGAGATGTTGGATGCGGCGGCAGCGGCGAAGGAGCAGGCGGCAATCTGACAATCAAGGGGAGGTAGCTAGTATGAAGAGCGAAAAGGGAAAGGGCGCGCTGCGCCTGCTGGTGCTTCTTGCGCTTCTGGCGGGCTTCTTATATCTCGCATACGACAGTATGCGCAGCAATAAGATTAAGCTCGGTCTGGATCTCGCGGGCGGTGTCAGCATCACCTACCAGGCGAAGGAGGAGAATCCGAGCGCGCAGGACATGAAGGACACCATCTTCAAGCTCCAGCAGCGCGTGGAGAATTACTCCACCGAGGCGCAGGTCTATCAGGAGGGCCGGAATCGTATTAACATCGACATTCCGGGTGTCTCGGATGCAAACCAGATTCTCGAAGATCTCGGTCGTCCGGGTTCGCTGACCTTTGTGGATCCGACCGGCGCGGTCATTCTGACCGGCGATCAGGTGAAGAGCGCAAAGCCGGCACAGATGCAGGACAAGACCACGGGGCAGAGCAAGTATCTCGTGGAACTCGATTTCACCGAGGAAGGGGCGAAGGCCTTTGCCGATGCGACGAGCAAGTTGGTCGGCCAGCACATTGCCATTATCTACGACGGCAGAACGTATTCGAACCCGGTGGTCCGCGATGCAATTACGGGCGGAACCTGCCAGATCGACGGCATGCAGAACTACGAGGAGGCAGATCAGCTTGCGTCCACAATCCGCATCGGTTCGCTGCGTCTTGAGCTCGAGGAGCTCCGTTCGAATGTGGTCGGCGCTCAGCTCGGTCAGCAGGCAATTCACACCAGCTTAAAGGCGGGTGCGGTCGGCTTCCTTGCGATTGTCGCAATCATGGTCGGTATCTTCTGGCTGCCGGGTCTTGCGGCGGCGCTCGCGCTGGCACTCTACATCAGCCTCACGGTCTGCTTAATCAGCGCGTTCGATATCACGATGACCCTTCCGGGTATCGCGGGTATCATCCTCTCGGTCGGTATGGCGGTCGATGCGAACGTCATTATTTTCACCCGTATCCGCGAGGAAATCGGCCTCGGAAAGAGTGTGCGTGAGGCCGTTAAGTCCGGTTTCCACAAGGCACTCTCCGCGATTATCGACGGTAACATCACGACGCTGATTGCGGCAGCTGTTCTCTATATCATGGGCACGGGCACCATTAAGGGCTTTGCGACGACGCTTGGCCTCGGTGTTGTGGTCTCCATGTTCACGGCGCTCCTGATTACGAGAAGCTGGGTCACTTCCTTCATCGAGCTCGGTCTCGACAAGAAGGGACTCTTCGGAAAAATCCGAGAGAGAAAGACCTTTGATTTTATCGGCAAGCGCAAGCTTTTCTTCGGCTTTGCCCTCGCGATTATTGCGTCCGGATTCATCGGCATGGGTGTCTATCAGGCGAAGAGCGGCAGTGCGCTGAACTTTGGCCTCGACTTTAAGGGCGGTACCTCGACCAACGTGACCTTCAACGAGGATATGTCGCTTGAGCGCATCGATACGGAAGTGAAGCCGGTGGTTGCCGGTATTACCGGTGACAACGACATCCAGGCGGCAAAGGTCCAGGGCACCGATGAGGTCATCATCAAGACGCGTGCGCTCAGCGTGGACGAGCGCCAGGCATTGGATCAGGCACTGGCGGAGAAGTTCGGCATCGATCAGGAGAAGATCACGGCGGAGAGCATTTCCGGCACGATCTCCGGCGAGATGCGCCGCGATGCGGTGCTCGCGGTTGCGATTGCCCTGCTCTTAATGCTGGTCTACATTCGCTTCCGCTTCTCGAATTTCCGTTTTGCGGCTTCGGCCATCATGTGCCTCTGCCACGACGTGTTGGTGCTCTTTGCCTTCTACGTGGTGTTCCGCTGGAGCATCGGTTCCTCGTTCGTGGCCTGCATGCTGACGCTGGTCGGTTACTCGATCAACGACACGATTGTTATCTTTGACCGCATTCGTGAGAATCAGAAGCTCTTCCCGCGCATGGACAGAAGAGAGATTGCGAACAAGAGTATCACGGAGACCTTCTCGCGCTCCATTCTGACTTCGCTCACGACCTTTGTGACCATCTTTATTCTCTTCCTGCTCGGTGTGTCCTCGATTCGCGACTTCACCCTGCCGCTCATGGTGGGAACCATCTTCGGTACCTATTCTTCGATTGCAATCGCAAGCCCGCTCTGGGATCTCATGGAGGGCAAGCACGACAAGAAGAAGGCTGAGGAAGAAGCGGCGCAAAAGGCTGCGGAGAAGGCGGAAAAGACTGCAAAGAAAAAGAAAAAGTAATTCGTTCCGAGGGCAGAGCTCTCGGTGATACGCGAATAGAAGAGGGGGAGCAGAGCTCCTCCTCTTCTTGGCAGAGAGGATACGTTGTGAAATACAAATTCTGGCAAGCGAGGGAAGAGCAAAGCGCGCACATATGGAGACGGTACACGGCAGCATTGAGACGCCGGTCTTCATGAATGTGGGCACGGTCGCCGCCATTAAGGGTGCGGTATCGACCGATGATTTAAAAGAAATCGGCACGCAGGTGCAGCTCTCGAATACCTACCACCTCCATGTGCGCCCGGGCGACGGGAAGGTCTCCGGCGACCAACTGATTCACGAATTCGGCGGCCTGCACCGTTTTATGCACTGGGACAGACCCATACTCACGGACTCCGGCGGTTTCCAGGTGTTTTCGCTCTCGGGCATGCGAAAGATCAAAGAAGAGGGCGTCACCTTCCGCTCTCACATTGACGGCAGGAAAATCTTTATGGGGCCCGAAGAGAGCATGCAAATTCAGTCGAATCTGGGCTCTACCATTGCGATGGCCTTCGACGAGTGCCCGCCGAGCCTTGCGGAGAGAAGCTATATCGAACAGAGTGTGGACCGCACCACGCGTTGGTTAAAGCGCTGCAAAACGGAAATGGCGCGGCTCAACGCCCTGCCGGACCGCGTGAATCCGGAGCAGCTGCTCTTCGGAATCAACCAGGGCGGCATACTTGAGGATGTGCGCATACGCCATGCGCGGGAAATACGGGAGCTGGATCTCGACGGCTACGCGGTCGGCGGACTTGCGGTCGGCGAGAGCGCGGAGGAAATGTATCGCATTCTCGATGCCGTGGTTCCGGAGCTGCCGCGCGAAAAGCCGACCTACCTGATGGGCGTCGGCACGCCGCAGAACATTCTGGAGGCGGTCGAGCGAGGCGTGGACTTCTTTGACTGCGTATACCCCTCGCGAAACGGCCGCCACGGACATGTCTACACGAACAGCGGCAAGATTAATCTCTTCAACAAGAAGTATGAGCTGGACGCGCGACCCATTGAAGAAGGCTGCGGCTGTCCGGCCTGCCGCTCCTATTCCCGGGCCTATATTCGCCACCTTTTGAAGGCGGGAGAGATGCTCGGGATGCGGCTTTGCGTCTTGCACAATCTGTACTTTTATAATACAATGATGCAAGAAATCCGTGACGCCATCGATCGAGGTGAGTTCCGGGCATATAAGGAAAGAAAAAAATAGAGGGCATGGAGGCAAAAAGCATGAGCGGAGTCTTACTGACAGGCGGAACAAACAACATTCTGTTCTGGGGCGTTTACATTATCTTTTTCGGTGCGCTGATTTATTTTATGGCATACCGTCCGCAGCAGAAGCAGAAGAAGGAGCAGGAGGCGCTGCTTTCGAGCATTGCGGTCGGTGACTCGGTGCTCACGACTTCCGGCTTCTACGGAGTCATCATCGACATGACGGAAGACACGGTAATCGTTGAGTTTGGCAACAACAAGAATTGCCGAATCCCGATGCAGAAGTCCGCAATTGTCCAGATTGAGAAGCCGGGTGATATTTGACGGAGACAAAAAGAGCGTCGGCAATGTGCCGACGCTCTTTTCTGTTATTTGATTCAGTCCCGGTCATTGAGGGTCCAACCGGGCGGAAGCAGGGTGGAGGAACCGAAGACGATGAAGCGCTCCGCGAGCGTTGCCATTTCCTCGGGAGAGAGGTCCGTGCCGTTTTCCACCCAACGGTGGATTAAACCGATTGTGCCCTCCGTGATATAGGAATAGAAGTACTCGTATTCCTGTTCGGATTTGCCGGCAATGGACTGCCACCAGGGCACCAAAATCTTTTCCTGGAAGACGGAACGGAGTCGCTGGAGAAAGTTCGGATCGCCGTTTGAACCGATCAGAATGCGGATTAAGTCCGCGTTCTCCTGAATGAAACAGAGCAGATCGACCAAGAGTTTCCGCGGACTTTCCTTGACTTCCTCTGCATCGTGGCGGTCGAGCAACGCTGTGTATTTCAGGAACATCTCCTCTTCCAGATTTTGCAAGAGATCAAAGACATCGTGGTAATGCAGGTAGAAAGTACCCCGGTTGATATCGGCAAGTTCGGTGAGTTCGCGAACGCTGATATCTTTGACCGGCTTTTTCAAAAGAAGAGCACTCAGACAGCGGCGAAGTGCCGAGCGAGTTTTCCTGATTCTGCGATCTTGTCTGTCATCATTCATACAAAAGCCGCCTCCTCTGCCGTTTGTTTGTTAACAGGATAACATGTGAACAGTCGTTTTACAATCATAGAGCCGGAAAGAAGAAGGAACTTATGCCGATCAAAATGGACCGTGGTCCCAAGCGTAGACTGCGTTTTCGTGTATTGTTGTTTGTGCTTCTGTTTGCGGTCGCTCTGATTATCTGGTTTGCGCTCTCGATTCGCGAGCAGCGGAGACAGCAGAGCGGCGAGCGGACCTATCTTGCGGAGCCCGTACTCCCCGTGATTTGGCCGGAGACCCTGTCGCGCCGCATGGATGTACTCCATGCCTATAAGAACGCGACGGATGCGGACATCGCATTCGACAGTCTTGTGATACTGCCGGAGGACAGGAAGCTGCCGCTTTCCGTGGAGAGCGGGAATGTGACGATTACGGGGATACGCTATGAGATACGCTCCGCGGATTTGAGGGATCTCGTGGAGCGCACGGAGATTACGGACTGGGAGACACAGGATAAGAACGTCAAAGTAGTGCTACCCATCCAGAATCTGGTGCAGCCGGGGACCCAGTACCGACTGGATTTGACCGTTAAGACCGCGGAGGTCGGAGAACTCCACTACTACGCGCGTATTCTGGCGGATGAAGCGGGCCGCGCGGCGGACTTTGTCTCGCTCGCGGAGGATTTCAGCAACCGCAACTTCGACTATGACCGCGCGAAGGAAAATGCGGTTTTCTTGGAGAGCGGTGATGGCGGAGACAATACAACACTCGGCCGTGTGGACTTAAAGTCGAGCTTTAACCAACTGACCTACGGCGGGTTAAAACTCACCGTGACGGGAGAGGCAGATCTGCGCCTCCTCGAATACAACGGCAATTTGGCCATTGTGTCCCGCAGTTTTCTCGCGTCGAGAGACAGCGAGGACGGCACGCAGATGCAGTTTGAAATCAGCGAAAATTTTGTGATGCGAAAGGGACCGGAGCGTATTTACCTCATGGATTACACCCGCACCATGCACGAGATTTTCCTCGGCGATCAGTCGAGTTTTTCGGGTGCCAAGATGTACCTCGGCATCAACGAGGACGGAAACGTGCAGGCAACAGACAGCAAGGGCAAGCGCTGGAAGGCCGTTATTTCCAACGGTGACCTCTGGCTGCTCGACGGTGCCCGCAGTCTCTACACGCGAATTTTTTCGTTTCGGAGCGGTGTGGACAGCGGTGTGCGCGCGGGCTACCGAAAGCACCGTCTGAAAATCCTCTCCCTCTCGGACAAGGGCGACATCGATTTCCTACTTGCGGGCTATATGAACCGCGGCGAACACGAGGGCGAGGTCGGTATCTCGCTGATGCGCTATGACAGCGCGAAGAGTGCGGTCACCGAGCAGGCCTTTATTCCGACCACCGAGAGTTTCGAAGAGTTACAGGCGGATATGGAAGTGCTTTCTGCGGAGAGCGGCGGCTCCATGTTTTATTTTAAACTCGGCAATGCGGTCTACGGCCTCGATTTGCAGAGCAAAGAGTACATTGTGCTCTGTGCCGATGCGGCGCAGAGTAACTTACAGGTCAGCGCTTCGCAGGAAGAACTTGCCTGGCAGGATACGGCGAACAGTTTCGGGGCCTCCGCCATCAACCAGATGCAGTGGAAAGCCGAAAGCGCACCCCGATTGTCGCAGGTACGGGGCAGTTACTGCGTCCGCTCGGCTACCTGGGGCACGACCTCGCGGTCGGCATCGCCGAGGAGGGAAACAGCTGGGAGTTAAACGGGGTTGTGCGGGAGCTGCCGCTCACTGCCATTGAGATCACGGACAGCAATGCGAAGAACCCGGATCCCACGCGCTACATGGAGAGCGGCGTACTGCTCTCGGATGTGCAGGTGACGGGAACGCGTATTCATTTGGAAAAAATCACGAAGACGGGAGAACACAGCTTCCGCGTGAGCGGAAGCGATACCATAGTCTCGAACTCCATGGAGGAGACGGCTCCGCGCGTGCTCACCGAGAACAATACGGAGAAGGAAAAGGTCTATTATACGGCGACACCGCGCGGGTTTCAGGCAAAGCGCGCAAGAGCGGCGGCATCGGACGCGGTGAGCTTTGACAGCGCACCGAGAATGCAGGTCGACAAACAGAGTGACGACAGTGCGCGCTATGAGGCCTACGGACAGGGCAGGTATCTGGGGCGTTATCAGAGTGCGGGGCAGGCCATCAACATCGCCTACGAAAACCGCGGCTATGTGCGGAGCGGCGGGCACATGCTCTACTGCCGGGCCGGCACGGCAAGTGCGCGAAACATCAAAAATCCGGATCAGAGTAAGGATGCGCTGCTCGCGGCAAGACAGGACGGGACGGCGCTCGATCTCTACGGAACAAATTTGCCCGCGGTACTCTACTTTGTCTCGGGCGGCGCACCGCTGCTCGCCTATTCGGACGGCGGCACCCCGCTCATTCTCTACGGCTACGACCGTTCGACCGTTTCGCTGTATCGCATCGATGACGGTACTTACTTTAAGCTCACGATGGAAGAGGCGACTCGTATGTTTGAAAACGGGCGAAGTGACTTTGCTGCGCTCACTTCTTCACGCTGATTTACGAATAAAGAAAGCTGTGATATAGTAGCACTGACCATGTTCCGGCGAAGGAACGCCAAAAGGAGTGAGATGGCACAATATATCATGAAAGGCGGCAATCCGTTGGTCGGTGAGGTCTCGATCAGCGGCGCAAAGAACGCGGCGCTTGGCATACTCGCAGCATCCGTCATGGCCGATGAGGATGTGTTAATTGAAAACTTACCGGACGTTCAGGACATTAATATGATGCTGGATGCGATTCGGGAAATCGGCGCGGATGTGACGCGCCTCGATACACACACGGTGCGAATCAACGGAAAAGGGATACGTGAGCTCTCGGTGGAGTCCGAGAACATGACGCGGATTCGGGCTTCCTACTATTTAATCGGTGCGTTGCTCGGAAAGTACGGACGGGCGGATGTGCCCATGCCGGGCGGTTGCGAAATCGGGCAGAGACCCATAGACCAGCACTTAAAGGGCTTTCGCGCGCTCGGCGCCGAGGTCGAGATTGTCAACGGCAGAATACGCGTTGAGAGCAAAAAACTCCGCGGAGAGCACATCTTTTTTGATGTGGTGTCGGTCGGCGCTACGATCAATGTCATGATGGCGGCGGCACTCTCGGAGGGGAGAACCATACTGGAGAATGCGGCGAAGGAACCGCACATCGTCGATGTCGCGAACTTCCTGAACAGCATGGGAGCCAATATCAAGGGCGCAGGTACGGACGTGATTCGCATTGTCGGCGTCCCGCGTTTTCATGCGGCGACCTATTCCATTATTCCCGATCAGATTGAGGCGGGAACCTTTATGTTCGCGGCAGCGATTACCCGCGGGGATATCATGGTCAAAAACCTGATTCCGAAACACATGGAGGCAATCAGCGCAAAACTCATCGAGATGGGCTGCGAGGTGCTCGAGTTTGACGACGCGATTCGCGTGGTCGGCACGCCGCGTCTTCGTCCCGTCAATGTGAAGACCCTTCCCTATCCGGGCTTTCCGACCGACATGCAGCCGCAGGTCGGCACGGCCATGGCGCTGGCGCGCGGGGTCAGCGTCTTGACCGAATCGATTTTTGAGAGCCGGTATCGCTATCTACGCGAATTGAGCGCAATGGGAGCCTGTAGCAAGGTAGAGGGCAATACAGCGATTATCACCGGCGTCGAGAAGTTTACCGGCGCCGAGATTCACGCCTGCGATTTGCGTGCGGGCGCTGCGCTGGTGCTCGCCGGACTTGCCGCAGAGGGAATCACAACGATTTCCGACATACACTTTATTCAGCGCGGCTACGAACACTTCGAAGAGAAGCTTCGCGCCCTCGGTGCCGTCATTGAGCTGGCAAACAACGAGCGCGACCTTCGAAAGTTCATGATGGTCGCCGGCTGAAAGAAAAGCAATCGCTTTTAGAGGAGAGAAAAAGAAAAATGGAGAGAAGATTATTCACTTCGGAGTCTGTCACAGAGGGACATCCGGATAAAATCTGCGACCAGATTTCGGACGCGGTTCTGGATGCGCTGCTCGCACAGGATCCGGAGAGCCGTGTCGCGTGCGAAACTTCCACCACGACCGGTCTGGTTGTCTTGATGGGTGAGATTTCCACGACGGCGCGCATCGATTACCAGCAGCTGGTGCGCGACACGGTGCGCGAAATCGGTTACACGAGAGGCAAGTACGGCTTTGACTGCGATACCTGTGCGGTGCTGACCGCGCTGCATGAGCAGTCGCCTGACATTGCGCAGGGTGTGAACCATGCACTCGAGGCGAGAGAGGGACAGAAGGACGAGGAGCTCAATCAGGGTGCGGGCGACCAGGGACTTATGTTCGGCTATGCCTGCCGCGAGACGCCGGAGCTCATGCCCCTACCCGATCAGCCTTGCACACAAGCTCTGCCGCAAGCTGACCGAGCTCAGAAAGGACAAAACGCTCCCTTATCTTCGCCCGGACGGCAAGAGCCAGGTTACGGTCGAGTACGATGAGAACGGCAAGCCGGCGCGTCTTGACGCGGTGGTCCTCTCGACTCAGCACGATCCGGAGGTGAGTCAGGAGAAGATTCACGCGGATGTGAAGAAGTATGTTTTCGATGCGGTGCTCCCGCAGGAACTCGTGGACGAGCACACGCGCTTTTATATCAACCCGACCGGCCGATTTGTGATCGGCGGTCCGAACGGCGATGCGGGCCTGACCGGCAGAAAGATTATTGTCGACACCTACGGCGGCTATGCGCGCCACGGCGGCGGCGCGTTCTCCGGCAAGGATCCGTCCAAGGTGGACCGCTCCGCATCCTATGCGGCGCGCTATGTCGCAAAGAACCTGGTTGCAGCGGGCCTCGCGGACAATGTGGAGATTCAGCTCTCCTATGCGATCGGTGTCGCTACGCCGACCTCGGTCTCGGTCAATTCCTTCGGCACGGGCAAGCTCTCGGATGAGCAGCTCTGCGACATTGTGCGCAAGGAGTTCGACCTTCGCCCGGCCGGCATCATCCGCATGCTCGATTTGAAGCGTCCCATTTATCGGCAGACGGCGGCATACGGACATTTCGGCAGAGAGGATCTCGCGCTTCCGTGGGAGAAGACGGACCGCGCGGAAAAGTTGAAGAGCTACCTCGGCTAAATTACAATTGATAGTTGCTCGGAGGGACTGTCTGTGAAACAGACCAGAATCAGATTGTTCGGTTCGGTCCTGATGATTATCATCATCCCCATGGCTCTTTTCATCCTGGGGATTTGGAAGAACAGCGATTCTATCTGACCACGCAAGTGCTCATTTCGGGAATTGCTGTTCTTGTTATAGTGGCATTTTCGATGGCGTTCTGGGTTTACGGTGCGGTGATATTGCCGCTGGAGCGCCTCGAGCAGGCGATGCGGGAGATTAAAAACGGGAACTTCGACGCGCCGCTTGACACCGAGGATGTGTCGAGCGAAATGCGCGGGCTCATGGACGACTTTGAAGAGATGCGGCTTCGCCTCAAGGAGAACCGAGAGGAGAAGGAAAAGGCGGACAGCGATGCCAAGGAGTTTTTAAGTAACATCACCCACGATCTGAAGACTCCGATTACCTCGATTAAGGGCTATGTGGAGGGGATTCAGGACGGCGTTGCCAGCAGCCCGGAGCAGATGGACCGCTATATCCGCACCATCTATAACAAGGCCAACGAGATGGATCATTTGATCGACGAACTCACCTTTTATACGAAAATCGACTCGAACCGCATCCCCTATCACTTTGCGATTGTGCCGGCGGCGCAGTTTTTCCGGGATTGCGCGGAGGATCTTAGGCTTGAGACGGAGGCGCGCAGCTTCCGCTTCACTTTTACGGAATCGCTCGGGGAGGATGTCAAGCTTGTCGCCGATGCCGAGCAGATGCGCCGCGTCATCAACAACATCATCAGCAATTCCATCAAGTACTGCGACAAAGCAATCGGGGAGATACGGATGCGGGTGGTCGATGACGGCGACTTTGTCCGGGTGGAACTCTCCGACAACGGCCCCGGCATTGCGCCGCGCCAGCTGCCCTATGTGTTTGAGCGCTTTTTCCGCGCGGATGAGGCGCGGAATTTTAAGGGCGGCAGCGGCATAGGGCTCTCGATTGTGAAAAAAAGATCATTGAGGATCACGGCGGCAGAGTCTGGGCCCGCTCGGAACCCGGGAAGGGAATGACCATACTCTTCTCGCTCAGGAAGCACATGGAGGATTGGACTTGAAACAAATACTGATTGTCGAGGACGATGAGAGCATAGCGGAGCTCGAGCGGGATTATTTGCAGGCGAGCGGCTTTGAGACAAAAATTTGTCTCAACGGGCGGGACGGCATGCAGGAGGCGCTGAGCGGCACCTATGATTTGATGATTCTGGATCTCATGCTGCCGGGCGAGAGCGGCTTTGAAATATGCCGCGAGGTGAGAGAGCGCTACAACACACCGATTTTGATTGTGAGTGCCAAGCGGGACGATATCGACAAGGTGCAGGGACTCGGACTCGGCGCGGACGATTACATCACGAAACCCTTTTCGCCGCGGGAACTGGTCGCACGGGTGCGCGCCCATTTGAGCCGCTACGAGAGACTGGTCGCGGCAAAGCAGGGGGATGTGCTGGTGATTCGGGGACTTAAAATAGACCGGACCGCGCGGCGCGTGTTTGTGAACGGCGAGGAGAGAACACTGACCGCCAAGGAATTCGATCTTCTGAACTTTCTTGCGTCCAATCCGAACCGCGTGTTTACAAGAGAGGCGCTGTTCCGGGAAATCTGGGGCGAGGAAAGCCTCGGTGAGATTGCGACCATCACCGTGCATGTCAAGAAAATACGAGAGAAAATCGAACTGGATACGGCGAAACCGCAATATATCGAGACGATTTGGGGCGTGGGCTATCGCTTCCGCGTGTAAAGGGAGGTTTAAGACTTATGGCGACAGAGACAACGATACTGGTAGTGGACGACGAGAAGGAAATTGCGGACCTGGTCGAAATCTATCTGGTGAGCGACGGTTACCGGGTGGTCAAGGCCAACGATGCGGAGGAGGGACTGCGCTTACTCGAGGAGAACGATGCTCAGCTCGTCCTGCTGGACATCATGATGCCCGGCATGGACGGACTTTCCATGTGCGCAAAGATACGGGAGACCAGAAACATTCCGATTATCATGCTCTCCGCAAAGAGTGCGGACATCGATAAAATCAAGGGACTCGGGACCGGGGCGGATGATTATGTGACAAAGCCCTTCAATCCCTTGGAGCTCACGGCGCGCGTCAAAAGCCAGCTGCGCCGCTACACCCAGTTTAACCCCCAGAGCGGCGGAGAAGAGGAAGAGGCTAAGAAGAAAGGGGAGATTTCGGTGCGCGGCTTGGTCATCAACCGCGATAACCACAAGGTCTCCGTGGACGGCAAGGAGATACGCCTCACGCCGATCGAATTTGACATCCTCTATTTGCTCGCAAGCAACACGGGGCGCGTTTTCTCGACGGATGAGATTTTCCAAAATGTCTGGAACGAGAGAGTTTATGAGGCGACCAACACGGTCATGGTGCACATTCGGCGCCTTCGCGGCAAGTTAAAAGAGGACAGCCGTGAGGACAAGATTATCTCCACGGTCTGGGGGGTCGGCTATAAAATCGAAAAGTAAGCGGTCTGTACTGTGAAGGATGTGAAATCGGTTTTCTCGAAGAGACAAGGAGAGGATAGGAGCATGAAGAACAGCAGACGTTCAAAGACGGCGGCGGAAAAAGGCTTTTGGAAACGCTTTCGTTTCGCTGTCCTTAAGCCTATTGGCGACCGCGGCGACACTTTGGTTGAGACGGCAAAGAGGAGGCGCGGCGCAGCGTGAAACATAAGAAGACAAATGCAGGGGAGAGCTTTCAGCGGAAGGTTTTCTCCTCTCTGCTTTATAGCCTCTTACTCACCCTGACGGTTGAGTTTTTTGTGGCAAAAAATCTGCTCGCCGTTGCCGACTACGAGGTGCAGAGCGGTTCCCATGCGGCCCTGTTTCGGCCGATTGCGGATTTTCGCCTTTTGACCTTGCTTGCGTTACTCGGCGGCGGCATTTTGTTTTTCTGTCTTGTGTTCTGGTTTTTGCAGAGGAAGTCTTTTTCTTACATCGCCACGCTCTCGGAGGCGATGCGGAATATGGCGGGAGGAGATCTCCGAGCGACGGTGCACATCGAAGGGGACGATGAGTTCTCGGAGATGGGAGAAAATCTGAATCGATTGGGAGAAGAGCTCCGCTCCCTCATGGAGCGGGAGCGCGAGGCGGAGAAGAGTAAGTCCGAGCTGGTCACGAACATTGCGCATGACCTGCGGACGCCGCTCACTTCGATTGTGGGGTATCTGGATATCCTGAGAGCCAAGCGGGACAACCTGGATGCGGAGACGACCGCGCATTACACGGACATTGCCTATGAAAAGTCCAAGAAACTCGAAAAGTTGATCAACGAGCTCTTCGGTTTTACAAAGCTTTCGGGCGGGGAACTCGTCATGCATGTGAGCAGCTTGGATTTGGTGCAGCTGTTGGCCCAGCTTTTGGAAGAATTCTACCCGAGCTTTGTCAATGCGGGCCTACACTATGAGCTGATTGCCGACCGGGAGTCTCTCGGCATCGAGGGAGACCCCGAACTGTTGGCACGCGTCTTTGAAAACTTGATCGGCAACGCAATTAAGTACGGGGCGGAGGGCAAGCAGCTACGTGTGTATCTGGTGACGGAAGAGAATTTTGTCACCGTCCGCGTCGTGAATTACGGAAAACTGATTCCGGCCGAGGAACTGCCCCATGTCTTTGACCGCTTTTACCGGGTCGAACAGTCCAGAAACGCAAAGACGGGTGGCACGGGCCTGGGCCTCACAATCGCTAAGAACATTGTCGAGATGCACCGGGGAGAAATTACGGTGACAAGTGATTGGAGCGGTACCGCCTTTGTGGTGCGTCTCCCGCGAAATCTGGATTTCACAAAGGAAAATTTTGCCAATGCGTACCATTGAAGTGCAATACGGCTATGAAAACCGCGCGAAGGGCGGCCGTAACATGCCGGTTCGGCTCGGCATAGACAATCGTACGGATGCTGCCATGGAGGGGAGTGTCGAGTTTCTCTTTCGGCAGCCGGACGGAGAGCTCTACGCCTATGCCTATCCGCTGCGTTTAACGGCGGGGGAAACTTACAGTGCCTCCTATGTGGTGCCGCTCAGCGTGGGCGCGGATGCTTTTTGGGTGCGGCTTCGGGACAGCGAAGGGAAACTTTCGGAGACGAAGCGGGTGGAACTCACACAGAGCGGCGGAGAACCGGAGCTCTTCATCGGTTTGCTTTCGGATTCGCCGGAGGCACTCGCCTATTTGAACGGCGTCTCGGTGAATTACGGGCAGATGAAGACCAGAACCTTTGCGCTCTCCGAGCGTGATTTTCCGGAGGACAGACGGCAGCTGGACGCCTTCGATGTCGTGGTCATCAGCAACTATCAAGTCTCGAAGCTCAGCGTGAGGCAGGTGCGCGCGCTGATGCAGTGGATGCGAAACGGCGGCGTGCTGCTCTTCGGAACCGGCGAGCGCGTAAACGATACCCTCGGCGTGTTTGCGCCGGAGTTTTTGGATGATATGTATGAGCAGCCGACCGTACAGGAACTCTCGCTCGCTGCGACCGACGGCCTGAGTGTTCAGACTCCGGGAACGGAGGATGAGGCGGAAGCGCCGGTTGCGCTGCCCTATGTTCATATTTCGCTGCACGGCGGCAGCGAAGTGGTCTCTGCCGGTGAGCGTCCGCTCATCACCGCGGCAAACAAGGGCAGCGGCGTGCTTGCGGTTTCTTCCATCGATCTCACGGCCCTGCATGATTACGCCTCGGCGCACACGCAGTACACCGACCAGCTCTTGACACGCCTGCTCGGGAGTGCGCGGCTTGAACGCCTCGCTTCCGAGGCACAAAGCGTTCGTTACGGTGAGGAGTGGTCCGCGGAGACCTTGTGGACAACGGCGCCGCAACGCTCTTGCCGAATTTGCTCGGTTACGGCGCTCTGCTCTTTTTTTATCTGCTCCTGGTGGGCCCCGCGCTCTATGCCGTACTGCGGCACTTTCGCTCGGAGCGAATATACCGGCGCGCCGCAATTGCCGTGACGGTTTTCTTTGCCGGCCTTACCTGGCTTTTCTCCGCGGGAAGCAGATTTCGAAGCCCGTTTTACAGTTATGCGAGCATACAGGAGGCCGGAGAGGATGTGCTCTCCGAGACCGTCTATGTCAATTTGAGAAATCCGCGGCACAGAAGCTATCGGCTCGCGCTCGAAGCCGGGAGTGAGATTGTGCCGCTTGCCACGGCGAAGCAGACGGCGGCAAACAGTGGCGTAAGCGGAGAAGAAGAGGCGGATCTCACCGTATCCGAACGCGGAACGGAACGGGAACTTGCGGTCAGAAATCCCGCGGCCTTCAGCGCCAAGCTGCTTCGCATGGAGAAGAGCACGGCAAACGAGCAGAGTTTCGGCTTTTCGGGCGATTTGAGTCTCTTCGGCGACAGGGTGAGCGGAACGGTGACCAATCGCTATCCGTACGCCGTGAACAATGCCTTTTTGTTGTTTTACGGAAAGGTTGTCGCACTCGGACGTATGGAGGCAAACGAGACCGTGGATGTCTCGGAACGAAATGTATACAACATTCCGCTTAACAACAAGCCTATGGTCGCTGCCTTCCTGACCGGTGTCTATGACGGCGGAAAAAAAGCGAGCGAGAGCGTCTGCGCGCGCTCGAGCGAGCGGACTTCCTCGGCTTTTTATCTCTCCCAAGTGGCGGGAAATTATACGCCGGATGCGCGTGTGGTCGCGTTTTCGGAGGAGGAGCCGGCGGGCAAAGCGGTGGAGACCGAAGGACTCAGGCATTTCGGAATGAATCTTCTCACCTCGGTGCTCACCGTGGACGCGCGGGAAGATGAGCGCATCAGTCGCTCGGCGTTGATGCGGGTTCCGGAGGTGCTGAGCGGCGACTATATCGCCGCTACGAATTCCTTTTACCGCGGCGATCCGGTCGTGCTGAGCTATAAGCTCGGGAAGAACTTTCGCACCGAGGCGCTGCTTTTGGAGGCGCCGGATGCCATCTTTGAGAGCGGCGAAGCGGGCGAGAACGCAGCGGAATTCCGCGGTGTAATTTCGTTTTACAACTATCGCAGCGGCAACTTTGATGACATCGAGGCCGGTAAAACGCGCTTTACGGCGGAAGAACTTGCGCCTTATTTGCGCTGGATCAAACCATTACGGTGCGCTATGCCGAGGAGAAGAGCACAAGTCCCAATCGCTTGGATGTAGCGCTCCCGTGGATTACCGTCATAGGGGAGGAGAGCTGATGCTGGTATTTTCCGATGTTCGAAAGGCATATCGAAATCTGGAAGTCCTGAAAGGGCTCACACTGTCGGTGCCGCGCGGCTCTCTCTTCGGCCTCATGGGGCAGAACGGCGCCGGTAAGACGACCCTGCTCCGCATTGCCGCAGGTCTACTCGCACCGGATTCGGGGGAGCTTTTGGTGGGCGGTATCGATGTGCGACAGCGCCCGGAGGAGGCAAAGCGCCTGATCGGCTTTGTCCCCGACGGCTTCGGGGCCTATGACAATATGTCCGTACTCGAATATATGAGCTTCTTTGCGAGTTGCTTCGGGCTCGGCGGCCGCAACGCGCGCCTTCGGAACGAGGAACTTCTGCGGCGCGTCGGCCTCTTTGAGCGGCGGGACAGTTTGGTCACGGAACTTTCGAAGGGCATGCAGCAGCGACTCTCGCTGGCACGCGCCCTGATTCACGATCCCGAGCTCCTGGTGCTGGATGAGCCGACCAACGGCTTGGATCCGGGGAGCCGTTTTTCCCTGCGCGAACTGCTCGGGGAACTCTCGGACAGCGGGAAAACCATACTGCTGAGCTCCCATGTGCTCTCGGAGCTCTCGGAGATCTGCACCGATATTGCGGTTTTGGATAAGGGCAGGGTTCGGGCGACCGGTGAAGTACAGGAGATACTGCGGCAGATTGCGAACTCGAACCCGCTTCGGGTCACGGTGTTGAACGGCGAGAAAACGGCCCTTCGCATGTTCCGCAGAAATCCCTGCATTCGGGCCGTCATGCAGAACGGAAAACAGTTTCAACTTGAATTTATCGGCAGCGCGGAGGATGAGGCCTCGCTCTTACAGCAGCTCATCGACGCGGAAGTGCCGGTGAAGAGCTTTGTTCGGGAACCCGGCACCTTGGAGTCGTTCTTCCTGAATATGACGGTCGGCAGAGAGGAAAGGATAATCGTACAAGATGAAGATGAATCCGATTTGTGAGAGAGCCTCCCGCGCGGCTGCCAGAACACCGCGCTTCAGCGCCTCGCTCTGCGGCGGCAATGCCCTGCTCTCCGCGGTGGCGATTTTCCTGTTGGGACTCATGTTTCAGCGCGCGGAGAACACGGGTGAGCTTCGCTATGAGGAAGTGCTCGGGGTCTTTCACGCGCTGATCTGGACGGAACTGGCACTCGCGGCTCTCCTGGTGCCGGCGAGTGCGGCGAGTGCCGTAAGCGGCGAGCGGGAGCAAAAAACCCTGGATCTTTTGCTCGGGACAGCGCTCTCACCCCCGAGCATCATCCTCGGCAATCTCTTGCAGAATTTGATTGCCGCGGCGATTTTTGTTTTTTCCGGCCTGCCGGTGTTATTAACCGCCCTGCTGTTCGGCGGCGCGGGTTTTACGGATCTGGCCCTGCTGTTCGGCGGAATCTTACTTTCGGCAGCTCTTGCGGGCAGTCTCGGGCTCTTTTTCTCGGCGCTGAATCGCACGACGGCGGTTGCCGTCGTTGAGACCTTTGCGGCCGAAGCCCTGCTCTTCTTCGGACCTTACGGGCTTTATTTCCTGCTCAGAAATTACGGCGGCGCGGGGAACGGCGCAGCGGTACTGCTTTGGCTCTCGCCGCTCAGTCTGATGGAAGGGCTGCTGTTTCGCGCAACCGGACACTCGGATTTCGCCTTACTCGGAGACGGCAGGCTCTTTGAGGCGGCCCTGGTGCCGACTGTCTGTCTGCAGCTCTGCCTCATGGGCATCCTGCTCTTTTTGGCAGTCAAGGTGATTTCGCCGCGCCGCAGAAAACGTAAGTTTACAACAGAACAGAATTTGATAAAATAAAAAGGTATTTGTAACCGGAAGCTAAGGCATAACCAACAGGAGGTGTGATATGGGTCTTATTAAAGCAGCGGTCTCCGCAATCGGAAGCGGTCTTGCGGATCAGTGGCTTGAGTTCCTTGAAGCGGATGAGATGGGAGAAGGCACTGTTTTTACCGGAGCAAAGGCGGTTCGCCCGGGAAAAGGCTCCAACACGAAGGGCAGTGCGGATTATGTGAGCAACGGAAGCCGCATTGTCGTCCAGAAGAATCAGTTCATGATGCTGGTAGACGGCGGAAAGATTGTCGACTATACGGCGGAAGAGGGCTACTATACGGTCAACAATTCCAGTGCGCCCTCGCTCTTCAACGGACAGTTCGGTGAGTCGCTCGGCGATGCGTTTAATCGTATCAAGTTCGGCGGTGTGCCGTCCGGAAAGCAGCAGGTTTTCTTCATCAATCTTCAGGAGATCAAGGGAAATCGCTTCGGCACGCCGACGCCGATGAACTACTTTGATACCTTCTACAACGCGGAACTCTTTCTCCGCGCACACGGTCACTACTCGATTCGCATCACGAATCCGCTGCAGTTCTATGCGGAGGTCATTCCGCGCGATGCGACGCATCTGCAGTTCTCCGAGGTTGCGGAGCAGTATCTCGCGGAGTTCCTGCAGGCTTTCCAGATTTCGGTCAACAAGCTCTCCGCGGAGGGCGAGCGCATCTCCTTCATCCAGTCGAAGATCAAGGACAGACTGAACGCAGAGGTCGATGCCGAGCTTGATGAGAAATGGGGTCCCCGCGGTTTTGAACTGGTCGAGATCGGTGTCGACGGTCTCTCCTATGACGATCAGTCGCAGGAACTCATCAACATGCGGAACCAGGGTGCCATGCTCTCCGACGCGACCATTCGCGAGGGCTTTGTGCAGGGACAGATTGCACAGGGTATCCGTTCCGCGGGCGAGAACCCGAACGGCGGCGCGGTCGGCATGATGGGTGTCGGCATGGGCATGAACGCCGGTATGGGCTTTATGGGCCAGGCGAGCAACACCAATTACCAGCAGATGCAGATGCAGCAGCAGGCACAGCAGCAGGCACAAGCGCAGGCACAGGCACAGGCTGCCGCACAGGCGCAGCAGATGCAGGCTGCTTCGCAGGTGGCGGCCGGACAGTGGGCTTGTCCGACTTGCGGTGCCGAGAACAGCGGCAAGTTCTGCACCGAGTGCGGCGCGAAGCGCCCGGAGACAAGCGGGTGGCAGTGCCCGAACTGTGGCTCGGAGAACAGCGGAAAGTTCTGCACGGAGTGTGGAAATCCGCGCCCTTAACAATTGAGGACGTCTAATGGCTGGAAGTATATCGTATAAATGCCCGAACTGCGGGGGAGAGCTTTTGTTCTCCCCCGAGACCGGCGGATTCACCTGCCCCTTTTGCGGTTCGGCTTTCACGGAAGACAAGATTAAGGCACTCTATGAGCAGCGGGAAGCGGTAGAGGGCGTAAAAGGGCAGGCGGCAGAGGAAAAGGCGGCGGCAAGCGACGAACTGCTCCGCTACAACTGCCCGAACTGCGGTGCGGAGATTGTGACCGAGGAGAGTACGGCGGCGACCTTCTGCTATTACTGCCATAATCCCGTGGTTTTGGTCGGACGTCTGTCCGGCGAGGAGGGGCCGCGTTATGTGCTGCCCTTCAGCATAGACCGAAAAAAAGCACTCGGCATTTTCGGCGACTGGATCCGAAAGAAAAAAATTTGTTCCGCGCGCCTTTTTATGACGAAAAGCAGATTGAAAAGTTTACGGGCGTCTACTTCCCCTATTTGATTTACAGTTGTAAGGCGCATTCGGAGCTTTCCGGCGTCGGCACGAGTGTGGAGCGGCGGCGTCACGGTGACACGGAGGAAATTATCACCAGTAAGTTTCAGGTGGAACGAAACGGTGAGCTCCCGGTGGATATGGTTGCCCGGAACGCTTTGAAAAAGGCGAACCGCGTGCTTGCGGAAAGTGTTCAGCCCTTTGACGTGAACAGCTTAAAGCCGTTTGCGCCGAGCTATCTCTCCGGTTTTGTCGCGGAGCGAAAAAGATGTGGCGAGCGAAGATGTGCAATCCGAGACGCGGCAGGGAAGTGGCGCGCTACGCGCTTGCGGCCCTCCGGAATTCGGTTTCGGAGTATGACGGAATTCCGGTCACTTCGGACAATATCTGGCTCAGTGACGAAAAATTAGAGTATGCGCTCATGCCGGTTTGGACCATGACCTATCGAGAGCCGGGCTCCTCCAAGCTCTATTACTTTTCGCTGAACGGACAGAGCGGCAAGGTGGTCGGCGAGTTGCCGGTGGACAACGGGAAACTGCTGCGCTATTTCCTTTCGATTTTCATACCGCTGTTCATCGCGCTGCTTGCGCTGATGTACTTTATTTCGTGAGGAGGCGGCATGAGAGAAAAATTCAAGAGACAATTTTCGGGCCTTTTGCTGTTTGTCCTGCTCCTGCTCGGTTTCTGCCTTCCGGGCGCTGTCTCTGCGCGCGCGGAGGGAACGCGGGTCTTTGACAACGCAAACCTCTTCTCCGAGAGCGAGAAAGCGGAAATCGAGCGCACCGTGGCCAAGGTCAGTGCAAAGACCAAGCTGGACCTCGTCGTGGTGACAACCGGCAGTGCCGAGGGCAAGAGTTCCGAGGCCTACGCGGACGATTTTTACGATGCGGGGAACTACGGCTACGGCAGCAAGCTCTCCGGCGCCCTCTATCTCATCGACATGGATAACCGCCGCATTCACATCAGCACGGCGGGCGGCGCGATTCAGTTGCTTTCGAACAGTGAAATCGAAACGCTTTTGAACCTGGGTTACAGCGAGGTCACCGAGGGACATTATGCGGCGAGTGCGGAGAAAGTGCTCGCGGGGATTCAGAATTCGTATGACAGGGCCAAGCAGAAGGGCTGGACCTACAATGCGGAGAGCGGTGTTTGGACAAAGAAGAAACACCTTTCGCCGCTGGCGGCGCTCGGCTCCTTGGCGGCCTCCCTGCTCACGGCACTCGGTGCGGTGACGGGCGTCAAGCGAAATTATAAGATGCAGGACGGTGCCGCAAAGCGCGCTTCCACAGTCGCAGGCATTGTTGCCGCGAGCGGGGTGGCCTTCGGCTTCCGCAATACGGCGGACCGTCTGCTTGACCGAAACAGTGTGCGGCGCCGCATTCCGCGGAGCAGCGGCGGTTCCGGCGGCGGTCGCAGCAGCGGCCCCCACGGCAGCAGTTCGACTCACACGAGTTCGAGCGGCAGAACCCACGGCGGCGGCGGCAGAAGTTTTTAATGAGATATATGCTTATCTTTGGAAAGTAAGGAGACAGAAGAATGGGTGAATTGCTTTACAGTAGCACGCGGGGCGGCGAGACCGGCTGCACGGCATCGGAAGCTGTGCTGAAAGGTCTCGCAAAGGACGGAGGACTCTTCATGCCGGAGCGAATTCCGCGCTTCGACTTTGCGCTTCCGGAATTAAAGGATGCTTCTTATCAGGAAGTGGCCTATCGCGTGATGCGTCTTCTGCTCACCGATTACAGCGAAGAGGAGCTTCGCGCCTGCATCGAGGGCGCTTACGACGAGAAGTTCGACACACCCGAAATTGCGCCGCTCACCTTCGCGGACGATGCTTACTATCTCGAGCTCTTCCACGGAAAGACCATCGCCTTCAAAGATATGGCGCTCTCGATTCTGCCCTATCTTATGACGACGGCGGCGAAAAAGAACGGTGTCACCAACAAGATTGAGATTCTGACCGCGACCAGCGGCGACACCGGCAAGGCGGCTATGGCCGGCTTTGCGGATGTCCCGGGCACCGGCATTGTGGTCTTCTATCCGAAGGGCGGCGTGAGCCGCTTCCAGGAACTTCAGATGATCACGCAGAAGGGCGATAACACGGCGGTCGTGAGCATCGAGGGCAATTTTGACGATGCGCAGACCGCGGTCAAGCAGATTTTCGGGGACCGCGCGTTTGAGGCGGAGCTCGCGGCAAAAAAGGTGCAGCTCTCCAGCGCAAACTCGATTAACATCGGCCGCCTGGTGCCGCAGATTGTCTACTATGTCCACGCATATCTCGAGCTTCTGAAGGAAGAAAAGATTACCGAGGGCGAGAAAATCAATGTCTGCGTGCCGACCGGAAACTTTGGCAATATCCTCGCGGCTTACTTTGCGAAGCGCATGGGACTGCCGATCGACAAGCTGATTTGCGCGTCGAATGACAACAAGGTGCTCTTTGACTTTTTTGAGACCGGTGTCTACGACAAGAACCGCGAGTTTATTCTGACAACTTCTCCGTCCATGGACATCCTCGTATCGAGCAATCTGGAGCGCCTGCTGTACTTGAGCGCGGGTTGCGACGCGGCGAAGACCAAGGCGCTCATGGAAGCGCTGCAGAGCGGCGGCAAGTATGCGCTGAGCGCGGAAATGCGGGCTGCCATGGCGGACTTTGCGGGCGGTTTTGCGACACAGGAGGAAGTGGCAGAGCGCATCCGCTCGCTCTATGAGAAGACCGGCTATGTGATTGATACGCATACGGCGGTTGCCTCCAAGGTCTACGAAGACTACCGGAAAAACGAGCGGCGACACGAAGCCGACCGTCATTGCGAGCACGGCGAGTCCGTTTAAGTTCTCCCGCGCCGTCATGGAGGCGATTGCGGGTGATGTGAGCGCACTCGATGACTTTGCGGTGCTGGACGAGCTCCGTAAAAAGCGGGAATCCCTTCCCGCCGGCGGTCGAGGAGATTCGGAATGCGGAGGTGCGCCACACGCGCAGCTGCAAGCCGGAGGAGATGAAGGAAGTGGTCCGCGATATCTTATTCTCCTGAGTGATAAAATCGTATCAAAAAAATGAATTGCGGAAGAGTGCCGTTGGCTTGACAACGACACTCTTTTTTTTTACATGCCAGAAGCTATATACCAACAAATTAAGTATGTATATAGGGTTTAAGTTTTTGCGATTCGGAAGTGAGGTAAGTATGAGCGGAGAGAAAAAAGGACAGGACCACGAGCATGTGCACACCCATGCGCACGAGCACGAGCACGCGCACACACACGAGCACGAGCATACACACGAACACACACACGAGCATGCGCATGCGCACGGGCACGCGCATACACATGATGACAACGCGCCCGCACACATCCACAGCCACAGAAACATCATCGGCTTTGACAAGCACGGTGTGCCGACGGTGGTTGTGAAGGCGGACCACCGGGATGAGCAGGATGAAAACGAGTTTATCCGCGACTACATGAATGCGGTCGCCGAATACAAGAAGACCTTTCCCTCGAAGCAGGATGTCATCGACAATACGCCGGATCCGGCGGTGCGGGAGATGCTGCTCCGCGCGGAACAGCTCGGCTTTGACACGACCTTTGACCGCTTCGACAAGCAGAAGCCGCAGTGTAGCTTCGGTCTCGCCGGCATCTGCTGCAAAATCTGCAACATGGGACCATGTAAGATCACGTCGAAGAGCCCGAAGGGCATCTGCGGCGCGGATGCGGATTTGATTGTCGCGAGAAACCTGCTCCGCTCGGCGGCTGCCGGTGCGGCACAGCACGGCATGCACGGCAGAGAGGTCATTCTGTCGCTCAAGTGGGCCGCGGAGGGAAAGCTGGATCTTCCGATTCTCGGCCAGCAGAAGATTCGCGACACGGCAAAGGCCTTCGGCATTAAGACCGAGAGAAGAAGCATTAAGCGCATTGCCTCCGAACTCGCAGACAAGCTGCTCGAGGATATGTCCAGAACCGTTCCGGACGACTACGAGGTCATCAAGGCCTGTGCGCCCGCAGAGCGCCAAAAGGTCTGGAAGGATTTAGACATCATTCCGATCAGCGCCTACCACGAGGTCTTTGAAGCCTACCATAAGAGCGGTGTCGGCACGGACGGCGATTGGAGAAGCATCATGCAGCAGTTCCTGCGTTGCGGTCTTGCCTTTACCTTCTCGGGCGTCGTCTCGACCGCGATTGCGACCGACAGTCTCTTCGGTGTCGGCGACCGCGTGACCTCGAAGGTGAACATCGGCGCGCTTAAGAAGGGCTATGTGAACATTGCGGTGCACGGACATCTGCCAACCCTGGTCAGTGAGATTGTCAAGGTCGGTCAGGAGGAGGCGTTCATTGAACTCGCAAAGAAGGCAGGCGCAAAGGGCATACGTTTCTACGGCATTTGCTGCTCCGGACTCTCTGCAATGTACCGCTACGCCGGTGTAATTCCGCTCAGCAATGCGGTTTCCGCGGAACTGGTGCTCGGAACCGGCGCGCTGGATCTCTGGATTGCGGACGTACAGGATGTGTTCCCGTCCATCATGGAAGTCGCAAAGTGCTTCCAAACGACTGTCATTACGACTTCCGAGTCGGCGCGTCTGCCCGGTGCGGAGCGCTTTGAATACGATCATCGCCACTCGAACATCGGTGAGACAAGGGAGCTCGCGGAGCGCATTGTGAAGCGCGCCATCGAGAGCTTCGAAAACAGAAAGGGTGTTCCGGTTTATATTCCGCCTTACGAGGTGGATGCCGAGGTCGGCTTCTCGGTCGAGTATGTCCACAAGCGTTTCGGCAGCATGGCGCCGCTCGCGGAGGCTGTGAAGTCCGGTGAAATTCTGGGCATTGTGAACATGGTCGGCTGCAACAACCCGAAGGTGCTCTACGAGAAGACCGCGCTGGACGTCGCGGACATCCTCTTGCAGAACAACATTCTCATCCTGACCAACGGCTGTGTCTCCTTCCCGCTCATGAAGATGGGTTACTGCAATATGAAGGACGGACTGCCGAAAGCAGGCGAGTCGCTCAGGAACTTCCTCTCGCCCGACCTTCCGCCGGTTTGGCATGTCGGCGAGTGCATCGACAACACCCGTTCTTCCGGTATTTTTGCGGGCATTGCGAATGAGTTCGGCAAGGACTTAAAGGACATGCCTTTTGCCTTCACTTCTCCGGAGTGGAGCAATGAGAAGGGCATCGACGCTTCGCTCGGCTTCCGACTGATGGGAATCAACTCCTATCACTGCGTGGAGGCACAAATTCACGGTTCGAAGAATGTCATCGAGTTCCTGAAAGAGGGAACCCGCGAGACCCTGGGTTCGGTGATGCACGTCAATACCGATCCGAAGGCGCTCGCAGAGAAGCTGGTCGAGGACATCAAGGCAAAGCGCCGCGCACTCGGCTGGGTTGTCCCGGGCGAGAAGCGGAAGGCGGTTGCGCCGTAAGCGAAAGGCGCAAGGAAAAAACGAGTCGCAAACAAAAAAGAGGTCGCGCAGATGCGCGACCTCTTTCGCTTCTCGGAACATGTGATAACAGGGCCTCAGATGCTCGGCTCAATCAGGCCGTAGCTGCCGTCGCGGCGCTTATACACCACGTTTACGGCACCGCTGTCGCCGTTTAAGAAGACGAAGAACGCATGTCCCAGCATTTCCATCTGGAGGCAAGCCTCCTCGGGGTTCATGGGCTGCAATTCAAACTTCTTGTTCTTCACGATGCGGATTTCCGTGTCGCCCTCATCCTCCCCCTCGTCGAGGAAGAGCTCGGAGAAGGCAAGTGCGGACTGCTTCTTGTCAACCAACTTGGTTCTGTACTTCTTGATCTGGCGCTCAATGGTCTCTTCGGCGAGATCGATGGATGCGAAGAAGTCATCGGTCGCTTCCTCGGCGCGGATAAATCCGGTTTTCGTCGGAATTGTGACCTCGATAATTTCGGCGTCTTTCCGACGGCTCAGAACAACGCGCGCCTCGGTCTCGGGAGCAAAGTATTTCTCGAGTTTCCCGAGCTTTTTGTTCACCTGATTCTTCAGTCTGTCGCCCAGTTCGATGTTTCTTCCGCTAATGGTGATACGCATACTGTTCTGCTCCTTTCAAATGTGATGCAGGGACGCGGAAATCTTCGACAATTTGACGAAAAACACCGCAGTGTTACTGACTTCAGTATAGCATAAATCATGAAAAAGAGAAGCAAAATTCAGCGCAAAATAACGCGGAATCGCTCCATTGCGATTTGGAAACAGAGGTGATAGAATAAAACGGATATACGGAATTTTATGGGACGGAAAAGACAGACAAAACTTTATTTCTGCGGACAGCGGGAGAGAGCGGGAACATGAATTTAATTGAGAGTATTTTTTTGGAACGCACAGCCAGCGAGAGTTGAAACTGATTAATCCCCAGGTTGAAAAAGATCCTTTCGTTTCGTGACACCATGGTCGCGATGAGCGATGAGGAGCTGAAGGCGCAGACCGGAAAAATTCAAGGAGCGCCTCAAAGCGGGCGAAACCCTGGATGACCTTCTGCCGGAGGCATTTGCGACCGTGCGTGAGGCGGCGCGTCGCGCGACCGGCGTGAAGCGCGCGGACGGAACATATGAAGGCGGCATGGAGCACTACAAGGTGCAGCTCATCGGCGGCATTGTCTTACATCAGGGCCGCATTGCGGAGATGAAGACCGGTGAAGGTAAGACCTTGGTCTCCACCGCACCGGCATATCTGAACGCACTGGCGGAAAAGGGTGTCTTGATCGTCACGGTCAACGACTACCTTGCGGCGCGTGACGCGAAGTGGATGGGACGCATTCACCGCTTCCTCGGGCTCACGGTCGGTGTGGTCGTGAACTCCATGGATTCGGAGGCGAGAAAGAAGGCCTATGCCTGCGACATCACCTATGTCACGAACAACGAGCTCGGCTTTGACTATCTGCGCGACAACATGGCGATTTATAAGGACCAGCAGGTGCTCCGAAACCTCGATTACTGCATCATCGACGAGGTGGACTCGGTCTTAATCGATGAGGCGAGAACGCCGCTCATCATTTCGGGTCAGTCCGGCAAGTCGACCAAGATTTACGAGGCCTGCACGGTGCTCGCAAACCAGTTAGAGCGCGGTGAGGCTTCGGGCGAGTTCACCAAGATGAACGCCATCATGGGCGAAGAAATCACCGAGACCGGAGATTACGTGGTCGATGAGAAGGATAAGGTTGTGAACCTGACCGAGGAAGGTGTCGAGAAGGTTGAGAAATTCTTCGGCATCGAGAACTTCTCGGATCCGGAAAACCTTGAGATTCAGCACTGCGTGATCTTAGCGCTCCGCGCGAAGGAGCTCATGCATCGCGACAAGGACTATGTCGTGAAAGACGATGAGGTTCTGATTGTCGATGAGTTCACGGGCCGCATCATGCCGGGCAGACGTTTCTCCGACGGCCTGCACCAGGCCATCGAGTCGAAGGAGCACGTGAACGTGCGCCAGGAGTCCAAGACCCTCGCGACCATCACCTTCCAGAACTTCTTCAATAAGTTCAAGAAAAGGCAGGTATGACGGGTACCGCTTTGACCGAGGAGAAGGAGTTCCGCAACACCTACGGCATGGATGTTATCGAGATTCCGACCAACACGCCGGTTGCGAGAAAGGACGAGGCGGACGCGGTCTTTAAGACCAAGAAAGAGAAGTTTGACGCAGTTGTCGAAGACATCCGCGAGCACCATGCGACGGGGCAGCCCTTGCTGGTCGGTACGATTACGATCGAGACCTCCGAGATGCTCTCGAAGCTCTTAAAGCGCGAGGGCATTCCCCACGAGGTTTTGAATGCGAAGTATCACGAGAAGGAGGCTGCAATCATCGCCCAGGCAGGTAAGAAGGGCGCGGTCACGATTGCAACCAACATGGCGGGCCGCGGTACCGATATTCTGCTCGGCGGCAGCTTCGAAGTGATTCGCGACGATTTAATCAAGGCACTGCCGAAGGAAGAACAGGAGAAGTACGATCCGGAGAGCGAGAACTATGACTCCGACGCATTCGCGAAGATGGACGAGCTTGCGCGCGAGAAGTCGAAGGAACTGCAGGCTGAGGTCAGAGGACTCGGCGGTCTCCGTGTGATCGGCACCGAGCGCCATGAGGCGCGCCGCATTGACAACCAGCTGCGCGGCCGTTCCGGACGTCAGGGCGACCCGGGTTCTTCCTGCTTCTACATTTCCCTCGAGGACGATTTGATGCGTCTCTTCGGCTCCGAGCACTTGATCGGCATGTTCAATGCCCTCGGTGTGCCGGAGGGCGAGCGCATTGAGCACAAGATGCTGACGAATGCGATTGAGAAGGCACAGATGAAGATCGAGACCAACAACTACGGCATTCGCGAGCAGCTCTTAAAGTACGACGAGGTCAACAACGACCAGCGCGAAGTGATTTACGCGGAGCGCGCCAAGGTGCTTGAGGGCGAGAACATGCGGGAAACCATACTCAGCATGGTCGGCCACGTGGTGGAGCGCGCGGTGAACCGCGCAATCGGTGAAGACAGCGCGGCGAAGGACTGGGACTACCAGGAGTTGAATCATCTTCTGCTCTCGGTGATTCCGCTTGCGCCTGTCGTGTATACCGAGGATAAGACCGGTATGACGAAGAAGGAGCTGCTCGAGCAGCTCACGGAGCAGGCGAACGCATTCTACGAGGCGAAGGAGAAGGAGTTCCCGACGCCGGATGAGATGCGCGAGGTGGAGCGCGTCGTATTGCTCCGCGCAATCGATGCGAAGTGGATGAACCACATCGACGACATGGAGCAGCTCCGCCAGGGCATAGGTCTTCAGGCTTACGGCCAGAGAGATCCGCTGGTCGAGTACAAGATGGAAGCCTACAACATGTTCGAGGAGATGATTGCCGGCATTGAGGACGACACGGTTCGCCTGCTCTGCCACCTTCGCATCGAGCGTAAGGATGCGATTGAGCGCAGCGAGACGCCGGTCATCACCGGAACCAACAAGGACAGCGGTCTCGTGAAGGCGCCGATTGTCAATGAGCAGAAGAAGATTATGCCGAACGATCCCTGCCCCTGCGGCAGCGGCAAAAAGTTCAAGCAGTGCTGCGGACGCAAGCTCTTCAAGCAGAACGGAGAGCAGGGACCGGCGCCGGTGCAGCTTTAATAACAGGAGGCAGCTTTGGTCGAATTAGATAATATGAAATACACCCTCTCCACCTATCAGAAGCCGCTTCAGGAGGTGGAGGGTTCCTTGGACCTTGAGAACAAGGAGAAACGCATTGCAGAGCTTGACCGCATGATGGAGGAGCCGAACTTCTGGGAGAACCCGGAACAGTCGACCAAGATTGTGCGGGAGAACAAGAGCCTGAAGGACACGGTGGAGCGTTTTCACAAGCTTTCGAGCGCCTTTCAAGATATTGCGGACATGATTGAGCTCGGCAACGAGGAGGGCGATGAAGAGCTGATTCCGGAGATTCGGGAGATGCTGGACGGCTTATCCATGATTTGGAGACCCTCAAGGCAGAGACTTTGCTGACCGGAGAGTACGACGCCAACAATGCGATTCTGCGCCTGAATGCGGGCGCGGGCGGCACGGAGTCCTCGGACTGGTGCTCCATGCTCTACCGCATGTTCACGCGCTGGGCAGAGAGTCACGGCTACTCAATCGAGGTTCTCGATTATCTCGACGGCGATGTCGCGGGTATCAAGTCCGTGACCATTCAGATTAACGGCGAAAATGCCTACGGAAGACTGAGAAGCGAACACGGTGTGCACCGTCTGGTGCGCATCTCGCCCTTCAATGCCGCGGGCAAGCGTCAGACTTCGTTTGTCTCCTGCGACATCATGCCGGAGCTCACGAATGAGATTCATGTCGATATCAACCCGGATGACCTCCGCATCGACACCTATCGCTCGAGCGGCGCAGGCGGTCAGCACATCAACAAGACCTCCTCGGCCATCCGCATCACCCACCTGCCGACCGGCATCGTTGTTACCTGCCAGAACGAGCGCAGCCAGTTTCAGAACAAGGACAAGGCGATGCAGATGCTCGAGGCCAAACTCTACATGCTGGAACAGCAGCAGCAGGCGGAAAGGCGGACGAGATTCGCGGCGTCGTGAAGGACAACGGTTGGGGCAGCCAGATTCGCTCTTATGTCTTACAGCCTTACACGATGGTCAAGGATCACCGCACGGGCTTTTCGACCGGCAATGTAGACGCCGTACTCGACGGCGATCTCGATGACTTTATGACGGCCTACCTCACTTGGGTGAGCCTCGGCAAGCCGGATATGAAAGGCGCGGGCAGCGACGATTAATGCAAAAAATCCCGGCGGATACGCCGGGATTTTTTGTGCGGCCTTCCCAATTTGTTATGAGTAACTTGCGCTTCCGGAAACTGCGTGATAGAATTCCCCCTGTGAGAAACAACTGTTTTTAGAGGACGTACAGATGGAAGAAGAAGGCAGATACTTTGTCGTCCGCCGCAAGGCGGTACCGGAAGTTCTGCTGCGTGTCGTCGAGACCAAGAGACTGCTTCGGGCCAACCGGGGCATGTCGGTCAGCGAGGCGACCGAGCAGACCGGAATCAGCAGAAGCTCATTCTATAAGTACAAAGATGACATCTTTCCGTTCGGCGACAGTGTGAGCGGACAGAGAATCACGCTCTCCATTGATATTTTGGACGAGCCGGGATTGCTCGCGGACTTGCTCGCGGCGGTTGCGCGCTCACAGGCGAATATCATCACCATACACCAGTCCATTCCCTTAAACGGGATGGCAACGGTCTCGCTCTCACTCGAAGTGCGGCAGGAGACCGGGGATTTGTCCGGCATGGTGGAGGAGATGGAGGGACTGCGGGGCGTCCGCGAAGTAACGATTTTATCGAGGGAGTGAAACAATGATTAAAGCAGCAATTATGGGTTACGGTACCGTCGGTGCAGGTGTCTACGAGGCGGTTAAGGTCAATCAGGAGGTGATTGAGAGAGAGGTCGGCGAGGGCCTTTCGATTAAGCGCATTCTGGATCTCAGAAGTTTTCCGGGCGATCCGGCGGAGAAGCTGATTACGGATAAGTTTTCGGATATCGAAGAAGATGAGGAGATTTCTCTGGTTGTCGAGACCATGGGCGGCACGACGCCGGCCTATGAGTTTGTGAAGGCGGCCCTCTTAAAGGGCAAGCATGTTGTGACGAGCAACAAGGCGCTGGTCGCGGCACACGGCACGGAGCTTTTGCGGATTGCGCGCGAAAAGAAGGTCAATTTCTTCTTCGAAGCTGCGGTCGGCGGCGGAATCCCGGTGATTCGCACGCTCGGAACCGGGTATCAGGGACAGGTAATTACGGAAATTACCGGCATTCTGAACGGAACGACGAATTATATTTTGACGCGTATGGACCGCGAGGGCGCAGAGTTCGGCGATGTGCTTGCGGATGCACAGCGTCTCGGCTATGCGGAGCGGAATCCGGAGGCGGATATCGAGGGACATGACAGCTGCCGTAAGATTGCGATTCTTTCTTCTCTCGTGACGGGCAAAGAGGTGAACTTTGAGGATGTATACACCGAGGGCATTTCGAAGATTGACAGCACGGACTTCCGCTATGCGTCCGAGCTCAGAGCTTCGATTAAGCTTGTCGGTTCGGCGCAGTTTGCCGGAGATCAGGTCACGGTCAGCGTGTTTCCGCTGCTGGTCAGCGATGAGAATCCGCTCTACGCGGTGCACGGTGTCTACAACGGCATTGTGATTAAGGGTAATCTCCTCGGCACGACCATGCTTTACGGCAGCGGCGCGGGCAAGCTCCCGACCGCAAGTGCGGTGCTTGCGGACATGATGGAGGCGGGCAAGCATAAGAACGAGAATGTGCGCTTCGGTTGGACGGCGGAGCGTCAGGAGGTCACCTCGCACGAGAGCGAGAAGCACCGCTACTTTGTGCGTCTCTCGGGCGATGCGGCTTCGCTTGCGGCTGCGAAGGAGCAGTTTGAGGCGGAGCGCGTGATTCAGCTGCCCGGACTCGAGGAAGTTGCGATTGTCAGCGCGCCGATGACGGAGTTTACCTATCGCGAGAGAGCGGCCAAGGTCCCGAATATTCTCGCGATGATACGCGCGGAGCTCGCGGAATGAATGTGACGCGCGAGAGCCGCTCGGAGGAGGAAACCGAGCGCTTTGCGGCGGAACTCGCGGCGGCGGTTCCACCCGGAACCGTGATTGCGCTCGAGGGGGATCTCGGTGCCGGCAAGACGGCCTTTGCGCGCGGCTTTGCGCGCGGTCTCGGCATTACCGAGCCGGTGACAAGCCCCACCTTTACTATTTTGCAGAGCTACGAGGGCGGACGTCTGCCGCTCTGGCATTTCGATCTCTACCGTCTCGAAGACGAGAGCGAGATGGATGAAATCGGCTACGAAGATTGCTTTTACGGGGAGGGTGTAAGTCTGGTGGAATGGGCTTCCAGAATGCCTGACTGCCTCCCGGCAAACGCCGTGCACGTGGAGATTCCCGTGTGCCGGAGCGAGGAGACGATGTGCGAGAACTCCGTGTCTCCGGCTTTCCGGCAAAGGAAGGCGAAGTATGAAAATTCTCGGAATTGAGAGTGCGGCACTGACCGCTTCGGTCGCAGTCGTGAGTGACGGAATTTTGACGGCGGAATATACCGTGACCGACAAAAAGACGCACTCGCAGACCTTGTTGCCCATGCTCGACGAAGTGAAGCGCATATTGGAACTGAACCCCGCTGAACTCGATGCCATTGCGATTTCAGCGGGGCCGGGTTCGTTTACGGGACTCAGAATCGGTGCGGCGACGGCAAAGGGCCTCGGCCTTGCGCTCGGAAAGCCGCTGGTTGCGGTTTCCACGCTGGAGGCACTTGCCTTTAACTTGGCAGACAGCGAACGGCTGCTCTGCCCGGTCATGGACGCGCGGCGAAACCAGCTCTACAACGGTCTTTACCGCCGGACGCGTACGGAGAAATCCGAGTTCAAGGCGGGCGGCTGTCTCACGGAAGTTGTTGCGCCGCGTGCCGTTGCGGCAGAGGCTTTGATCGAAGAGCTCAATGCGCGCGGCGAGGCGGTGATTTTTCTCGGCGACGGTGTTCCGGTGTTATCCGGACTTGCGGCTTCGCTCACCGTGCCGTATTCGGTTGCGGCCCCGAACAACAGCCGCGCGCGTGCGGCCTCGGTGGCGGCGCTCGGAGAAATTTACGCGGCGGCCGGAAAGACCGTTCCCCCGGAAGACTTTGCCCCGGAGTATCTGAGAAAAAGCCAGGCGGAGCGTGAGCGCGAGGAAGCGATACAATATGATTTGGAGCGGGAACTCGCGGCAGGCGTGAGCCCGAAAAAAGCGAGGGCAGAGCGTTGAGCGCAGAGCCCGAATTGCGACGCGCGGTCGCAGCGGATCTGGAGGCAATGGCAGAATCGGAGCGCCGTTGTTTTCCGGATCCTTGGTCTTTTCGGCTGCTTTCGGATTTGTTAGGCTCTCCGTATGACAGCGTCTTTGTGCTTGTTTCGGAGGACACGCTGCTCGGCTATGTCAATGTGCGCGTGCTCGGCGATGAGGCGGAACTTATGCGCATTGCGGTCGTTCCGGAGGAGAGGGGAAATCGCTACGGGCTTACATTGCTTCGCGCGGGACTTGTTGAAATGTGTGCGCGGGGCGCGGAGGCGGCGACCCTTGAGGTGAGAGCCGGAAATGCAGCTGCGATTCGACTGTATGAGAAACATGGTTTTCTGCTTGCGGGCAGAAGAAAGAAGTATTATGAAAATCCGGTAGAGGATGCGCTCATCTACTGGAATCGAAATTTATCTGTATGGAAAGAAGAGGTTACGGATGCTTGATATTTGTCTCCTTGGAACCGGCGGCATGATGCCGCTGCCGTATCGCTGGCTCACGTCTATGATGGCGCGCTGCAACGGCTCCTCGCTGCTCATTGACTGCGGGGAGGGCACGCAGATTGCGCTCCGGGAGAAGGGCTGGAGCCCGCGCTCCATTGACGTGATCTGCTTTACGCACTACCACGCGGACCACATCAGCGGTCTGCCGGGACTGCTTCTCACCATGGGAAACGCAGAGCGCCACGAACCGCTGCTCATGATAGGCCCGAAGGGCTTGGAGCGCGTGGTGACGGCACTCCGCAGCATTGCGCCGGAGCTCCCGTTCCCCATTTGCTTTTCGGAGCTCGGCGAGCAGAGAGAAGAGAGAAAGATAGGCCCCTATGTGATCGAAGCCTACCGCGTGAACCACAACGTGCTCTGCTACGGCTACTGTATCAGCATACCCCGCATCGGCCGCTTTGACGCGGCGCGCGCCAAGGAGCAGGGCATACCGCTGAAATTCTGGAACCCCTTGCAGAAGGGACAGACCATAACGGACGGCGACAAGGTCTATACGCCGGACATGGTGCTCGGCGAAGCGCGGCGCGGGCTCAAGGTCAGCTATTGCACCGACACGCGTCCGGTTCCGGCCATTGCGGAATACGCGAAGGATGCGGATCTCATGATATGCGAGGGCATGTACGGCGAGCCGGATAAGCAGCAGAAGGCGCGGGAGCATAAGCACATGACCATGCAGGAGGCGGCAAAACTCGCGGCGGAAGCGAAGCCGAAGGAGCTCTGGCTCACGCACTACAGCCCCTCGCTCAACTACCCGGAAGAATTTATGGAGGGAATCCGGAAGATCTTCCCGGCGGCAAAGGCGGCAAAGGACGGCTGGACCATGGAACTGGATTTCCCGGAGGAGGCGTAATGCGAATTCTTGCAATCGAAAGTTCTTGCGATGAGACGGCGGCGGCGGTCGTAGAGGACGGCAGAACCGTGCGCTCGAATGTGATTTACTCCCAGATTGAGACCCACACGCTCTACGGCGGTGTGGTCCCGGAGATTGCATCGCGTGCGCACATCGAAAAAATCAACCAGGTCGTAGCGCAGGCGCTTGAACAGGCGGAGATGACGCTTCGGGAGGTAGATGCCGTCGCGGTGACCTACGGTCCCGGACTCGTGGGACCGCTCTTAATCGGCGTCTCTGCGGCAAAGGCCATGGCCTGGGCGGCGGGCAAGCCCTTAATCGGGGTAAACCACATCGAGGGGCATGTCTCGGCGAACTTTATCGCAAATCCGGATTTAAAGCCGCCCTTCCTCTGTCTCATTGTGTCCGGCGGACACACGAATCTCGTGATGGTCGAAGACTACGGAAAGTTCCGCATCCTCGGGCAAACCCGGGACGATGCGGCGGGCGAGGCCTTCGACAAGGTGGCGAGATCGGTGGGGCTCGGGTATCCGGGCGGGCCGAAGATTGATAAAAAGGCGCGGGAGGGAAATCCCGATGCCATTGTCTTTCCGCGGGCCAAGGTCGCGGGTTCGCCTTTATGATTTCAGCTTCAGCGGCTTAAAGAGTGCGGTGCTGAATTATCAGAATCACGCGAAGATGACGGGAGAGGAGATTCCGGTTGCGGATCTCGTGGCCTCCTTCCAGAAGGCCGCTGTGGAAGTGCTGGTCTCTCACACGATGGAGGCCGCGCGGGATTTCGGCCGCAAGACCATCGCCATGGCGGGCGGTGTCGCGGCGAACTCCGAGCTCCGCGAGGCCATGCGCCTTGCCTGCGAAGCCGCGGGTTATACCCTTACCTACCCGGAGCTCGGTCTTTGCACGGACAATGCGGCTATGATAGGTTCTGCGGCCTACTACGAGTATCGGGCGGGAAGAACAAGCGGCTGGGATTTGAATGCCGTTCCGAATTTGAAACTCGGGGAGCGCTGAGATGGCGGGGAAGAAGACGGCGGCCGTTTTGCTTGCGGGCGGGCACGGCGCGCGGATGCAGAGCAAAATTCCGAAGCAGTTTTTGCTGCTCGCAGGGCATACCGTGCTCTGGCATGCGCTGAAGGCGCTCTCGGAGAGCGAAATCGAAGAGATTGTTTTGGTCACCCCACGGGGAGAAGCGGAAACCCTACTTCGGGAATATCGGGAGGACCAGGGCTTTCACAAATTGGTCGCTGCCGTAGAGGGCGGCGCGGAGCGCTGTGACTCGGTCTTTGCGGGACTCACTGCCCTTCGGGCGCGCGGTACGGAGCTGGTTTTCATACACGACGCCGCGCGCCCCTTTGTATCGCAGGAACTTCTTACGCGCATGCGGGAGGCGGGAGAGCGCTACGGCGCGGCCATTCCGGTACTGCCGGTAAAGGACACGATTAAGCTTGGGAACCCGGAGGGCTTTGTCGCGGACACGCCGCCGCGCGCCCTGCTCTTTGCGGCGCAGACCCCGCAGGTCTTCTCCTATGCGGAGATCTGTGCGGCCTACGAGGCCTATGCCCGGGCGCGTGCGGCAAAGGATGCGCGCGCCCTGCTCGCGACCGATGACGCGCAGGTCATGGAACTGTTCGGCAGCTGTCCCGTGAAGCTCGTGGAAGGTGAAGAACAGAATCAGAAGCTCACCACGCCGGAGGATATGGCGCGCGCGGAGCTTTGGATTAAAAGTCGTGAGATGCGGCACTGAGCCGCTACAGTGTGACATGTGCAATCATCAAATGAACACCGGCAGCGAAAGAGAATTCGCTGCCGGTGTTTTTGTTCGGGAATAGGGGTGCTCGGTATAGGGAATACGGAGCATGCGAAAGGGCTCGAGCTTAGCGGGAGCGTAAAAACGGCAAGCTTCTCGGAAGTGCAAAATAAGCTGTGCGGGTGTGGAGACACACAGCAGAACCGTAAGTAAAAATATAGTTATAGCCATTAACCGTAGGAAAGAGAAATGAACAAAAGCGCTGATAATATCAGCGGATACTGCCGGAATAAAGCGTGAGAAAAGCGAAATGAAGGGTGCCGAAGCAGAGCCCCGGCGCCCCTGCCTCCGGCGTGACGCCCCGGTTGAATGCCGTGTTGCTTATCGCAGTGGGGGCGTGTTGCATTCGTGTTGCATGTGTACCCAATTGCGGAGGTTTTTCATCTGCTGCGGCAGATATTTCGACACAACGGGGAACAGAAAAAGCACGCATCTAAGCCACCTTTGGCCTATTTGCGCGCTTTTGTTTTCGCGGAGAGGATGGGATTCGAACCCATGTGCCCCGAAGGACTAACGGTTTTCAAGACCGCCTCGTTATGACCGCTCCGACACCTCTCCAAGTGTAGTGAATGAAGTATACATGAAGGCGACAATTCCTGTCAATCCCTCCGATAATTTTGCCGGTATTTTGATTGCGGGAAAGAGGGGACTTCGTTATAATATAGACAAAAAATAGGGGGGATTTCCATGGAAGAACGTGCAGGACTTACAAGAGAGTTTGCGGAGCGCTTGGAGAAACGTCTGGACGAGTTAAAGTGGCTCTATGCGGAACTGTACCATAATGACGAAAATGCCTTTCGGTATTTTCTTTCCATGCTCGAGCGGATGTACGAAGCGCGTCCGGAGGAACTCAAAGTCCTGGATCGGGAGCGGGAGCATAGCGCGGACTGGTATCGCAGCAACGAAGTGCTCGGCATGATGCTGTACACGAATTGCTTTGCGGGAAATCTCCGCGGCGTGCGAGAAAAACTCCCGTACCTCAAGGAAGCTGGCGTGACCTACATCCACCTCATGCCCCTGCTTGCAAGTCCCAAGGGGCGTTCGGACGGCGGGTATGCGGTGGCGGACTTCCGTCAGGTAGAGCCGGAGCTCGGGACCATGGAAGACTTCGCGGCACTTGCCTCGGATTGCCATAAAAGCGGCATGAGCGTATGCCTTGATTTTGTAATGAACCACACTTCGGAGGACCATGAGTGGGCGAGACGCGCCCGCGCGGGTGAGAAGGAATTTCAGGATCGCTATTTCTTCTTTGATAACTGGAATATTCCGAATGACTTTGACCGCACGGTCCCGCAGGTGTTCCCGACGACCGCGCCGGGAAATTTCAGTTGGTGTAATGAAGCCGGAAAGGTGGTTATGACGAGTTTCTATCCCTATCAGTGGGATTTAAACTACGCAAATCCGACCGTCTTAAACGATATGACGGAAAATCTTTTCTTCCTCTGCAATCAGGGCGCGGATATCATCCGCCTCGATGCGATTCCGTACATTTGGAAGTCGCTCGGCACGGACTGCCGTAACCTCCCGCAGGTGCACACCATAGTCCGCATCATGCGGATGGCAGCGGAAATCGTGTGCCCGGCAACGCAGATTCTCGGCGAAGTCGTCATGGAGCCTTCGAAGGTTGTGCCTTATTTCGGAACGCTCGAAAAGCCGGAGTGCCACATACTCTACAATGTCACGACCATGGCGACGACCTGGCACACGGTGGCGACCAAGGATGTGCGCCTCTTAAAGCACCAGCTCGGACAGATTTTTGCGCTGCCGAAGCAGTATTTATTCCTCAACTACCTGCGTTGCCACGACGACATCGGCTGGGGCTTGGATTACGGCTTCTTAAAGCAGTTCGGCATAGATGAAGTGGGGCATAAGCGCTTCTTAAACGACTGCCTCCGCGGTTATTTCTACGGCTCGGATGCAAGAGGAGAGCTTTATAACGACGATCCGCGACTCGGAGACGCAAGACTCTGCGGAACCACGGCCTCGCTCTGCGGCATTGAGGCGGCGGAATACGAGGGCAATGTTTGGAAACTGGACCGCGCGATTCGCCTGCACATCATGCTGCACGCCTTTCTCTTCACCCAGTCCGGTGTTCCGGTCATTTATTCCGGAGATGAGATCGGTCAGTTGAACGATTACGGCTACCACAACGATCCCTATAAGTGGGACGATTCGCGCTACCTGCACAGAGGTAACTTCTCCTGGGACGAGGCGGCACTTCGAAAAGATACGGAGAGCCGAGAGGGCAGGATTTTCAATGCGCTCCGAAAACTCGAGACCATGCGGAGCGAACATCCGGTCTTCCTGACGGCTGCGGACACCTGGATTATCGAGACCTACAACGATCATGTTCTCGGCATAGGCCGTTATTATGACGGGGAGAAGCTGGTGGCACTGTTTAACTTCAGTCCTCAGGATGAGACCGCCTGGGTCAATGAGCCGGAAAACTACACGGATCTCATGACGGGCGTGCCGCGGCGCGCACAGGCAGTCGGCATTCCGGCCTTCGATTTTGCTTGGCTCCTGTGGAGTCGGGAAGAAGAAGAGAAGCGAGAAAGGGAGGCGGAGGCCGCGCGGGAGGCTGCGGCAAAGGAAGCTGAGAAAGAGCGGAAGACAGCCGAGAAAAAGAAGGCCTCCGGTGCAAAGAAAACGGAACGGAAGCCGGAACAAAAGCCGGTCGCAGAAGCCGAACAGGAGGCCGATAAGAAAGTCAAGGCAAAGGAAGAAGCCGAGGAAACGGCAGCAAAGAAGACGGTCGAAAAAGCGGAAGAAATGAAAAAGGCCGACGAGAAAGCAAGCGAGGAGGCCACAGAACAGGAAGCAGCCGCAAAACAGAAGGCGGCCGAAGAAAGGAAAGCGGCCGAAGAAGCGGCGCGCAAGACGGTCGAGGCCGTGATGCGAGCAGAGGAGGCCGCGAAGAAGTCCGGAAAAGCCGGTAAGACGAAGCGGGACGCCGGAAAGAAAAAAAGGGTACAAAGAAATGAGTAAGTTAATTTTTTTCTGGACATTGACGGAACCCTGACAGAGGCCGGTACCAATACGCCGCCCGACTCCGCGGTGCGCGCCATGGAACAGGCGCGGAAAAAGGGGCACAAGCTTTTTCTTTGTACCGGTAGAAATCCGGATATGTTGCGGCCGTTACTCCGCTATCCCTTTGACGGCATGGTGGCAAGTTCCGGCGGCTATGTTAAAGTCGGGGATAAGGTGCTCTACGACCACCCGATTCCCGCGGAGACCTTAAAGCTCGCGCTGGACACCCTTCATCGGAATGGTGTCTTCTGCACCATAGAGGGAACGGAAGGGTCCTTCGGCGATGCGGATTTGAAGGACTTTCTCGACAGTACCGAGGGCGGAAATTCCGAGATTGAGCGCTGGCGCAAAGCCTTGTCCGCGAGTCTCGGCATACGGCCTATGTCCGAGTACGCGGGAGAGGAGATTCATAAAATCGTCATTATGGCGCGGGAAGCATCGCAGCTTGCGGAGTGCAAGCAGTTGCTCGAAAAAGACTTTCACTTTGTCATCCAAGATGTGCCGGCCCACGGCTGTGTGAACGGCGAAATCGTGAGCCACGATTTTGACAAGGGCAAGGGTGTTCGCCGTATCGTCGACTATTTCGGCGCGGATATCGCAGATACCATAGGGTTCGGTGACAGCATGAATGACTTGGAGATGATGGAGACTGTCGGGTATGCGGTCTGCATGGAGAACGGTTCTCCGGCGCTCAAAGAGCGCGCCGACTGGGTCTGCCCGGCGGTCTCGGAAGACGGGATTTATATCGCGTTCGAAAAACTCGGGCTCCTGTAATCATTCAGTTTACCGCCGGACGGCGGAGGCGGATACAAAGGTCCCGTGAAATACGGGTTGCTTCGGAAAGGGGTTGGATTTATGGCACTGGATTACAGGAAGTGCGCGCAGGAAATCGTCGACCACATCGGTGGGCGTGAGAATGTCGCACAGGCCGCGCACTGCGCGACGAGACTCAGGCTGGTGATCCAGGACAACAGCAAGGTCGACAAGAACTACCTCGACAATGTGGAAGGCGTCAAAGGCATGTTTGAGTCGAACGGACAGCTGCAACTGATCATCGGCACGGGAACGGTCAACAAGGTCTATGAGGAGTTCCTGAACATTACCGGTATGACGGCGGCCACGAAGGACGATGTCAAGGCCGCAGCGGCCGCACAGCAGCCGCTCTGGAAGAGACTCTTAAAGCCGATCGGCGATGTCTTTGTCCCGATTCTGCCGGCCATTGTCGCCTCGGGTCTCATGATGGGACTGGTGGAGGCACTCGCTAAGATTCCGGGACTCGGCTTTGCCGGTTCCGACTGGTTTGCCTTCCTCGACATGGTCGCGAACACGGCCTTTGCCTACCTGCCGGTCATCGTGGCGGTTTCGGCGGCACGTGTCTTCGGCGGCAACATCTTCCTCGGCGCGGTCGTGGGTCTCTTGATGATTCACTCTTCGCTGACGAACGGCTGGAATGCGGCGAACGGCTATGAGGTCTGGTATCTCTTCGGAAAGATACAGATTTTCCCGAACTATGCCCTGGGACAGATTAACCAGCTCGGCTATCAGGGCCACGTGATTCCGGTCATCCTGTCTGTCTTCTGTATGAGTAAGATTGAGAAGTGGTTCCACGACCACGTGCCGGAGATGCTGGATCTCTTCATTACCCCGCTCTGCACGGTGATGATCACGGCGCTCCTCACCTTTATGGTAATCGGACCGATTTTCTCGGGTCTTGAGACCATGGTATTAAACGGCGCGGAACTCTTGGTGCACAATCCGCTCGGCGCTATGATTATGGGTGCGATTTACCCGGCGACCGTCGTCATGGGTCTGCACCACATGTATAATGTGATTGAGGCGGGCATGCTCGGTTCCGTGGGCTTAAACACCTGGATGCCGATTGCAAGTGCGGCAAACTTCGCACAGTTCGGTGCCTGCCTCGCGGTCGGCATCAAGGCGAGAAGTCAGAAGACCAAGAGCATCGCGGTGCCCTCGGCGCTCTCCGCTTCTCTCGGCATTACCGAGCCGGCAATCTTCGGTGTCAACATGCGCTTTTATAAGCCTTTCCTCGCGGGTATGGTCGGCGGCGCGGTCGGTGCACTCTTCGGTGCCTTGATGGGCCTCGGCGCAACGGCTTACGGTGTGACCGGTCTCCCGGGCTACCTCACCGTCAACAAGCCGCTGCTCTATACGGTGTTGCTTGCGATTTCCGGCGGCATTGCGTTCGCGGCGTCCTGGGTCCTGTTTAAGGAAGAGAACACGGAAGCTCCGGCGGCTGCGGAAGAGAAGAAGGAAGCACCCGCAAAAGAAGAGAACTTTGTCGGCGAAGTTGTGATTCGCTGTGAGGCGGGCACGATTGCGGCACCGGTCAAGGGACAGGCGGTAAAGCAGGAGGATATTCCGGACGAGACCTTTGCCCAGGGCATACTCGGTGCGGGCCTCGGCATTCAGCCGGAGGAAGGCGTGGTGTATGCGCCCTTTGACGGCACGATTTCCTCGGTTGCGGAGTCCAAGCACGCAATCGGCATCAGCGGTGCGGGCGATATGGAGCTGTTGATTCATGTCGGCATCGACACAGTGGCAATGAATGGAGACGGTTTCGAGCCGTTGATCTCCGAGGGCGACAGCGTGAAGCTGGGTCAGCCGATACTCCGCTTCTCCAGAGAGAAGATCAAGGCAGCGGGGCATCCGGATCTGGTCGTCGTGTTGCTCACCAACTCGGACGATTACACGAGCGTAGAAATCAGTTGACAGAATAACCAGAGTAAGCGAGAGAAGGAGATAACATCATGAAAGAATTCACCTACACCGTTACCGACCCGAATGGCATCCACGCTCGTCCGGCAGGCCTCTTGGTCAAGCAGCTCAAGGCTTATAAGAGTACCGTCACCATCTTTAAGGGCGATAAGAACGTCGACATGAAGAAACTGCTCGCACTCATGGGCCTCGGCGTCAAGCAGGGTGATCTTGTGACCGTCCGGGTTGAGGGAGAAGATGAGGAAGCCTGCGCTGCAGAGCTTGAGAAGTTCCTGAAGGAGACGTTCTGAGTCGAGGAGGCAAGGCATGCAGGTAGCTACCGGCAAGAGCGTTTTAAACGGGATTGCCATCGGAAAAATTAAAATTTACAAGGCGCCGAAGCTCGAAATCAGCGACAGCCTGATTAAGGATGTCGAGTCCGAACTGAAGCGTTTCGACGACGCCAGAGAGCGCGCCATCGAACAGCAGAATGCGCTCTACGAAAAGGCGCTGGTCGATGCCGGTGAGGACAGCGCGGAGGTGTTCTCCGTCCATGCGATGATGCTTGAGGACGACGATCTTCTGGATGCAACCAACGAAATCATCAAGACGCAAAAGCACACGGCGGAGTATGCGGTCAAGGTGGCCTTCGACAATCAGGCCAAGGTTTTTGCGGAAATGGATGATCCGTACATGCGGGAGAGAGCGGCGGATATCTACGACATCGAGCAGGCGGTGCTGAACTATCTCTTCGGCATCAATGCGGATGCGCTGCAGGGTACGGAGCCCTGTATTCTGGCAGCCAGGGACCTTACACCCTCCGAGACCGTGCGCCTCGATAAGTCGCTTCTCCTCGGCATCATCACCAAAGAGGGATCGCTCAACAGTCACACAGCGATACTTGCGCGTTCTATGGGCATTCCTGCCCTGGTGCAGTGCAAGGACGTGGACGAAGACTGGGACGGACGGGAAGCCATCATCGACGGCTATAATTCCTGCGCCTATATCGAACCGACCGAGGATCTTGCGAAGTCGCTTCGGAAGCGCAAGGAGAAGGACGCCAAGCAAAAGGCGCTTTTACAGGAGTTAAAGGGAAAGAGCAATACGACCATAGACGGCAAGACCATTCAGGTCTATGCGAACATCGGCGGCCCCTCCGACATCGGCCTCGTGCAACAGAACGATGCGGGCGGCGTGGGCCTCTTCCGCTCGGAGTTTGTCTACCCTCAATTCGAGAGACTATCCGAGTGAGGAGGAGCAGTTTAATGCTTATCGTCTGGCGGTCGAGACGCTTGCGCCGAAGCAGGTCATCATTCGCACCTGCGACATCGGTGCGGACAAGCAGGTCGAGTACATGAACATGGCGAAGGAGGAGAACCCGGCCATGGGTGTGCGCGCAATCCGCATTTGCCTGACCCGGAAGGACTTCTTTAAGACCCAGCTGAGGGCGCTGCTCCGGGCATCGGCCTACGGCAACCTCGGCATCATGTTCCCGATGATTATTTCGATGCGGGAGCTCAGAGAAAGCAAGGAGTTGCTTGCGGAGTGCGCGGAAGAGCTTAAGAAGCAGGGCGTGAAGCTCGGAAATTACGCGGTCGGCATCATGGTTGAGACACCGGCGGCTGTGTTGATTGCCGACGAGCTCGCTGCGGAATGCGATTTCTTCTCAATCGGAACCAACGACCTCACGCAGTACACGCTGGCCATTGACCGGCAGAACGCGGGGCTGGATCCCTTCCTCGCAAAACATCACCCGGCTGTCCTTCGGCAGATTAAGATGACCATAGATGCGGGTCACCGTCAGGGCATCTGGGTCGGCATCTGCGGCGAACTCGGGGCCGATCTCGCCCTCACGGAGACCTTTCTCCGCATGGGCGTTGACGAGCTTTCGGTGAATCCGGTTTCGGTTCTGCCGCTCAGAAAGATTATCCGCGGCATCGACCTCAGGAAGAAGCCGGGCGCGGGCCTCACGGACGAGACGGAAGCGGAGAGTGCGACGACGGAATAAAGCAAGTTAAGTTGTGAAAGCAACATCACGGAAATACAGAAGAAAGAGAGTGTCCGCCAAGGCGCCGAAACATGGCGCAAGGCGGCACTCTTTTGTTATAGGGAAACCGACGTAGAGGCGACAGTCAAAGCTCCGGAGTGGAAGCTGCCTTTGCGTATCATCCCTGTGTAAGTCTCGCGTAAGGGGATAGCCCTTAGGTTTTGGGGGAACGGCGCAGAAAAGGAGAGCGCTTCTTCTGAACGGCGCAGAAAGGAGAGTTCTTCTTCTGCAAGGAAATGGAATGTGCTACAATGGAGCGGATAATACGCTACACAGACCGTAATTCGGAAGTCGAGGAGTCAGAGTATGAAACAATTATGGTATCTCTTAGTCCCGCTCGGGGCAGCAATCTTTATTTTCAGCATACGCGGGACAATCAGAGCCGTGAAGGCGAAGCTTCTCTATGAGCAAGCCTATACCGAAGAGAGCGGCAGCTTTACTGTCACGAAGCCGGGGATCTACGGCATTTGGTTAAACGGAAAGCAGTTCAGCAAATCCCCTTATGGGGAGTTCGGCTTACAACTCTCAATCAAAGAGACGGGAGAGATGATTCCGCTTAACAGACCTCTGATGCGCACCACCGTAAGCGGCATCGGGACCGCGCGGATGGAGCTCTATACCTTTCATGCGGATGTGGGAAACTATACCTTAAGGCGAACCGAGGAGGCAAACCTCGGTGACAGACTGCTCTCAAACGTCGGGAAGATTGTGAGCAGTAAGCCGGTTGATTATGAGCGTTTCTCCTTCCGGGTGTATCCGCACGGTTCCGTTGCGCTCTGGGTTGTCCATAGTTTCGGAAGTGTTTTGGGCATCATGCTTGTGATGTGGGGTATGCTCCTGCCGCACTATCTTTAAGCTGGGGGAGCAATCTGCCGCTTGGGGAGGGGCGTACAAAGTCCTGCCCGGCGCTAATGGCGGCGACAGTGTCAGATTTTGTCTGTGCTCCGCGTTTGAATGAGAAGGTGCAGCTCTTCGGTTCTCTAAGGTCCTCGATTTTTTGCCGTTTCGTTTCGAGGAAGAAGGATTTGGCTTGAATCGGAGGTTCTGAAAATTTGTGCTTGGAAAGAACTAAGGCTTTATGTTATACTGGTTCAACGCCACCCTTTGGGGAGCTCCTAAGTGTTGCATTTCCGGCGTGGGCGGGTGAGAATAACAAGAACAAAAAAGTTTTTTAAAAAGTCGTTGACTTTTTCGGAACAGATATTTATACTGATTAAGCTGTAATCAGCGACAGAGAGTGTTGCTGAGCAAACTGAAGAAAGTTATTTGATTCAGGCACAGTACTTCTAGCAGAAGTACCCAAGTGGTTGAAGGGGCTCCCCTGGAAAGGGAGTAGGTCGTTAATAGCGGCGCGAGGGTTCAAATCCCTCCTTCTGCGCTGCCGACTTGTTCGGCAAAAGAACCTTGAAAATCAAAAAAATCAGACAGTACAAACAACCCTGAAATCTCTGTGAAAACAGAGGGCTTGCGGACATTTTTCGAATGTGTTCGTGAGCTTCCAAAAGAATTTCAAAAAAGAACCAAACCAAGTAATAACGGGTAAAATAACTGAGAAAGACCAACGTTATTTTTGACCGGAACGAACAAACTTTTAAATTGAGAGTTCGATCCTGGCTCAGGATGAACGCTGGCGGCGTGCTTAACACATGCAAGTCGAACGAGAAATGAAGACGGAAACCTTCGGGCGGAAGCCTTCATTTCGAGTGGCGGACGGGTGAGTAACGCGTGGGTAACCTGCCTCATACAGGGGGATAACAGTTGGAAACGACTGTTAATACCGCATAAGACCACAGCACCGCATGGTGCGGGGGTAAAAAACTCCGGTGGTATGAGATGGACCCGCGTTCGATTAGCCAGTTGGCGGGGTAACGGCCCACCAAAGCGACGATCGATAGCCGATCTGAGAGGATGACCGGCCACATTGGGACTGAGACACGGCCCAAACTCCTACGGGAGGCAGCAGTGGGGAATATTGCACAATGGGGAAACCCTGATGCAGCGACGCCGCGTGAGTGAAGAAGTACTTCGGTATGTAAAGCTCTATCAGCAGGGAAGAAAAATGACGGTACCTGAGTAAGAAGCCCCGGCTAACTACGTGCCAGCAGCCGCGGTAATACGTAGGGGGCAAGCGTTATCCGGATTTACTGGGTGTAAAGGGAGCGCAGACGGTTGCGCAAGTCTGAAGTGAAATCCCGAGGCTTAACCACGGGACTGCTTTTGGAAACTGTGCGACTTGAGTATCGGAGGGGCAGGCGGAATTCCTAGTGTAGCGGTGAAATGCGTAGATATTAGGGAAGAACACCGGTGGCGAAGGCGGCCTGCTGGACGAAAAACTGACGTTGAGGCTCGAAGGCGTGGGGAGCAAACAGGATTAGATACCCTGGTAGTCCACGCGGTAAACGATGAATACTAGGTGTTGGTGCCCAAAGGGCATCGGTGCCGTCGCAAACGCAATAAGTATTCCACCTGGGGAGTACGTTCGCAAGAATGAAACTCAAAGGAATTGACGGGGACCCGCACAAGCAGTGGAGCATGTGGTTTAATTCGAAGCAACGCGAAGAACCTTACCAAATCTTGACATCCTTCTGACCGCACCGTAATGGGTGCTTTCCTTCGGGACAGGAGTGACAGGTGGTGCATGGTTGTCGTCAGCTCGTGTCGTGAGATGTTGGGTTAAGTCCCGCAACGAGCGCAACCCCTATTGCCGGTAGCCAGCAGGTAAAGCTGGGCACTCCGGCGAGACTGCCCGGGATAACCGGGAGGAAGGCGGGGATGACGTCAAATCATCATGCCCCTTATGATTTGGGCAACACACGTGCTACAATGGCGTTAACAAAGAGAAGCGAGAACGCGAGTTTAAGCAAAGCTCAAAAATAACGTCTCAGTTCGGACTGCAGTCTGCAACTCGACTGCACGAAGCCGGAATTGCTAGTAATCGCGAATCAGCATGTCGCGGTGAATACGTTCCCGGGTCTTGTACACACCGCCCGTCACACCATGGGAGTCAGCAACGCCCGAAGTCAGTGACCCAACCGCAAGGAGGGAGCTGCCGAAGGCGGGGCGGATAACTGGGGTGAAGTCGTAACAAGGTAGCCGTATCGGAAGGTGCGGCTGGATCACCTCCTTTCTAAGGAAAAAGTAAGGGTTGTTTGTGCTGTCTGGTTTTTGATCAAAGGTTCGCACCGGATTTCCGGTGTCGATGCGTCTTCTTGAAACACCCGTTCCCATCCCGAACACGACGGTTAAGAGGAAGACGGCCGAAGGTACTATGCTGGTAACGGCATGGGAGAATAGGCGGGCGCCGGATTATTATGGGGGTGTAGCTCAGTTGGGAGAGCACCTGCCTTGCAAGCAGGGGGTCAAGAGTTCGAATCTCTCCATCTCCATTTTGCACCTTGAAAATCGCATACAGAATGAATATTCAATTAAGAATATCTAGACATCCGAGGTGATACGACGAAAGTCGTATCCGATAGATGTGACGAAAGTCATGTCTATGAATGTAATAATACGTAACTCTGTGAGAGCAGAGTTGACCAACCCGCATGTTCTTACGCTAGAGAACATGTAAGAGGTTAAACAGAAAAGAGCGTAGGGCGGATGCCTTGGCACTAAGAGCCGATGAAGGACGTGATAAGCTGCGATAAGCTGCGGGGAAGAGCAAATATCTATTGATCCGCAGATTTCCGAATGGGGAAACCTACTGCAGAAGACCTGCAGTGACTGTGCGTAAATCCATAGCGTACAGCCGGGAACCCGCTGAACTGAAACATCTAAGTAGGCGGAGGAAGAGAAAACAACAGTGATTCCGTAAGTAGTGGCGAGCGAACACGGAAGAGCCCAAACCGCAGTGCGTGCACCGCGGGGTTCGGACTGCATAAGGGGATTGAATGGTTACCGGAAGGACTTTGGAAAAGTCCGCCATAGAGGGTGAAAGCCCCGTACGGGAAAACGATTCAAAACTCGGCAGGATCCAGAGTACCACGAGACACGTGAAACCTTGTGGGAATACGGGGGGACCACCCCCTAAGGCTAAATACTACTTAGTGACCGATAGTGCATAGTACTGTGAAGGAAAGGTGAAAAGGACCCCGGGAGGGGAGTGAAAAAGAACCTGAAACCCTATGTTTACATGCAGTGGAAGTGCGATACATGAACGCACAACCGCGTACTTTTTGTAGAACGGTCCGGCGAGTTGCCGGTGCTGGCAAGGTTAAGGACTACAGGTCCGGAGCCGAAGGGAAACCGAGTCTTAATAGGGCTTACAGTCAGCATCGGCAGACCCGAAACCGGGTGATCTATCCATGTCCAGGTTGAAGTTCCCGTAAAAGGGGAATGGAGGACCGAACACACATCCGTTGAAAAAGGGTGGTGATGAGGTGTGGATAGGGGAGAAATTCCAATCGAACCCGGAGATAGCTGGTTCTCCTCGAAATAGCTTTTAGGGGCTAGCCTCGACTTAGTCAGACGGAGGTAGAGCACTGAATTCCTGAGGGGGCGTCAAAGCCTACCAAGGGATATCAAACTGCGAATGCCGCACTGATGATGGTCGGGAGTCAGACTGTACGAGATAAGTTGGGACAGTCAAAAGGGAAAAGAGCCCAGACCTACAGCTAAGGTCCCAAAAATACGTGTTAAGTGGAAAAGGATGTGGGATTTCGAAGACAGCTAGGATGTTGGCTTAGAAGCAGCCACACATTCAAAGAGTGCGTAATAGCTCACTAGTCGAGAGGTCCTGCGCCGAAAAATTTCCGGGGCTAAAAACACGATACCGAAGCTTAGGAATGTAGCAATACATTGGTAGAGGAGCAATCTCAGAGTGCCGAAGCGTTACCGTAAGGAAGCGTGGAGTTCTGAGAAGAGAGAATGCCGGAATGAGTAGCGAGAATGATGTGAGAATCATCATGGCCGAATATCCAAGGATTCCAGGGTAAAGCTGATCTGCCCTGGGTAAGTCGGGACCCTAAGGCGAGGGAGAAATCCGTAGTCGATGGACAGCAGGTTCATATTCCTGCACCTGACATGATCAGAACTGTGGGGACACAGGAACAAAAACCGGACCCGGGAGAGCAAAGACCGGGCGAAGCGAAGATAGGAGTGCAGTAGGCAAATCCGCCGCACAATCCGAAAAGCGTGATAGGGAGCGAAAAATAAGTAGCGAAGCCGGTGGAGGGACTGTCGAGAAAAAGCCGCTATTGTATCATGTCAGCCCGTACCGCAAACCGACACAGGTGGATGAGGAGAGAATCCTAAGGCCGGCGGGAGAAGCATTGTTAAGGAACTCGGCAAAATGACCCCGTAACTTCGGGAGAAGGGGTGCTGCAGAGATGCAGCCGCAGAGAAAAGGCTCAAGCAACTGTTTAGCAAAAAAACACAGGTCTATGCGAAACCGTAAGGTGAGGTATATGGGCTGACGCCTGCCCGAGTGCTGGAAGGTTAAGAGGAGAGGTTAGCGCAAGGCGAAGCTTTGAATTTAAGCCCCAGTAAACGGCGGCCGTAACTATAACGGTCCTAAGGTAGCGAAATTCCTTGTCGGGTAAGTTCCGACCCGCACGAAAGGCGTAATGATTTGAGCGCTGTCTCAACAATGCACCCGGTGAAATTGAAGTACCAGTGAAGATGCTGGTGACCTGCGCCAGGACGGAAAGACCCCATGGAGCTTTACTCCAGCTTGATACCGGGATTCGGTGTTACTCGTACAGGATAGGTGGGAGGCTAAGAAGGAAGGACGCCAGTCTTTCCGGAGCCGCTGTTGGGATACCACCCCTGTGGCACTGGATTTCTAACCTACATCCGTGATCCGGATGGGGGACAATGTCAGGTGGGGAGTTTGACTGGGGCGGTCGCCTCCGAAAGTGTATCGGAGGCGCTCAAAGGTTCCCTCAGAATGGTTGGAAACCATTCGAAGAGCGCAAAGGCAGAAGGGAGCTTGACTGCGACACCGACGGGTGGAGCAGGTACGAAAGTAGGACTTAGTGATCCGGTGGTATAAAGTGGGATTGCCATCGCTCAACGGATAAAAAGCTACCCTGGGGATAACAGGCTTATCACTCCCAAGAGTTCACATCGACGGAGTGGTTTGGCACCTCGATGTCGGCTCATCGCATCCTGGGGCTGAAGTCGGTCCCAAGGGTTGGGCTGTTCGCCCATTAAAGCGGTACGCGAGCTGGGTTCAGAACGTCGTGAGACAGTTCGGTCCCTATCCGGCGCGGGCGTAAGATATCTGAGAGGAGCTGTCCTTAGTACGAGAGGACCGGGATGGACTGACCACTGGTGCACCGGTTGGGGAGCAACCCCATGGCCGGGTAGCCAAGTCGGGACGGGATAAACGCTGAAGGCATCTAAGCGTGAAGCCCCCCTCAAGATGGGATATCTCATGCGAAAGCGGTAAGACCCCTTGAAGACGACAAGGTAGATAGGGAGAGAGGTGTAAGCGTGGCGACACGTTCAGCTGACTCTTACTAATCGGTCGAGGGTTTAACCAAAGGGTTTGGGAAAGAGATGAATAGATAGAATTCTGTGTGCGGTTTTCAGGGTGTAAAGATGGCCCCATGGTCAAGCGGTTAAGACATCGCCCTTTCACGGCGGTAACACGAGTTCGAACCTCGTTGGGGTCACTAGAGTTTTCGGAACTCTCCTTGGAGCTTTAGCTCAGCTGGTTAGAGCAGTCGGCTCATAACCGATCGGTCCCGGGTTCGAGTCCCCGAAGCTCCACTCTATGGTATATTCCTTGTTAGCTCAGTCGGTAGAGCACGCGGCTGTTAACCGCGGTGTCGTTGGTTCGAGTCCAACACGAGGAGTTTTGGCCCGATGGCTCAGTTGGTTAGAGCGCCGCCCCTGTCACGGCGGAGGTCGACGGTTCAAGTCCGTTTCGGGTCGCTGCATCAGGCGTTGATGCTATTTGCCGGCGTGGCGGAATAGGCAGACGCCCAGGACTTAAAATCCTGTGGTCAGGAATGACCGTACCGGTTCGACCCCGGTCGCCGGCAGGATTGTAACTCAGAGCAGAGGCTCTGAGTTTTTTTGTTGCATTCACGTCCGAGTTCTTTTACAATAATCCTATAAAGACTTGTCAAAAGGAGGAAGCGTTATGCAAGAAATCAATTATACAAAGATTTACACTGCCGGTTGTGATGCGCCTCTCAAGATTCGGAAAGGTCATTTCGCCTCGAATCATGCACACATCAACTATTACATCGATGTGACGACCTTGAAGACAAGAAGCGGTGAGGCAAAGGAAATAGCGCGCTTTTTGACAGGTACCTATCTCTTCGGAACGGTGATTGATACCATCGTCTGCATGGAGGGAACGGATGTGATCGGCGCCTACCTCGCGGATGAGTTGACCAAGGAAGGCTTTCTCTCCACGAATGCGCACAAGACCATGTATGTGGTGCATCCGGAATTCAACTCGAACTCCCAGCTCATCTTCCGCAATAACCTGCTCCCGGAGATTGCAGGCAAGAAAAATCATGGTGCTGATGTCCAGTATCACGACGGGACGCACGCTCGACAAGGTGCTCGAGTGTATTCAGTACTACGGCGGAACCCTTGCGGGTGTATCGTCTATCTTCAGTGCCTTTGAGACCTACCACGATATTCCGATTTCCGCAGTGTTCGGGAAAAAGGATATCCCGGACTATGCATCCTATGATTACCGCGAGTGCCCGCTTTGCCGTGATGGGAAAAAGGTGGATGCGCTGGTGAACGCCTACGGCTTTGCACCGCTCGGTGAAAACTGAGTTTACTTCTGTATTGAGAGAGCTGCCCGCTTCGGCGAGCGGCTCTTTTTGTTCACACTTCCTTCACGAAAAAGCGTAATCCTTTCAGCTTCCTTTCAGCTTTGCTTGGTAAAGTGTCCGTATCAACAAACAAGCAAGCGAAGCAAAGGCTTCGGGCTTACTTAGAAGCAGAAAGGAGTATCTTATGAAGAAGAAACATGTTGTACTGGTGGCAGCAACTCTCTCTTTGGCTCTGACCATGGGGGCTTACAAAAGCTACGCAGACGCAGCGACCAAGAAAAATGCGAAGGCGGCAACAGAGTCAGCGCTTACGAACACCGAGGGCGCAACGCAGATTGCGGCGAGCGGAGACAGCATCGTTGTGACAGGCGACGGTGCGGTTGCGGAAAACGGAAAGGTGACCATCCGGAAAGCCGGAACATATCTGCTGAGTGGAACGCTTGAGGAAGGTCAGCTCCGGGCGGATGCCGAGGAAGGCGCGGAGATTATCTTGGTTTTCGACGGCTTCAAGATCAGCAATTCGACCGATGCACCGCTGCTGTTTGAGAGCGGCAGCTCGATTACTCTGAGTGCTGAAGGACGGCAGCAAGAATGCGGTCACGGATCTCCGGAGCAGTGCGGAGGAGAATAAGGCGGCGATCTACACAAAGTCGGATCTTACGATTTCCGGGAACGGCACCCTTGATGTGACGGGCACTGCCGAAGATGCGATTCACAGTAAGACCAATGTCACGGTGCGGGGCGGTACCATTAATCTTAAGGCAGGAGATGATGCTATTCACGCAGATGAGACGCTGACCATTCTGGACGGTAAGGTAACGGTACTGGAGTCGGAGGAAGGCCTGGAGGGACTGGTCGTGGACATTCAGGGCGGAGATATCACGGTAAATGCGAGTGATGACGGCCTCAATGCATCGGACGGCTCCGGCTCGGACAAAGCGCCGGGTCAGGCGACCGAAGGTGCGGAAATTCGCATCAGCGGCGGCGTACTCACGGTCAAAGCGGGCGGTGACGGCATTGATTCGAACGGTGACCTCATCATAAGCGGCGGTACGGTTGTGGTGGACGGTCCTTCGGACGGCGGAAATGCACCGATCGATTATGACGGCAAGGGAGTGATCAGCGGCGGCACGGTCTTTGTGAGCGGCGACAGCGGTATGTTCCAGAGCTTAAATGACAGCGGTTCTACCCAGAACAGCATTGTTTACTATCTCTCGGAGACGCAGGCGGCAGGTACCCAAGTAGCTGTTGCGGATTCCAAGGGCAATGTGATTTATGAGAACAACAGCACCACACAGGCGTTTAATACCGTACTTTTCAGCGCGGCAGATTTAAAGAGCGGAGAGAACTATATCGTGACAGTCGGTGAGCATCAGCGATACCGTAAACAACATCGGCGAAAACAGAAACGGGAACGGCCCGCAGGGCGGCATGAACGGTGGCTTTGAACGCGGCGAGCGCCCGGAGCGCCCGGGTAAGGGCGGAGAAAACGGAGAGAACGGCGGCTTTGAACGCGGCGAGCGTCCGGAGCGCCCGGGTAAGGGCGGAGAAAACGGAGAGGACGGCGGCTTTGAGCGCGGCGAGCGCCCGGAGCGCCCGGGTAAGGGCGGAGAAAACGGAGAGAACAGCGGTTTTGAGCGCGGAAATCGTCCGGAGCGCCCGGGTAAGGGCGGAGAAAAACGGAGAGGACGGCGGCTTTGAACGCGGCGAGCATCCGGAGCGCCCGGGTAAGGGCGGAGAAAAACGGAGAGAACGGCGGCTTTAAACGCGGCGAGCGTCCGGAGCGCCCGGGTAAGGGCGGAGAAAACGGAGAGAACAGCGGTTTTGAACGCGGCGAGCGTCCGGAGCGCCCGGGTAAGGGCGGAGAAAACGGAGAGAACAGCGGCTTTGAGCGCGGTGAGCGCCCGGAGCGTCCGGAGAACGACAGCCGTAAAGGCGGCAAGTCGGGCGAGCAGAACGGAAGTAAGAGCGAGCGTAGGGAGCGCCCGGAGCGTCCGGAGAACGGCGGCCGTAAGGGCGGCAAGTCCGGTCAGAAGAGCAGTAAGTCCGGCAGTCGGCGCACGCAGAGCAAGCGGCAGCGCGGACAGCAGGGAACCGGACGTCGCCAGGGGCGTGGAAGCGATATGCGTGAGCGGAATGCCATGAACGGTGGAAACGGCCCGCAGGGCTTCGGCGGCTTTGGAGGGAACGGCCCGCAGGGCTTCGGCGGCTTTGGAGGAAACGGCCCGCAGGGCTTCGGAGGCTTCGGCGGGAACGGCCCGCAGGACTTCGAGCAGAACGACGGTTTTCAGCATGGCGCGCGCCCGGAGCGTCCGGAGCATCGAGAGAACAGCGGACGTGAGGACGAAAACAACAAGAAGCATAAGGATGCGGAGAAGAAACAGAAGAACGCAAAGAGCGGCGCTGAACAGCGGTCCGAAGGCAGTAGCAAGAAGAACCGGAACTTAGTGAGATTCGGTACGGAGGGCGGTTGTGACGGGAAAAGCCGCATGGACAAGAGCGGAAAGGACGGGGTATAATAGAACATACTATCGAGTGGAGGAAGGCGCATGACAGAAGCGGAAATGCAGCGGCAGGAGGCCGTGGTAGAGGCAGTGCTCTTTACAATGGGAAAATCGGTCGAGACCGGCTTGCTTGCGGCGGCGCTGGAGTGCACGACGGCGGAGGCAGAGGCTGCGGCGGAGCGACTGGCAAAGCGCTATGAGGCAGATGACCGCGGGGTTCACTTACTTCGTCTGGAGAATGCCTGGCAGCTCGGCACGAAGCGGGAGTTTTACGACGCTTTGATCCGTGTCGCAAAAGAGCCCAGACGTCAGGTTTTGAGTCAGGTTGTTCTGGAAACCCTTGCGATCATTGCTTACCGTCAACCCGTCACCAAGATGGAAATTTCAAAGATACGAGGTGTGTCCTCCGATCACGCGGTCAACAAGTTGGTCGAGTACGGACTCATCTATGAAGCCGGAAGGCTGGACGCTCCGGGGCGTCCAGCCCTCTTTGCGACCACCGAAGAGTTTTTGCGGCGCTTCGGTGTGGACTCGAAGCAGGATTTGCCCTCGGTCACACCGGATCAAGAGGCGGAAATTCAGGAAGAAGTCAAGCGAGAGATAAATTACCGCTTCGGAACGGAAGAGGGAAAACTGGGGGAGGAGGTCTGAGATGGAAATTGCAATCAAGTACTTTAGCGATGAGATTGAGCGGTTGCGCTATATCGACGGAAAGAGCGACTGGGTGGATCTCCGTGCGTCGGTGGATGTGAGCCTGAAAAAAGGAGAGTTTGCGCTGATTCCGCTCGGCATTGCGATGCAGCTTCCCGCGGGCTATGAGGCGCATGTGGTGCCGCGCAGTTCTACCTTCAAGAATTTCGGCATTCTCCAGGTAAATTCGATGGGCGTGATTGATGAGAGTTACGGCGGGGACGACGATCAGTGGTTTTTCCCGGCGCTCGCGGTGCGGGATACGGAAATTCATGTCAACGACAGAATCTGCCAGTTCCGCATCATGGAGCATCAGCCGGTGCTCTCGTTTCGGGAAGTAGAGAAGCTCACGGGGGAGAACCGCGGCGGTTTCGGCAGTACCGGCATACAGTGAGGAGGCAGGGCGATGCGGAAAACAAGGGAAATCGGGATTGTCATAGTGCTTTCCCTGGTGTTACTGCTCAGCGGCTGCAGTGAGCGCAGAAAAGCGGTGCAGAAATATCGTTCACTCGGCATTACAGAGTTGCAGAAAGAAAACTACGAGGCGGCAATCGATGCCTTTCGCCATGCGATGGACTACTACGGGACCGCGCATCAGGACAAGGAAGAGGCGGATATCCTGAGCTACCTTGCAGAGGCGGAGTATCGCGCGGGAAAGTATGAGGAAGCGTTGGAGCACTATGAGCAGTTGCTCCGAAAGGGAGGCAGAAAAGCTGCCTATTTGGATCTTGCCTGTGCCGCTGCCGTGAAGGCGGGCAAGGGCATGGAAGGCGCATTGCCGTATTACGAAGAGGCGGAAAAAAAAGGCGGGGACCGGGAACTGCATTTGGAGACGCTCTACCTGCTCGCGGAGAGTGCGCGGTCCGGCGGGGCGGCGGATGAACTGGAGACCGTGCGCGCGGCGTATGAAAAATTGTATCCGAGCGCAAAGGAAGACAGTCGTTTTCTCCTGCACTACGGAGATCTCTTGGTCAGTGTAAAGAAATGGGATGAGGCCTTTGCGATGTATGAGGCGGGCGAAACTCTGACGGCCGCCGATGCAGCGCAGCAAGCGGTCTTTCGGCAGCGAGAGGCGATTTGCCAAGAATACCGCGGGGAGTATGCGGATGCGCTGCGGCGCTTCACGGCGCTTCTTGAGAGCGGGCAGGGAAATCGGGAAGAAATAGAACATGAAATTGCGTTTTTGAAGACCAGAGCGGAGGGCAGTGATGGCTGAGCTGTTTGTGACCGAAGAAGCGAAAGAGCGGGTCGTGCTGATCGGCATTCAGCAGCGAGAACGAGACGGAAGCGAGGAATCGCTGACGGAGCTCGGAGAACTTTTGAAAACTGCGGGAGCCGAGCCGATAGGCCGTCTTATACAGCCGCGCGAAGCGCCGGATCCCGGCAGTTACTTCGGAAAAAGGCAAGATCGAAGAGCTGAAGGAACTGCTTTTAAGTCTCGAGGCAGATGCCGTTGCGGCGGATGATGAGCTATCCCCGGCGCAGATGAAAAATCTGAGCGATGCACTCGGTGTCAAGGTCATGGACAGAACCATGATTATTCTCGATATTTTTGCGCGACATGCGGTGACGGCGGAGGGTAAGCTCCAGGTGGAGCTCGCGCAGTTGCACTATACGCAGGCGCATCTTCTCGGCATGCGCTCATCGCTCTCGAGACTCGGCGGCGGTGTGGGTACCAGAGGTCCGGGTGAGCAAAAGTTGGAACTTGACCGGCGTGCCATTCGCGCGCGCATCAGCTTTTTGCGCGAGAAACTCGGCGAACTAAAGCGGCATCGTGAGGTCGCGCGGGCGCAGCGGGAGAAGAGCGGGAGCTATATTGTGGCCTTGGTCGGCTATACGAATGCGGGCAAGTCGACCTTGCTGAACCGCCTCACGGACGCGGGTATACTCGCGGAAAATAAGCTCTTTGCGACCCTGGATCCGACCACGAGAAAACTCGCGTTGCCGGGCGGCGAAGAAGTGCTGCTCACGGATACCGTCGGTTTCATACGGAAGCTGCCGCATCAGCTGATTGAAGCCTTTCACTCGACACTTGAGGAGGCCCGCTATGCAGACCTAATTCTGCATGTGGTCGATGCTTCTTCGCCGGAGGCGGATACGCAGATGGCGGTGGTGTATGAGACCTTGCGGGAACTTGAAGCCTTGGAAGAGCACAGCATCATTGCGGTATACAATAAAACGGATTTACCGGGAGCGGAGATACTCCCGAAGGACATCCATGCATCGGCTTCCGTTCGCATTTCGGCGGCGACCGGAGAGGGTCTTGAGACGCTCAAAGAGCTGATTTCGGCGGAAAAGAAGAAGAGTCGCCGGGCTTTTGAAGGGCTGTTCCCCTATGCTGCGGCGGGGCGCATCCAGAGCATACGAAAGCAGGGGAAACTGCTCGAGGAGCGCTACGAGCCGGAGGGTATCTATGTGCGCGCGGAGGTTCCGAACGCACTCTATGAGCAACTCACGCAAGAAAAATAATTCCGCTTTTCACGGAGGAGGGTTCGCTTGGCTTATTCTTTTTATTTCGGTTCTTCCGGAAGCGGAAAAAAACCGAACGCGCTTTTCTGGACATCATCGAGGCTTCCCTCGAGGCGCCGGAAGAGCGCTTTTTTGTCATCGTGCCGGAACAGTACAGTATGCTGGTGCAAAAATATTGGGAATTGCACCCGCGCCACGCTTCCCGCAATTTGGAGGCGCTTTCCTTAAATCGTCTTGCCTACCGGGTGTTTCAGGAGTTAAACCGGAAGCTCCCGCCCATCATGGATGAGAGCGGCAAGGCCATGGTTGTTCGGCGAGTCGGCGGCATGCTTGAAAAAGGACTTGCTGCTCTGGAAGGGCAAGGTCAAAAAAGCCGGCTTTGCGGAGCAGGTGAAGTCCATGATTTCGGAGTGCCTGCAGTACGGCGCGGCGCCGTCGCGTTTCTCGGAACTTTCGGAGAAGGAAGAAAAGCGTTTGCTTGCGATGAAGCTCCGCGACTTCTCCCTGCTCTATCAGGGCGTCGAGGACTTTATTCGCGGCAAGCAGTTGCCGAAGGAAGAGATACTCGGGCACTTTGCGGCCTGTATTCCGGAGTCAAAACTGCTTCGGAACGCACATTTCTTAATCGACGGCTTTGTCGGTTTCACGCCGGTGCAGTACCGCGTTTTGGAAGAACTGCTCACGGTCGCGGCGGAGCTTCGCTTTGTGCTTACCTTGGATCCGAGCCTTGATCCGGATTGTCGATTGCCGGAGGAAGAACTCTTCCATCTCTCGACCGCGTATGTGCGTCACATTCGGGAGATTGCGGAGAAACTTCGTGTGCCCCGGGGTGAGGACTGCTTTGTCACGGATTCCGCGCGTCTAAAAGCACCCGAACTTGCCTTCCTGGATGCCCATGCGCTGCGCTATGACGGCGCCGTGTACGAGGGAGAGGTAAAGGCGGTCACGGTCGCGGCGCTCGGCTCTCCGGAGGAAGAAGCGGCAGCCGCGGCCAGGAACATACTCCGCCTTGTCAAAGAGGAAGGCTATCGCTATCGCGACATTGCGGTCGTGGTCGCGGATTTTGAAGGTATGGGAGAATTCTTTTCGCATGCCTTTCTCGCGGCGGGTATCCCCGCCCATCTCGATGAAAAACCTCTCGGTGCGCGCCAATCCGCTGCCGGAGCTTTTAAATGCTGCCCTGCTCTGTATACAGGAGGGATTTTCGCCGCGCGCTTTCTTCCGCTTTTTGCATAACCCCTTGGTCACGGAGGAATGGAAGCAGACAGCCCTTTTGGAAAACTACATGGGGCTTACCGGCGTGCGGAGTTTTACGCGCCTCAAAGAGCCCTTCTCTTACTGTCCGCGTGAGCTGGAGGGGGCGGACATGGAAGCATTAAATCGCTTTAAGGAGGAGATGCTGGGGCTGCTCCTACCGCTGCGGGAAGTCTTTCAGGGCGGTGAGGCGGATGTCGGCGAGGTCGCGTCCTTATTATCCGAACTGATGAAAACACTCGCGGTCGAAGAGAAGCTTGCGGCCGCTGCCCTCCGCTTTACGGAGCGGGGAGACGCCTCCCGTGCCAGAGAGTTTTCGGAGGTCTATGCGGAGACGGAGCGCATCCTCACCGAGATGCGCGAAGTGCTTTCGGGTGAGAGGCTGTCTCGCGCGGATATGGCGGGCGTCCTGGAGAGCGGCCTGCGGGAAATTCACATCGGCCAGATTCCGGCCTATGCGGATCGCGTGACCATAGGAGATATGATGAGAACCCGTTTTCTCGACACAAAGGTTCTTTTCCTCCTCGCGGCGAACGACAACGCGCTCCCGAAGCGACGGGATGAGAGCGGTGTGCTCAGCGAGCGCGAGCGGGAAAAACTAAAGAAAGAAGGGCTCATCCTCGCGCCCGGCGCAAAGGAACAGCTCTACGAACAGCGCTTCTATTTATACCGGCTGCTCACCGAGGCCTCGGAACAGCTGCACATCAGTTTTTCCGCGGTGGACCGCGCCGGTAAGGCCATGCGTCCTTCTTTCCTGCTCCGCCATTTGGAACAGCTGTTGCCGGGGATTCGCGGGGAAAAACAGCCGGATAACGAGGTCTTCTATTCGCGCAGCGAGGCGGAGGAGCTGCTCTTAAAGGCACTCCGCGCGGCACGAAAAAGAAGCGGAGGCAGGCGGTAAAACAGAGACGGCTCGCGAAGCGGCGCTTTCGCTGCTCCGCGCATTTTCAACGGACGAGGAGAGTCGCACGGAGGCCAAGGCACTCACTGCCTCTGCCTGCGCCCTTTATGCGGGCGGCAAACTGTTCCGAGAGACCGCGCGGGCCCTCTACGGAGAAGTGCTCACAGGCTCCGTGACGCGCATCGAGTCGTTTTTCCGCTGCCCCTTCCGCCATTTTGCCGATTTCGGACTTCGCTTACGACAGCTGCCCGAATTTGAAATCGCGCAGCAGGATCTGGGCAGCCTCGCGCACCGCGCGATTGAGCTTAGTGTTTCAAGCCGCAGCGGCGGAGGGAGGACAGCTTAGCGAAAAGAGCGACGAGGAGCTTGCGGAACTTGCGGCAAAAGGCGGTCGAGGAAGCTGTGGCGGCGGATGCGCGTAAGCTCTATCAGGACAGCGCAAAAGAATCGCTGGATTGTCAAAAAGTTAACGAGAATTGTTACCCGGAGCATACTGGTCATGGCAGAGCAGTTGCGCAGGGGGCCTACCGTCCCTCGGCGGAAGAGCTGCAGTTCTCGAGTGCGGAGACGCCGGGAAGCACGCCGGAACTCAGCGGCGGAAGCATGCGGCTTCGCGGAAAAATAGACCGCGTGGATACGGCGGAACATGCGGGTCAACTCTATGTAAAGATTGTCGATTATAAGACAGGCGCAACGAGTTGGGAGCCCTACCGCATTCTGAGCGGTTCGCAGTTACAGCTCCTCGTCTACCTCTCTGCGGTGACGGAGCTTTTCGAGCGTCAGTATCCGGGGAAACAGATTCTGCCCGGCGCAATATTCTATGCGCCGGTCGGCGATGCCTTTTTGGATCTCGACAAGGTGAAAAACAGAGACGATCTCCGCAAGGCAAAGTTAAAGGAACTCATGCCGAGCGGCCTCATGAACAGTGACGAAACCGCGCTCTCGCTGCTCGCGGGTGAGGGAGAAGATGCCGGCAGCTTTCTGCCGCTCAAGCTGAGTGACGGAAAGATACGCCTCGGTGAGAACACGGTGAGCGCCGAGCGCTTCCTGAAACTGCAGGCTTACGCCAAGGAGAAACTGAAAGAGGCGGGCGAAGCCATACTCGGCGGCGATGTCCGTGCGCTCCCGCTCGAAGAGGATGGGAAGTCGAGCTGTGAGTACTGCCCGCATCGCGATGTCTGCGCTTTTGATGCCAAAATCACGGGGTATCGTGTGCGGCAAAATAAGAAGCGGAAGGCGGAAGAGGTATTTGCCGAGATGGATGCCGCTTTGAATGAGGAGGTGGGCGAATGACGCGTTGGACCGAAGAACAGGGGAGAGCCATAGCGCTCTCCGAACGCCGGCTGCTAATCTCCGCGGCGGCGGGCAGCGGAAAGACCGCCGTTCTCACCGAGCGCATCGTGTCGCGCGTGTTGGATGAAACGCGGCCGGTCGACATCGACCGCCTGCTCATTATGACCTTTACCCGTGCGGCGGCTGCGGAAATGCGGGAGCGCATACGGCGCCGCATGGAGGATAGCCTCGAGGCAGCCGTGCGCGCGGGAAAGGCAGGAATGGCGGCGCGCGCCAAGCGGGAACTCGCGGCGCTCGATGCCGCGCAGATTACAACCATAGACAGCTTTTGCCTCTCGGTGCTTCGGGAGCATGCGGACCGCCTTCCGGTGGACCCGGCCTTTCGCGTGGGCAGCGAAGAGGAACTTCGCATCCTAAAAGCGACGTGCTGGAGTCACTGCTCGAAGAACAGTATGAGGCGGGCGAGAGCGGTTTTCTGCGCTTTGCGGAGGCCTTTTCCCAGGGGAAGGCGGACCTCGGAATTGGCGAGCAAATCCTTTCGCTCCACCAATTTGCCGAGAGCATGCCCTGGCCGGAAGAGTGGTTTCTTCGCTGCGAGGAAGAGGCGAAGCAGGAGGGAGAAGTCTCCGAAACCGAGCCTGCGTGGGCTACATACATGGCGGCGGAATTACGTGCGCTCGGCGAAGAGCTTCTGCCCTTTGCGGCGGAGGCAAAGACCTGCTGCGAGGCGGGAGGGCTCGGCGGTTATGAGGCAGCCGTGAACGGCGATTTTGAAAAATCCGGGCGCTTTGCCGCGCGGAAAGCTATGCGGCGGCAAAGCAGGCCATGGGGGCGTTTCAAACGTTCGATCGGCTGAAAGCAAATAAGAAGGACAGCGACAAGGAGCTCGCGGAGCAGGTAAAAGCACTTCGCGAATTCTGGAAGAAGCCGCTCAAAAAGGCGGCAGAGGACTTCGGCGATGCGGAGATAGGAAGCGAGAGCGGCGATGCGGAGACGGTACTTACGCTGATTTCGCTTGCACGCAGCTTTTCCGCGCGTTACCGGGCAAAGAAGCAGGAGAAAAATCTACTGGATTTTTCGGACCTCGAGCACGAGACGCTTGCGCTTTTCTGGGAGAAGGGGGCGAGCGGCGAAAGACAGCCGAGCGAAATTGCGCGGGAGTACCGGAGTCAGTTTGCCGAGATTTATGTGGACGAATATCAGGGACTCGAACGGGGTACAGGAAGAACTGCTCCGCGCAATCGAGGCCGGAAGACTCTTTCTGGTCGGCGACATCAAGCAGTCCATCTACGGCTTCCGCCATGCGAAGCCGGAGCTCTTTGCCGAGAAGTACAGAAGCTATCATAAGGACAGCGGCGGAGAACTCCCGCCGAATTTGGACACCAGGGTGGATCTCCGAAAGAACTTTCGTAGCCGCGAGGAAGTGCTTGCAAGCTGCAACGCCGTATTCCGGCGGCTCATGCGGGAGGAGCTCGGCGGTGTTGCCTACGATGAAGACGCAGCCCTCTATCCCGGCGCCGCTTTCCCGGCCGGGGAAGAAGGGGACTATGCGACCGAGCTATTGCTCTGTGAACGGGAAGCGGAGAGCGAGGAGGCCGACGCCGTCCTCGAAGCGGAACTTGTCGCGCGGCGCATTCGGGAGCTCATGGACCCCGAAACGGGAATCAAAGTCTCCGACGGCGCGGGTGGATTGCGCCCCGCGGCTTACGGCGACATTGCCGTGTTGCTCCGTGCAACCTCCGGGCAGGCGGAGCGCTTTGTCGAAGTGCTGATGAGCCACGGCATTCCCGCCCTCGCCGAGCAGAAGACAGGCTATTTTGACGCGACAGAGGTCAGAACCGTGCTGAGCTTGCTTCGCGCCATCGATAATCCCTTCCGCGATATCTCTCTGGCGGCCGTGCTCCATGCGTCCGTGGGAGGGCTCAGCGAAGAAGAGCTCGCCGAACTCGCCGCAAAGGGTGAGGGTGTGAGTCTCTATGAGAGGCTCGAAGCTGCGATTTTAAAGGACAATGAGAGCGAGGCCGCAAAAAAAGCGGCGGCGTTGTTTTCGAAACTCGCCGCCTGGCGGGAACAGGAGAGCTATTTGGAGCTCCCGCAGTTTCTGAGGGCACTCTACGAGGAGAGCGGTTATCAGAGAGAGCAGGCGGCGCGTCCGGGCGGAGAGCTTCGCTATGCCAATCTGCAGATGCTTGTCGTGAAGGCGGAGGAGTTTGAGCGCATCGGCTACCGCGGACTCAGCGATTTTGTGCGCTATATCGACAATCTGAAAAAGTACAACGCGGATTACGGCGCAGCCCAGCTCCCGGGGGAGGAGGCTGCGGCCGTTCGCATCATGACCGTTCATAAGTCAAAGGGGCTCGAATTTCCCATCGTCTTTTTCTCGGGGCTTTCGAAGCGCTTTAACCGCCGGGACAGCAGTAAGAGCATACTCTATGACCAGAAGCTCGGCATTGCGGCGGATGCGGTCGATTTTGACTTGCACGCAAAGGGCGGCACGGAGAAGAAGGCAGCCTTCGCTTGGCATCTTCGGGCAGAGGCGCTCGGCGAAGAGCTCAGGGTACTCTATGTCGCGATGACGCGCGCCAAGGAGAAACTCATTCTGAGCGCCGCGGTGAAGGCAGGCGAAAAGGAGGCGGAAGCGCTTGCGGGAAGCTATGACGAGAAGCCGCTTTCAAGCGCGGAACTGAAAAGTGCGAATTGCTTTCTCGACTGGATTCTGGCCGCAAGAGCAAGGGACAGCGCGGGCTGCGGAATTGTGCTGCGGCGCGAGAGTGCCGTGTCGCGGGCAGAAACGGTGCTCGGGGAGGCGGCCGAGGTCGCGGCGCTCAAAGAAGCGCTCTCATCGGCCTGCGAGACGAAGGCAAGCGAAGAAGAGAGAAAGCGCTTTCGCCGCTCTCTCTTCCCTATGCGCATGCGGCGGATGTAAACTTGCAGGTGAAGCGCAGCGCGTCCGAGTTAAAGCGTCTTCACGAAACGGCAGAAGAAGGGATATCCGCGCCTTTGTTCTTACTGCCGCTAAACGGAGGTGCCGAGACAGCGGCGCGCCGCGGTACAGCCTACCACAAGGTATTTGAGACCATCGACTTCGGAAAAGACCGGGATGAGGCAGAACTGAAGCTGTTTTTGGATGAACTCGAGCGCCGGGGCGCCTTGGAGAAGGAGGACAGGGAACTGCTGTCCGCAGAGCCCATACTGAACTTCTTGTCGAGCGAGCTTGCGGCGCGCTTGGCGCGGGCAGATCGCGAGAACAAACTGCATCGGGAGTCCTCGTTTGTCATGGCCGTTCCCGCGCGAGAGGCGGACCCTTCCGTTCAAAGCGAGGAAGCTGTGGTTGTACAGGGTGTAATCGATGCCTGGTTTGAGGAGAACGGTGAACTGATCCTCCTCGACTATAAGACAGACCGAAACCGGGATCCGGAACATTATCGCGAGAACTATACAGCCCAGCTTTCGCTTTATGCGCGCGCCCTTGAAATGACGGAGGGAAAACGGGTTGCACAGAAGCTCATCTATGCGCTCGGTCCGGGCGAGCTTCTAACCTTGTGAATCGGCGCAAATTGCGATATACTGCGGAGTAAGTATGTGCTTTGGAAAGGATAGGAGATGACAAGACGAGCGCTCAGAGAGCATTGTTTCAAGATGCTGTTCAGCACCAACTTTGTACTCCCTCGGAGGCGGAAGAGCAGATAGATGCGTATTTATGCGAGGTTCCGGACGAAGAGGACGAGAGTCCCGAATTCAGCGAGGAGCAGCGGGAACTCTGCCGGGAGCGCGTCGCAGCTGTTCTTACGAAGCTTGCCGAGATCGACGAGACGCTAACGCAGGCCTCATCCGGTTGGAGCCTTCGGCAGATGGGGCGCGTGGAATTGACCATCCTTCGTCTGGCTTGCTACGAACTGCGTTTTGACGAGAGCATTCCGGACAAGGTGGCCATCAACGAGGCGGTTGAACTCGCAAAAAAATTCGGCGGAGATGAGGCTCCCTCCTTCGTGAACGGCGTCCTCGCAAAATTGGTCTAAATGGCAAAAACATATACGGTTGCGCAGCTGAACGCCTATGTGAGCAATCTCTTCCGCGAAGATTTTCTGCTCGGAGGCGTGCGCATACGCGGTGAACTCTCGAACGTCAAATACCATGCGAGCGGGCACATCTACTTTACCTTAAAGGACAGCGAGGCAGAGCTCCGCGGCGTGGTATACCGTCAGAACGCGCTCTCGCTTCGCGAGCGGCTAAAGGACGGCATGCAGGTTGTCTGTACGGGCGCGGTGACGGTCTATGAGAGAGCGGGTGTTTATCAGCTGAACACGAAAGCGGTCGAGAAACTCGGACAGGGCGAGCTCTACGAGCTCTACTTACAGCGCCTGCGCGCGCTGGAGGCCGAGGGACTCTTTGACCCGGCGCACAAAAAGCCTTTGCCGAGATTCGTTAAGACCCTCGGTGTCGTGACCAGCCCGAGCGGTGCGGCCATTCACGACATCAGAACCGTAAGTCATCAACAGAATCCCTATGTCAAGATTGTGCTCTTCCCTGCGCTGGTCCAGGGACAGGACGCGCCGGAGAGCATTGTGCGCGGCATCCGCGCGCTGGATGCCTACGGTGTGGATGTGATGATTGTGGGGCGCGGCGGCGGCTCCATGGAGGATCTCTGGTGTTTTAACGACGAACGGGTCGCGCGGGCGGTTTATGCCTGTAAGACACCCGTCATTTCGGCGGTCGGGCACGAATCCGATGTCACGATATTGGATTTTGTCGCAGATCTTCGCGCGGCAACGCCTTCTGCGGCGGCAGAGCGCGGTGTTCCGAACTTGGGAGGCGGAACTCGCGCTCCTTTCGCGCGCGCGGGAACGTCTGCGCCAAGGCTTGCGAAACAAGGTGAATCTTCTGCGGGAGAGAACGCGCCGCGCGAATTTCCTGCTTCGGCTCAATGCCCCGGAGGAACTGATACGCGCGCGCAAATTGCACGTGCAAGAGTTGCGAAGACAACTCAGAAGCGAACTGTTCAATAAAAAGAACGCGCGGCAGGCAGAGTTTCGGCTGCTTGCGGCGCGGCTTCGCGCGGCCTCACCCTTAAACCGCCTGACCGGCGGCTATGCCTATGCCGCGCATGCGGACGGCAGTGCCGTGCAGGGAGTATCGGCACTCGAAACCGGCGAGCGTCTTCGCCTTCGTTTCTTGGACGGCGAGGCAGGTGTCACAGTAGAAACGATTTCCCGGAGACAGCCGGAGACAGAGGAGAAGCATGGACGAGAAGCTTGAGCGTGAGAAGGAGCGTAAGACCGGCAGACGTAAGAGCAAGCGCTCGGTTGAAGAGAGCATGGAGTTGCTCGAACAGCTGCTTGCGGAACTCGAGGCGAGCGAGACCAGTCTCGAGGACGCGTTTTCGCTCTACGAAAAGGGAATGAAACTGGCGGGTGAAATCAACGAGAGACTGCAGTTTGTCGAAGAGCAGATAGAAGTATTGGAGGATCGTTATGCAGAGCCTTCCCTATGATAAGTCGGAAGTAGAGGCGCTGATTCGCGCTTCGCTGCCCCGCGAAGACGGGCTTCAGCGCACGGTGATACGCGCGATGCGCGAGGCGGTCGAAAACGGCGGCAAGCGCATACGCCCGATTTTACTCTTTGAGAGCTGTAAGTGTTTTGCGGAGGCAAGAAGTGAGAGCGGCTGGAAAGAAGAGGCAGCCCCCTTCCTTGCGGCGCTCGAAATGATTCACAGCTTTTCACTGGTGCACGACGACCTTCCCTGCATGGACAATGATATCCTGAGAAGGGGTAAGCCGACCACTTGGTATGTCTACGGCGAAGCCATGGGTACGCTTGCCGGCGACGGCCTTGTGTTGGAGGCACTCACCCTCGCCGGGAAAGCGGTTGCGGCTTCCAAGCACCCGGAGAGAGCGGCGCGCGCCCTCGCGATACTCGGCGAGAAGAGCGGCGTGTTCGGCATGCTCGGCGGTCAGTCCGTGGACGTCGAGAAAACCGGAGAGAGTCTGGATGCGGCAACGCTTGACTTCATCTACCGCTTAAAGACCGGTGCCCTTCTCGAGGCAGCCTTTATGATGGGAGCTGCGCTCGGCGGCGCGACGGAAGAAGAACTGCGGCTTGCGGAGCAAATCGGCGCGGCGGTGGGCCTTGCGTTCCAGATTCGGGACGATATTTTGGACGAGACGGCGAGTGAGGCGGAACTCGGAAAACCGCTGCACTCGGACGAAAAAATCAGAAGACGACCTATGTCTCCCTGTACGGCTTGGAGAGCGCGAAAGAGGCGGTCAGACAGCAGAGCGAGATAGCGGCGCAGCGCCTGAAGGACTTTCCGGGAGACACGAAGTGTCTGGCAGCGCTCATAGCCTATCTCACGGAACGCAACTTCTGAGGACGGAGACAGCTATGGGGCGATTGGATTACATCAACGGCCCGGAGGATATCAAGCGGATTTCCCGGGGAATGGGATGCGCTTGCAGCGGAGATCAGACGCTTTCTGATTTCGCACTGTTCGGCGTGCGGCGGGCATCTCGCGAGCAATCTCGGCGTCGTGGAACTCACGATGGCCATGTATTTGAGCTTCTCTCCGCCGACGGATAAGATTATTTGGGATGTCGGACATCAGTCTTACACGCATAAAATTCTGAGCGGCCGCAAGAAGGACTTTGCGGGACTCAGGAGTTTCGGCGGCATCGCCGGTTTCCCGAAGCGGAACGAGAGTCCCTGCGACGCCTTCAACACGGGACACTCTTCGACTTCGATTTCGGCGGGCCTCGGCATGGCGACGGCGCGGGATCTCCGCGGCGAACAACACGCGGTGATTTCAGTCATCGGAGACGGGGCGCTGACCGGCGGCATGGCCTACGAGGCGCTGAACAATGCGGGGCGCATGAAGTCGAACTTCATCATTGTCTTAAAACGACAACCGCATGTCGATTTCCGAAAATGTGGGCGGCATGTCTGCCTATCTGAATTCCATACGCACTTCGGCCGGATACAATCGTCTGAAAGAGAATGTCGCGGAGGCGCTCTTCGCGATTCCCGGCATCGGAAAGCACATGGTCGAGAGCCTTAGGACCACAAAAAACGGCATTAAGCAGCTCTTTGTTCCGGGCATGTTTTTCGAGAACCTCGGCGTGACCTATCTGGGCCCGGTGGACGGGCACGACATCAAAAAGCTGATGCGTGTCTTTGAGGAGGCGCGACGCTTGCCGCGCGCCGTTCTCGTGCATGTCATTACGGAGAAGGGCAAGGGCTACCGCCCCGCGGAGCGGCATCCGGACCTTTTTCACGGCGTGGGACCCTTTGAACTGGCAACCGGCGTCCCGAAAAAGAATAAGCAATATCCGGATTACACCGATGTGTTTTCCAAGACCTTGATTCAGCTCGCGGCGGAGGATCCGAACATCGTCGCGGTGACGGCGGCGATGCCGGAGGGCACGGGACTCGCGGCCTTCGGCAGGCGCTATCCGCAGCGCTGTTTTGACGTGGGCATTGCCGAGCAACACGCGGTGACAAGTGCTGCGGGCCTTGCGGCGGGCGGCATGAAGCCTGTGGTCGCGGTGTACTCCTCCTTTTTACAGCGCGGCTTTGACCAGGTGCTGCACGATGTCTGTATCCAGAACCTGCCGGTTGTCTTCGCGATAGACCGCGCGGGCCTGGTCGGTGCGGACGGGGAGACCCACCAGGGGGTCTTCGATCTCTCATATCTCGGCTGTATTCCGAATATGACCATACTTGCGCCGAAGAACCTCTGGGAACTCGAGGAAGAACTGCGCTTTGCCTTTTCCTACGGCGGCCCGATTGCGATACGCTATCCGCGCGGCAAGGCCTATCGCGGACTCGCGGAACACAGGGAACCGATACGGTTCGGCAAGGCAGAGCTTATTTTCCGGGAGGAGAAGACAGCCCTGCTTGCGCTCGGCAGCATGGTGAGTACGGCAGAGCATGTCAGAGAGAAATTAAAGGCGCTCGGACAGCCCTGTACCTTGGTCAACATGCGTTTTGCGAAGCCGATCGACAAGGAACTCCTCGCCGAACTCGCAGAGACACACGATAACTTTGTGACGCTCGAGGAAAATGTGCTGCGCGGCGGCTTTGGCCTTGAGGTGGCCGAATGGGCTTCCTCACAGAAGAAGGAACTCTCGGTGACGCACATTGCGTTGCCGGACGCCTATGTGGAGCACGGCGATGTCTCGGTGCTTCGGGGAACATCTCGGAATCGATTCGATTCCGTGGTCGCGGTGTTACGCGACAAGTATCACTGGTGAGCGGGGGAAGGAAACGGAATGAAGGAAAGACTGGACGTACTGATGACAGGGCGCGGCCTTGCGGAGAGCCGCGAGAAGGCAAAAGCGCTCATCATGGCGGGTCTGGTATATGTGGATGGGCAGAGAGAAGGACAAGGCGGGACAGAACTTCCCGTCCGAGGTCACAATCGAAGTGCGCGGAAACCGCCTCCCCTACGTGAGCCGCGGCGGCTTAAAACTCGAAAAAGCGCTGAAGGAGTTTCCGCTTTCGCTCGCCGGTAAAATTTGCATGGATGTCGGCGCATCGACCGGCGGTTTCACGGACTGCATGTTGCAGCAAGGGGCCGTGAAGGTCTATGCGGTCGATGTGGGCCACGGTCAGCTCGACTGGAAGCTGAGAAACGACAATCGCGTCGTGTGTCTCGAGAAGACCAACATACGCTATGCGACGCGGGCGGAGGTCCCGGAAGAGATTGCCTTTTCTTCGATTGACGTCTCGTTTATCTCGCTTTCCAAGGTTCTCCCCGCGGTGCGCGCCCTGCTTGGAGCGGAGGCGGAAGTGGTGGCCCTCATCAAGCCCCAGTTCGAGGCGGGGAGAGAGCAGGTCGGAAAGCACGGCGTGGTGCGGGACGCAAAGGTCCACGTCGAAGTCATCGAAAACGTGCTCGACTATGCGGCTGCCTCCCGCTTTGTGCCGCTCGGCTTAAGCTTTTCTCCGATACGCGGCCCGGAGGGCAATATCGAGTATCTGATTTGGCTGCGCAGCGTCGAGGACGGCGAGGATATGCCCGCCGAGGTGACGGCGGAGACCGCCCGCGCGGTGGTTGCCGCTGCGCATGAGACGCTTGCGGGGGGAAAGAAATGAAGCGCTTTTTACTTTTTGTAAACCGCAGGAAAGAACGGGCGGATGAGAAGGCAAAGGCCATACGGGAGCAGCTCCTGAGACTCGGCGCGCAGCGTGTCGATATCGAGGATCAAAGTACCCGGGGCATTACTGCGCTCGACTATGACTGTGTCGTTACACTCGGTGGCGACGGAACTTTAATCCGGGCGGCACGAGGCCTCGCCGGGAGCGGCCTTCCGCTCGCGGGCATCAACCTCGGGCACATGGGCTATCTCACGGTGGCGAGTAAGGATGCAGAAATACCGCGTGTTTTGGATAAGCTGATTTTGGATGATTTTACAGTCGAAGAGCGCATGATGCTCCGTGGCCGCATTATCCGAAACGGGCACGAGAGCCCGCGGGACCGGGAGTGGCTTGCGTTGAATGAGATTGTTGTTTCCCGCAAATCCAGTGCCGGACCCGTACATTTCTGCATTTATGTGAACGGTGCTTTCTTGAATGAATATAAGGCAGATGGTATTATTATATCAACACCGACCGGATCTACCGCTTACAATCTGAGCGCGGGAGGACCTATCATTGATCCGGTCGCCCGAATGACAGTCTTGACACCGATATGTCCGCATTCGCTGTATCGCGCGAGCATTGTGCTCCGTGCGGAGGATGTGCTTGAAGTACGCATTCCGCCGGAGGAGGGGGGCATGCAGAGCGTTGATTTTGACGGTGCCGAGACAGAACAGTTGCTCGGCGGCGACAGCGTGCGCATTTCGGAGAGCAAACTTACGACGCCGGTCATCCGCATCGGGGCGGAAAGCTTTTTGGCACAATTGCGCAGCAAGATGACTGCGCTGTGAGGGGGGCAAATGAAGTTAGAGAGACATTCGAAAATTGTTGAGTTAATCGGTAAGAAAGAGATCGAGACGCAGGAAGAGCTGGTCGAGGAACTTCGACTGGCCGGTTTTCGTGTGACCCAGGCGACCGTGTCCCGCGACATTCGCGAGATGCGCCTCACGAAGGTCGCGACGGATAACGGCAAGCAGCGCTACACCGTCATGCAGAACGAGGATCCGAAGATTGAAAAGTATGTCCGCATCCTGCGGGACAGCTATGTCGGGATGGACAGAGCGCAGAATATTCTGGTCGTGAAAACGGTCTCCGGTATGGCCATGGCGGTTGCGGCTTCGCTCGATGCCATGCATCTCCACGAGGCGGTGGGCTGTGTCGCGGGCGATGACACGGTCTTTTGCGCGACGCGCTCCACGGATGACGCTCTGCTCCTCATGGAACAAGTCAGAAATGGTTGTAGGTTGAGGTGACTTATGCTGCTGGGATTGCGGGTGAAGAACTTTGCCTTGATTCGAGAGGCGAGCCTCTCGTTTGAGGAGGGATTCACGGTGCTCTCCGGTGAGACCGGTGCCGGAAAATCCATCCTGATCGACTCTATCTCCGCCCTGCTGGGCGCAAAGACAGGCAGGGATATGATACGGAACGGCGAAGAGGCGGCATATTTGGAGCTTGTTTTTTCCGTCGAGCGGCAAGAACTGAGAGAAAAACTGGCTGCGCTTTCGGTGTTCCCGGAAGAGGACGGAACGGTCATTGTGAGCCGTAAGATTCAAAAGAATCGGAGCCTCTCCCGTATCAACGGAGAGGCGGCAACGGCGCGGCAGTTAAAGGAACTCGCGGCCCTGCTGATCGATATTCACGGGCAGCATGAGGTGCAGACCCTGTTTTCGGCCGAGATGCACGGAGAGATCCTCGACGAGAGCCTGACACCCGAGGGACAGGCGGCAAAGAGAGCCCATGCGGCGGCCTACCGAAATTACCGCGCATTGAAGAAGCGGGAGCGCGAGAGCGCCGACCGCGCGGCCCTGCTCCGCGAGGCGGATTTACTCTCCTTTGAGCTGAAAGAGCTCTCGGAGAGCGGCATACGCCCCGGAGAAGAGGCGGAACTTGCCGCAGCCTATATCCGCGCCAAGAATGCGGCGCGGCTCAAAGAGGCCCTCGGCATTGCGGAAGAAGCGCTCCGCACCGATGCGGTCAGTGAGGCGCTTCGCGCCGTTCGCTCCGTGGTGCGCTATTCGGACGCGCTGGGCGCCCTGGAGGGACAGCTGACGGAGTTGGATGCCCTCCTACAGGATGCCGAGGAAGCCGTGCGCACGGAGCGCGGTGAAATCGAGAGCGACGAGGAGGGCTTAAACCGACTCGGGGAGCGTCTCGATTTGATTCGACATCTGGAGGCAAAGTACGACTGCGACGAGGCGGGACTCTTAGACTTATGTAAGGAAAAAGAAACGCGAGCGGCGGAAATCGAAGAATTAATTCAAAGCGCGGCCCGACTGAAGCAGCAGAGCGAAGCCGCGGAAGCGAATCTCAAGGCGGCGGCGGAAACGCTGCGCGTGTTTCGACACACCGCTGCCGCCGCGCTCTCGGAGCGTGTCGAGCGGGAGTTGGCCGCCCTTAACTTTAAGGATGCGCGCTTTGAAATTCGCTTCGAAGAGCAGTCCGAATACACGGAACAAGGCGGCGAGAGTGCGGAATTTTATATTCGCACCAATCCCGGCGAAGCGGTCAAGCCGCTGCGCCAGATTGCGAGCGGCGGCGAGTTGTCTCGCGTCATGCTCAGCGCTCCGCGCGGTGCTCGCGGCAAACGACAGGGTCGAAACCCTGATTTTTGACGAGATCGATGCCGGTATCAGCGGCCGTACGGCCCAGTTGGTCTCGGAAAAGCTGATGGAGATCAGCCGCTCCCGCCAAGTACTCTGCATTACCCATCTCCCGCAACTCGCTGCCATGGCAGACCACCATTATCTGATCGAGAAGGCGTCGGACGGCAGCCGGACCGAGACGGAAATACGCGAAATTACGGGAGAGGCGCTCTACCTGGAACTCGGACGGCTGATCGGCGGCGCCGAGATTACGGACGGTGTTTTAAAGACAGCCGAGGAAATGAAACAACTTGCAGAGAAGAGAAAGGAAGGAATGAGATGAAGAACATCTTATTTGCTGCTTCTGAGGCGGTCCCCTTCATAAAGACCGGAGGGCTCGCAGATGTCGCCGGATCCCTGCCGGCCTGTTTCGACCGGAGATACTTTGATGTGCGCGTTGTGCTCCCGAAGTATCTTGCGATTCCTGAGAGATACCGGAACGAGATGGAATATGTGACCCATTTTTACATGGACTTTAACGGTGCGGACCGCTACGTCGGTGTGTTAAAGTATGTGGAGAACGGCGTCACCTTTTATTTCATTGACAACGAAGGCTATTTCGGCGGGGCGCGCCCCTACGGCGACTGGCTCTACGACCTCGAGAAATTTGCCTTCTTTTCCCGCGCGCTGCTCTCGGCGCTTCCGCTGATCGGCTTTCGTCCGGACGTGATTCACTGCCATGACTGGCAGACCGGTCTTGTTCCGGTCTATCTGAAAGAGCGCTTCGCGGGCGGTGAGTTTTTCCGGGGCATCAAGTCTGTGATGACCATACATAACCTGAAGTTCCAAGGCGTATGGGATGTCGAGACCATTCAGCGAATTACGGGACTCTCCGACTATTTCTTCACGCCGGACAAACTTGAGTCCTATAAGAACGGAAATTATTTAAAGGGCGGCATTGTCTATGCGGATGCGGTGACGACCGTGAGCCCCACCTATGCCGAGGAAATTCAGACGCCGTTTTACGGGGAGGGCTTGGACGGACTGATGCGCGCACGGCGCAACTCGCTCCGCGGCATTGTAAACGGCATTGATTACCGCGAGTTCGAGCCGGCAACGGATCCCAAAATTGCGCGGCAGTACGACGGGAAAACTTTCCGCCATGAGAAGAAAAAGAATAAAACCGCATTGCAGGAGCGTCTGGGGCTGCCGGTCGACGAAAAGAAATTTGTCATCGGTATTGTGTCCCGTCTGACCGACCAGAAGGGCTTTGACCTCATTCAAGGGGTCATCGAGGAACTTTGTCAGGAAGACCTACAGTTCGTGGTGCTCGGCACCGGCGAGGAGCGTTACGAGAATCTGTTCCGCCACTACGACTGGAAATATCACGACAAGCTCTCGGCGCAGATTTACTATTCGGACGATGTGGCTCACGCGATTTATGCCGGCGCGGATGCCTATCTGATGCCTTCGCTTTTTGAGCCCTGCGGCCTCTCGCAGATGGTTGCGCTTCACTACGGAACTCTGCCCATAGTCCGGGAAACCGGCGGTTTAAAAGACACCGTAGAGCCATACAATCAATATGAAAACACGGGAACCGGTTTCTGCTTCACGAACTATAACGCCCACGAAATGCTGGATTGCATACGCTATGCGAAGTGGGTGTACAGCGAACGGCGCCGGGACTGGAATCACATTGTGGATCGCGCGATGCAGGCGGACTACTCTTGGCAGCAGTCGGCGCTCAAGTACCAGGAGCTCTATGACTGGCTGATCGGATATTGAGCCCGCAATGTGAGGTAAATAAGGGAAGGGTTGCATGAGTATATTTCATCAATTGCAAGCGAACCAGGTGCTAATCAGCGCGGTGCTCGGCTTTTTCGTGGCACAGCTGGTCAAATTCCTGATTGAATTTCGGGCAACGGGAAAAACAGACTTCGGGCGCTTGCTCGGAAACGGCGGTATGCCGAGTTCGCACAGCGCGACGGTCACGGCACTTTCCGTGAGTGCGGCCTATTGTCACGGTGTAAGCTCCTTTGAGTTTGCAATCAGCTTTATCCTTGCGATGATCGTGATGACAGACGCAATCGGTGTGCGGCAGGAGACCGGAAAACAGTCAAAAGCTTCTGAATAAGATGATGGAGACGGATTTCTGGAAGACGGAAGACCCAGATTTACTCCCCGTGAAGCTGAAGGAATTGGTGGGACACACGCCGCTGCAGGTGATGGCCGGCGTTGTGGTCGGCATCCTGGTTGCGCTCGTCGCGGAGTATGGGTTTTACCGCTGAGGAGGATGGATACGAGATTGATGAGAGAGAGAACAAGTCGTTTGCGGAAGCGGGGTGAGAAATTTGTCACCCTGCTTCTTGTCATATTTTTGTTGCCTGCTTCTCTCGGCCTGCGGCCGGGAGAAAAAAGGAGGAAACGGTAGCCGGAACGGCGCTTCCCTACAGCGAGAATCAGCTCCTCATGATTATCGCCTCGGCGCGCCGGGAGACCGAAGCGGTCTACGGGAGCGAAATCTGGGAGAAACGCGTGAGCGGGGGAACCAAGACCTTTTCGGAAGCCTATTTCGATGAACTCAGACAATTTTTCTATGAGTTGAGCGCGCTGAACGGCATGGCGGAAGAACGGAACGTAAAACTGGACACCGAGGAGACAAGGCGGCTGCACGAGGCAGCGCAGCGGTTTTACACGGAATCCGTGCAGGGGCAGAGCGCTTTCGGCTCGCTCGGCGAGGAGGAAGTCGAGTTCATGTTCCAGCAGTACGCGCGCGCGCTGAAACTGCGGAAAGTAATGCGCGAAGACAGAAAGGCGGAGGTCAGCGAGAGCGAGGCAAAGGTCATTCATTTGCAGAATGCTGTCTTGGAGAGCCGCGAAACTGCGGACAAGCTGCGCGAAGAAGCCTTGGCGGGCAACGACTTCCGCACGCTTACGCGGAAGTACTGCGGGGCGGATGCGCCGGCCAAAAAAGTTGCGCGCGGCGAACTCGCACCGGAACTTGAGCGGGTCGCTTTTTGCAATGGAAGACAATACCGTGAGCGCAGTTACCGAACTGGACGGAAAGTATTATGTATTCAAGTGCACCGAAAGCTATGACAAGGAGGAGACGGCAAAGCGCAGAAAAAAGCTGCAGGACGAGAGACTGCAGAATCTGGTGCGCGAAGCCTATGAGCGCTATCTTGCCGCACACCCCTTTGCCGAAAACGAGGGACTTTGGGATAGTGTAGAGGCAGCGGTCGGCAAGAGTTACAGCGGCGCGAACTTTTTTACGGCGGTCCGGGAGGCGCTGCGCTATGAAGGCGTATAAGGCAGAGGAACTCAGGGCTTTTACCGAGGCCCTGTTTCGAGGAGACAGCTTTGACCGCTTCCTGCTCTTAGAGGCGAGCTTTCAGACCGCTTTTTCGCTGGAACTGGACGGCAGGGTGGCCAAGGACTGGTACAGCGAAGAGGAAAGACAGAGCAGAGGCGTCGAAGACTTTGTCCGCTGGGGCGAGGTGAAAGCTTTGGCCTTTCAGGCAATCCGCGGCAAGCGCGCGCCGAGCGCGTTTCGCGTAGTGCTGCGCCTTGACCTTGCGGAGAGCACGGCCTTTCTCGCGGAGAGCGGCAGTAAGCTGCGTCCGGAGGAAGTGAGCGGATTCTATTTGAATTTGAATTACGAGGAGAAAACGCTCCGCATTGTGAGCGGTGTGAGTGTCAAAGTGTTCCCCGGAGACAAGGCGCTCGAGCAACTCTGGGACCGGAGCGCTGCGGAGCGGCTACGGGCAATGGGACTGGTAATCGCCGAACTGTAAGGAGGCAGGCATGAGAAGAGCGGGTCAGCTCTCGGACGGGAGAGAAGACGAGACGCTTCGTGACGAAGCGGCGCGCGAGGAGGCTTCGCGCGATGAAGGGCAGGGGGAAGATGTGCTGGCCCTCTACTTAGAAGATTTAAAGCAGATTCCCGCACTCGAGGCGGAGGAGGAGGAAAGGCTGGTCGCTCAACTGCGGGCAAAGCCGGAGGACAGCCTGGCCAGAAAACGTCTCACCGAAGCGTATCTCGAGACAGCGCTCGCGGAAATTCGCCCCTATCTCGGCAGAATGGATGTCGGAGAGCTGATCGGTGTCGCGAATCTCGCGCTGACCGCAGCCCTCTGCGATGAAAAAACGTTGGAAAGCGCTGTACTTCGTGATACCATAAAGCGGAACGTGCATACCGCGTTGGAGGAAGCCGTACAGGAGGAAAGTCAGAGCGATGCGGAAGAGCATACGCTCGCGGAGCGTCTGAATGCGATGAGCGACATTGCGAGCGAACTCGCAGCGGAGCTCGGCAGGGAGGCGAGTCCGGAGGATCTTGCCGTTCGTCTCGGCATCCCGCTCGATGAGGTACAGCGTCTTCTTGCGATGAGTATGCAGGCACTCGAGTGAGTCAGGTGAAAGCCGGAAGGAGAGACTATGAGCGTTAGAAGGATCTATGTAGAGAAGAAACCGGAATATGCCGTGCGCGCCGGAGAGCTTTTTGAGGACATTAAGACCTATCTCGGTATTTCCGGCATTGAGCGCGTGCGCGTTCTGGTGCGCTACGATATCGAGAATATCGAGGACGGCACCTACGAAAAGGCGCGCGGCACCATTTTTTCCGAGCCGCCGCTCGATCTGCTGTATGAGGAGACATTTCCCCGCGAGGACGGCGACTCGGTATTTTCTTCCGAGTTTCTGCCGGGACAGTTCGACCAGCGCGCGGACTCCGCAGAGCAGTGCGTCCGTCTGATTGACAAGGACGCGGAGGTGCTCATTCGCACCGCGACGACCTATGTGCTCTCGGGCAAGCTCGGCGAGCGGGAACTCGCGGCCATCAAGAATTTCTGCATTAATCCCGTGGACTCCAGAGAGTGCGCGGAAGAGAAGCCCGCAACCCTGAGCCAGAACTTCCCCGCGCCGGAAGATGTGAAGACCGTTGAGGGCTTCATTGACATGCCGGAAATGAGTTCCGCGAACTTTATGCCTCCTTCGGTCTCGCGATGACCTATGAGGACTTCCTGGAGATTCGCCGCTACTTTGCGGGCGAGAAGAGAAATCCGACCGTGACCGAAATCCGGGTGCTGGACACCTACTGGTCCGACCACTGCCGTCACACGACTTTCCAGACCGAACTCACAAAGATTGCTTTCCTCGACGGAGACTTCCGCGAGCGCCTCACGAAGACCTATGAGCGCTACCTTCGCGATCACGAGGATTTGCTCGGCGGCAGAAGCGATAAGTTCATCTGTCTCATGGACCTCGCACTGATGGGCATGCGCCGCTTAAAGCGGGACGGCAAGCTCACGGACCAGGAAGAGACGGATGAGATCAATGCCTGCTCCGTTGTCGTGCCGATTACGGTCGACGGCAAGGAGGAGGAGTGGCTCGTCAACTTTAAGAACGAGACCCACAACCACCCGACGGAAATTGAACCCTTCGGCGGCGCGGCGACCTGCCTCGGCGGTGCCATCCGCGACCCGCTCTCCGGCAGAACCTATGTCTATCAGGCAATGCGCATCACCGGCGCGGCGGATCCGACCCGTCCGCTTGCAGAGACGCTGCCGGGCAAACTCCCGCAGCGAAAGCTCGTCACGGAGGCTGCGCACGGCTATTCTTCTTACGGAAACCAGATCGGTCTTGCGACCGGCTACGTGAAAGAGATATATCACCCGGACTATGTCGCAAAGCGCATGGAGCTCGGCGCGGTCATCGCGGCAGCACCGAGAAAGAACGTGGTGCGCATGAGTTCCGACCCGGGCGATGTGATTGTATTGCTCGGCGGCAGAACCGGACGCGACGGCATCGGCGGTGCGACGGGCTCCTCGAAGATTCATACGACTTCTTCGATCGAGAGCTGCGGCGCCGAGGTGCAGAAGGGCAACGCGCCGACCGAACGGAAGATTCAGCACATGTTCCGCCGTCCGGAGGTGAGCCTCTTAATCAAGAAGTGCAACGACTTCGGCGCAGGCGGCGTCGCGGTCGCAATCGGCGAGCTCGCGCCCGGCCTGAAGGTCGAGCTCGACAAGGTGCCTCTCAAGTATGCGGGTCTCGACGGCACGGAAATTGCCATTTCCGAGTCGCAGGAGCGCATGGCCTGCGTAATCGATCCGAAAGATGTGGATACTTTCTTGCAGTATGCGAAGGAAGAGAACTTGGAAGCGACGCCGGTTGCCGTGGTCACGGCAGAGCCGCGCCTCGTGCTGAACTGGAGAGGCAAGGACATTGTGAACCTGTCCCGCGCCTTTCTCGACACGAACGGCGCGCACTTGACGGCGGAAGTCGAAGTGGAACTGCCGAAGCGGAGCGAGAACCCCTTCGACTATGCAGGCGGCAGCGATGTCAAGGCGCAGTGGCTCAAGGTCCTCGGCGATTTGAATGTCTGCTCGCAGAAGGGGCTGGTCGAGATGTTCGATGCCTCGATCGGCGCGGGCACGGTCACCATGCCCTACGGCGGTAAGCACCAGCTGACCGAGACCCAGAGCATGATCGCAAAGATTCCGCTGCTTCGCGGCAAAACCGATGCGGCAACCGTTATGAGCTACGGCTTCGATCCCTATCTCTCGAGCTGGAGTCCCTATCACGGCGCTGTCTACGCGGTCTGCGATTCGGTCGCGAAGGTCGCGGCGGTGGGCGGCGATATCGACAAGATTCACCTGACCTTCCAGGAGTTCTTCCGCCGCATGGACGACAACAAGCCGGAGAGATGGTCTCAGCCCTTTGCTGCCCTGCTCGGTGCCTATGAGGCGCAGCTCGAGCTCGGCCTCGCTTCGATCGGCGGCAAGGACTCCATGTCCGGTACCTTTAACGAGATTGATGTGCCGCCGACTCTGGTGAGTTTTGCGGTCGATGTGGCCTCGGTGCAGGATATCATCACACCGGAGCTGAAAGCGGCGGGCAATCGCCTTGTGCTGCTCACGGTGAAGCGCGACGGCGATCTTTTGCCGGACTATGCGGATCTGAAGGCGCAGTACCGCGCCCTCACGGAAGACATCAAGGCAAAGCGTGTGCTGAGCGCCTATGTTTTGGAGCGCCACGGCGCAGCAGAGGCTGTCGCAAAGATGGCCTTCGGAAACGGCCTCGGCGTAAAGCTGGATGATAGCGTCACGGAAGAGACCCTCTTTGCGCCGGGCTGGTGCAACCTCCTGCTCGAAGTGAAGGCGGATGCGGTCGAGGCTCTGTCCTGCCGCACGGAGCGCTTCGGCGAGGTGACGGCGGAGCCCGTGCTTTCCTACCGCGGCAGCGTTCTTTTCGCTTGCGGAAGCGGAAGCCGCTTGGAGTAAGACCCTCGAAGAAGTCTTCCCGACCCGCGTCACCGAGGGCGGCGAAGTTCAGGATCGCCCGCTCTTCCGTGCGGAGAGCATAGCGGTCTGCAGCCACAAGATTGCTACGCCGCGCGTCTTTATCCCGGTCTTCCCGGGCACGAACTGCGATTACGACTCGGTGCGTGTCTTTGAGGCGGCGGGCGCCATTGTAAACGCCCCCATCTTCCGCAATCTGACGGCGGAGGACATTGCCTCCTCGGTTGAGGCTTACCGGAACGAAATTCAAAACGCGCAGATTGTGATGTTCCCGGGCGGATTCTCGGCGGGCGATGAGCCGGACGGCTCCGCAAAGTTCTTTGCGCAGGTCTTCCGGAACGAGGTGGTGAAGGAGGAGCTCTTAAAGCTCTTAAACGAGCGCGACGGTCTGGTGCTCGGCATTTGCAACGGCTTCCAGGCTTTTGATCAGCTGGGCCTCCTGCCGGATGCGGACATCAAGGAGCAGGCGCCGGATGCACCGACCCTTGCGATGAACCGCATCGGCAGACATTTGAGCCGCATGGTAAACCTGAAGGTTGTCTCGGACAAGTCCCCGTGGCTTAAGAATGCGGAGCTCGGCGGCGTGTACGCGAACCCGATTTCGCACGGTGAGGGACGCTTTGTCGCACCGGCGGAGACCATCGAGGCCCTGTTCCGGGCAGGTCAGGTCGCGACGCAGTACTGCGACTTCGAGGGCAGAGTTTCGACCGACGAGCTCTGGACGCCGAACGGCTCGTATGCGGCGATTGAAGGCATTACCAGTCGGGACGGACGCGTCTTCGGTAAGATGGCGCATCCGGAGAGAATCGGAGAACACATTAACAAGAATATTCCGCTCCGCCAGGATCTCGGCATCTTTGCCGCAGGCGTAGCGTATTTTCGCGGGTGAGCTCTCCATCCCAAAAGAAACAAATCAATAAGGAGAGTAGGAGTGCATGAAGAAGGTAGTAAAATTTGGCGGTAGTTCCCTCGCCAGTGCGGAGCAGTTTAAGAAGGTCGGTGAGATTATCCGGAGCGATGCGACGCGGCGTTATGTCGTGCCGAGCGCGCCCGGCAAGCGCCACAGCGGCGACACAAAGGTCACCGATCTCCTCTATCAGCTCTATGACAGCACGGAAGATGAGGCGCTCTTTCAGGAGACGCTGAAGGAAATCAAAGGGCGCTATCAGGAGATTATCGACGGACTCTCGCTGGATCTGGATCTCGGCGCGGAATTTGCCGAACTGGAAAAGAATTTCCGCGCACATTGCGGCAGAGAATATGCGGCGAGTCGCGGCGAATATCTGAACGGTCATGTGATGGCGGCTTACCTCGGCTTCCCCCTTTGTGGATCCGGCGGATATGATACTCTTCCACAACGACGGCAGCTTTAATGCGGAGGAAACGGAGCATGAGGTCGCGGCAAAGCTTGCCGGCTATGACTGCGCGGTGGTTCCGGGCTTCTACGGCAGAAAGCAGGACGGCAGCATTGCGACCTTTAGCCGCGGCGGCTCGGATGTCACGGGCTCCGTGATTGCGGGTGCCATCCACGCAGATCTCTACGAGAACTGGACGGATGTCTCGGGCTTCCTCTGCGCGGATCCGCACATTGTCGAAAACCCGGCCGTCATTGAGACCATCACCTACCAGGAACTCCGCGAGCTCTCCTATATGGGTGCGGGTGTCATGCATGAGGATGCGATTTTCCCGGTGCGGAAGGAGGGCATTCCGATCAACATCCGGAACACCAACCGTCCCGAGGACAGCGGCACCATGATTGTGAGTTCCACCTGCAGAAAGCCGCGCTACACGATTACCGGCATTGCGGGCAAGAAGGGCTTCTGCTCGATTACGGTCGACAAGGACATGATGAACTCGGAGATCGGTTTTTGCCGCAAGGTGCTGCAGGTCTTTGAGGACAACGATATCAGTCTTGAGCACATGCCCTCCGGCATCGACTCGATGACCATCGTTGTGCACCAGTCGGAGTTCTTGGACCACGAGCAGAGAATCATGACCGGCATTCACCGCGCGGTGCATCCGGACCAGATTATCTTGGAGGACGACCTCGCGCTGATTGCGGTGGTCGGCAGAGGCATGAAGGACCAGCGCGGTACGGCGGCACGCGTCTTTGCGGCACTCACACACGAGCACATCAATGTGAAGATGATCGACCAGGGCTCCTCGGAGTTCAACATCATCATCGGTGTCAAGAGCCGCGACTTTGAAAATGCGATTCGAGCGATCTACACGATTTTCGTGTTGACGCAGATTTGAGTCAAAACATGAGACAAATCATTGTGGTGGGCGGCGGCGCTGCGGGCATGATGGCGGCGGTGGCCGCTGCCGAAGCGGGCGCGGCGGTCACGCTGCTCGAAAAAGAACGAGAAGTTGGGAAAAAAAGATTTATATCACCGGCAAGGGGCGCTGCAATCTGACGAATGCGGCGCCCATGCGGGAAGTGCAAGCGCAGGTTGTGAGCAACCCGCGCTTTCTACAGTGCCTTCCGTGCCTTGACGAACGAGGATGTGATGCGCTTCTTTGAGCGCGCCGGCTGCCCGTTAAAGACCGAGAGAGGCGAGCGCGTATTTCCGGTCAGCGACCATGCGTCGGACGTGATACGCGCACTGGAGCGGGAGATGCAGGCGAAGGGCGTTCGCGTGCGCCTCAACACGGAAGTCCGTGACTTGCTGTTTTCGGGCGAGGCAGAAGCGCGCAGCGTGACGGGCGTCCTGCTGGCAAACGGAGATAAGCTTTCTGCGGACGCCGTGATACTTGCGACCGGCGGACTCTCTTACCCGGCGACCGGATCGACCGGCGACGGCTATCGTTTTGCGGAGTCCGCGGGTATGACGCTCACGGAGCGCTATCCCTCTCTGGTGCCCTTGATTCTGAAAGAGCAGGAGAGCTGTGCCGCGATGCAGGGGCTTTCGTTAAAGAATGTCACGATTACGCTGAGGGACGGTAAGAAAAAGGTCTACGAGGGTTTCGGCGAGGCCCTCTTTACCCACTTCGGCATGAGCGGCCCCCTGTTGCTCTCGGCGAGCGCCCTCATCGGTCCTCTCCTCCGAAGCAAAAAGGAATTGGAGCTTCGTATCGATTTAAAGCCGGCGCTCACGGAAGAACAGCTCGAGCAGAGACTGCTGCGCGAGTTCGACGAAAACAAGAATAAGAACCTCAAGAATATACTGCCTTCGCTCTTTCCGCAGAGTCTCATTTCGGAAGTGCTGCGGCAGAGCGGCATCTCCGGCGAAAAAAAGGTGAGAGATATCACGAAGGCGGAGCGCGCCGCGCTTCGGCAGGCGACCAAGGGGCTTTGCTTCACGGCGACCGGACTTCGAGGCTTTAACGAGGCGGTGGTAACCAAGGGCGGTGTCTCGGTTCGCGCGGTTTTTCCGAATACCATGGAGAGTAAGACGGCAAAGGGGCTCTACCTTGCGGGCGAACTCCTGGACTTAGACGCGATGACCGGCGGCTTTAACCTGCAGATTGCCTGGTCGACCGGCATGCTCGCGGGACGAAGCGCCGCGGAAGCGGAATGAGCGGGAGGAAGAGATGGAGAAAATAAAGGCACTCGCAATCGACGGACCGGCAGGTGCCGGAAAATCCACGATTGCGCGGGCGGTAAGTCATAAACTCGGCTGGATTTACGTGGACACCGGGGCGCTGTTCCGGGCTGCGGCACTTTCGCTGCTCGAACAGGGGATTTCCCCGGAGGACAGCGCGGCGGTGCGTAAGGCTGCGCCGAATCTGCGGCTTGACCTCTGCATTGCGGACGGTGTGCAGCACGTCTTTGTCGACGGGCGGGATGTGAGCGCTGAGATACGGCGCGAGGAAATCGGCAAGGCGGCGAGCGCGTTTGCGCGTGAAGATGCCGTTCGACAGCGGGTTCTCGTGATCGAGCGGGAAATAGCCGCGCGGGAGCCGGTCGTCATGGACGGAAGGGACATAGGCACGGTGGTGCTGCCGAATGCGCTCGCCAAGGTCTTCCTAACCGCGAGTGTCGAAGTGCGCGCAAAGCGCCGCACGGCGGAACTCCGGGAGAAGGGCATAGAGGCAAATTTCGAGGAAGTGAAGCGGGACATTGCGGCCCGCGATGAGCAGGATAAGAACCGCGCGGTCGCGCCGCTTCGGCAGGCGGAGGATGCGCTCCTCCTAGACAGCTCGGAGCTTGGCATTGCGGAAGTACAGCAGCGCATACTCGCGCTGGTCAGAGAGAAGGAAGCAGAGTGACGGAGCGGCGAAAGAGAGAAGTGATACTCGCCTCGAGCGCGGGCTTTTGTTTCGGCGTCAAGAAGGCGGTCGAGACCGTGTACCGCGAGGCCGAGGAGAGCAAGGATACGGTTTACAGCTACGGCGCCATCATCCACAACGAGGAGGTGGTGCGGGATCTCACCGAAAAGGGCGTGGTCGTCTTTGAGGATGCCGATGCTGCGGCGAAGGTGAGCGCCCTCCCCGAGCATGCGGGCACAATCATACTCCGCTCGCACGGCGTGGGACCTGAGGTATACCGCCTCTGCGAGGAGAAGAAACTGCGCATTGTGGATACGGCCTGTCCTTTTGTCAATAAAATACACAAGATAGTCGAGGCGGAAAACCGAAAGGGACGCCGGGTGCTGATTGTCGGCGATCCGAAGCACCCCGAAGTGCAGGGAATTCGCGCCTGGGGCAGGGGAGATACCGAGGTAATTCAGAGCGAAGAAGAGCTGCTCGCGCTCGATATCCCGAAGGACACTGCGCTGTCCGTGGTGTCCCAGACAACGTTTCAACTTGCAAAGTTTAAAATGCTGGTTGATAAAATCAGAGAGTTAGGTTATGATATAGCTTGTTTTAATACGATTTGCAACGCGACGCAGGAAAGACAGGCGGAGGCTAAAAAAATTGCTTCCGAAGTCGATGCTATGATCGTGATCGGAGGGGAAAACAGTTCTAATACGAGAAAACTTGTGGAAATCTGTTCCGCAGTTTGTCCGAATACGTTTTACGTCCGGACCGCGAGAGAACTAGATCCTGAGCTTTTGGCGCCCTTTCAGCGAATTGGTATTACAGCGGGGGCATCCACCCCCAAACATATCATTGAGGAGGTTCAAGCCATTGTCAGAGCAGAGTTTTGAACAGATGTTGAATGAGTCTTTTAAGACGATTCACACGGGAGAAGTTGTATCGGGAACAGTACTGGATGTGAAGGAGGATCAGATCATCCTGAACATCGGCTATAAGTCGGACGGCGTCATCACCAGAAACGAGTACACGAACAATAACAGCCTCGACCTCCGGACTGTCGTGCAGATTGGTGACGAACTGGAAGCCAAGGTCATGAAGGTAAATGACGGCGACGGCCAGGTTTCCCTCTCGTATCGCAGACTCGCGGCGGACAGAGGCAACAAGCGCCTGGAAGAGGCGTTTAACAACCACGAGGTCTTGAAGGCGAAGGTTGTCCAGGTCCTGAACGGCGGACTGAGCGTGCTGGTTGACGAGGCACGCGTTTTCATTCCGGCAAGCCTGGTTTCGGATTCTTATGAGAGAGATTTGAATAAGTATGCGGATCAGGAGATTGAGTTCGTTATCACCGAGTTCAATCCGCGCAGAAGAAGAATCATCGGCGATCGCAAGCAGCTCATGCAGGCTGCAAAGGCAGAGATGCAGAAGGAACTTTTTTCTCGCATCAAGGTCGGCGATGTGGTTGAGGGTACGGTCAAGAACGTGACCAACTTCGGTGCGTTCGTGGACCTCGGCGGCGCTGACGGTCTCCCTGCACATCTCCGAGATGAGCTGGGGCAGAATCGAGAACCCGAAGAAGGTTCTGAAGTCCGGCGACCGCGTCAGAGTCTTCATCAAGGAGATTTCCGGCACGAAGATTGCGCTGAGCTTAAAGTTCCCGGACCAGAATCCGTGGATCGATGCGGCTGAGAAGTACGCACAGGGCAACATTGTCAGAGGCCGTGTTGCACGCATGACCGATTTCGGCGCGTTTATCGAGCTGGAGCCGGGCGTGGATGCACTGCTTCACGTCTCCCAGATCGCAAGAAAGCACATCGACAAGCCGTCGGATGTTCTTGAGATCGGCGATGAGATCGAGGCAGAGATTGTCGAGTTCAACGCAGACGACAGAAAGATCTCCCTCAGCATGAAGGCACTTGAGAACATGCAGGGCGATGAGATTGTCTACGAGGACGCTGCACCGCAGGACGAGCAGTAAAAAGCGAATTGAGAGGCAGGGGGGAAGTTCTCCCCTGCCTTTTTCTGTTTGTAATAAAAAAATACAGTCTCAAAAGGAACACAATGACAGAATCGGCACAGAAAAAAGAGCGAGAATTTGCGATTTATTCCTATACGGCAAGGGGCAGGGAGCTGGCGGCTCAAATCGAGGCCTTGCTTCGAGCGGAAGGCTATCTTTGTATTCAAGCGGAGGTGAAGGAAGCCTTTGCCCGCTGTGAAGCGCTGGTGTTTGTCGGCGCGAGCGGCATTGCGGTGCGGAAAAATAGCTCCCTTTGTGAAGGATAAGTTTCAAGACCCGGCAGTGCTCTGTCTCGATGAGTACGGGCGCTTTGTGATACCCCTGCTCTCGGGACACGTGGGCGGTGCCAACGAGCTCGCGCGCCTCATCGGACGGCAGCTCGGCGCCGCTGTCGCAATCAGCACGGCGACCGACTTAAACGGCCGCTTTGCCGTGGATGTCTTCGCAAAGAAAAACGGGCTTGTAATCAAGAGCCGGGAGAATGCAAAGCGCATCAGCGCGGCGCTGCTACGATACGAGACCGTGGCCTTTGAGAGCAACTACCCGCTTCGGGAGGAAGAAACATTGCCGTCGGGTCTCTATGCCGGAAAGGCGGAGGCCGGAAAACTCGGCATATGCGTGAGTGCCGCGGGGGAGCTGCCGCCGAACGCTTGTCTTCAGCTGATCCCGAAAATTTACGCGCTCGGTGTGGGCTGCCGGAGAAATACGCCGGTTGAAGTACTGCGGGAGGCGGCACTCCGCTTTCTGAAAGAACAAAATGTTTCAAAAGATGCCCTGTTCGCACTTGCGAGCATAGACTTAAAGCGCGACGAACTCGCCGTATCGGCGCTCGCAAGCTATCTCGAACTCCCGACGCGCTTCTTTACGGCGGAAGAACTCGCGGCCGTACCGGGGGAGTTCGAGACCTCGGAGTTTGTGCGGAAGACCACCGGAGTCGGGGCGGTCGCCGCGCGCGCGGCCGCGCGTTGTGCGCCGATTCAGATTACGGGGAAGACGGTGGTGGACGGGGCGACCTTTGCGCTCTACCGGAAGGAATTTACGCCCACCTTTCGCACGGAGCGTCCCTTTGTATTGATTGCGGGGGCGCGCTATCAAGGCAAGCTGCGATTTGCGGAGCGGCTGTGCAGCGAGGGACATATCGCGGGATTTCGGGCAGTGCCGGAAACTGTGCTTAAGACGCTCACGGAGATTTTAGCTGCGAGAGGATAGGACAGCTTTCGAAGCGGAACTTTCAAGCAGCGTGCATTTGCTTGCGGAAGAGGCACGGAATCGCGGAGAGGCACTGCTTCTATCGAGCGTAGGCGGCGGCCTTGTTCCGATCGAGCGGCGGGACAGAGCCCTGCGCGACGCGGTGGGGCGCCTCCAGTGTGCACTCGCGGCCGAGGCGGATGAAGTGTATCTCCTCGAGCTCGGTTTGGCGAGAGCGCTTAAGAAGTTCGGGGAAAGCGTATAGAAATTGTAAGAAGTTTGCAAATCATTTACGAGCGGCCTCGGCTATAATGGCTTGAGGCAAAGGAGGTAAGAAAGCAAGATGAGAGTACAGAATAAATGGACGCAGCGCTTCCGCGCGCTCGCGTTGACACTGGGCTTAAGCGCGCTCTTTGCGCTGCCGGCTTACGCAGAGAGCGCGGAAATTCGCGCGACCGCAACCAAGGATCAGGTGACCGTGAGCGGAACAGTCAGCGGAGACAGTACTTCCGAGGACGGTAAGCTCTACTTTTTTTGCACTGGATCCCTATAACGACAGCATCAAGGACGCACAGCCCATTCAGAGTGCGGCGTACGGCGCGAATTTCTCCTTCACCGCACCGCTCCTTGACGGCACGCCGGAGACCAGACTCTACGACCAGTTCGCAATTGCGGTCTGGAAGAACGGCCGTTATTACGACATCGGCCGCCGCGCCTACATCACCAACCCGGAGGTGGTCGCAAAGAGCGATAAGCCTACGAACAGCCGCTCACGAAGAAGGGTCTTTTGGTGGAGCTCAACATGCTGAGCGATGCGTTCGATCTCGGCGTGAAGCATGTGAACGTAAACTTTAACTTTGCGCACATCACCTCGGGAACCGGCATCGACTACACCTACGAGGGAAAGACCTACCACTTCGACAAGAATCAGATTGCGGAGTACGATAAAACCATCAGCGCCTTCTCCGGTAAGAGCATGATGGTCACGGCCATAGTCTTAAACGGCTGGAACGATAAGATGCCCGAGCTCATCTATCCGGGTGTCAAGAAGACGGACGGCGTCTTCTACTACGGCTTTAACACGGCGACCAAGGAGGGCTATGAGACCACGCGCGCGCTGATGAGCTTCCTTGCACAGCGCTATAACGGCGAGAACCCGAGCTACGGCCGCGTCTCGAACTGGATCATCGGCAACGAGATCAACAACGGCAGAAACTGGAACTACATGGGCAAGATGGACATCGACAAGTACGTGACCGAGTATGTCCGCGCCTTCCGCGTCGCCTACACGGCCATCAAGGCGCAGCAGGCAAACGCGCGTGTCTTCTTCTCGATCGACATGAACTGGAACGATCCGAACGCGGATCAGAAGACCATGTACTCCGCGAAGCACATCCTCGACAAGGTAAACGCAGAGATTAACCGGAACGGCAACATCGACTGGCAGCTTGCTTACCACCCGTATCCGTATCCCATGACGGAGCCGGAGTTCTGGGACGATCACAACACCGGTGCCATTGTGCAGAACGAGAGCACCAAGATCATCGACTTTGAGAACCTGAATGTCCTCACGGATTACCTGAAGGCTTCGAACTTCAGAAACCGCGCGGGAGAGGTGCGCCACATCATCCTCTCGGAGCAGGGATTCACGGCCATCAGCCCCTCGCGCGGCAATGTGGAAGAGCAGCAGGCGGCGGCCTTTGCCTATGCCTACTACATTGCGGACTCCAACCCCTATGTGGATGCGCTCATTCTGAGCCGTCAGGTGGATGCGCCGCTTGAAGTGAGAAGTAGCTGCGCCTTCGGTCTCTGGGCTTGCCGCATGGATGTCGGCGATGCGATTGTCGCGACCAGAAGAAGAAAAATCTGGGCGGTATTCAGGGACATCGACAAGAAGGCAAAGACCCTGGAGGCGACCGAGTTTGCAAAGCCGATTGTCGGCATTCAGAAGTGGTCGGATGTGGTTCCGGACTTCCGCTGGAGAAGCCTCGAGAAGTAAAGAAGCCTTGACTTTTTGCGGCCCTAAGCTTATGCTGGTTCGGAATTAAATGATCAAATGCAGTGAAGACGCACAGTAGCACCGGCAGAGCGCACAGAGAGCGGGAGAGGGCTGAGATTTCCGCCGCAACACCGGAGGTCGAACCTTCGCGTCGGAGCAGCGGGGCTGAACGGACTTAGTCCAAGTAGGTTTCGACGTCTTTCCGCGTCAAGGATACAAGGAGCGGTCCGCAGCATAAGCGGATAATGCGGGTGGTACCGCGGGTTACATAACTCGTCCCGGATACAGAGAGCTTACTCTCTGTATCCTTTTTATTCCCCGCAAGTCAGAAAAGGAGAGAGGCATGGACAAGAAGCAGTTTGAGGACTTGAAGCAGCGCTTTGCCGAGAGAGCCGCTGCGATGGAGCAGAAGAACTCGGAGACCCTCTACGAGCTCCGGAAGGAGTTCCTGGACCGGAAGGACGGCTTGGTCAGCGGACTCATGAAGCTCATGAAGAGCGTACCGCCGGAAAAAGAAGGCGGACTTCGGAAAGGAAGTCAATGCGCTGAAGGACTGGGTGCTCGAGAACTTGACCGCCCTTGAAAAAGCAGGCGAGAGAGGCAGAGCTGAATCGTCGCTACGAGGCAGAGAAGATTGATGTGACCCTCCCGGGTGTTGCGCTTAGTCGCGGAAATCTTCACCCGGACACCCTGGTTCGGAACCAGATGATCGAGGCCTTTGCGGGCATGGGCTTTGAGATTTACGAGGGTGCCGAGATTGAGACGGATTACTATAACTTCACCGCCCTCAACACGCCGCAGGACCACCCGGCGCGTGATATGCAGGACACGTTTTATCTGAGCGACAAGTTCCTGCTCCGCACCCAGACCTCGGCGGGCCAGATTCACGTGATGGAGAAGCAGAAACCGCCGATTAAGATTCTCTCTCCGGGCAAGGTGTTCCGCTCGGATGACGACGCGACGCACTCCCCGATGTTCATGCAGATGGAGGGGCTCGTGGTGGATAAGGGCATCACGCTCTGCGATCTCCAGGGTATGCTCGACAAGTTTGTCGAGAAGTTCTTCGGCTCGGGCGTCAAGACGCGCCTTCGTCCCTCCTACTTCCCGTTCACGGAGCCCTCGGTCGAGGTCGATGTGAGCTGTTTCTCCTGCGGCGGCAAGGGTTGCCGTCTCTGCAAGGGAACGGGCTGGATCGAGATTCTCGGTGCGGGCATGGTGAACAAGAAAGTGCTCGAGAACTGCGGCATCGACTCGGATGTATACTCCGGTTTCGCCTTCGGAATCGGTATAGAGCGCGTCGCAATGCTGAAGTACGGCATCGGTAACATTAAGTATCTGTTCGAGTCGGATCTCCGTGTGCTCCGGCAGATCAATGAGTAAGGAGGCAGAGAGATGATAGCGCCGCTCAGTTGGCTTAGAGAATATGTAGACATTGATTGCACCCCGCAGGAACTCGAGGAGAAGCTCTTCTCCTGCGGCTTTGAAGTGGAGAGTTTGGAGGAAGTCGGCGCGCGGATTTCCCGCGTGGTCGTGGGCCTCGTGACAAGTTGTGAGCCCATAGAGGGCACGCATTTGCACCTCTGTGAGGTGGACTGCGGCAGTGAGGGCAAGTTCCAAATTTGCTGCGGCGCGGACAATGTGGAGGCGGGTAAGAAGTTCCCGACTGCCCTGGTCGGCGCAACGGTCTGTGAAACCAATAAGGAGAGAACGGAGATTGTCGGCACCGCGACCATTCAGGCGGGCAAGCTTCGCGGTTACGACTCCTTCGGCATGCTCTGCTCCGGCATGGAGCTGGGTCTTAACGAAGACTTGTACCCGGGCGCAGGCTATAACGGCCTCCTTGTGTTGCCGGAGGATGCGGTTCCGGGGACGGATGTGAAGCCCATCGTGGGTCTCGACGACTGGCTCTTTGACATCGCAATCACGGCAAACCGCCCGGATTGTCAGGGCATCTACGGCATTGCGCGGGAAGTGGCGGCTGTTCTCGGCAAAGAGATAAAGCCCCTGCCGCTTAGCTACCGTGAGGAGAAGACCGAGCCGCATACGCTTCAAAGTTGAAGTGGAAGCGCCGCAGTACTGCCCGCGCTATGAGGCGCACGCGGTGAAGGATGTCAAAATTGCGCCCTCGCCCGCGTGGCTCCGCCGTCGCCTGAGCCTGGTCGGCGTGAGCGCAATTTCCAACATGGTGGATATCACGAACTATGTGATGCTGGAGCTCGGACAGCCGATGCACGCCTTTGACCGCCGCGACTTATCGGGCGACCGCATTGTGGTGCGCACAGCGAAGGAAGGCGAAAAGCTTGTGACCCTCGATGAGCAGGAGTTAACGCTCAGCGAGAGCAATCTCTTGATTTGCGATGGCGAAAAGCCGGTCGGCCTTGCGGGCATCATGGGCGGTCTCAATTCGGAGATTAAGGATACGACGACCGCAGTTGTCTTTGAGGCCGCAAAGTTTGCGCGCGACAACATCCGCCGCAGCGCCCGGGCGCTCGGAAAGCGCACCGATGCGAGCGCGCACTTCGAGAAGGGCACGGACGAGTACACGGTGGTGCTCGCAATGCAGCGCGCCCTGCATTTAACCGAAGAACTCGGTGCCGGAACGGTCACGGATGAGTGCGCGGGCAAGAATACGGGCAACAGCATCGAAAAGCGCCCGCTTACGGTGAGCCTGTCCCGCGTGAACGGCGTACTCGGCATCGAAGTGCCGGGGGAGGCGGTGTGCCGCATTCTTGCAAACCTCGAGATGGAGCCGAAGCTTGAGGGCGATGCACTGAGCCTCAAGATTCCCGCCTACCGCGAGGACATGGAGAGCTATCAGGATGTCGCCGAAGAGGTGATACGCTTCTACGGCTATGAGCACATCGTCCCGAGCTTCTTAAAGAGCGCGGAGGTCACGAGCGGCGGTCTTAACGAGAGACAGCGCCGGGAACTCAAGTTAAAGGAGACGCTGACGGGCGGCGGCATGTACGAGGCTGTCCATTACTCCTTCTTCTCCCCGGCGGACTTAAAGCTGTTCCGCTATCCGGAGGGAAGTGAGGCGCTTCGCGCGATTCGCATTCTGAACCCGATCAGCGAAGAACTCTCGCTCATGCGCACGGTGCTCTCGCCCTCCATGGCGAATGCCGTCATGCGGAACCAGAAGGTCGGCAATCTCTCCGGGCGCCTCTTTGAGCTGGCAAAGGTCTTCATTCCGAAGTCCCTGCCGCTCACGGAGTACCCGGAGGAGAGAGCGCACTTAGCATTTGCGTTCTTTGGCAAGGAGGAGAGCTTCTTCACCCTGAAGGGCGCTCTGGATCTCGCGGCCGAGAGCCTGCATGTCAAGTTCCGCTATGAGGCTTCGAGCGAGCCGTTTACGCACCCCTACCAGACCGCGGCGGTCTATGTGGGCGATGTAAAGGTGGGCTATCTCGGCAAGCTGGCTTACGACATTGCCGGGGAACTGAACCTCCGCACAGATGCCTATCTCGCGGAATTGGACCTCGATACCATCGAGAGCCTGCCGCACGAGCCGGTCTGCTTCACGCCGCTCCCGAAGTTCCCGGAGGTACAGCGCGACCTGGCACTTGTCATGGACAAGGCAATCAGCTGTGAGCAGGTGGTAAATCTGATTCAGAGCTGCAGCCCGCTGATTCGCGAGGTGAAGCTCTTTGATGTCTACGAGGGTGCACCGATACCGCCGACCAAGAAGAGTCTTGCGTTCACCCTGACCTTCCGTCCGGAAGAGCAGGCCTTTACACCGGAGGCGCTCGACAAGCTGACGCAGGAGATTCTTGAGAAGTTAAAAACAAGCCGTGATATTGCCCTTCGCGTTTGAGCAAACGGCACTTCAAAAGAGCATTTACCGCCCCGGGCGGAAGACAAGAGCTGTCTTTCCGCGGGCGGTAACAAAAAGCTGCGTGCGAAAGCACGCAGCTTTTTGCAACGGCGCAAAACAGAGTTATAGGGACAAAAAGAGTCGGTAGAAAGCGTTTTAACCCCTTGCGATACAAGGCTTTTGTCTGCGTACATCTTTCTTGAACCGGTTCGTTTGTCCGTTTCGCCGGTTAATATCTTTTCAAGCATCCCAACCCTGTCTTAGAGGTGCACCATCCGGTACGAACCGGGAGACGCTGAGGCTCAGTTCTTTTTCTTCGGATTCTTGGGAAACCACCCCTTCTTGACGCGCTCCTCCTGCTCAAAGAGTTCAAGTATGCTCCAGAGGCAGCTCACGCCGAAGACTGCGCAGAGCGCACTCGCGACCGTCCCGCGAAGAAACAGAGAAGCGGCAAGTGCGGCAAGACCGACAAGCGCAAACAGCGGCCAGATTTGTTTGCCGATATAGTATTCGCTCTTTATGACGATGGGGTGAAAAGCGCCTATCATCAAAAATGCACCGCAGCCGATTAAGAGGCCGTTCAAATTCATGAGACATCCTTTCTATTCGCAAAAAGCCAAGCAACAGAGCTTGTTAAGTAATATCTAATATTGCTAGGAAGAGAATAGCAGAGGCCGGTAAGAAAAAACAGTGCCGTGGCAACAAAAAGAAAAAATACGAAAACCAAGAGAAAGAGAATCAAGAGACAAGGAAATCCCCGCCTCGCTCTGCCCGCTTTGTTTCGGGCGGAGCGAGGCGGGGATTTCCCCGAATTGAAATAGACTCAGAGCAGAAGCTCGTAGTAGCGGAGCGACGTGGTTTTACGGAAGCCGTTTTCCGTGTAGAGGCGCACCGCAGGCGTGTTGGAAGCGCTGACCTGCATGACAGCCTTCTTGTAGCCGAGCTTTTTCAGGAGTCCCAGGAACTGCGGGAAGAGCTCGCTGCCAACGCCTTGACCGATCAAATCCTTGCGGGTCGCGATGCGGTGCAGGTAGGCCTTGTTGTCCTTCATCGGGGGTGACAAAGCAGCGGAAGGCCGGGCGCTTGTCGTCCGGAAGAAATACCTGGTAGGCACGGAAGCCTTCCGGGGACGGCTTGGACTCGAGGAAACGGTAGCGCGAATCCGGCGTCGGCTTGTCTTCGAGTTCGCACTCCATCTCGGTCTCCTCCTCCGCGAGGTGCGCGCCGATCGAGAGAAGTACGGGAAGCGCATCTTTGCAGCTGCCGTCAATCGGGAAGCGAACCACCGGGGCTGCGCCCTTTAAACTCTTGCCCGGGAAGGTGATCTTAGCCTTTTCCCAGAGGCGGCGGAAGTAACCCTGCTTGCGGTAGTCCGGATCGGTGAACGCATAGACCTCGAAAATTTGATCGCCGAGGCCGCAGAGCGCCATGACAGCGCGGAGTTCCTTGGGATCTTTGCTGTCATAGGCGAGCAGGTACTTGGTGCCCGGCTCGAGAAGCGGGAAGGTCATCGAAAAAGCTTCCTTCTCGTGGCAGCGTTTCAACAGGTCCATAATTTTGTCCTGCTCGCCGTGGTTTAAACGATCTTGTTCTGTTAATTTCATAGAGCTCCCATCTGCGCTTTGCGCATATTCGTTCATCTTAAAGATTTCCGTCATTATAACATAGATTTTACGGCTGTGCGAGGCAGGGGAAAAAGCTGTAAGAAAAACCGTAAAGCGTGCGCGCTCGTTGCGTGCGGGGACAAAAAAACATATAATAAGAAAAACGAGTTTACGGCTGCCTACAGGAGGAAGCGATGATTACAACTTTAATCGAAAAAATCAAAGAGACCAAGGCCCCGATTTGCGTCGGTCTGGACCCCATGCTGGCGTATATTCCGGATGAGGTAAAGCAGGCCGCGTTTGCCGAGAAGGGTGAAAATTTAGAGGGGGCGGCAGAGGCCTGCCTCCGCTTTAACGAGGCGATACTTCGGGAGACGGCGGATCTGATTCCGGCGGTGAAGCCCCAGATTGCCATGTACGAGCAGTTCGGCATTCCGGGTCTCATTGCCTACGAGAAGACCGTGCGGCTTGCAAAGGAGCTCGGGCTCATTGTCATTGCGGATGTGAAGCGCGGCGACATCGGTTCTACTTCGGCGGCCTATGCGGAGGGACACCTCGGCAGCATTACCATAGGCGAGAAGCAGTTCTTCCCCTTTGACGCGGATATGGCAACCGTGAACCCCTACCTCGGCAGCGACGGCGTAAAGCCCTTCCTTGAGGTCTGCGGACGCTGCGATAAGGGTATTTTTGTGCTCGTCAAGACCTCGAATCCCTCGAGCGGCGAGTTGCAGGATCGGCTGATTGACGGCGAGCCGCTCTATGCGCGGGTCGCGGATCTCACCTCGTCCTGGGGTGAGTCCCTCATGGAGGGCGAATGGTCCAATGTCGGCGCGGTGGTCGGTGCGACTTACCCGAAGATGCTTTCGGAGCTCAGAGCGCGTATGCCGCACACCTTCTTCCTGATCCCGGGCTACGGCGCGCAGGGCGGCAAGGCGGAGGATCTCGCGGTCGCGTTTAACGAAAAGGGCGAGGGCGGCATCGTGAACTCTTCCCGCGGCATCATCGCGGCGTGGAAGCAGGAGCAGTATCGTGCGTTCGGCGCAGAGGGCTTTGCAAAGGCGGCGAGACAGGCGACGCTCGATATGATTGCGGATCTTCGGCGTTGCATCCGCTTTGCGTGAGAAACGGGGGAAATCGGCATATGAGTAAAGTAAAGGAGCGCGCTTCCGTCCTGGGACAGCGCGAATTATGTCCCGGTGTCTTTGACCTGAGACTTTTGGCACCGCAGATTGCGGCGGCGGCAAACCGGGACAGTTTGTCAATGTGTTTTTGAATAACGAGGCGCATATTCTGCCGAGACCCATCAGTCTCTGCAACATAGACCGCGAGGACGGTATCTTGCGTCTGGTGTACCGCGTGACCAAGGAGGGAAGCGGCACCGAAGAACTTTCGCGCTACCCGGCGGGCACCGAGCTCATGCTCCTCGGCCCGCTCGGCAACAGCTTCCCGACCGAACTGGATGATGTCGCCGTGGTCGGCGGCGGAATCGGTATACCGCCTCTCCCTTGAACTCCTCTGGGCACTCCCGGGGAAAAAGACCGCGCTGCTCGGCTATCGCAGCAAGGGCCAGCTCTTTTTGCTCGAGGACTTTGCGGTCGCCGCGGATGAGGTTAAGATTGCGACCGAGGACGGCAGTCTCGGCATTCAGGGTAACGTTGTGGATCTGCTTCGCGCCCTGCCGGAAAAACCGAAGGCAATTTTGAGCTGCGGTCCGCTGCCCATGCTCCGCGCGCTGAAGGCGTATGCGGCGGAGGAAGGCATTCCGCTCTGGGTCTCCATGGAAGAGCGCATGGCCTGCGGTATCGGCGCCTGCCTCGGCTGCATCACCGAGAGCGCGGAAGTCGATGCGCACTCGAATGTCAAAAACAAGCGAGTCTGTGCCGACGGACCGGTATTTCGCGCAGAGGAGGTGGTGCTTTGAACATCTCAACGGAAGTGAGTCTTGCGGGAATCACCCTCAAATCCCGTGATGACGGCGAGCGGCACCTTCGGGGCCGGCGAAGAGTACAGCGAATTTGTGGACTTGAATAAGCTCGGCGCGGTCGTGACCAAGGGTGTCGCGGCCGTTCCGTGGGCGGGCAACCCGACGCCTCGCATCGCGGAGACGCCGAGCGGCATGCTGAATGCGATCGGCCTCCAGAACCCGGGTGTGGATGTATTCCTCAAGCGGGACTTGCCCTTCTTAAAGCAATTTGACACCCGCGTCGTGGTCAATGTCTGCGGCCACAGCGAGGAAGAGTATGTCGAGGTCGTGGAGCGGCTCCGCGAGGCGCCGGTCGATTTTTTGTGGAGCTCAACATCTCCTGCCCGAACGTCAAGGAGGGCGGCATTGCCTTCGGCACCCAAGCAAAGGCGGTCGAGCACATCACCCGCCGCGTGAAGGAGAGGGCGGCACAGCCCTTAATTGTCAAGCTATCGCCGAATGTCACCGATATCACGGAGATCGCGCGTGCTGCTGAGGCGGGCGGCGCGGATGTGCTCTCGCTCATCAACACACTGACCGGCATGAAGATTGACATTGAGCGCAGATGCTTTGTGCTCGCGAACCGCACCGGCGGCCTTTCGGGGCCCGCGGTGCACCCGATTGCGGTGCGCATGGTCTATGACTGCGCACACGCGGTCAAGCTGCCCATCATCGGTATGGGCGGCATCGAGAACGGCGCGGACGCGGTCGAGTTTTTGCTCGCGGGCGCGACGGCGGTCTCGGTCGGCACGGCGAATTTCCGGAACCCGCGCGCTTCGGAGGAGGTCGCGGAGGGTATTGCCGCGTATCTCTCGAGAACCGGTACCAAGGATGTCAGAGAACTCATCGGCGCGGTGCGCTAATAAGGGAGGACTATGGAACAGTACAAGCAGGAATTTATCGAGTTTATGATTTCGTGCGAGGTCTTAAAGTTCGGAGACTTCGTGACCAAGAGCGGCAGAAAGACCCCGTTTTTCGTGAACACCGGTTTTTACCGCACCGGAACCCAGTTAAAGGAACTCGGTGCTTACTATGCGCGCGCCATCCATGCGGCCTTCGGCGACGAGGCAAGCCTGCTCTTCGGACCGGCGTACAAGGGCATCCCGCTCTGTGTCGCGGCTTCCATCGGCATGAGCGAGCTCTATGAGAAGGAGCTCGGCTATGTCGCAAACCGAAAGGAAGTGAAGGACCACGGCGACAAGGGCATATTGCTCGGCGCACCGATCAAGGACACGGATAAGATTGTGATTGTCGAGGATGTGACCACGGCGGGTACCTCGATTGAAGAGACCATGCCCATCATCAAGGCGCAGGGCAACGCAGAGGTACTGGGCCTCGTGGTCAGCGTGGACCGCTGCGAGAGAGGCAAGGGCAAAAAGAGCGCACTCTCCGAGATTTCGGAGCACTACGGCATCAAGACGACGGCGATTGTCACCATGAAGGAGGTCATTGAACACCTCTACAAGCGTGAAGTGAACGGCAAGGTGATTATCGACGATGCGCTGATGGAGAGAATCGATGCCTACTACCGTGAGTACGGTGCGGAGGAGGACTGAGCCGCTCGATGGATAAGATTCAGTGGAAGCATCGCCTGCTCGGAACCCTGCTCTTTTTGATTTATCTGGCCGGGCTCAGTTACTTTCTCTTTTTTGCCGAGGCGCTCGGCAGGCAGGGGAGGGTCAATGCGAACTTGCGCTACAACCTCAGTGCTCTTTCGGGAAATCTGGCGTTTCTGGCATTACCGCGATATTCTGGGCTACCGCGCCTTCGTGTTGAATACCGCAGGCAATGTGCTCGCCTTTGTTCCCTTCGGCTTTTTTCTGCCGATTGTGAGCGCGCGGCGCCACAATTTTTTCCGCATTTTAATTGCCGGTTTTCTGTTTTCGGGACTCATCGAAACGGTGCAACTTGCAACGCGACTCGGCAGTTTTGATGTCGACGATATATTTTTGAATACAATCGGCGTCGTCGCGGGATATTTTATTTTTCGACTGGCATTGAGGAGGTTAAATCGTGAAGCTGCCGAATCCGTTTCGTAAGCGAGAATATCAAATCCTGACGCCGGCAACGAAAGTCGATGACTCCATTTTGGAACGGCCGGAGTTTTTGCCGGAAGAGGAAGTGAGACGCAGCGGGAAAAAGACTGCGGCAAAACAAAAGAAGGGCAAGCAACTGGAAGGCCTCATCAGTTACCTCAGGAAACCGCGCGCCGAAGAGGGATACACGGTGCTGATTGCTGCCTGCATAGCGATACTCTTCACCGTATTTGCCTTTTTCGGCATGATACAGGCGGCAGGCGAGCCCTCGCTCACGGTTTCGGCGGCGGTCATGAGCGCCATGCTGATCTCGGCCTACGGAATCTATCTTGCGGTCAAGGCGCTGCGCGACAAGGATAAGGACCAGCTCTACACCTGGGTGGGACTCTCGCTTTCTTCGGTGGTAACGGTGATATGGGTGATTGCGCTCCTCCTGGGGCTCACATCTTGAGGGGCGGAGAAGAGCTCCTTCGGGAGCGCCGCGCGCTATCGGCTGAGCGGCTTAGAGAAATACCGGCGGAAGAGGCCGCGGGACGCTTGTTCCGAGGCTTCTTTCGGCGAGAAGCGCTGTCGCTCTCCCGTGCAAGCGGCAAGGCGGGCGAAGAACGGGCGGAAGCGCTCACTTTGTTTGTCCCCGAGGCGGGGAAGAAAGAACGCTTACTCGCCGCACTTTCCTCGATTTCCAGCCGTGTTTTTATGCCGCAGTGCGCTCCGGAAACGGAAGTGCGCTGCATAAGAACTGTTTCTTCAGTGTTATGCCCTGCTTTCACAGGGCGGCGGTGAGGAGGCGCTCTGCGAGGCCATGTATTACGACCTCTTCGACTATGCGGAGGAGGATGTGCGTGAGCGCTTTACGGAGCGGAACAAGGGGGGATACAGCCTCTCGCTGACTCTCCCCGGAGAGCCGCTCTGGTACGCGGATCGCTTTCCGGCCATCGCGGCGGCGCATACGGAAGATTTGTACCTCTTTCTCGATAAGGCGCTGCGGGACCGGCTTCGGCCCCTCATATGCGAAGCGAGTAGTCGGGCGGAGCGGGAACAATGCCGCGAGAGCATCGTGCGCTATCAGAATATGCGCGGCGCGGACACGGCTTTTTCGCCGCGACAGCAGCTCTGGCTCCGTGAGCTCTATACGGCGGATAACGAATAAATGAAGGGTAACACCGGGGCTTATTTCCGTTTGCTCGATTTTGGCATTGAGCTCGGGGAACTGCGCCGATATAATAAGCTGTAAGCAACATTTAAGGAGGATAAAATGGCAAAAGTCGGAATTGTGATGGGCAGCGATTCGGATATGCCCGTGATGGCACAGGCAGCGGCATTTTTGGAGAAGATGGGGATTGAATATGAGATGCGCATTATCTCCGCGCACCGCGAGCCCGATGTCTTCTTTACCTGGGCAAACGGCGCGCGTGAGCGCGGACTCTCGGTGATCATCGCAGGTGCGGGCAAGGCAGCGCATCTGCCGGGTATGTGCGCGGCTCTCTTCACGCTCCCGGTAATCGGTGTCCCGATGAAGACTTCGGACCTCGGCGGTGTGGATTCGCTCTATTCGATTGTGCAGATGCCGAGCGGCATACCCTGTGCGACCGTTGCAATCAACGGCGGCAAGAACGCCGGTATCCTCGCGGCTAAGATGCTCGCGGTCGGAGACAAGGCGCTTGAAGAGAAGTTACAGGCATTTCAGAAGGAAATGCGGGATGAGGTCGTCGCAAAGGACGATAAGCTGCAGCGCGAGGGTTACCAGAGTTTTCTCAAGTGAGAGGAGTCCCAATGGATTACAGAAAGTCCGGAGTTGACATTGAGGCGGGTTACGAGTCCGTCGAGCTGATGAAGCAGTTTGTAAAGCGCACCCTGCGCCCGGAGGTTCTCGGCGGAATCGGCGGTTTTTCCGGTGCCTTTTCCCTCGCGGGAATCAAGGACATGGAGGATCCGGTGCTTCTGTCCGGAACCGACGGCGTCGGCACCAAGTTAAAGATTGCCTTCCTGCTGGATCGCCACGATACGATCGGCATTGACTGCGTTGCGATGTGCGTGAACGATGTCGCCTGCGCGGGCGGCGAACCGCTCTTTTTCCTCGACTACATTGCCTGCGGAAAAAATGTCCCGGAGAAGATTGCGACCATAGTCTCCGGTGTCGCGGAGGGCTGTGTGCAGGCCGGTTGCGCCCTGGTGGGCGGTGAGACCGCGGAGCACCCCGGACTCATGCCGGAGGACGAGTATGACCTCGCAGGCTTCTCGGTCGGCGCCTGCGACAGAAAGGATCTCATCACGGGAGACGAGCTGAAGCCGGGCGATGTTCTGATCGGCATTGCGTCGAGCGGTGTCCACTCGAACGGTTTCTCGCTGGTCCGCAACATTTTTGAGATGAGCAAGGAGAATTTGACGCGCTTTTATCCGGAACTCGGCGCAACCCTCGGCGAGGTGCTGCTCGCACCGACCCGCATCTACGTGAAGGCTTTGAAGAGCGCGAAGGAGGCGGGCGTTCGCATCCATGCCTGCAGCCATATTACGGGCGGCGGCTTCTACGAGAATGTGCCGCGTATGCTGAAGGACGGCATTCGCGCTGTGGTGAAGAAGGACTCCTACGAGGTTCCGGCCATTTTCCGTTTGATGGCGGAAAAGGGCGAGGTCAGCGAGCATGTCATGTACAATACCTTCAACATGGGTGTGGGCATGATGGTCGCAGTCGATCCGGCAGATGTCGAGAAGACGCTCCGCGCCTTCGAGGCGGCGGGCGAGACCTGCTTTGTGATCGGTGAATGCAAGGCAGGCGAAAAGGGCGTCGATTTATGCTGAGAGTCGGCGTTCTGGTGAGCGGCGGCGGGACCAACCTGCAAGCCATCCTCGATGCCGAGAAGAGCGGCGTCATTCGGCATGCGAAAGTGGTCTATGTGCTCTCGAACAATGCCTCTGCCTACGCGCTGACGCGTGCGGCTTCGGCAGGCATTGCGAACGAGTGCATCTCGCCTTCTTCGTTCGAGACGCGCGAGGACTTCCACCGTGCCCTGCTCGCGGCAATCGAGCGGGAGCAGCTGGATTTAATAGTGCTTGCGGGCTATCTCGTGAAGTTGCCGGATGAGATGATACAGCGCTACCGCGGCAGAATTATGAACATTCACCCCTCGCTGATTCCGAGTTTCTGCGGCAAGGGAGCATACGGCCTAAAGGTACACGAACAGGCCCTCAGCCGCGGCGTCAAAGTGACGGGGGCAACCGTGCATCTGGTGGACGAGGGCCTCGACGAGGGCCCCCATACTCCTACAGAAGGCGGTGGAAGTGAAGCCGGACGACACGCCCGAGACCTTGCAGCGGCGCGTCATGGAAGAGGCAGAGTGGGTACTGCTGCCGCGCGCCATAGAGGACTATGCGTGCGCAGCCGCGGAGAGAGAGGATAAAGCATGAGAGTACTGGTGGTCGGCGGCGGCGGCAGAGAACACGCGATTTGCCGGAAGTTACGTGAGAGCAATAAGCTCAGCGCGCTCTACTGCGCGCCCGGCAACGCGGGCATTGCGGAACTCGCGGAACTCGTGCCGATCGGTGCGATGGAATTTGAAAAGATACGGGACTTCGCGCTGGAAAAGAAAATAGAACTTGTCGTCATCGGCATGGACGACCCGTTGATCGGCGGTCTTGCGGACTTTCTGGAAGCGGCGGGCCTCAAGGTCTTCGGCCCGAAGAAAAACGCGGCCGTGCTCGAGGGCTCCAAGGCCTTTTCGAAGGAACTCATGAAGAAGTACGAGATTCCGACGGCGGCCTATGAGAGCTTTACGGACTACGAGGCGGCAAAGCGCTATCTGGAGACTTGCAAGATTCCGGTGGTGCTGAAGGCGGACGGTCCGGCGCTCGGCAAGGGCGTACTGATTTGCGAGACCCGCGAGGCGGCCGAAGAGGGCCTTCGGGACATGATGCTCGAGCGGAAGTTCGGCGCTTCCGGCGACAAGGTGGTCATAGAGGAGTTCATGACGGGCAGAGAGGTCTCTGTGCTCTCTTTTGTGGACGGAAAGACCATACGCATCATGGCGAGTGCGCAGGACCACAAGAGAGCCGAGGACGGTGACAAGGGCCTCAATACGGGCGGCATGGGCAACTATTCCCCGAGCCCCTATTACACGGACGAGGTCGCGCGTTTTTGCGAGGAGAAGATTTACAGCCGCACGGTAGAGGCAATGGCTGCGGAGGGCAGACCCTTTCAAGGTATTATTTTCTTCGGACTCATGCTGACCCCGGACGGACCTCGCGTGCTGGAATACAATGTGCGCTTCGGCGATCCGGAGGCACAGGTGGTTCTGCCGCGCATGGAGAACGACCTCCTCGAGGTGATGCTCGCCTGCGTCGAGGGCAGACTCGATGAAATCGAACTCAAGTTCTGCGACAAAGCCTGCGTCACGGTTGTGCTTGCGAGCAAGGGCTATCCCGTGAAGTACGAGAAGGGCTTCCCGATTTCCGGGCTCGAGAGCCTGAAGGGCGAAGCGGATGTGTACTGCTATCACGCGGGCACTCGCTTCGACGAGGCAGGGCGCATTGTCACAAACGGCGGCAGAGTGCTCGATGTGACCGCACTCGGACAGACGATACGCGAGGCGCGCGAGAGAGCCTACGCGGCCGCAGAGAAGATTTCGTTTGAAAATAAGTATGCGCGGACGGACATTGCCCTTGCGGGTGTTGCCGCGGAAGAAGCAAGAGAGCGTTAAGTAAGAATACGGATGATAAAAAGCCAAATCGCATCACCCAGCTGCGGTTTGGCTTTTGTGCTTCGTTCAAGGAGGAGGCGGTATGAACCACGATCAGCGGAAGTATCTTAGTTTACTTGCGGAAAAGTTCCCGACACGCCAGGCTGTTTGCACTGAAATCATCAACCTTGCGGCGATTATGAATCTCCCGAAGGGCACCGAGCACTTCATGAGCGACATTCACGGCGAGTACGAGGCCTTTCTGCACATCATGAACAACTGCTCGGGCGTCATACGGGAGAAGATTGAGCTGCTCTTTGCGGACAGCTTAAGCGATACCGAGCAGAGAGATCTGAGAACCCTCATCTATTATCCGAAAGAGAAATTGAGATGCCTGCACAGCGAGGGAAAAAAATTTCTCCGCAGTGGTATCGCAAGGTACTGCGGCAGATGATAGAGATAGCCCGTCTGCTCTCTTCGAAGTACACGCGTTCCAAGGTGAGAAAGGCCATGCCCCGCGAGTTCGGCTACATCATAGACGAGCTTTTGCACGCTCTGCCGGACGAGGACGGCAATCAGCTTGCCTACCATGAGCGCATACTCGACACGATTGTCGGCATCCAGAACGGCGACGAATTCATCATTGCGCTCTCGGCGCTCATTAAACGGCTCGCGGTGGATCACCTGCACATTGTCGGCGATCTCTTTGACCGCGGTGCGGATGCCGATAAAATCATAGAGTTGCTCATGGACTACCACTCGATCGACATCCAGTGGGGCAACCACGATGTGCTCTGGATGGGAGCGGCTGCGGGCAATGAGGCCTGCATCGCGAACGTGGTGCGAAACAACGTGCGCTACAACAACATCCGCATCCTGGAGAGCGGCTACGGCGTCTCCCTGCGTGGCCTCCAGCTTTTTGCCGAGAAGTACTACGAGGGAACCCCGGCGAAGGCCATGGTGAAGGCCATTAACGTGATGATGTTCAAGGCTGAGGGCGAATTGATACGCCGCCATCCGGAGTTCGAGATGCAGGACAGACTCCTGCTCGACAAGGTAAACCCCGAAAAGGGGACGGTCACGATAGACGGCACGGAGTACGCGATGAACACCATGGAATTTCCGACTGTCGACTGGAGCGATCCCTATCGGATGACGCCGGAGGAGCGGGAAGTCATGGACGACTTGAAGCGCTCCTTCTGCGAGAGTCCGCAGCTTCATCGCCACATCGAATTCCTCTATGCGGTCGGCGGGGTCTATTTGAAAATGAACGACAACCTCTTATTCCACGGTTGTGTGCCGCTGACCGAGGAGGGACAGATGGCGGAGGTCAATTTCTTCGGCCAATTCATGCGGGGCAAGAGCTATTTCGAGTTCTGCGAAAAAGCGGCGCGCCTCGCCTTTAATACCGGCGAAGCGCGCTATGTGGACTTTATGTTTTATCTCTGGGGCGGCCCGAAATCGCCCATGTGCGGCCGCGTTGTGAAGACCTTTGAGCGGAGTTACCTGGACGACAAGGCGAGTTGGAAGGAGCCGCAGGACCCCTACTATCTCTACCTCGACTCCGAGGCGACAAGCCGCATGATACTGCGGGAGTTCGGCTTAAAGTCCGACTTATCCCACATCATCAACGGTCACACGCCGGTGCATGTCTCGGACGGCGAAATCCCGATCAAGGCGGGAGGCAAACTCATCGTGATCGACGGCGGCTTTTCGCGCGCCTATCATAAGACCACAGGCATTGCGGGCTACACCCTGATTTACAACTCCCACGGCATGCGCATCAAGAGCCACATGCCCTTCGAGTCGGTGGAACGCGTGCTCAGCGAAAACATCGACATTGAGTCTCGCGCAAACCAGTTTGAGATTGAGCCCTACCGCGTGATGGTCGGAGACAGCGATATCGGCAAACGGCTTGCGGCGCAGATCGAAGATCTGAACGAACTGCTCACCGCCTACCGGGACGGTGTCATTCCGGAGCGCGTCGAATAAGCGCTGAGAGCGCTCAGAGCTCGCCGCGGCGAAAGCGCTGCATGAGTTCATTGGCGACGCTCGCCGAGCTCGGATTGTCGGGAATTTCTTCCCGCGGCACAAAGGAGGCCTCGCAGAGCTCGCGCTCATCGAGCCGTATGCGGTCGGAGCCGTCCAGCTCCGCCGTATAGGCGAGCATCAGCGAGTCGGAGAAAGACCAGGGCTGCACGGCATAGGGACGTATGTTCTTGACCTTGAGCCCGGTCTCCTCCATGACTTCGCGTTCAACCGCCTGTTCCGGGGTTTCCCCGACTTCCACAAAGCCTGCAACCAACGCCTTCCGGCGATAGTCGGAGGCGTTTTTTGCGTAGCGGGTCAGGAGAAGGCGGTCGCCGTTTTTTTACCGCGACAATGACCGCGGGGCTTATTTTCGGGTACTCAATGAGACCGCAGTGCTTACAGCATGGCGCGTTCCTCTTCGGCGTGCGTCATTTTTTTCGCCGCAGCGCCCGCAGAACTTACGCTGGTCGTAAAAAGCGGTACAGCTGGGTGGAAGTGATGGCCGCAAAGGCAAGGTGCTGCGGCTTTTAAGTCGCGGAGCTCCGTGGGCCCGAGGAAGCGATAGCCTTCGCCCAGTTTTCCGGCGGGAAGCGCCGAGGGCGGCAGGAGGAAAAAGTAGTCCCGATCGATTGCAAAGAGATAGCGTGACTTCTGACAGAGGGAGGTAAAGGAGAGCGCCTCGGTTTCAAAATCGGAAAAACGCGGGAGGGTAAAGGCACCGTCGCGCTCCGCAAAGAGCACGCCCTCCCGCGAGACCAAAACAAGGAAAGAACGCCGCTCGGGCGTTCTCTCCGGGTGATAGCTCACATCGTAGCGATGCGGCAGTATATCCTGAATCATGCTTGTTCCGTTGCTCCTGTCTGATACCGCTCCAGTAAGTTGTTTTTGAGATTCCAGAGTTTGCGTGAGAGGTCCACGTAGGTCTGATGCGGGTACTCAAAGCGCTTCGACTCCTCCCAAAGGGTGTTCAGCTCCCGGCGGCAAATGTTCTGAATCTCTTTGACCGACGGAGACTCGTAGACGCAGTCACCCTTTCGGAATACGGGAACCAGGAGCTCCCGCATTGAATAGGAACCGCCGGGCAAGAGGGTCTTTTTCCAGGTCTCAATCGGGTCGAAGAGGAGAAGCGGATCCTTCGAAGAGAATTCCTCGTCCGCGAGCGCAATGAGATCTGCGATTATCATGCCCTCTAAGTCATAGATGCGGTATATCTTTTTATCGCCGGGGTTCGTGATTTTCTCGGCGTTTTCGGAAATCTTGATCTTCGGCTCGAAGCGCTGTTCCGGCTCATTCCAGATGGCCGCGAGCTTATAGACGCCGCCGAAGGCCGGGCAATCCTTCGAGGTAATCAGGTTGGTGCCGACACCCCAGGAATTGATGGTTGCGCCCTGCGCCTTCAGAGAGCCGATTAAGCCCTCGTCGAGGTCATTGGATGCGGAGATGATGGCATCGGTAAAACCCTCGGCATCGAGCGCTGCCTTGACCTTTTTCGAGAGGTAGGCGAGGTCGCCGGAATCCATTCGTATACCGTAGCGCTTCGGATGTATGCCCTGTTCGCGCAGTTCCTTGAAGACCTGAATGGCATGCGGCAGACCGCTGTCCAGCGTGTCGTAGGTGTCGATTAAGAGAATGCAGGCATCCGGGTAGAGCTTCGCATAGGCGCGGAAGGCACTCAGCTCATCCGGGAAGCTCATAATCCAGGAGTGCGCGTGGGTGCCGCTCACGGGAACATGGAACATTTGTCCGCAGAGCACATTGGAAGTGCCAACGCAACCCGCGATAATCGCGGCGCGCGCGCCGTAAATCGCGGCATCCGGTCCCTGTGCCCGGCGGCAGCCGAATTCCATCACGCCGTCGCCCTGTGCGGCGCGCACTATGCGTGCGGTCTTGGTCGCAATGAGACTCTGGTGGTTGATGATGTTCAGAAGCGCGGTTTCAATGAGCTGTGCCTGCATAATCGGTGCAATCACCTTGACCAGAGGTTCGCGCGGGAAAATAACCGTGCCCTCCGGAATCGCGTAGATATCACCGGTGAAGCGGAAGTCCCTGAGATACGCGAGGAAGGCGGGCTTAAAGATGCCGAGACTCTTCAGATAGTCAATCTCGTCTTCCGTGAAGTGCAGGTTTTTGACATAGTCGATCAGCTGCTCCAGACCGGCGCAAATCGCGTAGCCGTTGCCCTCCGGATTGTTGCGGTAAAACATGTCGAAGATGACAGTCTGATTGACATCCTCATTTTCAAAATAGCCCTGCATCATCGTGAGTTCGTACAGGTCTGTCAGTAGGGTCAGATTTCGCATTTTTCTCTGTTCGCCGCGTTATGCCTGTTTCTTGCCCTGGTTCGCGACTGCCTCCATTTTTTTCTTGAGTGCTTCCTGGTCGCCGAGATAATAGTGGCGGATGGGCTTGAAGGAATCGTCGAATTCATAGACAAGCGGCGTTCCGGTCGGAATGTTGACGCCGATGATATCCTCCTCGGAAATGTTGTCAAAGTATTTGACGAGTGCGCGGAGAGAGTTGCCGTGCGCCGCAATGATGACGCGCTTGCCGGCCTCCATCTCGGGGCGGATTACTTCGTTGAAATAGGGGACGGCTCTCTCAATCGTGGTCTCCAAGCTCTCGCAGTCGGGGAGCAGCGCCGGGTCCACATCCCGGTAAGCCGGGTTTTTCTTTGCGCTTCTCGGGTCGGAAGGATCCAGTACCGGCGGCTTAATCGAGAAGGAGCGACGCCAAATTTTGACCTGTTCCTCACCGTACTTTTCCGCGGTCTCGGACTTGTTGAGACCCTGGAGGGCACCGTAGTGGCGCTCGTTTAACTTCCAGCTCTTTACGACCTCGAGCCAGTCGCGGTCCATTTCATCCAAAATGTGGTTCAGCGTGTGGATTGCGCGCTTTAAGTAGGAAGTAAAGCAGATGTCGAAATCATAGCCCTCGGCCTTTAAGAGCTGACCCGCAGCTTTTTGCCTCCTCGTGGCCCTTCTCCGAGAGATCCACGTCCATCCAGCCGGTGAAAAGGTTCTGCTTGTTCCATTCGCTTTCGCCGTGCCGCACCAATACGAGTTTCATCATCGCAATCGCTCCTTTCGTAAGCCCTGAGATTACTAGAGACTTTTGTTTCAGGCTTGAGAGCATGATAGCACAAACCGCAGGTCTTTTCCACGGAAGACGGCAAATGCGGGGACAGCGGATTGAGTTTTTAAGACGCTTTTGTTAAAATTAACCATTATGACAAAAAAACGGAGGCTGCTATGAGCAAAAATTGCTGCTGATTAATACGGGAGGCACCTTTTCATCGGTGCCGAGCGAAAAAGGGCTTGCGCCGGGCATAGACCTCGAGGAAATCATGCGGACCATAGGTCCGATCGGAGAGGGGCATACCTTTGAGTTAAAGGACTATGCGTCCCTCGACTCGGCAAACATCACGCCGGAGGACTGGGTGGCCATCGCAAACCTGGTCGCGGCGGCCAGAGAGGACTGTGACGGCGTGGTCATTATCCACGGCACGGACAGCATGTCCTACACCTCCTCGATGCTTTCCTTCATGCTCCAGAACATTGAGATCCCGGTCATTCTGACGGGAAGCCAGCTTCCGCTCCGCGCGCCCTTGACGGACGCCATCGATAACCTCCGCTGTGCGATTACGGCGGGCTTAAGCGGCATGCTTCGCGGTGTCTACACGGTTTTTCACCAGAAGCTCATTCTGGGCTGTCGAACCTCGAAGGTGAGAACCGTTTCCTTCAATGCCTTTGAGTCGGTCAATTATCCTTTGATCGGTGAGTTCAATGCCTTCGGCATGCAGGTCTTAAAGGAGCCGCTTCGCCGCGCTTCCTTCCAGCTCTCGCCGGAGTACTCGGAGAACATCGCGGTCTTAAAGATTTTCCCGGGCATGCACGCGGATATCTTCCGCTACCTCTACGACAAGGGGCTGCGAGGGCGTTTTTGTCGAGGCCTTCGGCCTCGGCGGCGTGCCCTTCCTTCACAACAACATTTTGGAGGAGATTGACCGGGCGAGCAGCAAGGGCATGAGCATCCTGGTGGGCAGCCAGTGCCGCTACGAAGGCAGCAATCTCGATGTCTACGAGACCGGTCTCCGCGTACAGGAGAGCGGCGGCATTCCGGTCTTTGACATGACCCAGGAGGCCACGGTCACAAAGCTCATGTGGGCGCTCGGCAGAAGCAAGGCGAGAGAGGATGTGCGCAAGACCTTCTTCACGAATTACGTGGACGAGGTCACCCTGCCGAGACTCCGCTAAAAGCTGTTTCTTCCTTGACATAGAAAATCAGGCTGATTATACTAGTGAAAAATTCATACAAAGGCGTTGACAAAGAGAGTAGGCGTTTGAAACAGCCATAGAGAGTCGGGGACGGTGGAAGCCCGATGCCAAGTACTTGCGTTGAAAATCACTTTCGAGCCGCGGTTCGGAGCGGAGGGCTGCCTCCGGGTACGTTCCGCCGTAATCCTCACGTCACGGGGGAAAGCAAAATACAGGTGGTACAGCGAAAGCGGAGAGCGTTCGTCCTGAGAGGGGCGGGCGCTTTCTTTTTTGAGACAGGAGGAGAAAAAAGTGTACAGAAAAGTCCCCACAGACATGAACTTTGTGGCGCGCGAGGGCGAAATCGAAAAGTTCTGGGCAGAGAACCGCATCTTTGAGAAGTCCGTCGAGCAGCGCGAGGGCTGCGAGACCTATATGTTCTACGACGGACCGCCGACCGCAAACGGCCGACCGCACATCGGCCATGTCGAGACCCGCGTCATCAAGGATATGATTCCGCGCTTCCGTACCATGAAGGGACAGTATGTTCCGAGAAAGGCAGGCTGGGATACGCACGGCCTTCCGGTTGAGCTCGAAGTTGAGAAGGAAATCGGCATTGAGGGCAAGGAGGAAATCGAGGCTTACGGCGTGGAGCCCTTCATCAAAAAGTGTCGCGAGTCGGTGTGGCGCTACAAGGAAGTCTGGGAGCAGTTCTCCGGCAAGGTGGGCTTCTGGGCGGATATGGAGCACCCCTACATCACCTGTGACGACAACTACATCGAGTCGGAGTGGTGGGCACTTAAGGAAATCTGGAAAAAGGGCCTGCTCTACAAGGGCTTTAAAGTGGTCCCCTACTGCCCGCACTGCGGAACCCCGCTCTCCTCGCACGAGGTGGCGCAGGGCTATAAGTCGATTAAGGACAGAACCGCAATTGTGCGCTTCCGGGTGAAGGGCGAAGATGCCTACTTCCTCGCTTGGACCACGACGCCCTGGACCCTTCCTTCGAACATCGGTCTCTGCGTGAATCCGCACGAGAGCTATGTGAAGGTCAAGGCAGCGGACGGCAACACCTACTATCTCGCGGAGGCACTGCTTGAGAAGGTGCTCGGCGAGGGCTATGAGATTTTAGAACGCTACACCGGCAAGGAGCTGGAGCGAAAGCCCTATGAGCCGCTCTACAGCTGTGCCGCGGAGGCGGCGGCGCGCCAGCATAAAGAGGCATTCTTTGTCTATGCGGACGAGTATGTCACGATGACGGACGGTACCGGCATTGTCCACACCGCACCGGCCTTCGGTGAGGACGATGCGCGCGTGGGTCGCGGTTACGATGCGCCCTTTGTCCAGATGGTGGACGACAAGGGACGGATGAAGCCGGAGACCGGAAAGTTTGCGGGCATGCGCTGCAAGCCGACCGAGAAGGAGATTGAGGAGGGCGCCGTTGCGGCGGATCCGGAAGTGCTGAAGGACCTCGAGGAGAGAGGCCTGCTCTTTGCCTCCCCGAAGGTGGAGCACGACTACCCGCACTGCTGGCGCTGCGGAACGCCGCTCATTTACTATGCGCGCGAGTCCTGGTTTATCAAGATGACCGCGGTGCGCGACGACCTCGTGCGGAACAACGAAGAGATCAACTGGGTGCCGCAGTCCATCGGTGAGGGACGCTTCGGCAACTGGATTGAGAACATTCAGGACTGGGCGGTCTCGAGAAACCGCTACTGGGGTACGCCCCTCAATGTCTGGGAGTGCCCGGACTGCGGCGAGAAGCTTGCGGTCGGTTCCCGAGAAGAGTTGGCAACGCTCTCCGGCGATGAGAGCGCAAAGACCGTCGAGCTGCACCGCCCGTATGTGGACCGCTTTGAAATCCCCTGCCCGCACTGCCATGGCAAGATGAAGCGCGTTCCGGAGGTCGTCGATGTCTGGTTTGACTCCGGTGCTTGCCCCTACGCGGAGCTCCACTATCCCTTTGAGAACAAGGAGCTCTTAGAGCAGCAGCTCCCGGCTTCCTTCATCTCCGAGGCGGTCGATCAGACCCGAGGCTGGTTCTACTCCCTGCATGCGGAGTCGACCCTCCTCTTTAACAAGCCGGCGTTTAAGAACGTCATTGTCCTGGGCCTCGTGCTCGACGAGAACGGCAACAAGATGTCCAAGTCGAAGGGCAATGCGGTCGATCCGATGGAGGCGCTCGAAACCTTCGGCGCGGATGCGATTCGCTGGTATTTCTACACCGCTGCGGCACCGTGGCTCCCGAAGAAGTTCTCGGAGGAGGCTGTGCGCGAGGGGCAGAGAAAGTTCCTCGGAACGCTCTGGAATACCTACGCGTTCTACGTGCTCTACGCGGACATCGATCACTTCGATCCGACCAAGTATACGCTCGACTACGAGAAGCTCTCGGTCATGGACAAGTGGCTGCTCTCGAAGATGAACAGCATGGTCCGCGACGCGGATAAGAACCTCTCGAACTACAGAATTCCGGAGACGGCTGCCGTGTTCCAGGAATTTGTCGAAGACATGTCGAACTGGTACGTGCGCCGCTGCCGCAACCGCTTCTGGGCAAAGGGCATGGAGCAGGACAAGATCAATGCCTATATGACGCTCTACACGGCGCTGGTCACACTTGCAAAGGCGGCGGCTCCCATGATTCCGTTCATGAGCGAGCAGATTTACCAAAACCTGGTGCGCACGGTCGATGCATCCGCAACGGAGTCCGTGCATCTCTCTGATTATCCGGTTGCGGACGAGGCGCACATCGACGCGGAACTCGAGAAGAGCATGGACGAGGTTCTCAAGATTGTCGTGCTCGGCCGCTCGGCGCGTGAGGCTTCCGGCAGAAAGAACCGTCAGCCGCTCTCGAAGCTCTATGTGAAGGCGCCGGAGGCACTCGGCAGTTTCTATCAGGAGATTATCCGCGATGAGCTGAACGTAAAGGAAATCGAGTTCACGGACGATGCGGAGCGCTTTGTGAACTATGTCTTTAAGCCGCAGTTAAAGACCGTCGGCCCGAAAGTACGGTAAGCAGCTCGGTGCCATCAAGGAGCACTTAAAGGCGCTGGACGGCCAAAAGGCCATGGCGGAACTCAATGAGAACGGCGCGCTTGTCTTTGCCCTCCCGGACGGCACCGAAGTAAAGCTTAGCAGAGAGGACCTCTTAATCGAGAGCACCCAGTCGGAGCGCTACGTCTCCGCGCAGGACAACGGCATCACTGTGGTGCTTGACATCGAATTAAACGAAGCACTGATTGAAGAGGGCTTTGTGCGCGAACTCATCTCCAAGGTGCAGACCATGCGTAAAGATGCGGGCTTTGAGGTCACGGATCACATTGCACTCGGCATCTCCGGCAATGAAAAGATTGCGGCGCTCGCGGAAACGTACGGAGAATTGTTGAAGAACACCCTGCTTGCGGATGCGATTCATGGTGAATTGGCTGAAAATAGCGGAGATTTCGTGAAAGAGTGGAATTTGAACGGAGAAATGGTTACACTTTTCGTGAAACGCGTCAGTACAGCAGTAAAAAAATACGGAGGGGCCAAAAATTGGCAGGGAGTGATCAAACGTTTGGATAAAGATACTCTGAAAAAGGAGATTATCAACAACTTAAAAACGCTCTACCGCAAGGATGTCAGCGAAGCAACTTTGCAGATGGTCTATCAGGCGGTTGCCTATGCGGTCAAGGACGATGTGATCGACAGTTGGCTTGCGACGCAGAAGGCCTATGACAAGGCAGATGCAAAGCGCGTCTACTATCTCTCGATGGAGTTCCTGGTCGGCAGAGCGCTCGGCAACACCATGCTCGCGCTCAAGGAAGAGCAGGGTTATCCGCGAGGCGGTCGAGGAGCTCGGCTTCGACTTAACGGAGATTGAGGACGAGGAGAGATCCGGCACTCGGAAACGGCGGTCTCGGCCGTCTGGCAGCTTGCTTCCTCGACTCGCTCTCGACCCTCAACTACCCGGCTTACGGCTGCGGCATCCGCTACCACTACGGCATGTTCCGCCAGAAGATCGAGAACGGCTACCAGAAGGAAATTCCGGACGAGTGGTTAAAGGACGGCTATCCCTTTGAGATTAAGCGCGACGAGCATGCCTGCGAGGTCAAGTTCGGCGGCTATGTCGCGACCCGCATGGAGAACGGCGAGCCCCGCTTCTACCAGGAGAACTACCAGTCGGTCCGCGCGATTCCCTATGATCTCCCGGTTGTGGGCTACGGCAATCACATTGTGAATACGCTTCGCATCTGGGATGCGGAGGCAATACGCGCTTCCGTCTGGATTCCTTTGACCGCGGCGACTATCAGAGAGCCGTGGAAGAGCAGAACCTCGCGAGAACCATCTCCGAGGTGCTCTACCCGAACGACAACCACTACTCGGGCAAGGAGCTCCGCTTAAAGCAGCAGTATTTCTTCATCTCCGCTTCGCTGCAGACCGCGGTCAAGAAGTTCCTGCAGACCCACGATGACATCAAGAAGCTGCCGGATTACTGCGTATTCCAGATGAACGACACCCATCCCACGGTTGCGGTGCCGGAGCTCATGCGCATTCTGATGGACGAACAGGGACTCGGCTGGGAAGAGGCGTGGGAAATTACGAGCAAGGCCTGCGCGTACACGAACCACACCATCATGACAGAGGCACTCGAGAAGTGGCCCATTGAGCTCTTCTCCCGTCTGCTTCCGCGTATTTATCAGATTGTCGAAGAGATTAACCGCCGCTTCCTGCTTGCCATCGAGCACAAGTTCCCGGGCGATCAGGCGAGAAAAGACCGCATGGCCATCATCCACGACGGCCAGGTGCGCATGGCATTCATGGCCTGTGCGGCTTCCTTCTCGATCAACGGTGTCGCGAAGATTCACACCGAGATTCTGAAGGAGCAGACGCTTCGCGACTTCTACGAGTTCTCTCCGGAAAAGTTCAACAACAAGACCAACGGCATCACGCAGCGCCGCTTCCTGCTCCACGCGAACCCGCTGCTTGCGGACTGGATTACGGAGCGCATCGGAGACAAGTGGATCACGGACCTCTCCGAAGTGAAGAAGCTCGGTGTCTATGTGGAAGATGAGAAGAGCCGCCAGGAGTACATGAACATCAAGTACAAGAATAAGCTTCGCCTTGCGAACTACATTCTCGAGCACAACGGCATTGTCGTGGACCCGCGTTCCATCTTCGATGTTCAGGTAAAGCGCCTGCACGAGTACAAGCGCCAGCTCATGAACATCCTCCACGTCATGTACCTCTACAACAAGATTAAGGATAATCCGAACATGCCGTTCTATCCGCACACCTTTATTTTCGGTGCAAAGGCGGCTGCGGGCTATCACCGTGCAAAGCTCACGATTAAGCTGATCAATGCCGTGGCGGATGTGATTAACAACGACGCTTCGATCAACGGCAAGATTAAGGTGGTCTTCATCGAGGACTACTGCGTCTCGAGCGCGGAGCTCATCTTTGCGGCGGCGGATGTCTCCGAGCAGATTTCGACCGCCAGTAAGGAGGCGTCCGGCACCTCGAACATGAAGTTCATGCTGAACGGCGCACCGACACTCGGCACCATGGACGGCGCAAACATCGAGATCGTGCACGAAGTCGGCGAGGAAAATGCCTTCATTTTCGGCATGTCCGCGGAGGAGGTCATTCAGCTCGAGAAAAACGGCGGTTACAACCCCATGGATATCTTCAATGCCGATCAGGAGATTCGCCGCGTGCTCATGCAGCTCATCAACGGCTACTACTCGCCGGATGATCCGGAGCGCTTCCGCGATATCTATAACTCCCTGCTCACCGGCTCGAACGGAGACCGTCCGGATGTCTACTTCATCCTCAAGGATTTCCGCGCCTATGCCGAGGCACATGAGCGCGTGGACAAGGCGTACGCGGACGAGGAGAACTGGGCAAAGATGTGCCTTCGGAATACCGCGGCGGCAGGCCCTTCAGCTCCGACCGCACAATCGAAGAGTATGTGAGAGATATCTGGCACTTGAAAAAGGTTCGGGTAGAACTTTGAGCTTTTCGGCCGTAAAGGCAAATAAAAACAGCGTTCCGGTTCATTCCGGGACGCTGTTTTCTTGTGTCCGTAACGCTTGATTCCGCAGGTGTAGCGGGGGGCCGCCAACTGTTTTATGCGCCGATCAGGTCGAGAAGCTGGGCGATATCTTTCTTGCCGAACTGCGGCGGCGCATCGTTTACGAGGAAGCAGGGGACGCTCATGACCTCGTAGCGTTCGCGAAGCGCCGGGAAACGGTTTAAGTCGTAAACCTCGGTTTTCACGTTCGGGTTCAGGGTTGCAATGCGCTGGGCGCTCGTCACGAGCTCCGGGCACATGGTGCAGGAGAGGCTCACAAAAATTTTGATGGAAATATCCTTTTGCAGGGCGTCAATGCGGCTTCTCAGCTCTTCGGAGACCGCCTGCCCTGTGCTGCCCGCATTGTAGAGCCCGAGCACAAAAGAGGTAAACTCGTGGCCGCCCGGCACACCGTGGAAGCAGATTCCCGCGTAGCTTCCGTCCTCGCGGAACACACGGACATAGGGGAGTTCCGGCTCGCCGTTTATAAGCGGATCCGGCGCGCTCTCTTCGGAGAGCGTCAGCTTATCGCTGAGGGCGGTGAGCGCCTCCAAATAGTGCCTGAGTTCGGAGGAGACCGCACCTTCGTCGGTGTAGAGTTTCAGGTTGAGCCCCACAGTGAGCCGCGAAAAGACCGTGTTCAGCTGCTGTATCATTGCGCTGTCAAAGGGCGTGTCGCCGCTCGGCGTGGCAGCTGCCGCGGGGGCGCTGTCCTGCGCCGAATGGACCGCGGCGCGCTTGGTCTTTACTTCCGCCTTGACCCCGGTTTCTCTCTGGCGTACCGAGATATACTTTTCGAGTTCGGTCGCCGCCGTCGCGCCGTCGCCGGTCGCAGTCACGACCTGACGAAGGTCCTTCTGGCAGACATCGCCCGCGGCATAAATGCCGTCACGGCTCGTCTTTTGGTTCCGGTCGGTGAGCACATAGCCGTGGTCATCGAGATCCGCAAGTCCGCGGAGCAGTTCCGCGGAGGGCGCGTAGCCCGCAAAGACAAAGACGCCGAAGCTGCCGCCGTCCGCGGGACTGAATTCGGTCACCTCTCCGGTCTTCGAGTTCCGGTAGCGAATGCGGCGCAGCAGGCTGTCGCCGGACACTTCCTCCACCTCGGTGTCGTACTTCACCGTGATCTTTTCGTGCTGTTTTGCGGGCTCCGCGACCTTGGCGGCGCAGGTAAAATCGGGTTCGCGTATCAGTATGGTCACATGGGAGGCGTACTTCGTGAGGAACACGGCCTCCTCCGCCGCGGCAAAGCCGCCACCGACTACGAAGACCTCGCGGCCGGTGAAGAACTCGCCGTCACAGGTCGCGCAGTAGGCAACGCCGTGGCCTTTGTACTCGGCCTCGCCGGGGAAGCCTATCATACGGGGGTGGGCGCCGGTTGCAAGTATCACGCCGTGGGTCAGAAAATCACCCTTGGCGGTCGATACACGATAAAAGCCGTCCTCTTCGCGGAGGGACTGTACCTCGGCAAGCATAAATTCCGCGCCGAACTGCTCCGCCTGCAGACGCATGCGCTCGGTAAGCGCTTCGCCGCTCATGGGCTCGGCACCCGGGTAATTGACTACCTCGGCGGTAATCGTAATCTGGCCGCCGAATTTATCCTTTTCCAAAATCAAGACGCGATAGCAGGCTCTCGCAAGATAGAGACCGGCGGTCAGCCCCGCAGGGCCGCCGCCGATGACAATCGCGTCATAGAAAGATGTTCTCTCTGCTGACGTCATGGATATTCCTTTCTTTTTGAATTACAGGGCACCGACAAGATCCAGGCTCGGCTTCAGGGTCTCCGCGCCGGGGGTCCACTTTGCCGGGCAAACCTCATCGCCGTGCTCGCGGACAAACTGGCAAGCCTGTACCTTGCGGAGCAGCTCCTCTGCGTTGCGGCCCACATTGCCCGCGTTGACGTCGTAAGCGACAATCTTAAGATCCGGATCGACGATGAAGGTGCCGCGCTCTGCGAGACCGGCCTCCGGAATCAGGACCTCAAAGTCGCGCGCCAGCGCCTGGGTCGGATCTGCGAGCATGGGATAGGTGATCTTCGAGATCTTCTCGGAGTGATCGTGCCAAGCCTTAGTGAACAAAGTGGGTGTCGCAGGAGACCGAGTAGATCTCGCAGCCTGCCTTCTGAAACGCGGCGTAGTTGTTCTCGAGGTCTTCGAGCTCGGTCGGGCAGACAAAGGTGAAGTCCGCCGGGTAGAAGAAGAAGACGCTCCACTTGCCGCGGAGATCCTCGCGGTTCACGGTCTTAAAGCTGTTGTTCTGGAACGCCTGTGCGCTGAAATCGCCGATTTCCTTGCCGATAAGAGACATGTGGTTTTCCTCCTTGTAAAAACGGTGAATGTGAATTAGATTGAACTTATAAAGATTAGATGAATGAAAATCATCTTAGCTACAGTTTATCACAACCCACTCAAATGTCAATAATAATTCCTATTTTTATTTGGCTGTATACTTCTTGAGAAATCCTTGTCCCACCGCATCATTTGTGGTATTATATCGGAAAATGTGCCCGCAATCAGGCGAAATGCGGCACAAGCTGGAGGAACGGGATGATTATACTGAACAGAGTTTTATCGATTTTCTTTGTTATTGTCTGCGTGTTTCTCTCCGGTGTCGTTTTGATGCAGGAGGGAAAAGATCAGGGACTCGGTGCAATCGGCGGTATCGCGGATTCTTACTGGGGCAAGATTCGCGGACGCTCGGTGGAGGGAACACTGGAAAAGCTCACGGCAGCTGCGGCGGTGCTGTTCCTCGTCCTTGCATTTGCACTGAACATGATAAAATAAACAGAGAGAGGCTCCCGCAGAAAGCGCGGGGCCTTTTTTTCACGGTATTCGACCTTTGAAAGCCGGAGAAAGAGGAGAGAGTCGGGCGTATGACCCAAGATGAATTGTTAAAAAAGAGAGAGCAGGTATTGCTCAAGCTGATGGAAGATCCCATGTACCAGCCCATGCGCCTGCAAGACATAGCGGTCTTTTTGGATGTGCCGAAATCCAAGCGGAAAGACTTAGAGAGCGCGCTCGATGCGCTCGTTCGGGAGGGTAGGATTCGCGTCTCGAAGAACGGCAAATACGGTAAGTCCGAGAGTCAGGAGAAAGAGGGCGTTTTCGCGGCAAATGCAAAGGGCTTCGGCTTTGTGCGCATCCCGGGAGAGGAGAACGATGTCTTTATTCCCCGCGACAAGACGAGGGGTGCGCTGCAGGGAGACACGGTGCGCATTTTGATTCCGCGCGGACAGCAGCTCGAGCGCCGCGAAGGACGCGTGTTGGAAATTGTGGCGCGCGGCGTGACTCGTCTGGTGGGCTATTACCGGAGAGAGAACCGAAGCGGCGTGGTCTTGCCGGATAATACCCGCTTTGCGGCGGATGTCATCATTCCGCAGGGTGCTTCCCTCGGCGCGCAGACCGGCGAAAAGGTGCTGGTGGAGATTACGGCCTACCCGAAGGAGAGAGGCGGAGATTTAGAGGGACGAGTGCTGGAACGTCTCGGCAAGGCGAGCGCGGTCGGCGTGGACCTCACCTCGATTGTGCGAAGCTTTGAAATTCCGGATACCTTCTCGGAGGAATGTCTCGCGGAAGCGGTGCGCGCGGAGCGGCAGGGCACGGAGATACTTCGCGGCGAAGTTGCGGGACGGCGCGATTTGAGAGCGCTCTGTACCGTGACCATAGACGGCGAGGACTCAAAAGATTTGGACGATGCAATCTCCCTCACCGAACTGGAGAACGGAAACGTACAGCTCGGCGTCCACATCGCGGATGTCAGTGAATATGTGAAAGAGGGCGGCCCCCTGGACCGCGAGGCCTTAAACCGCGGCACGAGCGTATACCTTCCGGATCGCGTGATTCCCATGTTGCCGGTCGAACTCTCGAACGGCATCTGTTCTCTGAACGAGGGCGAGGACCGCTTTGCGCTCTCCTGCCTCATGGAGTTTCGGCAGAGGGAGAGCTTATACACAGCGAAATCTGCGAGTCCGTGATTCGCTCCGATTGCCGCCTCACTTATACGACGGTCAACCAGATTATCACGAACCATGAGCCGGAACTCTGCGAGCACTATGCGGAGTTTGTGCCCATGCTGGAGCGCATGGACGTGCTGGCAAGACAGCTCCGCGCCCTTCGCAGCGAGCGCGGTTACATCGACTTTGACTTCCCGGAGAGCAAGGTGATTTTGAGTCCTTCCGGCAAGCCGCTCGAAATTCGCGCTTACGAGCGCAACGAGGCAACCCGCCTCATTGAGGACTTTATGCTCGCGGCCAATGAGACGGTCGCAAAGACCTACTGTTTAAAGCACGTTCCGTTCGTGTACCGCATTCACGAGGCCCCGACGCCGGAGAAGCTGCAGGTGTTAAAGACCTTTGTCATGAACTTCGGGCTGAACTTAAAGTTAAAGAACGGCGAGGTAACACCGCGGGAAATTCAGAAACTCCTGCTCCGTGTCGAGGGCACCGAGGCAGAGGATCTTGTGAGCCGCATGGCACTGCGCACCATGACGCAGGCAAGTTATTCGGTAGAGTGTGTGGGCCACTTCGGTCTTGCTTCCCGCTATTACACGCACTTTACCTCCCCGATACGGCGCTATCCGGATTTGCAGATTCACCGCATCATCAAGGAGGAACTGCGGCGCGGCCTCAGCGAAAAGCGGAAGGAGCACTACCGCGCAATTCTGTCCGGTGTTTCGGACCGCGCAAGTCAGACCGAGCGGAGGGCGCAGGAGTGCGAGCGCGATGCGGTCAAGTACAAGAAGTGCGAGTACATGGAAGGCCATATCAACGAGATTTACGAGGGCATTATCAGCGGCGTGACGCGCTATGGCATCTATGTGGAATTAAAGAACACGGTGGACGGCATGATACGGGTGTCCGAACTCCGGGACGACCACTATCAGTACAACGAAGAGAAGGCAGAGCTGGTCGGAGAGTTCACGAAGAAGCGTTACCGTCTCGGCGAGCCGCTCCGCGTCCGCGTGACCGGCGCAGACCGCCTCATGCGCACCGTAGACTTCCTGCCGGAGCCGCCGCTGCCTTCGGAGGAAGAGGATTAAGGAAACAGAGAGGAGAGGCATGGGAAAAGAGAGCAAGAAACTCATCGCGAACAATAAGAAAGCCCGCTTCGACTATTTTATTCTGGAGAGCTTTGAGACCGGCATTGAGCTCTTCGGCACGGAGGTCAAATCCCTGCGCCTCGGCCAGTGCTCGATCAAGGAGAGCTGGGTCGATATCAAAAACGGGGAAGTGTTCATCTACGGCATGCACATTAACCCCTACGAGAAGGGAAATATCTTCAACAAGGACCCGCTCCGCGTGCGGAAGCTCCTCATGCACAAGGGAGAGATACGCCGTCTGATCGGCACCATCAAGGAGAAGGGACTCACACTCGTGCCGCTTGAAGTGTACCTGAAGGGCAGACTGGTGAAAGTCGAGATCGGTCTCGCCCAGGGTAAGAAAAAGTACGATAAGCGCGCAACCATCGCAAAGAACGATGCGAGACGGGAAGTGGAACGAGAGTTTAAAGGCAGCGTGCGCTACTGAGTGTAGAGTGGGATTCCCGCCGCCCGGAATGCTTGAATGCTTGTATACAAGGCTGCGGAAAAAGCTAAAAAAAGCATAAACATTTTTAAGAATCACAAAAAACGCTTGTTTTCTCATCATAAGTGGCTATACTTGTCTTCATTGCAGGCGGAATCTTCCGCAGGCATAACTTTAAGGAGGATAAAAAGATGAGAAAGAATATGGTTCGCGCACTTGTACTGGCAACGGCTGCTGCGGCAGCACTGGCATTCACCGCTTGCGGCGATAAGAAGGCTGAGGAGACCACCGCGAAGCAGGAGTCTTCGGTAGAGACCAAGGCAGGCGAGTCCATGAAGGACGAGACCAAGAAGGACGAGTCCATGAAGGGCGAGACCAAGGCTGAGGAGTCCAAGAAGGACGAGAAGGCTATGGATGCAAAGGAAGGCACCCTGGTCGGTACGCTTGACGAGGTCAAGGACTTCTCCTTCACCGTTACCGATGAGAAGGGAACTTCCTATATGTTCAGCTTTGAGCAGGGCAAGGCTCCGGAAGGACTTTCCGATGTCAAGGCAGGCGACAAGGTCACCGTTACCTACACGGGCACCCTTTCCGAGGTCGATCCGTTCGACGGCACGATTGTCTCTGTCAAGAAGGCTTGAGTTTCAACAAAATTTGAGAAGCGGCTCCGGGAAACCGGAGCTGCTTTTTTCTTATGCGGAAAAATAAGACGCTCTGTGGTACACTGGAAGCGGCGGCAGAATGAACAAAGAACAGATGCCGCAGGGAGTAAACACATGAATATTTTTAATATTATCGGTCCTGTGATGATAGGTCCTTCCAGCTCGCACACGGCGGGCGCCTGCCGAATCGGGCGGGTCGCAAATAAACTTGCCGGGGATGCGCGCATCATTCGCGCACGCATTCAGCTCTCCGGTTCCTTTGCGCGCACCTACCGGGGGCACGGCACGGACAATGCCATCCTCGCCGGGATACTCGGCTACTACAGCTGGTCGGAGGAACTCCGTGATTCCATGCGCATCGCGGCGGAGCGCGGACTCTCCTATGAATTTGTGCCCGAGGATATTTCGGGTGCCCACCCGAACACGGCGCGCATTTACTATGAGTGCGACAACGGCAAACAAGGCATGGTGGAGGGCGCGAGCATAGGCGGCGGCAACATTCAGATTACCAACATCGACGGCATGGAGGTGAACTTCACCGGCGATAACAACACCCTGCTCATCCTGCATCACGACCGCCCGGGCGTCATAGCGGCGGTGACCCAGCTCATGTATGAGAAGTATGCGGATCTGAACATCGGAAACTTCCGTTTGAGCCGCAAGGAGAAGGGCGGCGAGGCCATGATGATGCTGGAACTCGACCAGGCACCGCCGGAGGGCATGATTGAAGATCTGAACAAAATCAAAAATGTGGAGCGCACGGTCTTAATCCGGGCGCTGGGCTGACGGGGGACGCGATGATTCAATACAATTCAATTCAGGAAATCGTAGAAGCGGCAGAGAAAGCGGGGATTAAAATCAGTGAGCTCTGTCTGAAGGATCAGGCGGCGCAGCTCGGCATCAGCGAGGAAGATCTGTACCGTGAACTTGAAAAAGACTTTGACGTGATGATAGAGGCGGCGGACTGGGGACAGCAGCCGGGGCGCATATCTCGCTCGGGCTTAACCGGCGAAGAGGGCTACCGCATGAAGCAGTACGCCGAAACCAAGGGCGGCTTAACGGGCAGCCTCATGACCAAGGCCATGGCGCGCGCGCTTGCGGTGAGCAACTGTAACGCGGCCATGGGACGCATTGTCGCGACCCCGACCGCCGGCAGCTGCGGCATTTGCCCGGTTGTCTGGTACCCATGTATGAGGACAGAAACTTTCCGAAGCGCGATGTCGTCATGTCCATCTTTACGGCGGGTGCTTTCGGCATGGTCATTGCGACCAATGCCTGCATTGCGGGCGCCCAGGGCGGATGTCAGGCGGAGTGCGGCTCCGCGGCCGGCATGGCGGCGGCTGCGCTGGTGGAACTCATGGGCGGTACGCCCACGCAGTGTGCGGATGCGCTCGGCATGGTCATTGTGAATGAACTGGGTCTGGTCTGCGATCCGGTTGCGGGCCTGGTTGAGATTCCCTGCATCAAGCGAAACGCGGCAGGCGTGATTCTGGCTTACGCCTGCGCCGATATGGCACTTGCCGACATCGGCTTAAAGATTCCGGCGGACGAGTGCATCCTTGCGATGAAGGAAGTCGGCGACCAGATGCACGAGGGACTCAAAGGAGACCGCGGGCGGCGGCCTTGCGACAACGCCGACCGGAAGAAGACTCAAGGAACAGGTCTTCGGAAAAGAGTAAGCCGGAGAACGCGAACATAGAACACACGGATAACAGGAGGAAGATATGAAAAAATTTGTGACATGGACCCTTGCACTGAGCCTTGCGCTTCCGCTCGTTGCCTGCGGCGGCGGCAAAAAGGCGGAGACAAAGAGCGAGACCGTAGCGGCAAGCGAGGCGAGCGGTGAGGCAGAGAAGCCGTTTACCATTCAGCCCTTCCAGGCGGTCGATAAGCAGGATTACGGCATCCGTGTCGATGGGTATATGACGGACCCGAACGACAATGGGTTTATTTCCCTCACGCTGCAAAATAAAAGCGAGACGGTATCGTATCGCTTCGTCTTGGATTCCTTCACCGGAGACGGCATACGCCTCTACGGCTCTGTCAACAAGGTAGCGGAGCCGGGGCAGGAGGTTCCGGTGCAGATTCCGGTCCGGACGAACCCGGACTATAAACTTCAGGATTTCGGCGACCTCGAGTTCCGCTTCCTGGTGCAGGATTCGAAGCTCTCGGTCTATATGCCGGAAAAGGAAATGACGTGTTCCACATCTACCCGAACGGAGAAAACAGCAAGGTTCACTATACGTGGAAGGAAAAGGAGGGCGATAAGCTCCTCGATGAGAACGCGTACTTCAAGGCGACGAACACCGGTGTCACGAAGGACAAGTACGGCAATTACGTCTTGAACCTCTATCTCGAGAACCGCTCCGGTAAGCTGATTACCCTGTATATTCAGGGCGGCGCAGTCAACGGCATCCCGATTGAAATGAATAACTACCATGTGGTAGATGCGGGACAGTCCGCGTTTATTCCGATTTTCTGGGACCATTCCTATGTCGAGGACACAAAGGTCGAGGAGATTCAAAATCTGAGCTTCAATCTCTTTGTGGACGAGGGAAATACCTACGTGATGTCGGAGCATCCGGCACTCGAAAAAACCTATACGGTGGAACCGTAAATCGAAAGGCAGTCCCGAGGGACTGCCTTTTTGTATCGGGAGACGCGTGATGGCTGTATTGTAAAGTCCGCCCCCGCGTGCTATGCTTTTTCGGTAAAGTGACAGGCATCGCAAAACGGAGGAGACTGAGGGATGAAGAGACGCACGGCACTTGCACTGGCATGTATTTTGGCACTTTCCCTGACGGCTTGCGGCGGCAAGAAAGCGGCCAAAGAGAGCGCAGAGACAACTGAGATGACGGAAACCACAGAGAGCGGGGCCGGAACCGAGAAGCAGGTGAAAGCCGAATTCCGCATTACTCCGTTTCAGGCCGTGGACAAGGAAGATTACGGCGTCAAAGTCGTCAACTACGGAAACGTCGGCGAGGACCAGGAATACCTGCAGCTCAGCTTGCAGAATAAGAGTGCGGACAAGAGCTATGTCTTTGTGCTAAAAAGCTTGGAGGGCGACGGAATTGTGCTCACAACGAGCGGAATCAGCGAGACCGTAGAGCCCGGACAGGAAAGCAGGTCAATCTGATCTTCCAAAAGAACAGCACCTATAGTCTTAAGAGTTTCGGCGATTTGACCTTCCGCTTTGCGATTTTTGACAGTAATGCGAAGAATCAGAAGGGGGAGACCGATGTGTTTCACATTTACCCCTACGGCGAGAACAAGGAAGTGAGCTATGTCTTTGCGCCGAACGACAGCGTTAAGCCGCTCGATGACAATGAGATTTTTGAAGCAGTCGTGACAGAATGCAAGCAGGACCAATTCGGAGATGAGAATGTGTTCTTCTATCTCCGGAATAAGACAAACAAGCGGCTCTACATTAACAGCGATAAGGGCAGCGTGAACGGAGAGACGCGTAGCACAACGCGCTACTTTGATGTAGGGTCCGGGACAGTCCCTGTTCGGCTTTATCACGTATCAGGATCTCACGATACCGGAGGCGGAAATCAAGGAACTGCAGTTCAACCTGCGGGTGCAGGATGTCGACAATCTTGTGGGCGGACCGCTCCTCGATAAGACCTATACCGTCACGCCGTGAACAGGCGGATGATATCCGAACGAAAAAAGGCAGTCCGATGGGGCTGCCTTTTTCGTTTGAAATAAAGACGGGGGTTGGGCAAAGTGCTCGGAAAACACAGAATTGCAGCGCGGATATTGTAAAGTATTTTTGCGGCATGCTATGCTTTTTTTCGAAGAAGAGAGGAAGCCTTGCAAAACGGAGGAGACAGACAGATGAAGAAACGCACGGTACTTGCATTGGCATGCATCTTGGCACTTTCCATGGCGGCCTGCGGAAACAAACAGGGCGGACAGGGAGGCGGCTCGAAAACGGAGAGCGAAGCGAAGAGAGTTCCGAAAGTTGCGCCCTATACCGCGGTGGATAAGGAAGATTACGCAATTCGGGTGGACGGCGTAGAGGTCGATGAGGACGGCTTCTACTCGATTCAGCTGACCTTTGAGAATAAGAGTCAGGACAAGGAGTTTAACTTCTCCTTGGACTCGCTGAGCGGCGACGGCATACGGCTTGATTCCTTCATCGGCTGCGATGTTGCGGCCGGCAAGAAATCCAAGGAGACCATCGATTTGCCCTATTCCGAATACTATGACATGCGGGATTTCGGAGAGCTTGAACTCAGCTTTTCGGTCGGCGAGCGCGGCTATTCCGCCGCACATCCCAAGGAACAGGAGAACTTTTCCATCTACCCCTACGGGGAGAACAGCGGTGTGAAGTTCGAGCGGAAGGTAGGTAAAGACGAAAAGGTACTCACGGAGAACGAAAATTTCCGCGTGACACAGCTAGGCGGCGCCTTCGATGACAGAGGCCGCTATGTGCTGACCCTCTTTATCGAGAACAAGAGCGATAAGGATTTGCGCTATGAGGCGGAGAAGATTTCCATCAACGACTACATGGTGGATACCTCTATGACCGGGGACTTAAAGCCCGGAGAGAGCGGCTTTGCGGAACTCCGCTGGAGTAAGCGAAGACTCGAAGAGAGCCAGATTACCGAGGTCAAAGAGATCGAGTTTACGCTTCGCGTGATAGACCGTGAACACCCGATTGACGCGCCGCTCTTCCGGGAGGTCTTGACCGTGACGCCGTAAGGCGGGAGGAGAATCAAAGAAAAGAGAAGGAAGAGGCAGCCCGAGGGCTGCCTCTTTTTTGACGGAGATTGACAAGGGGCGCTTATAGCTAGGATAATGGTGCGGAATAGGAAGAACCAAAGCGAAAGGAGAAACTCATGTTAGCAGTCGGAACCAAGGCACCTGATTTTACGTTGCCGGATCAGAACGGAGAGCTGCGCAAGCTCTCGGACTACAGGGGACAGAAGGTAATCCTCTATTTTTACCCGAAGGATATGACACCGGGCTGCACAAAACAGGCCTGCGGTTTTGCGGAGCTTTACCCGCAGTTCCGTGAGCGCGGCGCGGTGGTGCTCGGCGTCAGCAAGGACTCGGTGGCCTCCCATAAAAAGTTTGAGGAGAAGTACGGCCTGCCTTTTACTCTCCTTGCGGACCCGGAGAAGGAAGTTATTCAGAGTTACGATGTCTGGAAGGAAAAGAAACTCTACGGCAAGGTCTCTATGGGCGTGGTCCGCACGACTTATCTGATTGACGAAGCGGGCATCATTGTGAAGGCAGATGATAAGGTGAAGGCCGCGGAGAACCCGGCAAAGATGCTCGGAGAGCTCTCGTGAAGCTGATTATTTCGCCTGCAAAGAAGATGCGGGTCAATACGGACAGCCTCGCAGCAGAGCGGCTGCCGCAGTACATAGAAGAGGCGGAGAGCCTGAAGCACTGGATTCAGAGTCTCTCCTATGCGGAGCAGAAGGCGCTCTGGGCTTGCAATGACAAAATCGCAGAGGAGAACGCCGCGCGCTTTGCGGACATGAACCTGCGGGAGGGCGGTACGCCCGCCATCTTAGCCTACGAGGGCATCCAGTATCAGTACATGGCGCCGGCCGTCTTTGAGGAAAAGGCGCTCCGCTATGTGGAGGAGAAGCTTCGCATTTTGTCGGGCTTTTACGGCGTGCTGCGCCCCATGGATGCGGTCACGCCCTATCGCCTTGAAATGCAGGCAAAGGCAGCCGTCGCAGGCCACAAGAACCTCTATGCCTTCTGGGGGGATAAGCTGTACCGCGCCGTGCGGGATGAGAGCGCTGTCATCATCAACCTCGCCTCGAAGGAGTATTCAAAAGGCAATCGAGGCGTATTTACAGCCGGAGGATCGCTTCATCACCTGCGTGTTCGGAGAACTTCTGGGCGGCAAAGTCGTCCAGAAGGGTGTCTATGCGAAAATGGCGCGCGGGGAGATGGTGCGTTATCTCGCGGAGATAGGCGCGGAGCAACCGGAGGAACTGAAGGGTTTTTCGCGGAGCGGCTATGTTTTCCGTGAGGAGCTCTCCACCGAGACAAACTATGTCTTTGCCCGGGACTTACGAGGACGTTTGATGTAAGGCAGCGTACGCAGGACTCTGACAAAGGGCAAGAAAAGAGTTCGGCGAGAGAAGAAGCGGCGAGTCGCTAAGCCGGAAGAAAGGACAGGGGGAGAGAGGGAATGCATTTGAATACGGAACAGAGTGTTTTTCTGCTCTGGGTGGCGGCACTGAGTCTCATGAGCTTTTCGCTCTTCGGTTTTGACAAGGAAAAGTCCCGCCGTCATGCCTGGCGCATTTCGGAGCGCACGCTCTTACTCAGCGCCTTTCTCGGCGGAGCGCCGGGCGCACTCTTCGGCATGAATTTCTTTCGGCATAAGACGCAGAAGCTGAAGTTTCGTATCCTAGTACCGCTTGCCCTCTTACTCTGGGCTTGGCTTGCGTATCGAGTATTTCAGTGAAAGAAGAGGACAGCACAGGGGCTGTCCTCTTTTTGTAATTTGCGCCGGCTAGAATTTAAGGGTAAACTACAGGGAAGTATAATAGGTGAGAAAAGCGACAAATGAAGAAAGGAGAGCCTACCATGATTCAAAGAGAGATTGACATAAAGAAACCTCTGACCAAAAAGCAGAAGGATATGTTGAAAGCACTAGAAGAGCGGCCGTTGACGCCGGATGAAACGTGTCGGGAGCTAACTGCGGAAGAGATGTCGTGTTTTCGACATCACGCAGGCTTTCTCCGGAAGCGCTGAAAAAGGCAAAGATGCTCGGCAAAGGCTACACATCTGTTCTAAGCCGTATACTGGAAGAAGCGCTGGATAGCCCGGAGAAGATTCGCCACAATCTGTAAAGAATCGTGCTTAAAAAGTCCCCTTTTTACCGGATGCCGTTGGTAAGAAGGGGACTTTTCACACGCCCGGGGCGAGGTCTGATTGTATTCCCAGCAAAGCTGTTTTGCCTTGTCCTCAGATGAGCAGGTGTGCCTTCGTAGCTGTTGTGATAGGGCTGCATAGATTGCATGCGTTCTAACGGCGTCATAGAGAGCTCCCTTCAGGGCTTGTTTCGCACAGTACGGTATACCCCCGATCGTTCACCAAGACTGCCTCGTGATTGTTGAGCGGAATCAGCTTCAATGAATTTCGGTAGCGTTCCAGGGTTTCACGGGAGCTTGTCTCGAAGGGAAATTCTCCCAAATGCGGAAGAACGGAGTGGTCAAATACAGACAGGGCCGAATAATCCGTGAGGTCGGGCGCAAGGGTTTTGTCGTCCATAATTTGATTGTATTCGATATCGGGTGCGGCGATGATTGCGCCTGCGGATTCGCCGATATAGAACATGCCCTCCCGGATGCGGCGCGCGAGAAGTTCTGTGAGATGCTTCTTTTTTAACTCCTGCAAGAGATAAAAGGTATTGCCGCCGGAGATGCAGACACAGGCTGCACTCTCCAGTTCCTGTATCAGCACAGGTTCTTCGACCTTGGCAATATCGAGCATCTGCAGCTGATAGCCTAAGTCCTCCAACATCGCAATGCCCTCGTCAATAAAACCGGTATACGGCTCCACATTTCCGGCTGTGGGAATAAACGTAATTGTCTTGGAAGACAGTTTGGAAAGATAGTTCGCCGTGATTGTTTTTGTTCCGGCAAGATAGGATACAAGCAGCAGTTCCATTTTAAATCCTCCTTACCGCCGGGGGCGGTCTTCATTCGGAGTAGCGGCGTTGTCCTCATCCGCTAACACTTCGTACTTTTTGCCCTCCCCTGCATTTAGGGCAGCGATACCGCGGCGCAGGTGGGCCTCGTTGCGCTTGATAAGGCGCGGAAAGACTGAAGGACGGAAATAAAAAGAGCCCGATCAACTGGACTGACTTGACGGCTCAGGCAGTTGTCGGGTTCCTCACAGGGCTCATCCTACTAATCATCGACAAGCTCTGGAAGTGAGAGCTGGGGGCGAAAGCCCCCTCCTCTTTAATAAGAATACCACACCTTCATTCTAAAATACAGATGAACATTGAGGTTATTATCGTAATTGCTATAGTCGCGGGGTTGCTCGGACGGGTCACTTACTGTGCATGGAGGAACAGCAGATGGTACGAAATCTGCAAGTGAAAAGGGGACGCAATCACGCCCTATATTTCGTGTTGCATTCGTGTTGCATGAGTACTCTGCTACAGTACCTTTTTTTGCACTGTCAGTACCTTTTTGGCTAGCATAAAGCAAAGAGAAAGCGCACATCCGCACCGTTTCCGGCGTAGATGTGCACTCTTTTTGGTGATGGAGATGACGGGAGTCGAACCCGTGTCCAAAAACCGATTCCCCGTTCTTCTACTATCATAGTCAGCTCTTTGACATTCCCTCTGCCGCGCGGGGAGCGGACGCCCTCACGGTTTTGGTAGCTTCATATTACGCCCTTACGTGCAAAGCTTAGCGCAAGTCGTTTCTCACAAAGTCGACGCCCGGGTCCCAAAGTGTGAGTGCTCTGGGGCGGACGGCAAGCCCTTAGGCTGCGTATGCTAAATTTTCGTTAGCGTTTGTGTTTAAGTTTGCCGTTTAACGCACCGCATGCGGATAGCTTCACCGGCTGCACGGTCCCTGTCGAAACCGGTACATCCCCGAATAGACTATTATTATAGCAGTTTTTCGGACTTCTAACAAGCTTAAAAGCCGGAAACCAGAAGCTTTCCTTCGCGATACTCAACGAGAAAGAGACGGCTCAGATCGCGGTGACCCATTTTTGCGAGACTCTCCGTGAGCCAAGCTTCGTCCTTGCCGATCAACTCCAGAATATCACGCTGAATCTGTCCGTCGGTAATCAGCGGGTACTTCGGGTTCTCCTCGCCGTAGGGAATCACGAGCAGCTGTCCGTTCTGCTCCACAACAACGCGCTGTAAGTCTTCTACGTAGTAGTAGCCTGCCGCGCGCAACTTAAAGGAGAGATCGTGCGCGGTGAGACCCACGCGGCGGCAGTTCTTGACGCTCAGCTTCCCGTGATTCACGATGACCAGAGGCTGACCGTCCAGAAGCTGTCCGATTGCGTGGTTGTTGGTCTTAATCCATTTGAGGCTTAAAATAACAATGCACCAGATGAGCAGAATCAGGATGTACTGCAAAATGGTGATTGCGCTGTTATAGATGGTACCGCCGATCACACCACCGAGTACATAGTTCTGAATCTGATCGCTTGCATTCGAGGGGGCTAAGTTTCCCTTGCCGCTAATGTTAATGACAAAGGAGAGGGAGAGGAGACCGATTAAAAGCTTAACGGCAACAAGAAAATAAAAATTGTTAAAAACAGACAGCATAGCGGATTCCTTTCAATGATGAATTTACTCCCGAATAAACTCGGGCTCTGTGCCGATAAACTCCATGGGCTCCAGATTGCAGGTGGTGTCATTCACATAGAGGACGCGATAGTACTTGTCCTTCGCAAAGATAATCGGGTTGCCGGAAAACTCGGTCGCATTGAGATAAACCTCTTCCGCAGGCACATTCAGTTCCTTTGCAATGCGTTCCACCGAATGAATTGCCAGAGTGACCTTCTGGCCGTTTGCCTGCAACTCCCGGTAGCGGTTCACTTGCAGGAGCGCCATGACAATCAGTAATAGGAGTGCAATCAGCGCGGGTTCGCGGTGGCGGGAACTCTGTTTGTCTTTAAAATAGCGTAGCCCGTTTACCAGTAAAATCAGAAACAAAACGGCCGCAATAATGAGTTGCACGCGGTTCATGCCGACATTGCGTCGCAGCAAAAACTCATAAGAATAAAATTTCATGGAATACCTCCGTGGCAGTGTCCTGCCGGACTCAATAATCAGAGAGATTCTATCACAGACCTCTGATTGTTGACAGAAAAATCGTAAGCGGGGTAGTGTATTCAATTGAATTAAGAAAAGTTTAATCCGAGAAAGCCGCCGAACGGCGTGGCTGCGTGCCGCCCGCCCCTGCTTATTCTTGAAAAGACTTGTTATTTTGTGTATGATTTTACCATACGGGTTTGTGTCTTTGCCCGTCATTGAAGAGACAGGAGGATAGCATGAACTACGCAGAGGAATCACTGAAGAAGCATTACGAGTGGAAGGGTAAAATCAAGGTTGTAACGGATATTCCGGTTAAGACCTCGGAGGATTTATCGCTCGCATACACCCCGGGTGTTGCCGAGCCTTGCCTTGAGATTCAGAAGGATGTGAACAAGTCCTATGAACTGACGCGCCGTTGGAATCTGTGCGCGGTCGTGACGGACGGCACCGCAGTTCTCGGACTCGGCGACATCGGCCCGGAGGCAGGTATGCCGGTCATGGAGGGCAAGTGCGTGCTCTTCAAGGCATTCGGCGATGTGGATGCCTTCCCGCTCTGTGTGAAGTCCAAGGACGTGGATGAGATTGTCAACACGATTTATCTGCTCTCCGGTTCCTTCGGCGGTGTAAACCTCGAGGACATTGCGGCGCCGCGCTGCTTTGAAATCGAGCGCAAGCTGAAGGAGAAGTGCGATATTCCGATCTTCCACGACGATCAGCACGGAACGGCAATCGTTGTTCTCTCCGGTCTCATCAATGCACTGAAGGTGGTCGGCAAGGACAAGGAAGAGGTCAAGGTGGTCGTGAACGGACCGGGCAGCGCGGGCATTGCAGTCTCGAAGCTGCTGCTTTCCTATGGCTTTAAGAACTTAACGCTCTGCAACCGCGAAGGCATCATGAACGAGAACTCGAAGGATCTCAACTGGGCGCAGAAGGAGATGCTCGAGGTCACGAATCTCGATCGTAAGACCGGCACCTTGAAGGATGCGCTGGTCGGCGCGGACATCTTCCTCGGCTTCTCCGGCCCGAACATGGTCACGGAGGAGATGGTGAGAAGCATGAACAAGGATGCCATCATCTTTGCCTGCGCGAACCCGACCCCGGAGATTTTCCCGGACGAGGCAAAGAAGGGCGGCGCGAGAGTTATCTCGACCGGCAGATCGGACTTCCCGAACCAGATTAACAACGTGCTGGTGTTCCCGGGACTGTTCCGCGGTGCCTTTGATGTCCGCGCAAAGGATATCAACGAGGAGATGAAGATGGCGGCGGCGGTCGCAATCGCAAACCTGATTGCGGATGATGAAGTCAGCGAGGACAACATCATCCCGAAGGCTTTCGATCCGCGCGTTAAGGACGCTGTTTCCAAGGCAGTTGCCGAAGCGGCGAGACGCACGGGTGTCGCGAGAATCTGAAGCGCGAAATAACGGAGTAGGCAGAGACGGGCAAACAGGGCAAATAGATAGAAAGAAGGAAGCACAATGGCAAAACACACCATTCTGTACGGCTGCGGCCACATTGCACCGGCGGAGGTTGAGGGAACGGAATACGAACAGCAGGAGAAGCTTGACTACCTGAAGATTTGCGGACGCTGCCCCGCCTGCGAAAAAGAATACAGAAGCGCACATCCGTCGCTTCGGGAAGCGTAAGGCGCTGCGATGAGATTGTGGATTTCCGGCACGGGTTCCGCCCTGCCGAAGAAAGTTGTGACGAACGATGACCTCGCAAAGGTCATCGATACGAGTGACGAGTGGATTTTTGCGCGCACCGGTATACACCAGCGCCATGTCGCGGATGAGACCGAGACCATAGAGAAGCTGGGTGCCGCGGCGGCGGAGAAGGCCCTTGAAATGGCCGGCGTCTCTGCGGAGGAAATCGGACTGATTATCTTCGGCACCTGCACGGACGGCAATGTGACGCCGAGCGCGGCCTGCCAGGTGCAGGCGCTGATCGGCGCTGTGAACGCGGTCGCCTTCGATATCAACGCGGCCTGCTCCGGCTTCCTACTCCCTCCGCACGGCGGAAGGCCTCTTAAAGACCGGTCTCGCAACGAAGGCGCTGGTGATCGGCGGCGACCTTGTGACCCGCTACTTGGACTGGAAGGACAGAACCACCTGCGTGCTCTTCGGAGACGCGGTCGGTGCCGTGGTGCTCGAGACGACCGAGGATGAGTCGAAGGGCGATATCCTCGGTTCCGCGCTCGGCGCGGACGGCGTGAAGGGACATAACCTCACCGGTCGCACGGACCCGGACGACCATTTCCTCTCCATGAACGGGCAGGAGGTGTTCCGCTTTGCGGTCCGCACCGTTCCGCTCTGCATTGAAGAGGCACTCCGGAATGCGGGTGTCGACAAGAAGGATGTGAGCGCCTACGTTCTGCATCAGGCAAATTCCCGCATCATCGAGGCAGTCGCCAAGTATCTCGGAGAGCCGCTCGACAAGTTCCCGATGAACCTCTCCGATACGGCAAATACCTCGGCGGGAAGCATCCCGACCCTCTTTGACCGGCTGAACCGCGAGGGCCGCTTCAAACGGGGCGATATCCTTGTGCTCTCGGGCTTCGGCGGCGGCCTCACCTGGGGCGCAACGGTGATACGCTATTGACGTAAGGCAGAGAATCGGTTAAAAAAAGAAAGAAGCTATATTGACAAAGAAACGGCAAGTGTTCATTAACTTGCGCACAAAAAAAGGAGATTACCATGTTTGAAAAGGTTAAGCAGATGATTGCAGAGCAGCTCAGCGCAGATGAGAGCACCCTCACCGAGGAGACTTCCTTCAAGGATGATCTCGGCGCGGACTCCCTGGATCTCTTCCAGCTGGTCATGGCTATGGAGGACGAGTTCAAGGTTGAGATTCCGAGCGAGGATCTTGAGAAGCTCGCTACGGTCGGCGATGTCATGAAGTACCTCAAGGACAAGGGCGTCGAAGAATGAAAACAAGAGTGACGGAGCTCCTCGGCATACGCTATCCCATCCTGCAGGGCGGGATGGCGTGGGTCGCCGAGCAGCATCTCGCGGCGGCGGTGAGTGAGGCCGGAGGCCTGGGTCTCATCGGCGGAGCGAGCGCACCCGGAGAAGTGATTCGTGATATGCTCCGTGACGCAAAGCGCCTCACTTCGGCGCAGGTCGGTGTCAATGTCATGCTGATGTCTCCCCACGCGGACGATGTTGCGCGGGTGGTCATCGAAGAGGGCGTCAAGGTTGTCACGACCGGCGCGGGCATGCCGACCAAGTACATGGAGGACTGGAAAAAGGCCGGTGTCAAGGTCATTCCGGTGGTCGCTTCGGTCGCGCAGGCGCGCATGATGGAGCGCCTCGGTGCCGACGCCGTGGTCGCGGAGGGCACAGAGTCCGGCGGTCACATCGGTGAGGCAACGACCATGTGTCTGCTGCCGCAGGTGGTCGATGCCGTGAGCATTCCGGTGATCGGCGCGGGCGGTATTGCGGACGGCAGAGGTATGATGGCGGCATTTATGCTCGGCGCGGAAGCCGTGCAAATCGGCACGCGCTTTGTCGCGAGTACCGAAGCTGTGGTAAGCGATGCATATAAGAACCGCATCGTGAAGTCGAAGGACATTGACAGCGCCGTGACCGGCAGAACGCACGGTCACCCGGTGCGCAGCCTCCGGAACGATATGACGCGCGAGTACGCGCGCCTTGAGGCCGAGGGCAAGAGCTTTGAGGAGCTCGAGTACCTGACCCTGGGCTCGCTCCGCAAGGCCGTACAGGAAGGCGATGTCATTCACGGCACCGTCATGGCAGGTCAGATTGCGGGTCTCATCCGGGACGTGAAACCCTGCCGTGAGATTATTGAGGATATGATGCGCGAGTGTCAGACGCTTGCGAGAAAGGCGGCGGACTTTGTCTAAAAAGGCATTTTTGTTTCCCGGACAGGGCGCTCAGAAGGTCGGCATGGGGCAGAGCTTTTACGAGGCGGATGCCGATGCGCGCGCAGTCTTCGACGAGGCGTCGGAACTGCTCGGCTACGACATGAAGGCACTCTGTTTTGAGGAAAACGAGAAGCTGAATTTGACGCAGTACACCCAACCCGCCATGGTGACAACGGGAATTGCCATCATGAAGGTCGTTGAGAAGCAGGGACTCCTGCCGGATACGGCGGCGGGCTTAAGCCTCGGCGAATACGAGGCGCTATACGCTGCGGGCGCGCTCTCCGTGACGGATGCAATCCGTGTGGTTGCGCGGCGCGGCGAACTCATGGAAGCGGCGGTTCCGGCGGGCGTCGGCGCAATGGCGGCGGTGCTCGGCGCGGAGGCAAGTCTCATCGAAGAGACGCTTTCCGAGATTCCCGAAGTCTGGATTGCGAACTACAACTGCCCGGGGCAGATTGTCATTTCGGGTAAGAAAGAGGCGGTCGAGGCTGCGGCGGAGGCACTGAAGGCGCGCGGCATTAAGCGCGTGCTCATGCTGAACGTGAGCGGTCCCTTCCACTCCGGCCTACTCAGAGAAGCCGGCGAGGAACTGGGCAAGGTGCTCGCGGAAACAGAAATTCATCCGCTTCGCATTCCCTACTATGCGAATGTGACGGGCGGTATCGTGGAAGATGCGGCGAAGGTCAGAGGACTTCTGACCGAGCAGGTCTACAGCTCGGTGCGCTTTGAGCAGAGCATACGCAATATGCTATCGGCGGGCGTGGATACCTTCTACGAACTTGGACCCGGCAAGACGCTTGCGGGCTTTGTAAAGAAGATTGACAGAGAGGCAACGGTCGTAAACATTGAGACCATGGAGGATCTGGCTAAGATATGAGCAATTTGAGCGGTAAGGTAGCGCTGGTCACCGGCGCATCGCGCGGCATCGGCAGAGCCATTGCCGTGCGCCTCGCCTCTCTCGGGGCTGTGGTGGCAATCAACTACAACGGCTCCGAGGCAAAGGCCGAGGAAGTGCGCGCAGAGATCGAGGCTGCGGGCGGCAAGGCGTTTTTGATTCAGGCGAATGTCGCGGACGCGGCGGCGGTGCAGCGCATGTTTGAGGAGATTTTCACGAGAGAGGACAGACTCGACATACTCGTGAACAACGCGGGCATCACCCGCGATGCGCTCTTAATCGGCATGAAGGAAGCGCAGTTTGACGAGGTCTTACAGACCAATCTCTACGGCGCTTATTTCTGCATGCAGCAGGCGGCAAAGAAGATGCTGCGCCAAAAGAGCGGCCGTATCATCAATATTTCCTCTTACTCGGGCCTCCACGGCAACGCGGGACAGATGAATTATTCCGCAGCGAAGGCGGGTCTGGTCGGCATGACCAAGACGGCTGCGCGTGAGCTCGGCAGCAGAGGCATTACCGTAAATGCCGTCGCACTGGGATTTATTGACACCGACATGACGGCGGTGCTCAGCGACAAGTCAAAAGATGCCATTCTCTCGGGTGTCCCGCTGGGACGCATGGGGAGCGCGGACGATATCGCGTCTGCGGTCGTCTTCCTTGCGGGAGACGAGGCTTCCTATATCACCGGACAGGTTCTGTCCGTAGACGGCGGACTCTCTATCTAAGAGCTTCCGCCTTTCTTTGAAACCAGGCAACGCGGCTTTGCAGGAGAACGCAATACATGGAAAAAAGAAGAGTGGTAGTGACCGGACTCGGCGCGGTGACGCCGGTCGGCATCGGCACAGAGGCATTTTGGAACTCGTTGAAAGCGGGTCAGGTGGGAATTGACCGCATCACCCAGTTCGATACGGAAAAGTTCAAGGTGAAACTGGCTGCCGAAGTCAAGGACTTCAAGGCGGCCGATTTCATGGACGTCAAATCGGCGCGCCGCATGGAGCGTTTTTCGCAGTTTGCCGTTGCGGCGGCAAAAGAGGCACTTGCGGACAGCGGACTTGACCTCAGCAAGGAAGATCCCTATATGGCGGGTTGCGCCATTGGCTCCGGCATCGGCTCTCTCCAGTCGGTGGAGCGCGAGTACGAGCGCATGACCACGAAGGGACCGAACCTCGTGAACCCCCTGTTTGTCCCGATGATGATCAGCAATATGGCAGCGGGCAATGTCGCGATTCACTGCGGCTTAAAGGGCAAGAACATTAACATTGTGACGGCCTGTGCATCCGGCACGCACAACATCGGTGAGGCCTTTCGCTCCATTGTCTGCGGCGACGCGGATATCATGCTGGCAGGCGGCGCGGAGGCGAGCATCACCCCGATCGGGGTTGCGGGCTTCATGCAGCTCACGGCGCTCAATACGACCGAGGACCCGAAGCGCGCTTCGATTCCCTTCGATCTTGAGCGGAACGGCTTTGTGATCGGCGAGGGCGCTGGCATTCTGGTGCTCGAGGAACTGGAGCACGCGAAGAAGCGCGGCGCAAAGATTTATGCCGAGATGTCCGGTTACGGTGCGACCTGCGACGCAAACCACATTACCTCGCCCTTGGAGGATGGTTCCGGTGCGGCGGCTGCCATGCGTTTTGCGCTCCGCGACGCGGGACTGAATCCCGAGGACATTGACTATGTGAACGCGCACGGCACCTCGACCCACTTAAACGACCTCTCGGAGACCAAGGCAATTCGCAGCGCCTTCGGCGCGGCGGCGGATAAGCTCGCGGTCAGCTCCACAAAGTCTATGATAGTCACCTGCTGGGTGCAGCCGGCGGCGTCGAGGCTGTGGTTCTCGCAAAGACCATCGAAGAGGGCTATGTCCACATGACGGCGGGCCTCGAAAAGGACGATCCGGAGTGCGATCTCGACTATGTGAAGGGCGCGGGCAGAGCGCTTCCGGTGCGTGCTGCCATCAGCAACTCGCTCGGTTTCGGCGGTCACAATGCGACCATTCTGATGAGAAAGTACGAGGCGTGAGATGCAGGTAAAACTCGGAATCAAAGAAATTGAGAAGATTTTGCCGCACCGCCACCCGTTTCTTCTGGTAGACTGCATCACCGAACTGGAGCCCGGCGTGCGCGCCGAGGGCTATAAGGCGGTGAGTTTTGACGAATCCTATTTCCGGGGACATTTCCCCGACGAACCCGTAATGCCCGGTGTTTTGATTATCGAGGCGCTCGCACAGACCGGCGCCGTCGCGATTCTCTCGCAGGAGGGAAATGCCGGCAGAACCGCCTACTTCGGCGCCGTGGACCATGCACGGTTTCGCCGCAAGGTGGTGCCGGGAGACCGGCTGAGACTGGTTTGTGAGATTGAGAAGGTGAAGGGACCTGTCGGCAAGGGAAAGGCGACAGCATATGTAGAGGATGAGAAGGCGGTAGAGGCAGAACTCACCTTTATCCTCGGAAAGTGACAGGGAAAATGCGCATCGATTTTTTCAAGCGAAACACAGCAGAAGCAGAACCGGAAGTCGTAATGCGAAAGTGCAAGAAGTGCGGTGCGGTACACAGCGTGCAGGACGTGCGGGCAAACGATTTTGCCTGCCCGAGCTGCGGCGCCTATGTCCGCATTCACGCGAAGCGCAGAATTAAACTGCTCGCGGATCCGGGAAGCTTTGAGGAGTGGAACCAGGAACTTCCGGTCGTGAATCCGCTCGACTTTCCGGAGTACGAGCAGAAACTCTGGGAAGTCAAGGAGAGTACCGGTCTCAATGAGGCGGTCGTGACGGGGAAGATTACGATCGACGGCATTCCGACCGCCATCGGTGTCTGCGACGCGCGCTTTTTGATGAGTTCCATGGGACACAACCTGGGCGAAAAATTGCGCGTATGGCAGAGCGTGCGGCCGAGGAAAAGCTCCCGGTCATTCTCTACGCCTGCTCCGGCGGCGCGAGAATGCAGGAGGGCATCATCTCCCTCATGCAGATGGTTAAGACCTCGGAGGCACTCGGCAGACTGCAGGAGAGCGGCCAGCTCTTTGTCTCCGTTTTGACCGACCCGACCATGGGCGGCGTGACCGCAAGTTTTGCGATGCTCGGCGATATTATCCTCGCGGAGCCGGGCGCTCTGATCGGCTTTACCGGCCAGCGCGTCATTCAGCAGACCATAGGCGGCAAGCTTCCGGAGGGCTTCCAGCGCGCGGAGTTCCTCTTGAAGCACGGTTTCACGGATGCCATTGTGCCGCGCAGAGACCAGAGAGCGGTGCTTGCGCATATTTTGCGACTTCATGTGAAAGGCGCGGCGGAGCTCGCTTCCGAGACCGCACCGGTGTTTGAAGAGGCGGAGCGTGTAGAGGAATTTACCCGCGAGGAAGTCGAGCCGAAAAAGGCACCCGGGCTTTTGGATGCGGCGGCGAACGCGCTGCAGAATTTACAGCGTCTCGCGTTCGGACAGAAGGCAGAGAAAGAGGAGGAACGCGAAAGCCGTTTCTCCGAGGGCGGTCTCCGCAGCGCCTGGGAGACGGTCAAGCTGTCCCGCGCGAAGGACAGAGCGCACGCAAAGGATTATATCGACGCGCTCTTCCCGGATTTCATGGAACTGCACGGCGACCGCTGCTACGGGGACGATGAGGCCGTGATCGGCGGCATCGCGTCCTTCCACGGCATTCCGGTCACGGTAATCGGCATCCAGAAAGGCAGAGACTTCCTCGAGAACAAGAGAAGAAACTTTGCCATGCCGAATCCCGAAGGTTATCGGAAGGCGCTTCGCCTCATGAAGCAGGCAGAGCACTTTAAGCGCCCGGTCATCTGCTTTGTCGATACGCCCGGTGCTTACTGCGGCGTCGGCGCGGAGGAGAGAGGCCAGGGACAGGCGATTGCCGAAAACCCTGCAGAAGATGGCGGCACTGAGGACCCCAATCCTCGCGATTGTCATCGGTGAGGGCTCGAGCGGCGGTGCGCTCGGCGTTGCGACCGCAAACGAGGTCTGGATGATGGAGAACGCGGTCTATTCCATCCTTTCGCCGGAGGGCTTTGCGGCCATCCTGTACCGCGATGCGAAGCAGGCGGAACTTGCAGCGGAGAACATGCGCCTTACCTCGCGCGATCTCTTGGAGCTCGGTGTCATCGAGAAGATTATTCCCGAGCCGGAACCGGTGACCTTTGAGAACATTCAAACGGTAGCGCGGGAACTGGAGCCGGAACTCCTCGAGTTTATCGGCAAGTACAGCGCAATGAGCCGCGACGAACTCGCTAACCAGCGCTACGAGCGCTTCCGGAAATTCTAACGAGGTGAATATGAGAAGCAAGAGAATCATGGCGCTCGCTCTGCTTTCTATCTCCCTGCTCAGTGTAGGCTGCGGAAAGAAGGAGAGCGCCGGGGCTAAGGACAGTGCGACGCCGAGCAGTGTCGAGAGCGGCACGACGCTTGCCGAGACAAGCAAGGAAGCGGAGGCGGCTAAGGACACACTGGAAGGTGTGGTGCTCGATGCATCGATGAACGGCTTTACCCTGCAGAATAAGGATCTGGGCCTTGTTTATGTCGAGACCGGCGAGGATGCGGCAGAGAAGCCGGACCTCTCGAAGCTCGCGAACGGTTTTACCCCGGGCGAGGGGGTAAAGCTCCTCGGCAAGATGGACGGGCAGAACTTTAGCTTAAGCGCTGCCGCGGATCAGGCGACGGCGCTCGGTGACAGGGATGCTCTGTATACCGTTGGGCAGGCACTCTTTGCCGTGCGGGATAAGAATGTGCAGGCGCTTGCGGAGCTTGCGCAGTACCCGCTGTATCTTGGCATCGAGTCCGGCAACGAAATTGACAGCAAAGACGAATTGATGCGGAAGTACACGGCGGAGCAGATTTTCACCGAAGAATTCACGAACTCCGTCCTGCACTGCGATCTCCTGAACTTACGGGAGGCGGGCGGCAATCTGGTCGTCTCTGTGGACGGCGGAAAGCCCAATTTGATTTTCACCAAGACGGACGCGGGCTATCGGCTCAGCGCGATTAACGTCACAAAAATAAGAGAGGAGATACGCCCCATGAGTGAGGAGAAGAGAGCGGCGGAGGCTGCGGAAGTTCGGGAAAACGCGGGAACGGAGCGCCGCGAAAAGAATTTCATCGAAAATGAGATTGATAAGGATTTGGCCTCGGGAAGATATTCGCATGTCCAGACGCGTTTCCCACCGGAGCCGAACGGCTACCTGCATATCGGTCATGCAAAGTCCATCCTTTTGAATTACGGCCTCGCGGAAGAGTACGGCGGTCTCTTTAACCTTCGCTACGACGACACGAATCCGACCAAGGAAAAGTGGGAATTTGTCGAGTCCATACGCGCGGATGTGGAGTGGCTCGGCGCAAAGTTCGATAACCGCGTGTTCTTTGCCTCGAACTACTTCGAGACCATGTACGAGTGTGCGGTCAAGTTAATCAAGAAGGGCAAGGCCTTTGTCTGCGACTTGACGGCGGATCAGATTCGCGAGTACCGCGGCGACTTCAATACGCCCGGTAAGGAGAGCCCCTACCGCAACCGCTCGGTCGAGGAGAACTTAAAGCTCTTCGAGGAGATGCGCGAGGGCAAGTATGCGGACGGCGAGCGCGTGCTTCGCGCAAAGATTGACATGGCTTCCCCGAACATCAACATGCGGGATCCGGTCATCTACCGCATTGCGCACCTCTCCCACCAGAACACAGGCGACAAGTGGTGCATCTACCCGATGTACGACTTCGCGCATCCCATTGAGGACGCGGTCGAAAAAGATTACACACTCCATTTGCACCCTCGAGTTTGAGGATCACCGCCCGCTGTACGACTGGGTTGTACAGGAGTGCGAGTTTGAGGAGCCGCCGCGCCAGATTGAGTTCGCGAAACTCTATCTTACAAATGTCGTGACCGGCAAGCGCTATATCAAGAAGCTCGTTGAGGACGGCATTGTGGACGGCTGGGACGACCCGCGCCTGGTCTCGATTGCGGCGCTCCGCCGGAGAGGCTATACGCCGGAGTCCATCAAGCGCTTTGTAGAGTTGGTCGGTGTCTCGAAAGCCAATTCTTCGGTCGACTCCGCTATGCTCGAGTACTGCATCCGCGAGGATTTGAAGCTTTCCCGTGCGCGTATGATGGCGGTCTTAAAGCCGCTCAAGCTGATCATCGACAACTATCCGGAGGGTCAGATCGAGGAGCTTGAGATGCCGAATAACCTCGAGAACCCGGAGCTCGGCAACCGCACCCTTCCCTTCGGCAGAGAACTCTGGATTGAGGAAGATGACTTCCGCGAGGAGCCGCCGAAGAAGTATTTCCGCCTCTTCCCGGGCAATGAAGTGCGTCTCATGGGCGCTTACTTTGTGAAGTGCGTGGGTGTCGATAAGGACGAGAACGGCAAGGTGATTGCCGTGCACTGCACCTACGACCCGGAGACCAAGAGCGGCACGGGCTTTGAGGGCAGAAAGGTGAAGGGCACCATCCACTGGGTCAATGCCTCCACGGCGGTCAATGCCGAGTGCCGACTCTATGAGAACCTGGTCGATGAAGAAAAGGGCAAGCTCGATGAGAACGGCAACCTGAACTTAAACCCGAACTCCCGCATTATCTTAAAGGATTGTAAGCTGGAGCCGAACTTTGAGGGCGCAAAGGCTTATGACAGTTACCAGTTCGTGCGGAACGGCTTCTTCTGTGTGGATTCCAAGGATTCCACCCCGGAGAACTTGGTCTTTAACCGTATTGTCTCGCTGAAGAGCAGCTTTAAGCTCTGAGACGGAAAAAGGATAAGCATAAAGCATAAAGCAAAAAGTGCCTGGAAGCCTCAAGTGCCTGCTGAGCCGAAGCTTTGTTGCATATTGCTTTTCTCAGAAAGAAAGAAGTGTAGTTTATGATAGATTTGGACTTGCGCTCCTGTGAGCTCTGTCCGAGACTCTGTCGCGTCAATCGGGAAGAGAAGCCGGGTGCCTGCGGATGCAGCGCCCGGCTTCTTGCCGCGAGGGCGGCGCTCCACTTTGGGGAGGAACCCTGTATCAGCGGCGCGGAGGGCTCGGGGACGGTCTTTTTTGCGGGCTGCAACCTGCACTGTGTTTTCTGCCAGAATCACAAGATCAGCCGGGAGCGCTACGGCCGCGAACTGAGGGCGGAGCGGCTGGCGGATATCTTCTGCGAACTCGAGGCAAAGGGTGCGAACAACATTAACCTTGTGACGCCGACACCCTGGGTCACGGAGATTATCAAGGCCTTGAACATCTACCGTCCGAAAGTACCGGTGCTTTACAATACCTCCGGCTATGAGCGGGTGGAAGTGCTGCGCGCCCTGGAAGGCCTGGTCGATGTCTGGCTGCCGGACTACAAGTACGCGGACAGCGCACTCGCGGCGCGCTTCTCGGGCGCGGCAAATTATCCGGAAGTCGCAAGGGCGGCGATACGGGAGATGTACCGGCAGAGCGGGAATTTGAAGCTGAACGCGGCGGGAAAGGCTGTTAGCGGCGTGATGATACGCCATCTTGTCCTGCCGCTGCACCTAAAAAACAGCTTTGCGGTGCTGGAAGATATCGCAAAGGAGTATGGAACAGAGCAGTATGTGAGCCTCATGTTCCAATACACCCCGTTCCGAGAGACGCGCTACCCGGAACTGAACCGCTCGCTGACCGCTATGGAGCGCAAAAGGGCGGAGGACTTTTTCCCTGCGCCTCGGCTTTCAAAAACGGGTATATTCAAGAGGCGGACAGCCGCGGCAGCCGCTCTTCCGGACTTTAATCTGGAAGGGGTATAGAAAAGAGCAGACAGAGAAGGGGTCGCTTCTCTGTCTGCTCTTTCTGTGTAATACGACTTTGTAATACAGATCTGGTTACAGCTCCTCGGTGATTTCGGTTGCGGGCTTTGCCGCGTTGCCGGCAGCCGCATAGGACTTCGCGAGAAGCTCATCGGAGCTGATTTCCGCGGCTTTGTCTGCGTTCTCCGTCACGTTCTCAACCGCTTCTTCGCAGTCGCAGTGGCAAGCGCAGCCGCAGTCGGAAGCATGAGAGTTCTTCTCGGCGCTTGCCGCCTGAAGATTGTCCGCGAGAATGTTGCCGACATCCTTTAACATACCGGCAGCGCTCGAAACCATACCCTTTGCCGCCTCAAAGGTATTTTTGCGCCGCAGCCGTAAACTCGTCGCGCTTAGCGTTCAGGGACACATAGTTCCGGTTCGGGGTTGCGGTATGCGCGGTGCTTGCACCTTCCTCGCCCTCCTCATAGTCGTGAAACTCCTCATCCAGATCGCGGTGGAACTCGGTGTACTGACGGTAGTAGGAGACTGCCGCCGCCGCTGCGCCTGCGACCAGTGCGAGGCGCGCAAGTCTGCCAAATAATTTAGCCATTCCAAAACTCCTTTCTCAGCATTTCCCTACATTTTAAGCCAAGAGTCGCAAAAAGAAAAAGCCGTAAACGGTGTGAACCGGCGGCCGCGGCCTTCGTATTCGCAGATTTTTTTCTTAATTTTTCATCGGTTTGGAGATCGAGACAGCGGATCGGCATAAAAATCAGGGACAGTAAACTGTGGAAAAAGGGACAAAAGGCGTTTTTTTGACAAGTTATGCAAGCAGGTGTCATGGCATATGAATACTGCGAGCGATATGCATCAATTCCGATGCAGAAAACAGAGGATATATACATAAAGAATTGAAAACGATGCGGATTGAACTGGGAAAAAAATCACGAAAATAGGAAAAAAATTATTCCGCGACTCGGAACAGCTATAGACAAAGCGGAACAGAAGTGATAGATTGGTTAAGAAAAATATTAATATGCAGAAGGGATATAGCGCCCTTTTGCGGGAGAGTCGTGAGACTTACCCAGCACTGCAGAGAGAAAGGGGAGGGACATGAAACACACAAAGCATGTCAAAGCAGCCAGAGCGTTTCTGCTGGCGGCAGCTGCTGCTTGCCTCTTTCCGACCGTCACAGCCTACGCCATCGAAGGCTGGACCAAAGTCGGAGACGAGTGGCAGTATCTGAACCGGGAGGATCAGCCGGTAGTCAACGCCTTCAAGAAGTCGAAGGAAGATTGGTTCTATCTCGGCGATTCCGGGTTCATCCTGAAGAACCGCATCTTCAGCTTCGGCGGCGACGAGTACTATGTCGATCAGGACGGCCGTATGGTGAAGAACGCCTGGGTCTTCATTGACAGCGAGAGCGATCCGGACGGCACCTACGGCGAGGGCGGCTGGCACTACTTCGGCGAGGACGGCAAAGGTCTCCGCGCGAAGGGCAAGGGCTTCCGCAAGCAGGTAGACGGCAAGACCTACGCGTTCGATGAGAACGGTGTCATGCTGACCGGCTGGATTGACGAAGAGGGCAATGTCATTCAGGACGAGGATCCCTTCGTGAACGCTCGCTACTATGCGGACGAGGACGGCGCGCTTTACACGAACCGCTGGCTCTACTATGACTGGGGCTCTCATCTGACGAGCGAAGTCACCGGCAGAGACTATCAGGACTACGAGAAGATGTGGTTCTACTTCGGTGCCGACTCCAAGAAGTACAGAAGCCGCGCGGGCGAGCAGCCCTTCCAGCGCGACATCAACGGCGCTACCTACGGCTTCGATGAGAAGGGTGTCATGATCGAGTGGTGGGATAAGGTCGCAAGCATCTCGAATGCAGTGCGTTCCAACCCGACCAGCGACGAGCGTGTCCGTTACTACAGCGGCTACGACGGCGGCGTTCTCATGAAGAACAAGTGGTTCTGGATGTACCCGTCCGCGAACCTCGACGAGGATCAGAACATTGACCTCGAGGCTTCATGGTGGAGAAGTGACTCGAAGGGCAGAGCATACCGCAACAAGATTCTGCGCGTGGGCCAGAAGGAATACGCGTTCGACGGTATCGGCAGAATGAAGACCGGCTTTGTCCTCTTCAAGGGCAAGAGCGAGTTTGTCGCACAGTACGATGTGGATGCTTGGACCGCTGCGGACTTCATCAACGGCGACCTCTACGGCATCGAGAAGGCGGATCTTTACCTCTTCTCCCCGGACGAGATTAACGACGGCTCCATGCAGAGCGGCAAGGAGATTACGGTTGAGCTTGCGGACGGTCCGAGAACCTTCGCGTTCTCCCCGAGCGGCAAGGCTTACGGCAACCGCAACATCCTTCAGAAGAGAGACAACAAGTTCTACATCAACGGTCTTCGACTGGATGCACCGGAAGAGGCAGGCTACGGCATTGTCGTGCAGAATGTGGGCACGCTCGGCACGCCGCAGTACCGCTTCTACGTGGTCGACAGAAGCGGCAGAATCATGAACGGCAGACGCGTGCTGAACACCGGCGATGGTTACATCCTTGTTTACAACGGTCAGTTCCTCGGCTTCACCGGAGATGAGGACGCGCCGCGTTGGAGAAACAACGGCAGCGCCGGTCCGGGCTTCTATCACTACGACAGAACCGAGCGGAACCACTTTGTGCGCGGTCTGATCGCAGGACCTTCCACGACCGTCACGAAGAACGACGTTCCGGAAGATTTGGCTGTCTTTGTGGCAGACCCCAACTAAGAAGGGAGCGTGACATATTCAATGAGCAACAGCAAGAATTCTTTCCGCGGTATCCTGCGGAGAGCACTCGCTCAGCTCCTCGCATTTCTCATGATCTTTGGCCTCGCTATGAGCGGCATGGGCGTGCAGAATGCATATGCGACGGAGTTGCAGCCGGGCGGAAGTAACAACGGTGCGACAGAAGCTACCGCCTTCGAGTGGATCTCGGCTACAACGGGTGCATCCTCGGAGGGCGATAGCATTGCCACGAAACGTTTTTGATATTCACGGTTTGGATACCGGTCAGCACACCTATACGGCCGGCAGCATTCAGACCACTTGGTCCCACAGAGGATATGCGACTTGGGTTGTCAAGGCGGATAGCCCCACGGCTTCGGCTCCGTCGGAAAGCAGCTATTTTAGCTTACCGGGATATAAGGCTTTAAAGCCGTCACCGAACAACAACGGTGATGTCGTTACGGACACAAACCTCGGTGTCGAGTACCGCATGCTGGTCTCCCCGGGTCCGGACGGCAGAAGCGTTATTGTCGACTACTACCTCCACAACACGACCAACACGACCGGTCGTTTCTGGATTGGCTCCGGTGCGGACAGCATGATCAACGGCGATGACAATGCGACCTGCTTTATCACGCCCACCGGCTTCCACATGGTTAACCGCACGACCTTGCAGACCTTCGATTTGATTACCAACGATTCGAACCTCGGTTTAACGCCGCCGGATAAGCGTTGGGTCGGTCACTACTATGACTACTGGAAGTACATGTTTGTCGGCGGAGGGCCTGACAGAACCAATAACATCGACTCCGGTGTAGGATACTCCTGGCAGATTGACCTGCACCCGTACGAGACGGTTCACCGCAGAGTTGCGTTCCTGATCAAGGCGACTTCCTACTATGTTAACAGTACTAGCGGTAACGATTCCGGTCAGGGTACCTATGAGGATCCCTTTGCGACCTTACAGCACGCGGTAGACAAGCTGGCAGGCAAAAAGGGTTATATCTACATCCAGAACTACAACGGCGCTCCGGTTACGCTTTCGGGCAGCGGTAGCACCGACGTTGTCATTGCGACAACGGACTATGAGAAGAATTCGACGGCGACCCCGTACACCGGACCGACCGTTGAGGTGACTTCGAGTACGCCGGGCACGCCGCTCTTTACGCAGACCGGTACCGGTAAGTACACGATTGAGAAGTTGATTTTGAAGGGTGGCACCGCAGAGCGTTCTACCTCGCTCATTTCGGTTACCGGCGGTACCCTGCGTCTCGGCGACCAGGCGTCGCTACAGGATTCGAAAATCGGCATTAAAACGGCAGGCGCTGCGGTTGACGTTAAAGGCGGAACGCTTCAGCTGGAGCACGGCTCCAGTGTTAGCGGCAACGTTTCCAAGACCGACGGCCGCGGTGCAATCAACTTTGAAACCGGTGCACTGAAGCTCGCGGGCAGCAAGCCCTCCGGTGCTTCCGTGATCAACGTTACCGGCAACACGGACGGCGAAGGCAAGCCGAGCAATATCTATATTAAGGGAACCAATAAGCTCTCTGTTATGCAGAGCATTGCGGGCTCCAACATCGGTGTTTCGAAACAGGCGGTGGATCCGGGCAAGGATCTTCCGGATGCCTTCTCCGGCGTGGGTACGCCGACGGCTGCACAGGAGAAGAACTTTGCGGAACCGGGCACGGGCGTTGCGGCAAGCAGCGTGGCGCCGTTCAGCACCTTCTTCACCGCAGACCAGGCGGATAAGTACGGCCTCTCGGTTTGGGACTCCGCAACGGCGGCAGACAATGCGGCACTCCGCAGAGCTGGATACTCCCTGAGCTTCCAGTATGTGGATGCAAACGGCGATCCGGTCACGGGCGCGGAAAACCGCGCGGCAAAGAGCATCGCGGCAGGTGAGCCGGTCAACGAAGCGGCACCGACCGTAACGCCTCCGTCCTATCGTCTTTCCAGTATTGACACGGATGAGACCTCTGTCGGCGGTGCGGCGCTCAAACTGACCCCGGACAGCACGGCGACCAGCCCGAACTTCGGTAAGGTCACCGGTATCATGCCGAAGCAGGACACGGTGATTACCTATCACTATGTGAGAGATAACAGCACCATCACCTTCGACGCAAAGGGCGGAACCCCGACCCCGGGCATGCTCAGCGGTCTCGCGGGCGATCCGACCAACGCACTTGCGCCGACGGTCACGAAGTACGGCTATGACTTCCACGGTTGGAACAAGCGTGGTGTAATGCCGGCGGTTGCTACACCGATTCCGTCCGTATTCCCGGCAACTCCGGAAATCTATGACGCAATCTATACCGTTAACCACAACATCAAGTTTGCGTATACGACTTCCTATGAGAATCAGAACGGAAGCATCGTGTTCCAGACGAGAACCACACCGGCAGCGAGCGGCTTCTCGGTTGAGGATCCGCTGAACGGTAACCTCAAGGTTGTCCCGGGTTATGTCTGGGCGCCGGTGGATTCCTTTATCAACCCGAGTACCTATCAGTTCAGCGATCAGACCGCGCCGGCTCCCTTCGGTACCTTCGATACGGTTGCAGGCAGCGCGAACTACGGTAAGTTTACGGGGCGTTTCCCGGGTCAGGATGCGGCAATCACCTGGCGCTATCGCGTCGATCCGTCTCACCCGGGCTTCCAGCTCAAGGTGAACCACGTATCGCCGGCGGGCACGGTTGTCGCGCCCTCCACCACCGCGATGGTGAGGCCGGAGGATCCGATTAACATCAGCCCGGTGAGCACCTTCGGTTACACCTATGACCACTACACTGTGGTTACGGGTGGCACGGCAAACGATCAGGATCCGAACCCGCTTGTGGTTGCCCTGACCGGCAGCGCGGATGCGGCGGGTAACTACACCGGTGTGATGCCGAACCAGAATGTCGAGATTAACTACGTTTATACCGGTGCAGGCACCGGCCAGGAATTCACCCTGACGCACGAGGATCTCGGCACGAACGACAGTCTCTTAAGAAACATTGTTGCGCCGGTGGTGACGCCGAAGGCAACGGATGATACGGTTGAGGGCGATCCGCTCGCAATGCCGGAACTCTACGGCTATATCTACAACAGCTACAATGACAACCCGGTTGGTGTGCCGATTGCGGGCGATGCAACAACCTTCAACACCGCAAACAACCACTACAGAGCGAAGATGCCGACAGGCGACTTTAAGCTGACCTATCGTTATAACAGAGATGCAAGTGCTTGGAGTAATATCCAGTTCTACAGCGGCAAGGATACGGTGGGCGGCACGGAACTCGGAACCCTGAGCTCCGACAATATGGCACCGGCGGATGACCCGACTAAGCAGGTTTCCCCGGATGTGACCGCAAACGGCACGAACTCCTTCAAGGTGAGCGTGCTGAAGGACAACGGCGCAGGTCTCGGCTACACCTATGCGGACCTCAAGGCAAAGCGCCTCCTTCCGATTGTTACCGCAAACGACTACCACTACATGCTCGACGGCTGGTTCGTGGATACGAACAACAACCGTGTCATGGACGGCAGTGAGCACCTCCTTCAGGATACGGATCGCTTCCAGGGCGGCGAGAATCTCGTTGCTGCATTCAAGGAAGATCCGGCTTGGTGGATTGACATTAACTTTGCACCGTTTGACAACCATGTCACCTGGAATCCGGCTGTTCCGACCACGCTTCACACTTGGAAGGACAAGACCTGGGGTCAGGTTGAGCCGGCAGCGACGAGCTACACCGGTGAGGTCAACTACCTCTACAAGGGTTGGTTCCACAACGGCGCAATGATGAATGCGGGCGACGCAATCGCAGACGGCGAGACCTACCTCGTCAAGTTCTATCCGGATCCGGCGGTCTTCGGTACCAACGTACATCCGGTGGATGCGGGCGGCAGCCTTGATACCCAGGGTAAGGGCGTTGTGACGGCTTACGACACGAAGCCCGGCTACAAGTACATTGTCGTGGATCCTTACGGCAAGGTTGTGGGCGTCGGCGACGGCAGCGTGACCGGCAGAACCTACTTCAACAACCTCACGCCCGGAACGACCTATCAGGTCTACGAGGCAGAGGGCGATAACACGGCACAGGTCGGCGACGACATTTCGAACGTGCCGGCACCGATCAGCAGCCCGAGCGATGCACATGTTCCGGCGGTTGATACGAACAAGCAGATTACGTATAACCCGGACGATGAGACGAAGGTTGACTTCACGATCGATCCCTCCGACAGAGATGCGGACTACGCACTCATCGATGAGAACGGAAACGTCGTGACGACGCCGGAGACCCAGGCGGACGGCTGGCAGGCGGGAACACCGGGTAGAATTACCTTCTCCGGTCTCGATCCCAACAAGACCTACACCGTGGTCGCAAGACCGCACGGCAGAAACGATATCACCGCGCTCAGCAAGCTTCCGGACGGAACGCCGGTTACCATGGATCCGGGCGGCGAGCTTGAGATTCCGAAGTTCAGCATCACGACGACGGACGGCGAGAGTGAAATCACGACTGTCAACGGCAACGCAATCAACACGAACTACTTCGACGAGGCACACAAGGACGAGACCGTTGTCCTGACCGCACCGGCAACCAACAGCGCGGGCGAGACCTTCAAGGAGTGGAGAGTCACGACCGGTATCATCCCGGGCATCACGAGCCAGCTCGGCAACGCGACGCTGACCTTCACGATGCCGGATACGAACGTGGTCCTGACCGCTTATTACAACCGCAACTTAAACGGCAATTCGCCGGTTACGGATGAGATTCGCGGCGGTAACCCGGGCGAGATGGCGCTGGATCCGAACGAGATTCCGGGCCTTGAGAACGACCTCACCACCCCGGATGACCGCGTCATCATGAACGTGAACCATGCGGATGTTTCCTACAAGGTTGTGTACCAGAAGAAGAACGTCCCGGCGGCGGTTGCTTCGGCGCTGAAGAGCGATCCGGCAACGGTCGATGCGGCAAACCACCCGACTGCATTTACGGCTGCCTGGGAGGTCCAGACCAACATTGAGCGCTATGTCAACGGCAGACTTGTGCCGCGCGCAACGGCGTCCAACGCAAGATTTAACACCTATGTACAGCTTGACAAGGAAGATGTGAACAACCTCGACTACCAGCTGCTTCGCTATGATACGGCTACGTCGACCTACGTTCCGGAGACCTTGACCCCGGCTGATGTCTACGCAAGCGGCGGACTCTTCCAGTTCACCGCACAGGAAGGTGTCAAGTACTACCTGGTTTACTCGAAGGCTTACAAGGTGACCTTCATCAACGACAAGGACACCGTCGCACCGTGGCCGCAGTACAGCTTCCCGGTGAGAAAGGGTGAGTCCCCGAGCGATGCGGATTATTCGACGCTTTACAGCACGGTTCTCAACAACACGCCGACCGGCAGTGCAACGCACCTCACCGATCCGGCGACCGGCGTTGAGTACGACTGGCAGGGTTGGAGCCGCAAGGCGGATAAGTACAGAGCGTTTGACGATACCGCGCCGATTAAGAAGCGCACCATTGTCTACGGCTACTGGAAGGACAACAAGGAGGAAGTTGACAACGCGAGAAACGGCCTTGATGATGCAATCAAAAAGGCAATTAAGCTTGCGGATGACTTCTTCTTAAAGCGCAAGGAGACCGCTGCCCTGATCAACGGTGTTCCGGGCGTGCACACCGGTATCAACGATGCAATCGCAGTCTTTGAGCGCACCAATCCGAGAGCAACGGCGGCTGAACTCCAGCAGGCACTCGACGACCTGCTCGATGCAATCCAGCGTTACGAGAACACCTTGAACCCGCGTTATGACCACTACGGCAGAATTTCGAACGATGCTCTTTCGGGCGGCGGAATCGGCGGCGGCGGTCGCGGTAACGGCGGAAGCGGCGGCGGTGGTCGCGGCGGCAGCAGCGGCGGAAGCGGCGGCGGCGGTGGTCGCGGCGGCAGCAGCCGCGGACGCAGCGGCGGCAGCGGCAGCATCAGCGCAGGTGTCGGCAGTACCTTCGGCAAGCCGAACCTGATCGGAAACGAGGCCTTTATTGCCGATTATGAGCCGAGCTACACGGTCGGTACGAACGGCAACTGGGAACTTGTGAACCCCGAGCACAGCGAGTGGATCTTCACGCTGAACGGCGGTATCCGTCTTGTGAGCCGCTGGGCAAAGCTTGACTATGCAAACGGCGATGTCAACAAGAACGGTTGGTATCACTTCAACTCGCACGGTATCATGGACTTCGGTTGGTTCCGCGATGAGAAAACTGGATTGGTACTACTGCAATACAGAGCACGACGGCTGGCTCGGCAAGATGCAGATGGGCTGGCACTACGACGAGGCGGATAAGCACTGGTACTACCTGGATCCGGCAACCGGCATCATGCAGACCGGTTGGCATGAGATCAACGGAAAATGGTACTACTTTGCACCGACCACCTCTGCAAACACCTATGAGTATGACTCGGTGAATGAGAGATGGTTCTACAAGTCCAACTCCGTTGTGAGACCCATGGGTTCCATGTACCGGAATGAGACAACGCCGGACGGTTACCGCGTTGACGCGAACGGCGCGTGGATTCACTGAGGAGGAATGAGATGAGATTGAGACATAATTTCAAGTCTCGGATCGCCGCGGCGATGGCGGCTGTCATGGTATTTTCCGTGGCAGCCCCGGCGCTGCCGGTTTATGCGGCAACGGCCACGATTACCTTTGACACCGGAGACGGTCCGGGGGTTACGTACGGCGGCTATACGAGCAACTCCGTTTCGGGCGAGACCGGTACTCTTTTGAGAGACGTTCCGGGCTTTGCGGGCATTCCGCTGGTTCACTCAAACGGTACTTCCGCAAACGCAGGCGATTCCGATGCAAGACCGGCGTTCCCGAATTTTGGGGGCGTGTCCTATCCGGGCTACACCTTTGGCGGCTGGTACGATGCTTCCGATCCTTTGAAGTATGTTGAGCCGGCGCTTCCGATTGCAATGCCGAGCGATAGCAAGACGTACGCACCGAAATGGATTCCGAGCGGTGTGGCGCAGAACTTCGACTACACGGTGATGCACTACCGCATGCTGGACGGCAGCAACGCCGAGCTTCCGGCGACCGATAGCGGCAGCTTCTATTCTGGCAACCACATTGCCTTCAATCCGAACGGTGCGCCCTGGGTTTCCCCGACGCAGAAGGCCATGGGCGATACGGTCACCGCAGTTCCGCTCTCCCCAACGGCGGTTCCCGGCTATAAGGTAGGATCTGTCATTGTAAAGAACGATAAAAAGCGTAAGTTCGGTGAGGCCGCCGGTGCCGGCACCGGCGCTGCGCAGGTCAATGTGATCGGTGGCAATGTCGTAAGCGGCGTGATGCCGAACGATGACCTGACCATTCGTTATCTCTATATTGTGGATACGAGCAAGTTTTTCTCTCTCCGCACGGAGTATGTGGATCAGACCGGTACCACGATTAAAGCAGCGACCTCTGAGAACAAGAATGCGGAGGAGTCTGTCGGCATGACGCCGCCGACCATTGCGGGCTATGTCTACGACAGCGTGCAGGTTGTGAGCGGTGATGCGGATAACCAGAACGCTTGCGTTTACGGTACGAACAAGCTTGCTGCAAACGGCGAGTTCCAGTTCAATACGAACGGCGTGCTGACCGGCAAAATGCCGAACCAGAACGTCAAGATTAAGTACACCTACAGACGCGATCCGGCGTATCAGATTCGCGTACAGGTAAAGTTCTTCGATAACCACGGCAACAAGCTGGATGGTCAGGGAGGGCAGACCGAATCTTCCGGACATCGATGAGCCGAGAGCAGTCGGCGCAACCGGCGCACAGACGGTTGCGGTTCCGTTCCTCCCCGGCTACAACTACGCGCCGAACATGAACCCGGGCACGAATAACGGCGCTATCGCACCGACCGGCATGGTTCAGGGTACGGATGAGAACCTGCACTTTACCCTGCAGGCAGGATCGGATGGCCAGGGTGCACTCATCACGATTACCTATGTCGAGAACCTGAACGATGCGACCACCTGGGCACGTGTCAGCTATACTTCCACGGCAAACGGTGATATCTCGGGCAACACGGCACCGCGCTCTATTCGCGTCGGTTCCTACACCTGGCAGGAGCTGGTGGGTCTCGACTCGCACGGCAATCTCGCAATCAGCGCGGATCCGGTTCACAACTATAAGCTCGAGGGCTGGTATGTGAAGATCAACGGCGGTGCAGAGCAGAAGATTTACGATGCGGACACCGACAGTTCCACGATTACGACCGCAGATCACAAACTCGCAATTCCGGCCGGCACAACCACCCCGACGGCAGTCAGTGTCTACCCGAAGTTTGTCGAGGATCCGAACAAGTGGTATACGATTAACTTTGCGCACAGCGCAAACGGCAGTCTGAGCGGCAACACAACGGTGCGTGTCGGTGAGCAGACCAAGGATACCGCTTCCGGCATTTGGCATGCGACCACTTGGGCGGATGTCCCGAAGCCGACGCCGGTTCCGGCAAACCCGGCGACCTACATGGCACAGCCGTGGACCAGCAGCTCCGGTTCTCAGCCGACCAACACGACGATTATCAACGGCAGCGAGACCTATACGACGGTCTTTACCCGCATCGGTCTGACGGATGACGGCGTGCTTGCAATGCCGAACGCAAACGGCGTAGTCGCAAACAACGGCACCGGTACGGTCAAGGTAAACAGTGCAAACAGCCTGAGAAACTATGCGATTACCGATATGAACGGCAACGTGATTGCCACCCTTCCGGGCTCGGCACTCCAGAGCGGTGCGTTTACGGGTCTTCCGGTCAACGCGCAGTACCAGGTATACGAACTTACAACCGCACAGAACCCGGCAGCGGGCACCCCGATTACGAGCGTAGTAGCGTCGGATCGCAGCCAGCCGACCGTGGTGAATGTGCCGGCAGTCGGAGCGAACGCAACGGTCGGTACCGATGCGGCAAATGCAGGTCAGAAGACCATCACGGTCAGCCCGACCGCACCGAATACGGAGTACTCCCTCATTGATGCGAGCGGCAACGTGGTTCCGGCTTCCGGCTGGGTTACCCCGAGCACGCCGGGCGCAGCAATTGTCTTTGACAACCTCGACCCGAACACGACCTACACGGTGGTCGCAAGACCGGTCGGCGGCAGCCAGACGCCGCAGAATCAGATTCCGCAGGGAACCGTGATTCCGGTCACCGGAACGCCGGCAGCGGCAACGACCGAGTACACGCTGAAGCTTGAGAACGGCGGTAAGGTTGTCGAAATCAAGAGAATGGTTAACGGTACGGAACAGATTATTCCGATCGGCGCCGACGATACGAACGTTACCTTCCGAGAAGGCGACAAGATTAAGTTTGACGCGGATGTGCCGGCAGGAACAACGTTTAAGCGTTGGAACGTACTCCTCGGCAATCTGAGCGGACTTACGACAACGGGTCAGCGTATTGTGATGCCGGCGGGCTCCGTAACCGTGTCCGCAAGCTACAACGGTCAGTCCATCCTTCCGGCACAGCCGAAGGCAGATCTTGACTACTCGCCGAAGGACGGCCGCTTTGCACTAGATCCGGCAGACAATGTGAGACTCCTCACCGAGCTCATTGACAACCCGGATGATACGGCAGCGCTTTGCAAACCCGAGCGTTGACACCATCACCCTATATCGCGAAGTTTAACCGCGGTACGGTGGCAAGCAACTACGCAAACGAGCTGAAGACGCAGGTCGGCGACAACGAGATTAAGCTCCCGTGGAGCCTGCAGGTTGGTCTCGCAAGAGACGTGGACGGCGTCAACAAGATGGTCCCGGCGACCAACAGCAACGCGACCATGCGCGTGATTGCTCGCCTTGACGACAGCATCAAGAACAACACCGATTATGAGCTCTGGAAGCGCACCGTCGATCCGAGCGGAAACGTGAATTACGTTACGGTCCCGATGAACCCGGCAGACTTAAGTGCAGCGGGCTTTGACGGAAACTTTAGCTTCGAGGCGAAGAACGGTGATTATCTGGTGCTGAGCTACAAGAAGGCACATACGGTTACAGTGATTGACGCAATGCGCGGTACGCCTTACACCTTCCGCATTGCACACGGCAGCGACCTCGCGAGCCATCCGGATTACACGACCATGCGCGGTGCGCTGGCGCTGAATTACACGGATCCGGCAACGGGCATCGAGTATGAGTTCGACCAGTTCCGTAAGGCGAACAGCCAGACGGCACCGACCTTCGCGGACTCCGATGCTGTGACCCGCGATATGACGCTCTACGCAATGTACATCCCGGCGGATGACACCGCTTGGCAGAATGCGAGAAACAACCTGATCGGCGAGATCAACAGAGGCAACGCAGTGATGACGGATCCGCGCATCATTCCGCACCTCACGCCGACCGAGCTCGCAGATCTCAACAACGCGGTGACGCAGGCAAATGCGCTTGCAAACCGTCTGCCGAGACCCACCACGGCTGAACTTGTTACGGAGCATGCAAATCTCAAGGCTCTGATTGACGGTATCCTCGCAAGAATCGCAGGCATCGTTCCGTCCCCGACTCCGGGCGGCGGTGGCGGCGGCAGCCACAGCGGCGGTGGCGGCAGCCACGGCGGTGGCGGCGGTGGCGGCGGCGGCAGCAGAGGCCGCGGCGGCAGCAGCAGAGGTGTGACGGGCAGCACGACGCCGTCCGGCACGGGCAACCGTGTCTACCAGAACGGCGCAGAGGGCAACTGGGTGAACTTTGACCCGGCAGGCCACGGCTGGTACTTCGAGCTCGGCAACAGCCGTAAGCTCACCAACACCTGGGCAGATGTCGCTTACACTTTTGACGGCCAGACCAAGATTTACAGCTACCACTTCGATGAGAACGGTGTCATGGACAGCGGCTGGTGGAAGGACAATCAGGGCGTTTGGTATCACCTCTCCACGATCCACGATGGCTGGTTTGGTTCGATGGACAAGGGCTGGTATCACGACAGCGCGGACGGCAAGTGGTATTACCTGAACATCATGACAGGCTCCATGCTGACCGGCTGGCAGGAAATCAACGGCACCTGGTACTACCTGAACCCGGTAACGCCGGCACCGACTTGGGACTGGGATGCTTCTCAGAACCGTTGGGTGTACGGAAACCGCGGCGGCAGACCGTACGGTTCCATGTATGCGAACGAAGTGACGCCGGACGGCTACCATGTGGACGCTTCCGGTGCTTGGATTCGCGAGACGCCGTAAGGCAAGGTAAAGCAAAAAAACGAGACTCCCCTAATTCTCAGTATAAGCGGGCGGGGCGGTGAAGACTTTAGGTCTTCACCGCCCCGCCTTTCTGTTCGGTAACAGTATGCGCAGCATTGTCGCGTTATCATTGCATGCCGTCGGTTCAAGCAAGGTGCGAAGAATCTCCGGGTTGAACACAAGACAAAGTCTGCACGGAAGGAAAGGTGGCAACGCTGTTGCTATCTCTGTACAACATGAAAAATGGAAAGGCTTAGGGTGGGTTTCTTCAAGCCGGTGTACCCGAGCGGATATAGGTTTGTAGCTCCCTTTGCTTGCGCCCGGGAATCCATGGATCGGAGCGTTTCTTGACAGCCGCGGTGTGGCTCGTTAGGATATTGTGAGAAAGAGAGGGGCGTATGAAGGTTTTGTTGCCGATATTAAAAAAGTATAGGAGAGAGGCGGTACTTGCGCCCCTCTTTAAGTTAGTCGAAGCGCTGCTTGAGCTCATGGTACCGCTCATCATGGCGCGTATCATCGACAAGGGCATTGCAGAGGGAAATCGCATTTATGTACTGCAGCAGTCGGGCCTCCTGGTCTTGCTTGGCGCGGCGGGACTGGGCTTTTCCGTAACCGCGCAGTATTTTGCGGCAAAGGCGGCCATGCGACTCGGGGGAGAGCTGCGGCACAGACTCTTTTCAAAGGTGCAGGAGTTAAGTTTCTCCCAGCTGGATTTGTTCGGTGCGGACACGCTGATTACCCGCATGACGAGCGATGTGAATCAGGTGCAGTCCGGAGTCAACATGGTGCTGCGTCTCTTTCTGCGTTCGCCGTTTATTGTTTTCGGCGCCATGGTCATGGCGTTTACCATCGACGGTCCTTCGGCGCTCATCTTTGCGGTCGCAATTCCGGTAATCGGAGCGGTGGTCTTTTGGATTCTCTTGACCACCTTGCCGCTCTACAAGCGGGTGCAGGGAAAACTCGATGAGATTATGACGAGCACGCGCGAAAACCTGACCGGTGTCCGTGTGATACGCGCCTTTCGGCAGGAGGAGACAGAGCGTAAGCGCTATGCCGCGCGGAATGCGGCGCTCTTTTCGGAGCAGCTCAAGGTGGGGCGCATTTCCGGTCTCATGAATCCGCTGACCTATGTGCTGATTAACCTTGCCGTTGTCGCGTTGATTCAAACGGATGCCGTGCGGGTGAATACGGGTATTTTGGAGACCGGACAGGCGGTTGCGCTTTTAAACTATATGTCGCAAATTCTGGTGGAGCTCATCAAGCTTGCAAACCTCATCATTCAGGTGACGCGTGCGGCTGCCTGCAGCGAGCGTGTCGCGGCCGTGCTGGAGGTGCATAGCGATATGCAGGACGGCAGCGAAAATGCAAGCGAGGTCTTTTTAGGAGAGGCCGTGAGCGAAGAGAACGGGCGCAAAAAGGCGGTCGAGTTTCGGGATGTCTCTCTTCGCTATGACAAGGAGAGCGGAGAGGCCCTGCATGACATCAGCTTTACTGCCTATGCGGGCGATACCATAGGCATTATCGGCGGCACGGGCAGCGGTAAATCCTCCCTGGTGAACCTGATTCCCCGCTTTTATGACGCGAGTGCCGGGGAGGTTCGCGTCTTCGGTGAAGATGTGCGCCGCTTAACGCTGGAGAGCCTCCGTGCAAACATCGGCATGGTGTTGCAGAAGGCAGAGCTCTTTCGGGGCAGCATTGCGGACAATCTCCGATGGGGCAAGGAGGATGCCGACAACGCGGCGTTTTGGGAGGCCCTCACAATTGCGCAGGCGAAAGAGTATGTGGAGACCAAGCCCGGGAAGCTCGACTTTTACTTGGAGCAAAATGCGAGAAATCTCTCCGGCGGGCAGAAGCAGCGTCTCACGATTGCACGTGCGCTCATGAAAAAGCCGCAGATTCTGATTTTGGACGACAGTGCCTCGGCGCTCGATTTCGCAACGGATGCGGCGCTTCGGACCGCCATACGCGAAAGTGCCCGGGATATTACCTGCTTCATTGTGTCGCAGCGCGCGGCTTCGGTGCAGTATGCGGACCGGATACTGGTACTGGATAACGGTACGCTCGTTGGCAGCGGCACACATGAGGAATTGTTACGGGACAATGAAGTGTATCAGGAGATCTACTACTCCCAGTTTCCGAAGGAGGCCTGAATGGAAGCAAAGAAAAGGAGTGATTTGCAGTGGCGCACGGTAAAAAAGGTGTTGCGCTACATAGGACGCTTCCGGCTTTGGCTGGCGGCCTCCCTGCTGTTTGCGTTTCTTACGGTGGTGCTGACTCTGCTCGCGCCGCGTCTCACGGGTGAGGCGGTGGACCACATGATCGGTGCGGGCCGCGTGGATTTCCCGGGGGTACATCGAGTCATACTGAAAATAGCACTGGCTGCCGCCGGAGTAGCGTTGTTCCAATGGCTCATGAATCTCTGCAACAACCGTCTGGCCTACTCTGTGGTGAGGGACCTCAGAAATGAGGCGTTTCGAAAGATTGAGCGTTTGCCGCTCAGCTATTTGGATGCGCACCCGGCGGGAGAAATCGAGAGCCGCGTCATTGCGGATGCGGATCAGTTTTCGGACGGCCTATTGATGGGTTTTACCCAGCTTTTTACGGGCGTTTTGACCATAGTCGGGACCTTACTCTTTATGCTCTCCGTGAGCTTAAGTATAACCCTCGCCGTGGTCTTGATTACGCCGCTCAGCTTCTTTGTGGCGGGTTATATTAGTAAGCACAGCTACCTCTTGTTTCGCGAGCAGTCGAAGCTCCGCGGGGAACAGACCGGCATGATCAACGAGATGGTGGAGGGGCAACGCGTGGTAAAGGCGTTTCACCGTGAAGATGCGGTCATCCGTGACTTTGATGCGCTGAATGAGCGCCTCACGGATACTTCGCTGAAGGCCACCTTCTACTCCTCCTTGACCAATCCGACGACGCGTTTTGTGAATGCGCTGGTCTATATGATAGTCGGTGCGGTCGGTGCGCTCTCGGTGATCAGCGGAAGTTTAAGTGTCGGTGAGCTCACAGCTTTCCTGAGTTATGCGAGTCAGTACGCCAAGCCTTTTAATGAGATTTCGGGCGTCTTAACGGAACTCCAGAATGCCATTGCCTGCGCTGCGCGGCTTTTTGAGCTCATTGAAGAAACGGAAGAGGTTCCGGACCGGGCAACGGCGCTTGCACCCGAAGGGTTTCGCGGTGCGGTTCGTTTTGATCAGGTGGACTTTTCCTACGTGCCGGAACAGCATTTGATTGAGGATTTTAACTTTGCGGTAAAGCCGGGACAGAAAATCGCGATTGTCGGTCCGACCGGCTGCGGCAAGACGACGCTCATCAACCTTTTAATGCGCTTTTACGATGTGACGGGCGGGGCCATAAGTCTCGACGGGACGGATCTTCGCGATTTAACGCGTGCGTCGCTGCGCGGCGGTTTCGGCATGGTGCTCCAGGAGACCTGGTTAAAGAGCGGCACCATACGCGAAAACTATCACCATGGGAAATCCCGGCATTTCGGAAGAAAAAATGCGTGAAGTGGCGCGCGCCTGCCACATTGCAGGCTTTATCGAGCGGCTTCCGGACGGCTATGATACGGTCATTGCCGAGAACGGAGAGGGCTTCTCGCAGGGACAAAAGCAGTTACTCTGCATTGCCCGCGTTATGATGAGTAACCCCTCCATGCTCATCTTGGACGAGGCGACTTCTTCCATTGACACACGAACGGAACTCAAAATTCAGGAGGCCTTTAACCGTCTGATGGAAGGGCGCACGAGCTTTATTGTGGCGCATCGACTTTCGACCATACGCAATGCGGATGTGATCCTTGTCATGAAGGCGGGACACATCATCGAACAGGGAAACCACGAGGAACTCATGGCAAAGCAGGGCTTTTATTATACGCTCTACGAGAGCCAGTTCCTCGGAAAGGCGATTTAGTGGAAAAGTGAGGCTCTGTTTGCTATAATAGCGGCATTGACTGTTTTTTTAGGAGGCGGCACATGAATATTGTTTGCTTGGATCTTGAAGGTGTATTGGTTCCGGAAATCTGGATTGCGTTTGCGGAGGCGACGGGCATTCCGGAGCTCAAGCGTACCACCAGAGATGAGCCGGATTACGATAAGCTGATGCGCTACCGCATCGATATTCTGAAGGAGCATGGGCTGGGTCTCAAGGAGATTCAGGACACCATTGCGACCATCGACCCGATGCCGGGCGCAAAAGAGTTCCTCGATGAGCTCCGCAGCTTTACGCAGGTCATCATTCTGAGCGATACTTTCACGCAGTTTGCGGCGCCCCTCATGAAGAAGCTCGGCTATCCGACCATCTTCTGCAACTCGCTCGAGGTCGCGGAGAACGGTGAAATTACTGGCTTCCGCATGCGAATTGAGCACTCCAAGTTAACGACCGTGCGCGCGTTCCAGTCGATCGGCTACGAGACCATTGCGAGCGGTGACAGCTACAACGATCTCGGCATGATCGAGGCGAGTAAGGCGGGCTTCCTGTTCCGCAGCACCGAGGAAATCAAGAAGGCATATCCGCAGTTCCCGGCTTTTGAGAGCTACGACGAACTCCTTGCGGCAATTAAGGCGGCACAATAAGAGAAAAGAGACAGCTTCCCGCCGGGAGGCTGTCTTTTTCGGTAACGAAGGGAAAAAGCATAACGCTTGCAAGCAACATCAATCGCAAAACAAAGGCGTAACCGTAGGGGTGAGCCGTGCGCGAAGGGAGAGAAGAGATGACGGAGGCAATTTTTGACCGCGATCCGCGGGAACTTAGTTTCAAGGCGCGCGTTCTTTCCTGCGAGGAGAGGAGAACGGCGGCGGGAGAAAGCCGCTTCGCCGTAGTCTTGGACCGCACGGCTTTTTCCGGAGCAGGGAGGACAGAAGGCAGATCGCGGCACACTCGGCGGTGCGAAGCTCCTTGACGCGGAGATAAACGAGGGCGTGATTGTCCATATTTTGGATGCCCCCTTGGAAGCGGGAAGCGAGGTCGAGGGGGAAGTGGATTGGGCGCGCCGCTTTGACTTTATGCAGCAGCACACGGGAGAGCACATTCTGTCCGGACTTGCCAATCGCCTCTACGGCGCGGAGAACGTGGGTTTTCATCTCAGTGAGCGGGAAGTGCAGTTGGATTTCAGCGTGCAGCTCTCGGAAGCGGAACTTGAGGCACTGGAACACGCGGCGAATGAGGGCTATTTTTCCGCGATATTCCGGTGAAGGCTTATTATCCGGATGCCGAGGAACTGGCGGCGCTGAACTACCGGCAGAAAAAAGAACTCACGGGGGCCATACGCATTGTCGAACTTGAGGGCGTGGATTGCTGTGCCTGCTGTGCACCGCATGTCGCGCGGAGTTCGGAGGTGGGTATTCTCAAGATTCTGAGCGCCATGAACTATAAGGGTGGCACGCGGCTCTACATTGCCTGCGGAATGCGCGCGGTGAAAGATTACGCGGCGCGGATACAGGAGGCGCAACAGCTGTCGAAACTGCTCTCCGCACCGCAGAGCGAACTGAGCGCTGCGGTAGTGCGTCTGCAAGAAAAAGGCAATGGCCGCGGAACAGCGCGCGGCAGAGACGGCGCTTGCCCTGATCCTTCTGCGGGCGGAAGCGGAAATCCGTGAGAAGGCACAAACACAGGGCCGGGAGCAAGCGGAAGCGGATGGGATCTGCCTCATCTTACCGCCGCTCCCGGAAAGCGCTCTCCAGCGTGCGGTGAAGCCGCTGAAGGAGCTGTTTTCCGGCGTGGTTGCGCTTTTTTTCGGGCGACGACGAGAGCGGCTATGCCTTTCTCATGTTCGGAGACGGCGTGGATTGAAGCCCTTTCTCGCGGAACTCCGAACGCGCGGCGGCAAGGGCGGCGGCGGAAAAGACCGCGTGCAGGGTAGACTGCTTTGTCGCGCAAAAGAATTACATACAATATTTCATGATTTTGTAATAAAACAGAATTGATCTTGTGATAGAATTAAAAGAAAAAAATACAGAATTACGTTCAAAAAGGAAAACACGGAAGGGAGGAATTCGTCCATGCCGGAGGGAATCAAACGCTTGCGGGCCGGTCTGCTGGCTCTGGTCGTGCTGTTGTTCAGCACCGCGGCGGCGGGAAGCGCAGAGGCGGCGAACGAACCGGAAATTGCTTCTGAGGGCGCTGTGCTCTACAACGCAACCAGCGGGAAGTTCTTGTATGAGAAGAATGCAAACCACCAATATTATCCTGCGTCCATCACCAAATTTATGACGGCGCTTCTGGTATTGGAGAATGCGTCTCAGGATGACACTGTGGTGTTCTCGAGTGCTGCGACGGAGAATCTGGAATCCGGCGCCGTCAATTTGGAAGTGGCAAAGGGAGATCGCATTAAGGTGCGCGATTGTCTCTACGGACTTATGCTGAAATCCGCGAACGAAGTCGCAAACGGGCTCGCCGAGCACGTCTCGGGTTCCGTTCCTTCGTTTGCGAAGAAGATGAATCGACGCGCACAGGAGCTTGGCTGCACCAACACGAATTTCGTGAATCCGAGCGGGCTCAACAACGCAAAGCATCTCTCGACACCCCATGACATGGCATTGATTGCGAAGGCTTGCTTTGATCGCGCGGATTTTCGCGACATCGATAGAACGGTGTCCTATCATTTCCCGGCGACGCAGAAACGCCCGAACGGCACGGATATCGTCATGGGACATCGAATGATTTCGAGCGGGAATGCAGACTACTATCCGGGAATTCTGGGCGGTAAGACCGGTTATACGAGTGCTGCGGGCAATACGCTTGTGACCTGCGCAGAGCGAAACGGCGTGCGCCTCATCGTTGTGGTCATGAAGAGTCACAAGACCCAGTACTCGGATACGCGAGCTCTCCTTGACTACGGTTTTCAGCTCGCGGAGGAAAGCGGCGGAAAAACCGGAAGCCGTGGGCGGGGAAACGGAGATGCCACAGGCAAGCGGCAGAGTTCAGGCGCTCACGGCAAACAGTCCGACAGAAAACCTGCAAGCGGCAAATCAAGCAAGTCCGGCGGAAAATCCGCAAGCGGCAAATCAACAAAATCAAGCGGCAAATCAAGCGGGAAGTCAGCAAAGTCAGGCGGGAAGTCTGCAAGCGCTAAAACCGGCGGGCAGTCAAAGTCGAATCGTAAGTCAACGAAATCAAGCGGCAAATCAACAAAATCAAGCGGTAAGTCAACAAAATCAGGCGGCAAATCAGGCGGGAAGTCAACAAAATCAAGCGGCAAGTCAGGCGGCAAGCGGAAGTAGCTGGATTCAGCGAAACGGCGTTTGGGCCTACCGCGAGGCAAACGGTGCGCTGGTCCGCAACGCACGCCGTGAGATTAACGGCAAGCAGTACTGGTTTGATGAAAACGGCAATATGCTTGAGGGCTGGCGGCAGGACGGAAGCGGTGCCTGGTACTATTTGACGCCGGGACAAGGCGCGCTTCAGACGAACACTTGGCTGCTCTACAAGAATCAGTGGTATTATCTGGGTAGCGACGGCAAAATGCTCACAGACAGCAAAACGCCGGACGGTTATCTGGTCAATAAGGAGGGCATCTGGATTGGATAAGAAGAAACTTCCTCTTCTCGTTCAGCCTGGCGGCGGTCGGCATTGCGGCTGCCGCCCTTTTTGAATCGGAGCGGGAGCGGCGCAGTTTGATTGTGCGACACTATGCGCTCCGAAGTGCGAAGATCAAGCGGGCAAGGCGCATTGTATATCTCTCGGACTTTCATGAGCGTCGGCTCGGTGATATCGAGGAGCGACTGCATATGGAGACAAAGCGCCTGAAGCCTGATTACATTTTCCTCGGCGGAGATATGGTGACCGCAAAGCACGGCGCTTCCATCGAGGCGACCCTGGCACTCACCGAGCGCCTGGTAAAGCTGGCGCCGGTTTTCTACGGCGAAGGCAATCACGAGGCAAGACTGGACCGCGATCGCGGTCGCTACGGAGATCTCTTCGATGAATTACAGGCGGGACTGGAATCGCAGGGGGTGCGCTATCTGAGCGATGAGACGGTGCTGCTCGGCGAGGATCTTGCGCTCTCCGGACTGCACATCACCGAGAACTATTATAAAAGAGCGCCGCACGACGAGATGGAGGTCGACTACCTCCGCGCACATTTGGATGAGGCAAATGCGGAGCGCTTTCAGCTTCTGTTTGCGCACAGCCCTGCTTTTTCGATGCCTATGCGCGCTGGGGGGCGGACCTTAGCTTATCGGGACATTGGCACGGCGGCACCATACGCTTGCCCGGTAACATAGGCCTCATGACACCGCAGGCGGAGTTTTTCCGGCGACCGGCGAGCGGACTCTTTTCCCGCGGGCGGCACGCAATGCTCCTCAGTCCCGGCATCGGAACACACAGCATTAACCTGCGCTTTTTGAATCTGCCGGAGCTCATGGTACTGGATCTCAAAGAAGGAGTTTAAGATGGCGGAAGAAGCGCTTTCTCTTCGGCTTGAAAAGTATGAGGGGCCTCTGGACCTGCTCTTAAAGCTGATTGAGAAAAACAAGGTAAATATCTATGACATTCCGATTGCCGAGATTACGGAACAGTACATGGCGTATCTCTCGGAACTGGAGCGAGAGGATTTGGATTTACTCTCCGAGTTTCTCCTGATGGCGGCGACTTTGCTCGATATCAAGGCGCGCATGCTGCTGCCGCGCGAGCTCGATGAAGAGACGGGAGAGGAAGTCGACCCGAGAGCGGAACTGGTGGCTCGCCTCCTCGAACACAAGAAGTATAAGCTCATGGCGGAAGAACTTGCGGATCGCGAATTCGATGCCTACAGGGTTTTTTACCGCGAGCCCGCACTCCCGAAAGAGGTGGCGGAGTGGACCCAGCCCGTGGATTTGGATGAGCTCTTTCAGGGAGTGGATCTGCAGCGTCTGCAGGCGGTGTTCCGGGATGTCATGCGGCAGCGGGAAGACCGCATAGACCCGGAGCGCAGTCGCTTCGGGACCATCAAACGGGAGCCGGTCAGTCTGAAAATGCAGATTGAGGCGGTGCTTTCTTACGCGCGGAATCACAAGGCCTTTTTCCTTCCGCGAATTGTTGGAGAGACGGAAAAACAAGCTGCTCCTGGTGGTCACCTTTCTTGCGGTGCTCGAGCTTATGAAGGCGGGAATCTTGCTTGCCGTGCAGGAGAGCCCTGTGCAGGATATCTTCCTCGAGGTTTCGGAGGAAGAGCTGGAAAACAAGCGCGACTTCGCGGAACTTTTCGACAGCTGACTTGCCGTCGGACGCCATGCGTGTTATGCTCTCCTTGTATTGATTTTTGTACATTGTTTTTAAATAGGAGGTATTCTATGGCATTTCGGCATATCGTAGTCGCGGGCGGCGGCGTCCTCGGCGCACAAATCGCCTTCCAGACTGCGTTCAAGGGTTTTGATGTGACTATTTGGCTCAGAAGCGAGGGTTCGATCGGCAGAACCGAACCGAAACTCGAGCGGCTTTACAATGTTTACCGCGCGGAAATTGCGCGCGTCGAGGCAGCGCTGAAGGCGGGAGAGCCGCTTGAACTGCCGCGCGGCTTCGGCGCAGCGGACAGCGTGAAGAGCGAGGCGGATATTCAAAGACTATACGAGGCGGTGGAAACGGCGAAGAAGAATTTAAAACTCTCGCTGGATTTGGAAGCTTGCGCAAAAGAGGCGGATTTCATCATTGAGAGCATGGCGGAAGACAGAGACGCAAAGCGCGAGTTCTACGCAAAGCTTTGCGCCCTATCTGGATGACAAGACCATAGTCGCAACCAATTCTTCGACCATGATCCCGAGCATGTTCTCGGATCTTTTGCCGCATCCGGAAAACTATCTCGCGCTGCACTTTGCCAACAATATATGGCGCAGCAATACCGCGGAGGTCATGGGACACAGCGGTACTTCGAAAGAAGCTTTTGCCGCGGTGCTCGCGTTTGCGGCGGAAATCGGCATGATTCCGCTCGAACTTCACAAGGAGCAGCCGGGTTACATTCTGAACTCGATGCTGGTTCCTTCTTGAGCTCCGCGGAAATGCTTTGGGCAAACGAGGTCGCAGATCCGGAGACCATAGATAAGACTTGGAAACTCGGCACGGGCTCTCCGCTCGGCCCCTTCCAGATTCTCGACATTGTGGGGCTTCAGACCGCTTACAACATTGTCGCAATGAATCCGGAATCCAAGAATCCGGAGAGCACGCCCGGCAAGATTGCGGCGGGACTCAAGGCAAAAATCGATGCGGGCAAGACCGGCATTAACGCGGGAGAGGGCTTCTACCGTTACGAAAAATAAGAGGCGGCAAGGCTTTTTCCATGCTATACTAGAGCGGAAAAGAGTTCTTTAACATTCATTTTCGGAAGTGGAGGAACCAATATGTTGACACATCTTGCAATTGAGAAGGTTATCGGAAGAGAGATTATCGACTCCAGAGGAAATCCGACGGTGGAAGCGGAAGTCACGCTGACCGACGGTACGGTCGGCAGAGGCGCGGCTCCGAGCGGCGCTTCGACCGGTGAGTTTGAGGCAATCGAGCTTCGCGACGGCGACAAGTCCCGTTTCGGCGGAAAGGGCGTGAAGAAGGCGGTTGAGAACATCAACACCGTGATTAACGACGTGCTGCACGGCATGGATCCGCAGAACATCTACGCGGTGGATGCGGCTATGCTCAAGGCGGACGGCACGGAGAACAAGTCGAAGCTCGGCGCAAACGCAATCCTTGCGGTTTCGATTGCGACGGCAAAGGCTGCTGCCGAGTCCCTCGGCATTCCGCTGTATCGTTTCCTCGGCGGCGCAAACGGCAATAACCTGCCGGTGCCGATGATGAACATCTTAAACGGCGGCGCACATGCGACGAACTCCGTCGATACCCAGGAGTTCATGATTATGCCGGTTGGCGCACCGAGCTTCTCCGAGGGTCTCCGTTGGTGCACCGAGGTCTTCCACAGCCTGCAGAAGCTTCTGAAGAACGAGGGCAAGACCACGGCAGTCGGCGATGAGGGCGGTTTCGCACCGGACTTAAAGGACGATGAGGATACGATTGAGCACATTCTCGCAGCGGTCCGCGACGCGGGCTATGAGCCGGGCAAGGACTTTGTGCTTGCAATGGACGCTGCTTCCTCCGAGTGGAAGAGCGAGAAGGGCATCGGCTTCTATCATCAGCCGAAGTCCGGCAAGGACTTCACTTCGAAGGAGCTCATTGCACACTGGAAGAGCCTCATTGAGAAGTACCCGATCTGGTCCATCGAAGACGGCCTCGACGAAGAGGACTGGGAAGGCTGGAAGGAGATGACAAAGGAGCTCGGCGATAAGGTTCAGCTTGTCGGCGACGATCTCTTTGTCACGAACACCAAGCGCCTCAAGAAGGGTATCGAACTTGGCTGCGGTAACTCCATTCTGATTAAGCTGAACCAGATCGGCTCGGTTTCCGAGACGCTGGAGGCAATCAAGATGGCACACAAGGCAGGCTACACGGCAATCAGCTCCCACCGCTCCGGCGAGACCGAGGACACGACGATTGCCGATCTCGCAGTGGCACTCAACACGCGCCAGATTAAGACCGGTGCGCCGAGCCGCTCCGAGCGTGTTGCGAAGTACAACCAGCTGATTCGCATCGAGGAAGAACTCGGTGTCGCAGCGGAGTACCCGGGCAAGAACGCATTTAATCGTTGAGTCGAACAAGAACATTGAAAAACAAGGGCAAGGTGCCCGGTGTGATGCCGGGATAATCGGGAAGCAAGTAAATCTGCGCGAACTCGTCACCGTATGCGGGGAGTCCGTCTGTCACTGCGAAAGCGGGAAGGCAGACAGGGGACCTTGATCCGCGAGCCGGGAGACCGGCCTTGCCTTTTAAGTACCTTCCTGTGCACGAGTGCCTGTGCGGGAACGCGAGGAGGAGGCGTAGGCCTCTTCTTTGCGTGACAGCAAGAGGCTCTCTGCGAAGACGAGCCTCTTTTGTTGTTTTATTTGGCATTTTTCGTATACTGTGCTACAATAGGCGGCGACATGATTGTCACACAGGGAGGATACTATTATGAAGAAGAGACAGTTTGGAGCAATTCTGGCGGCAGCAGCGCTTGCAGCGGTTCTGGCAACCGGTTGCGGCAGCAAGAAGGAAGAGACCAAGGCAGCATCCGACGTTGCTTCCGAGGCAGTCGACGCAGCTTCCAGCATGGTTGAGAGCGCAAACGCAGCGGCTTCCAGCGGTGTTGAGGAGGCAAACAAGGCAGCTTCCGGCGCGATGGAAGAGGCAAACAAGGCAGCTTCCGACGCAGCGAAGATGGGTGAGGACGCAGCTTCCGCAGCAGTGGAGGGCGCAAACAAGGCAGCTTCCGATGCGGCTAAGATGGGTGAGGATGCAGCTAAGGCAGGCGCAGAGGCAGCTGATAAGGCAGGCCAGGCAGCTGAGAAGGCTGGCGCAGCGGCTGAGAGCGCAGGTGCGGCAGCTGAGAAGGCTGGCGAGACTGCTGAGTCCAGATAAGTAATCATTTGCTGAAAAGCCAGAGGCTCTCCGAAAGGACGAGCCTCTTTTTTTATTGGAGTCAGAGGATTGAATCAAACAGAGAAAGAGGGTATTGTATGAAGAAGAGAGTATATTCGTTTGCATTGGGAATGGGGCTTTTGGCCGCGGTTTCGATGACGGCTTGCGGCGGCAAGAAGGCGGAGAGTCAGGCGGCTTCGGCCGTTGAGACCGCAAGTTCGGCTGTTGAGAGCGCAGCATCCGCGGCATCTTCCGCGGGCGAGAGCGCGGCATCCGCGGCTTCCTCCGCGGCAGAGAGCGCAGCTTCCGAAGGGGCCAAGGTGATTGCGGACTTTAAGGCGGCCGATTTTAAGGCGACGGACGAGCTTCAGGCACAGGCGGATGCAGCGGCACAGATGCTTGCGGACAAGTACGAGAAGCTGAGTCTTGCGGACGGTGTCTACGAGGTCAATGTAACGCTTGCGGGCGGCAGCGGCAGAGCAAAGATTGCAAGTCCGACCGAGCTCACGGTGAAGGACGGCAGAGCAACGGCAAAGATTGTCTGGAGCAGTGACAAGTACGACTACATGGAAGTGGATGGCATCCGTTTTACGCCGAATATCGAAAACGGCCATTCGGTCTTTGTGATTCCGGTCACCGTGCTCGGTGCGCCGCAAAGTGTTGTCGGCGATACGACCGCGATGAGTAAACCGCATGCAATCGATTATCAGCTTACCTTTGAAGTGGTGAAATAAGGTACCGAATCAGTCGGGACAAGAGAAAAGCAGGAGGGTGTTATGAGAAAGGCAAAGTTGGCGGTTTTGGTTCTGGGTGCTGCGCTGGCCGTGAGTGCTTGCGGCGGAAAGGACAAGGGCAAGGAGACCATCGCGACGGAGTCGCAGCAGGAAACCGTTGCGACCGAGGCGACCGAGCCCACGACGCTCGCGCCGGCAACGGATGAAGAGAAAGCGCAGGCGGCGGAAGTCGGCAAGAAGATCGATGCAATCTACGTGCAGAATTGGAGCGAGGACACGGAGCGGCTCTGCAAAGAGGCAAAGGAGGCTTGGGACGCATTGAGCGACAGTGCAAAGGCAGAGGTGAGCGGCGAGCACGCTTCACCGGAATATTTCGGTCTGGACACCGGAGATGTGAGCAAGGATGACCCGAGAAATCAGGACGAAATCGGTGAGAAGGAAATCCTGGTTGTGAGCTTCGGCACCTCTTATAACGACAGCCGCGCAAAGGATATCGGCGGCATTGAGGGCTATCTTGCAAAGGCATTCCCGGACTACAGCGTGCGCCGTGCGTTTACCTCGCAGATTATTTTGAACCACATTCTCGCGCGTGACGGTGAGAAGATCGACAATGTGGAGCAGGCGCTGGAGCGTGCCACGAAGAACGGTGTGAAGGAACTCATTGTGCAGCCCACACATCTCATGAAGGGCAAGGAGTACGATGAGCTGAAGGAGACGCTCGACAAGCACAAGGCTTCTTTTGAGAAGCTGGAACTCGCGGAGCCGTTGCTCGGCGAGGTCGGCAAGGACGCCGAGGATGTGAATGCGGACAAGGAGAGAGTTGCGAATCTCATTGTGCAGGCAACTGTCACGGGCGGGGGCTTCGACAGTGTACAAAAAGGCCGCGCAGGACGGCGTTGCTTTTGTATTCCTTGGCCACGGCACTTCGCACACCGCGGCCATCAGCTATTCCGAGATGCAGAGCGCAATGAAGAAGCTCGGCTATGCAAACGTGTTTATCGGCACCGTAGAGGGCGAGCCGGAAGAGACCGCTGTCGGAGCAGTCATCGATGCGGTGAAGAAGGGCGGCTATAAGAAGGTCACGATTCGTCCGATGATGGTCGTTGCCGGCGATCACGCACACAACGACATGGCGGGTGCGGAGGATGATTCCTGGGTACAGCAGTTCTTGAATGCGAAGAGTTTTGATCGCATCGAGACGCAGATTGAGGGCTTGGGCGGTGTTTACGACATCCAGAAGCTCTATGCGGAGCATACACAGGCAGCCATTAACGCGGCAAACACGGCGGCAGAAGAGACAACGGCGGCAGAGACCAAGGCAAATTGAGTGTCTGCGCCCGGAGAGGGAAGATGAAGAGACGAGGCAGATGGATTTCGCAACTTGCGCTCCTACTGACGGCGGTTTTACTGACAACGGGCTGTGCCGCGCGGAGCGGAAAGGCAGAGCAAAGCGGAGCTCAGGAGACGACGAGCGCAGCAGAGAGCGGCGCTTCGGAGAGCGGCAAGGCACAGGCAGCACTGCCGGACGGTATATACACGGCGCGCTTTGAGACCGACAGCTCCATGTTCCATGTGAACGAGGCGCTGAACGACAGGGGAACTCTGATCGTAAAAGACGGGAAGATGACCCTTCATGTCTCCCTGCAGTCAAAGCGCATCCTCAATCTCTTCCCCGGGACCGCGGAAGATGCGCGGAAAGAAGGAGCGGCGCTGTTGCAGCCGACCATCGATACCGTCAAGTATGAGGACGGTACAAGCGCTGAGGTCTACGGCTTCGATATTCCGGTCCCGGCGCTCGACACAGAGTTTCCGCTTGCCCTCGTCGGCACCAAGGGGGCCTGGTATGACCATATGGTCAAGGTGACAGATGTAAAAGCTGAAGAGGCAAGTCAGGCGGCAGCTCCGGAGATTCCGGGGCTGCGCTTTGTTAAGCGAATGGAACTGCGCTATGCGGAGACCTTTGACATCTATTTTTATGAGCGGGACTTCGCCGTCATCGACGTGCACGGCGCGGCACGCTATCTGTTGGTTCCGGAAGGGGAACAAGTCCCGGCGGAGCTGCCCGCAGACTATGTGATTCTGAAAAAGCCGCTCGACAATATTTACCTTGCTGCCACCGCAGCGATGAGTCTCTTTGAAGCAAACGGTGCGCTGGACCGCGTCCGCTTTACCGGCACAAGGGCGGAGGGGTGGCACATTGCGGCACCGAAGCGTGCGCTTGAAAGCGGGGCAATGCGCTTTGCCGGAAAATACAGCGCACCGGATTACGAACTCCTCACTTCGGAGGGCTGTGATCTGGCAATCGAATCTCTGATGATATTGCACGCGCCGGAAGTCAAAGAGATGTTCGAGCGCCTTGGCATCCCGGTTTTTGTGGATTACTCGAGCAATGAGGGGCATCCGCTGGGGCGCACCGAGTGGGTGCGGCTCTACGGCGTTTTGACCGACAAGAGCGAGGCGGCGGAGGCTTTTTTCAATGCCCAGTGTGATGAGATGGACGGGCTCAAAAACGTAGCGGATAGCGGCAAGAAGGTGGCCTTTTTCGCCATGAATCGGGACGGGAGCTTTGTGGTGCGTCGCCGCACGGACTATGTGCCGAAGATGATAGCTCTGGCAGGCGGAACGTATCTCGGTGTCGGACCGGATGAACCCGGTCGCAGTTCCGTGCAGCGCGTCTCGCGCGAGGCTTTTTTTGAGGCGGCGAGAGATGCGGATGTGCTTGTATACAATGCTACGGTGGAAGCGCCGCTTGCCGGCCTTTCGGATCTGCTCGAGAAGGATGAGCTCTTCTCGGACTTTAAGGCGGTGCGGGAGAAACAGGTCTATCAACTCGGAAGTGACATGTACCAGTCGGCCGATGCGGTCGCGGGACTGACACGTGATTTTTCACGCGTCTTGCACGGGGAAGAGGAGCTCGGGCTCTCCTACCTGAGGAGGATAGAATGAGGACGGGGGGAAAGCGTACGGCATCGGTATTCCTTCTGCTTACCGTATTGCTCCTGCTTCTTTTTTACTGTAATTTGGCGCTTGGGACCAGGTTTTTCTCTCCGGCAAAGCTGTTCTCCCTGCTGTCACAGGGGAGGGGCAACGATCCCGCAGTGAGCATCTTATTCAAGATACGCTTGCCTCGCGCCCTGATGGCACTGCTCCTCGGCGGAGCGCTTGCGGTCTCGGGCTTTCTCTTGCAGACCTATTTTGCGAACCCCATTGCCGGTCCCTTTGTGCTCGGTGTCTCCTCGGGCGCGCGTCTTGCGGTGGCGCTCTGCATGATGCTGTTCATGGCACAGAACCGGGCACTCAGTTCCTTTGCGCTGGTGTTCGCTGCCTTTCTGGGTTCGCTGGTATCTCTCGGCATCTTGCTCGCGGTATCGCAGCGTGTGCGGCAGATGGCCGGACTTCTGGTGGCCGGTATCATGATAGGTTATATCTGCTCGGCCGCGACCGATTTTCTCTTGAGTTTTGCCGCGGATTCGGAGATTGTGTCCCTGCACAGCTGGTCACAGGGCAGTTTTTCCGGCATGAGCCTTGCACAGGTCAGGACAGCGGCCGTCTTAATCGGAATCTCGGCCTTCGCGCTTCTTTTTCTCGCAAAGCCGCTCGCTGCGGTGCAGCTCGGCGAGAGCTATGCGGAGAGCCTCGGGGTGAATGTGCGGCGCATGCGCAGCGCCCTCATTATTCTCGCGAGTTTGCTTGCGGCGACCGTGACCGCTTTTGCGGGGCCGGTTTCCTTTGTGGGGGTGGCTTCGCCGTTTTTGATTCAGAGCCTACTGAAGAGCAACAAGCCGTTGCTGGTGCTGCCGGCTTCCTTCCTCGGGGGAGCGGTATTTTGTTTGGCCTCGGATTTAATCGCAAGGACGGCCTTTCAGCCGACCGAGCTTGCGCTCAGCACGGTGACCTCCTTTTTCGGCGCGCCGATTGTACTTTGGCTCTTGGTGAAGCGGCGGGGAAAATGAGGCAGTGATATTAAAGCAGAGATTCGGATGCTATGCGGAGGGAATATGTCGGTCACAAGCTTTTTTTACATTTGAGCGAAACAGTCGGCGAATTTGACCTCAAAACGTTCTGTGAGGAGATTCAGAAAAAATATCCGGGAACGGATACGGAACAGAGGCAAAGCAAGTCTTTGGCCTACGATATTTCTTGGAGCCGATATGCGGATTGCCCACAGTTTGAATTAAGGCTCGATCGAACACGCCGCACGTTCGCGGTGGAGTATTTTAATTCAGAGGATAGAATTCGGGATTACGCCAATTTGCTTCTATGGATTAGGCAGTACTTTCCGAAGGAACAAGAAGTGGTTTTGGTAGATGAAAAACAATGAGGGCGCCAATGCCGCTTTCCTCGGAGGCAGCGACAGAGGATATCGAAGCATGGATCTTGAGAGTCGGTATCTAAACGTTGACAGATCGTAAACCGTCAATATAGTTTGTATACAAACGGACGCGATAGCGCCGCAGCGCCTTGTCAAGCAGAGGGCGTATCGAGAGGAGGAGGGGCTATGCGGAATACGCAGCGGGCAAAACTCGCGGCAGAAGGGGTCAAAACGGGCTACGGCGCGCGCGTGGTGCTCACGGAAGTCGCATTTGAACTTCGCCCGGGCGAGGTCATGGCCTTGCTCGGGCCGAACGGGGCCGGGAAGTCGACCCTCTTAAAGAGTGCGGCGGGGCAGCTTGCCCTGCAGGGCGGTAGCATCTACCTGGAAGGCAAAGATTTGCGGGCCTATTCCGGTCGGGAGCGTGCGGCATGTATGGCGCTCCTCTTTACCGAGCGTAGAGAGCCGGAGTTTGCCACCGCGCGCGAAGTGGTGGAGGCGGGGCGCTATCCCTACACGGGGCGTTTCGGAACCTTGCGGGAACCGGATCATAAAGCAGTGGCGCGTGCCATGTCTTATGTGCGGACCGAGGAACTTCAGGACCGTCCCTTTTCGGAGTTAAGCGACGGTCAGCGTCAGCGCGTGCTGCTCGCGCGGGCGCTCGCGCAGGAACCGCGACTCATTCTGCTCGATGAACCGACGGCCTTTTTGGATCTGCGCCATAAGATAGAGCTTCTGAGTCTGTTGCGAAATCTTGCGACCCGCGAAGGGCTCGCGGTCTTTTTATCGCTCCATGAGCCGGATTTGGCGCTGAAGTGCGCGGACCGCGTCTTACTGGTAGCGGACGGCAAGGTGCTGCCGCCCGCTGCGCCGGAAGAGGCGCTCTCCGAGGATAATATGCGGCGCATTTACGGACTCGGTTCCGCTTACGACGCGCTGTCCGGCAGCGCAGAGTTGCCGCAGGCTTCGGAAAATACCGCGCCGAGCACTCTGGTGCTCGGCGGCGGCGGGAGCGGCATACCCGTTTACCGGCGGCTTCGGCGCGAAGGTATATCCTTTGCGGCGGGCATATTCAGCCCCGCGGATTCGGATTATCCGGTTGCGGCTCGGCTTGCCGCAAAGGTCTTTGAGACAGCGCCTTACGAAGCGCTCACGGCGGAGAAGCTGCGGGAAGCGAGAGCCTTCCTTGAAGCGGCAGAGCGTGTCATTTGGACCGAACCGCCGATCGGGAGCGGCAATGCGGCTCTTCTTGAACTGCGGGCGCAGGCGGAAGAGAAGGGGATATTGGAGCGGTAATAAAACGATTTCGGCATATTGTTTCGGCCGGAGCGGAGAGGCTCGGACGTGTTCAGAAAGGCAGCGATAATTTCGATAAGTCTTACAGGGAATTCGGAAGGAAGAGGAAGATGAACATTCAGATTTTCGGCGGTGGGAAGAATTTTGATGTGAAAAAGGCCGAGCGCTACTTTAAGGAGCGTCGCATCCCGGTGCAGCGCGTGGATTTATTTGAGAAGGGGCTCAGCAAGGGGGAACTCCGCGCGGTTTGTCGGGCACTCGGCAGTGCGGAAGCATTGGTCGACCCCGGCGCGAAGGCAAAGGAGACCGTTATTTGGTTTCAGCACACGCCGGAAGAGGACAGGGAGCAGTTTTTGCTTGAACACCCCGAGATTATGCGGCAGCCCATTGTGCGTAACGGTGCCGCCGCGACCGTGGGATTCCGACCGGAAGTATGGAAAACATGGGAGTAAGACAATTTACCCGAGCCAACCCCAATTTTCTTCGCGGGGCAGGGTGAGGGTCAGCATCACGGCTTCCTCGCCTTCGCGGAGACAGAGTTCATCGAGGAGAGAGCGGGGCGGAAGCGGGTTTCCCTCTTCGAGTTCTTGAAGTATGCAATTTACGCCTTCCGTGCGCGCATCTTCCATTGCATCAAGGCGGTCGGAACCCTCACCGTAGCAGCCGGGAAAGTCCGGAAAAGAGGCGAGAAAACGCTCGCCGCGTTTGCTGAGTATCACCGGATAATCAAAGGCCATAGCATATCCTTTCCGAGTCATTGAGACAGAATTCGTTTTATTATAGCATCGGCGCAAAGCAAATAGCACTTCTTACAATCATCCTGCAAAAAAAAGCTAGATTGCAAGATCAGGTAGGACAGTTTGAAATAATTCCTCCGGCGAACTGTAATGAAAGGATTTTCGAGGGAGTTGATTGATCCAGTTCTGTATCTCTCTTATCTGCTCATCCGTAACTACATCAAAAGAACTCCCTTTTGGTAAGAACCGGCGAATCAATGAGTTTTGCTTTTCGTTCAGTCCGCGCTCGTAGGCGGAGTACGGATGGGCATAATATATGGGTATCGTGGAAAGCAACTGTGGCAGTGAAGCAAATTCACTGCCATTATCACTTGTGATGGAGCGAAAGACGTGGCTGAATCGTTCTCCGTACAGCTCTCGGAGCGTTTTTAAACCTTGCTCGACCGCTTGTGTGCTTCTACCGGGTATCTTTATAATGTGTCGAAATCTCGTGATTCGCTCATCCAGTGTCAACAAAACGGATTGTGACTCCTTTCGACCGACCACGGTATCAATCTCCCAATGCCCAAACTCCTTCCGCTGATTGACTACTTGGGGGCGAGCTTCAATACTCAGGCCATACAGCCGCTTATGCTGCGGATGTCCCTTACGGTGTTGTTTACGTTTGACCTTTAGCGTGAGATCGATATTTCGAGCTTTTAACAATCCACGCTCAATATAGTTATAAAGTGTCTTGCTGCAAACCAGCTCGGTGAAACAGCCCTTTTTCTTTGGCAAGACCGCAAATCGTATCAGGTGCCAGATGCTTTGTCAGTATCTGCTTTACTGCAAAAGACACGAACTTCTTAGCTTTCACCAGCTTCATGGGGCAATGACTATTTCGTCTTCGATGTTCGTAGACACGCTGTCCCGAATCTCCAAAGTACCGCGTGTATGGCTCCAGATTCCGTCCTAACTGCTGTACAGTACCTCTGGCAAGTTCATTATATAAAGTTGACCTTGCAATCCCGATTTCGCGCGCGATGCGACTTTTGGGGAGCTTTAATTGCAGCAGCACTTCAATCTGTGCACGCTTTTCGCGTGTCAGGTGGCGATATTTTCTATTTGTGGTATACTCGTTCTGGGCCATGGCGAACCTCCTGGTGTGTTGGTGTGTGGTAGCTTCATCATACCACGAGTTCGTCATCGGCTCTTTTTTATTGTCCTAGTTCATCTTACAATCATCCTCCTGCAAAAAAAATAAAAAAGTGCTTGCAATCCGAAAGGTCACATAGTAGAATAACTGAGTACCGAGCGGGGATGCTGGAATTGGCAGACAGGCTAGACTAAGGATCTAGTGGCCACAAGCCGTGTGGGTTCAAGTCCCATTTCCCGCAGCGTATGAGAAGGGGGTGATTATCACCTCCTTCTCTTTTTATGCAACGGTAGCTGCCGCGGGAAAACCGAGTCTACGGTAGCCGTTCAAGCAGTGATCGGCGTACATAATCCCGCTCCCGCTTGAATTCGCCCGATTGAATGGGTATAATAAAATATAATTGTTTTGTTTTCAGCTGAATTTCGTACTAGATAAGACTGAGGGAGGTACTATATGAGAAAAGCAGGATTGTTCTGTGTCGCGGCGATTGCCGCGCTTAGCATTACGGCTTGCGGCGGCAGCAAGAAGGAGACCACGGCTGCGAGCAGTGCGGTCGAGACAAGCGCTGAGGCGTCTGCGGCGGATGAGACCACGGCTGCCGGCGGCAGTGTCATTGCGCCGGAGGCAGTGAAGGCGGATCACACAAACGGCGGTTTCCCGGTGCGCCTCGATGCGACAAGCTTTGACGGCAAGACCGTGAAGGCAGAGTTCTTTAACTTTGACCGCTACGATGTGGCAAAGATCAATGCGCTGAAGGAGGGCGATGTCATCCAGGTCGCGCAGAAGAATATCGGTATCAAGACCATCGAGAAGAAGAACGCCGAGACCGGAAACTTCCCGCAGGTTATCATTAACGGCGGTGTGGAGAACGGCGGTGTGAACCTCATCCAGGACGGTGACTACTTCCGCACCCAGAGCGCGGACGGAACGCCGCTTTACTATTCGACCGGAACCGAGGAACTGAAGCTTGCGAGCGATGTGACTTACATGGATTACTCCGATTTGAATCAGCAGAACGGTGTGACCTATACGGTGGATCAGATCAAGGACGCGTTTGCAAAGGATAAGGACAAGGATTGGGGTCCGCAGGTCATTTCGATCGTTTTAAAGGACGGCGAAGTGAAGCAGATTTTCCGTACCTATGCACCGTCCGAGGCAAAGAACTGACGGAAACGAGAGTCAGGGGATATAGAATCGTATATGAAATATGAGAAGCCCCGCGGCATTTGCCGCGGGGCTTCTGTTGTCATTTCATTTACTGGGCGATATTCTTGACTGCCTCATAGCAGCTCGGGCGCACGGGGTGCTTCTGCCACTCGGGCTGCACATCTCTTCCCATGGCGCTCAGCATGGCTCTGTCCTCTTGAATCGTGGAACCGCTCGTGGTCAGCATGTTTCCGGTAATCGTCGCGCTGACGCCGCAGGAGAAGCTGTGCGCACCGTTATCGGAGAGCGCGGAGCGTCCGCCCGCAAGGCGAATGTTCGCCTCGGGATTAATCATGCGGAAGATGGCCAGCGTGCGGAGAATATCATCGTCCTTCAGCACTTCCCGCTCGCCGAGCGGGGTGCCCTTGACCGGCATCAGCACATTGATCGGAATGGACTCAATGCCGAGTTCCGCGAGCGTGAGTGCCATATCCAATCTGTCTTCCCAGGTTTCGCCCATGCCGATGATGCCGCCGGAACAGACGCAGAGACCCTCTTCCTGTGCTGCGCGTATGGTCGCAAGCTTCTGATCAAAGGTATGAGTCGTGCAGATTTCCGGGAAGAAGCGGCGCGAGGTTTCGATGTTGTCGTGATAGCTCGTAACCCCCGCGAGGTGCAGACGGTGGAACTGCTCGCGCGTCAGGAAACCGTGGGAAGCACAGAGATCAATCTTGCACTCATCGGCCATGCGGCGGTAAGCGGCGAGCGCTTGCTCGAATTCTTCGCCGGTAAGAGAGCGGCCGGAGGTAACGATCGAGAAGCGATCCACGCCTTCGCGCTCATTGGCCTTAGCGGCTGCGACGATTACATCCTCCGGGAGGAAGGCATATTCCTCACAGCCCGTCTTCGAGTGTGCGGACTGCGCGCAGTACTTGCAGTCCTCGCTGCAGCGGCCGCTTCTGCCGTTAATAATGGTGCAGAGATCCACCTTGTTCTGACAATAGGTTTCGCGGAGCTTATCCGCAGCTTGACAGAGCTCTTCGAGATCCGTGCTCAAAAGCTCCGTTAACTCTTCATCTCCCCGCTGTAAGCGGCGTCCGGCAATAATCTCCTCAGCAAGTGCCAATGCGTTCATATCGCATGCCTCCTCCAATTTTTCAACGAATCTTTGCCCAGTATAGCCAAAGAAGAAGAAATTTGTCAACCAAAATACTGTGAGAGGTTGACAATTGAGCCGCAGGCGCGTATGCTAGGCGACAGTGCAAACGGCACAGAGAAGAGGAGAGAAGAGAAGAAGATGAAGTACTTGGATATTCGCAACATGGCATTGATTGCAGTGATGACAGCTCTGATGTGTATCTTTGGCCCCATGTCGATTCCGATCGGCGCCGTGCCGATTTCATTGACACCGCTCCTGGTGTACCTCTCGGCCTATGTGCTCGGCATGAAGAGCGGAACCGTTGCCTACCCTCGTGTATCTTCTGATCGGTTTTGTCGGTGTTCCGGTTATGTCCGGTTACAGCGGCGGCCCGGCTAAGATTCTGGGCCCCACAGGCGGCTACCTCCTTGCGTTTATTCTGATGGCGCTGATGACGGGCTTTGCCGTGGATCATTTTTATAAGAACGTGCCGTTGCAGGCTGTTGTCATGCTGCTTGCGTTGGTTCTCTGCTACGCGGCCGGAACCGCTTGGTTTGTCGGGCAGACCAAGATGGCTTGGGGCAAAGCGCTCACGGTCTGTGTGTTCCCGTTCATTCCGCTTGACTGTGTGAAACTCTTTTTGGCCATCCTGGTCGGTCGGCCGGTGCGGGAGCGCCTGCATGTGTTCTTGCAGGACAGAAGAAGCGGCAGTCTTGCGTAAAACAGCACAAAAGAAAAGCGAAGGGAAAGCCTCCCTTCGCTTTTTTTATGCGCTGGATTCTTTTTGCCACTTTCGTTATACTAAAAACAGCCGAAAATTATGGGCGGCAAGGAAATGAGGAGGAAAAATCTATGAAGGGGAATGTATTGGTCGGTCAGTCGGGAGGTCCCACGGCTGTCATTAATTCGAGCTTGGCAGGCGTGTTTAAGACGGCAAAGGAGCGCGGTTACGGAAGGGTATACGGCATGCGCTTCGGCATTCAGGGCTTTCTGGACGAGCAGTATGTGGATCTCTCGGATTATATTCGAAATGAGTTGGAGCTGGAACTCCTGAAGCGCACACCCTCGGCCTTTCTCGGGACCTGCCGCTATAAACTTCCCGAGATTCACGAGGACAAGAAGGTCTACGAGCGCGTCTTTGAACTGCTCGACAAGCTTGACATTGAAGTATTCATTTACATCGGCGGAAACGATTCGATGGACACCATACGCAAACTTTCGGACTACGCACTCCTAACCGGCGCAAAACAGCGCTTTGTGGGCTGCCCGAAGACCATAGACAACGATCTTGCGATTACCGATCACACGCCGGGCTTCGGTTCCGCGGCTAAGTACATTGCGGCATCGACCAAGGAAGTGATACGCGATGCCCTCGGCTTCTCCTACAAAAAGAAGAATGTGATTATACTCGAGATTATGGGGCGCAATGCGGGTTGGCTTGTCGGAGCAACGGCACTGGCGCGTCAGGAGGACTGCGACGGACCGGACCTCATCTACCTACCGGAACTTCCCTTTGACATTGAGGCTTTGTGGAGCGTGTCTCCGGACTCTTGGAGGAGAAAGATGTCGTGGTCGCTGCGGTCTCCGAGGGCATTAAGACGGCGACGGGTGAGTATGTCTGCGAACTCGCGGACGGCGCGCGCAGCAAGGATGCGTTCGGTCATATCCAGATGGCGGGGACGGCGGCTTACTTATCGGCTCTAATTCACGAGCGCCTCGGTGTCAAGACACGCTCGGTCGAGCTTTCGACCTTACAGCGCGGCGGCGCATCTCGCAAGCCGTGTGGACGTGGACGAGGCCTTTGCGGTCGGCGGTGCAACGGTTAAGGCCGCGGATGAGGGCTCCAGCGGCGTGATGGTCGTCATAGACCGCGTATCGGTCGATCCCTACCAGTCGGCCATCCGTGTTTACGATGTGCACCGCATCGCAAACGGCGAGAAGGTTGTGCCGCGCAATTGGATCAATGCTGCGGGCGATTTCGTGACCGATGACTTTGTGAGCTATGTGAAGCCCTTGATTCAGGGACACTATAACCCGATGATGGTTGCGGGTCTGCCGCGTCACTTGGTCATGAACCAGAAAAACTACAGCGATTATCAGATTTGAGGCCCTTGTCTGTTCCGGCCCTCGGGTGTGCGGCCGGAAGAAGCGCTTGACGTGAGAACTGCGCACTGGTATGATGCTGTTACATAACAAATATAACAGTAAGCGCAGAGGAGGATTTTGAATGGCAGTCGTACCGGTTTACAACATACTGGCAGTGCCCGGCGCAAATATTCCGCTCTCACTGGAGCGTTTTGAAAAAATGATAGGCAGAGTCCCGGTTTCGGGCGAGCGTGTCACCCTGATTTTTATGAAGGAGGAGAAGAGCAGAGAGGAACTTGTCTCCGACGATTTTTTTATCCGATTGGCGTGAGCGGCACCGTAACGGAAGTCGGTGACCAGGGTGTGCTGGTGTTCCGCTGCAATACGCGTGTCGATTTAAAGTCGATCAACATCTACCCCGATCACAGCATCGATCTCGATGTGGAGCGCCGTCAGGACATTGAGGATCTGGACGATGCGGTCTCGGCGAAGCGCTTAAAGCACATGAAGCAGTTGATGCTGGAGGCCTACGGGGAGAATCCGCAGTTCGGACCCATGCTCCGCGGAATGATATCCCGCTGGGCCTCGCTCGGAGACATCGCGGGCATCGTGAACCGCTGGCTCATCAATTCCCCGGAAGAAAAGATGGCCGTGCTTTCGGAAGACAGTCGCGATGCGCGGGAGCTTAAGCTCGAAGAATTGCTCCGCGAAAATCTGGAGTTCCACAAAGTAAATACCGAGGCAAACAGCGCACAGGAAGAAGAGTATCAAAAGATGTACCGCGAGAATGCGCTGAAAAAGCAAATCGAATATCTGCAAAAGCAGCTGGACAGCCTGCATCCCGAGAAGGTCTCGGACCTCCGCCGCTTTGAGTTAAAGATTCAGGATCTCGGCATGAACGAGAGCGCGAAGGCCGAGGCCGAGAAGGTCTTAAAGCGCTTACAGCAGGAGGGGCAGCAGACGGCCGAGAGCGGGATGCTCTACGACTATCTGGACTATGTGACCAATCTGCCCTGGAAGAAGGAGAACGCGCAGGAGATTGACCTCGCGGCGGCGGAGCAGGTGCTCGAGGAGGATCACTACGGCCTCAAAAAGGTGAAAATCGTATTCTGCAGCAGATTGCGGTCATGTCACTCAAGGGGCAACAGTCCGGTTCGATTCTGCTCTTTGTCGGTGCGCCCGGCACCGGCAAGACGAGCATCGGCGCTTCGATTGCGCGGGCGCTCGGGCGCAAGTATGTCCGCGTGAGTCTCGGCGGTGTGCGCGACGAGGCGGATATCCGCGGTCACCGGAGAACCTATATCGGCGCGATGGCGGGTCGCATTATAGACGGCATCAAAAAGAGCGGTGTCTCGAACCCCGTGATGGTGCTCGACGAGGTGGATAAGCTCTCGACAAGTTTCCACGGCGATCCCGCGAGTGCCCTGCTCGAGGTACTGGATCCGGAGCAGAACCACAGCTTCACGGATCATTATCTCAATGTGCCCTACGATCTCTCCGATGTGCTCTTTGTGTGCACGGCGAACAGTGCGGAGACCATACCGGGGCCGCTCTTAAACCGCATGGAAGTAATCCCGTTTCAGGGATATTCACCGCTTGAAAAAAAGGAGATTGCAAAGCGCCATCTGCTTCCGAAGGCACTCGAAGCCGTCGGTTTGACGGCGGAACAGGTGAATATCGGCGATGATATTTTGGAGACTTTGATCTCGGATTACACGCGGGAGTCCGGCGTGCGCGGCTTAAAAACGCTGCCTCGACAAGCTTTGCCGCGGTGCTGCGGTGCGCTTTGTGCGCGACAAGCAGATGCTCTCGGTCACAAAGGAGAACCTGAGAGAGCTCATGGACAGCCATCCGCTGCCGCACCGCGCGGTGCGCGAGCACAGTACACCCGGCGTTGTGACCGGGCTTGCTTGGACCGCGGTCGGGGGCGAGATTCTTTACATTGAGACCATGTTCACGAAGGGCAGCGGCAAGATTCATGTGACCGGTCAGCTTGGCTCTGTCATGAAGGAGTCTGCGGAACTTGCGGTCAGCAAGGTGAAGGCGCTCTTTCCGGAAGAAGCACAGCGCTTTGCGGAAAACGACCTTCACATCCATGTGCCGGACGGCGCGACCCCGAAGGACGGACCGAGTGCGGGTATCACTCTGACAACGGCGCTCGCTTCTCTTGTGACGGGCAAGCCTGTGCCCGCAACGGTCGGCATGACAGGAGAGGTAAGTTTACAGAGCGAAGTGAAACCGATCGGCGGATTGCCGGAAAAACTCATGGCAGCGGAGCGCGCGGGGGTAAAAACCGTTTTCATTCCGGCGGACAACGAGCAGGATCTCACAGATGTCGCGCCCGAGGTGCTTGAAAAACTGGAAGTCATCCCGGTGCGCGAGGTGAGCGAAGTGCTCACAAGGCTCGGACTGCTCGAGAAAGTTTGAGACGAAATACAGTCGACGCGAAAAAGCGAAGGCGAAATAATGAAAAGCAAAAGCCCTGCATTGCCGGGAAGAGTCGGCAATGCAGGGCTTTTTGTTTGATTTCTTCGAAACTGTTTCCCTTAAAAAGATAGATGCGATTCAGGGAAATGCCCTGAAAGGACTATCGTTTCCCTTGATTTGTGATACTATTTAAGGGAAAGGAAGAAGAGGTAAGGGAATGAGAGCGTTCAACTATTCCTTAATCAGGGATAAAATGTGGGATTCCGATCTGCTGGGGCTGATTGCAGCCATATACAAAGAAGCAGGAAAGCAGGAGATATATCTGAAGCAAAGACCGGAGGCACTTGAAAAGCTGGTAGAGATCGCCAAGGTGCAGAGTACAGAGGCGTCTAATGCCATCGAAGGCATCGTTACCACGAATACGCGCATCCGGCAGCTTGTGGAAGAAAAAACCAAGCCGAAGAACCGAGATGAGCAGGAAATTGCGGGCTACAGGGATGTGCTGGGAATTATTCACGAGAGTTTTGACGCGATTCCGATTACGCAGAGCTATATCCTTCAACTTCATAAAATGCTCTACAGCCACATGAACAATCCTGTGGCGGGCAGGACGAAGACAGTGCAGAACTATATCAGTGCGACTTACCCGGACGGGCATACGGAGACGCTTTTTATTCCGCTTGCGCCGTATGAAACACCGGATGCGCTTGACAGGCTGTGTGCGGAATATAATCGGGTTATCGGAAATCTGGAGCTTGAACCGCTGATTGCGATTCCGGTTTTCATCCATGATTTTCTATGCATCCATCCGTTCAACGACGGGAACGGGCGCATGAGTAGGCTACTCACAACGCTCCTTCTTTACAGAAGCGGGTTCTTTGTCGGAAAATATATCTCTCTGGAAGCGAAGATTGCAAAGAATAAGGATTTGTACTATGATGCGCTATCCGCATCGCAGGACGGCTGGCATGAGGGAACGGATGATTCGGTTCCGTTTATCAAATATCTGCTTGGAACGATTCTTGCGGCCTACAGGGATTTTGAAGACCGTTTCACCCTGGTGGAAACCAAACGTTCCGCGCTTGAGACAGTGAGGCTTGCGACACAGAACAAGATCGGGCGTTTTTACCAAACAGGACATCCGGGAATTTTGCCCTCACTCAGCGTAAGTTCTGTGGAGGGCGCTTTGCGGAAGCTCGTTGCATCCGGTGAACTGAAGCGCGAAGGCAACGGCAAAAGCACCTGTTACTACAGAACAAAATAACATTCCCTTAATAGGGATGACTTTCCCTTAAAATGACGGAATATATAAGGGAAAGAGAATACGGATACGAGGAAGCATCCGGCCGAACGTGATGAGATGAATCTCTATAATAAAAAAAGCTTGTCGCAAATTCTTGCGACAAGCTTTTTGTTTCTGACTGATTTTAGTTCTGCGCGAGGTAGCTTGCAGCCTGCTTTCCGGCAATGCGGCCAAAGACCACAAAGTCCGCGACTGCGTTTCCGCCGAGGCGGTTTGCACCGTGCACGCCGCCGGTTACTTCGCCGGCTGCGAAGAGGCCCGGAATCTTGTTGCCGTCTGCGGTCAGGACTTCTGCCTCCCGAATTAATCTTGAGACCGCCCATGGTGTGGTGCACGCCGGGCGTGACCTTGATCGCATAGTAAGGCGCGGTGTTCAGCGGAGACGCAAAGCTCGTGCGTCCGAACTGACTGTCTGTCTTTGCCTCGACCGCTGCGTTCCACTCGTTCATCGTGGTCTCGAAAGCAGTCGGATCGATCTGCAGTGCCTCCGCAAGGGCAGCATAGCTCTCGCCCTGCGTCGTATAGCCCTTCTTGATATAACCCTGAATGACATTGGACGCATCGACCATGGCCTGATCCACAATGAGGTAAGCAAAGCTGCCGGGCTGTTTAATCTCGGCTGCGGAGACCGCATCGCGCGTTCCGACCTCGTCGGTGAAGCGCTGACCGTTGCTGTTCACGAGGATGGCACCGTCGCCGCGGAGACCCTCAGTAATCAGTGCCGCCGTGTTCATCTCGACGGTCGGGTGAATCTGGATCTGCTCGAGATCGACCGTAGCCGCATCGACCTCTTCGCCCATGAGAATACCGTCGCCGAGCGCGCCCTTGGCATTGGTGGTCATGAAGCCTTCGAGCTCCGGACGGTACTTGGTGACCATCTCAAGGTTTGCGCCGAAGCCGCCGCTCGCAAGAATAACAGCCTTTGCGTTCACGGTGACTTTTTCGCCGGTCGGACCCTCGGCCTCGACACCGACAATCTTGCCGCTCTCATCGACCAGGAGCTTTTTCGCTCTGGTCTCGAGGCGAAGATCCGCGCCGAGTTTCTTTGCGTTCTCCTCGAGAATCGGGAGCATAAAGGTACCGACCGAGACGGTCTTACCCTCTGCGTTCACCGGGCGGTGAATGCGCTTTACGGAAGCGCCGCCGAAGCTCGAGACAGAGGGCAGCGGAGCGCCGATACTCTCAAGCCACTGAATCGCATCCGCCGAATTGGAAGCAAGTGCGTGTACAAGCTCTGGATTATTGATGCCCTTGCCGCCTATCATCGTGTCGAGCTCAAAGAGTTCCACCGAGTCAAAGTAGCCGCTCGGTGCAGCCTGATAGGCTGCCCACTGTTCGCGCACGGTAGCCGCGAGTGCGGTGATGGTCGCATTGTCAGCGTACTTTTCTTCCGCGGTCTTCAGGGTCTTTTCAACACCTGCAGCCTCGTCGAAGTTGTTTTTATCCTGCTCCGGGGTCTTGCCCGCGTTCATACCGCCGGTCGAGCGAATCGAGTTGCCGCCCGCCATGCCCTGGCTCTCGAGAATCACAATCTTTTTGCCCGCATTAGCCGCTTCGATTGCAGCGGTCATTCCGGCACCGCCGCCGCCGACAATGACAATGTCGGTGTCGATGGTCTCATCCGGACGCTTCTCCTTGACCTCATGCACCGCAACCGAGAAGGGGGCAGAATCAATGCCGCCGTTCTCGAGCGCCGCCTTCACCGCATCGTGAATGGCATTGCTGGTGAGCGTTGCGCCGGAGACGGCGTCAATCTCGTAGCTCTGGTTCTTAAAGATCTTCTCCGGGAGCTTCGCAACCGCGACGCTTCCTATGCCCTCGGTCTCCGTGTGGCTTAAGACCTTGACGGAGTAGATTTTTTCCGGTGTCGCGATGACTTCGACTTCCACAGGACCGTTCATACCCTGCGCGGATGCGGTTGAGGTGACTGCATTGCTCGGGATGTCCTTCTTTGCGACGCCGCCCTTATGCGCGGTGGTCTGCATGAGGTGCTGCATCAGGAAAATCGGAAGTATAATGCCGATCAAAATCAGGAGATACGGCAAAAAGCTTCGTCTATGTTTCATGTGGTATCCTCCCCCTACTGTTATTTTTTTATCATATCATAAGAGAGGCGCTCTGAACATGTGAAAACAGAGCGGATTTTTGCTAAAATGAAAGCAAAACAGACGGATGGCTTGTGCGAAGAAGTGAATGTACGGCGTAAGGGCAGGAGCGCTACAGCGAGATTGCAAAAGCCCGATAACAAGACAGAAAGCGTGTAGACGCAGTATGAACAGAGTAGGAAGATAAGCATGGAAACGAATCGGACGGAGAGAAAGCAGGAAAACAAAAAACAGCGCCTGCTCTGGCTGGACTGCTGGCGCGGCTTTGCGGTCCTCAATATGTGTCTCTACCACGGTCTCTGGGACTTGGTATATTATTTTGAGATTCCGGGCTTTGACTGGTATAGCGCTCTGCCCGGCTATGTCTGGCAACAGAGCATCTGCTGGAGCTTTATTTTTCTGTCGGGCTATAGCTATGCGCTCGGGAAGAACAAGTTCCGGCGGGGCGCGACGATATTGTTTGCGGGCGCGCTCGTCGAGGCGGTCGCGGGCGCCTTCGGGCAGGAAATCCACTACGGAATTCTGAGTTTTCTTGGGCTCTGGCAGTTGTTGCTCACCCTGCCGGAGGATTGGCTTTCGCGCGAGATGCGTCTCCGCTCCTGGTGCCGGATCGGTCCCCTCGGCGCTGCGCTTTGTCTCGGCCTGTTTTTCCTGTGCCGCAATGTGAATCAGGGAAACCTCGGCTTTGAGAGCCTTAAGCTTATCACGCTGCCGGAAGCCCTGTACCGCAGTCGTTTGACAGCCTGCCTCGGCTTTCCCCCGGCTGATTTTTCTTCGCTCGACTATTTTTTTCACTGCTGCCCTGGGGCTTTTTTTGTTTCTCGCGGGCTACTTTCTCTCACAGTACCGGGCGGAACAGCGGCGCGATGCGGCGGCTGCGGCAAAAATCCCTATACAGTGCGCGGCATGAACGGCGGTTTCGGGGGCATTGCGCCCGCGGAAGAGGGCGGCACACTCGGGGAGGTTCTGCTTCGGCGGCTTTTCGGGAAGTCGCTCTTTCGCCGGAGAGGGCGGTTGCTCGCCTGGGTCGGCAGACACGCGCTGCCGATTTACCTCCTGCATCAGCCGATCTGGATGGCAATCTTTGAAATCGCAATCCGCCTGCGGCGCTGAATGCGCCGCTTTGCTCAGACGAACACAAAGTGCTTTAGCAGGACGAGAACCGTGAGGTGCAGCGGGTAGTAGAGATAAAAAAACCACTGCGAGACGCCTGCGGCGCGCGAAGAAGCGCCCGCGGGCGTTTTTTGCTGCGGTGCTTCGGCGCGCGGGTCCGGGCGCGTGAAAGCGGGTTCCGCCGGGTAGGCGATGAGGAGCGCGAGAAGCGGCCCGGCGTTCACGGAGAACAGGCGGAAACAGAATAACGGGAGCGGCTCGTGTAAGGTGAATCCGGTCATGACAGCGTCAATCGAGAGACCGAGCATCGCAAAGAGAAAGCCGTAGAGCTTCTTTTTCGCGGACACCGCGCGCGGCGAGAAAGAGGAGCACCATGGCGGGCGCAAATGCGGACCAGTCCGAGAAAAGGGTACAGACAAAAAAAGAGGAGAGCGAGGAGCGGCTTCCGGTACGGGTTTCCCTTCATTTCCTCGGCGACTGTCAGAAGCAGAAGACAAAAAGGTGAGCGAAAAGAGCATGTTCAGCTGAAACGGAATGCGAAACGCGAGCCAAAAACGGGAGCTGCGAGAGGAGCGCCGTGATAAGGAGGCGCTTTTAGGTAGCCGCGCCGCGAGTGGGTGTAGAAGTAGCCGTCCACAAGGTACATGCACATGACGGGCGCGGTAAAGTAGCCGAGGCCTGTCAGTAACATGGCGAGCGGGCTGCTGCCCGGCAAAAAAATGTGCGCAAAGTGGTTGCCGGTCATCAGTAAGATTGCGAGTAACTTTGTGAAAGCACGTCGTTTCGAAGACATGGGAGCCCCCTATCTGCGGAGTCAAAGATTTTGAAGTGTAATTATCGACATTATGGATTTTTATCATAATACGGGGATACGGAGATGGCAAATCCGTAGCACGCCCCCCGCACTTGCTTGTCTCAGTCCGCTTCGCCATGCTATACTTTCAAAGGAAAGAAGGCTTGAATTCGCGCCTTGGGCGCAGAGAAGAGAAGGAAAAAAGCATGAAAGCAATGGTCATCTACTGTACCAAAACCGGCAGCACCGAGAAGATTGCAAAGCGCATTGCCAAGGACTTTAACTGCCCGCAGCTTAAAGTCGAGGCAGATGTGGTCTACGGCGGATTTTTCTCCGCCTGCGCGCGCGTGGTCTCGGATCGTCTTCAGAAGACGCTTCCGAAGGCAGTGACGGAAACACCCGAGGTTTCGGACTGCGATATCCTGTTTCTCGGCTTCCCGATTTGGTGGGACGATATGCCGGACTACTTCCGGGAGTTTCTCGGCAGATTGGATGCGGACGGCAAGCGCCTGGTTCCGTTTGCAACTTCCGGTCGTTCCGATATGAGCCGTGCGATTGAAACCTTGCGGGAACTCTTCCCGAATGCGAATATTTGTAATCCCTTCCACTACGGTGTTTTCCATCGGGACAACTACCTGGTTTGGAAGGATGAGGTCGATGAGGATGCGGCAATGGAGAATGCGCTCCATTGAGAATCGTATTGCTCGGCATGGCGCCGGAACTTTTTGAAAGTTATCTGGCTTCTCACGCGGTGCAGCTTGCAAGGAAGCAGGGACACAGCGTGGAGGTTGCGGATCTCCGGGACTATGCGGACGGAAGTTTCAGACAGGTCAGTGATTCCCCCTTTGGGGGAGGCAGAGGGCTGGTTCTACGGGCACTCCCGATTTTTCGCGCGGTCGAGGCCTTGACCGGGCGGCGCTTACAGGAAAATCCGGGGCAGGCGGGTGGCGAGTGCGGCGTGCTGGTTGCCGCGCTTGCGCCGGCGGGCAACCCCTTCGTGCAGCGGGATGCCCACCGCTATGCGGCTCTCGACACCTTGGTGTTACTCTGCGGGCGTTTCGAGGGCATAGACGAGAGAGCACTCCGTGCGGTGGATGAACGCATTTCCGTCGGAGATTTCATTCTGACCGGCGGAGAGATTCCGGCAATGGCGGTCGCGGATGCGACCCTGCGCCTTTTGCCGGGCGTCTTAAAAGAGGGGAGTGCGGAAGAAGAGTCTTTTGAAAACGGACTCCTTGAATACCCGCAGTACACGCAGCCCGCGGAGCTGTTCGGACAGAAGGTACCGGAGGTTCTAAGGAGCGGAGATCACGAGAAGGTGGAAGCTTGGCGCAGGGAAGAGGCATATTTGACTACGCTGCGTTTCCGGCCGGACCTGCTGGAAAAGATTGACCAAGATGTAAAAAAAGCGATAGTATTAAAGAATATGACTATCGAGAAACTTCGCTTTTCTTCGCCTCGTGAGCGAATGCTCACGGGGCGTTTTTTGGCAAAGCTTCTCATGGCGAAATACGAAAGGGGAGGATTTACAATGAAGAAGAGAAACGTAGCAGCGGCAGTGCTCCTTGGGTTCATGGCTCTGGCGCTCGTAGCTTGCGGCAAGAAGGGTGAGGAGACGAAGGCGAACAGCAATGCAAAGGTGTATAAAGTGGGTATCCTTCAGTTCATGGATCACCCGTCCTTAAACCAGATTGAGGAGAACATCGAGAAGGAGTTCGATGCGCTCTCAAACGACGAAGTTCGCTATGAGTACAAGCCCTACACACTGAACGGGCAGGGCGATTCCGCGACCTTGAATCAGATGGCGGCAAAACTCCTCGACGACAAGGTCGATGTGATTATTCCGCTCGCAACGCCGGCGGCACAGATTGTGCAGTCCACGGTCGAGGGGCATTCCGAGACACCGGTTGTCTTCTCCGCGGTTTCCGATCCGGTCGGCGCAAAGCTCGTGCAGGATCTGAACGCACCGGGCGGCAATATCACCGGCACCTCGGACAGCCTGAACACGGATGCAATCATGGAGTTGATTCTCGTGACCAACCCGGACACCAAATATGTTGGCCTTCTGTATTCCAAGAGCCAGGACAGCTCCGAGAAGCCGATTGAGGATGCAAAGGCTTACCTCGATGCACACGGCATTCGCTACATCGAGAAGACCGGAACGACAACGGATGAGATCAACGCGGCAGTCGATGCGCTGATTGCGGAGAAGGTTGATGCGATTTTCACCCCGACCGACAACACGGTGCAGAACGCAGAGCTCTCCTTCTATGAGAAGCTGATCACGGCAAAGATTCCGCACTTCGGCGGCGCGGATTCCTTTGCGCTGAACGGCGCTTTTGTGGGCTACGGTGTCGACTACTCACAGCTTGGCAAGGAGACCGCAGATCTCACGGCAAAGGTTCTCAAAGAAGGAAGCGCCGGAAACGTGCCGGTCATGGTCTTTGACAACGGCATTGCGACTGTAAACACCGAGACCGCGAAGGCACTCGGCTACGATCTCGAGACCCTGAAGAAGAATTTTGCGCCGCACAGCACGGCGGTCAATGAAATCACGACCAAGAAAGAGTTTGACAAGAAGTAAGGAGGCGCTGTGGGTAGTTTTTTGACGCCGGTCATGGTGCGGACAGCGCTGGATGTCGGTTTGATTTACGCGATTGTCGCGCTGTCTCTTTTTATCAGTTTCAGCATTCTGAATATCTGCGATCTCTCGACGGACGGCTGCTTTACCTTGGGCTGCGCCGTCGCGGCGGTTGTGACCATGGCGGGACACCCGCTGCTCGCGATTCCCGCGGCTATGGCGGCGGGCGTGCTCTCGGGTTCCGTGACGGCACTTTTACAGACCAAACTCGGTGTGCCGAGCATACTCGCGGGTATCATCGTGAACACGGGCCTATATACCGTGAATCTCGGTGTCATGGGCTTTTTCCTCAAACATATCCATCTTCGGAACGGACACGATATTCTCGCTCTGGGGCAAATTCTTTGAGAACACCCCGCTCAGCGAGTGGTCCAGAAGTATACTCTTGCTGCTTTTGATTGTGTTGATTTGCCTCGCACTCAACTGGTTCTTAAAGACCCGAATCGGTCTCTCGATTCGGGCGACCGGCGACAGCATGGACATGGTGCGGGCTTCCTCGATCGACCCTTCTTTTATGATCATTGTGGGACTCTGCTGCTCGAATGCGCTGACCGGCCTCGCGGGCGCGCTGTTCGCGAACTACAATAAATCTGCGGACATCAACCTCGGCACCGGCATGGTTACGATTGCGCTTGCGGCGCTGATTATCGGCGAGACGCTCTTCGGAAAGCGTCGCATGCCCTACCGCATCGCGGGTGTGGTGATCGGTTCCTGCCTCTACCGCTTCATGATTTCGATTGCGCTCCGTTTGAACGCGCCGACCGAAGCCTTTAAGCTGGTTTCGGCTCTCATTGTCGCAATTGCGATTGCGGCGCCGGAGGCAAAGCGCGCCATTGCCCTGCACCGCAGAAAGAAGGCGGCTATGCGGCGACGCAAGGAGAGAGGAGGCAGCGCATGCTGAAAGCGGTACAGTTAAAAAAGACCTTTAACGAGGGTACGGTCAACGAGAAGCTCGCGCTGCAGGAGCTCTCGCTCACCTGCCGGACGGCGATTTTGCGGCCATTGTCGGCTCCAACGGTGCGGGAAAATCCACCTTTTTCAACGCGATTGCGGGCAGCTTTTATGTCGATGAAGGCTCGATTTACCTTGACGACATGGATATCACCTTCATGCCGGAGCATAAGCGGAGCCGCATGATAGGGCGCCTGTTTCAGGACCCGCTGCTCGGGACCGCGCCGCACATGACCATAGAGGAAAATCTCACCATCGCGTATCTGCGTGCTTCGGGGCACACAAGTGCCTTTAGCCGCAGTGCGGAGAAGGAGAGACGCTTCTTCCGGGAGCAGCTCCGTGAGCTCGATATGGGACTTGAGGACCGCATGGAGCAGCCGGTCGGTTTGCTCTCGGGCGGACAGCGCCAGGCGCTGACCCTTCTTATGGCCACGGTCGTGACGCCGAAGCTTCTTTTACTCGATGAGCACACGGCGGCTTTGGATCCGCAGACCGCGGCAAAGGTGCTCGCGCTGACCGCGCGCATCGTGCGGGATCGGAATATCAGCTGCTCATGGTCACGCACAACATGCACCAGGCCTTGGAACTCGGCAACCGCACGCTCATGATGGACAGCGGTCGCATTGTCTTTGATGTCTCGGGCGAGGAGAGAGCTGCAATGACGGTGCAGGATCTGCTTGACCGCTTTAAGCAGGGTGCGGGCAGTGAGCTGAACAACGACAGGATTCTGCTCTCGGAGTAATCCGGGCGGCGAAGCGCCGGCTGTTATATACAACAAAAAAAGAGGAGCTTCGGCTCCTCTTTTTCATGCGATACAAATCAAACTTACGGTTTTTTTCTGTCCCACCGAGCTGCTTCTTTAGTTGCTCCTTTACAAAGAATTTTGCGGAGCAGGAGATTAACACGTTTTTTTCAGGAGATAGAGGGTGTCGTCTGCGGCGAGCACCGTGGCATAGTCCTTTTTCTCACGGGTGCAGACCAGGATCTGCTCAAAGAGGGTGCAAAAACGATCGTAGGCCTTGGGGAGCTCCGCGCTGTCCAAGGCGAAGGAGATGAGCGCGGAAATCTCCGAAATGCTGTAGACCTGCTTTAAGACACAGAGCACAATCGCGGTCGCAACTTGTTCCCGGGTATATTGCTTCTTGATAGGGGCGCTTAAAATACGGAGCTTCACGTAGTTATTCAGCATGGAAGCCGTGAAAGGCAGGCTGTCTTTTTTCTTGCCGCCCTCGTCTGCCGGCAGAAGGGGAGACAGCACTTCGTTCACGAGTGTTACGACCTGGTCGGAGTAAAGTCCGAGCTGGGGCAGTTCGCGGAAGCGAGGCAGAAGGAATTCGGTCTCCATGGCGCTCAGATCTTCCGCAGTATGCGCTTCGACGCGAGGCGAGACAGGCGGGTTCTCAGGAAACGTACGCCGAGTGTCAGTTCATAGACCGCAACCGCCTTATCCGCAAGTAAGAGATGAAAGGCGAGCTTGGAGCTCGGAAGATGCACGCTCAGCGGAAACATATGCGCGCGTATCGCCTTTTCTTCGCGGCGGCTTAAGCCGAATTCTCGATTTGCATTGTCTGCGGCTTCTTCGGGGTGATAAAAGCAGTAGAGGCCGGGGTGGTCGTTCTTACTCGTGTAGTCCACAAAGCAGAGGTCGTGTAGCAGACCGACCTTGACCGCACTGGCGGGATCCGTGCCGCCTCGCTTTGCAAGCCAGGCCATGCAGATCGCGACGCGCACGCTGTGATCGTAGGTATTGGTGTAAATATGACGCGGGTAGTGCAGGAGAGAGCGGAAACTTTTGCTCTGCAAGATGGCAGCGGCCTCCGGTGCTTCTTCCCGCAAATAATCGAAATATTTTTGATTCATCGAGATCAACTCACTTTCATCGACGTCGAAGGTTTCTGTTTCGATGCCGTATTTTTTAGTATAGCGGAAACAAAAAGCGAAGACAATTCTTCCGCAAGCAGAAACTGTGATTTTTGAATGAACGCGGGAATTCGAATAAAACTGCGGAAAAGACAGAGCGAAGTGGGACAAAAACAGGTATACTGTTACAGGAAAGATAGGATGTCGCCTGCATAAGGAGGTATCAATGCCCAAAGTTTCTGTTATTATTCCCGCGTATAATGCAGAGAAGGTATTGGCGCGCTGCCTTGACAGCGTGCTCGCGCAGACCTTTACGGATTTTGAACTGCTCGTGATGGATGACGGCTCGAAGGACGGTACAGCGGCGCTCTGCGATGCCTATGCGGCAAAGGATGCGCGCGTCCGTGTGGTGCATAAGCAAAACAGCGGTGTCTCAGACACAAGAAACCAAGCGCTTAATCTCGCGACCGGAGAATATCTCCAGTTTCTGGATGCGGACGACTGGATTACCCCGGAGGCGACCGCGCTTTTTGTACATGCCGCGGAGGAGAACCGGGCGGACCTTGTGATTTCCGATTTTTACCGCGTTGTGGACGGCTGGACCGCGAGAAAGGGTTCCATTGACGAAGAGGGCGTATTGAGCCGGGAAGAGTTTGCGGCTTGCATGGCGAAGAGCCCGGCGGATTATTATTACGGGGTCATTTGGAACAAGTTTTTCCGGCGGGATTTGGTGGAGAAGTACAAACTCCGCATGGATGAAAAGCTCCGCTGGTGCGAGGATTTCATCTTCAATCTGGAGTACATCCTGCACACGGAGCGCATCTTTGTGCTCCGCGCGCCGACTTACTACTATGTGAAGACCGAGGGCTCCCTGGTGCAGCAGGGGCTTGAGATCGGAAAAAAATCGTTAACATGAAGATGAATGTCATCGAGTATTACACGGCATTCTATAAGAAGGTGTTTTCGGAGGAAGAGTATCTTGCACATCGCCCCGAGATTTACGGCTTCTTAATCGACTATTCCCACGATGACGCGGTGATTCCTTTTCTGCCGGGTTCCAAGCGACTCGGGGAGGAGAAGGCTTTTGCGAATCATGCGCCGCTTTCGGCGGATGACAGTTGGGCCGAGGCCTACTATATGGCGCGACTCATACGCCGTGCCACGGAGACCCTTGCTGCGCGCTTTGACCTCGAGCGAAAAGAAGTGGAGGTCGTACAGTTTCTGGTCAATTTCCGGCGCATCGAGAGTATGCAGGAGTTTTCGGAGTACCTGAATCTGCCCTCGATCGCTGCGGCCGCTCTGATCGAGTATCTGGCGCTCAAGGGCTATGTGAAGACCGAGTTCGGAAAGCCGGAGAGTGCGGAACTGACCGAAAAGGCGGCGGAACTAAAGAAGGCCATACTGCAGGCTTCGGAAGAACTGGAACGGAGCATGTTCCGCGATTTTTTTCGGAGGCGGAAGTCGAAACACTGCGCGCGGGCAGGGCGCGCATCATCGATAACCTGCGCACCCAGTTAGAACACTGAGGACTCGACACCAAAGGAGGATAAACAAATGAATCTGGAACTCAAACCGCGTGAGAACTGTCGCTTTGATGCAGTGAGCCTCGGCGAGATTATGCTTCGCTTCGATCCGGGCGAGGGAAGAATTCGCACCGCACGAAATTTCCGCGTCTGGGAGGGCGGCGGAGAGTACAATGTGGTGCGCGGTCTCCACAAGTGTTTCGGCTTAAAGACGGCGGTCATCACGGCATTTGCGGACAATGAGGTCGGAAAGCTTTTGATCGATTTCATTGAGCAGGGCGGCGTCGCGACGGATTTTATCCGCATGGTGAAGACGGACGGCATCGGCAGAAGCTGCCGCAACGGACTCAACTTTACGGAGCGCGGTTTCGGTGTGCGCGGTGCAATCGGTTGCTCGGATCGCGCGAATACGGCAATTTCGCAGATGCGCCCGGAGGATTTTGACTTTGACTACATCTTCGGCGAGCTCGGTGTGCGCTGGCTGCACACCGGCGGCATCTATGCGGCGCTCTCGGAGCGCTCCGGCGAGACCGCAATTGCCGCCTGCAAGGCGGCGCATCGCTACGGCACCATTGTCTCTTACGACCTGAATTACCGTCCCTCCATGTGGAGCGCCATCGGCGGCAAGGAGAAGGCGCAGGAAGTAAACAGAGAGCTTGCGCGCTATGTGGATGTGATGATCGGAAACGAAGAGGACTTTACCGCCTGCCTCGGCTTTGAGGTGCCCGGCAACAGCGAGAGCCTCGACAAGCTGAATTTGGACGGCTACCGGGCCATGCTCCGCACGGCAGCGCAGGAATTCCCGAACTGGAAGGCAGTCGCAACGACACTCCGCACGGTGCATTCCGCGAGTGTAAACGACTGGAAGGCCATCTGCTTTGCGGACGGTGAGCTTTTCATGTCGAGGGAGTATGAAAAGCTTGAGATTATGGACCGTGTGGGTGGCGGCGACAGCTTTGCTTCCGGTCTTATTTACGGTCTCATGACGAGCGGTGACCCGCAGCGCGCGGTCGAGTACGGCGCGGCGCACGGTGCCCTTGCGATGACCACGCCCGGCGACACTTCCATGGCGAGTGTCGGCGAGGTGGAGGCCCTGATGGCGGGCAAGGGAGCGCGCGTGCAGCGCTGACCCCTCTTGCTATTTTTGCACGACTTGTGCTAAATTCAGCGATTTGAAGAGTTGTGTGTTTGTTTGAAGGTCTCAAGAGAGACGCCAAAGGAGAGCATTTTGAGAAAGACAAAGATTATTTGCACCATCGGACCGGCGAGTGACAGTGAGGAAATGCTGAGAAAGCTCATGCTTGCGGGCATGAATGTGACACGTTTTAACTTCTCGCATGATACCCATGAGGCACATGCCGAAAAATTCAAGCGGGTGGTCAAACTCCGCAGAGAACTCGGTCTTCCGATTGCGACCCTGCTCGACACCAAGGGACCGGAGATTCGTCTCCGCGATTTTAAGAACGGCTCCGAGGAACTTTTAAAAGATGCAAAGTTCACCTTGACCACGCGGGAACTGCTCGGTGACAACACGATTGTCTCGGTGAGCTATGCGGACCTTCCGAAGGATGTGAAGGCGGGCGGCAGCATTCTGATTGATGACGGTCTCATTGAACTTCGGGTCGATGAGATCGATGGCACCGAAATTCACTGCACGGTTGTGAACGGCGGCAAGGTTTCGAACCACAAGGGCGTCAACATTCCCGGCGCGGATCTCTCCATGCCCTTTATCTCCGAGCAGGACAGAAGCGATATTGAGTTCGGCTGCAAGCTCGGCTTTGACTATGTGGCGGCTTCGTTTACGAGAACTGCGGACGATATCCGCGCGATTCGTGAAATTCTGGATGCACAGGGCAGCAAGATGAAGATTATCGCAAAGATTGAGTCCGTGCAGGGCGTGAAGAACATCAAGGAAATCTTCAAGGCGGCGGACGGCGTCATGGTGGCGCGCGGCGACCTCGGCGTTGAGGTTCCGGCGGAGGATGTCCCGGCAATTCAGAAGGACATCATCAAACTCGGCGCGAAGATGGGCAAAATTGTCATCACCGCGACCCAGATGCTCGACTCCATGATTCACAACCCGCGGCCCACGCGCGCAGAGGTCACGGATGTCGCAAACGCGATTTACGACGGCACGGCGGCCATCATGCTATCGGGTGAAACCGCTGCCGGCAGCTATCCGGTCGAGGCGGTCGAGATGATGAGTAAGATTGCCGAGAAGACCGAGCAGGAGATCAACTACAGCGAGCGCAGAAGAAGACTGGAGAGCGAGAAGCAGGAGGATGCGACGACCGCAATCAGCCACGCGACCTGCACGCTTGCGGAGGATGTGCGTGCCAGAGCCATCATCACGGTCACCATTTCCGGCTTCACGGCGAGACGGCTTGCAAAGTATCGCCCGGAGTGCACGGTTATTGCCTGCACGGTGAGCCAGACCGTTGCCTGCCAGATGAACCTGCTCTTCGGTGTGATTCCGGTGTTGATTCCGCAGGAGGACAATGCCGACATGCTCTTTGATGCGGCACTGCATGAGGCGAAGAAGCGGGAACTGGTGTCGGAAGGCGACACGGTCATTCTGACCGCCGGTCTGCCGCTCGGTGTGAGCGGCAACACGAATATGATTCGTGTGATGGAAGTGATTTAATCGAAAACTGTTGCACTTGCAACGGAAATCAGGAGACGCCCTGTGGTAGACTGCTCGAGAACGAACGGATGCCTAAGGGCGTCTCCTTAAATACAACCGCAGATTTGCGGAGAAATGAGGTTTGATATGAGTTTATTTTTGGGACCGATTCACCACTGGCTTTATCGGAAAATTCGCCTGCAGGAGGAGCTGATTACGACGCTCGCGGAGCAGGAGGGCGCAAAGCGCGGAGACAGCGGAAAGTACGAGAACTTTGTAAACCGGGAGCTCCGTCCGCTTGAGGAGCTCATTGATACGGATAACATTCACGGCTGGCTCCAGGCGCGCATCCACGATGCGGAGGGACGCTATGCTGCCCTGGTGTCCGCGATTCTAAAGGAAGACAGCGAAGCGCTGCCTCGCATCAAGGAGGAAGTATTCGCCTTCGGCGCAAGCAATGCGGTCGAGGCGGATGCAAGCCCTGCCGAGGCTTATCGCTACTACGGGGACAATCTGGTTAACGGCATGCCCTGCGACCATGTGGACCGAGTGACCGAGCAGGCGGAGGATCATATTTCCTGGACCCTCGATCAGGATTTGCACGGCGAGTTTTGGATTGAAGCGGGACAGAGTCCGGCGCTCTATTATGAGCTTCGCCTTGAGGAGATGCGCGGTATGTTGTCCGGCACGGCGCTCACGCTTACCATGCCTTCGGAAATGAGCTACGAGTTGAGGGCAAAGGCATGAACGAGAGCATCGTCCTCATGGTCGAGGAACACGAAAATATAAGACGCATGCTCAAAGTGGTTCGCAGCATGTGCCGCGGTCTCCTGCGGGGCGAAGAAGTGAATCAGGAGGATTTTTCCGCCGCGATAGACTTTATTCGGAACTATGCGGATCATCACCACCACAAGAAAGAGGAGGACTACCTCTTCAAGGCCATGGTCGAAAACATGGGACGCATTGCGGAGAATCTGGTGAGCCACGGCATGCTGGTGGAGCACGACCTCGGCAGAGGCCATGTGCTTGCGCTCGGCGAAGCGTTACAGCGCTACCGGGAAAATCCGAGCGATGACAACAAGCTTGACATCATTGCCGAGGCTATGGGCTACGCGGCCCTCCTGGACCGTCACATCGAGAAGGAAAAACACGGTGGTCTACCCGTTTGCGGAGCGCAGTCTTTCGGCCGAGGTCTTTGCCGAGGTGAATGCTTCTTCCGCTGCCTTTGAGGCAGGGGAAGCGGAACGCGCGGCGCGCGAAAAGTATGAAAAACTGCTCGACACCCTTGAGGCGAAGTATCAACCCGCGGCCTGAAGCTTGTTGAAATCCCGGAACTGTGCTAGGCTTTCACTGTACACAGTGTTTCGGAAAGGACAAGATATGAGCATTTACGATTACAGCGTGCCGTCCGTCGGCGGCGGAGAATTGAATTTGGCGGATTACAAGGGCAAGGTCATGCTGATTGTCAACACGGCGACCGGTTGCGGCTTTACGCCGCACTATGAGCCCCTGCAGGCCATGTATGAGGCGGATCACGAGAAGGGACTCGAGATCATCGACATTCCCTGCAACCAGTTCGCGGGTCAGACCCCGGGGACGGATGAGGAGATTCACGAGTTCTGCACCCTCAACTATCACACGAGCTTTCCGCAACAGAAGAAGTCGGATGTGAACGGCGAGAACGAGCTTCCGCTCTATACCTTCTTAAAGAGTCAGAAGGGCTTTGAGGGCTTCGGCAAGGGACCCAAGGCACTCATGATGGCGGCGCTTTTAAAGAAGCAGGATTGGAACTACGCCGAGAAGCCGGATATCAAGTGGAACTTCACGAAGTTTGTCGTAGACAGAGACGGAAACGTGGTGAAGCGCTTTGAGCCGACCGCAGATATGGCAGAGGTTCGCGCTTTTGTGGAGAGCCTGCTGTAAAAAGAATGAGACGCACAGTCCGTTTGTGACTGTGCGTTTTTGCGTGAGAGAGGGGCAGAAGGGCGCAACTGTCCGTGCAATAAACACAAATGTACGCACTGCGCGAAAACATACTTGCCAAGTCGGAAAAGACGGAGTATAGTTATGAGCCATACGGAATCGGTTTGGCGCGCGGGGCGCGCACGGAGGTTTGAACAATGAGTAAGGAATTTCACGCACCGGAGAAGAAACTGAAGGTCGGCGTACTCGGCGCGACGGGCATGGTCGGCCAGCGCTTTCTGACGATACTGGAGAACCACCCCTGGTTTGAGGTGACCACGCTCGCAGCGAGCCCGCGGAGCGCCGGTAAGACCTATGAAGAAGCGGTCGGCGACCGTTGGAAGTTGGACATTCCGATGCCGGAAGTCTATAAAAAGATGGTTCTCCACAATGTGAACGAGGTCGAAGAAGTGTCCCGCGAAGTGGACTTTGTGTTCTCGGCGGTCGATATGACGAAGGAAGAGATTCGCGAAATTGAGGATGCCTATGCGAAGCACGAGACACCGGTTGTTTCGAACAACTCTGCGCATCGTTGGACCAAGGATGTCCCCATGGTCATCCCGGAGGTGAACCCGGAGCACTTTGAGATTATCAAGGCGCAGAGGAATCGTCTCGGCACCGAGAGAGGGTTTGTCGCGGTAAAGCCGAACTGCTCGATTCAGAGCTATGCCCCGGCGTTCGCGGCCTGGAAGGAGTTTGAGCCCTACGAGGCGATTGTCACGACCTATCAGGCAATCTCGGGCGCGGGTAAGAACTTTACGGATTGGCCGGAGATGCTCGGAAACATCATCCCGTACATCGGCGGCGAGGAAGAGAAGAGTGAAATGGAGCCGCTGCGCATTTACGGCAAGGTAGAGGGCGATGAGATTGTCCCTGCAAGCGAGCCGAAGATCAGCAGCCAGTGCCTCCGCGTGCCGGTGCTGAACGGCCATACGGCGGCTGTCTTTGTGAAGTTCCGCAAGAAGCCGACCAAGGAGCAGCTCATTGAGAAGCTCACGAACTTCCGCGGTCTTCCGCAGGAATGCAAGCTGCCCAGCGCACCGCAGCAGTTCATCCGCTATATGGAAGAGGACAACCGTCCGCAGGTCACGCTCGATGTGAACTACGAGGGCGGCATGGGCATCTCGATCGGTCGCCTCCGCGAGGACACGGTTTACGACTGGAAGTTCGTGGGTCTCTCCCACAACACGCTCCGCGGCGCGGCGGGCGGCGCGGTGGAGTGCGCAGAGGCACTGACCGCACTCGGCTATATCGCAGCGAAGTAAGCAGAAGGCAGACGCCGAACTGTAAGAACCGCAGATGTCGAATTGTTAGAACAAAGGAAAGAGTCGCTCTCCCGTTTTGGGGCGAGCGACTTTTTTTGTGCTGTGGCTGAATCGGAAACGATACGGTAAAATAGAGGGCAGTCAATGCGAAGAAGAAGGGGGGTAGGACGGTGAGAGCAAAGGAAATCGACGGAATGAAGGGGGCGCTGATCTTTCTGGTGGTGCTCGGGCACTTTCTCTTGCCGCTGCTCGGGTTCGGGGCAAGGAGCATCAACCTGCCCTTTGATTTGATCTATAGTTTTCACATGCCTGCCTTCGTGTTTCTCTCAGGGCTCTTTGCGGGACATGCGATCAGAAGTCCGCGGCACTGGTGTAAGCGCTGCCTTACTTTACTCTGGCTCTATCTCTGCTTTAAGTGGCTGGTCTTCTACCCGGAGCGGGCGGCCTATCAAACGGGCGGAACCTGGCCGGATTTTTGGCATGAGAGCGGCACCCCTTGGTTTGTGCTCGCGCTCTTTCTTTGGACGCTCGCCTTGCCGCTCTTTGCTCTGTTACGGCGCGTCTTTCCTACAGCGCCGGTGCTGCTTTTTAATCCTTGCGCTCAGTCTGCGCCTCGGTGACCTGGACGCTCGTTTGCAGCTCATGGACTTTCTCGCTCTGGACCGTGTGATTGCCTTTTGCGCCCTTCTTTTACGGCGGCGCCTTTCTCGGGGAAAAACGCTTCTCCGCATGGGTAAAGAGGGGCGGATTTTCGCAGTGGGTGCTCCTATTTGTCGCTGCGAGCCTTGCCCTTTATTTTGCCTTCCATAGCGGCGGATGGCTGCATCCCTATCAAAATCTGATTTACGGCGTCTGGTACACACGCTTGGATACTTCCGCGATGCCGGAACTGTTTCGGACGGCGCCCTGGCTTTTGCGCCTTTTCTGGTATTTGGTTTCGGGAATGATCGGTGCGGGCTTTTTTTGTGTTCGGGAAGCTGCTCGTCAGAGTTCCGAACTTCGGCGAGGGGCTCGCCGCGCTCGGGGAACGGAGTCTGCCGATTTATATGCTGCACCGCCCGCTTCGAGACATCGGACTCTTATTCGGCTACCCGGCTTATTTTTGCGACGCGTCCGCGACTTGCGTTCCCACTGCTTTTTTTGCTCTCCCTGCTTTTTGGTCAGGATTTTTGCTGCGGAGCCCGTGTACCGGCTCTTTCTCGCGGTGCAAAAGCTGCCGGGGAGAGTCTTGGACACCCTTTTCGGGCTATCGGAAAAAAACGGAGAAAAGCATCATAAATGTGCTAAAATAAAAGGATTGAGAATTGAAAGCGCAGTGCCCGCGGGCCGGGCATTCTGACAGCGGAGGTGAGAAAATGGCAGTGAAACAGAGAAGTTTCGGTACCTTCTCGGAGGACAGGGAGGCAAAAGCTCTATGAGCTCAGCAATCAAGCAGGTGCTTGCGCGCGCTTTACGGATCTCGGCGCGGCTTGGGTCGGCATGGAGTTGCCCGCAGGAGACGGAAAAACGGTCGATGTGATACTGGGATACGACGATCCCGCGATTTACGAGAGAAATCCGGGCTGTCTCGGCGGCATTGTCGGGCGGCATGCAAATCGCATTGCCGGTGCCTGCTTTGAGCTCGACGGCAAGCACTATCAGCTCGCAAAAAACCAGGGGGAAAACAGTCTCCACTCGGGACCGGACGGCTGGTGGAAACGCCTCTTCCGCGCAGAGGTCCTGGAGGAAGAGAATGCGGTCCGCTTCTCGCTGGAAGAGCCGGACGGCAGCCAGGGCTTTCCGGGCGCGCTTTTGTTTTCCGTGACCTATCGCCTCACGGCGGACTCCGCGGTGGAAATTCACTATGCGGCGAACTTAAGCGGAGCAAAGCACACGGTCTTTAATCCGACGAACCACGCCTACTTTAACCTGGCGGGGCATGACGCGGGGGAGGTAAGCGCGCAGGAAGTGCGGATTGACGCGGATTATTTCACGCCGACCGATGCGGTCTCGATTCCGACCGGAGAAGTTCGGGCGGTCGCGGGCACAGCCTTCGATTTTTACGATAGGAAAGCCGATTGGGCGGGACATTGACGCGCCGGAAGAACAGCTTATTTTCGGGCACGGCTACGACCACAACTTCGTCTTGAACGGCTATGACGGCGGCCTGCGCTTTGCGGCGAGTGCCTTCGACCCGGCGAGCGGCAGAACCCTCTCGGTCTATACGGACCGTCCCGGGCTTCAGTTCTATACGGCGAACTGGCTCGGCGACGGAACGCCGATCGGCAAGGGCGGTGCTGTCTCACCAAAGACGCGGCGGCTACTGCTTTGAGACCCAGTGCTTTCCGGATGCGCTACACCACCCAGACTGGGTGCAACCTGTCATCGGCTGTGGAGAGACCTTCCGGACGACCAGCATCTACCGCTTCGGCGGTTTTTTGAAAACGGAGGAAGCAAACTGAAGCGGCTGTTTATTGCGGAGAAACCGAGTGTAGCGCTCGAATTTGCCAGGGTACTCGGTGTGTCGGGGCGTCGGCAGGACGGTTATCTCGAGTCCGGCGACAGCATTGTGACCTGGTGCGTGGGACATCTCATCACGATGAGCTATCCCGAGGTTTACGATGAGCGCTATAAAAAGTGGTCTCTCGACACCCTGCCCTTTTTGCCGGAGCCCTTCCGCTATGAGGTGATTCCGGAGGTCAAAAAGCAGTTTGAGATTGTGAAGCGCCTGCTGACGCGCGCGGATGTAGACACCATCTATATCTGCACCGACTCGGGGCGAGAGGGAGAGTACATATACCGCCTGGTCGATCAGATGGCCGGGGTTCCCGCGGAGAAAACGAGAAAGCGCGTCTGGATTGACTCCCAGACCGAGGACGAAATACGGCGCGGTGTCGTGGAGGCAAAGGACTGGAGCGCCTATCAAAATCTCTCGGCGGCGGCCTATCTCCGCGCGAAGGAAGACTATCTGATGGGCATTAACTTTTCCCGCGTGCTCACCCTGCGTTACGGTTCCGCGCTCGCTTCGCTGTTAAAGCAGCGCTACATTGTGGTCTCGGTGGGACGCGTGATGACCTGCGTGCTCGGCATGGTCGTGAAACGCGAGATGGAGATACGCGCCTTTCAAAAGACCGTGTTTTACCGCATTTTCGCAAAGTTCGAAGTGGCGGGGCAGCGCTTCTTCGGCGAGTGGCGCGCGGAGAAGGGCTCGGCTTATGAGGGCTTTCCCCGTCTCTATAAGAACAACGGCTTTTTAAAGCGTGAAGATGCCGAGGAATTTCTGCGGCAGCTCTCCGCGGCACTCCCGGGCACTGCCGAACTCTTAAAGAACGAGAAAAAGAAGGAAGTCAAGCGGCCGCCTCTTCTTTATAATTTGGCGGAACTGCAGAACGACTGTGCGCGGCGCTTTAAGATTAGCCCGGATCAGACTCTTAAGGTCGCGCAGGAGCTCTACGAAAAAAAGTTGATTACCTACCCTGAGAACCGATGCGCGCGTGCTTTCTTCGGCGGTCGCAAAGGAAATCCAAAAAGAACCTGAGCGGGCTCACGCGGGTACAGGCGGTCGGCGGCTTCGCGCAGGAGGTGCTGACAAACGGCAGTTACAAGGGCATCGCGAAGAGCCGCTATACGGACGACAAGCAGATTACCGACCACTATGCATTGATTCCGACCGGGCAGGGACTCGGGGCCCTCTCCGGGCTTTCCTCGCTCTCCGCTCAGATTTATGAGATGATAGCCCGCCGTTTCCTGGCCGTTTTTTATCCGCCCGCGGTTTATGAAAAGCGCTCTCTGGAGCTCTTGTTCGGAAAGGAGCACTTCTTTGCCGGCGTGCGCTCCCTCACGGAAGAGGGCTGGCTCAAGGTATCCGGCGAGAAGAAGCAGAAGGACAAAGAGGAGAAAGAGAAGGAGGAAGAGGGCGAGGCTGAAAACAGCGGTTCGAAGGCGCTCGCCGAAGCCCTTGCGGCCTGCAAAAAGGGAGAGCGGATTGCTGCGGAGCAGTTCGAACTTCGGGAGGGGGAGACCTCGCCGCCGAAGCGTTATACCTCGGGCAGCATGATACTCGCGATGGAGAATGCGGGACAGCTGATCGAGGATGAGGAGCTCCGTAGCCAAATTAAGGGCTCCGGCATCGGCACCAGTGCGACGCGCGCGGAGATACTCAAAAAACTGGTCGGTAACCGTTACCTTGCGCTGAACGGAAAGACCCAGATTATCACGCCGACCCAGCTCGGCGAATTGATTGCGGTGACAGTTAATCTTTCCATGCAGCCCCTACTCCGCCCGGAGCTCACCGCGAGCTGGGAAAAGGGGCTCACCATGGTACAGCAGGGCGAAATTACGGAAGAGGCCTATATGGAAAAGCTCCGCGACTTTGTTGTGAGGCGAACGGAGCAGGCGGCGGCGCAGAGTGCGAGCTACCGGCTTCGCGAGGCCTTTGAGGCGAGTAAGCCGTATTATCCGGCGGAGAAGCCGCGCGCGCCGCGGCGAAAAGGAGGCAGTAAGTAATGAAGGCAAGGGAAATAGAAGTAAAAGCGCTGTTTGACTTGACGCACAGCATGGCGGGGGACTTTCTCGCGCAGTTTCGTTATCCCTATGAGGCGCTTCCCGCCCTGGGGGAGTGGATACGTGCGGTAGGCCCGCAGCTTTCGCCGGACGAATACGAAGAGCGGGGCGAGCAAATTTGGATTCATAAGAGCGCCAAAGTTGCGCCGAGTGTGAGCCTCACGGGTCCGCTGATTGTCTGTGCGGGAGCCGAGCTTCGCCACTGCGCGTTTTTCCGCGGCAATGTCTTAATCGGCGCTGGCAGTGTGGCCGGCAACTCCTGTGAATTCAAGAATTCGCTGCTCTTTGATTCGGTGGAAGCGCCGCACTATAACTACGTGGGCGATTCCATTCTCGGCTACCATGCGCACATGGGCGCGGGTTCGATTACGAGCAATATCAAGTCGGACCGGAAGAATATCGTGATAAGGACCGACGAGGGTCCGCTTGAGACCGGTCTTCGAAAAATCGGCGCCATACTCGGCGACTATGTCGAAATCGGTTGCGGTACGGTCTTAAACCCGGGTTCCATTGTCGGGAAAAACACGATGATATATCCGCTCACCTCGGTGCGCGGCCCCGTGCCCGCGAATTCGATTGTGAAGAGCGCGGAGAACATCGTCATAAAAACAAAATTGAGAGTTGCCATCCAATACGGCAAGCACACAAAGTCACACGGACAGTATGTGAATCGGATGGGGAAAGAAAATGATTGAGACCAAGGTAATTTTTGCGATTGTGGGTGGCGTATGGTTACTGCTCTCTGCAATTATGATGAGCATCCGGAAGAAGCGTAACAGTAAGCTGGAGGCCTACCTGACAGCGAACGCGGACAAGGCGCTCCTGCAGCTCTGCGGGAAGAAGTTTTGGATTGACGGTCGGGATCTTGCCCTCTTTGAGACGGTGAGCGCAAAGAACCTTCAGGAGATTGTTGCGCTCCCGGAGGGTTCGCACAGAATTGCGGGTATTTATGAGAGCCCTGAGGTCCGTGCGCCGGGAAAGAACATCAAGCTGGAGAGCGAGAAGGTGGAATTTGATTTGGAGTTCGAGAAGGGACAACGCTATTCGATTGCGATGTATGCCCACTCCCCGGATGAGCGGAGAGAATATTGCAAAGGCGATGTGCCGCGCGATGTGCTCAGCATTCCGCTGACGCTGGTCAAGGGGAGCGAGGACGTGAAGGCGTATATCATTGTCTATCAGGATAACGTAGACGAAGGGGAAGAGTCATGACTAGGAAGCTGAGCGATTTAACGCAGGAAGAGCTTTGGCAGCTCTTCCCGATTTTTTTGACAGAGCCGAAGCCGCAGTGGGCGGCAATCTATGCGGCGGCGGAAGCGCGATTCAAAGAGGTCTTGGCAGCCTATGTTCCGTTTCGCATCAGCCATGTCGGAAGTACGGCCATACCCGGAATTTGGGCCAAAAATATCGTCGATGTGATGATTGAACTGGCCCCGGGGACAGATATGGAGGCCGTGGCGCAGGAGATTGAGGCACAGGGCTTTACGCGGAAGTACACCGAAGAAGGCAGAATCTTTCTGCACTTGGGTTACACCGAGCAGGGCTTTGCGGATGAGGTGATTCATTTACACCTCCGTTATCGCGGTGACAACGACGAACTCTATTTCAGAGATTATTTGCTGGATCATCCGGAATGCGCACGGGAATACGAGGCCCTTAAAATGCAACTTTGGAAAAAGTATGCGCATAACCGGGACGCCTACACGGAGGGCAAGACCGCGTTTATCCGGAGGCAGACAGAGGCGGCGAAGGCGGCCTACGGGGCGCGGTATGTGTGAGGTCGCGTGCGCCGATGCATTCGCTTGACCTGCTTGCACAGCCGATTTACACTTGAAATCAAGTGTAAGCCCCGTCGCTTTTCCGCGGATGACAGTTGCCTAGGCTGCGGCAAGTGTGCGAGAAGATGCCCGGTTTCGGCTGTCTGCACCGCCGTCCTGTCTTAGGCAGGCAATACGGCAGGCACAGAAAGGTGCACGGTCAGTCTGTGAAGCGAAGGGGAAGCGGTAAAACAGGGGTTTCAAAAAAGTAGCTACAACGCATTCACTTTTGGAGGGAGAGAAAATGATTGACACAAAGTTGATTGTTGCAATTGTGGTGGGCGTCTGGGCGCTGCTCTTTGTGATTATGATGAGCATCCAGAAGAAGCGCAAAAGTAAGGCAACGGACTACCGGGCGTCAAATGCGGACAAGGCGCTCCTGCATCTCTACGGAAAAAAGTTTTCGATTGACGGTCGGGACCTGGCTCTCTTTGAGACGGTGAGCGGAGAGAATCTTGAGAAGATTGTCGCGATTCCGGAGGGCTCCCACAGAATTGCCGGCGTTTATCAGAGCACGGAAGTCAGCGCTTTGGGACAGAACATCAACCTGGAGAGCGAGAAGGTGGAGTTCGATGCAGAGCTCGAGAAGGGGCACAGCTACTCGGTCGCAATGTATGCCTACTCCCCGGAGGAGCGGAGGGAATATTACAAAGGCGATGTGCCGCGCGATGTGCTCAGCGTTCCGCTGACTCTGGTGAAGGGGAGCGAGAATGTGAAAGCGTATATCATCGTCTATCAGGAGAGCTGAGACGAATCATTGTCTATCAGGAGAGCTGAGACGAAAGGGGGAAGAGCTTTGACGGCTCTTCCCCCTTTTTTGGCGGAGACAGAGCCGCAGCGGGCGGAGAGCCCTGCCTTGCTTTTCAAAAAACGCTATGTTACGATAATATTGCGGAGGAAGTCTCATTTGGAAGAGGCTTCATCAGATAGGGCCGCGGCCAAACCGCGGTGACAGAAATACGGCTACGGAACGCATTGGATTCGATCACGGATGTGAAGACGGAGGAAATGCATGGAAAGCATTTTTGAGGGCTCGGGTGTTGCCCTGATAACACCGATGAATGACGATCTCACGGTCAATTACGAGAAGCTCGAGGAGCTCATTGAGGAGCAGATTGCCGAGGGCACGGACGCGTTGATTGCCTGCGGAACCACGGGAGAGAGGCAGCGACACTCACGCACGAAGAGCATCTCCGCGTGATTCAGCGCAGCGTTGAAATTGTAAACCACAGAATTCCGGTTGTCGCGGGCAGCGGCTCCAATTCGACGGACACGGCAATCGAGATGTCCATTGAGTCGGAGAAGTACGGCGCGGACGGTCTCTTGCTGGTTTCCCCCTATTATAATAAGGCGACACAGAAGGGCCTGATTCACCACTATACGCAGATTGCGCATGCGGTGAAGATTCCCTGTCTGCTCTACAACATCCCGAGCAGAACCGGACTCACGATTCAGCCGGAGACGGCCGCCCACCTCGGAAAGAATGTTTCGAACATTGTGGGTATGAAGGAAGCAAGCGGCAACTTCACGAATATTCTGCGCACGCTCGAGTTTTTGGACGGCCACGAATTTGACCTCTACTCGGGCAACGATGATCAGATCATTCCGCTCATGTCGCTCGGTGCAAAGGGCGTCATTTCGGTGCTCGCCTGCGTTGCACCCCGCAAGACCCATGAGCTCTGCCGCGCCATGCTGGACGGAGATGTCAAGAAGGCAGCTGCCATGCAGATCGAGGCGGCGGAACTTATCCATCAGCTGTTCATCGAAGTGAATCCGATTCCTGTAAAGACCGCGATGAACCTGATGGGTAAGGAGGTCGGACCGCTGCGTCTGCCGCTCTGCGAGATGGAAACGTCTAATTTGGAGAGCCTTAAGAAGGCAATGAAGGAGTACGGAATCCTGTGATCAGAATTTTATTAAACGGATGTTCCGGCCACATGGGCCGGGAGGTCAGCGCTTTTGCGGCGTCGGATGAAACAGTGAAGATTGTTGCCGGTGTGGACCGCGCGGAACTTGCGACGGAATACCCGGTCTATGCGGATTTTTCGAAGCTTACCAAAGAGAGCGCGGATGTCTTAATCGACTTTTCGGTTGCGCCGGCGGTGGATGCCGTGCTCGATTTTGCGGAGCGCACAGGCATGCCCGCGGTCATCTGCACGACGGGGCTCAGCGAAGCGCAGCTTACGCGCATTGCGAGCCTTCAGGAGAAGGTTGCGATCCTTCGGAGTGCGAATATGTCGCTCGGCGTGAATCTTTTGATGAAGCTTGCAGCGGAAGCGGCAAATGTGCTCGCGGCGAAGGGCTTTGACATTGAGATTGTCGAGAAGCATCACAGAAGAAAGGTGGATGCCCCGAGCGGAACCGCGCTTGCAATTGCGGACGAGATTAACGCGGCCTGCAATGAGCGCTTTCACTACGTCTATGACCGTGAGCCGCGGCACACGGCGCGGGAACAGGACGAAATCGGCATTTCCGCGGTGCGCGGCGGCACGATACCGGGTGACCACGATGTGCTTTACGCCGGTGAAGACGAGGTGTTGAGCTTAAGTCACCGCGCGTATTCGCGACGCATTTTTGCGCAGGGTGCAGTGGAGGCAGCAAAGTTTCTCGCGGGACAGAAGCCGGGACCTTATACCATGGCGGATGTGATTGCGGCAAGTTTAGAGGGATAAGAGGAAAGAACGGGATGGAGAAGAGAGAGCATCGGCGGCACTGCCGTGATGCGCATGTATGCGACGGATGACACGGCGGTGACTCTGGTCGAATGGCTTGACATCGTGGCGGATGCGGATGGAAACGAAGAGACGGTTGCGGACAAGGGCATCGTCGCAAGCCGCATGACGGCAAGTCTCTTTCGCTATCTCGAGACCAAGGGAATTCGAACGGCATTTCTGGAAGAAATCTCGGCGCGGGAATTAAGTTTCCGCGCCGTGCATCGTTATCCCTTTGATCTCGTGGTGCGAAATTTCAGTGCGGGCAGCTTTGCGGAGAAGACCAAGGTTCCGGAGGGCAGAGCACTGGCACGCCCGTCGGCGGAACTTCGGAATCGCCGTGAGGGCGAGGCGCGCTACGCCTTGAACGGCTATGAGGCGCTGGCCCTTGATTTGGTCAAAGAAGAGGATTTGCGAAAGATGATACAGACGGCCTTTCGCATCAACGAAGTGCTGACGGCCTATTTTGCGGAGCGGCGGGTGGATTTGATTGACCTCTCGCTTTCTTTCGCTCGGAATAAAGAGGAGTTGCTTCTGACCGGCGCTTTGTCGCCGGACAATATGCGGCTCTGGGACCGGGATACGCACGAGCGTCTGGACGCGGATCGTTTCCGGCGGAGACTCGGCAATGTGCGCGAGGCCTATCTTGAAATTTATAAGCGTCTCGGCATCGGCTCCTTAAAGCCGGAAGAACTGCTCGGCTGAGTGTGGGGAGAGGAGTACACGCATGGAAGCGGAACAGACCAGAATTGCCGTGATGAGCATCATTGTCGAGGACAGGGAGAGCGCGGAATCCCTGAATCGACTCCTGCACAATTACGGAAACTATATTATAGGACGCATGGGTCTGCCCTATGAGAAGAAGAAACTCAGTCTCATGTCGGTCGCCCTGGATGCGCCGGAAAACATTATTTCGGAGCTCGCCGGCAAGGTGGGCAACCTTCCGAATATCAGCGTGAAGACAGCCTATGCAAAACGCTGAGACAAGGGCGCTCGCCCTGCTCGACAAATTGGAGCGGGAGCGGGGGCTTCAAACGGAAGAGTACATTGAATTATTGGGGGCGCACACGGAGGCGCTGCAGCGGGAAGCGGCGGCGCGGGCGGTGTACCTTCGAAAACAAATTTACGGGGATCAGGTGTTTACACGGGGGCTCATCGAGTTCACGAGTTACTGTAAGAACGACTGTAATTACTGCGGTCTGCAGCGGAGCAACGCGGAAGCGGAGCGCTACCGGCTCTCCGAGGAGGACATACTGCTCTGTTGCATGGAGGGCTACCGGCTCGGTTTTCGCACCTTCGTCTTGCAGGGCGGGGAAGACCCGTACTTTAGCGATGACAGGCTTGTCCGTATTGTCCGCGCAATCAAGGCGCAGCACCCGGACTGTGCGCTCACGCTTTCCATCGGCGAGCGCTCACACGAGAGCTATCAGCGTCTCTTCGATGCGGGTGCGGACCGCTATCTCCTTCGCCATGAGACCGCGGATGAGGCACACTACCGAAAGCTGCATCCGGCGGAACTGTCGCTGCGCCACAGGCTCGACTGTCTCGAGGACCTGAAGCGCATAGGCTTTCAGGTGGGCTGCGGCTTTATGGTGGGTTCTCCCGGACAGACCCTTGCTACCCTCGCGGAGGATCTCCGCTTTATTCAGGAATTTAAGCCTGCCATGTGCGGCATAGGCCCCTTTATTCCGCAGCACGCGACCGTGTTCCGGGATGAGAAGCAGGGAGATTTGAATCAGACCCTGTTTTTGCTCTCTTTACTCCGGATTTTGCAGCCGAATCTCTTATTGCCGGCTACGACCGCTCTCGGCACCATTCACCCGCTCGGCCGGGAGATGGGCATTCAGGCGGGGGCAAATGTCGTGATGCCCAATCTGTCTCCGGTGGAAGTCCGGAAAAAATATCTCCTTTACGACAATAAAATATGCACCGGAGACGAGTCGGCAGCTTGCCGTTCTTGTTTAAGCCGGCGCATGGAATCCATAGGCTACCGGCTGACCGAGACCCGTGGGGACGCGATACCGCTCCCTTCGCCATCGGCGCTCGAGTAGTACCTCAATCATATTTCAATCTGAACGGAACGGAAAACACCGAACCGCAAGAAAGGAAACCCTTCATGGCTACATCTGCAAGCATATCTTATAACCCTGCCTCTCTTTTGGCAGAGGAGTTTATTTCCCACGAAGAAATCTTAGAGACCCTTCGCTATGCGGAGGAAAACAAGCGCAACGAAGAATTGATCGATCGCATACTCGAAAAGGCGCGCCCCAAGTATGAGGGCGGGAAAGTCCGCTGTGAGGGACTCACGCACCGAGAGGCCTCGGTCTTATTGGCGTGCGATATTCCGGAGAAAAACGCCGAGATGATGAAGATGGCGGAGGAAATCAAGCTCGCCTTTTACGGAAACCGCATCGTCCTCTTTGCGCCGCTCTACCTCTCGAACTACTGTGTGAACGGCTGCACCTACTGTCCCTACCATGCGGAAAATAAGCACATTAAGCGGAAAAAGCTGACACAGGATGAGGTGCGACAGGAGGTCATTGCGCTCCAGGATATGGGGCATAAGCGCCTTGCGCTCGAGGCGGGTGAGGATCCCCTGCACAATCCGATCGACTATATCTTAGAGTGCATCCATACCATCTACGGCATTCATCATAAAAACGGAGACATACGCCGCGTTAATGTGAATATCGCTGCGACCACGGTCGAAAACTACCGGAAACTTCGGGATGCCGGCATCGGCACCTATATTTTATTCCAGGAGACCTACCACAAGGAGAGCTATGAGGCGCTGCACCCCACCGGCCCGAAGCACGACTATCGCTACCACACCGAGGCCATGGACCGTGCGATGGAGGGCGGAATCGACGATGTGGGAATCGGCGTGCTCTTCGGACTCGACAAGTATCGCTACGAGTTCGCCGGCCTTTTGATGCATGCGGAACATCTGGAAGCCGTGCACGGTGTGGGTCCCCATACCATCAGCGTGCCGCGCCTCAAAAAGGCGGACGATATCGATCCGAGCAAGTTCGAGAACGGCATTGATGATGAGACTTTCCTGAAGATCATTGCCTGCATCCGCATTGCGGTTCCCTATACGGGCATGATTATCTCGACCCGTGAGTCGGAGGCGGTGCGCGGCAAGCGCTCCGGGTCGGCATCTCGCAGATTTCCGGAGGCTCCCGTACCTCGGTGGGCGGCTATGCCGAAGAAGAACGCGTGCATGACACCGAGCAGTTCGATGTCTCGGACCAGAGAACCTTGGATGAAGTTCTGCTCTGGCTTATGCGGGACGGCTTCCTGCCCTCGTTCTGCACGGCCTGCTACCGGGAGGGGCGCACGGGCGACCGCTTCATGAGTCTCTTAAAGAGCGGTCAGATTCATAACTGTTGCCATCCGAATGCACTCATGACGCTCGCGGAATACCTGACCGACTATGCGTCCGAGGAGACCAAGGAAACCGGCAAGGCCTTGGTGGAAGCCGAACTTACGAGCATCCCGAACGAGAGAAGCCGCGCAATTGCGGCGGAGAATATCAGGGAGATTTACGCATCGAATCGCAGAGATTTTCGCTTCTAAAGTTTCGGCGCTCTGCGGGTGCTCTGTTTTGCTGGACAAGAAGGATGCGCCAAGTTAAGATAGACTATCGGTAGTCAATTCTAATCAAGTGCAAAGGAGGTGCATTTCACGAGACCAACAAAACAGATTGTTTTTCTGCTCGTGCTTGCCTCGCTGGTTTCTGCAGTTATCACGCTTTGTATGGGGGCGGTGCAAATCCCGGTCGAAACGACCTGGGCAGTTTTACAGCGCCATCTCTTCGGACAAAGCGGGCGCAGCATCCCGGTTTCGATGGAGCAGATTGTCTGGCAGATACGTGTTCCCAGAATGATGCTCGGCTTTCTCGCAGGCAGCGGTCTCGCGCTCTGCGGCTGCGTGATGCAGGCGGTGGTGCAAAACCCAATGGCAGATCCCTATATACTCGGCGTTTCGGCCGGAGCGACACTCGGCGCAACGGGCTCTCTGTTTCTCGGCGTCGGCATTGTGTCGGGCTTCTGGGCGTTTCTCGGCGCGGGTCTTGCCTGCTTTCTGGTGCTCGCCCTCGCCTCGGCGGACGGCAAGACCACCTCGGTCAAGCTGATTCTCGCCGGCATGATCGTGAATGCGCTGCTCACCGCGTTTTCCAATTTCATCATTGCGGTCGCCGGCAATTCCGACGGCATCATGTCGATTAAGTTCTGGACCATGGGATCTCTGACCCGCGCCGGCTGGAAGAATATCGGGCTCATTGCGGTGATTGTTCTGCTGGCCACAATCTTTTTCATGAGTCAGGCGAGAACCTTGGACGGCCTCTTACTCGGCGAAGAGGCAGCTGTCACAATCGGCATCGATACCTTTCGCTGCCGTCTCGTGTACCTTCTGGTGCTCTCGCTGCTCACGGGCGCTCTGATTTCGGCCAGCGGCACGATAGGCTTTGTGGGGCTCATCATCCCGCATCTCGCGCGGGCTCTGGTCGGCACGGCACATCGAAGACTCTTGCCGGTCGCGGCGCTCTCCGGGGGGCTCTTCATGCTCTGGGTCGATGCGCTTGCGCGGAGTTTACTGCCGAACACGGAGCTGCCGGTCGGCATATTCACGGCTTTAATCGGTGCCCCCTTCTTTGTCTATGTGATGGTGCGGAAACGTTACGGATTCGGAGGCAAATAAATGAGACTGGAAGCAGAAAATATCGCGGTCTCGATCGCCGGAAAATCCATTGTGAAAAACGTGACGCTCGATGTGCCGGAGCACAAGTTCTCGGCTCTCCTCGGTGCAAACGGGAGCGGCAAGACCACCTTGCTTCGTGCGATTTACAAGACCCAGAAGACGGACAGCGGCACAGTGCGGCTTGACGGCGAGGACATTGCCCGCTTTTCCGGCAAGAAAATTGCGCGCCGCATGGCGGTCATGGGGCAGTTCAATCAGATTAATTTTGACTATACGGTCATGGACATTGCGCTGATGGGGCGCTATCCGTTTCACACGCTGCTCGAGCGGGAAAAGGACAGGGATTATGAGGCGGCGATCGAGGCGCTTTCGAAGGTCGGCATGAAAGACTACCGCGACCGGAACTTTCAGTCGCTCTCGGGCGGCGAGAAGCAGCGCGTTGTCTTGGCGCGCGCACTCACGCAAAACCCGAAAGTCCTGATTCTGGATGAGCCGACGAACCACTTGGACATCCGCTACCGGCTTGAAATTCTGTCCATCATCAAAGACCTTGGCATCACGGTGCTTGCGGCGCTGCACGACCTCGGGCTGGCCGCGCAGTACTGCGACTATCTGTATCTCATGCGGCAGGGCGAAATCGTGGAGAGCGGCGTGCCGGAAGAGGTGATGACACCCGAAACCATACGGAGAATTTTTGAAGTCGAGGCAGCGGTGTACCCGAGTCCCATTGACGGAAAGCTCATGATTCAGTATCTCTGACAACGGCGTTTGGCAACAGAAGTTTTAGCGGAGATTCCGCAGAAAGAGAAGATTATGAAGAAAAAGACCACGCTTTTACCGCTCGCGGCAGTCGCGGCGGCATTGATGATTACCGCTTGCGGACAAAAGGCAGTGAGCTCCGAGACGAGCGCCGCAAACGCTTCGGAGACGGAGAGCAAGGCAGTACCGAGAGCAGTGCTTCGGCAGAGAGCAGCACCGAGGCGAAGAACAGTGCGGCGGCAAAGACTGCATACCCCTTGGCGCTTACGATTTACGATGCCGAGGGCAAGGAAGTCGAGATGAGCTATGCCCATGCGCCGGAACACGTGCTCTCGACCCAGCTCTCGATGACCGAGCTTCTGATTAAGCTCGGATTAAAAGATAAGATTGTCGCGGTCTTTGACAATGACAATGCGCTGAAGGGCGACATTGCGACCGAGATTGCCTCCTTAAAGAGTCTCGGCGACAAGAAGTCGGTCTCGAAGGAGAGCATACTTGCGCTTGAGCCGGATTTGATTCTCGGCAAGGGTCCCCTTATGTTCACCGACACGGCGATCGGCACGGTGCAGTCCTATCAGGAACTCGGCATTCCGGTCTATACCGAACTCGCAAGCGCTTCGATCGAGCAGTCGCTCAAGAACATTCCGGAGGATGTTCGCAACATCGGCAAAATCTTTGATGTGCAGGAGAAGGCGAATGCGTATGCGGACGAACTTGACAAGCGAATCGACGCGCTGCTCACCAAGGTCAGCAACCAAAAGGGAGAGCCGAAGAAGGTGCTCTTTATGGCGGGCTATACGGACGGCACCTTTGCCGGCTTCAACTCGAAGATGAGCAGCTGTATGTTAAAGACCCTGAACGCGGAAAATGTGCTCGAGAAGGGCGGCAACGGCCTCACGCTCGAAAATCTGATTTCGATGAATCCGGATGTGATTGTCTATGTGCGCTCGGATCGCTTGCGGCGGCGGATGTGAATGCAGTCGCTTCGCTCAGCGAAAATCAGGTGGTGCAGGATGTGCCCGCAATCAAGAACAAGAAGATAATCGAGATGGACTATGACGATGTGATGGACTACGGCGCGCGCGTCATTGACTCCGCCGAGAAGCTCTATGACTTCATGTATGAGAAATAAGCGATTTACCCGAGGAAGGCGGATGGGCGGAAGGCTCATCCGCCTTTTTTCGGAAGCATACGAGAATAAAGCAGAACGAAGAAAGACAGGCTTCAGAAAGCCGGGAGTCAGAGAGACAGAAATTAAGAGAGACAGAAATCAGAGAGGAAGCAGCGCATGCAAGAATTCGGAGCAAGCGAAAAATTTCGCGCCTGTATCGGTATTTTCGGCGCGAGAAATGCGGGTAAGTCAAGTCTTTTTAACGCGCTTTCCGCGCAGAAAGCAGCACTGGTCTCGGACACACCGGGAACGACCACGGACCCGGTCAAAAAGACCATGGAGATTTTGCCGCTCGGGCCTATCACCCTAATCGACACCCCGGGCATCGATGACGAAGGGGAACTCGGCAGAGAACGTGTGCGGCGCGCCGAGGAGATGCAAAAGCGCTGTGACGCGGCAGTGCTCTGTCTCGCGGGGAAAAAAGAGGCGGGAGCGGCGGAGGAGCGACTCTTTCGTGCGCTCGCGGCACAGGGAATTCCGCTTTTGGCGGTCATCACCAAGGCGGAAGCGCTCACGGAGACCGAGCGCAGGGAGGCAGAGGCTTACTTCAGAGGGCTTCTTACACGCTGCGGGGCCAAGGTCAAGGATATTTATCTTTGTTCCGCCGTGAGCGGAGAAGGCATAGAGGAAGTTAAGACTGCCATCGGCATGCTTCCGCGTAAGGCGGAAAAGAAGGCGCTGCTCATGGATCTCGTTGCGCCCGGTGACACAGTCGTCCTTGTCTGTCCGCAGGATGAATCCGCGCCGCGCGGTCGCCTTATTTTGCCGCAGCAGATGGCGGTGCGAGAGCTTTTGGACGGCGGAGCCTTTCCCTTTCTCTGTCAGCCGGAGGGACTGCCTGCCCTGCTCTCGGCCCTTCGTGAGCCCCCGGCTCTCATCATCACGGACTCGCAGGCGTTTGCCGAAGTTGCCGCCTGCATTCCCGCGGAGCAGCCGCTCAGTTCCTTCAGTATGTTGCTGGCCAGACAGAGCGGCGTGCTCGAAACGGCATTAAGCGGTGCGGCGGCAATCGCGCAGCTTCGTGAAGGCGACGCTGTCTTGATATCGGAGGGCTGTACCCATAAGAGACAATGTAAGGACATCGGCACAGTGAAGCTCCCGAAGCTACTCGAAAAGGCCTCGGGGAAAAAACTCCGCTTTTACTTCAGCTCCGGCCACGAGTTCCCGGAGGACTTGCGCGAAAAAGAGATACGGCTGGTGGTGCACTGCGGTGCCTGTATGCTTGGGGATACGGAGCTTTTGTCGCGCTTTCAAGAGAGCCGCAACGCGGAAATACCGATTACCAATTACGGTGTGGCCCTCGCCGCGATGCAGGGCATACTGCCGCGCGCGGCCGTGCCGCTACTACAGAAAAAGCAATCCCGGTATTGAGTCGAAGTGTATTCGTGATTGCGACAAAGCGGGAAGCAGTCGTCAACGGACAGTGGCGACAGAGATGTTTCCGTTTGTTCTCGTAGGAAAAGGAGAAGTAGCGGTTTCGTTCTCACGGCTCTTGCGAAGAAGAGTATACAGTCCATCTTCGTTCGGATGCGGCGTCCGCTTGTGATATCGTGGTTGCGAAATACCGGAGACTCTGTTTCGCTTCGGAGCATGTTTCCTGTATGCAGTGGGACTGGAGTTAAGCCTGTATTCGTGCTAGAATATATACTGTTTATGGAAATTGGAGTAGTCTGCCAATCGGAACAAGAAGGAGACCGCATATGCAAAAAGAATACAATAAATACCTGAGTCCGCTCTCCGAGCGCTATGCCTCGGCGGAGATGCAGTATTTGTTTTCACCGGAGAAGAAGTTTCGCACCTGGAGAAAACTCTGGATTGCACTCGCAGAGACAGAGAGGGAACTCGGACTTCCGATTACGGAGGGGCAGATTGCGGAATTAAAGGCGCATGCCGAGGATATCAACTACGAAGTCGCCGAGGCGAGAGAGCGAGAAGTGCGTCACGATGTGATGAGCCATGTCTATGCCTACGGCACGCAGTGCCCGAGCGCAAAGGGCATCATCCACCTCGGTGCAACCAGCTGCTATGTGGGCGATAACACAGATATCATTCTCATGACGGAGGGACTCCGCATTGTGCGCCGGGAACTCCTGAATGTCGTTGCGGAGCTCGCAAACTTCGCGGAGAAGTATAAGAACCTTCCGACCCTCGCCTTTACCCACTTCCAGCCGGCACAGCCGACCACGGTCGGAAAGCGCGCCACGCTCTGGATGAACGAGCTTCTTCTGGATCTCGAGGATCTGGATCATGTGCTCGCGAACATGAAATTGCTCGGCTGCAAGGGCACCACGGGCACGCAGGCTTCGTTCAAGGAGCTCTTTGAGGGCGACGAAGAGAAGATCAAGAAAAATCGATCCGATGATTGCGGAGAAGATGGGCTTTGCGGCCTGTGTCCCGGTCTCCGGACAGACCTACTCGCGGAAGATTGACACCCGCGTTTTGAATGTGCTTGCGGGGATTGCGCAGAGCGCGCACAAGTTCTCGAATGACATCCGTCTCCTGCAGCACCTAAAGGAGGTTGAGGAGCCCTTTGAGAAGAGCCAAATCGGCTCTTCGGCCATGGCTTACAAGCGGAACCCCATGCGCTGCGAGCGCATGGCGAGTCTCGCAAACTATGTGATGAGCGATGTGATGAACCCGATGCTTGTCGCGAGCACTCAGTGGTTCGAGCGCACGCTCGACGACTCCGCGAACAAGCGTCTCTCGATTCCGGAGGGCTTCCTCGCGGTCGACGGCATTCTGCGCCTGTATATGAACGTCGTGGACGGCCTCGTGGTCTACCCGAAGGTCATTGAGAAGCGCCTCATGGCAGAGCTTCCGTTCATGGCGACCGAGAACATCATGATGGATGCGGTCAAGGCGGGCGGCGATCGCCAGGAACTGCACGAGAAGATACGCGAACTCTCGATGATTGCGGGTCAGCACGTCAAGGCAGAGGGCAAGGACAACGACCTCCTCGCACTGATTGCGGCCGATCCTTCCTTCCGCCTGAATCTGGAGGACCTCGAGAAGACCATGCAGCCGGAGCGCTATACCGGCAGAAGTGCGGAGCAGGTCACGGATTATCTCCGCGAGGTGGTCAAGCCCTTGCTCGCGGAAAATCAAAGCGAGCTCGGCGAAAAGGCAGAGATTCAGGTCTAAGGCTTTCGGAGAGAGGAGAAGATTATGTCAGTCAAAGCAATTGTCGGCGCCAACTGGGGCGACGAAGGTAAGGGTAAGATTACAGACGTGCTCGCACAGGATGCGGACATTGTGGTTCGCTACCAGGGCGGTGCAAATGCGGGACACACGATTATCAACCACTACGGCAGATTTGCGCTCCACCTTCTGCCCTCCGGTGTATTCTCGGAGCGCACCACCAACGTCATCGGCAACGGTGTTGCCTTCCACATTCCCTCGTTTGTGAAGGAACTCGCAGACATTGAGGCGAAGGGCGTTCCGGCCCCGAAGGTTCTGGTCTCCGACCGCGTGCAGCTATTGATGCCCTATCACATTCTGCAGGACAGCTACGAGGAGGCGAGACTCGCGGGCAAGGCCTTCGGTTCCACGAAGTCCGGCATCGCGCCCTTTTACTCGGACAAGTATGCGAAAATCGGCATTCAGGCGGCAGAGCTCTTCGATGAGGCGGCGCTTCGCGAGAAGGTAGAAAACATCTGCACCATTAAGAATGCGCTCTTTGTGCATCTCTATCATCAAGAGCCGCTGAAGGCAGATGAGATCATGCAGACGCTGGCGGAGTACCGTGAGGCGATTGCTCCCTATCTCGCGGACACGGGCGCTTTCCTCACCGAGGCACTCCGCGCGGGCAAGACCGTTCTCGTCGAGGGCCAGCTCGGATCGCTCAAGGACCCGGATCAGGGCATTTACCCCATGGTCACGAGCTCGCATACAACAGCGGCTTTGCGGCGGTCGGCGCAGGCTTCCCGCCCTATGAGTTAAAGGACATTGTGACGGTCACCAAGGCATACTCGAGTTCGGTCGGCGCGGGTGAGTTTGTCTCCGAGATTCTCGACGAGACCGAGGCAGAGGAACTCAGAAAGCGCGGCGGCGACAAGGGGGAGTACGGTGCGACCACAGGAAGACCGCGTCGCGTCGGTTGGTTTGACGCGGTCGCGACCCGCTACGGTTGCCGCGTTCAGGGCAGCACCGAGGTTGCGCTCACGGTTTTGGATGCACTCGGCTATCTCGACGAGATCCCGGTCTGCACGGGTTACGAGCTGGATGGTAAAGTCATAGACTACTTCCCGGTGACCCCGCTCTTAAAGCGCTGCAAGCCGGTGCTTACGGTGCTGCCGGGCTGGGAAACAGGACATTCGCGGCATCACGCGCTATGAGGAACTCCCGGAGAACTGCCGGAACTATGTCGAGTTCATCGAGAAGCAGATCGGCGTGCCGATTACGATGGTCTCGAACGGACCGGGCCGAGAGGAACTGATTCACCGCAAGAAGTAAGAAAAGAACTTTGTGGCAGTGGCATAGTCGTTTGAGAAAAGGAGGATTTTGTCATGGATCTTGCATTGCTTCGCACCCTTGTTCCCGTTATCCTCGTCGTTTTCTTTCTGGGCATCGTGCTTTCCGGTTATGTCAAGGCACCGCCGGACAAGGCATTCATCATCTCGGGTTATCGTAAGACCCCGAAGATTTTGATCGGACGAGCTGGGGTTAAAATTCCGCTCCTCGAGCGCCTCGATGTCCTTTATCTCGGCCAGATGACGGTCGATATCAAGACCGAGCAGTCGGTGCCCACGACGGATTTCATCAATGTCAATGTCGATGCGGTCGCTAAGGTGCGAATTGCGCCGGACAGCAAGGGCATTGAAAGGCGTCTCGCAACTTCCTGAATAAGAAACCCGAGCAGATTGCGATGGACCTTCAGGACTCCCTCCAGGGTAACATGCGTGAAATCATCGGCACGCTGACCTTAAAGGACATCAACACCAACCGCGATTCCTTCTCGGATCAGGTGATGATGAAGGCGGCTGCGGATATGGAGAAGCTCGGCATCGAGATTCTCTCCTGCAATATTCAAAACGTGACGGATGAGAAGGGGCCCTCATTAACGACCTCGGTGCGGACAACACTTCGAAGATCAAGAAGGATGCCGCGATTGCGAAGGCACAGGCGGACCGCGACGTTGCGATTGCGCAGGCTGAGGCAAACAAGGCCGCAAACGATGCGCGTGTACAGGCAGACACCGAGATTGCGCAGAAGAACAACGAACTCGCGATTCGTCAGTCGGAACTGAAGGTCATTTCCGATACGAAGAAGGCAGAGGCTGATGCCGCTTACGAGATTCAGAAGCAGGCGCAGGAGAAAAATATCCAGATTGCCACGGTCAACGCCGCGATTGCAAAGGCAGAGCGAGACTCCGAGCTGAAGAAGCAGGAAGTCGCGGTCATGCAGCAGGCCCTCGACGCCGAAATCAACAAGAAGGCCGATGCCGAGAAGTACCGTGTGGAGCAGGCGGCTGCCGCTGAACTCGCAAAGCGCCAGAGAGAGGCGGAGGCGAGAAAGTACGAGCAGGAGAGAGAGGCAGAGGCGAGAAAGGCTGTCGCAGAGGCTGCAAAGTACGCTGCGGAGCAGGAGGCAAGCGGTATCCGCGCGAAGTACGAAGCGGAGGCAAGCGGTATTGCCCCTGCGCGGTAAGGCGGAGGCAGAGGCGAGAAGAGCCGTGGGTCTTGCGGAAGCTGAGGCCATGGAAAAGAAGGCCGAGGCTTACCAGAAGTACAACAATGCCGCAATGGCGGAGATGCTGATCAAAGTGCTTCCGGACATTGCAAGTGAGATTGCGAAGCCGCTCGCGCAGATTGATAAGATTACGATCATCGGCGGCAGCGGCAGCAATGAGAACGGCGTGTCGCAGCTTGCGTCGAATGTACCCGTTGTCATGGGCAAGCTCTTTGAGTCGATGAAGGAGACCACGGGCATCGATCTCGGCGAGATTATGCGCGCGGGCACCTATGACGCAAAGGTGAACCGTAACCTCAATGTGACCGGTCTGGAGCACGCGAATGTGTGCGCAGGAGAAGCGAGGGTTACGCCGACGGAAACCGCGCCTTCACAGCAGGCTGCGGCAGCGGAAGCCACACAGCAGGCGGTAGCACAGGCGGAGGATACAAATCCGACCGATAAGCACCACGACAGAAAGGCACACTGATCTCGTATCGATGAAAGTACGTCAGCGGATTCAAAGTCTGCTGACGTACTTTTTTAATGTATTACTTTAGTCTGCATGCAAGTAGTGTGCACATAAAGCCGAATCGTAAACAACCAATTTTAGGATGAAGCCGATTTTTATAAACAAATTCTTTGTTTTGTGGAATACAGTTTAATATCGAGACTGAATGGGACAGTGGCAGCAGTTGCTGAGATGACGTTAAAATAAATTAAGAAACACTTGCAAAAAAAAAAAAAAAAAATAGTAATATTTCATAAGGAGTTGTTGTGCTCAAATGGGTTTCCATAGGAGCGAATATGCTGAATGGGGGTATCTTAATGAAACTTCAAAGTGTGAAGAAACTGGCGGCAGTTCTCTTGTCTGTGTCCATGTGCTTGCCTTTTACAGCGGTGTCAGCATTTGCGCTGACTGAAATTCAGACCGTAAATGTGACACTTACTTCACCGGAGGTTGGCAACAATGCGGGAAGCATCGTCGCCACGACTACTACGGATGGAGTAAAGGTTAGAGTTGGTATGTTTATGCGCGGAGATGAGAAAGCAATGGGCGAAACTGAAATCTTTCGAGCTGGGATTGTTTATGGCGCAGACGTAAGAGTTGATGCTGCAGGAATAAAAAAAGGATATGTTCTTTCAAGCTCCCCTAAATTGATAGTGAACGGCCGTGAAGTGCCAATAAGATATACGGATGGTTATGATGGAGTTGTATTAAGAATGATTGGAGAGTATTATTTTGAAGAGGGCTCCGGAGCTGCGACCTCAAAAGGTAACTACTCATCCGGAGGATGGCATCAAGATGGTAGGGGATGGTGGTATCAGTATAATAACGGAGATTATCCCCGAAATGGTTGGACAGAAATTGCTTCCGGTGATGGTTCTGGAAAGTGGTGGTATTACTTCGGGTCAGATGGTTATATGAGGGAAGGATGGCTTCTTGATCCTGCTGATGGCAATTGGTATTATTTAGATCCGAAGAGCGGAGTTATGCAGAGTGGTTGGCAGTATATTGATGGGAAGTACTATTATTTCAGCGAAGGGGGCTCGAAAGCGGTTGGAGTGATGTATCGCAATGAGCGCACACCAGATGGGTACAGCGTTGACGCGAGCGGAGCATGCATATGATTTGATTGCACAATTTTACGAGCCCATAAAATGGGTTGAGCTGAGGATTTAGTTCAAAAAAAGGACGGCAGAATGATTTGCCGTCCTTTTTTTGTTCCGATTGTTACGCTGTTAAGGATTACGTTTTTGAGAGGCAGCTCAGCCGCTTGCTCTCAGCGTCTCGTGTTTCGTGTCATCAGCAAAAAGCCGTATATCACGACCGGTATCGTGATGTCCATAAAGATCAGAGCGCGAAGAAAGGGAGTGCCGTCGGGGCCGCCGAAGAGCCCCACAATGAGGGTTGCAAGCAGTATGAGAATCAAAAAGAGGGCCAGAGCAAAGCTGAATACACGTTTCATCACAGTATCTCCTTCAACGGTTCTCAGTCTGCAAGCGTTTCCCAGCGCTCATAGCAGTCTGCGAGTTCTTCCTCCGCGCTGTCCTTCCGCTTTGGATTGCGAGGAGAGCGGCGGCATCCCTCTGATTTTCGGGGAGCAGAAATTCCTCTTCAATGCCGCGGAGCGTGTCCTCAAGTTCGGCAATGCGCTGTTCTAAGGCCTCGAGTTCGGCGCGGCGCTTTTTCTCCGCGGCCTTTTGCGCCTTCTGCGTCTTATAGTCCTCGGCACTTGTAGAGGGACTCTCGTTTTCTTCCCCCTTCGCCGCGACGGCGCTCGCGGGGAGCGCGGCGCGCTCGGCATCTGTTTTTTTCTCGAGATAGTAGTCGTAATTGCCGATGTAGTTCACAAGGCAGCCGGAGGTCAGATTCAAAATGCGGGTCGCAGTGCGGTTGATGAAGTAGCGGTCATGGGACACGTAGAGCACTGTGCCGGGAAAGGCGCGGATGGCGCGCTCCAGAATCTCCTTACTTTCCATGTCGAGGTGGTTGGTCGGCTCGTCGAGGAGCAAAAAGTTCGCGTGGGAGAGCATGAGCTTTGCCAGTGAGACGCGGCCGCGCTCGCCGCCCGAGAGATCCTTGATGCGCTTAAAGACATCGTCCCCGGTGAAGAGGAAGGCCGCAAGCATGTTGCGGACCTCGGTGTTGTTCATATCTGGCCAAGTGTCCTGCAGCTCTTCAAAGAGTGTTTTTTCCGGATGCAGCACCTGGTGCTCCTGATCGTAGTAGGAGCAGAAGACCTTGGTGCCCAGCGTCACGGAGCCGCTGTCCGGCGGAAGCAAGCCGTTGATGATTTTAAGCAGCGTGGTCTTGCCGGTACCGTTTCCGCCCATAATTGCGACATGCTCGCCGCGCTTTAAGGAGAAATTGAGGTCCGAAAAGAGCAGGTTGTCGCCGAAGGCCTTGCTGAGTCCCTGTACTTCAAGTACATCCTTACCGCTGACCTCATCCGGCGTAAAAAAGAGCCCCATGTCCTTTTTTGTCTCATAGGGATTGTCAAGACGCTCCACCTTGTCGAGCAGCTTCTCGCGGCTCTCGGCGCGCTTAATGGATTTTTCGCGGTTAAAGGAACGGAGCTTTTGAATAACCGCCTCCTGATGCTTGATTTCCGCCTGCTGGTTTTCGTAAGCGCGAGCGGCAGCCTCGGCGAGCGCCTCCTTCTTTTCGGTGAATTGCGTGTAGTTGCCCTCATAGGTGTTGACGCGGCCGTGACTCAAATCAAAGATCTTATTGACAACACGATCCAAAAAGAAGCGGTCATGCGAGACAATTAAAACAGCGCCCGGATAATTCATGAGATAACTCTCAAGCCATTCGATGCTCTCGAGGTCCAGGTGGTTGGTCGGCTCGTCGAGCAGAATTAAGTCGGGCTGTTCCAATAAAAGTTTGCCGAGAAATACACGGGTTTTCTGCCCGCCGGAGAGCGAAGAGAGCGGTCGTCCGGCATCGGCCTCACCGAAGCCGAGACCGCGAATAATGCCGCTCACCCGGCTTCGCGCCGCATAGCCGTCCATGAGCTCGTAGCGGTGCTCGGTCTCCGTGTACAGCGCGAGCAATTTTTTTCAAGGTCTGCCCCTCGCTGTGTTTCATTTCCGCCTGCAGTTCGGCGAGCCGCGTCTCCAGGTCCAGAATGGGCTGAATGACTTTGGTGAGCTCTTCTTCAATTGTGAGCTCGGAGTCGAGTGTGTTATCTTGGTGAAGATAGCCCATGCTGCAGCCTTTTTTCAGCGTGACTTCACCGCCGTCCCGAGCAAGTTCTCCGGTCAGTAGATTTAAGAGCGTACTCTTTCCGGCGCCGTTCGGGCCGACAATCGCCGCCTTATCGTGTTCGTTCAGAAAAAAGGAGGCATCTTCTATGACGGTCTCCCCCACAAAACTCTTTTTTAAATGCGCGGCATTCAATATCATAAGCACTCCGTTTTCTTAAGCTCTTACAAAGCATACTCCGCTGTAGTATATCGAAATGCCGTTGGATTGACAAGGCAGAGAAAAATCCCTATACTTACAAACTAAGCGCAATACAACAACTTGGTTTAAAGACGTAAGAAAGTAGGAAGTGAAAGTTTGAAGGACAAAGTATCCTCGGCGGTCATTCAACGTCTGCCACGCTACTATCGATATCTCTCGGATCTCATGGAGGAGAACGTGGACCGCATCTCCTCGAGCGATCTTGCGGCGCGCATGCATGTCACGGCTTCGCAGATTCGTCAGGATTTGAATACCTTCGGCGGTTCGGACAGCAGGGATACGGCTATCATGTGGAGCATTTACATGCCGAAATCGGGAAGCTGCTCGGCATCGATCAGCAAAAATATATTGTCATCATCGGCGCCGGCCACCTGGGACAGGCGCTCGCAAATTATCAGAATTTTACCAAGCGCGGCTTTCAGGTGAAGGCACTTTTTGATATCGATCCCGAGGTGGTCGGAAGGACCATTCAAGGTGCGCAGGTATTTCCCTTGGACTATCTGGAAGCGTATCTCGAAAAGAATGCCATTGACATTGCGACCTTGACACTCCCCAGGGACCGCGCCATTGAGGTTGCAAAGCGGCTTTGCCGCTGCGGCATTAAGGCAATTTGGAATTTTGCACACACGGATCTTCAGGTGGATGAGGATGTGCTCGTTGAGAATGTGCACCTCTCGGAGAGCCTGATGCAGCTTTCGTACCGCATGATTGCGGCGCGGCGAAAACTGCAAAAAACGGAGGAAGCTTGATACTGGGACTCGGAAGCGATCTGATCGAGATTGCTCGCATAGAGAGGGCGGCGCGACAGGAGCATTTTCTGACGCGGGTGTTCACAGAGGAAGAGCGGCGGCAGTCGGGGGGAAACATGGCTTTTCTCGCCGGCTGTTTTGCTGTGAAAGAGGCTGTCGTGAAGAGTTTCGGGACCGGTTTCCGGGGAATTACGCCTGCGGAAATCGAAGTGTTGCGAGATAGGCTCGGCAAGCCCTATGTAAGCCTTACGGGAGCCGCCGCCGCGCAGTGCGAAGCGCTCGGTGCGGCGCTTCCGCTGGTGAGTATCAGCAACACAAAGACGCACGCCATGGCAGTCGCAGTCCTGGAACGCCTTTCGTAGGCGGGAGGAAGTCATGAGACAGGAGACAGACGGGGTCTTGGTTCTGGAAGAGAGCGATCTCTGTCGCATTCCGGTGAGACAGAAGAGAGCCAACAAGGGGACTTACGGTCCCCTGCTTTGCATAGCCGGCAGTGAAGGGATGGCGGGAGCCGCCTATCTGTCCGCGCTCGCCGCCTATCGCAGCGGCGCCGGTCTGGTGCGTATTTTGACGCCGGAAGTGAATCGCTCGATTTTGCAGATACAGTTGCCGGAAGCCATCGTGGAAAGCTATGATTTGGAGACGGCATCCATGGCCGCGGAAAATCCGAGTGAGGCTTTTTTTGGTGCAACAGAAGGGCGGCATTACGGTCTTGGAGGAAGAAAGTCCGAAGGTGACGGAACGAGGGCAGCATTTGCCGCTGTCCCTCAGTCATTTGGAGGCCTTGCTTGCATCTTGCAAAGCGGTGGTCTTAGGACCGGGGCTCGGGCAGTCGGAGTATGCGGCGGCACTCGTGAGAGAGACGCTTCGGCACTGCAGAGTTCCGCTCATTGCGGATGCGGATGCTCTGAATCTGATTGCGCGGCGTCCGTCTCTCTTGGCGCTCCGAAAGAGTCCCTGGATTTTTACGCCGCATCCCGGTGAGATGTCCAGGCTCACGGAGCATGAAATTCCGGAGATACTCTGTGAAACGCGTAAAATTGCGGAGAATTATCGTGAAAACTACGGTGTTACGCTCTGTCTCAAGACGGATGAGAGTATCATAGCGGATGCGGAGAGCGGAAAGACTTATCGTAACGAGAGCGGCAGCCCTGCGCTCGCAAAGGCCGGGAGCGGCGATGTGTTGAGCGGTATCATTGCCGGTCTCCTTTGTCTCGGGATGAAGCCGGGAGAGGCGGCGGCCTTCGGTGCCTATCTGCACGGCAGAGCGGGGCAGGCGGCCGCGGAGCGCTACTCGCTCCACGGGATTTTGGCGCGCGATATCGCCGATGCGGTTCCGAGCGTCATGCGTGCCGCCGCATTCAATCAATTGAAAGGGAGGTGAGCGGATTTGGAACGGCAGGATAGAGAACAGATGCGTGTCTACGCAAAAATCAGCCGTGCGGCGCTCCGTCACAATATGGAGGCCATGCGGGACAGCTTGCCCGAGGGAATCCGAATTGCCGGCGTTGTCAAGGCGGATGCCTACGGGCACGGCGCAGCCTTGGTCGCCGATACCATCGAGCCCTATGTCAGCTTTTTCTGTGTGGCAACTGCGGAGGAAGCTTTCGGGCTTCGAAAGCACGGTATCGAGAAGCCCGTTTTAGTCTTGGGACCCGTTTTTGATGCGGACTACGAGGACTTGGTTCGGGCGGAAATTCGCCCTTCGATTTTTACGGAAGCACAGGCGGAGGCTTTGTCAAAGGCGGCGGAGAAACTTGGTCGCAAGGCTGCCTTTCACCTCGCTGTGGATACCGGTATGCATCGCATCGGACTAAACCCGGATGCGGAGGGCGTTCGGCTTGCGGGGCGCATTGCAGCGTTTTCAAACCTGGATTTTGAGGGCATGTTTACCCATTTTTACCGCGCGGACGAGTGGTCTCAGGAGACTACGGAACTGCAAGAACAGCGCTTTCGCGATTTCCGCAAAGCACTGCGGGAGAGGGGACTTTCACCCCGCATCTGCCACATTGCAAATTCCGCGGGTATTTTGAATCTGCGCGGCACAGAGTATGATATGATGCGGGCAGGTATTTCGATTTACGGCATCTATCCCGCGACGGAAATGGCACATCCTTTGGCCTTGGAACCGGTTCTGTCCTTACACAGTACCGTGACTTATGTCAAAGAGCTTCCCGCCGGCGGGGCCGTCAGCTACGGCGGCACCTTTGTCGCGGAGCGCCCCATGCGGGTTGCCACGGTATCGATCGGCTACGGAGACGGCTATCCGAGAGCGCTCAGTAACAAGGGAGAGGTCCTGATTCACGGGAAGCGCTGTCGCATTCTGGGACGCGTCTGCATGGATCAGCTCATGGCGGATGTGAGCGCGGTGCCGGAAGCGAGAACCGGTTCGCCCGTCACGCTGCTCGGACGGGACGGTGAAGCCTGTATCACCCTCGAAGAGCTGGCAGAGCGCTCGGGCCGCTTTCACTACGAAATCTTATGTTGTCTGAATCAAAGAGTGCCCCGCATCGATAGCTGAGGCGGAGAGAGGAGTTTTTTTTTGGACAGTCTGTTGCCGAGTATACTCGGCTTTCTACCTGCACTATGGCTTTGCGGCACAGCCTTTTCCTTCGGAGCCGCGCTGCAAAATCTGAGCGAAAAGGAACTTGCCGCGCGATTGGAAGCGGGCGATAAACGCGCCGGGCAGTTGTTGCGACATAAGGGAAGGCCGGGGGCCTTCATCCGCAGTCTCCAGTTGCTCACGATACTGCTGGGTTTCTCGGTCGGCGGTTTTTGTCTCTTACCGCTTGTGAAGGCGCTTTCCGAGCGTGTTCCCTTGAAGGGCTGCCGCAGGCGTATGCTTTTTCGGCTGTCTTGGTCTACGGACTCGCGGCCATGATTTTCACCGCGTTCGGCACCCTCTTGCCGAAGCGACTCGCGGAACGGAATCCGGAGAAGGCAGCACAGAGAGCGCTTTTTGCGGTGCGTGCTTTCATGCTGGTGCTCGCCGTGCCGGAGTGGCTGGTACTCAAGCTGGTTACCTTGGTTCTGAAACTTTGCGGCATCGATCCCGAACAGGCCGGGGAAAATGTCACCGAAGAGGACATTATGTCCATGGTGAACGAGGGGCATGAGCAGGGAGTCGTGGAGTCCGATGAGGCACAGATGATCACCAACATCTTTCGCCTGAACGATAAGACAGCGGCGGATGTGATGACACATCGAAAGCGCGTCATCGCCCTGGACGGCGAGATGACACTCGGAGAGGCGGTCGAGTTTCTCCTCGACGAAAACGTGCACTCACGTTTCCCTGTTTACAAAGAGGACATCGACCACATCATCGGCATACTGACGCTGCGCGACGCTATGCATTTTTCGCGCACGGAGGCGCGGCGCGACAAGAAAATCTCGGAGTTGCCGGGGCTGCTTCGCGATGTCCACTTTGTACCGGATACGCGGGCCGTTGACCTCTTGTTCCGCGAGATGCAGTTTCGAAAACTCCAGATGGTCATTGTGGTAGACGAATACGGGCAGACCGACGGGCTGGTCAGTATGGAGGATATCCTCGAAGAAATTGTCGGTAACATCACGGATGAGTATGACCGCGATGAGGATGAAATTCGAGCGCTCCCGGACGGAACTTGGATTATGCACGGCTTCACCCGTCTGACGGATGCGGAAGAGGCGAGCGGAATACCGTTTACCGAAGAGGAGAGAGAAAATTTCGATACCCTGAACGGCTTTTTGATCGCAAAGCTCAACCATTTCCCGGAGGACAACGAGAGGGCAAGCATACGCGCCCACGGTTTTCTGTTCCAAATCCTGAAAGCGGAGAACAGAATGATCAAAAACCGTAAAAAGTTGAGTGGCAAGAAGAGGAGTAAATCTTACAAATTTCAGTCGTTTGCGCTTTCAACGTCGGAATCTCTTTACAGAAATTTAAGTTATCGGTATGATAGGAATAAGAAAGTTCGTCAGAAAAGGGGGAACCGGTTATGAAGATTGCGAAATTAGCGGTAGCGTCGGTGGCGCTGACACTTGCGCTGAGCTTTACGGCATTTGCGGGAACCTGGAGACTCGGCGAGAGTCGTCCCGACTCCTGGTGGTATGACTATGGGAACGGGCAGTATCCTTCGAATACCTGGCTCTGGCTCGACGGAAACAAAGACGGCATCTCTGAGTGCTATTACTTCGACAACGACGGATGGCTGCTGACCGACACCACGACGCCGGACGGCTATCAGGTGAATGCGGACGGACAGTGGATTACCTACGGACAGATTCGCCGCGTGTACTCGACGGCGGCGACCATTGCGGCGGTCAAAGCGTCGGGAGATAAGACCCTACAGCCCGACCAATGTAAAAGCGCAACCACGGTGCGAGCGGCACCTTTGACGAGGAGACCGGCAAGCGTGTAGGCGGCGTGGAGTCGCCCTTCACCACCACGGTATATTGATTTTGTGAAACGCGCGTCGGTTGACGCGCGTTTTTTCGCGTGTTAGTATGGGACGGTAAAAACGGCGCAGCGTGCGCCGCGCAGAATAGAACAGAAGGAGTTTTTGGTATGTCAGGACATTCCAAGTTTGCGAATATCAAGCACAAGAAAGAAAAAAATGACGCCGCAAAGGGCAAGATTTTCACCGTCATCGGAAGAGAGATTGCGGTTGCAGTCAAAGAGGGCGGCCCGGATCCTTCCAATAACTCGAAGCTCAGAGATGTCATCGCAAAGGCGAAGGCAAACAATGTCCCGAACGATACCATCAATAACGGAATCAAGAAGGCAGCGGGCGGCCTTGACAGCGTGAACTATGAGCAGAACGTTTACGAGGGCTACGGTCCGTCCGGCGTTGCCATCATCGTTGAGACCTTGACGGACAACAAGAACCGAACGGCGGCAAATGTGCGCGCGGCTTTTTCAAAGGGAAACGGTAACGTCGGTACGCCGGGTTGCGTCTCTTTCATGTTTGATCGCAAGGGTCAGATTCTGATTGATAAGGAAGAGTGCGATATGGACGCGGACGAGCTCATGATGTTTGCACTCGATGCGGGCGCAGAGGATTTCGCGGACAATGAGGACAGCTACGAAGTTTTGACCGACCCGGATCAGTTTTCCGCGGTGCGCGAGGCCTTTGAGCAAAAGGGAATTGCCATGCTCGAGGCGGATGTCAAGATGATTCCGCAGAACTGGGTCAGCTTAAAGAGCGAAGAGGATCGGAAGAAGATGCAGCGCATTCTGGACCTGCTCGATGAGGACGATGATGTCCAGGCGGTGTTCCACAGCTGGGACGAAGAATAAGTGATTTGAGGGTTTTGAAGGGGGAGAGGAGGAACACAGCCTCTCCCCCTTTGTATTGGCAAAGAGAAGGAGGTTTGCTTGGGAGAGTTTTTAAACGCGGTGTCGGCGGTTTTTGTGATTTTCAGCCTGATGTCGGTTGGCTTCTTACTGGGAAAACTCAAATTTATGACGGCGACCGAGAAAAAGTTTGTGAGTCGTTATGTCATCAATATTGCGGTGCCGCTCAATACGATCGTCGGTATCCAGAAGAATTTGAAGCGCGCGGACATGCTCGAAATGGGGCCGTTACTGCTGGTGCCCATGCTTACCATTCTCATCTGTCTCGCGGTCTCCATGCTGGTTGCAAAGGCTCTGAAGCTTCCCAAGCGGAGAAGCGGTGTCTTTGTGGCGCTCGCCTTTCTCTCGAACACTCTGTTTATCGGCTTGCCCATGGCACAGGAACTGTTCGGCGATGTCAGCTTGCCCTATGTGATGCTTTACTACATGTGTTCGACCGTCTTCACCCAGACGGTTGCTTTGATGTTGGTGGAGCATTCCGGAGATGCGGCGGAACAGAAGGAGAAGAAACAGAATTTGTTGGTCTCGCTGTTCACAAAGCCGCCGATACTCGGCATCATTGCGGCCTATGTTCTGTTACTCGCAGACATCCGCCTGCCGCGCATTGCGATGAGTTTCATGAACTATGTGAGTGCAACGGTAACGCCGCTCGCGCTGTTTTACTGCGGCTTTGTGATCTATGAGCTCGGGAAAAAGAGCCTGCGCCTTGAACGCGGCATTCCGGCCATGCTGGTGCTTAGACTGCTGTTTGCCCCGTTGGTTTCAATCCTGGTGACCCGTGCCCTCGGAATTACGGGTCTTCCGCAGAAAGTCTTCCTCATTGAGGCGGCGCTGCCCTCGGTCTCGCAAATCACGGTCATGGCGGGTGCCTACGGCGCGGACGAACAGTACGCGGCCATCGGTTCGGTACTGTCCACCTTGGGTATCTTTATCACGGTACCGATTTTGATGGTTATGTTCTGAGGGCCGGAATCGGAATCGAGTTTATTCGGAAGGAAAGAGGGGCGTTGGAATGAAAACCGAATTTTGGAGTTTGCAGGCAGAGGCTGTGTTAGAGGGGCTCTCGACCGCTGCGTCGGGTCTCTCCGCAACAGAAGCGGAAAAACGACTGGAGGCCGATGGCAAAAACCGCCTTTCAAAGGGAAGAGGGGAAAGCCCGCTCCGGGTTTTCCTCAGACAGTTTGAGAGCCCGGTCACACTGCTCTTACTCTTTGCGACCGCCGTCTCGTTTTTGATGCAGGATACGACGGATGCATTGATTATTTTCGCGATTGTCCTCTTTTCGGCAGTGCTCAGCTTTTTCCAGGAGTACCGCGCGGGCGTTGCGGTCGAGGAACTTTTAAAAGTGGTCGGCGACAAGGTGACGGTATGCCGGGATGGTAAAGAGCGGGAAATTTCGGCGGAGGAACTTGTCCGCGGCGATGTGATCTTACTCCGGGTCGGCGATCTTGTGCCGGCGGACTGCTACCTCCTCGAAGCGAGCGGTCTAACGGCAAACGAGAGCGCACTGACCGGCGAGACTTTTCCGGCGGAGAAACACGCCGGTGCGCTCGACGTTGCGACTGTGCTCGCGAAACGCAGCAACTGCCTCTACATGGGGACCGGCATTAAGGCGGGGTCCGGAAGAGCGGTCGTCGTGCACACGGCGGCGGAGAGCGAGTTCGGAAAAATTTCGAAGAGCGTGCAGAGCAAGGAGACGCCGACCGACTTTGAGCGTGGCGTGCGCGGAAATTCGGCGCGTTTCTGATTCGCATCACAGCGGTAATGCTCGCGGCCATTTTCCTCTTCAATGTCCTGATGAAGAAGCCGCTGTTTGACTCCTTTATGTTCGCACTGGCGCTCTCGGTCGGACTGACGCCGCAGCTGTTGCCGGCGATTATCAGCATCAATCTCGCAAAGGGCGCAAAGCGCATGGCAGAGCAGAAGGTCATTGTCCGGAAACTCAATGCAATTGAGAACTTCGGCAGCATGGATGTGCTCTGCTCCGATAAAACGGGAACCATCACGCGGGGCGAGGCAGCGCTCTCGGGAGCGGTCACGGCGGGAGAAGGCTTGCAGGATAAAATTTCGGAAGACAGCGCACTGCCGGAGGCACTCGCGGTCGCCCGAGAGAGTCTGTTGCTCGCAGCCTATTTAAATGCGAAATTGCAGGAGGGCTATCGGAATCCGCTCGACGATGCGCTGACAAGAAGGGAGCGCCCCATCGACGCTTATCGAAAAGTCGCTGAGATTCCCTACAGCTTTGAGAGTCGCTGCCTGACGGTGACGGTAGACACGCCCGAGAACTCTCTGTTTCACGGCAATCGCGTCATGATTACAAAGGGCGCGCTCGAAGAGATTCTCGCGAGATCGGTCTCTGCCATGAACGCAGCGGGGCGGGAAGTACCGCTCGACGAGATGCGGAATGAAATCGAAGCCGGGTATGCACACTATGCGGGACTCGGCTACCGCGCAATCGGCCTTGCGACCCGTATTCTCTCCGCCGATGAGGATGCCGCAACGGCAAAGGATTGCGGACTCATGTTCCGAGGCATGTTGCTCTTCCTTTGACCCCTTAAAGGATAACGTACGCGAAACGGTAGCTGCGATTCGGCAAGAGGGCGTGAGCCTCAAAATTATCACGGGCGACAATGCGTTGATTGCGGCAAACATTGCTGGACAGCTTGATATGGACGCGAAACAAATCATGACGGGCAGCGAAATCGCCGCTTCTCTCCAAGGACGAATTAAAGGCGCGGGTCCGTGAAGCCGAACTCTTTGCGGAGGTGGATCCCGGGCAGAAGGAGGCAATCATACTCGCGCTGAAGGAGGCCGGTGCGGTTGTCGGCTACATGGGAGACGGCATCAATGATGCGCCGGCTCTCCACGCCGCGGATGTCGGCATTTCGGTGGAGAGCGCGAGCGATATCGCAAAGAGCGCGGCCTCCATCGTTCTTCTCGAGCAAGATCTCGGCGTGCTGCTCGCGGGGATACGGGAGGGCAGAAAGACCTTCGCGAACACGCTCAAATATATCTTTATGACGACGAGCGCAAACTTCGGCAATATGTTCAGTATGGCGGGAATTTCGCTGATTCTGCCCTTTTTGCCGCTCCTACCGAAACAGATTCTCAGCACAAATGTGTTGACCGATATGCCCGAGGTACAGATTGCGGACGACGTGGTGGATGCGGAGTGGATAAGCCGCCCGATACGCTGGGACTTCCGCATGATACGTCGTTTCATGCTGCTCTTCGGTTTGATCAGTTCCACGTTTGACTATCTGACCTTCTTTGTCTTGCTTCGCGTTTCCGTGCGGATGCGGCGCTCTTTCGAAGCGGTTGGTTTGTCGAGTCGGTGGTCTCTGCCGCACTCGTCGTATTGATTATCCGGACGTCCAAGCCCTTCTTTCAAAGTCGCGTGGGCAAGGGACTTTGCTTTGCGACCGTCTTGTCGATTTTAGCGGCAATCGCCTTACCCTACACGCCGCTCGGCGCGCTGCTAGGCTTGGTGCCGCTGCCCGCTTCTTTGCTCGCAGCTCTTGGCCTGGTTGTGGTATGCTATATGCTGACAGCCGAGATAGCAAAGCGCTGGTTCTACCGGAACGGCAACGGCATCTAAGCATAAATTAACAGGAGGAAATGACCATGAAACAGCATCTTGTCATTACGATTGAACGGGAGTACGGAAGCGGCGGACGTCTGCTCGGCAAGGCACTCTCGGAGGAGCTAGGCATTCCCTACTATGACGATGAAATTATTCGCACGGCGTCAGAGCATGCGGCGGTGGGAGAGGAGTACTTTCGTTTAAACGACGAGAAGCCGGGGAAGCGTCTCTTCGGACAGGCGCGGGATGTAATCGGAAAACCCCGCGTCGCGGGCAACATCACAAACCCGGACAATCTCTTCCGCTTCGAGGCGGAGGCCATACGAAAGATGGCGGATCGGGGTTCCTGCATTTTCATCGGCCGGAGCGCGGATTTTGTGCTCGATGCGACCGAGTTCGGGGAGTTTGTGAGCCTCTTTGTGTACTGCGACATGACGAGCAAAGTGAGGCGCGTCATGGAAGTGGATGCTGTGGATGCCGAGGAAGCCATGAGTCGCATCCAGAAAATCAACCGGCAGCGTCGGGATTACTGCCGCTACTATACCGGCAACAACTGGGGCGACCCCATGCTCTACGACTTGCCGCTTAACACGACGAAGCTCACCATCCCCCAGACGGCGGAACTGGTGAAGACCTACCTTCGTTTCCGGGGGCTTTTGGATGCCTAAATATGGTTCACAGTTTTTTTACAGACAGGGCAGGGGTCTCGGGTTATAATAGAGGCGCTTTCGTCTGGAGGGAAGCGCTATGAACAACAATCCGAGAAAAAATCTGGGTGCCGGCCTTTCGCCGCAACGGCGTAAAAGACGGCGCGCCTTCACCACTTTACAGAAGACTGCGGCGGGACTCGGCGCAGTTCTTTTGGTGTGCGGAACCGCCGCGTTTGTGCAGGGACGCGCCGGAAAAACCGCACGGAAGGGGACTGCGAATACACCGAGTAACGCCGAGGCGGTGCAGACCATTGAGGCTACGCTGTCGCCGGAAGAATCCCGCGCGGCGGAACTTGAGGCAAACGCGCGCACGGTGGTGGACAGCTATCATAACCTGGGCATTGTCAATGTCGAGGGGTATCTCAACATGCACAAGGAGGGATCACAGAAGAGCGATGTGAACGGGAAGCTCTTCGGCGGCTCCGCCTGCGAGATACTCGATAAGACCGAAGACGGTTGGTATCACATCTCTTCGGGCGGTTTGAGGGCTATGTGCACAGTGACTATGTGAAGACCGGAGACGAGGCCAAGGCGCTCGCGCTGCAAAATGTAAAGCGCCGCGCAATCGTTAAAGCGGATAAGCTGAACATTCGCTCCGCGCCGAGTAAGGACGCGGACAGCGTGGGAACTGCCCTGCAGAATGAGCGCTACGAGGTGCTCGGTGAGCAGGACGGCTTTGTGCAGACGCGCTCCGGCTATATCAGCGAGGATTACGTGGAGATTCAGGATTGTCTGAACGAGGCGCGAAAACAGGATCTTCGCGCCATGGTGCTCAATATGTACGATAATCTCGGCGTCTCCGAAGTCACGGGCTATCTGAACATACGCGAGGAGCCGAAAGAGGACGGTAAGATCATAGGCAAACTGACTTCCAAGGCGGGTTGCGATGTCCTGGAGACTGCGAACGGCTGGCTGAAAATCAAGTCGGGCGGTATCACAGGTTATGTGAAGGCGGAGTATATTGCGACCGGGGAACAGGCCAAGGAGGAGGCCATGCAGAACGCCTCTTTGATGGCCATTGTGCACACCGATGTTTTGAATGCGCGCGCCGAGCCGAAGGAGGACAGCGCAATCTGGACTCAGATCAACAACAGTGAGCGCTATCCCGTTGTGGAGCAGCTGGACGGCTGGGTCAAACTGGAACTCGAGGAGGGCGATGATGTCTTCGTGAAGAGCGAGTACGTCGAAGTCCGCTATGCATTGAACGAGGCGATTCATTTCAGCCCGCAGGAAGAGGCGGAACAGGCTTCCCTGTCGCGCCGTCAGCAGCTGGTCAACTATTCGCTGCAGTTCCTCGGCAATCCCTACGTCTGGGGCGGAACGAGCTTGGAGCACGGTTGCGACTGTTCCGGCTTTACCATGAAGATTATGGAGCGCTACGGCGTCTCCCTTCCCCACTACTCGGGCTCGCAGGCACAGATGGGCAAGAAGGTCTCGGAGAGCGAGATGCGACCGGGCGATTTGGTCTTTACTCGAACTCGCGCGGAACGATTAACCATGTCGGCATATACATCGGCAACGGTCAGATTGTCAATGCGGCAAGCCGCCGTTCCGGTATTAAGATTTCGAGTTGGAACTACAGAACCCCGCGCGCCATTCGCAATGTCCTCGGGGACTGAGTGAGTTACAGAGCGATAGGACAAGAGTTATAGGACAAAAAGAGTTGTGAAGAACCCCGCAACGCTGGTAAAAGCAAGCGTTGCGGGGTTCTTATCTTCTGTGAAACAGGCTGTCTTAAAAAACCACCCGCTATGCGGGTGGCGACAAAACGCGGAGGCTCAGAGTCCCAGTATTAATTTTGCTTCCGCAATTCCGCTTTTTGTTCGAAAACAACGTTTTTCATCGCCGTTTTGACCTCGGCGCGCGGTATGTGTTTTTCGCGAACGGACGCAATGTAAACGGCTTCCAGCAGAATTTTGCAAATCCGGTTCTTCCGCGGGTTCGGAACTTTGGTGGCGGGAGACCAGATAGACAATGCGCTCCAGTTGTTCCGCGGGCATGTCGGCATCCCGCAGGAAATCACGCACCAAAGCAGCTCCCTCCCGTGCCTGAAGCGCGGGGTCTTCGCTGCCGTATGTTTCGCGGCACAGCGGGTAGGCGATATTATGGGTTAAAGCCGCGACTTCAAGCGCATAGCGCTCACGGCGGCTCAGAGCTTCGCCGTCCGCAATTTCCCGCGCAAAGCCCCAGACGCGGAGCAAACGATCCAACTCGCGCATATGTCCTTTCGAATAAAAATGCAATATCGCGCGAAATTTCCTTTGATGCTCTTCATTCCATCCTCCGAAATACTCATACTCAGGAAATCTTGGGGCATGACGGATGAAATGTCCAGCGCTTTCGGAAGATAAGCGCCATATAAGCTATCTTTTGTGACAGACTTACAAAAAAGAGAAGTTTATGGTCGGGAGAGCTTGGGCAGTATTACCTTGACAAAGTTCCTCGCGAGTGATAAAAATAAATTGGTATTCCAGTGTTCCGGTGTTGTAGAGAGAGGCAAGAAAATGAAGCATCGTTCTGAGATTATGCAAAACCTTTTGCTCTTAAGTCAGTTCGGTCTTTCTCTCGCGGCGCCGCTTCTTTTATGCCTTTTTTTGTGCCATCGTCTGGTTTCGGCCGGGCATGTCGGTGAATGGGTATACATTCCGGGTTTCTTTTTCGGCCTCGGTGCATCCTTTACAACGGCATGGAAGCTCTATCGGCAGGTTACGGAGCGGACAAAGCGGGAAGAAGAGGAAAAAGAGACGCGGGTTGCGAGCAATGAACACCGCTGAAAACAGAAGAGGAGGGCTATGAAGATACAGAAGGCTGTTCGGCGCGAGACCGAAAAAGTGGCACTCGGCGTGGCGATTATGACGGCGCTCATGCTGGGAATCTTGTTTGCCCTGCATCTTGTGTTTCCGGGGAAGTTCGGTTTTTCTCTCGGCACGGTTGTCTCTGCGCTGCTCGGCGCAGCAGTGAGTGTTCTGAACTTCTTTTTGATGGGACTTACGGTGCAGCATGTTGCTGGCTTGGAGGATCCCAAAGAGGCGAAGCGTTTCATGCAGAAATCCTATGTGAATCGCAATACCATGCAGATTGTGTGGATGATTGTCGCGGTTGCCGTGCCCTTCGTTCACCCGATTGCGGGTATACTGCCCCTGTTCTTTCCGGGCCTTTTCGTGCGTTTGCAAGGGTTTTTCCCGAAAAAAGAGGAAACAGAAGCAAAGCAAGGGGTGAGATCTAAGGTATGAACTTTGATATTTCCGGCGCAAAGATTTTCTTTCGCATTCCGACCCATTTGCCGATACTCGGAGACATTGTTGTTTCGGAGACGGTGGTCATTTCCTGGTTGGTCATGCTGATTATCACGGGACTTTGTATTTTCCTGACCCGCGGTTTGAAGGTGGAGCACATCGGGAAGAGACAGGCCCTCGCGGAACTGATTGTGGAGAGTGCGGAGAACTTGGTGCGGAACAACACAGGCGGCACCAAGTTCGACTACCTGATTCCGTTCGTCGGTGCGCTGTTTGCGACGAGCGTGGTGTCAAACCTGATCAGCCTGGTGGGGCTCAGAAGCCCGACGGCCGATCTTTCGGTTGAGGCTGCTTGGGCTTTGACCGTATTCACGATGATTACGGCAAACAAGATCAAGGCGGGTGGACTGCTCGGTTATCTGAAGGGCTTTACAACGCCGATTCCGGTAATGACACCGTTTAACATTCTCTCGGAGATTGCGACACCGATCAGTATGGCTTGCCGTCACTTCGGCAACGTGCTCTCGGGCGTGGTCATCAACGGTCTGATTTACGCGGCGCTCGGTGTCGCTTCGGCAGCGCTGTTCGGACTGATTCCGGGTGCGGTCGGAGATTTCCTCTCCGGCATTCCGATTCTCGCGGTCGGACTTCCGGCAATTATGTCGTTTTATTTCGACTGGTTTTCCGGCATCATGCAGGCTTTCATTTTTACAATGCTCACCATTATGTACATTGCGAATGCGTCCGAAGGTTAAGACGGCTTTGCAATCACCAACATTTAGGAGGATAGAGTCATGACAGATTTTCAGTTTCTTGCAAGAGGTATCGCGCTCATGGGTTGCGGAATCGGTGCGGGTTGCGCGCTGATTGCGGGTATCGGACCCGGTATCGGTGAGGGTAATGCGGTTGCAAAGGCGCTGGAGGCAATCGGCCGTCAGCCGGAGTGCAAGGGCGATGTGACGAGCACCATGCTCCTCGGTTGCGCAATTGCGGAGACCACGGGTATTTACGGTTTCGTTACCGGCCTGCTTCTTATCTTCGTGGCACCGGGCATGTTCATGAATTTCCTGAAGTAAGTCGGGAGGGTTAAGATGGATACACAGGCACTGGTAACCATCGTGCCTTCGACCTTTGTTCTGACCATCCTGAATCTCTTCATTCAGATGTTTCTGATGAAGAAGTTTTTGTTTCAGCCGGTGAAGCGCATCCTCGAGGAGCGCCAGAAGCGCGCGGATCAAAACATCCGGGCCGCAGAACAGGAAAAGGCGGAGGCAGAGGCTGTCAAGGCAGAGTATACGGAGAATATGGCGCGCGCACGCGAAGAGGCGGCAAGCATTTTGGAACGCGCAAAACAGGATGCATCCCAGCAGGCGGATGAGCTGCTTGCAAACGCGAGAACAGAGGCGCAGTCGCTGAAGGCGAAAGCGGAGAATGATATCCGCCAGGAGAGAAAGCGCGCGCTGAACGAGGCGAAGGATGAAATCGGCGGACTCGCAATGGACATTGCCGGTCGCGTGGTCGAGCGTGAAATTCACGAGTCGGATCACCGCGCACTGATTGACGACTTCCTGCAGAAGGTTGAGGATGCGTCATGATGCGCGTGGCTGAGCTCTACGGCGGCAGTCTCTACGATCTCGCCGCGGAGGAGAAGCAGGAGAGAGACTTGCTCGAAGAGATGCAGGGCGTACAGCATTTATTGCGGGAGAATCCGCAGTATGTCGCACTGCTCTCCGAGCCGAGTATTCCGAAGGAGAAGCGCTTGGAACTCTTGGATCAGGCGTTTCGGGCCGAGCTTAAGCCCTATCTCCTGAATTTCTTAAAGCTCATTACCGAAAGAGGGCTGCTGTTTCAGTATGCCGGCATGTGCCGCGCCTACGAACAGCGCTTTAACAAAGCGCATAACATTGCCGAGGCGCTAGTCCGTACGGCGGTACCGCTCGAAGAGGCGGAGCGCGGCAAACTGAAGGAAGCGCTGGAAAAGCAGAGCGGAAAGCAAGTGGTACTCAAAGAGCGGCTTGATGCAAGTCTGCTCGGCGGCATGGTGGTCGAGATGGACGGCAAGACCTTGGACGGCAGTGTTGCGGGTCGACTTCTCGCCATTCGCAAAAAAGTGGAAGAGATAGTACTGTAAAAAGGTGGGCATAGAATGGAATTAAAGTCAGAAAGATCTCTGAGGTCATTCGAAGCCAGATCAAATACTACGAGAACGCCATCATTCAGAACGAAACCGGGACGGTGCTCACGGTCGGAGACGGTATTTCGAGAGTTTCCGGCCTTACAAATTGCATGTCCGGCGAGCTTCTTGAGTTTCAGGATGGCAGCTTCGGTATGGCACAGAATCTGGAGGAAAACAGCGTCTCGGCGGTTTTGTTCGGCTCGGACGTCGGTATTCAGGAGGGACAGACCGTTAAGCGCACGGGGCGCGTGGTTTCGGTCCCGGTCGGCGAGGCTTTGCTTGGCCGCGTCGTGAACGCAATCGGTCAGCCGATTGACGGCGCAGGCCCGATCGCAAGTCAGGAGTATCGCGCGGTCGAGAGCCCGGCACCGGGCATCATCGATCGCCAGCCGGTCAAGGAACCCATGCAGACGGGTATCAAGGCAATCGACTCGATGATTCCGATCGGAAGAGGACAGCGTGAGCTGATCATCGGCGACCGTCAGACGGGTAAGACGACGATCGCGCTCGACACCATCCTGAACCAAAAGGGCAAGGATGTCATTTGTATCTATGTTGCAATCGGCCAGAAGCGCTCCACGGTCACGGGACTTGTGAATACGCTTAAGGAAGCCGGTGCGATGGACTACACGATTGTGGTTGCGGCAACGGCTTCGGAGCCGAGCCCGCTGCAGTATCTCGCACCCTATGCGGGCTGTGCGATGGGTGAGTTCTTCATGAACCGCGGTCAGCACGTGCTGATTGTCTATGACGATCTTTCGAAGCACGCGGTGGCATACCGCGCGATTTCGCTTCTGATTCGGCGTCCGCCGGGCCGTGAGGCGTACCCGGGCGATGTCTTCTACCTGCACTCGAGACTCCTGGAGCGTGCGGCAAAGCTCTCCGCAGAGAAGGGAGCGGGTTCGATGACGGCGCTGCCGATTATCGAGACCCAGGCGGGCGATGTCTCTGCCTACATTCCGACCAACGTCATTTCGATTACCGACGGTCAGATTTTCCTTGAGACCGAGCTCTTCCACAGCGGCGTTATGCCGGCTGTCAACCCGGGTATTTCGGTGTCGCGTGTCGGCGGAAACGCGCAGGTCAAGGCGATGAAGAAGGTCGCGGGCACCCTGAAGCTCATCTACTCGCAGTACCGCGAGTTGCAGAGTTTCGCGCAGTTCGGTTCCGACCTCGATGCGGATACCAAGGCGCGTCTCGCGCAGGGTGAGCGCATTGTGGAAGTCTTAAAGCAGGGCAAGTCGGCACCGGTTTCCGTTGAGAAGCAGGTTGCGATTCTCATGCGGTCGTCAACAATTTGCTGACGCAGATTCCGGTCGAGGAAATCCGGGAATACGAGGAGGATCTGTATCGCTTCCTCGACAGAGATCCGGATGCGGTCGCTGTGATGGAAGAGATACGCAAGACAGGCGCTTACAGCGAAGACGGTGAAGCGCGTCTGAAAGCGGCGCTTCAGCGTTGCACCGAGGAATTTTTGCAGAGAAGACAGACGAGTACGGCACAGGCTTAATAGGAGGAGACGATGGCTGCAGCAAATATGAAGTCCGTCAAACTCCGGATTAAGAGTATCCAGAACACCATGCAGATTACGAAGGCGATGGAATTGGTCGCATCTTCGAAACTGCGGAAAGCCAAGGAGAAGGCGGAGGCAAGCGCACCTTACTTCTCGAGTCTCAGACAGACGCTCATCAACATTGCCGCCGAAAACACGGACTATACCAGTGTCTACGCGCGCGAAAATAAGAGTGAGCGCCACTGCTATATTCTGATTGCGGGTGACCGCGGCATGGCGGGCGGATACAATGCGAATTTGTTCCGCGCATTTGAAGCGGAGAGCAAGGGGAAGAATTGTTCCGTGCTCCCGCTCGGAAAAAAGGCCCAGGACTACGTCTCGCAGAAAAAGCTGGAACGGGTAGAGACAGAGAACATACCGGTTGCATCGGTACGCATTTCGGACTGCTTTGCACTTGCAAGAATGCTCTGCAGAAAATTTCGTGAGGGAGAGTTCGGACATGTTTCGCTCTTCTACACAAGCTTTGTCTCGTTGATGAAGCAGGAGCCCGGCTCTTCCATGATGTTGCCGATTGCGGACTTCAAGAGTGAGGTCTGCGAGATTCGCGGCAAAGAGGGAGAAGAGAAAAAGCAGGCTCAGAATTTGATCCTCTACGAGCCGAGTGCGGAGGAAGTCTACGACGCGATTGTGCCGGAGTACCTTGCGGGTCTCCTCTACAGTGCCGTGTCGAGTTCGCTCGCGAGTGAGTACGCAGCGCGCCGCACGGCCATGGAGGCGGCGACGGACAATGCGGCTGAGATGATTGACAAACTGAGCCTCTACTATAACCGCGCGCGTCAGGCGAGCATCACGCAGGAAATCACGGAGATTGTCGGCGGTGCGGAGGGCAGCAACGGTTAAGCGCTTATGAAGGAGAAGCTTTGATGAGTGAGCAGCATGTAGGTAAAGTCGTTCAAGTGATGGGCGCTGTGCTCGACGTCCGCTTTGCGGAGGGAGAACTTCCGGCGCTCCTCCATGCGATTGAAGTAGATATGCCCGAGGGCAAACTCATTGCGGAGGTAGCGCAGCAGATCGGAGACGATACGGTTCGCTGCATTGCGATGAGCTCGACCGACGGCTTGGTGCGCGGCGCGGCCGCGCGCGATTTGAACGGACCGATTACGGTGCCGGTCGGAGATGCGTGCCTCGGCCGCGTGTTCAACCTGCTCGGTGAGACGGTCGATGACGGCCCGGCAGTGGATACGGCGGAACGCCGCAGCATCCACCGCGCGGCCCCCTCGTTTGAAGAGCAGACCCCGGCAACCGAGATTCTGGAGACCGGTATCAAGGTTGTCGACCTGATCTGCCCCTACGCCAAGGGCGGTAAAATCGGTCTCTTCGGCGGTGCGGGAGTCGGTAAAACCGTCCTCATTATGGAGTTAATCCACAATGTCGCGACGGCACACGGTGGCATCTCGGTATTCACCGGTGTCGGCGAGCGCACGAGAGAGGGTAACGACCTCTACGGCGAAATGAAGGAGAGCGGCGTCCTCGATAAAACGGCGCTGGTCTACGGACAGATGAATGAGCCGCCGGGCGCAAGAATGCGCGTGGGTCTTTCGGGACTCACCATGGCGGAGTACTTCCGCGATGAGAGAAACCAGGACGTGCTTCTCTTCATCGACAACATTTTCCGCTTTACCCAGGCAGGTTCCGAGGTTTCGGCACTGCTGGGACGCATGCCCTCCGCCGTCGGTTATCAGCCGACCTTGGCGACGGACATGGGTGCTCTGCAGGAGCGCATCACCTCCACCAAGAAGGGTTCCATCACATCGGTGCAGGCAGTTTATGTCCCGGCAGATGACTTGACGGACCCGGCACCTGCGACCACCTTCACGCACTTGGACGCGACGACGGTCCTTTCGCGTGACATTGCAAGTAAGGGTATTTACCCGGCTGTGGATCCCCTGGATTCGACGAGCCGCATCCTGACGCCGGAAGTTGTGGGCCAGGAGCACTATGACATTGCAAAGGGTGTGCAGCAGGTTCTGCAGCGCTATAAGGAGTTGCAGGATATCATTGCCATCATGGGTATGGACGAGCTCTCGGAAGAGGACAAGGTCGCGGTATTCCGCGCGCGTAAAATCCAGAACTTCCTCTCGCAGAGTTTCTCTGTCGCAGAGCAGTTTACGGGCCTCAAGGGTAAGTATGTCTCCCTCAAGGAGACGCTCCGCGGTTTCCGCATGATTTTAAACGGCGAGTGCGACGAGCTTCCGGAGAGCGCCTTCCTTCTGGTCGGCGGCATCGACGAGGCGTTTGAGAAGGCAAAGGCGTTAAAGAACGCGCAGTAAGGAGGAGAGCGCATGGCGAACTTCCACTTGGAAATTGTCACGCTGGACGGGCTGAAATATGAGGGTGAGGTGGAGCGTTTAACGCTCCGCACCATCACGGGCGATCTCGCAATCCTCGCGCGTCATACAAATTACTGCACTGCGGTCGGCATGGGCACGGCCAAGCTGCGCTTTCCCGACGGAAAAGAGCGGGAGGCGGCTTGCGTCGGCGGCATGCTCTCGGTGATGGACGGTGTGTGCCGGCTTTTACCGACCACCTTTGAGTGGAGCGATGAAATCGATCTGCTCCGTGCGGAGGAGGCAAAGCAGAGAGCCGAGGAGCGGCTCAAGGCGAAACTCTCGGACGAGGAGAGAATTCAGGCGCGTGCAAAATTGTATCGGGCACTGATTCGTATCCAGACGGCGGGACAGCCGAAGCTGAAGCTTTGAACGCGAGATACGAAAATGCATAAGACAGGGGAATTTGTCACGGGAGGCGAGAGCCGCTCTGTGACAGATTCCCCTGTTTGTGTTATACTGTAAGTTCAGGATTCCGGAAAAGCGAACGAAAGTTCATAGAGAGGAGGGGCGGTTTTGGCGCAGAAAAAAAGCAGCGGAAGGCGGCGAAAAACAACGGCGACAGTGCCGCGGAGCAGAAAGAAGAGCGGTGCCGCGGTTCAGAGAAAGCGAGAAGCGGAGCAACTCTTATTTCTGCGCGGAGAAGTGATACCGCTCTTCTTGGCTCTCTTTGCGGTTCTCTTATTGCTCAGCAATTTCGGGCTTTGCGGCGCACTCGGCACCGTGCTCCGGGACGTGCAGCTGGGGCTTTTCGGCGGGCTCGGATTGTTATTTCCGTTTTTACTCTGCGGAATTGTAATCTATCGGGCCCTCACGGAAGATAAGTCACGTGCGCTCGGGAAAACCGTGGCGCTTCCGCTCACGTATCTTTTGGTGATTGCCTTGGTGCACCTCGCGCAGGGAGAAGAGGGCGGAAACTTTGCGTACCTCTATGCGGCGAAGCGCGGCGGCGGTGCGCTCGGCGGACTCCTTTCGGAGGTTCTCGCCGGTTTACTGGGACCGATTGGGGCGGGGCTCATTTTACTGGTGGGTTTGATACTCTGCCTCTCTTATATCACCGAAAAATCCTTTGTCTCCATGATGCAGCGCGAGAGCGGTAAGGTTTATGCGCGCGCCAAGGAAGACTTTGACAAGCGGCGGGAAGCAAGGAGAGAAGAACGCGCCCGGCATAGAGAGCTTCTCTCCGCGGAAATCGAAGAACATCTGGCGCAACTGGAGTCGGAGCGAGGCAAACGCGAAGAAACAGAAGAGTATCGATTCGAAGAGCCCGAGCAGGAGAAACCCGTTCGGGAGAGCGCCTGGGAAAACGTGTTGTCTGCCTTTCACGCAACCCGCAGAGAGGTACTTGCGGAAGCAAACGAAGAAGAGACGCAGGAAGATTTGCCGCGCGAGGTAATCAGAACAGAACTTCTGAGCGACTGGGAGTCACGCTCTCATGCGCGGCGTGAGTCCGCACCGGAAGAGCTGCCGCCCGTGCTTCGCTTTTCGGAGCCGGAAGCAGAGGAGGAAGAGGAGCCGGTAGAGGTTCCGGATCCGGATCACTATGCGGACGGAGACCCGATGCTGCTTGCAGCCCTTCGACGGGCGGACGAAATATTAAAGCGCGACGATACGGTGCCTACGGCTCCGGTCGCAACGGTCACAGAGCCGCCGACAGAGTCGCCTAGGGACTCAGCGGAAACGTACGCGGAAGCGGAGCCGGTAAACGAAAATACCTTTGCGTATTACGAGGAAACGGAAGCGGATACGGAGCTTTCGCAGGAAGAACCGGAACAGTGGGAAGAAAAGCTCGCACAAATCGAGAAGAGCGAGAGCGCGGAGTGGAACACGGAGGAAGAAGTGCCGCACTCCATCGAGATTGCGGAAGCGGATGCAAGGCCCGCGCTTAGCTTCCGCCGCGAAGAAACGGTGGTGCCGCAGCATGAGAGGCGAGAGCCGAAGCCGCAGGCAATGAAGCCTGCGGCGGCAAAGCGCGAACACACACCGAAGCAGTACAAGACGCCGCCGCTCGAGCTGCTCGAAAAGGGCAAGGAAAAGCGGCAGGAAGGCGACTTTGAGTACCGCAGCACGGCGTTAAAACTCGAAGAGACGCTGCACAATTTCGGCGTGGACGTAAAGGTCACGAATTTCAGCTGCGGCCCGGCCGTGACGCGCTACGAACTTTTGCCCGCACAGGGCGTCAAGGTGGGCAGAATTGTGGCGCTTGCCGACGATATCAAACTGAGCCTGGCGGCCGCGGACATCCGAATCGAGGCACCCATCCCCGGCAAGTCGGCGGTCGGCATCGAGGTTCCGAACCGAGAGAACAATACGGTTTATTTAAGAGATTTATTGGAGAGCGAGCGCTTTAAGAAGGCAAACGGAAAACTGAATTTTGCGGTCGGAAAGGACATTGCGGGACAGACTGTGGTCACCGACATCGCAAAGATGCCGCATCTTCTGATTGCGGGTGCGACGGGTTCCGGTAAGTCGGTCTGTATCAACACGCTGATTATGAGCATACTCTACCGCTATCGGCCGGAGGAAGTGCAGCTCATCATGATAGACCCGAAGGTCGTTGAGCTCTCGGTCTACAACGGCATCCCGCATCTTCTGATTCCGGTCGTCACGGACCCGAAGAAGGCTGCCGGAGCGCTCAACTGGGCGGTCGCGGAGATGACGGATCGCTATCGCAAGTTTGCGGAGACCGGTGTCAGGGATCTTCGCGGCTACAATGAGAGAATACGAGCGGCCGCCGCAAGCGGCAGCGTGCCGCCCGAGGATTTGCCGAAGCCTTTGCCGCAGCTTGTCATCATCATCGATGAGCTGGCCGATCTCATGATGGTCTCGAAAAACGAGGTGGAGGAGGCTATTTGCCGCATCGCACAGCTTGCGCGTGCAGCCGGTATGCATCTCGTTATCGCAACCCAGCGCCCGAGTGTCAATGTCATTACCGGCCTCATCAAGGCGAACATCCCGTCTCGCATCGCGTTTGCGGTCTCCTCGGGCATTGACTCGCGGACCATTTTGGACGGTGTCGGTGCGGAAAAACTGCTCGGAAAAGGAGATATGCTCTTCTTCCCGCAGGGAATTCCGAAGCCGGTGCGCGTGCAGGGAGCCTTTGTCTCGGATCAGGAAGTGCAGAAGGCGGTGGAGTATATCCGTCAGGAGGACCTTCCGCTTGCATACTCGGAAGAAGTCGAGGATAAGATTTTGCGCTCCGGAGAGACAAAGGAGACACAGACCGTGGACAGCGGAAGAGATCCGCTCTTTTTTTCCAAGCGGGACGTTTTCGTCATCGAGAAGAATAAGGCATCGATCGGCAATTTACAGCGTATGTTTAAAATCGGTTTTAACCGCGCGGCGCGCATCATGGATCAGCTTGCGGCGGCGGGTGTGGTCGGTGAGGAGCAGGGCACCAAGCCCCGTGAATTGCTGATGAGCATTGAAGAATTCGAAGCGATGGAGCAGTGAGAGGGAAAACGATATGAAATTATTGGAACTGGCGGCGGAAGGGCTGAAAGGCCGTTTATTGCAGGGGGAGCTCGGCACAGAAACGGAAGCTCTGGTTTATGATTCCCGAAAAATCAGCAAAGGCTGCCTCTTTGTATGCATGAAAGGAGCCAATTTCGACTCCCACGATTTACTCGCGGAACTCCCGGGTATGGGAGTAGCCGCAGTGGTCATAGACCGCGACGTTGCAGCGATACCGGCAGGAATCACCGTGTATCGCGCAGACGATGCCCGCGCGGCCCTCGCGGCTCTCTCGGCGGCCTACTTCGGCTTTCCCGCGCGGGAGCTGATTACCGTCGGTGTGACCGGTACCAAGGGAAAGACGACGACAACCCATATGATGCGCGCGCTTCTCGAGGCGGGCGGTATCAAGACCGGACTCATCGGGACCAACGGTATCACAATCGGCGACACCCACATTGCGACCAAAAACACGACCCCGGAGTCCTATGAGATTCAGGAGAATTTCCGGAAAATGGCGGATGCCGGCTGTAAGGCGGTGGTCATGGAGGTCTCTAGCCAGGGACTCATGTTGCATCGCACCGGCGGTATCCTCTTTGACTACGGCGTCTTTACGAACATCGCGCCGGATCACATCGGCCCGAATGAGCACAAGAGCTTTGAGGAATATCTGTACTGGAAGTCTCAGCTCTTTTCGCAGTGCAAGACCGGAATCATCAATGCGGACGATGTTCACGCCGTCTATATCGAAAAGGCGGCAAAGTGCGAGCGCTTGTACCGTTTCGGCGAGAAGCAGGCGGCGGAATTTACGCTTCGAAACCTTGCGCACACGGCGGATCCCGACTTTGTGGGGATGTGTTTTGACTTCGTGACGCCGGAGAAGACCGTCCCGGAAGTCAGAGTCGGTATGCCGGGACAGTTCAATGCGGAGAATGCGCTTGCGGCGCTTACGGTTGCAAACTTAATCGGTGTCTCGGACGAGGTGCTGGCCACCGGGCTCCGCAATATCCGTGTGAACGGACGCATGGAGATTGTAAAGCTGCATCCGTTCACCGTCCTTGTCGATTACGCACACAATGCGGTCAGCATGGAGGCACTGCTCGATGCGCTCAGGGAGTATCACCCGAAGCGTCTGGTCGTGGTCTTCGGCTGCGGTGGCAACCGCGCAAAGGACCGCAGAACTTCGATGGGAGAAATCGGCGGCAAGAAGGCGGATCTTTCAATCATAACGGCGGATAATTCTCGCTATGAAAAGGTCGAGGACATCATTGCCGATATACGCGAGAGCATTGTAAAGACAGGAGGCGCTTTCATCGAGATTCCGGACCGGAGAGAGGCCATCTTCCATGCGGTGCAGGAGGCGGAACCCGGCGATATGATTGCGATTATCGGCAAGGGGCACGAGGACTATCAAGAGATTTGCGGTGTGCGCACGCACTTCCTGGATCGGGAAGTCGTAGAGGAAGCGCTCCGCGAGATGGGAGAATGAGATGCGCGCGCTGAGCATAGGAGAAATCAGAGAGGCGACCGGCGGTGAGCTGCTGTCGGGCAGCGAGGACGTAAGGATTTCATACATCAGCATTGATTCGCGGGATGTAAGGGAAGAAACCCTCTTCGTGCCGCTTGTCGGTGAGAAGGTGGATGCGCACCGCTTTTTGGAACAGGTGATAGCGGACGGAGCCAAGGCGGTATTCACCGCGAGGGATTTGACGGAGGCGCAGCATGAAGCTGCAACGGCGGCGGGGACCGCGGTCATTCGGGTTTCCGATACGCTGATTGCCTTACAGGCGCTCTCGGCTTGGCACAGAAGCCGTCTTTCGCTTCCGCTGATCGGCGTGACCGGAAGCGTGGGCAAGACCACGACGCGCGAGATGATTGCGGCCGCGCTCTCGGCAAAGTATCGGGTATTTAAGACCAAGGCAAATCACAACTCGCAGATCGGTGTGCCGCTCACGCTGCTCGACATCGAAGACGAAGAAATCGGCGTGATTGAAATGGGCATCAGTCGCCCGGGCGAGATGCACATCATCAGCGAATTGGTGTGCCCTTCGGCAGCCGTCGTCACAAACATCGGCACTGCCCATCTCATGGAACTCGGGAGTCGAGAGAATATACGCGATGAAAAATTAAAAATACAGGACGGCATGCAAAAAGATGCATATATCTTCCGGAATGCGGACGATGCGCTGCTGCTTGCGGGAGCGCTGCGGGAGGATATGATTTCCCGAACCTACGGAAGAGCGGAGACGGCCGACTGCCGGGCCGAACATGTGCGCTTGGTCAACGGCTGTGCGGAATTTACGGCAAACATACGGGGGAGCGAGTCGAGGTGAAACTCGGCGTGCCGGGCGAACACCAGGTATGGAATGCCCTCGCCGCGCTCGGAGTCGCGGAAGCTTACGGCGTTCCGCTTGACGGAGCGGCTTCGGAACTTTCGAAATTCAAAGGGTTACCGCCACCGCCAGCAGATTTTTGAGCGCGACGGTGTGCTGGTGATTGACGACAGCTATAACGCGAGCCCGGACTCCATGCGAGCCGCACTCTCCATCCTGCGTGAGATGAAAGGCCGCCGCCGTATTGCGGTGCTCGGCGATATGAAGGAGCTCGGCGCAGAAGAGAAAGAACTGCACCGGGAAATCGGCGCGGCGCTTGCCGCGGCGGAGGGCGCGGACTGTGTGTTTACGCTCGGTGAACTTGCGGGCGAGCTCGCGGAAGCGTTCCGGGAGCATTGCAAAGCACCTTACAGTCCGGAACTCGGCTGTTTTTCGGAGCGGGAAGAACTCTTCGAAGCGCTGAAGGAGAAGGTGAAGCCGGGGGATGCCATTTTATTCAAGGCTTCGAACAGCATGAAGTTCTCGGAACTCGCGGATTATTTTTCGGGGCAGGGAGAGCGAGGCGCGCATTGACCGAGCGCTATGCGGATGTCATTCTGAACATCAGCCATGAGAGCGTGGACCGCCCGTTTACGTATATCATTCCCGAAGACTTGCGCGGAAAACTGACACCCGGGACTGCGGTGCAAGTGCCCTTCGGCAATGCGAAGGAAGCAAAACTGGGCTATGTCCTCTCACTTCGAAAAGAGGCGCCGAGCGGCTTTCAGCTCCGCGAAATTCTGGGCGTCGCAGAGAAAAAACTCGGTGTGGAAGAGGGGCTGCTGTCACTTGCGGTGTGGATGCACGAGCACTACGGTTGTATGTTAAATCAGGCGCTGAAAACCGTTTTGCCGGTCAAGGAAGCCGTGCGGGCGCGAAAACAGAAAATTGCGGCGAGCGCGGAGCGTACGGGAGCGGCGGCACGCGAGCTCACGGCGGAGCAGAGCGCGCTTCTTGCGGAACTAAGGCAAGCGGAGGCAGAGAAGCCGGGGGGCAGCTATCTGCTCTTCGGTGTGACCGGCAGCGGTAAAACGGAAGTATACATGCGCTGTATTGAAGAACAGCGCAGCCGGGGGAAACAGGCCATTTTATTGCTGCCGGAAATCAACCTGACCTTTCAGACCGTTCGCTATCTGGAAGAGCGCTTCGGCGGCGAAGTTGCCATCATCCATTCAAAACTCGCAAAGGGCGAGCGCTATCGTCAGTTTCTTCGCGCGGCGCGCGGGGAGGCGAGCGTCATGGTGGGACCACGTTCCGCTCTGTTTGCCCCCCTTTCCGAATCTGGGACTCATAATCATCGACGAAGAGCACGACGGCGCCTATCGAAACGATGCGGTGCCGCGTTACGACACGCGCGAAGTGGCGGCAAAGCGGGCCGAACTCGCGGGAGCACAGCTGATACTCGGCTCCGCAACGCCTTCGGTTGAAAGCTGGCGGCGCGCGGAGACCGGTGAATACCGGCTTCTCAGACTCACGCGACGCGCGGTGCCCGGGGCTGTCCCGGCGCGCGCTACGGTAGCGGATCTCCGCGAAGAATTAAAGCGCGGGAACAGAACGGTGTTCAGCGAGACTTTGCGTGAGAAAATCGAGGGCTGTCTTTTGAGACGAGAGCAGGTCATGCTCTTTATGAACCGGCGCGGCTATGCACGTTTTCTTTCCTGTCGGAGTTGCGGTGAGCCCCTTCGCTGCCCGCACTGTGACGTGAGCCTCACCTACCATGAGGACGGAAGTCTGCGCTGCCACTACTGCGGCTATAAGACGGTAAAACCGGAGCGCTGCCCGAGCTGCGGCTCACCGTATATTGCGGGCTTCGGCATGGGAACCCAGCAGCTCGCCGAGCAGACCAAGCGCATGTTTCCCGCGGCGCGCGTGCTTCGTATGGATGCGGATGCCGTTCGCGGGAAGGACGGCGGACAGAGTATTTTGGAACGCTTCCGCGCAAAGGAGGCGGACATTCTGGTTGGCACGCAGATGATTGTGAAAGGGCACGACTTCCCGAATGTGACCCTGGTCGGTATTATGGCGGCGGATACCGAACTGTACCTCAGTCATTACACGAGTGCGGAGCGTTGCTTTCAGCTCTTAACCCAGGCAGCCGGCCGCGCCGGTCGCGGGGAAAAGCGCGGCGAGGTTGTGATACAGACTTACCGCCCCGAGCACTACGCGATTCAAAGCGCCGCAGCACAGGATTACGAGCGCTTTGCGGCGGCGGAACTCGCCTATCGGCGCGCGGCGGGCTACCCGCCCGTGCTTCACATGATGACGGTGCAGCTCGCCTCGAAGGAGGAGGAAGCATTGACACGCGCGGCCGCGTGCTATGCGGACTGTCTTCAGGCTGCGGCAAAGAAACTCGGTGCCGCGCCCCAGTGCATCGGGCCTGTCAATGCGGCCGTGTACCGCGTGCAGGACTATTTTCGGAAGATGATTTACATGAAGCATGCGGGCTATGATATACTGATACAGATAAAGACAGCGGCAGAGGAGGCGTTCCGGGAACAGGTTCCGAGCGGCATCTCTGTGCTTTATGAGTTTGTCTGACGGAGAGGAGTAAGAGTGGCACTTCGAAACATACGTGAGATCGGTGACCCCATTTTGAATCAGAGAGCAAAGGAAGTGCGGGAGATGACACCGAATCTTCGCGCGCTCATTGAGGATATGGTCGAGACCATGCGCCATGCGAACGGCGTGGGGCTCGCTGCGCCGCAGGTCGGCGTGTTGAAGCGCCTCGTTGTGATTGAGTGCGAGGAGGGCGAACTCCATGTACTCATCAATCCCGAGATTGTGGAGCGGGACGGCGAACAGACGGGCTATGAGGGCTGCCTCAGCGTCCCCGGGAAAACCGGAATCGTGACCCGTCCGAATCACGTCAAGGTGAAGGCACTCAATGAAACTATGGAGCCTGTGACGGTCGAGGGAGAGGAGCTGCTCGCGCGGGCGCTCTGCCATGAGCTCGACCATCTGGACGGACATCTCTACACCGAAATGGCTGAGGAACTCTACACCAACGAGGAATTGGAGGAGATGCAGGCAGAGGAGGATGAGGACGAAGCATGAGAATCGTCTATTTCGGAACGCCGGATTTTGCGGTTGCGCCGCTCCGTGCGCTCAGTGAGGCGGGACATGAGCTCGTACTGGTCGTAACGCAGCCGGATAAGCCGCGGGGCAGGGGACATGCGATGCAGTTTCCGCCGGTCAAGGAAGAGGCGATTCGTCTCGGCATTCCCGTTGCACAGCCGGAACGCGCGCGGGATGCGGATTTTATCGATTTGCTCCGCGCGAAAAAGGCAGACCTCTTTGTCGTGACGGCCTTCGGCCAGCTCTTACCCAAAGAAATTCTGGAGCTTCCGCGTTGCGGTTGCGTGAACATCCACGCTTCGCTCTTGCCGGCCTACCGCGGTGCGGCTCCGATACAGTGGGCCATTATCGACGGGCAGCGAATCAGCGGCATCACGACTATGCAGATGGACGAGGGGCTGGATACCGGTGACATTTTGCGCCGCTATCCCCTTGAGCTTTCGCCCGAGGAGACCGGCGGCAGTCTCTTTGCGAAATTGGAAGTACTCGGCGCGGAGGCCATACTTGATACCGTCAAGGGGCTCGAGTTCGGCAGCATCGTCCCCGAAAAACAGGGGGAGACCACTACGGCCTATGCGAAGATGTTACGAAAAGAGATGGGAAATCTCGATTTTTCGCAGGATGCGGCATACATTCTCCGCTTGATCCGAGGCTTGGATCCTGGCCCGGCACCTTTTCTTATCTGAAGGGAAAGATGATTAAAATCAGAAAGGCGGAGCACGGCGGCGACAGCGCGGGGTACAAACCCGGTGAGGTCTTGGCGGCCGATGAGCGGGGCCTTCTGGTGCAGACCGGAGACGGTGCACTTAGAATCACCGAACTTCAGCCGGAGGGCAAGAAGCCCATGGCGGCCTCGGCCTGGCTCCGCGGCACTTCGGTGTGCGCGGGCGACTGTTTTACCGGAACCCGTGAAGCGGAAAACTGAAATCGATACTGAAAGGAGGGCAGCATGTACTCATATTACGGATTGGATTGGACTTATCTATTGGTATTGCTTGGCCTTGCTTTGACCCTCGGCGCGCAGGGCTATTTAAAGATGATGTTTGCGCGCTATTCGAAGGTACAGAGCGGTACAGGGCTCACCGGTCGCGAGGTCGCCGAGCGTATTTTGCGTTCGAACGGCATTTACGATGTCACGGTGCATCCGGTCGCGGGACAGTTGACCGACCACTACGACCCCGCCAAAAAGACCGTGAATCTCTCGAGGTCATTTATAATTCGACGAGCATTGCGGCGGTCGGCGTCGCGGCGCACGAGTGCGGTCACGCGATTCAGGACGACTTGAGTTACGCGCCGCTTCGCTTCCGCCATGCCTTTGTGCCGCTTGCAAACATCGGCTCCAAACTCTCCATGCCCATGATTATCATCGGTGTTATGCTCGGCGAGAGCCGCAACTTACTCGGACCGCAGCTCATCAATCTCGGCCTATTGGCCTTCAGTCTTGCAGTCATTTTTCCAGTTGATCACACTTCCGGTTGAATTCAATGCGAGCCGGAGAGCGCTGATTCAGCTGAGAGAACTGAACATATTGCCGCCGAGAGAAGAGAGCCAGGCGAGATCGAGGTTGATCGCTGCGGCGCTGACCTATGTTGCGGGTGCGGCATCTTCGCTGATTCAGCTCCTGCGACTTTGGATTTTGTTCGGCGGAAGGAAGCGCAAATGACTGGACCGAACGCGAGGAGTGTCGCGCTGGACTGTCTGCTTCTCATCGCGGAAGAAGGTCAGTTCTCACATGTGGTGCTTGCGGCGGCACGGGATAAATTCGCCTGGATGGCCGAAGAGGAACGAGCGCTTTACGAGCGCCTCGTGCACGGCAGTCTCGAATACCTGCCGCAGCTGGACCGCCTGATTGCGGAACGCTCCAAGACGCCGCTCCGCAAATTAAAGCCGGTGATACGCTGTATTTTGCGCCTGTCACTTTATCAAATTCTGTATTTGAGCCGCATTCCGGCACATGCAGTGGTCAACGAGGCCGTGAAGCTCACCGAGCGCCGCGGTCTTTTCGGCTTGAAAGGATTTGTGAATGCACTGGTGCGCCGCTTTTCCCGCGAGCGGGAGGCTATCCTTGCGGAAATCGAAGCGAGTTCGGATTTGGGACTTCGCTATGCGCTCCCTGCCTGGCTTGCCGCGCGTTTTATGAAAGCGTTCGGAGCCGAAGAGGCAGAGAAGCTCGCCGCGAGTTATTTGGAACCCGCTCCGCTCTCCCTTCGTCTGAATCGGACTAAGTTCATTGCTGCGGGGGAACCTGCCGCCGTGACGGAGGGACTTGCGCAGTCCCCGTATTGCGAGGACAGCTTTGTCGCGCGGGAGGGCCTGACTGCGTCCCTGCGTGCGCGCATCGATGCGGGCTTTTTCTTTGTGCAGGATTTGAGCTCCTCCCTCGCCGTAGCGGCTGCGGCACCGAAGCGCGGAGAGCGCGTGCTGGATCTCTGCGCGGCGCCGGGCGGCAAGTCCCTTGCGGCAGCGGATCTCATGCGGGGAGAGGGCAGGGTAATCAGTGCGGATTTATCCCCGCAGAAGGTAGAGCGCATCGCGGAAAATGTTGCGCGCACCGGCTTTACCGCCTGCGTAACGCCCGAGCAGTCGGACGCCGCGGTCTTTCGGAAAGACTGGGAGACAGCATTTGACCTCGTGATTGCGGATCTTCCCTGTTCGGGACTCGGCGTGCTCGGCAGAAAGCCGGATATTAAGCTGAGACTGAAAGAGGCGGATATTGCCGCGCTGCGGAGCTGCAACGGAACTTTCTTTGTAACGCGGTTCGCTATCTTCGCCCGGGCGGACGCCTGCTCTACTCGACCTGCACCCTGACGGCGGAAGAAGACGAAGATAATGTACGCTGGCTGCTCGACAGCTTCCCGGCGCTTTCGCCGCTCGATTTCTCTGCGGCGCTCCCCGGAATCGGAGACGCGGAGGCCTGCCGAAAGGGCGCGGTGAAACTTCTGCCCTCACGCTTGCCGCTGGACGGCTTCTTTATCTCAGTGTTTCGAAAGGCGGAATAAGATGTCAAATGCCTTGGATCTCTGTTCACTCAGCCAAGACGAACTGAAAAGCTATCTGGAAGCGCTCGGAGAACCGGGATTTCGCGCGAAACAAGTTTTTTTCCTGGCTGCATCAAAAGAAGGCGGCGGGCTTTGAGGAGATGAGCAATCTCCCGAAGAGCCTCCGGGAAAAACTCGCGGAGAGCGCAAGTCTCCCGGGCCTCACGAGAGAAGTTGTGCAGGTCTCCAAAACCGACGGAACGCAAAAATATCTGTTTTCGCTCCCGGACGGCAATATGATAGAAAGTGTATTGATGCGCTATTCCTACGGGAATTCGGTCTGTATCAGTTCTCAGGTCGGTTGCCGCATGGGCTGCCGTTTTTGCGCCTCTACGGTAGACGGCCTTGCGCGCAATTTGACGGCGGGAGAGATGCTGGCACAGGTCTATGAAATCGAGAAAGAGCTCGGAGAGCGCATCTCCAATGTCGTCGTGATGGGAAGCGGCGAGCCCATGGATAATTACGACAATGTGGTGCGTTTTATCCGCCTTCTCAGCGATAAGGACGGGCTCAATATCTCTCAGCGCAGTATCACGGTCTCCACCTGCGGTCTGGTGCCCGAGATACGTCGCTTTGCGGAGGAGGAATTGCAGGTCACCCTGGCGCTTTCCCTGCACGCGGCGGACGATGCGACCAGGCAGCGGCTCATGCCGATTGCCAATCGCTATGCGCTTATCGAGGTGTTGGATGCTTGTGCCTACTATTTCGAAAAAAACAGGGCGGCGCGTCAGCTTTGAGTACAGTCTGGTAGCCGGGGTCAACGACACGCCGGAAGAGGCAAAGAAGCTGATTGCCTTACTGCGTCGCCGCAAGGGTCATGTGAATTTGATACCGGTGAATCCTGTGGTAGAACGTTCCTTAAAGGAACCGAGTATGGCAGCGGTCCACCGCTTTCGAGATGCTTTGGAGCACGCCGGGATCAATGTCACGATACGAAAAGAAATGGGGAGAGATATCGACGGCGCCTGCGGGCAGCTGAGGCGCCGTTACAGAGACAAGAGAGAGCAAGGAAACAGCAAAGAGGAGTAGTGGCTCATGAATGCAGTTGCACTGACAGATCAGGGAAGGGTACGAAGTTCCAACCAGGATACGGTGTTTGCGGAGAATCATGCGGTCGGCGCTCTGCCGAATCTCTATCTCGTGGCAGATGGGATGGGCGGGCACCGCGCCGGAGATTACTGTTCGCAGACTTTGACCACGCGCATCATATCCGCATTGCGGGAGAGCGAGGGAAAACTCCCGCTTCCCGCGCTTCGTGATGCCGTTTTGCTCGCGAACGAGAGTCTCTATGTAGAGGCGCAGCGGCATACAGAACTGGAGGGCATGGGCACCACGCTCGTTGCGGCCTTCCTGGAGGAACAGAGCGCAACCGTCCTTAACATCGGAGACAGCCGTTGCTATGCGCTGACGTCAGACGGCGGATTTCGCCAGATTACGCGGGATCACTCCTATGTGGAGGAAATGGTGAGCGCCGGAAAGATGCGGCGCGGCAGCGAGGCATACAATCGGGCGAAGAACATCATCACGCGGGCCATCGGTGTCGGTGCCGAAGTGGAGATGGACCTCTTTGAGTTGCCCTGGAAGGTCTTTCCATGCTCTTACTCTGTACGGACGGGCTTACCAATATGTTGGGGGACGATGAAATCGGTGCGATACTCCGCGGCGATGAGACACTTTCTTCCATGGCGGAACATTTGATTCAGGCGGCAAACGAAAAGGGCGGAAGGGATAATATCTCGGTGGTCCTGGTAGACTTGAGAGAGGGGGCACAGGAAGAATGATATTGAGATTAGGCTCCTACTTACAGGATCGCTATGAAATTATAGAGCTCATAGGTAGCGGCGGTATGGCGGAAGTGTACCGCGCATTTTGTCACAAAATGCAACGCACGGTCGCAATCAAAGTGCTCAAGGAAGAGTACAACGACAACGCGGATTTTATTAAGCGTTTTACCCAGGAGGCCCTGGCCGCTGCGCAACTTTCTCATCCCAATCTGGTCAATGTCTATGAGGTGGAACACACGGACGGGTTCTACTACATCGTCATGGAGTTTGTGGACGGCATCACGCTGAAAGAGTACATTCATCAGAAGGGAAAACTCGAGCAACGGGAGGCGGTCGGCATCGCGATTCAGGTTGCAAACGGCCTTGCGGAAGTACACCGTCGCGGCATTGTGCACCGCGACGTAAAACCGCAGAATATGATTATCTCGAGCGACGGCAAGGTAAAACTGGCCGACTTCGGCATTGCGCGCATGGTCTCCACGGAAACCATGTCGCAGGAGGCCATGGGTTCCGTCCACTATATTTCGCCGGAACACGCCCAGGGAAAGGCGACCGATGCGCGCAGCGACCTCTACTCCCTCGGTATTTGTCTCTATGAAATGGTCACGGGAACCGTACCGTTTGACGGCGCGGAGGCAGTCACCATTCTTCTTGCGCAGCTGAATCAGAATCCGCCTTCCCCGCGTTCTCTGAATCCGGAGATATCTCTGAGCCTTGAGCGCATCATCTTAAAGAGTCTGGAGAAGGATCCGCGGGCGCGATATCAGAGTGCGGCGGAGTTGATACGGGACCTCGAGACCGCGGTGCAGAATCCCACGGCGCTGCCGCCGAGTATGCAGGCCGCAGCGGTCGTAGGCGGAGATACCATACGCTTTAACGCAAAGGATTTTGCGGGGCAGCAGACGCTTCTCGCGGAAGACAGCTTCCCCGAACCCGATACCGCGGAAACGGAAGAGAGGGGCGAGGACGATGAGAACAACTCCGCCGATCGCCGTCTCAACAAATTGATTAAGGCGGTCGGAACAGCGCTTCTCATTCTCTTGCTCGGCGGCGGTGTTGCGGCCGGACTCATACTCTCCGGCAGTCTTCGCGAACGCGACGGCAAGAATGAGAGTGAGAGCGCGGAAACGGAGCAAAGTTCCGCGTTGAACGACAAGCAGGCCTATGCGCCGTATCTCATCGGCCTCAGCAACAAGGAGGCGGAAGAAGCGCTGAAAGAAGAGGACCTCACGCTGGTCATTCAGCTCAGAAAGAACTCCGATCAATTCCCGAAGGACACTGTCATCGAGCAGGAACCGAAGCCGGGCAGTGTCGTGCAGAAAAACAGCAAGGTCTATGTGACGCTGAGTCTCGGCGTCGCGGAATTTGAGCTTTCGGAATTGAATCTGGTCGGCGCAGAGGAAGAGAGCGCAAAGAAGACCTTGACGGAGAAGGGCTTTTCCGTGGAAGAGAAGAGCGAGTACTCCGATACCGTCGAAAAGGGAAAAAGTGGCACGTTTAAGCCCCGAGAAGGTGAAAAAGGGAGAAACCGTAACCATAGTGCTTTCGCTCGGCAAGGAGCCGGAGAAAACGAAGATGCCGGATCTTACGTATAACACCGAAGAAAGCGCAAAACAGGCACTCACCGAGGCGGGACTGCAGCTCGGCACAGTGACCAAGGAGCACTCGGATACCGTACCGCAGGGCCAGGTCATACGGCAGAGCATAAGCAGCGGAACGGAGACGGAGAAAGGCAAGACGGTGGATTTGGTGCTCAGTGACGGGCCAAAGGTCACCTCGGTGGAATCAACGCAGGCGAGCGAGTCTTCGTCCCGCTATGTCGCTTCCATTGACACAAACTTTACACTCTCCAATTTAATCGGACCGGATTCCGGTGCGACCAGCGTCACGGTCATGGTGCGCCTGCGCCAGGATGTGAACGGACAGACGGTGTATCGCACGCTCATGGAGCCGCGCACCATCCGGGGAGATGCCATTCTGCCGCTGCGCTTCCGCACCATTGAGGGGGCCTACGGCGTGGACATGGGCTATGTGGAAATTGTTCGGACGGACAACGGACAGGTACTGCAGAGCTTCGATGTGCAGTTCTTCAAGGTGCAATAAACCATGCGGGGAAAAATCATCAAAGGCATTGCAGGCTTTTATCTGGTGGATTGCGACGGCGAGGTTCTGACCTGCAAGGCGCGGGGGCTTTTCCGGAAGCAGGGAGAAAAGCCCTTGGTCGGCGATCTCGCGGAAGTAGAGGCTGCGCAGACCAGCGAGTCGGAGGCAAATATCGTAGCCCTCTTGCCGCGGCGAAACCGCCTCATACGCCCGGCGGTCAGCAACGTGGACCGGGCACTGCTCGTCATGGCGGTGCGCACCCCGGACCCGCAGTTTTATCTGCTGGACCAATATTTGGTCACCATGGAACTACAGGGCATTCCTGCGGCAATTTTGTTTACCAAAGAGGATTTGGACGGCGGAGAACTCGCGGACTACCGCAGACGCTATGAAACGGCGGGATATCCCGTCTTTTCGGTCTGCGCCGAAAAACGGCAGCGGCATTGAGGAACTGCGCGGTTTTTCTTGCGGGAAAAACCACGGTGCTCGCGGGTCCGTCCGGTGTCGGGAAATCCACACTCACCAATCTGCTCTGCCCCGAAGCGAAAAATGGAGACGGGAGAGCTGAGCCGCAAAAAAATGCGCGCGGCAAACAGACCACGCGTCACACGGAGCTGTTTTGTCTCGGCGAAAACAGTTATTTACTCGACACGCCGGGCTTTACGGCCCTGGAAGTAAAGACAGACGAAGCGGGACTGAAACAGGCCTTTCCGGAATTTCGTTCCTTGGAAGGGCAGTGTCGGTTTACGGGCTGCAATCACCGCGCTGAGCCTAACTGTGCCGTCAAGGCGGCGGTGGAACGCGGAGACATCGCAGAGAGCCGCTATGAGAGCTATCGAAAGATGGCAGAAGAAATTGCGGAGAGGAGAAAGTATTGATGAATTATCGTTTGGCGCCGTCGCTCCTGTCGGCCGATTTTACGGAACTCGGCAGTCAGATCGAGCTGCTCAAATCCTTAGGGGTTTGCGCTTTGCACTGCGACATCATGGACGGGGATTTTGTGCCGAGCATTTCCTTCGGTATGCCGGTGCTTAAGTCCCTTCGAAAGAGAACGGATCTCTATTTGGATGCGCACCTCATGGTGACGGAACCGGACCGTTATATCGACGCCTTTGTCGAAGCGGGCGCGGACGGCATTACGGTGCATGCGGAGGCCTGCCGCCATTTGGACCGCACGGTACAGCACATCAAGGCCTGCGGCAAAAAAGCTGCGGTTGCCTTGAACCCGGCGACCCCGCTCGTTGTGCTCGAGGACATACTCCCGGAGCTCGATATGGTGCTCATCATGTCGGTGAATCCGGGTTTCGGCGGGCAGAGCTACATTCCGTACTGCACGGATAAGATTCGCAGACTGCGAGAACTCGCAGATCGAAAACATCCGGGACTTTCGATTCAGGTGGACGGCGGTGTGAACCGACAGACCTTGGACGCAGTACTGGAGGCAGGCGCAGACGATATTGTCGCGGGTTCCGCGGTTTTCGGCGGGAATATCGCGGACAATGTTGCTTTTTTCCACGAGGGCTTTCAGCGCGCGGCGGCGCGGCAGCGAAAATGAGCTGTGCTCTTTTGATTGCGAGCACGCATGTGGACTCCGTCTTTGCGGAGCGTGTGATTGCCCATTTAAGCCAAAACAACGGGATGCCGTATATGGTCGCTGCGGACGGAGGTCTTACGACCTTTAACGCCCTCGGAATCGCACCCCGGCTCTTGGTCGGAGATTTTGACACCGTAAGACCCGAGCTCTTGGAACGCTATGTAAGTCGGGACGATATTGAGGTACTGCGGCACAATCCGGTCAAGGATGACTCCGACCTCGCGCTTGCGGTCGAGGCGGTCGCAGAGAAGGGCTATACGGAAATTTATGTTTTGGGGGCGCTCGGCGGTCGCTGCGATCACAGCCTTGCCAACATGCGCCTCTGTTATGCGTGGAAGAAAAAGGGCGTTTCGCTCTTTTTGCTCGATCCGCAAAAATCGCATTCGCTGCGTGCTCGCAAGTGAAGGAAAGTTTTTGCTTGAAAAAAGCGAGCAGTGGGGAACCTATCTCGCTTTTTTCCCAATCGGCGGCGCGGTCAATATCCATGCGCTGAGCGGTGTGCGCTATCCGCTCCGGGATTTTTGTCTTTGCGATAACACGGCGCCGACGCTCACCGTCAGCAATGAAATCACGGCGGAACGCGCGGAATTGGAACTTTCGGGAGATCCTGTGTCTGGACTCCTTATCATGGAAACCTGTGACAGAGAGGAGTCAAAAATGGATCATGCCGTAAGCTGGTTTGCGACGACCTTCGGCAATAAAAATTTCGGCGGAGGCGGTGACCTTCATTGTCTCGCTGCTGCCCATACTGGAGTGCAGAGGCGGCTTGTTACTTGCGTCCATGCTCAAGGTGAATCTCTTAAAGGCAATACCGCTGGTCATTCTCGGGAACATACTCCCGATACCCTTTGTACTGCTTTTTATGCGGCACATTCTGAATTTTATGCGCCGTTTTTCGTTTTCGCGTCCCCTGGTCGAGTGGCTTGAAAAACGCGCGCAGAATAAATCCGCGAGTTTAAAAACGCGGCGAGTTCTGGGGTCTCCTGCTGTTTGTGGGAATTCCGCTTCCGGGAACCGGCGGTTGGACAGGCGCACTTGTCGCCAGTTTAATGGAAATGGACTTTAAAAAGGCGATGCTTGCGATTTCGCTCGGCGTACTCCTTGCCACCTTTATCATGTCCGTCCTTTCCTACGGCTTGTTGGGACTTTTGTTTCACTGAACCGGAGAGGACAAGCGGGGAAGTAGCCCTGCTTGTCTAGCTTTCGTTTTCGGTGTATAATCGGTTAAATCTTTTTGCGGGCAAAGAAGCGCTTAGGGAGGAGAAAAGGCATGATAGATATTCGGTTTCTGCGGGAAAAATCCGGAGGCAGTGAAGGAGAACATTCGAAAGAAGTTTCAGGAGCAAAAGCTCCCGCTGGTCGATGAGGTAATTGCGCTCGACGAAGAGAGTCGCAAGACACAGGCGGAGGCGGATCAGCTTCGCAGCGACCGAAAATAAAAATCTCGAAAAAGCATAGGCGCTCTGATGGGGCAGGGAAAGAAGGAAGAGGCAGAGGCGGCAAAGCAGGAAGTGGCCGCAATCAATGCGCGCCTCTCGGAGCTTGAGCCCAGAGAAGCAGAGATCGCGGCGCGAATCCGTGATATTATGCTCACCATTCCGCAGATGATGGATCCCTCCGTGCCGATCGGCAAGGACGATTCCTGCAACGTGGAAGTGCAGCGCTACGGCGAGCCTGTGGTTCCGGACTTTGAGATTCCTTACCACACCGAGATTATGGAGCGTTTAAACGGCATTGACTTAGAGGCAGCGGGCAAGGTTGCGGGCAACGGTTTCTACTACCTGCTCGGCGATGTCGCGAGACTGCACTCTGCGGTGCTGAGCTACGCGCGCGACTTTATGATCGATCGCGGATTCACCTATGTAATTCCGCCCTACATGATTCACTCCGATGTCGTGACCGGCGTGATGAGCTTCCCTGAGATGGATGCAATGATGTATAAAATCGAGGGTGAGGATCTCTACCTGATCGGCACCAGCGAGCACTCCATGATAGGCCGCTTCATTGACAGCCTGAACGAGGAGGAAAAGCTCCCCTATACGCTGACCTCTTTCTCCCCCTGCTTCCGCAAGGAGAAGGGCGCACACGGCATTGAAGAGCGCGGTGTGTACCGCATTCACCAGTTCGAGAAGCAGGAGATGATTGTCATCTGCAAGCCGGAGGAGTCGATGGACTGGTACGAGAAGCTCTGGCAGAACACGGTGGATTTCTTCCGGAGCCTGGATATTCCGGTCAGAACGCTTGAGTGCTGCTCCGGCGATCTCGCGGACTTAAAGGTTAAGAGCTGCGATGTCGAGGCGTGGAGCCCGCGCCAGAAGAAGTACTTTGAGGTGGGCAGCTGCTCGAACCTCGGCGATGCGCAGGCGCGCCGTCTCCGCATCCGTGTGAAGGGCGCGGACGGCAAGAAGTACCTCGCACATACCCTGAACAATACCTGCGTCGCACCGCCGCGCATGCTGATTGCCTTCCTTGAGAACAATTTACAGGCGGACGGATCGGTTCGCATTCCCGAAGCACTTCGTCCCTACATGGGCGGCAAGTCTGAGCTGAGAGCTTGAAAGGAGTAGAAGCAGATGGCGTACTATTTTGAGGAACCGTCGAGAACATTCGGAGAGTATCTTCTGGTTCCGGGATACAGTTCCGCGCAGTGTGTTCCGACTGCGGTAAGTCTTAAGACCCCGCTGGTGCGTTTCCGCAAGGGCGAGGAGCAGTGCCCGCTCGAGATGAACATTCCGATGGTCTCTGCAATCATGCAGTCTGTCTCCGGCGATAAGTTGGCCATTGCGCTCGCAAGACAGGGCGGAGTCTCCTTTATCTACGGCTCCCAGAGCGTTGAGGAGGAGGCAGACATGGTGCGCCGTGTCAAGCAGTACAAGAAGGGCTTTGTGACTTCGGATTCGAACCTCCCGCCGACCGCTACGCTCGCGGATGTGCTCGAGCTGAAGAATGAGACCGGACACTCGACGGTTGCAATCACGGATGACGGCACTGCGCACGGCAAGCTGCTCGGCATTGTCGCGAGCCGCGATTATCGTCTCTCCCGTATGTCCATGGATATGAGCGTCAAGGAGTTCATGACACCGCTTGAACGCCTTGTCACGGCACCGAGCACTACGAGCCTCCACGATTGCAACGACATCATCTGGGACAACAAGATCAACTCCCTGCCGCTCATCGACGACGAGGGCAGACTACAGTACATGGTGTTCCGCAAGGACTACGACAGCCACAAGGAGAATGTGAACGAGCTCCTCGACGAGAACAAGTCTTATATTGTCGGCGCCGGTATCAACACGAGAGACTATGAGACCCGCGTTCCGGCTCTGGTCGAGGCGGGCGTCGATGTGCTCTGCATCGACTCCTCCGAAGGCTATTCGGAGTGGCAGGAGAGAACCATCTCCTGGATACGCGCTAAGTACGGCGACCGCGTCAAAGTCGGTGCCGGCAACGTCGTGGATCGCGAAGGTTTTCTTTTCCTCGCAAAGGCAGGTGCGGATTTCGTGAAGATCGGAATCGGAGGCGGCTCCATCTGCATCACCCGCGAGACCAAGGGCATCGGCAGAGGTCAGGCGACCTCCGTCATTGAGGTCGCAAAGGCGAGAGATGATTACTTCCGTCAGACCGGCATCTACGTTCCGATTTGCTCGGACGGCGGCATTGTCCACGACTACCACATTACCCTCGCGCTTGCGATGGGTGCAGACTTCGTGATGTTGGGCCGTTATTTTGCCCGTTTTGATGAGAGTCCCACGGCTAAGCTCCGCATCAACGGCAATTATGTCAAGGAGTACTGGGGCGAGGGTTCCAACCGCGCGCGGAACTGGCAGCGCTATGACCTCGGCGGCGCGCAGAAGCTCACCTTCGAGGAAGGCGTCGACAGCTATGTTCCCTATGCGGGTACGCTTGCGGAGGGTGTGCAGACCACGCTCTATAAGGTGCGTTCCACCATGTGCAACTGCGGCGCACTTTCGATTGCCGAATTTGCAGGAGAAAGCAAGACTTACCGTGGTCTCTTCGACTTCGATTGTCGAGGGCGGAAGCCACGACGTGATTCTCAGAAACAATAACCAGACCAATTGACAGGGGGATATGTGAAAAAGAAATCCCTTGCGGCGCTGGCCCTTGTACTGGCGCTGCTCCTCGGAATTCTTTGGCACCTTCACGGGACAAAAGAGAGCAAAAAGCCGCTGGAGCGCAGCGGCTTTCTCTTTGATACCGTGATTGCGGTCTCGCTCTACGACAAGCAGGACGAGGCTGTGCTCGACGAGGCCTTTCAATTGCTGGAGCAATACGAGGAGATTTTTCACCGACCAAGTCGGAGAGTGAGCTCTACCGTATGAATCATCGCGGGAGCGGTGTCACGACTTGGAAGGCGAGTCCCGCTATGCTTGATATGGTGAAACTGGGACTGCATTACAGCGAGCTTTCCGACGGCGCTTTCGATGTCACGGTGCTCCCGCTGAGCTCCCTCTGGAATTTTTTTCCGGCGGTGAGGCAAAAGTTCCAGCGGAAGCGGATATTGAAACAGCGGTTTCAAAGGTGGACTACCGTCATGTTCGGATTGACGGCGATGTCATTGACTTTGGGGACGATGTCACACAGATTGACTCCGGTTCCACGGCAAAGGGCTATATCGCGGACCGCCTGAAGGACTTTCTGGTCGAGAAGGGTGTGAAGAGCGCCATTATCAATCTCGGGGGCAATGTGCTTTGCATCGGGGAAAAAGCGAAGGGAGAGCCCTTCCATATTGCGATTCGGAAGCCTGAGGAGCACTCGAACGAGGTCGTCAAGATTTTGGATATTGACGGACTCTCCGTCGTTTCTTCCGGCGTTTATGAGCGCTTTTTCGACCTTGACGGCGTACACTATCATCATATTCTCAATCCGCGCACCGGCTATCCGTATCAGAACGGTCTGGTCTCCGTGACCATTGTGGGACCGAGCTCCGCGGAATGTGACGCGCTTTCGACTGCGGTATTTTCGCTCGGAAGAGAAGAGGGTATGGCTCTGCTCGAAAAGACCGAGGGCTATTACGGCTATATGATTTTTGGAAGACGGAAGCATAGTTGCGTCCGCGGGGGCACAGCCAGGGAAAAAAATCCGTAACATTTGGGGAAGGAGTAAGACAGCCGATGACGATGACACAGAGACGTTCTCGTAGGAGGATTCTACTCCTTTTCCTTTTTTTGTGCCTGTGTTTGCCATGCTGCTTTTTGTTTTTTTGCAGCGCGGCATTTATCCCTTCGGGGAGGAGAGCTTTCTTCGCACCGACCTCTACCACCAGTATGCGCCCTTCTTTTCGGAGTTTCAGTATAAGCTTCAGCACGGCGGCAGTTTGTTCTACAGCTGGAACATAGGACTCGGGGTCAACTTTACCGCGATTTACGCTTACTACCTCGCAAGCCCCTTGAACTGGTTTGTCCTGCTCTTTCCGAAGCGCTTTGTGATTGAGTATGTGACGCTTTTGATTGTCGTAAAGACGGCGCTCTCTTCGGTCACAATGACCTACTATCTGCTGCGGCACAGTAAGAGAGACGGGCTCTTTGCGCCGATTTTCGGCATACTCTATGCCTTCTCCGCCTACATGGCAGCCTATTCCTGGAATGTCATGTGGCTTGACTGCATTGTCCTCTTCCCGCTGATTTTGCTCGGCGCGGAAGAGCTGGTGCGCGGCGAGCGTTCTCTCAAGTACATCGTCTGTCTCGGACTCAGTATACTTTCGAACTACTATATATCCATTATGATCTGCCTTTTCCTGATTTTTTATGCAATCTTTCAGGCGATTACGGCGGAACTGAGTTGGGAGGATGTACTCAAAGCAGCGGGGCGCTTTGCTCTGGCCTCTCTCATTGCGGCGGGGCTTGCGGCGGTGGTTCTCATGCCGGAAATCTTTGCGCTGCGACTTACGGCTTCCGGAGAGATGAACTTCCCGAAGACCTTTGAGAGCTATTTTTCGATTTTTGATATGATGGCGCGGCAACTGCCCTTTGTGGAGTGCGAGATAGGCCTTGATCACTGGCCGAATATTTACTGCGGCATGTTTACCTTGCAACTGCTTCTTTTGTACTTCTCGAACCGAGAGGTGCCGATTAAGCAACGTGTGGGTTACGCCTTCTTTTTGCTCTTTTTCTTTGCGAGCTTCTCGGTCAATGTGCTGAACTACATCTGGCACGGTTTTCATTATCCGAATTCGCTTCCCGCGCGGCAGAGCTTTATCTTTTGCTTCCTGGTGCTTTATCTTTCGTTTCAGGCCCTTGAACGCTTTCCGCGCTTTGCGCCCCGCGAGCTCTTCCTGAGTTTCGCTGCGGTGGTTCTCTTTGTCCTTTTGGCGGAGAAACTTGTGACAGAAGAGCATTTCCGCTACTGGGTCTTTTACCTTGCTTTTCTGCTCGCGGCAATCTATGCGCTTTTGTTCCGCTCCTATGCATCCGGACGCTTTGCGAGAGAGCACTACTTCTGGATACTGCTCCTATTGGTGACTCTGGAAGCAAGCCTGAACCTCGGTTACACCAGTATACCGACGACGAGCCGCACGGAGTACACCGCGGACAATGCGGATATTCAGACCTTAAAGCGGGCGGTGCCGAAGGTGCCCTTTGTGCGCTTCAAAAAATTTGAGCGCAAGAGCAAGGATGACGGCGCCTTCTTAAACTTCCACTCGGTCTCGCTCTTCAGTTCGACCGCGGATAAATCTCTGACCGATTTTCTCCGCTCGGTCGGCTGTGAGGCCTCGGTGAACGCATATTCCATCACGGGCTCCACCCCGCTGGTGGATGCGCTTCTCGATGTGCGCTATTCTTTTGTTTCGGATGAAAAGATAGATCCGGAGCAGGAGGAGGTACTTCGTTCCGGCGCCACGGTGCTCCTCGAAAATCGGGCTGCCATGCCGCTCGGTTTTTGTCGAAGAAGGCAATTTTACGGAGAGTTGGAGCAGAACTTACGAGAATCCGGCGGATGTGCAGAACGATCTCTGCCGTCTCTTTGACTCGGATCCGGTGCTGATTCCGGTGGAGACGCAAAAGAACGGAAATCAAGAGAGCCTTACTTTGGACGAGGACGGTCTATACTTTGCGTTCGCGACCAACGCGAAGGCGAATAAAATCAAAGTGTCTTTCGAGGACCGCGATAAGACCTACGACAACTTAAAGCGGCGCTATATGATGGAGCTCGGTCACAGAACGGCCGGAGAGACCATCAACTTTACGGAGATTTCCGACGATAAGCCCGAGCCCTCGGTCGTCGTGTACCGCTTTGATTTCGACGCACTGAAAGAACTTCGGCAGGCCATGCTGAAGCACGGAATGCAGATAGACAGTTATACGGACAACACAATCAACGCAGAGGTCGAGGCGGACGGGCCGTCCCTGCTCTTTACGAGCATCCCCTATGACAAGGGCTGGAAAGTGTATGTGGACAGAAAGCCGGTCAAGACCGAGAAGGCCATGGATGCCTTTCTTGCGTTCCGCGTTCCGAGCGGAAAGCATTACATTCATTTCCGGTACTTCCCGGAGGGGCTGAAGCTCGGCGCAATGATAAGCGCCTTGTCTCTGCTTGCCCTCTGGCTGCTTTGCCGCTATGAGAACGCCTACGAAAAGCGCTACCGCAAAAGGCTGACCAGACGCTATGAGGCGCTGTATCGGGAGCTCAGTGAGGCGGCCGAGCGTATGCATGCGGAGAGTCTCATGACCATGTTGCAGGACCCGAGTGCGGAGCCGAGACTTCGCGCATCGGCGGGAACGGACGGATTCCCGGAAACACAGCCTGCAGCCGCAGCGCGAAGAAGAAAGTTCCGATTATCTCTTTTTAGAGGATGTTTGAGTCTATGAAACAAAAAGCGCCTGCCACGAGTGATATGTACCCAGAATTCTGGACACATTGACTATCGTTAGGCACCGCAACTGGATGCTATCCTGTATTGTACAGGAGGCATCCAGTTTGTTTTCTTCTGGATTCTCCTGTTGTTATAGTAGTCGATATAATCATCGACTGCAGTAACAAATTCCTCAAAGGACTTGAACTCTTGCTCATGTCCATAGAACATCTCATTCTTCATCCGACCAAAGAACGACTCCATAATGCCGTTATCATGGCAATTCCCCTTTCTGGACATCGACTGTGTGATGCCATGCTTCTCAAGCTCGGTTCGATAGTAGGCGTGCTGATACTGCCAGCCCTGATCTGAATGCATAATCAAGCCTGTTAACTTTGGGAACTTTGCAAATGCCTTATCCAGCATGTCCTTGATCTGTTCCATGTTAGGATGCAGCGAAACATTGTACGAGATAATCTCGTTTCCGCACATGTCGAGGATCGGAGAAAAGTAGCACTTCCCCCATCCCATGTTGAACTGAGATACGTCTGTTGTCCATTTCTCGAGGGGGGTGTCTGAAATAAAATCCTGTTTAAGGAGATTGTCCGCGGTCTTGCCCACCTCACCTTTGTAAGAATAATACTTCTCCTTCGGACGCTTGCCGAACAGTTCCATGTCGTGCATGAGCCGCTGAACACGCTTGTGATTGACCTCAAATCCACGATTATGCAGCTCCGCCGTAATTCGGCGGACACCATATCGCTGCCGGTTCTCATCGTAAATTCTGCGGATCTCTGCGGAAAGGCCTGTATTCCTTAGAGCAACTGCGTCAGTCCTGCCAAGTTCATAGTAGTAGGTGGACCGGGACATTCCCATTGCTGTCAGCAGGTACTTCAGTTTGTATCCTCTGTCGCGGAGTTCTTTGATGATCGCTGCTTTCTCGCCTTGAGTCGCGCAGCTTCCTTTTTCTTCCCTCAAGGCTATCCTTTTTTATTACTTCGTTCTCGGCCTTAATCAAGGCGTTCTCTTCACGAAGCCGGAGGAGCTCCTCGTATTCACTCTCCTGGAGTTTTCTGGGATTGTTGATATTTACTTTCTTCATCTTCGCAGGATCCTTTGGCTTGCGTCCTTTCTTCTTACTTACAAGTCCATTGTACCCGTAAATCTTATATTTTTTTGCACCCAGTCATAGAGCAGACGGCTCCCAATGCCGGCCTCTAGCGCAACGGACTCAGTGCTGTCCTCCCGGCGAGAACCTTTGTGATTAGCTTCAGTTTCTCTTCAGGCGTCCACGGATGCTGCTTTCCATGCTTTAGGGACCTGGGGGCCATTTGCCTTTTCGGCACGAGCCCATCGACGAATCATGACATGAAAGTTACTCGGATCGTTGTAACCATCCGGTGTCTCCGGCCATTTCCCCTGTCGATACAGGTCGACACACATCTTCTTGAATTCATAATCATAGCGCATGATAAAACCCTCCTTACTGTGACACTTTCGTGTCCAGTAAAGAGGGTACATATCAGAGGAATGTCTCGTGGCAGGCGCTTTTCTGTATGCAATCGAGATTACAGCGTATCGGGTGTATCATGGCTGAGATAGCGCCAGAGCGTGGTTCGGCTGATACCGAGCTCCCTGGCTGCGGCTGCACGGTTTCCGCCGTTTGCCTTAACTGTTTGCTGAATAATTTCTCGGATGCGGGTATCCAGTGTTTTCGGGGGTTCCGGCGTCATTGCGCGTGTCGGAGAAGGTTCGGACGCACGGAGCAGACGTTCTCTGGCGAGTAAGTCAAGCACCGAGCTGCTCCGAATGTAGGCGCTGTCCGAGAGAGCGGCGAGAGAGCAGAGCAGGTTTTTAAACTGGGTATAGTTATTCGGCCAGGAATAGCTGCGGAGTAACTCGAGGGCACGCGGCTCGAAAGCGGAAATCTGCTTGCCGAGCTCCAGATTCAGATTGTTCAGGTAGAGACTCGCAAGAGAGGGAATCTCATCGGAGCGTTGGCGAAGCGAGGGAAGACGAAGGGTCATGCAGCCCAGGCGCTCACTGAAACGGCGGACAATGTCACTGACGGGAGCTTCATCCGCAACCGTCGCGGAAAACAAGAGGCGCACGCGGCGTGCCAGACCTGTATCCGTGATGGCCGAGAGCAGAGCCTTGGCCTTATCTTCCGCAATTTGCTCAAGATTTTGAAAATAGACTGTGTTGCCGCTGTCAGACAACGGGGAATTGTAGTGTTCCAGAAGGAAGGACCAACTCTTTTTCGGAGGCTTCCGCGCAGTCAACCACGACGAGAGGATGATTACTAAGAGCGCTGTGCAGGTAAAGATAGCGAGCAATCTGTTCTTTGCCGGTGCCGGATTCACCGAGTATCAAAATTGGTTGCCGAAGCCTTGCGAGCGATTTGATTTCGTTGCCGAGAGAGCCCATCGCGCCGCTCAGACTGTAGAAGCTGGTCGAAAAACAGGAATTCACATTCTCCCTTACTGAGCGCACGTATCCCGGCATTTCGGCGGTGCAAGGGGATGCGAGAAGGGACACAGTAGAACAGTGTGCGCTCCGCGCGATCCAGAAGAATTGCTTTTGCCGTGACATGGAAAAAAGTGCCGGCATCGCTGTGATAAAAACGAAGCGTTCCGTTACGAGGGATTTCCGTTCGCTGTACGCGCAGTTTGTCGAGCAAACTGTCGGACAAATCACTGTTGTGATAGTAGAGCGAACCATCCGCGGAGAGAAGCGCGACGATGGCCTCCTGTCCCTCGGTAACACTTTTTAACAGTGTATTTTCCCGGCGCAGACGGACGAACCAGGAACTCAGGCTGAGCGCCTGATCGATGGCGGAGTGCAGACTTTCGCCCCCCGAAGTGATCAAAAAGGCATCTAAACCGAGCTGACGCGCGGTGGTATGGACAATCATATCGCATACCACCATGTGATAGCCGTTTTGCCGCAGTTTCTCCAGTACGGCAGGCGCTTCTTCTGCGGCGGAAATCGTGAAAATATCCGGTTGCATCCCGAGCAGAGCCGCCAGCGTGTGCGCCGGTTCCGTAATGCTTCGGAAGCCGACAACGGCGTAGCGTTTGCTGTAGTTTTCGGCGAGTTTGATGGTTCGAAGGATATCGTAAATCGATATCGGAATTTCAACGACGGGAAGCGCGGTTTTCTTTCGAAGTAATTCAGCTGTGCCGCCGCGCGATATAATGCAATCATAGAGTTGCAGATTCAGTTCGTTCAAAATATCGAGTGCAGCCTCGAGGTCGGCGGTGTAGATATCAAAATCGGCCTCGGGATAGGCTTCGATTGCATGTTGCATGGCCGTGTTCATACCCTCATAGGGCGCAATGGCGAGTATACGACTGCGTGCCGGCGCGTTTTGCTCTGTCATATCAGACCTCCTCTGTTCCAAACAGTATAGCATGTTTTTTTACGGCACGAGGAGCATTTCGTTCCAAATAAGAACTGAATATAGAACCAACAAAAGCGAAGCCATAGAACAGTTTCATATTGAAACGCTAATGGCGGGGATTTGCGTGCAAAGACAGGAGATAATGCGCATAATAAAGGCGTAAGTTAACAAAAAGCCGGAGGGAGGAAACCTCATGTTACGTTTGCTGATACTTGCAGATGATTTTACCGGTGCGCTGGATACCGGCGTGCGCTTTGTAGCGCGCGGCATTCCGACCCAGGTTGTGACAGCCGAAGGGTTTGCGGATGTTCCGAAGCAAACGGAGGTGTTGGTCATTGACACCGAGACCAGACATCTGTCTCCGGAAGAAGCGGGCAATCGCATCTATGCGTTGACGCTGAGTGCGATTCAGGCAGGGATAAGTTGTATTTACAAAAAGACGGATTCTGCCCTGCGCGGCAATATCGGCGCAGAACTCGCAGCGGTGCTTCGGGCAAGTGCGGCTGAACGTCTTCCGTTTCTGCCGGCATTTCCGCAAATCGGTCGAACGACCGAGGGCGGCAGGCATTATATCAACGGAATTCCGGTCAACGAGAGTCCCTTCGGGAAAGATCCGTTCGAACCGGTGAAAACCGCGGAGCTTGCCGAACTCATCAAAGAGCAGAGTCAGGTGCAAGTTCACAGCTTTCCGGCATTGCATTCCGAGGATGTACCGCCGAAACAGAGGGGCATACTTGTGTTTGATGCGAAAACGGAAGAGGAACTTTTGGAGAGCGGTAGGGCTTTGTTTCGCGCCGGGGCTCCACGCGTTTTGGCGGGTTGTGCCGGATTTGCCGCATTTTTACCGGAACTGCTCGGCATGACCGGCTATGAGTCCGGAGTGTTGCCGCGCCTTTCTCCAAGGCTTCTGGTTCTCTGCGGAAGTGTAAATCCCATTACGCGCCGCCAATTGCAAGTAGCCGCGGAATTCGGGTTCCGACACATACGCCTGACTCCCCCGCAGAAATTAATCCCCGGTTATTTTGAAACGACCGAGGGGAGAGCAGAATTGCATGGGTTGGCCGAGCAGTTGGCTGAATATCCCTTGCTGATGATTGACAGCAACGATGAGGGGGATAATGCGGCAACAAAGAAGTATGCGGCGCACATGGGGCTTTCGATCGAAGATGTGCGCTGTCGTGTTGCGGCCGGTCTTGGCGCAGTGCTGTCCGGCCTGATTGAACATCCCGATTTGGGCACTTTGCTTTTGACCGGCGGCGATACACTGTTGCAGTGTATGAATGCACTTGGTGTTCGGAAGGTGGAACCGGTCGGCGAGTTGGAGAGCGGGATTGTGCTCTGCCGCTTTTCCTATCGCGGAAAAGAGCATGCCGTGATTACCAAGTCGGGCGGATTCGGGGAAGAAGATTTGTTGCTGCGCCTTGCGCGCTTTTTGGAGAAGAAGACAGAAGGAGAGAAGAAATGAGCAAATTTCCGAAATTACCGGGACTTTCGTTTGACGGCACGGTCTATGAAGATGAAGAGATGGGCGTACTGGAAGCCCTGTTGCCGACCGGCGGTTTTCCGACGGCACACGCACCGGCGATGGTAGAGTTGCCGAACGGCGATCTTCTCGCCTGCTGGTTTGCGGGCACCTATGAGGGCAGTGCGGACATCCACATTGTTTGTTCGGCGCTCAGAAACGGTGAGACCAAGTGGTCGGCTGTCACCGACCTCTCCCGCGACCCGAAAAAGAGCGAGCAGAATCCCTCGTTCTTTCTGGGACCGGACGGCGCTGTCTGGGCCATGTACACCGCGCAGGACGACAGAGAGAGCGGCAAGGACAATATGCAGTTTACGGCGGAAGTGCGCTGCCAGAAGAGCTTTGACGGCGGAAGAAGCTGGGGCGAGTATGAGACCGTATTTCCGGAGCCCGGAACCTTTTGCCGCCAGCCGATACAGATTCTCTCGAACGGACGCTGGATTTTCTCCAACTGGCTCTGCACGGATTCGCCGGACGGACTCGCAGGCGATCCGACGGGATTTCGCATCTCGGATGACCAAGGAAAAAAGTTGGAAGCTCGTGATGATGCCGAAGAGCAACGGCCATGTTCACGCCAATATCATTGAACTTTCGCCGGGACATCTGGTCGCTTTTATGCGGCACCGCGAGGCGAAGCGCATTCACCGGAGCGAATCCTTTGACTGGGGCGAGAGCTGGTCGGAGCCGGTTCCCACACCGCTGCCGAACAACAATTCCGGCATCAGTGCGTTGAAACTGAAGAGCGGTCGCATTGCAATCGCCTATAATCCGACCTCCGCGCCGGAGAGTCAGTCCGGCAAAGCGGCCTGGCCGGGACTGCGCTGCCCGGTCGCGGTGGCGCTCTCCGAGGACGGCGGCAAGACCTTCCCGCTGATTCGCTGGATGGAGCGGGGCGAGGGCTTTATCGGCGATGAGAACCGCACGAATAACCGCCAGTACGAGTATCCGTACCTCATGCAGAGCGGTGACGGTATGCTGCACTTAGCCTATGCCGCGAGAACCCGTGAGGGCATCAAGTATCTCCGCTTCCGCGAGGAAGATGTCGCCGGGGCAAAGCGCGAGACCATGGGACTTTATAACCCGACCGCGGCACAGAGCCGCTGAGTTTTAGGCGTGACAGTCATCCAATCAAAGGAGGAAGCATCATGTTAAAGCAGTACAGTTTGAAATTACCGCATGCTGTCTACGGCGGCGAAAATGCGATGGAGCGGATCACGGATATTCTGAAGACGAACGCTGCCAAAAAGGTTGCGATTTTCACGGATAAGGGCATAGAAAAGGCAGGTCTCTTCGCACTGCCGGAGGCGGCAGTCAAGGCTGCCGGTGCCTCTTACTATGTGCTGGACGATCTCCCGGCGGAGCCGAGCTATGAGGCAGTGCAGAAGCTGATTGATGAATTCAAGCGCTCGGGCGCGGACTTTATCGTGGCTTGCGGCGGCGGTTCCGTGATGGACGCCGCAAAGCTTGCGAGCGTACTTGTGACCGATGACTACGGCGTGAAGGAATTGCTCGACACGCCCGGCATCGCAAAGAAGTGCGTTCCGATTATCCTGATTCCGACGACTGCCGGAACCGGCGCGGAGGTCACGCCGAATGCTATCGTCGCGGTCCCGGAGCGGGAACTCAAAGTCGGCATTGTCAACGAGAATATGATTGCGGACTATGTGATACTCGATGCCAGAATGATCAAGAATCTGCCGCGCCCCATTGCGGCTGCGACCGGCGTCGATGCGCTTGCACACTGCATCGAGTGCTTCACCGGCAATAAGGCGAACCCGTTCAGCGATATCTACGCGCTCGAGGGTCTGGATTTGATTCTCAATAACATCCAGAAGGCCTGCGATGACCCGGAGGCCATGGAAGAGAAGAACCGGATGCAGATTGCGGCCTACTACGGCGGCCTCGCGATTACGGCCTCCGGCACCACGGCCGTGCACGCGCTGAGCTACCCGCTCGGCGGCAAGTACCACATTGCGCACGGCGTGTCGAATGCAATCCTGCTGGCACCGGTTATGCGCTTTAACAGCGAGGATCCGGAGGTGAAGAAGCGCCTCGCACTTGCCTATGACCGCTGCTGCCACGAGGAAAAGAACTGTGAGACAGTAGAGGAAAAGTGCGCGTGGATGATACGCCGCATTGAAGAAATCGTAGAGCAGCTCGATATCCCGAAGAGTCTAAAGAGTTTCGGCGTTCCGAAGGAGGATTTAGAGGGACTCGTGCAGGCAGGCATGCAGGTGCAGCGTCTGCTTACCAACAACAGACGTCTTGTCACCGAGGCGGATGCGAGAGCGCTTTACTTAGAGATTATGTGAGAAGCCGAGAGCGGAGAGAAGGAGGAGACAGCGTGAAAACCAGTGAGATCAGAGGAATTATTCCCCCCGGTTATTACCCCGATGAACAACGACGCAGAGCAGAGCGTCAACTATGCGGAACTGAGAAACCAGGTGAACCGCCTCTTGGAGGGAGGTGTGCACGGCATTTTCCGGCGGGCACAAACGGCGAGGCGTATGCGCTCTCGCTTGCGGAGCGCGAAGAGATTTTTGCGACCGTCATCGACGAAGTTCGCGGCAGAGTGCCGGTCTATGCGGGCACGGGCTGCATCACGACCGCGGATACGATACGCCTCAGCAAGCGCGCCGAAGAGCTCGGTGCGGATGCGCTTTCGATTGTGACGCCGAGCTTTGCGCTCGCATCTCAGCGGGAACTCTACGACCACTATGCGGCGGTCGCAAAAGAGGTGCATATCCCGATTATTCTCTACAACATTCCGGCGCGGACCGGCAATAAACTCCTGCCGGAAACGGTACAGGCACTCTGCCGCGACATCGATGTAATTGTCGGTGCCAAGGATTCGAGCGGCGACCTAGAGAACCTGAAGGCATATATCCGCCTCACCAAGGAACTTTCCAAAGAAGTTGCAATTCTCGCGGGCAATGACGGCGCAATTCTCACCTGCCTCAAGGAAGGCGGCGCGGGCGGCATTGCGGGGCGCGCAAATATCTGGCCGAAGACCCTTGCGAGTATCTACGACAAGTGGCTTGCGGGCGATGTTGCGGGCGCCGAAGAGGCGCAGGAGGCGATTTCCGCGCTGCAGAGCATCTTCCGCTACGGCAACCCGAATACGATTATCAAGACAGCGGTCGAGCTCCTCGGCTACCCGGTCGGCAAATGCCGCGCGCCGTTCTCCTATGTGCCGGAAGAGGGAATCGAGGCATTGCAGGCACTGCTGGATCGGAACAAGGCGCTTGGCCTCGCCTGAGGAGTCAGTATGGAAAACAGACCGATAGTCGGTATTACAATGGGAGATCCGGCCGGAACCGGACCGGAAATCAGTATTAAGGCGCTTGCGGATTCTGCGCAGTATGAGTTCTGCCGCCCGATTATCATCGGCGACGCCGACATCATGGAGCAGGCCAAGGGCTTTGTGGGACATCCGGAAATTCGGATTCACCGCTGCGAGAAGGTTGCGGACGCGCTTTTTCAGCCGGGAACCGTTGACGTGCTGCATCTGCCGCTCATTGCGGATGTGAAGAACTTTGAGCTCGCCAAGGTCAGCGCCGAAGGAGGCAATGCCGCGTTCCAGTGCGTGAAAAAGGTCATCGAACTTGCCATGGCGGGTGAGGTGGATGCGACCTGCACGAATGCGCTGAACAAAGAGGCCATGAACATGGCGCTTGCGGAGGATAAGGGCGCGCATTCGGACGGCTACACGCATTTTGACGGACACACGGAGATCTATGCGACCTACACCGGAACCAAGAAGTACACGATGATGCTCGCCCACCACGATTTTCGCGTGGTGCATGTCTCGACGCATGTTTCCCTCCGCGAGGCCTGCGAGCGTGTAAAAAAAGCGCGCGTGCTCGAGGTGATTGAGATTGCAAACCGGGCCTGCAAAGACATGGGCATCGAGCATCCGCGCATTGCGGTTGCCGGGCTCAATCCGCACTGCGGCGAGAACGGTCTTTTCGGACGGGAGGAAATCGAGGAGATTACCCCCGCAATCGAGGCGGCAAAGGCCGAGGGCATTACCGGTGTCACAGGACCCTGCCCGCCGGACAGCGTGTTCTCGCAGGCACTCGGGGGCTGGTATGACATTGTGGTCTGTATGTACCACGACCAGGGCCATATTCCGTTAAAGACGGTCGGCTTTGTCTACGACCGCGAAAAAAAGGACTGGAAGGCTGTGGAGGGCGTCAATGTGACGCTTGGCTTACCCATTGTCCGCGCGAGTGTGGATCACGGCACCGATTTTTACCACGCCGGTAAGGGCAACGGCAACGAGAAGAGTCTGATCAATGCGATGAGGTATGCGACGCGCATGGCAATCGGAAGAAAGAAAGCGCTTGTACGGTGAGGTACTTTTTAAGATGAGAAAGAGAGGCTGTTTCGGGAAGAAACGGCCTCTTTTTAATGTCGAATACATATGTTTCAAAATAGAACGAAAAGCGTGCTTTTATTTTAGCTTACAAATGAATGATTCAAATAAGAACAAATTCTGTGCAGCTTGCTGTGGGAGTGCAAAGCGTGTTCCGATATACTTGGGACAAATGAACGGAAAATCCAAAAGGAGGATTTCGCTATGACTACACCCATGATACTTGCACTGGCGGTAACCGTGCTCATGATTATCCTGATCATGGTCGACAAACTGCCCTTCGGCGCACCGCCGCTTCTGGCCCTGCTTCTTATGGTGGTGCTCGGTGTCACGGACATCAAGACGGCCTTCGGCGGCTTCTCGAACTCCACGATTGTGATGCTTGCTTCCTTCATGGCAATCATCGCCGCGCTGCAGAAGACCAGCCTTCTGGTCCGCTTTAAAGAGACCATGTATAATCTTGCGGCTCACGGCGGCTTCAAGGCCTATATTCTCTTGATTTTGGTTGTCATGCTGGGTTGCAGTCTCTTTGGTACCGGTTCCACCGCATACTATGTACTTGTAATCGGTCTGCTTTCCAACCTTCCGGATTCGAAGGCACTGCCGCCGTCGCGTGTTCTGATGCCTGCCGGGTTTGCGGCAAACCACCCGCTGCTCCCGTTCAACACGGCGCTCCAGTACGGCATTGTGATTGCGGTGTTGCAGAGTGTGGGCATCAGCGCCAATGTGGATCTTGTGAAATTCTCGCTGGTAAATCTCTGTCTGTCGCTTGGTTTCTTCGCATGGTGCGTCCTTGCGTACCGCATCATGCCGGATCATCCGATTACGGATCAGAAGGCGGATGAGAGCGGACTGGAGAAGAAAGCGACACTCAGCAAGCAGAAGGAGACCATCACCTATGTGAGCTTTGTGCTCGCGGTAGTCGGCATGGTTCTGCAGAGCAAGATCGGCGATGCGGGCTATGCGATTACGGCACTTGCGGTCGGTGTGCTTCTCATTGCGGGTGTCATGAGTTTTGATGAAATCAGAAGCGCCATCAGCGCGCCGATCATCCTGATGTCCGCAGGAGTCATCGGCATCGCGGATGCACTCGGCAATACCGGTTTAACGAACCTGGTCGGAGAGACCGTTGCAAAAATGCTCGGCAGCAATGTGAACCCCTTTGTCCTGATTTTTGCTTTCTGCATTCTGACCAGCGTGCTCGCAACCCTGACCGGTTCCACCATCGGTACGGTCTATGTTTTTGCACCCATGGCAATCGCGACCTGTGTAAACTTGGGACTCGACCCGACCGCAGCGGCGGCAGCCATCGTGATTTCCGGCTGGTGCGGGCACTTCCTCCCGATTGACGGTATGCCGGCTATGATTATGGGAGCGGGAAAATACAAAATCGGCGAATTCTGGAAGTTTACGGTGCCGCAGTACTTTATTCGCCTGCTTGTTCTGACCGCAGGCGCTGTAATCCTCTTCCCGATGAAGTGAGGTCGTGTATGAAAAAAATCAATTTGCGCTGGAACATATCGGAATCAATACCGGAAGCCCCGAAGAAGCGGGAGCAGCTTGCAAAGCTCTTATCGCTCCTCTTCAATCTGGAACCCCGCCACGGTCAGAAGTCGGAATTTGCGGGCCCCTACTTTGAATGCATGAAGCAGCCCTTCCTCGGCAGCAAAGGACATGTGGCGATGCGCACCGAGAACCTGCAGAGCGCGGTGGAAGAGCTGCGGGAAAAAGGCTTTTCCTTCCGCATGGAGACCGCCGCATATTTCGAGGACGGCAGCATCAAAAAATGTGTACCTCGACGGCGAGTACGGCGGCTTTGCAATTCATATCATGCAGAAGTAAAACATCCCCTAAGCCCCACCCCGGCAGCCCTCTGTGAACGCAGAAAAGCGTTCGCAGGGGGCTGTTTGCTATATGTCTGATCGGCGGAAAGATACCTTTCTTTGAAATGCCTCTTTGAATCGTTGCGCTGAGGCTATATTATGGCAGAAAGAAGCGAGGTGAGCGAAGATGAGAGAAACGCAGGAACTTGCGGACGAGGCATTGAAAGCCGCCATGCAAAAGTATTTCGGAGCAAGCGCTGTGTGCGGTCTCGGATGCGAAGCAAAATCCGCACGACGCATACAAAGATGGGCGCGCGCTGGCTCACACATGACTTGGACGCGAACGTTTTTGGGCTCGGCATGAATTTGGATATGCTTTTATCACCGCGCTGAGAGCAGTATTGTTTGAATCTCCGGGGAAGAGAAAGAGAGGAGCGGCTATGCGGAAGCTTACAGATGACGAACTGCAATTTATCATCGGACGTGTGATGACCTATGCGCTGGAGACGGCGGAAGAGGCGAGAGAGCAACCGTACAGTGATTTTAAAGACGGGAGGGCATTGGCCTTCTACGAAGCCCTGGACACCATTCGAAATGAACTCCTCGCGCGTGACTGTGATTTAAAGTTTTTTGGTTTGGATTGCTCGCTCGAGCGAGTCCTGTCTCCGCGCAAATAGACAAATCAGAAGCAATAAAACAGCGTCCCTGTGCAATCAAATTCGCACAGGGCTGCTGTTTGTAGTTGGTTTATTCCTCTTCCTTCGCCATCTTTTCCGGCTGGAAGACTTCGTCAAAGCGCTCTTCGCTGAGGAAGCCGAGCTTTACGCAGGCTTCTTTCAGGGAGATATTCTCCTTGAACGCAAGCTTTGCGGTCTTTGCCGCGTTCTCGTAGCCGATGTACGGGTTCAGGGAGGTCACGAGCATCAGGGAGCGGTGCAGGTTTTCGCGCATCTTCTCGCGGTTCGGCTCTATGCCCTCACAGCAGTGAATGCGGAAGGAGCGCATGGAATCCGCGAGGAGACGGGCGGACTGCAGGTAGTTGTAGATCATGACCGGCATGAACACGTTCAGCTCAAAATTACCCTGGCTTGCCGCAAAGCTGACCGCGCTGTCGTTTGCCATGACCTGAACCGCGACCATTGTGACGGATTCGCACTGGGTCGGGTTCACTTTGCCGGGCATAATCGAGGAACCGGGCTCGTTTTCCGGAATGAAAATCTCACCGAGGCCGCAGCGGGGGCCGGAGGAGAGCCAGCGGATGTCGTTTGCAATCTTCATGAGATCGGCCGCGAGTCCCTTCAGTGCACCGTGGGAGTAGACCAGTTCCGACTTGGAGGTCAGCGCGTGATACTTATTTCCGCCGTGCGGAAGGGCTTGCCGGTGAGCTCGGAGACTGCCTTCGCGGATTCCGTGTCAAAGCCCTTCGGCGCGTTTAAGCCGGTGCCGACAGCGGTGCCGCCGAGTGCCAGAGAGGAGAGCGGCGGAATGCTTGCCCGAATCAGCTCGAGATCGGTCTCGAGAGAGCTTCGCCAGCCGCTGATTTCCTGGGAGAAGGAGATCGGAACCGCATCCTGGAGGTGGGTTCTTCCGGATTTTACAATGCCCTTATAGCGGGTCTCAAGCTCACGGAAGCATTGAATCAGAGCCTCAAGCGAGGGAATCAGCTGCTCCTCTAAAGTGAGCACCGCCGCAATGTGCATCGCGGTCGGGAAGGTGTCGTTCGAGCTCTGGGACTTGTTGCAGTCGTCGTTCGGGTGCAACAGCTTCTCGCCCGCAATTTCGTTGCCGCGGTTTGCAATGACCTCGTTCACGTTCATGTTGGACTGGGTGCCGCTGCCGGTCTGCCAGACTGCGAGCGGGAAGTTGCCGCAGAGCTTGCCCGCGCGAATTTCTTCGCAGACGGTGGAAATGAGCTTTGCCTTCTTCTCGTCCAAAAACGCCGAGGCGGCAGTTTGCGAGAGCGGCCGCTTCCTTCAAATAGGAAAAGGCGGTGATAACTTCGGCGGGAATTTTCTCATCTCCGATTTCAAAGTTCTGGAAGCTTCGCTGTGTCTGCGCGCCCCAGAGCTTGTCTGCGGGGACTTTGACTTCCCCCATAGAATCATGTTCGATGCGGTAATCCATTGATGTACCTCCTTCTTCTTGCGTTCCTTTGTCGTATTGTAACAAAAAGAGCGCTGGCGAGGCCTGCGCGTTAAAAATGACAAAAGACAGAATTTGAGAAGAGGAGGGGGCTATGTGGTTTTTATTGGCGCTGTTATCGGCGGTATTTGCCGCACTGACGGCAATTCTGGCGAAAGTCGGTGTTGACAGTGTGAACGGAACCCTCGCCACAGCCATACGTACTACCGTGGTTCTTGTCATGGCTTGGGGGATGGTGTTTCTCACACAGGCAGAGCAGGGGTATTTCGACAATCGCTCGTAAAAAGTTGGATCTTTCTCATTTTGTCGGGGGTGGCCACCGGAGCTTCGTGGCTCTGCTATTATCATGCTTTTAAAATTGGGGCGCGTTAACCAAGTTGCACCGATTGACAAGCTCTCCGTGGTATTCACGCTGGTTTTTGCGGCGATATTTCTGCACGAGGGGCTTACGTTGAAAACAGGGACTTGCCTGTGCTTTGATTGTGAGCGGTGTGCTCTTGCTGGCATTCTGAGCCCTGCAATGAGACATATAAACATAATTTGAATATGTAAACTAAATCATCGTTTTTCGACAATAGAAAAAGGGCGGCGGATTGCATCTCGCAATCCGCCGCCCTTTCCCGACTCACTGCTCTTGCGGGAGTTTTTTTGCCAGTCTTTTTGCAACTGTCTTTTTCGTAGCTTCTTTCTTTACCGCTGTTTTTTTCACGGTTTCTTTTTTGCCGCTCTCGGCTTTGCTGTCTTCCTTTTTGCCGCTTTTCTTTTTGTCCGCGCTTTTGTCCGCGGTTTTCTTTTTCTCGCTTGTTTTGCGAACCGCCTGCTTTTTGTCGGCCTTCTTCACCTTGCTGACGGTCGTCTTGACCGGTTGCGAGAGCGAGAGGAGCTCCGGCATTTCGAGCAATTCCGCCGAGCCGCTGCGTTGCTGCATGCGCGCACGGAGAAGTATGGGAAGGCCGTACAGCGATATAAAGCCCTCGGCATCGCGGTGATGATAAAGTTCACCGGTTGTGAACGAAGCAAACTCCTCGGAGTACAGAGAGAATTCGGAACTGCTGCCTGCGTGAATCAGGTTGCCCTTATAGAGACGCAGGCGCACTTCGCCGGTGAGGAGTTCCTGTGTGCTCGCAAAGAAAGCCTGAAGCGCCTCACGAAGCGGCGTAAACCACTTGCCCTCGTAGAGCAAAGAGGCAAATTTCTCGCTGAGTGTGCGCTTGGTCTCAAGTGTCTCCCGGTCCAGAACCAAAGCTTCCAGACAACTCTGTGCCTTCAGCAGTATCGTGACCGCGGGGATTTCATAGATGCCGCGGGCTTTCATGCCGACCACACGGTCTTCCACAAGATCGTAGATGCCGATGCCGTTGTTTCCGCCGAGCTCATTCAGGCGGCGGAGGAGTTCCGAGAGTCTCAGTTCCTTGCCGTTTAAGCTGACCGGGACACCCTTTTTCGAACCCGATGCGGAGCAAGGTCTCGGCATCCGGGGCCTGCTTCGGCGAGACGCCGAGTAGGAGGAGTTCTTCCAACATAGGTTCCTGCGCCGGATCTTCGAGTTCAAGCCCCTCGTGGGAACTGTGCCAGAGATTTCTGTCATGAGAATAGGAGTGACTTGCGTCGAAGGGAAGGTCAATGCCCTTTTGGCGACAATAAGCCAGTTCATCTTCACGCGAACGGAAAGGCCAAAGCTCGGTCATGCGCCAGGGGGCTATGACCTTGAGTTCCGGTGCCAGCGCCTTAATGCTGAGTTCAAAGCGCACCTGATCGTTGCCCTTTCCCGTAGCGCCGTGACAAATCGCCACAGCGTGCTCTTTGACCGCAATTTCGGCCAACTTCTTTGCAATCAGCGGACGCGAAAGCGCGCTGCCGAGCAGAGCGGCTCGCTCCGGGCGCACCCCGGACTGCAAACACGGCAGAACATATTCCTCCGCGAATACATCCTTTTCATCGAGTAGATATAGCTTGGATGCGCCGGCGAGTTTTGCGCGCTCCTCGAGACTGCGCAATTCGCTGTCTTGGCCGCAGTCGACACAGCAGCAAATCACTTCATAGTCAAAATGCTCCTTGAGCCACGGGATAATCGCCGTAGTGTCCAAGCCTCCGGAATAAGCAAGAACAACTTTTTCTTTTAATTTCGCCATGAAAAATCCCCTTTCGGACAGTGCTTGCGATGCGAAAATAAGTTTCACTATATAATTTATAACCGTACAACGATTTCGAAAAAGACGCAAGCCATAAATCCGAATCGAAAGAGAAAAACAAGCATTTTAAGCCCCTGTAAAAATGTTGCGTATGTGCCGGGCGAAAAAGGAAGAAGAAAAACAGGAGTCTGCATAAATATAGTAGACATAATTAAAAATATGTAAAAATACGGTTTCGGTTTCGATTTTTTTGGGTTTTAAGGTATACTAATCTATTGTTGTGCAGAGCTGACAGAATCAGAGAGGAAATAAGCAGTATGAGAGAACTCACAGGACAGCAGGTGGTGGATGCCATACGGACAGAAACGGAAAAGACCTTGGAAGCGCTGAACGGCTATGTGCCGACGCTTGCCATTGTGCGAGTCGGCGAGAATGTACCGCAGCTTTCGTACGAGAGAGGCGCAAAAAAGCGCATGCAGAATTTCGGTCTGGACGTCAAGACCTTTGTGTTTCCGGAAGATGTGACGCCTGAGGTTTTCTTTCAGCGTTTTCGGGAAATCAATGCAGATCCCTGCATTGACGGTGTACTGCTCTTAAAGCCGTTGCCGGAACAGCTGGATGTAAAGCGCGCGGAGCGCAGCATCGATCCCGAGAAGGATTTGGATGGGATTTCGCCGGTCAACATAGCCCGCGTATTTGCGGGAGAAGAGGAGGGCTTTGCTCCCTGTACGGCCGAGGCTGTGATCGAGACCCTGCGCACGTATGAAATTCCGGTGCACGGAAAGCGTGCGGTTGTGGTCGGGCGCAGTCTGGTGGTCGGTCGTACACTCGCCATGCTTCTTCTTCGGGACAATGCGACCGTGACCATCTGCCATACCCAGACCAGTGACTTGAAAGAAGAGTGCCGGAAGGCGGAGATACTTGCCGTGGCTGCGGGCAAGGCGAAACTTGTAAACCGTGACTACGTATCCGAGGGCTGTGTGATTCTGGATGTCGGAATCAATGCGGGCGAGGACGGCAATCTTTGCGGAGACGTGTACCCGGAAGGATTGGAGAATGTTGCGGCGGCTCTGACCCCGGTGCCGCGCGGCATCGGTGCGGTGACGACCTCCGTACTCGCAAAACATTTGGTACAGGCGGCGGCGCGGCGTAGGCTCTAAAATCAGTGCCGAAGCTTGAGTTTCTCGGTCTGACTGGTTACAATAAAGGTGCAGGCTCGGCAGCTCCGAGAGGAGGCTGTCGTGTTACGAAAATGGATAAAAAAGCACCCTATTAGTTTGCTTCTCCTTGCGTTTTTATGCCTTGCGGTATTTTTCTTTGTTTATCGCGCAAGCCGAAATCATGACAATGCACTGCGCGGAGAGCTCGTGAGCACCGCTTATGCGGAAAATGCCAAACTCGGAGCGGATGAAAGCGGGGGGAAAGAGAGTACCGCAGAGACAAAAGCGGGAGAAACAAAGTCCGTTGCTCCGGAAACGGTGAGCGAAGCGGAATATGTGAGCGTGTATCTTTGCGGCGCGGTGCAAAAGCCGGATGTCTACGAGGTGGCGAAGGGGACGCGTCTTAACGAGGTGCTGAAGCTCGCCGACGGTTTTCGGGAAGATGCCGCGAAAGACGCGATCAATCTTGCCGCGATTGTGGAAGACGGGAGTATGATACGCGTGCCGACTTTGGAAGAGGTCGCAATGCACGCGGAGCCGTCAGGCGCAGCGCTTGCCGCGGAAGAAAATCGCGGAAAAGTGGATTTAAACCGCGCCGAAAAGGCAGAACTCATGACTTTGCCGGGTGTCGGTGAACGCAAGGCGGAGCAGATTCTTGCCTACCGCAAGGCGCACGGGAAGTTTCGAAACATCGAAGAAATCAAGAATATTCCGGGCATCAAAGAAAAGGCGTTTGAGAAATTAAAAGACAGTATCGTAGTGCGTGAGTGAGGAGAGGGAGAATGGCAAAAATTTTGGTTGTGGACGATGAGAAACTGATTGTGAAGGGCATCAGTTTCAGTCTGCAGGCAGATGGGATGGAAGTGGATGCGGCCTATGACGGAGAAGAGGCCCTCAGGAAAATCAGGGAGAAGAACTATGATATGGTTCTTCTGGATGTCATGCTTCCAAAGATGAGCGGCATGGATGTCTGCCAGGCCGTTCGCGAATTCTCGGATGTGCCCATCATCATGCTGACGGCGAAGGGAGAGGATATGGACAAAATCCTTGCCTTCGATAACGGTGTGGATGATTATCTCACGAAGCCCTTCAATATTCTTGAAGTCAAAGCGCGGATTAAGGCCATACTCCGTCGCAATCAGAAGAACCAGAGAGAACCCGAGAGCAATGCGCCGCTCTCCGCGGGCGATTTGTCCTTGGATATAGAGTCGCGTCGGGTTATGCTCGGCGAGCGTGAAATTAATCTCACAGCCAAGGAATTCGATATTCTGGTTCTGCTCATGAAAAATCCGAATAAGGTGTTCAGCAGAGAGCAACTGCTTTCCGCAATCTGGGAGAATAAGGCCAATGAAGCGGGCGATGTGAGAACCGTGGATGTCCATGTGCGGCGGCTTCGCGAAAAGATTGAGCCTTCGCCCTCGGCACCGCGCTATGTGCACACGAAGTGGGGCGTCGGCTACTACTTCCGGGCAACGGAATGAACATCAGCTTACTCACGGTCGGAAGTTTAAAAGAGCGCTATTGGCGGGAGGCGGTTGCGGAATATGAAAAAACGTCTCTCGGCGCACTGCAAGTTTCGCCTCATTGAAATAAAGGATGAGAAGACGCCGGAGCTCCTTGACAGTGCCGCAGCCGAACGGGTCAGAAAGCGGGAAGGTGAGCGCCTTTTGGAAAAAATCGATGCGCGGGCCCTTGTTGTGACGCTCGAAATTCAGGGCAAGAAGTTTGATTCGGAAGGCTTTGCGGCCGAAATGGCAAAGCTCGAAGAGCGCAGCCGCGGAGAGCTTTTGCTTTGTAATCGGCGGTTCACTGGGCCTCTCCAAGGAAGTGAGTGCGCGCGCCGCCCTGCATCTCAGCTTTTCGGATTTTACCTTTCCGCATCAATTGATGCGCGTACTTTTTGGAACAACTGTATCGGAGTTACCGCATAAGAACCGGAGCACCCTATCACAAATAGCGTGTGTCACCGGCATAAATTTGATATACTGAACGCAGCAAAAGAGAAACAGACACGACAGGAGGACAGCGACAGATGGGAGAGAACAGCAAGGAGAAGAACATCGGAGAAGTTTGCATTGCGGACGAGGTCGTCGCTGTAATTGCGGGGCTTGCAGCGTGCGAAGTGGAAGGTGTTGATTCCATGGCGGGGAAACTAGGAAACGAACTTGCATCCCGCCTGGCTTGGAAGAATGCGCCGCGCGGTACAAAGGTAGAGGTGACCGAAGAGCATGTCTCGGTGGATCTTTCCATTAATCTGAAGTACGGATACAGCATCCCGAAGGTGACGCGAGAGGTACAGGAAAAAGTCGTATCGGCGATTGAGAACATGACCGGACTCAAGGTGATTGAGGTCAATGTCTCGGTGGTCGGCGTCAACATTGCATAAATAACAGAGCGCGGCTTTGCCGCGCTCTGTTTGTACCGCTTTAGGAGGAGAGGAAGTATGAGACGAGGAGGACAGGCGGCGGCTACGGTCGCGTTCGGCATTTTGCTGGCGCTGGCGCTGCTGCTCAGTTATATCGAAGTACTGTTGCCGCTCTCCATCGGGATACCGGGTGTCAAATTGGGGCTTGCCAACTTAGCGAGTTTAATTTGTCTCTACCTCTTCGGCTTAAGACGGGCGGCGCTCATTTCCTTGTTGCGCATTATACTGACCGGTTTTTTGTTCGGCAATATGGCGGCGATACTCTACAGCCTTTCCGGTGCGACCTTAAGCCTTACGGCTGCCGTACTCGCAAAACGGAGTCAACTGTTCGGAGAAATCGGTGTGAGTGTAATCGGCGCGATTTTCCATAATTTGGGACAGCTTGCGGTCGCTGCGCTTGTGGTTCAAAATAGGGGGCTGTTCTGGTATTTCCCGATGCTATTGCTTGCGGGCGTTATCACAGGAGCGGTCATCGGATTGCTTACCGCCGAGATACTGCGGCATCTGCCGGCAAGTATACAGGCAGCAAGAGACTAGAAAATGCGAAGTGCATGTGTTATGCTTGACTCATTCTATGAGAGATAGAACAAGAAACGGAGGATTGTCATGGCAAAGACCAAGGTAGATATTATTTCCGGCTTTCTCGGTGCGGGAAAGACCACATTTATTAAAAAATTGCTCTCGGAGGCCTTATCCGGGGAGAAGGTCGTGCTGATTGAAACGAGTTCGGTGAAATCGGCATTGACGGCGGCTTTTTGAAGGACGCCGGCATCGAAGTGCGGGAGATGAACTCCGGTTGCATCTGCTGCTCCCTGGTCGGTGATTTTGCGACCTCTCTGAAGGAAATTCTGAGCAAGTATACACCGGATCGCGTGATTATCGAGCCCTCTGGCGTCGGTAAGCTCTCGGATGTGCTGCGCGCGGTTGCGGATGTCGAGGAGGAGCTTGAAGTCGCGGGCAACTCTGCGGTCACCCTCGTCGATGTGAAGAAGGCGAAGCTCTACATGAAGAACTTCGGCGAATTCTTCAACAACCAGGTGCAGTATGCAAAGACCATTGTGCTCTCGCGCACGGATATTGCCGATCAGAAGAAGATCGATGAGGCGATTGACCTGATTCGCGAGATCAATCAGGAGGCAACCATCATCACGACGCCGCTGGCGGCGCTCTCCGGTGAAAAGCTTCTTGAGATTCTGGAGCACCCCATCGATCTCAAGGCTGAACTCCTTCAGGCAATGGAAGAGGAACACGAGCACCATCACCACCATGAGCATCATCACCATCATCACGATGAAGAGGGAGAGCACTGCTGCTGCCACGACGACGAGGAAGCGCACGAACACCATCATCACGATGAAGAGGGAGAGCACTGCTGCTGCCACGACGACGAGGAAGCGCACGAACACCATCATCACGATGAAGAGGGAGAGCACTGCTGCTGCCACGACGACGAGGAAGCGCATGAGCACCATCATCACGACGAGCACGAGCATCACCACCACCACGAGGACGGACACTGCTGCTGCGGCCATGATCACCACCACGGTCACGACGCCGACGAAATCTTCGACAGTGTCGGTCTCGAGAATGTTCCGGCCTTCACCGAGGAGAGACTCAAGGCACTGCTCACGAGACTTGCGGAGAGCGAAGATTTCGGTACCGTGGTGCGCGCAAAGGGCATGGTGCCGGATGCGAACGGAGCTGAGTGGTTCTACTTTGACCTGGTTCCCGGCGAGACCGAGATTCGTCACGGGGCGCCTGAGGCAAGCGGAAAGATCTGCGTGATCGGAAGCGAGTTAAACAGAGAGGCCATCACAAAGGAGTTCAAGGCGTAAGCAATGGCAGAGCAATTTGAGAGAGAAGAAGAGAAGACCCCGGTATTTGTAATCAACGGTTTTTTGGAGGCGGGAAAGACGCAGTTTCTGCGCTTTACAATGGAGCAGTCCTACTTTCAGACCGAGGGAAAGACCCTCCTCCTTGTCTGTGAGGAGGGAGAGGAAGAGTATCCGGAGGCGTTGTTGAAGAAGTACAATACTGCCGCAATCTACTTTGAGAGCCAAGAGGAGTGCACGAAGGAAGCACTCCGCGCCCTCGGAGAAGAGTTTCATCCGGAGCGCGTACTGATTGAGTGGAACGGCCTCTGGCGTCAGGACAGCCTGGAATTACCGGAGGAGTGGTTCTTAAACCAGCAGATCAGTATTTTTGATACAAGCACCTTGGACCTGTATCTGAAGAACATGCGGGCTTATTTGGGGCCGATGTTAAATGCAACGGAACTCATTATTTGCAATCGAGCCGATGAGATTCCGGAGGAGAAACTCGGGAACTATCACCTTTCTCTGAAGGCAATGGCGCCGGATGCCGAGATTGTGTTTGAGGGCAGGGACGGAGAGATTCGCGGCGACTTCAGCATTGAACTTCCCTATGATTTGAAGGCGGATAAGTTGGAACTGACGCCCGAGATGTTTGCGATTTTCTATATTGACGCAATGGACCGCCCCGAGAAGTACGACGGCAAGGAAGTCAGTTTCACGGCGGAACTCATGCGCCCGAAGGGCGCGCCCGCGGATATTCTGATTCCGGGCAGAAAGGTGATGACCTGTTGCGAGGCGGACATCCGTTTCTGCGGTCTGCTCTGCCATTATGCGGGCGCTCGGAACTTTAAGACCGGTGACTGGGTGAAGCTCCGCGCCAAGATTCGCAAAGAGAATGCGCGCGAATACGGTGCGGAGGGCCCCGTGCTGTATGCGGAGGAACTTTCGCTGACCGGACCCATTGCGGAAGTTGCTACCTTCGCTTGATCGGGGGAGAGATGAGTGAAATGAAGCGTTATCGCGCGGCCGTCTTTGATATGGACGGTACGATACTGGATACCATTACGGACCTGACGAGCTCTCTGAACGAGGCCTGCCGAAAGACCGGACATCGCGCGAATTTTACCAAGGATGATGTGAGACACTTTTTCGGCAGCGGTGCGGAAGTTGCCGCACAGCGCGCGCTCGCGGTTGAGAAGGGCTATACACTCCGAGAAGTGGGGGCGCTCGGCGTCAATCGGCGCGCGGCGGATTTCGGTGTTTCGGAGGAGGCTGCAAATGCGGTCATCGCCGCGTTTGCGGCCCATTACGCTGTGCATTGCGACGATGCAACCGGGCCTTATCCCGGGATACTTGCGCTGTTGCGACGCCTCAAAGCGGCCGGTGTACAGATTGCCGTAGTCTCGAACAAATTGGACGAGGCGGTACAGGTGTTAAACCGTGTCCATTTTGAGGGCTTGTTCGAAGAAGCGAAGGGAGAGCGCGCGGACATTCGCCGGAAACCTGCGCCGGATATGGTCTTTGCCGTGCTTGCTTCTCTGGGATTGAAACCGGAAGAAGCCGTGTATATCGGTGACACGGAGGTTGACATGGAGACCGCAAGAAACAGCGGTATGGATTGTATTTCGGTTTCCTGGGGCTTCCGTAGTCGCGAAGCGCTGGAAGCGCTCGGCGCGACGCGTATTGTGGATCGCGCGGAAGAGATTTATGATATGATTGTCGGAAACAAAGATAAATAAAAATCCCGGTACAGCTGTGTTACGCTGTACCGGGATTTTTTTGTCATCAGCCCCCCTTGTAGTCCGGGACCGGTGTGGGTCTGTCCTTATCAAAGATATCCGAGGCGTTGAAAAGATCGCTCGTGTGGTTCTTAACTGTCATATCCTGCCAGAGGCGATAGCCGTCCAAGTTTCTTCTTCCCTGGCGGAGATAATCCTGCCCCTTCTGCACATAGTACTGATTCGAGTCCACGTTGCAGAAGTAGCGGAATCCGCTGTTATGGAGGTACTGATACCGCTCATTGTCATCCTTGTAGGGATGCCAGTCGCCCACATCCGCGCCGAAGGGGAAGAGGAGTATATCGGTGCCGCCGATCAGCTCACCCACGTAATCCTGCCACTTCTGGTTGTCCGTTTCAAGCTCGGTGAACGGAATCTTGCCGTAGTTTCTGTGTCCCCAGCTGTGGGAGGCTAGCTCCCAGCCGTCATCACGCAGGCACTGTGCGACCTCGCGAACTTTCTGGCGATCTGCCTCGATGTTCGGGTTTTTGCCCTCATAAGAGGGATCGGTGCGGTAGCCGAATACACCGTTATAACCGGTCACCGCAATGATGCCCTTGGCACCGCGGTAGGAGAAGTCGGGATGCTGTTCTATGAACTCATCCAAAATCGGGATGAGGTCGTAGGCGCCGACGGAAATCGAGCCGTCGTCCATGACCATCTCATTGAGGGGCTTGCCGTTCGGTCCCACAATGATGTCCTTCGCAAAGCCGTCTCCGTCCATGTACTCGTAATAGTTGACATCGTCTTGGGAGAGAACAAAAGCGGTTTTGCCGGGCGGGAGCATGATATCGCCCCAGACCATCTTCTTGCCGCCGGTCTCGGGATCGTCGACCTCGTAGGCGACATCATGAATGCGAACCAGGACATAGCCCTTGTCGTACATCGCCTGCATCATCTTCTCGAACTCGGGCTTGGTCGTCATGACATCGTTGTAGCCGTTTTGGCGATTGTCGCCGTCAAAGGCCTTCTTGTTGTCCATGATGAGCGTATGGAAGAAGACGTGCGTAATCTTCTGCGGATCCTGACGAACCAAGGTACCCTTAATTTCATTGTACTTTGTGATTGCAGCCTGTCCGGCTTCCGACTGTGCGGTCTTTTCATCGGCTTCGATGGCGGCAATTGCGGCATCGTAGTCATATTGCGCTGCTTTTTTAGCGGCGTCCGCAAGTATCTCCTCCGACGTAAGCTTTGCCACCGTGGTTTCCTCGACGGACTGCTCGGCATCCGATGCGGATGCGGCGGGCCCGTTTCGCTTCGGGCGACGTAGGAAAAAAGCAAGCGCGACTACGACGAGCGCGAGCAAAAGCGCACCGAGCAACAAGGGCAGGGACAGCGCTCTGTGCCTACGGCGTCTGGAGTGGAATCGACGGCCGCCGCGGCCATTCGAGTAATTGGGCATAGCTAAGACTTCCTCCTCATTTCTTTCTCAACGATAACGTTTCTACTATAGTACAAATAGCGGGCGCTTGCAATGCCTCTTCACTCTGTTTACTTCACCGCGTTGCCATGCTACACTCAGAAAAAAAGCAAATGGGGTGAGACCATGAACAACAATGTGCATTCGGAGGCGGCAGATCGTCTGTTTGATGCGATCCTGACGCTGAAAGATCGCGAGGAGTGCTATCGCTTTTTTGAAGATATTTGTACGGTGAACGAGCTGCTCTCGTTTACGCAGCGCTACGAGGTCGCTTGATGTTGCGCCGCGGCCTCACCTATCTGGAAATTGCCGAATTGACCGGTGCATCCACGGCGACCATCAGCCGCGTGAACCGCGCCATCAATACGGGGAACGGGAGTTATGATATGAGTTTACGCCGTCTCGGGTTGCTGGCGGGAGAGGAGAAACATGGCTGAGAACACGCAGATGAATGAACGGCAGCGGGAGGCCATGGAGTGGACGGAAGGTCCGGAGCTCATCCTTGCCGGAGCGGGATCGGGCAAGACGCGGGTGCTGACCCACCGCATTGCTTATTTGATTCGGGAGAAACAGGTGTCCCCTTGGAATATCCTTGCAATCACATTTACGAACAAGGCGGCGGCGGAGATGCGGAGTCGCGTGGATGCGCTCGTGGAGAGTGGGGCGGAGGCTGTATGGGTTGCGACTTTCCATGCGAGCTGTGTGCGCATACTGCGCCGCTTCATTGACCGCATCGGCTATGACAATCACTTCAGCATCTACGATGCGGATGACCAAAAGGCTGCGATGCGGGAGGTCATGAAGAAGCTGAACATAGACCCGAAGCAGTTGAGGGAGAGATCTGTGCTCTCGGCCATCAGCGCCGCGAAAAACGAAATGATAGACAGTGAGCGCTATGAGCGTGAGGCGGCGGATTATCTCGAGACACGCATTGCCGCCTGCTATCGGGCGTATCAGGATCTCCTTCGGAAGAACAATGCGCTGGACTTTGATGATTTGCTCTTGAAAACAGTGCAGCTCTTCGAGGCAGACCCGGATGTGCTGGCCTACTATCAGGAGCGTTTCCGCTACATCATGGTGGACGAGTATCAGGACACGAACACCGTGCAGTTCCGCTTTGTCGAACTGCTTGCGAAAAAGTATCGCAATCTCTGCGTGGTCGGTGACGACGATCAGTCGATTTATAAGTTCCGCGGTGCGAACATCAAGAATATTTTGAACTTTGAACAGGCTTTCCCGGGGGCCAAGGTGGTTAAACTCGAGCAAAACTATCGCTCGAGCGGCAATATTCTGGACGCGGCAAACGGCGTGATTCAGAATAACGAAGGAAGAAAGGATAAGCGTCTCTGGACCGCTGCGGGACGCGGCGAGAAGGTTCAACTTAGGCGCTACGCGAGCGCCGCGGAGGAGGCAGAGCAGATTACCGAAGAAATCAAAGTGCGCTGTCAGGACGGTGCTTACGGGCGCTTCGCGGTGCTCTACCGCACCAATGCGCAGTCGCGTATTCTGGAGGAGCGCTTTGTCGCAGCGGGGATACCGTACCGCCTGGTGGGCGGCGTGAACTTCTACCAGCGCCGCGAAATCAAGGACGTGCTTGCCTACTTAAAGACTATAGCGAATGCGGCGGATGATCTTGCCGTGCAGCGTATCCTGAATGTGCCGAAACGGGGCATCGGGGCTGCCACGGTTTCGGCTGTCGGGAGCTTTGCCGCAGATCGGGAGATCAGCTTTTTTGAGGCGCTGCGCGAAGCACCGGCTTCCGGCATTGCCGGAAGAAGCAGCGAGAAGATACAGCGGTTTTTGAACCTCATCGCAGTGTTTCGCCGAGAGAGCGAAAAGCTTCCGATTGCGGACCTGATACGTCTTGTGCTCGAAAAGAGCGGTTATCAAGAGGCCCTGAAGGAAGAGGGGGATCTCGAGGCACAGGCACGCATGGAGAACATTGAGGAGTTGATTTCGAAGGCTGTGGACTTTGAACGCGATTTAAGCGATGTCTCGGACCGCGCGGAAGAGGGACTGCCGGCCGACCTCCCGCCGCTGGATCGTTTCCTCGAAGAGGTCGCTCTGGTTGCGGATATAGACCGTGCGGAAGAGGGAGAGCGTGTAACGCTGATGACCCTGCACGCCGCAAAGGGACTGGAATTTGAAGAGGTCTATATCAGCGGCATGGAAGAGGGACTGTTTCCCGGAAATCGGAGCATCGACGATCCGGAGGAAATGGAAGAGGAGAGACGACTTTGCTATGTGGGCATCACCCGCGCGAAGCAGAGGCTCAGCCTAAGCTCCGCAAAATCGCGCATTGTGAACGGAGAACTCCGCTTTCACCGAGAATCGCCCTTCCTCGCGGAAATCCCGGAAGAACTAATAGAGCGACAGAAGAGCGCTCGCATCAATGATGATCCGCTTCCGGCAAGCGGAGCTCACAGAAGTTCTTCGTACAGCGGGCAGCCGAAGCCCGCGGCCTTCGGGAAAATCTTTCAGGTGGAGCATATGAAAACGCTCCCCTACGAAGTCGGCGACAGAGTGCGTCATGCGCGCTTCGGTGTGGGGAGCGTTTTGGAAATCAAAGACGGAAAGCAGGATTTTGAAGTAACCGTCGAGTTCGATGAGCTCAGGGCGGCGTAAAATGCTTGCGGGCTTTGCAAAAGCTCGAAAAAGCTTACATCTTAATCCAGCCAAAGAGGCTCGCGACGGAGCTAAAGAGTATAATTGCCACAAAGAACGGGCAGAGATACTTAATCATAAAGTTGAAGATAAGGCGGCGCTTAAACGGAGCGCCGTCTTTTGTCACTTCTTCCGCTACGGTTTTAACGCCGACAACGCGGACAATCAAGAGGCAGGTGGTCATTGCGGCAATCGGCATCATGACCGAGTTGGTGAGGAAATCAAAGAAGTCCAGAAGCTGCATGCCGACGATGCGGACCAAAGCGAGCGGGCCGTAGCCGAGAGCACTGAGGCTGCCGAGTACGAGCATTAAAGCGAACATTACGATACTCGCCTTTTTGCGACTCCAGTGAAGCTCATCTTCAAAGGTGGAGACTGCGCTCTCCGCAAGTGCAATGGCGGAAGTCAGCGCCGCAAACAGGACCAAGAGGAAGAACATAATGCCGACGGGCTGCCCGAAGCCCATGTTTGCAAAGATTTTGGGCATGGTGATAAACATGAGAGAAGGTCCTGCTTTCAGGACATTCGGGTCGCCGCCGGAAAAGGCAAAGACAGCCGGAATAATCATGAGTCCGGCGAGGACGGCAATCGCGGTGTCAAAGAGCTCCACATGGCGTGTCGCATCTTCAATGGAGACATCGTCCTTCATATAGGAGCCGAAGGTCATCAGAATGCCCATTGCGATGGAGAGAGAGTAGAACATCTGTCCCATTGCCGCAACCACGGTCATCCAAGAGAAGTTTTTGAAATTCGGGACCAGGAAGTAGGCCACGCCTTTCATGGCGCCGGGACGCGTGACCGCATAAAGGGCAATGACCAACGCAAGGACGATGAGTATCGGCATCATGATGGTGGAGACGCGTTCAATACCGTTCTGGACGCCCATGTAGATGATAATCATGGTTGCAAGGGTAAATACCAAGAACCAAAACTCCGTTTGGTAACCGTTGGTGATGAAGCCCGAGAAATAGTCATCGCTCGCGAGTGCGGTGACTTCGCCGCGGAGATAGGCGAAGAGATACTTGGAGACCCAGCCGCCGATGACAGAATAATAAGGAACAATCAGAATCGGGATGACAGCGTTAATCCAGCCGCCGAAACGGAACATCCAATCCTTGCCGTAGTGCGAGAAAGCACCGACCGGACTCTTCTTGGTGCGGCGTCCCAGGGCGCTCTCGGCAATGATCATCGTATAGCCGAAGCTCAGCACGAGGAGCAGATAGACCAAGAGAAAAATACCGCCGCCGTATTTTGCGGCGAGATAGGGAAAACGCCAGATGTTACCAAGACCGACGGCGGAGCCGGCCGCCGAAAGAACGAAACCGAGACGGGAGGAAAAACTACTCCGCTCACCTTTTGTAGACATAGGGAAACCCTCCGAAATAAAATATTGTTAAAAATGCATAACATGCCCATTTTACGGAGCGCCTCTGTGCTTGTCAAGTGAAAGGCTTTATGCTATAGTAAATCTGTTAATTTTACATTGTGTCATCATGGCATATTCGATTGGGAGGGCAGGTATGGACAATTTCGGCGCATTGATTAAATTGGATGAGCTCGTGAGTTCCATGAAAAAGAAAGAGCAGACGAACAAGACCCGTGATGCGGTTGTCATGGCGCTCGCAATCATCGGTATTATCGCAGCGGTGGCAGGAATTGCCTATGCGGTCTATCGCTTCATGGCACCGGTGGAAGATGATTTTGAAGACGACTTTGATGATGACTTCGACGACGATGATCTCATTGTGTTCGATGAAGACGAGGATGAGGCATCCGAGGCAGCAGATAAGGACTGAGTGTAAATCAGAGAGACTGTATTGAGAAGAGGGCGCGCCGGAGAGACGCGTCCTCTTTTTTGAAGAGAGAGGACAGGCGAGTATGAAAAAGGGAGAGGAAGCGCGCGGCATCATTTCGGAATACCGTTTTCCGGACCGCGGTTATATTTTGCGGGAGGACGGTAAGGTCTTGATTAAGCATGCCGTTCCGGGCCGAGAAGTTTTGTACCGCGTGACCAAGGCGAGAAAGGGAAATGCCGAGGGGCGCGTACTGGAGACCTTGGCCCCCAGGGGCCTGCGAGCGGAGAGAGAGTCTCTGTCCCGCGGTCGGTGTCTGCGGCGGCTGTCTTTATCAGACTCTTCCGTATGCGGAGGAGTTGAAACTGAAAGAGCAGCTTTTGCAGCGTCTGCTCGGCGAGGCAATCGGGGAGGACTTTCTCTGGGAGGGGCTGACCGCAAGTCCCCGCGAGAACGCTTATCGCATGAAGATGGAGTACTCCTTCGGCGATGCCTACCGGGATGGTCCGCTGACCCTCGGCATGCATAAGAGAGGAAGTCACTACGACATCGTGGAGACCGACCGTTGTGAGCTCGTGCATGAGGATCTGAACCTCGCGCTTCGGGAAACGCTGCGCTTCTTTCGGGAGCGGAAGGTGCCGTTTTATCACAAGTTGCGCCACGAGGGCTATCTTCGTTTTTTGCTCGCGCGCCGCGGCACACACAGAAAAGAACTCCTGCTCGATCTGGTCACGAGCTCTCAGCTTCCCAGGGAAGAGGAGAGAGAGCTGCTGCGTGCATGGCGGGAGCTCATGTGTTCCCTTCCGTTTGAGGCGAGCTTAAAGGGGCTGCTCCATACGGTCACCGATTCGGTTGCGGATGCGGTGAAAAACGAGAGAACGGAGGTACTCTTCGGCGAAGCGCAATTTGAAGAGGAGCTTTCCGGCCTTCGCTTTGCGATCACGCCGTTTTTCGTTTTTCCAGAACAATGCGGACGGGGCCGAACTGCTCTATGAGAAGGTGGGACAGTATGTCGGTGAGACCGGCGGAAAGGTGGTCTTTGATCTCTACTCCGGCACGGGCACCATTGCCCAGCTGGTCGCCAAGCATGCGGAACGCACGGTCGGTGTTGAGTTAATCGAAGAGGCGGTGATCGCCGCGCGGGAAAATGCGGCGAGAAACGGGGTGCAAAACTGCCGCTTCATCGCGGGAGATGTCTTAAAGGTGCTGGACGAAATCGAGGAGAAGCCGGATATCATTATTCTCGACCCGCCGCGCGAGGGTGTGAACCGGAAGGCGCTCCGCAAGTTGATTCGCTACGGGGTTCCGCGCATTATCTATGTATCCTGTAAGCCCTCGAGCCTGGTCACCGATCTCGAAATACTTCGAGAGGGGGGGCTATCATACCACGCGCGCTGCGGGCGTCGATATGTTTCCGCGGACACCGGGCGTGGAGGCCGTTCTCTTGCTGGAGAGACGAGAGCCTGCATCGGATGAGATGACGATATAAGACCGAACGTGGAAGTGCACGTTTTGGAAAGCTCGGGAGAGTACGGCTTGCGGCGCGGACCACGCAGCGGAAATCCGGAGTTACAACGGATGGAATCATAGAATTTGCTTGGCATATAGCCCGGGAGGTAGGACGTGGAGAAGAAAAGCGGAACAGAGCAGGCAGTGGAGCGTGTGCGCGAGATGGAAGGCATACTGAATCGCCACAGAGAAGAAATCGAGGCCATGAAAAAAGCGCTGCAAACCTTCAAGGATTCGCAGCGCGAGTATCAAAAATTGGTCAAGTACTATTATAGCAGGCATTTTCAGAGCGATGATAGACGTTGGAGTCGCGGAGAACTTGCGGAGCTTCCGAGTGTTGAAGTGTTGACAGAGGATGCGATTTGGGATCTTATGGGTGACAGCTATGAGCTTACGCTCGACATGCTGGAACTCGCAACCGCGATGATACGCAATCGCTGAGTTTATTCTTCGCGGAAACGAATGCCGGTGTTTACATCCATCTCTTCGAGTATCGCAAGGGAGCGGAGGTCGATGCCGGCTTCTCGTATGCGCTTACCGCCGTCCTGAAAGCCCTTTTCAATGACGACACCGGCGCCAACCAAAGTGGCCCCGGCCTGTTCGACCAGCTGACAGAGCCCCAGTATGGCCTTGCCGTTTGCCAGAAAATCATCGACAATCAGAATGCGATCCTCCGGGGATAAGAACTTCTTGGAGACTATGATGTCGTTCGTATTCTTGTGGGTAAAGGATTCTACTTTTGCGGTGTAAACATCGCCGGCGATATTCAGAGAGCGAGATTTCTTGGCAAAGACAACCGGGACGTTAAAGTAACGCGCGGCAATGCAGGCAATGGCAATGCCGGAGGCTTCGATGGTCAGAATTTTATTGACTTCTCGATCTCCGAATTGGCGCTTAAATTCCTGCCCGATTTCCTCCAGCAGCGAGACATCGATCTGGTGGTTTAAGAATGAATCCACCTTCAGAATATTGCCCGCCTCAATCTTGCCATCCGCCACAATACGATCCTGTAACAGCTTCATTTGCATGATGCCATCCTCACTTTCCGCTCGATATAAATTGGAATAAGTGTAGCACAGCTCCGACGGACAGGCAAAGAGAAAGCGCAATCCGTTTGACAAAGTTAGATATGAATCCTATAATCCGGAGTATAGTCTATGCAGTCGATAGATTTGTAACTGGTTCACTTTGGCGCAAAGACGGAGGAGAAGCATGGCAAGCAAGAAGGAACAGCGCGACGAGAGAGTGGAAGAACTCAAGAAGTCTGTGGAAGACCTGAAGGAACCTGTGAAGGCATTTACGGAACGCGTTAAGAAGACGGTGGGCAACGAAGCTGAATCAATCGCGGAAGATGCAAAAGCACTCGGAAAAGAGGCGAAAAAGCAGAGCGAGAAAGTAAAGAAGAGCGTCGAAAAGGCGGGTAAGACCGTAAAGTCCCGTGCGAAGAAGGTCGGTGATACCTTGAGCGGCAAGGAATCCGAAGTCAAGGTTTTTGTGGAGTACGGTGAGAAGCAGCTTTCGACGGAAGACCTTGCGGCGCGCGCAAAAGAGGCTTATCTCGGAGCGAATCCCTTGGCCGAAATCAAGACGCTTGAACTCTATGTAAAGCCCGAAGAAGGTGCAGCTTATTATGTCGTAAACGGAGAGGCATCTCCGGAGTTCAAGCTGGTATTTTAAAAGCTTAAACTATAGAAGAAACAGAACAGAAGAAACAGAGAAATCCCCGGCGAGACGAAATCCGCCGGGGATTTTTTTGCAATTCCGCAATCATGTGATACAGCGCGAGAGAGCCGCGCAAAAAGCGCTGCGCCGTGTACAAGCAGACCTTATTGTGTTAGGATAGTAGATAGATTATCAACGGCAAAACAGGCCTTTTTATTCGTTTTCAGAGGAGTCATTATGTACGATCAGCAGGCAATATGGGTAGGTAGTTCCGGAGACGCACACTGCAATCTTCGCCTAAAGCAGGCAAATCGACACGGCTTAATTGCGGGCGCAACCGGAACCGGTAAAACGGTCACTCTAAAGGTGATGGCAGAGTCCTTCAGTGATGCGGGTGTCCCCGTGTTTCTCGCGGATGTCAAGGGAGACCTTGCGGGTATGTGCCGCCCGGGTGAGGACAGCGCGGATATGCAGGGAGCGCATTGCGCGCTTCGGACTCGCGGAGGCGGGCTTTCGCTACCGGGCTTATCCGACGGAATTTTGGGATATTTTCGGCAAGAAGGGATTGCCGCTTCGCACGACGGTTTCGGAGTTCGGACCGTTGCTGTTCTCCCGTCTCTTGGAGCTGAATAAGATTCAAAGCGATCTCCTTGAGATCATCTTTCGCATTGCGGACGAGGAGGGCTTACTGCTCCTCGATATGAAGGATTTAAAGGCGATGGTTCGCTATGTGGAAGACAACGCGGAGGTTTACCGCGATACCTACGGCAACATCGGTAAAGGCGAGCACGGGAGCTATACTCCGCGCGCTTGTCGCTCTCGAGGGTAAGGGCGGGGAGCAGTTCTTCGGCGAACCCGCACTGCAGATTTCCGATTGGATGCGTGTGGATGCCGAAGGCAGGGGATATGTGAATATTCTGGATTCAACCTCCCTGATTCAGGATCCGACCATTTATTCGACCTTCATGCTTTGGATGCTGAACGAGCTCTTCACGGAGCTTCCGGAGGCGGGCGACCTTGAGAAACCCAAAATGGTATTTTTTTCTTCGATGAGGCGCACCTGCTCTTCGACAGGGGCTCCCAAGTCCTTATTAGATAAGATAGAACAGGTGGTTAAATTGATTCGCTCGAAGGGGGTCGGCGTCTACTTTATCACCCAAAATCCGGCGGATATTCCGGGCGGGGTACTGGCACAGCTCGGCAACAAAGTGCAACATGCGCTTCGCGCTTACACCCCGGCAGAACAGAAGGGCGTCAAGGCAGCGGCCGATTCCTTCCGAAAAAACCCGGCCTTCGACACGGCGGAAGCCCTGCAGGGCTTAAAGACCGCAGAGGCGCTGATATCCTTCCTCGATGAGGGCGGTGCGCCGGAGGAAGTGCGGATTGCATCCATACTCCCGCCGCAGTCCAAGTTCGGCGCTTTGGATGCCATCACGCAGCAGGCGGCGATATTGACCAGTACCCTGCGTGAGAAGTACGCAAATGAAATCGATCGAGAGTCGGCGTATGAGTTACTGTTAAAGCGTGTCGACGAAGAAGCGGCAGCTGCGGCGAAGGAAAGAGAAGAGGCCGAGGCAGAGAAGCAGGCAGCGAAGGAAGCGGCGGCGGCCGAGAAACAGGCGGCAAAGGGAAGCGGCGGCAGCCGAACGACAGGCAGCGAGAGAGGCGGCGAAGGAAGCGGCGGCGGCAGAGCGCGAAGCAAAAAAGAAGGCGACACAGCAAAAGCGCGTCGTCGCCTCTATCGGAAGCTCGGTCACCGGAACCATCGGCAGAGAGGTCGGCAAGCAGCTCGGTAAGAGTGCGGGCGGCAGTTTCGGCAAGCAGCTCGGCGGAAATGTCGGTGCAAGCCTCGGACGCGGTCTCTTGAAGACACTGTTAAAGTTCTGATGCGACTTACAGCGGTTTTGTTTGATTTGGACGGCACGCTGACCGAGTCGGGCGAAGGCATTATGAATGCAGCGCGCGCCGGACTTTCGGCGGTCGGTAGAGAGGCGGGAGACAGTAAGATGCTCAAAAAAACTGATCGGGCCGCCGCTCTCCGAGGGCTTTTTCACAGATATACGGACTCGGAAGCGAAGAAATACCGAATGCGATTCGCGCATTTCGAGCCTATTACGAGAGCAAGGGCATTTTTGAAAACAAGCTTTACCCGGGGGCGGCGGAATTGCTGCAGACACTTGAGGTGAACGGCAAAAAAACTGTATCTTGCAAGTTCCAAACCGGAGTTTCAGGCGAAACGGGTGCTCGCACATTTTTCACTCGACACATTTTTTGCGGGTGTTGCGGGCGGTGATGACAGCCGTGACGGCGGAGACAAGGAAAAAATCATGGCGCGGCTCATTTCGGCGTACGCAATCGATGTAAGAAGTGCTGTTATGGTCGGAGATCGCGCCTACGATGTGCGCGCGGCACGCAGCATGGGTATGCCGAGTATCGGTGTCGACTACGGCTACGGAAGCCGGGGAGAGTTGGAAGAGGCCGGCGCAAGCTATATTGTTTCTTCGATACATTCTCTGCAAGAACTCCTCATGCGAGGGCTGAACGAATAAAAGACCGGAAGAAAGGGAGGCCAGTTATGATGAGAGCTTGGCGCAATGAAACGAGACAGTATTGTGAAGTTGTGTGAAGACAGCCGCATTTCACTGGTGCGAGCTGCCGCGGAGGGAAAGGGTAGAGCATTTGTGCCGACCTTGGAAAGTCCTTCCTGCTGCCTGGTTCTGACCGGCGGGTTCTCTTATCTGGTCGGCATGCCGCCGCGCGGCGCGGCCTCTCTGGACCTCTATCACGTATTGGCAAAGAAGTGTGGGGATACCAGCATACTTGCGGAAGATGTGCGCTGGGATGAATGGATTGAAACGAAATTTTCAGGGCGGTTCCGCACGGTTTCACGTTATCTCCTGCGTGCGCCGGAAGAGGGCTTTGACTTTAAAGCCTTAGAGCTGCGAACCGAGGTACCTGCGGAGTATGAGATTCGTGAGGTCACTGCGCCGCTCTTCAAGCGCCTCGGTGAGCTTCGCTTCAGTGAAAATCTGACGGCGAGTTTTGCGGATGCGGATGTTTTTGCGGCCTACGGCATCGGCTACGTCGCCCTGCAAGACAAAGTTCCTGTCAGTGCCTGCCTTGCGTATGTGCACAGCGAGGAAATTATGGATGTGAAGGCGGCCACGGAGAAGGGCTACCGGCACAAAGGACTGGCTTCGGCCTCCGGCGCCTCGCTTTTGCTCCGCTTCAAGGATAAGGCCAGAATTCCGGATTGGGATGCGGACAGCCTTTTTTCGGCGAGCCTCGGCGAGCGCCTCGGTTATCACACGGAGCGCGAGTACAAGGTCTATCAAATCGCGGTCGAATAAACAACTTTACGCCCGGGATAAAGCGTCGTATAATACAGCTATAGCAAACAGCACCTGAAATGTACGACAATCTTACCAATTTTGAACCTGCAATTTTACGACAGGGAGACATAAGATACAGAGTCGGATGTCAGGCCACGTTCGGTGGAAGACAAATGGCTGTGTTCGGTCACCCACCTGGCACTGCCAGGCGTCAATACGTAAGACCGGCATTTTGGGGCTGTTTTTTATGAAGAAAGAGCAGCATTTGGCTGCTCTTTTTGTTGAGCAAGGAAGGGATATGATTAACGATCAAAATCAAAAACACGTTTCTTGGGGCATCACAGCCTTTGCTGTCATAGCGGCGGCACTCTTTTTCTCCTTTGTCTTAGAGCATTTGGGACCGATTACGGTATTCCTCGGAAAACTGGTCGATATACTGATGCCTGTCATCTACGGTGCGGTCATGGCATTTTTGATGGCCCCCACCTATCAACTCGTATCTACTTTGGTCGCAGGATGGTTGAGACCGGGGAATGCGGCGAAAACGCCTGTGAGCAAGGCGGTAAATATGCCTGTGGGCAAGGCTGTGATGGCAAAATTTCGCGGCGGTTCCAGCACGAAGTTCTTCACGGAGGCAGAGCGCCTTCGCAAAGAAAAAAATGCGGAACGCATCGGTAAAATGGTGGCGACTTTTACCTGCATCATTGTGATTCTGGCTGTTTTGACCGCGTTGATTGCCATGCTGATTCCGCAGTTGATTTCGGGTGTCTCGGATTTAACCAACAGCCTACCGAAGGGGGCAAATTCCGTCAGCGGCTGGATTCAGATTCTGTTTCAAGGCAAGAATCCGGAGTTGGAAGAGATGGTGCTCGAGGGTTACGGGCAAATTTCGGATACACTGGCGCATTGGATTTCCGCGGATTTTATGCCGAACCTCAACAAGTATCTGACTCAGATGACCAGCGGTGTGATGCGTCTCTTTGTGGTCTTAAAGAACTTTTTCATCGGTCTCATCGTAATGGCTTACGGGCTCAACATGAAGGAGGCGTTGGCCGCGCAGTCCAAGCGTATTCTCTATGCGCTGTTGCCACGGCGTGTAGCCAACGAGGTTGTTTCCCGAACTGCGCTATGTGAAGTGGGTGTTCTCGAGCTTCATTGTCGGTAAAATCATTGACTCTGTGATTATCGGCATCATCTGCTACATTTGCATGAGCTTTATGAAGATGCCTTACGCGCTTCTCATCAGTGTGTTTGTCGGTGTGACCAATGTGATTCCGTTCTTCGGACCTTTGTCGGTGCCATCCCGAGCGCATTTATTCTGCTCATGGTGTCGCCGATTACGACCTTGCAATTCCTGGTTTTCATCCTGGTCTTGCAGCAGTTTGACGGTAACATACTCGGACCGCGCATACTCGGATCGACAACCGGCATGTCGAGTTTCTGGGTGCTCTTCTCCATTTTGTTCTTCGGAGGTCTTTGGGGCATTGTCGGTATGGTCGTCGGTATTCCGACCTTTGCTGTACTCACCAGACTCAGTGAACGCGCGCTGGCACATTTTTTGCGACGCAAAAAATTGCCGGTGGCGGAAGAATGCTATGACAATTTGGAGCGCATCGACGAGGAAGACGGCAGTTTACGCTATGAGTCGAAGGGCAAAAAGCACTGACGGTATTTGCAATTCATGAAAACTTAGGCTATAATGCGACTAAAATCACGGAAGTGAGGATGAGTATATGACTTTATTGGAAGTATGGAGAACCAAAGCATACGGAGACCAGCTCAGCAAGGAAGAGCAGGAGCAGCTCTGGACCGATTATTTTCGCGTGGAGAAGGGCATTTATGAGAAATTGCTTGCGAATGTGACGCAGGTGGAGCGCGGCACGGTAAAGGAGCTTGCAGAGAAGTACGGAACGGACATTCAGACCATGACCGGTTTTCTGGATGGCATCAGCGAGAGCCTCAAGCAGGACATTCCGACCGAGACCATGGACGAGAATACCGAGATTGTGCTTGAAATCGATCCGGAGAAGCTCTACTACAACATGGTGGAGGCGAAGGCGGATTGGCTCTACGGCCTCGAGGCTTGGAATCATATCCTGAGCGAAGAGAGAAGAAAGGAGTTGTACCGCGAACAGAAGCAGAGCGGTACGGTCCGCAAGGAAGTTAAAATCGGCAGAAACGATCCCTGCCCCTGCGGCTCCGGTAAGAAGTATAAGCACTGCTGCGGCAGAAACGCATAAGTTTGGCTCCGCTCTCGGGACGTGGGAGAGCGGAGTCTTTTTGTATCGAGACCGGACTTGAGAAGGAGAGCGCAGATGGAGGCTTATCAGAGTTTTGCAAAACTCTACGATTTATTTATGGACGGCGTTCCCTATGATGCGTGGTGCGAACAGACGCAGCGTCTCCTTGGGCGCTTCGGCATTACGGAGGGCATCGTAGCGGAGCTGGGCTGCGGCACGGGGAACTGCACCGAACGCCTCGCTGCCGCAGGCTTTGACATGATAGGAATCGACAATGCGGAGGAGATGCTTGAAGAGGCCATGCAAAAGAAGCTGCTTTCCGGCAGCAACAGCCTCTACCTCTGTCAGGATATGCGGGAATTCGAGCTCTACGGGACTTGCCGCGCGATGATAAGCCGTTGCGATTCGATGAACTATCTCTGTACCTCAGAGGATTTAAGAGAGGTTTTTCGCCTGGTCAACAACTACCTGGATCCCGGCGGCATCTTCCTCTTTGATATGAATACCGTATATAAGTATGAGCACTTGCTCGCAGACAATATCTTTGCGGAGACAAGAGAAGAGGGTAGTTTTATCTGGGAAAATCACTATGACGGAGAGACGCGCGAAAATATTTATGATATGACCTTCTATCTGCGGGAGACGGAAGCGCTTTTTCGCAGATCGGAGGAGACCCATGTACAGCGCGCTTATACCTTAGAGGAAGTGCGACGGGAAGCAGAGGCTGCGGGACTTATTTTTCTCGAGGCCATGGATGCGGAGACGGAAGGTCCGCTAATCGAAGAGAGCGAGCGCATGCTGATTTTATTGTGTGAACACGGAAAGGAAGCTTGGAATGAGTGATTATATTGTGAGAGCCTACGCAGAGGGCGGCATGGTGCGTGCCTTTGCGGCGACGACGGAAGAATTGACGGAAGAGGCCAGACGCATACACAACACGAGCCCCATTGTCACGGCGGCATTGGGACGTCTAATGACAGCAGGGCTCATGATGGGTGCAATGATGAAGGACAAAAAGGACCTTCTGACCATCAAAGTGGACGGGGACGGCCCCATGCGCGGTCTTTTGGTCACCGCGAACAATGCGGGTGAGGTCAAGGGATATCCGTTTGAGCCGGTGGTTATCTTACCGGCGAACGAGCTCGGCAAGCTGGATGTTGCCGGTGCGGTCGGCAAGGGGAAGCCTGACGGTGATTTCGGATCTGGGTCTGAAAGAACCCTACGTGGGACAGGTGGAGCTGGTTTCCGGGGAAATTGCAGAGGATCTTGCCTACTATTACGCATCGAGTGAGCAGGTGCCCTCCGGTGTGGGACTCGGTGTGCTGATGAATCAGGACAATACCGTGCGCTGTGCGGGCGGTTTTATTGTGCAGCTCATGCCGAATTGTCCCGAGGAAGTAATCACGGCGCTCGAGAACAGATTGAAGACGGTCGGCTCGGTCACCAACTTCTTAAAGGAAGGAAAGACCCCCGAAGATATTCTCGCGTGGATTTTTGAGGGCATGGAGTGGAAACTCACGGAAAAGCTCCCCTGCCGTTTTCACTGCGACTGCTCGAGAGAGCGGGTCGAGAAGGCGCTCATCAGCCTCGGCAGTGCAGAGCTTAAGAGCATGGCCGAGGAGCAAAAACCCGCAGAACTTCACTGCCACTTCTGCGGAAAGTCTTATTCGTTTACGCCCGAAGAACTGACGGCACTCGAGAAGGGGGCACACTGACGCTCGTACAGTGCTGGGTGGCGTCTCAGCCAGCGCATATAGCCGAGCGTGTAGCGCTCTCCCTTGTCGCGGAGCATATAGAGCAGTTTTTCGAGCAGCGCCCGGGTCTCGGGATGCAGTAGCCGTCCCTCCCCCTTGGAAAGATAGTAGCCGAGGGGGACGGCATCGGTATAATCTTTACCGCTGTATACTTTAGAGGCCGCAATGCGGTCGCAGACCATCTCGAGGACAAAGCGGAGCGGCATTTTTAACCCGACCCAGCCGCGCTCGGGATTGATATCCACCCAGTATTCATAATGGTGGCGATTGCGCCCCTTGTGATGCAGCCAGGCGAGGGAGTAGCCATGTTCTTTTCGCTCTGCGGCGTTGGGAGAGCGTATGCCCTGGTAATAACGGACACCGGTCATAAATTCGGTCGGTGAATATTTTGAGAGGTCATGGGCTAGGGCCCCTGCCGAACAAGACCCACCTTGAAGCAGAGATCCATGACAGTCAACTTGTGTTTGGTAATAGTCAAAAAGTGTTTGATTGTGTTTTTTGTATAAAATAGAACTCTCATAAAAAAATAATCCCTTCAAATTGTCGAAATTATTTGACAGTAGGCGCAACATATGCTATTGTACCGAGGGTTGCAGAAGTCTGCAAGCCACAGATTATTTTTTTGGAGGAACACCGGTTATGAGCAAGGGTACAGTCAAGTGGTTTAACAACCAGAAGGGTTACGGATTCATCTCGGACGAGGGCGGCAATGATGTTTTTCGTGCACTATTCCGGCCTGAAGATGGATGGTTTCAAGACTCTTGAGGAGGGCGCAAAGGTCGAGTACGAGATTGTCGACGGCGCTAAGGGACCGCAGGCTACCAACGTCTTGGTGATTGAGTAAACCGGTTCCTTCGGGAAACGACTATTCATGAGATCAAACAGAGAAGAACCGAAGATCGCAGTTGCGACTTCGGTTCTTTTTTTCGTTTTATTGTTCCGATGTCTCTTCTTTGCCGTATACACGCTGAGAAACGAAGGGGCAGTAAGGAAATCAGCCGCGAAGTTTAAGGGCGGTGAGCGTCGAGGTGAGATAGGCCTCGCAGAGGGCGTTGTTCTCCTGCAGAACGGAGAGCGGCAGATAAAGCGGGGTGGCATTCGGTCCGGTTTGAAAGCAGCGCGCTTCCGGCTCCATACGCTTGGGAACCGCCGCAAAGTCCCCGGTGAGGGGAAGACGCGCGCTTTCTTTGGTGGCCTTCTCCCGAGCGTCGGCATCGACAAAAGCAGCTAAAGTTTTGTGGAGCAGACTGCCGTCTTCTTTCAGAATATAGTAATTGCGGTAATCCTTGAGATAGTGATAGAGGGTTCCGGAAAAGCGCGGGAGCCGAAGGCGGATGTGTGTTTCCGCTGCGGCAAGTTCCATAGTCTCGGTTTCGCGAGATAGTGAAAACGGGAGCGAAACAGCGCTTTCGGCGGTGATGCAGAAGTCTTCCTTGTCCTCAAAGATACGTGTATTTTCAAAGCGACCGCGGAAAAAAAGTCGGAATGTGAAGCAAGGGTAAGAGCTGCGGCAGCATGCTGACATCCGCAGCATTATGTCCGAGCATGTTTTGCAGTAAGTCTTCATCTCTTGTCGTAAGCCAGGACAAATACTGTGCAATCAGTTCTCCGCCGTCGAAGGGATCCTTTCGGGTAAGCTGCAAGCGCTGCTCCAGTGCGCGTTGCGTGAGTTTTTGTGTGGCGAAAAGCGGGCGAAACGGAGCCACGCTCGCATAAAGATCCAAGCTATCCTTCCGGTCGAGCGGATAAGTCAGGTGGTACTGTGCGCTGCATGCGCTGAGAAAGGGGAGGTCAAAGCGCTGTCCGTTAAAATGTACCAGAGTGCGGAAGGGGGCGGCAAAGGCAAAAAAACTGCGTAGCAGTTCTTGTTCTTCGGAAAGCGAAGCGGCGAACCACTGCCGAAGAACAGCGGGGCCTTTTTTCGGAAAGCAGAGCGCTCCGATTAAATAAATCTGTGCGGAACTCGGGCTGAGACCGGTGGTTTCAATGTCAAAAAAAGAGCAGGGAAGAGAGTTCTGCCCCGTCGGGAATTGCCTCGAGCGCGCTGAGATAGGGGTTCGCGCGACAGTTTTGTTTCAAAGCAAAGCATGAAGAAGCTCCTCTCGCAATTTGATACTCCAGTATACGCCTTCCTTGTTAGATTGAAAAGGCTGTGCTAAACTAGACAACAGGGAAAGTTTCGGAAGGCAGGAGCAAACTATGATTTCCTATATAAAAGGGACGCTCACTGCGGTCGGCGAGAGCGAAGTGATTGTGGAGGCGGGATCCTTCGGTATAGAAATAAAGACATCCCGCGCGGTCATAGATCGGCTTCCGGCCCCGGGGAAAAGAGCTTATTTTGTATACGCATTTCAAATTGAGCGAAGATGCGGTTGCACTCTATGGTTTTGACAGAGAGGCGGATCTCCGCCTTTTTCGCGCGCTGATTGCCGTGAGCGGAATCGGTCCGAAGGGAGCGCTTGCCGTACTCTCGGCGCTGGAGCCCGAAGCGCTGAAGCTCGCTGTTTTAAGCGGTGATGCCAAGGCGATCGCAAAGGCACCCGGTGTGGGAATACGGACCGCGGAGCGAATTATCTTGGAACTGAAAAAAATAAGGAAGTCGTACAAGAACTTACGACAGGCGGTGTTGCAGCGGCTCCTTCCGAGAATCGCGCGATGGCGGATGCCATGGATGCTCTGGTGCAGCTCGGCTACAGTGTGAGCGAGGCAGCTCGTGCAGTCCGTGCGATACCTGGCGCGGAAGATAAGGACAGCGAGACACTCCTTCGCGAGGCGCTCCGGCAGTTCTGAGCTTGAGAGGAAAAATATGGAGCGTAGAATTATAACGACGGAGCTTGCAAGCGAAGAGCTCAGGTTTGAACAATCGCTGCGTCCGCAGCGATTACAAGAATATATCGGACAAAAGAAATTAAAATCCATGCTGCAGGTCTATATCGAAGCCGCGCGGCAGCGGGGGGAGAGTCTCGATCACGTGCTCTTTTACGGGCCGCCCGGACTCGGAAAGACAACCCTTTCCGGCATCATTGCCAATGAGATGGGTTCTAATTTAAAAATCACTTCAGGCCCGGCCATTGAAAAGCCGGGTGATATGGCGGCAATCCTGAATCATTTGCAGGAGGGTGATGTGCTCTTTGTCGACGAAATTCATCGGCTGAACCGTCAAGTTGAAGAGGTGCTTTATCCTGCAATGGAAGACTTTGCAATAGACATTGTGCTTGGAAAAGAGAGCAATGCAAAAAGTATACGGCTTTCGCTGCCGCATTTTACCTTGGTCGGTGCAACGACGCGGGCAGGGCTTCTCTCCGCACCGCTTCGCGATCGCTTCGGTGTGGTTCAGCGCCTCGAGTTTTACGAACAAGATGAGCTGCAAGAGATTGTTCTCCGCTCTGCTAAAGTTCTCGGCGTGACCATCAATGCGGCGGGTGCTTCGAACTCGCGCGCCGTTCCCGCGGAACGCCGAGACTTGCAAATCGATTGTTACGTCGGGTGCGTGATTTTGCGGAGGTGAAATACGGCGGAGAAATTACAGAAGAGGTAGCGCGCGATGCGCTGAACCTTCTGGATGTGGATACCTGTGGTTTGGATGCGGGTGACCGCACCATACTGAATCTCATCATAGATATGTTTCACGGCGGACCGGTGGGGCTGGATACACTGGCGGCGGCGCTCGGAGAAGATGCCGGCACGCTGGAAGAGGTTTATGAGCCCTACCTTCTCATGCAGGGCTTTATCATTCGCACACCGCGCGGCAGGGTCGCGACGGAATACGCATACAAGCATTTGAATCGAAAAAAGGAAGATGAGGGGCAAGCAGATGCGTGACGAACAGAATCGACAGGGAAGTACAGAAGTCATTATCGACGGTAAGGTAATTCCGCTTTCCGGCGGCGACAGTGCCTATCTTCGCCAGGTCGCGGCTTATATCGATAACAAGATTGCGGAGCTGCGTCAGAATCGCGCCTACGCACGCCAGAACAGCGAGCGGAGAGCACAGATACTCTGGCTGAACCTTGCGGACGACTGCCTGCAGGCGCGGGCGGAGAGTGCCGAGTTGAAGGAAGAAGCTGCGGCTCATGCAGCCGAGGTTTATTCGCTGAAGCGGGAATTGGTAGAGCAGCGCCTCCGTATGGAAAAGCCTTAAGAAGGACGGCAAAGCAGACACGGCGGAAACAGTGTCTGTCGAAGAGAAGCAAAAGACAGAGGCGGCTCTTGCCGAGTCGGAACGGAAAAACGCGGAACTGGAAGCGGAAATATCAAATCTGGAAGCGGAAAAGACAAGTCTCGAAGCAATCAATGCAGGACTGGAAGCAGAAAAAGAACGCTTGGAAGCACGTGTTCGTGAACTGGAAGAGGCGCTGGAGGCAGAAAAGCAGCGCAGTCAAAATCTTGAGAGTGAGCTCGATGACTTGCTCGCGAAGTAAAACAGATAGCAGGGAAGAATGAGAAATCAAACACCGGAACTTTTTGGCGCCCGCAGGCTCTTTTGGAGAGCCTTCGGGCTGCAGTCAATGCGGGTGCGGATGCCGTTTATGTCGGCGGTGCGAAATATGGCGCAAGGGCCTATGCGGAGAATCCCGAAGAGGAAGATCTCATTGCGGGCCTGCGCTATGCGCACCGCTTTGGCGTTCGCGTCCATTTGACCGTGAATACCCTCCTAAAAGAGGCAGAGCTTCAGGCGCTGCCGGAGTATATTGCGCCTTATTATGAAGCGGGATTGGATGCGGCAATCGTACAGGACTTGGGAGCCCTGGCTGTTCTGCATAGGCAGTTCCCGCTTCTTTCCCTTCATGCAAGCACCCAGACCACCGTTACGGGACCTGAGTCGGCGCGACTTTTCCGGAGTCTCGGGGTGAGCCGTGTGATTCCGGCGCGGGAACTCAGTTTGGAAGAGTTGGTACGCATCAAGCAAGAGACAGGACTCGAGGTGGAGAGTTTTGTCCACGGTGCACTTTGTTACGCTTATTCCGGCCAGTGTTTTATGTCGAGTCTGCTCGGCGGCAGATCCGGAAACCGCGGGCGCTGTGCACAGACCTGCCGTTTGCCGTACAGTTTGGTGCGGGACCGGGAAAAGCCCACGAAGCAAAGTTTGCTGTTGAGCTGTAAGGATTTGTGCAGCCTGGATCTGATTCCGATGCTCGCCGCAAGCGGCATAGACAGCCTGAAAATCGAGGGGCGTATGAAGAGCCCTCGATACACGGCGGGAGTGGTCTCTGTTTGGAGAAAGTATCTGGATCTTTATGCGCGCGAGGGAGAAGAGGGCTTTGCCGTTGCGGCGGAGGACCGGGCAAAGCTTTTGGATCTTTTTGACCGCGGCGGTCAAACCGAGGGCTATTACCGCAAGCATAACGGTCGAGATATGATCGTGCTCGGAGAGAAGAAAGAAAAGCGTAAACCGAATCTCCCGTATGAGGAGGAACTGGAACAGCGCTATGTGAAGACGGAGCGGGAGTTGCCGCTCCGCGGAAGCTTTCGCCAGCGAGCGGGAGAACCGCTCTGTCTCACGGTCAGTGCCGAGGTGAGACATATCGGAACGGTGAGTGCCGAAGTGATGGGAGCGGTTGCGGAACGGGCGCGAACTGCGGGGAGCAGTCCGGAAGCGGTGCGTGAACGTCTGTTGAAAACAGGCGGCACGGGATTTCGCTTTTCGGAGCTTGCGGTTTCCATAGAAGAAGGATATTTTTTCCCGGTCAAGCAACTGAACGAATTGAGGCGGCAGGCGTTGGAAGCAATATCCGCAACAATCGATTCACGCTTTGCACGTAAAACTGTCCGCCCCACAGAGACTGTATGCGACGGAGAGACAGAGGGTGCATCGAGCGCTGTATTCGAAGGACGAACAGAAGACAAGCCTCCGGCAATTCATGTGAGTTGCGATTCCGAGGAGCAGCTTAAGGTTGTTTCGGCTATGTCCGAAGTTTCTATGATTTCGTTCGGCTCCGACAGTCTTCCGCCGGAGCGGTGGGAAGCTGCGATTTCGGAAATTCATGGGTCCGGGAAACAGGCTTACCTTCTGTTGCCCCAGATTTTCAGAACGGAGGCAGAGCAATTTTTCACCGCCCAAGCCGGATTGCTCGCGAATCTGCCGTTTGATGCTCTGATTGTTCGGAATCTGGAGGAGCCCGGCTATTTCCGCAAATTATACGAGAGCAGGGGAAAGCTCTGTCCCTCGCTGCTCTTTGACTTTCAAGTCTACGGAATGAATCGGGAGGCACAGCGCTGTCTCAAAGGCTTCGGTGCGGCCCGGCTTACACTGCCGATAGAAGAAACTGCCCGCGAATTACGCGCATTGGAAACAAGAGGTCAAGAGTTGGTGGTTGCCGGAAGACTGCCGATGATGGTCAGTGCGAATTGCGTTAAAAAGACGGCAGCTCGCTGTGATCATAAGGCGGAGTATATGCAGCTTCGGGATCGCCGCATGATGGATATGCCGGTGAGAACCCATTGCACCTTCTGTTATAATACGATATATAATGCAGCGCCCCTTAGTCTCAGCGGAGTGGCGGGAGAATTGCGCGAACTGAAGCTCGGTGCGGTGCGTTTGCTGCTCACGAATGAGAATGCGGAGCAAAGTCGCGCTGCGGTACGTTCTTTGCATCACAGCTTTGTGCTGGGCGAGCGGGACGTTGCGGAGGCATACGAAAACTTTACACGCGGTCATTTTCGGAAGGGCGTGGAGTAAAGCCGGACGAAAGTTTCGCTTCGGAAAGTGCTTGTATCACGCAGCTGTCAGTAGTACACTTACATTTAATTTTGGATATGCGTCGCGCAGGAGGGATTGCAAATGGTCGAAGCAACGAGCTGCGGCGGCATCGTGATCTTTCACGGAAAGATCCTGCTGCTCTATAAGAATTACAGAAATCGCTATGAGGGCTGGGTGCTCCCAAAGGGAACGGTCGAAGAGGGAGAGAACTTTGAGACCACAGCGCTCCGGGAAGTCAAGGAAGAGACGGGGGTCAGCGCACGCATTGTCGAGTATATCGGCAAGAGTGAATACACCTTCAATGCGCAGGCGGAACTTGTGGATAAGAGTGTCCATTGGTTCCTGATGAGCGCTGACAGCTACTACTCGAAACCGCAGCGGGAGGAGTTCTTTATGGATTCCGGTTATTACAAGTATCACGAGGCATGGCATCTTCTGAAATTTGCCAATGAAAAGGCAATGTTGGAAAAGGCCTATGCGCGCTATCAAGAGCGCAAGCGTAATCGCATGAACGAATCCAACTAGGACAGCGCATTTTAAATAGGAAGAAAGAGGGCGGAAACGATGATTAAACTGGAACACAGTGCAGTCATGAATCTCGAAAATGCAATGCGCGGAGCGCGCAACCCGCTGAATTCTTGGGCGAGAAGCGATAGTTATTATGATGAAACGGGAAATTATGTGTTGGGGGAGAACGATCTGGGCCTGGCAAAGAGACTGCGTAAGGCCGGGAGCGACCACCGTAAGTACATGAGACAGATTTTTGTCTCGGTGGACATCACAGCGCCGCTTTACTGGTGGAAGGAGTACGATACCTATAAGGTCGCGACGGTCGCAAACTCAACCTCTACCATGCATAAGATTCACAGCAAACCGTTTACGCGCGCGGATTTTTCGCATGATCACATGAGTGAAGAGGCGCTTGCGGCACTGGACAGCATGATTGGTGTCTTGGAACAGCTGCGCCTTCGTTTTGTGGAAACCAAGGACAAGCAGGCTTGGTACTCTATGATTCAGCTGTTGCCGGAGAGTTACGAGCAACTCCGTACTTGCACGTTTAACTACGAGACTCTGGTACATATTTATTTTGCGCGTCGGGATCATAAGTTGGAGGAGTGGCACCGTTTCTGTGACTGGATACTTGAACTGCCCTATGCGAAAGAACTCATTTTGGGAGAGGAAGCATGATTTTGATTGCGGCGGTGGACAAATCCTGGGCCATCGGGAAAGGCGGAAAACTTCTGGTCAAAATTCCGCGCGATCAACAACTGTTTCTTGAGGAGACGCTCGGGAAAACGGTCATTATGGGGCGAAAGACCTTTTTGGACTTGCCGGGGCAGCAGCCTCTTTACGGCAGGCGCAATCTGGTATTGAGTCGAGATCCCGATTTTTCGCCGAAGGGAGTCACTGTATGTCGCAGCATCGAAGAAGTACTGGAAAAGCTGAGCGGAATTCCGGGAGATGAGATTTTTGTGTGCGGCGGAGAGGGGGTTTACCGAGACTTCCTACCCTACGCGGATAAGGCAGAGTTGACGAAAATCGATTACCGCTATGATGGGGATCGCTTCTTTCCGAATCTTGATGAAGATCCGGACTGGAAGCTCACACAGGAGAGTGAGGAAGAGACCTATTTCGATCTTCCTTTTTCCTTTTGCCGCTATGAACGCGTGCGCGGCGGTGTGAGATGAGCTTTGCTTTTGTGATACGGCAATAGAACAAAGGAGAACCCTTATGTATAAGATCATAACGAAGAGAAAACTTGCGGAGCAGATTTGGTTCATGGATCTTGAGGCGCCGCGTGTCGCGCGGAAATGTCTGCCGGGTGAGTTTTTAATTGTGAAAATCGATCGCTACGGCGAGCGTATCCCGTTGACGGTCTGCGATTATGACCGTGAGAAGGGAACCATCGCCATTGTATTCCAAGTTGTCGGTTCAAGCAGCGCGCGTATGGCGAAACTGGAAGTTGGAGATTGCTTTGAAGATGTTGTGGGACCTCTGGGACGTCCGTCGGAACTAACCCACAAGACGGCGGAAGAACTTCAAAAAATGAACATTCTCTTTGTCGCCGGCGGCGTCGGTACGGCACCGGTCTATCCGCAGGTCAAGTGGCTCAAGGAGCAGGGCGTCGTTGCGGATGTTGTGCAGGGAGCGAAGACCAAGGATTTGGTGATACTCGAAGAGGAGATGCGTGCCCTGGTCGGAGATCATCTCTACGTCACCACCGATGACGGTTCCTACGGTTTCCACGGTCTTGTAACCGCAAAGGTAGAAGAGCTGGTGGAAAAAGAAGGTAAGCACTACGATCTTTGCGTTGCCATCGGCCCGATGATTATGATGAAGTTTGTCTCCTTACTCACCAAGAAGCTCGGCATTCCGACGATTGCCAGCATGAACCCCATCATGGTGGACGGCACCGGTATGTGCGGAGCATGTCGACTGATTGTCGGTGACGAAGTGAAATTTGCCTGTGTGGACGGTCCCGAGTTCGACGCGCATCTCATTGATTTCGATCAGGCGATGAAGCGTGCAAGAATGTACGCGAGCGAAGAGGGGAGAGAGTATCTCAAGTTCAAGGAAGGAAAGACGCACCACGGTGGCTGCGGAAATTGCGGAGGTCAGCAGTAATGGACATGATGAAGAGGTCCCGATTCGGGAGCAGGCACCGGAAGAACGCGCACACAACTTTGAGGGAAGTCTGTCTCGGCTACACAGAAGAAGAGGCGAGAGCAGAGGCATCGCGCTGTCTGAATTGTAAGAATCCGCGCTGTGTTGCCGGATGTCCCGTATCGATTGATATTCCGGGATTTTTACAGCAGGGTAATCGCGGGGCAGGGAAGCAAAAGCTGCCGGGATTATTGCGGAGAGCTCTGCACTCCCTGCGGTTTGCGGCCGTGTCTGCCCGCAGGAGACCCAGTGCGAGGGAGTCTGTATTCGCGGTATCAAAGGAGAGCCGGTTGCAATCGGCAAATTGGAGCGCTATGTGGCGGATTGGGCGCGGGAGCATAAACTGGAGCCGCAGAACACTTCCGAGAAAAAAACGGACAGCGCGTTGCTGTCATCGGGGCAGGTCCCGCAGGACTTACCTGTGCCGGAGAACTTGCCAAACTCGGCTACGAAGTCAAAAATCTTTGAAGCGCTCCATGAACCGGGCGGCGTGCTGGTATACGGTATTCCGGAGTTCCGTTTGCCGAAGGACACGGTTGTGGCCCACGAAGTAGAGAACGTAAAGAAACTCGGTGTTGAAATCGAAACCAATACCATAGTCGGCAAGTCGGTCTCTGTGGACGACCTACTGGATCACGAGGGCTACGATGCGGTGTTTATCGGTTCCGGTGCGGGTCTGCCGATGTTCATGCACATTCCGGGCGAGACCGCGAGCGGCGTGTTTTCGGCCAATGAGTTCTTAACGCGCAACAACCTCATGAAGGCTTTCCGAGAGGATTACGACACGCCGATCTTTGCGGGTAAGCGTGCAATTGTGGTGGGCGGCGGAAACGTTGCGATGGATGCTGCGCGAACGGCGCTCCGCCTCGGCGCAGAGACACACATTGTTTACCGCCGTTCGGAGGCGGAGTTGCCCGCTCGTGTCGAAGAAGTGCACCATGCGAAGGAAGAGGGCGTTATCTTCGATTTGCTCACCAATCCGGTCGAAATACTGGAAGATGAGAACGGTTGGGTCAGAGCGGTTCGCGTGATTCATATGGAACTCGGAGAGCCGGATGCCTCCGGCAGAAGAAGACCGGTTGAAATTCCAGGCTCCGAGGAGGAAATTCCGGCAGACACTGTCATCATGGCTCTCGGTACCTCTCCGAATCCGTTGCTTGCTTCCACAACCAAAGGTCTTGATACCAATCGCCGGGGCTGCCTGATTGCGGATGAAAAGAGCGGACAGACAACGCGCGAAGGTGTTTTTGCGGGCGGCGATGCCGTAATCGGTGCCGCGACCGTTATTCTTGCGATGGGAGCGGGAAAGCAGGCTGCGCGCGGCATAGATGAATATCTCAAAGCAAAACGTGTGTGATTGTTTTCTGTTCGGATATAGTGTATAATAATCCCGGAACTTAACCCCGAGAAATCAGTGCATTTGCACGAGCGGAGGACAGAGGAGGAAAGGTACATGAGTAAGCTTGATTTAAGCAAGTATGGCATTACCGGGACAACAGAAATCGTACACAATCCGTCGTATGAGTTGCTCTTTGAAGAGGAGACCAAGGCGGGTCTCGAGGGCTTCGAAAAGGGACAGGTGACCGAACTGGATGCCGTCAACGTGATGACGGGAATCTACACGGGACGCTCCCGAAAGACAAGTTCATCGTCATGGACGAGAACTCCAAGGATACGGTCTGGTGGACCTCCGATGAGTATAAGAACGATAACCATCCGGCTTCCGAGGAGGCTTGGCACGCGGTGAAGGAACTCGCAAAGAAGGAGCTTTCCAATAAGCGCCTCTTTGTGGTCGATGCTTTCTGCGGCGCAAACAAGGACACCCGCATGGCGGTTCGCTTCATTGTCGAAGTGGCGTGGCAGGCACACTTTGTGACCAACATGTTCATTAAGCCGACTGCGGAAGAACTCGAGAACTTTGAGCCGGACTTCATTGTCTACAATGCGTCGAAAGCAAAGGTTGAGAACTACAAGGAGCTCGGACTCAATTCCGAGACCGCGGTTGTCTTCAACATCACGACCAAGGAGCAGGTTATCCTGAACACTTGGTACGGCGGCGAGATGAAGAAGGGTATGTTCTCGATGATGAACTACTACCTGCCGCTTCGCGGTATCGCTTCGATGCACTGCTCGGCAAATACCGATATGGACGGCAAGAACACCGCGGTGTTCTTCGGTCTCTCCGGTACCGGCAAGACCACGCTCTCCACGGATCCGAAGCGTCTTCTCATCGGAGATGATGAGCACGGTTGGGATGATTCCGGCGTGTTCAACTTCGAGGGAGGCTGCTACGCAAAGGTCATTAACCTCGACAAGGAATCCGAGCCGGATATCTACCGTGCAATTCGCCGCGACGCGCTTCTTGAGAACGTGACGGTCGATGCAAACGGCAAGATTGATTTTACCGACAAGAGCGTCACGGAGAATACCCGTGTCTCGTACCCGATCGATCACATCGAGAAGATTGTTAAACCGATTTCCCACGGTCCGGCTGCGGAGAATGTCATCTTCCTTTCGGCAGATGCATTCGGCGTATTGCCGCCGGTTTCCATTCTGACCCCGGAGCAGACCAAGTATTACTTCCTGTCCGGCTTTACGGCAAAGCTCGCAGGTACCGAGCGCGGCATTACCGAGCCGACCCCGACCTTCTCGGCTTGCTTCGGCCAGGCTTTCCTGGAGCTTCATCCGACCAAGTACGCGGAAGAACTCGTGAAGCGAATGGAGCAGAGCGGTGCGAAGGCTTATCTCGTGAACACCGGCTGGAACGGCAGCGGCAAGAGAATTTCGATTAAGGATACGAGAGGTATCATCGATGCCATCCTGAACGGCGATGTTCTGAAGGCGCCGACGAAGAAGATTCCGTTCTTCGACTTTGAAGTTCCGACCGAACTGCCGGGTGTGGATCCGGCCATTCTGGATCCGAGAGATACCTATGCGGACAGCGAGGAGTGGACCAAGAGAGCCAAGGATCTCGCAGATCGTTTCATCAAGAACTTTGCAAAGTACGAGGGCAACGATGCCGGCAAGGCACTTGTCGCAGCGGGTCCGAAGACCGAGGCATAAGAGGTACCTGAACGAAAAAGGAACTGTGCAAGCGCACAGTTCCTTTTTGCGATATTCAACCTGTATTCCGTTTTCGGATCCGCGCGGCAAACTTCCGGAATCGCAACATAAAAATAATTATGTAAATAATAGGGGCGCACGCAGGCCGGTTCGGCATAGGATGCGAAAGAGTTAAAAGAAGAATGAGTTGACATAATTCAAATATGAAAACTATATAGTTCGGAGCTAAATTGCGCATTCGGTGGACAGAATTGTTCTGCCATAATATGCTTTCTTTTGCATCCTATATAATAAGGAAGAAACAGGGATCAAAATTGCTGAATAAGAGACGGAAATTAAAATAAGGACCGAAAAAAGAAAGCTGTCATTTTTGTGACCTTTTGGGAAAACTGACAGAATTTTGGGAAGAGTTGTAAAATGCTGTGTTTTTTGCACAAAAGAAGAGCGGCAGAGAAAAGAGAGAACAACAAAACGCAATGCGGACGCTTGTTTGGGAAATTTGGGGCAAGTTGACTTTTTGAAGACGCGTTGCTATCATAACTTGCGTATAACGGAGGAGATGGAGATGAGAGTCGTTTTTTCGCTTTTGATGGACAACACACCCGGTGTTCTGAGTCGCATTGCCGGATTGTTTACGCGCAGAGGGTATAATATCGAGAGCATTACGGCCGGTGTCACCGCGGATCCGCGTTACACGAGAATGACGGTTGTCTCAAACGGCGATGACGATGTACTGGAGCAAATCGAAAAGCAGATTCGTAAGCTCGAGGATGTCAAAGATATCAAGCGCCTTCCGGAGGATAAGAGTGTTTACCGCGAGCTTATGATGGTAAAGATTCGGGCCAACGCAGATCAGAGAGAATCGGTGCATGCGGTGGTGCAGATTTTTCGCGCGAGCATAGTGGATGTGGCAAAGAATTCTCTCACCATTATGCTGACCGGAGATCAAAAGAAACTGGATGCGTTGCTCGCTTTGCTGGAAGAGTATGAGATTTTGGAACTTGCGCGAACCGGTATCACAGGACTTGCGCGCGGCGCGGATGATATCAAATATCTGCCTTAAGTGAGGTTATCAGAACCGGATTCTTTCGCGGACTGAGAGTCGCAGAATTCGTTCTTTTTTGATAATGCGTTTGTTACTCAAAACGGATGGAACAGATGGAGGAGAGTAAAATGGCACTGAAGATTTATTATCAGGAAGATTGCGATGTTTCTGTTTTAAAGGGCCACAGAGTGGCAATCATCGGTTACGGCAGCCAGGGACATGCGCATGCACTGAACCTGAAAGATTCCGGAGTTGAAGTTTGCGTCGGTCTCTACGAGGGCTCCAAGTCGAGAGAGAAGGCTGAGAAGCAGGGCATTACGGTTAAGACCAATGCCGAGGCAGCGAAGTGGGCGGATATCATTATGATTCTGATCAACGATGAGCTGCAGGCGGATATGTACAAGAAGGATATTGAGCCGAATCTCGAAGAGGGCGACATGCTGATGTTTGCTCACGGCTTCAACATTCATTACGGCCTTATCACCCCGCCGAAGTTTGTCGATGTCACGATGATTGCGCCGAAGGCACCGGGCCACACGGTTCGCAGCGAGTTCCTTGAGGGCAAGGGCGTTCCGATGCTCGTTGCTGTTGAGCAGGATGCGAGCGGCAAGGCACTGGAGAAGGCACTTGCTTACGGTGCTGCAATCGGCGGTGCGAGAGAGCGGGTCTGCTTGAGACCACCTATCGCATTGAGACCGAGACCGATCTCTTCGGTGAGCAGGCGGTTCTCTGCGGCGGTGTTTGCGCACTGATGCAGACCGGATTTGAGACCCTGGTGGAAGCCGGCTACGATCCGAGAAATGCATACTTTGAGTGCATTCATGAGATGAAGCTCATTGTCGACCTCATTTATCAGTCCGGTTTCGAGGGCATGCGCTATTCGATTTCGAATACCGCTGAGTTCGGTGACTACATCACCGGACCGAAGATCATTACCGAGGAAACCAAGAAGGCAATGAAGAAGGTTCTTGCCGACATTCAGGACGGAACCTTTGCAAACCAGTTCTTGGTTGATATGAGCCCTGCCGGTCGTCAGGCACACTTCAAGGCGATGCGGAAGAAGGCTTCCGAGCATCTCTCTGAGTCTGTCGGTAAGGAGATCAGAAAGCTTTACAGCTGGAACAATGAAGACTCCAAGCTGATTAACAACTAAAGGTAAAGACAGAAAAAGAGCGATGGAAGAGTCTGTTCCAGCGCTCTTTTTATTCAAAGCCTACATAAATATAGAGAAAGTTTACAATTTGTTTACAGTTTTGTCATTGTCATAGACGAACGGACGCATTTAAGGTATGCTCTTCTGCAGATATCTCAGCGTTGACGCAACAAGGGGTTCAGAGGTAAGGGCTATGAGAGACAAAGCGGATTTGATGATCAAATGCCTTGAGTTCTTGCAGAAGGATAGCTCCCGGAAGGGGATAGAGCGCATTCTGCGTACAGTGTCACGGTATTTCAATTTGCCGGCACTCGCACTGATTCTTGTACAGGGCGGGACAGAAGAACGCATCAGCTACCGTGCGCCGTATCCCAAAAAGATTCGGTTTGCATTCCGATTGCCGCTGGAAATCGGGGCAGAACCATGGGGGTTCTGTTGGTCGGGTGCAGCTCCTTCTTTCAGCATTTGTTCATTCGTAAGTTTTGCCGTTCCTTGGCATTATTGTTTGCCTTGGAACTCGGAAACCGGAAGCGCGAGCAGACCCTGCGCCGGGAAGCTCGTTTGGATTCCAATCTGGAGATACACAATCGGAACGCTTTGGAAGTCAAGAAGGCTGTGCTCAGGAAACGAAATGCACCGCGTTCCGTTGCTGCAATCTATTTGGATTTAAATGGCTTGAAGGAGATTAACGATCGCCACGGACATGAGGCGGGAGATCAAATGCTCCGACGGGCGGTGGACTTTTTCGCCGCCTTTTTCCCGCGCGAACATATATTCCGCGCCGGCGGAGATGAATTTGTGATTTTGGAATCCGGACTTCAGAAAGAGGAGTTCCGCGCACGCGCAAAGGAGTTACAGCAGGCGCTTTCGGCCAATACAACTCCGAAGGCAGCAATGGGGACTGCTTGGCGTGCGAGAGAGCGCTTTGTCGAAGAAGCAATCAAAGAGGCGGATCACAATATGTACCGCGATAAAAACAGCACACGGGGGCATGACCGCGTGACGCTTAGAAGACAGCTATAAATCACTGTAATAAAGGGGAGACGCATGGTATTTTCGAGCATCACTTTTTTTGCTTTATTTTTTTGCCGATTACTTTTTGGGCTATTATCTTTTTGCGTTTTCTCGGCCGCTGCAGAACATATGGTTGGTAATCGTCAGCCTCGGTTTCTATGCCTGGGGCGAACCGATTTACGTGTTCTTGATGCTGGCGTCCATAACTTTTAACTGGCTTTTCGGTCTCATGTTGATGTTGATTCGGAAAGACAATGTGAAGGCGCGCCGTCTGGTGTTGATTGCAGCCTGTGTCTTAAATCTCGGCATGCTCGGTGTTTTTTTAAGTATGCCGGCTTTTGTGGTTGAGACCGTGAACGGTATTATGGAGCGCCCTTTCTTACCCTATCCCAACATTGTTTTGCCCATCGGTATTTCGTTCTTTACCTTTCAGGCTCTGTCCTATGTCATTGATGTCTATATGGGCAGTGCGGAGCCGCAAAAAAATCTCCTCGATATTGCACTTTATGTCGCTTTCTTCCCGCAGCTCATTGCGGGTCCCATTGTCAAATATTCGGCAATCGCGGAACAAATCAAGAATCGTCGCACGGATCTCAGTATGTTGACGGAAGGTATTTGCCGTTTTTCGGAGGGCTTCTGCAAAAAGATTCTGATCGCAAATAATCTTGCGGTCGTTGCCGACACGGTATTCAACCTGACCAAGGGAGGCGATACCTCAATCCCGGTGCCCATGCTCCTCGCCTGGCTCGGCGCGGTGAGCTATATGTTCCAGCTCTATTACGACTTCAGCGCATATTCCGACATGGCAATCGGTCTGGGACTTATGTTCGGTTTCCGCTTCTCGGAAAACTTCCGCTATCCCTTTGTGAGTCGTTCCATCCGAGAGTTCATGACGCGCTGGCACATCAGTCTGGCTTCTTGGTTCAGTCAATATGTATACAAACCGCTCGGCGGTGCGAACACCAAGAAGAAAGACGTGATGATTCGTAACCTCTTCATTGTCTGGCTTTTGACCGGACTCTGGCACGGAGCAAACTGGACCTACATCTGGTGGGGACTCTATTTCTTCATCTTAATTGTGTTTGAGATTGCGTTCCGGCTCGATGAGCGAGAAGGCCACGAGGTGCTTCGCCATGTCTATGTGGTTATTGCGACTGTATTTGCCATGGTAATTTTCCGCTGCGAGACGGGAGAGCAGATGTCCCTCTTTTTTGCGGATCTCTTCGGACTCGGCGGAAACGGTTTTTACAGTCCCGCGGTTGTCATGTTCCTCAAGGAGTACGGCATTTCTTTGATTGCAGCGATTCTGTGTGCACTTCCGCTTCGAAACTATATCTTGGAAAAGACCGAGGACAGCGAGGGACATGAGATTTTCTACCGGAGTTGCGCTGCGGTTTACGTCATCGGACTCGGCGCATGCATGGTGTTTTCCATCGCAATCCTTGCAAAGGGCGGTTACAACCCGTTCATTTACTTCAACTTCTAAGGAGCAGACGATAAGATGAAACGATATCAAGCAGTCTTCTCGGCGCTCTTTCTCACGGGGCTTTTTTCGCTCTCAGCGTTGAACTTGTACCGGGAGAGAGCCGTACTCAAAACAAAGATCGATGGTATTGCTCGCCCCAAGGCAGCTTCCGAACTGAAAAGCTACACGCGGCAATTGGACGGTGTGCTCTCGCAGACGCTGGTCGGCGGACACCGCTGGAATGAGCTTTACGGAACTGTGTATCGCGCACTCGGAAAGAATGAGGAGAACTCGTTCAAGTATGTGCGCGACAAGGACTCCGTACTCTATGCGGGAAACTTCTATAACACCTCGAATCTCAGCGCACCGGGAATTGCAGGGCGTATGCGTCGCCTGCAGGATAGCTTAAAGGACAAAGGAACCAAGCTCGTGGTCATCATGTATCCGACCAAATATCGGGAGGATTGGTCTCGGGGCTACTACGGCATCCCCTACAACAACTTTAATGCCTACGGCGATGAGGTACTTCGCTACTTAAGACGCTATGATGTGGATTATATCGATGTGCGCGATGTGTTTCGCGAGGCCGATATGAAGGCGACGGAGATATTTTATCGCACGGACCACCACTGGACGGTACCTTCCGCCTTTTATGCGACGGGCAAAATCGTAGATCACTTGAATCGGAAGTACGATGCGAATTTGGACCCGGACGGCTTCTATCGAAATCTCAACAACTACACAATCGAGACCTACGCCAATATCTACATGGGGTCGCAGGGAAGAGATGCGGGACAGATTTATTCCGGAGAGTTGGATGATTACAGCTTTATCTTCCCCAAGTTTGACACGCAGTACCACTATTACTGCCGTTATCGCGGTGGTAGAGAAGGCTCGGCTGAGGGCGATATGGAGCAAGCCCTGATTTCGCGCAAATATCTGAATAAGAAGGATCTCTATGATCGAGAGATGAACAACGGCTATATTCAGGGTGTCGTTCGTTTCGATCAGATCGACAATAAGTTGAATCCGGACGGTCCGTCGGCGCTCTTTATCCGAGATTCCTATTCTTCTCCGGTTGCCACCTTCCTTTCACCGATGTTCTCGCGCATTGAGTTACTCTGGTCGCTGCACTATAACCCGAGCGGAAAAGGCAGTATTCCGGAGATGCTCGAGTCTAAGCATTTCGACTATGTCTTTGTGGCGCTTGCGCTGGATAACTTCACCAACGAGGGAACGCCTTTCTATATTGAAGATCCGAAGGCGGCCGAAAACGGCGATGAAGATGTAATCGGGCAGGGCAAGGATCCCGCCGCACAGTGAGAGAGGAGGAGAGAAGCCAATGAGCATTGCGGCAGAAGTCAGCCGTGTGGAACGAAAGTTTGTCTTGCCGGTGAAAGTCGCCGAGGACCTCTACGGGCGACTGCGCCTACTCTTGCCGGGAGATCCGTTTCAGGGGTATAAGCCTTATACTGTCCGTTCGCTCTACTTTGACTCGTTTTACAACGAGGACTATGTAGATAAGATGGACGGACTTGAGTATCGAAAGAAGATACGAATCCGTATCTACAGCCCGGACGACAAAAAGGCTAAACTTGAGCTCAAACAGAAGCAGGGCGAAAATCAACATAAGCTATCGCTCAGCATCACGCGGGAGCAGGCGTATGAAATGATTGCCGGTAACTATGATTGTCTGCTTCGAGAGGGCTCCGAACTCGCAGAGAATATCTACGGTATCATGGTAAAAGAGCAGTATCGACCGGCAGCCTTGATTCAGTATCAGCGCAGGGCCTTTGCGGTTCCGGTCAACAGCATACGCATCACCTTTGACAGTCACATTGAGACGGCGGAGGGAAATTTTGATTTATTCTCGAAGAGCCCGGCCCTGTTTTATCCGGCGGACAGTCAGAGTTTTGAAGTGCTGGAAGTGAAGTACAATCATTTTTTTGCTTGGTTACATCAAGGATGCGCTGCAGCTTGCCGACCTCACGGAGGAGAGCTATTCCAAGTATGTTGCGGGCAGACGTTACGGTTTGTTGCCGGTTATCGGCAGAATGTAAAGGGGGAGAATTATGAGAAACGCACTGTATCAGTATTTATCCGCGCAGTCGGGGACGCTGTCCACCGGCGAGATTCTGATGAGCTTCATCGCAGCCATCATCATTGCGGTGGTCATCTTTGTCAGCTATCAGTTTTTCACATGCGGGAACAGTCTACAGCGCCAAGTTCAATGTGTCGCTGGTCATGCTGACCATTGTGACGACGCTGGTCATGAGTGTAATCGGAAATAACGTTGCGCTGTCTCTCGGTATGGTCGGTGCGCTCTCTATCGTTCGTTTCCGTACCGCAATCAAAGATCCCAGAGATACGGCTTATATTTTCTGGTGCATCGCGGCGGGTATTTGCTGCGGTATTCAGGACTTTAAAATTGCCGGAATCGGTTCGGGTGTCATTTTCCTTGTTCTTCTGGTGCTCGGCAATGTGCGCTCCAATGACCGTTATCTGTTGATTGTTCGCGGAAACGGCAAGAGTGAGGAGGTCATGAAGACCATCAACGAGTACTATGAGCACAAGGCACAGTTCCGCGTGGACAACTCCGAGAAGGACAGAACGGAACTCATCTATGAGATTTCCGGAAAGCTTCGTGAGAAGTGCCTGCAGAAGCACGAGGGCAGAGAAATCAAGGATGTGCTCTTCCGCTTGGAGGGCGTTGAGGCGGTACACCTCGTCTGCCAGAACGACGAGATTACGCGCTGATCGGGCGGTACAATGAGAATACCAACAAAGAAGACACTGGTAGCGGCAGGTATTGTCACGGCAGTGCTGGCCATTTTTGTGTTTGTCTTTTCCTATGTCAAAGCAGCGCTTTCCATGCACTATCGCAGCTACCAGCATGAGGTACATCAGAACGCGGACAGCAGCTTGGGACCCGACAGTATGCCGGGAGACGGAAGTGTGGATGTCGCGAGCTTTGAGACGCATCTTCCGATTGTTGTCCTCGATATGAACGGTGACGAACCCAAGGATATTTATCATATGGTCGGCACCGCGCAAAAACGTGAATATCGGGATCCGAATGTAACGGATCCTTGGATTCCCGTGACCTTTACCCTGGTCGACAATGCTAATGACCACAATAAGATTACAGATGCGCCTTCCTTTGTAAATCACGGTAAGATTAAGCTCCGCGGTGCTTCTTCACGTTCCTTCCAGAAGAAGCAGTACGGCATTAAGTTATTGGACGATGAAGGGCAGGAGTTGGAAGCGCCGCTACTCGGCATGGATGCGGATGAAGACTGGGTGCTTTCCAACAGTATTTTGGATGCAAGCCAGATTCGCAATTACACCGCATATAATCTCGCGGGACAGCTTATGCCGTTTACGCCGGAATGCCGTTTTGTGGAGATGTTCATCAAGGATGGCGACAACTATAATTATCGCGGCCTCTACCTTTTGACCGAGCCGGTCAAGCAGGGAAGGGCCATGTCGATATCCAGGATTACAATCCGCGAGACAAGCGCCCGGCTGTTATTCTGGTGCGCGATCGAGCGGATGATACAAAGAAAACGCTTTCGACCTGGGCTTCCGATCAGCAGCTTACTTACGGCTGGTTTACCGTGAAATATCCGAAGGAGGAACTGCTCACGCCGGAAGTGATTCAGAAACTGGAAACGCAGCTCACTGAAATTGAGAAGACGCTCTACAGCGACAACTATCGTCAGTTTTTGAGTTATCCTCGTCTCATCAACCTGCCTAGTTTTATTGATTACTTTGTGATTAACGAGTATTTCATGAACTATGACTCGGGTGACAACTCGACCTATTATTATGAGGATCCCGCACACCAGCTCAGCATGGGGCCGCTATGGGATTACGATAACTGCTGGGACAATTATAAGTTTGCGGCAGGCGGCGCAGAGTATATGGTTATGCCGGAGCGCCCCTGGTTTGAGCGCATGGTTCAGGACCCGGACTTTAATGCGAGAGTGGTGAGTCGCTACCGTGAACTGCGAAAGGGTATTTTCTCCGATCGAAACATCATGCAGTTTATTGACAATACGGTAGCGTATCTCGGCAACGCATCCAAGCGAGACCGCAGTCGATGGAGAGAAGTCTACTTGGAGAATCATCAGTTGGCATTGGTGGAAGAGGGGCACGGCTATGTCATAGACCGGAACCGGGACACTTATGAGGAAGAACTGGTGCGTCTCAAGGATATGATTAAGGGGCACGGCAAGTGGCTGGACCTCTACATGGATGACTATCTGAACGGTTTTATCAAAGAGCCGCTTGCGGAGCGCAGTCGAGAAACCTACGCGAACATTGCGCTTGCCTTCCTGTTAATCTTCATTGCGTCCGCCTACCTTCTGGGCAAGAGAGTGAAATAAACATGTACGAGAAACACGAATTCAAACTGATTACCGAGAAGATTCCGCTTTATACACCGCCGGATGAGACGAATATCAGCGAGAAGAAAAAACAGCCGATGTATCTCGCCTGGATTGTGGGACTTATTATCGTGGCCTACGGCGGTTGGCGGATGTTATTTACCCTGCCTTCCGTGTCACAGTACGGCTGGATCGCATTTGTCGGTGGTATTTTTCTGCTGCTTGCGGAGTTGTTCTCCTCATATGAGGCGCTGACTCACTATCTTTCGCTCCGCAATGTGTATGAGCCGGAGATGCCGGTGGTGCCGCACGAACTCTTTCCGGATGTCGATGTCTTTATCTCGACCCACAACGAGGAGACCGATATTCTGTTTAAAACGGCAAATGCTTGCGCGGCCATGGACTACCCGGACAAATCCAAGGTCCATGTGTTCCTCTGTGACGACACCGACAGACCTGAAGTGGCAGCACTCGCGAAGGAACTCGGCGTGGGCTACTTCGGACTCAGCAACAACAAGCATGCGAAGGCGGGTAATATCAACAACGCGTTGAGCCGCACGAGTTCGCCGCTGATTGCCACCTTTGATGCCGACATGATCCCGAAGAGCAATTTCTTGATGGAAGTGGTGCCTTATTTCTTTCTCCCGATTATGGAGAAGAAGGAAGACGGCACTTGGGTCGTGAAGCCGGAGGAAGAGCAAAAGAACTGCGGAAAAATCGGCTTTATTCAGACACCGCAGGTCTTTTACAATGCCGATTTGTTCCAGTACAATCTCTATGCGGAGAAGCGTGTCCCGAACGAGCAGGACTATTTCTTCCGCGAGGTAAACCTCGGCAAGAACCGCACCAATGCGGTGCTCTATGCAGGTTCGAACACGATAATTTCCCGTGAGGCCCTCGAGGGTGTCGGCGGCATTGCGACCGAACCATTACCGAGGACTTTGAGACCGGACTTCGCATCGAGGCCTTGAATTTTCGCTGCTATGCCGTGAAGAAGCCTCTTGCACAGGGACTTGCGCCGATTACCATCGCCTCGCTGATTAAGCAGCGCGTGCGTTGGGGGCGCGGCTGTATTTATTCGCTGCGAAGAATTCACCTGTTGACCAATCCGGCTTTTTCTCTGAACTTGAAACTGAGCTACTATGCCTGCCGTGTTTACTGGGAGAGCTTTTCCAGGCGTTTGGTCTATATTCTGTCGCCTGTACTCTTTTTGCTGCTCGGCATACCCTTGGTCGTGATGAATCTAAAGCAGCTTATCTTCATATGGCTGCCTTATTACATCTGCTACAGTTACCTGCTGAAGAAGGTCAGCTCGGATATCCGAGACACACGTTGGAGCAATACGATTGATACGATAATGTTCCCGTATCTCCTGATTCCGATTTGGGCAGAGTTCTTCCACATCAATGAGAAGAAGTTTTTCGGTTACGGCGAAGTCACGTTCTTGGAATGACAACAACGAGTTTTATCTTGCGATTCCGCATATTTGTCTCTTGGTGGTCTCGCTGGTCTCGTTGCTCTTTGCGGTGCAACAGCTCATCATCAATCGCGCCTTCGGTTTGATCATCATCATTATGTGGATGCTCATTAACTCCTTCAGTCTCTTGATGGCAGTCTTCTTTATGCGCGGCCGTGTCAACGAGCGAGAGTTTGAGCGCTTTGACTGTGATCTTCCGCTGGAGGTCAGAGCCGAGGCGGAGAGCGAGGACTGCTACAAGGCGCGCGTGGTCAATATTTCCGAGGGCGGTTTTGCCTTTGAGAGCAAAGAGGCGCTCCCTGATTCCGACCGAGCGTGGTACCGTACTTCATTTCGTGATTGAAGACCGGAAGTACCGTGCCCATGTCAGCGGTAAGATAGTCGCTGTCAGCAAGCCGAAGCGCGGCAAAGTATGGACCTATCGGGTGCAGCGCATCGGTGAAATGAGTACTGCGGAAAAGCGGGAGTTCTTCCAGATTGTGTACGACCGTTTGAATCCCCTGCCGGAAACACTTGCGGAGGACACGAGTTATTTCGATGATATGCTTCGTGCGATGGAAGAGGGCAGCAAGGACAGAGAGCCGCAGCGCAGAACCATGCCGCGTTTCCGCATCAGAAGTAAAGAGACTCTCGAAAACGGCGTTGTAGTCATGGTGGAAGATCTGAACTTCAAATATGTCCGTGTACGCTTGGTCAAGGGGGATGAGATTCCGGATCGTTTCGTGCTTTTCCGGGAGAGCGAATACCCGATTTCGTGTGAGAAGAGTGATATGCGCGAGGGGCTGTACAGCATCTTAAACAGTGAAGCGCTGCTCGAAAATCAGGCGTTTTTGGACAAACTAAAGGAATGGGGAAAGAAATGAGCACAGCAAACAAAACATCATGGAAGACCGGTATCGTTGTGCTCGCAGGCGTTCTGGCATCTGTCTTTGTCGGCGGTTGCTTTTACGCAAGGGCAGAGGAAGGTTGGAAGGGTGTCAGTGCCTACGGACAGCTCAGTGTTCGGGACGGAAAACTGTACAGTGCAAGGCAAATAAAAATGTACAGCTGCGCGGTATTTCGAGCCACGGACTCAGCTGGTATCCGGAGTTCACAAGCCGTGAAGCGCTTCATACGGTTAAACAGTGGGGCGCGAATTTGTTCCGTGCTGCTATGTACACGGATCAGGAGGGCGGCTATCTCTATGAACCGGATGCTGCGAAGGCAAGGCTCTATACGGCGGTGGACAATGCACTTGCGGAAGATATGTACGCGATTGCCGATTGGCACACGCTGTACGATAAAAACCCGCTTGACCATGTGAAAGAGGCAAAGGCATTTTTCGGAGAAGTATCTGCACACTACGGGAACAATCCCGGTGTGATTTATGAAATTTGCAACGAGCCGAACGGTGACACGAGCTGGGCGGATGTGAAACGCTATGCGGAGCAGGTGATTCCCGTCATCAGGAAAAATGCGCCGAATGCGATTATTTTATGCGGAACGCTGGATCATTCCGCGAATCTGGAAGGTCCGCTGAACGATCCGATTGCGGATCCGAATCTCATGTATAATCTTCACTTTTACGCGGATGTATCCAAAGAAAAACACTTTAATTCCGTTTATGAGGAGAAGTTGATTCGGGCAAAACTCCCCATCTTCGTGAGTGAGTGGGGAATCGAATACGGAAAGCTCGATGATGCGCATATCAAGAGTCCGAGAGACAGTCGCCTTTCTTTTTCAGGAGGCCAAAAGAATTTGCCGCTTTTATGAAGAAGAACGATATTTCCTGGACCTATTGGTCGCTTTCCAATAAGGCAGAGGCACACAGCATCGTATTGCCGAGCTCCAAGAAGAAGAGCAATTGGGAGAGCAAGGATTTGACACCTTCCGGTATTCTGGTACGCAGTCTGCTCTCGGAAAAGGAGAACTGAGTTGAAGAGCAAACACCTATTTTCTTTAGCTTCCGTGGCGATGTTTGTCGTTGTGATTGCCTTCGGGGTTCGAATTTACCGGGTGGGAGACAGTGCGCGCAAGGAGAAGGCGCATTGGAAGAAGTTGGATCGCATCCTCAGCGAAGCGAACTTCGAAGGGAGCTACCTGCTTGCAAAAAGACGGTAAGATTCTCATTTCAAGCGGAAGAGGAGATTTTTCTTACGATAAAAAGAAGGTTCCCGATGAGAAAAGCCAGAGTACCGATCCGGAGAACGATCCCAACAAAATCGGGCGTGAGTCGACCGTTGCCATTAACTCGTTGACAAAGCAGTTTACCGGTGTTGCGATTTATCAGTTGGCAAACGAGGGGAAACTCTCACTGGATGCCACAATCGGAACCTATCTCAGTGATTGCCCCTACGGTGACCGCATCACCTTGAAACAGTTGCTCGAGATGAAGTCCGGTCTCCCGGATTACGCGGAGGAGCAAGCGCTGCGCGATAAATACGGCGACGAGATTTACAGCGGTATGGATCCGGCTTCGCTCCGTGCGGATATCATGGCCCTTACGCTCAAAGAAACGCCGGGGGAGAAGTTTGAATACACCAATACAAACTACTTCCTGCTTGGCCTTATTATCGAAAAAGTGAGCGGCGAAAGTTATGAGAACTATATCACCGCGCATCTGCTGAAACCGATCGGTATGCGTCACACGGGGTTTGACTGGAATCTCGCCGCGGTGCGGCCTTTCGATCCGAGTAAGCAAGGAGACGGCAGAGAGTTCTCGCATGTCTTTACTTTTTCGGCCGGTGAGATGACCTCGACGGTTCTGGATCTCTATCAGTGGCAGAAATATCTCTACGGAGGCGGGTTCCCCGGTATTGTGCCGCAGGAACTGTTTACGGACGGCGGCTATCACATGGGCCTCAATGAAAAGGACGGTGTATTCCGTCACGCCGGCGCGACACATTTGTATCGCTCCAATATGCTTTATGATACGAAGACAGGAGATCAGGTCATTCTTCTCGGCAGAAGTCCGGAAAGCGATTTAAATGATTTAACGACTGCCTTAAAAGAATGGATTGATGAGTTGGATGCAGCCCACTGAGTGGGTTTGTAATATCTGTTTTATTTCGGAAAGGAGATTTGTGATATGGAACGTGAAGAAGTGATTGAGAAGGTAATTGCGGTTATTCGTGATGTGATGGATGTGGCCCAGGTTGAGATTGATGAGGATACCGAAATGCAGGAGGACCTCAGCATCGATTCGCTGGACTTCTACAGTCTGCTCGGCGCACTGGAATCGAATTTCCACATCCGCATGCCGGAGAAGGAACTCGCAAATACCGAGACAGTCGGTGATGTTGCCGACGCTGTGATGCGTCGCATGGAGAAGTAAGTATGAATTTTGTCGGCGTATTAGAAGAAATTGTCGCTTGCTATCGGGAGAGAGAGGCATTTATCTGCCGAGACGCAGCGAGCGGCGAGTTGAGCAGTGTCAGTTTTGAGGGCTTTTGGTCTTCTGTTTCCCGCGCCGCGACGTATTGGACGGAGAAGCGAAAGGCTCTCCCGCAGGATGAGCCGTTCCGCGTGGGCATTGCGGCGGATAATTCCTATCCTTACTTTGTCGAGTATCTCGGTGTCATTGCCGCGGGCGGTGTCTTTGTTCCGTTGAACCAGAGCTTCGGCGCGGAACGTGTGTTGGAGTTTGCGGCGGAAATCGGCATTCCCTATATGTTGGCGGGGGCTGCGCAGCTTGCGGACAGCGAGTATGCGGCCGAACTTACGGCTGCGTATCCGCCGGGGCGTTTGTTGCCGCTCGATGAGGTCTTTGCGGCGAGCGAACAGTGCGAGCCGCTTACAAACTTACACAAGGGCGAGCCGGATGACACGATACTCATGCTCCTTTCTTCGGGCACCAGCGGTCGTTCTAAGATTGTCGAGATTACAAACGAGAATCTTTCCGCGTATCCGAACGAAGTGTTTGAACAGCTTCGCCCGGCGCGTGAGAGCGGTGAGCTTCATCACTATGAGAATTTAATTGTGTTGCCGCTGTTCCACATCGGCGGTGTGATTCCGATTGTGGGCGAGTTGGCGCGCGGTAACAGTCTTTTTATCAGCAATGCACGGCAGTTCCTCCAGGATCTCGGTGCGCGTAAATTCGAAAAGCTCATTGTGGCACCAGCCATGATGAAACGGATACTGGAACGCGCCGAGAAGAACGCAAAGGTTGCGGAAATCTTGGAATCCGTGCGAGAGGTACTTTGCCTCGGAGCGGCCATGAGCCCGGTGCTCATTCAGGCGCTGCACGATCGCGATATTTTACCGCGCACCTACTACGGACTCACCGAGACCACAGGAACCGTGACCTATCGCGGACCATATCGCGACGGTGCTTGTTGCACGGTTGCGGACTTCTGCGAGATCAAAATCGAGGACGAGGAGATTTGTGTCCGCGGTAAGAATGTGATGAAGGGTTACTATAAGAACCCGGAAGCGACGGCAGAGGCCATTCGTGACGGCTGGTTCCACACCGGAGACCTGGGACGCATCGATGCGGACGGTTACCTCTATGTGACGGGACGGCGGAAAAATATCATCGTGCTCTCGAACGGTGAGAATGTGAGCCCCGAAGTTCTCGAGGACAAGCTTTACGCGTGCCCGCTGGTTGATGAGTGCGTTGTCTATGCGGACGGAGAGGAGATTGCGGCGAACATCTTCTCGGTTGCGGCGGCAGCGGATGAGACCAAGGCCGAGGAAATCAGAGCTTTTGTCAAACAGCTGAACCGGACACTTCCGCGTGTCGAACAGATTCAAAAACTGAATCTTTCCGCAGAGGAACTTCCGAAAAACAGTACCGGAAAACTACTGCGATAATATAAAGAGTGCAGCGCTTCTCGTAAGCGCTGCACTCTTTTTATAAATATGCCGATTTGAAATTCGAGTAAAATATCGGCTTTGTATATGATTTCGGTAGAAACCTAAAATTGTATGTATAACGGTAAATAATCTGCATAATGTTTGGAAATGTAAGCAAAAATAGTTTTTTTATTCAAAGCAGAGCAAGAGAATAAAAATCAATAAAAAAATTAAGAAGTTTAACGCTGTTTGTAGACAGCGAATACAAGATTATGTTATTCTTTCCTAGGAAAATCAAGAATTAGTATAGATTATCGTTTTATATGCGGTCGCGGATAACCATTTGCGTCTGCAACAGAATTCTAAAAAGGAGGATCGAAGGCAGATGAAAGAATGTAGCAGAAGAGGCATATGGAGAGTTGTAGCGCTGCTCATGGCAGTGCTGTTGCTCGTGGAGTCGTTGCCTCTCAATGTGCTGGCGGCACCGCTTCGCCGCTACGGCACCGCGGGGAATAACAGTTATATTCCCTTAATTTCATCCGATGAGGATGATGAATACGACGAGGAGGATCGCGACGGAGATGTCATCGATGACAGAGAGTTCGGCGCGCTCGGTCTATATGGGCTGAGCGGAGGTCGTCTTGCATCGATGAGCAATGCGTCGATGAGCAATGCGATGCTCATGACCTCTCTGCTCGCGATGCCGGCAACTCCTGCCAATGCTTACCGCAGCGGTGCGTGGTCCGGACCGACGGAAGGCGGTGTTTTGACTGCGGCGAATAACTACATTCGTCTCGACAGTGCGAACAGCGTCTTAAAGCAGCCCTCCGACTTTGCCATCGGTAAATACGGAGAGCGTACCTTTAACCTTGAGTTCGGTGTGCGTCCGGAGGAGATTCCGGCGGCGGATCGTTCCAAGATCGGTATTGAGATTCTGATTCCGGCGGGATTCAATGTGCAGTCTGTTCCGACGCCGAGCGGTTCACCGTTCACGAAACAGAATACCGCAGACGGTCAGGTTTTGATTGCGAGGCCGAATGCATCGGTTGCGGGTGTGTCGGGTCAGATTACGCTGCAGCAGAACGCGCTGCAGTTGATCAATGATCTTGCACTCACGGAGGGAAAGTATCGTTTCCAGATTCGTGTGTTCAAAGATTACGGAACACCGCAGCAGACCTTGCTCACAACAACCAGTGAGACCATCGAGACAGCTTCGCTAAAGCTTGAAACGAGCAACCAAAATCCGACTTATACGATAACGAATGACTCGGATAGCTACAGTTGGATGCCGGGTGATATTTCGTTCGGCAATGTCGGTAGAAGAGCGGGGTCCACGAATTCGGGGATGACCAGCGCGGACAGCGATGCACAGATGTTGCTTGGTACCGGTAATTACAGCAATGACAACCTGGTTGCACATCAGCGCAAGGGCTTCGAGGTCTCCGTGCATAAGACGGAAGGCTACATCGGTCCCGGTGCACAATTTGAGTTTAAGCTCCCGGATGAGGGAAATCTCTTTGAGAAGCGCGGCGTCATGTTCTACTGGTTTGAGAGCGACGACGGCATCAAACTGCCGGTGCGACACACGGGCGATTATAATTCGCCGCTGACTGCGACCGCGCCTTGGAGCGACGGTATATACCGCTTTGATGCGAATACGCTCTATACGCGATTCATCGGTACGGACTATGCCAAGGTGGAGAGACAAAACGCGAATGTATCCAATGTGGATCTGTTCCGCAAGGCCGGTACCTTCCATTTTATGTTTTTCCCGATTGTACGATATAACCAGCTTTATACGGGAGATTGGACGGCGACAAATCACACGGCGGCAGCGGGCTCTGAGTTCAAAGCGCCGGATAATGAGGATCTCGGTGATGTGACGGCAACGGGAACACCGCTTAAGTTCAATTTCATTCAGGGTACCCAGCCGATTACGCTGGATACGATTACCTTGTTGGATGCGGCGATTGCGGGGACGTTCAACGGCAACAATATTAATAGCCTGCCGCAGTACGATTCGACGCACCCGGAGTGGGCGGATTCCAGACTTTTGGAAGCGCAGGCTCGTTTTAACGACGGTGCGAATAACTTTAAAATTCAGGACGATCTGAAGGTTGTTTACGATTTCGGAGAGGAACTCGCGCCGGTTCACTTTGAGAATCTGGGCACGAGTAAGGATAACGGTCTCAGTTATCGCTTCTATATCAAAGATGCGGCAACCGGTGCCATCCGTTTAAAGACCATACTTGCGGAGGGACTTGCGGCAAATTATACGCCCCGCACGGTTTCTTACGACGGTGTAAACTACTCCGAGAATGCGGCTAGCATTGTGGACGGCACCGGTGTCACCGACTATGACTTCACCGAGGCGGATAACAGCTCAAACAAGGAGTACATTGCCCGCGTTGAAGTATTTAAAGATATTTACGGGTATAACACGCGTGGTGCGTACCATAACCGCGACTATGCGAGTATTCCCGTTAACGTCTGGTTCAACTATAAGCTTCGCGCTTATCATCACAGAATGTCAAACGGGCAGGACATCCCGGATAATTTTGAGGCACATGTGAATCGGAGCATCAGCTCGAAGCAGATTCTGGAAAACGGCGGACAGCCGCTCACCAAGGTTGTCCCTGATTAAGACGCGTCACTTGGTCGACCGTCTGGATGTGGTCCCGCTGAACACCTATGGCGTATTTGAGGTTAACAAACACGACGAAATCAACCCCATTATGCGTTTCGGTGTGACTAAGTATGCCGAGACCATGGATTATAATGTGGATTCGAACGGCAGCGCGTATGCATACGGAGATCCGAATTATAACCCGCCGGTCGTGGAAATTTCGGGTGACGGTGTCGGAATCACGGACCACCTCGAGAAGGCAAATCAGCGTCTTCTTGGTTTCTGGGATGAAAATGACGTGTATCATGATTTCCAGGCAGACGGTTTTGACCCGGATCAGCCGGCTTACCTGAAAGACGGCGTCAGCATGTACTCGGAGACCAAACTCACGGTCATGGGAGATCCGAACGATACCGGTACGTTTGAAGGCCAGGTCTATGACTTGGAGGCGATTTACAATCACTACGGTGTACACTATGCAAAGCGGCTTGTTATCGCGCAGGAAAAGTTAAATGACTGGAAGATAAGTGGTCTCTTTGAGACGCGCTGGACACGCCTTTTCGCCAAGCATGTCGCACCCGGACATTTGAACTATGACAATGTAATCGGCACGAACGGTGCTGCGGATCTTCCGAAGCGCGTCAATGCCGAGGGCAGACTTTACTGCGAATACAGCGACTATAAGTCGGAGCGCGTCAACGGCGGTCCTCCGCACGATGCGAACAAGCCGGGCGGCATTCCGTCCGGTCACGGTACGGCTTGGCCGCAGACTTTACAGAGTGCTCAGTTTGTGCTCGGTGACAAGGCAAAGGGTATTTCGATCAAGGACTTTGATTACTACATCAACCCGTTTACGCCGGTCACGACCTACTACAAGCAGACCGACCTGGTAAACCCGGGAACGGCCTCCGAGTACAACCGCTCCAAGATGAAGGTCAACACACAGGGTCTCGGTGCGGATCAGAACGCCGAAGATGTTGTGGGCAGAAGAGAGATCGAACTCACGCGCATTGCAGTCGACAACAGCGATGTGCCGACAAACTATAATGTCATGACGAAGGCGCAGCTTGCGTATCGCAATGTGGTATACGATTTTGCGGGAACGGATTCGCGGCTCTTATCCCTCACGAATGTGGTGAGTTTCGGTCCCTTACTTGGCAACCGTTATTCCTTGCCGTTTGAAATCGAATACACGCTTTCCGACGGTCAGACCAAGACTCTGACGGATATGGCGAAGTACTCTTACTCGCCGAATGCGCACGGACGTATGTTTGTGGAATTGCCGGATGTGGATATTGCCAACGGGGTCTATGTGACCGCACTGAAGGTAAAGGTTCCGAGTGACTACAACTGGGGCCAGAACATGCAGAAGTACGGAAAGGATCCGGCGGAGAATTCAAAGCGTATGCTGCCGGAAATCGGCCTCGGTATGTACAATGTCACTGTGCCGAAAAAATATCCGGGGACGAATGACAAAATCGGATCCGTCAGCGACCACGAGAGCGATGATTCCTATGACAAATTGACAGTGAAGGCTAAGCTTAGCTTCGAGGATGTCTTTGGCACGACCACTACCTATGATGCGACGGGAACGTCCGAGCGAATCGCGGGGCAGAGAGTACTGGTAGACAACCTCGGTATAAACGTGAGCTACGGGACCACCAATACCTATCAGGGTAATACGGTCCAGGTGGGACTCAACAATACCTTTACCGCCAGCGATACAAGTTCGTCCGTTGTGAAGGCGCAGGCATTGAAGATGCGCCCGACCTTCTACTATAAAATCGATAAGAACTTTAACTATGTTGACGGTTCCCTCACGGCGACCGCCGGTCTTAAAAACAACAATAACCCGCCGGGCCTCAGTCCGCAGACGATTCCGTCCGGAGTTGTCGCTCACTTTGTGCCGGCAGGTACGGGCGCGGGCCAGTCCGGCAGTGATGACTACGGCATTCTTGCGGTTTCCTATGAGAATGTGCCCGAGGCATACCTTGCATCCGGTGAAGTTCAGGTCGGTTCATATAACGGCACAGCCCTTTACGGCGGTTACTATGGTCTCGGATTCAAGTTGCAGGCAAAGTACAATGCCGACCCGGTCAATGTGAAACCTGTCATGGGTGTCTGGATGGATACGGACTTCGATGCGGACCGCGACGGAACCCAGGGCGGAAATCCGCAGGGCATTGCGGTTGAACTTGCGAACAGTCGAAACCAGCTTGTGAATGACGGACCGGTCGGATCTGATTTCTTTAACCAGGGCACGGCCAGAATTTCGACGGCAACCGGCAAGGCAGAGATGCTCTATACGGATGCGACACTGATTCACAAGATCAATCAGCAGGCAATTTTAGGTCTGCTTGCCTACGCGCAGTCCACGATTCCGTTCAATGAGTCGCCGACCGAGGTCTCGAGCCGAGATATACGCTCGAACGACAACATCTTCAGCACCAAGGTATACATTACAGGCGATAACTCGCAGAACACGAGTCACTGGGAGCTCTATATCCCGGTCATGAAAAAGGGAGAGCGCTACAGCTATACGAGCGGCGGTGCGACAAACCAGACCGCAGCCAATGAGTACGAATTGGATTATTACGGTGTCGATACTTCGACGCTCACGGGTCTGAATTACTCCGTTGCGTATACGACGGATCCGAATCCGGGCGCCGGCGGATATGCGACGGCCAAGGCAGCGAATTATTCGGCGACGCTTCCGGCAAACAAGGCGGATGTCACAATGGTCCGCGTGAAGATTGACAATGTGGATCCGAGCAAGAAATCTTTTGTCAAGGTTCAGTACAAGCTTCACGATCCGAAGACTTTCCTCGGAAGTATGAAGAACCAGAATGTGGTCTTCGGTAACTTCAACATGGGCAGCAGTACCACGCCCTACTTCGGCGCGACGGGGCAGTCCAGCCTTCCGCTTAGCTATATCCTGAAGGATATGGAGATCAGCGGTTTTTGTCTGGGATGAGACAGACCGAAACTCGACTTACGATGCGGGAACCGACAGCCTTGTGCAGAACGTTCGCTTCCGCGTGTATGATCCGACCACCAATACGCAGGTGCAGTTGAATTCCGCGCCGAACGGCGATTTCCTGGTCAACAGCAGAGCGAACGGTACCTATGAAGTTCTGGTGCCGCACGACGGCAACTGGATTATTGAGGCAGACACCTCGGCCCTCGGCGCGGACAAGAAGCTTGTGCTGCAGAATAAGAACGGCAGGCCGGCGGTCGACTCGGCGTTTGATCGAGAGACCAATCGCGTGACCACGAATCTGGTGGTTGATCCCTATCGCAATCTCTACAGCAAGGAAAATGTAAATGCCGGATTCTATACGGCACCGAAGATTACCGTCCCCAATCTTGAGATTCCCGTAAGCGGCGGCACAACCCCGATTACGGGCCTGGTTACGAATCCGGTGACGCCGGGAGTTACGTTCAGCATTCCGAGCGGACAGCCGACCGATATCGTGACGCTCCAGAACACCGGAACGGCGACCGGCAGCGCGACGCCGCAGAAGACCGGTACGGTTACGGTCACGGCAGAGACAGACGACGGTTACGGCGGTAAGGTGAAGACCACTGCGACGATTAAGGTCTACACCGACATCGAATACGATGCAAATAACGGCACAGGAACGGTCTCTCCGAACGGAGACAAGCTCTATCCTCTACGGATAACACAGGCGCGGATGCGCACACCGATGAGGGAACCGCAAAGCCCGTGAGCGGCAGCGGAAGCGATACCGGCTTTACGCGTCCGGGTTATCTCTTCACGGGTTGGAATACGGCAGCGGACGGCAGCGGTCAGAGTTATGCGGCGGGTGCAACGGTTAAGACCGGTGCGAGAACCACACCGCTCAAGCTCTATGCGCAGTGGCAGCAGCTCACTCCCGCGGCAGAGGCATTCAAAATCAAGAAAAATGTCTCCGGAGACTGGGGTACGCTTCCGAATACGGAGGTATCGCCGCTTCTGCCCTCGACCTTTAAGTTTGTGATGACTTCCGTCACTGCGAATGCACCCATGCCGACAGGCGCAACGAGTACGACCAATCCGTCCAATGTGACGGGAGCTGTGAACTCGGTGGTCTTCAGCATGGGCAGCAACGAGTTCTCGTCCACGGTTTCCAGCAAGGAAATCACGACGGGGCTGATTACCTTTACGCTTCCCGGCACCTACAGCTATGTGGTGCAGGAGCAGGGAGACAGCGTCACGAACTATAGCTATGACTCGACACAGTACAAGGTCACCTATACGGTCACGGCAGGTGTGGGCGGAACCCTAACGGCGCAGCGCAGCATCGAGAATCTTACGACGGCAGCGCCGAGCGGTCAGGTTGTATTTGACAATGCCTACAATTTGCCGAGCTATCAGGTGAGCTTTGATCCCGAGGGCGGCGATGTGACGCCGGCAACGCAGACGGTCAAGTACGGTCACTATGCAGGTGAGCCCACAACGCCGGCAGGGAAGAGCAGTCCGGCAGGCGATAAGACCGGCTATGACTTCAAGGGCTGGGTTTACGAAGTTCCGGACCCGGTGACCGGCGCTATGACGGAAGTACCGTTCGCTTTTGCGACGACTGCGATGAAGCAGAATTATGCGCTCAAGGCAAAGTGGGAATTGAAGAAACTCACGGTCGTTGTGACCGATGCGCCGAATGCCGACGCGCCGCACACAAACGAGGAGATTTCCGCAAGAACGATGTGCCTTACGGCGGAACGACGGCAGAGCCGACACGTCCGGAGAACAAGACCGGCTATCACTTTGACCGTTGGCTTGACAACGCCAACAATCCGTATGACTTTACGCAGCCGGTCACGAAGAATGAGACCGTTCATGCGACCTACGCACCGAATGCATACAAGGTTCGCTACAACGCAAACGCAGCGGATGCAAGCGGATCGATGACAGATTCCGATCACGTTTACGATACGGCGAAAAACCTCACGAGCAACACATTCTCGCGACCGGGCTATGTCTTCGGCGGTTGGAACACCGAGGCAAACGGCAGCGGCACCAACTATACGGATGCGCAGAGTGTCATCAACCTTACGGCGCAGAACAACGCAGTCGTGAATCTCTATGCAAAGTGGACACCGGTGACCCCGGCCACGAAACAGATTCAGATTCGGAAGACACTGACCGGTGATCGCGGTGCGATTGCAACGGGGGAGACAGCGCCGTTGGTCGCAGAGACCTTCGCATTCACCCTGCAGGCAAAGTCCGGTGCTTCGGCAACGGCTTACCCGATGCCGGCGGGCACGGCGGCAGGTGCGCAGAGTCAGAGCTACAGCATTCCGACCTCGGATCTGACGAGCGGCAATGCAAGCCTTACGACCGCAAACATCAGCTTTACCCTTCCGGGTGTCTATGAGTATGAAGTGAAGGAGACCCAGGGAAGTCAGACCGGATACACTTACGATGCGACGGTGTATACCGTTCGTTATACGGTTACGCAGAACGGTGCCAACCTTGACGTCACAACGGAAGTACAGAACGGTGCCGGTGCGGCCTTCACGGCGGTGACAAGCGGCAATGCGACCGCAGCATTCACCAACGACTATCAGCTTCCGCAGTATCAGGTCGTATTCGATGCGGACGGCGGTTCGGTGACGCCCCCGACGCAGAGCGGTATTAAGCGCGGCGGTACGCCGACGGCACCGACCGCGGCGAGCCCGAGCACATCTCCGGCCGGAGATAAGACCGGTTATCTCTTTGTCGGTTGGTTTGAGGAGGACACGAGCGGCAACCTCGCATCGACACCTTACGACTTCACGCAGCCGCTCACCGGCAACAAGAAGCTGAAGGCAAAGTGGCTTCTCAACGAGTACAAGGTTAAGGTGAAGGATGCGCCGAACGCGGACGGAACACACGCAAACGAAGTGATTCACAGCGATGATCATGTCCCGTACAACGGCCAGATTCCGTCTCAGACCGCACCGAACAACAAGACCGGTTATCACTTTAACGGCTGGGTGGATGAGAGCGACAACTCGCCCTATACCTTCGGAACCCCGGTGCGCCGTGACACGACGGTCGTTGCGACCTATGCGCCGAACAACTACAAGGTGCACTACGATCCGAACGGCAGCAATGTGAGCGGTACCGTGACCGATTCGAACCATGTCTACGATGTGGCAAAGAATCTGAATCAGAACAACTTCACCCGCCCGGGCTTTACCTTCGGCGGTTGGAACACCGAGGCAGACGGCAGCGGTCAGAGCTATACGGATCAGCAGTCTGTCACGAACCTCACAAGCACGGACAACGCGACGGTTACGCTCTATGCGGTCTGGAGACCGGTGAACAGCGCGGTCGAGGCGATTTCCGTGAAGAAGGAACTCAACGGCGATGTGGGAACCTTGGCGAACGGCGAAACCTCGCCGCTGGTGCAGGAGAACTTCCGCTTTGAGTTAAAGGCAATCAGCACGACGGCATTTGGCTTAAGCGGTGCCCTTCCGATGCCGACAGCTGCAGCGGGTCAGCAGACCTATGTGATGAGCATGGGTAGCGCTTCTTTAAACCTGGTACAGGGCGTGACGGATACGCAGGCGGGACAGAGCAACGGCACTGTGGCAAGCGGTCCCTTCACCTTCACGATGCCGGGTGAGTACATCTATGAAGTGCGGGAGCTTTCAGGAACGGCAAGCGGTTACAGCTACGACAGCAAGGTCTACAGAATCAAGTACACAGTCGTACAGAACCTCACACAGCTCACGGTGACCAAGGAACTCAGTGTGAACGGCGGTGCCTTTGCGGCATTCAACGGAACGCTGGACTTCTCGAACAGCTACCGGAGCCCGCAGTATACGGTGAGCTTCGATCCGGACGGCGGCAATGTGACGCCGAGCACTCAGACCGTGAAGCACGGCAATCAGGCAAGCAACCCGCCGACAACCGGAGGACACAGTTCTCCGGCGGGAGAGAAGACCGGCTACCATTTCGGCGGCTGGATTGACACGGCAACCGGAACTCCCTACAACTTCAACACGCCGGTCACGGGGGATAAGACTCTCAAGGCGAAATGGGACATCAATCAGTATCATGTCATCGTCAAAGAGCCGAACGACGCAAATCCGGGCAAGCAGAACTTTGAGTATCTGAACGATCCGAGCGTGAATCACGGCAGCACGGTGGCGGCGCCGCCGACACCGGACAATAAGACCGGCCATCACTTCAACGGCTGGGTGGATCAGAACGGCAATCCGTACACCTTCGGCACCCCGGTCACACAGGACACGACGGTCACTGCGACCTACGCGCCGAACAATTACACGGTGCAGTACGACAAGAATGCTGCGGATGCGAGCGGCACGGTTTTGGATTCCACGCATACCTACGGTGTCGCGAAGAATCTGAACGGAAACAGCTACACGCGTCCGGGTTATGAGTTTGCGGGTTGGGCTACCACGCCGACCGGAACGGTCACCTATCCGGATCAGCAGAGTGTCATCAACCCTGACGACCCAGAACAACGGCGTGGTGAAGCTCTATGCGGTCTGGACCCAGGCAACACCCGCAACGGAGGCCTTCGGTATTCGGAAGACGCTCTCCGGAGACGTCGGACCGCTGCCGAACGGCGAGAATGCGCCGATTGTGGCGGATACCTTCCGCTTCCGTCTGACGGCGAAGCAGACCAACGCGCCGGGACTCACGTTGCTCCCGATGCCGGCAGGGTACGGCAACGGGTGCGCAGACAGCGGATTACACGCTGACCAGCGCGGGCCTCAGTTACGGCGCATTCGGAACCGCAGCGACCGGCACGGTGGCAAGCGGCCTCCTTACCTTCACGCTTCCGGGCGATTACTACTATGAACTCACGGAGCTTGCGGGTTCGGCTGCAGGCTACAGTTACGGCGGCGCTTCCAAGGTCTATACGCTGCACTACAAGGTTACGCAGAGCGGCACAACACTGTCGGTGACGAAGGAAGTCAAAGAGGGCAGCGGAAGTTATGCACCGCTGACCGGTGCACTTGCCTTCGATAACAGCTATGCACTTCCGAGCTACACGGTCAGCTTCAATTCGCAGGGCGGCGATGTGACGCCGAGCACGCAGACCGTGAAGTACGGCCACTTTGCAAGCAGACCGCAGACGCAGGCGGGCAAGAGTTCTCCTGCGGGTGATCTTGCGGGGCATACCTTCGGACATTGGAACAAGCAGGGCGATCCGGCGACTACGGCCTATGACTTTGAGCATACGCCGGTTACGGGCAACATCACCCTCAATGCAAACTGGACGACCAACAGTTACACCATCACCGTGACGGACGGACCGGATGCAAATCCGCCGCATCAGAACGAGGTGATCTCTAATACGACGGTGCCGTACAACACGCCGTCCACGGAGCCGAACCGACCGAACAACAAGACAGGTTATCACTTCGACCACTGGGAGAAGAACAACGATCCGAGCCATACGCCTTATGTCTTCGGAACACCGATTACGGGCAATGAGACCATCCACGCAGTCTATGCACCGAACAACTACACGGTGCGCTACAACAAGGATGCGGCGGATGCAAGCGGTACGGTGGCGGATTCGCAGCACACTTACGATGTTGCGAAAAACCTCAACAACAATGCGTTTACGCGTCCGGGCTATGAGTTTGCGGGCTGGTCGAGAACGCAGGGTAGCACGACCGTTGACTTTGCGGATCAGGCAAGTGTTGTGAATCTGAGCGCGACGGACGGCGCAGTCGTAGATCTCTATGCGGTTGGACCGCGGCGACCCCGATTGCGGCAAATGTCACGATTCGTAAGACCTTGACCGGTGATATTACGACGACACCGGGAGGATTGGCATCTCCGATTACACCGGAGACCTTCCGCTTTGAACTCAAGGCAATCAGCACAACAGCTCCGGGTGTCACGGCACTTCCGATGCCGGCGGCTGCAGCGGGCGCGCAAACAGCGGTGCTTACGCTGAGCAGCAATGATCTCACGGCGGGTGTGGGGACCGTTTCGAGCGGCAACCTCACCTTTACGATGCCGGGTGAGTATGTCTATGAGCTCAAGGAGCTTTCCGGCAGTTCGACGGGCTTCACCTACGATCAGACGGTCTACAGCCTCAAGTACACGGTGACGCAAACCGGCACCGCGCTTTCCGTTTCGGCGGAGAGTAAGAGCGGCAGCGGTGCTTACCAGCCGTTCAACGGCACGGCAGGCTTTACCAATGATTATCAGTTGCCGAGATACCGCGTGAGCTACGACTCGAACCTCGGCAGTGCGACGCCGCCGACCGAGAGCAATATCAAGTACGGTCATTTCGCGACGCAGCCCGGCAATGCTGCAGGCACAAGTTCTCCGGCGGGAGACAGAGTCGGCTTCCATTTCTTGCACTGGATTGACACACAGACCGGTCAGGTCTTTCACTTCGGAGATCCGATTACGAGAGATGTGAACTTACAGGCGGTTTGGGCAAGAAACGGCTACACGGTCACGGTCAACGACGGACCGGATGCAACGACGCCGAATCAGAACATTTCGACGCAGCTTATTCCGCACGGAGATCCGGCGACCGAGCCGAATCGTCCGAACAACAAGCCCGGCCATCACTTTGACGGCTGGAAGACGAGTAGCAATACACCGTACACCTTCGGTACCCCGGTGACGGAGAATCAGACGATTCACGCAAGCTACGCCCCGAACCACTACACGGTGAAGTATGAGGCGAACGGCAGCAATGTGAGCGGCACAGTCGCGGATTCGCAGCATACCTATGACCTTGCGGCGCCGCTCACGCAGAACAGTTACACGAGACCCGGCTATCAGTTCAGCGGCTGGGCAGAGCGTCCGGACGGCAGCGGAACGCAGTATACGGATCAGCAGTCGGTGATCAACCTCACGCAGGTTGACGGCGACACCGTGCATCTCTATGCAGTTTGGACACCGGTCACACCGTATCAGCTAGACCTCGGCGTGCAGAAGATCCTGAGCGGAGAAATAGGCCTTGCACTCGGTACGGGTGAGACTTCCCCGTTGAATACGGAGAACTTCCGCTTCAAGCTGATCGCTGTCAACACCACGGCAGCGGGAGTCGGTGCACTGCCGATGCCGAACGGCACGGTGGGAGCGCAGGAGACGGAACTCGGCATCAACGGCGCGGGTAATGCGAATTTCGGACCCATGTCCTTTGTCTACGAGGGCGATTACATCTATCGCCTTACGGAGATTGCGGGCACGGCGACCGGATACAGCTATGACCCGGCGGTCTATGAGCTTACGGTTCGCGTGAGCCAGGCGGGTGTCACGATGAACGGAAACGTAACGGTGAAGAAGGACGGCGGCGCAGCGACAGCGCTGACCGGTGACCTTGACTTTACCAACGACTATCGTCTGCCGCGCTACCAAGTGAGCTTTAACCCGAACGGCGGCTCGAATACCCCGAGCACGCAGACGGTGCGCTACGGCGATCCGGCATTCGCACCGAGCAATGCACCCGGAACCGGCAGTCCTGCCGGCGATAAGACGGGACAGAACTTCATGCACTGGGCAAAGCCGGACGGTACGCCGTATCACTTCGGCGATCCGGTGACGGCAGATACGCTGCTCACGGCAATTTGGGATACCAATCGCTATACGATTACGGTCATTGATGCACCGGATGCAAACCCGGGACATCAGAGCCGCATTATCACGACGGACAACCAAATTCCGCACGGCGCTACTCCGGTGGAGCCGCAGCACCCGGATAATAAGACGGATTACGTCTTCGATCACTGGGAGAAGCCCGACGGCAGTCCGTATCGCTTTGACGAGCCCATGACCGGAGATTTGACCGTGCATGCGGTGTACCGTCGGAAGCAGTACAATGTGCAGTTTGAGAAGAACGGTTCCTTTGTAAGCGGAAATATGTCGAACCAGCACTTTAACGGCGGTGAGACCAAGCCGCTCAGCAGCAATGTCTATACTCGTCCGGGCTATGTGTTCGGCGGTTGGGGCAGAACGCCGGATGCGGCGACGCCTGCGTTCGGCGACGGACAGACTGTTTCGAATCTCACGCAGACGGACGGCGAAACCGTAAAGCTCTATGCGGTCTGGACCCCGGTTACCCCGGCTATCGCAGCGGTACCGACGGTCAACAAGCAGATTACCGGTGATACGCCGCACAATACGGGACGCTTCACGTTTGAATTGAGCGCGGTCAGCACAACTGCGGTGCAGTCGGAACTTCCGATGCCCGCAAGCGCGCAGGGAAATACGGACCGCATTCAAGTTGAAGGTGCGGGTCAGGGCAACTTCGGAAACATCAGCTTCCGTTTCCCGGGTACCTATGTGTACCGGATTGCGGAGCTCCCGGAGGGCAGAAAGGGCTTCAGCTTTGATCCGGACGAAGTGACGCTCACCTATATCGTGACGCAGAACGGCATAAATCTGAATGTGGTGACGAGCGCGCAGAAGAACGGTAACCCCGTTACGGATGCGAACTTTGTGAACCGCTTCACGACGCCGGACTACACGATTACCTTTGACGGAAACGGCTCCTGGGTCACGGTACCCTCGCAGTCGGTGAGAGAGGGCGGTCGCGGAACGGATCCGCAGAAGAATATGCTGAGAACCGAGAGCAAGTTCATCGCTTGGTATTTAAACGGTCAGCCTTATGACTTCAGCACGCCGGTTTACGATGACATCACCTTGGTCGCAATGTACGAGTACAAGCCGAGCGGAGACAATTCCGGCGGCAGCGGCGGAGGCGGAGGCGGAGGCGGAAACGGTGGCGGAGGCGGAAACGGTGGCGGAGGCGGCAGTTCCTCCGGCGGACACGGCAGCGTGAAGCCGAACACCAATCCGAATCCGATTCAGCCGACAATCCCGACGAATCCGGGCATTGCGGACAATGTGCTTCCTCCGGTTGATTACAATGAGCCGGTGCCGCAACAGCAGGCAGAGGAGAAGAAGACGCCGACAGGCGAGGCACTTTCCCCGGACAGCCGAAATAAAGGCACTTCCGCTCGCGGAACCACGGAGCGCAGTAAGCGAGGTAAGCTCCCGAAGACTGGAGAGGCACCGATGGCAAACCCGCTTCCGAATCTTGCGGCTTTGACGCTTGCGGCTTATGCGCTGTTTGCGGAGGAGAAGCGCAGACGGGAGAAGGCAGAATAAAAGAGTCATACAAGTCTCGAAAGAGGCGCTGCTTGCGCAGCGCCTCTTTTTGACGTTGTTTATACACTTTTGACTGGACACTTGTATATATATGGTAAAAAAATTAAAAATTGGGTTAAGATATTTCGCAATTACGATTGATGCGTGAACGTAGAATCAGTTGGTCTTCATGAGACCCGAAAGAGCCTAGGAGGACAGGATGAGAGAGAGAGTTTGGAACCGTTGGAGACGAGCGCTTGCAATGCTGATAGCGCTGCTCTTGGCAATCGAAGCACTTCCGCTGCAGACGCTTGCTGCACCGTCGCGGGGCGGCTATATCCCGCTGATTGTCAGCGAGGATGAGGATGAAGAGGAGAGCGAAATCGATTATGCAGAGGACGCGGAATTGCTGGATGACAGGCCGCTGCTTACAGCAGGCCTTTCTGCCCGTGCGCTGCGCGCGTCGGGTTCTAACGCTACCCTCAGCAATGCACTGCCGTTGGCAACTCCTTACGTTGCCTTCCGGCAGGCGTCAGGCGGCTATGCGCCTTGGACGGGGCCGGTGGATGATTCCAGTCTCACGGCGAGCAATAACTATGTGAAGCTGGATCCGGCCAACGCGGTCCTTAGGACGCCCGCGGACTTTGCCATCGGTAAGTACGGTGAGCGCATCTTCAGCGTGCAGTTTGCCTTCCGACCGGGCGAGGTTTCCGATCTTGTGAGAAATAACCTTGCAATGGAACTGTGGGTTCCGTCCGGTTTTAACCTGAACGGTATTCCGAGCGTGAACGGTGTGACCTTTACGAGCGCTCGTCAGGCGGACGGAAGCACAGTGCTGGTCGGTACCCCCTCGCCTTCGACCGCGAGTGTCAGCGGTCAGCTTACCATTACGCAGGATGCGAATAAGCTGATCAACGAGCTGCCGATTTCCGGCGGCGAATTGCCGTTCCGGATGCGTGTCATCAACAACTATCGTTCGACCGATCCGAGCAAGCCGCCGACACTCTATGCACTGGGCGGCGGCGATCACGATAAGACAACTGAGCTTATGCTGCGGACGGTCGGCGCTAACCCCACGGTTACGGTGACCAATCTCTCCGACAACAATACCTATATGCCCGGCGAAATCGGCGGAGCATCATACGCAAATCGGACCAGCCCCGGAACCCCCATCGGCAGAAATGTGAAGTCGAGCCAGGACTATCGCGCTTCGGCGGCAGACGATGCTTTCTACTTTCTGGGAGATGCCAATATGGGCCTCATGGATCCCTGGTGGCGCAAGAGCTTCGAAATCAAGGTGCATAAGGACGAGGGTTACCTCGCGGACGGATCCAAGATTCATCTGGTCCTGCCGGATGAGGGCGTGCGCTTCGATCAGGGCGGCGTACTCTACTGGAGCTATAAGACAGATGACGGTGTGGAGCTGCCCTGGACCGCAATCGGCTCCCGCCTTGATTTCAGAATCGGCGGGAACATCCGAGATCTGGTCATTAACGGTGTCAGCTACTATAACCAGCAGGTTACTGCGAACGCCTATCGAGAGGCGGTTGCGGGTTCCGGACTCAGCTATGCGGATTTGTTCCGTAAACCCGGTACCTTCCACATCCGCTATTACCCGATGATGTATTATAACCGTCTCTACGAGGGGAACTGGAGCAACACGACGTATACGGCGGCTTCCGGTTCCTATCTGGAGCAGCCGGACAACACAAACTTCGGTTCAAAGGCAAAGACCGAGGGAACGCCGCTCAAGTTTAAATTGATTCAGGGTACTTCGCCGATTCGCATTAGGAGTGATCAGCTGGATGTAACCATAGGCGCGGAGTACAACCAGACCCAGCTCAGTTCCGTTCCGCAGTACAGCTCGGTTTCTCCGGAGTACACCGATACCGAAGAGGTGAAGGCAAGCTTCCGTTTCGATGACGCAGACGATGCCTTCAAGATTCAGGACAATCTCTCAATCAAGTATGACTACGAGGAGGCGCTTTCACCGGTTTATCTGAATCACTTGGGGCTCGAGGAAAAGTACGGACTCAGCTATCGGCTATATATTAAGGATGCGGTGACGGGGCAGGTGGAAGTGAGAACCCTGGTACCCGGAAACGAGTATCCGACTTATACACCGCAGAGCATCAGCTACGCAGGGCAGACTGTTACCGAGTCCGTCATAGACGGCACAGGTATTACGGACTATACCTTTGCGGATGCCAATGCGGCGGGAAACAAGAAGTACATTGCCCGTGTTGAGGTCTTTAAGAAGAAATATGACTACAACCACAAGGGCAGTTTCATGTACTGGCAGTGGGGAGCGGGAGAGGAGAAGAGCTGGTTTACGTATAAGCTCCGTGCCTATCACCACCGCCTTTCGGACGGTACCGATATTCCGGATAACTACGAGGCAAAGATACAGCGCAGCGTGACCTCCGATCAGATTGCGGCAGAGGGCGGTGAGGCAGGTTTTGCGAGAGAGTTTAAGATTAAAACGCGTCACCTCTCGGACAACCTTCGCCCTGGGACGCACGGCCTCGGTTTCATGGAGGTCAACCGCCATCCCGAGGTCAGCACCTTCGGTCTGTACGCGGTCATCAAGTATCCGGACACGATGGATTACAACATCGATGCGACCGGTGCCCCGATTGCTTTCGGACAGCCGAACTATGACCCGGTCGTCATTGAGCTCGCGGGCGATGCCATCACCCCTGACCGAGTATCTGGAGAAGGCAGATCTTCGCCTCCTCGGCGTCACGGATCAGGCAGGTACCTATCACGATCTCGCGGCGGAAGGCATCGATTCGGAGGATCCGGCCTACTTAAAGGACGGCATTTCTCGCTATTCGAATACACGGGTCACGGTCTTCTCGAACACCAATGACAACGGTGCCTTTGACGGCAAGGTCTATGATTTGAATGCACTGGCAAATCAGCTCGGAACCGATTATTTCAAGAGCGTCGTTGTTGCGCTTGAGGACATCAACAACCTGAAGAGCAATGTCGCGACCGGAACTCTTCGGAATTACCGCTTCTTTACCAGGCAGGTTTATCCGGGTCACAAGAATTACAACGCGGCGGTCGGTACAAACGGTGCGGCGGATCTTCCGAAGAATATCCCCTTACACCAATACGCTCTTCTGCCGTTACAGCGACTATAAGAGTGAAGTGGTGGACCACAACCCGCCGCAGGACACCACGATTCACGGTATCAGCCAGTATCACGGAACGGCGAGAAAGTCGAACGGTAATTCGGCGAGACTGGTGCTGGGAGACAGTGCCAAGGGCATTTCGGTGCTGGACCTCGATTACTATGTGAATCCCTGGTCGGTCTTTGATGACACAAAACTCGGCCAGGACTTCTTCTCGACGACAGGCGCAACGGATTTGGATCCGACTCTCTATAAGGTCAACACAATCAGCCAGGGCTTGAGCCGAGGGGCATCGAATGAGATGAATTACCGCGAGCTGGAGCTCACGCGCATTGAGGTGGACAACACCGGTGTGGCGCCGTACCACGCCAATTCTCCGGAGCTGAACTATCAGAACGCAAGTCTTGACTTTGCGGGCACCAGTGAGCGACTCCTGTCGCTTGTGAACGCATTCAGTATTAACGTCCAGTATGCGAAAACCTATCAGAATTTTGTCCTGGATGTGACGCTCTCGGATGGCACGAGTCGACACATTGAGGATACGATTTACGGTCCGCACAGCGTGACACTTCACGGACGCCTCCACTACATGATACCGGGTGTTGATATCAAGAACGGCCCCTATGTGAAGTCGATCAAAGTGAGTTTTCCGAACGACCTCAACTGGGGTATGAACAATGCTAAGATGACCTCGGACGGAGCAGTCGGCGGAAACCTATCCTTACCTTCCGTCGGTCTTTCTCTGGTTAAGGAGGATATCCCGAAACACTATCCGGGGACCACGATTCCGATCGGTTCACTCAGTGAGAAGGACAGCGACGCGAGCTACGATAAGCTGACCGTCAAGGCAAAGCTTCATTTTGAAAACATTTACGGTGACGATATGACCACGGATGCCAGCCACTTACGGTGGAAGGCGCGTCCGAGCGCATTGCGGGACAGCAGGTCAATGTCGCTAAATTGGTTAATTCGTTGTATTACCATAGCATCACGACCTATCAGGGTCGTGAGCTCGGCGTGGGCGGAGACATTTCGTTCGGTGTCACCCCGAGTACTTTGAACTATGCGCTCAACAAGGGGCTCAAGATTCGTCCGACTTTCTATATCAAGGTGGATAAGAGCTTTACCTATGTGGACGGCAGCATGGTGGTCAAGGCGTTCCAGAAGACTCCGACCGGCAGCTGGACCTGGGCACCCAGCAGTGCAAATGTTAACTTTATACCTGCGGGCACAGGTACCGGGGAATCCGGGCATGCGGATTACGGTGTTTTGGTCGTCTCCATGGATCAGACGCCGGAGGCAGAGCTCTCGGATATTTTTCCGCAATCTCGGCCCAAGTAACGGTCAAAACTGGACCGGACCTTCGTATAACTTTTACTTAAAGCTCCAGGCCGGTTATTCGGCGGATCCTGTCGTTGTGAAGCCGCTTCCCGGCGTCTGGCTCGATACGAAGTTTGACGCAAACCGTGACGGCAACGGCGGCAATTCCCATGACATCACGGTCGAGACCAACAACGAGAATCTTCAATTGGTGCAGGACGGACCGCGCGGCGCACAGTTCGGCAATGCGACGGCGGCAAAGGCCGGCGCGAGCGCGAACGAAGCGGAGATGCTCTATGCCGCAAACGACACGACGCACAAGATCAACCAGGTGACGGCACTCGGCCTGCTTGCATTTGCGCAGGCAAGCAAGCCCTTTGCGGAGAGCGCAACGAATGTCGAGAGCCGCGATTTGAACAACAACCCGAACATTTTCAACGCAAAGGTTTTCCTGACCAGTGACGATGTGAACCCGACCAACGATTGGGAGATTTATATCCCGGTGCCGAAGGAGGGAGAGCAGTACAGCTACCAGAGCGGCGGTGTGACGCAGACCACGCCGGCGGCACAGTTTACCATGGACTACTACGGGGTCGATACCTCGGCGCTCACGGGTCTCAACTACACGATTTCATATACGACAGATTCGAACCCCGCGGCAAACGGCTATACCAGCGCAAAGACAGCCTCCTGGACCACGACCAAGCCTGCGGATGCGGATATCACGATGGTCAAGCTGAACGTGACCAACATGCCGGCGGGCAGAAAAGCCTCGGTCACGCTTCGCTATCAACTGCACGAGCGCAAGAAAAAGCTGCTCAATATGGACGACACCATTGTGACCTACGGAAACTTCCGCATGGGAACGAATCCTACGCCCTTCTACGGTACAACGGGACAGGCGAGCAACACGCTCCGCTACACCCTGCGTGACCTCGGAATCAGCGGCTTTGCCTTCCAGGATACGGACTTTAACTCGCTCTATGACGACGGTACGGACAGCCGTCTCGGCGGTGTCTTAATGCGCCTGCGCGAGGCAGACGGTGTCACGGAAGTCCTGCGTCGCGACAACAACCAGACCTTTGTGAACGGCACCAACGGAATCGGATATTATATCCTCTATGTGCCGCATGAGGGCAACTGGACGGTCATGGCGGATACTTCGCATATGACACCTGCCAGAAAGTTGGTCAAGAAAGATCAGGGCAGCGACCCGACCGTGAATTCTCGCTTTGACAGAACTACGAACCTCGCAACGGTCACGGTCATGGCAGACATTCCGACGAGAAAGTATACCCTCGAAAATGTAAATGTCGGTGTCTACAATGTTCCGGTTCTCGATCTTGCGGATCAGGGTGCTCCACGTGGGCGATGCAGCTTCGACGGTGACGCCGACACTCACGAACCCGGTGGACCCGACGAATCCGGTCGTGAACTATGCGATTCAGACGGGCGCGCCGACGGACCTCGTTTCGGTGAACGGCAGCGGCGCTTTGACCGGAAGCCTGACCCCGCAGAAGACGGGCGTCACAACTGTGCGACTCACAACAGACGACGGTTACGGAGAACTGATTACCAAGGATGTAAAAGTCACAGTATGGGCCGATGTGAAGTACGACAGCAACGGCGCGGACAGCGGCAGTATCTCACCGAACGGCGAGCGGCTTTACCCCTCTACGACGGCGGCCGGTGCGGATGCGCACACGGATGAGACGACGGCGAAGAGTTCCGCGGGAACAGCCGGCGTGGATACCCAGCTCACACGTGCGGGTTACTACTTCGACGGCTGGAACACGAAGCCGGACGGCACCGGCACCGCGTATGCGGCAGGTGCTGCGATTAAGACCGGAAAGATTGACGGTGACTTAACACTCTATGCAGTCTGGAGACCGGTGACCCCGGCGACCGACAGCTTTAACATCGAGAAACTCTTAAAGGGCGACTACGGCCTTCTGCCGGACGGCCAGCGTGCGCCGCTTCTTACGGAGAACTTTAAGTTCACCTTGACCGGCACTTCCTTTACGGCAGCCAATGTGACGGCGGAACCCATGCCGACCGGCTCTGCGAAGGAGAGTTCCCGCGATGAGACCCCGGGTCAGAATCCGGTGGTCAAGTACACACTCTCGAGCACAGACCTCTCGCTGATTACTCCGGGCTCCCCGGTGTTGACCGAGAATGCGACGGCGGGCGTCACCTTCCCGAGCGGAACCTTCAACTTCGCGATGCCCGGCACCTATGTGTACACCCTCAAGGAAGAGGCGGGCAGCGCACAGTACTACGGTTACAATGCCCGCGTCTACACGATTACCTATGTGGTGACGCAGAGCGGCAGCGGTCTCGGCAATGCGCTGAGCTTTACGAGAACCATCGCTTACACCGATGCGACCGGCGCAAGTGTGAATGTCCAGACGGCAAGCTTTGAAAATACCTATCAGCTGCCGCGCTATACGGTTAGCTTCGATCCGGACCAGGGCAGCTTTACGCCCCCGGCCCAGACGCATCGCTACGGCGACCGCGTGACAGAGCCGCCGGTACAGAACAATGCGGCAGGCGTTGCGACCTCCCCGGCGGGAGAGCGCTACGGCTATCACTTTAAGCACTGGAAGGCAGCGGACGGAACGCAGTTCCAATTCGTAAACAGCTCGGTGCGCGCGAACTTCACCCTGACCGCGGTCTGGGAGATCAATACCTACCCGGTACAGGTACTGGATGCCGCAACGGCAGATGCACCGCATGCGAATGAGGTCATCTTTAACAACGGCGGTGCGCAGATGACGCACGGCACGGTGCTGAATGCGCCGACCGCGCCGGAGAATAAAACCGGTTACCACTTTGATCACTGGGAGAACGACGCAGATCACAGTACCTTCACCTTCGGAAACCCGGTCACGGGTCCGCTGACCATCCGTGCGGTGTATGCACCGAATGCGTATACGGTGAAGTATGATAAAAATGCGACAAGCGCAAGCGGCTCGACGGCGGATTCCACCCATGTCTATGACCAAACACGCGCACTGACAACAAACGGATATACGAACCCCGGCTACTACTTTTGCGGGCTGGAGCCGCACGGCGGGCGGCACGACAGTCGACTTGAACGACGGCGACAACGTACTGAATCTGACGAGCCAGAACAACGGAACGGTGACGCTCTATGCCATCTGGCAGCCGGTTACCCCGGTCAGCGACAGCTTCGACGTGAGTAAGCTCCTCTTCGGAGACTTCGGAGCTCTGCAGGGCGGTGAGACCGCACCCCTGGTGCCGGATACCTTCCGCTTTGTCTTACAGTCGGTCACGACGCCGACCGGAGCCACGACGGTGCTTCCGGTAGTTCCGGGCGGCGGTGCCGCTTCGGGTATCACGGTGACCCCGGGTGCCGGAACCATGGGTTATGCGCTTCCGAGCGCACAGCTGCAGGTTCCGGCTGCGGGCAGCCAAGCGGCGACCGCAGGAGCGGCCGCTGCGGCAAGCTTCCCGGCAGGCCTCTTTACCTTCAGCTACCCGGGAACCTATGTTTATACCCTCAAGGAGACCGCGGGTTCCGCGCAGTACTACAGCTACGATTCCGCCGTCTACACGATTACCTTTACGGTGACGCAGAGCGCGGGCGCGCTCGGCGCGGGAACCGGCAACAGCTTGACCGTAAGCAGAGCGGTGCAGAAAGCAAGCGGCGGCGCAAGCACTGCGGCGACCGAGCTTCAGTTTGAGAACCGCTACACCCTGCCGCGCCTTACGGTGCAGTATGACGCAGAGGGCGGCAGCCACACCCCGGCAAACGAGAGCGTGCGCTACGGCGACTATGCGACGGCGCCGCCGGTTCAGAACAATGCAGCGGGAACCCCGACCTCCCCTGCGGGAGAGAAGACGGGCTATCACTTCCTCTACTGGACGGATGCGGCGGGAACCCAGTTCCCGTTTGGCTCGACGCCGATTCATGCGAACACGACGCTCCATGCGAAGTGGGAGATCAACCGCTACACTGTGACGGTGCAGGATGCGCCGGATGCGGACACGGGACACCAAAACAATCAGCTCGCGCAGCACAGCAATGTGCCTCACGGCGATACGACGCTGACCGCACCGACGCAGCCGGAGAATAAGACCGGTTATCACTTCGATCACTGGGAAGATCAGAACAACACGGCCTACACCTTCGGTTCCCCGGTGACCGGCGACACAACGATACATGCGGTTTATACACCGAATACCTATACGGTGAGCTTTGAGCCGAACGCAGGCGGCGCGACCGTGAACGGCAGCATGCCGAACCTCAGCATGACTTACGATACGGCGCAGAACCTGACGCCGAATCAGTTTAGCCGCCCGGGTTATCAGTTCATGGGCTGGGGGCTCACGCCGACTGCGGCGACGCCCGACTACTATGACAGCGCGTCCGTGAACAACCTGACGACGACCAACGGCGGAACCGTGCACCTCTATGCGCTCTGGACAGCCGTGACGCCGTTTGACCATGACCCGGCACTCACAAAGATACTCGGCGGCGAGGCAAACCGGACGCTTGCGACCGGCGAGACGACCCCGCTCGCACCGGAGACCTTCAACTTTGAGTTTAAGGCAGTCAGCACGACGGTTTCCGGCATGAGCACCCTGCCCATGCCGGCAGCGGCACACGGCGCGCAGACCTTCACGGTGAACCGCGTGGGTGCGGGTGCCCTCCCGATCGGCTCCCTTAGCTTCCTTTTTGCGGGCGACTATGTCTACGAGCTCAGAGAGCTTCCGGGTGCCGCAGGTACGCCGGGTACTCCGGCGGCCGCACAGGGAAGCTACACGTACGACAGCGCCGTGTATCGCATTACCTATCACATCACACAGACCGGAACGGTGATGAACGGCAGCGTGAGCATTGAAAAACAGGAGAACGGCGGAGCCTTCTCGGCACCGGCTGCCTACACAACGGCGACAGAGCCGAAGTTTACGAATGACTACCTCCTGCCGCGCTATACCGTGAGCTTTAACTCGAACGGCGGCAGCGTTACTCCGGCACCGCAGGTTATTGTCTACGGCGACCCGGTGACAGTACCGCCCACGGTGGGAGGCTCCCCGGCGGGCTCCCGCACGGGCTATGACTTCGGCGGCTGGCAGAACCCGGACGGAAGCCCGGCGAACTTTACGACCCCGGTGACCGGAAACCTGGTGCTCAGCGCAAGCTGGACCATGCGCCGCTATACGGTGACGGTGCTGGATGCGCCGGATGCGGATCCGGGCCATCAGAACCAGATCATCACGCAAGACACGAACGCGGTGCACGGCAGCACGCCGACCGAACCCGCGCGTCCGGACAACAAGACGAATTATGTCTTTGATCACTGGGCAAAGCCGGACGGCTCTACCTACAACTTCGACGAGCCGCTGAGCGGTGACCTCACGGTGCACGCAGTCTATCGCCAGAAGCGCTATACGGTGCGCTATGATTCCGGCACGCCGCATTCCGTGGGCAGCATGACGGATTCGCACTTCGGCGGCGGAGATACCAACCCGCTTCCGCCGAATCAGTACGCGAGACCGGGCTTTACCTTCGGCGGCTGGAGCCGCACACCGGGCGCAACGACGCCTGACTATACGGACGGACAGCCGGTCACGAATCTCACGACTTCGGACGGCGTGACCGTGACCCTCTATGCGGTCTGGAACCCGGCAAGCCCGGCGGTTCTTCACGACCCGCCGGTCAAGAAAGTGATTACCGGCACGGTGCCGCACAATGCGGGTAACTTTACCTTCCTGCTCCGCGCGGTCAGTACGACGGCACCGGAGGCTGCCGGAGTACTCCCGATGCCGCTTGCGGCAGGCGGAAACCAGGAGATGCAGCTTGAAATTCAGGGCGCGGGAGAGGGTGAGTTCGGCGACATCACCTTCCGTCTGCCGGGCACCTATGTCTATGAGATTTCGGAACTCCCGATCGGCAGACGCGGTTTTAGCTTCGATCCGGATCCGGTGACCGTGACCTACGTGGTCACGCAGAGTGGTTCTGTCCTGAATGCGACCCGGACCATGGAGAAGCGAGGACAGGCGGTGACGGAGGCGGTCTTCACGAACGAGTTCGAGAAACCGAACTACATCGTGAGCTTTGACGGCAACGGCGCTTGGAGACCCTTCGAGAGCCAGACCGTGCGCGAGGGCCTCACGGCAAGTGAGCCCGCGCGGAAGCCGGTGCGAAGCTACGGCAAGTTCATCGGCTGGTACTTAGACGGTCAGCCCTACGACTTCAGCCAGCCGGTCTACGACGACATCACCCTCATTGCGATGTACGACGACTCCGACAGCGACAACACTTCCGGCGGAAGCGGCGGTGGCGGCGGCGGTCGCGGCGGCAGTAGCGGTGGCGGAAGTCGCGGCGGAAGCAGCAGCCGCGGCAACGGCAGAGGCAGCAATATTGTGCCCACACCGAACGCAAACATTGCGACCACACCGTCTGCAGCGACGAACCCGGATACGACGGACAAGCAGCAAAGTTCGGATTCCGGAAAGCGGGCGGCAGGCACCGAGAAGATTGAAAAGTTGGATGGTGAGAGCGGCAGCCGCAGAAAGAAGCAGACGAGCGGCGACAAGAAGAGAAAGCGTCGCCTACCGAAGACGGGAGAAGCTTCTTTTGAACAGACAGTGCTGTGGAAAGAGGAGAGACGGGAAGAGACCGACTGAGAAATAACAGAATCAAAAAGCTTGGAGAGGAGCTGTGTCGCGCTTGCGACACAGCTCCTCTTTTTGTCTCTGATATAAAAATGACAAATCAAAAATACAATGTTGAATTTTGAACTTATACAAAGAGAGCGTCATTGAATATTCACGGGGCATGTATTTGTACGAGGAGCGTTACTGTGCAGTTTCATGCTTCCGGGAATCAAAACAAGAAACAAACTCCATATCTTGCGTGTTTCAAGTGAGGAAATCACAATTAAAAGGGATGCAAGTATATCCGGAATATAAATAGTATGTTTTATTTTGCATCCAACGGTTGAATATCAAAAGCAATAAAAGTTAAAAATTGATTAAAAAAATCTCGTTTTCAAGCTGGATATTGTTTATATATTCAAAAACTATTTCGACGGACGTGGACGGAACAGAGACAAGACAGGAGGATTTCATGGCAGAAGGATGGTGGAAATATTGGAGAAAGGCGCTCGCAATTTTGGTTGCGATGATACTCCTCGTTGAGGGGATGCCGCTTCAAACCTTAGCTCAGACCGGGCGGGACAGTTATATACCGCTGATTCAATCGGAGGACGATGAAGAAGAGGACTATACCGAGGATGCGGAGCTCATAGATGACAGACCTCTGCTCGCTTCGGGACTGTCACTGCGCGCGCTGCGCGCTTCGGGTTCGAATGCAACCCTCAGCAATGCGCTTCCGCTGGCAACGCCTTACGTCGCGTTTCGTCAGGCTTCCGGCGGCTATGCGCCGTGGACGGGACCGGTGGAAGATGCCAGCCTCACGGCAAGTAATAACTACGTAAAGCTCGACCCCGCAAATGCAGTGTTGAAAACGCCCGCGGATTTTGCCATCGGCAAGTACGGCGAGCGTATTTTCAGTGTACAGTTTGCGTTTCGTCCGAGTGAGGTTTCGGATTTGGTACGGAATAATCTCGCGATGGAACTCTGGATTCCGTCCGGGTTTAACTTAAACGGCATTCCGAGTTTGAACGGGGTATCGTTCTCGAGTGCCCGACAGGCAGACGGCAGCACAGTCCTTGTGGGCATTCCGACCCCGACAACCGCGAGCGTCAGCGGACAGCTCACCATCACACAGGATGCCAATAAGTTAATCAATGAGCTTCCGATTTCAGGCGGAGAATTGCCGTTCCGCATGCGCATCATCAACAATTACCGTTCGATCGATCCGAGCAAGCCGCCGACACTCTATGCCTTGAATAGCGGAGATCACGATAAGACCGCAGAGTTGAAGCTTACAACCGTAAACGGCAATCCGACGATTACCGTTACGAATCTCTCGGACAGTCAGACCTTTATGCCCGGCGAGATAACCGGTGCCCAAAGCGCAAATGCAACCTTTGCCGGAAACATGATCGGCCGCAATGTCAAGACGAGCCAGGATTATCGCGCATCGGCAGAGGACAATGCCTATTACATACTCGGCGACGCAAATATGAATATCAGAGGCCCCTGGAGACGTAAGGGATTTGAAATTACGGTGCACAAGGACGAGGGCTATCTTGCGGACGGAACAAGAATCCACTTTGTCTTACCGGATGAGGGCGTGCGTTTTGACCAGGGCGGTGTGCTCTATTGGACTTACAAGACCGATGACGGAATCGAGCTTCCGTGGACGAATATCGGGGACCGCAATAACTTTGCAATCGGCGGAAATATCCGCGACCTGACCATCAACGGCGTATCGCTCTATAACCAGCAGGTTACGGCCAATGCATATCGTGAAGCGGTTCCGGGATCGCAACTCAGCTATGCGGATATCTATAGAAAGCCGGGTACTTTCCATCTGCGCTATTATCCGATGATGTATTATAACCGTCTCTATGAAGGCAACTGGGCGAATACGACTTATACAGCTGCATCCGGTTCCTATCTGGAGCAGCCGGATAACACGAACTTCGGTGCAAAGGCAAAGACCGAAGGTTCCCCGCTTAAGTTTACCTTAGTACAGGGAACCACACCCATACGTTTGAGAAACGATATCCTGGATCATACGCTCGGAGCCGATTATATTCCGACGGTGCTGAACTCTGTTCCCCAGTACAGCACGACTTCTCCGGAGTATGCCGACACCGAGGAATTGAAGGCTTCGTTCCGCTTTGACGATGCGGACGATGCGTTTAAAATTCAGGACAATCTTTCCGTCAAGTATGATTACGAGGAAGCACTTGCTCCGTACTACCTGAATAACTTGGGACTCGATCCGAAATACGGGCTCAGCTATCGGCTCTACATCAAGGATGCCGTGACGGGGCAGGTAGAAGTGAGAACACTGGTACCGGGAAATGAGTATCCGACTTACACGCCTCAGAGCATCAGCTATGCCGGTCAGACCGTTACCGAGTCCGTCATAGACGGCAGCGGCATTACGGACTACACCTTTGCGGATGCCGATGCGGCGGGCAACCGGAAGTATATTTCCCGCATTGAAGTCTTTAAGAAGAAGTACGACTATAACCACAAAGAAGTTACAGTCTCTGGCAGTGGGGAGTCGGCAACGACAAGAATTGGTTTACCTATAAGCTCCGCGCCTATCATCACCGCCTTTCGGACGGCACCGACATCCCGGATAATTACGAGGCAAAGATTCAGCGGAGCGTTACCTCCGATCAGATTGCGGCAGAGAACGGAGAGGCGCAGTTTGCCAAGGAGTTCAAAATCAGAACACGCCATCTCTCGGACAATCTTCGCGCGGTCATAGACGGCTTGAATCCGATGGAGGTCAATAAACATCCGGAGATCAACGCCTTCGGCCTCTTCGGTGTGGTCAAGTATCCGGATACGATGGACTACAACGTAGATGCGAACGGCGCACCGATTGCATTCGGACAGCCGAACTATGATCCGGTTGTCATGGAAATTGCAGGGAGATGCCGTCACGCTCGCGGAGTACCTGGAGAAATCCGATCTTCGTCTCCTCGGCGTTACGGATCAAAAACGGAACTTACCACGACCTCGCGGCGGAGGGCATTAACACCGAGAATCCCGCTTATTTAAAGGACGGAATCTCGCGCTATTCGAATACGCGCGAGACGGTATTCACGAATGCAAATGACAACGGCTCGTTTGACGGCAAGGTCTACGATTTAAAAAGCAATCGCGAATCAGCTCGGAACCGGTTATTTTACCGGAATGGTGGTTGCGCTCGAGAACATCAACAGCGTGAAGAGCAATACGGCGGGCGGAAACAAGCAGAATTATCGTTTTTTTCACCCAGAAGGTATATCCGGGTCACATGAATTACGATGCGGTGGTCGGAACCGCGGGTGCCGCGGATTTGCCGAAACAGCTGCGCTACTCAATGCGCTCTATTGCCGTTACAGTGATTATAAGAGTGAGGTGGTAGATCACAATCCGCCGCAGGACACCACGATTCACGGCATCAGTCAGTATCACGGTACGGCAAGAAAGGCGAACGGAAACTCTGCAAAATTAATTCTCGGCGATAGCGCCAAGGGAATCTCCGTGTTGGACCTTGATTACTATGTGAATCCCTGGTCTGTGATCGACGAATCCAGACTCGGACAGGAGTTTTTCCCGGCCGGCGCTGCGACGGATTTGGACCGGACGCGCTACAAGGTCAATGCCATCGGGCAGGGCCTCGGTCGACCGACCTCGAATGAGGCCAATTTCCGAGAACTGGAGCTCACACGCATCGAGGTGGATAACACCGGCGTGACGTATACCAACAGCGCGCAGCCGGAGATTTATTACCAGAATGCAAGTCTGGATTTTGCAGGCACCAGTCCGCAGTTGCTCTCGCTGGTCAATGCGGTCAGTTTCGGCGTGCAGTATTCCAGAACTTATCAGAACTTTATCATCGATGCGACGCTTTCGGACGGAACGACTAAGCACATTGAAGACACCCTGATGGGACAGGCGACGAGTGGTTTTAACGGACGACTCCATTATGTGATTCCCGGTGTCGATGTCAAAAACGGCCCCTACATCACGGCGCTCAAGATCAGTTTTCCGAACGAACTTAACTGGGGGGTTAACGGTGGCAAGATGGCGGCGGACGGCGGAATCGGCGGAAACGGCCTCCTGCCGACGGTCGGCCTCTCCTTGGTAAAACAAGACATTCCGAAAAAATATCCGGGGACCACGATTCCGGTCGGTTCGCTGAGCGAAAAAGACAGTGATGCGAACTACGATAAGCTGACCGTCAAGGCAAAACTCCACTTTGAGAATGTCTACGGCGACGATATGACGACGGATGCAAGTCGTTTTACCGTCGAGGGAGCTTCCGAGCGAATTGCGGGGCAGCAGGTCAATGTCGGTTTTTTGCAGAACTGGCTCAACTATCAGGCAATTACAACCTACCAGGGACGAGAGCTCCCCGTAGCGGGCGAGTTGCCCTTTGCACTCACGCCGAGTACCTATAACTACGCAATCAGCAAGAATTTAAAGATACGCCCCACCTATTATATTAAGGTCGACAAGAGCTTTACCTATGTTGACGGCAGCATGGTGGTTAAGGCCTATCAGAAAAATCCCGCGGGAACTTGGATCTGGGGACAGAGCAGTGCCAGTGTTAACTTTGTCCCGGCCGGAACAGGGGCCGGAGAGTCCGGTCATGCGGATTACGGTATCCTAATCGTCTCTATGGATCAGACGCCGGATTCCGAGCTCGCCATGCTCGGTAGAAATTTGGGCTATAGCAACGGATTGCTCTGGATGGGAACTTCCTATCAACTTAACTTCCGGTTGCAGGCCGGTTACTCCGCGGATCCGGTCAATGTAAAGCCGCTGCCCGGCGCTTGGCTCGATACCAAGTTTGACGCAAACCGTGACGGAAACGGCGGCAATGCGGACGATGTCACCGTCGAGACAAATAACGAGAACCGGCAGTTGGTGCAGGACGGACCGCGCGGCGCACAGTTCGGCAATGCGACGGCGGCAAAGGCAGGGGCAAGTGCGAACGAAGCGGAGATGCTCTATGCGCCGAATAACATCATTCACAAGATTAACCAGGTGACGGCACTCGGTTTGCTCGCGTTTGCGCAGGCAACCAAGCCCTTTGCGGAGAGCGCAACGGTCGTGGAGAGCCGAGATCTGAACAATAATCCGAACATCTTTAACGCCAAGGTCTTCCTCACCAGTGACGATGTGAATCCGACCAACGACTGGGAAATCTATATTCCGGTGCCGAAGAAGGGAGAGCAGTTCAATTACCAGAGCGGCGGAACAACGCAGAGCACACCGGCAGCGCAGTTCACCATGGATTACTACGGGGTCGACACTTCGGCGCTCACGGGTCTCAACTACACCATTTCGTACACGACAGACCAGAACCCGGCGGCAAACGGCTATACCGGTGCGAAGGCTGCGACCTGGACTACGACCAAGCCTGCGGATGCCGATATCACGATGGTCAAGGTGAATGTGAGCAATATGCCGGCGGGAAGAAAGGCATCGGTCACGCTTCGCTATCAGCTGCATGAGCGAAAAAATAAGATCCTCAACATGGATGATTATATCGTGACCTACGGAAACTTCCGCATGGGCACCAACCCTACGCCGTTTTACGGCACAAGCGGTCAGTCCAGTAATACACTGCGGTATATCTTGCGAGATTTGACCTTGAACGGTTATGCCTTCCAGGATACCGATTTTAACTCGGTGTATGACGCCGGGACGGACAGCTATCTGGGCGGCATCCAAATGCGTCTTCGCGAGGCGGACGGCGTCACGGAAGTGCTGCGAAATGACAACAATCAGGTGTTTGCCAACGGAACCAACGGCTTAGGATATTACTATCTCTACGTTCCGCACGAAGGCAATTGGACGGTCTGGGCAGACCGCTCCGGGGTATCGCCTGCGAGAAAGCTGGTTAAAAAAGATCAGGCAGCGATCCGAGTGTGAGTTCCCGCTTTGACCGGAATACAGATCTTGCAACGGTCACGGTGATGGCAGATATTCCGGCGAGACAGTTTAATCTTCCCAATGTAAACGCGGGCTACTATAACGTGCCGCAGCTTGCCCTCGCGGATCAGGTCCTTCATGTGGGCGATGCCGCGACCACGGTGACGCCGACGCTTACGAACCCGGTGGATCCCGCGAACCCGGTCGTGAACTATGCGATTCAGACGGGCGCGGCGACAGACCTCGTTTCGGTGAACGGTAGCGGCGCGGTAAGCGGTACGCTGACCCCGCAGAAGACGGGTGTCACGACTGTGCGACTCACAACAGACGACGGTTACGGAGAACTGATTACCAAGGATGTAAAAGTCACAGTATGGGCCGATGTGAAGTACGACAGCAACGGCGCGGACAGCGGTAGCATTTCGCCGAACGGCGAGCAGCTCTACCCGTCTACGACGGCGGCCGGTGCGGATGCGCACACGGATGAGACGACGGCGAAGAGTTCCGCGGGAACAGCCGGCGTGGATATCCAGCTCACACGTGCGGGTTACTACTTCGACGGCTGGAACACGAAGCCGGACGGCACCGGCACCGCGTATGCGGCGGGTGCTGCGATTAAGACCGGAAAGATTGACAGTGACTTAACGCTCTATGCGGTCTGGAGACCGGTGACCCCGGCGACCGACAGCTTTAACATCGAGAAGCTCTTAAAGGGCGACTACGGCCTCCTGCCGGACGGCCAGCGTGCGCCGCTCACCGCAGAGAACTTCGGCTTCACGCTGACCGGAACCTCCTTTACGGCGGCGCATGTGACGGCAGAACCCATGCCGACCGGCTCCGCGAAGGAGAGTTCCCGCGACGAGACCCCTGGTCAAAACCCGGTGGTGAAGTACACACTCTCGAGTGCAGACCTCTCGCTGATTACTCCGGGGTCCCCGGTGTTAACCGAGAATGCGACGGCAGGCGCTACCTTTGCGAGCGGAACCTTCAGCTTCACGATGCCCGGCACCTATGTGTACACCCTCAAGGAAGAGGCGGGCAGCGCACAGTACTACGGTTACAATGCCCGCGTCTACACGATTACCTATGTGGTGACGCAGAGCGGCAGCGGCCTCGGCAATGCGCTGAGCCTTACGAGAAGCATCACTTACACCGATGCGACCGGTGCAAGCGTAAATGTGCAGACGGCAAGCTTTGAAAATACCTATCAGCTGCCGCGCTACACGGTTAGCTTCGATCCGGATCAGGGCAGCTTTACGCCCCCGGCACAGACGCATCGCTACGGCGACCGCGTATCAGAGCCGCCGGTACAGAACAATGCGGCGGGCGTTGCGACCTCCCCGGCGGGAGAGCGCTACGGCTATCACTTTAAGCACTGGAAGGCCGCGGACGGAACCCAGTTCCAGTTCGTGAACAGCTCGGTGCGCGCAAACTTCACCCTGACCGCTGTCTGGGAGATTAATACCTACCCGGTACAGGTGCTGGATGCCGCAACGGCAGATGCACCGCATGCGAATGAGGTCATCTTTAACAACGGCGGTGCGCAGATGACACACGGCACGGTGCTGAATGCGCCGACCGCGCCGGAGAATAAAACCGGTTACCACTTTGACCACTGGGAGAACGACGCGGATCACAGTACCTTCACCTTCGGAAACCCGGTCACGGGTCCGCTGACAATCCGTGCGGTCTATGCACCGAATGCGTATACGGTGAAGTACGATAAAAATGCGACAAGCGCAAGCGGCTCGACGGCGGATTCCGCCCATGTCTATGACCAAACACGCGCACTGACAACAAACGGATATACGAACCCCGGCTACTACTTTGCGGGCTGGAGCCGCACGGCGGGCGGCACGACGGTCGACCTAAACGACGGCGACAACGTGCTGAATCTGACAAGCCAGAACAACGGAATCGTGACGCTCTATGCAATCTGGCAGCCGGTTACCCCGGTCAGCGACAGCTTCGACGTGAGTAAGCTCCTCTTCGGAGATTTCGGTTCCCTGCAGGGCGGCGAGACCGCCCCCCCTGGTGCCGGATACCTTCCGCTTTGTCTTACAGTCTGTCACGACCCCGACAGGCGCAACGACGGTGCTTCCGGTGGTTCCGGGCGGCGGTGCCGCTTCCGGGATCACGGTGACCCCGGGTGCGGGAACCATGGGCTATGCGCTTCCGAGCGCGCAGCTGCAGGTTCCGACTGCAGGCAGCCAAGCGGCGACCGCAGGTGCGGCTGCTGCGGCAAGCTTCCCGGCAGGCCTCTTTACCTTCAGCTACCCGGGCAGCTATGTCTATACCCTCAAGGAGACCGCGGGCTCCGCGCAGTACTACAGCTATGATTCCGCCATCTACACGATTACCTTTACGGTGACGCAGAGCGCGGGTGCGCTCGGCGCGGGCACGGGAAATTCCCTCACGGTGACGAGAAGTATCACGAAGCAGAGCGGCGGCGCGAGCACAGCGGCAAGCGAGCTGCAGTTTGAGAACCGCTACACCCTGCCGCGCCTTACGGTGCAGTACGACGCAGAGGGCGGCAGCCACACGCCGGCAAACGAGAGCGTGCGCTACGGTGACTATGCGACGGCACCGCCGGTTCAGAACAATGCGGCAGGCACGCCGACCTCTCCGGCGGGAGAGAAGACGGGCTATCACTTCCTCTACTGGACGGATGCGGCGGGAAGCCAGTTTGCGTTTGGCTCGACGCCGATTCATGCGAACACCACCCTGCACGCGAAGTGGGAGATCAACCGCTATACCGTGACGGTGCAGGATGCGCCGGATGCGGATGCGGGGCACCAAAACTCGCAGCTCGCACAGCACAGCAATGTGGCGCACGGCGATACGACGCTGACCGCACCGACGCAGCCTTCCAATAAGACGGGCTATCACTTCGATCACTGGGAAGATCAGAACAACACGGCTTATACCTTCGGTTCTCCGGTGACCGGCGACACAACGGTACATGCGGTTTATGCGCCGAATACGTATACGGTGAGCTTTGAGCCGAACGCAGGCGGTGCTACGGTGAACGGCAGCATGCCGAACATGAACTTTAGCTATGACACGGCGCAGAACTTAACGCCGAATCAGTTTAGCCGCCCGGGCTATCAGTTCATGGGCTGGGGACTCACGCCGACCGCGGCGACACCTGACTACTATGACGGCGCGTCCGTGAACAACCTGACTGCGACCAACGGCGGAACCGTGCGCCTCTATGCGCTCTGGACGGCCGTGACGCCGTTTGACCATGCTCCGGCGCTCACGAAGATACTCGGCGGCGAGGCAAACCGGACGCTTGCGACCGGCGAGACGACACCGCTCGCACCGGAGACCTTCAACTTCGAGTTTAAGGCAGTCAGTACGACGGTTCCCGGCATGAGCACCCTGCGCATGCCGGCAGCGGCACACGGCGCGCAGACCTTCACGGTAAACCGTGTGGGCGCGGGTGCCCTCCCGATCGGCTCCCTTAGCTTCCTGTTCGCAGGCGACTATGTCTATGAGCTCAGAGAGCTTCCGGGTGCCGCAGGTACGCCGGGTACTCCGGCCGCGGCGCAGGGAAGCTACACGTACGATAACGCCGTGTATCGGATTACCTACCACATCACACAGACCGGAACGGTGATGAACGGCAGCGTGACAATTGAGAAACAGACGGCGGGAGGCGCCTTCTCGGCACCGGCTGCCTACACAACGGCGACAGAGCCGAAGTTTACGAATGACTACCTCCTGCCGCGCTATACCGTGAGCTTTAACGCAAACGGCGGCAGCGTGACCCCGGCACCGCAGGTCATTGTCTACGGTGACCCGGTCATTGCACCGCCTACAGTCGGAGGCTCCCCGGCGGGCTCCCGTACCGGCTTTGACTTCGGCGGCTGGCAGAACCCGGACGGAAGCCCGGCGAGCTTTACGACCCCGGTGACCGGAAACCTGGTGCTCAGCGCAAGCTGGACCATGCGCCACTACACGGTCACGGTGCAGGATGCACCGGATGCGGATCCGGGCCATCAGAACCGGATCATCACGCAAGACACGAACGCGGTGCACGGCAGCACGCCGACCGAACCCGCGCGCCCGGACAACAAGACGAATTATGTCTTTGATCACTGGGCAAAGCCGGATGGCTCGACCTATAACTTTGACGAACCGCTGACCGGCGACCTCACGGTGCACGCGGTCTACCGTCAGAAGCGCTATACGGTGCGCTATGATTCCGGCACGCCGCATTCGGTCGGCAGCATGACGGATTCGCACTTCGGCGTGGGAGACTCGAATCCGCTCCCGCCGAATCAGTATGCGAGACCGGGCTTTACCTTCGGCGGCTGGAGCCGAACACCGGGCGGAACGACGCCCGACTATACGGACGGACAGACCGTAACAAGCATCTCGACTTCGGACGGCGTGACCGTGACCCTCTATGCGGTCTGGAACCCGGCAAGCCCTGTGGTTCTTCACGACCCGCCGGTCAAGAAAGTGATCACCGGTGCGGTGCCGCACAATGCAGGCAACTTCACGTTTGCGTTAAAAGCAATCAGCACGACGGCAGCCGAGGCTGCCGGAGTACTTCCGATGCCGCTTGCGGCGGGCGGAAACCAGGAGATGCAGCTCGAAATTCAGGGCGCGGGAGAAGAGGAGTTCGGTGACATCACCTTCCGTTTGCCGGGCACCTATGTCTATGAAATCTCCGAGTTGCCGATCGGCAGACGCGGCTTTAGCTTCGATCCGGATCCGGTGACCGTGACCTATGTGGTCACGCAGAGTGGTTCTGTCCTCAATGCGACCCGCACCATGGAGAAACGAGGACAGGCGGTGACGGCGGCGGTCTTCACGAACGAGTTCGAGAAGCCGAACTACATCGTGAGCTTTGACGGCAACGGTGCTTGGAGATCCTTCGAGAGCCAGACCGTGCGCGAGGGCCTAACGGCAACTGAGCCCGCGCGAAAGCCGATTCGAAGCTACGGCAAGTTCATCGGCTGGTACTTAGACGGTCAGCCCTATGACTTCGGTCAGCCGGTCTACGACGACATCACCCTCGTTGCGATGTACGATGACTCCGACAGTGACAACACTTCCGGCGGAAGCGGCGGCGGTGGCGGTGGCGGCGGAAGTCGCGGCGGCAGCAGCAGCCGTGGCAACGGCAGAGGCAGTCACATTGTGCCCACACCGAGCGCGAACATTGCAACCACCCCGGCGCAGACAGGCGATTCGGATGCGACGGATAAGCCGCACAACGCGGACCCCGGCAAGCGGACTGCAGGTACCGAGAAGATCGAAAAGTTGGATGGTGAGAGCGGCAGCCGCAGAAAGAAGCAGACAAGCGGTGACAAGGAGAGAAAGCGTCGCTTACCGAAGACGGGAGAACAAACGCTCGGGAAACTCCTTTTTTTGGAAAGAGGAGAGACGGGACGAGGAAGCTTAAACAAAAACAGAAGAAGAGCCTTGCAAGAGGAGCTGTGTCGTGTTTGCGGCACAGCTCCTCATTTGTTGGGCGGAGAAAACCGATATACAAATGCGACCTGAATAATAGGCATATACATTAAATATGCTCATTAATATTCACGCGACTGCAAGACGGGGGAATTCGCTTCGGAAAATGTGTAAGAAATAGAGCTGAGGCTGCAGTGGATTTGACTGCATCAAAAGAGCGCAAAGCACCTAAACAGTGGGATTCTGTCTCGGAGGAGTGATTGTCGGCAAAATAAAAGAACTGTAGACAGCTATTGTATTGATTAACAAGTTTCGCTTGAATAACGCCAAGGAAAAAAGTTAAAATTGAATTAAAAATTGTGCGTTTGAATCGAGTAGTTGTCAGACAATAACTATTGCCGGAGATTGTGGCGTAACAGGAGGATTTCATGACTCAAAGGGCTTGGAAGTATTGGAAGCGAGTTCTCGCGATGTTGGTCGCGATGATACTCATACTTGAGGCTTTGCCGCTTCACACGCTTGCCGCAGTCGGACGGGATAGCTATATCCCCTTGGTTGTAAGCGAGGATGAGGAGGAGGAAGAAGCGGAAGATTACACCGAGGATGCAGAGTTGATTGACGACAGGCCTCTGCTTGCCGCGGGAATATCCCCACGGGCTTACCTTGCCTCAGGTTCCAATGCGACCGTAAGCAATGCACTGCCGCTTGCGACGCCCTATGTCGCATTTCGCCAGTCCTCCGGGACCTATGCGCCCTGGACGGGAGCGGTGGAAGACGGGGCCCTCACGGCAGCCAACAACTATGTGAAACTAGATCCGGCAAACAGTGTGTTTCAGCAGCCTTCCGACTTTGTCATCGGAAAGTATAATTCGAGAACCTTCAGTGTTCAGTTTGCTTTCCGTCCGAGTGAAATTTCGGATACGGTGCGGAATAATCTGGTCATGGAGCTCTGGATTCCCGCAGGACTCGATTTAAGCGGAACGCCGAGTCTCACCGGAGTGAGCTTTTCCTCGCGTCGCCTTGCGGACGGAAGCTGGGTGCTCACCGCGAGACCGGACCCGACCACCGCGAGTGTCAGCGGTCAGATTACGCTCGTGCAGGATCCGAACAGGCTGATTAACGAACTCCCGCTCTCCCAGGGGGAGTTTCCTTTCCGCATGCGCTTAATTAACAACTATGGGTCGACCAATCCGGCTGCGCCGCCTACGCTTTTTACGGTGGACAGCGGAGATCATGACAAGACAACGGCGTTAACTTTGAATACACCTGCGGCGAATCCGACAATGACGTTTAGCAATCCCTCGGACAGCTATACCTTCATGCCGGGTGAAATCGGCGGCGTTTGGAGCATGTCGGCGAGCATGCCGCTCGGAAAACCGGTGGGAAGACGCATGATTGCCTACAATGGTTATGAGACTTCGGCGGCGGAAGATGCCTTGGCGCCGCTCGGTACCGGTAATCTGATCACCAGCGGTTTTAATATCAACAATCCCACTTGGTATCGAAAAGGGCTGGAGTTTAAGGTTCACAAGTCGGAAGGGTATCTCGCTGAGACCGCAAAAATTCATATGGTGCTTCCGGGCGAAGGAACGCAATTTGAGCAGGGCGGAACACTTGCGTGGACCTATGAGACAGATGACGGTTTCAGGATTCCGTGGACAAGAATCGGCGCGTATCAGGATACACCGACGCCCGCAAATCGCGACGTCGACATCAACCTGAGAAATCTCTACTCCCGGTATACAAGCGGAAGATTTGCGGAAGCGGTTGCGGGGTCCGGCTTGAGTTATATCGACATTTTCCGAAAGCCCGGTACATTTCATGTGAAGTATTTTCCGCTGGTGTATTATAACCGGCTTTATCAGGGAAACTGGGGTGCGACGGATTACACCGCAACGGCGGGCTCTTACATTGAATATGCGGATAACACCGTATACGGCGGCACGAAACAGGACAGCGGTACACCGCTTCGCTTCCGTTTCATTCAGGGTACGGATCCGGTTCAAATTAAAACATCAAACGATTATCTGGATATGACCTACGGCGGTGATTATTACAGATATAATTTGGATGCTGTGCCGCAGTATAGCGCAACTTCGCCAGAGTATACGGATTCGGAAGAAGTAAAGTCCGGGTTCCGCTTTGACGACGAAAGTGATGCCTTTCAAATTCAGGACAATCTCTTAATATCTTATGACTTTGAGGAGGCACTTTCGCCGGTTTGGTTAAATCAACTCGGCCTTGCAAAAGAATATGGCCTGGGCTACCGCATCTATGTCAAAGATGCACAGACCGGACAGACCGAAATTCGCACCTTGGTACCGGGTGAAATTTACCCGAGCTACACGGCGCAGACCATTCATTATAATGGCCAGAGCATCACCGAGACCGTTATTGACGGTACCGGAATGACGGACTATACCTTTGCGGATGCGAATGTCGCGGGAAACAAGAAGTACATTGCCCGCGTGGAGGTCTTTAAAAAAGAGTACGATTATAACCAGCGCGGCAGTTATATCTTCTGGAATGTTTATGATGCCGGACATCATAAGAACTGGTTTACCTTTAAGCTGCGTGCCTACCATCATCGCCTCTCGGACGGAACCGATATTCCCGATAACTATGAGGCAAAGGTACAGCGAAATGTATCTTCCGATCAAATTCTCGCGCAGAACGGCGGGCAGCCCTTTGCGCGTGAATTCAAGGTGAGGACACGTCACCTGACGGATGATATTCGGACCCAGGCCGTAGGCGGGGGCACGATGGAAGTAAACCGGCATGATGAGATTAACATGTTGGGCCTCTATCGAATTATAAAAAATCCGCAGACCATGGACTACAACGTGGACAGCACGGGACAGGCAATTGCCTTCGGTGCTGCGGGCTATGACCCTGTGGTCCTGGAGATTTCAGGCGATGCAATCACCATCACGGAATATCTCGAGAAGGCCGACCTGCGTCTGCTCGGTGTCTGGGACAGCAGCGGAAATTATCACGACTTGCAGCAGGCCGGCATCGATCCCGAAACTCCGACCTATTTAAAGGAGGGTCTCTCTCGCTATTCGGATACGGAGCTGAGTGTTTTTTCCAATTCCAATGATAACGGAAGCTTTGGCGGGAAAGTCTATGATTTGAATGCCGTTTGCAATGCGCTGGGCACACCTTATGCGACGCGCGTGGTCATGGCGGCGGATCAGGTTAACTCGTTCCGAACCAGCATCAACAACGGTTTTCAGCAGTACCGCTTTTTTGCACAGAAGGTCTACCCGGGACATTTGAACTATGACAATGCGGTCGGTACCAACGGTTCCGCGGATCTTCCGAAGCAGCTCGACTTTTCGAGCATGATTTATTGCCTCTACAGCGATTATAAGAGTGAGCAGGTGGACCACAACCCGCCGCAGGACAGCACGATACACGGTATTAACCCTTACCACGGCTCTTCCAGAAAATCGTCTTCCAAGTCCGCAAGACTGGTGGTAGGTGATGCTGCCAAGGGAATCTCGGTTTTGGATCAGGATTACTACGTGAATCCCTGGTCTTTGGTGGATAAGGGACGCCTCGGCGGAAACTTTTTGGAACCGAGCAAACAGACCTTTTTAAACCGAGCGAATTACATTGTCAATGTAATCGCACAGGGAACCTATGCCGCGGGAGAGGTCGCAGGTCAGAGAGAACTTGAGTTGACACGGATTGCGGTAGATAACACGGGGGTCACTTGGAGCAACACGGCGATTCCGGAAATATCGTATGAAAATGCGAGCATCGATTTTGCCGGCACGAGCCCCTATCTGCTCTCGCTGACCAACGCAATCAGCTTTGATATTCAGTCGCCGAGCAGCTTCCAGGGCTTTATCTTGGATGCAACCCTTTCGGACGGTACGGTCAAGCACATTGAGGACACGGCCTATTACGCCTACACCTCGACCGGTAAGGGGCGCATGCACTATCTGATTCCCGGCGTAGATGTGAAGAACGGGCCCTACGTCACGGCGATTAAGGTGAGCTTCCCAAACAATAAAAACTGGGGCGACAACCGTGAAAAAATGGAGGTGTGGAGCAATAACAACGGAAACCGCTTGCTTCCGAGTGTCGGTCTTTCGCTGGTGGAGCAGGATATCCCGAAAAAATACCCGGGCACCACAATTCCGGTCGGCTCCCTCAGCGAGAAGGATAGCGATCCGAGCTATGACAAATTGACGGTCAAGGCAAAGCTCCACTATGAGAATGTCCTCGGCGAAAATATGACCACGGATCTCACACGCTTTGCGACCGAAGGTGCCAGTGAGCGCATTGCTTCGCAGCGCGTAGAAGTTGCCTTTTTCCAGAACCTATTGAGTTACGCCTCTAGCAATACCTATCAGGGAAGAGAACTGACGGTCAGCGGACAGCTTCGTTTTGCGCCCACCGTAGGCACCAAGAATCTTGCCGCAAGTAAAGATTTAAGAGTGCGACCGACCTATTATCTGAAGATTGACAAGAGCTTTACCTATGTCGATAACAGCGCAAAAATTCAAGGCTTTGTGCCCAATGCTACCGGTGCGGGGATGATGTGGTCCGCAATCGGCATTCCGGATGTCACCTTTATTCCCGCGGGAACCGGTGCCGGACAGTCGGGACACGCAGACTACGGAATTCTTGTGATTTCTACCGACCGGATACCGGAGAACGAATTGCCTGTTCCGGGACAGAATCTGGGGGCGGGCTGGTATGGCTATATCAACAGTCTGAGTTTCAAACTTCAGGCAGATTATTCCGCGGATCCGGTCTATGTGAAACCGGTGCCGGGTGCTTGGCTTGACACCAAGTTCGATGCCAACCGCGACGGCAACGGCGGGAACTCCAAGGGTGTCGATGTCGAGACCACGAACGACAACAACCAGCTCGTTCAAGATGCGCCCGCGGCGCTCAGTTCGGCAATGCGACGGCGGCCAAGGCCGGAGCGAGTGCAAACGAAGCAGAGATGCTCTATGCGCCAAACAATACAACGCACAAGATTAACCAGGTGACTGCGCTTGGTTTACTTGCCCTCGCACAGGCAAACAAGCCCTACCAGGAGAGCTCGAGTCGCGTGACAAGCAGGGACCTCAATAACAATCCGAACATCTTCAGCGCGAAGGTCTTCCTGACCAGTGACGACACGAACCCGACCAACGACTGGGAAATCTATATTCCGGTGCCGAAGGCGGGAGAGCAGTACAGCTACCTGAGCGGCGGCGTAACCCAGACGACCCCGGCATCCCAGTTCTCAATGGACTATTACGGGGTCGATACTTCGGCGCTCACGGGTCTCAACTACACGATTTCATATACAACGGATCCGAACCCCGCGGCAAACGGCTATACCGGTGCAAAGACAGCCTCCTGGACCACGAGCAAACCCGCCGATGCGGATATCACGATGGTGAAGCTTAACGTAAGCAACATGCCGGCGGGCAGGAAGGCATCCGTCACGCTGCGCTATCAGTTGCACGAGCGGAAGAAGAAGTTGCTCAACCAGATGGATACGATTGTCGCATACGGAAACTTCCGCATGGGCACCAATCCCACGCCCTTTTACGGCGCGGACGGACAGGCCAGCAATAAACTGGAGTATCTGTTGCCCGACCTCACGCTGAGCGGCATTGCCTTTCAGGAGAATGATTTTAACTCGCTCTACGATGCGGGGACGGACAGCTATCAGAGCGGTGTCCGCATGAAACTCCTCGAGGCGGACGGCGTGACCGAAGTACTCCGGAGCGATAATAACCTGGGATTTGTCAGTACGACCAACGCCAACGGCTACTACATGCTCTATGCGCCGCACGAGGGCAACTGGGTGGTTCAGGCGGATGCTTCCTCGCTGAGCCCGCTCCGTAAGCTCGTGAAGAAAGATCAGGGGACGAATCCGGCCGTGAGTTCCCGCTTTGATCGAAATACGAATCTTGCGGCGGTCACGGTGACTGCGAATGTACCGGCGGGACAGTATAACCTGCCCCATGTGAACGCAGGCTTTTACAACGTGCCCATCCTCGATCTCGCGGATCAGGTGCTCCACGTGGGCGATGCAGCTTCGACGGTGACGCCGACACTCACGAACCCGGTGGATCCCGCAAACCCGGTCGTAAACTATGCGATTCAGACGGGCGCGCCGACAGACCTCGTTTCGGTGAACGGCAGCGGCGCGGTAAGCGGTACGCTGACCCCGCAGAAGACGGGCGTCACGACTCTGCTGCTCACGACCGATGACGGCTACGGCGATCTCATCAAGAAGGAAGTGAAACTCACGGTCTGGGCCGATGTGAAGTACGACAGCAACGGCGCGGACAGCGGCAGCATTTCCGCAAACGGCGAGCAGCTTTACCCGTCCACAACCGCGGTGGGGGCGGATGCGCACACGGATGAGACGACCGCGAAGAGTTCCGCGGGAACGGCGGGCGTGGACACCCAGCTCACACGCGCGGGCTATTACTTTGACGGCTGGAACACGAAGCCGGACGGCACCGGCACCGCGTATGCGGCGGGTGCTGCGATTAAGACCGGAAAGATTGACGGTGACTTAACACTCTATGCGGTCTGGAGACCGGTGACGCCGGCGACGGACAGCTTTAACATCGAGAAACTCTTAAAGGGAGACTACGGCCTTCTGCCGGACGGCCAGCGTGCGCCGCTCACCGCAGAGAACTTCGGCTTCACGCTGACCGGCACCTCCTTTACGGCGGCGCATGTGACGGCAGAACCCATGCCGACCGGCTCCGCGAAGGAGAGTTCCCGCGATGAGACGCCGGGGCAGAATCCTGTGGTCAAGTACACGCTCTCGAGTGCAGACCTCTCGCTGATTACCCCGGGTTCCCCGGTCTTGACCGAGAATGCGACGGCGGGTGCTACCTTTGCGAGCGGAACCTTCAACTTCACGATGCCCGGTACCTATGTCTATACCCTCAAGGAAGAGGCGGGCAGCGCGCAGTACTACGGCTACAATGCCCGCGTCTACACGATTACCTATGTGGTGACGCAGAGCGGCAGCGGTCTCGGCAATGCGTTAAGCTTGACCAGGACAATCAACTATCAAGATCCTGTAAGCGGAGCGGCCGTCAATGTGCAGACGGCAAGCTTTGAAAATACCTATCAGCTGCCGCGCTACACGGTGACCTTCGATCCGGACCAGGGCAGCTTTACGCCCCCGGCTCAGACACATCGCTACGGCGACCGCGTGACGGAGCCGCCGGTACAGAACAATGCGGCGGGCGTTGCGACCTCCCCGGCGGGAGAGCGCTACGGCTATCACTTTAAGCACTGGAAGGCCGCGGACGGAACCCAGTTCCAGTTCGTGAACAGCTCGGTGCGCGCAAACTTCACCCTGACCGCGGTCTGGGAGATCAATACCTACCCGGTCAAGGTACTCGATGCCGCAACGGCAGATACGCCGCATGCGAATGAGGTCATCTTCGACAACGGCGGTGCACCCATGGCGCACGGCACGGTGCTGAATGCACCGACCGCGCCGGAGAATAAGACCGGTTACCACTTTGACCGCTGGGAGAACGACGCGGATCACAGTACCTTCACCTTCGGAAATCCGGTCACGAGTCCGCTGACCGTCCGTGCGGTGTACGCACCGAATGCGTATACGGTGAAGTATGATAAAAATGCGGCAAGCGCGAGCGGAACCACAGCGGATTCCGCCCATGTCTACGATCAGGCGAGAGCGCTCACCGCAAACGGCTATACGAACCCCGGCTATTACTTTGCGGGCTGGAGCCGCACGGCGGGCGGCACGACAGTCGACCTAAACGACGGCGACAACGTGCTGAATCTGACAAGCCAGAACAACGGAATCGTGACGCTCTATGCAATCTGGCAGCCGGTTACCCCGGTCAGCGATAGCTTCGACGTGAGTAAGCTGCTCTTCGGAGACTTCGGTGCATTACAGGGCGGTGAGACCGCACCCCTGGTGCCGGATACCTTCCGCTTTGTCTTACAGTCGGTCACGACCCCGACCGGAACGACGACAGTGCTTCCGGTGGTTCCGGGCGGCGGTGCCGCTTCGGGTATCACGGTGACCCCGGGTGCGGGAACCATGGGCTATGCGCTTCCGAGCGCGCAGCTGCAGGTTCCGGCTGCGGGCAGCCAAGCGGCGACCGCAGGAGCGGCCGCGGTTGCAAGCTTCCCGGCAGGCCTCTTTACCTTTAGCTTCCCGGGAACCTATGTCTATACCCTCAAGGAGACCGCGGGCTCCGCACAGTACTACAGCTACGATCCCGCCGTCTATACCATCACCTTTACGGTGACGCAGAGCGCGGGTGCGCTCGGTGCGGGCACGGGAAATTCTCTCACGGTGACGAGAAGTATCACGAAGCAGAGCGGCGGTGCAAGCACTGCGGCGAGCGAGCTGCAGTTTGAGAACCGCTATACCCTGCCGCGCCTCACGGTGCAGTATGACGCAGAGGGCGGCAGCCACACGCCGGCAAACGAGAGCGTGCGTTACGGCGACTATGCGACGGCACCGCCGGTTCAGAACAATGCGGCAGGCACGCCGACCTCTCCGGCGGGAGAGAAGACGGGCTATCACTTCCTCTACTGGACGGATGCGGCGGGAAGCCAGTTTGCGTTTGGCTCGACGCCGATTCATGCGAACACCACCCTGCACGCAAAGTGGGAAATCAACCGCTATACCGTGACGGTGCAGGATGCGCCGGATGCGGATGCGGGGCACCAAAACTCGCAGCTCGCACAGCACAGCAATGTGGCGCACGGCGATACGACGCTGACCGCACCGACGCAGCCTTCCAATAAGACGGGCTATCACTTCGATCACTGGGAAGATCAGAACAACGCAGCTTATACCTTCGGTTCCCCGGTGACCGGCGACACAACGGTACATGCGGTTTATACGCCGAATACGTATACGGTGAGTTTTGAGCCGAACGCAGGCGGCGCGACCGTGAACGGCAGCATGCCGAACCTCAGCATGACCTACGATACGGCGCAGAACCTTACGCCGAATCAGTTTAGCCGCCCGGGCTATCAGTTCATGGGCTGGGGTCTCACGCCGACCGCGGCGACACCTGACTACTATGACAGCGCCTCGGTCAACAACCTGACGACGACCAACGGCGGAACCGTGCGCCTCTATGCGCTCTGGACAGCCGTGACGCCGTTTGACCATGCTCCGGCACTCACAAAGATACTGGGCGGCGAGGCAAACCGGACGCTTGCGACCGGCGAGACGACACCGCTCACAGCCGAGACCTTCAACTTCGAGTTTAAGGCAGTCAGCACGACGGTTCCCGGCATGAGCACCCTGCCCATGCCGACAGCGGCACATGGGGCGCAGACCTACACGGTGAACCGCGCGGGTGCAGGGTGCCCTCCAGATCGGCTCTTTGCGTTTCCTCTTCGCAGGCGACTATGTCTACGAGCTCAGAGAGCTTCCGGGTGCCGCAGGTACACCGGGAACACCGGCGGCCGCGCAGGGTAGCTACACGTACGATAACGCCGTGTATCGAATTACCTACCACATCACACAGACCGGAACGGTGATGAACGGCAGTGTGAGCATTGAAAAACAGGAGAACGGCGGCGCCTTCTCGGCACCGGTTGCCTACACAGCAGCGACAGAGCCGAAGTTTACGAACGACTACCTCCTGCCGCGCTATACCGTGAGCTTTAACGCGAACGGCGGCAGCGTGACTCCGGCACCGCAGGTTATTGTCTACGGTGACCCGGTGATTGCACCGCCCACGGTCGGCGGCTCCCCGGCTGGATCCCGCACGGGCTATGACTTCGGCGGCTGGCAGAATCCGGACGGAAGCCCGGCAAACTTTACGACCCCGGTGACCGGCAATCTTGTGCTCAGCGCAAGCTGGACCATGCGCCACTACACGGTCACGGTACTGGATGCGCCGGACGCAGATCCGGGACATCAGAACGCGGTCATCGCACAGGATACGAATGCGGTGCATGGCAGCACGCCGACCGAACCCGCGCGCCCGGACAACAAGACGAATTATGTCTTTGACCACTGGGCAAAGCCGGACGGATCGACCTACAACTTCGATGAGCCGCTGAGCGGTGACCTTACGGTGCACGCAGTCTACCGTCAAAAGCGCTATACGGTGCGCTATGATTCCGGCACGCCGCATTCCGTCGGCAGTATGACGGATTCGCACTTCGGCGGCGGAGATACCAACCCGCTTCCTCCGAATCAGTACGCGAGACCGGGCTTTACCTTTGGAGGCTGGAGCCGCACGCCGGGCGGAACGACGCCCGACTATACGGACGGACAGCCGGTCACGAATCTCACGACTTCGGACGGCGTGACCGTAACCCTCTATGCAGTCTGGAATCCGGCGAGCCCTGTGGTTCTTCACGACCCGCCGGTTAAGAAGGTGATTACCGGTGCGGTGCCGCACAATGCAGGAACATTCACCTTTGCACTTCGCGCTGTCAGCACGACGGCAGCCGAGGCAATCGGACAGCTCCCGATGCCGCTTGCGGCGGGAGGCAACCAGGAGATGCAGCTCGTCATTGCGGGCGCGGGAGAAGAGGAGTTCGGCGACATCACCTTCCGTCTGCCGGGCACCTATGTCTCACGAAATCTCCGAGCTGCCGATCGGCAGACGCGGTTTCAGCTTCGATCCGGATCCGGTGACCGTGACCTATGTGGTCACGCAAACAGGCTCTGTCCTGAATGCGACGCGGACCATGGAGAAGCGAGGACAGGCGGTGACTGAGGCGGTCTTCACAAACGAGTTTGAGAAGCCGAATTACATCGTTACGTTTGACGGCAACGGCGCTTGGAGACCCTTCGAGAGTCAAACCGTGCGCGAGGGCCTCACGGCAAGTGAGCCCGCGCGTAAGCCGGTGCGAAGCTACGGCAAGTTCATCGGCTGGTACTTAGACGGTCAGCCCTACGACTTCAGCCAGCCGGTCTACGATGACATCACGCTCTTTGCGATGTACGACGACTCCGACAGCGACAACACTTCCGGCGGAAGCGGCGGCGGTGGCGGTGGAAGTCGCGGCGGCAGCGGAAGTCGTGGTAGCGGCAGCCGTGGCAACGGCAGAGGCAGTAGCATTGCTCCGACGCCGAGTGTGGACATCGCGACCACGCCGCCCATAACAACGGACTCGGATTCGACGGACAAGCAGCAAAACGAGGATTCGAACAAGCGCTCTGCGGGTACCGATAAAACAGAAAAGCTGGATGGCGAGAGCGGAAGCCGCAGAAAGAAACAGCTGAGCGGCGATCGTAAGAGAAAGCGCCGCCTTCCGAAGACCGGAGAAGCTGGAATTTCGGAAAAACACAAAGCGTGGGATTGAGCGCCGTAAAAAGTGCTACATCTACCGCAGAGCGATAGCAGATATCGAAAAAGGCAAGTACTTCCGAACCGCCGAAGTACTTGCTTTTTTTATGCAAAACTTCTAAAATATGTACGATGACAATCGGCTAAAATTGTATAACGGAGGTTGCAATATGAGTCATATCAATGATTCGACGGCGGCCCGGAGAATCCGCGAAATACTGGATCAGGACAGTTTCGTGGAGCTCGGCGCTTATGTGACGGCGCGGAGTACAGACTTCGGCGCAGCTTCTGAGGAAGCAACGTCGGACGGCGTCGTGACCGGCTACGGAACCATCGACGGCAAGCTCGTGTACATCTATGCGCAGGATCCCCAAATTTTCGGCGGTTCCGTGGGTGAGATGCACGCGAAGAAAATTCGACGACTGTATGCATTTGCAGTCAAAATGGGAGCACCGGTCATTGGACTCATTGACTGTGCGGGCGTGAGACTGGCAGAGGCAACGGACGCTCTCTTTGCGTTCGGTTCCCTCTATCGGGAACAGGCACTCGCGAGCGGCGTGGTCCCGCAGATTCAGGCGGTATACGGTCTCTGCGGCGGAAGCCTTGCGGTCAGCGCGGCGCTTGCAGACTTTACCTTCATGGAAAAGGACGCCAAGCTCTTCTTCCATGCGCCGAACGCAATCTCCGGCAACACAGAGGCGGAACTGGATACCGCATCGGCGGAATTCCGCAGCGAGGAGAGCGGTACGGCGGACTTTGTCGGCACGCAGGAGGAAATCGCGGCGGGCATCCGTGCATTGGTGGGTATTCTGCCGTCCAGCAACGATGACGATGATACCTACGGTGACTGTGAGGACAGCCTGAACCGTCTGGTTCCGGAAGTTGTGCAGGCTTCCGGCGCAGGCGTGTTACGTGCTATTTCGGATGACGGCTTTGTCTGCGAGCCCGGACAGCATTATGGTTGCTCGGTGAACACGGCTTTCGTTCGTTTGAACGGTTGCACGGTCGGTGCAATCGCAGCTGCTTCCGGTGAAGTCTGTTTCCGCGGCGTCGAGAAGGCGGCACGCTTTGCAAAGTTCTGCGATGCGTTTAGCATTCCGATGCTCACGTTGGTGAACAGCAAGGGCTTTGAAAAGACGCTCTGCAACGAAAGACGTCTTCCGCAGGCGGTTGCTGCGCTGATTAATGCCTATGCAGAGGCGACGGTACCGAAGGTGACTGTGCTGAACGGTACGGCGCACGGCATGCTTGCAAATGTTTTCGGACCGCGAGCGGTCACAGACATTGTATATGCTTGGCCGAACGCAGAGCTTGCACTGCTTGACGCGGGAGACGCGGTCAAGATTCTCTATGCGGCAGAGCTCGAGAAGGCTGAGAACAAGGCTGCTTTCTTTGAGGAAAAAAAGGCTCTTTACTTGGAGAAGCAGGGATCGGCGCTCAGCGCGGCAAAGCGCGGCTATGTCGACGATATCATTGCGCCCGAGACCACGAGAAAGCGCGTAATTGCAGCATTCGAGATGCTCTTCACAAAGAATGAGGAAATTCCGGCCAAGAAACATGGCACGGTTTGAGCGGGGTATCGGGATGAAGCAGAGAATAAAACAGTTTCTTCTCACCGCGGTACTTTGCCTCTCGCTTGCACTCATGATTCCGTTCTCGGCACTTGCGAAGATTGATCAGAGAGTTCTGGACTCCGCGACGGAGGGTGCCAAGAAGAATATCGGTGCCATCATGAGCTTTGATGAGGCGCTCCTACAGAACTATATCGACGAGTTCGAGGCGCGCGGCGAAGTAAAGATGGCGGACGGCTTAAAGAGCTGGAAGAGCATACGGGAAAGTGTCGGTCCCATGACCTCTTTGGATGAAGCTTATCCGAAGGAAGTGGACGACAAAAACATTTTGGTGACGGTTAAGGCACACTGCGGTGAGCGTGAGATTATCGCGCACATGGGCTATAACGTAGAGAGCGGAGATGTCACCGAGCTCAGTTTTGACAAGGTAGAGACACTCACGGAGAAATTCGAAAGTGCGGGACTCAACTTAATTATCGGCATGGGTACTGTCTTCGCGGTGCTGATCTTCATTGCCTTTCTGATTAGCCGCTTCAAGTATATTCACGAGTGGGTGAGTCGCAAAGAGGCTATCGAGAAGGAAGAGAAGGAGTATCAGGAGAAGGTTGCGGCAATTCAGCGTATGCCGAAGAGCGCGCGCAATGTCTCCAAACGCATCAGTGCCGAGCAGGTTAAGGCGGCACAGGTACCTGAGGGAACACAGGTTCAATGCATATCCGCGCCGGAAGAATTGCCTGTGATTGACGAAACTGCGAATACCGCGGTTTCAGCCGAGACCGTCGCAGTGCTTGCTGCCGCGGTTGCGGCGGTGGAAGAGCCGCAGATTGACGCACAGACGCTTGCTGTTTTGACGGCAGCCGCACTGGCGGCCGAGGGTGAGGATCCCGGACCCGACGGGCTTGTGGTCAAGTCGCTGAGAAGACGCGAAAATGCAAAGAGAAGAAGACGTTGATAACTTGCGTTACAAACAAATTTTAATTGACGAAACTTACGCAGATTGAGGAGGAAACAGAAATGAAGAATTATACCATCACCGTGAACGGACAGGTCTATGTTGTACAGGTTGAAGAGGGCATCACCGCAGCAGCGCAGGGCGCTCCGGTTGTGACCATTCCGGCAGCTCCGGTATTCCAGCAGGCAGTGGCACCGGCACCGGTCGCAGCTCCGGTTGCGGCACCGGCACCGGTCGCAGCGGCACCCGCACCGGCGGCAGCGCCGGCTCCGGCAGCAGCACTCGGCCCCGGCAGCAGCACCGAGCGGCGCAGCGGGCAGCATCACCGTTGAGTCCCCGATGCCGGGTAAGATTTTGAGCGTCGAGAAGAAGGTCGGTGACAGCGTCGAGGCAGGTCAGACCATCATGATTCTTGAGGCAATGAAGATGGAGAACGAGATTGTTGCTCCGGAAGCGGGCACCATTGCAAGCATCAATGTCAGTGTGAATCAGTCCGTAGAGGCAGGCGAGGTGTTGGCAACTTTGAATTAAGCGGGCGGCGCCGAGAGCGCCCCAAAGAGGAGAGAAAATAAGATGGCGTATTTGACCAATACATTCAGCAATCTTATCCATCAGTCCGCATTTTTCTCCATCACATTCGGAAACCTCATCATGATTGCGGTGGCTCTCACCTTTCTCTATCTCGCGATTGCGAAAGGTTTTGAGCCTCTGCTCCTTGTTCCGATTGCGTTCGGTATGCTTCTGGTGAATATTTATCCTGATATTATGCTGGATCCGGCAAAGTCCGCGGATGGAAGCGGCGGACTCCTGCATTATTTCTATCAGCTTGACGAGTGGGGTATTCTTCCTCCGCTCATCTTCATGGGTGTCGGCGCAATGACGGATTTCGGTCCGTTGATTGCAAACCCGATGAGCTTCCTGCTCGGCGCAGCGGCGCAGTTCGGAATTTATGCGGCTTACCTGCTGGCGGTGCTTCTCGGATTCAACGGCAAGGCGGCGGCTGCGATTTCCATCATCGGCGGTGCCGACGGACCGACGTCCATTTTCCTTGCCGGTAAGATGGGGCAGAGTGAGTATCTTGGTGCCATTGCGGTTGCCGCATACTCCTACATGTCTTTGGTTCCGATTATTCAGCCGCCGATTATGCGCGCGCTGACCACGGAAAAAGAGCGCAAGATTCGTATGGCACAGCTTCGCCCGGTCTCGAAACTCGAGAAGATTCTTTTCCCGATTGTCGTCACCGTGATTGTGAGCCTGATTCTGCCGACTACGGCACCGCTCATCGGAATGCTGATGCTCGGCAACCTGTTCCGTGAGTCCGGTGTTGTGAGACAGCTGACCGATACCGCGAGCAATGCGCTCATGTATATTGTCGTCATTCTGCTCGGCACTTCGGTCGGCGCAACGACCAGTGCGGAAGCCTTCCTGAAGGCGGACACGCTGAAGATTGTGTTCCTTGGCCTTGTGGCCTTTGCCTTCGGAACAGCGGCAGGTGTTTTGCTCGGAAAAGTGATGTGCAAGTTGACAGGCGGAAAGGTAAATCCGCTGATCGGTTCGGCGGGTGTTTCGGCTGTGCCGATGTCCGCACGCGTTTCTCAGAAGGTCGGCGCAGAAGCAGATCCGACCAACTTCCTTCTGATGCACGCAATGGGACCGAACGTCGCCGGCGTCATCGGTACGGCGGTTGCTGCTGGAACCTTTATGGCGATTTTCGGTGTGAAATAAGCGCAGCATGAATTGTCCGAAAGGCGATATACTTGACTCCGTGAATACCGCATGAATGCACGACAGGGCTAAAGCTGCCTTGTCGTGCACAGACTGCGAGCGGTCGCCGGGTTTCGTCGGCCGGATGCTTATCTTTCGCGTGAGACTAGCGCAAGGAGAATATAGATGAATAACGAGAAGAAAAAACCGGTTCAAATTTGTGAGACCGTGCTTCGCGATGCGCACCAGTCCCTCTTTGCAACCAGAATGACGACTGAGGAAATGCTGCCCATCATCGATAAGATGGATGAGATCGGCTATCGTTCGGTTGAATGCTGGGGCGGAGCGACCTTTGATTCCTGCCTTCGTTTCCTGCATGAGGATCCGTGGCAGAGACTGCGTCTCTTGAAGCAGGGTTTCAAGAAGACCAAGCTGCAGATGCTGTTCCGTGGCCAGAATATTCTGGGCTACAACCACTATGCGGACGATGTCGTTGAGTACTTCGTTCAGAAGTCTGTGGCAAACGGTATCGACATCCTTCGTATCTTTGACTGTCTGAATGACCTTCGGAACCTGGAGACAGCGGTTAATGCGTGCAAGAAGGAGGGGGCAGAGGCACAGATTGCCCTCTCTTACACACTGGGTGACGCATATACGCTCGAGTATTGGGTCGGCCTGGCAAAGCGCATTGAAAAATATGGGCGCGGACTCCATCTGCATCAAGGATATGTCCGGTCTCTTGACGCCGTATGAGGCGTATGACCTCGTGAAGGCACTTAAGGAGTCGACCAAGCTCCCGATTGACATCCACACGCACTACACCTCCGGTGTCGCTTCGATGACCCTCCTGAAGGCAATCGAGGCAGGTGCGGATATCATTGATACGGCAATTTCGCCGCTTGCTCTCGGAACCAGTCAGCCGGCAACCGAGGTTCTGGTACAGACCTTAAAGGGAACGCCGCATGACACCGGTCTCGACATTGAGAAGCTCTCGGAGATTGCAAAGTACTTTACCAAGATTCGTGAAAAGTATATTGCCAACGGTCTTCTGAGTCCGCGCCTCCTCGGCGTTGACATTAACACATTGCGCTACCAGGTGCCGGGCGGCATGCTCAGCAACCTTTTGAAGCAGCTCACCGAGGCGCACAAGGAAGATTTGCTTCCGGATGTGCTCGAAGAAGTTGCGCGCGTTCGTAAGGACTTCGGTGAGCCGCCGCTGGTTACGCCGTCCTCTCAGATTGTCGGTACGCAGGCTGTGATGAATGTCCTTCTGCAGCAGCGCTATAAGATGGTGCCGAAGGAGTCCAGAAAGCTTGTTATGGGCGAGTTCGGTCAGTCTGCTCGTCCGGTGGATCCGGAAATTCAGAAGCAGATTATCGGGGATGAGGCACCGATTACCTGCCGTCCCTGCGGATTTGATTCCGCCGCAGCTCCCGAAGTTCGAGGAAGAAGTTGGACCGTGGAAGCAGCAGGAAGAGGATGTCCTCTCGTATGCTCTGTTTCCGCAGGTCGCGCTTGATTTCTTTAAGTATCGACAGGCGCAGCAGAGCGGTGTGGATATGAATAAGGCGGATACGGCAAACGGTGTATATCCGGTGTAATTGAGAGTAACGAAAACGACTGCCGCTCCGGAGTGTTTTCTTCGGCGCGGCAGTTTTCTGCATGCTTTAACATATAAGGGGGAAATAAAGCGCAGTGAACGGAAAAAGAGCAAAGCGGATTGCGCAGGCCGCAATTCTTGCACTCAGCTTGTTGACGCCGTTTTTACCGACACAGGTCTTACAGAGTATGGCCGCAACGAAGAGCGATGCGGCGTTTGAACAGCAGCTGGCGGCAGAGGGCTTTCCGGAGTCCTACAAGCAGAAGCTGAGAGAGCTTCACGCGAAGTATCCGAACTGGGAGTTCAAAGCTTATCAGACAGGGCTCAGCTGGCAGGAAGTGGTGCGAGAGGAGAGTAAACTCGGCAGGAATCTGGTTTACACCACAAGCAAGGACAGTTGGAAGTCGAAAGATGCGGCTGCCTACAATGCTGCGACCAATACTTGGAAGGGCTTTGATACGAGTGCCTGGGTTGCGGCGAATTCCGATATTATCGGGTATTACATGGATCCCAGAAACTTTTTGGACAGTCGCTACGTTTTTCAGTTTCAGACCCAGGGCTATGATCCCGCGAGTCAGAATGCGGAGGGGGTTCGCATGCTGGCGGCAAATTCTTTCTTGACCGAAAGCGGTGCAAGTGTTGTCGGAAGCCGCTCTGTGGTCGAAAATCAGAGCAGTTCCGCGGACAGCGGCATTTCGGAGGCGACAAAAGTCGCCGGCGCCAGCGGAAAGAGTCCGAGCGCTGTCCTTTGGGCGGCTCCGGGAACCCGCGGGACAGCGAGAGTGTGCAGGTCGGCGAGGCGCCTCTCCGAACAGGAACAGCGGAGTCAGGCCGCAGCAAACGGAAACAGACCCGCCGTGCCGACGCGCGGAGAGGGCGGCACAAAGCAGGAGGAGCGTGCAATCGGTGTGCTTGCCGGTGCACCGCGTGACCGTCTTGCTGCATCCGTAGAGGAGCAGGGAGAGACTGTTTCGGATGAGGCGTCTTCGGCTGCAGAGTCGGAGCAAGCTTACGGAGAAGTACAGCCTCAAGCTGCGGAAGCATATGTTGCCGAACCATCGGATACATTCGAGGGTGAGGAAGCTGTGGCGGAGAATGTCGCTGTAGAAGTGCAGGAAACTTCGCGACTCGAAGAAGTGCATCCGTATGATGTCTCGGTTGAGGGAGATGCAGAGAGTCAGCGCATTGAGGCAGATATCCAAGGTGTCATTCGCCGCGGCGCAACCGGAGCTTCGCAGAACAGCACGACTTCGCAGTCCGGAGGTTCCGGCGGCGGCGGAACGGTATCGGGTGACGGCAGCGGCTCCAATCCGGTCGGTGTTGACTATATCTCCACCATCATGGATGCGGCAAACAGTTCGGGCGTGAACCCCTATGTGTTAACGGCGATGTTGATTCAGGAGCAGGGACGTAAGGGTGGCAGCGGTCTGATCAGCGGAAAGAATCCGAAATACCCGGGATTTTATAACTATTTCAATGCTCAGGCTTTTCAGGACGGCGATAAGACCCCGACCGAGCGCGGTCTTTGGTGGGCGAGCCTTGTGGATGTCACTTACGGAAAGCCTTGGAATACGCCGGAGAAGGCCATCATCGGGGGCGCAAAGTATTACGGTGACAACTATCTGAAGAGCGGGCAGGATACCTTCTATCTGAAGAAATTCAATGTGACGGAGAAGGGACGCTACGAGCATCAATACATGACCAATGTGCAGGCGGCTGCGGAAGAGGGCAGAAAGCTCGGCGAGGCTTATACCGAGGAGCTCAAACAGAAAAAGCATACCTTCCGGATTCCGGTCTATACGGACATGCCGGAGAGTGCGGCGGCTCAGCCGAATTGAAAATCGTAAGAGCGGGTGCTTGCCCGCTCTTTTTCGTGCGGGGATTCAAAGTTTTCGTGATAGCCTATTCGATAAGAGTGAATATATAATCGCCCATCGGTGTCTTTGAGGCGCTGTTTCAAGTACTGGAGTTCACCCGGGATTCGTGTTAAAATGAGATAGATTTTAGATTCCCCTGAAAGGGACGGAAAGAGAGGAAAGGACAGAATGAAGCGAGGAAGCGTGACTCGAGCTTTTGTCTGCGGCGCTACTGCCGCGATGTTCAGCGCTCTAATTCAACTGAGTGCCTTTGCGCTGAGCGCAAACATTCAGTTTTCTGATCCGAGCACCAAGGTGGGAGAAGAGTTTACGGTCTCCATGCATGTACAGGGTGACGGTGCCATTGCAACTACGGAGATTGCGCTCGGCTACGACAGCGAGAAGATGGAATTTGTGAGCGGCGACAGCGCGAGCGGCAGTGGCGGCGAAATCAGTGTCAAGAGCAGCGGCAGTGAAGCGGATGTCTATTACAGCCTGAAATTTAAGGCACTTCAGGAGGGGACGGCTTCCGTTCAGGTTAAGAGCGCAAAGCTCGAAGACGGAAGCAGTCAGGCTGCGACAATTTCGCATCAGGGCAGCGCATCGGTGACAATCGCTGCGGGTGCGGCTAGTGAGGCAGCTGCTGCGGGTAGCGCAGTCGAGACTGCCGCTGCGCCGACGGAGGCCACGGGACCCCTCAGCAGTCTGAGTCTGTCCCCCGGTACCCTGAATCCGGACTTCAGTGCCGGCAATACCGCATACACCGCCGTGGTCGGCGAAGATGTAACACGCATTGCGGTCACTGCGGTTCCGGCAGCAGAGGGCGCGAAGGTCAATGTGAGCGGAAACGAAAATCTGAAGCTCGGTGAAAATACAATTCAGGTAGCGGTTGTCGGCAGTGATGACAGTGCACTCGGAACTTATACGATTACGGTGACCAAGCAGGAAGGAGCGACGCCGGAGACTGCGCCGATTGAAGACAGCGAGCACGTGACCATAGGCGGAACGGTTTACAGCATTGCCGAAAGCTTTGATCAGACCTTGCTTCCCGCCGGTTACGAAAGCGAAAACTTCATCTACGGAAATCGGAGCGTACAGGCCGGAAGAGGACCGGATGAGCACTTACACCTTTTGTACCTCTTTGCGGAGGGGGGCAGCGGTAATCTCTATTTCTACGATGACACCAGCAGAAGCTGGTCCCCCTATGTACAGGTAGGCGCAACCGCGAAAGCGGTTTCCGTGGTTCCGCTTGCGGAAGGTGTAGCTGCGCCGGAGGGATTGGTGGTACAGCAAGTCACGCTGAACGGAAAGTCCGTGGACGGCTACATCGGTCAGAAAGACCAGGGCCTGAATTATTGTGTCTTTTACGGCATGAATGCCAAGGGTGAGAAGGGCTTTTATCGCTTTGACTTAGTCGAGAAGACCTTGCAGCGCTATTTCCCGGGCGACGGCCCCGGCCAGAACACGGCCGAACTCTTGCAGGCCCAGTATAAGGTATCGCATCGCAAGATTGTGGGACTCACCCTTGCACTTGTGCTTGCCATCGGAGTGGCGGTCTATGCCTTTTTGCGCGGCGGCCGTAGAAAATCCCCGGATCTCGTTGAGAGAGAGCGGCGGAGAGCGGAGCGAAGAGCTGCACGCGAGGCGGAAGAGCAGTTGCGACGCCAAGAGGAAGAAGCACTTCGTCACACAGCGGCTGAAGAGGTAGAGACGCATACCGAAGAAGTTATTTCGAGCGAAGCAAGCGCACAGGACATTGCGGAACAAAAGACCGTACCGTTCGGAGAGGCGCAGAAAGCGGCTCTTGAGATGAGTGAAACGGCCGGGACGGAACAGAATGCGGAAGATTTAGGGCCGACTCGTGTACTGCCGCAGCTCAATATGAGCGAACAGGTACGGGAGACACTCGAAGAAGCACGGAGCACGGCAGATGAAATTACTGCGCAGGCTAAGTCCGTCAGCGGTAAAAAAAGAATGCCGCGGACGAGGGTGTTTTTGAGAATATCGAGCTCTGATTGAAACGTTGAATGAAAGCAGGGAGCGGGGCACTTCGCAGGTTGCGAGGTACTCCCGCTCCTTTGTTCTTAGGAGAACTTGTGTCTTCGTCGCATTGACGGGAACTGTAGGCTGTTATATAATTCATGTAACAGTTTGAGCAGAGAGGTGTGGATATGAAATTATGTATTGATTTTAACAGCGATGAGGCTTTTTATATCCAGCTGATCAACCAGATTATACTTGGAATCGCGATGGAGCAGTTTCAGGAGGGTGATTCTCTCCCTCGGTGCGACAGATGGCAGATTTGGTCGGAATCAATATGCACACGGTAAATAAGGCGTATAACATATTGCGCCAAGAGGGCTTCATCAAACTGGATCGGCGGAGAGGTGCCGTCATCTCCATCGATATGGACAAACTTCGTGTACTGGAGGATATGAAACGAGAACTTTCGGTCTGTCTGGCACGCGGGATTTGTAACGGAGTGAGTCGTGATGAGGCTCACCAGCTGGTAGACGGCTTGTACGACGCTTTCAGTAAATGTGAAGCGGAGGAGTGAGCAATGTTATGTGAGCGATGCAAAAAACGAGAGGCGACCATTCTTTACCGGGAATTCGGAACGAACGGGGAGAAGACAGAGCTTCGGCTCTGTGAGTCCTGTGCGCGGAAGATGAATATCGGAAGCGACCTGGTTGATTTCGAGGATGATCTTTCCTTCGGGGTCATGTTGTCGGCCTTTTTTACCGGACAGAGCGAAGAGAAGAAGGTGGATTATGACCGGGTGATTTGTCCGGACTGTAAGACGCGCTATACGGATTTTGTGCGGCAGTCGCGTTTCGGCTGCCCGAGCTGTTATGAAGTGTTCGATGTGCTGATGCGCGATAACATCAAACAGTTACAGGGATCCGATATTCACAAGGGAAAACGCCCCAAGTACGGCCTTCGCATGCGCCCGGAATCCGAGGCGCGAGAAATGGCGGTCAACGAGGGCAGTGAGAAAGAGACAGCTGTGGCTCCCGCCTCGTCTCCCGAAGTCGAGAGACGCATTCAGATTCGAGGTTTGCGTGTTCAATTGAACGCGGCCGTACGAGAGGAGAATTACGTTCGCGCGGCGGAAATCCGCGACCGGATACGAGCTCTGGAAAAGGAGGACGGCGATGCTTAAGTGGTATGAGCAGGTCAAGATGGAGCCCGGAAAGTATTATGTATCGAACCGGATTCGTCTCGCCCGCAACTGGTCGGAATATCACTTTCCGCGACGGCTTCGAAATGACGAGGCGAGCGAAATGGTTCAGCGCATGCGGGACGCCCTTCAGGAACTCCCGATACAGCAGCACGAGAATGTGCGAGACTGTCTCCTCACGGAAGTTCCGGAGATTCGCCGTATGGCCATGCGCGAGCGCCGTGTACTGAGTTCCAGTATTTTTAGAGCGAAAGGCGCCGGTGGGACTGTTTTTATCGGAGAGTGAGAATCTTTCGCTGGTGTTAAACGGGGATGACCATATCCGCCTCCAGCTTATGGGGCCGAATCTCGGAATGGAGGAGCTCTACCGGAATATCGATCGGCTGGACGATTATATGAACCGTCAGTTTGAGTACGCGTTTGACGCGCATTACGGTTATCTCACTTCCTTTCCGACCAATGTCGGCACGGGAATGCGCGCAAATATCGTTTTGCATTTGCCTATGCTTGCGCAGAGCAAGCAGTTTCCGAAGCTCTTGGAGTCTCTCGGGCAATTCGGCGTTAATATCCGCGGAGTCTACGGCGACGGTAAGGAAAAATCACGGTTCGCTCTTCGATCTCAGCAATGCGCGCACGCTCGGCGTATCCGAGCAGGAAATCATGAACTTGGTCAAAAAAAGACCGCAATGCAGTTAAACAGTGAAGAGGAGAAACTCAGAACCTATTCAATCGAATCCAATCGACTGGAACGAACGGATGAGGTATTCCGTGCCTATGGCTTTTTGAAGTATGCGAGACGGGTCAGCATACGAGAGGCACTCCGCAATCTCTCGGCTGTGATGGCCGGAATTACGGACGGGCTTGCGAGGACCGAACAGGAATTGAGTATCTATGCGCTGTATCTCGGAGTACAGCCTTCCAATTTGATTGCGGCGGAAAAAGAGCCGGTCGATCGGGAAAAAATAGATATTCTCCGTGCGAATTATCTGAGAAGGATGTTGCCGGAGTTGATTGAGTGCTGAGTAACACAGCGTGTAACAGGAAGGAGTTTGTATGGCAGATTATTTTACCGAGCAGGCGCAGGAAGCACTGGAATACGCACACCGCGCGGCAGAGGAACTGCATAATAGTTATATCGGAACAGAGCATTTGCTCCTCGGGCTCGTGCGTCAGGGCAGCGGCGTTGCCGGACAGGTTCTCATTGAAAACGAGGCGACGGAAAAGCGTGTACTTGCGCTGATGGACAAATGCTGGCTTCGGTGGAACGCGTAAAGCTTGCGGAAGAGCCGAAGTATACACCGATGTCGCGCAGGGTCTTGGAGTACAGTAAATCGGCTGCGGAGCGCTTTCAGGCGCCGCAGGTCGGAACGGAGCACATTCTTCTCGCAATTTTGAAGGAAAAGAACTGTGTTGCGAGCAAGTTGCTCTACACGATGGGCGTTAATATTCAGAAGCTCTATGTGGATTTGATGCGCGCAATGGGAGAAAAGCACAGTCCCGAGGATATTCCGCAGCAGATACAGGGCGGACCGCACAGCATTTCGGCGGCGCCGACACCGACGCTCGATCAGTATTCGCGCGATCTCACGGAATTTGCGCGCCAGGGCAAGTTGGATCCGGTCATCGGAAGAAGTGTGGAAATGCAGCGCGTCATGCAGATTTTGAGCCGCAGAACCAAAAACAATCCCTGCCTCATCGGTGAGCCGGGTGTCGGAAAGACCGCGGTGGTTGAGGGACTTGCGCAACTCATCGTAAACGGTGAAGTCCCCGAAACACTGGCCGAGAAGCGTTTGGTTACACTGGATCTCTCCGGTATGATTGCGGGCTCCAAGTACCGCGGTGAATTCGAGGAGCGCATCAAAAAGGTATTGCAGGAAGTCATGCAGGCAGGAAATGTGCTGCTCTTCATTGACGAGATTCACACGATTATCGGTGCCGGTTCCGCAGAGGGGACCATGGATGCAAGCAATATTTTGAAGCCCTCTCTTGCGCGCGGAGAGTTACAGTTAATCGGTGCAACGACGATTGAGGAGTATCGGAAGCACATTGAGAAAGATGCCGCGCTTGAGCGAAGATTCCAGCCGATTACGGTTGAGGAGCCCACCGAAGAGGAATCCGTGCGCATCCTGGAGGGCCTGCGCCCGCGTTACGAGGCTCACCACAAGGTGAATATTACCGATGAGGCAATCAAGGAAGCCGTGAAGCTTTCGGCGCGCTATATTTCCGATCGTTTCCTGCCGGACAAGGCGATAGACCTCATCGACGAAGCTGCGTCCCGCCTGCGCCTTGCGGATTATGCGGAGCCCGCGGAAATCAAAAAAAGCTTTCGAGGAGATTACCAAACTGGAAAGCCAGAAGGAAGAGGCGGTGCGCGCGGAAGAATTTGAGCGCGCGGGGCAGCTGAAGAAACGCCAGGAAAAGAAAGAAGAGAAAAATCAGCAAGATCAAAGAGGAGTGGACCAAGGCGAGACGGGAGCGAAAGCTTGTGGTCGGTGAGAACGAAGTTGCCGATGTGGTTTCGCTCTGGACCAGAATTCCGGTCAAGAAGCTGACCGAAGAAGAGAATGAGCGCTTAAAGAAATTGGAGTCCATCCTCCATGAGCGCGTAATCGGTCAGGAAGAAGCTGTGAGTGCGGTATCCCGCGCGATTCGCCGTGGCCGTGTCGGTCTCAAAGACCCGCACCGCCCGATCGGCTCCTTCCTCTTCCTCGGACCGACCGGAGTCGGTAAAACCGAGCTTTCGAAGGCGCTCGCCGAGGCGATGTTCGGAACCGAACAGGCATTGATACGTGTCGACATGAGTGAGTACATGGAGAAGCACTCGGTCTCAAAGATTGTAGGTTCGCCGCCCGGCTATGTCGGCTACGAGGAGGGAGGACAGCTCTCGGAGAAGGTGAGACGAAACCCTTACTCGGTCATTCTCTTTGATGAGATTGAGAAGGCGCATCCGGATGTGTTTAATATCCTTCTGCAGGTGTTGGACGACGGGCATATCACAGATTCGCAGGGCAGAAAAATTGACTTTAAGAATACCGTCCTCATAATGACGAGTAACGCCGGAGCTTCCCGCATCATTGCGCCGAAGACCCTCGGCTTTGCGGCGCAGGAGAACAAGGAGACCGACTATAAAAACATGAAGGGCGGTGTGATGGATGAGGTTCGCCGTCTCTTCAAGCCGGAATTCTTAAACCGCATCGATGAGATTGTGGTGTTCCACCAGTTGGATCGCGACAATATGAAGCAGATCGTGGATATTCTGCTTCGGAATATCGAGAAGCGCAGTGAAAATCAGATGGAAATCAAGCTCTCCTTTGATGAGAGTGCGCGCGAGTTTCTGATAGAGAAGGGCTACGATCCGAAGTATGGTGCGCGTCCGCTCCGCAGAGCGATTCAGAACGAACTGGAGGATAAGCTTGCGGAGGCTATGCTGGACGGGAAAGTGAAGGCCGGTGATCAGGTGATGGTCAGCTGCCCTGCAGTCCTTGAAGGGGAAGAGGCGAGCCTTTCGTTTGAGACCAAACACAAACCCAAGCGGAAAACTGTGGCGAAGAAGGATCAGGTGAAGGATTGAAGCGGAGCACAGCTTATTTTTGCGCCGAATGCGGATTTGAATCGCCGAAGTGGGCGGGGCAGTGCCCCGCCTGCAAGGCGTGGAATACCCTGGTAGAAGAACCGACGGGCGCCAAAGAAAAGTCACGCGCCAAAATACAGGCCGGGCGCCCGGGGTTTCCGGCCCCGGTACATTTAAGCGAAATCGATGCGGCAAGAGAATTGCGCATCGACACCGGGTTTTCGGAGTTAAACCGTGTTCTCGGCGGCGGAACGGTCGAGGGCTCTCTTGTTTTGATCGGCGGAGACCCGGGCATCGGAAAGTCAACCATACTTCTGCAGGTATGCAAGAACTTTGCGGAACTTGGGAAGCGGGTCCTCTATATTTCCGGCGAGGAGTCCCTGCGACAGATTAAACTTCGTGCGGAGCGCTTAAACGCCATGCAGGGGGATTTGCGCTTCTTGAGTGAAACCAACCTGGATTTGATTCGTGAATTACTGCTCCGCGAAAAACCGGACGTTGCGATTATCGATTCGATTCAGACCATGTATTGTGATGACATCAGCGCCGCACCGGGTTCCGTGAGTCAGGTGCGTGAATCGACCAACGCCCTCATGCAACTTGCAAAAGGCAGCGGCATTGCCATCTTTATTGTGGGACATGTGACCAAGGAGGGGCAGGTGGCCGGTCCCCGCGTGCTTGAGCACATGGTGGATACCGTACTCTATTTTGAAGGAGAGAAGAGTTCTTCCTATCGAATTCTTCGCGCGGTCAAGAATCGCTTTGGAAGCACCAACGAAATCGGTGTTTTTGAGATGACCGAGAGGGGACTTGAAGAAGTCAAAAATCCTTCGGCCTATATGTTGGAGGGGAGACCGCTCGGCGCGAGCGGCGCCGTGGTAGCCTGCTCGCTTGAGGGTAGTCGGCCTATTTTACTTGAGGTTCAGGCCTTGGTGACGGAGAGCGCCTTCGGTATGCCGCGTCGAACTGCGGCCGGTATCGATTATAATCGCGTGAATCTCCTGATGGCGGTGCTGGAAAAACGGTGTCGCCTGCCGTTGTCACGCTATGATGCCTATGTGAATATTGCGGGCGGAATGCGAATGAATGAGCCTGCGGTAGACCTTGCTGCGGTGATTGCCATTATTTCTTCCTTTCGGGACCGCGCGGTGGAGGCAGACACCGTTATATTCGGAGAGGTGGGACTCTCCGGAGAGGTACGTGCCGTGCCGCTTGCGGAATACCGAATTCGTGAGGCCGCTAAGCTCGGTTTTACACGCTGTATCATGCCGAAATCCAATGCGGAGAAGTGTAGGGCGGTGGAAAACATCGAGTGCTGCGGAGTATCGAGTATACAGGAAGCCATGCATTTACTTTTTTAAAAGAATTTTTCGGAAAGACTTGACGCAGAAAGAAGGAACGGATATAATAGCCTCTGTGCTTAAGAGCGTGCTCTTAACCACAGAGGAATAGTTCAGTGGTAGAACGTTGGTCTCCAAAACCGAAGACGGGAGTTCGAGCCTCTCTTCCTCTGCGAACGGATGGCAAGCAGTCAATGCTTGCCATCTTTTTTTATGCGCATAGCAAGATACGCATATTTTGCGCTAAAATACTTGATGAACAGTATGGTTTCGTGATTACGACTATGACTGTAGTGATTGAATAGAATTATCGAGAAATAGTTAACATATATACCTGATATATACACATAAATTTGTGCATTAACACGACTGTGGCTTTCCTGCATGAAATTTGCACCTTGGTGTGACTGACATTTTGACGCCATATTTTTGCAACAAATTCTTAATAAAATTCAAGACGGCTTGAAAAGCAAAAATGTGAATGACATACTACTCTCGAAATCCTGCATCTTCTGCATCTTCGAAATTTTGTGGAAGTACGAGGTGATAAAAAATGAGAAAAGATATGAATTTGTGGCTTCGAAAGTATATGCAGCGTCACCGTGCGGTTTTGGTTATCTCCTGTATGGTGGGTGTATTCCTGATTTTGCCCTTTGGCCTTCGCAGTATGTTGGCGACAGATGAACGGACCGCGCCTCAAAAGACAGCGGAGGATATTGTGCGTGAGACGGTCGCTGCCCGGATCACGGCAGAGAGCAGCGAAACGCCCAGCGCATCCGCGTTTATGCTCAGTGCAAGGGCCGGCGGCTGGCAACAGACGGCAGCCGGTTGGGTGTATCTCAACGCGGCGGGCGAACGGGAGACGGCTAGCTGGATTATCGGTGAGAACGGACGCTATTACTACGTCAATGCTGCCGGGATCATGGAATATGGTGAGATTTTGCGCATCGACGGAGAGCGCTACTACTTTGCCGCGGATGGCAGCATGAGTACAGGGCGTTTTTACCTGGGAGAACATGAGTACTATGCTTCCCCGAGCGGCGCCCTTTATCGAAACAGCTGGGTACAGGACGGTGAGAATTGGTGCTATGTAGATGGCCTGGGGCGCATCCTGAAGGGCGGTATGACCCCGGATTCTTATTATGTGGACGAGCGGGGCTATCTGGTTGCTGCGCCCGGCTCCCGCTTTGAGGGCTTCACCTATGAAAATGACGGTGCGCATCAGCTCTATCTCAATTTAGGCACGGCGGATATCATCCACAGCTACTTAAAGGCACGCGGCTGGACAGAGACGGCAATTGCAGGTCTCCTCGGAAATTTCCAACAGGAAAGCGGCATTAATCCTGCTCTCGAAGAGGCCGGCAGTCACAACGGTTACGGACTCGGCCAGTGGAGCTTTGAGCGCCGTGTTCGCCTTGAGGCATATTGCCGAGAGCGAAATAAGCCCTATGATGACTTGCTGACCCAGCTGGAGTTCTTATTGCAGGAACCCGGGGAGAGTGAGTTTGTTGCACGCTATGCGAGAACCGATTGGGAGTTCTCCGGCAGCTGCGGCAATTGAATGGGGCATCAGCTGGGAGCGTTATAATCTCGCGGATCTTTCGATGAGTCGCGTGCGCATACCTTATGCCGAAGCATATTATGCACATTATGTTCATGGGGTTTCTTTCTTGGTTTCAAGTACAAAGTATGAGGAACCGAAGGCCCTGATGGAAGTGGCGAGCGCAGCAAATGCCGAGGCAAGGACTGCGTCGGTCGAAACAGAAGCACCGGAAACAAAGGCTGAGGAGACAACGAGCGCGAACGAGGCTAAGACGACGGAAGAGAGTACAACGGAGAGCAGGGAGGAAAGTTCTTCGGTAGCTGAAGAGGATGAGAGAAGAAAGGTGGGAGTCAGCTCGACCGGCGGTTCCGGCAGTGTTGTGCGCAAGGTGCGGGCTGCTGCTTCGGTTGAGCCCGAGGAAGATCACGGTCCCGGTTTCCGAGAAGACGAAACGACAAGCGCCGAGACAGAAGGAAACGAGTAAGTGATAGATCACAAAATGTTCACACATTTTCGCTTGCATTGAGAAAAAAATGCGGTGATATAATTCCGCCAATCTTAAGAAACGTTCCTAAGATTGCTTGATAGGAGGTTCAATCATGCAAGAGCGATATATCAAATTAAATTCGGTCGAGGATATCAAAACCTTCGTCCAGTGCTGCCGAAAAACTGTCCTTTTGATATCGATGTGAACTACAATCGTGTTTATATCGACGGAAAGTCCTTCCTCGGACTGATGGGGATGGATCTCAATCAGATTTTACGGGTGCAGTTCAGCGGTAACGACGCGGCCTTTTGAAGCAATGCTTGAGGGCTTTTGCCGCGGGTAAGAACAGCGCGGCCTGAGATAAAGAAGGAGCGAAAGCTCCTTCTTTTTTACATTGACTTGTGTTCTACATGTAGTATAATAAGTACAAAACATCTCGGAGGTGGAAGAACATGGAAAACAAACAGGGCAGCTTGTCGATACACAGCGACAACATTTTCCCGATCATCAAAAAATGGCTGTATTCCGATCACGATATCTTTGTGCGTGAGCTGGTTTCAAACGGTTGCGACGCCGTTACCAAGTTAAAAAAGCTTGCACTGATCGGGGAATATCAGGCACCGGAGCAGGAGCGCTATGAGATTCGGGTGGAGGTAAGCCCGAAGGAGCGGCGCATACGCTTTACGGACAACGGTGTCGGCATGAGTGCGGACGAGATTGAAAAGTATATCAACCAGATTGCGTTTTCCGGCGCCCGGGATTTCATTGAGACTTATAAGGATAAGGCGAATGAGGACCAGATTATAGGGCACTTCGGCCTCGGTTTTTATTCGGCATTTATGGTTGCCGATCGCGTTGTAATTGAGACCAAGTCTTACCGTGAAGCAGAGGGAGCTGTGCATTGGGAGTCCGAGGGCGGAACCGAGTACAGTATGCAAGACGGCACGCGCAGCGAACACGGAACCGAGATTACCCTCTATCTCTCCGAAGAGAGCCGTGAATTTTCGGAGCTTCCGCGCGTCAGAGAAGTGCTTGAAAAGTACTGCGGCTTCATGCCGGTTGCCATCTATCTCACGGATGCGGATGCCGCACCCGAGACAGAACTCATCGATCCGGATGAGAAGAGAGAGGACGATGTGGTTCTTGAGACCGTGCGGGAAGAGGCAGAGGTTGAAGAAAAGATCAATGAGGATGGCAGTAAAGAGCTTGCAGAGCTTACCCCGGCGCGGGAGCGCCTGAAGATTCAAAAACGCTTGCAGCCGGTGAACGACACCAATCCTCTCTGGAAAAAGCATCCGAATGAGGTGAGCAAAGAGGAGTACGAGGCGTTTTACCGCAAGGTTTTCATGGATTATCGCGAGCCTCTCTTCTGGATTCATCTCAATATGGATTATCCCTTCCGTCTGCAGGGCATTTTGTATTTCCCGCACATTGAGCTCGAGTATGAAGCTGCGGAAGGTAAAATCAAACTATTCAATAACCAAGTTTTCATTGCGGACAACATCAAAGAAGTGATTCCGGAGTTCCTTTTGCTTTTAAAAGGTGTGATTGACTGCCCGGATCTTCCGCTCAACGTTTCCCGTTCGGCTCTGCAGAATGACGGCTTTGTCAAGAAAATCAGCGCCTATATCACGAAGAAGGTCGCGGAAAAACTGACCGGTATGTGCAAGACGGATCGTGAGAACTATGAGAAGTATTGGGATGATATTGCCCCTTTGTCCAGTACGGCTGCCTCAAAGACGAGAAGTTTGAGGAGAAGGTAAAGGATGCTGTGCTCTTTAAGAATCTCGAAAAGAAGTATTTAACGCTGGAAGCTTGCCTCAAAGAGAATGAGGAGCGCTTTCCGAACCGCATCTTCTATGTGACGGATGAAAAGCAGCAGAGAAGCTATATCGATCTTTTCAAGAGCCAGAATATTGACGCGATTATTTTGCCTCACGCCATTGATATGCCGTTCATTCAGAGCCTCGAAGCAAAGAATAAGGACTTAAAATTCCTTCGAATCGACGCGGATTTAAACGAGGCTCTGTGCGAGAAAGAAGAAGCTGCGGATGAGGCGAGTGAGACCAGAGAAAAGGCTCTTGCTTCGGCGGTGCAAAAGGCCATCGGTGAGGCGGCTCCGCAAGTGAAACTTGAAAGCTTTAAAAACGCGGAGGTTGCGGCAATGCTCACTCTCTCCGAGGAATCCAGACGCATGCAGGACATGATGCGGCAGTACGGCATGGCTGACAGCGAGGGAATGTTCGGTGCGTCCGGGGCCACGCTTGTCTTAAATCGGAAGCATCCGTTGGTGAAGTACTTACAGGAGCAGGTTGTGGTGCGAGACGGCAGCGAAGCTGAGGAGACAGCACGCGAACATGCGGAAGTCGAAGTGCATGAAAGCGCGGAGCGTAAGCCAAAAACCAAGGGACTCACAAAGCAGCTCTGCGAACAGCTCTACGATCTTGCCTGCATTCAGCAGGGCACACTCAGTCCGGAGCGAATGAAGGCATTTATCGAGCGCAGCAATGCACTGATGGAAGCACTTACAAAATAAACTTGTGCTTTTCCTTGCCTTTCGGATACAAACGTGATAGAGTTTAAATGTACATAGATAAACGACAGAAGTGTGGGCCGGGCGGTCCACACTTTTTATGTCATGCTGAGAAGGAGGTTTTCTTTGGGAAAGCGCGAAGGCTATGTGGAGCGTACCGAGAACTTTCTCGCTGCGCTGCAGAATGAGAAAGCATTTGAAGTGGTGGACGTCGATTATGTGAGGGAGGCGGGCACATGGTATCTGCGCATTCTCTGTGATATGCCGGGCGGCATCGGAATCGAGGATTGTGCGGAAATCAGTCGCGCAGTCTCCGCTTGGTTGGATCGGGAGGATTTTATTCCCGAAGAGTATATTCTTGAGGTGAGTTCGCCGGGGCTTTCGCGAAGTCTGAAAAAAGAGAAAGATTTGGTGCGCGAGCAGGGCAAAGATGTGGAAGTAAAACTCTTTAAAGCCAAGGACGGTCAAAAGGAGTTTTCGGGCGTATTGCTCGGTCACACGGAAGATACGCTGACAATTGAGACCGAAGAAGGCGAGAAGAGCTTTCTTCGCAGTGAAATCGCAGGCATACGCCTGGCACCGAAATTCTGAGAGCATAGGGGAGGACACGACAAAGATCATGAAAAAACAAGTAAAGAGCCGATTGAGAGCGGCAATGAGCTGAAGGAGGCGATTGAGCTCCTCGAGAAGGAAAAAAATATCAGCAAAGACTCCTTGCTCGAAGCCATTCAAAATTCGCTGCTCAGTGCCTGCAAGAATCACTTCGGTACCTCTGACAACGTAGAGGTTATCATGGATCCGGAAAGTTGCCGCTACCGCGTCATTCAGAAGAAAAATCGTAGTAGAGGAAGTTCCGGAGAAGGTGCGCGCGGAAGAGAAGGCGATGTATATTTCTCTTGCGGAAGCAAAGATGATCGATCCGAAGTACGAACTTGAAGACGTCGTACCGATGGAAGTTAAGTCGAGAGAGTTCGGGCGCATTGCGACGGGCATCGCAAAGAACGTGATTTTTACAGAAAATCCGTGAGGAAGAGCGCAAGGTCATTTATAACGATTATTTTGAAAAAGAACATAATCTGGTGACCGGCGTCGTACAGCGCCTTAATGTGAACGGCAACGGCATTTCCGTGAGCCTCGGCAAGTGTGACACCGTGCTGCCGGAGTCGGAGCAGGTAAAGGGAGAGATTTTTCCGTCCGACCGATCACATCAAACTTTATGTGGTCGAGGTGAAAGACGCGCCGAAGGGGCCTCGCATTTCTGTTTCGAGAACGCATCCGGATTTGGTGCGCTGCCTGTTCGAGCAGGAAGTCAGTGAGGTTAAGGACGGAACGGTCGAGATTAAAGCCATTGCGCGCGAGGCCGGTTCCAGAACCAAGATGGCGGTCTATTCAAACGATGAAAACGTGGATCCGGTCGGTGCTTGCGTCGGCATGAACTACGCGCGTGTGAGCGCGGTTGTCGATGAGCTGCACGGTGAGAAAAATCGACATCATCAAATGGGACAACGATCCGGCGCTTTTGATTGAGAATGCGCTGAGCCCGGCGAAGGTTATTCTTGTACTTGCGGATGAAGAGGACAAGGAAGCCATTGTCATTGTCCCGGATTACCAGCTTTCGCTTGCAATCGGCAAGGAGGGGCAGAATGTCCGCCTTGCGGCGAAGCTGACCGGTTATAAGATCGATATCAAGTCGGAGACCCAGGCGAGAGATGAGGGACTCTTCGAGGAGTACGGCATCGATTACCAGACGGGAGATGTGACAGGCGACGAAGAGGGGCAGACCGGCGAGGAGGCGTGACGCGTGAAACAGGAGACGATGCGCAGCTGCATCGGCTGCGGCGCGAAAAAGCCAAAGAAAGAATTGATTCAGTGTTGTGCGGCAGCAGGGTGAGACCGAAAGCGAGATTCGCTTGGATTTCACCGGACGCAGCAACGGCAGAGGCGCTTATCTCTGCCGGGACAATGCATGCCTGAAGCGTTGCCAAAAGACCCGCGGGTTGGATCGCGCGTTTCGGGAGCATGTCAATGACAGTGTCTATGCCGCACTTGAAAAGGAGTTCACAAAACTGAATGAAGGACATGGGGAAGCAGACGGAGCATTTAAAGCTTAAGGTATTGCGCGCACTCGGCATGGCTCAGCGCGCGGGAAGACTCGCCAGCGGCGAGTTCATGACAGAGCGGGAGATTCAGTCTTTTCGCGCGACCCTCGTGATTGTCGCGGAAGATGCATCCGAGCAGACCAAAAAGAAGTTCCGGAATAAGTGCGAGTTTTATGAAGTTCCCTTTGTCTGTTTTTCAACCATGGGGGAGCTCGGAAAAGCAATCGGCAAGGAGCAGCGTGCTTCGCTTGCGCTCTGTGACGAGGGATTCACAAAGGCGGTTCTAGCATTATTAGAACAGATCGGAGGAGAGCAAGATGAGAGTTAACGATCTGTCAAAAAGAAATCGGCAGAAGCAACCGAGAGAGTGCTGTCCTTTCTGGAAGAGAAGGGCGAGAAAAAAGCACCCATGTCCAATGTGACGGCGGAAGAAGCCGACATGATTCGAAATCATTTTAAGCCGAAAAATACGGAGGCAGTGAGAGTGGATAAAAGCAAGACACAGCAGGATACGGCGGAGAGAGCCGAGATGCAGGGTGAACAGCCCAAGAAGAAAAAAGAAGTTTACGGCCGTGTTCCGTCCGGAGAACGCACAACAGATTCGTGTAAAGGGTGCCGCACCGGAGGGAGCAAAGGCTGCTGAAAAAGCCGGCACAGGAAAAAGCCGGCGGATAAGCCGAAGGATAGTACGGAGAAGAAGGCAGAAAGCGTCGTGCCGCAGCAAAAGAAGAGTGAGGATTCGCGTCCGCCGGTCAAGACTGCGGTCTCGAGCCGCCTGCCGCAGGGTAGAAGTGCGGAGGAAACCAGACTTGCGATTCAGAGCCGTTTGAATGCACTCGGCAACAGCGGACCGCGCAACGGCGGACAGCAGCGCCAGGGCGGCGGTTACGGCAATCGTAACGGTCAGGGCAACGGCGGTTACGGCAACCGAAACGGTCAGGGCAACGGCGGCTACGGCAATCGCAACGGCCAGGGCGGCGGAAGTTACGGCAACCGCAACGGCCAGAGCGGCGGCGGTTACGGCAATCGTAACGGTCAGGGTAGCGGAAGTTACGGCAACCGCAACGGCCAGGGGGCAGGCGCACGTCCGGGCCAGGGCGGTTTCAGTGCGCGTCCGGGCCAGGGTGGCGGCAGTTACGGAAATCGCGGCGGCGCCCAGGGAGCCTCTGCCTCCGGTGACAGCGCACTGGTGAAGAAGACGGTCTCCAGCAGACCGAATAAGAACAACTTTAAGGACAAGAACGACAAGCGCCATAAGACCGAGGACGGATTCAAGTCCGGCAGCAGAACCGGAAAGGCAACGCGCCATCCGTTCATCATGCCGGAGAAGCCGAAGGCCGAGAAGGTAGAAGAGGAAATCAAGGAGCTGATTCTTCCGGACACCCTCACCATCGGTGAACTCGCAAAGATGATGAAGCGCCCCGCTTCGGATCTCATCAAGAAGCTCTTTGCCAAGGGCGAGATGTACACGATGAATTCCGAGATTGCCTATGAAAAGGCAGAGGAGATTGCGCTCGAGTACGAGATTCTCTGCACGCGCGAGGAGAAAGTAGATGTTATCGAGGAGTTGCTCCGTGAGGACAATGAAGATCCGAACAAGATGGTGGCCCGTCCGCCGGTTGTTGTCGTCATGGGTCACGTTGACCACGGTAAGACTTCGCTTCTCGATGCCATCCGTAAGACTTCGGTCACAAGTCGCGAGGCGGGCGGCATTACCCAGCACATCGGTGCATACCAGGTCAAGGCGCACGACAGACTGATTACCTTCCTCGACACACCCGGCCACGAGGCCTTCACGGCAATGCGTATGCGCGGTGCCGAGGCAACGGACATTGCGGTTCTGGTGGTCGCTGCGGATGACGGCGTCATGCCGCAGACGGTTGAGGCAATCAGCCATGCAAAGGCTGCCAATGTAGAGATTATTGTGGCTGTCAACAAGATGGATAAGCCGGATGCAAACATTGAGCGCGTCAAGCAGGAGCTCATGAAGTATGAGCTGGTTGCGGAAGACTGGGGCGGCGATACGATTATCTGCCCGATTTCCGCGAAGACGCACGAAGGTATCGATAACCTTCTCGACATGATTCTTCTCACGGCAGACGTGAAGGAACTCAAGGCAAACCCGAACCGCAACGCAAGAGGCCTGGTGATTGAGGCACAGCTTGACAAGGGCAAGGGACCCGTCGCCACGATTTTGGTTCAAAAGGGAACCTTGCATGTGGGTGACTATGTCGCAGCGGGGGCTTGCTCCGGTAAGGTGCGTGCAATGCTGAACGACAGAGGTATGCGCGTCAAGGAGGCGAAGCCCTCCACACCGGTTGAGATTCAGGGTCTGAACGCCGTGCCGAATGCAGGTGAAATCATGGTTGCCATGGACACGGATAAAGAGGCGAAGGATTTCGCGGCGACCTTTATCTCCGAGGGCAAGAATAAGCTGATTGAAGAGACCAAGGCGAAACTGTCTCTCGACGATGTCTTCGGGCAGATTAAGGCCGGCGAGATGAAGGAACTTCCGATCATTGTCAAGGCGGATGTGCAAGGTTCTGTCGAGGCAGTCAAACAGTCGCTTTCCAAGCTTTCGAATGACGAAGTGCAGGTTAAGGTGATTCACAGCGGTGTCGGTGCGATCTCCGAGTCGGATGTGGCGCTTGCGAGTGCGAGTAACGCGATCATCATCGGCTTCAATGTGCGGGCGGATGCGACGGCTAAGTCGACCGCGGAGCATGAGCAGGTTGATCTTCGTCTCTACAAGGTCATCTATCAGGCAATCGACGATGTGGAGCGCGCGTTAAACGGAATGCTTGCGCCGGTCTACGAGGAGAAGGTCATCGGACACGCAGAAGTCCGCGCAATCTTCAAGGCTTCGGGCATCGGAACCATTGCGGGCTCCTATGTTCTCGACGGTAAGATTCAGCGCGGCTGCAAGGCACGCATCACGAGAGGCAAGGATCTTATCTTTGAAGGCGATCTTGCTTCGCTGAAGCGCTTTAAGGACGATGTCAAGGAAGTCGCGACGGGTTATGAGTGCGGTCTCGTCTTTGAGAAGTTCAACGATCTTCAGGAGGGCGATCAGGTCGAGGCTTATGCGATGGTCGAGGTCCCGAGGGATAAAGCATGAAAAAGGGAAGTATTAAAAATACAAGAATTAACGCAGAGGTGAGAAAGGAGATCCAGAATGTCGTGATGAACGGCATTAAAGATCCCCGCGTCTCTGCGATGACCACCGTGACCGACGCGCGTGTCACGGCGGATCTTCGGTATTGCACGGTCTATGTGAGCGTGCTCGGCAGTGAAGCGGAGGCAGAGGAGACACTTGCGGGGCTGAAGCGTGCGGCGGGATTTATCCGCAGCGAGCTTGCCCACAGTGTGAATCTTCGCATCACGCCGGAACTCAAGTTTGTCTTGGACGAGTCCATGGCTTACGGAGCTCACATAGACAAGGTGTTGGAAGAATTGCATCTTTCCGACACGGAGAAAACAGAAGAGGACTGAATATGGACCAGGTTTTGAAGGAAAAACTCGGACGGGCGCAGACGATTGTTCTGATGGGACATGTGCGCCCCGATGGGGATTGTGTGGGCTCGGTGCTCGCGCTCTACCTTTATCTCAAAAAAAACGAGCCGTCCAAAAACGTCACTGTTTGTCTGGAAAAGCCGCTTGAGAAATTCAAATATCTCAGCGGCTTTTCTGAGATTGTGAGTGACGCGGACGCGGTGCAACACCCGGATCTCGCGATTGCACTGGATGTCTCCGACAAGGGAAGGCTCGGCGGTTTTACGGCCTTATTTGACCGTGCCGCGGATCAGCTGAACATCGACCATCACATCACGAATCCGCATTTTGCGGCGACCACCATCTGCGATCCTTCGGCAAGCTCCACCTGTGAGTTGCTGTATACCCTGCTCGATGCCGAGCGTATCGATGCGGAAATCGCTGCGGCGCTCTATACCGGAATTGTGACAGACTCCGGGGTCTTTAAGTACAGCTCGACTTCACCGCGCACCATGAATATTGCGGCCGATCTCATCGCAAAAGGCATTCCGTTCGGCGAGATTATAGACGGTTCTTTTTACCGTAAGACCTATGTGCAGAATAAAATTATGGGGCTTGCGCTTCTGAATGCCGTGGAAAACGCGGACGGCACTGTGATTTATGCGATTATCTCCGCGGAAGAACAAGCACGTATGGGGACCGTGCATGCGGATCTCGACGGGATTTCCGAGCAGCTGCGCCTCACGGTCGGTGTCAAGTGTGCGGTGCTCTGTTCCGAAATGGAGCCCGGCAGTTGGAAGCTGTCGCTCCGCTCGCTGGAGCCGATCGATGTTGCGGCCATTGCGATGATGTACGGCGGCGGCGGACATGTACGCGCGGCCGGATGCACCATTGTGGGCAAGCGCCCTGAAGAAATTATGGAGGAAGTGGTTCGCGCGGCGGAGGCTCAAATGCATGTTTAACGGTATCCTGAATGTGCGGAAGGAAAAGGGCTTTACCTCGCACGACGTTGTCGCAAAACTCCGCGGAATTTTGCGGCAAAAAAAAATAGGGCACACGGGAACCCTTGATCCCGCAGCGGAGGGTGTTCTGCCCGTGTGTCTCGGGAGCGCGACCAAGCTGGTGGAATTTCTGACCGACAGGAGTAAAACCTATCGCGCCTCGCTTCTTCTCGGCGTTGAAACCGACAGCCAGGACATGACCGGGACGGTGCTGACCACGAGGGAAGTGCTTTGCGACGAGAAAGCGCTTCGAGCGGCTGCGCAGTGCTTCGTGGGCGGCTACGATCAGATTCCGCCGATGTATTCGGCAAAGAAGCAGGGTGGCAAGAAGCTGGTGGACCTTGCGCGTCAGGGAATTACGGTGGAGCGTCAAGCCCGCCGGGTGGATATTACGGACATTCGCTTTGAGGAAATTGCCCTTCCGCGTGCGGTGATGACCGTGGAATGCGGGAAAGGTACTTACATACGCACCCTCTGCCATGACATCGGTGAAAAACTGGGCTGCGGCGGTGCCATGGAGGCTCTGCTTCGAACAAGGGTGGGCAGTTTTCGACTGGAGGACGCGTACACACTCTCTCGGAACTGGAAGCTGCGATGCAGGCCGGCGAAATCGAAGATAAGCTTGTTTCAATCGAAGACTGCCTTGCACTCTATCCCGCACGGAAGGCTTTGCCGGAAGCCGATGCCGGACTGAAAAACGGAAATGCAGTGCCGGAGAGCGCAATCGCAGCGGCTTCCGATTCCGAGGGCGCCTTGGTTCGGCTCTATTTGAGCGAAGGGGCTTTTGTCGGCCTGTTTCAAAAAAGAGGCGGACGCTATTGGGCGGAGAAGATGTTCTTGGAGAGAGGTGCGGATTGAGGGACTGGATCAATGTGCGCAGTGTCGCGCTGCCGGAAGACACGGTGGTTGCGGTCGGAAAATTCGACGGTGAGCACCGCGGACATCAGAAGATCATTGCGACCATGCTGGACGTTGCACGGGAGCAGGGGCTGAAAACGGCAATTTTCACCTTCGGGACGCCGCCGGCCGCTGTGGTTTCGGGGCAGCGGCGCCCGCAGATTCTGACCAACGAGGAGCGGCGGGAAAAGTTGCACCAGGCCGGCATCGACTATATCGTCGAGTACCCGTTCAACGAAGAAATTGCGGCCATGGACGGAGAGGATTTCGTGCGCGAAATTCTGCTCGAGGGCCATGCGTATGCGGGCCATTGTCGGCGGTGAGGACTTGCGTTTCGGAAAAGCCGGTGCCGTGAATGCGATTAAGCTAAAGACGCTCGGAGAGCGCCTGCATTTTTCGGTATACATCATCCCCAAAGAAACAGAGGCGGGAGAGGAAATCAGCTCAAGCTTGATACGTGAGGCTCTTGCGTCCGGAGATATGGAGAAGGCCAACATCCTGCTCGGCGTGCCGTATACGGCGGAGGGCGTTGTACAACACGGAAACGGCATCGGAAAGCGCGTCCTCGGTTTCCCGACGGTCAATTTAATGCTCCCGGAGAATAAGCTATTGCCGCGTCGGGGCGTTTACCGCACCGAGACGGTGTTGGAGGACGGGCGCGTGTTTCGAAGCATTACGAATGTCGGTACAAATCCGACGGTGCGACAGGATGGGATGGAACACAAACTGCGTCTCGAAAGTTTTTTGCTGGATTTTTCGGGAGAACTTTACGGTGCGCGCATACGCCTCAGATTTCTCAAGTTCATAAGAGATGAGAAGAAGTTTGATTCTCTTGCGGATTTAAAACGACAAATTGAGGCGGATTTGGCAACGTTTGATTGACAGAATACCGGCTTTTGTGCTAGTATTACCGCGTAATTCAGCGCCCAAGGCTATGACTCCGGGATACTCCGCCGCAGCCGCAGTTTTGGGTCAGACTAAGAAAGAAGGAGAACAATTATGATTTCGAAAGAGAAGAAGGCAGAGCTCATCAAGGCATACGGCAGAAAAGAAGGCGACACCGGTTCGCCGGAGGTTCAGATTGCAATTCTGACCGAGCGCATCGCGGAGCTCAACGAGCACCTGAGTGCAAATCCGAAGGATCACCATTCGAGAAGAGGTCTTCTCATGATGGTCGGTCAGAGAAGAAGCCTGCTCGGTTATCTGAAGAAGACGGATCTTGACGGCTACCGCGCTCTGATTGAGAAGCTCGGACTCAGAAAGTAATAAACATAGAACTTTCTTACTCAGGGTGGAATTTGATTCCACCCTGTTATTGTGTATGAAGAAAGTAGTCGGGAATCGGGAGAAGAAGAGGAGAAGACATGAGCAAGGAGTTTAAGAGCTACAGCATGGAACTTGCCGGAAGAACCCTGACGGCAGAAATCGGAAGAGTGTGTGCACAGGCCAACGGCGCTGTGCTGATGCACTACGGCGATACCGTTGTGCTCTCCACGGCAACCGCTTCGAAGCAGCCGAGAGAGGGATTGATTTCTTCCCGCTCTCCGTCGAATACAATGAGCGCCAGTATGCTGTCGGCAAGATTCCCGGCGGCTTTATGAAGCGTGAGGGAAAGCCCTCCGAGAATGCGATTCTGACGGACCGCGTCATTGACCGCCCGATGCGCCCGCTGTTCCCGAAAGACTATCGGAACGATGTGACGCTCGAGAATTTGGTGATGAGCGTAGACCCGGATTGCTCCCCCGAGCTCACGGCTATGCTCGGCACCGCACTGGCAGTGACCATCTCCGATATTCCCTTCGACGGTCCCTGTGCCATGACGCAGGTCGGCTTGGTTGACGGCAAGTTCGTATTCAACCCGACCAATGCGGAGAAGAAGAACTCGGAACTGCAACTCACGGTTGCAAGCACCTCCGAAAAGGTCATCATGATCGAGGCAGGTGCAAAGGAAGTTCCGGAGCAGGTTATGATCGATGCGATTTTTCGAGGCGGATAAGGTCAACAAGCAGCTCATTGAGTTCTTTGCTAAGATTCGCGCGGAAATCGGCAAAGAGAAGCACAGCTATGCGTCCGCTGCGATTCCGGAGGAACTTTTTGCGGCCATCCGTGAGGTCATTCCGCAGGAGGAGATGGAAATCGCTGTTTTCAACGACGACAAGCAGAGCCGCGATGCGGCGGTCGACAAGCTTACCGAGCGTTGCAAGGAGGCATTTGCCGAGAACGAGGAGTGGATTAAGCTCATTCCGGATGCGATGTATCAGTATGAGAAGAAGACCGTCAGAAAGATGATCCTGAAAGATCACAAGCGCCCGGACGGCCGTCAGATCACCGAGATTCGTCCGCTTGCGGCCGAGATTGACTTGTTGCCGCGCGTCCACGGTTCGGCAATGTTCACGAGAGGTCAGACCCAGATTCTGGATGTCTGCACGCTGGCACCGCTCTCCGAGGTCCAGAAGATTGACGGTCTGGATGTTGAGGTCAAGAATAAGCGTTACATGCACCAGTACAACTTCCCGTCTTACTCGGTCGGTGAGACGAGAGTTTCCAGAGGACCTGGCAGAAGAGAAATCGGTCACGGTGCTCTCGCTGAGAAAGCTTTACTTCCGATGATACCGAGCGAGGAAGAGTTCCCCTACGCCATTCGTTGCGTCTCCGAGACCATGGAGTCGAACGGTTCTACTTCCCAGGCTTCGGTCTGCGCTTCCAGCCTTGCGCTGATGGCGGCCGGTGTTCCGATTGCACGCCCGGTGGCAGGTATTTCCTGCGGCCTTGTGACCGGAGATACGGATGACGATTATCTGGTGCTCACGGACATTCAAGGTCTTGAGGACTTCTTCGGCGACATGGACTTTAAGGTTGCCGGTACCGAGAAGGGCATTACGGCAATTCAGATGGACATTAAGATTCACGGTCTGACCCGCCCGATTATTGAAGAGGCGATTGCAAAGACCCGAGAGGCGAGAATGTATATTCTGAACCAGATTATGAATCCGGTCATCTCGGAGGCACGCCCGGATGTGAGTCAGTACGCGCCGAAGATTGTGCAGATCAAGATCGACCCGAAGAAAATCGGCGATGTGGTCGGCAAGCAGGGCAAGACCATCAACAAGATCATTGACGAGTTCGGCGTCACAATCGACATCGAGGAAGACGGCAGCGTAAATGTTGCGGGTCTCGACAGAGCGCAGATCGACAAGGCGGTGCAGACCATTAAGAATATCGTAACCGAGATTGAAGAGGGACAGGTTTTCACCGGTAAGGTGGTTCGTATTCTGGAGTTCGGCGCCTTCGTGAACCTGACCCCGAATAAGGACGGTATGGTCCATATCTCGAAACTGGCGGACCGCCGTGTCAACAAGGTAGAAGATGTTGTCAACATCGGCGACGAGGTGACGGTCAAGGTCATTAAGGTCGATCCCGTGAAAGACAGAATTGATTTGACCCTCCGTCCCTCCGATCTGAAGGCTGAGGAAAAGCAGAACTAAAAAGGACAGGAATTATGGATAGAGAAGCATATCTTCAGGTATATCGCCATTCTCTGGCACATGTGCTCGCAAAGGCAGTCATTGAAATTTTCGGAAGAGAGAATGTGCAGTATGCGATCGGTCCGCAGATTGCGGATGGATTTTTACTACGACTTTGTTTTGCCGAGAAATCTGACCCAGGATGATTTCCCGATGATTGAGAACAAAATGCGCGAGATTCTGAAGCGCAAAGAGAACTGGAGCGTGAAAGAGTATTCCCGTGACGAGGCGCGGGAGCTCTTCCGCGACCAGAAGTTTAAGACCGAACTCATCGACGCGCTTCCGGCGGATGCGAGACTCACTGTCTATTCGACGGGAGATGATTATCAGGACCTCTGCCGCGGACCGCACGTTGAGAATTCGCAGGATTTGCTCGGTGCAGCGTTCCAGATCAAATCGGTTTCCGGCGCTTACTGGCGCGGCGACGAAAAGAGAGACAGCTTGCAGCGCATCTATGTATACGCATTCCCGACCAAGGAGGAGTTGAAAGCACATCTCAACCTGATTCGAGAGGCGCAGGAGCGCGATCACAAGAAGCTCGGCAGAGAACAGGAACTCTTCATGTTCGATGAAACCGCGCCCGGCATGCCGTATTGGCTCCCGAGAGGCTGGAAGCTCTACCAGGCACTCTTAAAGTACAGCCGTGAGGTGCAGGCGCGCCACGGTTATACCGAGATTTCCGCGCCCCTCATCAACAATAAAAAGCTCTGGCTGATTTCCGGTCACTGGGCACACTATATCAACAACATGTTCATGGTTCCGGGGATTTCCGGTTGGCTTGCGGCCGATGCCGAGATTCCGGGCGTGCTCGAGAATGCCTCGGAGGAGAGCGGCGAGAAGAAGGCCGTCAAGATTCAGGCGGGTTCCGTGCTCTATAACCGCGAGAATCTTGACACGATGGCCGCGAAGCCGATGAATTGCCCGAATGCGATGCTCACCTTTAAGCGGAAGAATCGCTCTTATAAAGAGCTCCCGATTCGCTATTCGGAGTACGACGTGCTTCACCGCAAGGAGAAGTCCGGTCAGATGAACGGTCTGTTCCGTGTGCAGGAGTTCCGTCAGGACGATGACCACACCTTTGTCGCGGAAAATCAGATTGAGGCAGAGATTGCGGATATCATCAGCATCGCAGACGAAGTTTATTCCACCTTCGGTGTGAGCTATCGCGCGGAGCTCTCTACGCGTCCGGATGACTTCATGGGTGATATTGAAGTCTGGAACCGCGCGGAGGCGGCGCTCAAGAAGATTCTCACCGACAAGTACGGCGAGGGCGGATTCGAAATCAACGAGGGAGACGGTGCTTTCTACGGACCGAAAATCGATCTCCAGATTAAGGACGCGCTCGGAAGAGAGTGGCAGTGCGGAACCATTCAGCTGGACTTCCAGCTCCCGCATAACTTCGGCCTCAGCTATCAGACGGCAGAAGGCGGTACGGCAATGCCGGTCGTCATCCACCGCGCGATTTACGGTTCTCTGGAGCGCTTTATCGGCATCATCATCGAGAACTTCAAGGGTATCTTCCCGTTCTGGCTCTCGCCCTCGCAGGTCGGCATCGTGCCGATTCGTGAGGAGCACAACGAGTATGCAAAGCGTGTCTTTGACCTTCTGCAGAAGAACGGCATACGCGCCGAGGCGGATTACTCCGACCGGAATATGAAGGAGAAGATTAAGAGCTACAAGCAGTTCAAGACGCCGTATATTCTGGTGTTGGGCGATCGCGAGGCGGCGGAACAGACGGTTTCGATCAATGTCCGCGGCTCGAACAAGCAGATTCAGAATGTCCCGCTCTCTGTATTCCTCGACATGTGCGACACACTGAACGAGGAGAGACCGTTGGAGCTTTTCAATGAAGTCCCGGAGGAGTATTCGAGCGAGCAGGCTTAAAGCGTATAAAGGCCAAACGCAGTCGTCAATGCGAAACAGCGGCGACGAAATGTGCGAGAAATGAAATGCGTTACACCATAGATTTGTAGTACAGGAACAGTAAAACGGCGGAATCCATGAGGACTTGTTCTCGTGGATTCGTCGTTTTTTGTGTTTTAGTTTTTTTTCTATAGAAGAGAAACACCTTTAACAAAGAAAGTTGTACAGCTGTCTAAAAAGTCCTTGCACTTCTCGTGCAGCTGTTGATAAAATATAAAAATACATGAATATAATTATCCTTGTATAACAAAAGGAGCTGAAGTGATATGAGACACCGAAGAAACTGGCCGCAGCGTCTGCTTGCAGGGCTGCTCAGCGCCACCATGCTGACTTTGAATGTTGCAACCACGGTGCCTGCTTACGGGGCGTCATCTGCCGAAGCATATCGGGAAGACGCCGAACTGGTGACTGACTTGGCGCTGTCCAAGGATGCACAGCGTAGGCTTCAGCGTGAATTGCAAGGGAGGTACAATGCGAGTCCTTCCGATGCAACGCCTTCCGATGCAAGCAAAAACATTGCGGAAGCGGAGACGGTAGGAGATATTCTTGCGGGTAATGTTCGCTGGGGGACACCGTCCAATGCCGCGCAAATTTTGCATACAACATTGGATGGGGTAGAGATTGAAGTTACGGCACCTGCCGGTGTATTGCCGGAGGGAGCAAACCTCCGTGCGCGTCACCTCACGGAAGAAGAAGAAAAAGAAGTGCTCGCCAAGATAGCCGAGCACGCGGATACAGAGGGAAAGACGGCGACTGCCCAATTCCTCTGTGATTTGAGTGTCTTAAATGCAGCCGGTGAGGAAATTCAGCCGGACAGCAGCAAGGGCGCACTTTCGGTCTCTTTCCGAAACGTGAGCATTGTCTCCGCCGAAGTCTCCGATATGGAAACAGATGTCGAAGAGAAGGAGAGCGAAGGTGTCTCCGTGTTACACATCGACGACGAGCTCAATCAGGTTGAAACCCTTGAGGAAGGACTCGACGAAGAACTTCCGATTTTACAAGCTGAGACCGAACGTTTTTCCCCCTTTGCGGTAATCAATTATCGCAGCGGAAGCACAACGCTCGGCATTGACTTTAAGTTGATTGACTATGACGGCGATGCTTCGAGAACCAGCTATAAGTTAAAAGAAGTGACAGTCAAGGATACTGTCGGCAGCGGCATTAGCTCCATCAACTTCGAAGTCGATAACGGCGGAATTTATACCTTGCCGAAAACCGGGACGACCGCTTCCGGTAAGAGTTACCGTACCATTACGGATATCCTGACGAACCATCAGTTTTATCAGATTGTCTTTACGACACCGCTGACCACAGCTGAGGCAAAGGACTTTATTGAACAAAACCTCAAGTTCAAGCTGCCCTCGGCCGGCGCAAGTCAGCAGCTTAAGATCAATCTGGGCAACGGACAAAACAGTCTGCCGCCATCCGCAGATATTACTATTACAAAACGTACCATTCCGAACCCGGTCGCCGGGGACAGCGCGGAGCACTACTATATGTATGTGCCGAGCCATGCAATCAGCTGGGCAGAGAGCTATAACCGCGCAAAGAGTTATTATCTCGAGGGAATGCGGGGCTACCTGGTTACCATTACCTCCCGCGACGAGGATTTGGCTCTGGATGCGATTACGACGCAGGCGGCTTGGTCCGGCGGCGCTCGCTTTCGCGGAATCAACGATGCGTCCTCCGTCCCCCACTGGTACAACAATTCCCTCCCTGCACCGGGCGTGTTCGCAAACCAGAATGTCAGCGGTAATTCCGGTGCGGCAGAAGACCGCACGTTTCGCTGGCAGTCCGGTCCGGAGACCAATATCGAGTATACCATGCAAGGTTTCGGCGCTCTCCACGGTGCGTACACCAACTGGAACCACGGAGAGCCCAACTCCCTTCGTCTCTGGCTACAGGGCTACGAGAGCTGTATGCAGGTACACTACGGTTCCAAATGGAACGACTTGAGAAATCATTACAACGGTGTACGCGGATTTTTCGTAGAGTTCAGCCGCTATAATCAGAACGGTCAGAACAGCAATGATTCGGCTCCCGTGGTAACCTCTCAAAAGGTAATCGCACAGCGCAACGGTCAGACCTACTATTTCAGCAACTTAGATGACGCGGTGGAGTGGTCCGGTGAGAACGGAAATGCGCCGCTCACCCTGCTCGGCGATACGACGCTGACCCGTAATATTCCGGCGGGTGTCAGCATCAATCCGGACGGCAATTCCATTACCGTTCCCGCGGGCGCGAATGTTGTGAACAACGGCACCATCGATTTGACGAATCCCTCGAGCAGGCTTCAGGTTCAGGGCTCCAACGGCAACATCAGCAATGCCGGAAACGGAAAAATCACGCGGAAACTCACGATTCAAATGAAGAATCGCCGTGTTACGGCGGGCGATACGCTTAACTGGGCGCTCACGGATGCGCTTGTCGCGCGCAGCTTGATCGGCAATGACCGTGTCCGTGCCATCCATGTGGATTTTGACAACAGCTCTACGGCAGTGGAAAATCCCACCCTTCCGGTGACCGCCTCGGACCCGACGAGTTTTGACAACGGCACGAACGGCAGCAGAGCCCTCGGCACCTATATCATTACCTACCTGCCGGGAACCGTGACCAGAGATCCGCATCGCTATACCGTTAAATTTTCCGCAAACGCCCCGGCGGGCCGCACGGCGAGCGGTTCTATGCCGGATCGCACGGTAATGGGCGGTGTGAATGTGGATCTCACGAATCTCTTCAGCGTCGACGGTTTTGACTTTGCGGGCTGGACAGCCTCCGACGGAAAGACATACGGGAACGGTGCGACGCCGAAGGATTTGACGAAAACAAACAACGGGGTGATTACACTCACAGCCAACTGGACGCCGAAGAACTATACAATTCAGTATACGACCAATGTGAATCCGGGTTCGCGCACTGCGGCACAGGCGGTGAACCCGAATACGGCGACTTCTTATCGCGTGAGCGACCCGAATATGACGCTTGCGGCCATGACCTGGCCGGGCTATACCTTCGGGGGCTGGTATGAGAATGCCGCGCTCAGCGGAACGCCGGTCACGCAGCTTATTACGAGTGCGATTCCGGCGAGGAATCGGCACTACTATGCAAAGTGGACGCCGAAAAATTACACGCTTTCCTATCAGCTCAATGATACGCCGAGTACAGCCGCGGTGAATCCGAATGCGAGCTTTACTTCCTATACGGTGGAGACTGCTAATTACACGCTCGCTATGCCGACCAGAACCGGCTACAACTTCCTCGGCTGGTATCGCGACGCAGGGCTCACGACACCCGCACCGGCGGTCATTGAGACGGAGCAGGGCGACAGCAATCCGACCCGCATCTATGCAAAGTGGAGCGCGCCGCTGCAGTACAGCATTACTTACCATATGAATGACAGCGCCGGACAGCGGGCAAGCAATCCGGCGACAAACCCCGGCAGCTTCAATGTGACCAGCCCGAACATCAACTTTGCGAATCCGACGAGAAGAGGTTATACCTTCCTGGGCTGGTATACGAATCCCGGACTCACAACTCCGATTTCCGGAATTAACACGAGCAGTCCCGCGAATATGCACAACTTCGTCCTCTATGCGAAGTGGAGCAGTGCAAACAGCTATACCGTTCGCTATCACTTGAATGACAGTACACCGGCGGGACATCTCGCAAACAATCCGAATACGCTGACCAGCTATACGGTGCTGAATCCGGACACAGCGCTTCGACCGGCGACGCGGCCCGGCTATACCTTCCTCGGCTGGTACGATAACCCCGGCTTTACGGGAAGCCCGGTTTCTACGATACGCACGGCAGATGCGGCGAATAAAGATTTCTATGCGAAGTGGGATACAACGCCGATTTCGTATCCGATTCGCTACCACCTGAATGACAGCACCCCGACAGGACACCCGGCGAGCAATCCGGCTGCGAATCTCTCGAGCTACACAGTGCTCACGAACGGCAGCGGCACCATCAACGTGCTTCCGGCACTTCGGAACGGCTATACCTTCCTCGGGTGGTATGACAATGCCGCACTCACGGGCACGCCGATTAGCAGCTTCTCTGCGATGGATGCGACGCCCAAGAACTTTTATGCAAAGTGGAGTGCGCCGAAAAGCTATACGGTGCAGTACAGCCTGAATGACGCTGCCCCGGCAGGACACCCGGCGACCAATCCGAATACGGTTACGAGCTATACGGTATTGGATTCGAATGTCACCCTTGCCCCCGCAACGCGCACCGGCTATGACTTTGAGGGCTGGTACGACAACGCTGCGCTCTCGGGTTCTCCGATTACCGGTTTCCGAACGAGCGATGCGGCGAACAAGCACTATTATGCAAAGTGGAGTGCACCGAAGCGCTATACGGTGAACTGGCATTTGAATGACAGTGCGCCGGCTGGTCACCCGGCGACCAATCCGAACACGGTGGCAAGCTACACCGTTACGGATGCGAATGTCACAATTCAGCCTGCAACGCGGACCGGCTACCGCTTCCTCGGTTGGTACAACAATCCGAGCTTTACGGGAACTCCGATTACGACCCTCCGCACCATGGATGCGGCAAACAAGAACTACTATGCAAAGTGGGATGCGACGCCGATTTCGTATCCGATTAACTATGTGTTGAACGACGGCACGCCTGCGGGGCACGCGGCAACCAATCCGGTTGCGAATCTCACGAGCTATACGGTGCTGACAAACGGCAGCGGCAACATTAGCCTCTTACCCGCGCTTCGTAACGGTTATACCTTCCTCGGTTGGTATGACAACGCGAGCTTCTCGGGTTCTCCGATCAGCGCATTTCCCGCGTCGGACGCTGTTGCAAAGACCTTCTATGCAAAGTGGAGCAGCGCAAACAGCTATACGGTCAACTATTCGCTGAACGATGCAACCCCTGCCGGTCATCCGGCGACCAATCCGAACACCGTGACAAGTTATACGGTGTTGGATGCAAATGTCACGCTCGCCCCCGCAACGCGGAACGGTTATGACTTCGAGGGCTGGTATGACAACGCGGCGCTTACGGGGACCCCGATTACCGGCTTTTCGACGAGCGATGCAACGAACAAGCACTACTATGCAAAGTGGAGTGCGGCAAAAAACTATACGGTGCAGTGGAACTTAAATGACGGTGCCCCCGCGGGACACCCGGCAAGCAATCCGAATACCGTGACGAGTTATAGCGTCCTGGATGCGGATCTCGCCCTGCAGCCCGCCACCAGAACCGGTTACGATTTCCTCGGTTGGTACGACAATGCCGCGCTCAGCGGTTCTCCGGTCACGACACTTCGCACTGCGGATGCCGCGGATAAGCAGTACTATGCAAAGTGGAGTGCCGCAAAAACGTATACGGTGCAGTGGATTTTGAATGACAGTACACCTGCGGGACATCCGGCAAGCAACCCGAACACGGTTGCAAGCTATACCGTTTTGGATGCGGATATCACCGTAAGTTCTGCGACGCGGCCCGGCTATACCTTCCTCGGCTGGTACAATAACCCGGGGCTCACGGGAACACCGGTAACGACACTCCGCACCATGGACGCGGAGAATAAGAGCTACTATGCGAAGTGGGATACCACGCCGATTACCTACCCGATCACCTACGTGCTGAATGACAGCACGCCCGCAGGGCACCCGGCGACCAACCCGGCTGCGAATCTCATGAGCTACACGGTGCTCACAAACGGCGGCGGCAATATCAACGTGGTACCCGCACTCAGAAATGGCTATACCTTCGGGGGCTGGTACGACAATCCGAGCTTCTCGGGTTCTCCGATCAACAGCTTCTCGGCGATGGATGCCGCTCCTAAGACCTTTTATGCAAAGTGGAGCAGTGCAAACAGCTATACCGTCACGTATACACTGAATGACGGAACGCCCGCAGGGCATCCCGCAACCAATCCGAACACGGTGAGTACGTATACCGTGCTTGATTCGAATGTCACGCTGCAGCCGGCAACGAGAACCGGTTACGACTTCGAGGGCTGGTACGACAACGCGGGTCTAAGCGGCACGCCGATTACGGGTTTCAATCCCGCAGACGCCGAAAATAAGCACTACTATGCAAAGTGGAGTGCGGCAAAGAGCTATACGGTTCAGTGGAACCTGAATGACGATACCCCGGCGGGACACCCGGCGACCAATCCGAACACGGTTTCGAATTACACGGTCGCAGATGCGGACATCACCGTCAATCCGGCCACTCGAAACGGCTATACCTTCCTCGGTTGGTACGACAATGCGGGCTTAACGGGTACACCTGTGACGCGCATCCGCACCATGGATGCCGAGAACAAGCAGTACTATGCAAAGTGGAGTGCGGCAAACAGCTATACGGTTGCATATACCCTGAATGACGGCACACCGACCGGTCACCCGGCGGTGAATCCTAACACGGTCACGAGTTATACCGTGCTCGATCCGAATGTCACGCTGGCTCTGCAACGCGCACCGGTTACGACTTTGAAGGCTGGTACGAGAACCCTGCATTCACGGGTTCCCCGGTCACGGGTTTCCCGGTCAGCGATGCGACAAATAAGCATTTCTATGCGAAGTGGAGCGCGGCAAAGAACTATACGGTTCAGTGGAACCTGAATGACGCCACCCCTGCGGGACATCCGGCGATCAATCCGAACACGGTTTCGAATTACACGGTCGAAGATGCGGATATCACGATCCATCCGGCAACGCGAACCGGCTATGGTTTCCTCGGCTGGTATGACAACGCGAGCCTCACGGGAACGCCGGTCACGAACCTGCACACCATGGATGCCGAGAACAAACAGTATTATGCAAAGTGGAGCAGCACGCCGATTTCCTATCCGATTGTATATACATTGAACGACGGAAGCCCGGCGGGTCACCCGGCGACCAACCCGGCTGCGAACCTCACGAGCTATACGGTGCTCACCAACGGCAGCGGAAACATCAACCTCTTGCCGGCAAGTCGAAACGGCTATACCTTTGAAGGCTGGTATGACAATGCGAGCTTTACGGGGTCTCCGATTACCGGCTTCTCGGCAACGGATGCGGAGGCAAAGCACTACTATGCAAAGTGGAGTGCGGCAAACACGTATACGGTTGCATATACGCTGAATGACGGTACCCCGGCGGGACACCCGGCGACCAATCCGAACACGGTTACGAGTTATTCCGTGCTGGATTCGAATGTCACCCTGGCTCCGGCAACGCGTACGGGTTATGACTTTGAGGGCTGGTACGATAATCCGGCGTTTACGGGATCCCCGGTGACGGGCTTCCCGGCAAGTGATGCCGAGAATAAACACTACTATGCAAAGTGGAGCGCAGCTAAGAGTTATACGGTACAGTGGAGTTTGAACGACGGAACGCCGGCAGGCCATACGGCCACGAATCCGAACACGGTCGCAAGCTATACCGTGCTGGATGCGGATATCGCGATTCAACCCGCAACGCGGACAGGGTATGACTTCCTCGGCTGGTATGACAACGCGGCGCTCACGGGAACGCCGATCACGAACCTGCACACCATGGATGCCGAGAATAAGCACTACTATGCAAAGTGGAGCGCGGCAAAGAATTACACGGTGCAGTGGAACTTAAATGACAGTGCACCCGCTGGCCACCCGGCAAGCAATCCGAATACGGTGACAAGTTATACCGTGCTGGATGCGGATGTCACGATTCAGCCGGCGACGCGTACCGGCTATACCTTCCTCGGCTGGTATGACAATGCGGGATTCACGGGAACGCCGGTCACGAACCTGCGCACCATGGATGCGGAGAATAAGCAGTATTTTGCGAAGTGGGACAGCACGCCGATTTCTTATCCGATTAATTATGTGTTGAACGACGGAACGCCTGCGGGCCACCCGGCAAGCAATCCGGTGGCAAACCTCACGAGTTACACTGTTTTGACCAACGGCAGCGGAACCGTGCATCTCTGCCGGCCCTTCGGAGCGGCTACAGCTTCCTCGGCTGGTATGACAATCCGGCACTCAGCGGTTCCCCGATCGGCTCTTTCTCTGTGATGGATGCGGAGGCTAAGACCTACTACGCAAAGTGGAGCAGTGCGAACAATTACAGCGTTACCTATACGCTGAACGATGTCACGCCTGCGGGGCATCCGGCGACCAACCCGAACACCGTGACCGGCTACACGGTTCTGGATCCGAATGTCACCCTGGCGCCGGCAACGCGGACCGGCTATGACTTTGAGGGCTGGTACGACAACCCTGCATTTACGGGGACGGCGGTTACCGGTTTCCCGGTGAGCGATGCGGCGGATAAGCACTATTATGCAAAGTGGAGTGCGCCGAAGAGCTATACGGTGCAGTGGAACCTGAATGACGGCACCCCGGCGGGACATCCGGCGACGAACCCGAATACGGTGGCAAGCTACACGGTGTTGGATGCGGATGTTACCATCCGCCCGGCTACACGCACCGGCTACGACTTTGAGGGCTGGTACGATAATCCGGGTCTCACGGGAACGCCGGTCACGAATTTGCATACCATGGATGCCGAGAACAAGCAGTACTACGCGAAGTGGAGTGCTGCAAAGAGTTACTCGGTGCAGTGGCATCTGAACGACGCTACGCCGGCAGGTCATCCGGCAAGCAATCCGAACACGCTGGCAAGCTATACCGTGCAGGATGCGGATGTTACGATTCAGCCGGCGACGCGCACGGGCTATACCTTCCTCGGTTGGTACGATAATGTCGGCTTTGCGGGAGCACCGGTTACGACGCTTCACACCATGGATGCGGAGGATAAGGCATACTACGCAAAGTGGGATACGACGCCGAATACGTATCCGATCAACTATGTCTTGAATGACGGGACACCGGCGGGTCACCCGGCGACCAACCCGAGCACCAATCTCACAAGCTATACGGTGCTCACGAACGGCGGCGGCAACATTGCGTTGCAGCCGGCGAGCCGAAACGGCTATACCTTCCTCGGCTGGTATGACAACGCAAGCTTTGCGGGCGCTCCGGTTACCGACTTCCCGGCCATGGATGCCGTGGCCAAGACCTTTTATGCAAAGTGGAGCAGTGCCGATACCTATACGGTTGTATACACGCTGAATGATGGAACCCCCGCGGGACATCCGGCGACCAACCCGAACACAGTGACAAGCTACACGGTTCTGGATCCGAATGTTACCCTGGCTCTGGCAACGCGAACCGGCTATGACTTTGAAGGCTGGTACGATAACTCTGGCTTTACGGGCACGCCGATTACCGGCTTCCCGACGAGCGATGCGGAGAATAAGCACTATTATGCAAAGTGGAGTGCGGCTAAGAGTTATACGGTGCAGTGGAATCTGAACGACAACGCCCCCGCGGGACACCCGGCAAACAATCCGAATACCGTTGCTAGCTATACGGTGTTGGATGCGGATGTCACGATTCAGCCGGCGACGCGAACAGGTTATACCTTCCTCGGTTGGTACGACAACGCAGCACTCACGGGAACGCCGGTCACAAACCTGCACACCATGGATGCGGAGAATAAGACTTACTATGCAAAGTGGGACAGCACGCCGAATTCCTATCCGATCAATTATGTTTGAATGACGGAAGCCCTGCAGGGCACCCGGCGACCAATCCTGCTGCGAACCTCACGAGTTACACGGTGCTCACAAACGGCAGCGGCAATATAAATTTGCTCCCGGCGCTCAGGAACGGCTATACCTTCGAGGGCTGGTATGACAATGCGGCCTTCTCCGGTGCGCCGATTACGAGTTTCCCGGCCATGGATGCGGCACCCAAGACCTTCTATGCGAAGTGGAGCAACGCGAACAATTACAGCGTTACCTATACGCTGAATGATGTCACGCCTGCGGGGCATCCGGCAACCAATCCGAACACCGTGACAAGCTACACCGTGCTTGACCCGAACGTCACGCTGGCGCCGGCAACGCGGACCGGTTATGACTTCGAGGGCTGGTACGATAACCCGGGCTTTACGGGCACGCCGCTTACGGGCTTCCTAACGAGCGATGCCGTAAATAAGCACTATTATGCAAAGTGGAGCGCGGCAAAGAATTACAGCGTGCAGTACCACTTAAACGACAGCACGCCTGCGGGACACCCGGCAAGCAATCCGAATACGGTCACAAGCTATACCGTTCTGGATGCGGATGTCGCTCTGCGCCCCGCAACGCGCACTGGTTATGACTTTGAGGGCTGGTATGACAATGTCGCGCTCACGGGAACGCCGGTCACGACGCTTCACACCATGGATGCGGAGAATAAGCAGTACTATGCAAAGTGGAGTGCGGCTAAGAACTATACGGTGCAGTGGGAGTTGAACGACAGTGCACCTGCGGGGCATCCGGCGAGCAACCCGAACACGGTGGCAACGTATACCGTGCTCGATGCCGACGTGGCGATTCAGCCGGCGACGCGCACGGGCTACAACTTCCTCGGCTGGTATGCGGATCCCGCCTTCACGGGATCTCCGGTCACGAACCTCCGTACCATGGACGCGGAGAACAAGCACTACTACGCGAGATGGAGCACACCGGATTCCTACAGTGTCAGCTATCATCTGAATGACGCGACGCCTGCGGGTCACCCGGCGACGAACCCGAACACGAAGCTCAGCTACAATGTCACCGAGGCGGATTTCGCAATCGCAGCTGCGACGCGTACAGGTTATACCTTTGAAGGCTGGTACGATAATCCGGGCTTTACGGGCGCACCGGTCAGCTCGCTTCACACCATGGATGCGGAAAATAAGAACTACTACGCAAAGTGGAGTGCGGCGCAGAGTTATCCGATCAACTATGTGTTGAATGACAGCGCGAGCCATCCGGCGACCAACCCGGCGGTCAATTTGACGAGCTATACGGTAGAGACCCTGCCGAGCCCGATTGCGGTTGCAAATCCGCTGCGCACGGGCTACACCTTCCAAGGTTGGTACGACAACGCTGCTTTCACCGGTACGGCGATTAGCAGCTTCCCGCCATGGATGCGGCACCCAAGACCTTTTATGCAAAGTGGAGCAGTGCGAACAATTACAGCGTGACCTATACGCTGAATGACAGCACGCCTGCGGGCCATCCGGCGACCAACCCGAACACGGTGACAAGCTACACCGTGCTGGATCCGAACGTCACGCTCGCGCCGGCAACGCGGACCGGCTATGACTTTGAGGGCTGGTACGATAACCCGGGCTTCAGCGGTGCGCCGATCACCGGCTTCCCGACCGGCGACGCGGCGGATAAGCACTACTATGCGAAGTGGAGTGCGGCGAAGAGTTATACGGTGCAGTGGCACTTAAACGACAGTGCACCTGCGGGTCACCCGGCGACCAATCCGAATACGGTCGCAAACTACACCGTTGAGGACGCGGATATCACCGTCAATCCGGCAACGCGGACCGGCTATACCTTTGAAGGCTGGTACGACAATGCGGGCTTTACGGGAACGCCGGTCACGGCCCTGCACACCATGGACGCAGAGAACAAGCAGTACTATGCAAAGTGGAGTGCGACCCCGAACAGCTACCCGATTCACTATGTGCTGAATGACGGCACGCCCGCAGGTCACCCGGCGACCAACCCGGCTGCGAACCTCACGAGCTATACGGTGCTCACCAACGGCAGCGGCAACATCAACCTCTTGCCGGCAAGCCGGAACGGCTATACCTTTGAAGGCTGGTACGACAACGCGGCCTTCTCGGGAACGCCGATCACCGCCTTCTCGGCTATGGATGCGGTAGCCAAGACTTTTTATGCAAAGTGGAGTGCTGCAAATCAATATACGGTTGCATATACGCTGAACGATACCACGCCTACCGGACACCCGGCGACCAATCCGAACACGGTGACAAGTTATACCGTGCTCGACCCGAACGTTACCCTGGCGCCTGCAACGCGAACCGGCTATGACTTTGAGGGCTGGTACGACAACGCGGCGCTTAGCGGCACACCGATTGCGGGCTTCCCGGCGAGCGATGCGGTCAATAAGCATTTCTATGCAAAGTGGAGTGCGCCGAAGAACTATACGGTGCAGTGGAATTTGAATGACGGTACACCTGCGGGTCACCCGGCAACGAACCCGAACACGGTCACAAGCTATGCCGTAACGGATGCGGATGTGGCCATTCAGCCTGCAACGCGGACAGGCTATGACTTCCTCGGCTGGTACGACAATGCGGGCTTTACGGGTACGCCGGTCACGAACTGCACACCATGGACGCAGAGAATAAGCAGTACTTTGCGAAGTGGAGTGCGGCCAAGAGCTATACGGTGCAGTGGAACTTAAATGACAGTGCACCTACGGGTCACCCGGCAACGAATCCGAACACGGTCGCGACTTACACCGTTGAGGATGCGGATGTCACGATTCAGCCCGCAACGCGGACAGGCTATACCTTCCTCGGCTGGTACGACAACGCAGCACTCACGGGAACGCCGGTCACGAACCTGCGCACCATGGACGCAGAGAATAAGCAGTACTTTGCGAAGTGGAACAGCACGCCGATTTCCTACCCGATTAACTATGTGTTAAACGACGGAACACCGGCCGGCACGACGGCAACCAACCCGGCAGCGAACCTTACGAGCTACACGGTGCTCACAAACGGCAGCGGCAACATCAACCTCCTGCCGGCGCTCAGGAACGGCTATACCTTTGAGGGCTGGTACGACAACGCGGCCTTCAGCGGCACGCCGATCACGAGCTTCCCTGCCATGGATGCGGCGCCCAAGACCTTCTATGCAAAGTGGAGCAGTGCGAACAATTACAGCGTGACTTATACGCTGAATGACAGCACACCCGCGGGGCATCCGGCAACAAATCCGAACACCGTGACAAGCTACACCGTGCTGGATCCGAACGTCACGCTGGCGCCGGCAACGCGAACCGGTTATGACTTTGAGGGCTGGTACGACAACGCTGCACTCAGCGGCACGCCGATCACGGGCTTCTTGTCGAGCGATGCGGCCGATAAGCACTATTATGCAAAGTGGAGCGCGCCGAAGAACTATACGGTGCAGTGGAACTTAAATGACAGTGCACCTGCGGGTCACCCGGCAACGAATCCGAACTCGGTCGCAAACTATACGGTGTTGGATGCGGATATCGCAATTCAGCCGGCAACGCGGACAGGCTATACCTTCCTAGGTTGGTACGACAATGTGGCGCTTACGGGAACCCCGGTCACGACGCTTCACACCATGGATGCAGAGAACAAGGCTTACTATGCAAAGTGGGATGCGACCCCGAACAGCTACCCGATTCACTATGTGCTGAATGACGGCACGCCCGCGGGGCACCCGGCGAGCAATCCGGCTGCTAACCTCACGAGCTATACGGTGCTGACAAACAGCGGCGGCAACATTAACCTCTTGCCGGCAAGCCGGAACGGCTACACCTTCGGGGGCTGGTACGACAATGCGGCGTTCACCGGCACGCCGATCAGCAGCTTCCCGGCCATGGATGCGGCTTCCAAGACTTTTTATGCAAAGTGGAGCACGCCGAACAGCTATACAGTCACATACAGCTTGAACGACGGCACACCGGCGGGTCACCCGGCGACCAATCCGAACACGGTGACGAGCTATACTGTGCTCGACCCGAACGTGACCTTGGCTCCGGCAACGCGCACCGGTTACGACTTCGAGGGCTGGTACGACAACGCGGCACTCAGCGGTACGCCGATTGCGGGCTTCCCGACGAGCGATGCGGCGAATAAGCACTATTATGCAAAGTGGAGCGCAGCGAAGAACTATACGGTGCAGTGGAACTTAAATGACAGTGCACCGGCGGGACACCCGGCAAACAATCCGAATACGGTCACAAGCTATACCGTAACGGATGCGGATGTGGCCATTCAGCCGGCAACGCGCACCGGCTATGACTTCCTCGGCTGGTACGACAATGCGACGTTCACGGGTACGCCGGTCACGAACCTGCACACCATGGACGCAGAGAATAAGCAGTACTTTGCGAAGTGGAGTCCGGCAAAGAGCTATACGGTGCAGTGGAATCTGAATGACAACACACCGGCGGGACACCCGGCAAGCAATCCGAACACGGTCGCAAGCTACACCGTTCTGGATGCGGATGTCACCATCCATCCGGCAACGCGGACAGGCTATACCTTCCTCGGATGGTACGACAACGCAGCACTGACGGGAACGCCGGTCACGAACCTGCACACCATGGACGCAGAGAATAAGCACTACTTTGCAAAGTGGGACAGCACGCCGATTTCTTATCCGATTAACTATGTGTTGAACGACGGAAGCCCGGTGGGTCACCCGGCAACCAATCCGGCAGCGAACCTTACGAGCTACACGGTGCTCACAAACGGCAGCGGCAACATCAACCTCCTGCCGGCGCTCAGAAACGGCTATACCTTTGAGGGCTGGTATGACAACGCGGCCTTCTCCGGCGCGCCGATCACGAGCTTCCCGGCCATGGATGCGGCACCCAAGACCTACTATGCAAAGTGGAGCAGTGCAAACAATTACAGCGTGACGTATACGCTGAACGATGTCACGCCTGCGGGGCACCCGGCGACCAATCCGAACACTGTGACAAGCTACACGGTTCTGGATCCGAATGTCACCCTGGCGCCGGCAACGCGTACCGGTTATGACTTTGAGGGCTGGTACGATAACCCGGGCTTCACGGGCACGCCGATTACGGGCTTCCCGACGAGCGATGCGACGAATAAGCACTATTATGCAAAGTGGAGCGCGGTTAAGAATTACAGCGTGCAGTACCACTTAAATGACAGCACGCCTGCGGGCCATCCGGCAAGCAATCCGAACACGGTCACAAGCTATACCGTACTGGATGCGGATGTTGCACTGCGCCCGGCAACGCGGACCGGTTATGACTTTGAGGGCTGGTATGACAATGCGGCGCTCACGGGAACGCCGGTCACCACCCTGCACACCATGGATGCGGAGAATAAGAACTACTATGCAAAGTGGAGTGCGCCCAAGAACTATACGGTGCAGTGGGAGCTGAATGACAGTGCTCCCGCAGGTCATCCGGCGAGCAACCCGAACACGGTGGCAACGTATACCGTGCTCGATGCGGACGTGGCGATTCAGCCGGCGACGCGAACAGGATACAGCTTCCTCGGTTGGTATGCGGATCCCGCCTTCACGGGATCCCCGGTCACGAATCTGCACACCATGGATGCGGAGAATAAGCACTACTACGCGAGATGGAGTAGCCCGGATTCTTACAGTGTCAGCTATCATCTGAATGACGCGACGCCTTCCGGCCACCCGGCGACCAACCCGAACACGAAGCTCAGCTACAATGTCACCGAGGCGGTTTTCGCAATCGCAGCTGCGACGCGTACAGGTTATACCTTCCTCGGCTGGTATGATAATCCGGGCTTTACGGGCGCGCCGATTACTCGCTTCACACCATGGATGCGGCAAATAAGAACTACTATGCAAAGTGGAGTGCGGCGCAGAGCTACCCGATTAACTATGTGTTGAATGACAGCGTGAGCCATCCGGCAACCAACCCGGCGGTCAATCTGACGAGCTATACGGTTGAGACCCTGCCGAGCCCGATTGCGGTGGCAAATCCGCTGCGTACGGGCTATACCTTCCTTGGCTGGTACGACAATCCGGGCTTTGCGGGCACGCCGATTAGTGCCTTCCCGGCCATGGATGCGGCGGCCAAGACCTTCTACGCGAAGTGGAGCGCACCGCTTTCCTATACGGTGCAGTACACGCTGAATGACGGCACGCCTGCGGGTCACCCGGCGACCAACCCGAACACGGTCACAAGCTATACCGTGCTCAATCCGAACGTCACGTTGGCACCTGCGACGCGGACCGGCTATGACTTTGAGGGCTGGTACGATAATCCGGGCTTTACGGGCACGCCGATTACGGGATTCCCGACGAACGATGCGGCCGATAAGCACTACTATGCAAAGTGGAGCGCTGCAAAGAGCTATACGGTGCAGTGGAATCTGAACGATAACACCCCTGTGGGTCACGCGGCAAACAATCCGAACACAGTCGCAAGCTACACCGTTGAGGACGCGGATATCACCGTACATCCGGCAACGCGGACCGGCTATACCTTTGAAGGCTGGTACGACAATCCTGGCTTTACGGGGACACCGGTCACAAGCCTGCACACCATGGACGCAGAGAATAAGAACTACTACGCGAAGTGGAGTGCTGCGCCGAACAGCTACCCGATTCACTACGTGTTGAATGACGGCACGCCCGCGGGACACCCGGCGACCAATCCGGCAGCGAACCTCACAAGCTACACGGTGCTCACAAACGGCAGCGGTAATATTAACCTCTTGCCGGCGCTTCGAAACGGCTATACCTTTGAGGGCTGGTACGACAATGCTGCTTTCTCCGGTGCGCCGATTACAAGTTTCCCGGCCATGGATGCGGCGGCCAAGACCTTCTATGCAAAGTGGAGTGCGCCCAATAACTATGCGGTCGCATATACCTGAATGACGGCATACCCGCGGGACATCCTGCGACCAATCCGAACACGGTGACAAGCTATACCGTGCTCGACCCGAACGTTACCCTGGCTCCGGCATCACGGACCGGCTATGACTTCGAGGGCTGGTACGACAACGCTGCATTCAGCGGCACGCCGATTACGGGCTTCCCGGTCAGCGATGCGGTCAATAAGCACTTCTATGCAAAGTGGAGCGCGCCGAAGAACTACACGGTGAACTGGAACTTGAATGACAGCAGCCCGGCAGGGCACCCGGCAAACAATCCGAACACGGTCACAAGCTATACCGTTACGGATGCGGACGTGGCGATTCAGCCGGCAGCGCGGACAGGCTATGACTTCCTCGGCTGGTACGACAATGCTGCGTTCACGGGATCCCCGGTCACGAACCTTCACACCATGGATGCCGAGAATAAGCAGTACTATGCAAAGTGGAGTCCGGCAAAGAGCTTTGCGGTGCAGTGGAACCTGAACGACGGTACTCCGGCGGGACATCCGGCAAACAATCCGAACACGGTCGCAACTTACACCGTTGAGGATGCGGATGTCGCGATTCAGCCGGCAACCCGGACAGGCTTTAACTTCCTTGGCTGGTACGATAACCCGGCATTTACCGGAACAGCGGTCACAACGCTGCACACCATGGATGCCGAGAATAAGCAGTATTATGCAAAGTGGGACAGCACGCCGATTTCCTACCCGATCGGCTATCAGCTGAACGACGGCACACCGGCGGGGCACCCGGCAAACAATCCGGCTGCCAACCCGACGAGCTACGACGTGCTTACAAACGGCGGCGGCAACATCAACCTCCTTCCCCCGAGCAGAAACGGCTATACCTTTGACGGTTGGTATGACAATCCCGCGTTCAGCGGAACGGCCATCACTTCGTTCTCGGCCACGGATGCGAGCCCGAAGCAGTTTTATGCAAAGTGGAGCGCACCGCTAAGCTTTACAGTGAGCTATGATTTAAATGACGGCACACCGGCAGGTCATCCGGCAAGCAATCCGAACACGATGACAAGCTATACGGTATTGGATCCGAATGTCACCTTGGCTCCGGCGACACGCACCGGCTACGACTTTGAGGGCTGGTACGATAACCCGGCATTCACCGGGTCTCCGGTTACAGGCTTCCGTACCGGCGATGCGTCAAATAAGCAGTTTTATGCAAAGTGGAGTGCGCCGAAGACTTACACGGTGAACTGGAACTTGAACGACGGCACACCGGCGGGACACCCGGCAACGAATCCGAACACGGTCGCAACATATACCGTGCTGGATGCGGATATTGCAATCAATCCCGCAACGCGAACCGGTTATGACTTTGAGGGTTGGTATGATAACGCAGCATTCACCGGTACCCCGGTCACGAGCTTACACACCATGGACGCAGAGAATAAACAGTACTATGCGAAGTGGAGTGCGCCGAAGACTTATACGGTGAACTGGGATCTGAACGATGCTACCCCGGCGGGGAATCCGGCAAATAATCCGAATACAGTCACCGGCTATACGGTACTCGATCCGGACTTTGCGCTTGCGCCGGCAACACGTGCGGGCTACACCTTCCTCGGCTGGTATGATAACCCCGGCCTTTCGGGAACGCCGGTCACAACGCTGCACAGCATGGATGCGACAAATCGTCACTTCTATGCACGTTGGAGCAGCCCGAACAGTTATCAGATTTACTACCACGCAAACGACACAGCAGCAAATCCGGCGACGAACCCGAACACAGTGACATCTTACACCGTCCTTAGTTCCGACTTTACGCTCGCAGCGCCGACCCGTCCCGGTTACACTTTTGAGGCTGGTTTGACGATGCGGCACTCACACATCCCGTGACGGAACTTCGGGTTCGGGATCTCGAGGACAAACACTTCTACATGAAGTGGAGTCAGCCGAGTGTCTATCCGATCAGCTATGTGTTGAACGACAGACCCGCAAGTCCGGCAAGCACCGTGGGACCGACGAGCTATACCGTCGAGGATGCGGATTTTGCACTTACGGTTCCGACAAGAAACGGAGCTACTTTCCTCGGCTGGTATGACAATGCCGCCTTCACGGGCGCGCCGATTACGACTCTGCATACACATGACGCAGAGCCGAAGACCTACTATGCAAAGTGGTCGCTCACTTCGTACAGCATGAGCTATGATCTCAATCCGGGCGGCGGCATCGGTACGCCGACTTCCCCGGCAGGCAATGTCCCGAACTTTACGGTAGAGGATGAGATCAACTTAGATCCGCCGGTACGCCGCGGTTATACCGGTACCTGGCTCGTGAACGGCCAGCCGGTCACGCGCATTCCGGAAGGAACCACGGGTAACCTGACGCTCACTGCGGGATGGACGGTCAACCACTACGGCATACGTTTTGAAACCGGAGAAACCGGAAACAGTCCGATTCAGGGGCTTTCGAATCTTCCGACCTCCCTATACCATCGAGGATGCGGCTATTACGCTGCCGACACCGTCCCGAGCGGGTTACAACTTTGTCCGCTGGGAAAAGAGCTCCGCTCCTGGCGTAGCCGTCAACGGCATTCCGGCGGAGAGCGACGGCGAGGTAACCTTCCGAGCGGTTTGGGGAGCCGATTCGCTATCGCATCATCTATGACACGGCGGGTGGCATCAACAACGCAGAGAACCCGAGCAGTTTTACCATCGAGGATGAGATTTCTCTCCTCGGCACGGTGAAAAGACGGCGTTCGCTTCTGGACCTGGCAACAGGTCGGAGGTAAGTTCATCAACAAGATTCCGGCCGGAACCACGCGGGATATCATGCTGGTGGCGCTCTACCAGAAAGACCAGGATACCGATAACATCGGCGGTTCCGGCGGTGGTTCCGGTGGAGGTTCCGGTGGAGGTTCCGGTGGCGGTTCCGGCGGTGGTTCCGGTGGCGGCTCCGGCAGGGGCGTCTCCGGCGGACGCGGCACTGTCGGCGGACGCGGCACTGTCGGTGGCAACAACGGCAGCGGTAACGGCAATAACGGCAGCGGTAACAGCAACAACGGCACCGGTCTCAACAACGGAGCGCAGCTCGCATCGCAGACGGGCAGAACTTCCTCCACCGCAGACGGTGCGGATACATCCGGTACGGCAATGCAGTCTTCTCAGGCGACAGAGCCGAACCGGCAGAACAATGCTGCGACAAGCAGTGCAACGAATCGCGCAACGAGCCGCACGGGAAGCAAAATGCGTTCCGCGCAGGGAGAAAGCGACCGTTCCAAGGCGCGTCGCCTCCCGAAGACCGGTGAGGCAGGGTGCTGCGGACAGCGTAAGCGGAGCGGCACTCGGACTCCTGCTCGCAGGCTTTGCGGTCCGGAGAAAGAGAGAAGAGCAGTAAGACAGAAGGGGCTGTGCGGCGGCACAGCTCCTTTTGCGTTGTTCGCATTTTTGGTATATACTGTCAAAGGAATGCAACTCCGGCCTCCGGCTTTCGATGCAAAACGAATGCGTGATAAAAGCGCAGCTTTCATTGCAAAAAGTGTTGACAGAGTTCGGAAGTATCGCTATACTATCAGCGTTGTACTTATCAAGAAAGCAGGCTTGCCTCACCTTGGCACATATCTGTGACCCGGGTTCATAAAGTGGATTCATCTTTTCTTTTGATGACCTTTACTTTAGACATGGCAGGAACTGCTGCCATGTCTTTTTTTATTGCAGCAGCAGCTGCAGCATAAATGGAGGTGTTCAGCTATCAGCGAGTCATTGGTTAACGGACAGGGTACGTTTCCGTGAGGTTCGTCTCATCGGGACAGACGGAGAGCAGCTTGGAATTATGTCCTCGCAGGACGCTCAGAAAAATTGCGGATGAAGCAGAACTGGATTTGGTCTGCATCTCCCCGATGGCAAAGCCGCCTGTCTGCAAGATCATCGATTACGGGAAGTATCGCTATGAGATGATACGGAGAGACAAGGAAGCCAAGAAGAAGCAAAAAGATTGTTGAATTGAAGGAAGTGCGTTTGTCCCCCAATATCGACACGAATGATCTGGCCACAAAAAACCAATGCTGCCAGAAAGTTTCTGGAGAAGGGCAACAAAGTAAAAGTAACGCTGCGCTTCCGCGGAAGAGAGATGTCGCACATGAGCCAGTCGAGATATATTCTGGATGATTTTGCGAAGTCCCTCGCTGATATCGCCGTGATCGACAAGCCTTCGAAGGTTGAGGGCCGAACGTTGGTCATGTTTATGAGCGCAAAGAAGAACTAAGGAGGAAAGTATCATGCCGAAGGTAAAGACAAGCAGAGCAGCAGCAAAGCGTTTTAAAGTTTCCGGTAGCGGAAAGCTGATTCGGAACAAGGCGTACAAGTCTCACATCTTGACGAAGAAGTCCACGAAGCGCAAGAGAAATCTGAGAAAAGACATCGTGACCGACAGCACTGAACTCGAAGGTCATGAAGAAGATCCTGCCGTATTTATAATCGGACTTGACGTGAAGAAGGAGGAAGCAAGATGGCAAGAGTGAAAGGCGCGATGCACGCAAAGGCAAAGCACAACAGAATTTTAAAGCTCGCTAAGGGCTATAGAGGCGCACGTTCCAAGCAGTACAGAATTGCTAAGCAGACTGTCATGAGAGCGCTGAGCACGGCGTACGAGGGCAGAAAGCAGAGAAAGAGACAGTTCCGTCAGCTCTGGATTGCAAGAATCAACGCGGCTTGCAGAATGAACGAGATTTCCTACTCGAAGTTCATGTTCGGTCTGAAGAAGGCTGAGATTGTCCTGAACCGTAAGGTTCTCGCCGAGCTCGCAATCAACGACGCAGAGGGTTTTACAAAGCTCGTTGAGACCGCAAAGAAGGCTATCGCATAATTTACAGGCATTTGAATATAACAGACTTTTGCCTCCGGCAACGGAGCGGCAGAGGTCTGTTTTTTTTGTCCGCGGTAAGTGGTAGTGCCGGTTGCGCTTCTTACCCTACGGAAAGCGCCTCTTGGCCGAAAAACCGGGACAGGAATGCACGCGTTCGCTATACTTGGGATACAGAGAAAGGAGGGAAGAACCGATGAAGGTCGAAATCAAATTACAGCCGGAGTTGAATGTCCCCTTTGCTGTGATTCACACGGGCAAAGTCACAGCCGAAGTACAACGTGTCGCGGCGCTGCTATCCGAGGAGAGAGCCACGCTGATCTCCGCGGGTGAAGACGAAAAAATTGTGATGCTTCATCCGGAAGAAATTTATCTGGTTCGCGTGGAGGCGGAGAAAGCGGTCATTTACGGTGAAAAAAGACAGTTCCGAAGCGGCAAACGTCTCTATGAATTGGAGGCCCTGCTCGGCCCGGATTTCATGCGCATCTCAAAGAGTACCATCATCAATCTGCAGTTGCTCGATTACGTCGCACCGAGCCTCGGCGGCGTCATGGTTCTGGTTATGAAAAACGGGCAGCGGGATTATATTTCGAGAAAATATTTGCCCGCATTTAAACGCTATTTGGGGATATAAAGGAGGAGGTAGGTTCCATGAAAGAACAGAAGCATACGTTATTTTCATCCGCTCTGTACGGTATCGGTTTTGCGGCAATTATGTTTGTGCTGACCGGAGTCATTTTTGATTGTATCAACGGCGGAACAACGGCTCTGTATCACTACGGTTTTACCAAGATGGCATTGGGCACACTGGTGGTAGGACTCGGTTTCGGCTTGCCGGCGCTTGTCTATGAGAGAGAGCAACTGTCTCTTCCCGTACAAATTATGATTCATATGGGAATCGGGTGTATTGTCTTGTTGCTTACCTCATGGGTTGTGGGCTGGATTCCACGCGAGCAGGGCTTCCTTGGGATTGCCAAGATAGCCGCAGAACAACTTTTGATTGCCTTTGGCATTTGGTTCGGTTTTTACCTCAAGCAAAAAAAATTGGCACAGAAAATGAACCAAAAACTGAGTGAGCTGGAACATAAGACAAAGTGAGTGAAAAAAGGTAAAAAAACAATTGACAGCATTCCGCCTCTCTGGTAAAATTCTCTTTGTTCGCAGAGATGGCGGAATTGGCAGACGCGCACGGTTCAGGTCCGTGTGACAGCAATGTCATGAGGGTTCAAGTCCCTTTCTCTGCACGTGAAAAGCACCGGGCACACCGGTGCTTTTTCTGATAGAATAAACTTGAATAAAACCGTCGCTTGTTCCGGAAAGGAGGCAGCGCTTTGAGCATACGAGAAGAGTTGGAAGAGGAGGAGAGTCGTTTTCTGTCTAAGTATGCGACCCTCAGTCGAGATTCCGTCGGCAGAGATCGGGTTGAGGAAGAGGATGACCTGCGTCCCTGCTTTCAGCGTGACCGCGACCGTATTCTGCACTGCAAGGCCTTTCGACGCTTGAAGCATAAAACCCAGGTCTTCCTTGCGCCCGAGGGCGATCACTACCGCACGCGGCTCACGCATACGCTGGAGGTCTCTCAGATTGCGCGCACCATTGCAAAATGCCTGCGCTTAAACGAGACACTCACGGAGGCCATCGCACTGGGACATGACCTCGGTCACACCCCTTTTGGGCATGCCGGAGAACGTGTTCTGAACGGGCTCTGCCCGGGCGGTTTTAAGCACAGTATTCAGAGTGTGAGAACCGTCGAATTCCTGGAAAAGCGCGGAAACGGGCTCAACCTGACCTTGGAAGTTCGCGACGGCATACAGAATCACGGAACGCACAGCACCCCGCGCACCTATGAGGGGGCTGTTGTTCGCCTCGCGGATAAGATTGCCTACATCAACCATGACATTGACGACTCGATTCGCGCCGGTATTTTCCGGGAAGAGGACATCCCCGCCGCGTTCACAGCCGCGCTCGGACACAGTGTGCGAGACCGCTTGAATTGTATGATACGGGATGTCATCGAGACCAGCCTGAACGAAGACAGAGTCAGTATGAGCGAGGAGCGCTTTCGAGTTATGATGCAGCTTCGCGCCTGGCTCTTTCAGCACGTGTACCGTGGCAGTGCGCCGAAGGCGGAGGAAGGAAAGGCAGAGGCCATGATAGGCCGCCTCTATTCCTATTTTTTGGAGCATCCGGAGCAGATGCCCGAGGAGTATCGATATTTTATGTCCGAATGCAAGCAGCCGATCGAGAGAACGGTCTGCGACTATATCGCAGGGATGAGTGATCAGTATGCGGTGCGCGTATTTCAGGAGCTGTTTGTGCCGCGTGCTTGGACGGTGCTTTGAATTGTTTCATTGAGAAAGTAGGTTTGGAGAAAGCAGGTTTGACTTGTATTATTCAGAGGATGTAATCGCCGAAGTTCGACAGCGAAGCGACATTGTGGATTTGGTTTCGTCCTATGTGGCACTCAAACGGCGCGGGCGGGACTATGTGGGGCTCTGCCCCTTCCATTCGGAAAAGACGCCTTCTTTTTCGGTTTCACCGGAGCGGCAGTCCTTTCACTGTTTCGGCTGCGGAGTGGGAGGAAACGCAATCAGCTTCGTGATGCAATACGAAAATCTGTCGTTTCCGGAGGCACTTCGCTTCCTTGCTTCCCGTGCGGGGATGCAACTTCCCGAACGTGAGCCGAGCGCGGCGGAAAAACATGAGCGCAGTTTAAAAAGAGCGTCTGCTCGAGATGCACAAGCTGGCTGCGACCCATTTTTTTATCAGTTGCTTCACACGGAAGAGGGTAAGCATGCCTATCAGTACCTGAGACAGCGCGGGCTGAGTGATGAAACCATACGCAAATTCGGGCTCGGTTTTTCGAGCAAGCGGCCCGGTGAGCTGTACCGTTTTCTCAAGCAGAGAGGCTATACCGATGCGGAACTCCGTGAATCGGGCCTGGTGACGATAGAAGAGCGGGGAGCCAGAGACAAATTCTGGAACCGTGTGATGTTCCCCATTATGGACAGCAACAGCCGCGTGATTGCATTCGGCGGCCGCGTTATGGGGGAGGGAGAACCCAAGTACTTAAACTCTCCCGAGACCAAACTCTTTGATAAGAGCCGGAATCTTTACGGGCTCAACTATGCGCGCCGCACACGCGCGGATCATGTGATTCTCTGCGAAGGCTATATGGATGTGATTGCCCTTCACCAAGCGGGCTTTGCCAATGCAGTGGCTTCTCTCGGCACCGCGCTCACGGAACAACAGGTACTCCACTTAAAGAGGACCCTCTCGACCGCCGCGGTAGCCGTGCTGAGTTATGACTCGGATAACGCCGGCATCAAGGCCGCTCGTCGCGCCATCCCTCTCCTTCGGGGAGCCGGTTTTACGCCGAAGGTGCTCTCCATGCAGCCCCACAAGGACCCGGACGAATTTATAAAGGCGCTCGGGCGAGAGGCCTATGCGGAGAGGGCGGAGAACGCAAGAAATGCCTTGCTCTGGGAGGTCGATGTCATCGCCAAGCAGCATGATTTACAGGATCCGGCGGAGAAAACAGCCTTTACCAAGAGACGGCAGCCCTACTCTGCAGCTTCTCCGAGCCGCTGGAGCGAAACAACTATGTCGATGCGGTTGCACGGGAACAGATGATACCCGCAGATGCGCTTCGCGATTTAGTCAACCGCATGGGCAGCGCCGGCGTGGGACAGCGCAGCGAGCAGCCGCAAATCCGCAGGGAAACGCGTACGGCTGCCGGAAAGAAGGTGAAGGAAAGTGCCTCGGAAAAAAGTCAGAAGTTACTGCTCGGCTTTATGGCGGACGAACCGCAGCTCTTTTCCCAGCTTTCCGCCTGGATTTCCGAGAGCGATTTTACGCATCCTTTTTACCGCGAGCTTGCAACGAAACTATTCGCGGCGTTGCGACAGGGGAAGGCGGATATCGCTACCCTCTTAAACGACTACGTGGAGGATTTGGACAAAGAGAAGCAGGCTGCAGCTATTTTTCATACGAATCAATTTGCGGAACAGCTCTCTACGCAGGAGAGAGACCGGGCTATCATCGATTGCATCCGCAGCATAAAAAAAGATGCGGCGGATCAAAGATTGCGACAGAGCACAAGCGCAGAAGAATTACAGGCTGCCATGCGGGAAAAAGCCGAGTTGCAGCGTCTCAAATTGAGCATACGGAGGTGAGCATGGACGAAGAGTGCCTGAAATTATCGGAGCGTCTCAGAGCGCTTGCAAAGCTGGTCCCTGCGGGGAGCGTGCTTGCGGATATCGGGACAGACCATGCTTGGATCCCCTCAGAGCTTCTGCTCACCGGACGCATCTCTCACGCCATTGCGATGGACATCGGTGAGGGACCACTAAAGCGTGCCGCAACTCACATTGCGGAACTCGGGCTTTCGGAACAAGTTTCGCTGCGGCTTTCGGACGGCTTTGCCGCGCTGGAGCCCGGAGAGGCGGACTGTGTGCTGATTGCCGGCATGGGAGGCGAACTCATGCAGGGCATTTTGACGCGCGGTTTGGGTGCAAACGGAAGACCGGGGCCCGCATTTCGCGAGGGGGTAAAACGCTATCTCTTTTCTCCCCACACCGAATGGGAAACTTTTCGGGACTATCTCGCAGCGGAAGGCTTCCGGATTACCGACGAGCACATGCTGAAAGAAGAGGGAAAGTACTACTTGATTTTAGTCTGCGAAAACGGCGACGGAGAAGCCGCTTACCGAGAGGCGCTAACGCACGAGATTTCCGTTTCGGCATCAAGGCGCTTCGGTCCGAAGCTTTTGGAGCGTCGGGATCCGGTGCTTCGCAGTTACATGGAAGAGAGGCTTCGCAAAGAAAAAGAAATTGCGGAGCGTCTCCCGCAGTCGGAGCGTGCATCGGTGTATGCCAAGCGAGAAGAAGTGCGGGAGAACATCGCCTTATTGACGGAGTGTCTTGCGCACTTTGAGGAATGAAGATGAATAAGAGCTATGAACTGGTACTCGGGGAAGAATGCCTTAGCGTGGCTGCGGGAACAAGCTTTTCGGAGCTTGCAAAAAAAGAACAGGAGAAGTATTCGAGCCCGATACTCCTTGCCACCTTGAACGGCGTGCTGCATGAGCTCGGTGCGCCTGTAGAAGAAGCGGGAGAGCTAAGATTTTTGACCCTGCGCGATAAGGCAGGGTTTCAGTGCTATGAGCGCAGTGTCATTTTACTTCTACTCGCCGCACAATACAGTTTATACGGGAAGGCCCACAAGGAGATTTGGATTGATTACAAAGAAAGCGGTGCTCTGCGCTGCCGCATACTCGGTCAGAATCGTGTGAGTCGGGAGGAACTTACTCGACTCGAAACCGCTATGCGGGAGCTTGTCGCAGCAGCCCTCCCCATTGAAAAGCGCAGTGTTCCGACCAGAGAGGCTGTGCGCCTATTCGACGCGCGCGGCATGAAGGATAAGGCCGAGCTCTTTCGCTTTCGCATCCACTCTTCCGTAAATCTTTACCGGCTCGGAGGCTACGAAGATTACTTTTACGGCTATATGTTGCCGGACAGCGCTTATCTCAATGCCTTTTCTCTTGAAGCCTACGAGGACGGCTTTGTGCTGAAATTGCCGAATCGTCGTGACCCCATGGCCCTCATGTCCTTTCAACCGGCGCAAAAGATCTTTGAGGCGATGGAAATGAGCCGGGAGAATCTGGAACGCCAGGGGATTGAGACCGTAGGTGCCTTTGAACGCCCGCGCTGCAGCGGGAAAGATGAAGGAGTTGATATTATGTGCCGAGGCGCAGATGGAAAAAGCGCATCGGCGATCTCGCGGAAAAAAATATGCTGCCGGGACGAAGTTCGCATCGTGTTGATTGCGGGACCCAGTTCTTCCGGAAAGACAACCTTTGCGCGCCGTCTTGCGACGCAACTTCTGGCCCTCGGCAAAACGCCGCATGCCATCGAGGTAGATAACTATTTTAAGAATCGCAGCGATACACCGCGTGACGAAAAGGGAAACTATGATTTCGAGGCTCTCGCTGCACTCGATGTGGATGGTTTTAACAACGATTTGAACAGACTGCTGAACGGCGAACGCATAGAGCTCCCGCGCTTTGATTTTATTGCCGGTGAGCGCAACTACCGCGGAGACTATTTACACTGCGGCCCCTCGGACATCCTGCTGATCGAAGGCATACACTGCTTAAACGAGGCGCTCTCGTTTTCCATCCCCGCCGAGAAAAAACACAAGATTTATGTGAGCTGTCTCACTCAGCTGAATCTCGATGCGCATAACCGCATCCCGACCGGAGATGCGCGCATGTTGCGTCGCATTGTACGTGATGCACGGCTGCGCGGAAATGATGCCGCGGAGAGTCTGGCGCGCTGGGCTTCGGTCAGTGCGGGCGAAGAGCGCTACATTTTCCCGAATCAGGGAAATGCCGACGATGTGTTCAACTCGGCCCTTCCCTACGAGACAGCGGCCCTTAAGCCCTACGCGGAGGCCCTGCTCTTCGGTGTTCCGGAAACGCATCCCTCATACCTTGAGGCAAAACGTTTGCTGAAATTTTTGAGCTATTTCCTGACCTTCCCTTCCGAGGATATCCCTGCGACTTCCCTGGTCCGCGAGTTCATCGGCGGCAGTGCCTACGGTGCATAGAGCTTGTATACGAATCGAGAGGACTGTGGTATAATACCCATTCGAAAGACGGGCAGATGATCGCGGCTGCAGAGACGAAAGGCTGCAGGTGAGGAAAGTCCGGGCTTCAAAGGGCAGGATGCCGGATAACGTCCGGTGGAGGCGACTCCCAGGAAAGTGCAACAGAAACAAACCGCCGGCTTCACGCCGGTAAGGGTGCAAAGGCGGTGTAAGAGACCACCGCCCGGGTGGTAACATCCGGGGCACATGTAAACCCCATCCGAAGCAAGACCGAACAGGACAGATCGGCGGCCCGTCGGTTGCCTCTCTCGAGAGACAACACTGTCCGGGTAGGTTGCTTGACTGCAGCGGCGACGTTGCAGCTAGATAGATGATCATCCACGACATAACCCGGCTTATCGCCCGTCTTTTTTTGAGTATACAAAAAGAGAGCAAACGCATGAAGCGTCTGCTCTCTTTTTGTTTCAACGGGAACGGTCCGAGTAGCGCTCGTCGCAATAGTGGCAGCGATATACCTCCCGTTCTGCATCGGCGAGATAGAAGATGTGGGGGAGTTCCTGCTCAATTGAGGTAATGCAACGGGGATTCTTGCAGTGAATCACATTGGTAATCTTTTTCGGAAGCCGCAGCACCCGCTTTTCGACAATACTGTTGTCGCGGATGATATTCACAGTGATGTTGTGGTCAATGTAACCGAGGACCTCGAGGTCAATCCGGTCAAGCACATTGCCCTCGATTTTGATGATATCCTTTCGCCCCATCTTTTTCGAATGTGCATTCTTGATGATTGCTATCTGGGAGTCCAGTTTGTTCAATCCGAGCTGATAGTAGATATCAAGGCTCTTTCCCGCCTTGATATGATCCAGAACAATACCCTCCGAAAGACCGCTGATATTTAACATGTCTCTTTCACCTCCAAAAGCATCATGATGAGTGCCATGCGGACGTAGACACCGTATTGCGCCTGCCTAAAATACGCCGCGCGGGGATCCTTGTCCACCTCGACCGATATCTCGTTGACACGGGGAAGCGGGTGCAAAATATACATGTCTTCTTTTGCGCTGCGCAGTTTCTTCGGTCAGAATATAGCTGTCCTTCAGTCGAATGTAGTCCTCCTCATTGAAGAAACGCTCTTTTTGTACGCGTGTCATATAGAGTATATCCAGTTCCGGCATGGCTTCTTCAAGACTGCCGACCTCGACAAAGGGAATTCGGTTCTTTTCGAGAACATCCTCTCGGATATAGCCGGGAATGCGGAGTTCCTGCGGTGAAATCAGCACAAAACGTATGCCCGGATAGCGAATTAAGGAGGCAATCAGCGAGTGAACCGTGCGACCGAACTTAAGGTCACCGCAGAGGCCCACGGTCATATTGTCAAGCCGCCCCTTCAGGGATTGAATGGTCATAAGATCCGTCAAAGTTTGGGTGGGATGCTGATGTCCGCCGTCGCCGGCATTGATAATCGGAACACCGGAGAACTCGCTCGCGACCATGGGAGCACCTTCTTTCGGGTGACGCATGGCAATGATATCCGCATAGCAGGAGACCACACGAACCGTGTCGGCAACACTCTCTCCCTTACTGGCGGAGCTTGCATCGGCAGACTGGAATCTGAGAACGGAGCCCCCAAGATTTAACATTGCGGCCTCAAAGGAGAGGCGTGTCCGGGTGCTGGGCTCGTAGAAAAGAGTGGCGAGTTTTTTCCCTTCCATCACCTTTGCATACGCGGAGCGATTTTTTTCAATACGGCCTGCGAGCGCAAGCAATTCAGCGGTTTCCTCTACGGAAAAATCCAAGGGTTTCAGCATATGTCTCATGACTTGACAAACCTCCTTCCGGTTGAAACGGTATGGTGTCGTCCCAATCATAAAAGTACGAGCCCCGAAAAGTCCACGACCCGAGAGCAATTCTTGAAGGAATTTGCATCGGGTGTTATGATACAGGCGATGCATAACGCAGACAGGAAGGAGATTTTTTCATGGAAAAAAGTTCCCTTTATGAGGAGCTTCGGGGCAATCGTTACCCGGGCAGAGGCATCGTTCTCGGGAGAAGCGAGGACGGCAAAAAGGCTATGCTCGCTTATTTCATCATGGGGCGCAGCGAAAATTCGAGAAACCGTATTTTTTCCCGCACGGAGGACGGTATACGCACAGAGGCCTTCGATCCGGCAAAACTCTCCGATCCGTCGTTGATTATCTATGCACCGGTACGCCGTCTGGAGAACCGCCTGATTGTGAGCAACGGAGACCAGACCGATACCATATACGAGGGTTTTCGGCGCGGACTTTCGCTTTCCGAGGCGCTCGGCGCACGGGAGTTTGAGCCGGATGCACCGAACTATACACCGCGTATTTCCGGTGTGCTTCGCTTTGCGGACGGGGACTTCTCCTATGAACTCAGTATCCTGAAGAGTGACCGTATGAATCCGGATCAGTGTCTCCGATTCTACTTTAACTATGCAACCCCGCTCCCCGGTGAGGGGCATTTGATTCACACCTATCTCGGTGACGGCAATCCGTTACAGAGCTTTTGCGGAGAGCCGAAGTGTATTGCCGTCAGTGACGAGCTCGATACGTTTGCGGCAAAGCTTTGGGACGCCCTGGATTCGGAGAATAAAATATCCCTCTATGTGCGCGAAACGGACTTAACGGACGGAACAGGCAAAAACTATCGCGAAGTGCTCATAAACCGCAACGAAAAGAAGCAGGAGGCTTAACATGAGAGAATTGACGCTCAAATACGGCTGTAATCCAAACCAGAAGCCGGCCAGAATATTTATGCAGGGAGACAGAGAACTCCCGGTCAAAGTACTCTCCGGAACCCCGGGCTACATCAATTTTTCTGGATGCGCTGAACGGTTGGCAGCTGGTTCGTGAATTAAAAGAGGCGACCGGTCTTCCTGCGGCGACCTCGTTCAAGCATGTCTCGCCTGCGGGTGCTGCCTGCGGACGCCCGCTCTCGGATATCCTGAAAAAAATCTACTGGGTCGAGGACGCAGGTGAATTGAGTCCGCTTGCCTGCGCTTACGCAAGAGCCCGCGGTGCCGATCGCATGTCGAGCTTCGGAGACTTCATTGCCCTTTCGGATGTCTGTGATGCGGATACCGCACGCCTCATTAAGCGCGAGGTCTCTGACGGCGTGATTGCCCCGGGCTATACGGAGGAAGCACTTGCGATTCTCCGCGAGAAGAAGAAGGGCAAGTACAATGTGATTGAAATCGACCCCTCGTATCGTCCGGCGGAAACCGAGGTGAAGCAGGTCTTCGGCGTCAGTTTCGAACAGGGACGCAACGAAATCCCGATTACGAGAGATCTGCTCAATAACATTGTGACCGAAGCGAAGGACATACCGGAATCCGCAAAAACAGATCTTTTGATTGCACTGATTACGCTCAAATACACACAGAGCAATTCGGTCTGCTATGCACTGGACGGCCAAGCCATAGGCATAGGCGCAGGCCAGCAGTCTCGCGTCCACTGCACACGCCTCGCAGGCCGGAAAGCCGACAACTGGTATCTGCGCCAGGCCCCCGAAGTCCTGGGACTTTCCTTCCGCCCCGAAGTGAGCCGCGCGGAGCGCGACAACGCGATTGATGTCTATATCGGCGATGAGAGCGAGGATTTGCTGCGCGACGGAAGCTGGGAGCGCATGTTTACGCTTAAGCCCGCGCCCTTCACCCCGGAAGCAAAGCGCGCTTGGCTCGACGGCCTCAAGGGGGTTTCCCTCGCTTCCGACGCTTTCTTCCCCTTCGGGGACAATATCGAACGCGCAAGAAAGAGCGGTGTCTCCTACATCGCCGAGCCGGGCGGTTCGATTCGGGACGACCAGGTCATTGAGACCTGCAACCGCTACGGCATTGCAATGGCCTTCACCGGCCTTCGTCTTTTCCACCACTGAGAAAAAAACAAAATTTGAGTCTATACCAGGAGAGAGGAGCTGTTTATTATGGCGATTTTAGTGACCGGCGGCGCCGGCTTTATCGGCAGCCATACTTGCGTTGAGCTTTTGAATGCGGGCTATGAGGTTGTTGTCGTTGACAACCTTGTAAATTCCAGCAAGGAATCCCTGAATCGCGTGATGGAAATCACGGGAAAAAAAGCTGCGCTTTTTACGAGTTGGACCTTCTGGACAAGAAGAATCTGGATCAGGTCTTTGCCAAAAGAAGATATAGAGGCGGTCATCCACTTCGCGGGCCTCAAGGCAGTCGGTGAGTCGGTCTATAAGCCGCTCGAGTACTATCACAACAACATCACCGGTACCCTGGTACTCTGCGAGTGCATGCGGAAGTACGGCGTGAAGAATATCGTCTTCTCCTCCAGTGCAACAGTCTACGGAAACCCGGCTTTTGTGCCGATTACCGAGGAGTGCCCGAAGGGAGAGGTCACCAATCCCTACGGCAGAACCAAGGCAATGCTTGAGCAGATTCTGACCGACCTCCACACCGCGGATGCGGACTGGAATGTCATGCTGCTTCGCTACTTTAACCCGATCGGCGCGCACGAGTCCGGACGCATGGGAGAGAACCCGAAGGGCGTGCCGAATAACCCTGCTTCCCTATATCACCCAGGTTGCAATCGGGAAGCTGGTCTGCCTCGGCGTCTTCGGCAATGACTATGAGACCAAGGACGGCACCTGCATTCGCGACTATATCCACGTCGTGGACCTCGCAAAAGGCCATGTGAAGGCACTTGAGAAGATGGTCAAGGATGCGCCTGAGGTCAGAATTTACAACCTCGGAACCGGAACCGGCTATTCGGTGCTCGATGTCATCACCGCGTTCGAGAAAGCAAACGATCTGAAGATCAACTATGTCTTTAAGGAGCGCCGCGCGGGCGATGTTCCGGCCTGCTATGCGGATCCCTCGAAGGCAGAGCGGGAGCTCGGCTGGAAGACGGAGAAGACGCTCGAAGAGATGTGCCGAGACTCCTGGAGATGGCAGAAAAAAACAATCCGAACGGTTATGAGGACACCGGACTCACAATCCGTAAAAAAGGAGAACTGCGCTAATCCGAGCAAGCTTCAATTTCGAAACGGAAAAGCTGCCGCTTCACAGATAGCACTGTGAGGCGGCAGCTTTTTTGCGTCAGCAGGCGCTGTAGTAGTTGGCGGAAAGCTGCTCCACATAGCCCTCAAGCTCCAATTTCAAGAGACAGCGCATGACAGTGCCGATATCGTAGCCGCTGCGCTGTAAAAGGCGGTTTAAAAAGCAGGGTTCCTCTTGAATGAGGCGGTAAAGCGCTCTCTCTTCCGGGGAAAGTTTTTCCGGTGAACGCACACGGGGCTCCAACATACAGCGAAGACGCAGACCGAGATAGTCGACGATATCCTGCGGGCTTTGGAGTAAATTTGCACCGTTTTGAATAAAGACGTGGCAGCCGCGGCTCAAGGGGTCGGTAATGCGACCCGGAAGACAGAAAATTTCCTTGCCCTGTTCCAAAGCAGACCCGACCGTAATGGAACTGCCGCTCTGTTGTTCCCGCGCTTCCAGGACACAGAGACAGTCCCCGAGGGCGGCAATGAGCCGATTGCGATCGGGAAAGTGCCAAGCGCGGGACAGTTCATCCGGAGGAAACTCACTCAGAATTCCGTTTCCGTCCTCGCAGAGCTTCGAAAAAAGCACATAGTTTTCCTTGGGATAGCAGATATTGACGCCGCAGCCGAGGACGGCATAGCTCTTGCCGCCGGCTGCGAGGGCAGCTTCTCCCGCGCGGCTGTCGATTCCCGCTGCGAGTCCGCTCACAATAGCTATGCCTTTTGCGGCGAGCTCCGAAGCGATAAAGTCTGCCATGCGAAGGCCGTAGGAACTCGCACTTCGGCTCCCGATAACCGATACGGTCGGCGTGTATTCCATAGGTAGCTCACCCTTTAAGTAGAGCCAGAGCGGGGGATCCGAAAGTGTTTGAAAGCGCGAGGGCCAATCCGCATCCCGGGACGTGAGAAAGCGAATACGGCGCAGGGCAAGGGCCTCCTCAATCTGTCTTAACGCCTCAGCCACAGCGGCAGGAGAAGGCGCTAGGCGAGAGAGTTTATCCCGCATGCCGGCAGGATAGGCATCCGAGCTCTCGGCAGAGAGCGTAAACAAATCCTCGATGGAGTGTATATCAACGGGCAGTTTTCGCACTTCCCCCCGCGTCAAACGAAGGGCATAGGAGAGATACAGGTAGAGGGCTCGTTGTTTCATATCAATTCCGCCTCTTCGGATACGCGGGATGCAAGGTTTGACGTGCCAATTTTGAGATGCTACCCCAGTACTTTTCCTCCGGGGAGCGGTAGGCAAGCGCTTCTGCGAGATGAGAGCGCTGAATCTCGGGGGCCCCGTCAAAGTCTGCGGCGGTCCGTGCGACTTTCAGAAGCTTATGTAAGGCGCGCGCCGACATGGCACCGGAATTATACAGTGCCTCCAGAAATTCCGAATCCTCTCTGCAAAGCGAACAGTGGGCTTCGATTTGCGCCGGTGTCATCTCCGCATTAAAATGAATGCCGCTCCCCTGAAAACGTCGCTCCTGGATATTGCGCACTCGCTCCACCGCGCGCTGCATGGCCGGGTTTTCTTTCGGTCGCTCTTTGCGCTGTAGGGCGGAAAACGGAACGGACTCGGTCTCGGCGCAGAGGTCGATGCGGTCAAGCAAGGGCTTAGAAATGTGGCTCAGATAGGTTCTGACCTGAGCTTCGGTACAACGACAGCGGTTGCGGTCCGGCCAGAAGCCGCACTTACAGGGGTTCATGGCGCAGACAAGCTGAAAATTGGCCGGAAAGGTGAAGTTTCCGCTGACGCGGCTTATGTGCACCAGATGTTCTTCCAGCGGCTGTCGCAGAATTTCAAGCGTCGCCGCATGGTACTCCGGGAGCTCGTCTAAGAAGAGGACACCCTCATGGGCCAGACTGATTTCCCCCGGACGCGGTTTTTGACCTCCGCCGGAGAGCGCGAGGCCGGTCACGGTGTGGTGAGGGGAGCGATAAGGGCGCTTGGTCATCAGAGGTTTGTCGGACGGAAGAAGGCCGCTGATGCTGTAAATTTCGAGACACTGAGCCGCTCTTCCCGGCTCATGGCAGGCAGGATGTGCGGAAGCCTTGCGGCAATCATGCTTTTTCCGGTGCCGGCAGGGCCGATATACAGGATATTGTGCCGCCCGCCTGCGGCAAGCAAGGTAGCGCGCTTCACAAGTTCCTGACCGGCGAGATCCGAAAAATCAGGTGTATCCTCCGAAGAGAGACTGCTCTCCGCATAAACGGCGGGAGCGGGTAGGTCTTTCTTGCCCCGCAGCAGTTCAACGAGCTCTGAGAGTGTGGAGACTCCGTAGCAGTCGATGCCACCGATTACACTTCCTTCGCGCAGGTTTTCGAGCGGTAAAAAACAGCGCTTGAGCCCGGCCGCTTCGGCGCAACGTACCATAGAAAGCACCCCGCGCACCGGCAGAATTTCCCCGCTGAGCGAGAGCTCTCCGGCAAACAAGGTATCCGTGAGGAGCTGCTCCGGCAGTTGCCCGTAGGCTGCGAGCAGGGCGACAGCGATCGGCACATCATAGGCACAGCCCTCTTTTCTGAGCTCCGCAGGGCTCAGATTTAAGGTAACACGGCGCGGTTCCAAGCGGAAACCGCTATTCCCGAGCGCAGTGCGAACACGATCTGCCGCCTCGCGCACCGAAGCCGCCAGAGAGCCGATGAAGGTGATGGTGGGAAAAGCCTTGCTCGACATCCGCTTCGCAGCGGACCAGAACGCCTTTGGTGCCGATGAGACCGGCCGCATAAATTTTCTTTTAGCATACGTGACTCCCGAAATAGAGATGAGGTGAGAAACAGAAATGTGCCGCATGACGGCAAGGCTTCCTCAATCGTAATTTACTTCGTAGATTGAGGATGCGCGAGCTGAACGAAAAGACAGGAAATATACGTTACGGAAAATCAGAAAAGAAATGAGAGCTGCGCGGAGGGGAGGCGCAGAGACAAAGCGATACGAAGAAAAGCAGTGAAGAAAGAACGGTCGATCGCACCGAAGTTTCCGGGAGCATGCACGCGGAAAGCGAACGCTGCGGCAAGCGGTTCTCAAAGGATATGCCTAGGGAAACGGAGAGTAGAAATAGAACAGATTGAGGGATTTGATAATGCAGAGGAGCGGATAATGACAAAAGACCAGGTAATGTTATCTATACTTATTTTAGCAGAGTGATACCGAAGCGGCAAGGTTTGACTTGTTCTTTCCGGAGACGTATAATAAACTGATTATAAAATTAATGGCAGAAACGGAAGGAATTGCTGTGGCAGAAAAGAAAGGAAGAGGTCTGCTTGTCGTAATCTCGGGATTTTCCGGTGCGGGCAAGGGTACTTTGATACGGGAGCTCATGCATCAACACCCCAACTACCGGCTTTCGGTGTCTGCGACGACCCGAGCGCCGCGCGCGGGAGAGGAAGACGGTAAGGATTACTTTTTTGTGACGCGAGAGCGTTTCGAGGAGATGATTGCACAGCGGGAATTGATTGAATATGCATCCTACGTTGGCAATTATTACGGGACGCCGAAGGCTTATGTCGAGGAGATGTTGGATGCCGGATATGATGTGATACTCGAAATCGAAATTCAGGGTGCGCTCAAGGTGAAAGATATTTTCCCCGAGGCGGTCTTTGTCTTTGTCGCCCCGCCGAATGCGGAGAGCTTGGAACAGAGGCTCACGGGTCGGGGGACCGAGAGCAAAGAACAGGTACTCGCTCGTTTAAAGCGAGCGGCCGAAGAAAGTCGCTGGATGTCGGACTACGAATATCTTCTGGTCAACGATGATCTTTCGGAGACGGTCGATAACCTGCATGCGCTTCTTAAGAGCCAACATTTCAGCATGTGTCGTCACCGCGCTTTTACCGAAGAACTCAGTGCTGCATTAAACCGCTTTTATTCAGAGGAGGAGAAATAAATGTTACATCCGTCTTATACAGAGATTATCGATGCTGTCAACAGTGAGGTTGAGCCGGGCGAACAGCCGGTGGTACAGAGCCGCTACTCCATTGTCATTGCAACCGCGAAACGGGCGAGACAGCTGATTGCCGGCGAAGTAGCGGAAGTCCCGGATTATAAGAAGAAGCCTCTTTCGGTCGCGATTGAAGAGCTCCACAAGGGCAAGGTCAAAATTGTTTCGGAAGACGAAACGGAGAACATCGAAGACACACAGGCAAAGCAGGAACAGGAAGAAGAATGAAAATATGCATGATCTCTCTGGGTTGCGACAAGAATCTCGTGGACTCGGAGATGATGCTCGGGTATCTGAGACGAGAGGATGTCTCTCTCACAGATGAACAGGCGGAGGCTGATGTTATCATCGTAAATACCTGTGCTTTCATACTCGATGCAAAAGATGAGAGCATACAGACCATGCTCTCGGCCGCGCAATACAAGGAAGAGGGCAATTTAAAGGCGCTCATTATGGCCGGCTGTATGGCGGAGCGCTATAAAGATGAGGTGCTTCGCGAAATTCCGGAGATAGACGCAGTGGTCGGAACCTCCGCCTACGATAAAATCAGCGCCGTTCTGGACCGTGTCTTGGACGGTGAAAAGGTTACGGAGTTTGAGGATTTAAGCCGCCTCCCGGCAATCGGGACCGAGACCGCTCGCGTACGGACCTCACTCGCTTCCTACGGTTATTTAAAGATTGCCGAAGGTTGTGACAAACACTGTACCTACTGTATCATCCCTTCGCTCCGGGGCGGCTATCGGAGTTATCCGATGGAGTCACTGGTTCGGGAGGCCGAGCGGCTTGCCGAAGACGGCATCAAGGAACTCATTTTGGTTGCCCAGGAGACGACACGCTATGGCATGGATTTATACCGCGAGAAGCGACTTCCGGAGTTGCTTCGCCGCTTATGTCGTATCGACGGCATTCAGTGGATACGTATCCTCTACTGTTATCCGGAGGAAATCACGGATGAGTTGATTGAAGTCATGGCAGCGGAAAAGAAAATTTGCCATTACTTGGATTTACCCATTCAACATGCGAGCGATGCCGTGTTAAAGCGCATGGGACGCAGAACCTCCCGGGCAGATTTGGAAGCCGTCATTCGGAAACTTCGAACCGCGATGCCGGACATCGCACTTCGCACGACGCTGATCAGCGGCTTCCCGGGAGAGACCGAGGAAGACCAGGAAAGTGTCCTTTCCTTTGTCAAAGAAATGCGCTTTGAACGCCTTGGCGTATTCACCTATTCACAGGAAGAAGATACACCTGCTGCAGGTTTCGAGGGCCAGATTGACGAAGATATCAAAGCCGCTCGTCGAGACGAGATTATGGAATTGCAACAGGCGGTGTCTCGCGAAAATCTTCAGCGTAAGGTCGGTGCATGCCTGGACGTATTTGTCGAAGGCTATCTTCCCGAAGAGGATGTCTATATGGGACGAACCTACATGGATGCGCCGGATGTAGACGGCTACCTGTTTTTCCCGGCAAACGGCCTCGAGTTGATGTCCGGAAGTATAGTCCCTGTCCTGGTCACCGAAGCATCCGAGTATGATCTAAAAGGAGTGCTCTATGAAGATGAATCTGCCGAATAAGCTAACGCTTGCTCGTGTTATCATGGTTCCCTTCTTTGTCGCAGCTCTGCTTTACCGAGAAGGGGATTCTACACCGGCACGAATGCTTGCCCTCGGCCTTTTTCTGATTGCGAGTTTTACCGATTTTTTGGACGGCTATATTGCCAGAAAATATCAGCTCATTACAAATTTCGGAAATTCATGGATCCGCTCGCAGACAAACTCTTGGTCTGTTCGGCCCTCATTTGTTTTGTCGGCCTGATGGAGCTCTCGCCCTGGATAACCATTGCTGTGGTTGCGCGAGAATTCATCATCAGCGGTTTTCGTCTCATCGCGGCGGAACACGGAAAGGTGATTGCTGCGGGAATCTGGGGAAAGCTTAAAACCGTGAGCCAAATGATTTGTATTGTGCTCCTTCTGATACGGCCTGACGGAAACGGCATGATTAATGTGCTCACCGAAGTCTTTGTGTGGCTGATGCTCGCACTGACCTTAATTTCACTCGCGGAATATATTTGGAAGAACCGTGAGGTTCTTCGGGAAGGATAATCATGGAACTCTATGATTCCGGCAGCACGGCTGATTTGGATCGCCTGGCTGACTCCTGCGTCGACTTACTCCGAAAGCACAAATTAATCGTCACAACCGCAGAATCCTGCACAGGCGGGATGTTGTCCGCAAAATTGGTGGACATTCCGGGTGTTTCGGAAGTGTTTCAGGAGGGCTATGTCACCTATTCGAACAAGTCGAAGCGGCGCCTTCTGAATGTCAGTAAGTCCACCCTGAAAAAATACGGCGCAGTGAGCACACAGACTGCACGAGAAATGGCAATCGGTGCCGTCTTCGCAGCGAGTGCGGATATCGCGGTTTCGATTACCGGCATTGCGGGTCCGGACGGCGGAGACGAAGAAAAGCCGGTCGGTCTGGTATTCATTGCTTGCTATATGAATGATCGTGTGACGGTGGAAGAACATCACTTCCGCGGGAGCAGATCGGAGGTACGCACACAGTCCGTGCAGAGCGCACTTCGACTGCTCCGCGCCACGATTCTGGAGCACAGTAAGGACTGACATGCGTATTTCCACGAATCTGTATGCCGGACCGCTGGCCGCGCCGAGGCGCAGCGAAATCCTGGATAAGTTACAGCGCGGAGGCACCTTGCCTCTTGTCTATGTTCTGACCGGGTCATTACAAGCCGGCGAATTGATTGATATCTATTCCGTAGGCGAATTTCGACGTGATTTTGTGCAGCGTGAAAATCCTCTGGTCATCGGCATAGCAATCGGGAAAAAAGAATCCTTTCAAGTTGCAAAGACCATCATTACAGAGCTGTATGAGAGAAACGGAGCGGTGAATATTGATGCCAGCTTTGATACCGGCAATACTTAAGGGAATCCTGTTTCTCATTCTGCTTTTGTTGGGGCTCCTTCTCCTAATCCTGTTGCTTTTATTGTTCGTGCCGTTTTGCTATCGCGGGCACGGAAAACGCGTCGAGGAACAACTCTCCGGCGCGTTGCGCGTTTCCTGGCTTTTCTCACTGCTTCGCTTGAAACTTTCCTATCGGGAACAAATGAAGGGTGAACTCTACTTCCTCTGTTTCCGCATCTACCAACTGGAGCATGAGGAAGAAGAGGAGGCAGTGCATATCGCAAACGGAGATGCCGAGAAAGCATCGGTATACGCGGAGAATCCGGGTCCAAAGCGCCGCCCGCAAGTGAAAACGAAGTTTATCCCGCGCCGAGGCAAAGCGTCACCGAAAAAGGGACGGAAGCCTTGCCGGAGCAGATAAACGGAACGGAAGCGGAAACGGCGGCTGCCCTAGAGGCTGCGGAAGAGAGACAGAGAAATAGACAGCTGCAAGAGAAAAAGCGCCGACATGCCAAGGCGGAGTCTTCTTCCGAAGCTGAGCGGAAGCAGGGAAAGCTTGCTGCGGTTTGGAATCGTCTGCAGCAACTGTACCGAAGAGCGGAAACGGAATATGATTTTTTTCAGAGCGAGAGGACACAGCGCTTTTTGCACTATTTAAAGAGTAAGCTGTTTCGCTTTTTGCGGGAACTGATCCCGCGGCGCATCGCAGGAGAGTTGCGCTTCGGCTTTGCGGATCCGGCAGTGACGGGACAGGGTGCCGCTCTGGCAGCCCTCTTATTACCGTTTTACCGCGACAGCTTGCGGATAGAGCCGCTGTTTGACCGCGAGGAACTCTCCGGAGAACTTTCCTTCCGCGGACATTTGCAATTATTTGTTTTTTTATTTGGCGCAGCACAAATTTGGTTTCACCGTGATTTCCGATATGTATATCGGCATATTCGCGGAAAGGATAAGAGACAGAAGACGGAGGGAGTACATGGCTGACAAGCGTTTTGCGGAACAGGCGGAGGCACTGTTCCAGGGAATGAATGCATTTATATCCACGAAAACCGTGGTCGGCGCGCCGCAGCAGGCGGGCGATGCCATCATTATACCGCTGGTGGATGTCTCCTGCGGCATGGCGACCGGTGCCTTCGCGGATAAGAAGGGAAGCAGTGACGGGAACGGTGCGGGCGGCATGAGCACCAAAATATCTCCCGCGGCTGTTTTGATTATCCAGAACGGCGTAACCAAGTTGGTCAACGTAAAAAAATCAGGACGCCGTAACTCGAGTTATGGATTTGGTCCCGGATGTCATCAACCGCTTTACCGCAAATTCCAAGATTTCTCCCGAGACCACCGAGAGAGCTGTTCAGACCTTAAGGGAAACAGACGGAAGCAAGCAAAACGAAAGCTGATAAAACGCCCCACCTTCTCCGATGAACGGAAGAGGGCGGGGCGTTTTTTGGGGTTCGGACAAATCAAAAAGCCGCCCGATACCGGGCGGCTTTTTGATTCATGAAGAAAACTTATGCTCTCTCAACGAAGTTCGAGCGAAGGCAGGAAGTGCAAATATACATCTTCCGCACTCCGCCTTCCGTCTTGACCTTAACGGACTTGACGTTTGCCTTCCAGATGCGATTGCTTCTTCTATGAGAATGGCTCACGTTATTTCCGAAGTGAGCTGCCTTTTCGCAAATAGCACACTTTGCCATGGTAACACCTCCTATCTTCTTTGGACCCTGCAGATTCAAAGTCCATATCGCTCCTAATTTTAGCAGAGCCATGCTGTGATTGCAAGTAAATTCTTGGCTTTCTTTTCAGCCACAAATAAGGTATACTTTTCAATGAAACCGATGCAAGCATAGAAGGCGGCGCAGCAGACTGCGCGCAAGGAAGGAAATCATATGGTCAAGGGACGACTCAACAATGAGATGGGACAGATTGCAGTGAGACCTGAAGTGATTGCTGCCTATGCGGGTTCCGTTGCCGTGGAATGCTTTGGCATTGTCGGCATGGCGTCCGTCAGTATGAAGGACGGACTGGTACGCCTGTTGGGCAGAAGCAAGCTCAGTCAGGGCATCCAGGTTGTTATTACGCCGGAAAACAAGCTCCGTATTTCTTTTCATCTGATTGTCGCCTACGGCGTAAACATCAACACGGTGTCCGACAATCTGATTGAAAATGTAAAATATCGCGTGGAAGCCTTTTCCGGAATGGAAATCGAGAAAATTAAAATCTATGTAGAGGACGTCAGGTCGATTGACTGACATAGGAGGAATTTGCGCTTTGGAAATTCATGAGTTGAATGCCTTTGTGATTCGCAAGTGTTTTTTGGCTGCTGCCAATGAACTTGCATCCAAAAAGGAATGGATCAATGAGCTGAATGTATTTCCGGTTCCGGACGGCGACACGGGTACCAACATGACTATGACCATCATGTCCGCTGCCAAAGAAGTCGCTGCGCTGGAAACCGATGATATGCAAGCGCTTTTGCAAGGCCATTGCCTCCGGTTCGCTCCGCGGCGCCCGCGGCAATTCGGGTGTTATTCTTTCGCAGCTGTTCCGCGGTTTTTACGCGCGAGCTCGCTGCCGCAGAGGGCGAAATTAAAAATTCCGCAGCTTACCGCCGCACTGGTCCGTGCGACTGAGACAGCTTACAAAAGCGGTCATGAAGCCGAAGGAGGGCACCATACTCACGGTTGCCCGTGCCATGAGCGATAAGGCGGAGGAGCTTCAGCGCAGTGCAACGGATATTCTGAGCTTTGCGAGAGAGGTGATTGCGGCCGGCGACGCGGCTCTGCAGCAGACCCCGGAACTTTTGCCGGTCTTAAAGCAGGCGGGTGTGGTGGATTCCGGCGGTCAGGGTCTTATGACGGTGATGCACGGCGCTTTTTCAGGCTCTGAGCGGAGAAATCGGCGAGGTCTTCCTTGAGAATTTCGATTCGACACAGGCGAGCGAAAGTGCCGAGGTCCGTCACATCGACACCTCCAATCTGGATACTTCCGAGATTCACTTCGGCTACTGCACCGAGTTTATCGTCAATCTGGAGAAGCCGCTCAGCGAAAGCCAAGAACATGAATTTCAGGCTTTCCTTGAATCAATCGGCGACTCGATTGTCTGCGTCGCATCGGACGAGGTCGTTAAAGTACATGTTCATACCAACGATCCCGGTCTTGCAATTCAGAAGGGCCTTAGTCTGGGTTCGCTGTCCCGCATGAAAATAGACAACATGCGCGAGGAACATAACGAGCGTCTGATTCGCAATGCCTCCCAGATTGCAGCGGAAGAGCAGCGTAAAAAGGCAGAGCCGGCGGAGAAAAAGCCCTACGGCTTTTTGGCCGTCTCGGCAGGTGAGGGTCTGGACCATATCTTTAAAGAAATCGGCGTAGACCGAATTATCTCGGGCGGTCAGACCATGAATCCGAGCACCGAAGATATTTTGAATGCTCTTGCGGAAATTCATGCGGAGACCATTTTCATTCTCCCGAACAATAAGAATATCATTCTTGCCGCGCAACAGGCCTGCAGCTTAGTCGAGGACAAGAATTTGATTGTGGTTCCGACACGCAATATTCCCGAGGGGATTACCGCAATGGTGAGTTTTCTCCCGGAAAGCAGTCCGGAAGAGAATCTCGCGTCCATGCAGGCGGCAATTCAGCAGCTCACAACGGCTGAGGTCACCTATGCCGTTCGCGACACAACCATGGATGATTTCGAGATTCATGCGGGCGACTTCATGGCAATCGGCAAAAACGGTATGCTGACCGTGGAAAAGAAAGTAGAGGATGCGGTTCTGAATGCCATCGAAAAGCTTACCGAAAACGGCGAAGAGCTTGTCACACTTTACTACGGAAGCGATGTCCCGGAAAGTGATGCGGTGCAGCTCAAGGAGCTTGCGGAGGCACGCTTTGAGGATTGTGAAGTGGAATTAAACTACGGCGGACAGCCGGTCTATTATTATCTCATTTCTGCGGAATGAGTGCCGGACCGGTCGCTCCTCCGAAAAAGGATTTCCCGCCGGGAAGTCCTTTTTTTATCGCAGTTACTGATTCGGAAAGGAGTACTTATGCCGATGAGCATCGGTAAAACGGCAGCGCCCGTTACGGAATTGCGCGGCGTGGGTCCGAAAACCGCCGCAAGTCTGAAGCAAATGGGAATCAATACGATGGCTGACTTGCTTCGCCACTATCCGCTGCGCTTTGTCAACTATCCGGAAATTACGGAAATCGGCGCTTTGACCGACGAAGAGGTCGGCAATCCGATTGCGGTACACGCAGAGGCCGTGCGCGAGCTGGTAAGGCGCGCGGGAACGCGGGTGCAGCTCTGCACCGGCACCTTCAGTGACGGCTCGGGAGAGCTGATTGCCACCTGGTATCACATGCCCTATCTTCGAAATACGCTGCGTCCCGGACGGCGAGCGAGTGCTGTTCGGGAAACTCAACGCTGTCGGAAAGCACTTTGAACTTCAGCAAGCGCAAATTTTCACGGCGGAACAATATGAAAAAAATTACTGCATAGGCCTGTACCGCAATATGCCCCTGCCAAAAGACATAGGAGAGAAGACCTTTGCGGGCCTTATGGAGCAGGCCCTCGCGCTCTCACCCCCTCTCTGTGAATGGTTGCCCGCACCCTTAAGAGAACGATATGAGCTGCTCCCTGAGGATCGTGCCGTGCGAGAAATTCATCGTCCGGAGGACATGGACAACTTTGCGGCAGCCAGAAAGCGCATTGTATTCGACGGCTTCTTCCGCTTTCTGTATGATGTGCGCCGCATGAAGGAGACGCTCCGCAACGAAAAAAATCCGCTTTTGTTTTTGACGCACAGGCGGCAATGACGGAGTTCTCAGCTCGGCTTCCCTTCACGCTGACCGATGCGCAGAAAAAAGTATGTCTGGAAATATCAAAGGATTTTATGTCGGGCAGTGTTATGAACCGCTTGGTACAGGGCGATGTCGGCTCCGGAAAGACAGCGGTCGCTGCCGCGGCCCTCTATGCTGTTTGGCATGCCGGCTTCCAAGGGGCACTGATGGCGCCGACCGAGGTGCTGGCAAGACAACATTACCGCACTTTTTCCGAACTCTTCGGCGAGGCCGAAGACGGGCCGCGCATCGGTATACTGACCGGATCCACCAGGGCGAAAGAGCGGCGTGAGCTTCTCGAAAAACTGGCGCAGGGGAAGGTGGATATTCTGATCGGAACCCACGCTCTTCTGGAAGAGCGCGTGGTTTTTTCATCGCTTGCGTTGGTTGTGACCGACGAACAACACCGCTTCGGTGTGCAGCAAAGAGAAACCCTCTCCGGAAAAGGAAAACAGCCCCATGTGCTCGTAATGAGCGCCACCCCGATACCGCGCACCCTAGCGGTTATCCTCTACGGTGATTTGGATATTTCGGTCATCGATGCGCGCCCGGCAGGCAGAACGCCGATTAAAAATGCCGTGATTGAGAAAAAGGACAGGCCCAAGGCCCTCTTACATATTAAGCGCGAAGTCGAATCGGGGCACCAGGCCTACATTGTATGTCCTCAGGTGGAAGCGAATCCCTTGACCTCACTTGAAAATGTGGAGGACTACAGCGCGGCACTCCGCACGAGCTTTCGCGGTGAAATCACGGTCGAAGCTCTGCATGGACGCATGAAAGAGGCAGAAAAACAGCGCATTATGGAACGCTTTCTTGCCGGTGAAATCTCGGTACTGGTTGCGACGACCGTCATCGAAGTCGGTGTTGATGTACCGAATGCGACCGTTATGATGATTGAAAACGCGGAGCGTTTCGGTCTTGCAACACTTCATCAGTTGCGCGGCCGTGTCGGCAGAGGCAAGGAACAGGCTTATTGTATTTTTTTGTTCAAGGGAAAAAGAGCCGGGAGGGCAGCGAACGTCTGGGACTCTTGCAGCGCAGCAACGACGGCTTTGAAATCGCAGCCGCGGACTTAAAGCAGCGCGGTCCGGGGGAGCTTTTCGGTGCGGTCCAGAGCGGAGAGTTGACATTCGGTCTCGGTGACATTTATAATGACTATTCAGTGCTTCAGCTTGCAAAAGAAGCTGTGGATGCGCTAGATCAGGCGGATTTCGATCTGCCTGTGGTACATAAAAAGGTCGTATTGTAGGGAGCATAGCGAATGGATGAATTGTTGGGTAAGGCAGGAGAAGACCCACTGATTGAAGATTTGGATCTCGGAGATATGCCGGTCGCCGGTACGCGTATTACCGCAGACACGGAAGAACGGCAGCCCGAGACTTTGGATACGGTGCTTCCGGAAGATGACACCCCGATTCCGGTTGCCGTTCGGGAAGAAAGCGGGGAAGCTCTGCAGTGGGAGAGTTCGGACAGTGCCGCCGAGGCACTCTCACATGCGGCGCGCGTGAAGGCGGACGGAACCGAGCGGGAAGAGACCGAGGCCGTTTGGAGCGGACTGAAGCCGGAATCCGAGAAGGATAACTTCTATGTCAAACCGGAGCAAAACGAAGCGGCGGAAGAGACAACGGAAAGCGTACCGGAAGATCTGCCGCTTCGAGAAGCACCCGCGCCGTTTTTTTGACGCTTGAAGATTCCGAGGAACCGCCGAAGCGCCGTTCTTCCGCAGGAAAGAAAATATTGTTGACAGCAGCGGTTCTCCTTGCGGTAACCGCTGCTTCGTATACCATTTACGGACAAAAGTATCACCGTGTCTTTCTTCCCAACACGGTCATCAACGGTGTTGATGTATCCGGTAAAAAGCGCGGTCGATGCCGAGGCCGCAATGAACGCCGGAATTGCGGATTATAAGCTCACGATTCATGCACGTGAGAATGAAGAGGCGAGCATCAGCGCATCGGAGATAAATCTCCACTATGACTTCGGGGATACGCTCGGTAATTTGATTGCCGATCAGAACATTTTTTCCTGGGGACCGCGCTATTTCTCGCGTCACGAGGAAAGCTTGGATGCTATGGCGAAGCTTGACGACGAACGCTTTGAATCCGCTGTCAAGGCCCCTGCCTTTCTTTCAGACCGAGAACTTCAAGAAACCTGTCAATGCGCACATCTCGGACTATCAGAGCGGAAAAATCTTACACCGTCGAGAAGGAAGAGGAAGGCACCGAGTTAAAGACGGAAGAGGCGAAGGCAAAAATCAAAGAGGCTGTCTCAACACTGCAGCCGGAGCTTAATTTGGACACCGAGAAACTCTATACCGAGCCGGAAGTCCGCTCGGACAATGAGGCTCTGGTCAAATCTGTCGAGGCAATGAATCAGTACCTAAAAACCGACATCAGCTATGCAGGTGATTCCGGTATCGTTCTGACCGGCGAGCAGCTTCACAGTTGGATCTCACCGGATGGCAAGGGCGGCGTAAAGCTGGACGACGGCAAGTTGAACGAGTTTATCAAAACGCTTGCCTCGAAGTATGACACCTATAATAAGCCGAAGAGCCTTAAAACCGGATGGGGCGCAACCGTTACGGTAAAAAGCGGTTCCTACGGCTGGAAGGTCAACCAGGACGCAGAAAAAAGCTGGCTTCGCGAGAGCGATTGCATCGGGCACCAAGACGCAGCGCACGCCGGAATTCTCTCAAAAAGCCGCTTCTCTGAGCGGTGCCGACTACGGCTCCACCTATGTCGAGGTCAATTTGAGTGCGCAGCACCTCTATTTCTATAAGGACGGGAAACAGCTGATTTCTTCCGACTTTGTTTCGGGAAACGAGTCGAAAGGAACCGTAACCCATACAGGGGCCTATGCAATCAGTTATAAGCAGCGCAACGCAACGCTTCGCGGTCAGGGCTATGCCGCACCGGTTAACTACTGGATGCCGTTCAACAACGGCGAAGGCTTCCATGATGCATCTTGGAGAAATACCTTCGGCGGTAATATTTACCTGAACGCAGGGTCTCACGGCTGCGTGAACCTGCCGCCCGCGGTTGCAAAAACCCTTTTTGAAAATGTGAGTGCCGGCACACCGGTGCTGGTCTATACCTTACCCGGAACGGAGCCGAAGAAAACGGAACCGACGCCTGCTGCCGCTCCGACAGAGAGCAGTTCCGGCGCAGAGTCGCAGAGCGCACAGGACAGCACTGCTGCGGCGACAAGCGCGGCCGCCGCAAAGCCAAGCGAAGCAAAGAAGGGCCCCGGACAGACAGAGAGCGGTTCCCCGAATCCGAGTATTTCGACCGGAGCGCCGCAGAACAAACCGGGGACCGGATCGGTACAGCCCGCCCCGGGTGAAGGAGGTTCAAATTAATGAGAGTCATTGCAGGAAGTGCAAGGAGACTCTTGCTATCGACTCTGCCGGGCGAAGATACCCGTCCCACGACAGACCGCATCAAGGAGACCCTCTTTAATATGCTGCAGCCGGAAGTCCCGGGCTCCCGATTTCTGGATCTCTTCGGCGGCAGCGGCGGAATTGCCATCGAAGCCTTGTCCCGCGGAGCAAGTTCGGCGGTCATCGTTGAAAAGAATTTAAAGGCAGCACGCATCATCCGTGAGAATCTGGAACACACGCGTCTTGCGGATAAAGCGGAGTTGCTCGCAACCGATGCTTCGGCCGCGCTGACCAGGCTGGCCGGGACAAAATGCGAGCCCTTTGATTTGGTCTTTTTGGATCCTCCCTACGGAGCGGGGCTGGAAGAGAGGGCACTGCAGCAGCTTCGAAATTCCGGCTTGATTCACGATGATACCCTCCTCATTGTTGAAGCGAAGATTGATGCGGATCCGAGTCGTTTTGAGGCACTTGGCTATCGTATTGTAAAAATTAAGGCATATAAGACCAATCAACATATCTTTCTCCAGAGAGGGAACGACGAGACATGACAATAGCGGTCTATCCGGGAAGCTTTGATCCGGTCACAAACGGGCATCTTGACATCATTAAACGCGCTTCCGAAATGTTTGATCACCTGATCATTGCGGTCCTGAACAACAAGGCAAAATCCCCGTTGTTCACGACTGAGGAACGTGTTACAATGCTATGCGAAATAACGGCGGATATTCCCAATATTGAGGTCGAGAGTTTTGACGGGCTGTCGATTAAATATTGCCATGAAAAGGGCGCCCAAGTGATGGTACGCGGCTTGCGAGCGGTAACGGACTTCGAATATGAGTTACAGATTGCGCAGACGAACCGCGTGATTGCACCGGATATCGACACGGTTTTCCTGACCACGAACCTCAAGTATTCTTACTTGAGTTCCAGCATTGTCAAAGAAATCGCAGCCTACCGCGGTGACATCAGTGCTTTTGTGGACAGCCGCGTAGCCGAGAAAATTATGGAGAAATACAGAAGCCGTCAGAATTATGAAAATGGAGCAGGGGCATGAGCAGAATAGAGCAAGTAATTGCCGAAATTGAGGATTACATTGAGGATTGCAGACCTACGGCTTTTTCTGCCTCGAAGATTGTCGTGCAGAAGGAGGAGTTACAGGAAAAACTTTCCGAGCTTCGCATGGCCATTCCGGAGGAACTGGACAAGAGCAAGCGCATCCTGAACAATCAGAACAACATCATTATGGACGCACAGGCGCGCTATAATACCATGGTCAATGAGGCCTCGAAAAAGACCGAACAGTTGATCAATCAGTCGGAAATTGTGCAGAAGGCAACCGCGACCGCAAATGAGATTCTTGCGAGCGCTCGCGCTCAGGCACAGAGCATCGTGGATGCCGCACAGGCGGAAGCGAACGGTATTCGACTCAGCTCGATTCAGTACACGGATCAGCTCCTTATGAATGTGCAGAACATCATCGGAAATGCTTCCCGCGAGTCTGAGGCGAGAAATCAGGCATTGCAGGCAGCGTTCCGCCAGAGCTTTGATCAGATTGCAGCCAATCGTCAGCAACTTGCTGCGAGCAACGAGAGCGCACAGGCAATCGAACAACAGCAGTAATCAGCGAAAAGAGTTTGCCTTCGTGCAAACTCTTTTTATACATAGGAGGAGCAAGTTTGATTATCGATCGACTTCCCGTCCCTTTCTGGATGAAATGCGGACTCTGCTCGGTGAGGACGAATACGAGCGTTATCTCTCGGCCATGGAAGAGACGCCGCTGTCGGGATTGCGCGTCAACAGCCTGAAAATCAGCAACGAACGCTTGCTGGCAGCTTTCGGCAACTTAGATCCGGTTCTTTGGACAAATAACGGTTTTTATTGCGAGACGGGCGGAGAGTACACCTCCCACCCGTATTATTATGCAGGTCTCTATTATATGCAGGAGCCGTCGGCCATGTCATCCGCTGCCTTGCTCGGTACAGAACCCGGGGAACATGTTCTGGATCTCTGTGCTGCCCCCGGCGGAAAAAGTACGCAAATCGCAGCAGACCTTCGGGGAGACGGATTTTTGCTTTCCAACGATCTGAGTGCTTCCCGCGCGCGTGCCCTTTTGAAGAACATTGAGCTCATGGGCATCGGGAACTGCTGTATCAGTTGTGAGGATTCCGAGCGCTTAAAGCGAGAATACCCACTCTATTTTGACCGCATTCTGGTTGATGCCCCCTGCTCCGGAGAGGGCATGTTCCGGAAGCACCCGGCGGTCATCAAGGCTTGGTTGGAACACGGTAAGGACTTCTACTGTCCCGTGCAGGCAAAGCTTTTGGACGATGCCTCGGAAATGTTGGTTCCGGGCGGAACTCTGCTCTATTCGACCTGCACTTATAACCGAAACGAAAACGAAACGCAGATTCAGGCATTTTTGGATCGCCATCCCGATTTTTTTCCGTCGATCCGATTCCCGCGAATCAAGGACTCAGCGCCTCTGCCTTTCTCCCGGGCACCGTGCGACTTTTTCCGCAGTGTGCGCGTGCGGAGGGCCACTTTGTCGCACGTCTCAAAAAAGCGGGAGAACGGACGGAACGTCGCAGACAGGGGGCGTACTGCGCGGCAAACAAGAAGAACAATTGCTTCGAAACCCTGCAACCGGCGCTCGAGGAGTTCTTTGCGCGAAGCCTTTGGAAGCCTGACTTTTCCCGCCTGAAACTGCAGGGCGATTATGTCCTGGAAATCCCGAAAGGGGATGTACTCCGCCCTTCGCTCCGCTACTTAAGAACCGGGTTGCTGCTCGGCCAGGTCTCACACGGCAGATTTAAACCTTCTCAGGCCTTGGCCATGTTCCTTCGCGCAGAGGACTGGAAGGATAGCGTTTCCTTTCCGGCGGACGATCCCGCCGTGCGCCGCTACCTTCGCGGCGAAACCGTGGACGCAACAGAAAGCGGAAGCGGTTATCGACTTTTCTGTGTCGACGGCTATCCGCTCGGTTTTGTGAAGCAAGACAAGCTGCGCTATAAAAATCTCTATTTGCCGGGTTGGAGGATGCAGCGATGAGCTTAATGCGAGCGGATAAACTTCTGGCTTCGGCAGGTGTCGGAACCAGAAGCGAAGTCAAGAAAATCATTCGTTCCGGTCGCCTGAAGTGCAATGACATTCCTGTCAAAACGCCGGAAGAAAAATTAGATCCGGAAACGATGAACCTTACACTGGACGGCGCTCCCTTCGGCTTTGCCGACAAAGAATATTGGGTCCTGAACAAACCAGCGGGCGTATTGAGCGCAACCGAGGACAAGAGACACGAAACTGTCATCTCCTATATGGGCCTTCAGCGCAAAGGGCTTGCCCCCTGCGGACGTCTCGACATTGATACCGAGGGGCTACTGCTGATTACGGACGACGGTGCCCTGGTTCACAAGCTGCTTGCACCGTCTAAGAAGGTACCGAAGCAGTATGAAGTCCTCTACAGCGGCGTATTGCCTTCGGATGCGGCGGACCGCATTGCAAAGGGGATGGAACTCGCGGACGGGACACGCTTTCTTCCCGGGAAACTGGACTCTGCGGAAAACCCGGCTCTACTTACCATTGTCGAGGGCAAATTTCACGAGGTAAAGCGCATGTTTGCGGCGCTCGGCTGCCCGGTCGAAAAGTTGCGGCGTCTTTCTATGGGGCCGCTCTGTCTCTCGGAGCTGAATCTGGGTCCCGGGGAATTCCGAAAACTCAGTGCGGAAGAACAGCGCTGTTTGCTTGCCTACGCGGAACAAGGCAGTGCGTCTGCACCCTTTTCCTTTGCAGACTATGATGCCGTCATCTTTGATTTGGACGGAACCCTGGCAGATTCCATGGGACACTGGGCGGAGATCGACCGTATTTACTTGGAACGCTTCGGCATCGAAGCACCGGAAAAACCTCTCCCAGGTTCTCGGCGGAAGAGGCATCGGGGAAGTCGCAGACTATTTTAAAGAAGTGTTCGGCATCCCGGACAGCAAGGAGCAGATGCTCAGGGATTGGGAAGAGCTCTCCATTGAGCGTTATGCGAACGACACCGCCTTAAAACCGGGCGTGCTCCCGTTCCTGGCGGAATTGAAGCGTCGTCGCATTAAAATGGCAATTGCGACCAGCAATGCGCGGCCCATGGTGGACGCGGTCTTAGAAGCGCACGGCATTGACCGCTATTTCGATGTCATTGTCTCAGGCACAGATGTCGAGAAGGGAAAACCGCACCCCGAAATTTATCTGAAAGCTGCCGCTAAGAGCGGCGTGATTCCGGAACGCTGTGCGGTTTTTGAGGACTTACCCGAAGGCATACAGGCCGGTCTCAGTGCCGGCATGCGCGTCTATGCCGTAGAAGATGAATTCTCGGCCTCTTACCGCGAAGAAAAGGCGCAACTGGCTTTTGCGATGATTAAAGACTACAGAGAACTGTGGCAGACTAAGGAGGAAACAAAATGAAAATTGCGAAAAAAGGTACTTACGGATACCGACGCTGGCACCAGACCCGCCTCATGCTGAGCGCAGTTCTGCTCGGCGGCCTTATGTATTATTTATTCACCCTGTCGCTTCGCGTCAGCAAGCTTCCGAGCACAATTCTCACCATAGGCATCGTTCTTTCTGTGGTTCCGCTTTCCCTCTTTGTCGTTATGTCCTTTATCGCTTCGCGTGCAAAGACCCCCTCGGCTGAGCGCTATGCCTACGCGAAGCAGTTTGAAGATCGCGGAATTATGCTCTATGATTGCATCTTTATGACTGACAAGACCGGTTTCCCGGTGGACTTCATGTTGATTACAAACGGCAAGTGCTATGTTCAGAGTTGCGGCGATGCCAAGCAGCAGGCGGAATTAAAGAAATATCTCGATCATTATATGACCGTGGACCGCATCGGCTTCCCGATTGTTCTCGGTTACGGCGATAAGGGCTTTTTTGACTCGATTGAGAACTTACCGCGCTTCAACATCGATGCCCTTCCGAAGGAGCAAAAGGAAAAGGTCTTAAAGTGCAGAAGAACTCTGCTCGGTCTTTCGTTCTGAGGAGGACGTTTTGAAGGAATTTAAAATCGCAGACAATGCCGCGGGACAGCGTTTGGACCGCTTTCTCGGGAAAATCCTCCCGCTGGCAGACACTGCTTTTTTACATCGCATGCTCCGCAAAAAGAATATCACCCGCAATGATAAAAAGGCGGAAGGCAGCGAACGACTTGCGGCCGGTGATGTGGTACGCCTTTGGTTTTCGGACGAGACCTATCAAAGTTTTCGGGAGAACGGCAGAGTGCACAGCATTTCCCGCAGTGGGATGGGCTAAAGGATGCCATAGTCTTTGAAAACGACTGCCTGCTTGCGCTCAACAAACCCGTCGGTATGCTCTCGCAGAAGGCGACGCCGCGCGATGTTTCCGTCAATGAATATATGCTCGGCTACCTTGCGGCAAAAGGGGAGTATCATCCGGAGCAACCGGGTGAATTCAAACCGGGCGTCGTAAATCGTCTGGACAGAAACACCTCGGGGCTCGTGCTTGCTGCGAAGAGCCTTGCGGTCGCACAAGCGCTCTCCGAACAGCTTCGGGAAAAAAACAGCTTCGAAAAATTCTATCTTGCATGTGTCAAAGGAGAAGTCAGAGAGGCTATGCGGCTCTCTGCTTTTCTCTATAAAGACAAGAGCGGTAATCGGGTGTGTATTCGCAAGACACGCGAAAGCGAGGAAGACCGTGAAATTCAGACGGCGTTCCGTCCGCTCGCGATTCGCGACAATCTGAGTTTACTGGAGGTAGAGCTGCTGACCGGCCGCTCGCATCAGATTCGCGCGCAGCTCGCGGCCGTAGGACATCCGATCATCGGAGACCCGAAATACGGCGATCGCACGGAAAACTCCTATTTTATGCAGCGCTATGGATTAAAAACATCAGCTTTTACACGCATATCAACTGCGCTTTCCGACGGAAGAGGCTGCGCTCAAACCACTGAGCGGAAAAATAATCTCGGCAACACCTCCCGAACTGTTCTCGGAACTCTTTCCGGAGGTAAATTAAAATGGGAACCTGGAACAGCCGCGGCCTTCGCGGATCTCTTCTCGAGGAGTTAATCAACCGCAGCAATGAGGCATATCGCACAGCGGGACTCGCACTCGTGCAAAAGATACCTACCCCGATCACGCCGGTCGAGATGGGAAAAAACCGACGCTGTATTACTCTGGCCTATTTTGAGAAACAGAGTACCGTGGACTATATCGGCGCAGTACAGGGAATTCCGGTCTGCTTTGACGCAAAGGAGTGTGCGAGCGATACCTTTCCGCTCGCCAATCTGCATGTCCACCAGCTCGGCTTTATGCGGGACTTTGAGCGCCAGCGCGGCATCTCGTTTCTTCTCCTTGCTTTCACGGCGAGAGAAGAGTATTACCTGCTCCCCTTGGAAGAACTGATACTCTATGCAAGGCGCATGGAGGGCGGCGGAAGGAAAAAGCTTTACCTATGCCGAGATGAACAAAAGCTATCGAATCCGTGAAACGGCAACGGTTCCGCTCCACTATTTGGAAGCTTTGGATTTGTATTTGCAAGTGCGGGAAGACCGCGAGAGGACTGAATCATAATGCAAAAACTTGCTTTGGATGAAGAAATATTAATGCAGGTGGAACAGCCTGCGCGCTATATCGGCGGTGAAATCAACAGTGTCAAGAAAGATCCGGACCAAGTCAAAATTCGCTTCGCGATGTGCTTTCCCGATGTCTATGAAATCGGAATGAGCCATCTTGGTATTCAGATTTTATACAGCATGTTCAATCGTCGCGAGGATGTGTATTGTGAGCGTGTTTTCTCGCCTTGGACCGATTTGGATCGCATTCTGCGCGAAAAAAAGATACCGCTCTTTACACTCGAAAGTCAGCGTCCGGTCAAGGAGTGTGATTTTCTCGGCATCACGCTGCAGTACGAGATGTGCTACACCAATATTCTGCAAGTGCTTGAACTTTCGCAGATTCCGCTTCGTGCCGCTGACCGCAGAGACGGGGACCCCATTGTAATCGGCGGAGGTCCCTGCACCTACAATCCGGAACCGATTGCCCCCTTCTTTGATCTTTTCTACATGGGCGAGGGCGAGGTGGTCTACGATGAGCTCTTGGACCTCTACCGTGAACACAAGGAAGCGGGCGGAGACCGCGCTTCTTTCCTAAAAAAGGTTGCGTCTCTGCCGGGCATCTACGTGCCGGCGTTTTATGAGCCGGAATACCACGAAGACGGTACCTTGGCAGCCTTCAAACCGCTCTGTCCCGAGGCTCCCGCAAAGGTACGTCGCCTTGTCATGTCCGTCTTGGACCGCGCGGATTTTATTGACAATCCGCTGGTGCCCTTTATCCGCGTGACCCAGGACAGATCCGTGCTCGAATTGATGCGCGGCTGTATTCGCGGTTGTCGTTTTTGTCAGGCCGGCAATGTATACCGTCCGCAGCGCGAGCATTCGGTCGAGTATCTGAAACGCTATGCGGAGAAGCTACTGAAAATCACCGGCAACGAGGAGATTTCCTTGAGCTCGCTGAGTTCCAGTGACTACTCCCACCTGCAGGAATTTCTGGAGTACCTGATTCAATACACCAAGGAGCGAAAAATCAACATCTCGCTTCCGTCCCTGCGCATCGACGCTTTTTCGCTCGATGTCATGGAGCGCATTCAGGATGTCAAAAAGAGTTCGCTCACCTTTGCGCCCGAAGCCGGAACCCAGCGTCTTCGCGACGTCATCAATAAGGGCATTACGGAAGAGGACATCATGCGCGGTGTTTCCTCCGCTTTCCACGGAGGCTGGACTAAGGTGAAGTTCTACTTTATGCTCGGACTCCCGACGGAGACCGAGGAGGACAGAAAGGGTATACCGGATCTCTGCGAAAAGGTCGCCGATCTCTTCTACGATGAAATTCCGAAGAGTGAGCGCGTGGGCAGAGTTCAGATTTCCGCAAGCTCCTCCTTCTTTGTGCCGAAGCCCTTTACCCCCTTCCAGTGGGCCCCCATGTGCACCGCGGAAGAGTACAAACAACGCGCACACTTTGTAAAGGAGACCTTTAAGCAAGAGAAGAACTGGAAGAGCCTCCGCTATCAATACCACGATGTCGGCACCACGCTGATGGAAGGCGTTTTCGCCCGCGGAGACAGACGCGTTGCGGATGTCATTGAACGCGCTTACCGGGACGGCGCCATGTATGATGCCTGGACCGAGTATTTTGACGAGGATCGCTGGGCGAATGCCTTTGCGACCTGCGCGGTGGATCCCGACTTCTACACCCAACGTGAGCGCAGCACGGACGAACTGTTGCCCTGGGACTTCATTGACTGCGGTGTCAGCAAAGAGTTCCTGAAGCGAGAGTGGAACAATGCCTTACAGGAGAAGGTGACGCCGAACTGCCGCGAACACTGCGCCGGCTGCGGCGCAACATCTTATCAGGGAGGAGTTTGTTTTGAAACAAGAGTTAAATTCTCAAAGGAGGGAAATCTCCGCTTTGTCGGCCACCTGGATATGATGCGCTATTTCCAGAAGGCAAACCGGCGCGCCGAACTCCCCGTCGCGTACTCCGAAGGCTTTCATCCCCACCAGATTATGAGCTTTGCGGCACCGCTCGGCATGGGACTTGAGGGCAAGGCCGAGTACTTCGATTTGCGCATTGCGGAAGAGGGGGCAAGCGGGCTGCACAGCGAAGAGGCCGTGGAACGCTTAAATCGGGAGATGGCGGAGGGCGTTAAAATCCTCTCCTTCTTAAAGCTTCCGGACGACTCCCCAAACTGTATGTCCATTGTCCATGCCGCAGACTATGAGATTTTTTTCCGCGCGAGCGCAACGGAGGATCTGATTGCAGGGCAGTTTTCGGACGGTGCCGTTTACCGCGCGCTCTCCGAAGCGGAGCGCGAACTACTCTGCGCTGCCATAGACAGCTTACTCTCGCAGTCTGAAATCACTGTGGAAAAGACCGGCAAGAAAGGCAAGCTCCGAGAACTCGACATACGCCCCATGATCCACAGCCTTCGCTTGGAAGACAATCGCCTTCGCTGTACCGTGGCGCAGGGCAGTGAGGCAAATTTAAAGCCGGAGCTTCTTCTTTCCGCGCTCTTTGCGCGCGAAGAGGGGCGTTCCTTTGCGAACTTGCCGCGTCGCGTGGTTCGCACCGAACTCTACGACAGCGAGATGAGGAATTTGGAAAGCTATGGAGAAGTCTTCTGACAAACTTGTGGTTTGCCGCTTTCGAGACGGCGTCCTCAGCACTTGGTTTCAGAGCGGACGTGCGGCAGAACTGGAATTTTCTCGGGCGCATGAAACCGAGGTCGGCGCAATCTATTTGGCGCGTGTTTCCCATGTGCAAAAAAATATAAATGCAGCCTTCCTGGATATCGGCAAAGGGGTGAATGCCTACTTGAATCTTGAGAAGGCAAAAAGAATACGCCTCGCAAACGGTGAACCGGCGGATCGAATTACCGAGGGAACGGAGCTTCTGGTTGAAATCAAAAAGGATGCGCACGCGAAAAAGGGCTATACGGCCGCTGCCGCGCGTTTTCGAAAAGACGATCCCGTACTGTCCCGCGCCGCATTCTTGCAGGCACCGCGCTGCTTAAAGCCCGCGCCCAAGGCCTGGGAACAGCTGCTCGCGGCGTGTCTGCGAAGCGGCAATCCCTTGGAGCTTATCACGGATCTCCCCGAAGTATATGAGCAGCTCAGTGGCTCTTCGCCGGAGGAGATGCCGGAATACCGCAAAAAATTACCAGAACGTTTTCAGGGAGAGGAACTTAACACAAAGCAGCTAAACGAACAGCTCAAGCTTCGCTATTACGCGGATGCAACGCTCAGCCTCCCCGTGGTATACGGACTTGAGACCGTCGTACAGTCTGCGCTGGCGCGACGTGTCTGGCTGCCGAGCGGCGGCAACATCGTGATTGAGCGCACCGAGGCACTCACCGTGATCGATGTAAACAGCGGCAAGGATGTGCGCGGTAAAGATAAGGAGGCAACCTTAAACCGCACCAATCGGGAGGCCGCGGAAGAGCTGATGCATCAACTGCGACTTCGCAATTTATCCGGCATCATCTTGGTCGATTTCATAGACTTCGCGGAACAGGAGCATCTGGACGCACTCGTCGATACCCTTGAGACCCTCGCCGCAAAGGATACGCTAGCGACCAAATTTGTGGACATTACAGGCTTAAATCTCGCGGAGCTGGTAAGGCCGCGCCGCGGAAAGAGCATACAAGAACAATTCTTTTCGCCAAATTCTTGACAGGTTATAACGGTTCTTGTAATATATATGGGTATGCCGCACAACAAGGTCTAAGTTCTGTCAAGGGCAGACACCATCGTTGGCGAGTAATGATTGAAGGAGGTACCAGTATGTACGCGATTATTGCGACTGGCGGGAAGCAGTATAAGGTATCGGAAGGTGACATCATTAAGGTTGAGAAGCTTGGCGTTGAAGCAGGTCAGACGGTTACGTTTGATCAGGTTCTTGCTGTCAACAACGGCGAGCTGACTGTCGGTGCACCCACGGTGTCCGGCGCAAGCGTGAGCGCAACCGTGCTGAGAGAGGCAAAGGCGAAGAAAGTCATTGTCTACAAGTACAAGGCGAAGCTCGGCTATCACAAGAAGAATGGCCACAGACAGCTTTTCACGCAGGTGAAGATCGATAAGATTAATGCCTAAGGCATGATAGAAGTTGAAATTCTGCGCGACAAGAGCGGTAGGGCAGTGGGAATCCGCTCCCTCGGTCATGCGGACTATGCCGACAGCGGTTATGATATTATCTGTGCGGCGGTCTCCGCGCTGGAACTCAATTTTGCAAATTCTGTCGCAGAGTTGACAGATGCAAAGTTTGAGACGCACTTCGGCGAGGAGGAAGGAAGCTTTGACTTCGTGCTCTTGGGCAAACGTAACGACAACGCCGAACTTCTGCTAAAGTCGCTCCTTTTGGGGTATGCGGCCATTCGGCAGGAATACGGCAGTGAATATTTATTGATCAAAGATCAGGAGGTGTAATGATGTTGTTCACGATGAACCTTCAGCTGCATGCTCATAAGAAAGGTGTCGGATCGACCAAGAACGGTCGTGATTCCGAGTCCAAGCGCCTTGGCGCGAAGCGGGCAGACGGTCAGTTTGTTTTGGCCGGTAATATCCTTTATAGACAGAGAGGCACGCACATTCATCCGGGCGTCAATGTCGGCAGAGGCGGCGATGATACCCTGTTCGCAACGGCAGACGGTATTGTGAAATTCGAGAGATGGGGCAAGTACCGCAAGAAAGTTTCTGTCTACCCGAAGGCAGAGGCTGCTGAGTAAAACTGAACGAGAGCTGTAGTGTAAGACCGGGCTTCATACTGCTAAGTATGAAGCCCGGTTGTGTTTCAGCTGAATACAGGAGATAGGATGTTTACAGATAATGCCAAAATTTATATTCAATCCGGCAAGGGCGGCGACGGCCATGTGAGCTTTCGCCGCGAACTCTTTGTTCCGGCAGGCGGTCCCGACGGCGGTGACGGCGGCAGGGGCGGCGATATTATCTTTGAAGTCTATGACGGTTTGAACACCCTGACGGACTTCCGCCATATCCGGAAGTATGTTGCACAGAACGGTGAGCCCGGCGGCAAAAAGCGCTGCCACGGCGCAGACGGCAAAGATTTGGTGATTCGTGTTCCGGAGGGCACCGTAATTCGCGATGCAGAGAGCGGCAAAGTGATTGCCGATATGTCCGGTGAGAATCGCCGTATGATTGTACTGCGCGGCGGCAGGGGCGGCGTCGGCAACATGCACTTTGCGACCGCAACCATGCAGGCGCCGAACTACGCAAAACCGGGTCAGGCAGGCAAGGGCCTCTTTGTCCGCTTGGAACTCAAGGTCATCGCGGATGTCGGTCTGGTTGGTTTTCCGAACGTCGGAAAATCCACCTTATTGAGTCGTGTCAGCAACGCACGCCCCGAGATTGCCAACTATCACTTTACAACCCTGCGCCCGCATCTCGGCGTTGTTGACCTCGATGACGGCGAAGGCTTTGTGATGGCAGATCTCCCCGGTCTCATTGAAGGTGCTTCGGAGGGCGTAGGCCTCGGTTATGATTTCCTTCGCCACGTGGAACGCACCAAGGTACTGGTTCATGTGGTGGATGCCGCATCGACCGAAGGAAGAGATCCGGTCGAAGATGTACGCCGCATACAACACGAGCTTGAAAAATATGATGCTTCGTTGCTTTCGCGCCCGCAGATCATTGCAGCAAACAAGATTGACAGCATACAGCCGGAAGAGGGCGAAGAAAATCCGATTGACCGCCTGCGCGCGGCTTTTCCGGAGCTTCCGCTCTACCCGATTTCCGGTGTTACCGGTGAGGGCATACGTGCGCTGACCTACGGTATCCTCGAAATACTGCACGGCATGGAGCGTGAAATTACGGTCTTTGAGCCGGAGATGGAAATCAGTTATGATTCAGACCGCAACCTACCCTACACGATAGAGCGTGACGGTGCAGTCTTTGTGGTGGAAGGTCCGCGCATTGAAAAGATGCTCGGCTATACCAATCTGGAGTCGGAGAAGGGCTTTAACTTCTTCCAGGGCTTCTTAAAGGACAGCGGCATTCTGGAAGATCTCGAAAAGGCAGGCATTCAGGACGGCGATACGGTGCGCATGTACGGTCACGAGTTTGATTATTACAAATAACGGAGGAAACCTTGAATAGCAAACAGCGTTCGTTTTTGAAGGGGATTGCGATGACGACGGAGCCGATTTTCCAAATCGGAAAATCCGCCCTTACCCCGGAACTCACGACTGCGGTCGGCGAAGCACTTGAAAAGAGGGAACTTGTCAAGATTTCGGTGCTGCAAAATTGTCTCGACGACCCGAAGGATATGGCAGCGCGACTCGCAGACAGAACCCAAAGTGAGGTGGTGCAGGTAATCGGCAAGAAGATTGTGCTGTATCGCCAAGCGAAAGAAGAGAAGCACCGCAAGATAGTGCTGCCGCGCGGCTAAACAGCCATGCGACAGATTGCAATTTTGGGCGGAACCTTCGATCCGATTCACAACGGTCATCTGAAGCTGGCGGAAGAGGCCTGTGCCCACTTTCCGCTGGATGCCTGCTGGTTTATGCCGGCGGCCGTGCCGCCGCACAAACAAGGACGAAAACTCGCAAGCTATGCGCAGCGCTTTCACATGGCTGAGCTTGCAACCGCAGCCTATGAGAAGTTCGAGGTTTCTGATTTTGAAGCACAGCGCAGCGGTCTCCCTATACGAGCGATACCCTGGCCCTGCTCCGTAAGGAGTATCCGGACAGTGCGTTTTCACTCATACTCGGCGCCGATTCTTTTTGAATTCGAGAACTGGCATGCGCCGGAGGACATCTGCCGCAATGCCCGCCTCTTGGTTGCCGCACGGGAGTATGCACGCGAACACAGCAGTCTGAGCGAACACGCCCGTCACTTGGAAGAGCGCTTCGGCGCCCGTGTCGCTCTGATTCCGGCTCCGCTCTTGGATATTTCATCGATGCACATTCGGGAACTCCTCGCCGCCGGTAAAAAATCCGCGGCGCAATACCTACCTGCCGCCGTGTATCGCTACATTCAGGCTGAGGGGCTTTATGTCCCGGAGAAAGAAGGCAAGTTATGAACCGAAAAGATACAGCGGAACTGCGCAGAAAGCTCGAAAAGAATCTGAGTGCCGATCGCTTCCAGCACACGCTGGGCGTTGCGTACACAGCCGCTGCTCTTGCAATGCGCTATCAAGCTTCGGTCGAAGATGCCGAACTCGCGGGGCTTTTGCACGACTGTGCCAAGGAATACGGGAAAAAGGAACTTCTTGTCCTCGGGGAGAAGGCCGGCCATGTTTGGAGCGAAGAGGATATGGCTTCTCCGCAACTCTGGCACGCAATTGTGGGGCCCTATGTCGCGGAACAGAAATACGACGTGCATACACCGCAGGTGCTCTCCGCCATACGCTGGCACACCACAGGCAAACGGGAACTCTCTCTGCTGGAAAAAATCGTATTTACGGCCGACTACATCGAACCGAATCGGGACAAGGCAGACAATCTCGCGGAGATACGTCATCTTGCCTTTGAAGATCTTGATGATTGTGTCTATCGCATCACAGAAGATACTTTGCGCTATCTCGCGGCGCGCAATGTCAAAGCGGACCGCAAGACGGAAGAATGCTATCAATGGCTGAAGGAGGTCAAACACTATGACGACAAATGAGCTGCTTGCATACGCTGTCACCGCAATGGAAGACAAAAAGGGCACGGAGATTTCCGTAATCGACATCTCCAAGGTCTCGGTGGTTGCGGATTACTTTATGCTGGTCAGCGGAACCAACCAGAAGCAGACCCAGGCCATCGCGGACGAAATCGAAGAGAAGCTCGCGAAACACGAGGTCTTCCCGCGCCAGAAGGAAGGCTACAACAGCGGAACCTGGATACTCCTCGACTACCAGGATGTGGTCATTCACATCTTCAACGGAGAGGACAGACGCTTCTACAACCTGGAGCGCATTTGGGCGGACGGTGTCAGCGTCGATCCGAAGAGCTTCACGGCAGAAGAGAAGTGAATTTAGCTTACATCATTTAATTCTGTAAACCAACTGGGGGTTGAATATGGAACAGTTTTTTCGTTTAAAAGAAAATCACAGCAATGTGCGTACGGAATTGATTGCCGGAATTACGACCTTCATGACCATGGCATACATCCTCGCCGTCAACCCGAACCTGCTCGGCAAAACCGGCATGGACGGGGGCGCAGTTTTCACGGCAACGGCGCTTGCTTCCGCCATCGGCTGCTTTGCGATGGCCTTGCTTGCAAACCTCCCGTTTGCGCTTTCGGCCGGCATGGGACTAAATGCTTACTTCACCTATTCGGTCTGCATGGGTATGGGATATAGCTGGGAAGTTGCCTTGGCGGCGGTCTGTGTTGAAGGCCTGATTTTTATCCTGCTCTCGCTGACCAATGTGCGTGAGGCCATTTTCAACGCGATCCCGGGGGAGTTAAAGCTCGCGGTATCGGTCGGTATCGGTCTTTTTATTACTTTCATCGGTCTCCAGAACGCACATGTCGTTGTCGACGGCGCTACCTTGGTCACGCTGTTCTCCTTTAAGGAAGCAATTACCACGGGCACGTTTGCTTCCGAAGGAATTACAGTTCTGCTTGCGCTGATCGGAACACTGATCACCTCGCTGCTGGTAATCAAGAATGTGAAGGGAAATATTCTTCTTGGCATTTTGATTACCTGGGGACTCGGCATACTCTGCCAGCTGACCGGCCTTTATGTGCCGAATCCGGAGGCCGGCTTCCACAGCTTGATTCCGGCTTCCCTGATTGCGATGCCGGCATCTCTGGCGCCTACCTTTATGAAGATGGACTTCAGCAATGTGCTTTCCGTCAATTTCCTCGTCGTGGTTTTCTCCTTCCTTTTTGTCGATATCTTTGATACGCTCGGCACCCTGATCGGTTGTGCATCTAAGGCGGATATGCTCGACAAGGACGGCAAGCTGCCGCGCATTAAGGGAGCGCTTCTCGCGGATGCCATCGGCACCACGGTCGGCGCGGTACTCGGTACTTCGACCATCACAACCTTTGTGGAGTCCTCCTCCGGCATTGCCGAGGGGGCACGTACCGGCCTCAGCTCGATTGTGGTCGGAGGCTTGTTCCTGCTCAGCCTTTTCTTCTCACCGGTCTTCCTCGCGATTCCTTCGTTCGCGACCGCCCCGGCTCTGATTGTCGTTGGCTTCTTCATGATGCAGCAGGTCGCAAAGATTGACTGGAATAATATGCTGACCGCAATCCCGGCTTTTATCTGCATTTTCGCAATGCCCTTCGCTTACTCGATTTCCGAGGGTATCGCTTTCGGCATTATCAGCTACACGGTGCTTCACCTTGCCGGCGGTAAGGCCAAGAAGGTTACACCGCTCATGTATGTGCTGACCGTAATCTTTATTCTGAAATACATCTTCCTGTGAGAAACGATACATTCCGAATGACAGGGAATCGAAAAGCAAGGTGGGAGACCACCTTGCTTTTTTGCAGTCGTTACGATACGATCCTGTTTCCTTCAAATCATGTGCAAATGAGCATACCCTTTCAAGGAAGAGGAGTTATAGAATTAAGAAGAACACTTCATCACTATTTGAGTGAAGTTTGCAAATAATGACACACACCCTGTTGTTCGTATTCATAGTGCCGGAGCCGTCCGTATAACAAAAAAAGCATTGGAGGAACTCAAGAATGCCACAGATGACTAAGGGAGGAAAATATATTTTTGGTTGGTCGAGGATAAGAGTAAATGGAGAGCTGATCTTTCCGAGAATGGCGGTAGATGAATATAAGCTAAAAGAAGAAAATCACATTTATATTGTTTCAGGAAGTAAGCAAACAGGAGGGTTTAGTGTAATGACCGAACATTTACTTTCCCATTCAACACTCAAAAATGTTTTGGAAGAAAAATCCAACTTTAGCAGACAGAAGTTTGAGCGAGGGAGAGTTGATTGCTTACAAAGGAAGAAAATACGGTTGGCTTTCACTAAAAGAAAATACGGTATATCTTTCAAATGATTTGATGAAGATGTTAGAAATAAAAGTCGGGGATAAACTCTTAGCTATTCGTAGCAGTGATATTGCTTTTTACAATGGGTGCAAAGGGAAGCTTGATAGAAAAGCGAACGGCTATCGAGGAATTATTGAAGAATTTTGAGTAAGAAAAACTACAAGGAGGTTGAAATAAAATGATATTTTGAAATGATAAAAAAATAACAGGTTAATTTTAATAGAAAAACTTTTTTTGATACGAGAGGACTGTTTACGCCAAAGTGTAGAAGTTCTCCTTTTTTTATGCTCAAAAACCAAAAATCAAAGAGCAGAAAAAGGAGGATTATACAATGGATAAAAAAAGAATACATGCTTCGGACATATAAAAAAGCAGCCGTCTCAGCGTGATATGTACCCTCTTTACTGGACACGAAAGTGTCACAGTAAGGAGGGTTTTATCATGCGCTATGATTATGAATTCAAGAAGATGTGTGTCGACCTGTATCGACAGGGGAAATGGCCAGAGACACCGGAGGGTTATAACGATCCGGGTAACTTTCACGCCATGATTCGTCGATGGGCTCGTGCCGAAAAGGCAAATGGCTCTCAGGTCCTAAAGCATGGAAAGCAGCATCCGTGGACGCCTGAAGAGAAACTGACGCTAATCACAAAGGTTTTCGCCGGGAGGACGGCACAGTCCGTTGCGCTAGAGGCCGGCATTGGGAGCCGTCTGCTCTATGACTGGGTGCAAAAATATAAGATTTACGGGTACAATGGACTTGTAAGTAAGAAGAAAGGCCGCAAGCCAAAGGATCCTGTGAAGATGAAGAAAGTAAATATCAACAATCCCAGAAAACTCCAGGAGAGTGAATACGAGGAGCTCCTCCGGCTTCGTGAAGAGAACGCCTTGATTAAGGCCGAGAACGAAGTAATAAAAAAAGAGATCGCCTTGAGAGAAGAAAAAGGAAGCTGCGCGACTCAAGGCGAGAAAGCAGCGATCATCAAAGAACTCCGCGACAGAGGATACAAACTGAAGTACCTGCTGACAGCAATGGGAATGTCCCGGTCCACCTACTACTATGAACTTGGCAGGACTGACGCAGTTGCTCTCAGGAATACAGGTCTTTCCGCAGAGATCCGCAGAATTTACGATGAGAACCGGCAGCGATATGGTGTCCGCCGAATTACGGCGGAGCTGCATAATCGTGGATTTGAGGTCAATCACAAGCGTGTTCAGCGGCTCATGCACGACATGGAACTGCGCGGCAAGCGTCCGAAGGAGAAGTATCATTCTTACGAAGGTGAGGTGGGCAAGACCGCTGACAATCTCCTTAAACAGGATTTTATTTCAGACACCCCCCTCGAGAAATGGACAACAGATGTATCTCAGTTCAACATGGGATGGGGGAAGTGCTACTTTTCTCCGATCCTCGACATGTGCGGGAACGAGATTATCTCGTACAATGTTTCGCTGTATCCTAATATGGAACAGATCAAGGACATGCTGGATAAGGCATTTGCAAAGTTCCCAAAGTTAACAGGCTTGATTATGCATTCAGATCAGGGCTGGCAGTATCAGCACGCCTACTATCGAACCGAGCTTGAGAAGCATGGCATCACACAGTCGATGTCCAGAAAGGGGAATTGCCATGATAACGGCATTATGGAGTCGTTCTTTGGTCAGATGAAGAATGAGATGTTCTATGGACATGAGCAAGAGTTCAAGTCCTTTGAGGAATTTGTTACTGCAGTCGATGATTATATCGATTACTATAACAACAGGAGAATCCAGAAGAAAACAAACTGGATGCCTCCTGTACAATACAGGATAGCATCCAGTTGCGGTGCCTAACGATAGTCAATGTGTCCAGAATTCTGGGTACATATCAGCGAGTACGGCTGCTTTTTGCTGTCATAGTAGAATTTAAAGACTGCGGTACAATGCGATTACCTTCCCGAGCACGGTGACATCCTTCACGATAATCGGCTCCAGCGCATCGTTCTCAGGCTGAAGGCGATAGTGCCCGTTCTCCTTGTAAAAGCGCTTTACGGTCGCGCCGTCTTCTACAAGGGCAACCACAATTTCACCGTTGCGCGCCGTGGACTGCCGTGCGACAATGACCAAATCCCCGTCCAGAATACCGATTTTGGTCATGGAGTTGCCCTGAACCTGCAGCATAAAGGTCTCCTGGTTCGGCAGATTCTCCGCCGGAATGGGGAAGTAGTCACTGATGTTCTGCTCGGCAAAAATCGGAACGCCTGCGGCAACGCGCCCCAAAATCGGCACATTGACCACTTCACGGCGGGAGAGGTTGAACTCCTCATCGACAATCTCAATCGTGCGGGGCTTCGCCGGATCTCGACGAATGAAGCCGGCTTCCTCAAGCGCGCCGAGATGCGCATGAACCGAGGAGGTAGAGCGAAGCTTAACCGCCGTACAAATTTCCCGAACGGACGGCGGATAGCCTTTCTTCAAAATACATTCTTTGATATACGTAAGAATTTCCCGTTGTTTTTCCGATATGCTATCACGGCTCATAGACTTTCCTCCGGATTCTTCAACTTTACAGTTAAAAGTTTACCACGCAGCTCCTGAAAAAGCAAACGATTGTTCGCGAAATTTTGTTCGATTTCCTCTTGCCGAACCTCCGTTCGTGTGATAGGATACAAACAGATGTTCAAGAACAAAGTTTCGAAGGGGGAAGCCATGCGCCAGATCACTTACGGGAATCATAAGCAGCAATTTGAAAACAAACGGACTTACGGACGTATCGTCCGTAAGCAGAAGAGTAAGAAGCTGGGACTGCGCGGTCTTTTGCTCCTGATACTCTTTTTCCTTGCCTTTTTCGCAGGTCGTGCCTCGGTTGCGCGTGCCGGCGAGATGGCAAACCACAGCGAATCCTATCGCTATCGCTCCGTCAAAATCAGAATGGGAGATACGCTTTCCGATTTTGCGACGCGCTATAATCAGGGACTGTATCGCTCGGATGAGCTCTATGTGGAGGAACTCTGCCGTGTCAACGGAATCGATGAGACGACACGCCTTTATCCCGGTTGCTTCCTGACTGTTTTGGAGCCTGTGGAAGAGAAACTTGCAAGTGAGTAAAACAATATACGGACAAGCACAAGGATTTGTTACTCCTGTGCCTGTCCGTATGTTTAGTTTTCGCGCAATCTTACCTTGTTGCGGGCGCTGCGCCTGTGATCTTCCTGAATAGCCGCATAATGCTTTTTTTTGGTCGTGTTGACATCACTGTGTCCCAGAACATCCGCGACCAGATAAATATCCCCGGTTTCACGATAGAGCGTGGTGCCGTAAGTACTTCGCAGTTTATGCGGGGTAATATGCTTTAACGGGGCTGCGACCAGCGCGTACTTTTTGACCAGCTTTTCAATGCTCCGAACCGATAAACGCTTTTGCTGCAGTGAGAGAAAGAGTGCTTGTTCCTCAAAGTCCTCGGACTGCAGCGCCATACGTTCCTCCATATAGTTGAGCAGGGCTTCCTCGACTTCATCCCCGAAGTAGACAATTTGTTCCTTCCCGCCTTTTCGGTGAACACGGATACCGTCGTTCTTAAAGTCCACATCAGAGAGGTTGAGACCGACACATTCGGAGACACGAATACCGGTTCCGAGCAGTAAGGTAATCAGCGCCAAATCCCGCAACTTAGTCTTTTCATGATAGCGCCTTTGGCGCTCGCTCAGTTTTTCGCCGGATTCAATTTGGTCGAGCAGATCCGCAATTTCATCGACATCGAGGCGGATAATTTCCTTCTCATGTAATTTGGGGAGAAGCACTCGATCCGCCGGGTTGCTCTCAATCATTTCTTTTTGGTAGAGATACTTGTAAAAGCTGCGCAGAGAGGAGAGTTTTCGCTTGATCCCGGTCACTTGGTTCAACATACCGTCCCCTTGCTCGGTGGGACGATATTTCAAATACTCCATGTATTCCTCCAAATCGGTAGAATGCAGTTTTTCCAGGAGAGAGAGCGGAATTTCCTTGGCACTGCCGTAACGCGCCGCAATCGGATTTTCTCGCATCAGATATTGAAAGAATACGCGCAAATCATAAGCATAAGCAATTCGCGTTCTGGACTGTGTTCTCGGCTCAATGCCGCGGAGATAGGTTCTGCAGTAGTCCGGAAGTTCTGCGAGCAGTTCACGCAAACGCAGGATGTTCGCGCGATCCAGCTCCGTAAAATAGTTGTTTGTTTGCGTTGAATTGTTTGCCATAGAGACAAATTCCCCCTTCGGCTATAGTATAACTCATAACTATTCGTTAAACAAGCATTTCGCGAATAGTTGCATATCGGTACACACTGCTCTCTGTATGGCACGTTCCGGACTTTTAAGCACACTTCCGTACATTCAAATGAAATTCAAATGAAATGCAATGAATCACTTCATTGAACGCACATGGCATTTCGTTTGCTGCTCCCGCTTTACGCTACGCAGCAAGGTCTGCGATTGCTCTGACACGGATATAATCCGAATATCGTCCATTCGTATGATGTGGTTCCGTCTGCGTAATTCCCGTAACACAAAGCGCTTTACCGATGATCGCACGCAAATACCCACATCCTTATTTTGCAGCAAACGCTGTGACGGCTTTCGGGGAATTCGTAAGCGACTCACTGTGGGCCTATGTTTCTGCATTCATCCTGTTATATCCGGAACGTTTGTTGTTTCAATGTAACTATTTCACTTTCATTTAAATCTTCTGTTCCGGCATAACGCTACCGGATACCGTTTGAATGTGTTACAAGCAATGCGTGGCAAAATCGAATGTAAAAGAAAGGAGAGTAAAGCATAAGTCGCCGCTCTATGTTTACATAATCTGTAAAGCCTCAAGCAATTCTCTAAGTTAACATAACGTATTTATGTAATTTATCGTCTCCCCCGAAGCAATTTGCTTCGCACTGTTGCTTGTGACTTTAATCGAAGCGAAGGGCTTACCCACGTCTCATACCGAGCCCTTGCTCCGAGGTATTGCTTTGGAGCATGGCGTGACGTCCTTACAACAAAAAAGCACCCGTGACTCTCAATCTGTTTCCGAGAGCACGGATGCAGCACAAAATTAACGACCAACGAAAATCAATATCCAAGTTCTTTGATCAAAGCCGGGACTGTGGTCATCTGCTTCATCTTCCCCACATTCTCGCCCGTAAAGAAAAGACCTGCTTCCAGATTTCCCTTGACGGCTTCAATCAGCGCATTTGTAATACAGAACGGAACCTGCGCGGGATTGCACTTCTTTATACAGCGCGAGCAATGACTCGGCGGAATGCGCCCGGCATCCACAAGTCGCTTCAGCAAAGGCGTGTGCACGGCTCTTCCGGGCATACCGACCGGACTGTGAATGATGGAGACATCTTCGCGATTCGCGCCGAGCAGCACGTCCTTGTAGGCCTGGGAAGCATCGCATTCCTCGGTCGCGATAAAACGAGTTGCCATCTGTACCCCGGCCGCGCCCTGTTCGGTAAGGCTTTGAATGTCGTTCTGATCCCATACGCCGCCGGCACAGAATACCGGAATGTTTCTCTTGGCGACATCCACAAACGGACGGATATTCTCCAGTACATCCTTCAGCAGGCTCGCGAGAGAGGGTGTTTCACCCGAGAGCAAATCCTCCTCCTTAAATCCGAGATGACCGCCGGCTTTAGAACCTTCCAATACAATGAAGTCCGGAAAGCGATGATATTTGTTCATCCAAGACTGTAAGATCAACTTAGCAGCGCGTCCGCCGGAAACGATGGGCGCAATGAGCGCGCTTCCCTCGGGTACCAATTCCGGCAGTTGCAGGGGCAAACCTGCTCCGGAAATTACTGCGTCAATCCCGGCAGAAACAGCGGTTTTGACGGCATCCGCAAACTGCTGGGTAGCGACCATGGCATTGATAGCAAGCAGCCCCTTGCCTCCCGAAATATCGCGTGCGTCGGAGATTTCCTTCCGCAATGCGCGCAGATTGGCCTCCTCCGGATTCTTGTAAAAGTCAGGTTCGCGGTAACCGCAATCCGCCGTACTGATGCAGCCCATAGCCCCGCAAGCGGCAACACTGCCCGCAAGTCGTTCCAGAGATACACCGACTCCCATGCCTCCCTGAATCAACGGAACTTCCAATTCCCTTTGATGAACCGATAAGTGTAATTCTTCCGACATTTATGCCCTCCTAAAATAGGAACGAAAGGTTGAGAATGAAATTGTCTTTATCGTAAGTCATTTTATTGCCTAGGTCAACTGGTATTTAAAACTAGATTCATACGCACAGCGCAGATGGCTCGATTCGGAAATCAAGCGCCAAACAAATGCATAACTATTATCTATATCGCATGCTTTTTGCATTTCATATTCCTTGGATCGCAAGATGAAATGCATATATTCTCGCCTTTCTTGTATATAATCGCCTTATTTTGGTATATATCACTGCAACACTTGTATATTATCCATCATGACGATGTTTTATCGGACTTGTCTAACAAATACAGGAATGTATATACGTGTATATGTTATAATATTCTATATTTAATGCATAAAAAAATAGCGGAGCTGGTATGCTCCGCTATTCTCCCGATTAATTGGCAGGCAGTCCGGCGCCGGGTCCTACGACCTCGGTTTCGGCAGCACTTGTAGTGCTCTCCTTTGTCTCGCGTATCGAGGCGCCGGGTCCTACGACACCCTCACTGTCTTTTTCACTGCTCTTCGGCTTCACCTTGCCACTGCTCTCCTCCGTACTTTCTGTCGTCTTCGTAGTGGCTTCGCTGTGTTTTTTCTTTGTACTTTCGCTTGCGCTACCGTGGTCTCTGCCTCCGTACTCGCGGCGCTGCTCGTCTCAGCCGCAGAGCTCTCTGCAGCGGCGGAACTCGACTTACTCCCCTTCTCTTCCGCTGCTTGCTCTGTTGTCGAGCTCTTTTTGTTTTTCTCCTTCACTTCGCCGGTATTCCCAACCGCACCCGGCTTGTCCGTCTGAATTTCCGCAGACTTTCCTTTGCCCTTCAAACCGGACTTTTTGACGATATAATCACTGACCTCTCGCACGGATGCGCTCGGTTGGTAATTTTCTTCTTGGAACAAGAATTGATGCAGGCTGATGACATTACTTTCCAGCGTTATCGGAACGACACAGTCCTTTTTCTCAATCCAAATCGCGTCTCGCTCAAAGGGGAAACCGGAAGTCTCTGCGATATGGTACTTTTTAATATCCTTGGCATACGCCAACACATCATCCAAGCCCATGCTGGTCTTGGTTTCCGGGAGAACGGAAGTCACAAGTTCAATCCGCTTTGCGGTATCCGCAGCGCGGATTTTATCCATTAAGAGCGAGACCACCTTCCGCTGACGCTCGGTGCGATTGTAGTCCGTATCCATAAGTCGCAATCTCGCATAGGCAACCGCCTGCACACCGTCCAAGTGATTCATGCCCGGGTGTGTCAACTGTACCGATCCGATTCCGGTTGACTTTACCGTCTCGGTGATAAAAGAATTGATGTATTTAAATTCCGCCGGCGTAATTTCAATGTCGACCCCGCCCATGATGTTGACCGCATCCACCACAGCCTTCCAGTTGAAGGTGATATAGTCATCCGGCTGTATATCGAGATTATAGCGTATCATCCAGAGTGCTTGTTCCGGGCCGCCTTTTGAAATAAGCTTCATTGAACTTGTGGTGTTTTCCGGACTTATCAATCTGCATAAAGGTGTCACGGTAAATGCTGCAGATGCGGATGTCTCCGGTCTCTTTATTCAGAGAGACCAACATATTCACATCGGAAAGAGCGTCCTTTCCGAGATTGCCGTTTCGAGAGTCCACGCCGAATACGGCTACGGTATAATAACCGCTCGCATGGGTCTTCTGTCCCAGCAGTAGATTTTTGGCCCCCCATACCACAAGAAAGCAGGATAGCAACGCGATGAAAATCAGAATGGGACTCTTCTTACCCTTCTTTTTCTTCTCTCCCGCCCCGGCTGCCGGTTTCGCTGTCTTACGGCGCGCCGCGTTGCTATCACGCGAGTTCTTATTTCGTGAGCTGCGCGTTGCCGATTTTGCCATGACGTCCCGCCCCTCCGGCTCGTCTGCTTCCGCTTCGGGAAGCTCATCCTTTGTTTCTCTCTTTGGTTTACGGAACCCCGCAAGTAAGGACTCTGCCCTGTGTTGCATCTTGCTCAGTGCATCCTCGGAATCCGTCTCAACGCCTTCCTCTTCCGGATCCGCAACGACCTCCATTGAAGCCTTCTCATCTGTCCGGGCAGCACGCTCCGCTTGCTTTTGTAAAAGCGCCTCTGCCTTCAGGCGTTCAAAGGTGCTGTCCGCTTCTCGCTTCGCGTTTTCTTTCGCCGCGGCATCGCGCATGCGCTGAAGCGGTGTCTCTGTTTCTTTTGTCGGCGACTCGGCGAGCGCAGCATCCCTGAGACGCTGAAGGGTCAAATTCGATTCTTGGCGCGTGCCGGCGGTCCTTTCCGGATTCTTTGTATCTTTTCCGGAAACAGGAAGAGACGCGGCTGTATCCGCCGCGTCCTTCTTTTCATCATTTTGTTTGCTTCGTAGCGACTTGAGACGCGCAAGCTCTTTCAGGTATTGCTCGCGCTCGGTCTTTTTCATCTGCGGCCATTCCGGAATTCCTCTTCCTTCTTTAAGCTTTCGAGGATCATCTCAACTGCACCTTCCAAGCCGAACTTACTGCTGTTGATGCAGAGATCGTAGCTTCTGGAATCTCCCCAACGCTTGTTGGAGTAATAGTTATAATAGCTGGAGCGACGCTTGTCGGTCTTCAGCATAATTTCTCGTGCTTTGTCGCGGCTGATGTTGCCGCCCTGGTAAGCCTGCACCCGCGTAATCTTATCTTCCTCTTCTGCGGAAATAAAGACCGAGAGCGCGCCCTGCATGCCGTCCAGCGCATAGTCCGCGCAACGTCCTACAATGACACAACTCTCCTGCTGTGCGAGATTGCGAATCGAATCAAACTGCGCGAGAAAAATCTTCTGATTAATCGGCATGTCCACATAAGGCGAAGAAGAATAACCGAGGGAATAGGTATCCATGACCAAAGAGTAGAGAAAGCTGTTGGTCGGCTTCTCATCATTCGACTCCAAAAGTTCACGGCAAAGACCGCTCTCCTTAGCCGCGCGGTCCAGCAACTCCTTGTCATAGCACTTTACACCGAGCTTCTCCGCAAGCATTTCGCCGATTTTGTGACCGCCGCTTCCGGTCTCGCGTCCCAAGGTAATGATTCTCTTTGTCTCCATAAGGCACCTCCACAGAAATGCTAAAAAAATAGTGGTTTCTTTCTGACTCTATTGTAACATTTTACGAGGAAAAAGGTAAATCTAAGCTTTCTTCCGTAGTTTGCACAGCAGCTCCTCAAAATAATCCGGCAAGGGCGCGGCGAACTCGAGATATCGACCGTCCGCGGGATGTCGAAATCCCAGAACAGCTGCATGAAGGCATTGCCCTTCCAAATGATAGGGATTTTTTTGACTTCCGTAAACGGTATCTCCGAGCAAAGGGTGCCCCAATGAAGCGAGATGCACGCGAATCTGGTGCGTTCTGCCGGTTTCCAAGCGGCAGCTTATATAGCTCGCAGCGGAAAAACGTTCCAACACACGAAAGTGCGTGACGGCATGCTTACCGCCGGGGAGACCGCTCTTCATTTTCTTTCGATTTTCCGGATCTCGCCCCAGCGGAGCATCCACCGTTCCCTCGTCTTCTCGGATAACCCCTTGGGCAAGCGCGAAATACTGTCGGGTGATGCTGTGCTCTTTGAGCTGTGCCGCAATGCACTGATGCGCCCTGTCATTCTTGCATGCAATGATGACACCGGTCGTGTCCTTGTCAATGCGATGTACAATGCCGGGACGCAGAATGCCGTTAATACCGGACAAGCTGTCCTTACAGTGATATAAGAGCGCATTGACCAGGGTTCCGCTCGCATGTCCCGCAGCCGGATGAACCACCATCCCCTTCGGTTTGTTCACCAGAATGACATCGCTGTCTTCATATAAGATATCCAGCGGAATATCCTCCGGCAGAACTTCCAATTCCTCAGGTTCGGGGAGCTCAACTGTGATCAGCTCACCGGTCGTCACCGCATAAGCCGGTTTTCGCGGCTTCTCATTGACCAAAACCGCCCCCTCTTTGATCAGCTTCTGCGCATGCGCACGCGTGAGCGAAGGAAAGAGTAAGCTGACAAGCTGATCCAGGCGTTTTCCGCTCAGTTCTTCCTGTATGATAAGCTGCTTCAAGCGGACCTCCTTTAACGCAAAAACGTGAATTCTTCTTCCTTATAGTAGAAGCAAAACAGCAGAACAAAGGCAAAGGCAGATCCCGTCACGAAGATGTCCGCGACATTAAATATCGGAAACGAGATCGGAATAAATGACAAAAAATCAACCACGGAACCGCGCGTGAGCCTATCCCATAAATTGCCGAGCGCGCCACCGGTCAGAAAGGCAAGATTCGCAACCAACAAGAGATATCTGCGCTCTGCGGGAAGGCGATGGAGCACATACAGAATCAGCAGAAGAATCACCGCCGTAATCACAAAGAAAAAGAACATCTGTCCCTGTAAGACACCGAAGGCAGCGCCTCGGTTCTCAATGCGGAGGAACTCAAGAAAGCCCGGGATAAAGGGCCTCGCCTTGCCGAGCGGCAGATGGTGCAATGCAAGGAACTTACTCCCCTGATCCAAACAGACACAGAGGGCTGCGATTGCAAAATAGAGTACTCTCATTCCGATTTTGGAAGCGGTATTTCTTTTTAACTCTGCCATATAAGCCATCCTTCCGAATTAAATATAGTAAGCGATGTCGACATACAGGCGTCCGCTCTTGGTAACACGCGCTTCGGTGCCGCACAGCTTAAACTTCCCCTTCCCGCGGAGACTCACAAAAATCTTCCGCTTTCAATTCGGCGGAAGGGTTGCTTAGTTCAATTCCGTTTCGAAAGACCTCTCCTCTCGCGAAGGACTCTTTGGCCTGCGTCCTCGATAAGCGCCAGACTGCGGCAATCAAAACATCCGCACGCATCGAAACCGCATTGACACTGCGGATTTCCGTGCGTCTCACCGCCGAAAGTTCATCTCGGTCGATTTCAATGACTCGAACCTTTGTATGTTTTACTTCCGTCAGCTCACGAAGTAAGACCTCTCGGACAGCAGAGAGTGCTACCAGCTGGGCACAATTCTCCGTTACCGCAAGATCACCGAGCATTTCTCGTTTTATGCCAAGCCCCATCAATGCGCCGAGAAAATCTCGGTGTGACAGTGCTTCCGCAAACTTTGCGGCACGGGGCTCAATCCGAAAGCAAGCAATCTCTTCCGCCGGCGCTTCTTCTAAATAAGAAGGCAAAAAAAGAGCAGCTTTCTCTCCGCATCACAAAAAAACGCCGTCGGATATCACATGGACTCCGTCGACGTTCAATATAAACTGTTCTGCAAGTCGCTGCTCTTCCACGGTTAAAAAGTGGGTGTGCGTCGCAATGTTTCTATCCTCGCACTGTCCGGCGAGATCCGACAGTCGATTTCGAAACAGCTGTAACTCTCTGTCAGTCATCAGACAGAGCGCGCCTGCATCAGGGGATCTGCCTGACTCTCTCCCGAAGTGAGCGCACCGGAAAGCGTGATATTACGCGGAGCGATAATGAAAATGGACTCGGAAACCTGCCCCATCTTACCGTCCACACCGGCACAAAGTCCCATCGCATAGGTATAGAAGTTCATTCGGGTTGTGGCATCGCAGCTCTCTAAGTTCAGGATGATAACGCGGCCCTGGTCACGAAGATTACTGACAGCCTCAAACATTTCTTTGTCTTCGAACGAACGGGGCTGCATCATTGCGATGTTATCGCAACCGCCGCGCGACACAAGCGAAACCTTGGAGCTCCGGTTTGCAGCTGCAGACGAATGCTTCTGCGTCGAGGTATTCTTTCTGCCCTGATAAGCGGAAACACGGTCTACTCCGCCGAAGGGGTTGCTGCCGCCAATTCCGTCATCTTCCTCGTCTTCGATATACTCCTGACCGTAATCGTCGTCCCCGATGAACTCATCGTCTTCGCCGTAGGTTCCGTAAATTTCCTCATCCGGATCCATTCCGTCATCGCCGCCGCCAAAACTTCCGCCGAACTTCTCTTTGATTGTGCTAAAGAAACCCATTTCAGAACCTCCCCTTATGCTCGAGCGCCGAACAGCCCTGTGCCCACCCGAACCATGGTGGCACCTTCCTCAATTGCGACGCTGTAATCCCCGGTCATACCCATAGACAAAATATCCATACTGATATTATCCAGTGTATTCCACTTTGTGTCAATGGATATTTCTTTCATTTTTCGAAATATCTCGCGATTATCTTCCGGATTTGTCGTAAACGGCGCAACGGTCATAAGTCCCCGAATCTTTAAATTTTTATACTGGCGAAGGCGGGTCAGCAGCTCCCATAGTTCGGATGGGTGGAATCCGAACTTGCTTTCTTCCTCGGCCACATTAACTTCGAGCAAACCTTCCACGGTAATTTTTCTGTTTCATGGCCTCAAAATCGACCGCGTCCAAAAGCTTAAGCGAATCCAAAGAATGAATTAAAAACTGTATTGGAGAACGGACTTAACCTTATTTGTCTGCAGATGTCCGATGAGGTGCCAACGAATATCCGCAGGGAGTTGGGGTTCCTTTCCGAGCATTTCCTTGACCTTATTTTCGCCGAAATCACGAATTCCCAGGGCATATGCCTCCTCAATCGCAGAGACCGGCTGCGTTTTGCTCACCGCAATCAGAGTTACACTCTCCCGTGCTCTCCCGACCCGTTCGCAGGCAGTATTGATATTGCTTTCCACTTCCCTTAAGTTCTGACTCAGCATAGTCCCTCCTAATAAATCAATGCTCCATCACGCCCCTCGCTGCCGTTTAACAGAATGCGGTCGTAGGGACTGATGCTGCCGCTGATATCGCGGTGTACAATGGCATATTCATCGTTTTCCTCGATGATTTTGACTTTTCGAAATTCCGCGACGCCGGCTGTCACGCTGTACACGCCGATGATTTCTCCCGTTGCGCCGACCTGAAATTTTTGATCTCGCGCATCATTGATCAGCTGATCTCCCTCCTGCAAACCGGAGCCGCCATCCATGCTGATATAGAAATAATCGTCATCGCGATCCACGACAGTGACAGGCACATCGCTCGCCTGTTCCTGACCGTTTTCAATCTTCAGGCGATGCACTACATTCCCGTTATTCGCTCCTCCTCGCGTCAAATAGATGAGAGGAATCGCGTAGAACTTTTTCTTCGTGAGCGCACTTTTCTGCACCTTGAGCCCGTCCTTGCTTCCTTCGACAATGCGAAAAGAGACAAAGCGGTCCTCCAAAAAATGAATCATGTAGCGCTGGAAGGTCAGGACACCGTAACGCTTTTTGCTGCTTTCGTCCTTGTCGTGTATCTCATGGTAGTCCCCGCTCATGCTGATATTGCTGCCGATAAAATTAACTCGAAGACTCTTGGTGTTCTCCCTTGTCTCCTTCTCGCCGAGCGGAAAAATCACCTTCCATTCTTCCGAAGGAACAATGCGATATACCACATCTCCCGCATTGACATAGTTGTTTTGTCCCTTCGTCCCCTGCATGGCAGCGTCTTGCTTCATGGTACTCTGTTCAAAGAGACTCGCGCCGATATCGTCTTCGGTCAATCCCTTTGCACTGTAGGAGTCGACATGAAACGAAACGACACCCGCCAGCGGAGCGCTCACATCCGTAAGCTCGATACCCTGTTTTTTCATCTCGGCATCCAAATTGTCCAGAAGACTCAGAGATGCATAGGAAGAGAGCAGAGACTGAATATTGTCCTCTGCGGCATAGTTTTGAATAAACTGGTCTCTGTCATAGCTTTTGCGATAGGACGAAAGACGGTTTTTAATTTCATGGATGTTATCGGCATCCAGCGCGTTGTTCCCCGATAAACTGCTCTGAAGCAGGGGGGTTACATCCGTCGACGTCAACGCATAGATGCGATTTCCGACAGCCGCGCGCTTCCCTTCCTGCAGATAATAAACCGGATAACCGCTGCGCGGTGCCGTCTCAAGCTGCTCATCTCTCAGTATGATACCCGTGTAATCGGTGTTACTTACAATCTCTCCGGGTTCTACCGTGACGATGCGCGGATGCTTCTTCATAAACGGTGCGACAATAATCAAGGCAAGATAAAGGATACCGCCAAACAGGAAATAGTGCTCCGGTCTTACGGTTCTATGGCGCTCCTGTTTCGCTTTCTTTTGATTCTCCAAAAGCACCTCCGCTTGTGCGAAAAAGCCCATACACAAGTACGGACAGCCCGAAAGGGCTGCCCGTAAAGTATTGAATCGACTCTGTTTTAGAGTGCGACGACAACGTCTTTCTTTGCATTCTCCGGAAGATCCGCAGCATCCATCGAGACACTGAGCACAAACTTAACGTTGTACTTCTCACCGATCTTCTCAAGCGCATCAATCACCGGGGTGATATCGCCGCCCTCAAGGTTTGCGAGCTTGAGGAAGCTATCGAGGAACATGGTCTCCAAATCATGATCCTGTGAAATGATGCCGGAGACGAAACCGGTAAAGCCGTCACTGCTCATGATGTCAAAGTCATTCACATTGATCAAGCGAATCTTATTGCTGAGCTCATACATGTGCTTTGCGCTCTTATCAAGGTAGACAACCGTGCCCTTTGCGTCTTTAACAGCCTCATTTGCCATCTCAAGAAGACGCTTGGTTTTTCCCTTTCCCTTGACGCCCACAATAATCTCAACCATGTTTCTACCTCCTTGGTATCTTTCTGTTATGATAATTATACGTTAGTGCCCCAAAAAGTTCAATGCACTTGTGCGCTTTTTTGGAGCAACAAGCTGGTGTCTTGATATAAGGTATCGTGATTCGGTGATTTCAGCACAATCGAATAATACTCTCTTCCGGACTCGGAGGCGCTGAGCTGCGCAAGGCAGGCGCCTGCCGCCATGGTAGTTCCTGTCTTGGCTGCGACAACCGAAAATCCCGTCGGAAGTTTTGCCTTGCCGACCAGATAATAGTTGGTGCTGAACCATTTTTTCTGCACGGCCTGTCCGGCCGCATCCACATAGTCCGCGACATAGAGCTTCTCGCTTGCCAGCTTACGAAATTCCGGGTATTTCATCGCCTCATGAAGAATGAGATAGAGATCGTAAGGCGTTGTGTAGTGATTGGGATCCGTAAGACCGTGCGAATTGGTGAAGTGCGTCCCGGTTGCGCCGAGCTCTTTCGCGCGCTCGTTCATTTTCTCGACGAAAGCCTCTTCGCTGCCCGCGACGCGTGTTGCGACCATATTCGCGGCATCCGCGCCGGATCGCACCATGAGACAATAGAGCACCTGCTCCGCTGTCAGCTGATCTCCCTGCTGAAAGCCGCCCATGCTTGCGCCGGGTTCCGAGACCACAATTTCCGGTCCGGCCGTCCATAGATCGTCCATATGAATCTCCGGATCTTCGAGTGCAATCAAACAGGTCATGATTTTCGTTGTCGAGGCCGGATTCATTCGTGTGTAGGCATTGTGTGAGAGCAGACTTTTTTTGTTGGTCCCGTCAATCAGAAGGACTCCTTCGGCGCGCACGTCCGTCAGATACTCGCTGCCGCTCTCGCTTCGGGTACCGCCAAGTCCGCGGCAAAGGGGACTAGCACCGAGCTCGGATTTGTGCTCTTCAGTAGTGCCGTGCCGTCTTCCGCCGCCGCATAGCGCTTTGAAAACCGCATCCCGAACTCGCGATAGGCCAGAACTCCGCAAATCAAACAGAGTAGAAGGAACAGGCGAAGGAGCGGTAATCCTCGCTTTTTTCGCCTTCTGTTTGCCCTTCTCCGGCTTCCGCCGTACTCAGCGCCTGTAGTAATTTCGGAATTCAAACTCGCCACGCTCCATGGATTTAATCAGCAGTTCCGCGGTTGCAAGATTGGTGGCAACCGGGATGTTATGAATATCGCAAAGTCTGAGCACATTGCCGACGTTGGGTTCGTGCGGCTTCGGCTGCAAAGGATCACGAAGAAAAATAACGAGATCCAGATCATTGTCTTCAATCTGGGCACCGAGCTGCTGCTCGCCTCCCAGATGTCCCGCAAGATACTTGTGAACCGTTAAATTCGTGACCTCCTCCACGAGACGTCCCGTGGTTCCGGTTGCGAACAGCGTATGCTTCGCAAGTATTCCGCGGTAAGCGACACAAAAGTTCTGCATCAACTTCTTTTTTGCATCATGTGCAATCAATCCGATATTCATACTGCCATTTCCTCATTCTTTCTTTGAAAGATTGCTCAGCGGTATCTTCCCCCAAAGCCGACTCTGCCGCGCGGCATGTCATCTTCGTGTACGATATCCCGCCGTTGCAGTCCGACATTGATTACCAAGCCAATTTGCACGTAAAAGGCGAGCAGTGAGCTGACTCCGTAACTGATAAACGGAAGCGTAAGACCTGTGTTTGGGAAAATACCGGTCGCCACCGCAATGTTGCTGAAGCCTTGGAACGCAATCAGCGCACCGACTCCGGTGCAAATAATACGCCCCTCCATGTCACGCGCCTTTCCCGCGAGATAAAAACACTCGTAAACCAAAATCGCATAGAGCAACAGCACCAGAAGGCAACCGACAAAGCCCATTTCCTCCCCGATGACAGCAAAAATAAAGTCTGTCTGTTCCTCCGAGAGGAAGTTTCCGCTTTTAACGGAAGCCAAGGTGTTATTGTTAAGGCCCTTGCCGAAGAGCTGTCCCGAGCCGATAGCCATAATGGAGTTGTCCTGCTGCCAGTTTGCATCCGCATACTTAGCCGGGTAAAGAAAGGCCAAAATACGCCGCACCTGATAATCCTTTAGGAACGGCACCATGCCTCTTTGCAAGAGAAACAAGGTACTCAGACCGAAGGGAACCGCAACCAACATGGAAAGCCCGATCCAGCGATAGCTGAGCTCTGCCGCAAACAGCATGGCAAGTATGCTGACTGTCACAACTATCGTTGTCGAGAGATCCGGCTCCGAACTGATGAGACCGATCGGAATCATCGCGAACGCCGCAAACAGTAGCAAAAAACGAGGTTCGTTGACACTCTCGCGATTCTTTCCGAGCAACCAAGCGAAGAACATCACAACGCCTATTTTTGCGAACTCCGAAGGCTGTACCTGTCCCTATGGCGGGAAGTACCACCCAGCGCTTTGCGCCGTTGACGCTCCTTCCGAAAAAAAGCGCACCATGAGGAGCAAAATCGCACAGATTACAAAGACCAGCACCGCATAGCGCAGCAGTTTCTGATAGGGCACAAAGCAAATCAGAGCAATAATCGCAATGCCCAGTGCCATACCGGTCGCCTGACGTCCGACATAGGCCATACTCTGGTTGGTCGCGCTGTTAATTGCCAGTATGCCGATGACATTCAGCGCACAGACCGCAAAAGAACAGGCGGAAGGAAAAACGCTCTCAAAAAAATGCTTTACATCCATTACGCGCAATCCTCCTCAAATTCTAACGGAAAAAACAGGTATATTTCCAGTATTTTTCGGTAAAAATGTCGAAAAATCTTCAAGTTTTTAATCCTCTATCCTTGCATCGCTGGCACGCTGTGCACCTGCATTCAGGACTTCATCCACATTGGTATAGCCGAAGCACAGACGATAGACGTCTTTTGCCACCGATGCCGCATTTGCCGAGGTATAACCGTAGGGTATATTGACCGTGACCGCAAGGCTCGGGTTCTCATAAGGACCGAACGAAATGAAGAAAGCGTGGTTTGCTCTGGTCTTGGACTCCTGTGCGGTACCGGTTTTTCCGGCGATGTTGACTTCAAGGCCCTTAAAAATACGGCTTGCCGAACCGGACTCGACCACCCCGCGCATACCGCGCTGTACGACGTCCCAGTTCTCCGCTTTTACGTCCATGGTCTTAATGACATTGGGTTCGTAACTCCGGATGGCCTCTCCCTGCCAGTCCGTCACACGATCCAAGACCGAGAGATTAAAGACCGTGCCGCGGTTGGCGAGCGCCGTCACATAGCGAGAAAGTTGTACGTTGGCAAAGGAGTTCGTACCCTGTCCGATGGCCGACCGCTCCGGGCTCTGATTCGAAATCATGGGATCGTTCTCGATAATTTCAACACCGGACTTCTGGTCCAAGCCAAACATGATCGCATACTTGCTGAGGCGCTCCATGCCAAGCCCCGGGTCATACTCGCCCTGCGCATTCGTCGCGAGACGATGACCGAGATCCGCAAAGAAAAAGTTACAGGAATTTCGGATACCGGACTCGATGTTCTGGAGTCCGTGACGTCCCGGATAAATCCAACAGCGAAGCGGCGGCGTAATCTCATCGTAAATACCGGTACAATTAATGGTATCGGTGAGACCGAATACATTTTCCTCAAGTGCCGCAAGCGCAGTGATGGGCTTAAAGGCAGAACCCGGCGCTTTTCTCGCCTGCGTCGCGTTGTTGTAAAGCGGAAGAGATTCGTCTTGTACGAGGCGCGTGTAGTAACGTGCGTCCATCGTGTTGGTCAGACGATTGTTGTCGTACCCCGGATAGGATACCAGCGCTTTTACCTTGCCGGTTGTGACATCGGTCACGACACAGCCCGCGGTACAGGGATCCAGCGCAAGCTGTGCCGGTGTGATTTTCAAATCCGACACGAGCTGTACAAAATAGCTGTAAGCGTAGGCGGGACCGTTTGAAGCAAGGGCAGCCTGTGCGGCGGGATCCGGCTCCAGCACGCCTTGATCGAAGAGCGCGAGACAAAGTTCTCTTCCGCCGACCAAATTATTTCGTATCATGTATTGGCAGAGCAGCTTTTCAAAGTCGGAATTACTCTTCAGTTCTTCCAGCGAAGAATCGATCAAAGCCTGATAGACTTCTTCCGCTCCCGCGTATTTTTTGACTCCCTTCACTGCGGTGGTATTGATCCAACCGTCTTTAATACCGTCCTGCAGGAATTCACGCAGCGAAATGGAGTCTGCCTTCCAACGGGCATAGTAATCTTTGCTGCTGTCAATCTGATCTTTCTCAACAATACCGCTCTCCGAAGAAGCGAGATAGGTATAGAGGAAATAGAAAATGCGCGCTGATCGTTCGGAAGTTCCGCCATATTGAGCGGGGCGGAATCCATGAGTTGGGATCGCATCGCGGCCAAAGAACTCTCCCCGTAGCTGCGAAGACGCTCCGCGATAAAACGCTCGGTCTCACTCGCAGACTCGCCCTTGATGTGATCCAGAGAGAGTACATTGTTTCCGATCAGCTGGTAGTAAGCATCCTTAATCGGAATGAGGCGTGCCGTTGAGTCCGTGGTATCGTTGTTCGGATTGTCCTCATTCACCAGCTTTGCGGCGAGTATACCAGCGAGATGCTGCTCGAGCTGATGATAGATACCGACCTGTAAGTCACGGTCGATTGAGAGGTACACATCGTTACCCGCGACCGGTTCGGTCTCACTCTCCACTTCCATCACGTGGCCGACGTTATCGACATACATGGTACGGGAGCCTTTTTTGCCGTGCAGATCCTGCTCCATGTACTCTTCTATGCCGGTGCGTCCTATGGTATCGCTGAGACTGTAGTCCGGATTCTTTTCGCGCAACTCTTTTAACTGCTCATCCGGCACTTTACCGACATATCCGATCAGCGATGAGAACGGAACCGCATCGTTATAGACACGCTCCGTGGTCTGCTCACAGTTGACACCGAGCAACTTTGCCTGATTCTCGAGAATGTCGACTCGGGTCTCATCCTTCACGTGTGTCACAACAACGGTGCTCTCGTAGCTTCGATACGCTGTGAGCCCCATGGTATAGCGGATATTCACGAGTTCCAGCTTCTCCAAATTGCTGAGACTCAGCGGATTACCTTCTTCATCCTTCAGCTCATTTAACTTATAGCTTTGAAAACGCTTGTTCAGCAACTCTTCGGCAGTAATTTCCGAGGGGTATTTCCCGGAAGCACCGGTCAATTCCGTAACTCGCTTTAAACCGTAAAAGTCGCGGAGAAAACGCTTTCTTGCCTCCTCATTGGGGCTCGTAAAGTAAAACGCGCCGTTGTCGTTCAGACCGATTTCCAAACGTCCTGTCACGGTCTCCCCGTGCGCATTCAAAATCTGAATCAGACGATAATACATGAGATTGCGCTGCGCGGGCTTCCTGTATTCGCCGCTGTCCTTGATGGTCACATTATAGGACAGACGGTTATACGCCAGCAGCTTTCCGTTTGTATCAAAGATATTGCCGCGTGTCGCGGGAATGGACACCGTCTTCTCGGTCTTTTGCAGATAGTTCTTCTGGTAAGACTCTCCGTTGATTATCTGCAGCTGATACAGGCGAAAGACCATGACTGCGAGCAGCCCCATATAGCCGAGGCCCAATATAAAGAGTCGCGACGTTTTTACCTCTCTGCGCAGTTCTGCAAAGCGTTCGCGCAGTAATTCCAGAAAATCTCTCAGCACTGATTTCTCCTCAGACAGTCGCCCGCCTCTGATCCAGGAACTCTAGCTTACGGTTGTACCATAGGAAGAAGCGGTAGATGACCAGCGTAAACAACAGGGAAATGATAATCTCGGGAAATACGATATTTCGGAAGTAAAACGGAAAATCGAATTTGCCCCGGATGACAAAGCGGAACACGTAGATGTAGAAGTTATAGAGAAACTCGTTGATGGTGCAGAGTAACAGCGGCAGCGTGATGTAGCTCTCATAGTAGTATTTCGAGAGGGCTCCGTTTAAAAAGCCGATCCACACAAAAAAGAGCGTGAAAAAGCCGAAGGCGCCCGAGTGAAACAAATCCATGAGCAATCCCGCCGCAAGTCCGTAGAGCATGCCGTCCCTCTGCCCGTAAATAAAGGCGTAGGCAAAGGTGAAAATAAGAATCAAATTAGGCGTCGCCGAGAGGAAGGGAATAAAAGGCAGGATGGAGCTCTGCAGCGCAAAGGCCGCAACCAACACAAGTAAATTTAAGAGGGTACGCTTCATGAGGGCCTCCTCAAGGGTTACTCGGCAAACTTTCGACTGTCTGCACGGGTTCGGTGGCCGCCGCACTCTCCTGGGGCTGTGCTGCCGTTGTCTCGGTACGTGTTCTCTCTGTCTCTTGCTGTCTTCTTTCCGTGGAAGCGGAGGTTTCTCGCCGTCTCGTCTCTCGTCGTGCTTCCGTCGTCTCTCGTCGTGCTTCCGTCGTCTCACGGCGGGGCTCGGTCGCACGCGTGGTACTTGCAGCGGTCGTAGAAGCGGCCGTCGTTCTCGCAGCCGTGGTACTCGCGACGGTGGTACTCGCAGCCGTTGTGGCTTCGGCCGTCGTCTCGCTTGCGGCAGTCTCAGCAGCGGCACCGCTCTCTTCCCCCGGCATCGTCTCCGAAGCTGCGCTGCTTTCTTCCGCGGCAGAGGTTTCGGCGGCGGTCAGACTTTCCGGATCCGGCAGCGATGTCCGCGGCGTCTCAAAGCTACCGTCCTCCCGCATCTCCGACTTAAGGTCCAATATGACCAGAACTTCCTGTATGGTCTCAAAATCAGCCACCGGGACCAAGGTTCCGCTCCGCGTGAGTCTGTCCGGGTCGGTCTTCAGATCTCCGGCATAGCCGATCAAAATACCCGGCAAAAACTTGGAACTCACCGTGCTCGTCACAATGGCATCGCCGTCTTTGATATCCGCCGTGTCGGTGATATCGCTGATTTAACTTGCCGTTGGCATAGAGCTGCAGATTGCCGGAGACAATACAGGTATCGTTCGACTGAATCGCCATGGCACTCACGCGGCTCACATCATCGATGATCGAACGAACCGTCGCATAGTTATCGCCGACATCGGTCACGATGCCGATGAGGCCGCCGTCACCGACTACGTTCATATCCGGCTTGATGCCATCGCGCGCGCCCTTGTCAATGCGGAACACGTGAAACCAGTTTCCGGTATCCTTCGCGATGACCCTGGCTCCCGTCATACGATACTGTCCGTAGGTCTGATTCAACTCATAGAGTTTGCGAAGACGACTCAGTTCGTAGCTGTCGCTCTGCAGACGCGTGTTTTCCATGGTGAGTGTGGCAACTTGTTCGCGCAGAGATTCATTGTCCGCGAGGGCGGTCCGCATTTTCTCCTGATTCTTGAAATTGCTGTAAACCGCACTGCCCACCCGATTCACACCGGTCTGGACCGGCAACAGAAAATAACCCACCGCAGTCCGGATGGGGCGAAGCTGTTCGTTTTTAATTGTCGTCAGTCCTATCATTCCGACGCAGGATACGCTGAGAACAATGAGAGCCAAACGATTATTCGATATTTTCACAATAGACCCCACTCCTTAAAACTGTAGTAGGCATTATCTCCGATGACAATGTGATCTTCCAGCGGAATGCCGATGAGCTTCGCGGCCGCCTGCACTTCTGCGGTCACGCGTTGATCGTCCGCGCTGGGACGCGGATCTCCGCTCGGGTGATTGTGCACGAGTATCATACGCACGGCCCGTGCACGGAGCGCGGCAATCATGAGCTCCCGCACAGAGACGACGGAGGCATCCACCGAGCCGCGGCTCAGGAGCTGATCGCTGATAAAGCGCAGTTTGGTGTCGAGAAAGGCCGCATGCAGCTCTTCCTGCTCGAGGTGGCGCAGGGCCTCCATATAATAGCGCGCGCAAAGCCCGGGATCCGAAAAGGCTGTCGTCAGATTCTTTGCGGCCTCGCGCCGCCATATGCGCTTCGATAGTTCTCCGATGGCAACAAGCTGCAAGGCCTTTGCCTCTCCGACGCCGCGAAGGCGCATGTAGTCCTGCATGCTGTTGTGCAAGAGTCCGAGCAGGCCTTCCCGCCGCGGTTCCATCTCGAGAACCAGCGCAGAGAGTGCCGTGACATCCTGCCCTCGGCAGCCGCTCCGCAAGAGAAGGGAGAGCAATTCGCGGTCGCTCAGGCTTGCAATGCCGAGGCGTCTTGCCTTTTCCGCAGGTCTTTCTTCCGGCCGTACATCTCTCAACTTTATCATTCGTCTTCCTCCCAAGCTCTCCAGGCACAGTGAGGAAATACGTTTTTATTATAGCACAGTTTAAACGAGCCCGGCGTCCGCAAGCTTCTGAAGGGACATGAGCACGCCGATTTTTGCGTGGGCATAGGTGAGTCCGCCCTGGAAAAAGGCGGTGTAAGGCGGACGCATGGGACCGTCGGCCGAGAGCTCAATCGAAGCGCCGGAGACAAAGGTGCCGGCCGCCATGATAACAGGCTCCTCATAGCCCGGCATATCCCAGGCCTCCGGTGTCACAAAGCTGTCCACCGGGGAGGCAGCTTGGATGCCGATGCAGAAAGCAGACAGCGCCTCCGGAGACTGTAAGTCGACAGACTGAATAATATCATGACGGAGCTCTTCCGCCCGCGGCTTCACCGCAAAGCCGAGATTCTGATAGAGCTGCGCCGCAAAAATTGCCCCCTTCTCCGCGGAGGCCGTGACGGTAGGCGCGAGGAAGAGTCCCTGGAAAAAAACTGGCGCGTGACACCGAGCGAAGCGCCGAGTTCTTTTTCGAGTCCCGGCGCCGTGAGGCGATAGGCTGCGTTCTCGATGTACTCACGTTTTCCGGCAATGTAACCGCCGATCGGTGCAAGACCGCCTCCCGGGTTCTTGATGAGGGAGCCAACCATCAGGTCTGCGCCGTATTCGCTCGGTTCATGGCGCTCCACGAATTCGCCGTAGCAATTGTCCACCATGCAGATGACATCCGGTTTCACGGATTTGACAAAGCGAATCAGCTCCGCAATCTCATCGACCGAGAGTGTTTTCCGCGCGGAATAACCCTTGGAGCGCTGAATTTCGATTAGGCGCGTTTTCTCGTTGATGCCCGCTCGAATCGCTTCAAAGTCAAAGCTGCCGTCTTCTTTTAAATCCGCCTGGCGATAGCTGACCCCGTACTCCCTGGGAGGCTTCCGCACTGCGGCCGTATCCCGATCACCTGGTCCAGGGTGTCATAGGGGCTTGCCGACCGGAGAAAAATCTCATCGCCGGGGCGCAGGTTTCCGAAGAGCGCAACCGTAAGCGCATGGGTGCCGCTCACAAGCTGCGCTCGGACCAGTGCATCCTCGGTGCCGAAAACAGAGGCGTAAACTGCCTCCAACGCATCACGGCCGAGGTCGTTATAGCCGTAACCGGTGCTCGGCGAAAGATGTGCTTCACCGATGCGATGCTTTCTCAGCGCATTGAGTACCTTCATTTGGTTGTACTCGGCAATCGCATCGATTTCCGCAAAGCGCGACTTGCACTGCGCCTCTGCCTCTTGTCCCAGCTTCATGATTCGCTCCGACAGTCCCGCCGCACGGTAAATATCATGGAGGCTCTCTTCAAAGTTCTCGCTCATTCGGTATCTTCCCTTCTGTCACGAACGCGGCGCAGCATGTCTTCGAGTATCGCTTCCTCGGAGGCATAGTCTTCCCGCATAAACCACCGCGCATCTCTCTCCCGGCGAAACCAGGTGAGTTGGCGCTTTGCAAAATGTCTCGTATCCGTTTTAACCTGTTCCTTGCAGACCGATAGCTCTGCCTCTCCGTCGAGGTAAGGAAAGAGCTCGTGGTAACCGATGCCCTGCATGGAAGTCGCTGTCCGCGGTACACCCCGCAGAGCAAGTGTACGCACTTCCTCGACGAGTCCCGCCTCAAACATTGCTTCCACCCTGGCATCGATTCTACGGTAGAGCGAGGCTCTGTCCATATTGAGCACAAAGTAGAAGAGGCGGTAGGGGCGGCGCTCCCTCGCCGCCGCATTGTGAAGCAGATTTTATCGCCGCTCGAAAGATAGTACTCAAGCGCACGGAGGACCCTCTTCTCATTGTTCGGATGAATTTGCGCCGCAGCTTCCGGGTCGACCCGGGTGAGTTCCGCGTAGAGCGCCGCAATCCCCTCGCGGGCTCTTCGCGCCGCCAGGGACGCATGCACGTCCTCATCCCGGCTTTCTTCGGAAAAGGGCACATCGTAGAGTACGGTCTGCAGATAAAATCCGGTTCCGCCGACCAAAATCGGGACTTTGCCGCGCGCCTGAATGTCCGCTATCGCATTCGTTGCGCGCTGCTGAAACTGCATCGCGTCAAAATTCTCTTCGGGCCCCAGAATGTCGATCAGATGGTGCGGAATTCCCTGCATCTCTTCTGTTCGAATTTTTGCCGTCCCGATGTCCATGCCGCGGTATACCTGCATGGAATCCGCGGAGATAATTTCACCGTTCAGTTCTTTGGCAAGTGCAAGGGAGAGCGCGGTTTTTCCGACCGCCGTGGGGCCGGTGAGCGCAATCAGCGTCTGTTTCTCACACAATGCGCTTAAACCTCCGTTCCAGTTCTGTTTTTGTGAGTTCAATGATGGTCGGTCTGCCGTGCGGGCAGTTGTAGGGGTTTTCGAGGGAAAAGAGCTCATCGAGCAGGGCTTCCGCCTCCGCAAGCGAAATGTGCTGATTTCCCTTGATTGCCGCCTTACAGGACATGGATGCCGTCTTCTCGATAATGAGGAGTGGCACATCGTCCGCGCGCTGTCCCTCGGCGAGACTCGCAAACATGGTCTTTAAGAGCTCTTCCTTTAGGACAGAGGGCAGAATATTCGGCACGGCGCGCACCGCATAGCTGGAACCGCCGAAATGCTCGACGGAAAAGCCGATTTTTTCAAAGCTCTCACGCTCACTCTCAAGCAACGCCTGCTCTTCCGCACTCAGAGTGATAAGGAGCGGCGGTTCCAAACGCTGCGAACTGAGTTCCTGCTTCCGATAAGACGCAAGCAGCCTCTCATAGTTTACCTTCTCGTGTGCCGCATGTTGATCGATGAGATAGAGTGAATTTCCGCGCTCCGCGAGCCAGTAGGTGTCAAAAACAGCGCCGATTAAGCGGAGATTTTTTCTCTCCTCAGGCCGAAAGAGCGCATACTGCCCCCCGCGTTCCACAGTTTCAAACGCCGGTTTTTCCTCGGCGACAGCTTTGCGCTCCGAAACCGCTTCTCTGCCCGCTGTCTGCCCGGAGTCCGGCTTTGTGGGGCTCTCCGCCGTCTTGCTTTCGCTCGTCCCTGTGCTCTCCGCCTTCTCGCTCTGATTGATTTGCCGCTGCCCGTAGGCCGAGAGAAAAGAGGAAAGCGAGAGCGCCTGCTCTTCTGCCTCCCGCTTACGCTCTTCCGTTAAGCGCTGCGTCTCAAAAGGTTCCGGCGGCTTTTTGTGCTGCGGACGCGCTTCCGCCCGCAGAGCTTCCTGTGAACTAGCGTCACGTCCGAGCGCCGCGCTTTGTGCAGCCTTCTTTTTGTTTTCTTCCTGCAGAGAGGAAAGACGAATCAACTCCGCGCGCTGCAGCGCATCCTCCACCGCGGAACGCAGAAAGAGATAGCAGGCCTGGGTGTCCGAAAAACGCACTTCCCGCTTGGTCGGATGCACATTCACATCGACTGTCTCCGGATCTGTCTCAAGAAAGAGTACCGCAAAGGGGAAGTTATGTTGCATCATGCGGTCGCCGTAGCCATCCTCTATCGCCTTCGCGAGCAGCGGGCTCTTGATATAGCGCCCGTTCACACAGTAGTGTTCGAGGGCACGGCTTCCCCTTGAAATCTCCGGTCTGCCGATAAAGCCCTGCACCGAAAAGCCCTGTTCCGTTCGCGAAACCGGAAGCAGCTTACTCGCAATCTCCCTGCCGTAGAGCTGATAGATGATGTCCTTCACTTCTCGATTCCCGCTCGTATGAAAGCGGCTCTGTCCGTTCGCAAGAAAACGGATGGAGATTTCCGGATGCGACAGCGCCAGTTCTTCCGCGAGCGCCGCGACATGCGCGGTCTCGGTGACCGCCGCCTTCAAAAAGCTGCGCCGCACCGGCGTATTAAAGAAGAGATCACGGGTGATGACGGTCGTGCCGCCCGGTGCCCCGACTTCTTCAAATACCGTCTCTCTGCCGCCCTCGGCCGCGTAGCGTATACCGGTCAGCGCATCCCGCTGCCTTGTGATGAGCTCAATGCGGGAAACCGCCGAGATACTGGCGAGCGCCTCACCGCGAAAGCCTAGGCTACGAACGTGAAGGATATCCTCCGCGCGCTGAATCTTGGACGTCGCATGGCGAAGAAAGGCGGTCTTTACCTCATCCGCCGGGATGCCGCCGCCGTTATCCGTCACACGTATCATCGAAATGCCGCCGTCGCGTATCTCTATCGTAATGACGCTCGCATCGGCATCGATCGCATTTCCGTGAGTTCTTTCACAATCGAAGCGGGGCGCTCAATGACCTCGCCTGCCGCAATCTTATTGATGGTGCTCTCATCGAGAAGCTGAATGCTCATAGTGTCTCCTGTATACCGTAAAGAAGATCGATGGCCGCGCGCGGCGTGAGCTCCGAGAGATTGATTTCTCTGAGTTGTCTCAGAACCTTAAGCCCTGCCTCCGTGACGACAGGTTTCGCGTTCTGCTCGGAAGCGGGTACGGACGGCAAGTCAGCCCCGCGCGATGCGAGTTCTCGGGCGCGCGCGGCAATATCCGCACCCGAGAGTTCTTCCGCGATTTCCCGCGCCCGCGCCGTAACCGCCGCCGGTACGCCCGCGAGCTTCGCGACCTGAATGCCGTAACTCTGGTCCGCACCGCCCTTGATGATTTTTCGGAGAAAGGCAATTTCATCTCCCTGCTCCTTCACCGCGATGCAGTAGTTATTGACCCCCGGTATGCTGCCTTCCAACTCGGTGAGTTCGTGGTAGTGGGTCGCGAACAGCGTTTTTGCCCCCGAAAGGCGTCCGACCGCAAGATACTCAACCACCGCCCAGGCGATCGAGAGACCGTCGAAGGTCGAAGTGCCGCGTCCTATTTCATCGAGGATAATGAGACTCTTCTTCGTCGCATTCCGAAGAATGTTTGCGACCTCTGTCATCTCAACCATAAAGGTAGACTGGCCGGAAGCGAGATCGTCCGAGGCACCGACACGCGTAAAGATGCGGTCGGAAAGTCCGAGTTCCGCGCGCTCCGCCGGAACAAAGGAACCTGTCTGCGCAAGCAGCGCAATCAGCGCGGTCTGACGCATATAGGTGGATTTTCCGGCCATATTGGGACCGGTAATGATGGCGATGCGATTCTCCTCGCTGTCAAGCAAGGTGTCGTTTTCGACAAAGCGCCCGCTCTCCATCATGCGTTCCACGACCGGATGGCGCCCGCCCACAATGTGCAGGGGGCCGTCCGCCGTTAATTTCGGCCTCACATAGTGATAGCGCTCCGCGACATCCGCAAGGGAGAGCAACGCGTCAAGGTAGGCCACGATGCCGGCGCTCTTTTGGATGCGTGCAACTTCCGCGGAAAGCTTCTGTCGCAGTTCCTGAAAGAGATCGAATTCAAGGGTGAGGAGTTTCTCCTCCGCGCCGAGTATGCTCTCTTCGAGCTTCCCGAGTTCTTCGGTCGTGTAGCGCTCTGCATTCGCGAGCGTCTGCCGCCGCCGGAAGTAATCCGGCACCTGGGAGAGAAAGGAATTCGTCACCTCAAAATAATAGCCGAATACCTTGTTGTACTTAATCTTTAGATTCTTGATTCCGGTCTTAGCGCGCTCTTTTTCCTCGAGTTCCGCGAGCCACTGCTTGCCCTCGCTGCTTGCCCGCCGGTAGCGGTCCACATCCTCGTGGTAGCCTTCTCGAATAATATGCCCCTCTCGGAGCGTGAGCGGCGGATCCTCCGCGATGGCGGAGCGAAGCAGGGCGCAGAGATCGCTTAAATCGTCGAGCTCGTTCGCAAACTGCTGTAAGAGCGGCGCGGAAAAAGCTCTTGAGAAGCTCCCGTATCGGCGGCAGAGCCGCAATCGAAGTACAAAAGGCGAGCATATCCCGCGCGTTTGCGCTGCCGAGCGTAATGCGCCCCATGAGGCGCTCCATGTCATAAATCGGGGCGAGATACTCTCTCAGCTCTTCTCTGTCGATGTAGCGCTCCAGAAATGCCTGGATGGCGTCCTGTCTGGCCTCAATGGTCTCAAGACTGAGAAGCGGCTTTTCGATAAGATTCCGAAGGAAGCGCGCGCCCATCGCGGTCTTGGTGCGATCCAAAACCCAGAGCAGCGAGCCGTGCTTACTCTTATCCCGCATGGTCTCCGTGAGCTCAAGATTTCGCCGAGAGGCCGCATCGATCAAGAGATAAGTATTGCCGCGATAAGCCTTGAGCTCGGTGATGAGCTCGCATTGACTCTTCTGCGTGTCATAGAGATAGCGAAGCACCGCGCCGGCCGATAGCGTTCCGAGCGAATAGTCCGCCAAGCCAAGGGCTTCGACCGAAGCCGTGTGAAAATGCCCGCAGAGTAAGCTGACGGCACTTTCCTTTGAGAAGGCAGAGTCTGACAGTATGCTGGTCGCAATTTCTTCATCCGTGCGAAGCACCCCGTCCAGCGTAAGGCTCTCCTTCTTTAAAAAAGCTCTGCCGGATGAAACTCCGACAAAAATGTCGCCGAGCTCCTTCTTCCCTCCGCTTCTGTCACAAGGAAGCTGCCGGTCGAGATATCCGCGAGGGCCAAACCGTAGCGACCGCCGTCCTCAACGACTGCGGCGAGGTAGTTATTCTTCTCCTCTTCAAAGCGCCCCGGCTGCCGTGACGGTGCCGGGGGTCACTACGCGTATGACCTCGCGTTTCACAAGCCCCTTCGCGAGCTTCGGGTCTTCCATCTGCTCCGCGACCGCGACCTTATAGCCCTTTTTCACGAGACGGTTGATATAGCTCTCCGCGGCATGGAAGGGGACACCGCACATCGGGGCTCTCTCCTCGAGTCCGCACTCCTTGCCGGTCAAAGTGAGCTCAAGCTCCTTTGACACCAGGCGCGCATCCTCAAAGAACATCTCGTAAAAATCGCCGAGGCGATAGAACAAGAGGCTGTCCGGATAGGCCTTTTTGGTCTCCAGGTAATGCGTCATCATAGGCGAAAGCGCCACTTTAGTCCCTCCTCTCTCCCATGTAATAAAAGCCCTTGGATTCCCTCAGTAAAACCGGTACCACTGCGCCGATTAAGCTCTCGTCACCGGGGAAATGTACCATTAAATTGTTGGAAAGCCGCCCCGTCACATAGCCCGCGCGCTGCGCATTCACTTCTTCGACCAAAACAGGCTCTATTTTCCCTTCGTCGCGGTCCGCTGCCTTTGAGGCAAACTGCTGCACCAGGGCAATGAGCCGCTTCATGCGGTCCGCAACCACATCCTCCGGCACCTGATCTTCGAACTCCGCGGCCGGCGTACCGCTCCGCTTAGAGTAAATAAAGGTGAACGCCGCCTGATAGGAAGCGCGGGATACCACATCGAGCGTATCTTGAAAATCCTCTTCCGTCTCCCCGGGGAAGCCTACAATAATGTCTGTCGTGAGTCCAACTTCCGGGAGCTCCCGCCGTATTTTCTCGACCAACGCGAGGTAGGACTCCTTCGTGTAGCGGCGGTTCATGCGCTGCAAAATCTTACTGCTGCCCGACTGGAGCGGGAGGTGAATGTGGCGGCAAATCTTCGGATTTCGCTTGATGGCCTCAATCAGATCATCGGAGAGATCCTTCGGGTGCGGCGTCATAAAGCGTATGCGCTCCAGGCCCTCGACCTGACATACTTTTTCAAGCAGGGAGGCAAAGCTCTCGCCCCCTTCAAGCCCCTTGCCGTAGGAATTCACATTCTGCCCGAGCAGCATGATTTCTTTTACGCCGTCCGCGACGAGCGCCTTCACCTCGCGCACAATATCCTCCGCCTCGCGCGACTGCTCTCTGCCGCGCACATAGGGGACGATGCAGTAGGTGCAAAAGTTATTGCAACCGTACATAATGTTCACGCCCGACTTAAACCAGGTCTTTCGGCGCGCGGGCATGTGATCCCGGAAGGTATTTCTCTCTTCCGCCGTGTCGATGACGCGCTGATTCTCGGCCTCGACCGCGTAGAGCAACTCCGGAAACTTCCAGATATTATGGGTGCCGAAGACAAGATCCACGAAGTGATACTTCTTCTGAATCCGCAGCACTTCATCCTTCTCCTGCATCATGCAGCCGCAGATGCCGATCAGCATGTCCGGATTCAGCTTTTTAAAGTGCTTCACAATGCCGAGATGCCCGTAGAGCTTCTCATTCGCGTTCTCGCGCACCGTACAGGTATTAAAGAGGAGGATGTCCGCGTCCTCGGTCGGAATCTCCTCACAGCCGATTTCCGCGAGTATGCCGGAGAGTTTCTCCGAATCGCGCGCATTCATCTGGCAGCCCATCGTTGTGATGTGATAGCGCACCGGACGCCCAAAGCCGCTTACTCTTCTCTTCAATGGTATCCTTTAGCTGCGCCACAAAGAGTGACTGCTTCTTGCTTTCCTCCATAAACCCAAAACCTTTCCGCGGTTCCGTGGAACCGATATTAACATAATATATTTATGTGAACTCTTTGTGACCGAATGCATTCCTCAGTACTTCGGTGTATAGCGAGCGATCACCGCCTCCGCGACCCGTATGCCATCCATCGCGGCGCTGGTAATGCCGCCGGCATAGCCGGCTCCCTCGCCGCAGGGATAAAAGCCCTGTATGTTGGCCTGCAATTCGCTGTCCCGAAGGATACGGATCGGCGAAGACGTTCGGCTTTCAACACCCGCCAGGATGACATCCGGCGCGTCAAAGTCCTTGATCTGACGCCCGAAACTCGCCATTCCCTCAAGGAAGGCCTCCTCGAGCGGTGCATCCAGAATGCCGTTCAAAGCGGCAAGGCGGTACTGTCCCGCAAAGCAGGGCTCTGTGCCGCCGAAGGCACGGCTCTCGCGCTTTGCGATAAAATCGCCGTAAAGCTGCACCGGAATATGCCCCTGTCCCGCCCGATACGCGCGACGCTCAAGGACCTCCTGATAGGAAAGCCCGGCGAGCACGCCCTCGCCGTAGCGCTGAAAGTCCTCGGGTCCCACCGAGACGATGATGGCCGCATTTGCGTTCGCCGAGCCGCGGTCCGCATAGCTCATGCCGTTCACCACCGTGCCTCCCGCCTCACTCGAAGCATTGACCACATAGCCGCCCGGGCACATGCAGAAACTGTAGACGCCGCGGCCCGAGCTCGTCTTTGCCGTGAGCTTATAGGGGGCGGGCGGCAAAAAGCCGGCTTCTTTCAGGCCGTACTGTGATATCGAGATATCACTCTGTCTGTGCTGCACACGAAAGCCGACCGCAAAGGCCTTGGCCTCCATTTGAAAGCCCCGCGCGTGGAGCGTCCGAAAGGTATCGCGCGCCGAGTGTCCGGTCGCGGCAATCAGTACTTCACAGGGCAGCTCGTACTTTGTGCCGTCCGTCTTCTCCACAAAGACCGCGCGCAGCCTGTCCCCTTCGACACAAAAATCCGCAGCGCGCGAAGAAAAGCGCAACTCGCCGCCGAGCCGCTCAATTTCTTCCCGCATTGCGGTCACGATTTCAATCAGTCGATCGGTTCCGAGATGGGGTTTTTGCTCATAGAGTATCGCACTGTCCGCACCGTAGTTGCAAAAAACTTCGAGGACCTTACGGTTCCTGCCCGCATTGTCCTTGACCAGGGTATTCAGCTTGCCGTCGGAAAAAGTCCCGGCACCGCCCTCGCCGAAGGAGACATTGCAGTTCGGGTTAAGCTTCCCACCCGCCCAAAAGGCATCGACCGCCTGTTTCCGCTCTCTCGCGGGCAGTCCGCGCTCCAGAATAATGGGGCAGTACCCCGCCTCCGCAAGCATGAGGCCCGCAAAGAGTCCCGCGGGACCGCTGCCTATGATGACCGGACGCGAACCGAGCGCATTCTCCCCTCGTTTCGGGAGCTTGTACGGAGCGCGCGTATCCGCACTTACATTCGGGAGCTTTAAGAACTTTGCTTCGTGTGCGAGCTTTAGCCGAAGCAGGTAAACATAGTTCACCTCCGGCTTTTTTCGCGCATCAATCGAGCGGCGCACAATCTCGATTTCCCCGAGTTCTTGTTCCCGAATCCGTAGCAGTTTCGCCACCTTTTTCCGGAGCATCTCCTCCGTATGGCGCACCGGCAGGCTCACATTGTTTAAAAGTATGGCCATCAGAGCACTTCTCCCGTCATGGTCTCATGCTCGGCACGGATTGCGTCGTAGAGTTCGCGCAGGGTCCAGCTCGCATTGGTCTCCGTGAGCGCAGCCTTTAGGGGTGCGCGGAGCTTCTGTTTCCGGAGCTGTGCGAGAAAGGCGTCGAAGGTCGCGGCACTGAAGCCGCAAAACAGAAAGAAAGGCTGCGCATGCTCCCTAAGTTGCACCGCTTCGGGCGCGGGCTCAAGGACGCGTCTGCTCTCCTCGCCGACTTCCTGCCCCGTGAGCAAATAGCCGATGTGACGATCCAGTTCGGAACTGCCGAGTTCCTTATACTTAACCTTTAAGAGTGCACAGATGCCCGCGACCTTCGGCGATTCCGCCCCGTCCGGAACATAGCAGAGCAGAGTTCCACCCTTCTGATTTGAAAAAATTCGATTCATCATAAAACCTCATCGTTAGCGGCACTCTGCCCGGCAAGAAGACCGCTCGCAAAGCACCAGTGAAGATTATAACCGCCGCAGGGGCCCGTCACATTGAGAATTTCCCCGGCAAAATAAAGCCCTGTCATTCGTTTTGCTCCGAGTGTATGCGGATTTAGTTCCCGCAAGGAAATTCCGCCTGCCGAAACCTGCGCTTTATCGTAAGCCGCAAGTCCCTGAATCGGAAAGCACGCTGCCGTAAGCTGTTCGGCGATTGCCGCGAGTTCCGTTTTCCGAAGGCTCGACGGCGACATGCCCGCAGAGAGACCTGCGCGCCGCAAAAGAGCAAGCCAGAGATTCTTCGGCACAAGACCGTTTCCGTAGGCTTCAAGAGTCGTCGCAAAGGGCTGCACACTGCGCTTCGCAAAGAAAGTAAGATCCGCTTTCAAATCCGGCAGGAAATTCAGCATAAGTTCTGCCTTCTGCTTATGTTGCAAAGCCCGTCCGGCAGGCAGAGAAAGCTGGAAGACGGAAATCCCGGAAAAAGCCCTCCTTTGTGAGCTGGAGCTCTCCGCTCTCTTCCGCCACCTTCTTTCCGTCCACCCATAGGCTTAAGGCAGCAGGTACCCGTACCCCCTGAGAGGCACGGAAAAAGGCGTTCTCTCGCTCTGCGGAACGAAGCGGGCAGAGCGCCGGGCGAAGCGGCTGCAACTTGAGTCCCAGCCTTGCGACAAGCTCCGCACCGCTGCCGTCGGATCCCGTCCTTGGGAGCGCCGCACCACCGAGTGCAGCCACCACGCGGTCCGCGCGGAATTCGGCCTTTTCCGTTTTCACCGCAAAACCGCCCTTTTGATTCTGTCGAATTCCCAGAATGCGAGCATCCGTCACTATCTTCACCCCGAGCCGTTCCAGTTCTGCGCGGAGCGCATTCAGTACGGCGCCCGCCTGTTCGGCGTGCGGATAAATCCAAGTGCCGTGCCTCGTAATCGGAGGAACCCCGAGTTCTTCCAGAAAACGCATCACTGCTTCCGGCGGGAATTGTTCCAAAAACTTCCAGTAGCAGAGCAGGCGCATCACTGTCGTAACGCTCGGTCCGGAGATCCAGATTCGTAAAATTGCATTTGCCGTTTCCCGTCAAGAGGAGTTTTTCCCGATGCGGTCATTTCTCTCCAGCAGCGTAACCGCCGCGCCGCCTCTTGCCGCTGCGATTGCGGCCGCCATGCCTGCCGGGCCGCCGCCGAGCACCAGAACATTCATCATCCGTTCTCCGTCATTCTCAAAGTAAATGCAGGTGCTTTGCAAGGCGGCAGAGGCTCGCTCCCTTCGGGAAGCGCAGCAATTCTTCCTCGCGTATCGCACCGGTCAGCAGAAGCAGGGAGCCGTAAACCGCCACCGCCAGAAACATAGGCAGCAAGGTATAGAACACAACCCGACCCGTAAGCCGCTTTAAAGCGATTTTGGCACCTGCGGTCGCAAGTCCCATGAGCAGCGCGCAGAAGCCCGGCAAAAGAAAGCTGCGTCCGATCTCCTGTCGATACTTTAAGAGACGTTTGAGACTCCCGGCGTTCAGAATACACATGCTGACCGCAAACACCATATCCGCAATCACAATACTGACGATGCCGAGTTCAAAGATGCGGAGCAGGGTCTCCAACACCAACACGTGAATACCGAGTGAAAGCGCCGCATGTGCAACCGGAACCTTCATGTGGTTGGTCCCTTGCAGAATCGCATTACTCACCGTGGAGAGCGAATAAAAGACCACGCTCGCACAACCGAGATGCATAATATGAACCGCAAGCTCGCTCTTTCCGAAGAGCAGAGGAATCAAAGGATCCGCCATAACCCCGAGCCCGACGGCCGAAGGAATCGCAACAATCATCGAAAAGCGAATGGCAAGCGCAATATTCTTCCGCACTTCTTTTTTCTGATTTGCGCCGACCGCACGACTGAGCGCAGGCACCAGGGCCGAACCGAGGGAGTTTGCAATCATGATCGGTACATTGAGAAGAAGCTTATACTTACCGGTATAGACACCGTACTGTTTTGCAATCTCCGTCTGTTTGCCGAGATCGTACATCGCCTGCCCGAAGAGGGCATTGTCGAGGATGCCGCTCACATTGTAAATCGCCGTCGAGAGTATGACAGGGGACCACGGTGAGCACCAGCAGTTCCGTAATTTCTTCATAACTCTCCGCAGGGTGTTCGCAATCTCGGCGCGCTTTTTCGAAGCCTTGAACGCCGTGTCATCAGGAAAAAGCAGCATGAAAATCAAAGGGGCGGAGGCAGCGCCGACACCGGTTCCTATGGTGCCGCCCATTGCCCCGAACGCACGGGAAAGAGCTTCGTTTTTCCCTGCCGCACCGCCCACTTCATCAGGAAAAAGGCTGCGCCCACGCTGACGCCCGCATTTAGAATCTGCTCGACAATCTGGGAGATTGCGGTCGGCACCATGGTCGACTGCCCCTGCCAGTACCCGCGGCATACGCCGAGGTAGGACACAATCCAGACGGTCGGCGCCAAAGCGCGGAGCGGGTACGCGGCTTCCGGCGTATGGAGAAACGAAGCCGCAAGCCAGTCTGCGCCGAAAAAGATTGCGGTAAAGCCGATGCCGCCCACCACGGTCGCATAGAGCAGCGCAGCGTGAAGGATGCGTTCCGCATTGCGGTAGTTTTTTGCACCGACACGTGCGGATATCAGTTTGGACACCGCAAGCGGCAGGCTGTAAGACGAAAGCAACAGCACAATGGCATAGATATTAAACGCTGCCGCATAATAGCCGTTGCCCTCGTCGCCTATGATGCGTGTAAGCGGCATGCGGTATACCAAGCCGATTAAACTTGAAATGACGCCGGATGCGGCATAAATGGAACCCTGCGCCAAAAAACCTCCGGATTTCGGTTTCTTACTTCGGGGAGCGAAATTCTCTCTTCTCTCTTCCATACAGCTCTTCAGCGCCGATAGCCGAGCGCGTCGAGTATCTCTCTCTGCCGCGCCTCCATGCCCATGCGCTCCTCTTCCTCCATGTGGTCATAGCCCATCAGGTGCAACATGCTGTGTGCAATCAAAAACGCAAGTTCACGGGTCTCGCTGTGCCCGTATTCCGCCGCCTGTGTCTTGACGCGGCGCACGTTAATCACGATGTCGCCGAGCGGCACCTCTCCCGTGTCCGGGTTGATGTCCTCTTCGCCGATTTCCTCCGGAAACACTGCGGGGGCTTCAAACTCGAGCATGGGGAACGAAAGCACATCCGTCTCGCGGTCTATCTCGCGGTAATCGCGGTTCAGCTCCCGTATCTCCTCTTCATCCACAAAACTCAGGGATACCTCGGCCTCGAAGGGGCAGTTCTCCGCCGTAAGGCAGGCATTTACCACCTTCTCCGCAATCTCCTCATAGGGAAGCTCCAGGCTCTCTTCCGCCTCATAGCAGATCTCAAGGCTCATCGCTTATCACCTCGCTCACTTCCTTTTCCTCTGCCCTTAGCGTCCTTACGCCAAGCACTGCGGCGCTTTTTCTCGGCGCTCTCCTTTTCCTCGTACTTCTCGTAAGCATCCACAATTTGCTGTACCAGGGGATGGCGCACCACATCGCGGCTTGTGAGGCGACAAAAGCCGATTTCTTCAATGTTCGAGAGCACGCGGGAAGCCGTGTCTAGGCCAGAAATCGCATCCGCCGGCAAATCCTTTTGCGTGAGGTCACCCGTAATAATGGCCTTCGAACCGAAGCCGATGCGGGTCAAAAACATCTTCATCTGCGACGGCGTTGTATTTTGCGCCTCATCGAGGATGATGTAGGCGTTGTCTAAGGTGCGACCGCGCATATAGGCGAGCGGTGCCACCTCAATAAGCCCCTTCTCTGCGTTGTGAAGATAGCTTTCCGGCCCCATAATTTGATAAAGGGCATCGTAGAGCGGGCGCAAATAGGGGTCGATTTTGCTCTGCAGGTCGCCCGGCAGGAAGCCAAGCTTTTCACCTGCCTCCATTGCGGGACGCGTGAGTATGATGCGCTCGCAGTCTCCGTCTCGGAAGGCACGTATCGCCATGGCCATCGCGAGATAGGTTTTTCCGGTACCTGCCGGGCCTATGCCGAAGGTAATCATGCGCTTCCGTATGCTGTCCACATATTCCTTTTGTCCGAGAGTCTTCGGCTTCACCGGCCGACCGGAGGCCGTGCGGCAGATGAGTTCCCGGTCGATTTCGAGTATCTTCTCCTCGCCCTCCGAAAACGCGAGGAGAGCGCGTAGTTGACCGTCTGCTCCGTAACTGTCTCGCCGCGCCGCGCGAGCGCAACTAAGTTCTCGAAGACGGAAATGGCCTTTTTGACCTTTCCCTCCTCGCCCATAACCTTGACACTGCCGTCACGCTCTATCATCGTGACTTGCAGAGTGCGCTCAATCTTGTGAAGGTTGACATCCATGAACCCGCAGACATTCTTCTCTAACTCTGCAGGGATATCAATTGTCTGCTCTGTGCTTCCCATCTTAACTCCCTCATACGTGCAAGACGCCCGGTCTCGTTGAGACCAGGGCGTCAATTATGCATTAGTTGAATTTACGCTTTCTTGCAGCCTCGGACTTCTTCTTGCGTCTGACGCTGGGCTTCTCGTAATGCTCTCTCTTGCGAATTTCCTGCTGAATGCCTGCCTTCGCACAGTTTCTCTTGAAACGTCTCAGTGCGCTGTCCAAGCTTTCATTTTCTTTCACAATCACGTTTGACATGAAACGGCCTAACCTCCCTCCCGGTTGTGAAATTGAAATCCTGTTTAGTATACCACAATTTCCGACTGCGTCAAGTGTATTTTCGGGCATTCTTTCCGCCTTCCCGGCGCTAACCATTTACACTTCGCATTCTGCTTTCTGCGGCAGTTGCTACGGCTAAACCGCTCGTGTTTTGAATCACAAAAAACGCGTGCCTGCAAAAAGGGACTGTGCATTCGCACAGTCCCTTCTGCTTACCGACGCATAGAGTGCATCCGTAGTTTACTGCTCTTTTCTTCTTCTGCCGCAGAGCGCGTATGCGCCGAGCAGAAGTCCCGCAAGAGTGCCCGCAACATTCGGTGCAAACGGTGCTTCGCCGGTCTTCGGGAGTCTGCCCCTATTGGTGCCGACCGCCGTACCGCGGTTCGTTGCTCTATTGCCGCTGTTCGAGAAAGGCCTTCGCCCTTCTGCTGATTCAGCGAATCCGCATTCTTCTGCGGGCTCGGCTCGGTGACATGCTGCTTGTCATCGTTCCGGTTCTGCGCGGTGTTCGGCTGCGCTGTATTCGTGTTCGGCTGCGTGTTGCTCGGCCGCGTTGCGGTCGGTGTTCCGGTCGCGACATTGTTCGGCGTGACCGTTCCGCGACGTCCGCTGCCGCTGCGGCTGCCGCCGCCTCCGCCGCCTCCGCCGCTGCTACCGCCGCTTCCGCCGATGTTCTCGCCTTCCGAATCCTTCTGGTAAACAGCGACCAGGGCAACGTCATGCGTGGTGCCCGCCGGAATCGTGTTCAGGAACTTACCGCCGACAACCTGCCAGGTCCAGAACTTAACGCCCTGCTTCACAGCGCCGTTCGGATTGATCTCGTCCTCGATCGTGAAGGTGGTCGGGTTTGCCGCGTCGTTGACACCGCCTGCCGCATCGTAGGTAATGCGATAGCGAATCGGTTCCCAAACAGCTCTGAACACAGCATCGCCGTCGCTGCCGGAAGGAATCTGATTGACTGCGACACCCGGTGCCGATGCCATCTCCCAGCGGGTGAAGGTATAACCGATGCGGCTCGGGGTGGGCAGGGTGATGGTTCCGTCTTCAATCGTATAGCTGGTCGGAAGCGAGCCGAGACCCTGAATCGGGCTGTTCGCTGTCTCGCCGGTATCGTAAGTAATGCTGTAGTGGTTGAGCGTCCAGTCTGCCGTCAAGTTCTGCGGGCCGGTCGTTCCTGCCGGAATGCTGGTCACGGTCTGACCGTTCAAGTTCCAGCTGCCCGTATAGCCGCGGCGCACCGGCGGCACAAGCTGTACATCGTCATCGACCGTAAAGCTCGGCACATTGGAGGCCGGGTTGGTCGGGGTTCCGATGCCGGTTCCCGGGTTCAGGTTGTAGTTGATGCTGTAGCTGTTGAGCTGCCACTTTGCGTAGTAGGTTTTCGCCGCCGCATCTGCGGTGTGAAGGGTCGTAATCGGCGTGCCGGTAAGGGCCGCGTTGTCATACCAACCCTGGAAGCTCGCGCCGTTACGGGTCGGAATGCCGAGGGCAAAGTCCGCATCCTCAACCGTGTAGGAATTCGGGGTGACCGCGCTTGCCGGGCTGGTCGCCGAATCGTTCATCACATAGGTGATCGGGTAGCTCAGCGCATTGCCCCACTTTGCGTAGTAGTGCTTATCTTCCGCATCCATCGTGTGAAGCGTCGTGACCGGCGTGCCGGTGAGTGCCGCGTTGTCATACCAGTTCTCAAAGGTATAGCCGGTGCGGGTTGCCGGACGCAGGGTGTAATCCGCGTCCTCAACCGTGTAGCTCGTGAGCGAAGCGTTCGGGTTTGCCGCCGTAAGTCCCGCCGGAACCGTATCGTTCAGCGTCCACTGCACGTTGTAGGCATTCGGCGCGCTCCACTTTGCGTAGACCGTGTAATTCACCGCAGTCGCCGGGTTGATGGAAGAAATCGGGGTCGTGAGGCCCGCGTCCGCATACCAGCCGAGGAAGGTGTAGCCCGTGCGGGTCGGTGCCTGCAGGTTAATGGTCGGATCCGTCACATCGAAGCCGCCCGGGTTGCTCGCCGGATTGCTTGCCGTGTGGCCCGCCGGGGTCGTATCGTTCATCACATAGGTGATCGAATACGGAAGCGGTGCACTCCACTTCGCATAGAGATCGGTCGGGTTCGTATCGCCCTGCGCGCTCATCAAAGTCGCCGGTGCTGCGGTCGTGAGCCCCGCATCCGTAAACCAACCGAGGAAGGTGTAGCCCGGACGGGTCGGCGTGCCGAAGGTATGATCCGGAGACTCCGCCGTGTAAGTCGTAAAGCCCGCATCCGGGTTGTTTGCCGGCTGGGTCGCGGAATCGTTCAGGTGATATGCGAGGTTATAGTTCTTAGCGGTCCACTTCGCATAGTAATGCTTATCTCCCGCCGGTACCGCACTCGTGACCAGAGTCGAGACCGGGGTTCCCGCGAAGAGCTGGTTGTCGTACCAGCCGTCAAAGTTGTAGCCCGGCCAGGTCATGGGCTGAATCGTGACGTTCGGATCCGTGACCTTATAGCTCGTCACGGTGTTCGGGTTCACCGCAGCGCCCGCGGTGCGGGATGCCGGGTTCACATTCGTCGTGTACTGAATGTTATAGTTGTTCTCGGTCCAGTTTGCGGTCATCGTGACAACCGCACCGTTCTGGTTCGCGAGCAGGGTCGGCATGTCGCCGTCCGCATAGGTCTGACCGTTCGAACCGGTCCAGCCGTTAAAGGTATAGCCGTTCACGGCAAAGTGATTCGTGAGGTTTGCTGTCCCCGTGCTGCCGGTAATGGTCTGATCCGCCATGGTGCCGGTCGCGGTCTGGCCCGCCGGTGCGTTTGCAACAAACTTCACCGTGTACTGGTGCGGGTTTCTGGTCACCGGTCCCGGGACATAGGTAATCGTATAGGTACCGATTGCCGCGCTGCCCGCCGCACCGTTGTCAAAGGTAGTCGGTGCAAGCGGCGTCGCATTGTCCGTCGTCGTCGCTGCGACCGGCTGGCTGTTGTCAAAGTTCACACTGACAGCCGACACGCGGTCGTTTCCGATGAGGCCCGTCGCCGTCACATGGGAGGGATCCCAGGTGAGTGCCTCGGTCGCCGTCACGGTGCGCGGGTTCACGGTAATCGTGAGCGGTACATTGACCGCGCCGCTGCCCGCATTGCTGAAGCTGCCGTTCGCGCCCTGCGCAACAAAGCTGCTTCCCGCAGGCGCATTGATGGTACCGTTGTTCACAACCGTGCTGCCCGCCGGAACCGTGAGCGTGTGACCGTTTAAGTCAATCGTCACGCCTGCCGGAACATTGGACGTGAGTGTCGTGTTGCCAATCAGGCTGACCGAAGCATTGCCGTTCTGCGTCGAGAACGCAATCGCATCGTCCGCATTGTTAAAGTAGTAGGTCTGGCCTCCCACCGTAACCGTCGCGGTGTGCGCCGTGACCAGCGGCACCGACTCATTGGCGGTATCACCGGTCTTGTTGTATCCGCTGAACTCGATGTAGTAGCCTTTGACATCGAGACCGCCGCCGCTGTAATCACTGCGGTTGTGGAGGTCGTTCCAGTAACCCGCATTGTGCACCTGCATGACGCCCTCGTAGCCGCTGACCGCAACGCCGTGTCCTGCCGCAGAGTTCGGCTCACCGGTCGGACGGAAGTGCGTGTATGCCGGATTACCGCCGGAATAAGGCGTGACGAGCGGTGTTCCGTTACCCAGAGGGGCCGCGCCGCCGTTGCCCTGTACAAAGTACTCGATACCCGACTCCGGACCGTTCTGCCAGCGGAAGGTTCTCGCTGCCGTCGGCGTAGATGTAGAGGATGCGCTCACATTCTGGTTAGCGAAAACGGTTCCTGTACGTCCCGCAACCGAGTTGTCGGGCCAAGCCGGAACACTCGTCGCATCGTTGATGCCCTCAAAACGCGCACCGCCGGACCAAGCACCCGTGGTCGTCGAGGTGATCTGGTCGAGAACCTGATCCTCTTCCGCGGAGGTAATCGTGACCAGGTAGCCACGCATGCCGTCCAGATAGCTCTGCTTTGCGGTGTTATAGCTGTCCGCCCAGCTCACAAGGCCTGCAGGCTGCGGCTCCACATACATATAATAGTGCTCCGCGCTGTCATTCGACATCGGGTTCGGAATGGTCTTCTTCGAAATCTTGATGGTTGCGTTGGTCGGGAAGTTGTTCTGGCCGTTTCCGAGCGTAATCTTAAGCTGCTGGTTTGCGCCCGGGCTTGCAAGCTTGAACTTCATCTGCTGCTCAATGAAGTCCTTTGCCTCGGCCGCCGTCAGTGCGGTCGGGAAAATGAACTGATAGAACAGGTGGCTGCCCGCCGGGTTGATGTCCGTAAAGCTCTGGTAGGTCTTGCTGCCGACCACCGTGCCGCTCACAGGCATATCGATAATGTTACCCGTGTCGACCTGGAAGTTCATCGAGGTGATGCCGTTGCCGGCACCGTCTACCACAGTCACATCGCCGAGCTTATACGTCTGACGCGTCGCATCGCCGTCGTAGTCGAGAAGCTTAAAGGATGCGCCGAGCTGGGTGTTTCCGGTCTGATAATTGACGACCGCGAAGGGCGAGAAATGCTCTGCCGCCGCCTGCAGCACCGGCATGCTCTCATCGAGTCCCGTGCGCAGCGTATCCACCTTCGAAGCCTCTTCGTCAATGTGAAGGACCGCTACGTTCGTGTCCTGTGCTTCACTGTCCTCGCCGGTCTTCGAGACCTCGGCGGAGACAATACTCACATTGCGGAAGGAGACCGCAAGGGTGCCCTTCGTGTTGTCCGGCTGAATTTCTTCGCCCGCTGCGTTTAAGACCGTGAGATCGCAGAGGAACTGCGCCGTTGCGGTCTTGCCCGTCTCACTCGCGTGCGCCGCAATCTTTGCGAGTGCTTCCTGCTCCTCTTCCGCAGTCAGTGCTCTTGCACGGAGTCTTGCGCCTTCCGGCAGAACACCGGCCGGTGCCGTCACTTCGATTTCAACGCCGCTTAATTCGGTGCGAAGCACTTTTCGCCGCGTTGGACGGCGTACCCCAGCGGCTCGAACCGACAAGGATATCCGCCGCCTTTTCTCCCTGCTTTGCCTCCGCAGCTGCCGTTGCATCGGAAGGGCTTGCCGTGCCCCTCTGCTGCAACTCTCTCTGCTGTTCCCTCGAAAGTCCAAGGTCGTTGATAAGTTCCGCGTCCTCGCGGAACTCATCCGCAGAGGGGGCCGCATAGACAGGCACCGCGGTCGAGACGTTCAATACCGCCATCGCAGCACTGAGCATCACCGCAAGCAAGCGTTTTGACTGCTTCCCACGTTTTACCATACCGTTCCTCCTAATAATTAACCACATTGCTCTCAATTCTAACTGTCTTATACTCTACCCAAAAAATCAATTATACGCAAGTACTTATGAAGATTTTTTTAAGTTTCTTAGGAATATGCTAATTATAACTTCATAATCTTTGTGTTTGAATTAACAATTCAAAGCGCTTTCTGTCTTGCTTTTAATTTGTATTCATCGCCGCCGTATTGCAGCAATCACGCTGTTCTCTTTTCTTTTCGAGAGCCGAACTTCCGGAACCGCCGGTACATTACGCGCATTTTATAGAACAAATTTCTCTTACAGCACTCCTCTCTCACAGCGTTAAGCGCAAGCAAAAAGAGCTGTGCTTACGCACAGCTCTTTTTGTATTCCGAGACGGATTCTATGGAAGCCGCTCTTCTTATGCCAGTTCCTCTTCCAGTGCTTCGGCCGCCTTTTCAAGCGCTGCCTGCACACCCGCGGGGTTCTTTCCGCCCGCCTGCGCAATGTTCGGTCTGCCACCGCCGCCGCCGCCGATCAGCGGTGCAATGGCTTTGATGAGCTTTCCGGCATTTGCGCCTCTGCTCTGCCGCCTTGCCGACCATCACGAGGAGATTTACCTGCGACTCATCCGCACTTGCAAGCACGGCCACGCCGCCCTCGGTCTTCTGAAGCAGACTGTCGCCGAGATTACGGAGCTCATTCATCTCAATCTTTGCGAGCGCCGTGGTGAGAAGTTTGACACCCTTCACTTCCCGGATGTCTTCGCCCGCACTTGCCGCCGCATTGCGCGCGAGCTCGGCGCGAAGCTTCTCGTTCTCTTTCTCGCTCTCACGGAGCTCGTTCTGGAGCTGTAGGACGCGCTGCGGCAGCTCCGCACGGTTCGTCTTCAACTGCGCCGCGAGCTCCTCAAGCTCCTGTACCGCCGCTTCATAATAAACGGTCAAGGCATCGCCGGTCAACGCTTCGATGCGGCGCACGCCCGCCGAAATACCGGTCTCGGAGACAATCTTCATTGCGCCGATGTTCTCCGTATTCTTTACGTGTGTACCGCCGCAGAGCTCGGTCGAGAAATCACCCATGCGCACCACACGGACCTCATCGCCGTACTTTTCGCCAAACAGTGCCTTTGCGCCGGCCTTCTTGGCATCTTCGATGCCCATGACCTTGGTCTCAACCGCATGTCCCGCCTTGATTTCACGGTTCACAAGTTCCTCGACCTTCTTGATTTCTTCCGGCGTGAGCGCCGCGAAGTGCGTAAAGTCAAAGCGCAGTCTGTCCGCACTCACAAAGCTACCCGCCTGGTTCACGTGATTACCGAGCACTTCGCGAAGCGCCTCGTGCAGCAGGTGGGTGCCCGAGTGGTTCTTTGCCGTATTGTCGCGGTTTGCCGCATCGACCGCAAGGGTCACGCTCTCGCCGATCCGGAACATACCGGAGAGCACCTTGCCGGTGTGACCGACCTTGCCGCCCTTTAAGTGAATCGTGTCACGCACCGCAAAGCGGTTGTTGCCGGCTTCAATCACGCCGATATCGCCCTGCTGGCCGCCCATGGTCGCATAGAACGGCGTCTTGTCGGTCACAATCGTGCCCTCATCGCCCTCTGCGAGCGCCTCGGTAAGCGCCGTTGCATCCTCCTCGCTCTCCTCCGGGAGAATGCGGACCATCGCCGTAATCTTGCCCTCGTCCTTCAGCTTGTCATAGCCGGTGAACTCGGTCGTGAGCGTCGGATCAATCTGCTGGTAAGCGGTCTGCGCCTCACCCATATAGTTCGTCGCTTTTCTCGCCTTCCGAGCGGTCTCCCGCTGTACCTGCATGGCTTTCTGGAAGCCTGCCTCATCAACCGTGAAGCCGCGCTCTGCGAGAATTTCACGCGTCAGATCGAGCGGGAAGCCATAGGTGTCGTAGAGCTTAAACGCGTCCTCGCCGGAGAGCTCGGTCTTCTTCTCCGCAGAGAGCGTCTCCTCGAGCTCCGCGAGAATAGAAAGGCCCTGGTCTATCGTGCGGTTAAACTTCGCCTCTTCCTCGGTCAGAACCTTTAAAATCATTTCGCGCTTCTCTTCCAGCTCCGGATAGCCGTCCTTCGAGGAGGCAATCACGGTCTCGGCAAGCTTGCCGAGGAAGGCCCCCTCAATGCCGAGGAGTCTGCCGTGGCGCGCCGCGCGGCGCAGAAGTCTCCGGAGCACAAAGCCGCTGCCCTCGTTGCTCGGCATGATGCCGTCCGAAATCATGAAGGTGCAGGAACGCACATGGTCGGTAATCACGCGCAGCGAAACATCCTTCTTCTCATCCTCGTGGTAACGGGTCGAAGCAAGCTTCGCCGCCTCATCGAGAAGTGCGCGAATCGTATCCACTTCAAAGATGGACTCGACATCCTGTACAACAACCGCAAGGCGCTCAAGGCCCATGCCGGTATCGATGTTCTTCTGCTTGAGTTCGCTGTAGTGCCCGTGGCCGTCGTTATTAAACTGACTGAACACGTTGTTCCAGACTTCCATGAAGCGGTCGCCTTCCCCGCCCATCACATCCTCGGGACCGGTTCCGTACGCTTCGCCGCGATCATAATAAATCTCCGAGCAGGGGCCGCAGGGACCGGAACCGTGCTCCCAGAAATTGTCCGCCTTGCCGAAGCGGTAAATGCGCTCCGGTGCGATGCCGATCTCGTCCCGCCAGATATCGAAGGCCTCGTCATCTTCCCTCATAGACGGAGGGATAGAGACGATCCGGCTCGAGTCCCACAACCTCGGTCAGGAACTCCCAGCTCCAGTGAATGGCCCTCACGCTTAAAGTAATCGCCGAAGGAAAAGTTACCGAGCATCTCAAAAAGGTGCCGTGGCGCGCGGTCTTACCGACATTGTCGATATCACCCGTGCGGATACACTTCTGGCAGGTTGTCACACGGCGACAGGGCGGAATCTCCTGCCCCGTAAAATACGGCTTTAACGGCGCCATGCCGGAATTGATGAGCAACAGACTGTTGTCGTTGTGCGGCACCAGGCTGAAGCTCTTCATAATCAAATGACCCTTGCTCTGAAAGAACTCCAGATACATCTTGCGGAGCTCATTGACTCCGTATTTCTTTGCGATCATTGCACTGCCCCTCTGTTTTGATATTGTATGATTTTCCTAAAATTCTATTGTAGCCGTAAATTACCGTTCTGTAAATCCGCTTTGCACACAGCGCTAACGCAGACGATCCTTATATTGTTCCAAAAGCGCATAGGCCCGCGCTCTGGTATTCTCTGCCTGTTCTTTCACGGAGAGAACCGTTTCGTTTTCCCCTGTGCCGCGCTTTTTTCGCCACTCCTGCTGATCTTTTAAAAAGGCCGCCGCTTCCTGATCGCTCAGTACGTACGGAAGAACCTGACAGAGTGCATTCAGTTGTGTCTCCCAGTAGCGCAATTCTTCGCTCGCAAAGCGCTCACCGCCCGCCTCGCGCTTCTCGGTCTTCTCTCTCTCCCGGAGCAGGGCGATAATGCGGTCGGTGTCTTCGAACTTCTTTTTAAAGTCCCGATAGCCGTAACCCACCTTCAGACTGCTTTCTCCCTGTACCCCTTCTTGCAGCGCGACACGTGCCGCAATGCGACGCCTCTTTTCGCTCAGTATGGAATTGATGAGAAGCGTCAGCAGGATGCCAAAGAAGAGGACAGTTGCGAAAAGACGCCATCTCTCATGCCGTCTCATCGACCTTGTCCTCCTCAAATGCGCGGTGATCCGCGGCATCGGTTGCGAGCGCGTCACAGCGCTCGTTTTCGGTATGCCCCGCATGCCCCTTGACCCAACAGAATTCTACCCGGTGGGGCGCCATTGCCTTTAAGAGGCGCTTCCAAAGGTCTACATTCTTGACCGGCTCATTTTTGCCGCGCGTCCAGTTTTTTTTCTGCCAACTGTCAATCCAGTGCTGATTAAAGGCATCGACCAGATAGCGGGAATCCGAGTAAACCGTCACTTCACAGGGACGAGTCAGTGCCTCAAACCCCGCAATGCAACCGAGCAGTTCCATACGGTTGTTCGTGCTCTTTCGAAAGCCCTGTGAGAGCTCTTTCTCGTGTAACTTCCCGCTGCCGTCCGTTACCTGCAAAATAGTGCCGTAGCCCGCCGGCCCCTCGGGGTTCCCGCGCGCGGCTCCGTCCGAAAATAATTTGACCTTCGTTAAGCTCATATCCCCGTCTGCCTTATTCGCTGAGATAAGCACTCTTCACCTCGGCATTGTTTAAGAGCGCTTCCGCCGTTCCGGAAATTCGTATGGTTCCTGTCTCTAGGACATAGGCGCGGTCGGCGATGGAAAGTGCCTTTTTCGCGTTCTGTTCGACCAGAAGCACCGTGGTTCCGCTCTCATGAATGGACTTGATGATATCGAAAATCTCATTCACGTAAATCGGCGAGAGTCCCATCGAGGGCTCATCGAGCACCAGCATCTCCGGCTTACTCATAAGAGCACGTCCCATGGCGAGCATCTGCTGCTCACCGCCCGAGAGTGTTCCCGCAAGCTGGTTCTTTCTCTCCTCAAGTCGCGGGAAGCGGCGATATATTTCTTTTAAGGTCTCTGCCTTTTCTTCTTTGCTGCGACGCGTAAAAGCACCGAGTTCCAAGTTCTGCAAGACAGACAACTGGGAGAAGACTCTTCTGCCCTCCGGAACATGCGCGAGACCGCGCCGAACAAGCTGATAGCCCGGCACATGGGTGATGTTTTTCTCGTTGTATATCACCTCGCCGCCGGACGAAGGCAAGAGTCCCGTAATTGTGTGCAGCGTGGTCGTTTTACCGGCGCCGTTTGCACCGATCAGAGTCACGATTTCTCCGCGATTCACTTCAAACGAAATACCGCGTATCGCATGTATCATTCCGTAATAAACATGTAAGTCCTTCACCTTGAGCAATGCGTCCATAAGTCCTCCTTACTCACCGAGGTAGGCCTTCACGACCTCGGGATCGTGAAGCACTTCCTGGGTATCTCCCTGTTTCAACAGTTTTCCGAAGTTCAGGACAGTCAGGCGCTCGCAGATGCCGGAGACCAACTTCATATCATGCTCAATGAGCAGTATGGTCATGTGAAAGCGCTTCCGCACCAGCTGTATGGTCTCCATGAGCTCGGCGGTCTCATTCGGATTCATGCCTGCCGCCGGCTCATCGAGCAATAAAAGCTTCGGCTCGGTTGCCAAGGCGCGTGCAATCTCAAGCTTTCGCTGCGAACCGTAGGGCAAGTTCTTGGCTTTCACCTCGGCCATCTGTTCCAAATGAAAGACCGAGAGCAACTCTTCGGCCCGGCGATTCATCTCCTTCTCCTGCACACGGTAACGCGGCAAGCGGAAAATCCCCTCAAAGGTCGAGTAGGAATGATGATTGTGCAGGCCCGCCTTAACATTGTCGAGAACCGAGAGGTTCGAGAAAAGACGAATATTCTGGAAGGTTCTCGCAATACCGGCTTGGTTGATTTCGATGATGGATTTTCCGGTCAATTCCTTGCCGTCAAGGCGAATCGAGCCGTTGTCCGGCCGATAGACCCCGGTCAACAGATTAAAGATGGTTGTCTTCCCCGCGCCGTTCGGCCCTATCAGTCCCGAAAGTTCATTTTCCTGTAATTCCAGAGAAAAATTATCGACTGCCTTCAAACCGCCGAAGGAGATGCCGATATTTTTCACTTCTAACATAGCCATAACTTCTCCTCCTTTACGCCTGTTTCCCGGGCTTGCGGATGCCGGAGAAAATTCGCTCCCGATACTGTATAAACGCGGGGCGGAGGTAAAGAGCATCATAAGAATCAGTACAACCGCATAAATCAGCATGCGGAAATCACTGAGTCCGCGGAGCAACTCCGGCAGCGCGGTCAAGACCACCGCCGCAATGACGGAGCCGCGCATATTACCGATTCCGCCCATCACGACAAAGACCAAAATTGCGATGGACATATTATAGCCGAAATTCTTCGGCAGTGCCTGTAAGGTACTCAGATTGTGCGCATAGAGCACACCGCCCACGCCGGCAAGTGCCGCGGAAATCGTAAACGCGAGGAGCTTATAGCGGGTCACATGGAGACCGACCGACTCCGCTGCGATTTCATTGTCTCGAATGGCCATAATTGCGCGTCCCGTGCGGGAACGAATCAAGTTCTGCACAACAAAGAGCGAAATCAGCAAGAGGACGATGCCGGCAAAAAAAGCTCGAGAGCCGCGGCGTTCCGGTGATGCCCTGCGCCCCCTTAATGAGAATCTTGCCGCCGGTCTCCAGTTTTAATGCCGCCGTATCTTTGAGCGATACATGAATGCCCTTCGCATCCACACCGAGATAAAGCGCGTTGATGATATTTTTGACAATCTCACCGAACGCAAGTGTCACGATCGCAAGGTAATCGCCCTTAAGACGGAGCACCGGTATACCGATCAAAAAACCGAAGAAAGCCGCAACCGAAGCGCCGATTAAAAACAGCGAGTGCAAAGTCAAGCCCGCCCGGGAGTTTGCCGGCCATGAGATTCGTAAAGAGGGCCGAACTGAATGCGCCCACACACATGAATCCCGCATGCCCCAGCGACAGCTCGCCCGAGATGCCGACCACCAAATTCAGACTGACCGCAAGTATCGCATAGGTGCAGAGCGGCACGAGCAGTCCCTTAAAGAGGGAGCTCACAGCGCCGCCATTCACCAAAAGCTGTACGATGACAAAGGCGATGACGACAAGGGCATACGTGATGCAATCATTGATAAATGCTTTTTTTTCAGAGCTTCTGTTCATATTACACCTTCTCTCTCATCTTTTTCCCGAGTATGCCGGTGGGCCGCACCACCAGAACCAAGATAAGCACCGAGAAAACAATGGCATCCGAGAGTTTGGAGGAGATATAGGCCTTCGAGAGGTTCTCGAGCACACCGAGCAGCAGTCCGCCGATCAGTGCGCCCGGAATGGAGCCGATTCCGCCGAGGACCGCGGCGACAAAGGCCTTGATGCCGGGCATCGCGCCGGTGGTCGGCGTCAGCGTCGGGTAAGCCGAGCAGAGCAGCTCACCCGCAAGCGCGGCAAGCGCAGAGCCGATGGCAAAGGTCAGTGCGACCGTCGCGTTGACATTGATACCCATCAGCGTTGCAGCGCCCTTATCCTCCGCCACCGCAAGCATGGCCTGACCGGCGCGGGTCTTGTTGATAAAGGTCGTGAGCACCACCATGACAAGGAAGCAGGCGGCAATGGCAGCGACGGTCTCACCGGATATGACCAGTTGCCCGTTTGCGAAACTCATCGACCGAATCGGAACAACAGACTGAAAGCTCTTCGGATTTGCACCGAAGATGAGCAAGGCCAAGTTTTGTAAGAGATACGATACGCCGATTGCCGTAATCAAGACCGCAAGACTGTTCGCGCCGCGCAGCGGCTTGTAGGCGACACCTTCGATGATCACACCGAGTGCCGTGCAAAACAACACCGAGAGCAGTACGGCTACGGAGGCCGGTAGGTTCAGCGCGGACATCGCCGTAAATGCGACATAGCCGCCGACCATAATGATATCACCGTGCGCAAAGTTCAACATCTTCGCGATGCCGTAGACCATTGTGTATCCCAGGGCAATGATGGCATAGATGGATCCCAAACTGATGCCGCTGAGAAAAAAAGATAAAAATTTCATAACCGCTCTCCTTTTATGATAAAGAAAGGGCTGCAAACTACGCAGCCCTTTCGCTCATTCCGTTCGTATGCGTCAGTCTTCAATCGACTGGTAAGCGCCGTCCTTAATCACAACTGCCTTGGGCTCCTTGGACGGAGAACCGTCCGCATTCCAGGTGATGGTACCGGTGAGACCCTCAAGCTGAATCTCCGTGATTGCCTGCTCCATTGCCTTGCCGATTTCCTCGACCGACATGCTCGGGTTCAGATTTGCCTTCTCCGCAGCTTCCTTGATGGCATACATACCGTCATAGGTATCCGCAGCGAACTGAATCGGAACCTCCTTGAAACGCTCCTTGTAGGCAGCGACAAACTTCTGCGTCTTCTCATCCTTTGCATCCGCAGAGAACGGGGTCAGAAGCATGAGGCCCTCCGCCAGCGACTTGTCAAAGCCGTCGAGGTTCAGAATACCGTCCATACCGTCGCATCCGAAGAAAATCGGGCTGTAGCCCATGTCCTTGCTCTGCTTCAAGACGAGCGCCGCCTCGGTGTAGTAGAAGGGCAGGAAAACAAGCTCTGCGCCGGAATTGCGGATGTTCTGAAGCTGAATGTTAAAGTCCGTCTTGTTGTCTGCCGTGAACTGCTCGTCCGCGACAATCTGAAGACCGTTCTTCTCTGCGTTCTCGACAAAGCTGTCGTGAATACCGCTCGAATAGACATCGGAAGAGTCGTAGAGGATACCGATCTTCGTTGCAGCTTGTGGCTGCCGATGTACTCCGCGGACTTCTCACCCTGCTGCGGATCCGAGAAGCAAACCGCAAAGGTGTTGGAATTCGCGATGCAGTCCGGCGCAGAACCCGACGGGGTCAGCTGGAACATATTGTCCTTCACAGACTCATTCGAAACCTGAATGCAGGGCGCGCTCGTAACCGTACCGAGCAGCATCTGCATGCCCCAGTCCTTCAAGTGGTTGTATGCATTGACCGACTTCTCGGCATCATGCTCATCGTCATCAAACTCAATCTCGACCTTATAGCCGTTGATACCGCCTGCCGCGTTAATCTCATCCACCGCAAGCTGCTGTGCGTTCTTGCAGGAGAGGCCGTAAACCGCCGCGCCGCCGGTCACCGGGCCGATACCGCCGATTTTTCCAGACCGCACCCTCAGCGCCCGTCTGGCTCTGTCCTTCTGCCTTGCTCTCGCCGGATGCCTTGCTCTCAGTGCTCTTCTGCTGTCCGCAAGCCGCGAGGCTCAGAACCATAGAAGCAGCCAAAATTGCCGATAACACTTTTTTCATACTGACTTCCTCCCAATTCAACATACCAAACAGATATGTCGAAGATTATAAAGAGCATATCTAGAGATGTCAACCGGCGAGACGCAAAATATAGAGATTCAGCAGTTTTGGTATTTGCCGTTCCGTATCCCTATCGCTTTTGGTTTCTTTTGATGAAAGACCGTTCTTTCTTTTATAAATGATTCCACTCCGCAACCGGATCGCGCTCCATGAGCATCTGCACAGCTTCCGCCGCCGGGAGGCCCGAAAACAGCACGCGGTTCACGACTTCTACAATCGGCATTTCGACCTGCTCCCGCTCCGCGAGTGCGAGCGCCGCTTTCGCGGAATAAACGCCTTCCACAACCTGGCCGACTTCGCGCATGGCTTCTTCCATCGACTTGCCTTGTCCGATCAGAATGCCGGCCCTCCGGTTTCTGGAGTGCATACTCGCGCAGGTCACAATGAGGTCGCCGATGCCGGTGAGACCGGCGAAGGTCTCCCAGTTTGCACCGATTTTCACACCGAGGCGTGCGGTCTCCGCGATACCGCGCGTGATTAACGCTGCCTTCGTGTTGTCGCCGTAGCCGAGTCCGTCGGCAATGCCCGCGGCGAGCGCAATCACATTTTTGACCGCACCGCCGAGCTCAATCCCTCTCACATCGGTTGAAGTATACACACGGAACACACGGTTCATAAAGAGCTGTTGCACCTTCGCGGCAACTTCGCTGTCCTCCGCTCCCGCGACGCAGGTCGTCGGGAGCTGTCTTGCGACTTCTTCCGCATGACTCGGTCCCGAAAGGCAGGTCACAACCGCATCCGGTATCTCCTGCTTAACTTCGTCCGTCTGAAACAGGAGACTCTTATCCTCGATTCCCTTGGCCACACAGACAATCAGCTGTCCGGGCTTCACAAAGGGCTTTACCTCTTTTGCGACACCGCGCGTATACACCGATGCGGTTGCGAAAACCAAAAGCTCTCGCCCCTCTGCCGCTTCTTTTAAGTCCGAGGTAAAACAAAGGCTCTCGGGAAGTTCGACTTCACCGAGTGCCGCGGACTTCCGCGTGCGTCGAAGCTCTTCGGTCTGCTCCGCAAAGGGAGACCAAAGCGTTACCTCATGTCCGTTGTCCGAGAGCAGCATTGCGAGCGCCGTACCCCAGGCGCCCGCCCCCAATACCGAAGCCTTAGCCATCACTTCACCTCCATACCGCGTGTAAACAGGCGCAGGGGACTCTCTTCACCGCGCATCAAGCGCCCGATGTTCGCCCTGTGGCGGAAAATCGAGAGCAGCGGATTAAAAAGACCGAGCGCCAGAAATTCAAGACTCTGTGTCTCTCCGACCGGCAGGGTATGCCGGAAGTAGAGAACCGACACAAGCACCAATAAAAACACCATAGAAAGAATGGACGAAAGCGAAACATAGTGAAATAAGAAGCAGGTCACAATAAAGAGAAGACACCACGCAAGCGCCACGCGCCAGTCGAGTGCAAGCAGCACGCCGACCGTACTCGCAACTCCCTTGCCGCCCCGAAAGCCGAGGTAGAAGGGATAGTCGTGTCCTAGCATGACGCCGGTCGCCGTCCAGAGTGCCATGAGGAGCGTGAGCTCCGGCTTTCCCGCAAAGAAGTGACGCGCAAGCACACAGGGAATGATGGCCTTAGCCGCATCGAGCAACAAGACCAGGACACCTGCGCCGGTTCCCATGACACGGAGCGAATTCGTCGCTCCGGTCGAATGGCTCCCGTAATTCCGAACATCGATGCCCTTTGCCTTGCCGAGAAAATAACCGCTCTGAAAACTACCGAACAGATAACCGATTGCGAGCCAGAGTATTTTTTCCATCATCAATCACTCCTTATCCTTTCCCTGCCGCTCCCGGATAAAGAAGCGCAGCATGGTCCCGCGGAAGCCGAAAGCTTCTCGGATACGGTTTTCAAGATAGCGCTGATACGAAAAATGCATAAGTTCCTTGCTGTTCACAAAGAACACGAAGGTCGGCGGTTTCACCGCAACCTGAGACGCATAGAAAATCTTCAGTCTGTGCCCCTTGTCGGACGGCGGCTGCTTAAGACCGTCGCCTCGGTAATAATCTCGTTCAAGACGCCCGTGCGGATACGCAGCGTCTGGGAGGAACGTATCATGTCAATGAGCTCAAAGAGCTTGTTCATGCGCTGGCCCGTCGCAGCCGACACAAAGAGGAACTCCGCATAGTTCATGAAGGAAAGGGTTCCCTGAATCTTTTCGGTGAACTCCTTCATGGTCTTCCCGTCCTTCTCGACAAGATCCCATTTGTTCACGACCACGAGTATGCCCTTGCCCTTCTCATGGGCCACACCCGCAATCTTTGCATCCTGCTCGGTTACGCCCTCGCTCGCATCGATGACCAGGAGCACGACATCCGCCCGCTCCACCGCAGTCACGGAGCGGATGATGGAGTAGCGCTCAATATCCTCGTGAATCTTGGACTTTCGCCGTATGCCCGCCGTGTCAATGAAGACATACTCCTGTCCGTCGTGCACCACCACCGTATCGATTGCGTCGCGCGTCGTTCCCGCAATGTCCGAGACAATCACGCGGTTTTTCGCCGAGCAGGCGGTTGATGATGGAACTCTTACCCACATTCGGTTTTCCGATCAGCGCTACCTTCGGGCGCTCGTCCTCTTCCTCTTCCGTCTCCGAAATCGGCGGGAAGTGCGCCTCAACCGCCTCGAGCAAATCTCCGATGCCGAGGCGGCTCGCCGCCGAAACCGGAACCGGATCTCCGCAGGCGAGGTTATAGAACTCGTAAATATCGTTCTCAAACTTTGCGAAGCTATCCACCTTATTGACCGCGAGCACCACGGGCTTCTTTGCGCGGCGCAGCATGTCCGCGACGCGGTCGTCCGCATCCGTGACACCGGTTCTCACATCCGTCAAAAAGATGATCACGTCCGCGGTGTCGATGGCAATCTGCGCCTGCTCGCGCATGGAGACGAGGAGCTTGTCTCTCGACTCCGGCTCAATACCGCCGGTGTCAATCAGCGTAAAGTCACGATTGAGCCAGCTGCAGTCCGCGTAAATTCTGTCCCGGGTGACACCGGGAATGTCTTTGACGATTGAAATGGGCTCTCCCGCAATCGCATTGAAGAGCGAGGATTTTCCCGTATTCGGCCGTCCGACGATTGCGACGATTGGTTTACTCATTTCCTTCTCCTTTTCATAGCGCAAGGCGTTCAGCCTTTGTGAAATTTCTCGGTTGCAAGTTCATAGGCGCTGCCGCCGCCCATATAGCGATAGTCCCTGTCATTGATTGCGTCCACCAAATCATCTCCGCCCATGCCGATGATCACACAGCGAACCCCGAGCTCCCGCTCGAGATCCGATCGCGTCATATCGTCGAGCAGCACTTCCTCACCGCTTCGGAACACGCACTGCGGCAGTAAGAGGCGGTCGCCGAGAGCTTTTCCCCGAAGGCCGTCCAAAATGTCACGCCCGGTCAGAAGGCCTGTCACCGTGATTTTCTCACCGAAAAAGTGATTCTCAAGCGGATAGAACAGGATATTTTTGGCGGGGAGTTTTTCCCCGATGCGCTTAAGCTCCCGCTGAAGCGAGGGCGCCGCAAGCAGTCCGCTGAAAGTACTCACGGTCTCCGCATCGGCAGACGGATCCACGTTTCTCAGGGCCTCGCTGATTTCCTCGTGCAAGAGAGTCAGCATGCCGACACCGTTCTCAAGCTGCGGGTACCCGTCATAGCGAGAAGGCTCCGGGAGCGGACGCCCCGCGGTCAGATAAAACTCGTCCGAGGCCTGAACAAAGTGGATGCCGCACTTTTCCATGGCAAGGCGCTGCGTCTCTTCTATAATATCGATGGCTTCGGCACAGTCCTCGGGTCCGAGAAGCTCCAGTTTCTCCAGCTTGTCTCGGTAATTCGTAAGACCGACCGGCACCACCGATACCGACTGCATGAGAGGCGCATAGCGGAGTAAATCCGTGAGACTGCGGCGCAATTCATCCCCGTCGTTATAGCCCTTGCAGAGCACTATCTGTCCGTTCATCTGTATGCCCGCGTCATAGAGCTTATCGAGGTAGCGCAATTTTTCACCGGCAAAGCGATTTTTTAACATGCGCACGCGAAGCGAGGGATTGGTCGTATGGACAGAGATATTGATGGGCTCCAGTCGATATTTTATGATGTGCTCAATATCCGCGTCCTTCATATTGGTGAGCGTCACATAGTTTCCCTGGAGGAAACTGAGACGCGAGTCATCGTCTTTAAAATAGAGTGTGTCCCGCATTCCTCCCGGCATCTGATCGATGAAGCAAAAAATACAGCCGTTTGAGCACGAGCGATATTCGCTCATCAGGCCGTTTTCAAAGACCAGACCCGGATCCTCTCCGCCGTTTTCGATCTCGTACTCCCACTCCTCCCCGTCCGGCTTTTAAGACGAGAAGGGTGATAACTTCCGCGCTCACCTGGTAGCGGTAGTCGAAGACATCCGCAACCGCTTTTCCGTTTACTTCCAAGAGGCGGTCTCCCGCCGCAATTTCCAACTCCGCTGCGGCGCTCCCAGGCTCCACGGCGGCGATTACATGTCCTAAGTTTTCCGCCACAATCCCACTCCTTTGCTTTATCGCATTTTACATGAATTAGCCCTGCTTTGCAACGCGACCTTGCGGCAAAGAATTGAAAATGCTATGATTTAGAAAATATGCCATGTCTCAGACAGACCACGCTATTTTTAGAAGGAGAACGAAGAAAGATGTCAAATCAGTCCACCGAAAAACAATCGTCTTCCCGTCGCGCCGCTGAAAATCGCTGCGCTCGAGAGCTGTCGTGATCTCGCGGAGAAAGTAAACGCCCATCTCGTACGCATGCGCGCGTCCGGCGAGGAAGAAACCGAGGAGCGTCGCCGCTCCCTTCACTATCGCGGCTATGACGCCGATTCCTATCTCCTCTCCATCAGTTGCCCGCGCTTCGGCACCGGCGAAGGCAAGGGTGTCATCAACGAGTCCGTCCGCGGCTCCGACCTCTTTGTCATGGTCGATGTCACCAATTATTCTCTGACCTACAAGGTGGACGGCAACGAGAACCACATGTCTCCGGACGACCACTTCCAGGACTTGAAGCGTATCATTGCGGCCGGCGGCGCTGCGGCACACCGCGTCAACGTCATCATGCCCTTCCTCTATGAGGGCCGTCAGCACAGAAGAACCAAGCGAGAGTCCTTGGACTGCGCTTACATGCTGACCGAGCTCGCTAATATGGGCATTGAGAACTTCATCACCTTCGACGCTCACGATCCGCGTGTGCAGAACGCGACCCCGCTCTCCGGCTTTGACAACTTCATGCCGACCTATCAGTTCATTAAGACCTGCTTCTTAAACATTCCGGATCTGAAGGCCGATAAGGAAAACCTCATGATTATCAGCCCGGACGAAGGCGCAATGGATCGTGCCATCTACATCTCGAACATCCTCGGCGTCGACACCGGCATGTTCTACAAGCGCCGCGACTACTCGAAGATTGTCGACGGCAGAAACCCGATTGTCGCACATGAGTTCCTCGGCGCGAGCGTGAAGGACAAAGATGTGCTGATTATCGACGATATGATTTCCTCCGGCGAGAGCATGCTCGACACCGCAAAGAACCTGAAAGACCGCGGCTGCAGACGCGTTATTGTCTGCGCGACCTTCGGTCTCTTCACGAACGGTGTGAAGAGCTTCCGCGAGAAGTACGATGCCGGCATCATCGATTATGTCTGCACAACCAACTTAAACTACCGGAGACCGGAACTCCTCGATGAGCCCTGGTATCTGGAGGCGGATATGAGTCCCTATCTCGCTTATATCATCGACAGCATCAATGCGGATTCCGCATCGAGCGACAAGCTCTCTTCTACCCAAAAGATTCAGGACTTCCTGAAAAACCTACAGAACGAGGACTACCAGTACTTCGGTTCCGTGATTGAGTAAACGAAGCACACAAAACGGAGCGCGGCTTTCGCCGCGCTCCGTTTTGTGTGTCTGTCATAACCTTAGCCTTGCTCGGGCGCCCGTGCCTCATCCCGTCTGATATGGCCCGCAGCCACGTGGTGCTTTTAAGATTTCATCCGTGACCCGAAAGAGTTCGCTCGAGCCGAGTTCCGTGCGGCGCTGCCGCCCGTAGACCTGCTCCTCTGTCACCGCATGCTCTTTCCAGTCTCCGCCGTCGTTGCTGTCGTTTAAAAGCAGGGGCTGGAGATTATCCATGGCGCGCGCAAAGCGTGCATCCGCGCTCTCACCGGCGTCGAACTCCTCAAAGAGGGACCGGAACTCTTCCGCCTGATCCGGCGGCAAAAGCCCGAATATACGCTCCGCGGCAGCGGCCTCCCGCGCCTCCTGGCTCTCCTTGGCAGCCTCATCGTAGGCATAGGTGTCGCCGGCATCAATCTCGACCACATCGTGTAAGAGACACATCAGCATGACCCGCGCAATGTCGACCGATTCATTCGCGTATTCACGAAGCAGGTACGCCATCAGCGCCATGTGCCAGGCGTGTTCGGCATCGTTCTCGCGCCGCCCGTGATTTGTGAGGTGGGTCTGACGCAAGACGGATTTCTCCTTGTCGAGTTCCAGCGCAAACGCAAGCTGCCTTGCAAGCCTTTCCTTCATCGAGCACCGCCCTCTTCCGGCAGCCCCAGAAAAGCCGCGTTCAAACCGCGCTTTGCCCCCTGGGCGCGGTGCGAAAACAGACGCTTCGCATTTCGATAGGTACAGATACCGCCGTCGGAAATTTCCTGTACACCCGCGTTTTTGCAGCAACAGATGATTTGCGAGCGCAAGATCAAGTTGCCAGTGCCTTGCGCCATCCTCGCCGAGATGCGGCTCTGTAAAGATACGTTCCATATCCCGATCGGTGAAGGTCTCGGCAAACAGGATTCGCACCGCCTCGCTTGTCTCGTAGCAGGCCGCAGAAATGCCGGGGCCTATGCCCGCAATCACATCCGAAGCTCTGGTTCCGTAGGGCCTTTCGCATCTTTTTCAAGCCCGGCGGATACAATGTTGTCGACCGTACCGCGCCAACCCGCGTGCAGCAGCGCAATCGCCTGATGTGCGGGATCGTAGAGGTAAACCGGCAGACAGTCCGCGTGGTAAGTAACCAAGGTGATGCCCGGCACATTGGTCATGATTCCGTCGACATTGTCATAGGGGCGCGGAAAACGAACACCTGCGCCGCGCTCGGCCATGGTAATCTCTTTGACGTTGCTTGTATGCGTCTGTTTTGCAACAGTCAGAGAGTCATAGCTCACGCCTATCGCCGCGGCCATGCGGCGATAATTTTCTCTCACATGCTCCGGGTCGTCGCCGCGGTCAAACGAAAAATTCATGGTTCCGAGATAGCCCTCACTGACGCCGCCCTGCCGTGTCGAAAAACCGTGTCGAAGTTTCGGGTAGGCTCGAAGCGCAGGAAAATAAAGATAGCTGAGTTCTCCCGCTTCGGCTACCTCCATCTGATGCCCGGGCTCAAACTGCCAGGGGGGAAGCTGATAGTCTGCCATGCGATACACTCCTTTCTCTTACTTTCAATGTACACCTCAAAGCGCCGGGCGTCCACTGTGAACTATATTCTTGTCTCCCGAAATGCATCCTTAAGCCAAATCAACTCTTCGCCGAGTATGCCGACGGCATCGAAGCGCACCGGCGTATTTTCGGGTAAATGCTGCCGGTAGAGATATTGCCGCGCCGCAAGAAAAATTCGCCGCCGTTTCACGCCGCCGATTGCCGAAAACGGGAGTCCGTCTTTTCCGCTTCGGCGATACTTCACCTCGAAAAAAATAAGGTAGTGTCCGTCGCTGCCGATCAAATCAATCTCACCGCCGCGGCAATAAAAATTCCTGGCGAGAATCTCTACGCCCGCGGAACTGAGATATGCCGCAGCTTTCTCTTCATACCGCGCACCGATGTCGCGCGTACTTTGTCTCCTCATGTCTCACTGCCGCCGAGTTCAAAATTTCGAATAAAACTACGCCGGTGGAGCGGGTGTCGCGCCGTGCGCCTTGAGCGCCGCAATATGCGCGGGCGTTCCGTAACCCTTGTTCTTTGCGAAGCCGTATTCCGGATAGAGCGCATCGCAGCTCGTGATAAAGCGGTCTCTAGTCACCTTCGCAAGCACCGAGGCCGCTGCAATGCTGAGACTCTTTGCATCCCCCTTCACAATCGGAACTTGGGGAACTGCGATCCCCGGTATCTTAACCGCATCATTCAGGCAGAGATCCGGCGCGGGGTTAAGCTTTGCAATTGCCTCCCGCATCGCTTCATACGTTGCCTGCAAAATGTTAATTTCATCGATGCGCGCGGGCGATACCGTGCCGATGCCGTAGCTCACGGCCTTCGCACAGATCTCATCGTAGAGTGCTTCGCGCCTTGCCTCCGAGAGTTTCTTCGAATCGTTCAAAAATAGGATTTCCGCGTCGAGCGGCAATATCACCGCCGCCGCAACCACAGGTCCTGCGAGCGGTCCTCTTCCGGCTTCATCGATGCCGCAGATTGCCGTGTATCCCTTTGCCGCATACTCGCGCTCAAAAGCGCGGAGCTGCTCCAGCCTTACACGCTCTGCCTCCAGCTTCTCACCCTTCAGCGTTCTCAGTGCCATGCGCTTCTCCTTCCGGCGCTTCCAGCGAAATGCGCCCCAGAGCGCCGCTTCGGAATTCATTGATGACGATTCCCGCAGCCTTTTCCGTATCGGGCTCGCCGCCCGCCATCAGACAGCCGCGAAGTCGCGCAATCTCCGTGAGCATTTCCGCTGCCGTCTCCGTCCCCGTGAGCTGATAGCGCTCCTTTGCTCCTTCCAGTTTACCCTTGCTTCCAAGGAAGGCAAGCAAGGTAACGGCGAGCTCGGTTTTATCTACAATCATCTCGTTGATAGAGCCGAGGAAAGCAATCTTCTCTCCGATGGCGGGGTCCTCAAATTTCGGCCAAAGTATGCCCGGTGTGTCGAGCAGTTCGATGGACTGCTGAAACCGTATCCACTGATTGCCGCGCGTCACGCCGGGCTTATTTCCGGTTTTCGCGGAACTTCTGCCGGAAAGCATATTGATCAGCGTTGACTTGCCCACATTCGGAATGCCCGCAACCATGGCCCGCACCGGTCGGTTTAAAATGCCGCGCTTCTTGTCGCGCTCCCGCTTTGCGGCGGCTGCCGCCTCAATGGTGCGCAGTAAGAGCTTACGGTTACCGCTGCCGCGCGCATCCATTGCGATGCAGTGCGCGCCCTCCGCTTGAAAGCTGCGAATCCAGGCTGCCGTGGTCGCGGCATCCGCGAGGTCGGATTTATTCAGGACTATCACACGCTCTTTGCCCTGTCCCAATCTCCGTATTTCCGGATTGCCGCTCGCCATCGGCGCTCGCGCGTCCAGAAGTTCGATTACCATGTCGACAATGCGCACATCTGCTTCCATCTCTCGGCGCGCTTTGGTCATATGTCCCGGATACCACTGTATATTCATTTCGTTTCCTCGATTCTCAGCGTATGCGTCCCAGGGAACCGAAGGGTTGCATTCGGAACCACACCCGCCCGCGTATCATTTTTCCGCGTGACATTGCCGATACTCTCGAGCGGGAATCTTCCCCCGACTCCAGATTGTCACTCAACACAAAATATTCATCCCTTCCGAGCGAAATGCTCTCGCCGACCCGGCCCGGACTTGTTATTTCCCCGAACTGTAAATAAGAAGGGCTCTCTAGGAGCTTGCCGTTCACATGGAGCCTGCCGTCCCGAATCTCGACGCTCTCGCCGGGCAGGGCCACGATGCGCTTTATATTGGTCTGACCGCTGCTGCTCTTAAAGAGCACAATATCAAAGCGCTGGGGACCGAATAGCTTAAAACCGAAGCAATCCAATAGCAGGCGATCCCCGTCCTCCATGGTAGGGCGCATGCTCTGACCGCTGTTCACCACCTGGGTTCCGAAGGAATAAACGATAAACCATGCAAAGGCGATGACCGTTACAATCTCAACAATCAAACGGCATATCCGCCGTAACAAACTATCTTCCGTTTCATACGCAGCGCGCATTGTATCTCCGTTCTATTCAAAACGGGGACTCAGCCCCGGATATTTTCAATGATCACAGTCGATATAGCAGATTATTAGTATAGCATAAGAAACTTAGGTTTTTACTTACGATTCCATGAAACTAAAATGAGTCCCGATTCCGTGTACAAAAAGAAGAACCATCATTTTCATATGAAAGATGACAGTTCTCCTTGTATTCGGATATGATGTTTAGATGATCTCCTTGACCTTCGCAGCCTTGCCGGAGAGCTTTCTCAGATAGTTGAGCTTTGCTCTTCTGACCTTACCGCGGCGGACCACATCGACCTTGTCGACGAACGGAGAGCTGAACGGCCAAGTCTTCTCAACGCCGATGCCGTTGGAAATCTTGCGGACCGTGAAGGTCTTTCTCAGGCCGCCGTTCTGAATCTTCATCACAACGCCCTCAAACATCTGGACTCTCTCGCGGTTTCCCTCTTTGATCTTGTTGTGAACGCGGACGGTATCGCCGACGTTGAACTCGCCGGGAACGCGAATCTGCTCTGCTTCAATCTTCTCTAAAATCGGGTTCTGTCTCATTTTCTTTTCCTCCTGCAACATTCGACGTTCTTGAGCGCAAACCTTTGCCCCAGCGGAACATCTCTTCATAAACAGCTTTACTATTCTAGCACGCCGACTATAAAAGCACAAGGGCTAGCCTTCACTTTTCTCGGCTTCTTTTGCTTCCTGTTCGCTCAGAAACTTACGATCCGCCTTTGTGAGTTCCACCTTCGAAAAGAGATCCGGTCTGCGCTCCCTGGTGCGAAGAAGAGCCTGCTCTCTTCTCCACTGCGCGACCTTCTTATGATCCCCCGACAGAAGTACGGACGGCACACGCAAGCCCTCATAGACCTCGGGCCGCGTGTACTGCGGATACTCGAGAAGGTTGCCTTCGAAGGACTCAATCTCCCCGCTCTCTTGGTTCGAGAGCACACCGGGTGCCATGCGGCTGATGGCATCCACCATAACCATGGCGGGAAGTTCACCTCCGGTCAGCACATAGTCGCCGATTGAGTAGGGTTCCGCGGAGAGCAGCTGAAGCGCGCGCTCGTCGACACCCTCGTAGTGCCCGCAGAGTATCAACAACTCCTCTTCCTCAGCGAACATCTTCGCGTCCGCCTGTTTGAACTGTTTGCCCTGCGGCGTCACATAGACAACACGCGGCGCCCTGCCCCGCTCTTCCGTAACCGCGCGATAGCAACGGAGTATCGGATCTGCCTGCATGAGCATACCCGCACCGCCGCCGTAGGGCGCGTCATCGACATGCCCGTGCCGCTCCGTCGTATAATCTCGGATATTTCGCACATCAAAGCTGATATAGCCTTTCTCCCTTGCCCTGCCGAGTATGCTGACCGAGAGTCCCTGCTCAATCATCTCCGGAAAGAGCGTCAAAATCGTAAAACGCATCAGATGAGCCCTTCCATGAGATGCACCTTTAAGAAGCCCTCTTTCGGATTCACTTCCAGAATGCAGTCTTTGATGTAGGGGAGCAGGAGTTCGGAGCCGTTCTTTCGGGCGACCGAGACAACTTCGTTTGCGCCGGTCGGCCATATCGCTTTCACGGTCCCCAGAGTCTCGCCCTCGTCGGTGATAACGGGGAGCCCGATTAAATCCGCGACATAGAATTCGCCCTCTTCCAGTTCGATTCCTCTTCCCGCGGAACCCAGAGTTCCATGCCGATGTACTTTCTGATTTCCTCCGGTGTGTCAATGCCTTCAAATTTACAGATTGCCATGCGCTTAAAAAAACGGACCGAGCTGAGTTCCAACTGAACCGCCCGGTCTGTCTTCTTTCCGGTATAGCGCGCACCGCCTGGGTGCTGCGCGCTTTCCGGACTTTGCGCATGCACATATTTCAGCTTGCGAAAGCGTTCGGGCTCATCGGAGGTCACATAGACCTTCGCCTCGCCGCGTATGCCGTGCACAGAGCTGATGACGCCGATTCTAAACTTGTCTGTCACGCGCGTTCCTCACTTTTATACTCAGTCAATGTCCAAAATGATGTGCTTTGACTGGCGAGCGGAAGCCGCTCTCAGGACAGCGCGAATCGACTTTGCGATCCGGCCTCCCTTGCCAATCACCCGTCCCATGTCGGTTTCCGCGACGGAGAGCTTCAGGACAATCGCATCTTCTCTCTCCTCTTCGGAAACACGCACTTCTTCCGGGCAGTCGACCAGCGCCTTTGCGATGACTTCCACCAACTCTTTCATCGCTTTATTCCGTGATGCCGGAGAGCTTCAGGAGCTTAGCGACGCGCGGGGTCGGCTGCACGCCGTTCTTCAGCCACTTCTTTGCCTCTTCCTCATCAAACTTGATCAGGCTCGGCTCCTTGGTCGGATCGTAGAGGCCGATCTCGGCGATGAAGCGTCCGTCACGCGGGCTTCTCTCGTCCGCGATGATAATGCGGTAAAACGGTGCCTTCTTCTGTCCCATTCTGCGAAGTCTCATCTTAACTGCCATTGTTGTTTCCTCCTAAAATCAAATGAATTGTATGTACAATGCAAAATTTGCAGTGATACCGAAATTAAAAAGCCGAGCTTGCCGAAAAAGCCCGCCGAGCCCACCGCGACCGCCGCGGTTTTTTTGCTCTTCATCATACCCGAAGCTGTTTCATCATCTTCCGCATCTGTTCGAACTGCTTGACCATGCGGTTCACCTCGGTGATATCCACACCGGCACCCTTCGCGATGCGATTTTTACGCGAGGGATTCAAAAGCGAGGGGTTTGCCCTCTCCTCTTTGGACATGGAGAGTATCATGGCCTCGACCCGTCCCATGTGGCTCTCGTCGATTTCCGGCATGCCGGCACCCGCGGTCGGCATCATCGCCATGATACCCGCAATGCCGCCGAGCTTTTTGACCTGCTTCATCTGGTCCAAGAAGTCGTTGAAGTCAAACTCCGCCTTCTTGAGTTTTTCGCTCATACGGCGAGCTTCGGCTTCATCTACCTCCGCCTGTGCCTTCTCGATCAGCGAGAGAATGTCTCCCATGCCGAGGATGCGCGATGCCATGCGATCCGGATAGAACTGTTCGAGATCCGAAAGTTTCTCGCCCATACCGACGTAGAGTATGGGTTTTCCGGTGACTGCCTTGATAGAGAGTGCCGCACCGCCGCGCGTATCGCCGTCGAGCTTGGTAACAATCACGCCGTCGACCCCGATTTTTTCCTCGAAGGTCTTTGCGACATTGACGGCCTCCTGACCTGTCATCGCATCGACTGTGAGCAGGGTCCAATCGGCACGGAGCTCCTCCTTGATGCGAAGCAGTTCCTCCATCATCTGCTCGTCGATCTGCAGGGCGACCCGCGGTATCGACAATCAGAATGTCGTTGTGGTCCTGACGCGCCTTCTCAAAGGCCGCGCGGGCAATGTTTACGGGGTCCGCGCCGCTTCCCATCGAAAAAACCGGGATGCCCACCTTCTCGCCGTTCACGCGCAGCTGTTCGATTGCCGCCGGGCGGTACACGTCGCAGGCCGCGAGCAGCGGTCTGTGTCCCTTCGCCTTGAGTTTTTCCCGCGAGTTTTGCAGCCGTTGTCGTCTTACCGGCACCCTGGAGACCCGCCATCAGAATGACGGTGATATCCCTGTCCTGCGAGAGTTTAATCTCCGTGGTCTCGGAGCCCATGAGCTTAATGAGCTCTTCGTTGACGATTTTCACGACCTGCTGGCCGGGTGTCAGGGACTCCAGCACTTCTGTCCCGACTGCTCTGTCTTCAATGCTCTTTACAAACTGCTTAACTACCTTGAAGTTGACATCGGCTTCGAGAAGTGCCATGCGCACTTCCTTGAGCGCTGCCTTGGTATCTTCTTCGCTGAGTTTTCCCTTGCCGCGCAGATCACGAAAGACGCGCTGCAATTTTTCTGTCAGACTTTCAAACGCCATTTCATCCCTCCGCCTAGCGCGCTGTGAGCTGCATGAGCTCGTTTGCGAGTTTCCGGATCTCCGGGAGCACGGCTTCACCGCTTTCCGCCTCGCTGAGACGGAGAAGCTCCCTTGCAATCCGCTGTTCCGCTCGAAATTTCTCCGCCATATGAAGTTTTCTCTCATAGGCGTAGAGTTGCTCCTCGGTGCGCCGCACGAGGTCCGAAACGCCTTGGCGGCTGATGCCCGCCTCCCGTGCCACTTCGCTGAGAGAACAGTCGAGGAAAGCGACCGCTTCAAAAATATGCCGTTGGTGCTCCGTTAAGAGCTCCGCATAGAAATCAAAGAGAAGGTCTCGGTCTGCGAACTTCTCCGGACTTTCATTACCCATGGGTCCAAGTATAAAAAGAACCGAGAGTGCTGTCAAGTATTTTACCTTGACACTCTCGTTTTTTTTTAGTTTTCTTCCGCGGCGTCGCCGGGATGCTCCCAGAGTTTTCTGGGCCCCTTGCGGTTGATAAAGAGCGCCTCGGTCTTGGAATACGGGAACTTCTGGCTCGTATAGAGCCCGTAGTAACCGGAGAGCGTAAAGCTGACCGCAATCGCAAAGGCATAATAGGGCATTCCTTCAAAGCCGAAGAGCTCAAAGCAGAGAAGCATGGAACTGAAGGGACTGTTGGTCATGCCGACAAAAAACGCTGCGATGCCTATCCCTGCGTAGAGCTGCACGGGCAGATGAAAGAGCTGCGCAAAGGCTGCGCCGAAGCAGGCGCCTATGGTGAGGGTCGGCACAATCTCTCCTCCCTTAAAGCTTCCGAAAATACAGACGCAGGTAAAGAGAATTTTAAAGAGGAAGCTGTACCAGGCCGCCTCGCCGCGAAAGGCCTTTTCAATGAGGCCGAAGCCGCCGCCGTTAAAATCCAGCGCCCCGGTAAAAATCGCTGATTTAAGGCTGTGAGCGCAATTAACGCAAATGCGCCGATCAACGCCCTGAGCCAGGGATTCGGGATGCGCTTCGCGGTATAGTGGTGTCCGCGATACAGGATAATACTGAACCCCATTGCGAGGAGCGCACAGAGCATGGAAAAGAGAATCACCGTGACGGCCCCCGGCAGATGAAAACCCGGTACCTCCGTAATCGGGAACACTTCTCCCGCCACACCGAAGTGCAGAGAGACATGCGAAGCGATGAAGGAGGCAAAGAGGCAGGGAATCAACGCGGCATAATACATGACGCCGACCGAAATCATCTCCATGGGGAAAACGGCCGCCGCAAGCGGCGTTCCGAAGATGGCGGAAAAACAAGCCGACATACCGCACATGATTGCGATGCGCTTGTCTTTCTCATCCATACGGAAGAGCTTCGAGAGTGCCTCGCCTAGGCTGCCTCCCATCATGAGCGCCGCGCCCTCTCTGCCCACCGAGGCACCGACCAGATGCGAGAGTACGGTCGAGAAGAAAATGAGCGGTGCGGTCTGCACCGTGATGTGTTTTCCCTCGGTAACGGAGTCGATGACGGTATTGGTTCCGCCGTTTTTTTCTCCTCGTGCAAGCTCTTTTGCAGGGCAACGATGAGCAAAGCCGAGAGGGGCGACAAGAGAATGAATTGCGGGTGCTGTTTCCAATTTGCGATTCCGAAGTCAACGCCCTTCCGGAACAACATGCCGACCAGGCCGATTGTAAGGCCTGTGACAATCGCGTAAATCGACCATTTTACAAAGTAAATCGCATTGGTTTTCGCAGATTCATTCACTGTAGGTCCCCTTTGAACGCACCAGTTTCGGGCGATAGCCCTCCTGCTTCAAGCGCTCGCAAATTTTCTCCTTGTGTTCGGTTCCGAAGGCCTCCATCGTAATGCGGAGTTCCACGGCCGCATTGCGGTTGATGCTGACAAACTGATTGTGCTCGAGCTTGATGACGTTGCCGCTCTCCTCGGCAATAACCTCAGCGACCCGCGCCAGCTGACCCGGGCGATCGGGAAGCAGAACCGAGACCGTGAAGATGCGGTCTCTCTGGATGAGGCCGTGCTGAATCAGCGAAGCCATGGTAATCACATCCATGTTTCCGCCCGAGAGTATGCTCACAATCTTCTTGTTTTTGATGTCGAGGTGTTTGAGCGCCGCGACTGTCAGAAGGCCGGAATTTTCGACGATCATCTTGTGATTCTCAACCATATCCAGGAAGGAGACAATGAGCTCATTGTCTTGAATCGTGATGATGCTGTCCACATTCTTCTGAATATAGGGGAAAAGCTTTTCGCCGGGACGCTTCACCGCCGTGCCGTCCGCAATGGTGTTGGCGCTCGGCAGCGTTACAACCTCTCCCGCCTCGAGCGAAGCCTTCATGCAGGCCGCATTTTCCGGCTCGACACCGATCACATGGATGTTCGGGTTCAGGAGCTTCGCGAGGGTCGAAACACCGCTCGCAAGACCACCGCCACCAATCGGCACCAAAATGTAATCAACGGTCGGGAGCTCCTTCACGATTTCCATTGCGATGCTGCCCTGTCCGGTTGCAACCGTCAAATCGTCGAACGGATGCACGATGGTCGCACCGGTTTCCGCCGCAATCTCATAGGCGCGCTGCAGCGCATCGTCGAACACATCGCCGTACAGCACCACCTCGGCGCCGAGCGCCTTGGTGCGGTTAATCTTCATGAGCGGCGTTACCTTCGGCATGCAGACGGTTGCCTTGATGCCGGCGAGCTTCGCCGCAAAAGCAACTCCCTGTGCATGGTTACCCGCGGATGCGGTGATGAGTCCTTTTTTTCCGCGCTTCCTCGTCCATGGTCGCAATCTTATAATAAGCGCCGCGCACCTTGTAGGCGCCGGTTTGCTGCATATTCTCGGGCTTTTAAGTAGACCTTGTTTCCGCTCTGACGTGAAAAGAAATCCGAGTAGATCAGTTTGGTCTCCTTGGTCACCTCGCGCACGCACTCGCTCGCCTCTTCAAATGCCTCCAATGTCATTGGTTCCATGATGACTCTGCCTCCTCTTCACTTTCACTGTCCGTATCCCGCGCAAACAGCGCTTCGACATACTGTGCCGCGTCAAACTTCCTGAGGTCGTCTATTTTTTCGCCGACTCCGATGAACTTGACCGGCAACTTTAACTCCGCCTGAATCGCAATCGCAACGCCGCCCTTGGCCGATCCGTCGAGCTTTGTCAGCGCGACACCGGAAATCTCGCAGATGTCGCCGAACTCCTTGGCCTGTTCTATCGCATTCTGTCCCGTTGTGCCGTCCAACACGAGAAGGGTCTCGCGGCGATAATCCGGGAGCTCTCTCTGCAGCACACGGTCTATCTTTCTGAGTTCTTCCATGAGATTTTTCTTGTTGTGTAAGCGCCCCGCCGTATCGCAAATCAGAAGATCCGTACGGCGTGCCCGCGCCGCCTGGCAGGCATCAAACACAACCGCAGCCGGATCCGCTCCCGCCGAAGATTTGACCATCTCGACCCCTGCCCGCTGCGACCAAGCCTCGAGCTGCTCGATGGCCGCCGCGCGGAAGGTATCGGCCCCGGCGAGCAGAACACGTTTTCCGTTTGCCTTCGCCTGCGCCGCCATTTTTCCTGCGGTCGTCGTCTTGCCGACGCCGTTCACGCCGATCAAAAGCAGAACCGAAGGCTGTTTCTCAAAGTCATACGCGTTCTCGCCGAGATCCATTCTGGACTTGATACTGTCAATCAGGAGATCGCGGCAGGCACTGCGCGCCCGCACGTGCTGCGCTTCGACTGCCTCACGGAGTTCCTCCAGAATTTCCTCGGTTGCGCGCACACCCACATCGCCGGTGATTAAAATTTCCTCAAGTTCGTCAAAGAACTCATCATCCACCTCGCCCGGGCCGTTGAACAGGTCGTCGAGGCCGTAGACCACGGCCTTTCTGGTCTTTTCAAGCCCCGCAACCAGGCGACTGAAAAACCCTTTCTTTTCCTCTGCCATTACTCCTCCTACTTATCCAGCTGATCCTCAATGAGACTCACGGAGACCAGAGCGGATACGCCCTTCTCCTGCATTGTGATGCCGTAGAGCCGATCCGCCGCAACCATGGTGCCGCGCCGGTGGGTGATAACGATAAACTGCGTATTCTTTGCGAGCTTTTTTAGGTACTGCGCAAAACGATCCACATTGGAGTCATCGAGCGCCGCCTCGATCTCGTCGAGCAGCGCAAAGGGCGAAGGCTTGAGGTTCTGAATCGCAAAGAGCAAAGCAATCGCCGTAAGCGCCTTCTCGCCGCCCGAGAGCTGCATCATGTTCTGCAGCTTCTTGCCCGGGGGCTCTGCGATAATCGCAATGCCGGCCTCCAGTAAATCCACCCCCTCTTCCAGTCGAAGTTCGCCTTTTCCGCCGCCGAAGAGCTCGCGAAATACCTGATTAAAGGCCTTCTGTATGCTCTGAAATCCCTCTGAAAAGCGCTTCCGCATGCCGAGATCCAGTTCTTCGATAACCTGTTTTAAAGCATCCTCAGCCCGTCTCAGATCCTCGCACTGCGTGCTCAGGAAGCTGTGACGCTCGGAGACCTCCTTGTAATCCTCAATCGCGTTGACATTGACATTGCCGAGGGCACGCATGGCCTCTTTCTTTTCGCGTATGCTGCGCTTTGCTTCCGGCATATCGCCGAGCGAAGGATCGCGGTACTGCCTTGCGCCCTCCTCGGTGAGATTATACTCACTTAGGATATACGCGCACTGCGCCTCTCTCTGCTCTGTCTCCTTGTCCCGCTGCGCGTTCACGCGGAACAGATCTTTTTCGAGTTCGGTTCTCCGCGCCGTGATTTCGTCGCGTTTTTCAAAACGCTGCTTCTGCTCGCCGTTATGACGGCTTTTCTCGGTCTCGAGCGAGGCCAGTGCTTCCTCAAGTTTCCGCTGTTCTTCTTCGAGCGCCCGCAGCGCTTCCCGCGCCTCGCCTATACTTTGCCGCCGCGCTTCGACCGACCGCTCGGAAGCCTCACGCTCGGCGAGAAGCGCCTCGGACTCTGCCGCGATTCTCGCGCTCTCTTCTTCGACTCGGCGCAGATTTTCTCGGAGATGACGCTGTTGCTCCGCCGCAAGACTCGCTTCGATTGCGGTCTTTGATTGCTGCTCGAGCAGGGCCGTATGCGCCCGCCGCTTTTCTTCCAGCGTTGACTGCAGCTTTTGGATTTCCGCCTCTTCCTCGCGCTGTCTTAAATCGATGCTGTCCAAATCCCCCTGTAAACCGCCGCGATTCATCTCCAGGGACTCAAGGCTGGTCGTAATTTCCCGGCGCTCGCTTCCGATCTCCTTGAGCTGCGATTCAAGTTCGTTCTTCTTTTCGCGCAAGCTCTTCTTGGAGAGTTCCGCCGTATTCAGCGAAATCGAGAGCGTATGCTCTTCCTCTCCGAGCGTCTGAAAACGTTCGGAGAGTGTGCGAAAGGCTGTCCCGCAGTTCTTTTAACTCCCGCTCTTCGCTCTCGTTTCGGTGTAAAAGCTTTTCCTGCGCGAGTTTAAGCTCATCCATCTCGCGACGGCGGCTTAAGAGATTCGAGCTGTTTCGAAATGCGCCGCCCGTCATGGAACCGCCCGGGTTCAACTGATCCCCTCGAGGGTCACCAGCCGGTAACTCTGGCGATACTTTTTTTGGAGATGGCAATCGCATGGTCAATGTTATCGACCACGATGTCTCTTCCGATCAGGTTTTGAAGCACGACAGCGTACTGCGCCTCCGTCTTCACAAGATTGGAGGCGATGCCGAGGACACCCGGCTCTTTCAGCACCGCTCCGGCATCAAAGGGTCGCGGGTGCTGGGCACTGCGGGGCAAAAAGGTTGCCCGGCCGTAACGATTCTTTTTCAGGAATTCGATGAGCTGCTTCGCCGTCTCTTCGTTATCTACGACGATATTTTGCATGCGCGCACCGAGTGCCGTCTCGATTGCCTGTTCGTAGCGCTTCTCGACCGAAATGAGATCCGCGACCACGCCGTAAATGCCGCGCACGCGGTCACGGACTCCCATGACGCGCTGCACACTCTGCCCGAAGCCCTCATAGCGCTCCGTGAAGTTCTGCAGGGTCTCAAGCCGCGCCGCATTGGCCTGGTAGGCTTTCTGTGTCTCACGCAGCAGCGAAAGCAAGGCACTCTGCGCCTTTTCATTCTCGGCAATGCGCTTGCCGAGTTCCGCTCTCTCCTGTCCCGCGCTGTCTCGCTTTTCACAGAGTTCGCTTGTCTCCGCTTCCGCACGCTGCAGGGCAAGTTCCAGACCGTCAAAGTCTGTCTTTAGCTGCAAGAGTCGTTGCGCACTCTTGGACGCGCGGATATTGGCCTCCCTGCATCATGGCCTCGTAACGCGCGCCGCGGGAACTCATATCCGCACGCTCGTTGATCAACGAAATAACCGTGTCCTTACGGCGCTGTACCTCTTCCTCAAGGGCTTGCACGGCCTGTTCGGACGCAAGACGCTCGGACTCCGCTTTTGCCGCGCGACTGCCGGCCTCTTCGGCTGTCTTCGCAATGCTCGCCTGCCTTTCCAGCAGGCTGTTTCGTTCCTCTTCGCGCGCGCTGCGCTCTCGCTCGCTGCGCTCCCGCCGTGCGGAAATCTCTTCGATTTTCGTTTGTTCCGCGCGGGTCTGTTCTTCCAAAACGGCAATGCGACCGCTCGCAGTTCCGCTCTCCCTGCGCCGCACTTCGAGTTCATCCCGCTTTGCGGCGAGTGCGGCATCCAATTCTTCGAGCAGGCGATCCAGGATTCATACTGACGCTTCAGCGCCTCCTCCTCGCCGACCGCACGTGCCACCCTCATCGGCGAGAATCTGCGCACGCTTTTCGATCTCCTGTAACGCGCTCCGCGAAGCCTCGCTCTGGAGCAGAAATAAATTGAGGTCGAGAGCTTTTACTTCGTCTCTCAACTTGAGGTATTTCTCGGCGGTTTCGGACTGCTTTCTGAGCGGTTCCACCTGTTTCGAAAGTTCCTGCAAAATATCCGAGACTCGCACCAAATTATCGTGCTCGTTCTCAAGCTTCTTTTCGGCAGCGGCCTTGCGCTTGCGGAACTTTGTGATACCCGCCGCCTCGTCGAAGAGTTCACGCCTCTCCTCCGGTCTGCCGGAGAGTATCTTCTCCACCTGCCCCTGACCTATGATGGAATAACCCTCCTGCCCGATACCGGTGTCCATGAATAGTTCATTGACATCCTTTAAGCGGCAGGGGCTCCCGTTCAAACGGTACTCACTCTCCCCCGAACGGTAAAGCCGCCGCGAAACCGTGACCTCGTCGTAATCCAGAGAGAGCGCGCGGTCCGCATTGTCCAGGGTAATGGCGACATAGGCGAAGCCCTGCGGTTTCCGGCTTGCGGTTCCCGCAAAGATAACATCCTGCATATTGCCGCCGCGAAGACTCTTTGCGCTCTGTTCGCCGAGCACCCAGCGCACCGCATCGCCGACATTCGACTTGCCCGAGCCGTTCGGCCCCACAATTCCGGTCACGCCGTGCTGAAAGGAAACAGAATTTTATTTGCGAAGGACTTAAAGCCCTGTACCTCAATGCTCTTTAAGTACATGAGGACCCTCCGGATTCCGCAATTCCGAGGGTGAGGAGCGCCGCATAAGCCGCGCGCTGCTCCGCCTCCTTCTTGCTGCTGCCTGTGCCCTCCGCAATCGCAACACCGTCCCGAAGCGCCGCAACCGTGAAACACTTTAAGTGCTCCGGTCCTGTCTCGGCAAGAAGTTCGTACGAGAGTACCGCATCCTTGTCCTTCTGAATTTCTTCCTGCAAGATGGTCTTCGCGTCATAAAAATAGCGTTTTCCCTCGATGTCGTTCAAGATAAAACGCTCGATGAAGCCCCGTGCGATTTCCGGTCCGCCGTCTAAGTAAAGCGCTCCAACCACAGCCTCCATTGCATCGCTCACGATGCTGGGACGGGTTCTGCCGCCGGTCATCTCCTCGCCTCTTCCGAGCAGCAGATACGGGGAGAGCGGAATCTGCTCCGCGCAATAGGCGAGTGCCGGCTCGCAGACAAAGCTCGCTCGGAGCTTTGTGAGTTCTCCCTCGCTGAGCTGTGTCTTTTCGCGGTAAAAGAACTCGGAACTCACGAGTTCCAGCACCGCGTCGCCGAGGAACTCCAGTCTCTCGTTTGAGCCGAGATGTCCGCTGTGCGCCTCATTTGCGAATGAAGTGTGCGTGAGCGCCTGAACCAAAAGCTCCCTGTTTTGAAAGGAGTAGTTAAGATGCTCCTCCAATTCTCTGATGATATCGGAATCCAAAGCCTCTCCTCTCACCGTCCCGCGCGGAGTGCGCGAATGGCGCGCTCCGCAGACTCGACGGACTGTATTTTATCGACCGCTTCGGGCGGAAACCGAAGCTGAAAATAGCTCTCAAGCCCAAGCACAATGCGATAGCGCTCCAGAGAATCCGCAAAATAAAGCTCGGTGAAGTTCGCGCGGTCATCCAGTTCTTCCTTGGGAAGCTCCAGGACCTCCGCGACAATGCGCCGAATTTCATCTCTCTCCAACATTCACTGCCTCCGCAATGCTCTGTAAAATGTTCTCGCGGTGATAGGTCTCGCACTGCAACACTGCATTGCAAACCTCGGCCGCCTTCGCGTTTCCGTGCACTTTGACCACAAGGCCGCGCAGACCGAGCATGGGTGCGCCGCCGTAGCGGGAGGCATCGAAGCCCTTTAAGGCCTCTTTTAAGGCCGGTTTCAGAAGTGCCGCACCGATCTTGCTCCGTAGGTTCGACATGGCCGCACGCTTAATAATGGTCTGAAACGTTGACGCCGTTCCCTCGATGGCCTTCAGCACCATATTGCCGGTAAAAGCCTCCGCAACACAGACATCCGCCTGCCCGTGCAGAACCTCGCGCGCCTCAATGCTGCCGATAAAATTGATACCGGGTGTTGCCTGCAGGAGCGGATAGGTCTCCTTAACCAGCGCATTGCCCTTCTCCTCTTCGAGCCCCACATTCAAAATGGCGACCCGGGGACTGCGAATGCCGAGCGCCCTCTCCATGTAGAGAGAGCCCATCTGCGCAAACTGCACCAGGTGGGGGGCTTTCGCATCCACATTGGCACCGGAATCCAACAAGAGGGTCGCGCCGCCATCCTCGGTCGGGAGCAGGGGTGCGAAAGGCGCACGCTCTACCCCCGGCAGTCTTCCAACCAGTACCTGACCGCCGACCAGTATCGCACCGGAATTGCCCGCGGATACAAAGGCATCCGCTCTCTCCTCGCGTATCAGCTTCATACCGACCACGAGCGAAGCATCCTTCTTTTTCCGCACGGAAATAACCGGTGAATCTCCGGTCTCAATGACCTCCGATGCCGGCACCGTTTCCAGCCGCTCCGCCGGATAGCTCTGTCCCGCAAGCTCTTGCTCCAAGACCTCCGGTTTTCCGCAGAGCAGAATTTTTACCTCGGGGCTCTTTCTCAGCGCCTCCAGGCAACCCTTTACAATTTCACCGGGCGCGTTGTCACCGCCCATCGCGTCTACTGCCACTCTCACCATATGTTTTCACCTCTGCCTACTTATGATAAAGCATAGCCCCTGCCCCCGCAAGTTGTAAAGAAAACCGCCCCGGACTTTCGTCCGGAGCGGTTCATGCATTATTTCGCAGGAAGAAAGGCTCAGTCAGCGACTTTCACGATCTCCTTCTTATTGTACGTCCCGCAGTTCTTGCAGACGCGATGCGGCATCATAAGCTCGCCGCACTTCGGGCACTTGACAAGGTTCATCACGCCCATCTTCCAGTTGGCTCTTCTCTGATCTCTGTGGCCTTTGGAAGATTTATTCTTCGGACAAATCGACATCCTGAAACACCTCCTCACCTCGTAGCGTTAACGGTTGAAAACCGCAATCATCCATTTCTGGCATAACGGGAATAGTGTAATATACAACATCTATCCTGTCAAGCTGTTTGTGACACTTATGCGAGCGCTGCGGTCACGATTGCCATCGAGTAAACCTCGAGCGCGTTGCAACCTCTGGAGAGGTCGTTAATCGGCGCATTCAGACCGAGCAGAATCGGGCCGTAAGCATCGAAGCCGCCGAGTCTCTGCGCGATCTTGTAGCCGATGTTACCCGCATTGATATCCGGGAAAATGAAGGTGTTCGCATAACCCGCGACCTTGCTGTCCTTTATCTTGGTGCGCGCGACGGTCGGAGAAACCGCTGCGTCAAACTGCATCTCACCGTCGATTGCCTCGTCCGGGAACGCAGCCTTTGCCTTTGCGCAAGCATTTCTCATCTTGTCGACATCCTCACCGGAACCGGAGCCCACGGTCGAGTAGCTGAGGAAAGCGACCTTCGGCTCGATGCCGAAAATCTTTGCGCAGCTCACGGTCTCACCGCAAATCTCAACCAATTCGTCTTCGGTCGGCTTGATGTTGATTGCGCAGTCTGCCATTGCAAGCAGCTCGTTGTCACCAGTCGCGGACGGACGAACAAGAATGAAGCAGGAGGAAACAATCTTGTTGCCCGGCTTGGTCTTGATAATCTGGAGCGCCGGACGAACCGTGTCTGCCGTGGAATAGGTAGCACCGCCGAGCAGGCAGTCACCGATGCCCATCTTGATCAGCATGGTGCCGAAGTAGTTTGCGCCGGAAAGCACCTTCTTTGCCTGCTCCGGAGTCACGCCCTTCGACTTTCTGATCTCGCAGAACATCTCGACCATCTCGTCAAAGCGGTCAAAGTTCTCCGGATCGACAATCTGTGCGCCGCGGATGTTGTAGCCCGCGTCCTCTGCCGCTGCCTCAATGGCATCCGGGTTACCGACCAGAATCGGCTTTAAGAAATTGCTCGCCAGGAGACGGGATGCCGCCTCGAGAATACGCGGGTCCGTGCCCTCCGTAAACACAATGGTCTTCGGGTTCTCTTTGAGCTTGTGGATCATCGTACCGAATGTGTACATGGGATTTTTTTCCTTTCTCCTCTGCGGGAAACAGATTCGGAGCGTTCTGCCCCGAAAAACTTACTTCGTCAGTGCGAGCGTATCTCTTGCGATTGCGAGCTCCTCGTTGGTCGGAAGGAGGTATACCTTGACCTTCGAGCTGTCCGTCGAAACCAGGCGCTCTTCACCGCGCACATTGTTTCTCTCGTCGTCAATTTCCACGCCGAGGTACTCGAGGTATGCGCAGATATTCTTTCTCATGAACTTGTCGTTCTCACCGACGCCTGCCGTGAAGGCAATCGCATCGACACCGTTCATTTCGGTGATATAAGCGCCGACATACTTCGCAACGCGGAGCGTGAAAGCGTCGAGCGCCACCCTTGCGAGCTTGTTGCCGTCGTTTGCCGCATCGTCAATGTCGCGGAAATCGGAGGAAATGCCGTTGCTTAAGCCCAGGACACCGGACTTCTTGTTCAGCACATCCGTCATCTCTTCCACCGTGAGCTTCTCGTGCTCGCAGATAAACTGAATGATTGCGGGGTCGATGTCACCGGAACGGGTTCCCATGATGAGACCCTCGAGCGGCGTCATACCCATGGAAGTATCCACGCACTTGCCGCCGATCGAAGCCGAAACCGAAGCGCCGTTTCCGAGGTGGCACACGACGACCTTTGCGTTCTTCGGATCGAGACCTCCCTTACGAATCACCTCACCCGCGACAAAGTTGTGGCTGGTGCCGTGGAAGCCGTAACGGCGAACCCTGTACTTCTCATAGTACTCGTAGGGCAGCGCATAGAGATATGCCTTCTCCTCCATGCTCATACCGAAAGCCGTATCAAACACAGCGACATTCGGCTTTCCGGGCATAGCGGCCTCGCAGGCTTCAATACCCATGAGGTTTGCCGGATTGTGAAGGGGGGCCAAATCGAAGCAGTCCGCAATCGCCTTCTTGACGTTCTCATCAACCAGGACGGACGCACTGTAATACGTTCCGCCGTGAACCACACGATGTCCGATTGCGGAAATCTCATCCGTGCTCTGAATCACACCGTGGTCGGGATCGACAAGAGCCTTCATGACAAGCTCAATCGCCTCCTTGTGAGTCGGCATCGCAACCTCGAGCTTGTACTTCTCGCCGCCCGCCGGCGTATGTGCGAGCAGAGAGCCCTCGATTCCGATTCTCTCGCAGAGACCCTTCGCGAGCACACTCTCATTCTCCATATCGATCAGCTGATACTTGAGAGAAGAGCTTCCGCAGTTCATGACAAGAATTTTCATTGTGTGTTTCCCCCTTCAACTTTATAATATTCACAATCTCTGTTATTATAGACCAATCGACAAACGAGTGACAAGACGGAAGGCTGTTTTTTTCAAAATACAGGAGAGAGTATGATAAATCTTGCGCAGGTCGTTGGAATTATTGCTGAATATCATCCGTTTCACAACGGGCATCTCTATCAAATGCGAAATGCGCGCGCACTGACCGGTGCCTCCTACTGCGTGGTCTTCTTGAGCAGCTACTTTGTGCAGCGCGGCATGCCCGCAATCTATTCGCCCCTGAAGCGTGCGGAGGCAGCGCTGCGCGCCGGTGCGGACGCCGTTTTCGAGATTCCGACCCCATTCAGCTCTGCTTCCGCCCGTGACTACGCGGCCTACGGCGTGAGCATGCTTGCGGGACTCGGCATTCCGAATCTCTGCTGCGGTACCGAAGATGTCTCTGCGGAAGAGCTCTCCATGCTCCTCGATGTGATTGATGAGGGCTCGGAGGCATTTCAGCACAGTCTGCGTGAGGGTTTAAAAACCGGCCTCACCTATGCGGAAGCCAGGGTCAATGCCATCGCAGCCGATTTGTTTCAGGCAGGCGCGGACAATTCTCTCCTGCTTCGCACCCGTGAACTGCTTTCAAAGCCGAACAACATTCTCGCCTTTGAGTATGCGCGCGCCGCACGTGCGGAACGCATCCCGATTCGCCTGACCACGGTCTCGAGAAAGGGCAGCGACTACCACGACCCCATACTGCAGGGCGATTTCAGTTCCGCAACCGCCATACGCTCCCACATTTTAAACGGCGGTTCTTGGGACGATTTGGTCCGCATGGTGCCGCGCGCCGCTGCGGAGGTCTTTGCCTCTGCCCCCTATTTAAATCCCGCCTGCATGGTCGGTCCCATTGAGCGCCGCGTCTTGGATCAGCTCTATGAGGGAACCGCGCTTTCCTCCTTCTCCGATGTCTCGGAGGACCTTGCGGACCGCATTGCGAATGCGGAGTTCCGCGAGGAGAACTATGAGGCGCTTGTGAACAGTCTAAAGACCAGACAGTACACGCACACCCGCGTGGCGCGCGCGCTGACACATATCTTCCTCGGAATACGAAAATCCGATCTTCTCCGTTGGAAGAATGCCGCACGCGAAGAGGCCGTAGCAGCCGCTTCGGCCGAAGGCAAAAAGGCCGGAGATTTGCCGCCGATCGGCGCCGCCCCCTATGCACGCCTACTCGGCTTTCGCCGGGACTCGGAGGCCCTCCTCTCTCTCTTAAAGCAGGCTGCCACCATTCCCATGGTCAGTCGGCCGGCTGCCGCGGAAAGCCTGCTCCGCTCTCCCGCCGCGCGCGATCTCTTCCAAGCCGAAGTGCACGCCGCAGATCTCTGGAATTCTCTCTGCTACGGCGACAACGGAACCTCGCTGCCCTCCTATTTACGGCAGCAAATCGTCATTGTGTAATATAGTTCCGCTTTTATTCGCTCTGCTTTGTTGAAAAGAGAGATTTTCGTAAAATTGTCGGAAAACTCCTTTGTCTGTGTTAGACTAGAGAAAGGAGGTGGACTATGTACCAGATTGACGATATTGTTGTCTATGAAAGTTCCGGTGTGTGTCGCGTCCGCGATATTCAGGAGCTCACCTTCTCCGAGGCAGCAGGCGCAAAGCGCTACTATGTCCTGACGCCTCTTTTCTCATCCGGTGACGTCATTTACACCCCTGTCGACAGCACAAAAACCGTCCTTCGCCCCGTGATTTCGAGAGAAGAAGCGCTGGAGACCATTCACAGCATGCAGGGAGAAGAAGTCATGAGCTTTGAGGGCCTGCGCCCCGCGGAACTCGAGTTCCGCTATCGGCGCGCCCAACAGAGCTTCCGTTGTGCGGATCTCCTGCGACTCTTCCGCGCCATCACGCGAAAAACACGCTCTGCGCGCCGCGCAGGAAAAAAAGTGAGCGAAATCGACCGCCGCTTCCTAAGGCGCATCGACGCGCTTGTGCTCGGCGAGCTCTCGGTCGCCCTGAATGTCTCGCAAGAGGAAATACGCAAACTGCTCGAACGGGAACTCGAACTTGTATAAAGCTCCGACCATCAAAAAAGACTAGCGGAAGCGCTAGTCTTTTTTCTGTTGCCACGCCATATCCCAAAAGGCGAGCTCGTAGCGGGAGCAGTTGACAAAAAAATATCCCGAAGGCGCTGCATCTCTGCCGGCGAAGCGGATTCCATCACGGCGTTCAGCGCAAGAATGAGTTTTTTTCATTCTCTGCCGCGTACGCCGCCGAAGCATATTCCCGCACCCAGGCGCCGTAGAAGGGATCGCTCTCGCCTCCGGCCTCTCCGAAAGCATATGCTTTGCAATCAGCTCATAGCTGTACGCGCAGGATAAAATCGCAGCCAGCATTTCGGCCTCGCCGCCCTCGTAGCCGACACGGAGCATGTAAGAGGTATAGGATAAATTATCGAGCGCACGCGGCGTGGTTCTGAGTTCCTCATCACGCACCGAAAGGGCTTCGAAATAACCGCCGTGCACCGCTCTCTCCCGATTGATTGCCGCTAAATAGTCGGAAAACAGCAATGCGCTCGAGAGACTCTCCGCCTTCGCGGCGCCGAGGGCAAAGGTCTTTGCATATTCTTCGAGGTACAAATCGTCCTGAATGAGATAAAAGCGGAAACGCTCTTTGTCGAGCGTCCCGTTTTGAATTCCCAGCACAAAGGGATGACGGTAATAGGCCTTCCAAATTTCTGCGGACGCAGCGAGCAAATACGCGGTTGTATTCATTCGGTCTCCTTCTCCTGCTCCAAATAGTCAAGCAACAGCGGACGGTTTAGGCGGTTGATGCCGACCGGCGGCAGTACTGTCTCCTCATCCTTACGCACGACCTCCAGCGCACTTTCCGCTGTCGGTTTATATTCCCCTTGCGGCGCAGAGATGAGAAAGACACCGCGGGTTTCATTTCCCTCTCCCGTGAGTTTTAGGCTCTGAACGGACAAGCCTTCGCTCGCAATGGTAGTCTCAAGGCAGCGGTAACTCAGCGGATACCGCTCCGGCGATACGGTCTCAACGACAAAGGCACCGCCCTCCCTAAGGTGATTCGCACACATGCGGTAAAAGAGGTTGGTAAACGCGCGATTTTCGGTCTCGGTCTTCGGTGCGGCGAGCGCCACGATAATAAAGTCATAGTGCTTTTCGCGCGTCTTCAGAAACTGGAAAGCATCTTCCGTGTAGCAGTGAAGGCGCGACTGCTGCGGTCTGAACAAAGGCTGCGCCGTCAAGACAAGATCCACTGACTGCACCGACTGATTCTTCAGCACTTCCTTTGCGGCCGCTGTGCTGCCGAGCACCAGAACCTGCTCGTACGGCGCCGCAAGCGCGGCGATCGGGCGGTAAAAAGAGGCCTTCTCTGCGATTCCGGAAGTACCACTGTCCCAGCTGATAAAGCAGCAAACAGAGCAGAACGGCGGCGACAAAGAAAAGCGTTCTGCGCGTGTTTTTCTTTCCTGTCATCAGTTCTTAAAGGAGTGAATCGGGGCGGGTATGCGGCCCTCGCGCCGCACAAAGTCCGCACAGCCGTAGGGATTCACCGCAATCACCGGTGCATGGCCGAGAAGCCCCCCGAACTCCACCACATCTCCTACCTTTTTCCGTGCGCCGGGATTAAACGCACGGCAGTCGTCTTCTGATTGATCATGCCGATGGCCGCCTCATCCGCAATGATGCCCGCTATGGTCTCCGCCGAAGTATCTCCGGGCACCGCAATCATATCGAGTCCCACGGAGCAGACACAGGTCATCGCCTCCAATTTTTCGAGACTCAGGGCGCCGCATTCCGCCGCCCGTATCATACCCTGATCCTCGCTGACCGGAATGAAGGCACCGGAAAGCCCGCCTACATAGGAGGAAGCCATAACGCCGCCCTTTTTCACTTGATCGTTTAAGAGCGCCAACGCCGCAGTCGTACCCGGCGCACCGACGGCCTCAAGCCCTATGGCCTCCAGTATATCCGCAACCGAATCGCCGTCCGCCGGCGTCGGTGCGAGCGAAAGGTCTATGATGCCGAAGGGGGTATCGAGCCGACGGCTCGCCTCCCGGGCAACCAGCTGTCCAACACGCGTAATCTTAAATGCTGTCTTTTTGATGGTCTCGCAGAGTACTTCAAAGCTCTGCCCCTTGGTCTGCTGCACCGCCGCGCGCACCACACCGGGGCCGGAGACACCGACATGAATTACGGCATCGCCCTCGGTCACGCCGTGGAAGGCACCCGCCATGAAGGGATTGTCATCCGGCGCATTGCAGAAAATGACCAGCTTCGCACAGCCGAGAGAGCCGTTTTCCGCGGTTCGAGCCGCCGTTTCCTTGACCACCTGCCCCATGCGGCGCACGGCGTCCATATTGAGACCGGTGCGGGTGGAACCCACATTTACAGAGCTGCATACCCGCTCCGTCCGCGCGAGCGCTTCGGGGATGGAGTCAATCAAGCGTCTTTCCGCCTCTGTCATGCCTTTTGCGACCAGCGCGGAGTATCCGCCGATAAAGTTGACGCCGATTTCCTTGGCCGCGCGGTCCAAAGTCTCCGCGATTTCCGCAAAGTCTTCTTTGCACCGGCAAGCCGAGCCGCCGATTAGCGCAATCGGCGTTACCGACACACGCTTGTTGACAATCGGAATGCCGTATTCCCGCGAAATGGCCTCGCCGGTCTCCACCAACTTCCCCGCGCGACGAAGAATGCAATCATAAATATTTTGCTCAAGTTTTTTCTTATCGCTGTCAATGCAGCCCAGAAGGGATATGCCCATGGTGATGGTGCGCACATCGAGCAAATCCCGCTCTATCATGGTATTGGTCTCCAGTACCTCAAATCCGTTCAACATGCCGCACCTCCCTTAGATGCGGTGCATCGCTTCGAAGATTTCCTCGCGCTGCACATGGATGCGAAGTCCCATCTCCTCCCCGATTCGGTTCATTGCGGCGGTCAGCTCTTCGAGGCTCTCATCGGCCGTCGAGATGTCAACAATCATCATCATGTGAAACAGATCCCGCACAATGGTCTGGTTGATGTCCAATATGTTGATGTGCTTCTCGGCGAGGTGGGTGCAAATTTTTGCAATGATGCCGACCATATCTTTGCCGAGTACGGTGATGATAACCTTGTTCATGCTCTTTCCCTTCTTTTTTTTCGTGTATATACAATCAAAACGCATAGATGTCGGAGCAGCAATCCCGCGCCGCTACGGCGAGCGGCAGTTCGGCAGCCTCTCCGCGCCCCAGAAGGAGGCTCAGTTCGCAGCGCACCGTCTCGTAGGCAAGTTCCGGGAGATTGTTCTCTTTGCTGAGATGCCCGAGCAGCACCTGCTGTAAACCGCCGTGGCAGAGCGTAGCGAGCAGTCTGCCGGCGCTCTCGTTTGAGAGATGCCCGCAGTCGCCCAAAATACGCCGCTTCAAAGGATAGGGATAAGGTCCCGCCTCCAGCATGCGCACATCGTGGTTACTCTCCAATAAGAGGGCATCCAGGCCCTGAAGCGCTTTTTCCAGTTCCTCGGTCGCATGGCCGAGGTCCGTCAGAAAAGCCGCGCTCTTACTGCCGTTTGTCACACGGTAACCGACCGGCTCCGCCGCATCGTGGTCTATGGACAGCGGGAGCACCGTTAAATCTCCGAGAGAAAAGGCCTCTCCGCCCCGAATGACATGAATCCGCTCCGCCGGGTATTCATCTAACAGCCCCTTCTTTTTGATGACCGCCAGGGTGCCTGCGGTCGCATAGAGCGGAATCGCGTCCTTTTTGAGCAAAACCTTTAAGCCGCACACATGGTCCGCGTGCTCATGTGTGAGCAGCACGCCCGAGAGCTCTCCGGGCTTTAGTCCCGCGACCTCGAGTCCTTGGACGATGCGCCTTCTGCTGATGCCCGCGTCAATCAAAAGATGCGTGCTCTCACTGCCGAGATAGCCGGCATTGCCGCTGCTGCCGCTCGCAATGGTCATGAGTCTCATCGGAGCTCCTTTCCCGAGAGTCTACCGTCAATGCGGCGGTAGAGCGCTGCCTCATCCGCATCGTTTACCAAGGTCCAATCTGCCAAATTCTCGTAGGCGGTATCGCTCATCTGCCTCTCCATAATTTCTTCCGCGCGCGCTCTCGTATATCCGCGGCTGTCCATAAGGCGGCGAATTCGCAGTGCGCGCGGTGTGAAGACATACCAAATCTCATTGTAAATATGATTGCGCTCTCTTGCGGGCAAAGCGGTCTCGACGACCAAAAACTTTGCTTTCTCACGCCGCGCAAGTGCTTCCACCCTATCATAGACCAAGGGGTGCACGGTCGCATCCAAAGCGGCAAGCAGGTCGGGCTCCCGATAGAGTCGATTTGCCATCGCCTTTCGATCGAGGCTCCCGTCCGCCGCGCGTATCTCTCCCCCCATGAGCTCTAAGGCACGAAGATAACCCGCCTCTCCCGGCTCATAGAGTTCGTGCGCGAGCTCATCCATCCCGACTATGCTTGCGCCGTAGTTTTCTTTCAGATAAGCGAGCACCAGGCTCTTTCCGGAACCCACACCGCCGCAAACTTGCAGCACCATCAGTGTGCCTCCAACCAAGAGTTGCCGATGTGCGCATCCACCTCGAGGGAAACACGCAGTTCGGCGGCATTCCGCATGGTCTCTTTCAGAAGTTCCAGCACGCGCGGCGCGACTGTCTTATCCGCTTCCACCAAGAGTTCGTCGTGAATCTGCAGCACAATGCGCGCGTCCAAGTTTTCGCTCTCGAGGGCGCGCCTCACCTTGACCATCGCAATCTTCATGATATCGGCCGCGGTTCCCTGAATCGGCGCGTTCATGGCGACGCGCTCTCCGAAGGCACGCTGCATGAAATTGGAACTCTTTAACTCCGGCACCGGCCGTATTCTGCCGAAGAGTGTCCGCGTGAAGCCGTATTCCTTCGCCTCTTTGATCTGCCGATCCAGAAAACGCTTAACCTCCGGATAGCTCTCAAAATAGCGGTTGATGTATTCCTTTGCCTCATTCCGAGAGATGCTTAAGTCCTCCGAGAGGCCGAAGGCAGAAATGCCGTAGACCACACCGAAATTGACCGCCTTTGCGTTGCGGCGCTGGAGCGGCGTAACCTCGTCGAGCGGTACATGAAAGACCTGAGAGGCCGTGACGGCGTGAACATCGACCGCGTCGCGATAGGCCGCAATCAGATTTTCATCGCCGGAGAGTGCCGCCAGAATTCGGAGTTCAATCTGCGAGTAGTCCGCGTCCACAAAGACCTTGCCGGGGGCCGGCACAAAGACGGCGCGAACACGACTCCCCATCTCCGTGCGAATGGGAATATTCTGCAAATTCGGATTGGCCGAGGAGATGCGTCCCGTCGCTGTGATGGTCTGGTGGAAGCACCCGTGAATTCTGCCGTCCGCCTGAATATAGGCGGCGAGTCCCAGCGCATAGGTCGAATTCAGCTTCGTGAGCATGCGGTAGCGGAGTATTTTCTTAACCACCGGATATTCCGGCGCAAGTTTCTCCAAAATATCCGCGGCCGTCGAATAACCGCTCTTGGTCTTTTTCCCATAGGGCAGTTTCATCTTGTCGAACAAAAATTTCGCCGAGTTGTTTCGGCGAATTCAGATTAAATTCTTCTCCGGTTTCCGCAAATATTTCATCCTCAATTCGATGAATCTCGCTCTCCAATTCGTCCGAGAAGGCCTTTAATTTTTCGGCATCGACCGCAACGCCGTTCTCTTCCATTTCTGCCAGCATGAAGACAAGCGGGCGCTCAATCTCGGTATACAGTTTCTCCATGCCCTGCTCGCTTATTTTTTCACGAAGAGGCTTGCGGGCCGCAAAGGCGACATAGGCCTCGTAGGCCTCGGCCGCAAGCGCATCTTCCTTGGCGCTCGGCAAGAGGAGGGAGAGGTAATCCCGCGCGATGTCCTCGCTCCGATAGCTCTCCTTCAGAGGATTTAAGAGGTAAGCGAGCACGCCGAGGTCATTGACCGTATCCCGCTCCTCGGTTCCGATTTCTTTTAGGAAAGGCTTTACATCCAGGCCGGACACGGTCTTTCCCCGTTCGAAGAAGGTAGAAAGCAGCTTTCGCTCTGTCTCAGGCTCTAAAAATCAGTCCTTCGCCCTGTTCCGTAAGCGCCTTCAGTTGCAAAAGCTCCGCTGCCTGAGGCGAACGGCGGAATACAACAGAAACAGATGCCGCATCGCTGCAGAACGCGGTCAGTAGTTCTCCGCGTGCAATACCGATTTCATCTGCCTTTACGGCACGCTCCGCAGCCGCCCAAAGCGCCTCTTCTGTCTGAATGAGTTCAATCCGCGGGCGATGCTGTGCGCGCATGTGTTCCCGTTGCACCTCACTGCCGAAGTGCTTTAAAAGCGAACGGAACTCAAGGCGCTGAATTTGCTCGTAGGCCTCGCTCGTGTAGAGCTCCCCGAGCGCCAGCTCCGAGAGATCCAACGTAAGCGGCGCATCCAAGCATATGGTCGCGAGCCACTTTGAAAAAACCGCGTCCTCGAAATGCTCTTCGAGCGCCTTCTTGGCACGCGGCGGCTTCACTTCCTCCAGATGTTCCTTCAGGTTCTCAATCGAATGCCAGCTCTGAATCAGAGCGGTTGCCGTTTTTTCGCCGATGGAAGGAACACCCCGGAATATTATCCGAACTGTCGCCCATCAGTCCCTTGACGTCAATAAACTCCTCCGGCGTCACCCCGTAAGTCTCTTTGACAGCGGCCGGCGTAAAGTCCAGAATTTCGGTCTTTCCGCGGCTGGTTTTCGGAAGGCGTATCAAAATGTGGCTATCCGCGAGCTGCAAAAGATCCCGGTCTCCCGACACCACCGTTACCTCAAGGCCCTCCTTCTGGTAGCGCTTTGCAAGAGTACCAATCACATCGTCCGCCTCGTAGCCCTCGAGCGATACGGTCTTGATGTTCATGGCCGCCAGCAATTCCTTTAAGAGCGGCACCTGCTCTCGCAATTCGTCCGGCATGGACTTTCTGGTTCCTTTATATTCCGCGTAGCGCTCGTGGCGAAAAGTCGGCGCAGGCAGGTCAAAGGCAACCGCAAGATAGTCCGCCCTCTCTTCCTCGAGCAGCTTCAGTAAAATATTCAAAAAGCCGTAGACCGCATTGGTGTGCAGTCCCGCCGAATTCGTGAGCTCCGGCACGCCGTAAAAAGCGCGGTTTAAAATGCTGTGTCCGTCAATCAGTACTACTTTTTTTCTTGTTTCCAAGTCGCTTTCCTCTTCTCTCAAGCCACACTCCAGTAAAGAATGCGGAACATCAAAAGTCCCGCAACCGCAACCCCGGCGCCGGTCAGCGCATCCATCACGTAGCGTAACTTTCTCCGCAGTCGGGCACGCCGCAGTCGCAAAAACGCATGGCGCAGTTCCCGCTCCATCGCGCGTTTGCCGTCAAAATCATCGCTGTCCGTGTCCAGTACACGTAGCCCCTCCAACAAAAAGAAGTTGGTCTCCAGTTCTCGGCGGCATGCACTGCAACAGCGAATGTGCTCTAAGAACTCTGCCGTCTCATCCTCTGTGAGTTCGCGCTGTATAAAATGTGACATCTTACGTTCCGCTTCTCTACAGTCCATTCCGCCTCCTCTCTTTCGGCCCATTTTAGCACAATCCGCCGAAAAAGGGCAGGAATCCGTTCACCAAGCGCCCCGAAATACCGTCTCAATATCACCGGAAAGCGCCGCTCGGCGATTTGTCCGTTTGCTATTTCTATTTTTCCTTTTTTATGTTTATCCGGACCTTACAACTCCGCGTGTGGACCGGTAGCCTCGGCACGTCGGCTTTCCGCTTCACTCAACTGTTTTCTCCAAAACAAAAGCACGGCTTGCTGCCTCCGTGAAAAGAGCCGCCTGCCTCTTCTCTCGGAAAGACAACAAACCGCGCTTCTGTTTGTCGCAATACGCTTTTTCCTGCCGGTATAAAATTTGAAACCGCTCAGACCGCCGCCAAAAAGCGAAGGAAAGCCTCTTTGCCTGCATGGTCCCTTTTAAAGACGCCTGCATCCTCAAGCACTTCGGCAAAGACAAGTCCGGTCTCCTTCTGCACGATTTCCAAGGCATTTTCCGCTGTGATTTCATACTTCCCGCGGAAGCCTTCCGCCCAGTCGGCGTGCTTTTCGGTCAATTCGTTCGTTCGGAGGTCCGCGCCGCTGACCAGTGCATCCGCAACGGCTGAGAGTTCGGTCTTAAGCCGAGCCGGTAGCACCGCAAGCCCCATGACCTCGATGAGGCCGATGTTCTCTTTTTTGATGTGATGCAATTTGGCGTGCGGGTGGTAGAGCCCCAGCGGATGCTCTTCCGTGGTCAAATTGTTCCGGAGCACCAGATCCAACTCATACTTCCCGTGCCACATTCTCGCAATCGGTGTGACGGTATTGTGCGGCACGCCCTCGGTCTCGGCGAAAATAACAGCGTCCGCATCCGTATAAGCGCGCCACGCGTTCAGAATGCGATCCGCGAGTGCAATGAGGCGTTCTCGTTCCATTGCCGCGATGCGCACCACAGACATCGGCCAGTTCACAATGCCCGCACTCACATCTTCAAAGCCCGGGAACGTGAATTCCGTCTCAATCGGCGCCCGCTCCATGGCGAAACTGTAGTGACCGCCCTGGAAGTGATCGTGCGCGAGAATGGAGCCTCCCACAATCGGCAAATCCGCATTCGATCCCACAAAGTAATGCGGGAACTGATGCACAAAGTCGAGCAACTTCGCAAAAGTATCGCGCTCTATCTTCATCGGCGTGTGCTCGCGGTTAAAACAGATGCAGTGCTCGTTGTAATAGACATAGGGCGAATACTGTAAAAACCACAGCTTTTCGTTGATTGTAATCGGCACAATGCGAAGATTCTGCCGCGCGGGATGGTTTACACGTCCCGCATAGCCCTCATTCTCCGCGCAAAGAAGACAGCGCGGATAGTTCGAGGCCGGAAGATTTCTTGCCGCCGCTATGTCCTTCGGATCCTTTCGGGCTTGGAGAGATTGATGCTGATATCCATCTCCCCGTATGCCGTGTCCACCTTCCATCGAAGATCCTTTGCACAGCGCTCGCGGCGGATGTAGTTCACGTTCTGACTGAACGCATAATACCAATCCGTTGCCGCCTTCGGGCTCTCAGCGTACAGCGTTTCGAAGCGCGAAATGACCTCGGCCGGGCGCAGTGTCAAGCGCCCCATAAGTTCTGTGTCAAAGAGATCCCGGTAGGTCACCGTGTTCTCGGGAATAAGCCCCTTTCCGTAAGCGTAATCACAGAGAATGTCCAGAGTCTCCGCGAGGCCCGCACTTCTCATGCAATGAAAGATCCGGCAGCGCATCCGCCTTCAATACATCGAGAAGGGTATTGAGCGCCCAAGTGCGCTCACAGTCCGCAATTAAACCGGTGTTTACCGCATAATTTACCAAATGTAATACTGCATTCATGTTCTCTTCTCCCGCTCCCTTCGGAGGTAAATCTGCTACAATTTTACGTCCGAATCCTCTCTCTTTCAAGCGCGCCGGGGCACTTCTTCCCGCCCGCGGAAGCAAGCTCGGAAACATCGGAATGATATTTCGACGCAAAATCTCGCATGAAAAAGGACGGGGCGATGAAACACCCCATCCTCATTTTGACGCTGTCTATTTACTTGGTCACCATATCATACTTGAATACCACGACAGAGCCGTACTCCGCAGGCAACGAGAGCGAGAAATATATCTCCCCGTTCTTCACATAGCTAAAACTCTCCGGCCACTTGAGCTTGCCGTCATCGCCCTTTTTGAGCGGGAAATCGGAAGCTTCGAGCTTCTCTGCGATGCTCTTCTGCAATGCATCCTTGCCGTTTGCCTGAATCCATGCCTTGTATGCATTGACCTCGCTTTCTCCCGCATTCGCAAGCTCAAACGCATCGCTGAGCGCATAGTTTGCCATGCTGTCCGCATCCACCGCGTCTCGAAGGCCGAGATCTTTCAGACTTCTCACCGCAACGGTATTGCTGTAGAAGAGCTGCACCGGCGCCGCATCCCCGCTTCGCTGCATTTCGCCGCGGTACACAACCACAACGCGGTCCGCATCCGCCGAAATAACCTCCGCTGTCACCGTGAGCTTATCCTTTGCCGCGTCGGTGAGCAGCGCCTCAATCGGCGAAAGCGCATTCTCCTTTAAGTGCGCGTTCAGCTTTTCCTGCTGCGCGCTGTCCGTGAGACCGCTGACCACCGGATAGCCGATCGAAATATTGTCCTTCTGATAGTTTTCCGTTTTGGCCGAAATCAGCGCACGTTTCTCTGTCGCCTGACTGCCCGCCGCCGCTGTACTGCTCTCTGCGCTGCCGGAGCTAGCCGCCACACTCGCCGCCGTCTCTGCAGCGCGGTTCTCCGCCGAAGTCTCAACAACCTTTGGAGGACGACTTCTTTCCGCAGCCCGTCGCCAAAAGCGCTGCCATAAACGCAGCCGCACACACCATTCCTATTTTTTTTGTTTGCATTGTCCACCTCCGCTGTGCGTTTCCGTGTTCCCCGTAAGTATAGGCGGGAAGTTCTGCGCCGTCAACCGAGGCGCATCCCCCTCCCGCGTGTTGCGCCGATTACCGCGCGTGCAAAACAAAAACCGGCTGTTCTCCCCCTCTTGGGACAACAACCGGTATTCTGCCTGCCGACAGTGGGACTTGAACCCACACGCCCTTGCGAGCAACAGATTTTGAGTCTGCATCGTCTGCCATTCCGACATGTCGGCTTACCGGCAGAGTATAGCATTTCAGCGGCGGCAATTCAAGGGCTTTTTGTTTGCCTTTGAACATGCAACTAAAAATAGTTGCAAAATGCAAGGCTCTCGTCTATACTTTCAATGACGGAGGTAAATCCGATGGGACAAAAAGAGAAATTAATTCAACGCCTTAAGTCTAATCCAAAGGACTTTACTTTTGATGAAGCTGAGTCACTACTGAAATACTTTGACTATGAGTGCTCAAATAAAGGCAAAACAAGCGGTTCCCGTATTATTTTTCCAACAAGGAACACGGAACATCTTGCTTCACAAACCACATCCAGGAAACGAGTTAAAAAGTTATCAGGTGAAACAGCTCATTACACTGCTGACAGAGGAGGGGCTTATATGAATAATACCATTCAGTATAAAGGATATGTAGGTAGCGTCGAGTTTTCAGAGGAAGACGGTATTTTTTTCGGTAAAGTCATGGGAATTCGTTCTCTTATCTCGTATGAGGGCGAATCTGCCAAGGAACTTTTGAATGATTTTCATGATGCCGTTGATACCTATCTGGAACATTGCAAGGAAGAAGGGAAGAAGCCTGAGCTTGCTTTTAAAGGCAGTTTTAATATTCGACTCTCCCCTGCGCTTCATAAAAAGCTCTTTCTCTATGCGACCGCACACCAGATGTCTATCAATCAGTATATCGAAGACACCTTAGAGGCCTCTCCCGCCTCGAAACTCGTGATTTGATAGGAATCCTGTTAAAGCGCAAGTTTACAATACATTGCCCTACATTTGTATCCCCGCCGGTAATGACCTGCGCTGGAACGATGAACGGCGTATCACCCATACTTTTCGCAACGGCATTGTTCGATCACCCGCTTTCCGAGCAAGGTAATTGCCTTTTTCGGACACAGACTGATGCAACGGTAACACATGGTACACCGATTCCCGGAAACGGCCCGCTTGCTTTGCATTCGGATATTTCCCATGGGACAGACCTCACTGCACAAGCCGCAACCGATACATGCACTACTTATTTTCAGCTGATCCGTGTATCCCGCCGTCTTTCGATAAAACCATAGTCTCTGTCCAAACAAACCCTTGAAATGCGCTGTCATCGACAATCCCTCGCGCGGATAATTTCCCTTCCGTATTTGTTCCGCTGCAAGCGCTATGCGCTTATCCGCCTCTCGGACAATTCGTCTGTTCTCTTCCGTATTCTTTTTTTAAGAGCCTGCTGTCACAAACGGAATCCGGCATTTTGATTTGCAGACCGCCGAGAACGGTCGCGCCGTGCTGCTTCAGAATTCTCGCGGTACATCCGGTTCCGTCACCGCTGAACAGTCCCATGGTATTGAGTATAAAAATCTCTTTCCCATTCCACAGTGAGCGGTGTTTGTCAATAAAATCACGCACCATAAACGGCGCATTGGAAAACTGGGTCGGATACCCCAAAAACAAGGCTGTCATACTTGGCGATTACTTTCTCAATTCCGGCATATTCAATCGGAAAAACACTGCGCCGAAGCGTCGAGCAAAGAAACCAGCTTTTTCAACGCAGTGCTTCGTGTTTCCGGTTCCGCTGAAATAAATTCCTATCATAGTAGACTCACTTCCCCGCCGCGACCCGTGCCGGGTACCAGTTTTGAAACCAGGCCGTAAAGAGTCCCATGAGAATCGGTATCGCCTGCACCGCAATGCTGAGCACCAAAGCTGGTACCTTCCCGCTCAGAAAATAGCTGACAATCGCAATCACGATATAGACCACGCCCCAGGCAGCCGCAAGAATGTAATTGGTTCGCATAAAGATGGGATTTTGAAGCGCATCCTTTCCGTAGCGGTACTTTACATAGGCTGCACAGAGCGGCTCTTTTGTGAAACAGGAACCGAGCCACAAACACCCGAAAGCCAAATAACCGGCGCACACAGCTTGAAGGCCGTTTCCTGTGACAGCGGCATAAATGGCAAGTCCCGCCACCAGCGCAAACGAGAGTCTGTCGTAGCGGCATAATTCATAGCGCTCCGTAATGAGCGGCAACGCGGCACAAATGCCGAGAGTAATCAGTGCCCCTACTTTCGGCTCTACGGAAACAGCGACCCAGAGCGCAATCCAGGCGAGCAGCATGTTCTGCATGCTTGGCGGCTTTTTTTCCGTTGTGAGTTTCACAATCGGCCGTGTGTTTTCTGCCTGCTCCTCCGTGCCGAAATAGCGGTCCCAGTTCATCATGAGTGAAAAATCGCCGCTCACGGTGTACAGGTGTTTGGCGAGCGCCTCATCGCCCCGCATCTCTCCTCTCGAAAGTGACAGCCAGACCGAAAAGGGTGTGTCGATGCGGGTGGTGGCACGGAGACTTTCGTCCGTCAGTACCTCTGCGCCGTCCTTTCCGAGTTTAATCCGATAGGTTTTTCCGAGATCCGTATAACAAATTTCGAGCACCCGCTCCCGTCCGTCAAAGCGATCTCTGTTGTAGAGTGCCGCCATCTGCCGCGTAAAGATAAGACTTTCGTCTTCCTTTTCACCGCTGTCTTTCGAAATCCCCCAGCTCGCATCCGCCATTTTTTCAAAGACCTCTCGGGGATACAAGAGTGCCTTGAGCTTCATCTCGGTCTCCGCCTGTATGCGTCCGCCCGCGTATTCTCTTCCTGCCTGCCGCACCGCAGCGAGATAGGCATCGGTTCTCGCGGAGAGTTCTTTTACACGGAACAATTCGCCCTGCCCGCAGAATATACTCGTGTACTTCCCCTGTCCCAGTACATGGTCAAACATCCGCGTCACACTGTCGTAATTCCCCTCTGCCGAATAGAAGCCGCAAGTCGAAATGAGAACATGCTTAACCATACTTCTGTCATAGCGAGAGGGATGCCCGCCGCTCCCGTTCCCATCTCTGCTCTCGCACATAAACGGCAGGCTCATGGGAAGCTGGCGGTCAATCAGATTTTTGAGCAGCCCCGGTACACTGTAGTAATAAAGCGGAAAACTCCAGATGACCAGATTTGCGGAGAGTAGCCCCTCAATCACAGTCTGCATATCGTCCTTCATGCAACAGCTACCGGGCGTCTGCTTCCAGCAGACAAAGCATCCCTTGCAGGGCGCAATCCGAAGAGCGTTCAGATGCAGCTCTTCGACCTCGACCGCTCTCTCCCGTTCGCTCTCATGGTCGCGTATGCCATCGAGAAAGCTGTGTGCGAGACGGAGCGAGTTACTCTTAGCCCCCTTGGGACTTCCGTTAATCAGCAGAATCTTCATGCTTGAAACCCTCCAATTCGCGTATGCACTCCTCACACCAGGCGCGCAACATCTCCTCGTACATAACGCCGAAGCGAATCGTAAACTTCCAGAACAGCGCTTTTTCGGGCAGGTTCAGCATATCACGATATTGGTCGCTGACCGCCTCCGCTACGCTGCTCTCTTTCGTAAAGAGACATTCCTGTTCCGGCAGGGACTTAAAATAAGCGATGTTCTCATCCAAATCGCATTCGCCGCGAAAAAAGGTCTTCATGAGCATGGCATTGCGAACCAGACTCCTGTTCGTATCCTCCCGAAGCCAGCGAAGCAGCTCTTCTCGTCCCGCTGCGGTAATCGATAAGACATTCTTATCCGGTTTCCCGGCCTGCTCCACATGCACCGCCGCAATCCACCCGTTCTTTTCGAGTCCCTGCAGTTCCCGGTAAATCTGACTCGTCTGCGCAACCCAGAAGTGGCGCAGAGAATCCCGGAATACGGTCATAATTTGATAGCCCGTCATATCTCCGTAGCTCAGCAGTCCCAGAATTCCGTGCTTTAACATCGCGTTTCTCTCCCCGATTCATTCTACTTGTGGAATAACTTCACTCTCAATATACTTCCACTTGTAGAATATGTCAAGAGTCAAAAATTGCGCCGACTACCCGGCGTGTCATGGGAAATCGGCGCAAGACGTTTTATTCTCAACCCTTGTGAATCAGCAGCAACCCCAGTCCGCAGACCAGAATGCCGGCGAGCTGTTTGATGCTGATGTGCTCCCGGTAGACCAGAAAGCCGATCACCAGCAGTGCGAGGGCGAGACACATACTCGATGTCAGCGCACCGTTACTCACTTTCCAACCGGAGCGGTACAGAAACACATACCCGACCTCGATTCCCACAATCGACAGACCGAGGACATACGAAGTCCAGTTCGCCTTGCCGAGTTCATGGACATACGCGGCGGGTTTGACGCTCGCCGCAAACAGCACCGCCGAGAGCACACCCGCAGCCAGATAGGTGATGGTGAGCGCGCCGAAGGTATTTGCGCCCTTCGGCATCGATTTCGTACAAATGTTGTAAAAACAATTCGATCCCACAATCAAGAGCAAAGGCCAAAACATCTCCCACATCTTACTTCCTCCGAAGATTTCCTCTTTCTCAGACTTCCTGTCAGATACACAGGTAAACACATTGCGCAAGCAAGTTTGACGCCTGTTTTTCGGACTAAAAAAGAACGGTTCCGCAATGCGTGACCGTTCTTTCCTATGGCGTGAGACGAAAACGCGTCACTCATGTAACCGTTCCTTATCAAAGTTAAGTCCAAACCGCTTTCGTTTGTACTTTTTATGACAGCTATCTGTATTTTGCAACCTGCGCGTCGTTTTTAGCTATTAAACTCGAATCGTTCTGTTTTTATTATAGGTTCTGCTTATGGACAAATCAAGCGCAATGTACAGCAAAACACCGAAATTTCAATGAACACTCGAGCGAAATTTATTCGGTTTGCCTCTCGCACTTGCGTTCACATCCTCGAACTCGCTTGTAATTCGCAAACACCTCTGCCTCCGTTAACGCGCAGTTTTTCATGCGGCAAATCGAGCGTTTATCTCTTTTTATCCTTTACGAGCTCGGACAGTATCCCAAACGGCAAAAACAACAATATAACAAGGAATAGCTTCCCGAGTCCTCCCTCCTTGCTCTTCTGTCGGTTTGTCTCTCGCATATTTCTAATCCAATTCCCGATATAATCGCTCTGTTGCCCATCCTCGATTGGAGGGTATGGGGTGCTCGGCATAGACTCCGCGCGCTCGGGATGAAGCTTTATAATTTGCTCCTTCAGTTCCGGAACAGTGGTAAACAAGTTGCCGAGCCAAAAGTAAGGACTGTGCCCGCCCGCCCGCACACAATCATGACATACATAGTCGAAACCCTTGAGCATTACCCTGTTTGATTTGCATATCTGTCCGCAAATTCCACAGTACGGTATCAAGCCGAAACAATCCGCAAATTTCCTAACCTTCGGCTTTGGCTTACTTGGGGGAATGGGATCACTCAGCAGAAGCTCCGCGCGCTCGGGATGAAGTTTTACAATTCGTTCCCTCAGTTCCGGCACTGTCGTTCTCATATTGTCGAGCCAGAGGAAGGGATTGTGGCCTGCCGCCTTTACACAGTCAAAGCAGACATATTTAAACCCCTTGACCATAACCTTTTTTAAAATAACTTTCTGACCGCAAATCTCGCACTTCGCCATCTTTAATTCTCCCGTCTCTCTGCGTTGCAAATCGGCCACTTGTACGGCTCTACTTATCTACTCTACTCCCAAAAGTCGCTTGAATCAAGCAATGTCATCGTTGAAACAGGGACTTTCCACCGCAACGATATCCTCAATCGGAACCTCGCTCCCATCCGTCAAGTATATGTATCGCGGAAAGTCCGTTATCTTCTTGATTCGCCCGCTTACCGTCAGATAAGCGCCGCCCGCCTTGCTCGCATCCGGCACATAGTATAAGAGACTCAGTTCCGGCTGCTCATTCTGCCGCTTGACAAGCACAGCGAGTCTTGCCCCGAGGCGCTCTGCCTCCTGCGGATCGAGCTCAATCCTGTCTTCGGTGAGTCTTGCAGTCTCCGAGACTGCGGCCTCGTAACCGGTGAGTGCCGCAAAGGGCAAAAACTGCGCCGCTCTGTCCTCCATTGGCATGGGTCTATGCTTCTTTGACTGCGGTCGCGCTAAATGTAAGATGTCATCGTACACCCCGCTCACGCCCTGTGCCCTCCGATCTGTTCATTTCTGTCCTTTCCGGTCGCGCCGTCTAAGAGACTGCGCCCCTTTAACAGTGCATTCTTTCCGAACTTTTTCTTGATTGCGAGGGTCGCCTCCTGTAATTTTCGCTCGCGCTCCCGCCGCGCTGTCTCCTCTGCCTGCTCTGCTTCCTCCGCCGCATAGTCGGTAAACAGACTGAGCTGCGTATAGCCCTCCGAACGTTTCCCTGCCTCTCTCTCCGGAATCACATGGCTTGCGCTGAGTGCCAGTCTGCGAACCGTAAGCGCGGGATTCACAATGCGGTCAAAGAGTGCGGAAAACACCGCGACCAGCTCCCGCGCCGAAGAGCTGTAGTGCTGCAAGCCTTCGCTCCCGTGCGCATGCTTCGGAAGCTGCCGTCCGTAGTAGTCCGTGACAATCTCGCCGCGATAGTGTTTGCGGCGCTCGAGGTCACTTAGGTTCTCAAGATCGTAGCCGACTGTCAAAACCACTTGGTCGGTCACAAGTTCTTTTTCCACGAGTTGAAGGGCAAGAGCATCCGCCATCTCGAGCATCACGATTTTTGCCTTTTCGGCTTCATAGGGCATTTGTAACACCTGTCCTTCTCCGAGGCTCTTGCTCGCCGGACGGTAGGCCTTTACATCCGCAATGCCGCAGGGCTCATAGCCCCAGGCATGGTCGATTAAGAGCTCTGCATTCTTTCCGAAAAGGCGGTAGAGCAAGTCTTCGTCTTGCAGGGAACAGCGCGCCACATCTCCCATCGTATAGATCCCGTAGGCTCCGAGTTTCCGCGCATACCCACGCCCGACTCGCCAGAAGTCCGTGAGCGGTCGGTGGGACCAGAGTTCCCTGCGGTAACGCAGCTCATCCAGCACCGCAATGCGAACGCCGTTTTCATCCGCAGGACTGTGCTTTGCCCTGATATCCATAGCAACCTTTGCGAGATAGAGGTTCGTCCCGATTCCCGCTGTCGCTGTGATGCCGGTGCTTTCAAGAACATCCAGCATCATCTTTTTCGCAAGTTCCTTCGCCGTAAGGCGATAGGTTTTTAGATAGGCCGTCACATCCAGAAAGACCTCGTCGATCGAGTAGACGATGATGTCCTCCGGGGCGACGTACTTCATATAGATTGCATAAATATTCGTGCTATAGGCCATGTAGTGCGCCATGCGGGGCTTTGCAATCAAAAAGTCCGCGGCAAGCGCGGGATTCTCCTTTAGCTCAGATGCGAAATGGGAACTGCCGGAAATCCCTGCCTCTCAGCTCCCTGCGGCGCAAGGCGTTTACCTCTTTTAGCCTCTGTTTTACCTCAAACAAACGGGCGCGTCCCGGGACGCCGAAACTTTTCAGAGAGGGCGATGCAGCGAGGCATATGGTCTTATCGGTACGGCTCTCATCCGCAACCACAAGATTGGTATCCATCGGGTCCAGCCCCAATTCCCGGCACTCTACCCGAGGCGTAAAACGACTTTAAATCAATTGCAATATAAGTTCTCGCTTCCGTGACACTCCCCTCCTCTCCGTTTGCCCAATCCTTTATCTTTATTATACGCAAAATTGAGACGCAGCGCACGCAAAATCAGAACAAATGTTTTGTGTTTGCTCTCTCTTTTCACTGTCGTTCGTATAGCCGCAATTCTAATGAACCGACTTTACGGCAGGTGTGACCCGCCCTTTGCCGTTCTTTCTTCTCTGTGAATTGATTCCGGCTAGTATATCTGTCACATACAGAACGAATCGTTACCGGCGCTGCGTGTCTGCATTCTCACCCCGGTGTCACTTTGCGCCTGCCCCCTTCATCTAACTTCAAAGAAAATACCTTTCCGCAGCGCTCGATTCTCAAGCATTGCAAGAGGGAGTGGCCGGTCTTTTTGACTTATCAATCCTTTTTCCCAACCAGACGCAAAAAAAGAGGCGGACTTTCGTCCGCCTCTTTCGTAGGGTCGCATACAGCTTGCGCTGTCTTCTGTGATTTACTCGGTCTTGCTGTCATCGTAGAGCGTGACCAGCTTCTTCAGGTACTCGTAACGAGCCATTGCATCCTGCTCGTTCTGCGTGAAGAGCTTCTCTGCTCTCTCCGGGTTCTTCAGCATAAGGGAGTTATAACGAACCTCGCCCATGAGGAACTCTCTGTACTCGCCTTCCTTCGGCGGCTTGGAGTCGAGCGTAAACTTCTTCTCGGCAGCCGGGTTGAAGCGGAAGTTGTTCCAGTAACCGGACTCAACCGCAAGCTTCTCCTCGGTCATAGCCTTGTTCATGCCCTTCTTGATGCCGTGGTTGATACAGGGCGAGTAAGCAAGGATCAGGGACGGACCCGGATAAGCCTCGGCCTCGGCAATTGCCTTGAGTGCCTGGTTCATATCCGCACCCATGCTGATTTGCGCGACATAGACATAGCCGTAGGTCATCGCGATGCCTGCGAGATCCTTCTTCTTGGTCTCCTTACCGCCTGCCGCGAACTGTGCGATTGCACCGGTCTTGGTGGACTTGGAGGACTGACCGCCGGTGTTCGAATACACCTCGGTATCGAAGACGAGGATGTTGATATCCTTGCCGGAAGCGAGGACATGGTCCACACCGCCGAAGCCGATATCGTAAGCCCAGCCGTCGCCACCGAAGATCCACTGGCTCTTCTTGTTGAGGAAGTCCTTCTGCTTCAGGATCTCCTTTGCGAGCTCGCTGCCGTCCTTTTCAAGCGCCTCGATCAGCGCATCCGTTGCCGTGCCGTTCGTCGCGCCGACAGAGTAGGTGTCAAGCCAAGCCTGGCAAGCCTTCTTGGTCTCGTCGTTCGAAGCGGTCTCGTTGAGCTCCTCAACCTTGCCCTTCAGACCGTCGCGGATTGCGCGGTTTGCAAGCAGCATACCGTAACCGAACTCAGCGTTGTCCTCGAAGAGGGAGTTGTCCCAAGCCGGACCCTGGCCCTTCTCGTTGGTCGTGTAAGGCGTGGACGGCGAGCTGTTGCCCCAAATCGAGGAGCAGCCGGTTGCGTTCGAAATGTACATTCTGTCGCCGAAGAGCTGGGTGACAAGCTTTGCGTACGGCGTCTCACCGCAGCCTGCGCAAGCGCCCGAGAACTCAAGGAGCGGCTTCTTAAACTGAGAGCCCTTAACCGTGCTCATCTTGAACTTGTCGATAACTTCCTGCTTTTCCGGAAGCGTAACCGCATAGTCAAAGAACGGCTGCTTGTCTGCATTGTCCGCGAGCGGCTGCATGACGAGCGTCTGGTTCTTCACGTTGCCCGGGCAAACATTTGCGCAGCTGCCGCAGCCCGTGCAGTCGAGGACGGAGACATTGATTGCGAACTTGTAGCCCGGCATCATCTTGAGATCCGTCATCTTCATGCCTTCCGGTGCATTCTTCGCTTCTTCCTCGGTCATTGCAACCGGGCGAATCGCAGCGTGCGGGCAGACATAGGAACACTGCGTGCACTGGACGCAAGTGTCCGGATTCCAAACCGGAACATTGACCGCGATACCGCGCTTCTCGTAAGCAGCCGTACCGTTCGGCGTGCTGCCGTCCATGTAATCCATGAATGCGGAAACCGGGAGCTTGTTGCCCTCCTGCGCGTTGACCGCAGACTGAATCGTATTGACGAACTTCTGAACAGACTCCGGTCCGTGGGTTGCGTGCGTGAACTCGAGGCCCTCGTCCTGAGCGTCCTTCCAGCTCTCCGGAATCTCAACCTTGTGTGCGCCCGAAACGCCTGCATCGATTGCATTCCAGTTCTTCTTGACGACATCCTCACCCTTGCGGCCGTAGGGTCTTCTGCGCAGCATCCTTCATGAGGCCGATTGCCTTCTCCTCCGGGATGATGCCGGTCAGCTTGAAGAATGCGGACTGAAGAATCGTGTTGATACGGGTCGGGCCCATGCCGGTCTCGATACCGATCTTCACACCGTCAATGGTGTAGAGATTAATCTTGTGGTCGTAGATGTACTTCTTGACCTGCCCCGGCAGATGCTCCTCAAGCTCCGCATCGCTCCAAGCGCAGTTCAGCAGGAAGGTTCCGCCGTCCACAAGTTCCTGAACCATGTTGTACTTGCGAATGTAAGCCGGGTTGTGGCAAGCCACAAAGTCTGCCTGATGAATGAGGTAGGTGGACTTAATCGGCTTGTGACCGAAGCGGAGGTGAGACATCGTGACACCGCCGGACTTCTTCGAGTCATAATCAAAGTACGCCTGCGCATACATGTCGGTGTTGTCACCGATAATCTTGATGGAGTTCTTGTTTGCACCGACGGTACCGTCTGCGCCGAGACCCCAGAACTTGCAGTTCGTCGTGCCTTCCGGCGTGGTGACGAGGTTTGCCCCGGTCTCGAGGGAGAGGTGGGTCACATCGTCCACAATGCCGACCGTGAAGCGCTTCTTCTCCGTGTTCTCGAAGACAGCGACAATGTCCTTCGGAGTCGTGTCCTTGGAACCGAGACCGTAGCGACCGGTGAAGACCGGAACATTTGCAAATTCGGTGTCGCGAAGCGCAGCGACCACATCGAGGTAAAGCGGCTCACCGATGGAACCTGCCTCCTTGGTTCTGTCAAGCACTTCGATGCGCTTCACGGACTTCGGAAGAGCCTCGACCAGTGCCTTCGCGCTGAACGGACGATACAGGCGAACCTTCACGAGACCGACTTTCTTGCCCTGCTTCAGCAAGTGATCGACAGTCTCCTCGATCGTGTCGTTGACGGAACCCATTGCGACGATAACGACTTCCGCATCCTCTGCGCCGTAGTAGTTGAAGAGCTTATAGTCCGTGCCGAGCTTTGCATTGACCTTGTCCATGTAGTCCTGCACAATCTCCGGCAGTCTGTCATAGTACTGGTTTCTCGACTCGTTGATCTGGAAGAAGACGTCCGGGTTCTGAGCCTGGCCCTTCTCCTCCGCGTGGTTCGGGTTCAACGCCTTATCGCGGAACGCCTGAATTGCGTCGAAATCAGCCATATCCTTCAGATCCTCGTAATCCCAGATCTGAATCTTCTGAATCTCATGGGAGGTACGGAAACCGTCGAAGAAGTTGATAAACGGAATCTTGCCCTTGATTGCGGCGAGGTGTGCCACCGGCGTCAAGTCCATGACTTCCTGTACGGAAGACTCACAGAGCATTGCACAGCCGGTCTGTCGACATGCGTAAACATCCGAGTGATCGCCGAAGATGCTGAGTGCGTGGGTCGCAATCGCACGTGCGGAGACATTGAACACGCCCGGGAGCATTTCACCTGCAATCTTGTAGAGGTTCGGAATCATGAGAAGCAGACCCTGAGACGCCGTATAGGGTCGTGGTCAGAGCGCCTGCTACGAGGGAACCGTGCACGGCACCTGCCGCACCTGCCTCAGACTGCATCTCCGTAATCTGAACCGTGTGACCGAAGATATTCTTCAGGCCCTGTGTTGCCCACTCATCCGTGTGCTCTGCCATCGGAGAAGACGGGGTGATCGGATAGATAGCCGCGACATCGGTGAACGCATAAGACGCGTGCGCCGCCGCCTGGTTACCATCCATGGTTTTCCATTTTCTTGCCATGTGATACCTCCCAAGTGATATTGGAATCCGAGGGCGCTTGTCCTCAGAGTTTTAAAGCGTCTGATAATATTATAACAGGCAGCTGCACCAAAAAACAATGTGCAACTGCCTGTTTCGTGTATCTTATTGGGTACATCCGTCAGTTCTCGGGTGCTGCCGCAACCGTCTCTTCCGCGGTCGTCGGACCGTCATGGAGATTGACACCCGGTCCTTTTTCGACCGTGGCTTCCGACGCGGAAGACTTGCTCTCACCGCTCTTGCTGCTCTTCGAGGCAGCTGTGTTCTCGCTGCTCTTGGTACTCTTTGACTCCACCTTGCCGGCCGCGCTCTCCGCTGCCTTGCCCGGATTCACCGCCTCGGTCGGCGAAACGGTCGCCTGTCCCGCTGCTGTCTCGGTGTTCTCGGTAATGGTCATCGCGTTTGCGTCCTGGGTTGCCGTCACAACACCGCTCGTGTTGCGAGCAATTTTCTTCGAATGACCCTTGTAGCTCGAATTGTGGAAGAACTCATCCGAGGTGACCTCGCCGTTCTTCTTGGTGACGATGTTCGTGACCCAACGGCTGCCGATGCTGCCGTCCGCAATCTTTTTCTCAACACCCGGCTTCAAGGTCGTATCCTCGACATACTCCACGCCGCCGTTATCCATTTCCTCGAGTTTCTTCGAAACCATGGAGATGGTGACTCCCTCTTCCAGAGCCGGAATTCCGACCAGCGAAACCGTCACGGTCTTTGCCTTGGGATCAAACTTCGCGCGTACCGCCATGGAATACTTGGTCGTATTGACAAACTTCATATCCGGGCCGTCGTAGCCGTCATAACTGACCGCCGCATCCTCGCCCGGCGTCACATAGGTCGGTGCAAAGGTATGCGCATGGCGCTCGGTCGGCATGATGCCCGCCTTCACCACCGTGTTATACAGCGTGGTCGAAACCTGGCAGACACCGCCGCCCGGCTCCAACACAACCTTGCCGTTCTGGTAAGCACCGGCAGGCTTGTAGCCGCGCTCCAAGGTGCGGTTACCTGTCGTGTGATTAAACGAGAACTCCTCGCCGACCTTTAAAATCTTGCCGTCCAGCGCTTCGCAGGCAAGCTTTAGATTGTTGTTTCGATCCGCATTGTTGGTCGCGGTTGTCGTGAAACTCGCAATCACTTTGTACTTTTCCTTCGCCTCTGCCGCCGTCATGGCAGGTGCGGTCGTATCCGCCTTGAGCGGAAGTACGGCGTCGTAGCGCTGATTGTTCATGGCAGCCTTAATGGCATCCGCCATGGCTGTTTCATCCACCTTCAGTCCCTCGACGGAATCGCTGTACTCAAAGACATTGGTCGTCTTGTCAAAGCTCTTGATTTCCGAACTCTTCGCGCTCCGGTTCCATTTCTTGGCAATCGCCTCCGCTTCGGTCGCAATCTCCGCATCCAGTCCCTCGGCATCCAGATAATAGCGCCGTTCATTCTCATTTGAAGCGGTCTCGCCGTAAATCTCGGCAAGGAGTTTTTTTCCAATCTCAGTTTGAGTAAATCCGAGACCGCATAAACCTCGCCCTCAATCTCCGCTGCCGTAGTCGCCGCACTTGTTACCGCAGCGCTTGTATCGCCTTCCGCCGCCGCGCTTTCCGCACTTGTGCTCTCAACGGTCTCAGCCGGAGCATTTTCCGCAACACGAAGATTCCAGCGATACTTTGCAAGCACGGCTTCTCGCGCCGCCTCCTTTGTCATCCCCGAAATATCAATGTCGTTGATGAAACAACTGCCCTTTAACTTTTCAGCAAGCTCTGTTTCGCTTGCCGCAGTGCTCTGGTTATGCTTTCCGCTCCCCGCCTGCACCATGCGGGAGATGCCGAAAACCGAAAGCGAAACGGCGAGAACCGCTCCCGCCGCTCCGATGATCATTTTTCTGCCGCCGCTCCCGCAGTCTCCGCTGCCGTTGTCTGTAAAAGTGACTACCCTTATCGCCTCTCATGCTCATTTTCCGCTCTTCTCTATCTTCCGTTAAGAAATAAATGTTGGTCCGCTTCTTGCGAGGAGTATCCTGTACCCCAACCGCAATATTAAGGAAAGTATAACATAGTCTGCGCGAAAAAAAAGGGCTGTTCCTGTTACGAGACATTACAAATTCGTTAGGTCATTTTGAACTTTCTGTTCTGTTTGCACAAAGGGCTGCCGCTCCCCCGTCATTCTCACCCTGTCCCGTACAGAATTATCTCTTTTTTCCCCAAGTGTTGCGAAATTCTTGCGCGTTAGACACAACATTTTGCCAACCGGGCACGCCTTCCGCATCGGGACACAGCGATTTCCGCGCCTATGCTTCTTTGTGTTTGCCCCGCGGCATTTTTCCCGACACTGTCCGCAAAAAGGGAGCATGGTCAAACCATGCTCCCTTCGCTGCGTAACAAACGCAACATTTCGATATTTTTAATTCATCTCCTCAAGGCTTAAGTGAGATATCGCCCAACGGCGCAGACGTACATAGCCCCAGGAATAATAGAGACCGCAGGTCACGATGCTCAGCAGAAGCACTATAATATACTGACCGAAGAGCTCCGCACCGCTTCCTTCAAACCGGAGGCGCTTTCCGGAAATGCGGACATTCGGTGCATACCACTTGTTAAAGCTGCAGACCACCCACGGAAGCGCGATGCCGCAGGTCAGACCCGACGCCAGTCCCATGACCAAATTGTAACCGATCCACTCAAACATATTGCCTTCAAACCCGGAATTCGGGAACACATCCGTGTTGTTCGGATCGCTCACTTCATCCGCAAAAGTCGTGTGGCTCAGAACCCACTGTTCCAGTTTGAGACCCATCACAAAGCTGTAAAGACCGCAGGTTACGATGGTGAGCAGGAACCAAATAATCCACTTGCCGAAGAGCTGTATACCCGTGCCGTTAAACGCCAACCGTCTTCCGTTGTAAACCGTGTGTCTGCGATCCCAGCCGATTCTATAGCAGATGACCCAGGGGCTCGCCAAGCCGATTGTGACCAGGCAAATCAAAGCGCCGACCAAATTGATGATGAAAAGTTCCAGTCCGCTTCCGTCAAATACGGACTTGTTCGGATCGAGTATCTCCTCGGTAACAGCTTTGCCGCTTGTCCCTTCGCGCTTCATTTCCGCCGTAAACTGTTCCGTCTTTTCCCGCGGATTTTCGGCAAAGCTCTTGAAAGCCGCAAAGTCCTCACTCGGCTGAATCTCCGATGCGATTCCGGTGCCGCGCAAAAAGACGCGGGACAGTGCATCGAGCGCAAAGAGAGCCAATGCAATTCCGAGGAGGGTAAAGAAGAAGTTTCCCTTCCCGAACAAGCGCAACAGGGAAGCAATCAGCGCCAGCACATTGGCGCCGAGGCACACTGCCATGCCGGTGGTCTGGTTTTCTTTCTTCCCGTAGAGCTGCACGCTTGCCACAACGCCTGCCAACGAAAGCAGGAAGAACAGGAACTTGCTGACATTATATATGATTCCGAGCATACCGGACAGGCCGTACGCTACGCCGTCGAGCGGCAAAATATGTGCAAAAACGGTATAGGAGACGCCGCGCAAAAAGACAAGGATATATGCAATCACTGTAAAGGCAAAAACCGCGAGCGGTGCAAACGCCGCCAGGCGCTCCATATTTCCGGGGGTCCACTGCTGCTTCAGCGCCTCTCCCTGTCGCGCTGCTTCCTCGGCGGTTTCACGCGCCGCGCGCGCAGTGCTGTCCGCTGCCCGATTCGCCTCCCGACCTGCCTGTTCCGCTTTTTCTTTGGCGTACTTCGCGGTGTCCTCGCTTGCGCGGCGCGCCTCCTCGGCAGCCTTTGCCGCAGCTTCCCGCGCACGTGCCGCGGCTTCTTCGGCTTCGCGCTGAATGCGGCTCGCGTCGCTTTCCGCATCTGCCGCGCTGTCACCCGCAGATTCGTTCTGAGCTGCGCTGTCGCTTCCCGCTGCGGAATCGGACGCAGTTTCGCTTGTGCCTGCGGTACTTGTGCCCGCGGTATCCGTTACGCTGTCGCTCGCAGCCGCGGTATTCGCCGCCGCGTTCTCCGCGCTCTGCTTTGCTTCGCCTTCCGCCGCGGCAAAGTCGACTCTCTGTCCGCAGTTCTCGCAGAATTTTTGCCCCGGGTACTATCTTGTTGCCGCAATTCGGACAAAACATCTTTTTCTCCCTCCCCAAATCTACTGTCACAACAGGTTTCTGAGCAGCCAGAATAACAGAACGACCACCCAAAGGACTCCGAGAAATACGATCTCCCATTTTCGGAAGTCCGTGCGCGCGGTTCGGATGTACACCTCCGCCCGGTAAGCCCCATAGAGAAGCAGCAGAGGCACCACGCTTAAGCTCAGCGGGTTTTCCCGAAAAGCAATCTTCGGCTGACCGTGAATCAGCGCCATTGCGGCGTGCGTCATACCGCAGCCGGGGCAGCGGTAACCGGTCACCAGCCGAAACACGCAGGGAATCCCAAGACCCGTACACTGTATGAACAGCGCGTAGGCTAGTCCCAACAAAACAATACGGGCAGTGAGACTTCCCACTGCCCGTCGACGCTCTTCCGTCCCCTGAACCTCAGCAGCTTTCATTCCGACCTCCGACTTTGCGCATATAACTTGGTTAGTATACGCGAAAACAGTGCGAAACAAAAGAAGTTTCAAGAAACCGTAAGCAAAAATCAATCTTTGTAAGATTTATCCCGCGTAGCGCATGCCGGTAAACACATCAATGTCCTTGTACTGCTCCTCAACAATCCAAGCGGACCCTTCTTCCCAGACATCCTCCGGATAGTTCTTGATGTGTACGCGAACCTCTCTGCCGTCCTCCAGGCGGAAGTCTACGTAACTCTTGTTATCTCCCGCATAGAAGAAGTAATTGCTGTCCGCCGGGACTTCCGTCTTTTCTCCGGTCTCCTTGCCGTCTTTGACCAGCGAAAGCGTGAGCGCCTGTTTGGAGTGAAGCACAGTTACGCCGGTAAAGTAATGGCGCTCACCGATTGCTTCCGGTACCCCGTCGCTGCCGATTTTTACCGGATAAAAGTGTATACAACGTGCTTAAGGTATCGGACCGAACCGATAACGCGAGCGCATCGGGATTGACCGCATTTTGCAAGTCGAAGCCCATGCCGAGTTCTCGATCTTCCGGCAGCTTGCTCGCCTTTCCGCTCTGCAAATCCACCGGAAGTAAGTAGGAAGCGTCCGAATAATCTCCCTGGAATTCGGGGTAGAGATAAGTCCCCGATGCCGTCTTCACATACAGCAAGCTGATGAGTCCGACCGCCATTTCCGGTTTTTCCACGGTGAACTGCTTGTCATCGACCGTCACGGTAAAACTTCCGCCCTCGGTCTCCGGTGCGGTAACTTGAATCACTTTGCCGTCGATGTAGCTCTTTGCCGTGGTCATAAGCTGCGCCGCATACGTGGTCATAAGCTGCGCCGCATACTCCGCGGGGCGCAATTTCACACCGTCCGCAAACAAGTCCGGATAGCGCTCATAGGAAATGACGATGCGCTGATAGTCCACATAGTTCCCGTCGCTCTGCGCGATAAATAAATCCAGGCCTTCGTTTCCCAAAGCCCAGACAATCGCATCTTTTTCCAGAGCCTCCTTTGTGATTGCGGAGAGGGCGCTCTGATTGTTCTCCTTCAAAACCTCATTCACCGCAGCTTGCAGCTGATTCATATCCTTGACGACCTGCGAAAGCGTAAGCGCCTCTCCGGTGCGACTGTCATAGTTATATCCTTCCGCATCCGTCGTAAAGCTGTTAACACCGCGCACAAAGCTGAAAAAGTTGCTGTCGCTCCGGCAAATCGTCACATCGCCCGCATATTGATCGCGGACATCCTGTTCCTGATTATCCCTGTGCGTCGCAGCAAATTGCTTGAGTGCGGCAAGCTGACTCTCTTCATATGCTTGCACGGCCTTATGAAGTCCCTCGGACGCACCTTCGGAAACTGTGGGAATCTCCGCCCAATCCGGAAAGCTGTAATGCTTCTCTTCAAGTCCCATACCGTTCGGCTCGAGATTCACAAGTTCCCGTCCGGAGTTCCGGACCACCAACGAGACCGGGAGTTGTTCCGGCGTCTCAAGCTTTGTCTCCGCTGCCTCTTTGGTCTCTTCCGCCTGTTGCGATTCCCGATTCGCAACGGTCTCCGTTGTCTCAACCGTTTTGGTTTTCCTGTCACCGCACGCAGCCGTGCCGAGTGCCAACAAAGCACAGGTCAAAACCAATGCAGAACGTGTTTTTTTCATGTTTCCGCCCTCCCCCAAAAGCGTTATCGTTTCGTCTTAATTAATAACCGCCGAAGTTTTGCACCCAATACGGCGTGTCATTCAGGTAATACACACCGATCCCGATTTTTCTGTACTCGGGTTTTAAAATATTTTCGCGATGTCCCTCACTGTTCATCCAAGCCGTTACCACCGCATTTGCGTTCGACTGGCCCATCGCAATATTCTCGCCCCAGTAGCCGTAGCCTGCTACACCGCGCTCTCTATAGAGACTGTCATAACTCTGTCCGTTCGGTCGATTGTGTGAGAAGAGCTGCACGATTTCCTGCGCGCGACGATCCGCAATGCTCTCCAGCACAGGCTCTGAGGTGAGCGGAACCAGTCCCCGCTTGGTTCTCTCTTCATTGACAAGCCGCAACACAGCTTGCCGCTCCGCTTCTATCTGAAATGCCGGACTTGTGTCGGCGGGATTTGTGACCGCAACTCTGCGCGTATAGACTCTGCCGTTAATATCGACCCAAGCACCGTTTCCGTTCACGCGGCAGTGATCCGGGGTCAGGGTATTTTGCAGTAGATAGCCTGCGCCGTCAAAATAATAGCATTCGGCTATGCCGTCCCGGTCGCCGTCGATCCACATCCACCCGTTCACCGGATATCGGCCGCCGTCCAAGCTGTACCACCATCTGCCGTTACTCATCTTCCATTCGGCTGCCGCTGCTGTCCAAGGCATCGCAAGCGCAAGGGAGAGTGCCGCAAGCACACCTACAATCTTCTTCATGTCGATCCCTTTGGTTTTTCTTAATTCTCGCTTAAGATTGTAGTTTTTTTCAGACAAAAAAGCAAGTTAATTCCCTAACCTTGTCTAAACTTCACAAAGCGACAACTGTCTGCTATCAAATCCCCTGCCATCGGTGATGACGCGCTCCTCAGTGCTCGTGTTGTTTCGCGCGATAGAGCGCCTCGTACTCTTCCGTGCTCAAACTCTTCGCATAGCAAGTTTGATAGTACTGCTTGACCTCCTGTTCCAGATCGTAATTCGCAGCCTCCGGATAGAGCGTCTTCGCAAGCCAGAGAGCACCGATCGGGTACTGTGCCGGAGTAAACAGCCAAGCCCGCGGTCTGGTCGGCGTCTTGTAGACCTGTGTGTTTTTAACTGCCGCAAGCTCCTGCCAACTGCTGTCACTGTTGATTTGCTGAAGGAAACTCTCGGTATCGGTGATAATCACCGCGGGATTGAGTTCCTTCACCTCATCTGCCTCCAGTATCATGAGACCGCTTCGTTGCTGCGCCTCGGTGCCGGAAATCTCCGCGAGGTTATCGGCGAGCAAATTCACAATTTCACTCGCCTTTGCGCTCTTCGGGAGCACTTGGTTCCCCGCCGCACCGCGGAAACAGAGCAACTTGGTCTTGTCCTTTCTAGCCGCCGCAACCGCCGCAACCTTCCGATAGACACTGTCCATATAGCTTCCGAGTTCCTCGCCTCGCTCCCGCTTGCCGAGTAGATCTCCGAGCATACGAAAGGCATTGCCCTGGCCGGCAAAACTCGAATCGATTTCAACCACCGGAACGCCGAACTCCGTCTGAAGCCGTTCCGCCATCGCGCCGGTTCCGGTTTCCTTCTCGTTTCCGTCCGACATATAGATAATGACTTCCGGTGCAAAGGAAAGCAGCGTGTCTTTCTGTTCGCTCGCCTTGACATTGCCGATCGCCGTGAGGCCACGATACGCCGCGTCGATATACTCCTCCTGTTTCGCATTGTGCCAGACCGACACGAGCTTCTCCGGCGCAATCATATAGAGGTAGGACTGGGCATCGGTCGAGAGCACCGCAACGCGAGAGATATCCGCTTTGACCGCGACCTCTCTCCCCGAAGCATCCTTAAAGTGGCGGAAGCCGTCACTCTGACTCTCCTCCGACTGGTAACTGTAAGCGGGACGCTCAGGCACAGTCTCCTCGGCCGCCGCTTCGCTGCTCTCGGTGTTCTCCCTATGATCTGCCTTCTGTCCGCAACCGGCAAAGAGCAGCGCAGTCGCAAGCGCCGCCGCCGACAAAATCTGAATACCGGGGTTTCTTTTTCGCATCGTGATTTCCTCCGTTCGGTCACCTCGATGACCTCTCCGTGTTTGCTTCCATCGGTAACTGCCTCTATTGTCTCATGAAGCGAAGCGGAACTCCAGTCGGAAAGCACTTACGTTTTTATGACTTCGATGAATTTTCTCATAAGCATCCCTTATCGTCTCAATCGCAAGATCTTCCTCATCCGGCTCGTTATCATGACCGAGAATATAGGGGTTTCAAACGCTGAAACGCTCAAAAGAACTCTGCGACTCTAATGGCGTCCCGGGCTGCGGACCGATTCTTCTCTTCGGATGATGATGAAATGCAAGTCTCTCCGCAAGAAGGACAGCTTGCGTGCTTCTTGGAGTGATTCTCCGGACATACCGTTAGGCGGATGCTGTGAGCAGCGAAAAAAATCCCCGGCACTTTTACATGCCGGGGATACGCCTTCCTTCTTATTCTTCTTCGCCCTTCAAAAGCGAAGCTCTTGCCTCGACCTCGCGCTTCTGCACATCGCCCGGGCACTGTTCGTAGCGGCTGAACTCGTAGGAGAACTCGCCGAGACCGCCGCTCAGGGAGCGAAGGTCTGCGCCGTAGCCGTAGAGTTCGGACGCCGGAATGTCCGCGTGAATCAGCTGTCTGCCGTGGTGATCGGACTCCATACCCAGCACTCTGCCTCTTCTGCGATTCAAATCCCCCATCACATCGCCGGTGTTTGCATCCGGCACGCGCACCGTGAGCGCAACAATGGGCTCAAGGAGCACAGGCGTTGCCTCGAGGAAGCCCTTCTTAAATGCCATGCTGGCCGCCATCTTGAACGCAAGCTCGGAGGAATCCACCGGGTGATAAGAACCGTCGAGCAACACCGCCTTCAGACCGACAACGGGGTATGCCGCGAGCGGGCCCTTCTTGCAACACTCTGCAATCCCCTTCTCGACCGCCGGGAAGTAGTTCTTCGGGACCGCGCCGCCGAATACCTTTTCTTCAAAGACATAAGCCTTATCCAGATCGCCGGAAGGCTCAAAGCTCATCTTGACATCGCCGAACTGGCCATGACCGCCGGACTGCTTCTTGTAGCGCCCCGCCGATTCGACTTTCTTGCGTATGGTTTCACGGAACGCAAACTTCGGCTTCTCAAGGACAATCTCTGCTTTATAGCGGCTTGCGAGCTTGCTCACGACAATGTCGAGCTGCTGGTCGCCGATGCCGTAGAGCAGGGACTGGCGGTTCTCCGCATCGACCTCGGCGCGGAGGGTGCGGTCTTCTTCCATGAGTTTCGCGAGTCCGGACGCAATGCGGTCCTCATCGCCCTTGTTCTTTGCCACATAAGCCTTATAGGTGTAGGGCTTCGAAATCTGCGGTGCATTGTAGAGTATCGGAGCCTGCTTCCGCGCAAGCGTATCGCCGGTCTCGGTCTCGTTCAGCTTTGCCATTGCACCGATATCGCCCGGGCGAAGTTCGGAGACCTCGATTGCCTCCTTGCCGCGGAGCACATAAATCTTGCCGCTCTTCTCCTCGACTTCCTTACCCGTGTTGAAGAGCTCGCTGTCCGCACGGAGCACGCCGGTCAAGACCTTTACCAAGCTGTACTTGCCGATGAACGGATCCGCGATGGTCTTAAAGACCTTCATCGAGAGGTTCACGTCCGGCTTATAGTTTGCGACAAAGTGCTCACCGGTCGTCAAATCCACACCGCTGTCCCGTGCCGCTCTCTCGGGCGAGGGGAAGTAGCGGACAATGGCATTCATCAGCGCGTTTGCGCCCTGCGCATTCACGCCGGAACCCATCATGACCGGCGCCATATCACCGGTCGCAACCTGCTCGCGAAGTGCGCTGTAAATCTCCTCCTCGGTAAAGCTCTCGCCCGAGAAATAGCGCTCCATGAACTCTTCGCTGGACTCCGCGACTGCCTCGAGCAGAGCTTCGCGCGCAATCTTTAAATTGTGCTCGGAGTAATCCGGAATATCCGAATCCGTGTACTCCGCGCTGTTCGTCGCAAAGCGGCGTCCCTTCATCTTGACGACATTGACAAAGCCGACAAACTTCTCGTTCTCACGAATGGGAAGGTGCAACGGTGCGACGCGCTTGCCGAAGCGGGACTCCAGTCGCAGCAGGAGTTCACGGTAACTCGCCTTGTCATCGTCCATGTTGGTCACAAAGAAGATACGCGGCAGACGGAGCTTCTCGCAGAGTTCCCATGCCTTAATCGTTCCGGGCTCCACGCCCGCCTTGCAGTTAATGACAATCACAGCCGCATCCGCTGCTGCGACTGCCTCTTCCACCTCGCCGACGAAATCGAAATACCCCGGGGTATCAAGGAAATTGATTTTAACCGGCTCTGCGTCCTGATCCGTATATTCGACCGGAATGAGCGCTGTGCTGATGGAGAAGCCGCGGCGCTGCTCTTCCTTATCGTAGTCGCTGAGCGTTGAACCCTGCGGAACACTGCCCATCTTTTTCACCGCACCGCCGACAAAGGCACAAGCCTCTGCAAGCGTCGTTTTTCCGGCACCTCCGTGTCCCATGAGCACGACGTTTCGAATCTGTGAAGTCTCGTAAACTTTCATTGTAAACAGCTCCTCCTATTCGTTGATATCCCGATAACAGCTGTTCGAGCCGAGCTTTTATCTCCAATTATTCTACTAATTTGAGCCTAAAATTGCAAGGCATTTACAGCATAGCGCACAAATTACGCTTTGTTGACAGCAAAAGTTAGAGCCTATAAAATATAAGGCATTCTCAGGAGGATGCTTATGACTTACGGTTTCATCGGTCTCGGACTCATCGGTGGTTCCATTGCAAAGGCACTGAAAGCAGAGGAGCCCGACTGTCAAATTTATGCATATATGCCTTCGCGGGAGATGTTGGAGGAGGCACGTGCCGACGGCACGGTGGACCGCATCCTCTCCGGCGCGGAGCCCTGTCTTGCCGACTGCGATGCGGTTTTCCTCTGCGCGCCGGTAGAGACAAACGGGAGCTACCTCGCGTCACTCCGCGATATTTTGACGCCGGACACCCTGATCACCGATGTGGGCAGCAGCAAACAGAGCATAGAGCGCGCGGTACTTCGCCTCGGTCTCGGTGCACAGTTTGTGGGCGGTCACCCAATGGCCGGTTCCGAGAAGAGCGGTTATGCCTACGCGGATGCTCTGCTTCTTGAAAACATCTTCTATCTGCTCTGCCCGACCGTTGACACGAAGCCCGAAATGCTGTCGCGCATGGAAGCCCTGGTTCGCACCATGCTTGCAAACCCTTATGTGATCGATGCGGCGACCCACGACCGCGCGGTTGCGACCATTTCTCATCTCCCCCATCTCATTGCGGCTGCGCTTGTGAACCTCGTGAAGGACACGGACAACGAGGCGCATACCATGCGCTCCCTGGCCGCGGGCGGCTTTAAGGATATTACGCGGATTGCAAGCTCCTCACCCATCATGTGGCAGCAGATTTTCTCCTCGAATCGGGAGGCCGTGCTCACGGTATTGAATCTCTATATCAACTCCCTCACGGAGATACGCAGCTCTTTGGAAGCGGACAATATGCAAGACATCCATGAACTCTTCTTAAAATCCGGCAAATTTCGTGACCAATTCAGCGATGCCGCCGGGCTCCTCAGTGCGCAGTACTCCTTCTCGGTGCATGTCTCGGATAAGCCCGGTGCCATTTCCGTCATTGCCGCAATTCTTGCGGCAGGCAGCGTGAACGTAAAGAACATCGGCATCAACCACAACCGTGAGAGCGGAGACGGCGCTTTGCGCATTGAATTCTACGATGCCGAGAGTTGTCAGAAAGCCGCGACTCTTTTGTGCAGCTACGGCTTTGAACTTGAAATGAACCGCTGAGACAGTTTGTTATCTGTTCATAAGGAAATAAGAAAGGACGATTCATGAATACCCCTGCTTTCAAGCCGCTCCGCGGCACGCTCACCGTTTCCGGCGATAAATCCATTTCTCACCGCGCCGTAATGCTCGGCTCTCTTGCGACCGGCACCACAGAGATTGAGGGCTTTTTGCCCGGAGAAGACTGCCTCTCCACCATACGCTGCTTCCGCAGTATGGGCGTTCAGATTGAGCAGAACGGCAGCTCGGTAAAAGTTTTCGGTCGTGGCCTAAGAGAATTAACAGCACTCCGCCGGGATACTTGACTGCGGCAACAGCGGCACCACGACGCGGCTCTTAAGCGGCGTTCTGGCCGCGCAACACTTTAACTCCGTGCTGAGCGGAGACGCTTCGATTCAGCGCCGCCCGATGAAGCGCATCATGATACCGCTTCGCGCGATGGGGGCAGATATCACCAGTGTCTCCGGAAACTACTGTGCCCCCCTCTCTGTTCACGGCAAGCAGCTCTACGGCATCCATTTTAATTCTCCGATTGCATCTGCCCAGGTAAAATCCGCTGTCCTGCTTGCAGGTCTCTATGCCTCGGGGCAGACCACGGTCACCGAACCCGCACTTTCCCGAGACCATACCGAACGCATGCTTCGCAGCTTCGGTGCAAAGGTCTTAACCGGCAACTTCGAGGACCGTCCCTCCGTCACGGTCACCGAGACCCAAAATCTCTACGGCACTGAGATTTCCGTGCCGGGCGATATCAGTTCCGCTGCCTTTTTCCTGGTCGGCGCGAGTATTGTGCCGGGCAGTGAAGTGGTGCTCCGAAATGTAGGCATCAACCCGACAAGAGACGGTGTGATTTCCGCACTCCGCGCAATGGGCGCCAAGATTGAAGTTCTGGAAGTTAGGAACGAGGACAGTGAACCGGCGGCGGATCTTTTGGTGCGCTACGCGCCGCTTCACGGCACCGAAATCGGCGGCGCGCTGATTCCGCGCTTAATCGATGAACTCCCCGTACTTGCGGCGGCAGCCGCTGTCGCCGAGGGGCGCACCGTGATACGCGATGCGGCGGAACTGAAAGTAAAGGAATCCAACCGCATCCGCACCATGGCAGAGGGCCTGAGCCGCCTCGGCGCTAAGGTTGAGGAAACGGAAGACGGCCTCATCATCGACGGCGGCGCCGCGCTTCACGGCGGGGCGGTCGTGAGCTATTCGGATCACCGAATCGCAATGAGCTTTGCGATTCTCTCCCTCGTGACCGACGGGGAAGTGCGTATTTCCGATCCCGACTGTGTGAATATTTCCGCGCCGACTTTCTACGAAGACCTTAAGAGCCTGCTTTCATAAGTTCTTCCGATTGTGTCTACTCCCAAAAAACACTTGCAATTTTCATCCGATATGCTATTATGTACTAGTGCTTTGCGGGATCGTAGCTCAGCTGGGATGAGCGTTCGCCTCACACGCGAAAGGTCAGGAGTTCGAGCCTCCTCGGTCCCACGATGAAAAACTCTGCCGATGATCGGCAGAGTTTTTTTTATGCTGTAAAAATTCGCTTTCTCGCCAAGGACCTATTCTCTGTCTCTCGCTCTCGCTATCTTCTCTTGTCTCTTCTCCTATTTTATCTCTTTATATCATATCGTCTCTTGCTCCTTCTCTGTGTGCACCTTCTTTCTCGTTTTCTTGCCACTGCCGCATTGCTTTCCCGTATCCTTTCCGCGCGACGACGTTTCTGTCCTATTCTCTCTGCCTTTCTTTTTTTCCTTGTTTCTTTTTCTTCTGCCTTGCTTTATTCTTTCTCTCATTTCTCTCATCTCCCGCCGTTTTTGCTCTATCCTTCCTCTATCGCTGCGCCATGCGCGTCCATTTCTAATCTTTTGGTAAACTTTTTCACACGCTCCTTGCTTATCTTACTAGCTTGTGCTACAAACTATATAACATATCACAGCAAAGGAGAACGTTATGCAGGAGCACAAGGAACCCAAGCAGCCAAAACCGCTGATTCCCAATCTGTACTTTGTGATTCTTCTGATTACCCTGTTTCTGAACGCGGTCATCGTCCCGCAGTTGCAGAACGCGAGAGTCAAAGAAGTTTCCTACAATGTCTTCATGGACCTGACCTCCCAACAGAAAAATCGACAAGGTCCAGGTGGACTCGAATCAAATCATCTTCACCGAAAAGGGACAGAACGCCATCTATAAGACCGGCGTCATGACGGATCCCGACCTGACCCAGCGTCTCTACAACGCGGGGGCGGACTTCCGCACCGACATTGTCCATGTGCAGACGCCCATGGAGAAGTTGCTCTACAACTGGGTCATCCCGATTATCATCATGATGATTTTCTGGCAAATTCTGAGCCGTCAGTTCAGCTCCCTCGCCTCCAAGATGGGCGGCGGCATGGGAGGCGGTCTCGGCGGCAGCCCCTTCGGCAACTTCGGTAAGAGCAACGTAAAGGAGTATGTGCAGTCCACGGACGGCATTCACTTCCACGATGTGGCGGGCGAGGATGAAGCAAAAGAAAGTCTGCAGGAAATTGTGCAGTACTTAAAGGACCCGAGCCAGTACACCGCAATCGGCGCGCAGATGCCGAAGGGCATCCTGCTTGTGGGACCGCCCGGAACCGGTAAGACCCTGCTCGCAAAGGCGGTCGCCGGTGAGTCCAATGTCCCCTTCTTCTCGATTTCCGGTTCGGAATTTGTCGAGATGTTTGTGGGCATGGGCGCCTCCAAAGTGCGCGACCTCTTCCAGCAGGCCAAGGCAAAATCCCCCTGCATTGTCTTTATCGACGAGATCGATGCCATCGGCGGAAAGCGTTCTGCGGGCTCCTTCGGCGGAAACGACGAGCGCGAGCAGACCCTGAACCAGCTGCTCACCGAGATGGACGGCTTCGAGGGAAACTCGGGCGTCATCATACTTGCGGCGACCAACCGTCCCGAATCTCTGGACCCGGCGCTCCTTCGCCCCGGCCGCTTTGACCGCCGCATCCCCGTGGAACTCCCGGATTTAAAGGGCAGAGAAGAAATACTCAAGGTGCACGCAAAGAAGGTGCGCCTTGCGGACAATGTAAACTTCCACACGATTGCGCGCATGGCCTCCGGTGCCTCCGGCGCAGAGCTCGCGAACATCATCAACGAGGCAGCGCTCCGCGCGGTTCGAAGCGGCCGCAAGGTTGCAAACCAACAGGACCTCGAAGAGAGCGTCGAGACCGTCATTGCGGGTTACCAGAAGAAAAAAATGCGGTACTGACCGACAAGGAGAAGGCAACCGTCGCCTACCATGAGATTGGCCATGCTTTGGTCGCCGCGCTGCAAAACCACTCTGCGCCGGTGCAGAAAATTACGATTATCCCCCGCACTTCCGGCGCCCTCGGCTACACCCTCCAGGTCGAGGAACACGATAAATACCTCTACACGAAAGAGGATTTACTCAATAAAATATGCACCTATACCGCGGGACGCGCTGCCGAGGAGGTGGAATTCGGCGTCATCACGACCGGCGCTTCGAACGACATTGAGCAGGCAACCAAGATTGCGAGGGCCTTGATTACCCAGTACGGCATGGACGAGCAGTTCGGCATGGTGCAGCTTTCCCAGCGGAACAGTCGCTATCTCGGCGATGAGAGCACTTCAACCTGCTCGGAAAAGACAATGGAGGAGATTGATAAGCGCGTTGTGGCCCTGGTTCAGGAACAGCACGATAAGGCCGTTGCCCTGCTCCTCGAAAACAAGGACAAGTTAAACGAACTTGCGCAGTTCCTCTACGAGAAGGAGACCATCACCGGCGAGCAGTTCATGGATATTCTGAACCGCCCCTCGGCTTACGCTTCGCTGGCGCAGCCGCTCCCCGGCGGTGAGAACATGCAGTAAAGCTAATAGGCTCCGGACAGGACATGAAATACAATCGCCCCTACTCCACTCACATTTCACAACGCAAAAAAGCAGCCTCTCGGCTGCTTTTTTGCATCATATACTTATAAATTTTCCTGACTTACACCCTCTAAAACGATATGACCTCCGGGAAGCAGAGCTCCGCCGCAGCCGTCAACACGTTTTGTACCGGCAGCATAAAACTCGTCCCCTACATTCATAACACTGTTAAGCATCGTGCTCATCGCTTGATCAACCGGAACCGGCACAATCTTGTGTCCTTTCTCTTCCAATATTTTTCTCGTATCTCCGGAGATTCCGTACTCTACTTCGAGACCCTGCGCCTTTGTCAAGCAGTTGATATACGGCGCATTCACCAGTTGTTCAGGCGTCATGTCAAAATCGATTGCATTGATAATGCCCTGGAGTGTACCTGTGATGATTCTCGGCCCTCCCGCAGCGCCAATCACAAGAAACGGTTTTCCATTCCGAAACACGATGCTGGGCGACATGCTGGAAAGCGGCGTCTTTCCGCCTTGGATCGCATTGGCACTTCCGTAAGCAAGTCCTTGACTTGTTATTGCGCCGATTGCGGCTGAGAAGTCCGACATCGCATTGTTTAATACAAAGCCAAGTCCATCCACAACAATCCCACAGCCAAACCAGTCACGAATTGTCTGTGTCTGTGAAACTGCATTGCCTGCACAATCCATGATTGCAAAATGAGATGTATTTCCCGGATATTGCTTTGCCTCAATTGCTTCAGCCGCTGCAAATTCTCCCGCTTTCTCACTAAGAAGTTCATATCGCTCATTCGCGAATCTTTTACTGATCAGTCGGTCTACATCGACTTGAACAAAATCCGGATCACCGAGTGCAACACTTCGATCTGCAAAGCCGAGTTTCATCGATTCCGCAAGTGCATGCAGACTCTCCGCAGTATTATGCCCCATGGCTCTGAGATTATAATTTTCAAGAATATTCAGCATTTCCAGCAAGGCGCAACCGCCGCTTGGCGGTGAAAAAGCATAGACATCACAGCCCCTGTAGTTCGATTTTACCGGCGTTCGGAATTTCGACACATATGTTTCCATATCCGAGCTTTCAAAACAACCGCCGCGGAGATTGATTTCTTCAACAATCCTATTTGCCACCTCACCCTTATAGAAATAGTCCACACCTTGCTTAGAGATATGCTCCAGAAGCTCCGCAATCTGGGGATTTCTTTGTATTTCTCCAAATCGGTAGAAATTTCCGTCGGCCTTTAAATACAACTTCCTGAATGACTCCGAGAGGCGCATTTTTTTCGCTCAACAGAATTGTCATACATGGTCAGTGCTTCCGTATAGCTCGTACCGAACCCTTCTCGTGCGCATCGAATAGCAGGTGCCAAAACTTCTTCCAAAGACATGGTCCCATAGTTCTTCAACATAATATCCATCGTCTTAAGAAGACCCGGAAGTGCTACTGACTGTCCTCCGAGATCCTTCCATTCATCCTGCACTTCGCCATCTTTGAGAAATAGCGTCGATGTGGCCTTCGCAGGGGCAATTCCACGCCCATCAATGCCCTCAGTTTTTCCTGTCCTAGCATCGTAAAGCAATGTGAAGCACCCACCGCCTATCCCCGAATGGTGAGGTTCCACCACTGACAGGGTAAGTGATACCGCAACCGCGGCATCGAAAGCATTTCCTCCCTTATTGAGAATCTCAAGACCGGCTCTTGTAGCATAGATATTGTTTGTGCTGACTGCCCCCATACTTCCGTGCGCGACCGGTTTTCCCCAGTACGAGGGCCACATATAGATCTGTTTTTTTATGTTCTCTGCCATATTCACCCCAGTTCTTCATCCTTCTTGTCCTGATAAGTCATGAGCGATACGACTATGCCAACACCATAGGTAATCAGGAAGACCGGATATACAGCCTCAACAATATCCGTAAGTTTTAGTAGCATCCAAGTGATGCCTGTCACCATTCCGGTCAGCATACTCCAGAATGCCGCTTGTTTTGTCGTTTTCTTCCACATCAGTCCGGCCAAGATAGAGAAGCTGACCGGTGCAGCAGCGACATGCTGCAATGTCAAAAAGAGATTTGTCAATGACTTGCTCGGAATCAGGAAGGCCGGAATCAGCGTCATATAGGCAAAGATAAATGTGATTGTTTTCGATAATTTTAACACTTTTACATCATCTACCTTGGGATTGATTTCTGTCTTATAAACATTTGTAATGATGGTCCCGGTCGCCAACATCATGGTTGCCATCGTTGCCGCAATAATCATGGTTGCAAACGCGAAGATAACGCCGGCAAAGATCGGACTGCTAAATGTCTTAATCGCATAGGCAAAGCAGTGGAACCATCGCCCAAATCTGCCCCACTCGCTTTTGACAGCATGCCACAAGTCGCAGTAAAGAAACAAATCGGTGCCGCAATCAGATAGCCGAGAACAGAACCCGCTCTCGCTGCTTCCGGGCTCTTTGCAGAAAGAAGCGGCTGAAGAACCGCCTGCATAACCGCCGTACTGATACAACCTCCTACAATCCACGCAATAATGCGCTGCGTCGGCATATTCCCCATCGAATCATAGTTCTCCGGAAGAGACTTGAGGAGTCCTCCAAAGCCGCCGAATCTAGGCAAAGTCGTAAAAACAAAACAAATTAAGAGAACATAGATTCCTATGCATACAACCCGTCCGACGGCAGAAGCTCCTTTCATTCCTGAAAAGCTCGTGTAAATCACCGCTATGGTCACACCAATAAACATGGCTGCCATTATATTTAGGCCCGGAAGAACAATCTGAATAATGCTTGATACTGTCTTTAGCTGAATCGGAATGTAGAGAAAGCCGTATACGATCCATGCGTAAGAATAAAAGCCTTGTTGTACGGATATCATATCGAGTTTGCAGATAGACCGGAACAGATTCACCCGGCATCCTCTCGCGGATGATTTTCGCAAATACTGCAAGTGCGATAAAGTAGAAAGAACCTGCGATGGAATACCAAGAACCCGAAATTCCAAGATTATAGCCGTTCTGTGCTGCACCTACGACGGCCATACCTCCAATCTGCCATGCCGCAAAAACACATCCAAGAGTCAAGGCCCCCATGGTCTTATCGCCACCGGACCACTGATTCGCAGACTTAATCTTAGTACCTGCATACACGCCAATTCCAATGATCAAACAAAAGGTAATAATCCAAATTGCCACTAACATACATCGTCCTCCTGTCAAAAACCAGTTTCCAACAATAAAAAAGCTACTGAATCTGACTCAAGTCTGCGTATTACATATGTCAACAATGCAATGGTTCCTTTTTTATGGTGCTAAATCCGGTTCAACGATTGTACCCCAATCTTCTGCGTTACCTATATTCGGTTCTTTCAACCTCCTTCCTCTTCACGGGCTTGCTCAATCAACTCTGAATCTCTACTTACGCAAGACCTCCCTTCTGTGTTCACTGCTCTTTCTCTCCATGTAGTTTCACGTTGTAATATATTACACATTACATATTTTATCTAAATAGTACATTTTCCCTTGTTTCATGTCAACATACTTGGTCAAAGTAGTTGATTTCTTTTTCAAATCTCCCTATACTTGAACAAAGTTAACTGTTTTCTCATACTTGATTATTTGTACTCAAAAGTACATCGAATTTGCATTTCCCAGCGAATCATATACTCATGCATCCTTTGTCTTAAGAGGGACCACAACATGGAAGAACATCAAACCCGGCTTTTAGGTGATGGCCGCATCCATACAGCAACATATAAAAAACAAGCCTATGACCTAATCAAAGATGCCATTCTCTACAATCGCTTCCGCGTCGATGCCATCTACTCTCAAGAAGCAATCTGCAACGAGCTCGGAATCAGCCGTACACCGGTCCGCGAGGCACTATTAGAGCTTCAAAAAGAAGGCTATGTCAGTTTCTCTCGCGGAAAGGGTGTCAAAGTTGTCCCTATGACAAGACAAGATGCTCGAGATATTTTGGAAGGTCGAATTTTTCTGGAATCACACAATGCAAAACTCGCCGCAATGCGTGGAACGCCCGAAGAAAAGCAAGCAATTATGAACTGCTTACTTGAATTGAAGGAGAATCTCACGACACTCGATAGCCGTCTCCTCTATCGAATTGACCATCAGTTTCACCGATTGGTTGCCGCTGCTTCGCATAATGATTGGTTCTCAAGTCAAACCAGCCTGATTTTGGACCATTATCTTCGCTTCGAGGTGAAGTCGGTATACAATAATTCCATCGACGGAAAACTCGTGTATAAGGAACATCTCGCAATCGGGGAAGAAATATTGGCCAGCCAAGCTGAGAAAGCCGCTTCCGCCATGCAACACCACCTCTCTAACTCCTATACCCGCACGCTGGGCGAAATTTGGAAGAATGCTCCGGAATGATAAGTCACAAAAAAGCAGCCTTTCGGCTGCTTTTTTGCTTGCTTAAAGCATAACTCAGATCTAGTCGGACAGTCGCTCCAGCACTTCCGAAATCTCACGGAATGACTGTATGCGCTCTTCTTCTTCCGGATGACGTCCCGCAGGATCAAAGAGCAGGGCGTGCATCTTTGCGTTGCGCGCTCCTTCGACATCGTGCTTCGGGGAGTCGCCGATAAAGAGAATCTCATTGATCTCAATGCGCTCTCTCCTACCCTGCCGTTCCAGCACCTCGTTCGCCTTCTTCAGGCAATACTTAAAGAAATGACGTATCGGCTTATCCACGCCGCAGACTTCGCTGGTCACAATAAAATCGATGTAGGAACCGAGCCCCAGCTTCTCAATTTTCTTGTACTGCACATAGGCCGTCATATTGGTGCCGACTCCGATTAAGAAGCCGCGCATCTGCAAATCTCGCAGAACTTCCGCTGCGCCTTCGGTCGGCTCTGCCGCCGCAATGAGCGCTTCCCAGTAGCGCTCCGCAAGCGCGGTCGCATGCGGAAACAGGGGAAGCCCGTGCTTCTCAAGCCAGAGCTCTGCGCGCAGCACACGGTTATGGGAGGCCGCAAGCGGTCCTATCTTCTCCGCCTGCTCCTTAACGAGAGCGCTCACTTCGCTGATGGTCTCATCGGGCGAAATATGAAACTGCTGTTCCGCGTATGCCGCCCATGCCTTCATCCCTTCGACATGCGCTCTCTTGAAATCAAAGAGTGTGTCGTCCAGGTCAAAAATAATTGCTTTAATCATGCTTCCTCTCATGCTTCGCGCCGCAGGATGCGGCAAATTTGCTCCACGTCCGCGAGCTCCAAATCCGCATAGAGCGGAAGCGTCAGCACGCGTTTCGAAATATCTTCCGCAATCGGCGTGTGGCCCGGATCGATGAGCCCGTTGAGAAACGGGAACGCATTGGTGCAGGGATAAAAAGTACTTTTCGCGGATAGTAACCCTTCGCTTGTAGGCGAAGCGCCGCCTCATCCCGTGTCTCGCCGTAGGTATCCGTGAACACAACGGGAAAGTAGGCGTAATTTGCCGTGACACCCGCTTGCTGCTTGGGAAGTTTGAGTCCCTCGACCTCCGAGAGCAGTTCTACGTAGTGCGTATAGACGCGCTGCCGCTTTGCCAGTTCCTCCGGCAAATGGCGCAGGTTGCAGAGCCCCATGGCTGCTTCAAACTCATTCATCTTACCGTTGCCGCCGACACAGTAAGTTTCATTTTCCTCGATGCCGAAGTTCTTCAGACGAAAGAGCTTCGTACTGAGTTCCTTGTCCCGGCAGCAAACCGCTCCGCCTTCAATCGTGTGAAAAAAACCTTGGTCGCATGGAAGGAGAACATAGACATATCTCCGAATGCCGCCGCACTCACGCCGTTCTTTCGGACACCGAAGGCATGCGCCGCATCGTAAATCAACGGAAGCTTATGCCGTGCCGCGATTTCCGCGAGTGCCTCGGTGTCGCAGAGATTGCCGTAGACGTGCACGGGAAGTATAGCTGCCGTGCGCTCGGTAATCAAGGACTCCAGTTTCGCCGGATCCAGGGTATAGGTCTCGGGATCGATGTCACAGAATACAGGTGTAAGACCCGAGCGGATGATGGCCCAAGTGGTTGAGGCAAAGGTAAACGGGGTCGTAATGACTTCACCGCTGAGTTCCAAAGCCTGCAGTGCAAACTCGAGCGCCAGGTGCCCGTTTTGAAAGAGCGTGAGCTCCCGGACCCCGAAAAACTTGCGAAGCTCCTCTGTCAACGCCTCATGTTTTGCACCCATATTGGTGAGCCAGTGACTCTCGAAAATATCACGTATCTCTTCGACATACTCCTCGAGCGGCGGCAGCGAAGAACGTGTCACCAGTATTTCTTTCCCATTTTATCCCCCTGACTCTGCAAGCGGTCTCTCTTCCGTCTCAGCCGAGAAATGCCTTGACAGCGTTGTACACGCCTTCGCCGTCCAGACCGTAGTGGTGAATCAGCGCCTCCGCGGGACCGGATTCCGTGTAGCGGTCATAGATGCCGACACGCTTTAACTTTGCCGGGCACTGCTCTGCGAGCACTTCTGCGACCGCGGAGCCGAGACCGCCGATGATCGAGTGCTCCTCGATCGTGACAATCTTCCCGATTTCCTTCGCCGCGCGAAGCACTGCCTCCTCATCGAGCGGCTTAATGGTGTGCATATCGATGACACGTGCCTCTATCCCCTCGGCCGCGAGCTTCTCTGCCGCTTCCATTGCGGAAGCGACCGGGAGACCGGCAGCGATAATTGCGACATCCTTGCCCTCGCGCATCGTAATCGCCTTGCCGATTTCAAACTTGTAGGTCTCCGGATTGTTGAACACCGGCGTCGCAAGGCGGCTAAAACGCATGTAGACAGGTCCCTTGTGCGCATATGCCGCACGCACCATAGCCTCCGCCTCGACATCGTCGGACGGAACCATGACCACCATGCCGGGAATGGTGCGCATCAGCGCAAAGTCTTCGTTGCACTGGTGGGTTGCGCCGTCTTCACCGACCGAAATGCCGCCGTGGGTAGCCGCAATCTTCACATTGAGCTGCGGGTAGCCGACGGAGTTTCGAATCTGCTCATAGGCTCTGCCGGCCGCAAACATCGCGAACGAACTTGCAAACGCCACTCGGCCGGTCGCAGCGATGCCGGCTGCGACACCGACCATGTTCTGCTCCGCAATGCCGCAGTTGATGTGACGCTCCGGAAATGCCTTGCGGAATACCGCGGTCTTCGTGGAACCTGCGAGGTCCGCATCCAAAACGAGGAAGTCCTCGTGCTCTTTACCAAGCTCCGCGAGGGTTCTGCCGTAGCTCTCGCGAGTCGCAATCTTCTTTCCCTGACTCATAACATCTCCTCCGCCTTGTCCAGTTCCGCCAGTGCCTTTTCGAGCTCCTCATCGTTCGGGCCCTTGCCGTGCCAGCCGACCTGATTCTCCATAAAGGAAATGCCCTTGCCCTTCACCGTCTTCATGACAATGGCCGTCGGACAGCCCTTCGTGTTTCTCGCCTCCGCAAACGCAGCGCGAAGCTGATCGAAGTCATTGCCGTCCTCCACATTGATTACGTGGAAATTGAAGGCCGCAAACTTCTTGTCAATCGGATAGGGGGAATTCACCTCGTCGATCGGACCGTCTATCTGCAGATTGTTGTTGTCCACAATCACTACAAGATTATCCAGCTTACGGAAGCCCGCGAGCATAGCAGCCTCCCAGACCTCTCCCCTCTTCAATCTCTCCGTCACCGAGCAGCGCGTAGGTGCGGTAGGAATCGCCGTAAATCTTTGCCGCGAGCGCCATACCGACCGCAGCGGAAATGCCCTGGCCCAGAGAACCGCTCGACATATCGACGCCCGGAATGTGCTTCATATCCGGATGTCCCTGTAAATAGGAGCCGATGTGGCGAAGGGTCAAAAGATCCTCCTCCGGGAAAAAACCGCGTGCCGCAAGCGCCGCGTAGAGACCGGGCGCACAGTGTCCCTTGGAGAGCACAAAGCGGTCTCTCTTCGGATCGTCCGGATTCTTCGGATCAACCTGTAGTTCCTCAAAATAGAGCAGCGTAAAAAGCTCCGTTGCCGAGAGCGAACCGCCCGGGTGTCCGGACGCAGCCGCGTGCGTGGAGCGGAGTATGCCTCTCCGCAGCTTTATCGCATTTCGTTTCAGCTCCTGATTATCCATTTATCTCCTCCTATCCCCAAAGTCCAAAACAGACTTTGGATTCAGTATAGCAAAAGCTTCCATATTAGAGAAGAACCTATCTTGCGAAAAAGCTTGCGGGAATGGTGCTGAATATGACATCAAAAAGCTCAGGCACATGCCTGAGCTTAATCGAGCTTTCGGCCGGACTCGAACCGGCGACCCACGCATTACGAATGCGTTGCGCTACCAACTGCGCTACGAAAGCAAACTGACCGATCCGGGAATCGAACCCGGGTTTGAGCCGTGAGAGGGCTCCGTCTTGACCGCTTGACCAATCGGCCTTACTGTGTTACATCTGCTCATAAAAAGCAAGTCGAGGCGACAAGATTCGAACTTGCGGCCTCAGCGTCCCGAACGCTGCGCTCTACCAAACTGAGCCACGCCTCGAACTGTTTCCTCAATGCTTTGACAGTATACTGGACAGCCCCGCTCTTGTCAACAAAAATTTGAAAAGAAAAAAGGAAATTACGCAAAAGAAGCCGCTGTCCTTAGAATCGCCCTATATACGGGTTACGCAGGACACCAAGACGTTAAAAAGCCCCGGGCTTGCCTTTCATGGCAAGTACGGGGCCTCTCTTCGATTCATAACAAAACTCACTTCGCAACAAGGTTCACAATCTTGTTCGGCACATAAATTTCCTTGACCAGGTTCTTGCCATCGAGCGCGGCCTGCACCTTCTCATCCGCCTTTGCGAGGGCAAGGGCTTCCTCTTTCTCGCAGTTCGTCGGAATGGTCACGGTCGCTCGGAGCTTACCGTTCACTGTACGCCGATTTCAATGCTGTCATCGACGGTCTTTGCCTCGTCGTATTCCGGCCAGGAAGCCAGCTGCAAAGAGCCCTCGCCGCCCTGTGCCTGATAAATCTCCTCCGCAATGTGCGGCGCGAAGGGATTCAGCAGCTTCACGAAGCTGAGCAACTGCTCTTTTCCGATCTTCTTCTCTCTGCCGACTTCGTTCATGAAGGTCATGAGCGCGGCAATCGCGGTGTTGAACTTCTGCTCCTCAATATCCGAGGAGACCTTCTTGATGGTCTTGTGGAGCGGCGCCTCGAGTGCTTTTACCGTCTCAGGCACCACAATATCCTGCAGGGCGAATACGCGCTCCAGGAAGCGACGGCAACCCTTCACCGAGCTGTCGTTCCACGGTGCCGCGGACGCATAATCACCCATGAAGAGCACGTAGACACGCAGGGTATCCGCACCGTACTGCGAAACGATATCAAGCGGATCCACGACATTGCCCTTCGACTTACTCATCTTTTCGCCGTCCGGCCCGAGGATAAGTCCCTGCGCCGAGCGCTTCTTATACGGCTCCGGCGTATTGACTTCGCCGAGATCGTAAAGGAAGTGATGCCAGAAACGGGAGTAAATCAAATGGCGGGTCACGTGCTCCATACCGCCGTTATACCAGTCCACCGGCATCCAGTAGTTGATCTTTTCTCTGTCCGCGAACTTCTTGCTGTTGTGCGGGTCGCAATAACGAAGGAAGTACCAAGAGGAACCCGCCCACTGCGGCATGGTATCGGTCTCACGCTTAGCCGCGCCGCCGCACTTCGGGCAAGTGCAGTTTACGAAGGAATCCACTTTCGCGAGCGGCGACTGTCCGTCCTCGCCGGGCTTAAAGTTATCCATATCGGGCAGGCGAAGCGGAAGCTCCTCGTAGGGAACCGCGACCACGCCGCAGTTCGGGCAGTGAATCAGCGGAATCGGCTCACCCCAATAGCGCTGGCGGTTAAACGCCCAGTCTTTCATCTTAAACTGAACACCCGCATGTCCTATGCCCTTCTCCCGGAGGAACTCAAGCATGCGCGCAATCGAATCCTTCTTGTTGGTAAATCCGTTCAGGAACTCGGAATTAATCATAACGCCGTCGCCGCTGTACGCCTCTTTCTCGAGATCCCCGCCCTCAATGACCGGGATAATCTCAATATCAAAGCGCTTTGCGAACTCGTAGTCACGCTGGTCGTGCGCCGGAACCGCCATAATGGCACCGGTGCCGTAGCCCATCATGACATAGTCGGAGATGAAAATCGGGATTTCCTTGCCGCTCACCGGGTTTAGCGCGCTGAGGCCCTCGATGCGAACGCCCGTCTTGTCCTTGACAAGCTGGGTGCGCTCAAACTCGGTTTTGTGAGAAGCTTCCTCGCGGTAGGCGAGCACAGCGTCCATGTTTCCGATGCGGTCCGCAAGCTTGTCGATGAGCGGATGCTCCGGCGCAATGACCATGAAAGTCACACCGAAAAGTGTGTCGCAGCGCGTTGTATAGACCTCAAGCTCTTCGTTCACATCCTTCAGCGGAAATTTCACGAAAGCACCGGTCGACTTTCCGATCCAGTTGAGCTGCTGCTGCTTAATGTTCTCGGGGTAATCTACCTCGTCGAGTCCCAGAAGCAACTTGTCCGCGTACTCGGTAATCTTTAAGTACCAGACATCCTTTGAAAGCTGTACGACATCCGAGTGACAGATATCGCACTTGCCGCCCTGGCTGTCCTCGTTCGAGAGCACGACCTTACAAGAGGGGCAGTAATTGACCAGGGTCTTATTGCGGAACACGAGTCCCTTCTCAAAGAGCTTCAGGAAGATCCACTGCGTCCACTTGTAGTAATCGTCGCGGGAGGTGTCGATGACACGCGTCCAGTCAAAAGAGAAGCCGACGCGCTTTAACTGCTCCGAGAACTTCTCGATGTTCTTGTCCGTGATGTAACGCGGGTGCGTGTTGGTCTTAATCGCATAGTTCTCGGTCGGAAGACCGAAGGCGTCAAATCCGATCGGGAAGAGCACGTTGTAGCCCTGCATTCTCCGCTTTCTCGAAATCACCTCAATGCTCGAGTACGCCTTGATGTGACCCACGTGCATACCTGCACCGCTCGGATAGGGGAACTCCACGAGTCCGTAGAACTTCGGCTTTTCCGAAAAGTCCTTCGCGTGGAAGATGCCCTCTTCTTCCCATTTTGCCTGCCACTTCGGCTCTATCTTTTGAAACGAATAGTCCATCGTCTTACCTCCGTCTTCCATGTCTTTAAACCATAATTTTAAGATTTCCGGTTCTGTTTGTCAAACGCCGCTCAGCTGAAATCAAAGAGCGAGAGCTGGTTCGATTCCGGCAGTTTTCCGAGTATGCCGAGCCGGTCGAGCAGATCGCAGGTGGTTTGTCCGACGCCGCTCCGGGAACGGAAGTCGTCTTTCGAAATGAACGCCCCCTCGGCCGCCGCCCGCACAATTTGCTCCGCCGCACTCTCCCCGAGTCCGTCGATCGAGGTGAGCGCCGGCATAATTTTCCCGTCGATAATGGTAAATTGTGTCGCGCTGACGCGGTATAGATCGATCGGCAGGAACGAAAAGCCGCGCGCATACATCTCCTGCGCGATTCTCCCATCCTTAATCATATCCTCTTCCTTCGGGGTCAACGGGTTCGTTCGGTTTCCCTTGTAATTCCGTTTGCCGAGCTCCGCAAGCAGAAACTCAAGCCGCTCCTTGCCCTGACACATGCTCTCGTAACTGAAACCGGTCGCGCGTATCGTAAAGTAGGCTGCATAGTAAGCAAGCGGGTAAAAGATTTTGCAGTAGCCGATGCGCCAGGCCATCATGACATAGGCAGCCGCATGTGCCTTCGGGAACATGTACTTAATTTTTTTGCAGGACCAGATGTACCAGTCCGGCACCTCGTGCTCCCGCATGTGTTCTTCCCACTCCGGCGTGAGTCCCTTGCCTTTGCGGACCGACTCCATGATTTTAAAGCTCTCCTGCGGATCCATGCCCCACTGAATCAGCGAGAGCATGATGTCGTCTCGCGTACAAATAGCGGTCTGAATGGTCGCCGTTCCCTCGGAAATGAGCACCTGCGCATTTCCCTGCCAGACATCGGTGCCGTGTGCAAGCCCCGCAATGCGAACCAGGTCGGAAAAGCCCTTCGGCTTGGCCTCAATGACCATGTTCATCGCGAAATCTGTGCCGAACTCGGGAATGCCGAGCGCGCCGAGCTGACAGCCGAGAATATCCTCCGGCTTGACACCGAGTGCCTCGGTGCTCTGGAAAAGACTCATCACCTCGGGGGAATCGAGCGGTATGTCTTTGACCGGATCGATCTGCGTCAAATCCTGCAGCTTGCGTATCATGGTCGGGTCCTGGTGACCCAGGATATCCAGTTTTAAAAGATTGTGGTCGATCGCGTGATACTCGAAGTGTGTCGTGACAATCGGCGTATTCACATCGTTCGCCGGGTGTTGCAGGGGCGTAAAGGAGTAAATCGACTCGCCCTTCGGCAAGACGACAATGCCGCCCGGATGCTGTCCCGTGGTGCGCCGCACACCGACACAGCCTTGCACAAGGCGGTTAATCTCACACTTTCGCTTTCTGGTCCCGTGCTCCTCAAAGTAGTTTTTCACATAGCCGAAGGCCGTCTTTTCCGCCAAGGTACCTACGGTGCCCGCGCGGAAAGTCTGCCCTTTTCCGAAGATGACCTCCGTATAGGCGTGCGCCGAGCTCTGGTTCTCACCCGAAAAGTTCAGGTCGATATCCGGCTCTTTGTCTCCCTTAAAGCCGAGGAAGGTCTCAAAGGGAATATCAAAGCCGTCTTTCTCATTTTTGCGCCGCAGTGCGGGCAGACTTGATCCGGCATGTCGCAGCCCGCGGTGCCCGCAAACTGCTTCGGAATTTCCGAGTCGAAGTCCGAGTAGCGGCAATTCGGGCATACATAATGCGGCGGCAGGGGATTCACCTCGGTAATGCCGGCCGTATAGGCGACAAAGGAGGAACCGACCGAGCCGCGGGAGCCCACGAGATAGCCCTCTTCGTTCGAGTGCTTCACGAGTTCGTGGGCGATGATGTACATGACGGCAAACCCGTTCTTAATGATGGAATTCAACTCTTTGTCAAGTCTCTCCTGCACAAGAGCCGGCAGCGGATCCCCGTACTGCGCATGCGCCATGCCGTAGCAGAGCTCCGTCAGTTTTTCATCCGAATGCTCAATGACGGGCGGGCACTTGTCGGGCCGCACCGGGGAGATGCGCTCCACCATGCGTGCGATTTTCTGCGTATTTTTGATGACGACTTCCTCGCACTTTTCCGCGCCTAGATAGGCAAACTCGCGCAGCATTTCCTCCGTCGTTCGAAAATAGAGCGGCGGCTGCCGATCGGCATCGTCATATTTGTTGCCGAAAAAAATCATGCGACGGTATATCTCATCTTCGGGGTTTAAAAAGTGGACGTCGCAGGTCGCAACGACCGGCTTTTGCAGTGCCTCGCCGATGGACACAATGCGTCGGTTTAAGTTCCTCAAATCCTCTTCGGTATCGGGCGTGTAGCGGTCGCTGTCCAACATGAAAAGATTGTTCGCAATCGGCTGTATCTCCAGATAATCGTAGAAGGAAGCAATGCGGTTAATCTCCTCATCCGAAGCGTCGCGGAGCAAGGCCTGATAGAGTTCGCCCGCCTCGCAGGCGGAGCCGATGATTAAGCCCTCGCGATAACGTTGCAGTTCACTTTTCGGTATTCTGGGGCGCTTATGGTAGTACTTGAGATGGGAGTCCGAGACCAGGCGGTAGAGATTCACACGCCCCAGTTCATTCTTCGCGAGTATAATCACGTGATAGCTGTTCATCTTGCGAATCAGCGCCTCGGAACTGTCCCCGAGTGCCGCCACCTCAGAAAGCGTATGCGCCCCCCGCGCCTTAAGCATCTCTATAAACTTGAGAAAGATACCCGCAGTGCACTCGGCATCGTCTACCGCGCGGTGGTGGTTCTGCAGGGAAACACCGAGCGCCTTTGCAACCGTATCCAGCTTATAACGGTTTAATTTCGGCAGCAGCACATGGGCAAGACTCACTGTGTCCAGTATGGTCGGCGCATACTCCATACCCTGTGCGTGCGCGTTTTCGCGGATAAAGCTCGTATCGAACGCGGCATTGTGCGCGACCACAGCGGAATCGCCGCAAAACGCAAGAAAGCCCGGCAGCACCCGTTCAATCGGCGGGGCGTTTCGCACCATCGCGTCATTGATTCCGGTCAACTGCTCGATGCGGTAGGGAATCGGCAGTTCCGGATTCACAAATTGCGAAAAACGGTCCACAATTTTTCCGTTCTCCACCTTAACCGCGCCGATTTCTATGATGCGGTTCTTTCGCGGCGAGAAACCGGTGGTCTCAATATCAAAGACCACGAAGCTGTCATCGAGCGTGCGCTCGCCAGGCGCTACCACGAGTTCTTTTAAGTCATCGACCAAATAGCCCTCTACTCCGTAGATTATCTTCGGGTTCTTCTGTAAATCTCCGGAAACGGCATGCCAAGCCTCCGGAAAGGCCTGCAGATTGCCGTGATCGGTAATCGCAACCGCCTCCATGCCCCAGTTTTTGACCTGTTTGATGATGTCCTTTGCGCTGTTTACCGCGTCCAAATCGCTCATCTTTGTGTGGCAGTGGAGCTCCACCCGCTTTTCCCGCGCGTGATCTTCTCGCTTGCTCTCCTCAAAGGACTCGGACTTCTTCATGCCGTTCACCGAGCCCAAAATCAATTCGCCGTCGCGATTGTCTATGGTGGTTGCACCGCGCAGCTTTAAAAAGCTCCCCACCTTAATTTCGCTCTTCAGGCGGTCCAGCTCTTCGCCCTCCCCGCGCACAAAGAGCTTCGCCGTAATGGAGTCCGTAAAGTCGGTCACGGAGAAAATGAAGAGTGTACTCCCGCTCTTCTCGATATAGCGCACATCGAGTTCAAATACTTTGCCGCGTATCGTAACCTCACCCACGACCTCCGTAATCTCGGAAATCGGGATAAAGTTGTCCTCAAAATCTCTGCCGTAGAGTACATCGGGATTGTCGGAGCGGCGCAGCTTGCGCGTGAACTCCCGTTTCTCCCCGCGATAGTTCCCCTTTTGGTCGCCATGTTTCGTCTGCTTTATTGTCTTGTCAGGCTTCTGCTTTTCTGCTTTTGCCTTCTCTTCGCTCGGCGTTTGCTTCTCGCTCACCGCGGTAAAAGCCGTTTCTGCGTTCTCTCCCTGCGTATCGGGGCCTTCCTCACCCGAGAGGAAAAAAGCCCTCCTCCTCACGCTCTTCCCGGTTTCGGATTGCAAGCGTCTCAGCCGGCACTTCCGCAAGTTCTTTTCTCTCATAAGGAACATAGTCGGCCCGAAATTCCATGGGGATACCGCAGCGCCCGAGAAAAACCTCTTCTTCCAAGTAGCGCTTTAAGTCCGGCACCACGCGGCGATTTAAGGGCATATCTTCCACTTCGCAACAAAGGACTTCGGGGCTCGGAAAGCGCACGGTGCCGCGCTCCAAGATGCGGGCTGCAATCAGAGAGCGGCTCTTCAATTCCGCGAGCAGACTCTCACGGTAGGCACCGAACAGCTGCTCGGGCGTAAAATCGCCGCCGAGCTGAAAGCGCTCTCGGATTTCAACCAGCACCTTTCGCTTCCCGAAGAGCTGTTCTTTGAGTTCCTCCGCGAGCGCCTGGAAGGCAGCGCGCTCCGCAAAGCTGCGAGACACCACATAGACCGTGAGACGTGACATGTCGTCCGAAACACAAACCCGCTCCACAAGCAAGCAGGCGACAAGCGCCTGTTCTGCCGCTGTCGCCTGAAAATGCGGAAATACTTCACAAAAATTCTTCATTGCCGTTCTGCCCTGACACGCTGTAATTCCGCTTCCAAGGCCGGGAGCAGTTCGCTTTCGGGCATGGTCCGTATCACCTCGCCCTTCCGAATCAAAACTCCCGCGCCCTTGCCGCCGGCTACGCCGAAATCCGCCTCCCGTGCCTCGCCGGGACCGTTCACCACGCAACCCATAACCGCGACACGAACATCCAAGTCGCTGTAGCGCTCCACAAGGCCTTCCACCTGATTCGCAAGGCCGATCAAATCAATTTCCGTGCGGCCGCAGGTCGGACAGGACACGACTTCCACCCCGCCCTTCCGAAGGCCGAGGCTCTTTAAGATTTCGCGCGCCGCCTTGATTTCCTCGAGCGGATCTCCGGTCAGAGAGACACGTATCGTATCCCCTATGCCTTCGTAGAGTATTACGCCGAGTCCCACCGCGGACTTCACGGTTCCGCGGAGCAGAGTCCCAGCCTCGGTAATGCCGATGTGCAGGGGATAATCCGTTTTGTCCGCGAGCAGCTCATGTGCCTTGATGCACATCAAAAACGTCCGAAGACTTGATGCTGATAACCAAGTTCTCATAATCGAGTTCTTCAATACGCCCCACCTTTTCGAGTGCGGATTCCACGATGCCCTCGGCCGTGACTCCGCCGTATTTTTTGAGGATTTCCTTTTCGAGCGAACCGGAGTTCACACCGACTCTGATCGGGATATTGCGCTCTTTCGCGGCGTTCACAACTTCGCGCAGCTTCCAATCCTCGCCGATGTTGCCCGGGTTAATGCGTATCTTATCGGCCCCGTTTTCCATGGCCGCAAGTGCCAGACGATAATCAAAGTGAATGTCCGCGACCAGCGGCAGCTTAATCTGCCGACGAATGTCCTTGAGCGCCAAAGCGGCCGCCTCGTTCGGCACCGCGACGCGTATAATTTCGCAGCCTGCCGCGGCGAGCGCGCGAATCTGCGCGACTGTGGCCTCGACATTCTCTGTCTTGGTATTACACATGGACTGGATGCGAATCGGGTTGTCACCGCCGATTGCGACATCTCCGATGCGCACCGTCCTTGTCTTATGACGTTCTCTCATCTCTTCTCCTTAGAAGCCCGTGTGCTGCACAATGCGCATGACATCGTTCCAGAGCACATAGAGCATGAGGCCCATCAAGAGGGCAAAGCCCGCCGTGTGAACCATAGCCTCGATTTTTCGGTTGAGCGGTCGGCGTATGACCGCCTCAACGGCTGTGAGCAGCGCTCTTCCGCCGTCCAGGGCCGGCAGCGGCAAGAGATTCATAACCCCCAAGTTCGCACTGAGCAAAAGCCCGAAGGATAACAGCGAGAGCAATACCGCGCGAAGCCCGTAAGGACGCGCGGCATCCATGTTATCGCTGATTGCCTGCACGATGCCCACAGGCCCGGTCAGATTTTTCGGGGAGACCGCCCCCTTCACAAGCATGCGCACCGACTGAATCGCCATGCGTATGTTGAGGTTTACTTCGCCCGCTGCGTAGTAAACCAGCGAAAGCGGATCCTTGACCGGTGTGCTTCCAGCAGACACGATGCCGGTATAATAGCCCCCCTGCTCTTCGAGGTACTGCGGTGTTACCGTAACCGTCCGCAGCTCCCCTTCCGCTGTCTCATAGCGGAAGGTAACCGGCTCTCCGGCATGGAACTGCAGTTGAAGCGATACATCGCGGAAAAAGGTAGCCTTACTTCCGTTGACCGCGAGTATACGGTCCCCGGGCTTCAGTCCGGCCGCCTCCGCCGGCATACCCGGCATCAGTTTACCGATGTAGGGGTTTGTCCACGCCCGTCTGCACGAGCAGGACGGCCGCGAACAAAAAAACGCAAGCAGAAAGTTAAAGCAGGCCCCCGCAATTAAAATGAGAAAGCGCTGCCAAGGAGCATGTGCATTGAAGTCGTCCGGACTCAATTTCTCCGCTGCCTCATCCTCGCCGCACATGGCACAGAAGCCGCCAAAGGGCACGGCACGAATCGCATACTCGGTGCCGCCCCGTTCCACTGAGAGAATTTTGGGGCCCATCCCGAGCGAAAAACTGACCACACCGACACCGAAAAAGTCTCGCCGCGAGAAAATGCCCGAGCTCATGGAAAAAATGATAAAGCCAAAGAGTAAAATTGACAGGATGACATTGATTAACTGCTGCACAGACTCCCTCTCTTCCTTCGTTTCAGTCCAAATGATAGCGTGCCGCGAGCCACTGTTCGGTCGTCTTCTGCAGTGCCAGAATATCCGAAACCGTAGGCGAGGCTAAAATGCCCACCTTCTCGTGGTGCTCCATCGCATCCGCAATGCAAGCCGCAATCTCCAAATAACGGATTTTTCCGTTCAGGAAGGCGCGAACCGCGACCTCATTCGCCGCATTGAACACCGTCGGCAAACTGCCGCCGGTGCGCCCCGCGTGGTATGCGAGTTTGAGTCCGGGAAACGCCTCGAAATCCGGCGCAGAGAAATCCAGTTTTCCGAGTGCTGCCAGATTGAGGCGCTCGCTGCCGGAAAGTTTCCTGCGCTTCGGGTAATAGAGGGCATACTGGATGGGCAGCTTCATATCCGGCGTCCCGAGTTCCGCCATGACCGCGCCGTCCATGAACTCGACCGCAGAGTGCAAAATGCTCTGGGGCTGCACAAGAACTTCAATGTCATCTACCTCGACATCGAAGAGCCAGCGCGCCTCAATGAGCTCAAGCCCCTTGTTCACCATGGTCGAGGAGTCGATGGTCACCTTGTGCCCCATATTCCAGGTCGGATGGCGCAGCGCATCTTTCAGCGTTACTTTCTCAAGCTGTTTTCTCGTATAGCCGCGGAAGGGACCGCCGGAAGCCGTCAGCAAAATTTTCCGGATTCGATTCTTCTTGTTGCCGCGAAGACATTGAAAAATAGCCGAGTGCTCCGAATCCACCGGCAGTATCTTGACACCTTCCCGCGCGGCGAGCGGCATGATGAGATGCCCCGCGCAAACCAGCGTTTCTTTATTTGCGAGCGCAATGTTCTTGCCCTCACGTATCGCCGCTACCGTAGGCTCAATGCCTATCATGCCGACGATTCCCGTGACAAGCGTCTCCGCCTTTGCCTCGGTCGCGACCTCCAAAAGGCCCTCGTGCCCCGCACAGATTCTGGTCTTGGTATCGGCAACCTTGGTCTTTAACTCGGCCGCTTTTGTTTCGTCATAAACACAAACCGTGCGCGGATGAAATTCCCGAATCTGCGCCTCGAGCAGCGCAATGTTCCCGTGCGCCGCGAGCGCCTCAACGCGAATGTCGCCGTTTGCGCGCGCCACATCGAGCGTCTGCGTTCCGATGGAACCGGTGGAACCGAGTATGGAAATATGTCTCATGCTGTCCTCCTCAGTGATGGACAATTTGGCTGTATAAAAACAGAGCAAAGAAAATGGCAGGAGCCGTAAATAAGAGGCTGTCAAAGCGGTCCAGGATACCGCCGTGCCCCGGAATCAGGTCTCCGTAATCCTTGACCTCGTGATCGCGCTTGATGGCCGAGGCCGCGAGATCGCCGACCTGCGAAATAACTGCGCCGAAGGCACAGGGCAAAGAGGCAGGCAAAGCCCGGATTGCCGAGTTCCGTGAGCTCCTCGCGCAGGAAAGTTCCGAACGCAAGGCCGAGCAGCGCCGCGCCGACCGCACCGCCGATCGAGCCTTCCAAGGTCTTTTTCGGGCTCAACACCGGCGCAAAGTGATGGGAACCCAGCAGCATACCCACCACATAGGCACAGGTGTCACAGCCCCAGCTCGAAATAAAGATAAGCCAGACCAGATACGCGCCGTGCGGCATGCTGCGCACGCGGTACACGTAGGCAAACATGACGGTTGTATAGAGCACGCCCATAAGTCCCACGGCAATCTGTTCCGTGCGATAGCGCGGGTAACTCAGCACAAAGAGCGCCATCAATGCCATCAGCGTGCCTATCATGAGCGGCATTCCGTAGTCGTAATGGCGCGCGAGTAAGAGCAGATAGTAGCCTATGCTCGACAGATAGCCGACCGCACCGAGCGGTTCCCGCTCCATCTTGAGCACGCGGTACAGTTCATACTGCCCGACCAGAGAAATGGCCATCATGCTGAAAAAGAGAAGCTTGCCGCCCTGCCGGAGTATCAGGAAGGCGAGCAAAACCAGAACAAGACCGCTCAGCAGACGAAGGCGAAATTTCTTGCTGCCGATGATATTCAGTAAGCGGGACATGGCTCCTCCTTATCTGCCGCCGAAGCGGCGCTCTCTCCGGTTGTAAGCGAGGATGGCGTCTTCCAGCGCGCTTAGATTGAAGTCCGGCCAATAAAGCGGCGTGACATAGAGTTCGCTGTAGGCAAGCTGCCAGAGCAGAAAATTGGAGAGACGAAGTTCACCGCTCGTGCGAATCAAAAGATCGGGGTCCGGAATATCCGCCGTATCGAGGCTGTTCGAAATCTCCTCTTCCGTGAGACTCGTGTCCCCGCTATTCCGCTTTTCGTTCAGGAGACGCAAAAAAGCGCGGCGCAGTTCATCCCGACCGCCGTAATTGATCGCAATCACAAAGGTCATGCCCGTATTGTCCTTGGTCTCCTCCACCAGACGGTCAATGCTCTCGATGATATCCGGCGCAAAGCGCTCTTTATCGCCTATCATCTTGCAGCGACAACCCTCTTCCTTTGCGACCTTTAAGAGCTTTTTTAAGTACAGGCGAAAGAGGTGCATGAGTGCACCGACTTCTTCGGCGGAACGTTTCCAGTTTTCCGTCGAAAAACCGTAGACCGTGAGGTACTTGACGCCGAGCGCCGCGCAGTCGCGCACGGTCTGTTCCACCGCCTCGCAGCCTGCCTTATGTCCCATGGCGCGCGGCAGGGAGCGCTCCGCTGCCCATCTTCCGTTTCCGTCCAATATGATTGCAATGTGTTCGGGAATTACTTTTCCCGCCAGACGCTCTGTCATTCTGCCTCCCTATGTTGAAAAAGGCGGTCCTGCTCGGACCGCCACTCGATTTCACTTTAACGGCACGTCAGACTGTCATAAGCTCCTTGTCCTTGACCTCGACCGCCTTGTCAATGCGCTCCACCGCTTTGTCCGTCAGCTTCTGCAGCTTTTCGTTCGCATCGGCGAGATCATCTTCGGTAATCTCATTTGCCTTTTCCATCTTCTTGAAGACATCGGCACCGTCGCGGCGAATGTTGCGCACCGCAACCTTTGCCGCCTCTCCCTTCTTCCGGATGTCCTTGGCAAGTGCCTTTCTGCGCTCCTCGGTGAGTTCCGGGAACAGGAGACGAATCACAGAACCGTCGTTTGTCGGATTGATGCCGAGATCCGAGGTAAGGATAGCCTTTTCAATCTCCCGCAAAAGACTCTTATCCCAGGGCTGAATTAAAATCAGTCTTGCCTCCGGCACAGAGATATTGCCGACCTGCTGAAGCGGGGTCTGGGTGCCGTAGTAATCGACCGTAATACGATCCAGCACATGCGGATTGGCTCTGCCGGCACGGATTGCCGAGAACTCTTCCTGCATGAACGAAATCGTCTTGTTCATTCTCTCTTCCAACTCTTTGAGTGTATCCTTTAAGTCTGCCATCTCATCCTCCAGGGTATCTTGTTATACCGTCACCGTTGTGCCGTGAATCACGCCGCGGAGCGCATCCGCGATTGCATTGTCGCCGTGCAAATCAAAAATTGCGAGCGGAATCTTATTTTCCATGCAGAGTACACTCGCCGTTAAGTCGATGACGCCGAGTTTTTTGTCGATCATCTCCTGCATGGTCAGGGTGTCGTAGCGCTTTGCGCTCGGATCGAGCTTCGGGTCTGCCGTGTAAACGCCGTCGATCGACTTTGCGAGCAAAATCTCGTCCACATCGAGTTCCGCCGCGCGAAGTGCAATCCCGGTGTCGGTCGAGAAATACGGGTGTCCCGTGCCGCCCGCAAAGAAGAGCACCTTTCCCGCCGCAAAGAGTGCATTTGCCTTGTCCGCGGAAAAGAGTTCCGTCATGGCACCGCAGAGGAAGGGACTGAATATCTCCGTCTCCATGCCCTCGCCGCGGAAAATCTCCGAGACATAGATGCAGTTCATGATGGTAGCAAGCATACCGATCTGGTCGGCCTTCACGCGGGCAATCTCCGTCCCGGTTCTGCCTCTCCAGTAGTTGCCGCCGCCGATGACAATGCCGACCTCGACGCCCGCATCGACCGAGCGCTTCACCTGCCGCGCAATGTCGCGGACCACCGCCTCGTCATAGCCCTTGCCGCTTGCGCTTGCAAGCGCTTCGCCGGAGAGTTTCAGCATTACTCTTCTCTTTTTCATGCCTGTTCCGCCTTTTCTCTGTGCATTTTTATCTGGAAATATCATAGCACGCGGGGCGCGGCTTCTCAAGCTTGCTTTCCCGTATACAGTCGGTAATAGCGCCCCTTCTTCAAAAGCAGCTCATCATGATTGCCGCGCTCAATGATGCGTCCCTGCTCCATAACCATGATACAGTCCGCATTTTTAATCGTGCTGAGGCGATGTGCGATCACAAAGGTAGTGCGCCCCTTCATGAGCGAATCCATACCGCGCTGCACAAGCTGCTCGGTCCGGCTGTCGATCGAAGAAGTCGCCTCGTCAAGAATCAAGGCCGGCGGATCCATAACCGCAGCCCGCGCAATCGCGAGCAGCTGCCGCTGTCCCTGCGAGAGATTTGCGCCGTTGCCGCGGAGCATGGTCTGATAGCCGTCCGGCAGGCGGTTGATGAAGCCGTCCGCATTCGCGAGCTTTGCGGCTTCGATGCACTCTTCATCCGTCGCATCCAGACGCCCGAAGCGGATATTCTCCATCACCGTGCCGGTAAAGAGGTTGGTGTCCTGCAGTACGATGCCGAGCGAAGCGCGGAGATCCGCCTTTTTGATTTTTGAGATATTGATGCCGTCGTAGCGAATCTTTCCCTCCCGAATCTCGTAGAAGCGGTTGATGAGATTCGTGATGGTCGTCTTGCCCGCGCCGGTGGATCCCACAAAAGCAATCTTCTGTCCCGGTTCCGCGAAGAGGCTGATGTCGTGGAGCACGGTCTTCTCCGGCACATAGCCGAAGTCGACATGTTCGAGTTCCACGCGTCCCTTCAACTCAATCAGCTCCACGCTGCCATCCGTCTTGTGCACATGCCGCCACGCCCAGAGTCCGGTGCGCTGTTTGGTCTCGGTAAGCGAACCGTCCGCATTTCTGATCACACGGACCAGGGTCACATAACCCTCGTCGATCTCGGACGGTGTATCGAGCAGCTGATAGATACGGTCGGCACCTGCCGCCGCCATCGCAACCGAATTCAGCTGGGTCGCAATCTGCGTGATGGGGCGCGTAAAGTTCTGGTTTAAGGTCATGAAGGCAACGAGCGTGCCGATGCTGAGCCCGAAATTCCCGTTCAGTGCAAAGATTGCGCCGACCGTCGCTATCAGCACATACTGCAGGCGACCGAGTTGCGCCGCAATCGGCAACAGGACATTCGCAATGCCGTTCGCTTTTGCGCTCGCATCCCTGAGTTTTTGGTTCCGCTGTTCAAACTCCGCAATGCTTTGTGATTCATGGGAAAAGACTTTGATGACCTTCTGTCCTTCCATCATCTCCTCGATGTAGCCGTTCAGACCACCGAGCTCCTTCTGCTGAATGCCGAAATATTTGCCGGAGATATTCGCGACCTTGCCGGAAATAAAAAGCATGAGCGCCGTTAAAACAAGCGCAATCAGCGTGAGCGGAACATGCAGAAGGAACATGCTCGCGAGAACCGTGATGACGGAAAGAATCATGCTGGCGAGCTGCGGGAACACCTCGACAATCAGCTGGCGCAAGGTGTCCGTGTCGTTCGTATAGACCGACATGATGTCTCCGTGTGCATGCGTATCAAAATAGGATATGGGCAGCGACTCCATGTGCGCAAACAGGCGCTTCCGAATTTTGAGGAGCATCCCCTGTCCCACATAGACCATAAGGATCGAATAGATGTAAGTCGCAACCACGGAAATCAGATAAATCAGCGAGATGTGCTGCAGCGCAGCGAGAAGCGGCGCAAAATCACGTTGCTCCGCGTGCAATAGCGGGGTGATATAGTTGTCAATCAGTTTCTGAATGAACAGCATGCCGTAGGCATCCGCAAAAAGCCGCCGCAATGACACAGACCAGAACGATCAGCATCTGCAAGCCGTAATCCTTCAAAAATACCGGAAGTCAGGCGTCGCATGCTCCGCGAGGTAAGGTTACCCAGATTTGCCTTTTTTTCTTCGTGTTTGCCATCGCGTTACGCCTCCTCTCTCTCGTCAAAGTCGCCGCCGCCCTCTGTCTGCGCGGCAACCACAGAGGCGTAAATCTCGTTGTCTTTTAACAATTCTTCATGGGTGCCGAAACCGCTCACCCGTCCCTCATCGAGCACCAGAATGCGATCCGCATCCTTTACGCCCGAAATGCGCTGGGAGATGATGAACTTCGTTGTATTCGGAATCTTCTCCCGGAATGCCTTGCGTATGGAAGCATCCGTCGCGGTATCGACTGCGCTGGTCGAGTCGTCGAGAATCAGAATTTTCGGCTTCTTTAAGAGCGCTCTCGCAATGCAGAGACGCTGTTTCTGTCCGCCGGACACATTGCTGCCGCCCTGTTCGATCCAGGTGTTATAGCCGTCCGGAAAACTCCGCACGAACTCATCGGCACAGGCAAGGCGGCAAGCCTCCTCGCAGTCCGCATCGCTCGCATCGGGATTTCCCCAGCGAAGGTTATCGTAAATGGTTCCGGAAAACAGAGTGTTCTTCTGGAGCACCATGCCGACTGCGTCTCGGAGCACCTTTAAGTCATAGGTCTTTACGTTCTTGCCGCCGACCAGAACCTCGCCCTCGGTCGCGTCATAGAGACGCGGAATCAGACTGACCAGAGAGGTCTTGGAGGAACCGGTTCCGCCGATGATACCGATGGTCTCACCGGAACGCACCGAAAGCGTAACATCGCTCAGCACAAAGCGCGGATTCTCTTCCTCGCGGAAATCCGGGTCCTGTCGCATCGCCTCTTCCCGTGTCATGGTCCCGTTTTCAACGGCTGCCATGCGCTCCTGTTTTTCCTTCTGTTTCCTGACTTCCTTTGGATTATCCCAATCGACCGGCTCCTCGCGCTTTCCGTAGGAAAACGAAACCTTCGAAAAAGACCACCGATCCGTCTTCCACTTCCGTAATCGGCTGTTCGGGCGTCTGAATCTTCGGAATTTCCGAGAGCACTTCTTCGATGCGCCGTCCGCTTGCCACCGACATCGTAATCATGACGAAGACCATAGCCAGCATCATGAGCGACATCAGAATGCTGATCATATAAGTAAAGAAAGAGGTCAGTTGTCCCGTGGTGAGCGATCCCGCCACGACCTCATGCGCGCCGAACCAGGAAATACCGATCATGCAGCCGTAGACTGCGAGGTAGAGCGCCGGGAAAATAAAAGCAAACCAGTCCCTCCGCCTTCACAAAGAGCTTATAGATATTCTCGGCGGAAACCTTAAATCTTCCGATTTCGAACTCTTCGCGCACAAAAACTCTTGACCACGCGAATACCGGTCACATTTTCCTGTACGCTCGCATTCAACGCATCGTATTTCGAAAAGACGCGCGTGAACGCCTTGTCCGCAAATTTGATGACCAAGACAAGCACAATCAGAAGAAAGCCGAGTGCGACCAGAAAAAAATCATCGAAAGCTTCCGGCTGATGCTGAAGGTGAGCGCAAGCGTGAAAATCAACGTGGCAGGCGCCCGCATGCAGGTCCGCAGTATCATCTGATAGGAGTTTTTGGATGTTGGAGACATCCGTCGTGAGCCGCGTTACGAGGCCCGCGGTCGAGTATTTATCGAGATTGCCGAACGAAAAGCGCTGCACGCTTCTGTAAATCCCGCTCCGAAGACTTGCGGCAAGTCCCGCCGCAGCATCCGCCGCAAAATAACCGCCGATCGAACCGAAGAGCAGGCCGAAGAGCGCGAGCGCCACCATGAGTCCGCCCGCCCGGAGCACAACATTAAAATTTTGTGCCTGAATGCCGTTGTCAATGAGATTCGCCATGACAAGAGGCACCAAATTTTCCACCACCACTTCCATAACCATGCCGAAAACGGCAAGCAGGGAAATGAGGCGGTATTTCTTCCCCAAATATTTACCGAACGTTTTAATCATATGATTCCTCCGCGCGTTTCTTCCGTCGCGAGTGAAAGTGCAAGTTCCGCCATATCCGTAAATCCGGCTTCTCGCTCCTCTGCGGAGAGCGTCTCCCCGGTCAAAAGGTGATCGCTGACCGTTAGGATGGAAAGCGCCTTTGCCCCGAGAGAGGCAGCGGTCGCATAGAGTGCCGCCGTCTCCATCTCAACGGCGAGCACCCCCATCTTCCTCCACTTTTCAACGGCGGCCGTGCCCTCCGCGGGTCCGTAGAACATATCGCTAGTCAGTACCGCCCCAACCGAAACACGTTTGTTTGAGATCGAAGCTTTCCGCGCCGCGCGATACAACAGTTCAAAATCAGCGAGCGGTGCAAACGTCCCCGGGAGTTCAAAGAGGGCCGGGAAGTTTGAATTGGTCGAAGCGCCCTCTGCGAGAACCAAATCACGCAAGCCTATACTCTCCTGCATGGCGCCGGCCGTGCCGATTCGAAGCAGTTGTTTTGCACCGTAAAAGTGAATCAATTCGTAGGCGTAAATACCCATCGACGGACAACCCATGCCGGTGCCCATGACCGAAACGCGCTGCCCGCGGTAAACTCCGGTAAAACCGAACATATTGCGCACTTCGTTAAAACAGTGCACTTCTTCCAGAAAAGTTCTCCGCCAGACGCTTGGCGCGGAGCGGGTCACCCGGGAGCAGAACCGTCTCGGCGATATCACCCGGCAAAGCCGCAATGTGCGGCGTAGGCACCGATGCCTTTGCTTTTCTCTCTTCTCGCATTTCTCCTCCTCTCTCCGTGCATACGTTTCGCTCTCTTTCTTCCTTTCGCTTGCCGCTTGCGCCGCAAAGCGAACTTTCATGTTCCGCAGTTTGAAAAGAAGCGCTGAAAACATCAGCGCTTCTTTTCGAGACTTAGGCCTCGCCCTCGGCGCGCTTCAGCTCCTCCAAATCCATGTGACCGTCGCGGTGCATCGAGAACTTTTCCATCGGGTAATTCTTCAGGTTGTCGAGCACCTTTCTGTCGTCCGCGCGTTTCAAGAGCGTCTCGCGGGAACGCTTGATTTCAATCTCCGTCTTGTGCTTCGAGGGGCCGCCGACACAGCCACCCGGGCAAGCCATGCCCTCAATGAAGTCCTCGGGCAGTCTGCCGAGCTTCAGGAGCTGCAGGGCCTTTTTACACTCCGCGCCGCCCGCACAGCGAAGCAGCTTGATATCGGAGACATCTTCGCCGCGCTCGCTCATGCACTCAAGCACAGCGTTTGCCACGCCGCCCGAGGTCGCAAAGCGCTTTCCGTAGATCGAAGCCTCCTGGCGCTCGCTCTCTTCCGGCTCGAGCACAATGTCCGCCGACCGGAGGAAGGCATTGAACTCACCGTAAGTCATAACATAATCCGCATTGCCCTCGACGGACTTGTCCGCGGACTCCGCCTTCTTTGCGACACAGGGGCCGACGAAGACCGTCACGCAGCCCGGGTGGGTCGCCTTTAAGTAGCGCGATACCGCGCACATCGGGGAGACCGTCGTAGACATGTTTTTCCTCGTACTGCTGCGGGAAATGCTTCTTTAAGAGATTGATGAAGGCCGGGCAGCAGGAAGTTGTCATCTTCTTGCCCTCTTTTCTCGCCTCCGACCACTCGAGTGCCTCGTAAGCCGCGGTCATGTCACCGCCGAGTCCAACCTCGACCATGTCCGCAAAGCCCATCTTCTTCAGCGCGTTGCGAATAGATCCCATACCGACCTTCTCGCCGTACTGACCCTCGGTTGCCGGGGCGCACATAGCAATGACTTCTTTGCCCGCCTTGATCTCCTCAATCACCTTCACGAGGTAGCTCTTCGCAGAGATTGCGCCGAAGGGACAACTGTGGATGCAGCGTCCGCACTCAATGCACTTGTTCTCATCGATGACGCAGATACCGTACTCATCGTAGGTGATAGCATCGACCGGGCATGCCTTCTTACAGGGACGCACAAGGTGTACAATCGCGCCGTAGGGACAGTTCTGCGCGCACATACCGCACTCTTTGCAGAGTTTCGAGTTGATGTGGGAACGGAACTCGCCTATGGTCACCGCGCCGAAGTGGCAGGAAGACAGACAGGCCTTACCGAGGCAAAGGCGGCAGTTATCCGTGACCGTGTAGGTCGACAGCGGACACTCGTCGCAGGCCGGCTTAATGACCTGAACTTCGTTCTTCGACTCCAAATTGTCCAGGGTATTCTCGCCGCTCGCAAGCCGCATTCTGTGACGGACAATTTCTCTCTCTTTATAGACACAACATCTGCCGATGGCCGGCTTTGGCCCCGGGATGATTTTAAACACCATTTCCTCTTTGTGCTGTTCATCCAGCTGATCGTTCCAGGCGAGACGGCAGGTCTCTTCAATCACCAGATGCCTTGTTTGGATCAGTGCCTCGTCGTTGTTAATCATAGTTTCCCTCCTAGCGTGACAATGCTATCATTTTAGCATAATCCCGGCGAAAAGCCACGCTGTATCTTGTCCTTTTCCGCATACCTTTTGCTCATTTTTCGCCCGAGGAAAGCAGGGCGCGGAGCAAAAGCGACAAAAGTCTTTCTGCGAGCATCGCAAAGAGCACAATGCTGAGTGTCCAGGCAAACACCTCTCCGGTCTCCAGGTAAATTTTTGCGCGGTAGAGGCCGTTGCCGAAGGAGAGCATGGGCTGACCGATCAATTCCGCAGCCGCTCCCGCCTTAAAGCTCACACCGACCGAGAGGCTGAGCGCACTCTCCAAAAAAGGCGCGAGTACCGGGAGGTACAGCGCCCGTATGCGCGTGTGCCGCGAAAGCCGGTAAAGTCTCGCGACCTCCGAGAGTTCACGCGGCGTCGCGCCGAGACCTGCCAAGGTATTCAGGTAAAAAAATCGGGAACGAGACAAAAAAGCAGATAAAAAGGGAGGCGTTTCGATTTCCCACCCAAATCAAAAGAATCACAACAAAACTTGCGACGGGTATGGCCTTTATCACATTTCACAAAGGGACTCAGAATCCATCTGAGTCCCTCTCTCTTCTCGGCCGAAACGGCGAGACCTATGCCGGCAAGCGCCCCGGTTAAAAACCCTCCCAGAACGCGCAGGGTGGAATTCCAAACCGCCTGCCAGTAACTTGCTCCCAGCGCCATACGAAACAGGGTGCGGAGCGTTTCGAACGGTCCCACCAACAGCAGCCGATTGTGTAAAAGGCGCGCCGCAAGCTCCCAGAGAAGGAGCCAAAAGCACCAGCGAAACAGCTCTCTGCTCTGCGGTTTCAGCCCTTCTCTCATTTTGCCGCAGTCACCGCATAAAAGGCATCGTCCGGGAGCTTGCCGCCCACTGCCTTCGGATCTGCCTCAAAGAGCACATTTAAATAACCCGAGAGCGCCTTCTTCATCTCCTCCCCGGTAATCGCGGTGATATTGCAGGCCGGGAGCGCCTTTTTTTCGCAACGCCCTCATTCTCCAGGATACCGAAGGCGACCACGCGTGTCGCAGTCTGCTCGACATTCGAAACCGCCGTCGCAGCGCTTCTCTCCTGCTCCGTGACAAAGGTCGCAACTTCCGCCGGACGGCTCTCAAGCACATCCTTACGAACCACCGTCACACCGGTCACGAGGCGAGAACCGTTGTTTAAGCTGTCCCACGCATCGGTCAGGGAAAAGGCGGTCTTAAGCTGCTCGTTCTTTGCCTCCGCGACCGTCACAAAGGGCTGCGGGAGCACCGCGATCGCCGTTGCATCCGCAGCGAGCAGGGATGCGATTTCGGTCGGCTCCGACTTGAATTCCAAATTGCAATCCGTGACACCGTTCTCCTTCAGTAAATAGCGGAGTACATATTCCGGCGTCGCGCCCTGGCCGGTCGTATACACGGTCTTACCCGCGAGATCCTGTACACTGTGAATGTTCGTATCTCCGCTCACGCAGTAGAGGACGCCCAGCGTGTTGATATTGAGGACGGCAATTTTGCCCTCTGTCTTATTGTAAAGCGCGGAGGCCATGTTCGCCGGGAGCAGCGCAATGTCCAGTTCGCCGGAGACCAACTTACCCGCAACTTCATCCGGCTGCGCCGCAATGCTGAACTCATACTTGCCTTCGCTCTTGCCGTCCTGACTGTCCTGCATGAGATTCACGAGGCCCATGGCGGTAGGTCCCTTGAGCGCGCCGACCCGAAGCGCTGTTCCGGCTTCCGCCTTCGACTCTGCGGCGCTCTCTGCCGCGGCGCTTTCGCCTGCGCTCTCCGAAGCGCTGCTCTCCGCACTGCTCGCTGCCGTACTCTCGCTCTTCGCCGCACCGCAGCCCACAAGTCCCAGGCCGAGCAAAACCGCTGCAGCCGTTGCGACAATTTGTCTCTTCCAATTTTTCATCGCTTCCTCCTGAAACCTTTCTCTCTGTTTTGCGTCTTTCTAAGTATAAAGGCGCACTTTGTCGATTTACGCGGTCAATTATATCACGCTATCTTCTTTTAGACCAGACAAAGCGCTTCGTCGCAAGCGAAAGCTTACGTTTTTCCGTTTTTTATATCGATTTTTACAAGAAAATCTTCCTTGCTATTCCCGCGGAACTACTCTAAGCTGAACTCATCATTCGGATTATTTTCGAACGTGACGATGCCCGCAAAGGCCTTATCGTATTTATGATAGGAGGGATATTCATTTGGCAGAACCTATTATCTCCGTACGTGATTTAAAAAAGATATATCACGTCGGCGAGAGCGAGGTTCACGCTCTGGACGGGGTCAGTTTTGACCTGTATCCGGGCCGTTTTCTCGCAATTGTCGGCACTTCCGGCTCCGGTAAATCCACCTGCCTGAATTTGCTTGCCGGACTTGAGCCGCCGAGCAGCGGCAACATACATATACTCGGAAAAAAACTCGAGAAAATGAACGAGCAACAGCTGGTTCGTTTTCGCCGCGAGCATGTCGGATTTATTTTTCAGAGTTACGGTCTGATTCCGACCATGAACGCGGAAGAAAATGTCGCACTCCCGCTCCTTTTCCGCGGTGTCGGAAAGGAAGAAAGACAAAAGACGGCAAGAATGTACATGGAGCGCATCGGCATACTGGATCAGGCCCTGCACATGCCCGGTCAGATGTCGGGCGGCCAGCAGCAACGTGTGGGCATTGCCCGTGCCCTCGCAAGCAGACCGGAGCTCATTTTTGCCGATGAGCCGACCGGTAACCTGGACTCCCGAACAAGCGCCGAGGTGCTGGCACTTCTAAAGGACATTGTCCGGGAACAAAAGGTGACGCTCGTCATGGTCACCCACGACAACTCGATTGCAGACCGCGCCGACCAACAGATTCGCATTGTGGACGGCAAAATTGTAGAACGGAAAGGATAAATCACTATGCAGGCAAAACTTCATCGCAGTTCTGTATTTCTCCGTGTGCTCGCACTGGAGATAGCACTCTCGCTGCTCCTCTTCTTCCTGATTCCCCCGCGCCTCGCGCACGCGTCCTATGTGAACACAAACCTCAACACCTTTGTCCATGACGCCAACGAAGTGCAAGTCGGTTATCCCGGCCAGGACATGAATCTGCGTTTCCGCGTCGGCTACAACAATACGAGCGGCATGAAGAATCCGAAGACCGCGGAAATCCAAAACGTCATTGTGCGTCTCTCGAACGATCAGAATTATCTGAAGCAGGACAAGGACCCGGATCAGAATACGACAGATCAAAAGAACCCCTACGACAAGGAAGATGAGAGCGATCTCTACAATGCTTGGAGGGCCGGGCAGAAATCCGGCATTGACAAGGCCTACGGCGGCAACTCGGCCTTCACCGTAGACGGCGGCAACTACCCCTTTGAAATCAACGCAACAACCTTCACCGAGGAGAATCGCTTCGCCTCGCTGAAAGCCGGCGAGTATAAGACCGTAACCCTGCACGTCACTGTCCGCGCGGATGCGAAAGAGGGCTACTACGGCGTTCCGGTCGCTTTCTATTATGCGCTTCCCGGCAGCAACACCGCGGATTTCCGCGGCCCCATGCAGGTGGAGTTCATCAACGTGTACATCAAGGCGGCGGGCGAGGTCGCAAATCCCTCGACCGCAACCGGCGATAAGACCTTTGTGCTCGGCGAGGGCAGGAAACCCCGGTCGGCACCGCGCCCGGCATCATCAATTACAGTTTAAAGTTCCGAAACCAGCGCAAGGTCCCGGTATACCGCGTGCAGGTTCACATGAATACGGCGCTTGCGGACGGCGCTTCGCTGCAGGCGACCGCGCAGAACAAGTCGCAGGCCTCCACGGGCTTCCCGTTTAATCTGAATGACGCAAACTACGACCGCAACTTTGAGTCCGCACAGCCGGATGAGGTGCTGAATGCCGACTACTCGATGGCCATTATGCAGAATGCGGCAAACGGGTACTACCCGCTGAGCTACACCGTGAGCTATAAGCTCACCCCGGATGCGACCGTTTCTTATCAGGAGACCTATGTGAGCTATGTGCGCATCAACAACCCTTCCATGGTTGAACAGCCGCCGGCAGCGGACAACAAGCAGGGCGATTTTAACCCAAACGACCGCCAGAAAGCCCGCATCATCCTGGACGGCTATCGCACGGAACCCGAAAAAGTCTTTGCCGGTCAGCCCTTCACACTGGTTCTCAGCGTGAAGAATGCTTCCGGCGATATTCCGGCAAGCAATATTTTGCTCTCCGCCGAGTCCGAAAAAGTGGACAACTCCTCTGTCTTTTCGACCGAGGCGGGCTCCAATTCCTTTGTGATTAACAGCCTGAAAGCAGGGGAAGCAAAGGAACTCAGACTGAACCTCGAGGCATCCGCGGGCGTGGATCCGCGTTCCTATACCATCACGCTGAACGAAAAGTTTGACTCCCCCGCGTTTAAGAACGCCGAGGACAAACTGACGCTCGATATCCCGGTCTTCCAGGTGGCCCGCTACTCCATTTCCACGCCGGAGCTCTCACCCGACAGCATAGAAATCGGCAAAGAGAGCAATGTCATGTTCAACCTGAACAATACCGGTCGCGTGATGCTCTACAATGTGCAGGTGAGCTTTGAGGGCGATGCAATTAAAAAGGCAAGCGCCTACCTCGGCAATATCAAGTCCGGCGACAGCGGCAGCGTCGATGCGATGCTGAGCGGCGCCGCGGCGAGCAGCGAGGAAAAACAATATTAAAAATGACCATCCAGTACGAGGATGTGAACGGCAACGTGACCAAGGAAGAGAAAACGCTCACCCTGACCGTCACCGAGCCCGCGCCGGATATGCCGGAGACCGATGCCGACAGCGAGAAGAAGCCGGAGAAAAAGCGTTCGCCGATTCCCCTCTTCGGGATTCCGATCGGCATTGCCACGGCGGCTCTCGGTATCTACAAAATGCGCAAGGATAAACGTAAGGGAGGCGACGCGGAATGAAATTCCGGGATCTCCTGACGCTCGCGCTCCGCAATCTCTTCCGGCGAAAGACGCGGACCGTGCTGACCGTGCTCGGCGTGATCATCGGCACTTCGTCTATACTCGTGATGATGAGTCTGGGCCTCGGTATGAGCCGCCAGACCAAGCAGCTCTACCAGGAAGCGGGCTCCATGAAGACCATCACGGTCTACGCCTTTAACCAAAAAGGCAACGAGACGGAAATCACCGATGACACGCTGAAACAGCTGAAACAGCTCGATCACGTGGAAGATGTGAGTCCTCAGCTGGATGTCTCCGTGACCGCAAAGTGCGGCCCCTATGAGGGCTATCTGTCGCTGACCGGCGTGTCTCAGGCGTTTTTAAAGGAGCTTCCCGTGAAATCCGGCAAGCTCCCGCCCGCAAATGCGGATAATCTGAGCCTGGTCTACGGCAATCACTTTCAGGATAATTTCTATAAGGCTTCGAAATCCGGCTCCGGAAACTTCGGAAACAGCGGAGACGTACAAATCGATCCGTTGAAGGATACCATCTTCTTCATCTTCCCCGAGGGCTACAAACCCGCGCCGAAAACAAGCGGCGGCTCGAGCGGCGGCACGGGCACTTCCGCCCAATCATCCGTTGTCTCCTCCTCGGGCGGAGACAACGGTGAAAAGGGACAGAAAGTACATCCTAGATACCGCCGCCGTTCTGGATGGCGGCAGCAGCGGCTACAACAGCTACAGCTATTCCGTCTACTGTGACATCGATACACTGAAGAGCTTTTTAAAGCAACGCTACCGGAAGTATCTGGTCCCCGAGCCGAAACTCAACAAAAAGGGAAAGCCGGTCGACTACTACGTGTATTCACAGGCCTATGTCTTTGTGGACGACATGTCCCATGTCTCCGAGGTGCAGAAAAAAATAGCGACCCTCGGCTACCAGGCCGATTCCAATATGGAGTGGCTTGAACAGTCCAAACAGTTCACCGGTATGGTGCAGGCCGTGCTCGGCGGCATCGGCGCGGTATCGCTCCTTGTAGCGGCCATCGGCATCATCAACACGATGATGATGTCTATCTACGAGAGAACAAGGGAAATCGGCGTTATGAAGGTGCTGGGCTGCGATATGACCAACATCCGAGATCTCTTCCTCGTCGAGTCCGGTTTTATCGGACTGATGGGCGGCTTAATCGGCACCGTGTTAAGCCTCTTGATTTCACTGCTCATCAACTTCCTTGTGGCGAGCGGCGGCAGCGAACAGCTCTCTGTCTTCTATCAAGGGGCCGAAGGAGCTGCCATATCCTACATTCCCATTTGGCTTGCACTCTTCGCGATTGTTTTCGCCATCTTCATCGGCGCGGCCGCGGGTTACCTGCCCGCCAAGCGCGCGATGCGCCTAAGCCCGCTCGCGGCGATGCGAAACGAATAAAACATACGACAGGCAGAAAAACCGCTCCGACTTAAAGTCGGAGCGGTTTTGCGTTCTCACACTGTTCTTCGATCCAAGTAATGGCCTCTTCGAGCCCCTCCGCGCTGTAAGGAAAATCTCGGAAACGCTTCTCCTCTTCCGTGTCGTGAAAGGAATAAGGCCCGTTCCAGACATAGGCGCGCAGGCTGTGCGGCTCCCGCTTCTCAAGCGGCGTCCAGTGCACATTTTCCAGGGGTTCTATGCCAAGCCGGTAATAGACGGACTGACAGCTGCCGTAATAGGCCTCGCCGTACTCGTAGTGGTCCAAGCTGTAAAAGAGACTGTGGTCTAATTGCATACGACCTCCTCAAATCATGTTATACTTTTAGAATCAAGTCACAGAAAGGAATCTTTTTCATGTCAGCATCCGAATCTTCCCGTCAGTTTCTGCTCACCGTCTCCATGGGAAAAACGCCTTATCGCAGACGCCCTCGCAGCCGATGAGGCCGTATTGCGCGCCGCAAAGGAACATTGCCTCGTTGTCATCATGGGCAGCACCAATGCCCGGATTGCCGCAGCGCTCGCAGAAAAGCTCTCCCTGCCCTTCTCCCCGCAGGGCTTTCACCGCGGCCTGCAGCTCGGACCTACGCGCTCTGTAGAGCGCGCTACCCCACAGACTGCGGACTTCATCGTCCGCGAGGGCAAACTCCTTGAGGACAAAACCATCTTTGACCTGGCCGACTCTCTCGGTAAGGACGATATGATTCTAAAGGGAGCCAACGCGCTCCACCTAAAGAGTCGCAGCGCAGCTGTGCTGATCGGAAGCCCGGTCGGCGGCACCATGATGCCCATTCTTCAGGCAGCGGTCGGACGGCGCACCCGCCTCATTCACCCGGTCGGACTTGAAAAGCGCGTTGAACGCCCGATAGGCGAGCTGGCCGCGCTCGCAAACCGGAGCGACGACGGTAAAGGCCTTCGGCTGCTGCAGAGTTGCGGCGAAGTCTTTACCGAGCTCAATGCCATAGAAGCGCTCTTCTCCCTTCGCGCATACCTGCTTGCCGCGGGCGGCGTCTGCGGAGCCGAGGGCAGCGTGCTCCTTACGCTCAGCGGCAGCGAAGAAAATCTGCTCCGCGCCGAGCGCTACTTCCGTTCGATTCAGGACACGCCTTCCTTCTCGCTCTGATTTCCGATTCGAAACACAGCTATCTCGGTGATCAACGCATCGACCCGCTGATCGTGCGGCTCTAAGGGTATCTCGTCGCTCAGCATGCGCTCTCTGATGAGAAGTGCCCGAAACGCGGGGCTCTTCGGCAGATAGCGGTCATAAAACCCGCCGCCGTAGCCGAGGCGCGCCCCCGAGCGATTCGCGCTCACACAGGGCAGGAGTATAAGGTCCAATGCTTCCGGCGCTACCACAGGTGCCTCCGCCGAAGGTTCCGGGATGCCCATGGTCCCCGGGCGCAGCTCCGCGAGACTGCGGATTACATGTGCGTGCATAATTCCCTTGCCCGCGCAGCGCGGCACGGCGACCTGCTTGCCTGCACGAAGCATCTCCTCAATCAAGACGGCAGTCCGGATCTCCGCTTGCATACCGACAAAGCAAAAGACCGTCCTTGCGCTCCGATACTCCGGAAGCGCAAGAATTTCCGAGAAAATCTTTTCATCCGCCTCTCGGCAATAGTCCTGCGGCAACGCATTCATCCTCTCGATGCAGCGCTTCCGCAGTTCTTTTTTTTCTGTCATGACAACACCTCCGCTCTTCCGTCCCAGTGTAGCAAATTTCACCCGGCATTTCCACGCGCCCCTCACCTATCGCGGCACTGCTCCTGTTTAAGCCCAAAAAAAGCGCCCGCCCGGTAAACCCGGACGGGCACTTCTCTTCTCGGATTCAGCCAAAGAGACCAAAGAATCCCTTTTTCTCGTAAGGCTCCGTGCGGAAGCCCTCGTAGTGGTAGCCGGTTTCATCAATCATCTTTTTGACGGTCGCCCTCATCCGCGGGCTCTTCGGTGACAAAACTTGCCTCCTTCTTCCCGTGGGATGCACTCACCTTCTTCGCATTCGGAAACTGCTTCCGGATTGCATCGCCCACATGCGCCTCGCACATGCTGCAAGCCATGCCGTCAATCTGAATGATATTCTTGACCATAGTTCTACCTCCTAAGAAACTTACAAATCAGATGCCGCTCACTTCTTCAGACGGAAGCGCTCCGGCACCTCCGCCTTCTCCTCTTCGAGGTGGGAGCAGCTTGAGCAGCCCGTCGGCGCGCAGTGATGCTTGTGGTCACCGCCGCAAGCACCGCCGCAATTTCCGCCGCAGGAGCCGTTCCGCATGCAATAGCGGATTGCCAGAACCAGCAATACAACCAGGACAAGAAGTACCACGATGGTTTCAGGATTCATCGTCACTGTCCTCACTTTCTAATCAAACAAAATGAAATGTTACGCGATACTCAGCCGTTTGCGCGAACGGCACTCACATTTTCCTTCTTCACGTGCTTCGGTGCCGGACGGAAAATGAAGTAGAGTGCGGCAAGCACCAGAAGAATTGCGACCGCGGTCCAGAAGGTAAAGCTGCCGCCCTGTGCGAGCGTTCCGAGCTGGAATACGCAGAGCGAGAGGCAATAGCCGAGACCCATCTGGAAGCCGAAGGTAATCCAGCCCCACTTCGCCTGCCCCTGCTCACGGAACGCGGTTGCGATTGCAACCATGCAGGGTGCGTCAAAGATGTTGAAGAGCAGGAAGCTAAGGCCCGCAAGCTGGCTGCCGTTGAACATGTTGAAGATAGCCGTAGAAACATCCGCCTCAGCGTCGGAAGCCGCGTGTGCAAGTATGCCGAGCGTACTCACTGCCTGCTCCTTTGCGAGCTCCGCACTGACGGAAGCTACCGCTGCCTGCCAAGAGCCGAAGCCGAGCGGCGCAAAGATAAACGCAATCGCCTCACCGATGACCTTCAGGATGCTGCTGTCCAAATCATCCGCGACATACTGGAAGGAGGTGTTAAAGTGCATGAGTACCCACAGGAACACAGAGACGATGAAGATGATCGTGCCGGCCTTAATCATGAAGGCCTTTGCTCTCTCCCAGACGTGAATCAGAACACCCTTCACAGACGGCATGTGGTACGCCGGAAGCTCCATGACAAACGGTGCCGGATCGCCCGCGAAGTAGTTCATCTTCTTCAGTGCGATACCGGAGAGAATCACGATGGCAAGACCCAGGAAGTACATGCCCGGCGCCACAAAGTGGTTGGTCGGGAAGAAGGTAATTGCCATCATTGCGACGATCTCCATCTTCGCCGAGCAGGGCAGGAAGGTCGAGAGGATGATGGTCATGCGTCTGTCCTTCTCGTTCTCGATGGTTCTGGACGCCATGATAGCCGGAACACCGCAGCCCGTTCCGACCAACATCGGGATAAAGGACTTACCGGAGAGACCGAAACGACGGAACACGCGGTCCATGATGAATGCGACACGCGCCATGTAGCCCGAGTCCTCGAGGAAGGACAGGAAGAAGAACAGAATTAACATCTGCGGCACAAAGCCGAGGACGGTGCCGACACCGCCGATGACGCCTTCGACAAGCAGGCTCTGCATCCAGTCAGCCAGATGGAAGGTCGCAACGAAGTTATTTGCGGCATTCGTCACAATCTTACCGAAGAAGACTTCGTTCGTCCAGTCCGTGAGCGGCGAACCGATTGCCGTGACCGAGACGAAGTAAACAAACCACATGATAAACGCAAAGATGGGCAACGCCAGGAAGCGATTCGTGACAATGTGGTCAATCTTATCCGAAGTCGTGAGCTCACCCTTTGCCGCCTTCTTTTTAACGCAGTCGCCGGCAATCTTCTGAATGAACTCGTAACGCTGGTTCGTGATGACAGACTCGGCGTCGTCATCCATCTCCTTCTCGCAGTCCTTGATGTGCTGCTCGATATGCTCCTTGGTCGCAGCATCCAGCTGAACCTTTTCGATCGCCTTCTCATCGCGCTCAAAGAACTTGATTGCAAACCAACGAAGGTTGACCGGATCTACCTTGCCCTCAATCGACTCCTCGATGTGCGCAAGTGCGTGCTCCACGGAGCCGGTGAATACATGCGGGAGTTCACCCTTTCTGTGCTCCTCGGCGAGTTTCAAACAGAGTTCCGCCGCAGCCTTCGTGGACTCACCTCGCAGCGCACTCATCTCGACCACCGGGCATCCCAACTCTTCGGAGAGCTTCTGTAAGTTCAGCTCATCGCCGTTCTTTCTGACAAGGTCCATCATGTTGACCGCGATGACGGTCGGAAGACCGATCTCCAGAAGCTGGGTGGTCAAGTAGAGGTTTCTCTCGATGTTCGTGCCATCGATGATGTTCAGAATCGCATCCGGCTTCTCCGTTACGAGGTAGTTTCTGGTGACAACTTCCTCTAAGGTGTACGGACTCAGCGAATAGATACCCGGAAGGTCCTGGATGATGACATCCTTATGTCCCTTTAAGCGTCCCTCTTTCTTCTCGACCGTAACGCCGGGCCAGTTACCGACATACTGTGTACTTCCGGTCAGGTCATTGAACAGCGTTGTCTTACCGCAGTTCGGATTACCTGCCAGTGCAATCTTAATTGCCATCTAAATCCTCCTCTTTCCTTACTGCATCTCCAGAATTTCCGCATCCGCCTTTCGAAGCGAAAGCTCGTAACCTCTGACCGTGATCTCGACCGGATCTCCGAGGGGTGCCACTTTGCGGACATAAATCTCCGTGCCCTTCGTGATGCCCATGTCCATAATGCGTCTTCTGAGCGCACCCTCGCCGTGAATCTTCACAACCACCGCGCTAGAACCGACCGGGATGTCTTTCAGTGTCTTCATCTCTGCCTCCTCTCTCAATCCTTCTTTGCCGGCTGCACCTGAATCTTCTGCGCCATTTCTCGCGTGATTGCGAGTCTTGACTCTTTCACATTGACAATGATGTCGCCGCCGTGCGAAGAAATGACAGTCACATAGGCACCCGGCACAAAACCGAGGTCACTTAAGTGCTGTTTCGCCTCATCATTTCCGCCGACGCGAACCACTTCAACATAATCTCCAGCATTCGTAAAAGCCAAGGGCAGCATACAAACCTCCTTCGAAGTTCTAGGTTAGAAGAATCTATCACTTATGTCATTGTGATTCTAAATTCACAAGTTTGTTTTGTCAATCTCTTTCCGTTAAGAACGTCAAACGATACAAAAAAAAAGCCGTGGGCAGTTCGCACCACAGCTCTTTTTACATATGAAATTCCGGTTTTAAATCAGGGAAGCACCCAGCTCCTTGCAAGCCGCGAGCGCAGCCACATCCGGCTCTTCCTTGCAGATGACCGGCTCGTGCTGCATGAGGACACCCGCCTCTTTGCAAGCCGCAGCCCAGTCATTCATCCATGCGCCGTTGCCCCAGCCCCAGGAACCGAAGAGAGCAACCTTCTTGCCGTCCAGAGCGCCCTTCACGCGATCGAACATCGGCTGGAACTCGAGTTCCTCGAGGACCTCGGCACCCATCTGTGCGCCGTACGCCGGGCAGCCGAACGCAATTGCATCAAAAAGCTGCACCTTTGCGCCGTCAAAATCAGCCGGTGCAAACAGCGTGACTTCAGCGCCCTTGCTCTCTGCGCCGGCCTTCACTGCCTCTGCCATCTTCTTCGTGTGTCCCGTGCCGCTCCAGTAAACAATCGCAACTTTGCTCATACGTTTCTCCTCTCTATTCTCGTGCGCCTTAGCACATATTGCCATTTTAACACGATAATAAGCCCCCCGCAACGTGGAAGCTGCCGAAACGGAGAAAGTGCCGCGACTTTCACCGCGACACTCTCCACAGTACGTTATTAGGAGGATATATTATGATAAGATGACTGCTGTTTAGACCAGAGACTCGCCGAGCTCCTTGCACTCCGCAAGTGCCGCATCGTCCGGTGCTTCCTGGCACATAACCGGTGCGTGCTGCATCAGAACGCCTGCATCCTGGCATCTTGCCTCCCAGTCGTTCATCCAAGCACCGCCGCCCCAGCCCCAGGAGCCAAAGAGAGCAATCTTCTTGCCGTGAAGCGCACCCTCGACGGATGCGAACATCGGCTCGAACTCCTCTTCCTCGAGGACCTCTGCGCCCATGGACGGGCAGCCGAATGCGATTGCATCGTAGAGCGCCACCTGGTCTGCACTGAACTCGCTCGGTCCGAGCACCGTGACCTCAGCACCCTTGGTTCTCGCGCCCTCCGCAACAGCCTCTGCCATTGCCTGCGTGTTGCCGGTTCCGCTCCAGAATACCACTGCGACCTTGCTCATATTGATAGTCTCCTTTTCTTTGTGATTTAGCTCCGCTTACGCGGATTGAACAGGACTTACGCGATTTTGACGCCGCCCACAGTTTCCTTTTTCCGCACGCTGTTCCGCACCGCAGCGGACAATCAGCGTTTCCAACTTGCGCCCGCGCTGCATGTTCTCTTCAAACACTTCCTTGCAACGACGATAGCGCCAAAACACTTCCCTGGCCCTGATCTCGTCTCCGTAGACCTTCCAACAGCCGACACATTTCACCCCGTCCCTGCTGCTCTTCATGAAGCCGCGTACATCCTCCGGCGGATAGCCGAGAAACAGTCCCACCTCATGCGGAAACTCGGTCTTCTCCCGCATCATACGCGCGAGAAAGGCAACCGAGCGGTTCACACTCTGTGGCTCATACCCAAGCTCCCGCAAAATGCTTGCAGCCTCTTCACGGCCGAGATCCCTTTTTAGGAAGTCCGGACGATAAAGGTAGATGAGTGCAAAGTGCTCTGTCATACGCACCGGTACAGCCCTAAGTCCCTTGTGTTTCAGAATTCCGTTGAGCTGCCGGAGCTCGTCGCGAAACAAACGCGCATCCGCATAGTCGATGCGGAACAGATTTCCGGTCTTCAGACCCGCGAACGTCGGCGCACAGTGCTCGACAAGAAATGCATCCGACATTGCTTATGCCGTGTGCTCTGCCAATATGCCCTTCAGGGAGGACATGGAGCTCGTGTGAGAACGCACCACACAGGTATCTTCTCCCGCCGAGTTCAATGCGTACTGGACCATCTTGTGTGAGACTGTATGTGTGAACAGTATCATCAAATCAGGCTTGCCGATTCTGTCCCGCATGCCGTTCTTGAACTTGCAAAAGACCTTTGCCTTACATCCGTGCTTGGTACAGAGATCGCAATACTGCCGCTCCATACACTCGTTTCCGCCGATGATCACAACATTCATCTTTTCGCTCCTTTCGGTGTCGCGCGTGTTGTCACGACTAACTGCCGTGTCAACGAAAAGCCCGCATTTCTGCGGGCCTTTCGTTTAATTCTATCTATCAAACATTAGCCTCAACTAAGAGTTAGTATAGCATAATATCTCGCTTGGTCAAGACTCTTTTTTAATTTTGCAACAAATTTTTCTCTGCCGCGAAGAAGGGTTCCACCCGCGACCAGAGTACCGCAAGGCCGCCTTCGTTTTCCGCTTCCAGATTCATGGGAAGCACCGGATCATGCAGAGACTGCCGCAGCAGTATCCAGCCTGCGGCTTCCCCGTCCTTACAGCTCACACGAACGCCCCTCATAGTTCGGTTCGACCACGGTAAAGCGCGGGTCTTTTTTTCGACAAAGGCGCGGAAACGCTCCAGAACACCGGCGCCGTAGGTCTTAAAATCGCTTGCCAAAATCCGGAAGCGACGCTCCTCTTCCTCTGCGGGATTTTGAAGCTCCGCAATCATATCCTCAATGCGCTGTCCCTTCTTTCTGAGAAGGGCAAGGCGGCCAATGATTTTTGCCGCGATATAAGCGCCGTCATCCGAAAAAAATGATTCTCTTCGAAGGCACCGTGGCCCGAGGTCTCGATTGCCAGCGGACAATCTTCGCCGCTCATTTTGAGCTCAACCCCCTTGTCAATCACGTTCTTATAGCCCCTGCGGTACCGGAAATGCCGGAGCCCGAGCGTCCCCTCGAGGAAGCGCGTCAGACCGTCCGAGGTCACGGAATCTGTCACTATCACTGCGTGCGGGTGTGTCTCTGCTTCGATGGCTGATAGCAGTGCAATGAGCTTATTCCGATTCACCTCTGTCCCGTCCGAAAAGACCACGGCAGCCCGATCGCCGTCACAGTCAAAAAAATCACACCGAGATCGGAACCCGAGGCTTGTACGGCGCGTTTTGCCGCGTCCATGGCGCGCTTGTCCTCGGGATTCGGCACATGATTCGGAAAAATTGCCGTTCGGCGCAAGGAAAACGCTGCCGCTCACATCCGCGCCGAGCGGTTCCAGAATCTCGGTCGCAAAGAATCCGGCTGCGCCGTTTCCGGCATCCACCGCGATTTTAAGACCTTCCAGAACTTTGCTTCCCTTCTCTTCGCCCGCCTCTTCGCAGATAATGTCGCGCATATGGGACGCATATATTCCGCGAAGCGGAAAGTCGGAAGCAGGTGCGTAAATCTCATAGGCGCGCCGCAAAATGCCGTCGAGCTCCTTGCCCGAAAAGAGCACCGCCCACCGTGAAAAAAACTTCATACCGTTCCGCTGATAGGGAGGTGGCTCGCCGTCAGCATAATGGCACCGTCAAACGAAGCCTCATCCAGTATGGTCGACTGGAACATGGCCGGGGTCGTGATGAGTCCGCAACGGCTTCTCTGTACCCCTCTGAGGCCTTCGAGGCAGGCCTCTTCCATCATCTCCGCCGAAACACGGCTGTCATGGCCTACGGCAATTCGGAGTGTCTCCCGATCCAGCTCCGGATCATCCGAGAGATAATCCGCAAAGGCCGCCGCGATACACTTGACCATCTCCGGGGTCAGTGTAATCTCCTCGTCCGCGGTTTCAATGACCGTGCCGCGCACGTCGTTCCCGTTCTTGACGCGTAAAAAGTCTTCTAACTTAAGCTCTTCTCTCTCCATACGACTTCGTTTCCTTTCTGAATGACAAAACCGCCCTCTTTGCCTTTCTCTGTATCAGCGAGTAAAGAGAACTTTTTTCTGATTTGAACGGCAAACAGGACATGTTACTATCCTGAACTTAAATTATAGCAAAACCCTTCCGACTGCGCACAATTTTAAACGCAGGTTCGCGAAGTCTTTTTCTTCCTCGAAACGAGGAGCGAATACGCATGTCCAATCTTAGACCGATCGCTTGCCGGGTATGACACAAAAAAACGCCCTGCCGAAGCAGGACGCTCATTTCAGAGAGCGATAGACGGGACTCGAACCCGCGGTCTCGACCTTGGCAAGGTCGCGCGTTACCAACTACGCCACTATCGCATGTTTACACCCTGAAAACCGCACACAGAATTTTTATCTATTCATCTCTTTCCCAAACCCTTTGGTTAAACCCTCGACCGATTAGTAAGAGTCAGCTGAACGTGTCGCCACGCTTACACCTCTCTCCTATCTACCTTGTCGTCTTCAAGGGGTCTTACCGCTTTCGCATGAGATATCCCATCTTGAGGGGGGCTTCACGCTTAGATGCCTTCAGCGTTTATCCCGTCCCGACTTGGCTACCCGGCCATGGGGTTGCTCCCCAACCGGTGCACCAGTGGTCAGTCCATCCCGGTCCTCTCGTACTAAGGACAGCTCCTCTCAGATATCTTACGCCCGCGCCGGATAGGGACCGAACTGTCTCACGACGTTCTGAACCCAGCTCGCGTACCGCTTTAATGGGCGAACAGCCCAACCCTTGGGACCGACTTCAGCCCCAGGATGCGATGAGCCGACATCGAGGTGCCAAACCACTCCGTCGATGTGAACTCTTGGGAGTGATAAGCCTGTTATCCCCAGGGTAGCTTTTATCCGTTGAGCGATGGCAATCCCACTTTATACCACCGGATCACTAAGTCCTACTTTCGTACCTGCTCCACCCGTCGGTGTCGCAGTCAAGCTCCCTTCTGCCTTTGCGCTCTTCGAATGGTTTCCAACCATTCTGAGGGGAACTCTTGAGCGCCTCCGATACTCTTTCGGAGGCGACCGCCCCAGTCAAACTCCCCACCTGACATTGTCCCCCATCCGGATTACGGATGTAGGTTAGAAATCCAGTGCCACAGGGGTGGTATCCCAACAGCGGCTCCGGAAAGACTGGCGTCCTTCCTTCTTAGCCTCCCACCTATCCTGTACGAGTAACACCGAATCCCGGTATCAAGCTGGAGTAAAGCTCCATGGGGTCTTTCCGTCCTGGCGCAGGTCACCAGCATCTTCACTGGTACTTCAATTTCACCGGGTGCATTGTTGAGACAGCGCTCAAATCATTACGCCTTTTCGTGCGGGTCGGAACTTACCCGACAAGGAATTTCGCTACCTTAGGACCGTTATAGTTACGGCCGCCGTTTACTGGGGCTTAAATTCAAAGCTTCGCTTTCGCTAACCTCTCCTCTTAACCTTCCAGCACTCGGGCAGGCGTCAGCCCATATACCTCACCTTACGGTTTCGCATAGACCTGTGTTTTTTTGCTAAACAGTTGCTTGAGCCTTTTTCTCTGCGGCTGCATCTCTGCAGCACCCTTCTCCCGAAGTTACGGGGTCATTTTGCCGAGTTCCTTAACAATGCTTCTCCCGCCGGCCTTAGGATTCTCTCCTCATCCACCTGTGTCGGTTTGCGGTACGGGCTGACATGATACAATAGCGGCTTTTTCTCGACAGTCCCTCCACCGGCTTCGCTACTTATTTTTTTCGCTCCCTATCACGCTTTCGGATTGTGCGGCGGATTTGCCTACCGCACTCCTATCTTCGCTTCGCCCGGTCTTTGCTCTCCCGGGTCCGGTTTTGTTCCTGTGTCCCCACAGTTCTGATCATGTCAGGTGCAGGAATATGAACCTGCTGTCCATCGACTACGGATCTCTCCCTCGCCTTAGGTCCCGACTTACCCAGGGCAGATCAGCTTTACCCTGGAATCCTTGGATATTCGGCCATGATGATTCTCACATCATTCTCGCTACTCATTCCGGCATTCTCTCTTCTCAGAACTCCACGCTTCCTTACGGTAACGCTTCGGCACTCTGAGATTGCTCCTCTACCAATGTATTGCTACATTCCTAAGCTTCGGTATCGTGTTTTAGCCCCGGAAATTTTCGGCGCAGGACCTCTCGACTAGTGAGCTATTACGCACTCTTTGAATGTGTGGCTGCTTCTAAGCCAACATCCTAGCTGTCTTCGAAATCCCACATCCTTTTCCACTTAACACGTATTTTGGGACCTTAGCTGTAGGTCTGGGCTCTTTCCCTTTTGACTGTCCAACTTATCTCGTACAGTCTGACTCCCGACCATCATCAGTGCGGCATTCGCAGTTTGATATCCCTTGGTAGGCTTTGACGCCCCCTCAGGAATTCAGTGCTCTACCTCCGTCTGACTAAGTCGAGGCTAGCCCTAAAGCTATTTCGAGGAGAACCAGCTATCTCCGGGTTCGATTGGAATTTCTCCCCTATCCACACCTCATCACCACCCTTTTCAACGGATGTGTGTTCGGTCCTCCATTCCCTTTTACGGGAACTTCAACCTGGACATGGATAGATCACCCGGTTTCGGGTCTGCCGATGCTGACTGTAAGCCCTATTAAGACTCGGTTTCCCTTCGGCTCCGGACCTGTAGTCCTTAACCTTGCCAGCACCGGCAACTCGCCGGACCGTTCTACAAAAAGTACGCGGTTGTGCGTTCATGTATCGCACTTCCACTGCATGTAAACATAGGGTTTCAGGTTCTTTTTCACTCCCCTCCCGGGGTCCTTTTCACCTTTCCTTCACAGTACTATGCACTATCGGTCACTAAGTAGTATTTAGCCTTAGGGGGTGGTCCCCCCGTATTCCCACAAGGTTTCACGTGTCTCGTGGTACTCTGGATCCTGCCGAGTTTTGAATCGTTTTCCCGTACGGGGCTTTCACCCTCTGTGGCGGACTTTTCCAAAGTCCTTCCGGTAACCATTCAATCCCCTTATGCAGTCCGAACCCCGCGGTGCACGCACCGCGGTTTGGGCTCTTCCGTGTTCGCTCGCCACTACTTACGGAATCACTGTTGTTTTCTCTTCCTCCGCCTACTTAGATGTTTCAGTTCAGCGGGTTCCCGGCTGTACGCTATGGATTTACGCACAGTCACTGCAGGTCTTCTGCAGTAGGTTTCCCCATTCGGAAATCTGCGGATCAATAGATATTTGCTCTTCCCCGCAGCTTATCGCAGCTTATCACGTCCTTCATCGGCTCTTAGTGCCAAGGCATCCGCCCTACGCTCTTTTCTGTTTAACCTCTTACATGTTCTCTAGCGTAAGAACATGCGGGTTGGTCAACTCTGCTCTCACAGAGTTACGTATTATTACATTATAGACATGACTTTCGTCACATCTATCGGATACGACTTTCGTCGTATCACCTCGGATGTCTAGATATTCTTAATTGAATATTCATTCTGTATGCGATTTTCAAGGTGCAAAAGCTGATTTTCATCAGCCATAGGAGCGTTCCAGCCCTTTGGCTCAAGCGTTCCGATCGCTTATGAAAAAAGAAAAATTCCGGCGCCCACCTATTCTCCCATGTCGTTACCAACATAGTACCTTCGGCCGTCCTCCTCTTAACCGTCGTGTTCGGGATGGGAACGGGTGTTTCAAGAAGACGTATCGACACCGGAAATCCGGCGCGAACCTTTCATCAAAAACCAGACAGCACAAACAACCCTTACTTTTTCCTTAGAAAGGAGGTGATCCAGCCGCACCTTCCGATACGGCTACCTTGTTACGACTTCACCCCAGTTATCCGCCCCGCCTTCGGCAGCTCCCTCCTTGCGGTTGGGTCACTGACTTCGGGCGTTGCTGACTCCCATGGTGTGACGGGCGGTGTGTACAAGACCCGGGAACGTATTCACCGCGACATGCTGATTCGCGATTACTAGCAATTCCGGCTTCGTGCAGTCGAGTTGCAGACTGCAGTCCGAACTGAGACGTTATTTTTGAGCTTTGCTTAAACTCGCGTTCTCGCTTCTCTTTGTTAACGCCATTGTAGCACGTGTGTTGCCCAAATCATAAGGGGCATGATGATTTGACGTCATCCCCGCCTTCCTCCCGGTTATCCCGGGCAGTCTCGCCAGGTGCCCAGCTTTACCTGCTGGCTACCGGCAATAGGGGTTGCGCTCGTTGCGGGACTTAACCCAACATCTCACGACACGAGCTGACGACAACCATGCACCACCTGTCACTCCTGTCCCGAAGGAAAGCACCCATTACGGTGCGGTCAGAAGGATGTCAAGATTTGGTAAGGTTCTTCGCGTTGCTTCGAATTAAACCACATGCTCCACTGCTTGTGCGGGTCCCCGTCAATTCCTTTGAGTTTCATTCTTGCGAACGTACTCCCCAGGTGGAATACTTATTGCGTTTGCGACGGCACCGATGCCCTTTGGGCACCAACACCTAGTATTCATCGTTTACCGCGTGGACTACCAGGGTATCTAATCCTGTTTGCTCCCCACGCCTTCGAGCCTCAACGTCAGTTTTCGTCCAGCAGGCCGCCTTCGCCACCGGTGTTCTTCCTAATATCTACGCATTTCACCGCTACACTAGGAATTCCGCCTGCCCCTCCGATACTCAAGTCGCACAGTTTCCAAAGCAGTCCCGTGGTTAAGCCTCGGGATTTCACTTCAGACTTGCGCAACCGTCTGCGCTCCCTTTACACCCAGTAAATCCGGATAACGCTTGCCCCCTACGTATTACCGCGGCTGCTGGCACGTAGTTAGCCGGGGCTTCTTACTCAGGTACCGTCATTTTCTTCCCTGCTGATAGAGCTTTACATACCGAAGTACTTCTTCACTCACGCGGCGTCGCTGCATCAGGGTTTCCCCCATTGTGCAATATTCCCCACTGCTGCCTCCCGTAGGAGTTTGGGCCGTGTCTCAGTCCCAATGTGGCCGGTCATCCTCTCAGATCGGCTATCGATCGTCGCTTTGGTGGGCCGTTACCCCGCCAACTGGCTAATCGAACGCGGGTCCATCTCATACCACCGGAGTTTTTACCCCCGCACCATGCGGTGCTGTGGTCTTATGCGGTATTAACAGTCGTTTCCAACTGTTATCCCCCTGTATGAGGCAGGTTACCCACGCGTTACTCACCCGTCCGCCACTCGAAATGAAGCCTTCCGCCCGAAGGTTTCCATCTTCTTTTCTCGTTCGACTTGCATGTGTTAAGCACGCCGCCAGCGTTCATCCTGAGCCAGGATCGAACTCTCAAATTTAAGTTTGTTCGTTCCGGTCAAAATAACGTTGGTCTTTCTCAGTTATTTTACCCGTTATTACTTGGTTTGGTTCTTTTTTGAAATTCTTTTGGAAGCTCACGAACACATTCGAAAAATGTCCGCAAGCCCTCTGTTTTCACAGAGATTTCAGGGTTGTTTGTACTGTCTGATCTTTGATTTTCAAGGTTCTTGGCCCGCCCTCACGAGCAAGCTTGTGTACTATACCACCCCTGTAAGAAGGCGTCAAGCGTTTTCCAAAACTTTTTCGGACTTTTTCTCTCCGTCCGGGTCATGACGTTTCGATACCCGCTTGGAAACCAGGTACAGCAGTAAAAGCAAAGCCGCGCCGCCGAGCAGCCAGAAAGGATTTGCCGCGCGCTGTAAGCTCTCGCCGAGCAGGGACAGCGATGCAATCATGACCGCTTTGGCAGGCAACATAACCAGAAGATAGCGTCTCCTACCATAGTGACTGACTCCGCAGGCAAAATTCACAAAGGAGGAGGGCGTAAACGGCAACATGATAAGTAAGAACAGGGCCGCCGGCTTCATGCGCCCCACAAAGCCTCTCGCCTTTCGAAGCTTGTCTCTTCCGAGCAAGTTACGAAGCCCGGGCAGTGTTGCAATTGCGCGTATCACAAAAACACCAGGGCACTGCCGAACGCAGAGCCGATCCAACTATAGAGAAAACCGAAGACAGGGCCGAAGGCCGCGACATTGGCCGCAACCACAGCAGTCAGCGGTATGGGCGGAAACAGCGATTCCAACGCCGCCAACCCGACTCCGACCCAAGGAGTCAACTGATGTATCCATTCTGTCATCACAGTCCAAATGTGCATAAAATCCTCCGTTCAGCCGAACACACGGAGTTTAACACAAATTTGTGTTGATTCTGCGTCCGACGAACGAAGGATTCTCGAAAGATTGTTTTATGAATCAGAGCAGACTGCCATAGCCCTCACGCTCTGTCTTTCGAAGCGCGAGATAGGCACTCAGCGGGGAAAACAGTCCAGCAAAGAGCAGCACTGTCAGTATCAGCCCAGCCGTAATCGGTAGCGCGGGGGCCAGGTAGGGAAGCTGCAACAAGTTTTGCAAGGCCGGTGAAAACAGCAGTCCCACCGAAGCCCCAAAGACAAGGCCGACAAGCGCACCGAAGAAACCGAGCATCATGCTCTCCCGAATGACCAGGGCGCGAATCTCCCGCTTCTTTGCACCGAGGACATAGAGGGCACTGTATTCGGCCCGCCGCTCTCTGAGTAAAACCCCGTAAAGCAGCCTGAGGATCAGGCAGCAGAGCAGCCAGATAAGCCCGATCAAGAGATAGACATAGAGCAGCATTCGGTCCACATTGCCCGCGACCTCGCGCATCATATTTTGTGCGGCGAGCACATAGACACCCTGTCCGCTCCAGCTCTCCTGCAGGCTCTTTCTCAGCGCGTCGACATCGGTGCCCGGCTTTACCTTCACCATGACCGAGGAAATCAGGCTGTCATCGGCGCCGATCGGACTTTCCAGCAATTTCTCGTATTCCCGCGCCAAGCTTCGCACCTCCGGCATTCCCATGAACACCGAGGTGTCAAAAGCCCATGCCCGTTTTTGCGAGCTTTGCCCTTAATGCGATAGGGTCTTTCCGAAGAGGCGAATTTCATGCCGGTAGTCCCCCTCTACGCTCGCGCCGACCAGCACCTCATCGTCCGCGAGGGGAAGCTTGGCGCTTGCCTTGAGCCAGGGGACCACGGAGAAATCCGAATCGAAATCGAGGCCTATAATCTGCAAGGGATAGGAACAACAGCCGGCCGTCAGGGAAGCCAGGTAAAGTTGAGGGCGCTGCCTCTTCCACCGCCGGATTTTTCCGCGTTTTCTCCAGCACATCCGTGTGAAAAAAGAAACTGTTCGGCTCTCCCGCGGAGTATTGCACCGCTGATTTTGCTGTCATAGCCCTCCGGCACCAAAATCAAATCCGCCCCCATGCGCCCCGAAAGCGAGCGCAGTCCGTTCTTTAAGCTCAGCATCCAAAAAGCTGCTTAAAAATAGCATGAGTGCGAGCAGTGCGGAGAGCGCGGCTATCCCAAAGGAACGTCCGCCCCGAACACATATGTTCTGTAGCGCCAGCCCGCGCGCATCGAGCCACTTTTCATCCTGCATGCGCATGGAACTCCTTATTTTGCGCCGTCCAGCGCAGCCTTGGCCGCCTGCACAAAGGCTTCGCGGGAGAGCGTCGCGCCGCTCACGGCATCTATGCTGTCCGGATCCTGGCTGTCGACAAGAAGGCCCGGGAGCTTATCGGTTCCCAGAATCGAATTCTGCGCGATGCTGTAGAGTCCCTGATTCAGAGGCTCGCTCTTTCCGTAGTCCTCTCCCTTTTCCTTGCCCTCGCGGTCCAGGTTCTGCATATCCACAGTCGTGATTTTGCCGCCCGAGACCGTAATGCCCAGTTTTATGGTTCCGCCGACTTCCTTGACCTCGGCCTCTCCGCTGTAGGTTCCGTCCTTGTAGCCCTGCGCGGTCTTGCTCTCGTCTTGCTCGCGTCTTGCTCTCCGCTCTCCTTCTTGCCGCAGGCCGCAAGGCTGAGCAGCATAAAGTGCCGCAAGCAGTGCGATTCTCTTCTTCATCTTTGCCTTCCTCCTTTATTCCGCGATAACCGGTCTCTGCCGCTTTTTCTTCTCCTCGCGGGCAATGCGTCCGTGCTCCAGCACAATCATCCGCTCCGCCTCGTCTCCGACCTCCGGGTCATGCGTCACAACGATGATGGAGCTCCCCGCATTGTGAAGCTTCTCGAAAATATCCATGACGAGATATTCGTTCTTTCTCATCGAGGTTTACCGGTCGGCTCATCGGCGAGGAGTAACGCCGGGTGATTGATCAGAGCGCGGGCAATGCAGACACGCTGCTGCTCACCGCCCGAGAGCTGGTTCGGCAGATGCTTTGCGCGGTCCGCGAGCCCCACCTCCCGGAGCGCTTCCATGGCCTCCTCTTCATCCGGCATCGAGTGATAGTACTGTGCCATCATAACATTTTTCGAGCGCGGTCAGGTAGTTCACAAGGTGGAACTGCTGAAACACAAGGCCTATTTTGTCGCGCCGCACCTCGGTCAGTTCCTTCTGGCTCCGCTTGGTGATGTCGGTTCCGTCCAGAATCACCTCGCCGAGCGAAGGCTTATCCATGCAGCCTATAATATTCATCATGGTCGTTTTTCCGCTGCCGGAGGGGCCCATGATTGCAATCCACTCGCCTTTTTTTCAACCGTCAGATTGATTTGATCGAGGGCCTTTAACTCCCCGTAGATTTTTGGAGACATTACGCAAGCTTAAAATATCCATCTTCTCTTCTCCCACTCACTTATTCACCGCGCAGCACGAGCGCCGGATCGATTTCCACGGTCTTTCTGACCGGAATCAGGCAGGCAACCACCGCAATGAGGGCGGAGACCAGTATGGTGATCGGCACCAGCGCAAAGAGGAAGTGTACCGTACGCGAAAAAGACGCTCAGGCTCACGCGAAGCTGCAAAGAGATAACCGAGTCCCGCGCCGAGCGCACCGCCGAGTACACCGAGCATGGCACCCTTCGCCGAGAAAGTCCTTTGACCACACTCTCGTTCGATGCGCCGAGCGCCTTCTTTTAAAGCCGATTTCCTTCCTCCGCTCGGTCACGACAGCCATCATCGTCGTCGACACACATATCATCATGATGCAGAGGACAATCACCGTGACAATCCAGACCAAGGCCTGCAATTTTTTTGAGGACCGTGTCCTGGGAAGCCGTGACACGTTTTACCGCCTGCGGGAAGCAGAGCTGGAATCTGCAGCCGCGATTTTTCTGCACCAGCTGATTCAATTCCGCCTGCTCCATCTCGACGCTGCATTCAATGACATCCGGTCCCTGATTGCCGATGATGCCGGTCAAATCTTCCATGCTCATAAAAATGAGCTCTTCTTCCTTCCCGCCGGTTGTCACGGTTCCGGAGACAAAGAAATCGGTCGCAGTCTCCTGACCGTCCCCCTTTGAGGTGTTCACCGTGAACTTGTCACCGATATTCAGTTTCAGTGTCTTTGCGATCTCATGGCCGAGCAGGACTTCTCTCGACTTTTCCGGCCAGTTTCCGTGAATCAGCCAGTAGGGACTGTTTTGCTTTGCGCCCGCAAGATCCGTGCCCTGCGAGCAGATAGGGCTGTTCGCGCACCTTTGGCGTTATGATAGAGGTAGGGGCGCCATGCCGACCAGCTTGTCCGCCGGTATGGTGTCTCGAACTTCTTTGACCTGCGCCTCGCTGAGAGAGCCGCCCGACTCTGTCGGCATAATCAGTAGATTCGCACCGTAGGAACGAAACTCCTTGCCCATCTGGCGCGGGATGTCATAGTAGATGGTCACGAGTCCCGAGAGTACCGTAGCCCCCATCGCAATCGCGAGGAGTGCCGTAATCATGCGAGAACGCCGTCTGGCCAGCGAGGCCATCACCATGTGAAAGTACATGCGGCGGCGGCTCATTTTCCGCTCCCGCGGCTGTTTCTCTTTATTTTCCATGCAGAACCTCCGTCGGATTCAGATGCAGCAGGTAGCGTATGGCCGGTATGCTGCCGAGCAAGGTCACAAAGAAGATCAGCAGGGCGACAATCGGAATTACCATGGCTGCCGGCGGAATGGCCGAGCCAAAGACGCCGAAGCCAATCAGCTGGGTCAGCATGAGGCCCACGAAATAACCGGCCACGCCGCCGATCACGCCGGTCAGCATAATTTCCGTGAGTATGGTGCCGATGATACGCCCGTTGCTCGCACCGACCGCCTTCTCGAGACCTATCTCCGTGCGCCGCTCCATGACGGCAGCCGTCACAAGATTTGAGATGCCGAGTGCCGAACCGAGTAAGCTGAGCACCGTAATCAGCACCATGAGGAGCGTGGTCTTATTCAAGATATCGCCCTCGGATTCCGCAACCTGACGTATGGGCTTCGCGACCGAATCCGGAATGACTTCCTGAATCTGATAGCAGATGGAACTCACATAGGCCGTGCAGTACCAGACTTCCCACTCTTTGACCGTAAGGCTCAGCGGATTCTGCGCAGCCTTCCTCGCGAGCTCATTGTCCGGGGTTGTGAGCGCCGAAACTTCGATGCTGCTCACCACATTCTCCTTGCCCGCAAACGCCTGGGCGACCGGGAGCAGGCAGTAGATATACTGGTCCTCGTCGCTTCCGGAGCTGAAAATGCCTCTGACCACCATGGTCTTTGTCAGTTGATTGCTTTTTAGCTCCAGTTTATCACCGACGGATAAATTGTTTCGAAGCGCATAAATCGATCCGACCATCACGCCGTCCGAATCTGTCTCGTCAAGCCACTCGCCGTTCATCTCCCACCAGCTCTTTAAATGCTGCATACCGGTGTCCACGGATTCACCTGTCGGCAAGTCCATGTGATGTTTGACCCAGGTACCGACCAGTCTTGTATTCTCGGCATTGCCGTTCACCTGCACCGTTGTGTTGAAAGTAAGGGGTGTAATCGACAATGTTAAAGGCCCAAAATATGGTCTTGATATTCCCGAGCTTCGACTCGTCGAGATAGCTCCGCTCCGCATCTGCCGCTTCGCCGATGCCGTAGAGATCGCCGAGCAAGGATGCATCCTTCGGAACGACATTGATGTTCGCGCCGTAGGTCTTTAATTCCTGGTTTACCTTATCGCCGACGCCGAGCATGGTGTTCAGCATCGCGGTCGAAAGGCTCACGCCGAGCGCAACGGTAAACGCAATCATGAACATCTTGCTCTTTTGCCGGAATACGGCGCCCAATACCATGCGTAAAAACATAGCGCCCCCTTTACTTGAATACATAGGACAGCTTGTCAAGATCGGCCGTCTCTATGTATATCTTTTGATCGTGCACCAGATAGGGGAAGGGAATGGGATTGCATCCGCCGGAAAAGCCTATGGTGCCCTTGTTCATCACGACATCGCAGAGCTTGCAGACCACCTCGTTTCTTTCCGCTCGAAAGTAGCCGGTCGGCCCGCAAATTTCGCAGGCGTCGAGGCCCACACCGTAGGCGCTCTGTGATTTTCTTGATCAGAATAAAGCGCATCTTGATGCCGTCCTTCGCGGTGTACTCATAGCGGTGCAGATGCTCATCCTGCAGGCTCTCAAGCGGCACGACAATGCGCCCGTCCTCAATCGCGTAATCCTCCGGCGCAGAGAGCGGAATTTCCCGCCCCGCATAGGGACTTGAGCGCCGTGATGCTCGAGAGATCAAGCGCAAGAAGCAGGGGCAAAAATGCGGCCCAGTGGCGCACGCGGCGGTGTCCCGCCTTCAGCTTTCTGAGTTCCGCCCGATTTCGATAACTCTCCGTTACTCTTAGGTGCCGCAACAGGAGGATCAGCGGTATCACAAGCAGCAGGGCAAACAGAAGTGCGTCGAAAACGAGGCTGTGATTGATTACAAAGCTGAGCCATTCAAAAAACTTCGGATTGCGCGGAATAATCCGCAGCGAATAAAGCCGCTGCAGAATGAGCGCGGCCTGCGAGATACCGCGGAGCAAGAGTACCGGCGGCAACAACAAATCAAGTTCCCGTTCCCCGAGGCAGAGACCGCAGCGAAACGCAGCAATTCCCGAGAGCAACATGACGAGAATCGCCAGGCTGTAGCCGATGACACGGAACAAAACCGCCGTGCTGACCGCGCTCTCTCCGTAGCTCACAAAGCTGCTCACATTGGTCATGATCAGCGGGAGATACGAGAAAAACGAGGCGAGACTGTATAGAACCACAGCGAAACTCAGCAGGATTTCGTATGCCTTCCGCTGTTTTTTTCGAAGATAGAAACCGAACGGAATAAGCAAGAGTAACAGCAACATGCTCCCGACAACGGGCAGCATACTATAGAAGTTTAAGGCGGTTCGGTTTAGAAAATTCGGTATCGAGCGCAAATACGCTGAGAGCGCCGCGGCAAGAAAGCCGCCGATGACGGAAAAGCCTATGATGCGAACGCGTTTGGCTCTCTCCTCATAGCGCAGTAAGGAAAACAAAAGACCCATGGTGACCGAAAACGCAATTCCGCCCTCCATGATTTTGACAAACAACTTTAGGATAGAATCACCTTCCCTCTCAAGTGTTATACACGGCAATACAGGCGAAGGGTTGCCCCTCCGCCCGTACTGAAGTCAAAGCGTTCTTTTTACCACTGCGGTCCGTTCCACTCGAAATCAGGCCACTCCGCAACCAGCGGCTCGGTCCAGAAGCGACCCGTAACACCGGTCTCCTTGTCGACGTGGAGCAGATAGTCATTGCCCGGTGCGCTCACAACGAACTTGACGTCATAGACGCCGACACCTTCCGGGAACTTGAAGTTCGCACCGTAGTGCGGGCCGTCGGAAGCGTTCATCGGCATGAAAGCGACCTCGGTCGGCTCCTTGTCGGAACCCTTCTTCTGGATAATAGCCTTAACCTGCAGCCACGGAACAAAATCACCCTTGCCGTAACCGAGGGTCGTGCCCTCCTGGCTCGCCGTGATATCCGCCTCGATGTGGCAATCGGAATCCGCCTTCGAGAGCGAGTTGCCTGCCGGCTCCATGTCGACCGGCTGGAAGTAGACACCCGAGATAATCAGCGGGCCGACCTCCTGATCGTCACCGATCGGGAACTCCTCAAAGCCGGCATCCTCACCCGGCGCCTTTGCCTCTGCCTTGGTCTCCTCCATCTTGGTTTCGCCCGCAGCAGCCGTGGTCTCACCGGCCTGGTCTCGCACTGCTCTCCGTAGCGCTGCTCGCAGCCTTGGTCTCCGCGCTCTTGCTTCCGCCGCACGCACTCAGCGCAACCGCGGCAATAAGCATCGATACTGCCAAACTTCTCTTCATCATGACTCTTTACCTCCCTGTTTCTGTGTTTTATTTTTACCCAGCTGGTAACGATAGGTGAATATCGTCAATGCCAGCAGAATAAGCTGAGGAATGAGATTCTCGTAGCGATCGTAAACGCCGAGAAGCTCGAAATTGAAGCCGTTCATCCACGGGATGACGGTTCTGCCGATCACATCCGCCTCCTGAAGCTCATAGACACCCTTGCCGACAAAGGAAATGCAGAGGATGAACATAAGCACACTCGTGAAGGTGAAGAAGGGCTTTAAGGGCAAGCGCACCGAGAGCTTTGTAATTGCAAAGTAGACAATCACGAGTATCACAACCGCAAGTGCAAGTCCCGCCCAGAGCATATGCGGGTTGTTCGTAATATTTGCGCGCATACCCTGGAAGAACATGATGAGCTCCGCACCTTCACGCGCAACCGCGAGGAAGGCCGAGAAGGAAAGCGTGTACATGCTGCCCTTGTCGATGCTCTGCTGTACCTTGTCCTTGATGTACTTGTTCCAGGTCTCCGCTTCCGCCTTCGAGAGCATCCAGTTGCTCACATAAAAGAGGACAATGACCGCGAGGAACATCGTGACACCCTCGAAAATCTCCTGTCCGGCACCGGACTGTGCGTCGCCGAGGCTCGCCGCAATCCCGTTGAAAATCATTGCGAGCACCACGCTGAACAGCACGCCGAGCCCGGCGCCGATGTAGACCGACGCAAGGTATTTCCGGCTGTTTGTCTTCACGAGGTAGGCAATAATCGCCGCGATGACCAGAATGGCCTCAAGCCCCTCGCGGAGCGTAAGGCCGAGCACCGCGAGGAAGGTCTGCCAGGCCGCCCCGCCGCTACTTTCGACTGCGCCGGCACTGTCTGCTGCAGCGGCGCTCGCTTCCCTGCGCCGCGGCTTTGCCGCCATCCAGGGGTGATCGGCATCCTCCGTCAGCATGGACTTTAATGTTTCTACGCTGCTCTTTAACTCTTCCTGACTTCCGCCGTCTCGAATCACTTTTCTTGACCAGGTAGAAACTGATGCTCCACATCCGTGCCGCGGCTTCCGGAAATCGAAGCCATAACTGTCTTTCTCGAAAGCCGAGTTTTCTCGTAGAACTTTATAGTAGGCCACGTTGACCTGCTCGGTCGCTTTCTTACCGGCCTCTTCGCCGCCCGCACCGTAAGCCTCTACCGCGCCGTCCAGGACCGTGCCCATGGTGGACGCGACTTCCTGCCAGTTGGCATACTTGGTCTCGGCATAGGCCGGAACAATCAGAAACAGCGCCATGCAAAGCGCCGCCAAGAATGCCGCGAGCCCGCGAATCCCCTTCTTTCCTTGAAGCATCATTTCTTACCCCCTCCCGTATCCTTGCGCGAGCGTTTCTCGCGCCTCCTCAAAAAGCACGCACACACCCCTCTTTGAGTTCCAGCACGCGGTCCGCGCGCTGCAGATGGGCATGTTCATGTGTCACCGCCAGGACGCCGCAGCCGTTCGTGCGGAGCTCCGAAAAGAGCTCGATAAAATCCGCCGCACTCTTCGGATCCAAATCAGCGGTCGGTTCGTCCGCAAGTAAAAACCTAGGTTCCGTCATAAGCGCCCGTGCGAGTAACACACGCTTCGTTTCTCCGCCGGAAAGCTCTGCGGGATAAGCATCCTTTAACGAAAGTGCGCCGACCTTGTCAAGCAGGGCACTCGCTCTCCCGTAAACTTCCGCCGTACGCCGTTCCCGACTGTGCAGCATGGCGGGTAACGCCACATTCTGCACTGCCGTCAAGGCTGTCAAAAGCCCAAGCTGTTGCGGCAGATATGCGAGTTCCGTGCGTCTGAATTCACACCAAGCGTCCTCCGAAAATGCTCCGGCATCCCGCGTGCCGTAAATAATCCGCCCCGCATCTGCCTTAAGAAGTCCCGCAAAAATTTTGAGCAGGGTCGTTTTTCCGCTGCCCGAAGCGCCGACCAAAAATACAAGTTCGCCGCGTTTCAGGTTGATTTCGGCATTCCGAAGCGCCTCGACGCTTCGACTGCCCCGGAGAAAACGCTTACAAATCCCCTCTGCTTTAAGTTCTTCCATGGGCCGTTTCTCCGCGCAGGGCAAGCAAAAGATATACCGCGCTCACCGAGATGAGCAGGACCGACAGGAAATACACCATGGGTCTCGTGTAGAGATTGCAGGCCATATCGTGCATTTTGCAGCCGCCGATTAAGCTCTTTGCGAACAGAAAACTCAGCACGCCGAGCCCCAGATTCATGGCTGCGATGCCCGCACCGAGCTTCTCCGGGAAAAGCAGCGCCAGTACGCCGCCGAAGGCAATCACCGCACCGAGTCCCTGTTCCGCGATGTCCATCCAGTGACACTTCATAAAGCTTCCGTCCGGCTTCACGGGACAAACCGGCGTGATTGTACCGGGTGTCAAAAAAAGCAATATGCCGAGTACCAACATAAGGACAGCGAAAACACGTTTGTGTCGCATGATTTGTTCTACCTCTCAAAACTTAGTTACCTCTAATTGCTTCAGCAAAAAAAATACAAATTCAAAGGAATTTGTACCGTGCTTGCCGTTGCTTTTCTAAAGCATAAGATAGTGTAGTCTAATTGTCAAGTTCGTTTGGCTAATATGACGATAAAAATGATATTTCAATAAAAAAAAGCGAATCGGACGTCTTGACGACCGCTTCGCTTGTTTCACTCAGAACTTTAGCTGAATCAGATCTGTCTCCTTGACCGTCTCGGAGGACTCTGCGTCTACAATCAAACATTTAAACGCTGCCTTCCGCACAGCGCTTATCTTACTGTCCTCCAGTTGATTGTCAAAAAAAGGTCATAGCCTCGATCACATGTTTTCCGGGCGCAATTTCCGGACTGAAGATGGGTTCCAACACCGCATCGTTCACTGTGACATCCGTCGCGTGAATTGCGATTTTCTTATCGCTCTTATTCTCGATGTACAGAAGAATTCCGGGACCGAAACCGTTTTCTTTTTCAAGCTGTCCTTTCACAACGATTTTAACGCCCTCGCCCTCGTATGCCACGGTTCCGCTGTCATCGAAGCGCTTTTGATAGTCCTCTGCCGCCGATGTCCTTAGCGTAATCGGCTCGGACTCATAAAGTTTATCGAGCGTTTCGCTGTCTAAGACGCAAAAACGAAACTCCAGCTCGGCGAAGGTATCGATTCCGCTGAGTTTCAGGGCGCGGGGAGAAAAGCCTACGCCGTCTTCTTTTGTTTCCCCTTTGCCGACCGCCGAAGAAAGGAGCGGCGCTATCATGTAGCCGTTCACGCTCATATCGCGAATCTGCACTGTCACGTTTTGTTCCGTCCCGTTTTCAATGAGCAGCTTAAGAGAAGGGCCCAGGCTTCCGTTCATATCCAGTTCTTTCGCAGTGATTTTTAAGCCCTCGCGATCCAGAACAACAGTCTCCGCAACCGACGGCGTTTGCGCCGCTTCGGTTTTGTCCGCCGCCTCATTCGTGGCCTCCGTACCTTCCGCCGCCGTTTCGACAGAAGCGGTCTTTGTCTCCGCCGCGGACTCTGCCTTCTTGCTTCCGCCGCAGGCCGTCAACGCGAGCGCTATCGCAACGAGTGCCAAGCTTGCTTTCTTCATTGTTTCCCCCTATGTTTTCTTGTCTACATCTATCATAGGGGCTTTCCCATAAAACGCAAGTACGACGGCTTATTTTACGTTCCTCCCGCATCCCGCGTTCTTTGAACGGCCGCATATTCATCTTCGCAATTTGCAACAAAAACCGCCGGACTGTCGTACTTTGAATACGACAGTCCGGCGGTTTATTTACCTCTTCCGGAAAGCGGCAACTCGCAGGTATATATTAACCCTGCATCTGCTTTGCGACTTCTTCCGCAAAGTTCTCGCTCTTGTGCTCAAGGCCCTCGCCGGTCTCATAGCGGACAAAGGTCTTGATTGCGATGTTTGCCTGGTTCTCCTTCGCGACGGAAGCCACGTATGCAGCTACGCTCTGCTTGCCGTCCTCTGCCTTGACATAAACCTGGTCCAAAAGGCAGATTTCCTTCAGCTCCTTCTGGAGACGGCCCTGCACAGCGCCCTCAATGACCTTCTCCGGCTTATTCGCCATCTTCGGATCATTCTTAATCTGCGCCGCAAGGATTTCCTTCTCCTTCTCAAGGTAGTCCGCATCGACCTCGGAATCGCTCGTGTAGAGCGGCTTCAGCGCTGCGACCTGCATTGCGACATTCTTTGCCATCTCCTTGACCGCATCGTTCACGACATCGGTCTCGACCGCAAGAAGAACGCCGATCTTACCGCCCGCATGGACATAGGACTCGACAAAGCCGTTCTCCTCCTTGAGCTGACGGAAACGACGAATGTCAAGCTTCTCGCCGATCACGGAAATCATAGCGGAGAGCTGCTCCTTCACCGTGAGGGAGTTGTCTTCCTTCCACGGCTCTGCGAGGAAAGCCTCGAGATCTGTAGCATTGGTATCCAGCGCCTGCTGTGCAACCTCGCCGACATAGTTTCTGAACTTCTCGTTCTTCGCGACGAAGTCGGTCTCTGCATTCACCTCGACCGCAACGCCCTTCTTGCCGTCAGCACTGACAAGAACAGCAACCATGCCCTCTGCTGCGATGCGGCTCGCCTTCTTCTGCGCGCCTGCAAGTCCCTTCTCACGAAGGAACTCAATCGCCTTTTCCATGTCGCCCTCGACTGCCGCGAGAGCCTTCTTGCTGTCCATCATGCCTGCGCCGGTAAGCTCTCTGAGTTCCTTAACCATTGCCGCTGTAATTGCGCCCATCTCTTATCTCCTCTCGCTCTTTCTCTTAACGCTCGTTTGCTTCGATAGCTGCCTTGATTGCTGCCGCAGCCGTATCATCGCCCTCTGCGACTTCCTCGTTGCGGTGCTCCTCACCCTGGTGTGCCTCGACAACAGCGTCTGCGAGCTTGGAGACAATGAGTCTCACCGCGCGGATTGCGTCGTCGTTGCCCGGGATTACGTAGCTCAGCTCCTCCGGATCGGAGTTCGTGTCCGCAATGCCGATGAGCGGAACGTTCAGCTTATGTGCCTCCGTGACGCAGATGTGCTCCTTCTTCGGATCGATGATCACGATTGCGTCCGGGATCTTCTTCATATCCTTGATGCCGCCGAGGTTCTTCTCGAGCTTCTCAAGCTCCTTCTTGAGCTCCGTCACTTCTCTCTTCGGAAGACGCTCAAAGGTGCCGTCCTGGCTCATCTCCTCGATCTGGCGCAGTCTCTTGATTCTGGACTGAATGGTCTTGAAGTTGGTGAGCATGCCGCCGAGCCATCTCTCGTTCACGTAGAACTGTCCGCAGCGCTCTGCCTCTTCCTTAATCGCATCCTGCGCCTGCTTCTTGGTTCCGACAAAGAGAATCGTGCCGCCCGCAGCCGCGATGTCCATGACTGCCTTGTAAGCATCGTCCACCATGCCGACCGTCTTCTGCAGGTCGATGATGTGGATGCCGTTTCTCTCCGTGTAGATGTACGGTGCCATCTTGGGGTTCCAGCGTCTGGTCTGGTGACCGAAGTGCACACCTGCTTCCAAAAGTTGCTTCATTGATACTACGCCCATTTTATTTGCCTCCTGTGGTTTGGTCTTCCGCCCGCCTTTCGGCGACGCTCCACTGCTCTTCGCAGCACCCGGAGCGCGCCTCGGCGGACGTGTTGTCTGGGAAAAATCCCGTAACTCACTTACTCTATCACTTTTTCGGCCGATTTGCAAAGGATTTTAACGTTTTGCGGCAGCGGTTCTCCGTCTTCCGTTTTTCTTCCTGGTAGGCCGCGATCTCTTCAAAGACCGCATCGTTCAAAAATTTTTAATGTAGGGTGCCCCGCATACCGCTGGAACGGCTCTCTATGACGCCCGCGCTCTCGAACTTTCGGAGCGCATTCACAACTAACCGAGCGGGTGATGCCGACTCTGTCGGCAATTTTGCTTGCGACCAGGACGCCTTCGGTCCCGTTCAACTCGCTAAAGATGTGGGTAACAGCTTCCAGCTCCGAAAAGCTCAGGGTCTGAATTGCCCCGCGCACAATCTGAAGCTTTCTTGCTTCTTCCTGATACTCCTCATTCACACTTTGACGCATCGCCATGCCGATGACCATCGCTGCGTACTCGCTCACAATGATATCGTCAATGGTAAAAGCCGCCTCTTTGTATGCCATCAAAGTTCCAAGACGCTCACCTGCAATATAAATCGGTGTAACAAGCGCCTGGCGGTTCTGTACCGCCTCGCGCGCAAAACCCAGAGTTTCCAGATTCACATTTTCCTTGGTGGACAGGATGGCAAGCAGCCGCTCGTTTAAAAGCGAATCGGCATAACTCCCCACCTTGCCGCTCAAAAGACCGCCAAACTCTTCTTGCTCTCCCCCGTTTATGCCGCCTGTACCAAGTATTTTACCCTTCTTGCTGATGACCAGCGTACTTCCGTCCAAGACAGAGCTGAGAATCAGCAAGATGTCATTGAACTTTACCCTCACATTTTTTCCGTTTTGCAGCAGCTGGTTTATCTTTCTGGTCTTGTCAAGTAATTGCACGCTCATGATGTCTCTCCTCTAATGTCAATCTCCCGGTTGTGTCTTTGCTGCAATCGAACTTCTCAGCCCTTATCCTCCTTTCTGAGCACTTCGCTGTGTCCGCAAGCTTCATTTGCGCAGACCAACTTATTGCCACGTTCCGTCATATAACCACCGCACTTTTCACAGCGCTTCTCCGACGGCTTTGCCCAACTCATAAATTCACAAGTCGGGTTGTTCTCACAGCCGTAGTAAATGCGCCCCTTCTTGGTTCTCTTGCGCACCAGTTCTCCCCCGCACTTCGGACACTTGACCCCTATTTTTTTCGAGATAGGGTTTCGTGTTCCGGCACTCCGGGAAGCCCGGGCAGGCAAGGAACTTGCCGTGCGGACCGTACTTTATGACCATCCGTCTGCCGCAGAGTTCGCAGTCGACATCACTCTCTTCGTCTGCGATTTTAACACTGTCCAAATCTTGTTCCGCTTTCTTCACCGCGGCATCGAGGTCCGGATAAAAATTCTCTACTACAGTCTTCCAATTCATTTTACCTTCTCCGACCGAGTCAAGCAAGCGTTCTAAATTTGCTGTGAACTGCGGATCGACAACGACCGGAAAAGACTGCACCATCATACGGTTTACAACCTGTCCGAGCTCCGTCACATAGAGATTTTTCTGTTCCTTAATCACATAGCGACGCGCCAGTATGGTCGTAATGGTCGGTGCATAGGTACTCGGACGCCCGATGCCCTGTTCCTCCATGGCGCGGACCAGGCTCGCCTCCGTGAAGTGCGCCGGCGGCTGGGTAAAATGCCGCTCCTTGTCAAAGCCCTCGAGCACAAGTTCCTCGCCCTCGCTGAGCTTTAAGAGTGCCGCATCCGGCTTCTCCTCCTCTTCTTCCTCACTGTCGCTGTACACTTCCATAAAGCCGGAAAACTTAAGTGAAGAGCCGGAGAGCGCAAAGCGATGCTCTCCGCAGGCAAGCTTGACAGAGGTGGATGCATAGACCGCCTCCCGCATCCGGCCCGCCGCAAAGCGCTTCCAGATGAGCTGATAGAGGCGGAACTGATCACGCGAAAGCGAGTTCTTTGCCATGGTTGGCGTCAAGCTGATATCAATCGGTCGAATGGCTTCGTGGGCATCCTGAATCTTCTGCCCGCTCTGCTTCTCCTTCCGCTCCTCGGCGACATAGTCCGCGCCGTAGTTCTCGCGAATGTACTCCCGCGCAAGCTTATCGGCCTCTTCGGAAATACGGGTGCTGTCGGTTCTCAGATAGGTAATGAGAGCAATGGTACCTCTGCCCTCCACCTCGACGCCCTCGTAGAGCTGCTGCGCAATGCGCATGGTCTTCTGCGTCGAGAAATTGAGGCGTTTCGAAGCCTCCTGTTGCAGGGTCGAAGTCGTGAACGGCAGCGGGGCCTTGCGGCTTCGCTCGCTCTTCTTGATTTCCTGCACGAGCAACGGCCGGCCCTCACAGTCCGCAATGACCTTGAGACACTCTGCCTCACTGCGGAGTTCCGTCTTCTCCTTGCCGACGCCGTAGTAGCGCGCTTTCAGCGCCTTTTTGCTGCCCTTGGCGTGCGTCTCGGCTTCCAGGGACCAGTACTCCTTCGGCACAAAAGCCTCAATCTCGGCCTCGCGGTCGCATATCATACGAAGCGCGACCGACTGCACTCTGCCGGCGGAGAGTCCGCGCTTTACCTTTGCCCAGAGCAGGGGGCTTATGCTGTAACCCACCATGCGGTCTAAGATGCGGCGCGTCTGCTGGGCATCCACCAAATCCATGTCTATGGCTCTGGGGTGCTTGATGCTCTCGCGCACCGCATTCTTTGTGATCTCGTTGAAGCTGATGCGGTACACTTTTTGCCGGACTCATCCAACTTCAGCGCCTTCTGCAAATGCCAGCTGATGGCTTCTCCCTCGCGGTCCGGGTCCGTTGCGAGGTAAATCTTGTCCGCTTTCTTCACTTCTTTCCGAAGTTTTGCGAGAACATCGCCTTTTCCGCGAATTGTGATATACTTTGGTTCATATCCGTGCTCGACATCGATGCCGAGCTGAGATTTGGGAAGGTCGCGAACATGTCCCTGACTCGCATCCACCACATAATTGGAACCTAGAAACTTCTTAATTGTTTTCACCTTTGCCGGTGACTCCACGATCACTAAATTTGACGCCATTCTGATTGAATCCTTCTCAAAAATGTTGTTGTTTTTTCGCGGAACACTGCGAAAAGTCTCCTATAGCAAGAAAGCGTGATTAACATTACCGCATTTCGTTGATGTTTGCAAGTATGTTTCAATCTCGGCGCCCTAAATTTCTGCCTTTTCATCTACTATTTTGCCGACTACGGAAAGGAAACTATATGGCTTTAGACGGTATTGTCATTGCCGCGCTCGTCAAGGAATTGCGCGACACTCTGCTCGGCGGGCACATCCAGAAAAATCGCGATGCCCGAAAAAAACGAGCTCCTGTTGACCGTTAAAAAAATCATGCGGCGCAGCATCGCCTCTTGATCTCTTGCGAGGCCTCGCTGCCGCTGCTCTATCTCCAAGCGGAAAACAAACCGAGTCCGCTCACAGCGCCCGGCTTTGCTATGTTACTGCGAAAGCACATCGGCTCCGGAAAGATAACTGCCGTGGAACAGCTCGGGCTGGAACGCATCGTCCGCATTGAAACCACGCAGCTCAATGAGCTCGGAGACATCGCGCCGCGTGCACTGTATACGGAGCTCATGGGCAAGTACTCGAATATCATCTTTACCGATGAGAACGATGTCATTTTGGACAGCATGCGCCGCGTACCCGCAAGTGTGAGTTCGCTCCGCGAAGTGCTGCCGGGGCGTCCTTATTTTGTCCCGGAAAAGCTTCAAAAAACCAACCCGCTCGAACTCTCTGAGACGGATTTTACCGCTGCCCTAACCGCGCAGGGCTCGCTCCCGCTGGACCGTGCACTTTCTTCCGCCTTTTCGGGAATCTCCTCGCTGATTGCGCAGGAAGTCCTGTTCCGCGCCTCTCTCGAGCCCAGAGAAGTCTTTGACGGTCTGTCGGCGGAGAAGCGGAATGCGCTTTATTCCGTCTTCTCTTCCCTCATGGAAACGGTTCGCACAGAGCGCTTCGAGCCCGTTATGTATCTCCGAGACGAAGTCCCGGTTGAGTTTTCGGCCCTTCCGCTTGAGACCCTCAAAGCCGAAGGTCTCGAAGCGCGCCGCTATACATCCGTAAGCGAACTGCTTTTACTCCTACTATGCCCTCCGTGCGGAGAGCTCCCGCATGCGGCAAAAGTCCTCGGACCTCCGCCGCCTTGTCCAAAAACCATTTAGAGCGCAGTCAACGTAAGCGGATTTTTGCAGGAAAAAAACAGCTCGCGGACAGCCAAAAGAAGGAGAAGTACCGCATCTACGGCGATTTACTGAATAGCTATGCATACCAAATCCCGGCGGGTGCGGATCACTATGTGGCCGAAAAACTTCTATGACGAGAACCGACCGCTCCGAATTCCGCTCGACAAGAACTTAAGCCCCGCCGAAAATGCGAAAAAAAGTACTTTGACCGCTACGCCAAGTTAAAACGCACCGAGCTCGCGGTCGGCGCGGAACTTGAAAAAGACCGTGCAGGAAGAAGCGCATCTCGCCTCCGTCCTGACCGCTCTTGAACTCGCGACCGAGGAGAGCGACCTCGCGGAAATTCGGGAGGAACTCGCAGCCTTCCAGTATGTGAAGCGCCAACGTGCTCAAAAAGGAAAGCGCCCGCAAAAAATTCAGTCGCATCCGCTTCACTTCCGCTCAAGCGACGGCTTCGATATCTTCGTCGGCAAAAACAACTATCAGAATGAAGAGCTCACGTTTAAAGTCGCCTCGGGTTCCGACTGGTGGTTTCACGCGAAGGGTATGCCGGGCTCTCATGTCATTGTCAAAGCGAACGGACAGGAACTCCCGGATCGCTGCTTTGAAGAGGCAGCCGCCCTCGCCGCCTACTATTCCAAGGGGCGGGATCAGGACAAGGTAGAAATCGACTACCTGCAGCGCCGCAACGTGAAAAAAGTGAACGGCGCACCGCCCGGCTTCGTGATTTATCACAGCAACTGGTCCATGATGGCAAAGCCGCGGGCGGAGATATGAACGTCTTTGCAGCTTCTCCCTACCGAAAGCTAAACCTTCCGGGTCGACACGATTTTTCTCATCACGCTTAATATTACATTTTTTCGTGCATCTGTGAAAAATAAAGTTTCTTGTAAAAAGCATCTATGAAGCACTCGTGCCGGAATGACCGAAAGAATCGGTACTGCCGGGCACACTGCTTTCCGTTCTCATTCGCCTAATCGCCCCCACCCGTAAAACGGGTGGTTCGGGATGCGGGCTATAAGCCCGCGTTACTAGCCAGCGTCTAAAGGCGCTGGCTTTCTCTTTATGCCTCCCAGGAAGAAAAAGCTTCCTGGGGGCTCCGTTCAAGCCACCTTGCTTTTATCACCTGGCTGCCCCTAAAGGGGCAATTATTGGCTCAATTACCTTTGATCCGTTCCAGGCTTCGCCCCGAACGGATCCTCGTACTCCTTCACACTCATCTTGTCTTGGAGGATATCGGCCCTCTCCTGGTCTCGGATGTACTTTCTTACCGTCGTATCATTCAATCCGACGGTACTTACATAGTATCCCTCTGCCCAAAAGTGCCTGTTCCCAAACTTATACTTTAGATTCGCATGCCGATCGAACATCATCAGCGAGCTTTTCCCTTTCAGGTAGCCCATGAAAGATGACACACTTATCTTCGGCGGTATGCTCACTAGCATGTGCACATGATCTGGCATCAAATGACCTTCTATAATCTCTACGCCCTTGTATGCGCAAAGATCATGCAGGATTTGAGCCAAATCCTTCTTGTATTGATTGTAGATTATTTTTCGTCTATACTTTGGCGTAAAGACGATATGGTACTTGCACAGCCATTTGGTATGTGCAGCACTATTTGCCTTTGGCATGAAATCACCTTTCCTTTCTCAGTAGTGGCTTGGACACCTCTATTGTACGGAAAGGTGATTTCTTTGTTAAACGATTTGTCTCCACCCGCATAGCGGGTGGGTTTTTGCTTCGCAACGGTTCACTTGCTTTGCAAGCGAACCGTGCTCAGCAGGCTAAAGCCAAAAGCTTCAATCGCCCCCACCCGTAAAACGGGTGGTTCGGGATGCGGGCTATAAGCCCGCGTTACTAGCCAGCGTCTAAAGGCGCTGGCTTTCTCTTTATGCCTCCCAGGAAGCAAAAGCTTCCTGGGGGCTCCATTCAAGCCACCTTGCTTTTTATCACCTGGCTGCCCCTAAAGGGGCAATTATTGGCTCAATTACCTTTGATCCGTTCCAGGCTTCGCCCCGAACGGATCCTCGTACTCCTTCACGCTCATCTTGTCTTGGAGGATATCGGCCCCCTCCTGGTCTCGGATGTACTTTCTTACCATCGTATCATTCAATCCGACGGTACTTACATAGTATCCCTCTGCCCAAAAGTGCCTGTTCCCAAACTTATACTTTAGATTCGCATGCCGATCGAACATCATCAGCGAGCTTTTCCCTTTCAGGTAGCCCATGAAAGATGACACACTTATCTTCGGCGGTATGCTCACTAGCATGTGCACATGATCTGGCATCAAATGACCTTCTATAATCTCTACGCCCTTGTATGCGCAAAGATCATGCAGGATTTGAGCCAAATCCTTCTTGTATTGATTGTAGATTATTTTTCGTCTATACTTTGGCGTAAAGACGATATGGTACTTGCACAGCCATTTGGTATGTGCAGCACTATTTGCCTTTGGCATGAAATCACCTTTCCTTTCTCAGTAGTGGCTTGGACACCTCTATTGTACGGAAAGGTGATTTCTTTGTTAAACGATTTGTCTCCACCCGCATAGCGGGTGGGTTTTTGCTTCGCAACGGTTCACTTGCTTTGCAAGCGAACCATGCTCAGCAGGCTAAAGCCAAAAGCTTCACGAAAAGGGCTTGCCGGTATCCCCCGGCAAGCCCTTCATTTCATTATTCTTTTACTCGCTCAGCAATGCGGTATAAGACGCTGCGTTGTCAGTTTTCACCATGTCGATTGCAAAAGCATCATACTGATTCGGATTGCCCAAGCGGTTCGTGATATTCGACTCAGTCTGACCGTCACCACCGATATATTCTACATCAAGGTTCAGAATGTCATCGTACTGCTTCAACAACGGCTGGTAGGTGGAACCCAGGAAGTTATCCGCAGCATTATAAATACATAACCAAACCTTCTTAGTGGCGTGCTTTGACACATCCAACTGCTTGCTGACCGGCTCATATACTTTGGTCGAATCCATATGCTCCTTGTAGTTTTCCTGCGTAATTGCCACGTTGAGCGCATAGAAACAGCGAGTCTCTTCATCGTAGCGATAAACTTCATCGGAAAGAACATTGCCTTCTTCATCCGGTTTGCTGATACCGGAGCTGATATCCACGCCATCCAGAGAGTTACGCAGAACTCGGAGGGTCAGGTATGCCTGAACATCTGCGTGCTGACTGATTGTCCCAACATAACCATCCGCAATTGCCGCAACCGCATCTGCATTGGCGTCGTAACCGAAAGTCGGAACTCCCTTCTCCTTGCTCCACGCATTGAACATCGACATTCCCATGCCGTCGTTGTTCGAAGCAACCATATCAATCGAATCTCCGAAGGAAGCACTCCACGTGATGATTGCATTTCCCGCGGTAGCGGCATCCCATGTTGCTCCCGCCGAGTTCTTCATTTCCTGCGAAGCCAGCTCTCGGATTACGTAGGTCTTACCGTCTACTTCGATGGAACCATCCTTTACAATACGCGAACTTCCGTCCGTATTGGTTCCGATCGGGTCCGGGTTAATGAGTCCATCTTTTTCTATTCCGGTACCGAAAGCTTTCCGAACACCTCTGGTACGCGCCAACGAGTCATTGTGTCCGATATCTCCGATGGCAAGTACATATCCGATAATGCCGTCTCCGTTCCGGTCTATATCCTTGGCGTGTTTTTTGATATAGCTTAGCGCCATCTCGCCCTGCAGTTCCGCACCCTGATTGGCATCAAAACCTACGTAGTATGTCTTGTCGTTAAAGTGTAACGCCTGCATATCCAACTCTCCGGTCGTACTGTTGGAAGGTTGTTTGTTAAACCACGCAATCGGCTTATCCTTGTTTGCAATGCTTCCGCCGGATGCGGTGCCTGTAGTCTGACTCTGGTCAGATGCCGCTTGTGTGGCTGACGAGGATCCTGTGGACTTTGAATTTCCGCACCCCACTAAACCGACCGTAACGATAGCTGCCGTCGCAATACTGATGATTCTCTTTGCCTTCATGTGTCTTTCCCTCCTTGAAAAAATTGTATTTGAGCATTACTTTTCATAGAAAAACCACATTCACATCCGCAGCACTGACTATCTAGCACCCGTCTCAAGGAATCTCACCTCTTCCTGACTGAGTTTTAACTTGGACGATTCAAGATTCAGCTTCATCCTGTCCGGGCTTGTCGTAGATACAACCGCAAATACGTTCATCGAATAGGAAAAGATGTAACTCATTGCTATCTGTGCGACGGAACACTTGTGCTTTTCCGCCAAAATCCGGCATCGTTCAAGGCGTTCCATGTTAACCGGGTACAGGTATCCCTTCTGCGCATAAGCATCTAAAACCGACTTGGCAGTTTCATAATCTCCGGCTTCAAACCGTCCTGAGAAAAACCCTCGTCCCAAAGCGGAATATGCAAGCACCGGCATGTTCGTTCGGGAATACCAGTCTCGCACTTCTTTGTTTCCTTGACCGGAAATCGTGACACAGTTGCCTCCCCAAGGATCGTTAACCTGTTCCGCCAGCCCGAAATTCGGACTGGAAATGCTAAACAGGCACAGACCATGTTCCGCAGCATATGCATTTGCTTCTTGTATCCTCTCTACGGTCCAATTGGATACGCCGAAAGACTTGATGATACCTTCTCTCACAAAGTCATTAAAGGTCTCCAGATATTCGGCAATCGATGTATTTACATCATCCCGGTGCAAAAGCAAAATATCCACATAGTCCGTCCCCAGTTCTGACAACGACCGCTTCAACTCATTTGTCATCACATCTCTGTCTATATGAACTGTGCCTGTCGGTGTGGCATTCCCACACTTTGTTAAGATCACCACCTCCTCGCGGTTCTTCCTATGTTTTACCCATCGTCCCAACACGCTTTCCGATAATCCATATCCCCTTGCCGAATCAAACGCATTGATACCCAAGGCATACATTTGATCCAGCAAAACATCCGCCTCCTTTCCGTCCAGAAAAGGACTTATCGCCGTGCCAAGGAAAATACGGCTTACCTTCTTACTTAGTCCTCCTATTTCTCCGTACGTCGCATCCTGCTCATCGGTATGTATTTGCATACCCTTACCTTGCTTTATATTGTTATCGCTTGACATTATTCATCCCTTAGACGGATATGAACTTCGTACGCCTGTGACTGTCCCGGGCTTAAGAATTTGAGCATTCCCTCCTTACGCATCACATCTCGTCCGTCCGGATAACAGTTCCCACACTCCAGACCCAAGACATAATCACGCACTCCCATCATCTTCCACTCAACGAATCCGTCCAATTTTTTTCCGCATCGAAAGTAATTTCCAAGGAACATCCGAGTTTCGGCTGATATATCTTTGCACGTCCTGCTTTGTCTTCAATTTATGGTAATAGCAGCATTCTTCGTAACCGGCAGTCGGTTTCTGCATATGCATCCAGCGCGCAATTTCTTTTGGCAGCCCGATCATTTCTGGGCCTAACCTCGACGGAAGGAATCTCTATGACTGAATCTTCATCCAGCAAGGGATAGCCCATGTTCATATGATAAAAGAATTTCATACGGCTCGGTTTTGTCTCCGGTGTTTTGCAATGACATCCTTAATGCAAAAACTCATTGTTTTGTGTGCTGACTCTGATTTCCCTATGCAGACATAGCTTTCTGCCGAAGATGCTCTCGTCCTTTGTTACCGAATGCACGACCAGATAAACGTCGCTCCCGCTCTCCTCTTTTGTCCAATAGCTGTAATCTGTCGGAAGATTGGCAATACTACCGTGCAACGGCAGAACCTCACCCCGATCTGTGTTCGGTGTGCCGACATTATTGAGTCCGCAAGTGGTAAGAAACCCCGCTGTAAAACTGCTAAGCCAGTTTGTTCCCAGACTGTCATAATAGGCCGGCGCCACATAGCCTGAAGGGGACAGATAGCTCATATTCATGCCTTTATAGCGAAGTCTTGTGATGTCTCCGTTCCGATCCGGTGAAACGGTGAGATCCAGCCCTTTTCCGTTGTGGATTTGAAACAGACGCATCCCGTCTCCCTTACCACCGATAAGCCTATGTTCCTCAATACCGTATAGCTGGCTCTCATGACCTAAATATGAGTTCACACCCCACCTCCTACAAGCGGCCTTACCGCATCATAGAGCTTTGCATAGCGCTCAAATTTACTCCTGTACAAGTCATGCATTTCTCGATTCGGCTGATAAGTAACCGTCTCCTGTACCATATGCTCTGCCGCATCTTTCAAGTCATGAAAGGCACCTATGGCAATCCCGGTCAACATGACAGCTCCCACGGTTCCCGCATCCACGGTCGACAATGCCGTAATGGGAATATTCAGGATATTTGCCTTCATCTGCATCCACGTGCGAGATTTTGCACCGCCTCCTGTTGCTGCCATTCTTTTGCAGTTTATGCCACTTTTGGTGAGAAGCTCGAAATTGACAAGCATCTCATATACCACGCCCTCCATACAGCCCCGGTAAATATCAAAAACCTTGCTGTCCATGGTGAGTCCGAGGATGGCACCTTTTTGAACCGGCATCCATGTAGCAGTGTTGCCGCTCCCGCAAAGTGTGGCAATACCAACAATTTACCCTGGAACATCTCCTCGTGCTTCGATATACTGTTTTTCAGGAGTTCATAAACCGAGATTTTTTTCTGCTTCTGCTTGCTTTTTCTTTGTCTGCCAGCGTATCTACACATACTGAATCAGCGCTCCGCCCGTATAAGAATAGGCATAGGTAACATATTTCCCCGGAACAACGTAGGGTACCACTGCATAATTCCCCTCATACATCACATCCATGTCGGGCAGACTGTCATACACCGGAACCACTACATTCAACCGTACCTGCTCCGTCTGCGGCAACACTTCCGTCAAATACACCCGCTCCGATGGCAGCAGCCACTTGATCATGAGCTGCGTTCACAATCATCGTGCCGGGCATTAGCCCAAGTTCTTTCGCCGTCTCTTCCCTTACCGCACCGGCCGGAGTCCCTGTCGGAACAGGCCTTGACATTTTAGCCATATCAATCATGGCCTGATCAAAAATGACTTTGCTCCAACATAGATTGCGAATATCAAAGGCCTGCGTTCTTGATGCCAATGAGTAATCAATCTGCGCAACCCCCGTTAGATGATAGACCACAAAATCTTCCATTAAGAAAATGTGTGCCGCATGGTCGTAAACTTCAGGCATGTTGTCTTTCACCCACATCATCTTCGCCAACGAGTAAGTGACATGCGGCTTTACACCGGTAATTTTCTGCATCTCGTGACTGCCAAGTGCATCGACCAAAGACAGAGTTCTGTTCCTCCCCTGGGATCGGTATACAACATCGCCTTATGCAGGGATTTCCCTGCACATCGGTCATGACAAAGGTTTCACCGAAACTCGTGATTCCGATTCCGGCAATGTCCGGATACTGCTTTTGCCATTTCCGCAATGGTTTCAAACACTGCGCGAAGTATCAAGTTTGCGTCGATTTCGTGTCCATTGTCATTTCGATTCGCAGGATACTCACGATAAGCCCGCCCCAAATACTTTCCGACCGCATCAAACACGGTACATTTACATCCTGTTGTACCTATATCAACCCCGGCAATCTTCATATTCACCTCACAGGAAGCTCAAATTTCATTCAAGACTTTCGATCTCCGCTTTTGTGTTAAGACCATTGCTTGTAGCGCCTATGCCTTCCCGCGAAGCCTCGCTGAATAAACCGTTTCAAAAATCAGTAGGCCCCGTGATCGATATCCACCCATTCATAATGAAGATAATTAACGAATGCCTCGTGAAGTACTTCGCGCATATGACCTACGCCGACAGAGGTGTGATGTTTAAATCCACCGTATGCAAGTCTTTGCAACTTATCCTGTAAGTGAGGAATCTCGCACACACCGGCACATCCGAAGAACTCCTCCGGTATTTTGTCTGCCGTGAATTCACCCTCGGAAGCATAGGTGACGATTTTTCCGTCCTTCGTCTGGCAATTGGAAATCGTCGTCGGAAACGCTTTGATTCGCCCCTCGTTCGTTCCCCAGCCGCTGCCCGGATCTGTCTTGTCAAACATCTTGTGATTGGTGACCTGTCCCTTCGCAGTCATCAAACTCTGTGCCACCGGTCCGCAATGGAAGAGGACTACCTTATCCGGATCATCTCCGTAATTGTTGTTCCAATCCAGAACCGCAGTCGGCTGTTCCGATGCAAGCGTCATTGCTCGCATCATCAATGCCGAGCACATATCGATCTCGCACGAAGCGACTATCCCTTTATCATTTAAGTAGGACAGCAACACACAAGGGCAGATACGCAACACCTGTTCAAATTCGTTCCAACACCGAAGCGCAAGCGCATCCAGGCGGTATTTTGCGATGTAACGATCCAGAACCACGGCAGACTTCGCAAGATTCTTCTTATTTGCCTCGGGTACATTGCTGAAGTCCGTATAATTCTCCAACTCCCCAATCTTATCCTTGACAACGGGGTCGTTATCATCCAGTTTCCCTACCTTGAAGAAAAACTCCGACAAATCGAAGGACTCGACATTAATTCCGTATTTTTGAAGCGTGATTTCGTCAAAACGTACCGTTTTGAAAGCCGTTGTTCTTGCGCCGATACATCCTATGTTGAACCGTTTCATACCATTCACGACACGACAGATGGCCGCAAAATCCTTGAGATTCTTTGCAAATGCAGTCGACAGCGGATGGACGACGTGTGGCTGTAAGCAGGTAAAGGAACACCGTACTGCGTAAACACATCTGTCACCGAAAATTTACCGCAATACGCATCTCTTCTATGCGCAAAAGTCCATTTTGTCCAATTCATCCGGATAAGCCTGCATCAGAATGGGAACTCCGGCATCCTGTAATGCAGCGATTGCTCCGTTTTCATCGGCAAAAATCGGCATAGAGAAAATAACGCCGTCAAACTGTCCCCGGTGATTGTTTAACCATTCCGCATATAGGGCACCTTCTTCTCGGGTTTCAATTCCACCGAACTTTGTTGCCTCCGGATCCATGGCGATATAATCATACCCGGAATTTTGGACTGCCTGAATCAGCTCCTCTCGTGCAGCGTAAATCAGCTCTCCCGGCATGAATCCACGATTACAAAAAGCAAGTCAAATGTTACTTTCTTCTTGTCCATGACTATCCTCCTACTCTTTTGTCACCATGCGTCGAATCTGTAATCACAACTTTATAGTCGTGCCTACCTGCCTTTACTCTTTCAATGCGAACATCCTGATTGCATGTCTGACATTTTCCTTCATTTCATCTCTCGCTGCTAAAAAGACGGAAGAATAGAACTGCGGCGCATCCGGCGCAAAGACCATCGAGGTCTTGCTCCCGATCCTCCGGCCTTGTCCATATAGGTGAAGTAATTGATTTTTCTTACTCCGGCCTGTATCACAGCGTGATAGTCATCTCGGCACACTCCGCTGCCGCCGTGCATCACCACCGGTACGTCATCGGTAGCTTTACGCACTTCACGAACAATTCCCAAGTCTAATTTAGGCTCTTTTAAGTAGATGCCGTGTGTGGTGCCAAACGAACAAGCCAAGAGATCTATCCCCGTTGCAGAGACAAATTCTGCCGCCAAATCCGGATCTGTGTAAATCTTCGTTTCATCACAATCACCGCTTCGATCATTGGCTCCCCGACTCACGTCTCCCCATGGGAGCCCAGTTCCGCTTCCACCGAAGCACCGTACTCGCGGGCCATTTCTACGGCTTTCTTTGTGTTCGCTACATTTTCTTCATACGGCAGTACGGAGCCGTCATACATAATCCCCGTAAAGCCAAGCTCGAGTGCTTTTTTCAAATACTCAAATGTTCTCCGTAGATCCAGATGGACACAGACGGGGGACAGTTGCTTGCTTTGCCGCATTCAGCATTGCCGGACCGATGAAATCCAGAGATACCCATTCATCATGACACTCGCAAAACATCAGGATTACCGGTAGTTTCTCCTCTTCCGCTGCACCGATTACAGCCTCTAAGGAAGCAAGGTTAGGCGTATTAAAACCGCCTATTGCGATTCCTCTTTTCAGCAATTCCACAATATCTTTTAATGTTATTAACATTTAATCGTCCTCCTTTCTTATTTACGGAACCTTATATTTGCATTCTATCGGTTTGCCATGATGTTAATATATACATAAGTGTTCTAAAAACTTTGATTTTGTTCGTGAGTACTGTATAATTCAATTAATAACCATAGGAGAGATTTTGCGCACGATTTCAACATTTGACCTGGTTAAACTCCATAGTCTGCTGAAGGATTTCTGCCATTGACCAGGATTCGAACCTGTGTTTTTGATGAAAACTTTAACGAACTCGACTCTTATCCGGAATCCCTTCCCTCGTTTTGTCGGGATTCTGCGCGCTGCGCCGAACGGATACAACGAATGCCGTGAATGCGATGCCCGCTCCTGTTCTTATGCTGCAAGGACAAAAACACCCTACACCTATCGTTGCTATGCCGGCATGACAGAAAAGCATCCTCACCTCTTGTCATCGGTAATCTGAGTGAGGCTACCTTCTTCTTGGCCATGTATTCAGTTATCAAACCAGAGAAGAAGGTTGGGAGAAAAAATCAAAAGAATACACGAAGAAATTAGATGTTGATTACAGTACACTAAAAAGCTTGCGTGGAACGTCCCTTAACATCCTGAGGACTACATCAAATCCGCAACAAAGACTTCTCTCAGCGGTCGGAATTTATTTATGTATGGAGCGCATGGTCTCTCTTCATCAGGGAAAAACTTCCCGTCAGTTTAGATACCTTCTTGCAAGAGCATTTCACTGAAGATCTTACATCTGCAGAAATTGCTTCCCACTTCAAAATAGGAAGAACACGACTCTACGAATTATGTAAGCAGAATTACAGGGCGTGGTCCTGCTATAGCAGATTCAGCATATGCGTCTTGAAAAAGGCAAAGGTACTGCTGACTGAGAATTCGACCTTTCTATTTCAGAAATCGCCTACCAATGCGGTTATCCGATTACAACTATTTCATCACTGTATTTCACAGAGAGATCGGCATCTCACCTGGAAAATACAGGGAACAGATTTCCCACCCGCATTCTGCAACCACAGCATAATCAAACTCAGCTAGGCGGACAAAATGAGTTGGTGCCGCTAACTCTGATTCTGCAAGCGCTACGGAGGAGGCTATCAACCCTTCTTGTCCCTATGACGTAAAAAGCGGGCAGCCCGAATTTTCCGAACTGCCCGCTTTCTGTTTCTGTTTTCGTTTTGCCGAAGCGGCTCTTTACATCATGCCGCCCATGCCGCCGCCTCGGCATTGCCGGTGCCGCCTGGGGCTCCTTGATGGTCGCAACCGCAGACTCGGTTGTGGCAGGGTGCTCGCAACGCTGGTCGCGTTCTCGAGTGCCGTTCTGGTCACCTTTGCCGGATCCAGAATGCCCTCCTGACCATGTCGACATAGACCTCGTTGTAAGCGTCGAAGCCGATGCCCTTCTTGCTCTCCTTGACCTGGTTCCAATGACAGCGCCCTCAAGGCCCGCGTTCTCCGCAATGTAGAAGAGCGGAGCCTCCAGCGCCTTCATGACAATCTTTGCGCCGGTCTTCCTCATCGCCCCTCGAGGCTGTCCACCAGCTTCTGCACTTCCTTCGATGCGTTGATGTACGCCGTGCCGCCGCCTGCGACAATGCCCTCTTCGACAGCTGCTCTGGTCGTTGAGTGCGTCCTCCATGCGAGCTTTTGCTCTTTCATTTCCGGTCTCGGCTGCGTGCCGACGCGAATCACCGCGACACCGCCGAGAGCTTTGCCAGACGCTCCTGAGCTTCTCCTTGTCGAACTCCGGACGTGGTCTCCGCAGCTGCGCCTTGATCTGCGCGGTTCTGCGTCGATATCTGCCTTCTTGCCGAGGCCGTCCACAATCACGGTGTTCTCTCGTGACCTTGACCGACTTTAGCGCGGCCGAGCTGAGCCATTCTCGCATCCTCGAGCTCAAGGCCGAGCTGCTCGCTGATTACGGTACCGCCGGTCAGAACCGCGATATCCTGCAGCATTTCTTTTTCTTCTGTCGCCGTAGCCCGGTGCCTTGACCGCAACCACACTGAAGGTGCGCGAAGCTTGTTCACAATGAGAGTCGTGAGTGCCTCACCCTGACATCCTCTGCGATAATGAGGAGCTTTGCACCGCTCTTGCTAACTTCCTCGAGCAGCAGGGAGCACTTCCTGAATGTTGGAAATCTTCTTGTCGGTAATCAGGATGTACGGATCTCGAGGGTCGCCTCCATCTCTCGACATCGTTTGCCATGTAAGCGGAGATATAGCCGCGGTCAAACTGCATGCCCTCTACCAAATCGAGCTCGGTCTTCATGGTCTCGGACCTCTTCGATTGTAATGACGCCGTTGTTCGTAACCTTCTCCATAGCGTCTGCGACCATCCTCGCCGACTTCTGTCATTCGAAGCGGAAATCGCAGCGACTGCAATCTGCTTTAGCCGGAAATGGGCTGAGACATTGCCTTGATGGTCCTCGACAGCCTTGTCGCAAGCCTTCTTCATGCCCTCTCCGGAGCACAATCGGGTTGGAACCCGCCGCAATGTTCTTCACGCCCCTCATTGATCATTGCCTGCGCAAGAACGGTTGCGTCGTCTGCCGTCACCCGCGACATCATTGTGGTCTTCGTTGCAACTTCCTTGACGAGCTGAGCGCCCATGTTTGCGAGACGCATCCTCCAGCTCAATCTCCTTCGCAATCGTCACACCGTCGTCTCGTGATGTGAGCGGTGCACCGTAAGCCTTGTCCAGCATTAACATTTCTGCCCTTCGGGCCGATGGTATGCGAACCGCGTTTTGCAAGCTCATTGACACCCCTGAATCAGCGCTTCTCTCGCCTCAACGCCAAACTTAACTTCCCTTTGCCATAATTCCACTCTCCTCCTGTCCGTTCTCTTATTCCATTACCGCAAGGATATCGCCTGCTTGATGACGACATACTTCACGCCGTCCAGCTCCACATCGGAACCCGCATATCTGGAGTAAAAGGACCTTGTCGTCTGCCTTGACCTACATCTTCACTTCCTTGCCGTCCACAAGGCCGCCGGGACCCACTGCAATAATCTCACCCTGACCCGGCTTCTCCTTGTCGCCTGACCAGCAGTACGACTCCGGATGCGGTGGTCTCTTCCTCTACCATCTTCTTCAGTCACGACACGGTCAAACAACGGTACCAGCTTCATAATACAATGCCTCCTTAATAAACGTGAAACGCTTTTCGCTTTTGTCTTCTCAACAAAAGCAGTTATAACATTAGTTATTAGCAGTGTCAAGCCATGAGTGCTAATTTTTCATATTTCTCGGCAGACAGAAAAAAACCGGCGCCCTTTCGAGCGCCGGGTCCGTTACTGATGCATCTGCGATGAGATATTCAATGCCGTCGACACATCGTTGGTCGGCAATCTTGAGCTCGGTATCACCGAGCGTATAGTAGAGAACGCTCTTCTGCGGTAGCCTCTTCCGTACGCCTTCTCGACCGCCTGCGCGTCGCACCGAGGCGTATTCCTCCGGTGTACTGACGTTCTTGTCGAGAATGCAGATGGACTGCACCTTCTTCGCGCCGTTGTTCTCACTCAAGGTGCAGAGTTCAAAGCCCTTGAAGCTGTATATTCTCTCCTTGCCGTTGCCCTGCACGGACTCCTGCACACCACCTTATCTGCCTTGCCGAGTGAGTTGAGCGTCCCTTTGCGCTCGACCACAGGTAATCTTTGCGCCGCTCTGGAAGTATGGCACTCTGCTTTGCGCCGAACGCAGCGAAGCTGCGGCAACAATCGCAGCGCTGAGCAACACCGCCGTAACTACCTTTTTCCCTGTACCCACGTTCTTTTTCATTCCTATCCTCTCGACTCTGCCGACTTCGGCTCTATTCTTTACGAATTTCATTACATCTTTACCCGAAGAGCGTAAAAATTGCAGTGCTTCCCTCAGCTCGAGAGGTCGGAAACATCCACATCCGGTGATATCGACCCGGTAACCCGGTACGCGGCTTCGATTTCGCACCGCAAGGCATCGACCGCATCCGCCCTGCTCTATGTGAAATCCACCACGGCATCAAAGCGCATATATTTCTTTGCGGGCTCCGCATAAAAGCCGTGGATCTGCAAAAATCTAAGCATGCGAGGAGCGCAATGCGCTCGATCGTATGGCGCATCTCCGCGGCCGCCGGATCTTGGTATTGGGGCATAGACGCCGATGGAAAGCGATGCTGGATGCCGGGTCTCTTCTTTGACGCGCTTCGATGCGTCTGGTCAGCGCGTCAACCTCTTCGACGGTCATCGTGTCCGGAAGCTCGAGATACACCACGCCGTAGCGGCGCTCCGGGCCGTAGTCCGTGATAAAGAGATCGTAGGCCCCGATTACAACCTGTTCCTCCATACGAGTGCACGGATCTTCCGGACGAGTTCCGTGTCCGGCGCTTGCCGAGAATCTCATCGAGGGTATCGCATACCATGCCGTAGCCGGACCGCATAATCATCACCGAGATTAAGGTTCCCACATAGGCCTCGAGGGAGATGCCGGTGCGAGAGGAAGATGAGCGCGACTGCGAGCACGGACGCCGAGAGCGCGCGTCAAACGAGGCATCCGAACCCGAGGCGACCAGCGCGTCCGAATTCAGCTGTTTCCCCGTGCTGTGACATACTGCCCCATCAGAACCTTCACGAGCACCGCCACCGCGATGATGACGAGACCGACCGCACTGTCACTGCGGCGTCTCCGGTGCAGCATCTTTTTGACCGACTCGACGAGCGAACCTAAAGCCCGCATAGAGAACCAGCGCCACCAACAGCGCACTCAGATATTCAATGCGGCCGTGCCCGAGCGGATGCTCCCGGTCAGGGCTCTTTCAGCCGCAGCTCGCACCGATCGATTGTGATGACCGAGACATGCATCGGTCAGGTTATTGACGGCGTCAAGTAAAAATTGCGATGGAATTGGAAGCGAGTCCGATAGCCCCCTTGAATACCACGAGAAACAGACTGCCAATAATGCCGATTATACTTTGTTCTTACGATGCCCTGATCTCTCAGCTTCGGGCGTCTGTTTTGTTTCCCCTGATGCCGCTGCCTCCGCCTGCCCCTTGTCCCCGGTTGCCTGGCAGCTCTTGTCCTCGTTTTTCCGCATACGCTGTTCCCCCTTTTTCTTTCTCTCTTGTATACAATTTTCACTTTAAAAGAAGTCCTTTGCCGATGACAAAGGACTTTTTGTTTTACTCAGATAATCGCCGTAATTGCCGCACTGAGGCTCGAAGATGATGCCCTGGCGCATTTGCCATTGACAGACCGGATAGCCCGGTTCTCTTAAAAAGCGCATAGGTGACCCAGAGCGTGCAGCTGATTGCCGCGACCAAAGGCTGAATCGGGGTTCCTTCATTCCATGCAGATTGTCTCATAATCTGCGGAATATAGGAGACATACATCACGACGGATACACAGGTTGCGAAAAACCATCCGAGTCCGGTCAGTGCTTTTTTTCTTGACATAGTATCCTTTCTCTGCCGTGGCTAGGAAACCGCGCCCATCAAAGTGCGCAACACAGTAACTTCAGCCCTTAGATACTAGTAGTCCCAATATATTCTCCGTCAACTATGCATTTGCTGAAAATTTATAAGATCGTCCCTGATTTGTGACGATGACAGATGACTTTTATCTCCGGACATAAGCGACGCGTTGCCTCACAGCTTTGTCTGTAATAGATCCTCGGCCTGCTCACATTGCCGCATATCGTACAGCAGTATTTCAACCGTTCCGTGCGATGCAAGCAGTGCTGTCCGGCAGCGCTGGCCTCAATATTTTACGTTCTCAACGATTTCCCCGATCGTCAATCTATGACGTCACCCGTCAGATGCATCCGTTTTTAAATCAAGGCTTGCCCCTCGACTTTCATGCTCATTCCCCAGCGAGTCTGATCCGCATGAACCTGTAGGCAGCGGCTCTCCTCCATGGTAAAGCTCGCTTCAAACGCATAGCTCGTAAAGAGCGTGTAGGGTCGGTCTGCAGCCTCAGAATCACAAAATCCGCTGGCACCGATTCTCTCTCACATCCGGCGTGATTGCAAACAGCTCCGTGGGGACTGCTTCTGAAAATCCTGCAGCCCTCAGTCCTCGCCATTTTCTTCCCGCACGGCAAATCTCCGAAAAGCCCTCGTCTCCGGCGTGAAACAGCAGGAAACCAGCACGCAGTCTTTCAGCTGGCGCTGCAGCTCTAGCGTTCGGTACCAGCCTGACTTCTGCCGTAGCACTTCCCGTCCCGCCGAAGCTCCACGTGAGCGCTTTATAATCATAGACGCCTTGATCTCCGCGTATTCCACCTCCGTATCGGCGCTATTTCCGCCGAGCGAAAACCCTCGGCCAGCAAAGTCCTTTCCGCGGCTCAGGCCGGGCGTCAGTGTGCCCCGGCAATCTGTACCCGAAGCGGCGGCGCTGGAACTCCCGTCAAGCTCACCGTTAGCATGAGGAGAAAAGAGGCAAAAATGCCGTCCCCAGACCGCTCATGGAGGCAGAATAGGAATGCATCTCTTCATGGCGATGAAACAGCCACCAAAGATTCTTTTCCCCTGTACCACGAGAATGCGCATCACAAGGACTAATCCCAAATTCGCGCGCAGCGCAAAAATAGCTGGCCGCATAGAGATTGAGACCACAGGATACTTGTAGGCAACGACCAGGAGATTGCTGAGCACGATGCCGATGCAGGAAGAGTCTCGCCTCCTGAGCGCCCTCGGGCTGGTAGCCAAGTCCTCATAGTGATCCGGGCCGCGACCGTGCACCGCATGTCCGAGCTTATATACCCAGTCCCGGCACTCTCTCTCCGCCATGCACGGCATTGCGAAGCGTAAGATACACGACTGGCACCGTAAAGGCGCAAGCCAGTGTCATTCCCCGACAAATAGCAGCAGCACCGATATAAAAGCCCATCGCACAGTAACCTCTGTTTTCTCCCAAATTCGCATGCAGAAACCTGCAGTCAACAGGATTATACTCTATTATTTTTCTACTTTTGCTGATTTTCGCGTGAGCGCCTGCTCAATCAGCTGGGTTGAGGCGCTCCGCCTGCTTTTTCTCCGCGTGATGGCGCCGACAATGGCCTCCCACAATATTGTTCTTTGATCGACCCACATAGCTGGTCGGGAAAGAGTAAATGCCCATCGCAAACTTCCCAGCGTCCGTAGTTCGCATCATGCGAAGGTTCCGGTAGCTCGCGCCTTCTTTCGCAAGCACATCCCTTTGTCTCCGCAATCGCCGCAGCATCGCTGTCCAGCGTAAAGCTGCTTGATGCCGACCACAGCGCCGCCTTTTCTCCGCGAGCTGTTTGTTCAGCGCATCCAGCGCCGAGAGTTCTTCCACGCAGGGTCTGCAACTTGTAAACCAGAAGTTTACGACTGTCACGGGATTCCCGCTCGAAGAGCTCTGCCGCCTCTCACCGTGTTGCCGTCCAAATCTTGGCCTTCAAAAGCAGGGAAGCTACCGAGGAACTATCGGAGACAGGCTTTGCTGCCTTCCGCCGGAACACTGATATTGCCGCCATCCGGCTTCGCGCCGCTCTCCGGATACTTCTGCTCCAAAAATCGTGAGCTTCCCTCAATCTTTGAATCTTCTCCGCACCTGCGCGCAAGGGCTTTTCAGTCCTCTTCGCTGAACTGCCCTTTGCGTCCTCGATGGTCTTGAGAGGAAATCCCTGTAGTTACTCGCTGTCCTCAATCATCGCCGATACCCTTTATCCGCCGCAAGGAACACCTTTTCCCAGAGTTCTTTGTTCTCCGTGAGTATGGGCGTCTCCGCCTCCGTGAGCTTTTGTGCAGCGCCATGGCTGTCTCGGTGTTATCGACCTCCAGGTTTGCAGAGCGTATCGAGATCCGTGCTCGCTGTTCCGTCAAGACTGCTGCCTGCCGAGACAGCCGCGCTTGTTCTCGGCCTTTACTTTGTCCTCGCCGCCTTTTGTCTCCGCTGCCGCAGGCAACCAGGCTCCCCATGGTCAGTGCGAGTGCGATTCTGGTCAACAGTTTTGCTTTCTTTCATTTTGCTTCCTCCCGTTTTCATCTTCTTATTTTCGATTGTTTTTCCTGCGCCGAGCGCTGCAGCGGAAATGCACTGCCTTGGTCGGGCAGGCGTCCACACATACCGCAGCGTATGCACTTCGCTGTGGTCCGGCGTCTTGGTCACATCGACATCCATCTTGCAGGCCCGCGCACACTTTCTCGCAGGAAATGCAGCGACTTTCATCCACCCGCATACCGACCAGCGAGACTTTGCTGAGCAAGGCATAAAAGCGCCGAGCGGACATATCCACTTACAGAAGGGCGGTAGATGAACACGCTCAGCAAGATAAACGTGATCAAAATGCCGAATTTCCAGGCAAAGAGTTTGCCGAGTGCCGCGCGTATCCCCGTGTTCACGACGGAGAGCGGTATCGCGCTCTTTCCAAGACGCCCTGCGGGCAGAGGTACTTGCAGAAAAAGGGTTCTCCCATGCCGAGATCATTGACCGCAAACGCGGGGAGAATCATCACCATAAGGAGCAGCACCGCATTTGAGGAAGGCAGAGGCGCAAGTTCTGGTCGAAAGCTTTCTCCGGGGCAACTCTGCAGCAGCTCCTGAAACCAGCCGAAGGGGCAGAGAAAGCCGCAGACAAAGCGCCCCAGAAGAACGCCGAAAAATATCAGGATGCCGGTCACATAGTAGGAAAAGCTGAACTTGAAACCCTGACGACCGCCTGAAACGCCCTGATCGGACAGGAAACCCGAAGTCGCGGGACAGGAATAGCAGTTGAGACTGGGCGCACAGGCGAGTTTTCCTCACCCTGATAGATACTCCCTTCAAAAAGTTCGGCAGATGAATGTTGAGGAGCAGTGCTGGCGGCCGCCTGAATCCATTTTTCTATCCAATGCCGACACACCCAGACAGAGTCGTATCGCCTCACTCAGCACGGTATCTGCCTCCCTGCGCCAGGCACCGAAGCTTCTATCATTGCGACCGAAGAGAGCAATAAAAACCACTTGCAGCATCGTTTTTTTGAGAGCTCACCGCAATCTCCTCTTTCATTTGACCCCATTTTAGCGCGGGCGTATAAAAATCTCCGTTAAGAGAAAAACTTAACGCGGATTTTATGCCGGCTTATGATACAACTTAAGAAGACTTCCATTGAAGCTGCATCCTGAATTCTGAACCCATCAATGCGGAGGGAGGATTTCTATGCATATCTTAGTCGTTGAGGATGAGCGCGCAGACTGTGAGACCATAGTACAAAGTCTCGCCGCCTTGCCTACAGCGTGGATTTTTGTTTTGACGGGGACGAAGCGCTCTCTCTGCTAGAGAGCGAGCGCTTTGATCTCATCGTCCTCGACCTGAACTTACCGGGCGCGGACGGCACGACTGTACTCAGAACGCTCCGCACGCACGACTCGAGACACCTGCGTCCTGATTCTCCGCGCGGAGCGAAGTCCGCGACAGTTGCGGACTCGATGCCGGGGCAAAATGACTACCTTATGAAGCCTTTTCACCTAGCCGAACTCGAAGCCAGGATACGGAGCCTCACCCTCAGGCAGTTTCACCCAGCAGGATGTACTGCTCTGCCTCGAAAAACTCTCCTTCGATACGAAGGCCAGGCGTGTCAGCGCGGACGGGCAGTTGCCTCCTCACCAAAAAGAACTCGGTATCTCGAGTATCTCCCTGCTCCACCGGGGGCGTCCGGTCAGTCAGGAGGAATTATCTGACCATGTCTGGGACAGCAATGCGGACCGCTTCAGTAACTCAATCCGCGTTCACATCTCGACGCTCCGCAAAGCTGCGCGCTGCGTCTCGGCTACGACCCGGTTACCAACCGTATCGGCGAGGGCTGAGATCACGGAGGCAGTTGAATGAAACGACTTCTCTACAGTGGCGCATCACGCTGATGACAGCGCTGCTCATAGCCACAGCCTGCACTCAGCACGAGCCTCTTACTCGGCTACTCCGGCAGGCACTATATGGACCGTATCGGCACTTTCGATTTCGCCTACGGCGAAACCGTTTCGGGAAACGATACCGCAGAGCACACTGATGATTTTCGGACACAGCGACGCTCGCACCGAACTCCGATCTGGTCATCGTGATCGACGGTGCGCAGGCTGCTTTTACCGCGAGTAATTGGCTCATCACCGCCGTCGTACGCCACTCAGCGCGGCACTCGCCTACTTTGTGAGCGGAAGGGCGCTGGGGCCCCACTACAGTTTGTCTTCCCGCCTCGAGGAAATCGAGCCGAACAATCTCGGAAAATGAAGCTTCCCGAGGACCTGTTGCCTCGAGTTCCGCGCGCTCCCGCGATGCCTTTAACCGCATGCTGGACCGACTGGACGAGGGCTTTCGCGCGCAGAAACAGTTTACCGGGCAATGCCGCCCACGAACTCAGAACACCGCTTCGCCCTCATGCAGGCAAAGCTTGAGCTCTTTTTCCGCCGAGCACCCGAATGCGGATGCCGAAACCGCGGACTTTTCTTCGCCTCGCTCGGAGAGCAGACCGAGCGCATGGCGGAAATGAGAAGCACCCTCCTGAACTGAGCGAGCTCCGCCCGTCCCCCTGTGAGGACAGGATAGAACTGGAAACCCCTGATGGAAGAACTATGCACCGATCTTACGCCGCTCGCGGAACAACAGAACATCGAACTCCGCTCATGAGGGCAATGCAACGCTGATCGGCAGTGATACCTTGATTTACCGCCTGCCTTTAATCTCGAGCGAAAACGCGATACGCTATAACCGCCGAAACGGCAGCGTGCGCTCTCCGTGCGCGAAGAAGCGGGATGCATCGAAATACGGGTTGCGGACAGCGGCACAGATACCGGCGCAGTACCGCGAGAGCATTTTTCCAGCCCTTTTTCCGCGTGGATAACTGCGGAGCTCGCCACTACGGTGGCGCGGGGCCTCGGCCTGCCCTCGTGCGGGAGATAGTCTTGCTCACGACGCGGAAATTCGTCGAAGAAGCAGCGACGAGGGAACCACCATGGCGATCCGCTTTTCCAAGATGCGAAACGCGAGTCTCAAAACAGCTCTGAGACTCTCCTGAGCTATGTCCTCCGAACACACTGTTTCAAGGAAGATGTCTTTACCAACTCGTTTTGTCCGCCCTTCATCTTGTTTCAAAGAAGATACGCCCCCGCAACGCTGTGATTCTACCGGCTTTGTCGGGACACCATCTCTTTTTGTTCCATAATGAAAAAGCCCCTGAAGTACTCGCGACTCATAAGTACTTCAGGGCTTTTTGATGTGATTTGCATTCACCTTAGCGCCAGCAAGCGGCAGGTCCTGCTTCTCCATCCGCAGGGGCGCGGGATACGTTTCTCCGAAGAGCTCGAGTTCTGCCTGTTCGATGATTTGGGGCTCTGCGGCTCCAGGATTTTTATCGGTACCGTAAATTACTGCGGGTCGGAAGTTCCGCAATGCGCCGTATCTCATCCATCCCTCGATCACCTCGCCGAGCACCGACAGATGCTCGCGAAACCCGAAGTCTTTGAGCGGAAAGAATATTTCCGCGCCTGCAGACTGGCTTCATCGTAGCCTCCCATGCAGATAACGCCGCGCGGAGTCAGAGGCCCAAGTCGGGATTCAGTTGAAATTCATCGGGAAATCAAATAGCGGCACTCCTCGTGTCCGTGACGCATTGTAACTCAGATCCACCTACTCTCTCGGGCGCAATGCGCTGAATCGCGTGGTGATCCATCCAGCCGTGAGAGGCCACATAAACTCAGACTGTTCACGGTATCTGGGGCCGCTTCCGCCAAAGTTCTATGACAATCTTTGCACCGCTCTTAAGATACAGCTTGAGATAGGGCTTTGAATGACGTTTGGGTTCCATGTCTCGGTCTCCTCTTGTTCAATGCTACGATTGCTGTCTATGAAACACTGCCTCTATCATAGCACAGCCGCCCGCAGGCTGCCTCTTCGAAAAAAATCCGGCGCGCCCTCTTTTGCCGGGCGGCCGGATTTTTCGTTTCTTCTGTCCCAGTCGATTGGCATCCAGATCGTGGAATAGTGGCTTTAAGGGCCCACGCCGTCCGGTCACCATCACGAGGTCTTCGACGCGACGCCCGTGTCTCCGACCAGACAAAATGCCCGGCCCAATCGAGAAAATCATACCGGGCTCCACCTTCCAGTCGAAGGCCGAGGAGACATCGCCGAACTCGTGATCCTTTAAGCCGATGAAGTGCCCGAGGCGGTGGTTAAACTGTGGGCCGTAGCCCTTTGCCGTGATCAGGTCTCGCGCCGCCTTGTCGATGTCGCAGAGTCTCACGCCGGGGCGGATGATGGCGGTCGCCGCTTCATTCGCCGCACGGGTGGTCTCATACACCTCACGGCAGTGCTCGCTCACGCTCTATAGTAAAAGGTGCGGGTCATGTCCGAGCAGTAGTGATCCTTCACACAGCCGACATCAAAGAGTACGCAATCGCCCTCCTTCAGCACGGTGTCGTCCGGCTCATGGTGCGGATCGGCGGCATTGGCTCCGAAGGCGACGAGCGGCGTAAAGGAAAAGCCCTCGGCGCTGAGATCCTGATAACCCGCAGCATCTGATCCGCAATCTCCCGCTCGGTCACGCCCTCGTGCACAAGGGAACGGAACTTTGCCATGGCTGCGTCGTTGATGGCTGAGGCGCGGCGCATCTTCTCCTGCTCTTCCGCATCCTTCACGCCGCGGGTCTTATCGACCGCGAGCGAGCTGTTCACAAAGCCGGCCGCCGCCTTTTTCTCCATGAGTGGCAGCAGGAAGCGCGCCGTGAGCTCCTTGTCCACGCCGAGGACAGCGTCCCGCATGAGATACGGTGCAACCACTTCCGCAACCGGATCGGTGTCGGAGAACCAGACTTCCTTGACGCCGCTGTTCTCCGGCGCATAGAAGAGCTTTGTTGAGGAAGAGGACATGCTGACCGTCCTTCCGAAGCTAAAGCCCGAAGAAACGCTCGTACGGATCGTTTGCATACTCCGTCAGATAGTAAATCGACAGCGGATCTACAATCAGCATCTGGGAAAGTCCCTGTTCCTCCAGTGCTTTCAGAATCCGCCCACACGTTGCTCTTCATACCGAATACCTTTTCAGCCGCATTTCGCGACCGCCTTTCTGACACACTTTTTATCCCTGTCACCCGCCTGTTCCCTTAGTCGCCGAGCACGTTCCGGATGGCGCGCGGGTGCGGTAGTTCCAGGTTGAAATCGTACGCTGGAGCGGCGGCTCGCCGCGTTGACAATCTGACCGTTGCCGATGTAAATGCCGACATGGTTAATCGTGCCGCGCGAGTTCGAGAAAAGACCAGATCACCCGGCCGCATCTCGTCCTTCGTGACCTTCTTGCCCATCTGTGCTTGAGAGCCCGAGTAGTGCGGCAGCGAGACACCGTAATGTTCCATGACCTTCATCGTAAAGCCCGAGCAATCGCAGCTGTGCTCGAGGCTCGTGCCGCCCCAGACATAGGGATCTAGCCGAGATACTGGAGCGCGAAGTTCACACCTGCTGACGCCTTGAGAGCGAAACATGCCCGCCTCTTCCTGCGGGCTGAAGTGAATCGCCTCATTCAGCGCATAGCGCACATCGACTATTCGCGTCTTCACGAAGACATCGTCACCCTCCTCGAGTTCCAGCTTGACCCAGCTGTCCAGCTGTCCCACAACCGGATAGCGCTCGCTGTTGTTGATCTGCGTCCAGATGGCGCTGTCCTCCTCGGCTCGAGCGCGCATTCAAAACATCGGTGCACAATGGGCCATCAGCGAGGCGTCTCTCATAGCCTCTTCTTGGCCTGCTCGCCGGTCGCAGCCGTACCTCGGCCTCTACATAGCTTTCGGTGATGCTGCCGGACCTGGATTTTCAGCCAGCCGTTTGTACCTCGGAGGAGCATCGCAGCCCGCCTTCGAGGTCAGCTTGGCTGACAATCTTGCCGTCCCTCGGCTCCTTCTGGATATTTGTAGCTCTGTCACCCGGAGACGCCGAGTTG